>ENA-ORXR01000001-ORXR01000001.1-marine-metagenome-genome-assembly--contig:-NODE-1-length-964863-cov-7.023506_pt1 | contig 964863 bp, 862 predicted proteins | sample MGYA00237866_ERZ511479 | MGnify/ENA metagenome assembly ERZ511479 | reverse complement strand
ACATTTACAAACAAAAAAAAATATGTATTTACTTTAGAGAACTGGACTAAGGCTTTTCATAGGAGGTTGTGTTGTGCACGGGCTTTATTTTTTTTCTCGATAAAAGTCTAATAATTCGTATGCTAATCCAGGTATCTCTTTTCTAGTTTCTCTGTCAATACCCTTAATACTTTGTAGTTGGGATTTCAATGTTAAATAAGTCGAACTTTTTAAGTCGATGGGCGCTTGTCCAACTGCGTTTTTTTCTAAAATCAGTTGCTTCTCAATATTAAGTCCATATATAAAATCCAGTCCATTTTTTATTAAACTACTTTTTTTCAATTGGTTGAATTGTTTGTTCAAAAAAGGCAATCCGTATGTTTTAAAATCCTTAGCAATTTCATTTACAATTTTGGTAGTTGTTTTAACTTGTCCATTATGAAAGTAATATGCTTCCTCAACAGGAAGCACGCCAGTCCCATTTTTCAAAACAATTAGGTTTTTATGTGGATTCATTAGCCCGGTATTATAACTATTTGAACGTATGTAATTTTTGTTAATCCTAGAAGCAATTGAACAACTAAAATTTCTGTCTTTAAGGGCAAAAATGATATGTAGATGCTCATAAACCTTCTGTCCATTTAGAGATTTAATGTTTTCAAAGGTGTAACAACCACTTTTGTATTCTAAAAATTCAAAGTCAGGAAGATATTTTTTAAATTCAGAAATAAGAATCATCTTAACCGCTCCTCTTTTTAATTCAGGAGAACCATCTTTAGAGGTTGTTTTAGATTTTATTTCAGAATACCAATTCATTTTTCAGCTTGTGCACAACAATTGGCTATACATACCTTGTACGCTTATTTCTTTTTTATGCAAACTAATTTAGTAATTTTTAAGAGCTTGGTTCATTGTTTTTAACCTAAACCATCGCTTTTTCCTTAGCTGTCATTCGGGCTTTTTTAACTTGCATTTTTTTCAGCATCCAATTGGGGTAGTTCGATGCATCTTCCGCTTCATAAATTTGTAAATGTTGGTCTTCTTGGGGTTCTTTGAGTTCATCGGGGTGACAGCCTAAAATTTGGGCAGCAGTTGCTACTCCTGAATGACTTGCACCAGCAACACCATGCGAAAGAATGCTGGCGCCGCAGAAAAACAAGTTTTCGATTTCACTTTTTGACTTGTAAGCGAAAGGACCAATATGTTTTAGACTTTTCTCGGTACCATATACATTGCCTTCTGTTGTATTGATGTAATAATCGTTCGTGATGGGCGTGCCTAGTTCTTGATGCACAATATGCTTGCTGATACCTGGTACTGTTTTTTCGAGTCCGCCCAACATTTTATTGCTAAGATGTTCTTTGAAAGCTAGATATTCAGCAGAACGCTGCAAATCTTCTTCTTTATACTTTTTAAAAGGTTCGTAGTTGATAAAAGTAATCACCTCTAAAGAATGATGTTTGCCGTCAAAACTACTTGGGTCTTTTAAAGTTGTACAGCTAATGAACATTCCTTCAAACGGAGCATTTGAGGTCAAGTCAGAACTCATTGCAGCATCATAGTAAGCATCAGCATCTGTATTGGGCATCATCCAAATATTACCAGAATCTAATCCCGCTTGTCGAACATCCATATCCACCGTTAAAAAAAGCATCAACGAGGTACAAGAGTAAATGGTTTTGTCTAGCTTCTTTTGTAACTTTTCACTTAAATGTGTTCTACCAATAAGATCATTATAGGTAATGCCTACATCAGCATTTGAAATAATACGATCGGCGAAAAGTTGCTCTCCGTTTTCTAATACTACTCCAACGGCTTTTTTTACTTTAGTACCTTCTATCAGAATTTTTTTGACGCCCTTACTGGTCCATATTTGACCGTCATATTTTTTCACAGCATTGGTCATGGCCTTAATTAAGGCTCCGCCACCGCCCATAGGATAATACCCCCCTTGATAATAATGAAACATCAATGCTGCATGCAAAATAAAAGCCGCTTTTTTAGGCTGCACCCCATGATCGCCACATTGTATGTTTAAAATATTTTTAAGTAGCGGATCTTTGATATGCCAATCGATGACCCGTCGTAGGTTGAAAAGGCCATACTTCCCGAAATGTCTTGTTTTATAAGGAATACTTAGTTTCTGCCAAAACCCCTTGAAATAAGGGAGCGAATATAACTCTACACTCACTTTACGAATCAGCCCTAAATACTTTTGAATTCGTTTTTTTTCTTTAGGAAAACGTTCAATCAAACGAGCAGTTAATTTTTCAGGATCTGCCGGAAAATCAAAACGATGTTCACCTATATGCACATGTTCATAGGCATCAGGATTCATTCTAAAAAAAGTCAAATCATTTGCAATACCCAAACCGCGATACAAATCGTTGGTTGCTTCACCTGCTCCACAAAGTCCTATATAATGGACACCAGGGGTAAAGCGATGACCGTTCAAATAAAAACTATGACACCAGCCACCAGGCACATCATGTTGCTCTAAAACTAAAACCTTTTGGCCTGCCCTTGATAAACAAATAGCTGCGGCCAAACCTCCAGCTCCGGAGCCTATGATAATGGTATCGTAATTTTTTTCGGCGTTTTGTTTAGACATGCAACTTCTTTTTCTGTATCGAAGATAAAAAGAAAAAGCGAGGTGTATTTTGTGTTAATGAATTAAGAAAAAAATCGGAGATAACCTAAGATATCTATTGTGTCAAAGCTTTGGCAATGGCCGCTTCAGCTAATGGCTCCATAACTGCATATCCCGCTTTGGTAGGATGCACTTCATCATGCGCGTATTTCTTGGGTAGTCCATCTCGTTCATCTGCCATAGCAGAAAAATAGTCTAAATATATATGACCCATTTCGTCGCAATAGCTACGAATCATTTTATTCAAGGCTACAATTTTTTGGGCTGGTTCTAAACCTGGTTTCCAAGGGTAATCATAGGCTGGTAAGGTAGTAGATAGTACTACTTTAATATTGTTGGCATGCGCCAATTCAGCCATCCCTTTGATATTATCCATAATCATTTCGATTGTTGATGGGCCTGTATTACCAGCAATATCATTCGTTCCCGCTAAAATGACCACTACTTTAGGTTTTAATTCAATTACATCTTGTCGAAATCGAACTAACATTTGGGGTGTTGTTTGTCCACTAATTCCGCGATTGATCCATGGTTTGTCTGCAAAAAATTCGGGACGTGAGTTTAACCAACCAATAGTAATTGAATTTCCCATAAACACGACGCGGTCTTCATTCTCCGCTGGGGCTTCTAAAGCTGCATTTGCTTCTTGAAATTGAGCTAGATTTGGCCAATCTTGGGCATTAACGGTACTGTTAAATCCTAAAGCAGTTAGCATTGCAATCATAAGCAGTTTTATTTTTTTCATACCTATTATTTATTTTCCTTCTGATGAAGATCTGAATTTTATATGTATTGACGATACTTACAGTTCATAAAATATTAAATTCTTTTTTTTCTTCCAAATTAAGTGGAAGCTCATTAATTATTTGCTCTTGCTTTGGTCCTTGAAAAAATAAATACAACATTAAACTTAGGCCTATTACGAGGTACATAGCATTACCATTGCTTAGGTATGCAAACAGCGCTAAAAATGCCGGAGCTTCTATGAATACGTACTTTAGAAGTGAAGCCACATAATACCGTTGCAATTTTTTAGGTAGTGGTTCGGAAGCTGGTAAATTTTTAATTAAATTTTGGAACACTAGCTTACTTCCGAAATACCCAATCATAGCTGCTATTGGCACTAGATATATGTATATATCATTTGTATCCATCTTTGGAGAGAAGGAGCCATTTTCAAAATAAACCAATATCAAAAATACAAGCAAACCCATACATAGAGAGCCATGAATGATGGTTAGCTTTTTTAGAAAAGACTTTGGTTCCAAAACGGATTGTTTAGATTATACGATGCATGGAATTTTAGATAGATCAAATTTTTATTTTGACTAGCTACAAATTTTATTCCATTGGTGTTGCATGCAAAAGCTCCATACCCGTTGAAGATCTTGGTTTAAAACCTTCCCAGTTTTTTTCATTGGAATTTTCTTGAATATCAAGGTACTTGGTGTACTCTTTTTGTTTCAATAGCCTACCTATAAATGCAGTAATAAAATGCTGATTTACATTATTCATTTTACGTTGATCCCAAGTGCTATCTGCATAACGATAATATTCATCAATATGGAGGCCTGCAGCAAATGCTTCTGATGGCGGAGGATTCGGAGCTACATTATGTCGAGCGCCCATATAGGTTAATAAATAACGATCTGCATTCACAGCCCCAGTATAAATGGCTTTAATTCCTTTTTCATAGCCAGAGATATCATCTTGACTTCCTGCGATAAAAAGGGTAGGGGTCTTTAATCCTTTTAATCCTTCAGCATCCCAAACGCCCCGCTCCATTCCCCAAGGGGCAAATGCAACTACTGCTTTAATTCTTGCATCTTTCATTTTTTGATATTCAGGGTTGCTAGCAGAATGTATGCTAATCGCCTTGCTACCACCCGTCATACCCACAGTAAATCCTGCGAAAGCATCGCTATAACCAGCCCCAGCAACATTAAGCACGCCAAAACCGCCCATTGAATACCCAATAATTGCAGTATTATTGGCATCTACTAATCCTTTTAAACCATCTTTACTTGAAGCTGCACCAAGCGCTTCCATTTCATTCAAAACAAAACGCACATCTAAGGCACGGTTCAATAAGGTACTTTGAAAAGCATTCGCATCTTTAAAGGTAGAATCGGTATGATCAATGGATACAACTACATAGCCCTTAGAGGCCAGATTCTCTGTCAAATAAGTCATTAGATACCTAGAACCCACATAGCCATGAGAAACAATAATTAATGGAAATGCTCCGTCTTTTTGCAATGGCTTTGCGTCACGCATTGCACGACCTTTAAAAGTGAAAGGAATCAATGGTCGTAAAGAATCACCTCGTGTACCCATTACTTCGTTATAAACTACAGATGCTGTTGTACCTGAGGGCAGATCTGCTGGATACCACATTTCTACCGTAAGTTTTCGATCATATAAAGGGTCTTTACCGTCTTTAGAATTTAAAATATCTACTTGACCTTTATTGACCAAATTCATCGTTCGAACGCCAATATCATAAGCACCTCTCGCAGATAACTCAGGTGCATCTGGTAGCGCATCTCCGTACAGAAAATCTTGAGCGTTTACCGTGATTGAGGCAAAAAATAAAGCAAAGGCAAAAACTGAATATATCTTTTTCATACTTGAATTTTGTGTGAATTTTAAAAGTATGAAAAATTTATAGAATTTAATCTTTGATGAATATATATTTGGAAGATGCTTTTTTAATTTCGATAACCCTACTACACCTTTTCTGAATCTAAAGCTTCAAAGGCATTTCTGATGAATACTTCTCCATAGCTACGTTCCAATCGGCGGATTGTAAAATGTGCCTTTGCCATATGTTGAAAATGATTTATAAATGCCAAATTGATAGCACCACCGCCTGCAGCACCAATAACCGGAATTGCTTGAGCCACAAACTTTTCAGAAACTTGAATACTGAAACGAGATGCAACAGCACTAATTAATTTCATTATTGTACTATTCGTACCTTGAAGAACTGAACTCATACCATGTTTTGTAGCATATGAAGTTGCGTTATTAACCACAGAACTCAATGCAACACGAGTAGCATAATAGCCTGTATCTAAATTGTCATCATGCTTTGATTTTCCACCAAGTGCTAAAACTTGTAAACAAGCTAATTGGGTGTCGAATGAATTTAAATCCTCGCCTTCACTACGGGCAATATCCATAATGCTTCGCATCATAAATTTGGTTGCTACAGTCAAATCAATTGCGAAAGCGGTTGCACCGAAAGCACCACCCAAAATTCCAGATGAAGTTACTAATGCTTTGTAATGAATATTTGAAGGAGCGGTATTAATTTTGCCATTTTTCATTGTTTTTAAGTTGGCCTTGACTACCGTATGCAATACTTTTTGCGCTAGTTCTTGTAACCACTTTTGTTGTTTTTGGGGTAATTTATCTATACCTGTTTCTAATACCCCACCGATTCGATTTAAGCCCTTCATCGCCCAACCGATTTGTTTCATATTCTGTTTTGCAGCTTCTAACGCAGCTTTATCTGAAACCGTAAGTGTTTTTTGTAAACTTGTATCACTCATATACCAAGTTAGTAGGTAAAACCCCATTTTTGTTACAGATTAATGTTTTATCGATCATTTTTATAGTTCTAATGACTTTTTTTAAATTTAGGCCTTACTTTTAAACGATTCATATGAAAACGATTAATGAGGCCTAACTCTAAATATTGCTATTAATGAAATATACCAGCGCTATTGTATACATTTTTATTGCAGTCTTATTTACAAATTGTAAAAAACAAGAACAAATGAAACCTGAAACCTTGTTTGTTGGTACCTACACCGATACGGATAGTGAAGGAATTTACAGCTATCAATTTGATTCAAATACAGGAATGTTGATGAATCAAAAACTAGAAGCTACCTTGCCTAACCCTTCATTTTTAAAGGTTTCACCAGATGAGAACTATTTGTATGCCGTTCAAGAGACCAATACTTTTGATTCAATTAGTGGCGGTGTATCTGCCTTTGCTATTGAAAAGGACGGGTTGCAACTACTGAATGAACTGTCAACGGGTGGGGCTCACCCATGTCATATTGGTATATCTGCAGATGGTAAAAAGTTAGCGGTTTCAAATTACTCTGGGGCTAATCTAGCGCTATTCGAAATCGATGCATCTGGAAGCTTATTACCCAACAAACAAATGATAGATCATAAGGCTTTAGATACTACAAAAACTTCTCATGTACACTCTGCAGGTTTTCATAATGGGGAATTATTTACTGCAGATTTAGGTTTGGATGCTGTGAAGCGTTACCAAATTAATGAGAATGGGTTTGTACCAGCGGCACAGTCTTCAATTGATCTAATAAAAGGGGATGGCCCTAGGCATTTCACTTTTAGTGCCAATAAAGATTTTTTGTATGTCATTAATGAGTACAGTTCTACAATAACTGTTTATCAAAAAGATGACAACGAAGCCTATTTAAAGATTGCGAGTGAAAGTACATTGACTCCTAATTTTGAAGGTAAAAGTTATTGTGCCGATATTCATTTGTCAGCAGACGGGAAATTTTTATATGGATCTAACCGTGGTGAAAATTCGATTGTAATTTTCGAAGTTGATCAAAATACAGGAAAACTGATCCGTAAACATAATGAAGATATAAAAGGAGATTGGCCCCGAAATTTCACCATTGATCCAAGTGGAAAATTTCTTTTGGTCGCCAATCAAAAAAGTGACAATATTGTCGTTTTTTCTAGAGATGCACAAACCGGATTGTTAAACTTTCTACATGAAGTGAGCCTACCCATGCCTGTTTGTTTAGAGTTTTTATAGAAATTTAAGACTATCCCTTTTTTATTTCCGGTTGACCGTTTATTTTTAAATCAAAAATATCATTTCGGGCGTAATGACCAATAACATCAAAATCGAGTTTACTTCGTGTTACTTCTTCTATATCAAGTTCTGCAACCAAAACACCCGCCCCATCGAATAACGGGCCAGCAATTACTTTTCCTAGTGGTGAGATAATAATACTTCCGCCACGGCAAAAATTTTCATCTTCGATTTCAACGCTTGATGCATATTTTACAGGATACATTGATTTGGTAAAAAACTGATTACAACCTAAAACAAAACAACGTCCTTCAAGTGCGATATGTTTCATTGTAGTGGTCCATGCTGTTCTTGAGTCTGCCGTTGGTGCAATATAAATTTCAACTCCCTTTTGATACATACTCATTCGGGCTAAAGGCATATAATTTTCCCAACAGATGAGACCTCCTAATTTTCCAATTGGAGTTTGAAAGGTGACCAATGATTCTCCTGCTGCTTCGGCCCAAACTAAACGTTCGGTGCCCGTGGGTTTTATTTTGCGATGGACCCCTAGTAGCCCTTGAGTAGGAGAGAGGTACACCATAGAACAATATAAACTGCCGTTTGAGTTTTGTTTCTCGGTGATGCCAAGCACGATATAAACATTATTTTCTTTTGCTATCTTTTCTAAACGTGTTCGATCATCACTTTCTAAATCGATGCTGCTTGCGCTATAGTCCGCATATAGTTGTCGCCCTTGATCAGTTCGTCGACCGATTTTTGCTCCAAAATCAAAGCCACGTGGATAGCCAGGTACAAAAGATTCTGGGAAAACTATAAGTTCACAACCTTGGCCAGCATATTTCGCAACAAGCATTTCTAATTTGATTAAAGTCTTCTCCTTATCAAAAAAAACAGGACTCTCTTGAACGACCGCAACTTTAACTTTCATATTTTTTTATACTAACTAAATTAGGATTTTTTATTTTTTTTAACCTAGGTAAAGATTAAACAATAAAAGAAGCCCAATACCACCATTGTGCAGCTTACGTAGGTTATCATTTCCACATTACGAGCATGTTTGACTGTTTTACGAATTTCTTTTTTTATGACAACCATTTCTGCGGAAGAAACCTGCCTAAACTCCAATTCAGTTTTACCAGATTCTTGATGAACCAGCTTTTTTATGTCTTTGAATTTCCGTTTTTTTAAAAGAGCTCTGTTTTCTTGGAGACTTTTGACTGCATGCGCTATTGTACTCATAGTTATTTCACTTATATTTTAGCTAAACAAAAAACAACCAATACAAAACATAGCCAACAATAATGGTACATCCTATGAATATAATCGCTTCTTTCAAAGCATCTTCTTTTGCCTTCTTACGAATCTCAGATTTGATTTGAGCTAATTTTTCAGGAGATACTTCTTTAAAAGTTGTTTCGGTAAAATCAGCAGACTCTAAAAACATCTTCTTAACCTTCTTAAAGGTATTTCTTTTGCCAAGTAAAGCCCTATTGGCTTTAATGACTTTCATTGGTTGTCCTGCATATCCCATAATTTCTCTTTTAATTATGGGTAGTAAAAATGGTTCGTTTGTTACAGAAAAATGGTTTAACCCTAAGCCAAATGGGCCAAAATGTAAACAAAAAGAATTTCAAATAATAAAACTATATGAATTCTTCTTATCAGCAATACGCATTAATACTTAGCACTCTTGCCATTCGCCATAGTTCGTTTAATAAAATCACGTATATCGTTATTGGCGTTTTGCAGATCTTCACGGCGCAAGTACATCATATGGCCAGAGCGATACCCTTTGAAATCAAAACGATCTTTCATTTTTCCGCTAGGGTCTGTTTGCCACATGGTATATTTTGCTTGAAAATAAGTGGTCGCTCCATCATAATATCCCGATTGTACCAAAACATTTAAATACGGGTTTTGCGCCATCGCTTGTCGAAGATCATCACGTGTACTATCATCATCATTATTCCAAGGGTGAACAGGACCAAACATATTGTATTTAATATCTGTTTTGAAATTAAGTTCTTCTTGCAAATAGTAATTAATGGCAGGGGTGAAGCTATGTAGCCAAGAAGTGAGTTCTGCGCTATAATCAGGACTAGCACCAAATTTCTGACGATCAATACCTAAATAACGACTGTCTAATCTACCTGTCGTAAAGCCTTTGTCTTTTAATAAGTTTTTCCAGAAATAGTTTACAGGCACCGCAAGGTTATGATCTAAATATTCTTGTTTTGAAAGTCCGGAATAATATGCCAATTTTTCAGCAACAGCATTCTTTTCTGTTTCTCCTATAAATCCTCCTTTTGCCAAAGCTGGTATTGCAGTATTAATAGCATAGGCTTCTGATTCTGGCAAAATTTCTAAGAGATCCTTGTTTTGCAATTCAGCAGGTAAAGCTTTATGGTACCAAGCTGCAGCGGTAAAATATGGTAGACTTATGGCATGTTCAACAGCCCCACCCGTATTGTACAATTTATAATCTGCCGGAGAAACCATAATGACACCATTCAAATACATCCATTGTTGGTTTTGAAGCGCCAAAGAGAGTCCCATTACTCGAGTACCTCCATAACTTTCACCAACGATGTATTTAGGCGAGCGCCAGCGATTATTTCGCGTAACAAATGTATTTAGCCATTCTGCCAAATATTTTATATCGGCATTAATTCCGAAGAATTTCTCACGATCTACATCTTTTCCAGTTTCTGGTATGGTGCGGCTATATCCTGTATTTGCAGGATTTACATAAACAATATCTGTAACATCTAAAACTGAAAACGGATTCTGTTTTACACCATAAGGTTGTACTGGATAACCTTCATCATCAATTTTTAAAATTCGTGGGCCCGTATATGCTAAATGCATCCAAACAGAACCTGAACCAGGTCCTCCATTAAAAGAAATTAAGAGCGGACGAGACGCGCTATCTTTTACATTATTTCTGGTATAATAGGTATAATGCAGAGAAGCGGTTGGTTTGCCCATTTCATCCCAAACCGGTTGGGTTCCTATTTTCGCGGTATAATTTATAGGAGTTCCGTTGATTGTTACACTATGCTGGGTAGTAACAACCGTATCAATAGGAAGCTTTCTTTCTTGAGCAGTTAAAAAATGAAAATGAATAATTAAAAGTACAACTAGAAGTGAAAATTGTTTCATATATAGTGTTAGAATTAGTTGAAGTTTAAAAATAGCGAAAAGGAAGTTTACACTCAAACATCAAATTAAAAGTTTTATAGTATGGTCAAATTGTCAAAGTGCTAAGAAAGACGAAACCCTTAGATTTATATATTATGGTGATAATTTCAAAAACGAGATTGCTAAATATAAAGATTTTAGAATTTCTCAAAAACACCTAATCCGAAAAGCGCGAAATCATATTTTACAGGATCAGTAGCATCAAGTTTTCTAAGACTTTTATCGAGTTCGGCTAAAGCTTTTGCATCATTCTGTTTCCTGTTTAGAAGCTTCAATTTTCGTGCAACGTTACCAGAATGCACATCTAATGGACAGGAGAGTAGTGCTGGACTAATAGTTTTCCAAAGTCCAAAATCTACACCGGTCGTACGATCACGTACCATCCATCTTAAGAACATATTGATTCGCTTAGCCGCAGAGCCTTTTAGAGGATCGCTAACGTGTTTGGTGGTTCTATTTTGATGTGGTAATTCGAAGAAGGTTTCTTTAAAACTTGAGATTGCAGGTTGCATTGAATTTGAAATAATGCTTCGTGCAAATACATTCTCTAATCCTTTGTGATTTTGATACATATTTTTTAGACTTTCAATGAAATAGGTGAAATCAATATCATTAAAAGTTCGATGCACAAAGCCAGAAAGTTTTTCAAGATCTCTTTCTTGATGATTCATAACAAAATCAAAGGGAGCTTGATCAAATAGTTCCATCATCCTATGTGCATTATTAATAATGCTTTTACGATTTCCCCATGCAATTGTTGCGGTAAGAAAGGCGCTAATTTCTATATCTTCTTTTTTTGAAAAACGATGTGGAATTTGAATAGGGTCACTTTCTAAAAAGTGTGGTCGATTATATTGTTCCACTTTTTCATCTAGAAATTCTTTGAGTTCTTTTTTTGTCATTCTAGTGAGATATCAAGTAGTTGTAATACCAAAATTGGCCCAATCAAAATACAATTATAGATTGCATGAAGTGCTATTGCCCACCAAAGACCAAAGCGAACACGAATAAAACCTAATATCGCCCCTAAACTAAGTTGCGGAGCAACTAATAAAGGTGAAAGCAATGCTGTTGTGCTATTAATCTCAAAATTAGTAATGTGATAAAACCCAAACAGCAGTGTGAGTATATAAAATACATACTTAAAGTACCTTTTGTTTTTAAAAAAGAACATGGGTCCTCTACAAATCAATTCTTCAAATAAAGGAGCTACTATAACAATTAGAAAAAACAAGTACCCTGGAGAATATTTATCTAAAGACTCTTCAATTGCATGAACACCCAAATCGAGTTTGCATAAAGATTGAATACCCTCATTGAGAGCTCCTAAAATGATACTTGCGACTAGACCTATACCTAGTAAGGTGAATAGAACTTTGCTTCGATACTGAAAATCAGTATTAGCATCCTCTTCATAAATAGGATGTTTTAAAAACAACAGTATTGTTTTTAGCATTACATCACTTTTTAGTTGATGCTATTAACTTTTTCATGACTAGTTATTAAGCCATCTACCATTACTAATTTTCGATCTGCTAAATCAGCTAGCTGTTCATTGTGTGTAACAATCACAAAGGTTTGACCAAATTTATCACGCAATTCAAAAAACAACTTGTGTAAGGTATCTGCGCTTTCAGAATCTAAATTCCCACTCGGTTCATCTGCAAAAATAATAGAAGGATTATTAATTAATGCTCTTGCAACCGCTACTCGCTGTTGCTCTCCCCCAGAAAGTGCACTAGGTTTATGATCTTGACGTTTAGAAAGACCCAGAAAATCTAGAAGCTCTTTGGCTCTATTTTCTGCTTCTTTTTTAGGAGTTTTTTTTATGAATGCCGGAATACAAACATTTTCTAGTGCTGTAAATTCGGGTAGCAATTGGTGAAATTGAAAAATAAACCCAATATGCTCATTTCTAAATTTTGCCAAAGCTCTATCGTTCAAATTGGTAACCTCTAAATCATTTAATATAAGACTACTTTCCTTTTTATTTGTTTGAAAATCTAAGGTTCCAAGAATCTGTAGTAAGGTTGTTTTACCTGCACCAGAGGCACCAACTATAGAAACTACTTCGCCCTTTTTAATATGCAAATCAACTCCTTTTAGAACTTGAAGTTCTCCATAAAATTTTTGAATATTCGAGGCTTTAATCATGCAATAAATTTTAAAGGATGAAAGTAAACATTAGGGTGGACAATCCAAAATATCAACCAATTATTGCATTTAGAAAGTACGATCATAGTTTTTGCAACGGAAGGACTAATAAAGTCTAAAGTAAATAAGCAATTATAGCACAGTTAAATCATGAGTAATGAATTTTAATCTAAAATTATCACTAAATTTGTTTAGCTATAATAGAAAAAGAATAAACAAAATTAAGAATGGGTCCATACAGAAATTTAGAAGAGTATAATTTAGAAATCACCGATGAAGTAAAAGAAAGATATTCTTCTATAATTAACGAAATTGGTGAAGATGGTAAGCGTGAAGGCTTGATTAAAACTCCAGAGCGAGCAGCAAAAGCAATGCTATTCTTAACTCAAGGTTATCAACAAAATGCTGCAAATATTCTTAAAGAAGCGATGTTTAAGGAGGATTATGACGATATGGTTATTGTAAAAGGAATAGAGCTGTATTCTTTGTGTGAACATCACATGCTTCCTTTTTTTGGCAAAGCTCACATTGCATATATTCCTAACGGTCATATTGTTGGGTTGAGCAAAATACCGCGCATTGTTGATGTATTTTCAAGACGATTGCAAGTTCAAGAACGATTGACACATGATATTTTAGAATGTATTAATGACACCTTAAAGCCAAAGGGCGTTGCTGTTGTTATTGAAGCTTCTCACATGTGTATGATGATGCGTGGGGTACAAAAACAGAATTCAGTAACAACTACTTCGGGTTTTCGTGGTCAATTTGAAAAAATTGAAACACGCAACGAGTTTTTGAAATTGATAAGTTCAGATCTATCTTAAAAACTCAAACTCAAATTTAAACCTAGCCTTGATATTGAATACATATAGCATACTTTGCTAAAAAAAGCATATGTAGTTATTAATTTTTTAGGTTAGCCTTTACTATTTTGTTTTTGAGTTTGTATTTTAATTCTGGCATCCTTATTGTTTTCTTTAGTTAGAATTTATAATTTTCAAAATGTCAAAAACTAAAGACTCAAAATACCAAAATCTTTTCTTAGGATTACTTTTCGATGCTATAGGCATGCTTTCTTTCGCAATTCCATTTATTGGTGAATTTTCTGATATTATTTGGGCACCCATAGCTGCATGGCTCATGATTCGTATGTATAAAGGGCGTGCAGGTCAAGCTGCAGGTGCTGTAACTTTCATCGAAGAAATTATTCCTGGTTTAGATGTGATTCCAACCTTTACAATCATGTGGTTGTATACTCATGCATTTAAAAAAACAGAAAAAGAAAAAATTATTGACCTCGATTAATTTTGCTTTTCTAAAATAAATGTAAAAATTGTATTTTTCAGGTATGGTAACGCTAGTCTAACTCCAACAACGCTAGACTAGTCTATATTTATTATCTCAATAATTGTGTGATACATGAAAAGACGTTTTTTTATTGAAAAAAGTACACTAGCGGCAATGTCTTTGGCTATAGGCGCTAAGTTAGTTTATGGCGCTAAAATTCCAAAAGAATACACACCTCTAGCATTTCAAGATCCTGATCCGTTTAAACTGTTTTTAAAAGATAATCGAATGTCGGTACTCAATAGTAAACCTTGGAATATTGAAGCCAAAGCTCATTTATTAGATGATAAAATCACGCCGAATAAATTTATGTTTATTCGGAATAATGGAATCATTCCTGAAAACATTGATAGCACCAAATGGTCACTTATCATTGATGGAGAATCGGTAAAAACGCAGAAATCTTATTCTTTAGAAGATTTAAAAAACAAGTTCAAATCATATACCTATCAATTAACATTAGAATGTGGCGGAAACGGGCGAAGTGAATTTGATCCGCCTGCCAAAGGAAACCAATGGACAATTGGCGCAGTTTCATGTGCGCAATGGACAGGCGTTCGTTTAAAAGATGTTCTAGAAGATGCAGGTATTAAAAACGATGCTGTTTATATAGGTTATCACGCTGCGGATATTCATTTAAGTAGAAACCCTGAAAAAGAACCTATTTCTAGAGGAGCGCCAATGGCAAAAGCTTTACAAGCAGAAACCTTGTTAGCTTTTCAAATGAATGGTGAAGATATTCCTTTAGCGCATGGGTATCCTTTACGTTTAGTTGCTGGCGGTTGGCCTGCTTCTGTTTCTGGCAAATGGATAAATCGCATAAGCATACGAAATAAGGAACATGATGGTGCAAAAATGACAGGTACGTCATACCGAGTGCCTTGCAAGCCTATAGGGCCGGGAGAAAAAGTGGCGGATAACGATATGTGTATCATTGAGTCTATGCCCGTAAAGTCTTTGATTACCTACCCGATGTCAGGTGCAATTTTAAAAAAAGGACAAGGACTAAATATCAGAGGTCATGCATGGGCTGGAGAATTAGAAGTTGCTATAATGGAATATTCCATTGATTTTGGTGCTACCTGGAAGGCCTGTTCATTAGAACAACCGGTAAACAGGTTAGCCTGGCAACATTTCGCTGCTGAAATAAATTTCCCCGAAACCGGGTATTATGAGGTGTGGGCAAGAGCGACTGATAGCCAAGGAAAAGCACAACCGATGTTATTGCCTGGTTGGAACCCAAAAGGCTATTTAAATAATGCCTGCCATCGTATTGCTGTAAAGGTAGCTTAGACTATGGATGAAAAAAATCTTTCGAAAGGTATTAGAGGTACATATCGTGTGATCATTCTAATGTGTTCGATACTTGTGATTGGAGCAGTTGTCAGTATTTATTTTTTTGGCAATACTGATGATAATTTTCAAACTATTGAAAAAGAAGAAATAGATCCTGAAAAAATAGAAAATGGGATTCATGTGCGCACCGGATTTATTGAAGCAACCGGAATGCAAGAAACAATTGGAAACTGCACTAGTTGCCATTCTGCCCAGCTGGTTATTCAAAACCGGATGAATTCCGAAAACTGGGAAGCAACGATTGATTGGATGCAAGAGACACAAAATTTATGGGATCTTGGTGAAAACGAAGCCATTATAATTGACTATTTGGTTAAGAATTATCCGCCGAGTAGTAAGGGCAGGAGGGAAGCCTTGACCAATGTAGCGTGGTATGAATTGAAGGAATAAGCACTTTTGCTATGGAAAGATATATAGACGCTTTTATAAATTCCTTTTTGGGAACCTTAAGTTGGACCTGGAAATCTATCATTTTCGAGGTGCCATGGTATATTAATTATTTCTGGGGCTTAATACTAATTTCATTGGTTGTTTGGGCACTTGAAATCGCTTTTCCGTGGCGTAAAAACCAATCCATATTTCGAAAAGATTTTTGGTTGGATGGTTTTTATATGTTCTTCAACTTTTTCATTTTCGCTATTGTAATAAGTGGTATTTATAAACTTTTAGGATTATTTTTTGCTGATATTGGAATAAGCACAAAATCTTTAGCAATTTTCGATTTAGCTTCATGGCCAGCTTGGTTACAGTTAGTTGTATTCTTTGTCGTTTTAGATTTTGTTCAATGGTTTACCCATACGCTGCTACATAAATTTGAATTTTTATGGCGTTTTCATCAAGTACATCATTCGGTAAAAGAAATGGGCTTTGCAGCTCATTTACGGTATCATTGGATGGAAAATATTCTCTATAAACCGCTAAAAACATTCGGAGTTATGATATTAGGTGGCTTTGAGCCTGAACAAGCTTTTATCGTTCATTTCATGGCAATAACCATAGGGCACTTTAATCATGCCAATATTAAATTGACTTGGGGTCCGTTGAAATATATAATAAACAATCCTGTGATGCATTTGTATCATCATGCCTATGCACTTCCCGAAGAACGAAGTAAAGGAGTTAATTTTGGGATTAGTCTAAGTTTGTGGGATTATGTTTTTAAAACCAACTACATTCCTGAAGATGGTGGTGAAATTGAATTGGGGTTTAATGGCGATGAGAAAATGCCAACTAGTTTCTGGAAACAATTAACCTTCGGCTTTAAAAAAACAAAACCGAAGGTCATTAAATAACTTATTGTACTAAAAGACTAAACTGTTGTGCAATATCAGTTTCACCACCTGCATCTAATACTGTTCCATCATTTGGTTTCTTCGGTTCATGTATTAAAGTAACCTGTAAAAATCCGTTTCCTACTTCACCAGTTGTTAAAGAAAACTGTATTCCTAAAGGATTACCATTTCCATCTTGATCAGAATACGTCACGTCGCTGATTGAACCACCTGCAGAAAAGAAAAACTGATGCTCTTCATCTTCTTCTGCAACTTCTTCGGTAATATCTTCAGCAGGTGTTTCAGTTTCATTTAAAAGTTCTATACTGCCCATATAGGTTGTATTTGCTAATAAATCACCAGAAACCGTAACGGTCGGTGCATTCGGTCCGTCTCCGTCTAGATCTTGAGATTGAAGTGTTATACTACTTCCAGAAGCTGTTAGTGTAATATTCATTGTTGTAATCACTTCTTCTTCATCAACCGCTTCTGGGTCATCATCATCAGAGCAAGATAGTGCCAACGAGCCAATTAAAACCATAGCTAATGCCGATTTGAAAGATACTTTTTTAAATGTTTTAGCAATTGTTTTCATGTGTAATAAAATTTAAATTAATAATTATAAATAAGGCGAATACTCATATTTCTGCCCAAATCATCTACAAAATAACGTAGACGATTCAGGTAATCTCTGTAAGCTGTATTTAAAAGATTAGTAGCTCGAATACCAACTTTAAAATCATTTGTTTTCATAATTGAAAAGGAGGCTTCAAGATCTAAAGCGATCAAATGATAGGCGCTTGGTGGGGTATTAATATCTAATTCCACTTCCTGCTGTTGTTGTGGTGAAAAAACAAAAATATTGGGAGGAAATCTTTTTTGCTCAAAAACATATTGACTTTCTAAACCAACAACCAAGTTCTTCCATTTCGTTTGGGTATACGATATCGCATTGCTGATATTGGCAGCAGGTATATTAATTAGAGCAGTTTCTGTAATTTTATCTTCTCCGTTTACCCATGAAAATTTATGATCAGTTCGAATATTTGATGTCCAATTATTGTAAATGGATGCATCAAGACCTATTAATTGAGCATTTGTTTGTCGATAGGCCCAAACCGGAAATGCCCCCCTTATTGTAAATTCTACATCGTTTGGTTCAAGAATTATAAAATCGTTTATCACATTGATATAAGGTGCTATGGTATAGCCCCAATTTTCAGAAGTTTTTTCTAGAGATACCGATAGTTTTGATGAAGATTCACTTTTTATTCTTAAATCTCCAAGTTCAATTCTAGCGGCAGAGTGATGTAATCCATCACTAAATAGCTCTGAAGGGTTTGGCGCTCTTTGGGCGAATGCGTAGTTGAAACGCAAACTATTTTCTGTTCCGAAATCATATTTGAAACCAGCCGTAGCTGAGACATTGTTGTAATCAAAAACGGGATTCGTAAGCAACTGCGTGCCTAAATCATCAAGTACAATTTCACTATAATCTATATCGTAACCTCGTTCTTCCCATCTTGAGGTTCGGTAGAATTTTTTGGCATCCATTCGCGAAAAATCATAGCGAAGACCAGCATCTAAAATGAAAGCATCGTTTAAGCTATATTCCGCCACGGTGAAAATTCCGAAGTCGTACCGATCATAATCAGGAATCAATCGTCGTACGCCAGTATCAGGATTTGCGAAATTGGTTTGATACCGCCCTAAGAGACCAATTTTTAACTTTAAATTTTCCTTCGCATCCCAATGAAAATTAGTGGAAACTGAATGTGTTGAAAGTTTTAGGTCCAAAGATGCTTTATTTGCATCATCACCAACGCGAATATCATATTCAAACCGTCGATTATTTTGAAAATCATACTGAACCGTCCATTTTCCTGAACCTTCAAATCTTCTATAGTAACTTAATTTTCCCAAATGATGCGCTACCTCTTGATTGGGTCTGTTGATCGTATAGCTAAAATCATTGATAACATTAGGTTCTTGACTATTCACAGATTGTATAAGGTCATCGATGTTACCAATGTGCGATGCTCGTAAAATTCCTATGTCTGAATCAAAAAACGAATAATAACCTTCCCAGCCTTGAAGAAAATCACGCTTGCCAATAGCTACCGTAATTCCTTTTTCTTGAATTCCTGTATTTGTTAACAGATAATTTGGGGATTCTAAATCACCTAGTTTTTTGAATGAAGCTTGCCCTTTAATATACAAGCCTGAAGCATATGATTTTGTTAACGCAGTTGTTATATTACCACCTCGACCATTAGAAAATAAGTTGATCTGTGATTTTCCGAAAAGTGAATCAGTTCTTATGATAGGAAGCGGATTCATTATAATAACTCCTCCAATAGCATCACCACCATATTCTAAAGCAGCAGCACCTTTAACAACGCTAATATCTTGGTTTGAATTGATATCGACATTGGGCGCGTGTTCTTCACCCCATTCCATATCTTGCATTCGAACGTTGTTGTTCAGAATCAAAACCCGACTTCCGTTTAGTCCTTGTATGACAGGCTTTACAATATTCGCTCCTGTATTTAAAGACGAAACACCGGTCAAACTTTTTAAAGCGTCACCCAGACTATTACCACTATATTTTTGTAAATCTTCTTCAGACAATCGCTCTTCTTGCGCCGATTTGGTATTGTTCGCTTTATCACCTATTACTTTCACCTCGTCTAACTCTTCTAAATGGTGTTCTAATCGTATTTTTTCATAAGTATCGCCATCAATAGTAAGAGTGATAAATTGCGATTTACAATCTGGGTGCGAAACTTCTAATTCTATAACCCCGTTACAAAGGTTTATAAAACTGAATTTACCAGCCTTCGTTGATATGGTTTCCATCGATTTACCGGTTATATTTACGGTAGCACTTGCCAACGGAGAGTTGTCATGAAAATCAACGATTTCACCTAAAAGAATTGATTTACAATCTTGTGCTAAAATGCTATTGCCTAGAAAACAGACGAATAGTAGTAAAATACTATATTTCATGTTTTTTGAATTACGCTTGGAAAGTCCGTTTGTATACAATGGACTCTAAACTTCAGAAATGAGGTGTTAAATCAAGTTAGGCGGAGGTCTGCCAAAAAAGTTAAAGCGTAAAAAAGAAGATGTAACAACCAAATCGTATGAAACAGGTTGAACGGTAGTTGTTAAGAATGGGTTAGGAGCGTCAACAATTGTGGGCACATTCAATAAAAAATCTGCATCTTGGTTTTCAATTGCTAATTCGCAAACCTGACAGTTCTCGATATCATTTGAAGTACCATCTTGATGACTGTAAGCATGAAAAGAAGATACTTTGAACAACATCAAAGCAAACAATACAAATGATATACTAGTTTGAACGGTTCTTTTCATTACCATACGAAAGTAAGAAAAGAGTCAGTATTAAATGTTAAAGAAAACTTAACTCTTTTTGTCAAAAAGAAAACCAAGACCCAATCGAATCAACATTTTCTTTTCAAAATTCCAGAAAAATTTGAATTGCCCAAAAAGCCATCCGAAAAAGACTAAAAGTATTTGATAACAAATGAGGCTAATGGTTACAAACAAAACCCAATATATAAAAACACTTAAATTTTCTTTAGAGATACCTAAAAACGCAATAATAGGTCTACTCACAAGTAGGCTTGAACTACCAGTAACTGCAAAAACTATAAATATTCTTATAATTTCCCATCGATAATTTACCACCCACTTATTTTCAAGTTTTTTAAAAATAAAAAGACAGCACTTAATCAATATATACGTCAATAACAGACTAACACTAAAGGTCAAATAAATATTGGAATCTTTAATAAAAACCTTAGTCAATTTAAACGAACTATAGCATGCACCTAAGATTCCAAGTACTGGAAATAAGAGTTGCCAATTCTGTTGTATTTGCCATCGTTCTTTAAACTTATGCATGCTGAAATTAATTGCTATGCAAATATACGATGCGGTTTTAGATTCGAGGCGTAAACGGACCTAATCGTTGTCGGTATTTTCGTTGAAAGTAAATGAAATAGTTATACAGTTTGTAATTCACTTCGTAACCGTAGTCTATGCCTTGTTGATAATCAATTTGCATCTCATACAGATTCGTATTAAACTGTTGGGGTTGCAAAACTCTTTGATTCCAAGTGGTGACCATCAAATAATTTCGACTTTCGAGATAAGACTGCGAATAATACCCTTCAGGCTTTGCGATACTTAGTAACCACATATTAAAACCAGGCTCAATGATGATGATGTCATATTCAACATCTTCGTTGACAATTTGGATGGTGTCACCTTCTGTTTGAGAAAAAACGGCTCTTTCCGCTTCTGTAATATCAGAAAGCTCTGCGTTATTTTTTGTTACTCCGCAGCTAAAGACAAAAACAACTATGCATGCCAATAAAAATAATGTTTGCGTCTTTTTCATAGTTTTAAGATACAAAAAAACCGACTGCCATAAAGCCGTCGGTTTCGTAAGTTATTAGGATACTATACTATTTTCCGAAAAGACCACCTAAAAGGCCACCTAAGCCTCCGCTACTTTTGCCACCACCCATAACCATTCCGGCCACATCATCTAAGATACTTCCATCGCCATCGGCATCCAAAAGGGTTGTAATTAAGCTTCTGTTCTGATCAGGCTGACCACCTAACATACCGCCTAACATTGAGTTTAATCCGTTAGCATCACTAACGTTGTTTTGTGCTTTTTGCTTTCCTAATACGCCCATCACAATTGGGGCTGCAATTTTAAGAATATTAGCAATTGAGCCCATATCCATACCAGATTTTTCACTAAGCGCGTTCTCTACCTGCGGTTGCTTATTACCAAAAACATGACCCAATATTCCTGCTCCATCATCCATAACTGACTGGTCTACACCGCCTTGAAACAATCCACCCAAATTATCTAATATTCCACCTTGATGTTTTGAAGAAAGTGCATTCATTAAGCCTTCAGCACCTTGAGGTGAAGAAGCTACATTCTTTTTCATTGCACCCAAAATCAAAGGCATCGCCATACTTAGAACGTTACCTGTTTTATCTTCAGCTTGGCCCGTTTGGCCAGCTACCGCTCCAATTAATTGTTTGCCCGCTGGGCTGTTTAATAAATCTAATAATCCTGACATTTTTAATTTAGTGTTTTAATGTTAAGTGCTTAATGTACAAAAAAGAGCAAAACCCCTCAAAGTATCTGCTAAAGTTATTTCAGCATTGCAATTATTTGAGTAGCAAGTTCCGTGCCAATTCGATCTTGTGCTTCACCGGTTGCTGCTCCAATATGTGGAGTTAAAGAAATACTAGGATGCATCAGTATTTTTATCTCTGGAGTTGGCTCAGATTCAAACACATCTAAACCTGCAAAGGCTATTTTTTTACTTTCTAAAGCAGCGATCAATGCTACCTCATCAATAACTCCACCACGGGCGGCGTTGATGATTGCAGCACCTTCTTTCATTTGTGCGAATTCTGGTTTTCCAATCACATATTCTTTTTGTGCAGGCACGTGAACAGTTACAAAATCTGCTTCCTTTAATACATTTTCTTTGGAAACGCTATTGAAGTTAAAGCTTATAGATTGTCCGTCGAAAAAAGGAACGGTTACTGACGCTTTATCCATAAACGGATCTGAATAGATAACTTTCATTCCTACTCCAAGAGCGATTTTTGCTGTAGCTTGGCCTATTCTACCGAAACCTATAACACCTAAAGTTTTACCTCTTAACTCAATACCTTTCGCATAACTTTTTTTTAGATCCTTAAATTTAGTATCACCATCTAAAGGCATATTTCTGTTAGCATCATATAAAAAACGCACCCCGCCAAATAAGTGGGCAAATACTAATTCTGCAACTGATTCAGAAGAAGCTGCTGGGGTATTAATAACGTGCAAGCCTTTTTCACGAGCATAGGCTACATCGATATTATCCATTCCAACACCGCCTCTACCAATTAATTTTAGGCTAGGACAGTTATCAATAATATCAGTACGAACCTTTGTTGCACTCCGAACCAATAGACCTGTTATTTCATTTTCATTGATGAAATTTACCAATTGTTCTTGCGCCACGGTTGTAGTTAAGACTTCAAAACCAGCTTTTTCTAAAGCATCAATACCTGATTGTGATACTCCGTCGTTTGCTAAAATTTTCATATTTAAATAGTTGTTAGTTGTCCATTGATGGGTGTCATTTTTGCCTAAAAACAAACAACTGACAACCGTCATACGACAGCTATTGTTATCCTTTTCTTTCCATTTCACTCATCACATCAACCAATATACCAACACTTTCGAGAGATAGTGCATTGTACATTGAAGCTCTATAACCTCCAACAGATCTGTGCCCATTGAGGCCATTGATACCCGCTTCTTTCAACATGCGATCAAAATTTTCTTTAAGTTTATCATCTGTTAAGTTGAAAGTTGCATTCATATTAGAACGATCTTCTTTATTTGCATAACCTTCAAATAAGGGGCTTAATTCAATCTCTGAATATAAAAGGCGTGCCTTTTTTTCGTTTATTTCTTCTATAGCAGCAATACCTCCCATGTCCTTTAACCATTGTAAGGTTAGCATAGAGACATAAACAGGAAAAACAGCAGGTGTATTAAACATGCTGTCTTTACTAATATGAATCTTATAATCAAGCATTGATGGTATTTGACGCGAAACTTTTCCTAAGATATCTTCTTTCACAATTACCAAAGTTGTACCTGCCGGACCCATATTTTTTTGAGCCCCAGCATAAATTAAATCAAATTGAGAAAAGTCTAGTTGCCTTGAAAAAATATCTGAACTCATATCACAAACTAAAGGTGCATCTGAATTCGGAAATTTCTTGATTTGAGTTCCGAAAATCGTATTGTTCGAAGTGAGGTGTAAATAATCTAAACCTGTTGGAATTGTATATCCTTTTGGTATGTACTTAAAATTTTCATCTTTAGAAGAACCAACTTCTACAACTTCACCAAAAAGTTTTGCCTCTTTGATTGATTTATCACTCCATGTACCTGTATTTAAATACCCAGCTTTTGTTTCTAGAAGATTATAAGCTACCATTAAGAACTCCATACTGGCGCCACCTTGTAAGAATAGCGCTTGATATCCTTTTCCTTCCAAGCCTAATAATTCTAGGGCTAATGAACGAGCGGTTTCCATCACTTCAACAAAATCTTTGCTTCGGTGCGAAATTTCAATTAGCGATAATCCCGAACCATTAAAATCTAATACAGCTTCTGAGGCTTTAAACAATACTTCATGAGGTAAAATACAGGGGCCCGCGCTAAAATTGTGCTTTTTCATTTGATATAAAATTAGGTTCGGTAAAAAATATTTAAGGTAGTAAAGGTCATAAAAATATGGCGATTACTTCGCATAAAAATGAGACTAATTCTGTGATGTTTTTAACAAGAAGTCAACAGTATCGACACCATCAGCAAAATCGCTTAACCTAGGTCGTTGCGTTGCGCCAAATGCAATTTGGTTTTCTAGTTCAAAATCGGCAACAATACATTGAATTTTATCAACATCTTCATTTAGCTTTTCTTGCAAACCTTCTTGAGAATCATAGGTTTCATAAAAAAGAGATGCAATGGGTGAGGAGTAACTCGAGTCTTCTTTTAAAATTAAAAATCCATTTTCTAAAAGCTTAAACTCGCTCATTAAGTATACCGCTTTATTATAATCATAGTTATTAGCGTATTTAGCTCCGTGTATGATAGGGTTATACTCATATATTGCTTTAAAAAATGTATCAAAGTCGTATTCTTTAGGAACGAATAGTTTAGATACACTTCTGCATCCGAGACCGTAATAGCGGAAAATATCTTCTCCTAAAGCCTTTAATTGTGTCGTAGTTTCATTGCCTGACAATACAGCCACAGAATTTCTATTCTTTCTGATTATATGAGGGCCTTTGCCAAAATAATGCTCAAAATAACGCGCTGTATTATTGCTTCCGGTGGCAATAACCGCATCAAAATCTTCTAGTTTATTTTTGGTGAAACCTATATGACTTTCTAATGATGGTTCTATCGTGATCAGGTATTTTGAAATTAAAGGTAATAGTACTTCGTCACTACTTGATAATTTTGCTATAACTGAATTTCCTGTAATCAGAACCGAAAGAAAATCATGAAAACCTACCAAAGGTATATTCCCAGCCAGTATTAGCGCAACTTTTTTTGGCTGATTACTTTGTACATCATAAACTGCAAGCCAATCACTTAAATTTTGTTCTGTAAGAAGTTCACTCCATCCTTGCAAAGCAAAACGAATATTATCTTCCGTAAACCAACCGTTTTTATGACCTGCAATTGTTATAGCCTCACTAAAAGAATTGTGCCATTCGCTTTCTGATGGGTTCTCATTGCAGAAATCTTTAAGAAAGCTACCAAGTTTAACGAAAGCAATAAATGTTTTGCGATGGTCGTTCATATATTTGTACAAAATTGTATTAGAGTTTACCTTTGCGCAAAAGTAAGGTTATTGAATTAATTTTTAAACGGGTTTTCGTTCGTTTAATTAATTCGATGCCATTGCAAAATGGAATTAAAAATTAATTCGTTTTGAAAGTATCTCGATACTGAAACGACTTCAGCATATAAAATTATGGCAATTATAATAACAGATGAATGTATCAATTGTGGAGCTTGCGAGCCAGAGTGCCCAAATACCGCAATTTATGAAGGTGCCGATGAATGGCGTTATAGTGACGGTACGTCTTTAAAAGGAGATGTTGTCTTACCTGACGGAAAAGCTATAAATGCAGAGGAAGTTCAAGAACCTATTAGTGATGAAATCTATTATATCTCTCCGGATAAATGCACCGAATGTATGGGCTTTCATGAAGAGCCGCAATGTGCAGCAGTTTGCCCTGTAGATTGCTGTGTACCTGATGAAGATAGAGTAGAAACAGAAGAAGTACTTTTAGGGAAGCAAGCTTTTATGCACCCGGAAGGATAGTTTATTTGTTCGCAGACTTTAGACGATAATAAAATTGAATTATTTTGAAAACCTAAGCCTTGGCATGGGTTTTTTGTTTTTAGGAATTCGTAGGTTCAAATCAGAACGTACATAAACGCAAAGTTCGCTAAGAAAAGCCGCAAAGGTAGGGTAAAGTGTTTGCATCTAGTTCAGGCTCTTAGCGAACCTTGCGCATACCCTCGCGCTCTTTGGGTTTAATTCGCCGCGCATCAACGCTCCAACATTTTGGCTGCAATCTCTTTCAATAACTTTGCACTCACCATCGCAGTCATATCATTAATATCTCTTGTCGGATTGTATTCTACAATATCAGCTCCTAGTGCGATAACATTGATATGCTGAATGATACGGATAACTTCTCTTGTGGTTAAACCACCAGGTTCATGATGTGAAACTCCGGGAGCAAAAGCAGGGTCTATGCCGTCAATATCTAAAGACAGGTATATGGGGTTTTTGAATTTTGGGAGCTTATTTAAATCAAAATCTTTCATTTGAATAATTTCTACTCCGAATTTATCAGCTTGTTCTGCTTGATGCGATGATAAGGTTCGTATACCTATTTGAACCAATCGTTTCGCTAATTTGTTTTCCATGATTCTTGCAAACGGACACGCATGAGAATATTTATCGCCTTCAAAATTATCATACAAATCAGCATGTGCGTCAATATGCAGAATGTCTACAGCTCCATATTTTTCATGATGTGCTTTTAGAATTGGAAAGGTAATGGAGTGATCTCCACCCAGGGTAATTAGTGGTAAGCTCGATTCTAGATTTTCAGAAGTAATATCTTCTATATCAAAATATGACTTGATTTTAAAATCCCCTTTATCATCCCAAACTTCTGGAAGAATTCCCATTCCATTTTCTGCAAAATAATTGGCAGACTCATTATGGTATGCTTTTCGAATTAGGGGCGGGGCAAGAGCTGGTCCTCTCAGATAAGAAGATTTGTCATCAAATAGAATTCCTTGAAGCGAGATTTTTGCAGGCATCAGATTTTAAAATTTAGTATGGTTTAAAGATAGTTACTCCTAAAGAATTTTGTTTCCATATTTTGTTTAGCCATTATAGCAGTAAAAGTTATCTTTGCGCGAAAATAAAATGATCTAGCATCTTATCCTCAAAACAAATTTGATTAAGATCAAAGAGATTTCCGTGTTTTACTGAAACGAATTCAGTACAGACGTCGGAATGACAATAAAAGTAACTATTTATGAAAGCAGGTATCGTCGGATTACCAAACGTTGGAAAATCTACCCTTTTTAATTGTTTGTCAAATGCAAAAGCACAAAGCGCTAACTTTCCCTTTTGTACAATAGAACCTAATATTGGTGTTGTTAATGTACCTGATGCGCGATTACAAAAGTTAGAACGGTTTGTCAATCCTGAGCGTGTACTGCCAGCTACAGTTGAAATTGTTGATATTGCAGGTTTAGTTAAAGGAGCGAGTAAAGGTGAGGGCTTAGGAAATCAATTCTTAGGAAATATACGTGAGACCGACGCTATTCTGCATGTTTTGAGATGTTTTGATAATGAAAATATTGTACATGTCGACGGTTCAGTAGATCCAATTCGTGATAAGGAAACCATTGATATGGAGCTACAGTTAAAAGATTTAGAAACGGTTGATAAGAAACTAGAAAAAGTAAAACGAACTGCCAAAACAGGAAACAAAGAAGCTCAAAAAGAAGAACTTGTTCTTATGGCAATTAAGAAAGGACTTGAAGCTGGAACTTCAGTTCGGGCCGTAGAACTTTCGAAAGATGATCGAATTGAATATGTTAATCCGTTGCAATTCATTACTGATAAGCCGGTAATGTATGTGTGCAATGTTGATGAAGATGCGGCAGCCTCTGGAAATGAATATGTTGAAAAAGTAAAAGCAGCCGTTGCTCAAGAAAATGCAGAGGTTATTGTATTGGCTGTAGGTACGGAAGCTGATATTACAGAATTAGACACCTATGAAGAGCGCCAAATGTTTTTAGAAGACTTAGGGCTTTCTGAGCCAGGTTCAGCAAAACTGATTCGTGGTGCTTACAAATTATTGAACTTAGAAACTTATTTCACAGCTGGTGAAAAAGAAGTACGTGCTTGGACGATTCCTATTGGTGCAACGGCACCACAGGCAGCAGGTGTTATTCATACTGATTTTGAAAAAGGTTTTATTCGTGCCGAAGTCATTGGGTATGATGACTATGTTGCCTACGGCAGCGAAGCTAAAGTGAAAGAAGCTGGAAAAATGCGTGTTGAAGGCAAAGATTACATTGTTAAAGATGGCGATGTGATGCATTTTAGGTTTAACGTGTAGCGCCAAAAAGGACCTCTCTTAATCCTTCCTAAGTTGGGAAACAAGTGCGATATTTATACCATTTGCGATCGGTATGCTAAAATGCAATTATATTTTACCACTACTTAGTAGCGGTCGCAATCGTAATTGCCTCCAAAACTTCGGAACGGGTGAGGCTTTTTCGCTATCAACAATCCCCCAAATTCTTTGTTAATTACTTTATAACATAGGGGTTTTATTTTTTTTCAAGTAAGCTTATCTTAGCCATCCTAGTATAACAAACCCACCACATGGCTGAAAATACCCAATATACGGAAGACAACATTCGTTCGCTCGATTGGAAAGAGCATATTCGAATGCGGCCTGGTATGTATATTGGTAAGCTGGGTGACGGTTCTTCTGCTGATGACGGTATTTATATTCTGCTAAAAGAAACGATTGATAACTGCATTGATGAGTTTGTCATGGGGGCCGGGAAGACCATTGAAATTCGTATTAAAGACGGATTGGTTAAAGTACGTGATTATGGGCGTGGCATACCATTGGGGAAAGTGGTCGATGTAGTTTCAAAAATGAATACGGGTGGTAAATATGATTCCAGAGCCTTTAAAAAATCTGTCGGATTAAACGGTGTTGGTACCAAAGCCGTAAATGCACTTTCTAGCTTTTTCGAAGTACAATCTTCTCGAGATAACAAAATAAAAGTAGCTGAGTTCAGTCAAGGCGTACTGAAAAAGGAGGAAGGTCCTATGGAGTCTTCACAACGAAAAGGAACAAAAGTCTCCTTTCGGCCTGATGAACTTATTTTTAAAAAATTCAAATTCCGTGCGGAGTATGTAGAGCGTATGTTGAAAAACTACGTTTATTTGAATCCCGGGTTGACGATTGATTTTAATGGTGAAAAGTATTATTCTGAGAACGGATTAAAAGATTTATTGCAGGATAACAACAATCCAGAAGATTTTCTATATCCGGTTATTCATCTAAAAGGCGATGATATTGAAATTGCCATAACGCATAGTAAAACGCAGTACAGCGAAGAATATCATTCCTTTGTGAATGGTCAGAACACAACTCAGGGCGGTACACACCAAACCGCATATCGAGAAGCTTTAGTAAAAACGGTACGTGAATTTTATGGTAAAAATTACGATCCGTCAGATATTCGTAAATCAATTATTTCGGCGATTGCAATAAAAGTGATGGAACCTGTTTTTGAAAGTCAAACCAAAACAAAATTAGGTTCAACTGATATGGGTGGCAAACTGCCGACCGTACGAACGTATATTAATGATTTTGTAGGTAAGTATCTGGATAATTATTTACACAAGAATCCTGAAGTAGCCGATGCAATACAGCGTAAAATTTTGCAAGCCGAACGAGAGCGTAAAGAGCTTTCGGGTATTCGTAAACTAGCAAAAGACCGTGCCAAGAAAGCGAATCTTCACAACAAGAAATTACGGGATTGTCGTATTCATTTAGGGGACACTAAAAAAGATAGAAACCTAGAAAGTACCCTTTTCATAACAGAGGGTGATTCCGCTTCTGGTTCGATAACAAAGTCTCGCGACGTGAATACACAAGCCGTATTCAGTCTAAAGGGAAAACCTTTGAATTCGTATGGATTATCTAAAAAGATAGTCTATGAGAATGAGGAATTCAATCTATTACAGGCAGCATTGAATATTGAAGAATCGATAGAAGATTTACGATACAATAATATCGTAATTGCTACAGATGCTGATGTTGATGGTATGCACATTCGATTGCTACTAATTACCTTCTTTCTTCAATTTTTTCCAGAGCTTATCAAGGAGAATCATTTATATATTTTACAAACACCTTTATTTCGTGTTCGAAACAAAAAAGAAACCATTTATTGCTACAGCGATGAAGAACGAAGAAACGCAATTCAAAAACTAACAGGAAAACCAGAAATTACCCGATTTAAAGGTTTAGGTGAAATTTCTCCTGATGAATTTGTACATTTTATTGGTGATGATATTCGATTAGAACCTGTAATGCTTGATAAAGCAATGTCTATTGAAGAATTATTGAGCTTTTATATGGGTAAGAATACTCCAGACCGACAAAAATTTATAATTGAAAATCTTAAAGTGGAGATCGATTTAGTAGAAGAAGTACAAGAATAAGTTGCTGCTATAAGCAGTTCTAACAAAACAGAAATCACAAAAAAGGGAAGTATCCTTTATGGAAGAGAACGATGAAGATTTGAACTTGCCCGCCGACCAGGAGGGTTTACCCGCAGGAGAAGAGGGTTCAGCTGATGCAAGTTCAGAAGAAGAACTTAATAACGATTCTAGCGACGAAAACGATGCGCTTGAAAAAGAATTAAACTCTGAAGACCTTAACGAAGTTCCTGAAGACGATGCCTTAGTAAAAGTTACGGGCATGTACAAAGAATGGTTTTTAGATTACGCATCTTATGTAATCTTAGAACGAGCCGTACCAGCAATTGAAGATGGTTTCAAACCAGTACAGCGAAGGATCATGCACGCCCTTAAAGAGTTAGATGACGGTCGCTACAACAAAGTTGCTAATGTTGTTGGGCATACCATGCAGTATCACCCTCATGGTGATGCTAGTATTGCAGATGCTATGGTGCAAATGGGTCAAAAAGACCTTTTGATTGACACCCAAGGCAACTGGGGAAATATACTCACAGGTGATAGGGCGGCGGCTTCACGATATATTGAAGCGCGCCTCTCGAAATTTGCATTAGATGTTGTTTTCAGCCCTAAAATCACCGAATGGCAACAATCGTATGATGGGCGTAAAAAAGAGCCGGTAAATCTTCCGGTTATGTTTCCCTTGTTATTGGCGCAAGGAGCAGAAGGAATCGCGGTGGGACTCTCCACTAAAGTACTTGCTCATAACTTTATTGAACTTATTGACGCCTCTATAAAACATTTAGAAGGTAAGCGTTTTAAGATATATCCAGACTTTCCGACTTCGGGTATTATCGACGTATCGAATTATAATGATGGTCTTCGTGGTGGAAAAATACGTGTTCGAGCAAAAATTGCGCAAAGAGACAAGAACACGCTGGTTATCAATGAGATACCGTATGGGACAAATACATCTTCCTTAATCGATTCTATCCTCAAAGCAAACGATAAAGGAAAGATAAAAATTAAAAAAATTGAGGATAATACTGCAGCTGATGTTGAAATATTAATTCATCTCCCTTCGGGATTATCCCCAGATAAAACGATTGATGCGCTATATGCATTTACATCCTGCGAATCTTCAATTTCACCCTTAGGATGTATTATTGAAGATAACAAACCGCTCTTTATTGGCGTAACAGAAATGTTGAAGCGATCTACAGATGCTACGGTCGATTTGCTACGTCAAGAGTTAGAAATTCAATTGGCAGAATTAGAAGCCCAATGGCATGCCGCATCATTAGAAAGGATATTTATTGAGAATAGAATTTACCGTGATATTGAGGAAGAAGAGACTTGGGAAGGTGTAATTTCTGCCATTGACAAAGGTCTAAAACCACATACCAAACATTTACGAAGACCTGTAACTGAAGAGGATATTTTGCGTTTAACTGAGATCAAAATCAAAAAAATATCCAAATTTGATTTAGGTAAAGCTCAGCAGCACCTTGATAATTTAGAAGAGAAAATTGCCGAAGTAAAGCACGATCTTGCCAATTTGGTGGCATTTGCTATCGCTTATTTCAAACGTTTAAAGACCACGTATGGAAAAGGTAGAGAGCGAAAATCTGAAATCCGAATTTTCGATGATATCGAAGCTACAAAAGTGGTTATTCGGAATACCAAACTCTACGTCAACCGAGAAGAAGGCTTTGTGGGTACTTCTTTACGCAGAGATGAATATGTAACCGATTGTAGTGATATTGATGATATTATTGTCTTTACCAAAGGCGGACAGATGATGGTCTCAAAGGTTGATTCAAAAACATTTATTGGTAAGCATATTATTCATGTTGCAGTTTTTAAGAAAAAAGACAAACGCACCACCTACAATGTAATTTACAAAGATGGTAGAGGCGGGCCTAGTTATGTAAAGCGCTTTAATGTGACTAGCATGACACGCGACCGACTTTATGAAATCGGAACGGGAAAAGCAGGTACCGATGTATTGTATTTCTCTGCCAACCCTAATGGGGAAGCAGAAGTTATAACGGTCTTATTGCGCCAAGTAGGTAGTGTCAAAAAACTAAAATGGGATCTTGAATTCTCTGATGTTTTAATAAAAGGTCGTGGTTCAAAAGGAAATTTGGTTACGAAATATTCTGTGAAACGTATCGAACTGAAAGAAAAAGGCCTTTCTACACTCAAGCCTCGTAAACTTTGGTTTGACGATACAGTTCAACGTCTAAATATGGACGAAAGAGGAGATTTTCTTGGTGATTTCACTAGCGAAGATCGGCTACTTATTATTGACCAAAAAGGAGTCGTAAAAACTGTTATCCCTGAATTAACACTTCGGTTTAATGATGATATGATTGTTCTCGAAAAATGGGAGCCAGAAAAACCACTATCAGCTATTTATTGGGAAGGGGAAAAGGAGCTTTTTTATGTAAAACGTTTCATAATTGAACACCCTGACAAGGTAGAATCTATTATTACTGAACATCCGAAATCGTACTTAGAAAAAGTTTTTACAGCTTATCGACCCCAGGCGGAGGTCATATTTGCTAAGAAAAGAGGACAAGATCGCCAAGATAATCTTAAAGTTAATTTAGAAGAATTCATTTCTGTAAAAGGTATTTCGGCTATGGGCAACCAATTGACAAAATTCAAAATTTTGGAAATCAATGCCTTAGAAGCATTACCATTTGAAAAACCTGAACCCGTGGTAATGACAGAAATTGAAGTAGTTGACGAAGAAAATGTTGTGACACAAGAACTTTCTGAAGCACCTGCGGAAATTGAAAAACTTCGTACCGAAAAACCAAAAAACAGTATTAAGGATAAAGAGGCCGACGAAGATGATGACGAAGGGCAAACTACCTTATTCTAGATGTAGCACAAAATGAAGAATTTTATTGAAGAGTTCAAGAATTTTGCAATTAAAGGAAATATGGTCGATATGGCTATTGGTATTATTATTGGCGCATCTTTTAATGCCGTAATTAATTCTTTAGTCAAAAAAGTGATTATGCCGCCTTTATCGCTTTTAACGGACGGTGTCAATTTAGGAAATAAGAAATATATATTACGTGATGCTACAGAAGCACTTGAAGAAGTTGCTATTGGGTATGGCGATTTATTAAACGTACTTGTTGATTTTTTGATTGTAGCGCTAACCATTTTTTTAGTCGTTAAAGGAATGAATCGCTTTCGAAATAAAGCAGAAGACCCAGAAAATGTGGAAGTGGAAACTCCGCGAAACATTCAGTTACTCTCCAATCTTGAAAAGCTAATGAAAGAGCAAAATGAACTTTTAAAGAAGCAAAAAGATTGATTTTGTTTAGCCAATTGTTATCCTTTAGGCTAAGATAAACCAAAACGTTTAACAGTTTTTATAGTAGTAGAGATAATACCTATCTTTATCGAAATTTAATGTATTAAATGGATTTAACAAACCCCCTTGTTTACGGAGCACCTGCATTTATTGCCTTTATTTTAGCCGAAATAGCGTATAGCCATAGTCATGACAACGAAGGACTTTATGTTTGGAAAGATTTTTTCGCTAGTGGTGCCATGGGTGTTGGATCGGCTATTATTGGTCCCGCACTTAAAGTAACTTTATTAATTGTTGTTTTTAATTGGGCTTTTGAATTATTCAATCCTATAGTTGATGTTGCAACAGGTGCTCGTGAAAATATATTAGGCTATAAAACTTTTGGCTTTGAATGGTATATCTTTCTACTTGCTCAACTAGCTGATGATTTCACTTACTATTGGTTTCATAGAGCAAATCATGAAATAAGAGTGTTGTGGGCTGCTCATATTGTGCACCATTCTTCAGACCATTTTAATTTAGGTACTGCTATTCGTAATGGTTGGTTTACCTTACTATACAAGCCTTTCTTTTACATGTGGATGCCAGCTATTGGTTTTCCGGTTGAAATTGTAATTTTTGCTTTAGCCATTGAATCGTTTTGGCAATTTCAATTACACACCCAATACGTTCCAAAAATGGGATGGATTGAAAAGATTTTCAATACGCACACGATGCATCAGGTACATCACGCTCAAAATGTAGAATATCTAGACAAAAACCATGGTGGGTTTTTGAACTTCTTTGATAAAATGTTTGGCACTTGGAAAGAGTTGGATGATGATACAGAAGTAAAATTCGGAGTAATTCATGCACCGGAATCTTATAATCCACTTGTGATTTTGACTCACGAATACCAAGATATTTGGAATGATTTAAAAAAATCACCCAAGTTGTCGCATAAATTCATGTATATTTTCGGTCCTCCTGGTTGGAGTCATGACGGCAGTACAATGACCGTAAAGCAGCAGCAACGTTTGTATAAAAAACAGCAAGCGGAGAACCCTGATGTTGCATTTAGTCGGCCGAATTAATTTCAAATTCTAAGCCACTAAACGTACCAAAGCAAACTAGTGTTTACTTTCTCACTTGCCTTTATTAAAACCTTTTATTTTACTATTTTATTCGAAAAGCACTTTGAGGTTCCGACTGGACAAGGACGTTCTGACTTCATAAATTTATATGACCTTTTGCTATAACGACTGAAATCCGAACTGATTACATCCAGCGTTTGAGCACCGTTTTTTACTTTTTTTCATTTGATTTGCATTGAGGAATTGAAATCATTTCAGCCATTATCAATGTTGTAGGCATTAAGTCTTTTTGAAGTAAATCAATATATCTATTTGTGATTGTTTGCAAAGCTACTATTAAATCAAGTCGTTCAATGTAACTCGTTTCGATTATTTTTGATCCACTTCCATCAACTAAAGGAAAATTCACTTTTCTTGCTTTGTGATCAACTCTATGCGCAATAAACTTATTAGACAAATCAAAAATTTCCTTTGCTTCATGCACTAATCCATCTTTGGCTAATTAAAGATGGGCTTTTTCAAATTTCCAAATTTTGCTGGCTAACAAAGGAGTTCTTGTAGAACCATTTGTTAATGCTCGTCTATATAAAATTAATGCAGATTCGTAAAGTGCTCTTCTAACTCGCATTCTATTGATAAATTCTCCATTTAAAACAAATCACAACAAACAATTGATTGTTCGAGGTCGGCTAGAATTGATGCCATATCTGCTAAGTTTTCTTTTGCTTTTCTTATTTCTTCTTTAAATAGTCAACAAGGTAAGTATATATACAATTGTATATAGGCATTTCAGATACTAAACACCATCACTATCCCCTTTATTCTTTGTCATCCTCAAATTAAAGAACTCCACCATGAGCGAGAATGCTATGGCAAAATACAAATAGCCCTTTGGTACTGTTCCTACTTCTTGATCGAAAACAACCAAATGCCCTATATGCGCTGCTTCAGCAATCAGCATAAATCCTATTAAAATAAGAAAAGACAAGCCTAGAATTTGAATGGAAGGGTGTTTGTTTACAAAATTACCTACTGGGTTGGCAAATAACATCATGATTATTACTGAAATCACCACGGCAATAATCATCAATACGAGCGCATCATTGGGGTTAGGGGAGATGCCATTGGTCATACCGATAGCTGTTAAAATAGAATCAAAAGAGAAAACAATGTTGATCACCATGATCTGTATAATAGCTTTGTTTAAGGTATTACCTCTTGATTTGGTTACTTCGCGTTCATCATGACCGCGATCTTCTACCTTTTCATGTATTTCTTTGGTGCTTTTGTAAAGTAAAAACAATCCCCCAGCAAAGAGAATTAATGCTTGAACGCTGAGACCTCCTGATATCCATCCACCATTAAAAAGCCAAAACGGCTTGCTCGCTGCGGTTAGCCAAGTGATACCAAACAACAGCACAATACGCATCACCATTGCTAAAACAAGACCAATATTGGTTGCTTTTTTTCGATGATTTTCTGGCAGCTTACCAGCCGCGATTGAGATAAATATGATATTATCAATACCTAATACTATTTCTAAAAATGTAAGTGTTAAAAGGGCGATCCAGGCATCTGGACTTGCGAAAATTTCAAACATGGGTAGTATGTGTTATCGTTTAGTTTCCTAAAAATATATTTTCAAAACGCTAATTCGTTTTTCTGGCAGTACCTTTTCTTTTTTTGGTTTCCCCAACAAGGCCATACTCAAATGTATATGAATTCGTCGTGGTAGACAAAATTTTCATGTGAACCGAAGATTTGGTCTTAATATCTTGCAAAACAAATTCACAATTATTCAACCATTTCACAGTTGCACTATCGATCTTACTATCATAGAATTCGACGCTGTAATTTTCATTTCGAGTGAATCTTCCAGTTTTTTCTTCTCCATCGATGTTGTAATCGAAAGTAAATTCGCCCGTCTTAAAGTTTTTACAATTGCGCTCAGGCTGATTACATGAGCCCATTATGAAAACAAAAATTACCAAAAAAAGTTTCTTTATCATAGGGAGTACAAATTAAGTAAATAACAATTAGCCACCATAAGATTCTTTATCAAGTTTAGTTTAAAAATAAATCCGAAATTTGCAGCAGAAAGAACTTCGCAAACCTATCAATAATGTACATGCCTGAAGCTGCGTATTTAGACTATAAAGAAAAGACCATATCTGGAAGGTATGTAACAAACCAAATGCTAACCAAATACCTCGAGGCTATAAATGATGACGTACCTATAGCAACAATAGGATATTCAGTTCAAAAAAGACCCATTCAAAGTGTAACAATAGGTGAAGGAAAACATAAGTTGTTATTTTGGTCTCAAATGCATGGTAATGAATCTACCACTACAAAAGCAATTCTTGATCTATTAAATTTTTTGCGATCAGATGCTATTGAAGCTAAAACTATATTGAATAATTGCACCTTGAAAATTATTCCAATACTTAATCCTGATGGAGCGGAAGTATATACCCGAGTAAATGCCAATATGGTAGATTTAAATAGAGATGCGCAAAATCAAACGCAACCTGAAAGTGTGTTACTCCGATCTGTTTATGATAATTTTCAGCCTGATTTCTGTTTTAATTTACATGATCAGCGTACAATTTTCAATGTGGGTGACACCTCAAAACCAGCAACGGTTTCATTTTTAGCTCCAGCACATGATGAAGAGCGCAGTATTTCTAAAACACGGGGTTTAAGCATGCAACTTATTGTTGCCATGAATCAATCGCTTCAAAAACTAATTCCCGGACAAGTAGGCCTTTATGATGACGCTTTTAATGCCAATTGTGTTGGTGATACTTTTCAAATGTTGAATACACCAACTATTTTGTTCGAAGCAGGTCACTTTCAAGAGGATTACAACCGAGAGCTAACTAGAGCCTATATATTTTGGTCTTTACGTAGTGCACTAGATTGTATTTCGAAGCAAAACATAGATACGTATTCACAAAAAGAATATTTTGCAATTCCAGAAAACCAAAAACTATTTTATGATGTCTTGATTAAAAATGCAAACGTACTGAGCCCCTCATATACTAAAGATGTTGCAATTCTATTCGTTGAAAAATTGGCTAATAACCAAATTACATTTGAAGCAAAAATTGAAAAAAATCGAAGTTTAGACGGTTTTTATGGACACAAAACGTTTAATTGCTTGAACAAAAATGACCTCAATACCTTAAAAAAGCAAAACTTCTGGAAGATACTTGAAACGCAAAACATTGAATTATAATTTATAATTTTCATATTTCATTACATTTTTGTTAAAAAAAGTCAAGTTTTACTGCAATTTATTTCTTAATGCTTTATTTTTGCTTCTTAATAAATTATAATGGGTAAAGTAAAACTTGACGAAATAGATCACCAAATTCTAGATATGTTGATTGACAACACTAGAACGCCATTTACGGATATTGCAAAAAAATTATTAATATCCGCAGGTACGGTACATGTGCGTGTAAAAAAGATGGAGGAATCTGGCATCATTAGAGGTTCATCACTTACCTTGGATTATGTAAAACTTGGATATGCTTTTATAGCCTATGTGGGTATTTTTTTAGAAAAAACACATCAAACAAAATTTGTACTTGAGCGTCTTGAACAAATACCGAATGTTACTATTGCACATATTACAACGGGGAAGTTCAATATCTTTTGTAAAATTCGAGCAAAAGACACAACGCATGCCAAGAATATTATTTTTAGTATTGATGATATCGATGGCATAAGCAGAACGGAAACAATGATATCATTAGAAGAAAGCTTCAATGATAAAAAACGTTTGATGCATAGAATATTTAATGACTGGTAGATTTAAATACATAAGAATACAAAAATCTCATTCCTGAATTGGGTGAGATTTTTTTTATTAGCTCCATTATGAAAACATCAGAATTACAGTTTCCTGATCCTGCTCCTTTTTATAAAACCTATACTACAGTTTTGGGTGAAGTAGAATTACTTAAGACCATGCAGAATCAATTAGAAAATTTTCCAAAATTCTTAGGTAGTATTCCTGATGACAAATGGAGTTATGCTTATGCAGAAAATAAGTGGACGATAGCCGAAGCAATTCACCACATTATTGATACGGAGAGAGTATTTCAATATCGGGCATTACGTTTTTCAAGAGGAGATGAAACTTCTTTGTCAGGTTTTGACCAAGATGTTTTCGTTGTCGGATCTGGCGCAAATAAACGCTCAAAATCAAGTTTAATAGCAGAATACCAAGCGGTTCGTCAATCAACGATTGCTTTGTTTGAAAATTTGAACCTTGATGCTTTACAACTTAAAGGTATAGCAAGCAACTTAGAATGGAGTGTTGCAGCATTAGGTTTTGTGATATGTGGACATCAAAAACACCACAGAAATATAATCAGAGAAAGATATCTTTAAATTAATCGAGCTCAGTTTCTTCGTTTTCAAACTCGCCATTATATTCTGGTTCATCTTCTTGCGATTCAACTTCTTCTAAAATTCGTTTTTCTTTTGATTCCAATTCCTTTTCGATTGTATCTTCGAAATTAGAAATAAAATTCGCAAGACTTTTACTGATTTTTACCAAATATACGGTGTCTGCAGTTTTAATTTCAACAGCCTCAACAATTTCTCCGTGAGCGTTTTTGAAAATGAGAATGTCCTCATCACCATAGCCGTCAGGGTAGGTTTCGATCAACAAAGCTGCCAATTCATGGTCTAACTTTTTGTAGTCAACAAGTTTACGTAACATAGGGGTAAGTTTTGGATTTTGGTTAAAACGTATGCCTAATCTATGTTTTTTCTTGGAGTAATTTTTTAAAGAGTTGTCAAATGAAGAATTTAGTACATGAAGCTCTTAAACTTTGTAGTATGCAAAAGCATCTTGGAACATTTCTGTAGGAATTTGGACATCAATTACTGGTTCTCCAATAGAACGTAACAAGACAAAATTAATTTGTCCATTTTCATTTTTCTTGTCAAATTTTAGTAGCGACAAAACAGATTCAATATCAGCACTTTGAAATTCAATTTTCTTGTAGCGTTTTAAAAAGGTCGTTTTTATGTCAGTTAGCTGAATTAAAGGTAAATCACACAGCTGGTTCGATAAATACCCTTCTAAAATCATTCCAATAGCAATAGCCTCGCCATGCAATAAGGAATTTTGATCTTCATTTTCTAAAAAATAAGATTCAATGGCATGGCCCAAAGTATGCCCAAAATTCAAAATTTTTCTCAAATGCTCTTCGGTCGGATCTTGAATAACAACAGCATTCTTTATCTGAATAGAATGGTAAATTGAATCTTCAATATTTTCAAAGCCTTCTCTTGATTGTAGCTCTTTCCAATAGGTATTATCTCGAATAAGTCCGTGCTTTAGCATTTCAGCAAATCCGCTGTTTAGTTGTCGTTCTTCGAGCGTTTTTAAAAATGTTGGAACCACCAATACCATTTCAGGCTGATTGATAAGTCCTATTTGGTTTTTTAAAGACCCAAGATCAACCCCCGTTTTTCCACCAACCGACGCATCTACCATAGCTAAAAGGGTAGTGGGTACATTAATAAATTTGATGCCTCTTTTGAAGGTTGAGGCTACAAAACCACCTAAATCGGTAAGTACTCCTCCTCCTAAATTTATCAATAAACTTTTTCGATCAGCGTCAAGTTCTGATAGTGCTTCCCAAACTCCGGTGCAGGTTTCAATATTTTTATGAATTTCTCCTGATTCAATTTCAATAATTTCAAAATCTATTGCCGTGCTAATTTCTGATAAGAAATTGGGCAAACAATGTTCATGCGTATTTTCATCAACCAAAATAAAAACCTTTGAATATGAACTTTCATTCAAATGAGTATTCAAAGCAGTATATGCGGTTTCATTAAAATGTACTGCGTATGTTCCTGTTACAAGAGAATTCATAAATACCAACGTATTAAGTCAAACTTTTTAGCTTCGACCTTAATTTAAAAACACAAAATAAACCTAAATTTTTATCAAAAGAATACAAAAGGTGTCTTTATCTTTGGATACCATAAAATTGATTGTAAATGGACCAAATTTTTGAGGATACTGCAACGGCTTTTGCCCTAAAAACTGATTCTGAGCTTGAAAGAGCCTATTTTTTATTTAAAATGATTGCCAATGAACCTTTGGTAAGAATCGGAACAGCGATGACCAATTTTGCAATCAAAGCACATTTACCTGTTGAAGGGCTTATTCGCGCTACTGTTTTTGACCATTTCTGCGGCGGCGTTAATGAGGAAGACTGCTTGCCTGTCGTTGATAAAATGTTCAGTAAAGGTGTTTGTTCCGTATTAGATTATTCGGTTGAAGGCCAAGCCGGAGATGACCCTTTCGATAGCGCACTTGAAACCATTTTAAAAATATTAGATTTTGTAAAAGAAAAAGATGCGATACCCTTTGCGGTATTCAAACCAACGGGTTTTGGTCGTTTTGACCTGTATAAGAAAATTGGCTCGGGAAAAGAATTGAACGAAAAGGAAAGTCAAGAATGGCAGCGGGTAATACATCGCTTTGACAAAGTATGTAAAAAAGCGCATGACTTAGACGTTAGTTTATTGATTGACGGCGAAGAAAGTTGGATGCAAGATGCCGCAGATGGTATTGTAGAAGATTTAATGAGAAAATACAATACCAAAAAAGCTATTGTTTTCAATACATTACAAATGTATCGTTGGGATCGGCTCGATTATTTAAAACAATTGCATCAAAAAGCCTTATCCGAAGGGTTTAAGATAGGTATGAAAGTTGTTCGCGGGGCGTATATGGAAAAGGAGCATACCAGAGCTGAAGAAAAGGGGTATCCAACACCAATCTGTGCAAGTAAAACTGCAACAGATGAAAATTTTGACAACGCTATTCAATATATGGTGAAAAACTTAGATTCTATTTCAGTTTTTGCAGGTACCCACAATGAAGCAAGCTCTTACGCTTTGATCGATTTAATGCGAACAAATGATATTGCACCAAATGATTCAAGAATTTGGTTTGGGCAATTGTTCGGCATGAGTGATCATATTTCTTTCAATCTTGCTATTAAAGGATATAATGTTGCTAAATACCTGCCCTTTGGACCTGTTCGTGATGTCATGCCTTATCTAATTCGTCGAGCAGAAGAAAATACTTCTGTTGCCGGCCAGACTACTAGAGAGCTAGGTTTATTAAAGAAAGAGAAGAAAAGACGAAAAATATAATACTTATTTCAATTCTGTTATAGTCACTTTTTCAGGACAGTTTTTTACTTTCAAAATTAGCATTTTATCAGCAATGACATTTTCGATGGAATAGGTTTTGCAGGGAGTAGATTTGGTATCACTATCTCCAAAATTCACATCACCTTCGGTAAAAAAATTATGAATCATAAGTGTATCAATCTCTTTAATTTTAAGCATTTCAGAGATTTGATCAGAATAATAAAGGGGTTTTGACCTCAAATCTTTCAGCACTCTACAATTTGGAAAGTAGCAAAAAGTAACTCCGGTTTCATCAGATTTTTTTTTCAGAAAAAAAGTAAGAAACACTATTCCGATAGAAAGTCCTACCATGAAATAACCCAATCGCTTGATAAACATAAACTAAAATATAAGAAAATTGATATCACTATACTGTAAATCGAACCATTCGCCTACAGCCTTGCTCGTCAATATACCGCGATACATATACAAACCATTACGAAGACCTTTATCAAAACGAAGTGAATTTTCAAGGCCGCCATCTTCTCCTAATTTTAATAAATAAGGAGTAAAAATATTACTGATAGAGATAGAAGCAGTTTTGGGGTACCTTGATGGAATATTCGGTACTGCATAATGAATAACACCAAACTTTTCAAAGGTTGGCTTTTCATGCGAAGTTATTCTGCTAGTTTCAAAACAGCCTCCCATATCAATACTAACGTCAATGATTACAGCGCCCTTTTTCATGTTTTCTACCATTCCGTTTGTGACAACAATGGGCGAACGGTCTTTCCCTCGCGTAGCACCAATTGCCACATCACATCTTCGCAAAGCTTTTTTTAAGTTCTTAGGTTGTATCGTTGACGTATACACCGTCTGTTTTAAATTGGTTTGGATATGACGCAATTTGGTCAATGAATTGTCAAAAAGGCGAATATTAGCCCCAAGACCAATTGCAGATCGGGCAGCGAACTCTCCAACTGTTCCTGCACCAATAATAACAACTTCAATAGGTGGAACTCCACTAATGTTTCCGAACATTAAACCATTACCATCATTAGTAGCAGCAAGAATTTCTGAAGCAATAAGTACTGATGATATTCCCGCAATTTCGCTTAAAGATCGAACCACGGGGAATTTGCCGTCTTCATCACGAATATATTCAAACGCAACTGCTGTAATACGTTTTTTAGCCAGCGTTTCAAAATATTTTTTAGTTTGTATTTTAATTTGCAGAGCAGAGATAACCACACTTTGCGGATTCATCAATTCAATTTCAGAAAGACTAGGAGGTTCAACTTTTAATAGTAACGGACAAGAAAATACTTTCTTAGTGTCTTTAGTCACTTCTGCACCGGCTTCGGTGTATTCTAAATCAGAATAAAAAGCGCCTTCACCTGCACCCGACTCAATCATTACACGATGCCCATTTGCACAAATTGCATTTACGGCATCAGGTGTTAGACAAATTCGTTTTTCTTGAAATTGATTTTCTCTAGGAACGCCAATAAAGAGTTCACCTTTCTGCTTTAAAACCTCTAAGGTTTCTTCTTGCGGAAGCAATTGTTGCTTACTAAAGGGTGAGGAAGGCTGGTTCATGAACTATTATTCTGATTGCTGTTATCTACAGCTATATCAAAATTACAATTTTTAAATGAAATTTCTTTGAAGTTCAGATAATCTTAGAAAAGATAAATAACTAAAAATTAAGGTGTAACCAATTTCTAATCGTGTTCTGAAATTGACGAAACATAAATTCTAAATTTCCAGTAGATAATGTTTGATTTAACCATTCAGATAGTGATCTGTATTCTACGGTTTGAGGTCTTTCTTCAAATGTGGTGTTTTTCTGTTGGTTAATTTGTTTTTGTTTGAGTGCATTGAGTTCTACTTCCATAGCATCAAGGTCAATACCATTCACATATCGATCATAAAGCTTAATACGAATTAGGTAAACAAAAGGTATCACAACCATGCATACCGGTATTAGCCACCATATGTTTTGAGTGTCAACATAATCATCCTCTGAAAAAACGGCTTCAAAAAGTTGAAAGGCATACATCGCTATTGGTATCAGTAAAATATGATACCACCAATCGCGTGATGTAAAAAACCAAATAAGTAATAAAAATAAAGGGACTAGTTTTACAGTTAAAAACCAGACATAAGTTGATACATCTGCAAAGCCATTATTACCAATTGTAATTCCCAAAAAAGAAACAGTTGCTTCAGGATCAATAGGTAAATAATCGTAGATTTTATATAAAAATGGTGTTATACCTATAAAAAAAAGCGCAATGGTATCAAAAATAATCTTCCGTTTTGCGCTAGTATTTCTAAGTTTTTTTTTCATTAGTGTCCAAAGAGGTATAGGAAACTAACGTTAAGTCACTATAAAAAGTATAAAATCTACGTTACTCGTTTTCAGATTTATTACTTTTTCACCCAGCTTTAGGTTTAACCTTATCTTTTCGAATACCAACTTCATACAATTCATCTTCCTCAGCTGTATTACTAGGTTCGCAAGAAACTGCCACAAGAGTTACACATGCCAGCAGGCCAAAAATAATTCTTTTTGCTTTCATTTTCAATATATTTTTAAGTTAGAAATAGGGCTATTTACTGAAACGAAAGTAAGAATTTAGGTCTATTTACGTGTTGAAAAAGTGTTAAAATTGTGTATTTCAACGTAAAAAGATAGCAGTTCATCGATATATTAACCCTTATCGAGCTTTTATGCGAAAAATTTAGCTTTTACATGAACACGAATTTCCTTGTATAAATTGATAAGGTCTAAAACCTTTTATTTAAGAAGCTAGCATCTTTTTAAAAATTACAATTTGGGATATTTTTCAGATGGAAATTTTGCGCGTGGTTGCATCCAAAATTTCAATATGAACATCAAATGTATGCTCAGGTAATAGCGAAGAAATTTTTTCAGGCCATTCAATAAAAACCCATGTATCTTGATTTAAATAATCTTCAAAGCCGAAATCAAAAGCTTCGTTTTCGTCATTGAGGCGATAGAAATCAAAATGATATGCTAGAACAGAACCATTTTTATGATGATATTCATTCACGATGCCAAAGGTTGGGCTGCTAACGGTATCAGCAGCTCCTAATTCTTTTACTAAGGCTTTAGCCAAGGTAGTTTTGCCAACACCCATATCCCCATAAAGGCACCATATTTTGGAGCTAGCTTCATCAATTAAGAACTTTGCTACTTTTAAAATATCTTTTTCTTGATAGGTCATAAACATTTTACGAATCAAAGCTGGCTATGGCCAAGTTGCTGCACAAAGAAACTATAAAATTTTCAGGTCCATAAAACAGTTTCTTCATTATTTAACGTGGTTCTAAAACAACAAAAGGTATTATCATCTCTTCCAAAGAAACTCCTCCGTGCTGATAACTATTGCGATAATAACTCACGTAGTGATTGTAATTATTAGGATAAGCAAAAAAGAGATCATTCTTAGCAAAAATAAATGAGCTACTCATATTAATACTTGGCAAATGTATGCTTCTAGGGTCTTTTGCTTCAAGCACATCTTTTTGCTCATACGACAAACTTCGCCCTGTTTTATAACGCAGATTCAAACTGGTGTCTTTATCACCAATTACCTTTGAAGGCTGTTTTACATTAATCGTACCATGGTCTGTAGTGATGATTAACTTCATACCCATCTGTTGGGCTTGTTGAATAATTTCTAAAAGCGGAGAGTTCTTAAACCAACTTTGAGTAAGTGAACGATACGCTTTATCATTAGACGCTAATTCTTTGATGACCTCCATTTCTGTTTTCGAATGCGATAGCATATCCACAAAATTGTAAACAATAACAGTTAAGTCATTGTCTTTTTGTGACCTGAAATTTTGCGATAAATGCTTTCCTTTTTTTAAACTGGTAATCTTGTGGTATTCCCATTTTAAATCTAATCCGAGTCGTTCTAATTGAGCTCCTAAAAATTTATCTTCAAACAAGTTTTTACCACCTTCATCAGTATCATTTTTCCACCAGTCAGGGTGCTTTTTTTCCATTGCCAAAGGAGTCAAGCCTGAAAAAATTGCATTTCGTGCATACTGAGTAGCAGTCGGCAAAATACTCAAATACGACTCTTCTTTGGTTTTTTTAAAAAAAGAGTTTACGCTGTCTTCAAAAGCATACCATTGATCGTACCGCAAATTATCTACAACGACTAAAAGGGTAGGGGTGTCTTTTATTTCTGGCGAAATCCATTCTTTAAATAATGTATGTGACATTACTGGACCTGAAGCATCACTAAACCAATCTTCGTAATTTTTCTCTACAAACTTTCCGAATTGTTGATTCGCTTCGACCTTTTGAGATTCTAGAATTTCAAACATTCCCTTATCCTCAATATCTTCTAAACGCATTTCCCAATATATAAGTTTCTTATATAGTTCAGTCCACTCTTCATAGCTGTTTACCATTGACAAATCCATCGCGATTTTACGAAATTCTTGTTGATAATTTGAAGTGGTTTTTTCTGAAACCAAACGCGAATGATCTAGGTTTTTCTTTAGGGATAAAAGAATTTGATTCGGATTAACAGGTTTAATCAAGTAATCTGCTATTTTAGAACCAATAGCTTCTTCCATTATAAATTCTTCCTCACTTTTAGTTATCATTACTACAGGAAGCGTTGCATGCATCACCTTGATCTCGTTTAGGGTTTCGAGCCCTGAAATTCCTGGCATATTTTCATCTAAGAAAACGATATCAACTTGAGTATGCGAAAGTTCTTCAAGTGCTTCTTGACCGCTTTTACAAGTAAAGACATCATAATTTTTACCTTGAAGGAAAATAATATGTGGCTTGAGTAGGTCAATTTCGTCATCGACCCATAAGATTCTTATTTTGTTCATTTAGCGAAGCTAGTTAAAAAGTGAATTAATCAAGTGAAACTATGTTTGTAACTGCGCATTTAAGGTGCCAACATTCGTTTCGTTTGTATAACTTTGAAGCTTAATATTTTAATTTTGGCAAAATCAAATACACTTAAAATTTTCAATGACCCAATTTACGGATTTATTCGAATTCCGAACGCGCTAATATTTGACCTTATTGCCCATCCATATTTTCAACGTTTGCGAAGAATCTCCCAAATGGGCTTGTCTTATTTGGTTTATCCTGGAGCTCATCATACTAGATTTCACCATGCTTTGGGTAGTATGCATTTAATGCAAAAAGCCATTCAAATACTTCGTTTTAAAGGTATTGAAATAAATGAAGAGGAAGAAAAAGGACTGCTATGCGCTATTTTATTGCATGATATAGGGCATGGTCCGTTTTCACATGCTATGGAAAATAGTATCGTTGAAGGCGTACAACATGAGCATATATCTTTATTGTTTATGGAAGCTTTGAATCAAGAGTTTAACGGAAAATTAACATCGGCAATAGAAATATTTAATGGGGTTCATCCAAAAAAATTCTTAAATCAACTCGTATCAAGCCAGTTAGATATGGATCGAATGGACTATCTCAAACGTGATAGTTTTTATACCGGTGTTGCAGAAGGTAATATAAATTCTGAGCGTTTACTTAGTATGCTAACTGTTGTAGATGGTTCGTTAGTGATCGAGGAGAAAGGCACTTACTCTGTAGAGAAATTCTTAATGGCCCGAAGATTTATGTATTGGCAAGTGTACTTGCATAAGACTGGTATAGTAAGTGAACAGTTATTAATACGAATTCTTAAACGAGCGAAAGAACTGTCTAAAAATGGTGATACTATTCATGCAAGCAAAGCACTACAATTTTTTATTACTCATAAAGTTAGAAAAGAAAGTTTTGAACCAGCCGTTTTAGATCAGTTTTCAAAACTAGACGATGTCGATGTTCTTTCGGCAATTAAGGATTGGCAAGATCATGAAGATTTTGTTTTATCTAACTTATGTCAGATGATAATTCATAGAAGATTGTTAAAAATTAAACTCAAAAATAAACCTATTGACCTTACCGTTATCAAGAAATTCTCTAAGCAATTTAAAGATAAACACATGCTAAAGGATGAAGAAGTTGCATATTTTGTGTTTACCGGGCAGATTGAAAACACCGCCTATAATCAAGACATTCAAAACATTAATATTCTTCGAAAAAACAACAAAATAGTAGATATAACTAAGGTTTCAGATCATTTAAGCTTAAAGGTTCTATCAAAAAAAATGGTCAAATACTATATCTGTTATCCCAAATAAAAATTAAATTACTCTTGCACGGGCTAAAGGACAACGGACTGATTTCTGTACCACTATTTTTCTTACTTTTGTCCTCATGATTTTTACAGCAAGTCAAATTGCGGGTATTTTGGAGGGGGAAGTAGACGGAAACCCAGAAATTGCCGTGCATAAATTGGCCAAAATTGAAGAAGGCGAAGCGGGTTCATTGACCTTTTTAGCCAACCCTAAGTACACGCCTTACATCTACACTACAAAAGCTTCAATTACGATTGTAAATAAAGATTTTACACCTGAAGAACGCTTGGCAACAACACTCATTAAAGTTGATGATGCGTATGAGTCTTTTTCCAAGCTTTTAGAATATTACGATCAGGCAAAGCGCACAAAACTGGGTATCGAAGATCCCGTTTTTATTTCCAAATCAGCTAGCTATGGTGAGGGCTTTTATCTTGGTGCGTTTGCCTATGTAGGAGAAAATGTAGTTATGGGTAAAGATGTGAAAATTTATCCGAATGCTTATGTTGGTGATAATGTTACCCTTGGAAATAATGTAGTCATATTTGCTGGTGCTAAGGTGTTTTCAGAAACGCTAATTGGAAATAATTGTGTCATACAAAGCGGAGCTATCATTGGTTCTGATGGCTTTGGATTTGCACCAAGTAAGAATGGCACCTTTAGTAAAATTCCGCAAACGGGTAATGTTATTTTAGAAGATGATGTTGATGTTGGTGCGGGTACTACTATTGATAGAGCTACCATGGGCTCAACTATTCTAAAAAAGGGTGTCAAATTAGATAATCAAATACAGATTGCACATAACGTTGAAATAGGTGAACATACTGTAATTGCTGCCCAAACCGGAGTAGCTGGATCTACAAAAATTGGAAAACGATGCATGATTGGTGGCCAAGTAGGTATTGTAGGTCATATTACTATTGGTGATAACGTTCGCATTCAAGCCCAATCTGGTATTGGACGAAGCATAAAAGACAATGAAATATTACAAGGGTCACCAGCATTAAATTATGGTGATTACAACAAATCATATGTTCATTTTAAAAACCTACCCAAAATCGTTAACCAAATTCAAGAACTTAATAAAAAAACGAAAAAGTGACGGTGACAGATCAAAAACAAAGAACCATTGCCAAAGAAATAATTCTTAAAGGAGTTGGATTGCATACAGGAGAAAATGTAACTATGAAGTTCGTTCCTGCTCCAGAAAATCACGGGTATGCTTTTAAAAGAGTTGACTTAGAAGGAGAACCAATTATTGAGGCCGATGCAAATTATGTTGTAAATACCCAACGAGGAACCAATCTTGAAAAAAATGGTGTAAAAATACAAACTTCAGAACATGTTCTAGCTGCCTTAGTGGGTATGGAAATTGATAATATTCTGATTGAATTAGATGCTCCTGAACCACCAATTATGGATGGTTCTTCAAAATATTTTGTAGAAGCTTTAGAAATTGTAGGTGCTGTTGAGCAGAAAGCAGACCGACAGGAATATGTAGTAAAAGATGTAATTAATTATAAAGATGAGGCATCAGGAAGCGAAATAACTATTATTCCTTCTGATTCGTATCAAATAACCACAATGGTAGATTTTGGAACAAAGGTTTTAGGAACCCAGAATGCCACCTTAGAGAAATTATCTGATTTTAAGACAGAGATTGCTGACGCTCGTACTTTTAGTTTTTTACATGAGCTAGAAGCTTTGTTAGAAAATGGTTTGATAAAAGGAGGAGATTTAAATAATGCCATTGTTTATGTAGATAAAGAAATATCTGAAGAAACAATGAAAAAGCTGGAGAAAGCTTTTAATAAAAAGAAGCTTTCGGTAAAGCCTAATGGTATTCTTGATAATCTAACTTTGCATCAACCGAACGAGGCGGCTCGTCATAAGCTGTTAGACGTCATTGGTGATTTGGCTTTAGCCGGAACAAGAATAAGAGGAAAAATTATTGCTAATAAGCCAGGGCATTTTGTGAATACGCAATTCGCTAAGAAATTAGCCAAAATAATAAAGACAGAAAAACGGAATGCCGTACCTAGTTATGATCTGAATGAACCACCATTGATGGATATCCATAAAATTATGGAAATTCTTCCACATCGCCCTCCCTTTTTGTTAATCGATCGAATCATCGAATTGTCAAAGAATCATGTTGTAGGGATGAAAAATGTGAGTATGAATGAACCATTTTTTATTGGTCATTTTCCAGGTTCGCCAGTAATGCCAGGGGTTCTACAAGTAGAAGCAATGGCACAAACAGGAGGCATACTTGTTTTGAGTACGGTACCTGATCCTGAAAATTACCTTACCTTTTTCATGAAAATGGATAATGTAAAATTCAAACAAAAAGTTTTACCAGGAGATACGCTAATATTTCATTGTAGTCTAATCACGCCAATTCGTCGTGGTATTTGCCATATGCAGGCCTATGCTTATGCAAATAATAAATTAGTTTGTGAAGCAGAATTAATGGCTCAAATTGCCAAAATTAAGTAAACATGAATCAACCCCTTGCCTACATTCACCCTGGTGCTAAAATTGCTAAAAACGTAGTAGTAGAACCCTTTACAACTATTCATAATAATGTAACTATTGGCGACGGCACGTGGATTGGTTCTAATGTCACTATCATGGAAGGAGCGCGTATCGGTAAAAATTGTAATATTTTTCCGGGCGCGGTAATTTCTGCACCTCCTCAAGATCTTAAATATGAAGGTGAAGATACCACCGTAGTGATCGGTAATGGCACCACTATAAGAGAATGTGCTACCATTCACAAAGGTACATCTGACCGAAATAAAACCGTTATTGGTAAAAATTGTTTGATCATGGCGTATTGCCATGTTGCACATGATTGCATTGTGGGCAACAATTGTATTTTTTCCAACAATTCAACACTAGCTGGCCATGTTACCATAGGTGATAACGTAATATTAGCAGGCTTAGTAGCTGTGCATCAATTTGTTTCCGTAGGGCAACATGCGTTCGTAACAGGAGGTTCATTGGTTCGAAAAGATGTCCCCCCTTTTGTCAAGGCGGCTCGTGAACCTTTATCTTATGTAGGTATTAATTCTGTAGGTTTACGAAGAAGAGGTATTGTATCAGAGAAAATTCGTGAGATACAGAATATTTATCGTATTCTTTATCAAAAGAACTATAACAATACCCAAGCGGTACAAATTATTGAGGCTGAAATGGAAGCTACCCCAGAAAGAGATGAGATTTTACAATTTATAAGAGATTCACAACGAGGAATAATGAAAGGTTATTTTAGCAACAACTAGCCAATACATACTAATCACAACTACAAAAAATGGCATCAACATCAGATATTAGAAAAGGATTGTGCATTCGGTACAACCATGATATTTTTAAAATAATTGAGTTCTTACATGTTAAGCCTGGCAAAGGGCCGGCATTTGTTAGAACAAAACTAAAGAGTGTTACTACCGGAAAAGTAATAGATAATACCTTTTCTTCCGGACATAAAATTGAAGATGTTCGTGTTGAAACAAGATCCTACCAATACTTGTACGCAGAAGGAGAGACCTATCACTTCATGAATACCGACGATTACAACCAAATTACTTTAGAAGAATCTAGTTTAGACGCCCCGGGATTATTAAAAGAAGGACAAGTGGTGACTATATTATTCAACACAGAAGATAGTATGCCTTTGTCTGTAGATATGCCAGCAAGTGTTATTTTAGAGGTAACCTACACAGAGCCAGGGGTTAAAGGAAACACCGCTACCAATGCAACAAAGCCGGCAAAGGTAGAAACTGGAGCCGAAGTTAACGTACCGCTTTTCATAAATGAAGGTGATAAGATAAAAGTAGATACAGAAAAGGGCTCGTATATGGAACGCGTGAAAGAATAATAAAAAATACGTTTAAGTGAGATTTCCAATACCCTATAGTTTAAAACAAATTTCAGAAATCATCAGCTCTAGATATGTAGGACCTGATGATTTTCATGTTTTAGGTATGAACGAAATTCATGTGATTCAAGAAGGGGAGATTGTTTTTGTAGATCATCCCAAATATTACGACAAGGCGTTAAAATCAAAAGCTTCAATTATTCTCATTAATAAAGAGGTGGACTGTCCTGAAGGTAAAGCATTACTTATTTCTGATGATCCATTTCGAGATTTCAATAAACTAACTACTTTTTTCAAACCGTTTGAAAAAGCTAATAGCTTAATTTCAGCTACGGCTATAATAGGTCAACATACGGTTATTCAGCCAAATACGTTTATTGGTAATCATGTTGTTATTGGTGAAAATTGTTTGATTCATTCCAATGTATCTATTTATGATAATTGTGTTATTGGCAACAATGTCGTTATTCATTCAGGATCCGTTTTAGGTTCCGATGCCTTTTACTATAAAAATAGACCCGAGGGATTTGACAAATTGATTTCTGGAGGAAGAGTGGTTCTTGAAAACAACGTAGAATTAGGTGCCTTGTGCACTATTGATAAGGGAGTTACTGGAGATACTACCATTAAAAAAGGTACTAAGTTAGACAATCAAGTGCATGTTGGCCATGATACTGTTATTGGCGAAAAATGCTTGATCGCTTCACAAACCGGTATTGCAGGCTGTGTTGTTATTGAAGATGAAGTTACCATTTGGGGTCAGGTAGGAACCAATAGTGGAATAACCATTGGAAAAAATGCAGTAATCATGGGGCAAACTGGCGTAACAAAGTCTGTTGCTGGTGGTAAAAGCTATTTCGGCACTCCAATAGAAGAATCACGTGAAAAGTTAAAGCAGCTTGCCAATGTGAAAAAAATTCCCTCAATCCTGAAAAAATTAGAAGAATAAACTAGGAATACTTTAGAAATCATTTGCAAACCTATATTTTTGTGTAGCCTACCAAAAGAGTAGCTGAAATTTGAAGCATACGAACTAACCCTATAAAGCATAACTTTAGAATGAGCGTATTAGTTAATAAAGATTCCAAAATAATAGTACAAGGTTTTACCGGTAGCGAAGGAACATTCCACGCGGGTCAAATGATTGAATACGGCACTAATGTAGTTGGTGGTGTTACGCCAGGTAAAGGTGGGCAAGAGCATTTAGGAAGACCTGTTTATAATACGGTTGCAGAAGCGGTCGAAAAAGTAGGTGCTGATACTACTATAATATTTGTTCCACCTGCGTTTGCCGCTGACGCTATTATGGAGGCTGCTGATGCGGGAATTAAAGTTATCATTACGATTACCGAAGGTATTCCTGTCGGTGATATGGTTAAAGTTGCTCATTATATAAAGGATAAAGGTTGTAGATTGGTTGGGCCAAACTGCCCTGGTGTAATTACTCCGGGAGAAGCAAAAGTTGGTATCATGCCAGGTTTTGTTTTCAAAAAAGGTAGGGTTGGTATTGTTTCAAAATCAGGAACCTTAACCTATGAAGCTGCTGATCAAGTAGTGCGACAGGGATTAGGAATCACAACTGCAATTGGTATTGGAGGTGACCCAATAATTGGAACTACAACAAAGGAAGCTGTTGAATTATTAATTAACGATCCTGAAACCGAATGTGTGGTCATGATCGGTGAAATTGGAGGTCAGTTAGAAGCTGATGCAGCCAAATGGTATAAAGCAAGTGGTAGCAAAAAACCAATTATTGGATTTATCGCTGGAGAAACTGCCCCTGCCGGCAGAACAATGGGTCATGCAGGTGCTATTGTCGGTGGTAGCGATGATACCGCACAAGCCAAAAAGGCTATTATGAGAGAACACGGTATATATGTTGTTGACTCACCAGCTGAAATTGGAAAGAAAGTAAAAGAAGTACTAGGTTAAGTGTAGCCTATATAGTGTTAAAGTTTTAAAAATAAGGCTTTATATAGCATCCATCCTACTTACATTAGTAGGATGGATTTTTTTTGGAATTTATTCAAATAAAAATTTGTAAAACTTATTCTCAATTAATCAAAACTAACAATTATGAAAAACGTATGGCTACTCTTATTCGTAGGAGCATTTATTTTAACTTCTTGTAAAACAGACACTTCAAAAGAAGAGAAATTTGCGCTAAACAGTTCTATTGACGCAAATGGGTTTAATTATGAAACTATAGCAGATGATCCTACAGGTTTAAGGCTCTACACTTTAGAAAATGGACTAAAAGTTTATTTGAGTCAAAATAAAGCGGAGCCAAAGATTCAGACCTTTATTCCTGTGCGTGCTGGTTCAGTTTATGATCCGGCTGACAATACAGGCTTAGCCCATTATTTAGAACATATGGTTTTTAAGGGTACTGATGAAATTGCAACCCAAGATTGGGATACAGAAAAAGTGCTTTTAGATTCGATCTCGAACTTATATGAAGCCCATAAATTAGAAAAAGATGCCGATAAAAAGAAGGCTATTTATAAGCAAATTGATGCTGTATCTTTAGAAGCTTCGAAAATATCTGTAGCTAATGAATACGATATTATGGTGAATTCATTAGGTGCTGAAGGCACAAATGCATGGACTTGGCATGAGGAAACCGTTTATGTAAATAAAATACCTTCAAATGGTCTTGAAAAATGGTTGCATGTAGAAAGTGAAAGGTTTAGCCAATTGGTATTGCGACTTTTTCATACAGAGTTAGAAGCAGTTTATGAAGAGTTTAATAGATCTCAAGATAATGATTATCGCAGATCTGCTTATGCACTAAACAATGCATTATTTCCAACGCATCCGTATGGTCAACAAACAACTATAGGTATCTCTGATCATTTGAAAAACCCTTCAATGGTTGCAATTCATGACTATTTTAATACCTATTATGTGCCAAACAACATGGCAGTAATTTTAGTGGGCGATTTGGAGTTTGATGAAACCATCAAATTGGTTAACAATGCTTTTGGTGATTTCAAAACAAAAGAAGTTAATCATCCGAAAAGACCTGTCGAACAACCAATAACAGCACCTATTGAAGAAGAGGTTTTCGGACCGGAAAATGCAAGGGTAAACATTGCTTATCGATCACAAGGAATTGGTTCTGATGACGAAATCAAGCTGCAACTTATTGATATGATGTTAAACAACAGTACGGCAGGACTTATAGACCTAAACTTAAATCAAAAACAAAAAGTACAACAAGCAGGCAGCTATACACAATTTTTGAATGATTATGGTATGCACCAGTTTTACGGTAATCCGAAGTCAGGTCAAACTTTAGAAGAAGTCAAAGATTTGATTATTGGGCAGATTGATGAAATCAAAAAAGGGAATTTTGAAGAATGGTTGATTGAAGCAGTTATTAATGATCTAAAGTTAAACCAAATTCGAAATTTTGAAAATGCCTCTGGTGTAGCTTATGAATATGTAAACGCTTTTGTTCATTTTCAAGATTGGAAATCGCGTATTAATGTATTTGATAAAATGCGTCAAGTTACCAAACAAGAATTGGTAGATTTTGCAAATACATTTTACAAAGAAAATTATGTAGCGGTATATAAAAGACAAGGAGAATTAAAAGATTTGGTTAAAGTCGAAAATCCAGGTATAACACCAATTGAGCTTAATAGAGGTAAAAAATCTGCTTTTGTTCAAAATTTTGAAAAAATGGAAAGTCCTGATTTAAAACCAGAATTTATAGATTATAATAACGCTATTCAAAATATCAGTTTAGACAATGGATTAGAAATGGCATATGTGCCTAATGATGTTAATGATCTTGCAGAATTGAATTTTATTTTTGACATGGGTAATGATAACATTAAAAAGTTAGGTTTAGCAGTTGGTTATCTAAATTACTTGGGTACGACAGAATATACTCCGGAAGAATTGAGTAAAGAATTCTACAAATTAGGTGTAGAATACGGCGTTAGAGCTGGTAGTGATCGAACAACAATTTATTTATCTGGTTTGAGAGAAAATATTGGTAAAGGCCTTGTTTTACTAGAAGGACTACTATCAAAGGCTGTAGCAAATCAAGATACTTACGACAAATATGTTTTAAAAATTGCCAAAGATCGTCAAGATACTAAATCTAATAAGTCACAAATCTTATGGAATGGTCTTTATAGTTATGGCCAGTACGGAGAAAATTCTAGATTAAGAGATATTTATACAATAGAAGAATTAAAGCAAATTAAGCCCGATGAACTTATAGATATAATCAAATCGCTAAAAAATTATAAACATCGTGTTTTCTATTTTGGTAAAGATGTTGAACAGGCAAAAACTGCATTGAATTCAAATCATCAGATTGTTGATGAACTAAATGACTACCCTGAGAAAAAAGAATATGATCATAAAAAAACAGGAGACAATGTGTTTTTTGTTGATTATGATATGGTTCAAGCAGAAATGTTGTTTTTGTCAAAAGGTGATACTTTCGACCCTAAGAAGATGGCAGCTTCAAGTCTTTTTAATACTTACTTTGGAAGTGGTTTGTCTTCAATTGTGTTCCAAGAAATTAGAGAATCAAAGTCATTAGCATACTCTGCTTTTGCCAGTTATAGTAATGCTGGTAAGCTTGGTGACCCAAACTACACCTATGCTTATATCGGGACACAGGCAAATAAATTAGATCAAGCCGTTGATGCCATGATGGATCTTATGAATAACATGCCTGAAGCTCAAGACAACTTTAATTCTGCAAAAGAGTCTACACTTAAATCAATGGCAGCAGATCGAACAACGAAATCAAATATTTTTTGGAGTTATGAAAGACTTAAAAAAAGAGGTTTGACAGAAAATAATAAGGAAGAAATGTACAACGAAATAAAAAACATGACGCTTGAAGATTTAAGCGCATTTTTCAAAGACAATGTACAAGGAGGTGAATATGATGTCATGGTAGTAGGAAATAAAAAAGATGTCAATGTAAAAGCCCTTGCACGTCTAGGAAAAGTAAAAGAACTCGATGTAGATCATCTTTTCAACTATGAAAAACCAGCTCCGATTAAAGATTAAATAAGGAGTAAGATTCAAATTAGAAAAGCCCAAGTATTTTTTATGCATGGGCTTTTTTAATTGGTATATTTGTTAATGTAAATTTTAAGCAAATTAGCCCATATGCGTTTATTAGAAGGAAAAAATGTAATCATAACAGGTGCCAGTAGAGGCATAGGAACTGGAATCGCAGAAGTATTTGCTGAACATGGTGCTAACATAGCTTTTACATACAGTTCAAGTGAAGCACCTGCCTTAGCTTTAGAAAAAGAATTGATGCGTAAAGGAATAAAGGCTAAAGCCTACCAAAGTAATGCGGCAAGTTTTAGCGAATCTGAAGCATTGATTGTTCAAGTATTAGAAGATTTTGGAGGTATTGATGTGCTTATAAATAATGCAGGTATAACCAAAGACAATTTATTAATGCGTATGGCTGAGGAAGATTTCGATAAAGTCATTGAAATCAATTTAAAGTCTGTTTTTAATATGACGAAAGCGGTGCAACGAACTATGTTGAAACAACGTAAAGGGTCTATTATCAATATGAGTAGCGTTGTCGGTGTAAAAGGCAATGCTGGGCAATCAAACTACGCAGCTTCAAAGGCTGGTATGATTGGTTTTACGAAATCTATTGCTTTAGAACTGGGTTCAAGAAACATTCGATGTAATGCTATCGCTCCGGGGTTTATTGAAACGGAGATGACGGCGAAGCTTGATGAAAAAGTAGTTCAAAGTTGGCGTGATGGAATTCCTCTTAAAAGAGGTGGAGCACCTGAAGATATTGCCAATGCTTGTTTGTTCTTCGCATCTGACTTATCGGCATATGTGACAGGACAAGTTTTAAATGTTGACGGAGGAATGTTGACCTAAATATATGCAAACAAGTACTATACTCTTTATTATTTTGGCCGTGATTGTGGCTTTAGGGTTAGTTTTATTTCAATATTATTATAAATCTAAAAAGATAGGAAAGCGTATCGTTGGCCTCTCTTTTTTGCGTTTTATAGCCTTGCTTGGTATTTTTATACTCCTTATAAATCCAAAACTTACAAAGAATGAATACACGGTCGAAAAGGCTAATCTCGTTGTATTAACCGACATATCTTCTTCGCTTGAAGCTTCCAAATCTGGGGTTGCATCTATTCTTGAAAAATTGAAAACAAACAGGACAATTAAAGAAAAATTTAAAACTTCGACCTATAGTTTTGGTGCTAATTTGAAAGTTTTTGATAGTCTATCTTTCACAGATAAAAACACAAACATAGCCAAAGCACTTGTTCAAACAAAGACAACATACGCAAATACTAATACAGCGGTTTTGCTTTTAACAGATGGCAACCAAACGATTGGTGAAGACTATGCTTTTTTAGGTACACAATTAAAATATGCTGTTTTTCCTATAGCAGTCGGAGATACAACTCAATATGAAGATGTACGAATAAGTTCGGTCAATACCAATAAGTTTGCCTTTCTTAAAAACAAATATCCTATAGAAATAAATGTTGCTTATACAGGAAATCAAAACATAAATACATGGGTTGCCATTACTGTAAATGGTAAGAATGTTTTTAGAGAAAATATTAAGCTGTCCAATACAAATAGCGTAAAAATAATAAACACGCAAATTGAAGCTAATACTGTTGGTATAAAGAACATAAAGGTATTTGTAAATTCTATACCCAATGAGCGTAATACCATAAACAATGAAAAAAACCTTGCGGTAGAAGTAATTGATGAAAAAACCAATATTGCGATAATTTCAGATCTAATACATCCAGATATTGGTGCATTGAAAAATGCTATTGAAAGCAATGAACAGCGTTCCGTTCAAATTAAAAAATCCAATGTTAATTTGAATGATTTAAATGATATTGATGTATTTATTTTATATCAACCCACAACATCATTTAGTGCTATTTACAACTACTTACAGCAGAAAAAAGCGAGCATATTTTCGATTACTGGGGAAAATATTAATATGAATTTTCTAAATGGTATACAGAAAACCTTTAGAATTAATGGAAGTTATCCTGTTCAAGAAACGTTTCCTGTGCTTAATTCATCATTTACCAAATTTGATATTTCAGAATTTTCGATAGATGAGTATCCACCGCTTAACAATGGAGCGGGAATAATTGGATTTGAACAAGGTGAAATATTGTTGCAAATGAAAGTCATGGGTAAAGTATTCGGCGCGCCTTTACTATTTGCTTTGGATAATGAAAATGGTAAGGAGCTAGTTCTTTTTGGTGAGAATATTTGGAAATGGCGTATGCAGAGTTATCGAAACAATAAAAACTTTGAAAACTTTGATGATTTTATTGGAAAATTGATGTTGTATTTGGCCTCTAACAAAACCAAAACACGTTTAAATATTGACTATCAAACGATATACACAGGTAATAATGATACAAAAATTAAAGCTTCTTATTTTGATGAAGCCTTTGTTTTTGATGCTGACGCTAGTTTAGATTTAAAACTTAAAAGTAGCGATAATGTCAAAACATTTGAAATTCCTATGCTCCTAAAAAGTAATTTTTACGAAGCAGATCTTAGCTTTTTAGAACCGGGTAAATATGCGTTTAGCGTTGGTGTTCAAAATGAAAATAGATCGAAGTCAGGTAGCTTTACAATTTTAGATTATGATGTAGAACAACAGTTTCTAGCAACAGATTATAAAAAGCTTGGACAACTTGCAGCGGATACTGGGGGAACCTTGCATTTTCCGAATCAAGTGGGAGAATTGCTAACTGATATTATTGAGGACCAGCAATACATTCCAACTCAAAAAAGCACTAAAAATGTCGTATCTTTGATAGATTTTCGAATACTTTTGGCCCTTATTGTTGCTGCTTTGTCAGCGGAGTGGTTGATTCGAAAATATAACGGACTAATTTAAAAACAGAACACAATGGATAAATTACCAAAAGTTGCATTACCAGCTATCTTTATTTTAATATTACTTGTAATTCTTGTTACAAGAACAATCGTGAAAATTGGCCCGGGAGAAGGTGGCGTGCTTTTTAAACCTGCTGCAGGGGGTGTAGTAACTGATCAAACCTACGGCGAAGGTTGGCATATCGTAGCTCCTTGGAATGATATGTTAATTCATAAAGTGCGACAACAATCAATTTCTGATGAGATGAATGTACTTTCTGTAAATGGCTTAGAAGTTAAAGTCAATGGCACCATTTGGTACGAACCAGAATATAAAAACCTTGGAAACCTAATTAAAACTAAAGGAGAACAGTATGAACTAGAATTATTGGATCCCGCCGTAAATGCAGCAGCTAGAAGTGTAGTAGGTAGATATACTCCAGAGCAATTATATTCAAGTAAAAGAGATGTTATTGAGCAAGAAATACTTGAAGAAGTACAAAATGAGCTTAAAGGCCAGTTTCTAAATGTAAAACGAGTTTTAGTTGAAGACGTAAAGTTACCTCCTACAATCAAAGATGCTATCGAACGAAAATTGAAGCAAGAGCAAGAATCTTTAGAATATGAATTTAGATTGGTAACTGCAGCAAAAGAAGCGGACAAAGTTAGAATTGAAGCACAAGGTAAGGCCGATGCGAATAAAATTTTAAGTGCCTCGCTAACTGATAAAATTCTTCAAGACAAAGGTATTGATGCTACCTTAAAACTTTCAGAATCGCCAAACGCAAAAGTTATTGTTGTTGGTGGTGGTGATGCTGGATTGCCTTTAATTTTGGGAAATAACTAAATCTCAAAATTTGTTATTTTTTGAAATTTGCTTTCGTAGCAACAAATTAAATTTTACTTTTACCGCAGAATGAGAAATAAAAATACACATCATCATCTTTTAACTGGCTGTCAAGCGAGGTAAAAGTGCTTTGTAGTATTACAAGATATTTTAAAACCCGTTTGAGCAATCAAACGGGTTTTTCATTTCACCTTTTTTGATTTCTCGAATACAAAAATTGTTAACAATGACAAAAATTAGAATTGCTATTCAAAAGTCGGGTAGACTTAATGAAGACTCGTTACGAATTTTAAAAGACTGTGGAATTTCAATAGATAATGGTAAGGATCAATTGAAAGCATTATCACGTAATTTTCCAATGGAAGTTTTCTATTTGAGAAACGGTGATATTCCGCAGTATTTAAGAGATGGGGTAGTAGATATCGCAATTATTGGGGGAAATGTATTGATAGAAAAAGGAGAAGATATAGCGATAGCAGAAAAGTTGGGTTTTTCAAAATGTAAAGTGTCTCTTGCTATTCCGAAAGCCGTTGGGTATACTGATGTTCAAGATTTTGAAGGAAAGCGTATTGCAACGTCTTATCCAAACACCGTCCGAAATTATTTAAAAGAAAAAGGTGTGCAAGCAGATCTGCACATTATTAGTGGTTCTGTTGAAATTGCCCCAAATATTGGCTTGGCTGATGCAATTTGCGATATTGTTTCGAGCGGAAGTACGCTTTTTAAGAATAATTTGAAAGAAGTAGAAGTAATGCTTAAAAGTGAAGCTGTATTGGCTGTTTCGCCTCGAATTTCTACAGAACGCAAAAAATTACTCGAAAAATTACAATTTCGTATCCAGTCCGTTTTAAGAGCAAGACAATCAAAATATGTATTATTAAATGCTCCAAACGAAAAGTTAGAAAATATCATTAGTAAATTACCTGGTATGCGCAGTCCTACTGTTTTGCCTTTGGCAGAAGATGGATGGAGTTCTGTTCATACGGTAATTCAAAAGGATAAATTTTGGGAGGTAATCGATGAATTAAAACAAGCTGGTGCAGAAGGTATTTTAGTATGCCCTATTGAAAAAATGGTGTTGTAAGTTAGGAAGTAGAAGTGCTTACAAGTAAAAAAGTAAATGTAGAATGAACAAGATATATAATCCTAAAAGAGAAGATTGGAAAGCTATTTTAGAGCGACCAACTCAAACCGCAGCTGATATTGAGTCCATTGTAAATACAATTTTTACTGAGGTTCAAAAGGAAGGTGATGTTGCATTAGCAAAATACACTCAGAAATTTGATAGTGTGACGATCGACGCTTTTTTAGTAACGCAATCAGAAATTGAAAATGCTAAAAACGCGGTATCAGCAGAACTTAAAGACGCTATTCAGTTAGCCAAAAAAAATATTGAAACTTTTCACCTTGCTCAGAAAACGGACAAAATAGAAGTCGAGACTTCAAAAGGTGTACGCTGTTGGCAAGAAAAGCGTCCGATTCAAAAAGTGGGCTTATACATTCCTGGGGGTACGGCACCCTTATTTTCTACCATATTGATGTTGGCAATTCCTGCTAATATTGCTGGTTGCAAAGACATTGTTCTATGCACTCCACCTAATATGGAAGGCGAAATTAACCCTGCAATTTTGTATACAGCGGCCTTATGTGGAGTGACCCAAATATTTAAAGTAGGTGGAATTCAAGCTATAGCAGGCATGACTTTCGGAACAGAAACAATACCACAAGTGTATAAAATTTTTGGTCCGGGTAATCAATTTGTAACTGTAGCAAAGCAAATTGCAACAAAACATGGCGTTGCTATTGATATGCCAGCAGGTCCAAGTGAACTATTGATTGTTGCTGATGATAGTGCGAATGCTTCCTTTGTTGCATCAGATTTATTAAGCCAAGCAGAACATGGTGTTGATAGTCAAGTTATATTGGTTTCTAGTTCTAAAGCGTTAATACTTAAAGTTGAAGAAGAAATTACAAAACAGATCTGTGATTTAGCTCGAAAAGAAATAGCTGAGAAATCTATAAATAATAGTAAGTTAATTTATATCGAAAGTGATCACGAAGCTATTGATCTTATCAACGAATACGGTCCGGAACATTATATCATTTGCGTAAGAAACGAAGAGGTATACTTAGACAAGGTTGTTAATGCAGGCTCAATTTTTATTGGAAATTTCACTCCTGAAAGCGCAGGAGACTACGCTTCTGGCACAAATCACACCTTACCAACGAACGGCTATGCGAAGCAGTATAGCGGTGTAAATTTAGATAGTTTTATGAAGAGTATGACCTTTCAAAAAATTTCAAAAGAAGGCATTCAAAAAATAGGAAAAGCTATTGAAATCATGGCGGAAGCTGAAGGATTGCAAGCTCATAAAAATGCAGTAACATTACGATTGAATAGTTTAAAATGAGTTTCAATTTAGAACATATCACCAGAGAAAACGTCAAGGGTTTACAACCGTATTCGTCAGCACGTGATGAATACGTATCTGATGGTTCAGCAATGGTTTTCTTAGATGCTAATGAAAACCCTTTTGAAAATGGCGTCAATAGATATCCTGATCCAAAACAACGAAGTTTAAAAGCTGTTTTAGCCACTAATAAGAGAATCGACCAAGAAAACATTCTTTTAGGTAACGGTAGTGATGAAGTATTAGATTTATTATTTCGAGCATTTTGTGAACCGCAACAAGATAATATCATAACGCTGCCGCCAACGTACGGAATGTACAAGGTGCTATCCGGAATAAATGCAATCGAAAATCGTGAAGTACTTTTAACTGCAGATTTTCAGCCTAATGTTGACCAAATACTTAAAACTGTTGATACGTTCTCTAAGCTACTATTTATCTGTTCTCCAAATAATCCAACGGGCAATAGTATTTCTGAAGAAAAGATAAGTGAACTTCTTAGAAAATTTAATGGCTTAGTGGTAATTGACGAAGCTTATATTGATTTTTCAACGAATGAAAGTTGGGTGTCAAACTTAAATCAATTTCCGAATCTGGTAGTGACGCAGACGCTATCAAAAGCCTATGGAATGGCAGGCATTCGCTTGGGAATTTGTATAGCATCAAAAGAAATTATTAGCGTTTTAAATAAAATAAAACCTCCGTATAATGTAAACGCATTAACACAATTGAAAGCCTTAGAACGAACCTTGAATACCAAAATAATTGCAGAAGAAGTAACCGCCATATTGAACGAGCGCGACAAATTAATCAATGCTTTATCCACTATTTCATATGTCGAAAAAAGCTATCCGACAGCTGCAAATTTTGTTCTAATTAAAGTGGACAATGCCGATAAAAGATATAGACAATTATTGAATCAAGGTATTGTAGTTCGTAATAGAAGTAGTCAGCCCCTTTGTGAAAACACCTTGAGATTCACGATTGGTACCAAAGCAGAAAACGAAAAACTTATCCAAATTTTAAAAACTCTTAAATAAACCATCAAAAACCATGAAAAACCTAATTAATTCTTTGCTCTTTTTTACAATTATTGGTGTAACTGTAATAACTGCCCAAGATCAGGCTCGTATCGAGTTTTTAGCAGATAGTTTAGACGTTGAAGTTAGCGCAGTTGAAGAATACTTGGCCTATATGAAATATGCTGATAGCCTTGAAAGTACATTCACCTACGTTTATGATGAAGCCTCTCTTAGCGGCGGAGTCGCAAAAGTTGTCGTGCCAGAAGGGTATAAATTTTTGGAGAAAAAAGATGCACAACGAGTTTTGTCAGATATTTGGGGCAATCCTAGAGATGAGACTTTAGCAGGTCTGTTACTGAAAACTGAAGATTCTCCAGCTGATGTCAGTTACGGTATCGAAATAACCTATTCAGAAGAAGGCTACATTGATGATGATGATGCGGAAGACATCGATTATGACGACTTGTTAGAGGAAATGCAAAATGATGCCAAAGCGGCAAATCCAGAAAGAAAAAGTCTTGGGTATCCTGAAATTGAACTAATTGGTTGGGCGTCAAAACCTTTTTATGATAGTTCCAACAAAAAATTACATTGGGCCAAAGAGCTACTTTTTGAAGACGAAGCATCGAATACTTTAAACTACAATATTAGGGTGCTGGGAAGAAAAGGATATATGAACCTCAATGTAATCGGTGATATCGATGTTTTAGAGGATGTAAAACAAAATTTGGATCCAATATTAAATAGCGTCACCTTCAATGAAGGAAATACCTATTCTGAGTTCGATCCTGATTTTGATGATGTTGCAGCATATGGTATTGGTGGCTTAATTGCAGGTAAAGTACTAGCCAAAGCTGGATTCTTTGCAGTAATACTAAAATTATGGAAATTCATTGCAATTGGTGTAGTCGCCTTATTTGCAGCTTTCAAAAAAAGAATTTTTGGGAGTAAAGAAACTGATGTCGTTATACAAGAAGACATTAATCAAGATAATTCATAAGAATTCTATTAACTAAGTAAAGATGAAAAAGAAAGTACTTTTTATTGATAGAGATGGAACGATAATCAAAGAAACGGTTGACGAACAAATCGATGCATTTGAAAAAATGATATTCTATCCAAAAGCTTTTACTTTTCTTGGTAAAATCGCTCAAGAATTAGATTATGAATTGGTAATGATAACCAATCAAGATGGTTTAGGTACAGACCTATTTCCTGAAGAAACTTTTTGGCCGGTACATAATTTCATTATTAAATCTTTTGAAAATGAAGGTGTTTTATTTGATAAGATATTTTTAGACCGGACTTTTCCAAAAGACAAGGCCGATACTAGAAAACCAGGCACAGGGCTATTGACCGAATATTTTTCCGAGGCTTATGATCTTGAAAATTCTTTTGTGATAGGAGATCGCTTAACGGATATAGAATTGGCTAAAAATCTTGGAGCAAAAGGTATTTATATCAACGATAACACCAATTTAGGAACGGCTGAAATCACAGTTAAAAACAATGAACTCGACGCAGTAATTGCCTTAGAATCGAATGATTGGGAGCAGATTTATGAATATTTGAAGCTAGAGCAGCGAACAGCAAAAATCCATAGAAAAACCAATGAGACCGATATTTATATTAATTTGAATTTAGACGGAACTGGTAAGAGTAACATCAAAACCGGACTAGCATTTTTTGATCATATGTTGGATCAATTGGCGCGCCACGGTCAAATAGATCTAGAAATTAAAGTAGATGGTGATTTAGAAGTTGATGAGCATCACACCATCGAAGATACCGCAATTGCTTTGGGGGAAGTTTTTCATTCTGCCCTTGGAAACAAACTAGGTATTGAACGCTATGGGTTTTGTTTGCCTATGGATGATTGTCTAGCACAAGTAGCTATTGATTTTGGAGGAAGAAATTGGCTTGTTTGGGATGCCGATTTTAAACGTGAAAAAGTAGGCGATATGCCAACAGAAATGTTTTATCATTTCTTCAAGTCCTTTACTGACGGAGCAAAATCGAATTTGAACATAAAAGCAGAAGGCACCAACGAGCATCATAAGATTGAGGCTATTTTTAAAGCTTTTGCAAAAGCTATAAAGATGTCTGTTAAACGCGATGTAGAGAAGATGGTATTACCATCAACGAAGGGAATGCTATAAAAAAGTAATTAGTTTTTAAAAGAACTGATTTTGTACGGATTACGGATTACTTGAAATATGAAAATTGTAATAATAAACTACGGCGCTGGAAACATTCAAAGTATAAAATTTGCTATCAAACGTTTGGGCTATGTGGCTGTGTTGACCAATAATATAGCAGAAATTCAAAGTGCTGATAAGGTTATTTTTCCTGGTGTTGGCGAGGCGAGTAGTGCCATGAAAAAATTACGAGATAGCGAATTAGATAAAATTATTCCAAGTTTAAAGCAACCCGTTTTGGGCATCTGTCTTGGTATGCAATTGATGTGTAATTCTTCGGAAGAAGGAGGCACAGAGGGTTTAGCGATATTTGATGTGGATGTTGTAAAATTTTCAAATGCGGTGAAGGTTCCGCAAATAGGGTGGAATCAGATTAGCAATTTAAAATCTGACTTATTTAAAGAAATAACTGAAAAAGAACATATCTATTTGGTGCATTCTTTTTATGCCCCATTATGTAATGAAACGATTGCTGAATCAGATTATGATTTAAAGTATAGTGCAGCCTTACAAAAAGATAATTTTTACGGAACGCAATTTCACCCGGAAAAGAGTAGTACCGTTGGTGAACAAATTTTAAAGAATTTTTTGACATGCGTATAATCCCGGCAATAGATATTATAGATGGTAATTGTGTGCGGCTTTCTAAAGGTGAATATAGTACCAAAAAAATATACAACGAAAACCCATTAGAAGTAGCCAAAGAATTTGAAGCACACGGAATTCAATATTTGCATTTGGTGGATTTAGATGGCGCAAAATCAAAACACATTGTCAATCATAAGGTTTTGGAGCAAATAGCGACAAAAACCAATTTAAAAATTGATTTTGGAGGTGGACTAAAAACGGATGATGATTTGCGGATCGCCTTTGAAAGTGGTACCAACCAAATTACCGGGGGAAGTATCGCTGTTAAAGACAAAACAACCTTCACAAATTGGATTGACACTTACGGTGCCGATAAAATCATTTTAGGTGCAGATGCTTTGGATGAAAAGGTTGCTGTTTCTGGCTGGCAAGAAGAATCAAAAGAAGAATTAGTACCCTTTATTCAATCGTACCATCAAAAGGGAATTCAATATGTAATTTGTACTGACATCAGTAAAGACGGCATGTTAGAAGGACCTTCTTTTGATTTGTATCAGAAAATTATTAGTTCCGTCACCTCGAGCGGAGTCGAGAAGCCTTTAAAACTAATAGCCTCAGGTGGAATATCTACTTTTGATGAATTACCAAGACTAGCCGAACTAGGGTGCGAAGGGACTATTATTGGAAAAGCTATCTATGAAAATAGAATCAGCCTAAAACAATTGGAAAACTATATACTATCACTATGAGCAATGAAGAAAAATTAGTTGAAGAATTAGTTAAAAATGCCTTGTATCGAATGGACGAAAGTACACGAATGATACAAAAAAGCATAACAGATATTTCAGAAGAAGAATTTTGGCAAAAACCCAATGATTCATTGAACAGTATAGGAAATTTGATAGTACACTTATGCGGAAATATTACGCAGTATATTATTTCATCACTTGGCGAAACTGAAGATCTACGAAATCGAGATTTAGAATTCTCTAGCAGTAAAAATGGAACTAAATCTGAAATATTCAATACGCTTGAAGAAACTGTTGCTATTGCAAAACGGGTTATTTTTGATGCGAACCAAGAGCAATTATTAAAAATAAGATCTGTACAAGGTTTTACATTTTCTGGGATAGGAGTTATAATTCATGCGGTAGAGCACTTTTCGTATCATACTGGACAAATTGCCTTTTGGGTAAAACAGCTGAAAAACAAAGACTTGGGTTTTTACGACGGTATTGACTTAAAAATTAAAAACGAAGACTAGTGCTTGCAAAAAGAATAATACCCTGTTTAGATATTAAAGATGGAAGAACGGTCAAAGGAGTCAACTTCGTTGATTTAAGAGATGCTGGCGATCCTGTTGAACTAGCAGAAATCTATAGTAGCGAGGGCGCAGATGAATTGGTATTTCTTGATATTTCCGCCACCGAACAAAAGCGGAAGACTTTAGCAGATTTAGTTTATCGTGTTGCAGAGAAAGTAAATATCCCTTTTACTGTTGGTGGTGGTATTTCTTCTGTAGAAGATGTAGATGTTTTATTGCAAAATGGTGCTGATAAGGTTTCTATTAATTCTTCAGCAGTAAAAAACCCGCAATTAATTAATGATTTAGCCGCTAAGTTTGGATCACAATGTATAGTAGTCGCTATTGATGCGAAGCAAATAAATAATAAATGGGTTGTACATTTGGTAGGCGGAAAAGTCTCGACAGATCTAGATTTGTTCAAATGGGCCAAAGAAGTAGAAGAAAGAGGTGCTGGTGAAATATTGTTCACTTCCATGGACAACGACGGAACCAAAGATGGTTTTGCCAATAAAGCCTTAGCTAAACTAGCTACAGACCTAAATATTCCGATAATAGCATCAGGCGGAGCAGGAAACATGCAACATTTTAAAGAAGCTTTTACAGATGGAAAAGCTGATGCTGCTTTGGCTGCTAGTGTTTTTCATTTTAAAGAAATAAAGATAAAAAATTTAAAAGAAACTTTACTAAAAAGCGGTATTCCCGTTAGATTATAAAATAATTGATATTTATCGGTTTATGATCCTTAGTAAAACCATCAACCGACGACCGTACACGAACAAGCAAATAGATGAAAATAGATTTCAATAAAAACTCAGACGGGCTCATTCCAGCTATAATTCAAGATGCAACTACCAAAAACGTGTTGATGCTTGGTTATATGAATCAAGAAGCTTTAAGCGCTACACAAGAAACCAAAAAGGTGACTTTTTACAGCCGAACCAAGCAACGTTTATGGACGAAAGGGGAGGAGAGCGGTAACTTTCTTCAACTCATTGAAATCAAAACTGATTGTGATAATGACACCTTGTTGATTACGGTGAATCCGGTTGGTCCAGTTTGCCATACAGGAAGTGAAACCTGCTGGAATGAAAAAAACAATTCTAACTTCGGATTCTTGTCTGAACTAGAAAATACCATAACAGAAAGAAGAACTACGGCCAATAATGATACATCATATGTAGCTTCTTTATTTAAAAAGGGTATCAATAAAATCGCCCAAAAGGTGGGTGAAGAAGCTGTTGAAACGGTAATCGAGGCGATGGGTTCCAATGATGAGCTTTTCGTATATGAGAGTGCTGACTTATTATTTCACTATTTGATGTTATTACAAGCCAAAGGCTTTACGTTAAAAGATATTGAAGCGGAGTTAATAAAACGCAATAAATAAGACCCTGAATCAGCTATTAAAGAGAACGTAGTTAACGCTTGATAATTTTAGAATCTCCAGTTATATATTTTTCAAGTATACTAGCCTCACCTTTATAATATAAAGAACTGTCACCTGTAGCTCTTATTTTAATAGATTCTGAAACCGACAGATAAGCGTCACTATCGCCGCTTAAATTAATATTCAATTCTTTTATGGATAAATCATAGTCTCTTAAGTCGCTATCTCCTGAAAGTTCTGCCTTTACGGAGTCAGCTGTTCCATATAAGTCAACATCAGAATCTCCGTCAATATCTAAATCTAAACTTAAAACCTTAAGCTGTCCTTTAAAATTAGAATCCCCTGACATTACTATTAGTGCTGTTTCCGTAACCAATTCATCTTCTAAAGTAATATCTACATCACCTGAAATTAAAAAGCTTGAAATGTTTGCCGTAGTGAGGTATAAGTTCATTGTAGCATTGCCTCTAATATTAACATTGTTTCTTAATTTAGCAATCAGCGTATTACCTTTCTTTTGTATAATAATTCGATCTTGAAGATCTGAATTTGCTTCTACAATGATTTTTTCTTCCGTACTTGAAAAATTCACGTAAACCTTGAAGTCATCAGAAACTTTTAAAGTACTGTAGTTTGTAAAACTAAATTCTGTTTGTGTTATTTCTCCTTTTACATTGATAGATTGATTAGCAGTATGAGTATAGCAATTATTCTTGTCATTCTTATCTTGATTAAATTTAAATTGACTAATATTTTAATACTTTATGTATGGGTTACCGATTACTTCGGACCAAGTAATAATCTAATTCTAGAGCTATCAAGAAACCCAATTAAACTCCGTCGGAAACCACTCATGCATAGGATTATCTTCAGGAAATCTATCAATAGAAGCTCTTCGCATAAAGACTTGATTGTCTTTTATGAAAACATGTTTTGTAGTGATAACTTTATGAAATTGACCTGTTTCGTTAGTATTATTTGCCATCGCCGATGTTTTTCTTATATCTATTTCTACCCATATTAAAGACCCCTACCTTGATTCCGATTCCTGCTGAAAACCCGTTAATTCTTTTAATTGGGCTATTTGGTAAATCGATTTTACTTGAAAATCGATATTTGACACCTGCTTCTATTTGAAGGTATCGGTTGATATTAAAAAGTGCGCTTATTCCTGGTTCTGCAACAAAAACACCATCGAAATCTTCTTCTGTAAGCTCTTCCTCAATGTTATCGTCATTAAAATCATCTCCAATTTGGCCTATCGCACCAGCTCCTATCAATAGTGGAAAGGAAAGATTGACTCTTGATTTACTAAACAAAATAGGCTCAAAATGCAGTCCGCCATAGACTCCTATTAAATCTTCTTTACGGTTATTCGCAGTATTGAAATAATTTTGGTCTGAATAAATGAAATTACCCTCAAAACCAATTTCAAATTGCTGATTCGCCACATAGGCGACCTTGAAACCACCCATAAAAGTATCGTTACCATCGATTTCACCAAAGCGTCCAGAAATTCCTAAGTAGACACCATGTACAACGTTGTTTCTATCATTGAATTCAACATAATCGTTATCCTCTTGGGCAAGACTTAAAATACTTATCCCTAAAAAAATAAAAGTGAAAATTGATTTTTTAATATTCATAGTTTGATGTTGTTATGATTGATTACTTAGATAGACACCTATATTTTGTAAAGGTTGCATATCAAATATATTTTTAAACGATATTAGTTTTTTGATGTCGTTTTTCATTGATTATTAAGAGAGATTATTCTTCTTTCAAAAGAACTACGCCTTTTTTACCTTGTATAGAAATGCGTCCTTGCGCATTATTTCCATAGCTAGCAGTAATTACTCTTAGCTTTTTACCTTTATCCAACATTTTTGAATCAATATTTTCAAAAGATTTTGGTAATCGAACTAAACCTTGCTCTAAGGTTGCATTGAATTGATGCGAGAAATTAGTAATGTTAATATTGACCTCAGAAGATTCTTGTTCAATGGCAATGCTTGCTTTTGTATTGGTGATTTTATTAACTCGAAAATCTGCAATTCGCAAAGTCATATCTACATCCTTTTCTAATCGCTCTAGCTCAAGGGAAGTGAATTTCAAAGTGCCAAACATCGTACTAACTTCTTCGATAGTAATCTCATCTTTGTTCGAATAAATTTCTAAAGAATTAATGTTTGCTATCTCTATATCCGTTCCGCTACTGTTAATACGTAAGCTTTTAGAGTCTTGCATATCAAGCGCTCCATTTTTCAATTCTAAGGCTCCATAATTGATGTTCTTTGCACGCAGCTTACCATACTTCAAAAGTATATCAGCCTTGTTTAAGTCCTCATTAATCCAAATATTACCATGCTCTATGGCGGCTTTTAATTTGCCCGTCCAATCATCAATAATGACATCTCCGAAGGTATTAGTGACTTTCAATTCTGCTTTTTTGGGCATAAATACTATGTAATCGATTTGAAGATTGCTCTTATTAAAATCAAAGGGGTTGGTTTCATCAATAAATCTGGCAAACCATCCGCTGCTTTTTTCTTCAATTTGATACGAAATTGACACAAAGTCGCCATTTTCACGTACGATTGGTTTTACACGTCGCAACAAATCTTCCGCATTTTCCTTTTTGCGATGGTTTGTGGTAATCACAATTTCAACGGACACTTCGTCTTTACCCCATCCATTTATATGAATATCCCCATACTTGTTCTCTACATGCACCTTACCAGCTTGGGTAACGGCGTAGGTCTCTGTTATCTTCTTAGATACTTTCTCTTGTGCTGTAACTGATTTTCCAATCAACAGCGCCAAGGCTACCCAGAGTAACTTTTTACAAAGTGTATCCATAATCATTATCGTTTAATTTAGAATCGTTTATTTGTTTCAATAAGTTTTCAATAAGTTCAATACGTTGTTTGTAGTTAGAAACAATCGCCTCTAATACCTGGGCATTGTCTAGGTTATTTTCCATTTCTACCCGTAATACTTCATATTCAACATCAAGCTCATCCATAAAGGATAAAAACTCGGTTTTGTCTTCAGGGGATAACTCCGGATGATTCTGTACTAGTTGTACCTGGTATGAAACCAAACCTTTATAATGCATGTCAATATCTAGTAGCTCTTTGGATGCATACTGCGTTTCTACCGATGAACCTACCCCTAAGACTTGCATGCCTATAAAACCTGTAATACCTAACAAGAGTAAAAGGGTAGCAGCTATGCGAAGCTTCGACGATCTCCAAAGGGGAATCACTTTTGGTTTCTCAACTTCTAATTCTTGCGAGATTTGCGCCCACATTTTCGAACGATCAGCTTTATGCTCATCAAACGCTGCTGCATTGTCTCGTATGTGTTTTTCAAAATTGTCCATTACAGTTCATTTATAATTTCAACTAATTTTTTCTTTGCTCGATGGTATTGTGATTTAGAAGTAGAGTTACTAATACCTAACACTTCTGCAATCTCTACATGATCATAACCCTCTACCAAATACAGATTGATAATTTGTTTGTATCCTGAAGGGAGTTGTGCTATACCTGCTTTTACTTTTTTAAGATCTACAGCTTCTGTAGCAACCGGAGTTTCGTCTTTCAAATGAAATTCATGATTTTCGATTGGTACAACGGCTATTTCTTTTTTCTTTAAGTGGTTGATGCTTTTGTTGATTACGATGCGTTTGAGCCAAGCTCCGAACGTGCTTTCATAATTAAATCCGTCTAAATTTTTAAAAGCCGAAACAAAACTTTCTTGTACAATATCTTCAGCATCTTCTTTATTACCCAACATGCGCATAGCAATGTTATACATCGCATCCACATAGAGCTCATACAACTCATATTGTGAGCTACTATGGTCAGTTTTGCACTTTTCAACAAGTGCTTGATGTGTAAAACGGATTTCGGTTTCCAACAGCTGGATTAGGTATTTATCTATCTATTTCAAAACTAAAGACAGTACGAATTTAAAATAGTTGCATCTAAGGTGAAAAAAATATAAAAAGTGGAATACGCATGACGGAAGACAGAATTCAGAAGTTAAATTTTGGAAAATAAAAAGCAGTTTTAAATAACGTTTTGCGTTTTTAATCTACGAACTCACTTTTTGAATTTTCTGTTTTGCAAGCCACATTTTAATTCCAAAAGCAATAGCGCAAACCACAAATACACCTAGAGCTACATAATGCAACCAATAGGGTGCTGCACCTTCAAAATCTCCTTTTGCGCGTGCCACATAGGTCATGATCATTACAAAAGTTACATAATAAAAATACGCTAGTTGAAAAGATACTTTCATTTGGTGCAGCTTGAACGGTGCGACTACAATCATGAGATAGGCTAATGCTCCACCCGCTAATTTATAAGGGATTAGTTCAATCTCATTCAAATATATATTCATGGCCAAAAATCCAAAATGAATCACATGCAGAATGGCGAACCATTGAATTAAATGGCGTAGTTTCATGTTATCACCCATATCCTTTGGAAAATCCATAGTGTAGCGATAAAATGAAAAAAGAAAAACAAATGCTGATAAACGGCCAGAATAGCGCGCCGCAAATCGAAAAGTTTCCTTTAATTCTGGATGCAGTACATAACAGACTATTAAAAGTAAGCCTTCTAGCGTAATACTTAGAATTAACAGTTTTTGTACAGAAAGCTTCATTTATAAACTCCTTTGGTTCGCATATTACGTTCTTCCGAAATTAACAAATACTTTTGACGTTCAAAACTTGACTTTTTTAAATCATCAACAAAAAGTTTATTACATTAGTTTGAAACCATAAGCATGTGTTACAACACAAAAATATCTAGAAAAAAGAAGGAACTAGAAAAGCATTACCGTGTAAAAGCGCTGGTAGGTGAAATGGACGAAAATGAAGAATTGATATACAACCAAGCAAATGGGTTTGCGCATCCAAATATGTGGATCATACCACAAGAGAAACCCCAACATATGATTCCTGTTACATGGGGACTCATTCCTCATTATAAAATGGGTGCCGATGCCAAAACATATTATAAAGAGCAATTGCGTTACGGATCAGGACTTAACGCTAAATCTGAAAAACTATTTGATTCAAATAATTACAAGAAAAGTGCTTTGACTCGACGTTGCATCATACCGGTTGATGGTTTTTTTGAACCGCATCGTATTGAAAAAGGAAAGCCATATTCCATACCCTTTTATTTTCACCGTATTGATCAAGATCCTATTAACCTTGCGGGTATATATGCGGTTACACCTGATAAGATGGTAACGTTTACAATATTGACCAAAGTGGCAACACCATTATTTTCAAAAATTCATAATAAAAAAAATAGAAGGCCCGTAATTCTGCAAGATGAAGATATTGATGTTTGGTTAGATAACTCCCTTTCTGAAAACGAAGTACAAAATGTTATCGATAATGATATGGCCGATACAGAATTGAATACTTACCCTATCAGTAGAGATCTTTATAAAAGAGGTGGGGAAGGAGATCGTGATGATATTACAGCGAAGGTAAACTACCAAGATCTTGACATAAGCTATTGATTTTTGTATTTCATTTATTTAATGAAATCCTCCCTTTACTTTTTCCATAAAACTTAATGGCTGCAATTTCGTTTCGGCCTCGGTATCTATTAATACTTCACGAGCTTTTAGTTTTACCGCTAGTTTTGCATGATTTGCTAATTGTAGCATTGGGCCAGCCCAATTGTTGAAAGCCAACAACAATTCATCATCTTCAAGTTCAAGTAAAAACCAATCTACGATATCTAATAACTGAATATTAAAGTTCTTTTCATTACCTAGATGAAGATTCGAAGTCAAAAAATCTAAAGCTCTTATATAAACCGTTTGATCGTTTTCATAGATAGTTTCCATATTGATATCACTTAATACTTGTAAAAAAATTGATTTAATTTTTTTGTTTTTCGCAAGCCTAACCACGCGCATAATTTCGTCTAATAGAAAGTCATTCCAATCACTTGAATGCTCTGATAGCGCTTCATACACAATACTCAAGCTAGAAAATTCTTTAGGAATAGTAGTAATACAATAGTCTTTAATAGCAGACGGGTTTTCATCAGCAAACTGCACCAAAACTTTAAGAAATTGATTTGCTTTTTTTTCTTTCAGTTCCAACCACTCATTTAGTTCATCAGTTTCGTGGTGTTTCAATTGCTCCAGCACAGCCATTTGGTTTGTTTTTGTTGCTAACACGTGGTCTTTTCTTAGTTTATAAATTATTTTTACAATCTATTTTTTACGCTTCTTTTTCTTGACTTTTTTTCCTTCTAGAAATTCGTCAACGATTTCTGAACCATCAGCTTCAAAGCAGATTTCCTTACCGTGCTTTTTTCCATCGACATAGGTACAGCGATAGTACAGTCTGCCATCTTTTTTATGTTGTTCAACAAGTTTTTTCTTTCCATTTTCATCAAAATACGTAGTCTGATTCCATTTTCCCTTAGAACCATAAAAATATTCTTTTTCCCTAATCCATGGTTTATAGCGATTGTATAAGGTTTTATGGCTTAATACCTTTTGTTTACCGTTGTAGTATTGATAATCCACTAAAATGACGCCATCCTGATATTCGCCTTCGTAGGTAAGATGACCATTTTTACGTTTAGATTGTGAAATACCTGTAAAGCGTTCGTCGTCAGCATATCGATACACTAGTTCATTCTCCATATAAACTTCATCCATAGCTATGGTATCCAATACCGCACGATTTTGAGCGCTGACTTGAAAAACTGTGCATAAAAGAAAGAAAAATAAGACTTTGATTTTCATAACCATAGACTATTAGAACTATTACAACGAAGTTCGATTTATGTTATTATCAACTTTTGCCAACCAAAACAGATAAATAAATCAAAGGATGTTAATTAGTTTGGATCTAAAAGACAGTAGAATGCTTACTCAACAGCTACCAGCACTTCTTTTATGGTAGAAATTTTTTCAATTCAGCATCAGTAGCACTAAGAGATTGCAAATATTCGTTTTTTACATGGTCTAGCTTTTTTAAATCTGCACCAGATTGCAAAAGCGATTGTATACAACTTACAAAATCAGACATATGTTTTTACTTGTTTAATTGAAGCGCATGAATTACTCAACCAAGGGGAGTGCTTGAATGAGTATGATCAGGTTTATCAATTTCAGCACCATTGTGAATTAATTTTTGCACGAGTTCGTTCTTTCCACAAAAGGCTGCCCAATGTAATGCGGTTGCACCATCATTCTTATGGGTATAATGAATATCAGCGCCTTGTCGATATAAAAAACACCTAGTCGTTCAGCGTGCAGACTTGAAGCTGCCTATAAGGGAGTACCTTCACCTTTATTTTTATCGCCGTCAATTTCAGCGCCGTGATTTAAAAATATTTGGGCAAACCGTAGCGCTTCAGAGCCTGATATTTTACCTGTAAAAACACCATCACAAATTCGATGCAAGAGATGTGCCGTCGTAGTACAAAAAAAATCAAACGGAATTGTAATACCCGCATCAACCAGTTTCGGTCGAGCTGCCAATAGTTGATTAAGCCTATTGAAATCTTTTTGTTCGATGTATTTTTTAACGGAATTATCAAACAAATTCATTACTTTTTTATTTCAGTTCCAAACTTGTCCATTTCAGTATTATATTTTTCTTCTTTACGCATATGAATAAATCTGTCTAGTATTTTAGAAGGAGTATAATTCCCAAAATTAAGATGAATTCAAGAATGTAAATATTCACTTAACTTAACGGGTCGTGTGGCTTTTCATTGGAGGTTTTGTCGTCTTTAGTTATTTTAATTAGCGTTTCTTTTCCATTCCAGCGTAAACTTACTTTTTCATCCGCGCCAATTAGCGTTATTGTGTAGGAACTATTCGTTTCATTCCATTTCAAATTCAAAATATCTTCCTCCATTGCAAATTCATCATTAAGATAGAAGTCCAGAATTTTAGTTTTATAAATTACTTTGTTTTGATGGTCTGTAAAAATCAGAAAAAAATGTTCAGGATAACCTAAATGATATGCACCATCATAACCGGCATATTGTCCAATTACATTTAATTTTTGATTCAGTTTATTTAAACCTTTAGTAATTGTAAAGTCATGAATGTCAGCGTCTGTATAATAATAATTATCATTGATTGATATTCTATTCCACACACAATTTGTTAGGTCTTTATATTTGTATTTGTGAATAACAGAATCTACATAAACCTGAGTCAATTCAATCAGCTTACCAATTGGTTTTAATTCTATCAAATTATGATTTTCGAAAAGAACAATTTCCTTGTCAGATGGATTCAGAAAATGTAGATATTGTTCTGAATTTAATGTTTCAATATTCGGTTTGATAATTGGTAGTTTTTCTTTTAAGAACTTTTTAGAAAAACTCTTTATTTCATAAGTGCCGTTTTTTAAATAGCCTTTGTATTCTGGGAGATAAACCTTTTTTTGAGCAAAGGTGAAGGTCAAAAAAAGTGAGCATATTAATGTCAGAATACTGTTTTTCATAATTGTTTACAACGATTTAGAATTTGAAAAGTATGGCAATTGTTAAGCAATCTTTTTATTTAGACCAGTAAATATTTCTTCTGCATATTGGAATATTATCAGATGTCCGTCATTTGGGTATATATTCAATGTTGCATTATTAATTTCATTTTTCATCAGTTCTGCCCATTTATATGGTACATTATTGTCTTTCGCTCCTTGCCAAAACATTACTGGGACTTTAATTTCATCTAATTTAAAGGCCCAGTCTCTTACTAATAAATTTGAAATCTCATAAGCAACTCCTTTGCTTCCGTTTTTAAACGCTTCTTTAAACATGTTTTCAATGACTTTAATCACCGAAGCATTCTTTAAGATTTTCTGATCTGGCTCACTCATTATTTTCAAAAAATTTTTAAGTGATTTTTTAGAATTTTTAGCCATTTGTTTTGCTTGAAATCTTAGCAATATTTTTAGTAGGAAAGGTAATGACTTTGCTAAACTTAGCATCATTTTGACTTCCTTCGATAAGTACTTCTTACTTTGGCTATTGAAAGGAGCAAACCCACTAATTATTGATGCTTTACAAACATTTTCTGGAAATAAATATGAAATTCCAAGAGCAAATGGAGAACCAGCAGACATTCCTGCAACAGAAAATTTAAATATGCCTAAATGATGCGTTAACTCTTTTGCATCTCTAGCAAAACTTAATATGGTACCTTTTTGATTAAAATCTGAAATTCCATGACCTGGCCGGTCAATAGTAATTATTCTTAAATTGTTTTCTGTGGCAAATGAAAGGTCATAATGCATTTCAAGTCTCGAACTTTGTGAGCCATGACAATAGATAATAGGAAAACCATTAAGTTTTCCGTATTCGGCAAATCCTAATTTTCTACCATCCTTTAGAATTATATATTGATCAATTTTATTCATTTCGTTTTTTTTAATATTTCCTAAGGTTTTATATAAGAGTAGTAGGACACAAAAATGGTGACTACCATTCGGTTCTGCCTGCCGGCAGGCAGGCAGGTAAGCTCGAAGCCCGTATTAATTATAACCATTGATGCATGCTTTTTTTTCTGCGGTTTACGAATATTTATTGTTGATGAACTAATGTTTGTTTGTTCCGAAATTTTGAGATTAACAACCCTAACAAAGAGACCAGTAACCAAATTAATCCAATTGCCCAAAATCCAAATTTGATTGAAGCAAAGGTAGAGTAGGGTATGATTAAGCCATTGGCGAATTCCGTTGGTTTTGCAAGCATAAAGAACGAAATAATATTTTCAAAAATATCAAAAAGACCTGCAAGTGGTAGTGAGATAGAAAAAATATAACCACTTTTTCTAAACCAAGAATTTTTAGGATGTAAGTTCGAGATAAATGTCCATAACGTAAAACCTGCAATAATAACCGCAAGGATAAACACAAAATCAACTAATTGTGTTTTGAAATATGTGCTTAACGTATTTTCTTGAATCATAATGGCATACCACTCTTTCATTTTGACTGCATCAAAGGAAGTTTGTTGTATAAAATAAGGAACAGGAAATTTTGATTTTAAATAAGAGTTTTCTAAAATATAACTGGTCCAGAAATATAGACCCATGGAAATTGATGAAATTAATGCCTGTACTTTTAAGTTAGCTTTTTGGAAAGTGTTGATTATTCGTATCATTTTTATTGTTTTTAAATTATGATACAAATTTGAAGCGATTAGTTACGTTTTTCATTCACATATGTGAAGAAATGAATTTAGGTTTGTTTTTTTGCTCTAATCCTACTTAAAGATTGAGGTTTAATACCCAAATAACTTGCAATGTGGTATTGAGGAATTCGTTGAAGGGCATCTGGCTTTTGAATTAAAAGAATTTCGTAGCGCGCATCTGCCTTAAGATTTGCTAATTGTGAAGCTCTTTTCGCAGATTCTGTAAAATATTGTTCTGCAAGCCTTGCTCTCAAAGTACCGATTTTTGATATTGATTTTGACAATTGTTCTATTTTGACAATATCCATTACTAAAATTTCAGAATCTTCAATCGCCTCAATGTTTACTTCAGAAGGAATCTTGTTAAGAAGGCTGTTGTATTGAGTAATCCAATCGTTTTCAAAAGCAAAGTCGCAAACTTTTTCTTCACCATCAATTAATTCATAGTACATAAAACAGCCTTTTTCAATAAACGCCACATTTTTACAAAATTGACCAGCTTTTAGAAAGTGTTCCTTTTTTCTTAAGATTTTTGATGTAAAACAAGTCAACAATCTTTTTAATTCGTCCTCTGAAAATGTAAAATTTGTATGTAAATATTTTTTAAAATTGTTCACTTGTTATTTTTTAAATTACCAACAACAGTTGGGCTAAGGTTCATTGCTGTCCTTAGTACGAAGGACAATTCAGCCGAACCTAAAGATAGCTTGCTACACGTAATTTTCGTTAAGCCACGACACTTCGGGGCGTAAGCAATGAATTTTAGCCTTTATTGTAGCCAGTTTTTTTTATCTCGTCAATCATTTTCTTAGCAATAGAATTATTTTTATTTAAGTCAAAAGATTTTTGATAGTTTTTCAATGATAATTCATATTGTTCGTCTAGGTAATATGCTTTACCCAGACCGTGATATGGTCTGAAAGAATCGGGAAACTCTGAAACAAATAGCTCAAATACTTTTATGGCACTTTTTATTTTACTTTTGTTAATTAGTGCATAACCTAATTTGTTCAATCCAGATTCGTTTCCAAAATCATATTTCTTTTCAGTAGTTTTTTTAAGTTCTGAATAATAAAAAATCCCATCTTCTATACCGTTAAAATAATCTTTAAAAATTACATCCGTTGAAATTTTGGGCAACTGATACGGTCTATTATAAAGAATATTTTGAATAATAGCACTTAAATCGAATATGGAAAACGAACGACCATTATTTGTTAAAATAATTACTTCTCTATCAAAGTTTAAATCCTTAGCTAAAATGTTATAAAACCCACCATACGCACCTGAATGTCCTACAATTCCTTGAAGCTCATCCTTGAAAATAAAAAATCCGAGGCCATATCCAACTTTGATTCCTCCAATATTTAAGTCTAATATTTCACCTTTTGGTGATTTGGAAGGAAGAAGAGCTTCTATGATGGTCTCTTGAGATAATATACTGTTTTTAGAAAGTTCTCGACTCCATTTTAATAAATCTTCTGTTGTTGAGTATATTCCTGCACTACCGTAGGTTGTCAAGTCATAATCTGACTTGTTCCCAAATCCATCATATCCTACTGCAATATTTTCATTCATCGTTTTTTCAATATCAAAAACAAATGTATTCGTCATTTCTAACGGAACAAATACTTCTTCCTCCATAAATTGACTGAAAGATTGTTTAGAAATTTTTTCTATTATCATTGCCAATAGTATATAAGCCGAGTTACTGTATTTCACTTTCGTTCCAGTTTCATATTCTAATGAGTCAGTTTCGCTCAACTTTTCCAATAAGGCTTCATTTTTTAATCTATCGTCAGAATTGAAATGACTCCTTGCTAAACCAGAGGTGTGTTGTAATAGATTTTTGATAGTAATGTGATGGAGAAATTCAGGAAGCTCAGGAAAATAGTTTGATAATTCATCTGAATATTCAAGTTTTTCTTGTTCTTTTAGTATCATAATTGCAGTCGCTACGAAAGGTTTCGTAATCGAGGCTACACTAAAAGCGGTGCTTTTTTTTAGTGATTTTTTGTTTTTTAATTCTGAAAAACCAAAAGATTTATGGTAAACTATTTTCCCTTTTTCTGCAATTAAAACATTACCATTAAATATGCCACTTTGATGATAATAGGTGAATAAATTGTCTATCTCCTTTAGTTTTTCCTGTGAAAAAACTTGCTTTACAGGCGACAATAATATTAGTATTGAAAGTATTTTGAAGCAAATATCTTGGATGCTCATTTTTTTTAAAATTGGCGACAACAATTAGCGAATCGCACATGGGTACTCCTATAGCTGTTTTAACAATACTCCAAACTTAACAATTTAACAGCCTAAGAAAAAACCTACTTATCAGTAGCTATGAACAGAATGTACTACAGCAAGAGCCTCAATTTTAACCCTTTCTTATCTTAAATCAATGAAAACCTACCACCGCTTCTTTTAGTTTTGTAGCACACTAAAGCAAGCATTATTCATTTATTTCAACACCAAATGCAACCTTCTTTTTTTTGAACTGTCTCTAATACCACAATCAAAAAACAGCGAATAAAAAAACAAACTATGCGCATACAAATTATCTTTTTAAAGCTATTAGTCTCTTGCTTTTGGCTCTATACGATCAACGTAACTGCACAAGAAAGCTATACGCTAAGTGGTACCATAACCGACCAGAGCAACGGAGAAACCCAATTTGGTGCTAACGTATTTCTAAAGGGCACCAGCATTGGTGTCATCACCAACGAATACGGTTTTTATTCGATAACAGCACCTAAGGGTAGCTACACCCTTGGTATATCGTATTTGGGGTATTCACAAATAACGAAAGAAATTAGCCTTGATACCAACCAAAAATTAGATGTTGAGCTTATTGCCACTTCTACACAATTAGACGAGGTTACCGTAACAGCAGCAGAACCAGAGCGGGCGCTCATTAGAAAACCTGAAATGAGTGTTGCCAAATTAAATATTGCTACAGTTAAACAAATGCCCGTAGTTTTAGGTGAGGTTGATATTTTGAAGTCCCTACAAATGTTACCGGGTATTACCAGTAATGGTGAGGGTACGGGTGGTTTTCATGTGCGTGGAGGCGCGGGCGATCAAAATCTTGTTTTATTAGATGAAGCCATTATTTATAATACCTCACATATGTTTGGTTTCTTTTCGGTGTTTAACGCTGATGCGATCAAAGATGTGAAATTATATAAGGGTGGTATTCCAGCGCGCTTTGGGGGTCGGGTGTCTTCGGTGCTTGATGTTCGGCAAAAAGATGGTAATCGAAAGAAGTTTGCGCTTACCGGAGGCATTGGTTTGATATCGAGCCGACTTGCGGCTGAAGGCCCCATTTTTAAAGATCACGGCTCGTACCTCATTGCCGGTCGTGCTTCGTACGCCAATCTTGCCCTAATGGCTTCAGGTAATAACAATCGTGTTGGTTTTTATGATTTAAACCTAAAAGCCAATTACAATCTAAACGAAAACAACAAACTGTTTCTTTCTGGCTATTTTGGTAGAGATTCATTCAAACTAGGAAAAAATTTTAGCAGTAGCTATGGAAATGCAACAGGCAACCTGCGCTGGAATCATATTTTTAATGACAAACTCTTTTCGAACTTATCGGCAATTATTAGCAAGTATGATTATGAATTAGGGCTTACGTTTGCTGAGTTTGATTGGGTTTCTTCCATTACCAATTACAACCTGAAATACGATCTAAAGTATTACTTTAATGATACGTTTAAACTTGACTTTGGTGCTAGTAGTATTTATTATGTTTTTGACCCAGGAGAAATTAATCCTACAACAGATACCTCACAGGTCAACCCCTTAACGCTAGATCAGAAAAAAGCCATAGAAAGTGGTTTATACATCAATGCTGAACATAAATTGACACCTAACCTTACAGCACAATACGGGTTGCGCTATAGTGCCTTTTCGCGGCTAGGCGGCCAATCAATGACGGATTATGCAAATAATCAACCCGTTGTTTATAACGAGCTTTTAGGCATTTATGAACGAGGTATTGAAATAGGGGAGACCAATTATGCAAAGGGTGATGCTATTGCAAGCTTTGGTAATTTTGAACCTCGCGTTTCATTGGCATACACTTTAAATGACGATGCATCAATAAAAGCTGGTTTTTCAAGAATTACCCAGTACATTCATTTGTTATCAAATACGGCTTCAGCAACACCCTTAGATGTGTGGACACCGAGTGGAAAATATGTAAAACCACAATTATCAAATCAATATGCATTAGGCTATTTCAGAAATTTCAAGAATAAAATGTTTTCTATGGAAGTAGAAGCCTATTTCAAAAACACAAACAATCGCATTGATTATATCGACGGATCAAATTTAATAGGACAAAATACGATTGAAACAGAAATTTTAAATGGGGAATCACGCGCTTACGGACTCGAATTCTTAGTTCGTAAAAACGAAGGAAAATTAACTGGCTGGATAGCCTATACCTTAGCAAAATCAGAACAGCGTACCCTTGGTGGAATTGCAGGAGGATTGGGCATCGCCAATGGCAATTGGTACAACACACCCTATGACAGAACCCATGATATTTCAATCTCAGGCGCATATAAACTCAATGATAAATTTAGTTTTGGCACCAATTTAGTTTTTCAAACCGGAAGACCGGTAACCTATCCAAACGGACAGTATGAATATGAAGGGCTGTCAATTGCGAGCTATGCCAGCCGTAATTCTGATCGATTGCCTGCCTATCATCGGGTAGATCTTTCGGTTAATTACAAACCCAATAGAAAACCAAATAAGCGATTGAAAGGGGAATGGGTACTAGGTATCTACAATGTTTACAATCGTAAAAATGCAGCGGCAATTTCTTTTGGTCAAAATATAGAGTCCGGTGCCAATGAAGCAACAAGAACTGCCATTTTCGGAATCGTACCATCACTTACTTATAACTTTAAATTTTAAAATCATGCATACCCATATAAAATTCTCTTTATTGTTTTTTCTTGTCATTTTCTCTTCTTGCGAAGATGTAATTGATGTTGATGTACAAACTGATGTAAACCGCCTTGTAGTAGAAGCCTCAATTGATTGGGAAAAAGGAACTACCGGCAATGAACAGACCATTCAATTACGAACGTCTTCTGCTTTCTTTACTACAGAAAGTAATACAGCAGTTATCGGTGCATCTGTTGTGATTACCAACGACACCAATGGTGACGTATTCATATTTCAAGATCAAAACAACGGAAATTATGCAACAAATGAGTTTGTGCCAGTTTTAGGTAACGCTTATACCTTAGAGATTATACATGACGGTGAAACCTACAATGCCAAAGAAACCCTAAATGCGGTACCTGAAATTAATGCCGTTTATCAAGACCTAGAAGATGGCTTTGATGAAGAAGTTTTAGAGGTACATGTCGTTTTTAATGATCCAATAATAGAAGGAAATAATTACTTGTTTAAATTTCAAAAAGAAGGTGAATTACTGCCTCGATTGGAGTTGGGTGATGATGAATTTGTGAATGGCAATGAAATTGATTGGTGGTATGAAATTGATGCCGATGATGAAACTGACAAAGTTGAAGAGTTTGTAGCAGGTGATGTCATTAATTTCAACATGTATGGTATTTCAGAACCATACGGTAATTATATTGAAATTCTTATCAACCAAATAGGGGGAGTGGGACTTTTTGATACCACACCAGTATCTGTAAAAGGAAACTGTGTCAATCTCACAAACCCTGATAACTACGCCCATGGGTACTTTCGAATAACCGAGTTTAATCGTGTGAGTTATACCTTTGAGTAAAATTTTAGTTACAACTGATGCTGCTTTCCTCAGTACTTGCGATAGCATCTGCCTTTGTAATTGAATCATCAAAAAGAACAAATTTATCGATGGCATGACCAGAAGATCGAGCAGAAATTTCCATCAGGTAAATCCCAGGATTGTCAAATTGCACATAAATGTCATGTGCATTATTATCAAAGGTTGATGACTGCCACTTAAAGTCGAGGTCGTTACCACTTCTATAGATTTTAAACCAGCCGTCAGCCGTTGCCCCTTCTGGGTTTGGTGTTTTTCCAATTCCTTCAGGATAAACCGTACTAGAGCCATCGCTTTTTTGCCCGTAAAAATCAGAAGCATCAGAAAAGCGCAACCAAGTATCGTTATGATCAGTTCCGTTATCACCTATTTTTACTGCAGAATGCCAAATAAACCTGTAGACCCCTGCATTAGTTATATTTATTTTAAAAGTAGCTAGTCCATTACCCGGGTTTCCTAGGTGTTGGTCGCCTTCCCAAACCATATAACCTTCTCCTGAATGACCATTACCATCATTCTTTAATTTCCAATCTTCTGAAAATTTCGCGCTTTCAAATTCGGTAAGAACCAAACCGTTAACCTCATTAAAAATAAAATCTATTGGCTCAGTACAGGTAGAATCATTGGTTGTCGTTTCTTCAACAACTTCTTCTGTTGTTTCATTTTCCTGAGCCATTTCATCTGAATCTGAAGCCCCAACCATATCAATATCTGAACTACAAGAATATGTAGTAGCTACCATTGCACAAATTAAAAGCGATAAGTGTCGCCATTGAAGTTTACATATAGTCATAGTTATATAGTTTGAAAATTAACATATATAAAAACCAACGCAGTAATAATCAACGATATTGAATGCAAAATGGTTTATTCGATGTAATACATCTAAATAAAGTATAAAAGAATACTCATTGAACTGCTTGGCTAAGGTGAACCGGAACTAATTGTTTTTAAACAACAACTACCACCAAACCAAAAAGAACTTCTCAAACGTCGTGTTTGATTTTTTCAACCACACTAATGGCGCACTTTCTTTTAGAAGTCTAAGATTAATATCTGGCATAATTTCAGAATGTGATTTATATGGGAATTCATGATGGGGTTCAATAACCCATTCTGATTTACGGGGAATATAGTATTGATATTTTGAAAATTCGGGCGTATTAAAAGTATCATGGCGTAACCAATATCCAACAACACATTTATTATTTAACGGATGAAGATCGACTGAAGCGCGGCGATAAGGTAGAAATAGTTGCGCTTTAAAACAGCATTGATGCTTTATAGATGAATGATTTATATTGTTGCTAACCAGTGATTTAACACCTTCTTTTGAATGTAATAATGGAAATTGATTGTTTTTAATTTTTTCCACTTTAGCAACGAACATATCTCTTCTGTTGGGTCCAACAAGTTGCTGTATCGGCTTTGATATTTCAGGATTAATAATATAAAATTTATAGGTCAGTTCAACATGAATTAATTGATCATTAGTTTTATCTCTTAGAATAAAATCAATTTCTCCAAGCGTTATTTTATCTTGTCTAATCGGCAGGTTATGCAAAACAACTTCGTAAATTTCTGAATAAGCTACCAACTGTTTAAATACATATTCCATTTGATGCCCTAATCGAATATTTTGCGGAATAGGCTTTGGTAGAAATGAATGCAAATCGATATTTGGAAATTCAAATTGTTGAATACCAAACTGTTCCTTTTCCCAAAGGGGAGGCGTATTTAAGAACCCAAGACATTGCGCTGTAATCATTGCTTACTAAGGTAAAACAAAGCGTTAAGTTTTCTATAAAACTCCCTAACCCTTTTGTTTAAAGTAGTATTTTTATAGCATGGCTATGAATATGAGAAAAGGGTACCGATTTTCGACCTATGAAGCTCCTGAACAAACTCCCTTTGATAAACTTTTCGATATTTTTCAAGAACTCATTACCCACACTTCAGGTGATTTTGATGAGGCGATTGATTGGTTACGAGAATTAGATAAAGAATACGAGTTAACTACAGATGACTATACTATTGACGATTTTATAGAAGATCTTAAAGCAAAAGGGTATATACAAGAAGAGTTTGAAGATGGTGGAGGAGAGGAGGGTGAAGATGGCGAAGACGGCGATGGTAAAGGTTCCATTTCGATTACCGCCAAAATGGAACGCATAATTCGCCAAAGAGCTTTAGATCAAATTTTCGGCAAGCTTAAACGCAGCGGTTCTGGTAATCATAAAACGGGCAAGTCTGGTCAAGGCGATGAGCATACGGGCGATATGCGTGAATACCGCTATGGCGATGGTTTAGATAACATATCAATGACCGAGAGTTTAAAAAATGCACAAATCAACCATGGCATGGGTAGGTTTCAATTGACCGAAAATGATTTGGTTGTGGAAGACACCCAGCACAAAGCTCAAATGAGTACCGTACTAATGATTGACATCAGTCATAGTATGATTCTTTATGGAGAAGATCGAATTACTCCTGCTAAAAAAGTAGCCATGGCTTTGGCAGAGTTAATTACAACGAGATATCCGAAAGACACCTTAGATATTTTGGTTTTTGGTAATGATGCATGGCCGATACCCATTAAAGATTTACCGTATTTAAAAGTAGGCCCGTATCACACCAATACCGTTGCCGGATTACAATTGGCCATGGACATGTTGAGAAGAAAAAGAAACACCAACAAGCAAATTTTTATGATAACTGATGGTAAGCCGAGTTGCTTAAGAATGCCTGATGGTACTTATTATAAGAATAGTGTTGGTTTAGACGATTTCATTGTCGAAAAATGCTATAATATGGCGAGACAAGCTCGAAAATTACATATTCCAATTACGACCTTTATGATTGCTCAAGACCCGTATTTGATGCAATTCATACGTCATTTTACAGAAGCCAATAAAGGAAAAGCATTCTTTACAGGTTTAAAAGGATTAGGTGAAATGATTTTTGAAGACTACGAGAGCAATAGAAGAAAAAGATTGAAGTGAAAAGTAACAAGGTAGAGAGTAGAAAGTATAACAAACGAAATGACAGATCATAAGTTACCATGGTTTAAACGGATTCGCACTTGGTTCATAATGTTTGTTTTGATTTGTTTAGGTTTATTTATAACAACACTACCCGCAGAACTGCCTCAAAATTTGGCCTATTTGGCTAAAGCATATTCAGAACCAGAAATAGTAGAAGGTGCATTGGCAATAACAAAAAAAAATCCAAAAATAATTGCTTTGTTGGGTGAGCTAGAACAAATGAGCAAATTTGATATGATAGAAGGTTCGGTAATTTATTCTAAAGAAAATGATTCTGTAGCCATAACAATTGGGATAAGAAGTAAAAAAATGATTCGATCGAATATGGATCTTTTAGTACAAAAAATAAATAACAAGTGGGAGTATCAGTTCATAAATGTTCGAATTAAAGGACCAAAAGAGTTAAAGCAAACTATTTCTATTTTAAAAAAATAATAGTACAAAAAAAATGAAATTGAAACATAAAGAAATTACAACATTAAAAGCTTTAAAGGCTGCAGGTTACCGCAGTAAGTCGATAAAAGATGAATTGCGTGACAATCTTAGAGTACGTATAAAAAACAACCAAGAGTCCTTTGAAGGTGTTTGGGGTTATGAAAATTCCGTTATTCCAGAATTGGAACGAGCCATTTTATCACGTCATAATATTAATTTATTAGGATTACGAGGACAGGCAAAAACTAGGCTAGCCCGTTTGATGCTCAATTTGCTAGATGAATACATTCCTGTTGTCGAAGGTTCAGAAATTAATGACGACCCCTTAAAGCCAATGTCGCGTTATGCGCTCGAATTGATTAAAGAAAAGGGAGATAAAACCCCAATTTCTTGGTTACACCGAAGTGATCGCTTTTATGAAAAACTAGCGACTCCTGATGTTACGGTAGCTGATTTAATTGGTGATGTAGACCCTATAAAAGCTGCAAACTTAAAATTGTCTTATGCAGATGATCGTGTGATTCATTTTGGTATGATTCCGCGAGCGAATCGCTGTATTTTTGTGATTAATGAATTGCCTGATTTACAGGCTCGTATTCAAGTTTCACTTTTTAATATTTTGGAAGAAGGCGATATTCAAATTAGAGGATTCAAACTGCGCCTGCCTTTAGATCTACAATTTGTTTTTACAGCAAATCCGGAAGATTATACGAACAGAGGAAGTATTGTAACCCCTTTAAAAGATAGAATCGGATCTCAAATTTTAACGCATTATCCTGACGATATTGCAACAGCGCGAAAGATCACAGAACAAGAATCAAATCTTGATGTACGTCAAACTGATGCTATTTATGTACCTGATGTTGCTAAAGATTTATTGGAGCAAATTAGTTTCGAAGCTCGTAATAGTGAGTATGTAGATGCCAAAAGTGGGGTAAGTGCGCGAACAAGTATAACTGCATTTGAAAACCTACTAAGTACTGCAGAACGCAGGGCTTTGATGAGCGGCGCAGATAAAACAACGATTCGTTTGAGTGACTTTATTGGGGTGATACCCGCAATTACGGGTAAAATTGAATTGGTGTATGAAGGCGAGCAGGAGGGAGCAGATGGCGTTGCTTCTATTTTAATTGATGATGCAGTTAAAACTTTGTTTTCTACCTATTTTCCAAAAATTAATAAACTAGAACGTAAAGAAGAAGAAACTCCCTATGACGAATTACTGCATTGGTTCTTTCAAGGGGAAGGCTTTGAACTTGAAGATGATTTTACAGACTCAGAATACAAACGCACTTTAGATAGTATTCCGCAATTAAATCAATTATTAAAAACGTATCAGCCAGATATCGTAGCGGCAGATACCTATTTTTTAAAAGAAATCGTTTTATGGGGTTTGGTAGCGCATAAAAAATTAAGTAAGCATCGATTTAATGAAGGTTATCAATTCAAAGATCTTTACGGAAGTTATATCAACGGATTATAAATTAAAAGCCCTAATCAAAATGTTAGGGCTTTATTTTTCATTGCAATTTTTGTTCTTATCCTTGCTGATAAGCCGGTAGATTGAATACAAAAGAGCTTCCCTTTTTAGGCTTACTCATTACTGTGATAGAGGTATCGTGAAGTTCCATGATTTTCTTTACAATAGCCAAGCCGAGTCCAGATCCTTGTTTTTTAGCACTCTTTTCAACCTGTTTATAGCGGTCAAAAATAAATGGTTGTTCATTAACCGATATTCCTGTACCCGTATCGGTAATATTAATTTCTACATTTTTTCCTTTTTTCTGGAGCGACAAAGTCACTTTACCATTCGGTTCGGTATACTTTATAGCATTCTCAATGAGATTTTGCAAAGCCCTTTCTACCAGACTAACATCGGCAAAAACCATACTATTTTCTTTAGGATTATTCAATTGCAATTCAATCTGCTTTTGTGAAGCAAGAACTTTGAATTTTGCAATCAAATCATGTGAAAGTTCCGTAATTGAAAAAGGTTCTTTAACTGGGGTAACTTGTTCTGCTTCTAATTTTGAATATTCAAAAAGCTGATTAATTAACTTTGATAGTTTGTCTACATTACTGTGCGTAATCTGAAGATATTCTTGTTTTTCTGATTCAGACAGCGAATCTCTTTTCATTTGAAGGGTTTCAATATAGCCTTTCAAAATAGCTAGCGGAGTTCTTAGATCATGAGAAACATTGGCAATCAATTCTCTACGAAGCAAATCAACAGATTGCATTTTATCCATATTACCCGTAATGGTATCTGCCATTTCATTAAAAGAATTGGCGAAAATTGAAATATCTGAATGTTCTGCATTTTCGATACGCGCGGTTAAATCTCCTTCCGAAAATCTTCTGACAGTACCTGTTATCAAACGTAAGTTTTTAGTTAAAAACCAAATAGCTAATAAGCCTATTAGAGCTGTAAAAAGCATTGTAAGTAAGAAGGTGCCTAAGCCCAATCGTGCAAAATACTGTCCTAATAAGGTGCTGCTAACTTCTTGAAATCGTTTTCCTGCAAGTATAATATAGATGTATCCATCATGACCGTCTACCGAATAAGGGGCGGCTGAGAAAATTTTCTGTTCCCCTGGGTTGCGTGGGTCATCGCCTAAAACGAAATTTTCACCTTGGTCTTTAATAAAAGAATTGATAGGGGCTAAAGCGACACTTTTGGTTGCATCTTTATCGTTTGGGTCAAGCACAACAGAATACAAAATAGCTCCTGCTTCATCTAATAGATATACCTCAATGCCTCTATTAACCGCCATCATATCATGCATCAAATCTCCAAAAAGCGGTTTGTTTACCGAACCATCTTCTAAAAACGGTGAAGCGTTACTAAACTTTTCTTCAATAACATGATTGGCAACTTCAGCATTCAACTTTTGTGTAGTTTCTTGATTGTGTTTATTTGCAAAATAGCTGGTAATCGCGATATAGGAAACCCCCATTAAGACCACCAACAAAATAAATGCAATCCATAACTTTTTGACCAATCTCGGGGTCAATGTTTTAGCTGTTTTACTCATACCGCAATATCTTCGTTAAACTTATAACCAACCCCCCAAGTAGTCAATATATAGACCGGATTTGCCATATCAGACTCAATTTTTGCTCTTAACCTGTTGATGTGTGAATTAACAGTATGCTCATAGCCTTCAAAGTTGTATCCCCAAATCATATTCAATAGTTCTGTTCTGGTATAGTTTCGGCCAGGGTTTGCTGCCATTAGTACTAACAGCTCGAATTCCTTTGGCGAAAGCTCAACCTTTTTGTCGTGTAAAACTACCTTTCGCTTATCAATATCAATGAATAATCCTTCCATAGAAATAGCAGTAGAATTTTGCTCTTTTAACTTCGATGAGTCGGTTCTTCGCATAACTGCTTTTACTCTTGCCAATAATTCACGAATGCTAAAAGGCTTTGTAATGTAATCATCGGCACCAATTTCTAAGCCTAAAACTCGATCTATTTCTTCTGATTTGGCGGTTAGCATGATTACCGGTGTACACTTTTTTTCACGAATTTTTTTACAAATCGTAACGCCGTCCATAGTAGGTAGGGTAAGGTCTAACAGAATTAAATCATAATCCTTATCCAATGCCATTTGCAAGCCAACCTCGCCATCCATGGCTTTAGAGGTGCTGTAAATTAAATCGGTGAAATGTATCTCAAGCAATTTAATTATCTCAGGGTCATCTTCTATTATAAGTATCTGCTTCATAATTTATTGGTTACGAAAGAAGTTAAAAAGTATCACATAATTATCACAAGCAGTTAAAATAGATATTTCCAATGAAATAATCGCGAATCACCTTTACTGCATGACCTGCTACTAAAATACGATATAGAACTAGTCGAAATGTTCACAAAATCCTAACAGTATTTGGTACAAAGTATATGTTTTTGTGACCTCCACATCGTAATATATCACTTGTTTTGCTAAACAATCTATAAAATGAAAAAGATGGAAAAAAACTTACTTTTAAAAGAAAACACAAACTTAAAATCAGCCTCGCTTCATTGGGCGATGCTACTGTTTGCATCTATGATGCTATTGGCTGGGCCAAATGTTCATGCGCAAGAAGCAGCACCACAAGCAGGTGAAATTGTAGGTGGACCTTTTGCATTCTGCGTTGATGGCAGCCCTGATATGGTATCAGGACTTTCTTTAGCAGGTGATCGCACAGGTAGCATGAGTTCTTGGGTTATTACGGATGATACGGGTAAAATCTTAGGTTTACCACCAACACTAGAAGCAGTAGAAGGAGTCAACTTTGATGGCGCTGGTGCGGGTACTTGTTTGATCTGGTATTTACGATACGAAGAAGGTTTAGAAGGTTTAGCTCCTGACTTAAATGCTAATAACTTATCAGGATCTTTTGATTTATCAAATCCTGTTGAAGTGGTGCGTACTAAAACCGATGGCGGTACTTTAACTGGTGGCCCTTTCTATTTTAATGTAGATGGCACACCTGATATGGTTTCTGGTATTGCGCTTACTGGTATGCGTTCTGGTAAAAATAGTACGTGGATGATTACCGATGAATCTGGAAAGATATTAGGCCTTCCACCAAGCTTGACCGCTGTTGAAGGGGTTAACTTTGATGGAGCAGGAGCAGGTACTTGTTTTATTTATCATGTTCGATACGAAGACGGTATCGTTGGCCTAGAAGCTGATGGTAATCGAGATGCCTTAGAAGGTTGTTTCAATCTTTCGAATGCAGTTAAAGTTGTTCGAACTGAAGAAGTCATGGTTAACGGTGGTACTTTGACTGGTGGTCCATTTGAATTCTGTGTTGGAGATGGCTATGCTGACCATGTTTCTGGTATAGAGGTGTCTGAAAGCACAGGAACCAATGCGCAATGGGTGATAACTGATGAATTTGGAAAAATATTAGGATTGCCACCAAGTCCTGAAGCAGTTAATTTTGATGAAGCGGGAGCAGGTACTTGCCTAATTTGGTATTTACGTTATGAAGACGGACTTCAAGGTCTTGAAGCAGGTAATAATGCGCTAACTGATTTAACAGGAATGTTTGATTTTTCTAATGAAATTACTGTTTACAGAAATCAACCAGACGCAGGTGAATTGACCGGTGGACCTTTTGAGTTTATTGTCGATGGTATAGTTGATCATGTTTCTGGCATTGCTATTACCGGAAATCGATCTGGCACGAACAGCACATTTGTGGTAACTACTCCTGAAGGTGAGATATTAGGTATACCGCCGAGTTTGACTGCGGTAGAAGGAATCAATTTCGATGGAGCTGGTGCCGGTACTTGTCTCATTTGGCATTTACGGTATGAAAACGGTCTTGATGGACTTGAAGTAGGTTTGAATACTAATGATTTTACGGGTTGTTATGACTTTTCAAATGCTATTGAAGTACTTCGTGCAGATGCCGTAAGTGGTAAATCAGGTGTTAAACTATTCCCAATACCAGCGAACAATGTTTTGCATGTTTCGTTAGAAGCTTTTGGTACTGATGATGTAAAAGTAACCATGGTAGATTTGGCGGGTAATACCGTAAAAAACAATAAAGAAAAGATTGTAAATAAAAGTATTTCTATGGATGTACAATCTATTCCTTCTGGACTTTATATTATTAAAATTATCAACTCAAAAGGTAAATCGGTCTCTAAAAAGCTGATTATTCGTTAATATTTTTATTTGTTAAAAAAGTTGTTGTTTAGTTTAAATGAAAAGGCCTTGGAGTTTGTTCCAAGGCCTTTCAAATATGAATTGCAGTGAATTCTATTCCCAAGAATCTATATGATTCATTTCATCAAATTTATATTCACCTACTCGATCTTTTCTATATTTGATTGTCAATAGTGTTAATCCTACTAGTGCTACATATAGTATGAAAATTAGAATTCCTAGCGGTAGAAAGGCACCAGGCATAACATGATTGGCATATTCACCATAGGTAGTCAGCACGTACAAACTCTCTAGCATTTTATATACATAAACAAAGAATATGATGTATAAGATATACTCTAAGTTACGCATCTGTGGGTCGGTCATTTCATCCTCCTTGATTTTAAACCAAAGTACATATAGAAATACAAAGTGACCAATCGTTAAAATGGGAAATATGTAGTTCGAAAGTTTGAAAAAATAGAATTTACTGGTGTAAGGTCCATAAAAGTTAAATACGATAAGTATCACCAAAATTATCGCGGTTAGAATAAAACTCCGCTTTAAGGTGAATATTTTTAGAATAGGCTTCATAATAAGTAGGTTTTGGGCTTTGGGAGACCCTTTCAGTTGTTTAGAACGTTTGCCCACTTTGATTTATTTAAAATTTTCGATAAAGCGCATGTAATGTTGGGTATTGTGCAAAACACGTGGCGAAATTATCATATTTGAATGAAAATAACTTTTTTATATCGCAATTAAGAGATCCAATTTCTATCCTTTGCAATTTTTGTAAATATGATGAGCATACCTGCAATAACAATTACAGCAATTGGCAAAACTATTCCTTCAAGAACATCAAAAACCTCTGTGGCGTTGGTCATGAAAAAGTAATAAAAAGTTCTAGCCAAAACGGCGATGAACGATATTACAAATAGCGGTGCTGCCCATTTTTTCTTTAACAGTAATCCGATACAGCCCAAGGCACCTAAAAATACTCCAAGAGCATAAGCGGCTGTTAGCCATGTGGGTTGTGTTTCAAAAATAGTGCGTTGGGCATCTGTGAGTGCCGCCATAGTTTCTTCTTTCAAATAGGCGTCTGAGAGGTATGCAATAACTCCCATTATATTCCAGAGGAGTGCTATTACACTTACAATCCAAAACCACATCGGTGGTTTTGTTTTTAAATCGAATGTCATAAGGCGTTGGTTTTTGGTTATTGCACTCAAATTACAAAAAAAAACCATTTCTTAGTCAGTAGTTTAAATTTAAACTTCTGAATGAAACACCAATCTTCAATAAAGAGTACTTTTAGTTTTTGACAATCAAAAATGGAGAAGAAAAAATATTACTATCTGATAGGGGTTCAATTCTTAGGCTTTCGGTATAGCGGGTGGCAAAAACAACCCCATCAGAAGACGATTGAACAAATGCTAGTAAAAACCTTAAAGTTTATACTCTCTACCGCCTCATTCAAAATTTTAGGTGCCGGTAGAACCGATGCTAAAGTATCGGCTTTAAATGCTGCTTTTGAGTTATTTATAGATGAACCTATCACTCATTTGAACAATTTTATGGCAGAATTCAACAAAAACCTTCCGCCCGATATAAGAATTCTATCTATAGAAACTACAAATGAAGATTTTAACATTATACAACATAGCAAGCTAAAAGAATATGTATATTTATTTTCGTATGGAGCAAAGAACCACCCCTTTTGCGCCCCTTTTTTAGCTAATATTATAGAGGATTTAGATATTGCTTTAATGCAAAAGGCCGCTAAACTTATGGAAGGTGAACATGATTTTTCGACTTTCTCAGCACGAAAACAAGAACATACAAAATCATTGCGAAGTATTGAACTTTGCGAACTTCGTGAAAATCAACTTTTAAAAGCAAATTTTTTTCCAGAAACAAGCTATGCCTTGCATGTGAAAGGCCAAGGGTTTATGCGCTATCAAATTCGTATGATGATGGGAGCATTGATACAGTTGGGGAGAGGTGAACTGAATTTCGAATCTTTTGAAAAAGCTTTAGAGCCAAATAACACGGTGCGTTTAACCTATGTAGCACCGGGTTCTGGCCTCTTGTTAAATTCAATAGAATTCGAAAAATAATATTTTTAACTTTAGTACTTTTATTTCTAATCATTTCGCAATGAACACAGCCAAAACCAAACGTCATCCTATCAAACAAAAGCTTTCTAGAGCTAATAAAAAAGTAGGCAAAGCACCAGGCACCATTACCTATTTAGGCTACCGTGAAAAAACAGATAGCGTAATTCATGTTATCAATTATCATGAACCATCATTTGACGAAAGCTATCCAAAAAATATTAAGGAATTAATTGAAGCCAACAATGAAAATCTCACAACCTGGGTAGATATTGTTGGCCTTAATGATGAGAGTTTTATTGAGCGTTTAGGAAAGAAGTTAGGTTTAAATGCCCTGTTACTTGAAGATGCCGTGAACACGCAACAACGTCCGAAAATTGACGAATATGAGGACCATATTTTTGGTGTTTTTAAAATGTTGTATCTAGATAAAGATAAAGTCTTGGTAAATGAGCATGTCGCTTTGGTGCTCTTTAAAGATAGTGTTTTAGTGTTTCAAGAACTAGAAGAAGATGTTTTTGATGGCGTTCGAAATCGAATCAAAACCGAAGAAAGCCGCATTCGTAAAAAAGGTTCAGATTATTTATTTTTTACGCTAATTGATGCAATTATTGACAACTATTTTTTCGTTTTAGAAAATTTACATCTGAAAATAGAAGATTTAGAAGAGCAAGTATATCAAGACCCATCGCCAGAAATAGCTAAACGTATTCAACAGTTAAAAAAGGAAGTATTGAAAGTACGCCGTTTTGTATATCCAGTACGAGATTTGGTCAGTCGTCTTGTAGATTCTGAAAATGACCTCATTAAAAAGGACACTAAAATTTATTTAAGAGATGCCCTAGATCATTGTATTGAAATTAATGAAAGCCTTCAAATTTATCGCGAAATGTCGATGAGTTTGATGGAGATGTACATGAGTAATATGAGTAATAAAATGAATGAAGTGATGAAAGTATTGACTATAATGGCCTCTATCTTTATTCCACTAACTTTTATTGCAGGAATTTACGGAATGAATTTTGACCATATGCCTGAACTTCATACTAAAAACGGATACTTTATTGTTTGGGGAGTAATGATTGTTCTTTTCATTGGAATGATGATCTACTTCAAACGAAAAAAATGGTTGTAAACAATATTATAATGGTTAAGGCTAACTTTTTGTATATTGAACGAAATCATCTTGCATGCCATATTGGGCTTACATTTCCTTAATTATCTTCGGAATTTATATTGCAATAAGCATATTGCTTTATTTCTTGCAAGACTATCTCATGTTTAAGCCTGAGAAATTAGAAAAAGATTTTCAGTTTCATTACGAAAATCAAGAAATTGAAGAATACAATGTTGAAACGAGAGATGGTGCTATCATTAATGGATTACATTTTAAAGTTGAAAAACCAAAGGGTATTGTTTTCTACTTAAAAGGAAATTCAAAAAGTATAAAAGGCTGGGGTAAATTTGCGGTTGATTTTACACGTCATGATTATGACGTATTAATGATTGACTATCGTGGATTTGGAAAAAGCACCGGTAGCAGAACTCAAAAAGCCATAAAAAGAGATTTGCAAGTAGTATATAATAAGATTAAGGAAAATGTAGCTGAAAAATATATTATACTTTATGGCCGTTCTTTGGGTTCTGGTTTTGCAACCAAGCTGGCTTCAATGAATAACCCGCGTATGTTGATATTAGATGCGCCGTATTATAGTTTGAGTAAGGTTGCCAAGCGTTACTTGCCGTTTATGCCGCTTTCAATATTGATAAAATTTCCAATGCCGACTTATAAATGGTTGAAATATGTACAATGTCCAATTCATATTGTTCATGGTACTGATGACAAGCTCATACCTTACAATACTAGTGTCAAACTTTCAAAAATAAAACCCAAACAAACTACATTGCATACCATTATTGGAGGTGGTCATAAAAATTTAAATACTTTTGAATCGTATCATAAAATTTTGAGCGATATCATAACAGTTACTCCTAAAAAAATAAATCTAGAGGGTTCGAGTATGACCGTAAAACATTCATCAAAAGTACGTAATGCGAAGGTTTAAGAAAATTGCAATTATTGGTATTATATTTTACTTATTATTGTTAAGCTCAGCGTATTTTTTTCAAGAAAGATTAGTTTTTTTTCCTTCTAAAATGCCAATGCAGCATACCTATGATTTTTGTCAACCTTTTGAAGAATTTTTTCTAAATGCCCCAGATGGAGCTAATTTGAATGCCGTTCATATTCAAAACAAATCAACAAAAGGAGTTGTCCTTTATTTTCATGGCAATTCAGGAAACATTTCACATCTAACTCATGTGGCTAACTTACTTTCAAAAAAAGGTTATGATGCTATTTTGGTTGATTATAGAACCTATGGTAAAAGTAGAGGTGAGATGAGTGAGCAAGCCTTAAATGATGATGCGCAACTGTTTTATAATTATGCTTTGAAGCAGTACCCTGAAAACGAAATTGTTGTTTATGGACGTTCATTCGGTACGGGAATAGCTTCGCGCTTGGCAGCAAAAAATAATCCTTGTCGGCTTATTTTAGAATCACCGTTTTCGAGTGCTGTCGATTTAGGTAAACACCGTTTTCCCATTTTTCCGATTTCTTGGTTATCGAACTTTCGTTTTCCTTCAACGGAATATATATCAGAAGTCAAATGCCCCATCTATATTTTTCACGGAACTGATGATAAAGTAATTCCTTATAAATTTGCTCAAAAACTATTTGACGCCATTCCAGGTTCCGCAAAAAAAATGTACACCATTGAAGGAGGAGGGCATAATTATTTACAAGATTATGAAGTCTTTAAACTGGGTATGCAAAAAGCTTTAAATTAAAATACCTCTACTTCATACAATTTCATCAAAAATCATTTAGTCAAACATACCGGAAGATAAATAGCGATCTCCACGGTCACAAACAATAGAAACTATCGTTCCACTTTCTAAAGTTTGTGCCAAACGCAAGGCAGCTGTTGTTGCGCCACCGCTGCTCATGCCAGCAAATATACCTTCATCTGTCGCTAAGCGTTTAGCCATTAAACGAGCCTCATTTTCATTAACTTCCATCACTTGATCAACTTTACGGGTATCGAAAATTTTCGGAAGATACTTTTGCGGCCATTTTCGAATTCCTGGTATTCTAGAGCCCTCAGCAGGTTGAACACCCACTATTTGCACCGAAGTATTTTGTTCTTTAAGGTATGTCGAGGTGCCCATAATGGTTCCTGTTGTGCCCATTGATGATACAAAATGAGTGATTTCACCTTTAGTAGCATCCCAAATCTCTGGGCCTGTGGTATTGTAATGTGCTTTCCAATTATCCGCATTTGCAAATTGGTTTATCATTTTGAAATTTTCATTTTTGACTTTGACTTCAGCATAGTCACGAGCTCCTTCAATACCCATATCAGCTGGCGTAAGGGTTACTTTCGCGCCATATGCTCGCATGGTTTGTATGCGCTCTTTGGTAGAATTTTCAGACATCACCAATTCTATTTTCAAACCATAAATACCGGCAATCATAGCCAATGCAATTCCTGTATTGCCACTAGTAGCTTCTATCAATTTCGAGTTTTTATCAAAATCGCCTCGTTCGATACCACTTCGAAGCATATACAAAGCAGCACGATCTTTTACACTACCACCAGGATTATGCCCTTCTAACTTAAAAAGTAATTTTACCTTAGAATTTGTATTTAAAACTTTTGATTCAACTAAAGGAGTATTGCCTATTAAATCTATAATACTATTTGCCATTTATTGCAGTTTTAATTTTGATTTCTGGCGTATGGAATACTGTTGAATTTGGTAGGATGGATGCTGTAAGCCAAGCATTACCACCAATAATTGAATTTTCGCCAATAACTGTTTCTCCGCCTAAAATAGTTGCGTTGGCATAAATTGTTACGTTGTTCTCAATGGTTGGATGCCTTTTAGTTTTTTGAAGGTTTTTAGCAACAAACAATCCGCCTAAAGTAACACCTTGATATATTTTGACATGATCTTTAATAATTGCTGTTTCACCAATTACCACTCCAGTACCATGATCAATATGAAAAGAATCACCAATAACAGCACCTGGGTTAATATCAACGCCGGTTTGCCTATGAGCATATTCTGTCATTAACCTAGGAACTAAAGGAAAACCAACAGTATATAATTCATGAGCTAATCGATAAATAGCAATGGCGTAAAACCCTGGATACGCCATATAGACCTCTTCAATTGATAATGATGCTGGATCACAATTTACGGTGGCCTCTGCATCTAAGTTCAAGCGTTGTAAAATTCTAGGTAGCTTTGAAACATAATTTTCCCAAAGCTTTTTACAGGGTTTATCAGTATCCCAACAGGCTAAATCTACAAGAAGGTCAAATTCCTTCTCGAGTTTATCTAGGTTAGCTTCAACAGGAGTTTCAATATCAAAAAGCGTATAAAAAAGTAAGTTGGTAAAGACCTCTGTTCGTTCTTTTAATTGATATCGAAGATTTGGCTGTTTTTTATGCTCATTGATCTTTTGAATGATTAATATTTTATCCATAGACTTAATAGATTATACCTCAAAATTAATCATTATTATACCAATGAAATTTTTAAATAGTTAACTTTAACTCAAATTTATAAGGGATTGGACGAATGCAAAAAACAACAATTACGAAAGAAGTATTTTCATTTTTAAAAGAGTTAGAAAAGAATAACAACCGAGAATGGTTTACAGAACACAAGCCCAAATTCAAAGAACTAGAAGGAGAAATGAAATTGTTTTTCTCCACCTTGTTTGAAGAAGTAAAAAAAAATGATGACATAGATCGGGTTAAAATATTTCGCATTTACAGAGATGTTCGTTTCTCTAAAAATAAAACTCCGTATAAAATTAACTTTTCAAGTTCCCTATCAAGAGCGGGAGCGAGGCTACGAGGTGGTTATTACGTCCATGTGCAACCAAATAATGGTAGTTTTATCGCTGTAGGGTTTTGGCAGCCTAACAAAGAAGACTTATTACGAATTCGAAAAGAGCTAGAGCTAGATGCAGCAGCGTTTCGGAAGGTTATTTCAACCAAAAAATTCAAAAGTATTTGGGGTGAACTTGCAGGTGAAGAAGTGAAGACAGCGCCCAAAAATTTTAGCAAAGAACATCATAACATAGATTTGATTAAAAAGAAGCAGTTTATTTTTGTCCGTAAATTTACTGATGAAGAAGTGCTAGACATCGATTTTATGAAACAAATTAGCACCTCATTTAAAGCTGTAAGACCTTATTTTGATTTAATGAGCGAGATACTGACGACAAACCTGAATGGAGAATCACTTTTAGATAAATGAAATGGATTCAAAAACCTGAATTTGATTTTGAATTCTTTTTATGATCATATGGATCATTCGCTTATTCAAGCCAGATGAGTTTTGGCAATATTGTTCGTATTCTTCAGCTGTAAAATGGCCTATTACCATACCTAATAGTGAATTCCTAAGCTTTAAATCTTTTTGAATTGCGTGGCTTATATAATCCATTCGTTTTTCTAAGTTTAACTGATAAAAAAGGTTCTTACGGTTCGTTATATAAGTTTTAAATACAAGAATGAAAAGGTCGTTTTGAAATTTGATTATTGGCCTTAATGTTTGGTTCTGAAAGTGTTCGCCATTACTCATTGTATCACTAAGCTTTGCTGACAATAATTGATGGCGAATCGTTTGAAGATTTTGAGATCTATCGTTCATTTCATATCTATTTTTTTAAAGATACGTATAACAACATTTTTATGGGATTCTGTGCTTTATAGTTTTTACCAAATTTATAAACAACAAAAATATATACGCGTGTACCCAGTTAGTAGCGCTGAAAATTTATCTGGACAGAACTTATTTAAATGTTGATAAAGTCTTAAAATATGATGTAATTTATTTTTGAATTATTCCTTTTGAAACATAAAGCCAAAGAAATTAGATGCTTCCTAATTATCGTATCATCATTTTAAGAATTTACATACTAAACAAGCCTGTAATCTTTATATTCCTAAAACACTTCATCATTATGGATGATTCGTATTACAAACAAACTACATTCTGTAACTTTGGGCAATAAAATAAGGCTTTTAAAAAAAGAATTAACCAATTATAGTGCTATGAGATTTCATACTAGAAAATGGGTAAAACCTGAAGATTTGAACGCCAATGAAACCCTTTTTGGAGGCAAATTATTAGCTTGGATTGATGAAGAAGCTGCGCTTTACAGTATTATTCAACTTGAAAACAAAAGAGTGGTTACCAAGTATATTTCTGAAATCAACTTTATGAGTTCTGCCGTAGCTGGTGACGTAGTAGAAATTGGGATAGAAGTGATAAAATTCGGTAAGACCTCAATAAATCTAAATTGTGAAGTTCGCAATAAGATGAACAGAGAAACCATTATAACCGTGGACAATATTATTATGGTCAATCTTGGTGAAGATGGAAAACCTAAGCCACATGGTAAAACAAAAGTTGAGTTCGTAAAGGACCGTTTAGCAGAATAGCGCTTATTAGCCTTTTTGTATTTGTCTGGCTATGGCTTGAACTTCATCTAATACGCGCAATAAGTTTCCACCCCACAATTTTTCAATTTCGTCCTCTGTATACCCACGTTTAACAAGTTCTAAAGTTACATTAAAAGTCTCTGAAGCATCTGACCAGCCTTCAATACCGCCGCCGCCATCAAAATCAGAACTAATGCCAACATGCTCGATGCCCATTAACTTGACCATGTAGTCAATATGATTTACAAAATCAGCAACATCAACTGCAGGAGGTAGGCCTTCCATAGTTTTAGTTTTGCTATTAACTATTTTATTCATGGCAATATATTGGTTAATATATGCATCTCTTTCTGCATTAGGTAAAGTCATAATATCTTTTCTTTCCAACCATTTGGTTCCTAAAGAATCCATTACTGATTTTTCAATGACTTTTATTTTTTCATTTCGAGCCTCATCTTTTTCGGTGTTCAAATAAGAGCCAAAGGCTACAGTTTGAACCACACCACCATTTTCTTTCATTAAAAGCAGCTGTTCATCATCTAAATTTCTACTATGATCGCACAAGGCTCTAGCTGATGAATGTGAGGCAATAATTGGAGCTTTTGACAAGCCTATCATTTGTTTCATCGCTTCTTTAGATGGATGTGAAACGTCAATCATAATACCCAACCTATTCATCTCTTTTACAGCTTCTTTACCTAAGTCACTTAAGCCGTTATGCAGCCAAACATTATCAGCTTCACCTGTATTCGAATCTGAAAATTGACTATGTCCATTATGTGCTAAAGAAACATATCGGGCACCCAGTTCATAATACCTTTCGAAATTCTTCAAATCGGTTCCAATTGGGTAGGCATTCTCAACACCAATCATTGCAACTTTCTTACCCGAAGCATCAATACGACGAACATCATCTGAAGTTAATGCCAATTCAATTTGTTCTGGGGCGATTTCCTCACAAAGCTTATGAATCGCTTCAAATTTTGAAATTGCGTTCGCTGCTGCCTTCTCATATCCTTCTGCAGTCAAGGTATCTTGTCCGGTATAAACGATAAGCCAAGCTACATCTAAACCACCTTCTTTCATTTTCGGAAGATTTACTTGAGTATCTAGCCTTTGCGTATAGTTTAGACTGTCCGTAAAGTTTTTAACGTTGATGTCATCATGTGTGTCAACGGTAATAACTTTTTCATGTATTAATTTGGCCCGATCTTCAAGGGTTAATTCTATTTTTTGCGGAGTTTCACCACAACTATAAAGAGTTAAAAGACAGATAACAACAACGAATTTTTTCATTTTGTAAGAATTTATACATACAAATAAAGCGATTTGACAACACATATTGAAACCTAGGTAACATTTTATTGTTTGTACTACATTAATTAAAGACTTTTAATAAAGATGCTCGTCTTTGTAGTCTAAGTGAAATACAGACATGCCAAAATTATCGTAAGATTATGACGACATAAATAGTTTAACCAAATCGATCTCCCCGACTTGAAAACAAAAACCCTGTTGTCTCAACTTTCCCGATTAGAACATTCTTTGAATGATTTTTTCTTTGAAGAATTAGGTGCCCAAGAGGCTTCTGATTTAAAAAAATCTTTCGAACACTTTAGAAGTCAATTAGAGGAGCGCATTTTTCAGCCCTCAGGTACTTCTCAACCTATCAAAGAAGATATTTCCAGCCATAAAGACAAAAATGAATCTAAAAAGAGTGTCACCGCTGAAGTCAATACCCTAATAGCCCAAGTAAGCCATGAAATACGTACGCCCCTAAACGGAATTATTGGTTTTACAGACCTTTTAAAGGAGGATGAGCTTTCTAAAATACAATTAGAGCGAGTTACCGCTATTCAGACAGCTTCCTATAACATGATGGAAATCATCAATGAGCTGTTAGAATATTCTAAACTACAAGCTGGTCTTGAAAAATTCGAAATGGTTGACTTCAATGTTCGCAAGGCAGTCAATGATGTGATGTATTTGTGTAAAACCCTCTTGAATAATAAAAATGTACGGCTTGAATCATATTTCGATGATTCTATTCCTGAGGTTTTATTTGGTGATCCGTCAAAACTTACCCAAGTTTTACTTAACATTTTAGGTAACGCCATCAAGTTTGTTGAAAAAGGTAGTATTGAATTACGTATTCACTTGATAAAAGAAAAAGATACATCTTATTTAATTGAATTTGTTGTAGAAGATACTGGAGTAGGCATTTCTGAAGAAAACTTGAAACATATTTTTGACTCATTTAAGCAGGCTGAGCATAACACCTTTATAAAATATGGCGGTGCTGGACTAGGACTTAGTATTGTTCAACAAATTGTTCAAAACTTAGGAGGTGATATTACTGTTTCAAGTAAAGTCGAAAACGGCACTACTTTTCGTTTTGTCCTTCCTTTTAACAAAAAAGGATCTAAAAAAATTGTAAAGCAACAACCAGCAACAAAAGAAGAAGATTCCAAAGTATTGGTGAAGGAACTGAACATCTTAGTTTTTGAGGATAATACGCTTAATCAAAAGCTCATTGAGCAACGCTTAAAATCTTGGGGTTGTTTTGTTCATGTTACTGATAATGCAAACTACGGAATCAATATTCTTGAAAATCATCAAATTGATATTGTATTAATGGATTTAAAAATGCCTAAAATGAATGGGTATGAAATTACCCAACTCATACGGCAGAATAAAATCAAAGAGGTTCGAGAAATACCAGTAATTGCACTTACAGCTGATTTTTCATTACATGACCAAGAAAAATGTTCTGAATACAACATAAATGACTTCATCCTAAAACCTTTTGAGCCAGAAGAATTACTTAATAAATTAATTGACAACACAAAACAACGAAGAACCTCGAAAAACCATTCATCAAAAATGACAGATTTAAACATCGAAGTATTTTCAGATGCAACAAAAATAAACTTATCCATAATTCTAGAACAATGTATGGGAGAAATTGACTTACTCGAAGAGTTGGTAATGCTTTATAAACAAAATGCTTTAGAATTTATTGGAGTTTTAAGTAGGCAACTACCAGACGGAGATATGAAATTAATTGGCGATGTTGCTCATAAAATCAAATCAGGTTTAGCAATGATGCAATCTGAAAGCCTTCACCGCATTGTTGTACAAATTCAAGAAGTAGTTAGAGCAGAAGTAGATCTAAATAAATTACAAAGTTTATTTGTCAGTTTTGTTGAAGAATATCCAATAGTAGAAGAAGCAATAGATGAACAAATAAAAGCCTTAAAAAAAGGCTAAGAACATATGGACAAGATAAAACTTTTGCTTGCTGAAGATGATGAGTTGTTAGCAGCTTTATTGAACTTTCGTCTTGAAAAAGAAGGTTATAAAGTACTACTAAGCCGAGATGGGCGTGCTGTGAAAGAACAGTTAAACGCGGAAATGCCTGATATAATAGTAAGCGATATTATGATGCCTTATTTCTCTGGTATGGAGTTGGTTGATTATGTGCGAAAAGTTTTGAACTCGAACGTTCCTATCATTATTATATCATCAGCAGGAAATGAAGAAAATGTATTAAACGCTTTTGAATTAGGAGCTAATGATTTTATATCAAAGCCAATAAGTCCTGCCGAGCTTTTAGTTCGCGTACAAAGAGAATTACAAAAAATCAATTGATATCGACTGAATTAACATATCGCCTACCAATGATCACGTCCCCAAAGATTCATACGGATTTACTTTGGGATTTGTCTTTTTTATTTATCAGTTTAGGCATTATTTATTTTATAGCAATATTTTTTTACCGAAATAAACGCTCTTCGCTATCGAAAAAAGTAACACAACGTAAAAGAGAACTTTCGCCAATGATCAGCGAGTTTATCTTTATTGAAGATAATGCATCTAAAGAAGAACAAAGTAACTATATCAGACTTAAAATTGAAATACGACAACTTATCAAAGATGATTTTAACCGTAAAATACTTGCTGAGGTACTTCTAGATCTACAAAAGGATGTTTCTGGAGATGCACAAAAACGATTATTCAAATTATATCAAGACCTGAATTTACATACTGATGCATTTGAGCGACTTAAAAGTTGGCGTTGGGAAGTTGTTTCAAAAGCAATAGCCGATTTAACACAAATGCAGGTAAGCGAAGCATATAGCTTTATTACTAAATTTATAAATGATAAACGAGCTACAATTCGAAAACAAGCCGAAATCGCAATTGTAACCCTTCAACAAGAAGGAATTCACTATTTTTTAGATACAACTAAGCACAAAATATCAGAGTGGCAGCAGTTGAAGTTATTAGATGTTATTCGTAACCAAAAAGACTATGAACCACCGCGTTTTAAAGTATGGCTCACTTCAACCAATAGCTATGTTGTCTTATTTGCGTTGCGTTTAATTAAATTTTACAATCAAAATGATGCAAATAATTCTCTTATTGAATTGGTAAAACATAAAAACAATCAAATAAAGCAAGAGGCAATAGGCTGTATAAAAGAATTTCAAGTAGTAGAAGCACTAGAAACTCTTAAAGTGATTTTTTGGAAAAGTACTACCAATGTCAAAATTTCTATTTTAGATACCATCGCCAACTTAGGAACAGAAGATGAAATTGAATTTTTAAAATCAATTGAAAATAAGGTTTCAGATTTCTATGTTAAAAGTAAAGCGATAAGTAGTATTAATTTCATTTCATCAGAAAGCATTTTACCCACAGAAGGGATTTTAGATACCTCTGATTATCAAATTCCCGATGACATAACCGTTGCATTGAGCGCTAACAAAAGCCTAGATTATGAGGAGCTAATGCCATTGGTTAGCAAAGCTAAATCAAAGGAAAAGCAATTCACCTCAAAAAAATTAAGTAAAGCCAAGCAAGAACAACAAAATCAGACAATAATAGAAACACCGGTTGAATCAATTAATCTTGATTTTTTACCACTAGTCGTTACAGAGCCGTCTGATAAACAAATCGAGCAATCAACTTTTCATAATTTAAACTGTGAAGCTATCAATAATCTTCAAGTACGCTTTACCGATATTTCTGTATCGCACAAGCAAACAATTGATGAGCATAACCCTATATTGAATGATTCCTTTGTATCGATGAAACATGATGCCAGAGAAGATTTAAAGAACCAAGATTTAGCCTTTTTGCCAATTGTTGTAACGAACGTAAACGAAAAACCTTTTAAGTATATCAAGGTTCAAGAAACTGAAGAAACTTTTTCTGTCAATGATTTAGAGGTTGAATTTGAAAGAGTTGATGGATTAAGTTCAGAAGAGGTTTTGGAAGAAAATTTTCGATCGACCCAAATTTCATTCGACCATTATAGTACAGAACAAATTTTAAATACGAATGTGAATTTTGAAGAAATTATTTTCGAACGGACCGAAAAAGAAATACTTAATGAGATTAATGTAATTGATCCCTATTTTCTCACTCATTTCACAACCGAAATGAAAGAAAATAAAATGGATGATACATCCAATGAAAGTCCAGAAAATTCAATCACAAAGGAAGCTATGAACCGTCAAGATGAAGAAAAATTTAAAAAAATTATTAATGATCTAATAGTCTTCGAAAACAAAGAGCAAATGGATGAAATCATCGAAGAATTTCAAAATTCGTCTTTTCATGAATTTCAAGATGAACCTATTGATATCGATTTCATTCCATTAATTGAAGAATCTTCAGATAATAGTTTAGAGCCCAAAAACTTAGAACTAAAAGACACCAGTAGAACATTTGAAAAAAAAGAAATAAAAAACAATATACCAAGTTCAATACTTTCTGATGAACTTTTTGAAACACCCGTTCTAATCGCGTTAAATGAAAGAGAAAAAACAATGCAATTGTTAAATGATATTAGCGAATTAGGAGATCACCGAGAATTGGTATTGCTTAAAGAAATGCTGGCTAATCAAAAGTATGTTGAAATAAAAAAGCAAGTGGAGCAATTAATTCTGCGATTTTCTACCGCACCCATTGAAAAAGAAGAATCAAATCAAATAAAGTTAGAAGAGCTTAAGGCTTTCAACGTTTTCGAAGATCTATTTCGAGTCTGTGATACAGAGGCTAAGTTGATTTTATTAGATGAAGTTCTCGCTATTGGCGACAAAGGGGAAATTGAATTTTTAGAAGATCTAGTGCTTGATAGCGAGCTAAAAATTAGCACAAGAGCGAAACAAGTTCTAAAACAACTACAATCTCGATTAAGTGAAAAAAATGAAACCAAAATAGATGCAAGCATTGAAAATACTTCACAGAATTCGAATCAAGTTGAATCTACATTTTCATGGAGTGAAAAAGTAAAAAAAACAGACCACGTTTCTAAAGATTATACCCCTATTCTTGATGAGTTAGAAATAAATTCATCACCAACTACAGAATCAATTTTTGATTTAACATTTGAAATAACACCAGAAGATCGGGGTGATACTAACGCTAGTAAGCCTGAACAAATTTCTGAGAAGTCTCTTATAAATCAGTTCTACCACTTTTCAAACAAGATCATTGAAAAAATAAATGGATAACGAAATTTCAAATATCATTTTAGAATATATAAACATTGTATTTTTTTTGTTTACAGTTATTCTGTTTACGATGTTTACTGCGATGGCCTATTTTTCTACAAGAAATTCTATCCATTATAAAAATAAAAATAGTTTTAACGATTTATCAAAAGTAATGGCATCGCCATTGGCTCCTAGCATTACAATTATTGCACCAGCCTATAACGAAGGTTTGACAATCGTTGAAAACATACGTTCTTTAATGTCATTGCAATATGTGAATTTTGAAGTAATGGTCGTTAACGATGGAAGCAAAGATGACACACTTCAAAAAATGATTGACGCCTATGATTTGCAAAAGATTGAGCAAGAAATAGATCCGAATTGGCAAAACAAACCCATACGAGGTATTTATAAATCACCACACAAAGCATTTTCAAAACTTACCGTAATTGATAAAGAAAATGGCGGCAAATCTGATGCATTAAATACGGGAATGGCACTTTCTACCAACAATTATGTTGGTTGTATTGATGTAGATTGCTTATTACTTCCTGAAGCCTTATTACATGTAGTTAAATCATTTTACCAACGCTCTGAAAAGAAGGTTATTGCTGTGGGTGGGGTCATTAGAGTTGCAAATTCTTGTATTATTGATGGCGGTAAATTAGAAGAAATACGCTTACCCAAAAGCTGGCTAGCTAAATTTCAGTTGCTCGAATATACACGATCTTTTATTTTAGGTAGAATGGCTTGGGGCCGCATTGATAGTCTTCTGATTATCTCGGGTGCATTCGGTTTTTTTGACCGTGAAATTGCCTTAGCCGTAGGTGGATATGATACTAATACTGTTGGAGAAGATATGGAAATTGTTTTCAAAATGCGTCGTTATATGCATGAAAGAAAACTACCGTATACCGTAGAATATATTCCTGACCCTCTATGCTGGACCGAAGTGCCAGAAGATCTAAAAATTCTTATGAATCAAAGAGATCGATGGAGTAGAGGTAACTTAGAAACACTATACAAGCACAAAGACATGTTTTTTAATCCAAAATTTGGAAGATTAGGCATGTTAAGTTATCCGTATTGGTTTTTTTATGAATGGCTAGCGCCAATATTAGAGTTTTTTGGTTTTTTTACTATTATTCTTTTTTATTGGTTAGGGATTTTGAATTGGGATTTTTTCATTGCAATTACTGCAACCGTTTACCTCTATTCCATCATGTTTTCTTTCTATGCTATTCTTTGGGATGTGTATTCGTATAATGAGTATACTAAAACAAAAGATATTCTAACCTTAATGTTATGCGCTATCATTGAACCTTTAGTATTTCACCCTATTGTTGTATGGTCGGCAATTAGAGGAAATTATAAAAAATTATTCAAAATAAAATCTGGTTGGGGATCGCAAGTTCGAAAAGGATTTGCCAAAGCGACTTAATATGCAAAGTGATCACTACATACCGCCAATTAACGATCGAAAAACATTAAAGGACTTCATACCCTTGGTAGTTGCTTTTTTTGTTGGCCTGGTTGCGCTTTCAATATATCAAAACTTGCGTCTTTACTTTAGTGGTGTTTTAGATAGTATTTTGAATAAGAGTTTTTTACTTCTGGTACTCCATCATATTGGGTTTACCGCTATTGTATCACTTTTACTTGCGTTTCTTTTTAATTATTTAGAAAATAAAAAATCAAATTCTGGTTTTAAGGCAGTACGTATTATCCTATTAATTTTGTTAGGCACTGAAGGGCTTTTGATAGCCTATTTCGTTCAAAATTATGAAATTCTTGGTATAGGTATTTATGGCGTTTCTGATTCAGAAAACATTCGCTTTTTCATGCTTCCGATTGTGTTAATGATACTGGCTAGCGCCTTAATATTTCATTATACACAAAAAATAACGGGTAGTTTTTACAATCTTATAAGCAATATGTACCCATTTACTATCATTTTATTTGGTTTGTTTTTAGCAACATTAAATTCTGCCAAAAAGCCAATTAACGAAAATAAAACCCAACATTTAGCCCAAAGTATAGCTTCTAATTTATTCGATTTTAATACCTATAACGCAACTGAAGAATTTCCTCTGTTACAAAAGTATCAGCGAATTGATGATTTAGGTACCTACTTTAATATGGGTGATCAAAAACCAAATATTACAATTATTGTAGTTGAAGGTTTGGGTGCTGAATTTATTGGTGACAATGCAAGGTTTGGTGGTTTTACACCAAATCTTGACTCGCTCGCTAACCAATCTTTATATTGGAAAAACTTCGTCAGCAATACAGGTGCCGGTTTCGCTGCGCTTCCTTCTATCATTGGGTCTTTACCCTTCGGTAAAAATGGTTTTAGTAATGTTGAAAGCTCCATAAATCGAAATACTTTATATAGTATTCTGAAAAAGAACGGTTATACTACTTCTTTTAATTATGGGGGTAATAGTGCGCTGAATCACTTCGATCGATTTTTAGAACATGAGCAAGTAGATGTAATTCTTGATAAAAATTCTTTTGGCGATGAGTTTCAATTACAAAAAGAAGATGCGGCGGGAGTTTCTTTAGGATATCCTGACAATGCGCTTTTTAAAAAATGGAGCAGTCAAACTTCCTTTTTTGATAAACCGAAATTAGAAGTGTTTCTTACTTTAAGTTCCAAAAACCCTTATCTCATTCCTAATAAAGAAAAATATGAACGTAAAGTAGATCAAGTAATTTCAGAATCATTGGTAAATGATACTTCCAAAAGATTGGTTAGCAGCAACAAAGAAATTTTCGCAAGCTTGATATATACCGATGAAGCAATATCTAATTTTTTAAAAACATACCGAAAACTACCCCAATACCATAACACAATTTTCATTATTACCGGCAGTCACAATCTTACCGACTTACCACAAAAAGATGATTTAGGCAGGTATCGTGTTCCTTTTATAATAAGCAGTCCTTTATTAAAATCTTCAAAAAGCATCCTAAGCCTTGCTTCACACGCAGATGTTGCTCCTTCTATTTTGGGTCTTTTAGATGCTACATATAATTTAGAGGTACCACAACAAGTTTCTTGGTTGGGTAGGTCATTGATTGATCAAAAATCCCCTACAAGCACAAAACAAATTCCACTATTTCGAGATAAAAATAATATTCAAGATTACATTCAAGGTAATCATTACATAAGCGGAGGTAATGTGTACGAGATAAACAAAGATTTAAGTCTACATGAAGCGGCAGAAGATTATGATGCTGCTGCTTTAATGAAAAGCTTTCAAGATTTTAAATCGGTGAATCGGTATGTGACCGAAAATAATAAGCTGATACCGTCAACGAACAACTCGGAAACTTTAGTTACTAATTTTTCAAAAACAGACATGATATGGATAGAAAGTGTTTTTAATGGAAAAGATGTTGATAAGGCCTATAATACGGCCCGTAAGCTTGCCTTTGATGAAGACTTACACCGTAGCTTGTTATTGGGAAAGTATATTCTTAGTCAAACGCCACGTCATGCGGATACCGAAATTTTAATGGGTCGTATATATTCTTGGCAAAAAGATTTTGATGAATCTGAAAAAATTCTAAAAGAAGTCATACGTAAGTATCCAAAATACGATGATGGTTATGCTGCCCTATTGGATACTTATTTTTGGGCGAATACAAATGAAAAGGCAATTGAACTATTAGAGCTTCTTCAATACCACCAAATAAGCAACACTTCTATTATTGAGAAAATAAAACGTGCGAAACAAGGCATTTCGAAAGAAACAGCATTGCTAACAAATATCAGAAACAGCAATGAAACTAAATAAGTTCATTCTTACGGTAAGCCTTTTACTTTGGAGTATGCAAAGTTTTGCACAAGACTTGGTTTTTACCGGTAATCCTGATACATCATTCATTAACGCTCGTGATTTGGCCTTCGCTGGTAATAGAACAGTTGCTCGTGATACCCTGAACCACATATTAAGCACGTACCCAGAATATACCGATGTTCGTAATTTATTGGCCAAAACCTTAAGTTGGGATGGCTACTATGAAAAAGCACGGAAAGAATTCAATCGAATAACATCTGAAGATAAGTTTAACAAAGAAGTATGGATAGCCGCAATTAAAAATGAGATTTACGCACAAGAAAATTATAATGCTCTAGGCTTAGTGAACAAGGCATTGTCATTTTTAAAAGAAGATGCAGATCTATTGCACATAAAAGAAAGCATCTTGCAAAAGAAGCACATAAAGAAAGAAGGCAAAAGAATACGAATTGATTACGAAGAAGAACGTAAAAAATTAAATCAAATTACTTCGGTTGATCGCACAAATAAAGCGGTTTGGCTTGCAACAGTTAAAAATGAAATTGATGCGGAAGAATTCTATTTAGCCCTTGGTTTAGCGAATAAAGCTTTAAGGTATCTCGAAAATGATCCTGATTTGTTGATGATGAAAAAATATGCAACCCATCTCCTTTATAATTCTAAAAAAATAAATGGTACGCCAAATCAATTAACGACCAAAACCACTTTAAAAGATACAGAAGCAACAATAAAAAGTAATCGTTTAAGGGTTTCAAATGCCTTTGAAGTTTTTGACAAAGCATATGAATCAATGATTTTTACAACTGTCGAATATCAAAGAGAAACAAAAGCGGGTACAATTATACCTAGAGTAAACTATAACAATCGTTTTCAAACCCATGGTGTTCAGTATGAAATTGATTTTTACCCCAAGTTCTCTAAAACATTATATGGATATTTGAATTATGGATATTCTGCTAGTCCAATTTTTCCCGACCATCGGGTAGGAGGCGAGTTGTATGCCAATTTACCTAAAAAGCTAGAAGCCTCCGCGGGGTTCCGATTTTTAGATTTCGCTGAGACTAAGGTCACCATATACACCGGTTCTGTCGGTCTTTATTCAGGTAATTACTATCTATCTTTACGTCCATTTATTACACCAAATTCAAATGGAAATACAGGTATTTCTGGCAATCTTTTAGTTCGAAAATATTTAAAAGATGCTAATACCTATTTCGGACTTCGTGCAGGGATGGGTTTTTCTCCTGAGTTAAAACAACTTCGAAGTGGAGGTGAATTATTGTCCGAAACGCTCTTGTATGTTAAATCTCAACAACTGCAATTTGAATACCAATTTACTGGCGCCAATAATTCAAATAGTTATAAAGCAAATCTTGGAGTTACGCATCAAGAACTAATTTTTGATTCTAATAACTTCTTTTGGTCAATTTCTGTAGGATTACAATATCAAGTAGCTTTTTAAAATCAATATTTAGAAACTTAAATACGTAAATTTTAAACTTGAAATACGAATAAAATCGATGAACTGCATGCTTAAAATCTGCATAAAAAGCTCTTCACTAAGTCATTCATCGAATTCACAACAAGTTTTGGTAAGTATACCACAATTTATTGTTTTCAGTTAACGTTATACATAAGTTTACTAACATAAAGTAACAAACCCAAATCAAAAGAAACCCAAATCAAATTAAAATATGTTATATGACACCTACGGGGAAGAGTACCTAAGCTTCCTACAAGAATTAAACGAAATTTTAAGCGTAAACGAATTAGTGGAATTAGATTACTTGTAACCTAAGACCCATCAACTTTAAAACCTAAATCTATGTCAAATCGAAAATCAGACAACACAGCTTACTTGAATTTTATTCAAAGTTTGAATGAGATTCTAACGGATTCAGAAATTAACAAACTAAACTATTCATAAATAGTTTTAAATTAAAAAAAGCGCTCTGATAATTATATCAGAGCGCTTTTTTTGAGGCATTTTTAAACTTCGGCTATCCCAAGTATGTTTTTAACAATTTACTTCTAGAATTGTGACGAAGCTTCCGAATTGCCTTTTCACGTATTTGGCGAACACGCTCTCGAGTTAAATCAAACGTTTGGCCAATTTCTGCTAGAGTCATTGATTGTTGATCTCCTATACCATAATACAATTTTACAACATCAGCCTCACGAGGAGAAAGTGTTTCTAAAGCTCGAACAATCTCGGTATTTAAAGACTGTTGCATTAAATCTTTATCGGGTCTTGGTGATTCTCCTGAACGTAAAACATCATAGAGGTTTGAATCTTCACCTTCTCTTAAGGGAGCATCCATAGAGACATGCCGCCCAGAATTTTTCATCGACTGCTTTACCTCACTTACCGTCATTTCTAATTCTTTTGCAATTTCTTCTGCAGAAGGAGGACGTTCGTGGGCTTGCTCTAAATAAGAAAAAGTCTTTTTAATCTTATTAATAGAACCAATTTTATTCAAAGGCAATCGCACAACACGTGACTGCTCTGCTAAAGCTTGTAAAATAGATTGACGAATCCACCATACGGCATACGAGATAAACTTAAAACCCCTTGTTTCATCAAAACGCTTCGCTGCTTTTACAAGGCCTAGGTTGCCTTCATTTATTAAATCTGGTAATTTTAATCCTTGATTTTGATATTGTTTTGCCACAGAAACCACAAAACGTAAATTTGCAGTTGTTAATTTCTCTAGTGCCCATTGATCCCCTTGTCGTATGCGTTGCGCTAATTCTACTTCCTCACTTGCATTAATCAAATCAATTTTACTTATATCTTGCAAGTACTTATCTAGTGACTTTGATTCTCTATTAGTTACTTGCTTAATAATTTTTAGTTGCCTCATATATATATAGTGTTTGGAAATTCTTTAAGAATACATAATACATTTTTATCTCGTCTTTTCCAAAGGTATAGCACTTTTGTTTTACACGATTTATTATAATTGTCGATTTGTAATGGGTTTATCACCTAATTTAAAAAATCAACAATTTAGAATGCTTGACATCTTAACTTCCCAATGAAAAATTTGAAAGCAGAAATATTATGGTGAATTTAAGAAGTTTAACTAAGCCTATTACGTATCATGGTTTATTCAAATTCATACCTTATTTTTGAAATTCAAATACCTGTTATGAGCAAAAGAGCCCTTCAGAAATATATCAAAGAGTTAAAAAAGAAGGAGCTAGAAGAACAATTACTTGATTTGTATTTGCGTTTTCCTGTGATTAAAGAATATTACGATTTTGTTTTCAATCCGAAAGAAGATAAATTGGTGCAAACTGCAAAAACTAAAATCTCAAACGAATATTTCCCCTTAAAACGAAAAAGACCTAAAGCAAGACGTTCGGTAGCTCAGAAATTGATCAAACATTTTAACAAATTAGGAGTAGAACCGCATTTAGTAGCTGATGTAATGCTATTTAATCTTGAAATTGCACAGTCCTATTCCTTTGAAAGAAATGTACCCGATTCTTTTTTTAAAAGTATGTCGAACTCGTTCACCGAAGCAGTTCACTTTGTTGCGGTTAATGGTCTTTTGGCTGATTTTAAGAATAGAATTTTAAAAATTTACACTACTACTCAAGACGAAAATTGGCCCTTTGAAGAAGAATTTTCTAGAGCTTTAGATAACATTGAATAAAATTGGTTGGTGGTTGACGGTTGATGTTTGATGGTTGATTTAGGTTATTAAACTATTTTAAAAAAAACAAGTATTGAGTGATCTAGGCAAATTTATTACAAGCAAATCCTCAATTTTTTCATCAGAACTTTAAATTTATTTATGAGCATTGTAATCATAAGGCAAGACAATAAAATAGAGCTTTGGAAAGAAGCGCTACGAAGAGTAGCCCCAGAAATCAAAGTCTACAGTTATTTAGAAAAACATGCAAGGGAAGAAATAGAAGTTGCGTTGGTATGGAAACATCCTAAAGGTACTTTGTCAAAATATTCAAATTTGAAATATATTGCATCTAGCGGTGCAGGGGTTGATTTTATTTTCGCAGATCAAACAATTCCAAAAAATTTACCCATTACTAGGGTAGTTGATACGATGCTTGCTAGCGACATGTCTGAATATATTATTGCAGTTATATTTAGCTATCTCAAGCATTTAAATGGGTACAAAATTGCACAAACAAAATCCGTTTGGAAACCAAAAGCCTATCATCGAATTACTGATTTTACTATTGGAATATTAGGCCTAGGGGCTTTAGGCAATGTTTTGGCAAAAGATTTAGTCAAATTTGGGTTCAAGACACAAGGTTGGTCGGCCACTAAGAAATCAATAATTGGGGTTAGCACATTCGCAGGTCAAAAAGAACTTTCTACTTTTTTATCAACGACCGAAATATTAGTTTGCTTGCTTCCCTTAACAAAAGAAACAAAAGGGATATTAAATAAAAATCTTTTTAAACAATTGCCTCAAGGTGCTCATTTAATTAATGCCGCACGCGGAGGACACGTTGTAGACAAAGATCTTATCGAAATGATTGATAATAATCATTTAGCAGGTGCAAGTCTCGATGTTTTTCACCAAGAACCTTTACCAGCTTCACATCCGTTTTGGACACACGAAAAAATCAACATCACTCCACACTATGCAAGTGTTTCAGACACAGCTTCGGTAGTACCGCAAATCATAGAAAATTATAGACGAATGAAAAAAGGAGCTCCTTTATTAAATTCGGTGTCAACTGTAAAAGGCTATTAGTCATAGTGCTTAACGCTTATTTGTATTTAATTCCTTAGATAATATTTCGTTCAACTATAAAAATCTGTTAGTTTTGCAAAATTACCTTTTCAACTAAGGTTCTAATCATTATTTAAAAACGAATAGCTTCTTGGAGTTGCAAAAAGACACGTCAGAAAAGAAATTATACGACTATCAGATTGAAGATCTAAATACGATCTTCAAATGTTTTGATGATTCTGAAGAAACGGCGAACATACTCTACCAACTACCTACTGGTGGGGGTAAAACTGTTGTTTTCTCAGAAATTGCACGTCGTTATATCAAGCAAAAAAAGAAGAAGGTAGTTGTGCTAACACATCGTATTGAACTTAGCGCTCAAACTTCAAAAATGCTTACTGGGTTTGGAGTTCAAAACAAAATTATAAATAGTGAAGTAAAGGAATTACGCGATCAAGATGAATATGCTTGTTTTGTTGCTATGGTCGAAACACTAAATAATCGACTGCAAGAAGAAAAGGTAGAAATCAACAATATAGGATTGGTTATAATCGATGAAGCACATTACAATTCGTTTCGAAAATTGTTCAAGTACTTTGAAAACTCTATTATTCTAGGAGTTACGGCTACGCCTTTAAGTTCGAATATTAAGCTTCCGATGAAAGACAACTATCAAAAGTTGATTATCGGGGAGTCGATTCAATCACTCATCAAAAAGAAATTTTTAGCGAAGGCCAATGTATACAATTATGACGTTAGCCTTCAGAACTTAAAATTGGGAATTAATGGTGATTATACTGTAAAATCATCTGATGAGCTTTACGGTAATCAAAGCATGTTGGGTAAACTTTTAACTGCTTACAACGAAATTGCCAAGGGCACCAAAACCCTTATTTTTAATAATGGTATCAATACGTCAAGATATGTTTACGAAACTTTTAAAAAGGCGGGTTATAATATTCGTCATTTAGATAATAAGAATAATGCAAGTGAGCGACGTGACATACTTGAGTGGTTTTCAACCACACCAGATGCTATTCTAACCTCTGTGAGTATATTGACTACAGGATTTGACGAACCAACAGTACAAACCATAATTTTAAATCGCGCTACACGATCACTAACCTTGTATTTTCAAATGATTGGTCGTGGTTCAAGGGTATTGCCTCATAAAAAAGATTTTACCGTAGTAGATATGGGAAATAATGTTGCTCGTTTTGGAATGTGGAGTGCACCCATTGATTGGCAAGAAATTTTTCATTTTCCTGATTTCTTCTTAGAGAATATTAAGAATGATGAAGATATAGAACGAGAGTTTATCTATGAAATGCCAAAGGCGCTAAAAGCTAAATTCACCAAGTCAAGCAACATAGAATTTGACATAAAAGCTGAATACAAGCGTATTTTTGCACTTGGTGAAAAATCAAAAACTGTTTTAGAGAATAGTATTGAACAGCATGCTACTATTTGTGTTGAAAATGCAGATGATGTTTTCGAAGCCCGTATACTCGCCAAACAACTACGAGAAGAAATTACCTATCGCGTCCGTCAATATTCGTATTGTATTATGAACAACACCAAAAACTATAAAGAGTGGTTAGAAGAAGATTACGAACGCAAATTGCGATCAAAAATCTCTCGAAAGTTTGCTGCTAGAATGTAGATTTCGTTTAATGCTTAATAGAAAGTATTAAATAAAAACTATATTTTAATCAAGCCCAAGGTATGTGATAATAAAACAAAAAACCAAAACTACCAACCCGCAATAGGCTAGCAAAAATGAAAAAGCTTCTTATCATCGCTTTCGTCTGGCCTGAATGTTCTTCGGCAGCTGGCAATAGAATGATGCAGTTGCTTGAGTTTTTTTTAGAGCAGCACTATAAAATTACTATTGCTAGCACCGCTTCTGAATCAGAACTTTCTATTGATTTCGACAATTTAGGAATTACAAAGTCGAGCATTCAACTGAATCACAATAGCTTTGACACCTTTGTCAAGGAGGTAAATCCTGATGTTGTTTTGTTTGATCGTTTCTTAACAGAAGAACAGTTTGGTTGGCGCGTAGCAACACATGCCCCCAAGGCTTTACGAATTTTGGACACCGAAGATTTACACTCCCTTCGACAAACACGTGAAAAAAATTTTAAAGCAAGAATACCATTTACAACAAATTTGTGGCTACAAAATGATATCACCAAGCGTGAGATCGCAAGTATATATCGTTCTGACCTTTCGTTGATTATTTCTACTTTCGAAATGGAACTGCTAAAGAATGTAGTTGGTATGGATGAAAAGTTACTTCTTCATATACCCTTCATGCTGAATAAAATCACCCTACAAGACATTGAAAATTGGCCAAGTTTTGAAATGCGCCGCGATTTTCTCTTTATGGGTAACGGAAAACACACCCCAAATATCGATGCCATTGTTTGGCTTAAAAAAGAAATTTGGCCCTTGATCCGAAAGGCATTACCTAAAGTTAACCTTAACGTTTATGGTGCTTATCTCCCAGAACACATCAAACAAATGCACAATCCAAAACAAGGGTTCTTCGTTAATGGTTGGGGAGAAAATAAAATAGAAATATTCCAAAACAGCCGTATCAATTTGGCGCCCCTTCGTTTTGGTGCTGGTATCAAGGGGAAACTCATCGATGCGATGCAAATGGGTACACCTAGTATAACAACTGTAATTGGTGCAGAAGGCATGAATGCAAATTTAGAATGGTGCGGTACTATAGCAGAATCTGCCGAATCTTTTGCTCAAGTCGCAACTGCACTTTATAAAGATGAAAAAAAATGGCAGCAAGGACAGAAAAGTGGAATTTCAATAATAAATAAATTGTATTACAATAAGAAATTGAGCGCCAAATTTTTGAAAGAAATTCAGCACTTAGAATCAAATCTAATAACGCATCGAATTCAAAACTTTATTGGTGCAATGCTGCAACATCAGACAATGTCAAGTACCAAGTTTATGTCAAAGTGGATTGAAAGCAAACAACTTTAAGGCAAGCCCTCTAAGATTTAGTGTGAATACGACTTGAAATTTCGGGCTAAGCCTTTTGCATTTAAACCACTATTAAAGCGCAGTATAACCCAAGGTACAACTTAGATGTATTTATACCAGAAAACTTAAATCTTGATTGATAAGTGAAAACCAAATACACTAAAACTCGTCTACAACCGGCTTACACTTAGAAAGCAACTTTGTTATAGACGAGCAATCGTGAATCAAGCTTAATTGCTTAAGATTTCAATGATCGGCACTATTCTTTTTATTTGAAGTCCAGAAAAGCTAGCTTCAACACCAGAAGACATGTTTTTTGTAAAGTAATGTGCGTTTGTACTGCCATTATCGGTAACGTTACTAGAAAAAGTTGATGACCAATAGGCCTCATCAGTTGCTGAAATGAGTACTTCACTTTGATTTTCAAAAATTACCCGCATTTCTGCAAGAGAAGCAAAGCGCCATTCTGTAGTTTCGCCTACCACTAAGGCAGCGCAAAAGCTTACCGCATCGTCATGAGAATATGCTTCACTCAAATAATTTAAAACATAGGTATCGGTACCAGGAATTCTTTTGATAACATCCTCATCTATGAGTTGTCGTGCGGTATATCCTAAATTTATAAGTTCCAAAGAAGAAACTCCTGCCTCTACAATTTTTATAACTTCTACGTCAGCGTCACGAAGCTCTTGAACGGTTACGCCTGCTTCTATAAGTTCTTTTACCGTAACTGTTGTATCTAATAATTCTTGAATGGTAATACCAATATCAAGAAGCTGATTTAATGTAGCACCTGCATTTATAAGTTCTGAAATAGTCACGTCAGCATCAAAAAGCGCTTGCACAGATATTCCACCTTCTAAAAGTTCTGTAACGGTTGCTCCTGCACTCCTTAAATTTGGTATTGTAATTCCATTTGCGAAGAGCTGATCGATGGCAACTCCACCTTCTAAAAGTTCCGTTAAGGTGGCATCAGTTCCTATTAGTTCTTGAACAGGCACTTGAGCGGCAACCAAATCTTGAATAGAAACTTGCGCATTTAACAAAGCTTGAATTGAAATGTCATTCTCTCGTAATTCATTAATCGTCACTCCAGAATCTAAAAGCGTTCGAATAGCTACTTCTCCGTCTATTAAATTTTCTAAAGTTACTCCAGCATCAAGAAGTTCTTCAACTGTTAATCCTGCTGCAATAACTTCTATGATACTATATTCATTTAAAATCTGATCAATATCAACGCCTTCTTCTAACAATTGATTGACTGTAAAATTATCACCGATTACAATATTTAGATCCTTAAAAATGTTGGAAGAACCATTAGAAATAGACCATCGAACCGTATGCGTTTCAAATAACGACGCCGTAAAGGTCGTGACCGAGTTCGTTGTATTTTCAAAAGAACCTTCTGTTTTACTTTCCAAAGTCCAAGTTCCAGAAAGACCAGAAGTAAGTTCAGTACCTTGTACCACCACACTTTTATTGTTAGCGTCATAACTTAAAGCGAGAATCTCAACAGACTGCGGTAAATCAGCAGGACCATCATCATTCTTGCAAGATAATATTAAGAGCAAAAGTAAAATCGAGGGAATTAATAACTTTTTCATGTTTTGTTTAAATTATTTTTGATGCGATGCACCAACAGTTAATGTTTAATACAAAATTATTAGAAATAGTAGCATGCAACAAGATGTCCTTAACGAGACTTTTACACAAACAATGAACATTTTCAGAATCACGATTTTAAACTATTTTTCAGAAGAACTCGTATCTTTATCACTCCAAAACAAAATGTAAAAAATGAAAACTCCCAACTGGCAAACTGCTAAGGAATTTGAAGATATAACGTATATGAAAAGTGATGGGGTGGCTCGTATCGCTTTTAATCGACCCAATGTTCGCAATGCATTCCGACCAAAAACTACAAGCGAATTGTATCAGGCTTTTTATGATGCTCAAGAAGATACGTCAATTGGGGTAGTGCTACTTTCTGCAGAAGGGCCTTCTACCAAAGATGGCATCTATTCTTTCTGTAGCGGGGGTGATCAAAAGGCTAGGGGAGATCAAGGCTATGTGGGCGAAGATGGAATGCATCGATTAAATATTTTAGAAGTTCAGCGTCAAATACGTTTTATGCCAAAAGCAGTAATTGCCGTTGTGCCAGGCTGGGCCGTTGGTGGCGGTCACAGTTTGCATGTTGTTTGTGATATGACTTTAGCGAGTAAAGAACATGCCATTTTCAAACAAACCGATGCCGATGTTACCAGTTTTGATGGTGGTTATGGATCTGCTTATTTAGCTAAAATGGTTGGTCAGAAAAAAGCTCGTGAAATCTTTTTCTTGGGAAGAAACTATTCTGCTCAAGAAGCCTATGAAATGGGTATGGTAAATGCCGTGGTACCTCATGATGAACTAGAAGCAACTGCATATCAATGGGCACAAGAAGTGCTCGAAAAATCTCCTACTTCTATAAAAATGCTAAAGTTTGCTATGAACCTTACTGATGACGGTATGGTCGGTCAACAGGTCTTCGCAGGGGAAGCTACTCGATTAGCTTACGGTACTGAGGAAGCAAAAGAAGGTCGGAATGCGTTTTTAGAAAAGCGAAAGCCTGATTTTGGAAAAAATAAGTGGATACCTTAAGCCCTCTAACTCCGGAGTGGAACTCTAAGCTTTATGATACATATGATATAAAATTTTCTCTGCTGGACTTAGGAGTATTATAAACTAAAAAGAGCCCAATCTTAACGACTGAGCTCTTTTACGAGAACACTATATGAAAATGAAAAAATTTACTTCTATTTTATTACAGAGTAAACATACCACCATCATTGCGTTTTTCTAAATTATTGTTGTGAGTGTAGGCATTTTTGTGGTGAAGGTCTTGAAATGTGTTATACGCAGTTATTGAATTGCTTGAATTATTTCCTTCAAAAAAATACTTTCGTCAAAATCAGGACCTTCAGCGAGTCCGGTTCGGACAATCACTAAATCTTTAGAGGGAATAATAAAAACGCGCTGTCCTTGAAATCCATTAGCAGAATATAAATCTTTGGGCACATCAGGATATTTGCCTTCTGCGTTCAGCCACCAATGCGCACCATAAACTCCATTCGAATGTTTGGTTGGTTTGGTGATATAATCAATCCATTCAGGACTAAAAAGTTGTTCACCGTTCCAATTACCTTTGTTGAGATGAAGGAGTCCGAATTTTGCCCAATCTCTCGTAGAAGCCCATCCATAGGAGGAGCCAACAAAGTTTCCGGTCATATCCGTTTCTATTAGCATCGAATGCATTCCAATTTTATCAATTAAAGCGGTGTACGGAAAATCGAGATATTCTTGATGCGTTTTAAATTGCTTTCGAAGTACTCCAGATAAAAAATTAGTAGTGCCTGAGGAATAATTCCATACTTGCGTTGGGGGAGCTATGGGTTGTTTATTGCCCTGCTTAGCGGTCATATCGGCATCTAAAAATAGCATTTCGGTCACATCAGAAATGGAGGCATAATCTTCATCCCAAGCCAAACCACTTTGCATACGCAATAAATGATTAAGTGTAATAGCTGATTTATTATTTTTCATTTGAATATCATATTCAAAAGGGAGGTATTCTTGAATACTAATTTTATTCTGATACTCAAGAATGCCATAAAGTGTAGCTAAAATACTTTTTGTCATTGACCAACCTAGGATGGGAGTGTCTTTAGAAAATCCTTCAATATATTTCTCTGCTACAATATGTCCTTTGTACATAACTAATGCCGTTCGTGTTTTTTGAATACCATAGTTAGCGAAAGCATGCTGCATTGCCGCATTCAGTTGGTCATAATCAATGGCATCAAAAATAGAATCTTTTATTCCATTATTACCATAAGGGAAAGCTAAGTTGTTTGCCAATTTTGTTCGCTTCGGTTGTAGTAGCTTTTGTGTTTTATCATATGCATCAGTAATCAAGACACAACCGAGTCCGTCACGACAAATACTTTCACGTTCCATTAAACCAAATACCGATGTAATCACCTGGTGATCTGTCGCGCTCTTTAAATCTGCTAATTTAATTAAGGGGACATCATTATCATTTTCAACAATATCACTATAAGGTCGATCAGCAATGTAGTTAGTTGAAGCTAAGTTTTTAGACGCAAAACCCGAGATAATATTAAGTTTAGGATAATTGTATATTGCTGCAATTACTACGATTAGTAAAAGCGCTAAAAGAATACGTTTAAATAGTTTCAAAAGGGCAAATTTTATAAGTTGTACATTTAAAAACGAATATATGAAATCGATGAGGAATTGTTGTGGAACTTTAGTAGTGCTTAGTAGTTTGCTATTCATTTCTTGCGGTGAAAAAGAAGATCCGTATCTGTGGAAACCAATTGAAGTTACTGTAACCGCTTATAATTCGGTACCCTCACAAACACAAGGAAATCCGATAATTGCAGCTTGGGGTGATTCTTTGAAACCAGAAATACCCTCTATTGCTGTCTCAAGAAATTTGATCGCACTCGGACTTAGTCATAATACACCTGTAAAAATTGAAGGTTTTGATAGTATTTTTTTGGTAAGAGATAAGATGCATAGACGCTGGCGCAATCGAATAGATATTTATATGGGAACAGACGTTAAAAAAGCAAAAGCTTGGGGAAGAAAAAAACTCACCATTCGCTATGGTATTCCAAAAGATAGCCTGAACCTTGACTAAAAAGGCAAATGATTTTATAATTTTGATATAGTTCTTTTTACCCATGAAAAATTCTATAATTTTATTACTTCTTGTTTTATTAAACGCTTGCACAAGCCAAAAAAATATTGTCGAAAAGGCAATTATATTTGATAGTGAGCGCAAAGAATTAAGTTTACAATACCTCTCTGATCGCTATGGTTTAGAACAAAATGAACCAACCATCGATCCGAAAATGATTGTGCTGCATTGGACAGTCATACCCACTTTTGAAGAATCTTTTGAAGCCTTTAATCCTTCAAAATTACCTGGTCGAGCAGATATTAAAGCAGCTAGTGCTTTGAATGTAAGCTCGCAATTTATGGTAGACAGAGATGGCACCATTTATCGTTTATTACCAGAAACCACCATGGCGCGACACGTTATCGGATTAAATCATTGCGCGATAGGGGTTGAAAATATTGGTGGAACGCCAGACTTACCCTTAACTAAGGCACAAGTAAAATCAAATATTTGGCTGGTGAAATATCTTGCTGAAAAATATAAAATCGATTATTTAATTGGTCATTATGAGTATACCCTTTTCGAAGGTCACGATTTGTGGCTAGAAAAAGATGATGCTTATCGTACCAAAAAAACGGATCCAGGAATTGACTTTATGACTACAGTTCGTAAGGCCACCAAAGGCCATAATTTCAAACCTGTACCTAGAAAATAGAAGAAGAAAATAGCATCTTGAGCTTTTTCGATAGGCTACCATGGTAAAATTTGAATCTTGGTTTGTGGTTTGTGGTTTGTGGTTTGTGGTTTGTGGTTTGTGTTTAGAAAATAAAATTAAGATAGAATAATTTCATTTTTAGTAGTTCGAATAGATTCCGTACAAATCCAGTCGAAGCGTCAGCTTACTAAGGGGTCAAAGCTTGGCAGAAAAGCAGTCGTTGTTCTCTTATCCTTATTCATTTTCTATCTTTGTAGCATATTAAAAATTATGAAATTCAAACTATTAATAATACTTCTTGTAGGAGTCGTCTCGTATGCCCAAGAAACCAATATTACCGCGCAACTTTTTGAAACCTATGAAAACTATCAAGAAACTGATCTAGATAAACGCCGAATCAAACACCATCAATTACAACCATTATTGGCAACTTTCAGGTCCAACCCTAAATTTACTGTGAAAGTAGTTGGGCAGTCTATTGAAGGGCGCGACTTATCATTAGTAAGCATTGGGCAAGGCAAAACCAATGTTTTTCTATGGTCACAAATGCATGGTGATGAACCAACCGCTACGCAAAGTTTATTTGATATTTTTAATTTTCTAGCAAGTTCTGATTTCAAAGAGGAAAAAGAAGAAATTTTGAATAACTTGACTTTGCATTTTCTCCCAATGTTGAATCCTGATGGGGCAGAGCGCTATCAACGCAGAAATGTTTTAGGAGTAGATATCAATCGTGATGCCTTGCGTTTGCAATCCCCAGAAAGTAAAACCTTAAAACGCGTACGGGATAGTTTGAATGCCGACTTCGGATTTAACCTGCATGATCAAAGTACCTACTACAACGCAGAAAGAACCGCGAAACCTGCTACCATATCGTATTTAGCTCCTGCTTATAATTATGAGAAAGATATCAACGCACAAAGAGCTAATGCGATGAAGATCATTGTTTTCATGAATAACATTATTCAGAAATACGCCCCAGGTCAAGTAGGTCGTTACAATGATGATTTTGAACCACGCGCTTTTGGTGATAATATTCAAAAATGGGGAACAGGTACCATACTCATTGAATCAGGCGGTTACCCGAAAGATGTTGAAAAACAAGAAATCAGAAAATTAAACTATGTTTCCATTCTTTCGGCCATTTATAGCATTGCTAAAGGAAATTATGTAGATATTTCGTTATCTGATTATGAGAAAATACCCGAAAATGATCGTAAACTCTTCGATTTAAAAATCACCAATGCCACCTATGAAATAAATGGGAAGCCTTATATACTTGACATCGGAATGAATAGATTAGAAGTTCCGATAGAAAATAGCAGCGATTTTTGGTATAGCAGTCGCATTATTGATCAAGGTGATTTATCTACGTATTTCGGCTATGAAAATTTTGACGCTACAGGATATATCATAAAACCAGGAAAGGTGCACCCCGAAATAATCAAATCAATAACAGATGTTGAACATTACGCAGAAGATATGCTATACTTCTTAAGACGCGGCTATACGCATGTTCGTATGGAGCAAATTTCTCCCAAAAGATTGCGATCTCCTTTTCCATTTCATTTGGTGAGTAAAACTTATGAATTGCCTGATTTAAATTTAGAAGTAGGCATCAACCCCACATTCCTATTAGAAAAAGATGGAGTTCTAAAATATGCTGTTATAAATGGATTCTTGATTGATTTATCTAGAGACCAAAAGGATGCAAAATCGAATTTTGTATTCAAAAACTCTATGATTTACAGATAAGTAGCGTTTTTACAGCCCAAATTGCAATTTCATAGTTATGAATTATCTCATAAGAATTTAATTTATTGTAAAAACTATTAGATATCCCAAAGCATCAAAACTAATTTCAAAAGTTGACACTTCTACATTTAGTTTTGATGCTTAGAGCTAAAAGGCCAATAAAATAAGGCAATAGTTACTTAGTACCCAAACTGAATATGAGCATCGGGTCCACTTATTACCAAAATAGCAAGCATTGCCATTAAGGCTACTACGATAGTGGTAAAAAGAAAAAGCGAAGTAGCTTTATACCAAATTGGCATTCCTTCTAATGAACTGTTTTGAATAATTACGTTGATTACATCCATGATTTCTACATTTTTCGTTATGCATAGTTCCAATTTTTAGGATGTAGGTTTTCATTTAAAATATTGGGTTCTCTTAGCAATAAAACAACTTTATTCTCAAAAACCCAACTACAAATTGTTTAAATTCGACCAAAGGTCAATTTATTGGCTATAAGCTACTAATCACTATGTTTTATTTGGATTACAACCTATAGATTTATGCTATAAATTAAAGGACTAAAATCAATAAAAGATGAAAAAATACGTCATCATTCTATTCAGTTTTTTATTCGTAGTTAGCTCATGTAAAACTACCAAATTAGTTAAAATTCATTCTCATAATGACTATGCGCAACAAATTCCGTTTCAGAACGCTTTTGAGAATGGAATACATTCGGTTGAAGTAGATGTTTTTCTTAAAAATGGAACGCTAAACGTTACCCATGATGAACTTACGATTAGGGCCAGCCGGAATCTTGAATCAATGTATCTAAAACCACTATCAAAAAAATTATCTAAAAAGGGATCAGGAATTAAAAACTTACAATTACTCATTGATTTCAAATCAGAAGCTAACACTACTTTAAATCAATTGCTTCATACACTAAGCACCTATCCTGATCTTATCGAAAATGATAAAATCACCTTTGTAATCTCTGGTAATCGCCCACCAATTGAAGAATATATTAATTACCCGAGCTATATTTTATTTGATTATCAAAGTCTAGATCATATTGAAGAACCTGAAACACTACAGAAAATTGCATTGATCAGTTTACCGTTTCACCGATATTCGAAATGGTCAGGAGAACTTATGATGAATCCTAAAGATTTTGAAGCTTTAAAAACTGTCGTTGATAATGCGCATGGATATAAAAAACCTTTCCGCTTTTGGGGTACTCCTGATACAGAACTAGCATGGAACACTTTTGCGCTACTGGGTGTTGATTTTATTAACACCGATAACCCAGTAGCGTGCAAGAATCATTTTAAAAACAAAAAATAAAACTCTTATTCACAGCCACCTTCGAAGCCTGTTGCATCAAATTTTGTTTGAACAGCACCTTGTTTACTGCCGTCTTTCAGTTGAATAGCTAAGTTGTTTTCACCACTACCATCGCGTTTTGGGCTACAATATTCAAAGAGATAAAAACTATTTGCCTGTTCAGAAACCCGTTGTGAAATATCGTTAAAAGTGGTTTCTAATTCCTCTTTATTACCAGCAAAAACACTAAAAGTTTTTCCTAAGTCCGTTAAAACCTGTGTATCAATCTCACTACCTAAACCGATTGTAAAAAATGCAATGTTCGGGTCTGCATCATCTACTTTCTTTTGAGCTGCTTCTTGGGTATATCGTGAAGCTTGGTCAGTACCATCTGTAAAAATAACCACCGAAGCTGCGCCTATTTTTCCGCCAGAAGTACTTGTTTTTAATAAGTCTGAAGCGATATTTGTTGATTTAATTACCGCACCATATAAATCGGTTGAAGGGTCATTACTAATGTCTGTTGTAATACCATCAATAGCGGCTTTCAGTTCTGCTTTATCTGAAGTCAATTCGTTTAATGAATGTAAAACGTCTTCACCGTCGAACCAATAAATCGCCATTTTAAAGGATTCTTTTGTTGTTGCTGGCATCACGTTGTCAACGAAACTAGCTCCCGCTACTTTAAGTTCATCTAAACTGCTGCTCAAAACACTATTACTTAAATCCAATACGAGAATGGTATTCGTAGCAAAAATTTGTGAATTTGGTGAGATTCGAGCCTGAGATTCAGAGGTAGAGATTGTATTAAAACAATCGTCGTTTCTACCTTGCTCATAAATCGTAAACTGATCTGCATTCAAACCAGCGACAGGATTACCATCAACATCTGACACTTTAAACAGAATAGAAATTTTTCCTGGTAAGGTGGTGTATTGCTCTTGTATTGATAATATCAAATCACTTTCAGGAAAGCCCAAGCAATCATCAACAGGAATTCCTTTACCTAGCGTATCTCCGGTATTTAAATTAAAAGTCACATCATCATCGGCATTCCCGCAAGATACAGCAAGGCTAATAGTACATAAAATAAAATATAGTTTGGTGAAGGTTTTCATTTTCTACTTTTTTGGGTTCAACCATCAGAACGGACAAATTGGTGTTTAAGTATTATATACTTTTAAAAAGAGTGTTAAAGATTGTTAAGGGTTTTTTGTAGTTTTCGGGTTTGAATACATTTTCGATTATCACTACATGAAAAAAATACTGTTGATTTCTTGGTTATGCCTTTTTGCTTCTCAACAAGCAAAAGCGCAAAAGAAAAATCAAGATTTTCGTCTGCATATCCGTAAAACCATTACTCCAATTACCATCGACGGAGTAGGGGACGATGTCGCTTGGAAGGATACCGAAGTGGCTAAAGATTTTAGAATGGTTTTACCAATGGATAAAGACCCCGCTAATGAAAAGACGGAGATTCGAATGGCCTATGATGAAAAAAACTTCTATTTACTAGCCACCTTTTATCATAGTGCAGAAGCAAAATATACCGTAGAATCTTTGCGACGAGATTTTTCTTTTGGTAAAAACGATAATTTTCTTTTGTTCCTTGACCCATTCAACAATCAAACTACCGGTTTTTCTTTTGGTTCTAATGCCTTTGGTGCCCAATGGGATGGTACCATGTATGATGGTAGCAGTATTGATCTAAATTGGGATAGCAAATGGGTGTCAGAGAGTACGCATGACGATGAAAAATGGGTTTTCGAAATGGTGGTTCCTTTTAAATCGATTCGTTACGAAGAAGGGGTAAAAGAATGGGGTATCAATTTTAGTCGGCTAGATTTAAAATCTAGTGAAAAATCAAGTTGGACACCAGTTCCGAGGCAGTTTCCAACATCTTCAATGGCATATAACGGTACCTTGGTGTGGGATGAAGCTCCGCCAAAGCCGAAACTTAACTTTTCTGTGATTCCTTATGTTTTAGGGGAAGTAACTCAAAACAAAGGCAATAATGAAGAACCCCAGTATAATCCTAAGATTGGTGGAGATTTAAAATTCAGTCTAACACCGTCTTTAAATCTTGATGTTACGATTAATCCTGATTTTTCACAGGTAGAGGTAGATCGTCAAATCACCAACTTAGATCGTTTTGAGCTTTTCTTTCCAGAACGCAGACAGTTCTTTCTTGAAAACGGTGATTTGTTTGCCAATTTCGGGTATCCTTCGATAAGACCTTTTTTCTCTCGCCGTATTGGTTTAGGTGTTCCCATACAAGCTGGAGCACGAGTTAGCGGGAATCTTAATGACTCTTGGCGTGTTGGGCTTATGGATATTCAAACGGGCAGCATTGACGAAACCGAATTGCCCAATCAAAACTTTGGTGTTTTATCCCTTCAAAAAAAAGTATTTAGTCGCTCTAGCATCGGTATCATGCTGATCAACAAGCAGTCGTTTAATTATGCCAATGAAAGTGATTCGTTGCGAACGATATACCCAGAATATAATAGAAATCTCGGGGTAGAATATAACTTGGCATCATCTAACAATTTATGGAATGGTAAAGCTTTTGTTCTAAAGTCTTTCTCTCCTGATAAAACTGCCAACGGAATTAGCCAAGCAGCGCATTTAGAATATCAAAATCGTAGTTGGAGTTGGCGGATTCAAGAAGAATGGGTAAGTGATGATTATAGTGCAGAGGTTGGGTTTGTTCCTAGAACCGGTTATGTAAAGTTTAATGGATATTTAGGACATTTGTTTTTTCCAAAGCAAGGAAAAATTGTAAGTCACGGCCCTGTTTTAAATTCCATATTTTATTTCAATGAAAATTTTCGACGGACGGATAATCTGAATTACCTCTTGTATAAAATAGATTTTAGGAACCGTAGCAGTCTCAACTTATTTATTTCTGATGATTATGTGGAACTATTGTCACCTTTCGACCCAACAAGATTGGGAAAACAAGAATTAGAAACCGGAACAAAACACCAATGGAATGCCTTTGGAGGGACGTTCTTTTCAAAACCTCAAAATTTATTCACTTACGGACTTGATGCACGATTTGGTGGATACTATGCTGGCGGTAATCGAACCAGTTTAACCACCGAACTAGGCTATCGCTTTCAGCCTTATGTAAGTCTGAGTGCCAACTTGAATTACAACCATATTGATTTACCCGCCCCTTGGAACACCAATGAATTTTGGCTGATCGGAAGCGAAGTCGATATTACCTTTACAAATACACTTTTTTTTGCAACCCTTTTTCAATATAATGAACAATCTCAAAACTTTAATTTGAATTCACGACTACAATGGCGATATGCTCCGGCTTCTGATTTATTTTTAGTCTATACAAACAACCAAATGATTGATCCGTTTATGCCGCAAGATTGGTCATTAACCTTAAAATTTACCTATTGGTTTAATAAATAATCGTTTGAAGATGCATGAAAAACCGAAGATCGCTATTTTAATACTTGCCGCCGGAGAGTCATCTCGAATGGGCGAAAAGGTAAAGCAAGTTCTCCCATGGAAAAACACTACTTTATTAGGGCATGCTGTTACGCAAGCAAAAGCGTCAATGGCAGATATGACCTATACGGTTTTGGGCGCTTACGAAGAAATTATAAAGGCCGAAGTACAATTTGAAGCCAACGCTATTATTCAAAATTCAAATTGGAAAGATGGCTTAGGAAGCTCTATAGCAGCAGGTATCAATTATTTTTCAACCAAAGTCTTAGGTTATGATGCGGTGTTAGTAATGTTAGCAGATCAGCCATTAATTGACACGAATTACTTGAATAAAATGATTGGAAATTGGAAAGGGAATCCGTTTAAAATCATAACTACCCAATACGAAAGCCGATCAGGAGTACCTGCTATTTTCGGAAAAGAACATTTTTCAGAATTACAAAAATTGAACAAAGATTTTGGTGCCAAAGATATTATTGCTTCAAATGAGAATGCTATTTTTGCACTATTTCCTGAAGGAAAAGAAGTTGATATTGATAGTTGGGAAGCGTATCAAGAACTTTGGACCAAAAGCAACAATTAAACTTACAAACGTATGTATTTAAAAAACTTAACACTTCTTTTTTCTTTATGCTTTATGTGTGCTGTTTCAGCCCAAGAAATGGGTTTTGAAGAATATAATCCGAAATCAACTTTGGTGGTTGAAGGAGAAGAGATACCAAGTGCAAAATTTCCATTTATTGATGTGCATAGTCACCAGCGTAACATGGATGCAGCTGCGCTTACCAGTCTCCTTGCAGATATGAATAGGCTCAATGAAGGTATCATGGTCAACCTCAGCGGTGGTTCTGGCGAAAGTTTGAATAATAAGATTGAAAGTATTCAAAAGAATTATCCGAATCGATTTGTTGTATTTGCAAATGTTGATTTTGATGCAGTAGGTGAGAAGGGGTGGAGCGAAAAAGCAGCTGCTCAATTAGAAAAAGATATCAAAGCAGGAGCAAAAGGATTAAAAATTTATAAAAGCCTCGGACTACGATATAAAGATGCTGATGGTAATCGTGTTGCCATTGATGACCCTCGTTTAGATGCGATTTGGGCAAAATGCGGTGAGCTGGGTGTTCCAGTTTTAATTCACGCTGCAGACCCAAAATCTTTTTGGGACGATATGAATAGCGATAACGAACGATGGTTAGAACTCAAAACACATTCCCGAAGAAAAAGATCCGCAACTGATCCTGCTCCTTGGGAACAAATTATTGAAGAGCAACATCGTATGTTTAGAAAGCACCCGAATACTAACTTCATTAATGCCCATATGGGATGGTATGCCAACGACCTCGGAAAATTAGGAGAACTGCTTGATGAAATTCCGAATATGAATGTTGGTATTGCAGCGGTTATTGCAGAATTAGGAAGACAACCAAGAAATGCGAAAGTATTTTTTGAAAAATATCAAGACCGTATTCTCTTCGGAAAAGATAGTTGGAAACCTGAAGAGTTTCCGACCTATTTTCGGGTGCTTGAGTCAGATGATGAATACTTTCCCTACTATAAGAAATATCACGCCTTCTGGGCCATGTATGGGCTTAATTTATCAGATGATATATTGAAAAAAGTCTATTACAAAAATGCGTTACGCATTATTCCTGGTTTAGACAAGAGCCTTTTTCCAAAGGATTAGTAATTACGTTTACTATTTCTGAACTTGCTCATCAGTTTTTGCTTCGATGCCATCGAATGTGCCATAATCTTGGAATATACCACAAGAGTATTCCTTTTTAATTAGGGACTTTTCTTGCTGGCTTCTCTTTTTTGCGTGAGCTTCTATTTGTTTTGATAGAAATGACATCTTTCCTGTTTTAGTTTAACCCAAAACGCAGCAAATTCTATAATATTATTTTTAAGCTTCCAACTACCCATTTTATGGAGCAATTAACAAATTTCGTAACGTGCTATAAACTTTTTTTACAAAATCTTTGTGATAATTTAACCTTATCGCATACTAATAAAAAAACCGAGAAACCAAGGAATGCAGAAGGAGGATGATTTTATTCGTGTTATTAAACAAAATGAGGGAGTGATCTTTAAAATTACCACGATGTACACCGATAATCGCGATGATCAAAAAGACCTATATCAAGATGTAGTGTATCAATTGTGGAAGTCTTTTGATTCCTTTCGAGCAGATTCTAAAATAAGCACATGGATGTATCGCGTCGCATTGAATACAGCACTCACAAAGCTTAAAAAAAGAAAAAAAATGGGGCATGCGGTGTCAATTGACAAGGTAATCATGCAACAAACGGAAAACTACAATCCTGAATTCGAAGAAAAATTAAAACTACTATACGCTCATATCAAAGATCTAAATGTTTTAGAAAAAGGTCTAATGTTATTACTACTTGAAGGAAAAAAGTATGATGAAATCGCAGAGATAACAGGTCTTTCACCAAGTAATGTTGGAACTAAAATTTCTAGAATAAAACAAAAGTTAAAGCAACAAATTATTAAAAACTAGGCTATGGAAATTGAAGAAATGAAAGTTTTGTGGTCTGAGATGAGCGACCAATTAGAAGAACAAAAAAAATTAACCGATAAAATTATATTAGATATGACACAAGAACGCTATTCGAATAAGTTTAGAACAATTACAACGATGGAGACTATTGGGGCAATAATTTGTTTCGCCATTGGTATTTTAGTTCTAGCGAATTTTTCTAAACTAAATACTTGGTATTTAATGTTATGCGGTATCATAATGGTAACTTTTCTTTTAGGTTTACCTGTTTTGGCTTTAAGAGCATTGCGTAAAATTAGAGCGATTAACATTACGAACAAAAACTACAAAGAAACTCTATTGGACTTTTCTAAAGCAAAGAATCACTTAATGAATATTCAAAAAGGAGCTGTAGTTGCTAGTTTTGTGGTAATGATTGCAGCGTCAGGGGTAGGCGCCAAAATATTAGGCAATAAGGACTTCTTTTTGGTAGAAAGAAACATTTGGGCCAACCTTTCAATATTGTTAGCAATTGTCTTTGTAAGTTTTACTTCCTACTGGGGCTATCGCAGTTATAGTAAGCTAACAAATTCAGCAGAAAATATCTTGAAAGATTTAGATTAGTTCTTAGCACTCATTAGATGATCATGTTAGGATAAATGTTAAAGCTAAAAAATTGTACTTTTAGAATGCAACTAATGTACCAACCTCATGAGCATATTTAGAGTTTCACTATTACTATTTTTAACTTTTTTACTGGCTTCGTGTAAATTAGCCCCGGACAATAATGAGATTATCACCGTAGGATTATCAGAACCTGTAGAAATCTTAAGAGATAAATGGGGCGTAAACCACATTTATGCTAAAAATCAGCACGATCTATTCTTCGCACAAGGCTATGCAGCGGCTAAAGACCGACTTTTTCAATTTGAAATTTGGCGAAGACAAGCAACGGGTACAGTTGCGGAGATTTTAGGTCCTGATGAATTAAACCGAGATATTGGCACACGATTATTTCAGTTTCGAGGTGATTTAAAAGAAGAATTAAACCATTACCATGAAGATGGTTTTGAAATAATAACTGCTTATACCGATGGGGTCAATGCGTATATTGATGAAATTTCAAAAACTCCTGAACAATTACCCATTGAATTCAAAGCTTTAGGCATCGTTCCAAAAAAATGGACTCCCGATGTCGTAATTTCTAGACATCAAGGATTAAAAGGTAATGTTGATGAAGAGCTAGTTTTGGGTATGGCCGTGGCAAAAATAGGGGCAGACAAAGTAAAAGAATTGCAATGGTTTCATCCGAATGAACCCAATATTACTTTTGACCCCAAAATAAACCCAGCATTACTTTCAGAAAAAATACTAGAATTACATGCTGCTTATGCAAGTAAAGTGCAGTTTGAAAAGAAAGATCTTGATAAAGATTACCTCGATGATGGCAGTAATAATTGGGCGGTAATGGGTTCTAAAACCAAAAATGGTTTACCCTTGTTAGCCAACGACCCGCATCGCACGGTTGCTTTACCTTCGCTACGATATATGGTACATTTAGTCGCGCCTGGTTGGAATGCTCTTGGAGGAGGAGAGCCTGAAATACCCGGTATTTCAATTGGTCATAATGAATATGGCGCATGGGGGCTTACCATATTCAGAACAGATGGAGAAGATTTATTTGTCTATGACTTAAACCCTGAGAACTTATCGCAGTATAAATACAAAGAGGAGTGGGTTTTGATGGACGAAATTCAAGATGAAATTGCCGTAAAAGGACAAGCAAAAGTTTCAACAACTTTAAGATATACTGTTCATGGTCCTGTTACCTATATTGATTCTTTAAATCACAAAGCGTACGCCGTAAAATGTGCTTGGTTAGAAAAAGGGGGGGCGCCTTATTTGGCTTCTCTTCGGATGGATCAAGCCAAAACTTGGGAGGAGTTTCAAGAAGCATGTACGTATAGTAATATTCCAGCAGAAAATATGCTTTGGGCAGATAAAAAGGGAAACATCGGTTGGCAAGCCGTTGGTATTACCCCGATCCGCAAGAAGCATAGTGGAATGATTCCAGTTCCGGGCGATGGCAGTTACGACTGGGAGGGCTATTTACCCATCATAGAACGACCTAATAGTTATAATCCGAAAAAAGGGTTTTTGGCAACTGCAAATCAACATGTTACTCCTGATGATTACGAATATCAAAGTACTTTAAATTATGACTGGGCTGATTCGTTTAGAGGCCAACGCATTGAGGAGGTCTTACAAACTTCTGACTCGCTTTCGATAGCCGATATGAAGAACCTACAGTCTGATTACCATTCTTATGCAGCAAAATTATTAGTGCCAATGCTTGAACCAGTAAACATGACTAATGATAGCGCAAAACAAGTTAAAGCCAAGTTGCTGAACTGGAATTATGTCCTTTCTGAAAATTCAACAGAAGCGGCCGTATACGCGATGTGGGAAAGGGTAATACGCGAAGAGATAGAGGTAGCATTTATTCCAAAAGAAGCTGAAGGTTTAATCTATATTCAATTGGAAAAAATCATTAATTGGCTCCAAGTCAAAGGCGATGAGTTCGGACCAAAAAGCATCAAATTGAATAAAATAGAATTTTTACAACGCACTTTCGAATTGACTTTGACAAAGTTGGAAGAAAAACTGGGCGCTGATATGAATAATTGGCACTACGGACAAAAGGGTTTTAAGCATACAACCATGAATAATGCAGTTTCAAAACTTTTAAGTGAAAATATACGCAAAGAACTAGATTTAGGGGTCTTACCGCGCGGCGGCAATAGCTTTACACCAAATTCAACAGGTAATAATGACAATCAAACAAGCGGCGCAACCTTTAAATTTATAGCAGATGTAAGTGATTGGGATAAAACGCTAATGATAAATTCACCAGGGCAGTCCGGAAATCCGGATAGCAAGTATTATAAAAATCTATTTGAAATGTGGGCGGAAAACGAATATTTTCCTGCCTTTTATTCACGTACAAGAATTGAAGAAGTGGTGGAAGAAAAGACTATTCTAACTCCTAAAATCGATTAGCGCATAAAAAGACTAGCACTATAAATAAAAGCATGTAAATACATATTCCAAAATAAAACCTGAATTGATACTTTTTAACTTGTGGTGTAGTTCCTTGTGTCTTTATTAAAGCAATTTGCTTAAGGTGTCTTTTCCAAGCAAAGGCGGTATAAAAAGGATCCCAAGATGTGTTATCTAATTTTTGCTTTGATTCCTTGAAACTAGCTTCATGCTGCTTTTGCAACTGCTTTAGTTCAAGAATAGAAACGTTTCTAACTCTAAATTCATTTTGCACCTTCGTTAAGGTCTCTTGATCTAATGAATCGTTTTGACTCAGTTGAAACAATTGGTAGTTACTTAATAATTTAACTTTGTTCGATGACATAAATGATCTGGCATACTAGTTTTATAGCACTTCTAATAATTGGCGCTGTATATAGTCTAAAATTAACATCCAGTTCATTTTTAATACAAGGGATGCGGTAGGCACATTATCGTCTTCAATAGCAGAGATAATAGCATCGTGTTGATTATCCGATTTAGAATATAAGAGGTCATCTGCCATAAATTCACGTTCATAAAAGAAAATTCGAATTTTTAAATCTTCTAAAACATGTTGTGCAAGGCTATTACCATAATTCTTTGTTAGAAGGCGATGAAAGCCCAATTTGGCATTAATACGTGCAACAGTATCTTCCGCGCTTTTGAAAACAATTTGTTGTTCTTTAAGTTGTATTATTGAGTCTTCATCAAATTCAGAGTTTTCAATAGCCAAAACTTCTAAATCCGCTACTAATTCATAAAGGTCCTTAGCTTCTTTTAAACTAAGTTCAGAAATGATGAATCCCCGATTAGGTATTGCAGTTATAATTCTAGATTGCTGCAATTGTGTTAATGCCTCACGAATGGGTGTTACGCTAACCCCCAATTTTCTTGCTAAAGCTGCCAAATTAATGGTTTGTCCTTCTTGTAAGTGGCCTTGTTTCATCTGATGAAGGAGAAATTCGCGAACCTGGTCTCTAAAACTAGTTTTAATAATCATATGGTGAATATAATATATCGTATACGATTATATACGAATATTATTGTTCGTTTTATCGTCATTATCCTTCAAAACAGCGTAAATAGTTTAATTACAAGTAAAATATATGGCAAAGTATTTGCTAAGCTCTAGGTTCAAAGCTATCTTTGATAAATTGCACAGGACAGAATTTCACCTGTAATTCGATAATTACTTTTTGATTAACGAAAACTAAATACACAAACAGTACATAAACTATGGCTAGAGCACAAGAAACCTATGGTAAAAAAGAACGTGAAAAAAAGCGTTTAAAAAAACGTGAGTTAAAGGCAAAAAAGAAAGCAGAACGTCAAGCAAATGCAGTTACTGGGCTATCACTTGAAGACCAGTTGGTATATGTTGATGAAAACGGACATTTTACTGACACGCCACCTGATCCAACCAAAAAGGTTAAAATTGACGCTGAGAGCATAGTTTTAGGCATTCCGAAGAAAGAGGAACAAGAAGAAGAAGATCCGATAAGAAAAGGCAAAGTGTCTTTCTTTGATACCTCTAAGGGATTCGGATTCATTATAGATTCTGAAAATAATGAAAAGTATTTTGTTCATGTTAGTGGTCTTATCGATGAAATTGCCGAAAATGACAAAGTTCAGTTCGAATTAGAAAGAGGCATGAAGGGCATGAATGCAGTTCGCGTAAAGAAAATCTAATACCGCTACCTTTATTTAAAAACCCAGAATTAGTTATCTACTTAAAATCTGCGATTTTGATTTCATGTTCTATATTTGGCTTTTTTATTCTATGAATTATTTTTTGTTTTAAAATTTTTAGACAAGCACCATAGTAGCTTCCATTTTATCACTAATTGTAATACTACGCTTCAACATTGCAATGTGATATTCTAGTGATATATTTTTTATATATTAATAGCTCTCTTAAAAGCAAACTTAGAGGACAAAAGGATTTATATATGAAAATATTGGGCGTCAACTGCCTTGAAAGATTACTTTGCTTTGTGCTAACCATGTTTTTTTGGCAAGGATATGGTCAAATACCTAGTTGTACTTCGCTAAGTTCGCCAGCAAATGGAGCTACCGACATCGCTTTGGATGTTGATTTTGAATGGAATGCGGCGGTTAATGCTACCGATTATAGTATCGTTGCAGGCACTTCTTCAGGTGCTATTGATATCATAGATCATGCTGATGTTGGCGGTAATACTAGTTATAATCTACCTGTAAATCTTCCTGCGAACACAACTATTTTTGTAAGTATTATAACTTCTAATGCAAATGGTGAAAATACGAGTTGTACTGAAATTAGTTTTACAACTTCGGCAGAAACTAATACCTGTCCTGAACTTTTACTACCAATAGAAGGCGCTGTAGATGTCCCATTAAATACAATCATTGAATGGACCGCTGTGGAAGGTGCATTTGGATATCGAATAACTATAGGGTCTTCCTCTGGCACTAATGATATTCTTGATAATTTTGATGTTGGAAATGCAACGAGTTATCAACTTCCTGGCGGTTTTTCAGTTCTTACCTCCGTATTTATGTCCATTATACCCTATGATGGTAGCAGTTCTGGCTTACTTTGCTCTGAATTACGTTTTACCACAACAAGTGGTGTGGTTCCTCGATGTACTCAGATAATTAATCCGCAAGATGGTGCTTTATTAGTTGCCGTAAACGCGAATATTACTTGGATTAGAGATTTCACCGCTACTGGCTACCTAATGACCATTCGAGAAAAAGAACCTGATGGTGCTTTTATACTAAATGAAGAAGATGTAGGTAACGGTACCAATTATAAGCCACCCAATTTTGAACCAAGAACTAAATACTACATAACCATGATTCCCTATAACGCTCAAGGTAGAGCTGTGGGCTGTCAGGCTATTGTCATAAGCACCGGTGATCCGCTACCATTACCAGATTGTGCGGAATCGATTTCGCCAAACAATGGCGCCGTTGCTGTGCAAACCAATACCGCTTTAGAATGGGAAGCAATTGCAAATGCTGATGGCTATTTCTTATCGGTTGGTACTTCTTTAAACGAAACTGATCTTTTGAATAAGCTAGACGTTGGTTTAGAAACCAGTTATAACCTAATGAATGATTTACCTATAGACACCAAAATTTATTGGCAAGTAAATACCTATGAAGGAGCCGACGTTTCAGAAGGTTGTCCAATATTTTCATTTACTACCATCGGTTTGAACACACCTGAATTATTGAATAATATTCCGAAATTTTTTACTCCGAACAATGATGGGTTTAATGACAATTGGGCAGTCAACGCTTTAAATGATATTGAAATACAACAGATTACGATTTTTGATCGATTTGGTAAATTAATCAAACAATTTTCTTCAAACCAACATTGGGATGGCACACTAAATGGGAAAGCGCTCCCTTCTGATTCTTATTGGTATGCTATTGAATTCGCAAACGCTTCAAAAATTACTGGTTTTTTTGCTTTAAAAAGATAAGAATATTTTCATTCCCTTATGAAATATTTGCTGAAAGTGGATTTCAGAAACTACCTTCGTATATTCTTTAAAATTCTTAAATAAAGAGGCAAAGTGATAACTTAAAACACTAAATCAAGCATAATTTCGTTAATAGCTTTAGAAGAAATCTATCTCTGTTATTTGACAGATCTAAATCAATTCAAATGAAAAAAAATATGAATAAATTTAATGTTGTTTTCCTATGCGTTACTTTACTTTTTGCTTTCAGTTGTAGTGATGATAAAGAAAATACTTTGAATGAAGATCAAGGTATTTCTTCTTCAGAAGTTAAAACAATTGTAGAAATAGACAGTCAATCTAGTGCGATTGATCAGATTATTACACAGCTTTATAATAATGACCAATCTGGCAAATCTACCAATCAAGAAGATTGCTATGTTACCGAATATTCTGACACCGGTTACGTGGTAACCTTTGACAACTGTAGTGTTGACGGAGGTGAAGAAATCAATGGCACGCTAAGTGTTACTTATAAAATTGGTGAAGAAGAAAGTGCCTTTACCGCAATGTATGCTAATGTTTCTATCGGAGATATCATCATCAATGGCTTTAGAGACTTTACCATTGTAACTACTTCTGATGAAGGAAGTATTTTCTTCGATATTGTAAGTGATATGAGTATTGAGCTTGAAGATGGTTCGGTGATTGAAGAATCAGGCACGAAAAATTTTAATATCGATATCGCTAGTGAAAATTTTCAAAACAGTACACTTTCCTTAGCAGGAAACTGGACCGTAAAAGCTGATGGCAATACCTATGTTGTTAATATTACAACACCGCTTATTACTAATTTCTTTAGCTGCGAGTATATTTCTCGAGGAGTAATGGGATTAAACAAAAACGGATTAGGGGTAGCAATTGATTTCGGTGACGGAACTTGCGATGATATGGCAACGCTAACATATCCTGATGGTACTCAAGAAGAAATCTCTTTAAGAGACGAATAGAAAAATAGCATTTCAAAACAATAAAACCCTGATACAATTATGTAGCAGGGTTTTTATTTGCAAAGAAATTGGCTTAGTTCGAAATTTTAATAGGACTACAACAAATCAAATTGATTACTCCTTATTTAACTCTTCTAATAACTTATCATAGTTTTCAATTTGGGTAAACAAACGCCCTCCTAAGTTAATTATCGGTGTCGTCAGATCATCCAATGATGTTGGATAATAGCTTTTCAATTGCTCTTTTATTTCAGGTTTTTCACTCAAATTATAAGCGATAAACTTATAATTACTAGCTGTCAATGGTTGTACAATGCTGTCACAAGTCAAGCATTTCTCAGGTATATAAACTGTTATAGATTTTTTTGGTTTAATTTTTATTTTTTCGACTTCCTTTTTTAATGATCGGTTTGATAAGCTATCATTTACCTTCAAATCATAGGTGTAATTAGGTCTTTTACCTCTAGTTAAAACAATATTTTTTAAATGTACTTTTGACGCACCAGGCACGCGAATCCAACGTGGTCTTCCTTTACTTTGTCTGAAATTAGAACCTTTGACCTCAATTTGTACATCAAAATCTTGTTCATTCTCGTTCAAAACATAAAATGCCAAACGATTGTTCAAATCTTTTGTCTCTACCCGCAAAGGCGTCTCTTGTGCAATACCTTTACAAGCAATAAATAATAGCAATACTATAAACTTAATTTTCATTTTCTTAGCTTTTATAGATCATGTAATATAAGGATTCAAGTATAAAACTCATATAAAATTCAACGAATGCTTTATGAAATAGGTTAAAACACCTTTGAGTACTAACCAATCTAGGGTATTTAATAAGACAAACTATCCTATTTTGTTTGGAGCATCTAAAAGAAAACAGTACTTTTTAACATCAATTCATTATCCATTGTACTATGAAAAAAATAATTTTCGTTACGTTCCTTGCTTTAATTTATTCATCCTGTTCATCACCAACTACTACAAGTCTTTTTAATGGAAAAAATTTGGATGGATGGCATATTGATGTCCCTGAGATGGATACAATTCCTTCAGCAAGAAATCCTTTCATTGTTCGTGATGGAATGCTAGTCAGTTTAGGAACACCTCAAGGGCACGTGATAACTGACGCCACCCATGAAAATTTTAGATTGGACATTGAATACCGCTTTGCTGGAGAGCCAGGTAATTGCGGAGTGCTTGTTTTCGCTTCAACCCCTAGATCACTTTATAAAATGTTTCCTAAATCTATTGAAGTTCAAATGATGCATGAAAATGCGGGTGACTTTTGGTGTATTGTTCAAGATATCACTACAGATAATATGTTAGAACGTCGAGGCACAAAGGCAGAATGGGGCATAACAGAAGGTAAAAAGCGCCGTATTTTAAACCTAACTGATGGCTCTGAAAAATCAGTAGGTGAATGGAATACAATGAAAATCGAATGCCTTGGAAATCAGATCAAAGTATGGGTGAATGGAGATTTTGTAAACCATGGTTATGACGCTACTGCAAGCAGCGGACAAATTGCTTTACAAGCAGAGGGCTCAGAAGTAGAATTTCGTAAAGTAGATATTACCCCAATTACGAGGTTAAGCAATTAACCCTAGCCAACCAAATCAGCGATTTCTTGAACTGTTTTGCCGTAATAATTCCATAAACCTAGATAAAGTCCTATTTTTGCCGACCCATAAGAAAAGGATACCATGACGGAAAGCACAACAGGAGTACAACAAATCAAAACAGACAAAGAACTTTATAGCTACCAACAAGGGGCTATCAATCAAATCTTCGATAAATTTGATACTGCGGCTGAAGATTATCACTTACTTTATCAGTTACCAACAGGTGGCGGTAAGACCGTTATCTTCTCTGAAATGGTTCGACAATACCTAAAAAATCATAATAAAAAGGTACTGGTTATGACGCATCGGGTGGAACTGTGCCGACAAACTTCTGAAATGCTTACTGGCTTCGGCGTAATGAATAAAGTAGTTGACAGTAAAGCTGATTTAGATGATCAAGCTGATTATAGCTGCTATGTGGCAATGGTAGAAACCTTGAATAATCGATTGAATGATGAAAAACTTGATATTTCTGATATTGGTTTAGTAATTATTGATGAGGCGCACTACAACTCCTTTACAAAACTTTTTAAATTTTTCGAAAAATCATTCATTTTAGGCGTAACAGCAACGCCCCTAAGTTCAAACAAAGAACTGCCTATGAAAGGCAATTATGATGAATTGATTGTAGGTGAAACTATAGAGGCCCTAATTGAAAATGATTTTTTGGCGCGTGCAGAGGTCTTCCAATACGATATGGCATTAACTTCGCTCGAAGTAGGTTCTAACGGCGACTATACGGTGAAATCATCTGAAGATTTATACTCCAGTCCCTTAATGCTTGACAAGCTTTTACAAGCCTACGAAAAGCATTCCAAAGGAAAGAAAACGTTAATATTTAACAATGGTATTCAAACTTCAATAAATGTGTACCATACGTTCAATGCTGCTGGCCTGCCGATTATGCATTTAGATAATACAGCAACCAAAAAGCAACGAAAGCAAATTCTAAAGTGGTTTAAAGAAACACCAGATGCTATTTTGTCTTCGGTAAGCATATTAACTACTGGTTTTGATGAGCCAACAATAGATACTATTATTTTAAACAGGGCAACAAAGTCATTGACGCTGTATTATCAAATGATAGGTCGTGGATCTCGTATCTTGAATAACAAGTCAAAATTTACAGTAATTGATTTAGGGAATAACAACTATAGGTTCGGACCTTGGGGTGCTGATTTAGATTGGCAAACCATTTTTAAGTCCCCTAATTTTTACATGGACCGTATTTCGGATGACGAGAGTATTGAAGAGCAATTCAAACACGAAATGCCTCCAGAACTTCGAGCAGAGTTTGCTAAATCTGAAGAGGTCTTTTTTGATATTAAAAATGTATATCGAACTGCAACCAGTAAAGGAGAGTCTTCTAAAGTTGTTTTGGAACGTTCCATTGAACAGCATGCTAAAATATGTATTGAAAATAGCGAAGATGTTTATGACGCACTTGGACTTGCGAAAATGCTAAAAGATGATGTTGACAATCGCATACAGACCTATGCCAAATGTATTAGTAGAAGCACTTACAATTTTGTGCATTGGTTGAAAGACGATTATAAGAAAAAACTGAACGCATATCTGCGTCAAAATTTCGATAAAGTTTTTGAGGAAATTCACGGACACCCGCCAGAAGAATAATTGAGAAGTACCAAGAAAGCGGTTGTACCTTTGGTCGATTCATTTTTCTTGCTTTGCAAAAATTAAAAAGTATGCTTTCTTTCGACGACTTTAAAATTTCTAATCTCTTACGAAATGCGATTGCTGATCTTGGCTTTACAGATCCAAGGCCAATTCAAGCAAAAGCTTTTCCTGTAATTCTATCAGGTAAAGATATGGTCGGTATTGCGCAAACAGGCACAGGCAAGACTTTTGCATATATGTTGCCCATTCTGCAAATGTTGCCGTTTTCAAAAGAAAAACAGCCTAGAGTCTTAATACTTGTACCTACAAGAGAATTAGTAGTGCAAGTGGTGGAAGAAGTCGAAAAGTTTGGTAAATATTCGTCGATAAAAGTATTGGGGGTATATGGCGGTACCAATATGAACCGTCAAAAAGAAGCTTTAGCTGAAGGTTCAGATATTATAGTAGCAACACCGGGTCGGCTCTATGATTTAATATTAAGCAGAGCACTACGACTGAAATCTCTTAAAAAATTAGTTATTGATGAGGTTGATGTCATGTTAGATTTAGGCTTTCGCTATCAGTTAACCAATATCATGGACTTGCTACCAGAACGAAGGCAAAATATTATGTTTTCGGCTACTATGACCGAAAATGTAGATACCCTAATTAACGACTATTTTATTAACCCTACGAAAGTCACAGTAGCCCTAAGTGGAACACCTTTAGATAATATACATCAGTCCTGTTATTCTGTTCCTAACTTCTACACAAAAGTTAATTTACTTATTGACTTATTACAAGATAATATTCTGTTTCACAAGGTCTTAGTGTTTGTTTCAAACAAACGAAGTGCAGATCGTTTGTTTGAAGCTTTGGATGAATTCTACGGAAGTGAAACGTGCATCATTCATTCTAATAAAACACAAAATTACAGACTACGATCGATCAAACAATTCGACGAAGGAAAGAATAGAATTTTAGTCACGACAGACGTTATGGCTCGCGGATTAGATTTAGACAAAATTTCTCATGTTATTAATTTTGATACACCTGCATATCCAGAAAACTACATGCATAGAATCGGCAGAACTGGCAGAGCCGAGGAGAAAGGAGCGTCACTTTTATTTTTTACCGAAAAAGAAAAAGCGAACAAAGAAGCGATAGAAAAATTAATGGATACTAAGATTCAAGAAATCGAACTTCCTAAACATATTGAAATTGCTACGCGACTTACTCCTGCGGAAACTCCTAAAATTATCGAAGGCGACAACCCCATCAAACGTGACAAAGAAGAAATAGGCGCTGGTTTTCATGAGAAAAAGGAAAAAAATAAGCGTACCAATCAAGGAGGCTCTTATAAGCGTATTATTGAAAAAAAGTACAAGAAGGCAAAAACCAAAGGGGATAAGAACTATAATAAACGAAACAAGCGGAAATAAATAGACTTGAGACCGCTGCGCTAATAGATGTAAGACTAAAAAATAAATATAATATCTAATTCAGATATAATTACAAATAAATACGATTGATATAATTATCGAAAAGTTTATCTGACACTAATGAAAAAGAACGAAGACGTTCAAAACAAACCGATTACGGTTCAAGAAATTGATAAATGCATTGCTACGCTGCAGCAGTTAGTGGAACAGACAGATTTAATTTTTGATATTCCAAAAGAGAAGCGAACTGCTTTGATTAAGGTGTCTGGCCAATTATCTCGCCCCAGTCGTGAGGAGTTTTCTAGAAGAAAAAAAGATGCAAAAAAAGCTCAGAAACGAAAACAAGCAGCAAGAGATCGAAATGCGCGCAAAGAAACGGGAATTCGCAGCGCACGCAAAGCAGTAGTTTTTGTGGCCCCAAAATTGCTTCCAGCGGCTGAATTATCTAGCAAAGAAACTCAAGAACTGGCTTCTCCTAGAAATTGTTATGTCTGTAAAACCGAGTTTACCAAACTGCATCATTTTTATGATACCATGTGCACCGCATGTGGAGATTTTAACTATGCCAAACGCTTTCAAACAACAGAATTGAAAGGTCAGGTAGCTGTAATTACAGGTTCAAGACTTAAAATTGGATATCATATAACTTTAATGCTTTTAAGGGCAGGGGCTACTGTTGTTGCGACAACACGCTTTCCTGCAGATTCGGCCTTACGTTTTTCTAAAGAAGAAGATTTTACAGAATGGGGGCATCGACTAAGAATTCATGGCCTTGATTTACGGCATATTCCAAGTGTAGAAATTTTCTGCAATTATATTGAACAGCGATATGAACGTTTAGATATTTTAATCAACAATGCGGCTCAAACGGTACGTCGCCCTGCAGGTTTTTATCAGCATTTAATGCCTAATGAAGAAAAGCCGATATCGGAGCTACCCAAGTACGCCGCCGATTTATTGAAAGATCATCAAGCTTGCTTGCAAGAATTACAAGTGTTGACCTCCACAGCTTCTTCCAACCAAAACATGCCAGTAACATGGCATGGTCCTGAACCTGGTATCGGACTTCGTGCTTCAGCAAAGCTTTCACAAATTCCCTATAGCTTTGATAATTCACTTCAAACCAAAGAAGTGTTTCCGGAAGGGGAGTTAGACGCCGATTTGCAACAAGTAGATCTTCGCAAAACCAACAGCTGGCGACTCAAATTAGGGGAAATAGAAACTACTGAAATGATTGAAGTACAATTGGTAAACTCCGTTGCGCCTTTTGTTTTATGCAATCGCCTTTCCGAATTGATGAAAAAGGAAAATACCGGTATGAAGCATATTATTAATGTTTCTGCTATGGAGGGTAAGTTTCATCGATTTTTCAAAGAAGACCGTCATCCGCATACGAATATGGCAAAAGCGGCATTGAACATGCTCACCCACACCGCAGCGGGCAGCTTGGCAAAAGATGGTATATATATCAATGCTGTTGATACAGGTTGGGTTACTGATGAAGACCCGGCCGAGTTAGCTAAGCGCAAAGAAGAACTACACGATTTTCAACCGCCCTTAGATATTGTGGATGGGGCTGCCAGAGTAATGGACCCTTTAATTGATGGAATAAACACAGGCAAGCATTGGAGTGGTAAGTTTTTAAAGGACTATCGGCCTATTGATTGGTAGATTTTTGTAATATTAGATTGAAACTAGAACTTAGTTAAACTTCCAAGTAACAATTCGACTTTGTTTATTTCCAATTTGCATTTTAATAACTTCATATCTAGCTCCAAGCTTTATAATTTGCTTTTTAATTTTAGGCAGATGTTCTGATCGTGATACTAAACTGGTAAAAAGACCTACTTGATTTTTAAAACTTTTACTCTCCTTAATCATTCGTTTTAAAAAGAGTGCTTCACCACCGTTACACCATAACTCATGTGATTCTCCTCCAAAATTTCTTTGATATTTGTTAGAAATTTTTAAATTTTTTCGTTTCTTTTCTGCAACTTGTCTAGCCTCTTCTTGCGAACTATAAAACGGGGGATTACACATTGTAAAATCAAAATATTCCTCTGGTTTTATAATTCCTGCAAACAAGTTTGCTGGCTCCTTCTGAAATCTTATTTCCACGTTTCCAACAAGCTTTGGATTACTTTTAATATTCGCTTTTGCCACGATTATGGCTTTTTCATCAATATCACATCCTACCATTTGCCAATTATAAACTTTTGCACCTAAAATAGGATAAACACAATTTGCACCGGTACCGATATCTAGTCCCTTGACCTTGTTTTGATTTTTCTTTAACGAAACAACATCCGCCAAATAATGAATATAATCTACCCGACTGGGAATGGGTGGACATAAATACCCTTTCGGAATATTCCAATCTAGAATTCCATAATCTGAAATCAAAATGGCTTTGTTTAATGCAAATATCGCATTTGGGTCTTCAAAATTAATCGTTTTTGACCCGTGTTCATTCTCAAATACAAACGCAGCTAACCCGGCGTTAGCTTCGACAAGAGTCGCAAAATCGTATGGGGTATGATGTAAATTATTTGGATGCATTTATATATGGCTATGAATGTCAAAGGTACGTGTAATACAAGCTTTAATTCGTATTTTTAAAAAACCAAAACCAATATATGCGAATTCTATTTCTTCTTCTGGCTCTGCTATTATTTTCTTGTAAAAGCTCAAATTCTCTGGTTGCAGCTAAACATGTATATCCCAATCCTGTTGACACCACATCAAAGCCCATAATGCTTCAAAAGAAAGAGACCTATCATCTAAAAGGTTTAAGTGCAACGAATGACTTTCCATCGGCGCGTCTTAATAGTTTTGTTCAAAACAATGATTCTACCTACACCGCGAGTATTTGGCCAGAAAATTTCCCTATTAATCCAAGTCCTTGGTATGCTTTTAAACTTTGGTCTGAAACTGAAAGAGCTATTTATATCAACCTAGATTACTCCAATGGCGCGAAACATCGTTATGCTCCAAAAACAAGTTCAGACGGAGAAAATTGGAGCTTGTTAGACTCCACCTTATTGCAAAGAGGAGTGGATAGCACTAGTGCCCAAATAAAACTCAAAGTAAGTACCGATACCCTTTGGGTTGCCGCGCAAGAAATTCAAGACCATCGAAGAGTAGGAGCGTGGGTGAAGCAAATGGCTCGAAATTCTAATGCTACAAGTTCGATTGCAGGAAAAAGTGCAATGGGAAGAGATTTATATCATATAAATATTAGTAAAGGTGATTACAAAAACAAACCCACCGTTATTATAATCAGCCGCCAACATCCGCCCGAAGTAACGGGTTTTCTTTGTTTGAAAGCCTTTGTAGAGACCATAATTGAAGAAGGTGCAACTAATGGATTTTTAGAACAGTACCGGGTAATGGTGTATCCGTTGATGAATCCGGATGGAGTGGATTTAGGGCACTATCGTCATAATACAGGTGGTGTAGATTTGAATCGTGACTGGAGTCAATACCATCAACCAGAAATTAAGCAAGTAACTAGCCACATGGTTCGAGAAACGGTAATTAATAAAAATGAAGTATTACTCGGTTTAGATTTTCATAGTACCTATCATGATGTTTATTACACCCCTCATGAAAGCGTGGAGCGAAAAATACCCGAGTTCACAAAAGCCTGGCTAGAAAAAATTAGACTAGCTGTTGGTTTGGATGATATTAATGAAAGTCCGGGTAAAATTAGTCGTCCCACCTCAAGTGGCTGGTATAATCAACAGTTTGGGGCTACTGGTATTACCTATGAAATAGGGGATGATACTCCCAGAGCGTTCATCAAAGTTAAAGGCGTTGCATCAGCCAAAGCAATGATGGAATTACTGCTTAAAAACTAAAATTCCTGATTCATTTGTTGCAAACTATACGTAGTATTGCAAGATCATAGTACGCTGCGAATCAACCATGTCAAAATCAAAAAATACCACATTAATCGTTCTGGCATTTTTCTCCATTTATGTCATTTGGGGCTCTACCTATTTGTTGAATAAAATTGCCGTATCGGAATTAGCACCTTTTATGCTTGCTTCGATTCGTTTTATAATTGCGGGTATTTTGATTTTTATTATTGCCAAATTAATGGGGAAATCAATCGCCATTACTAAAAAGCAACTAGGCAATGTAACCATAGCCGGATTCCTTTTTCTAACTTTTGGGAATGGCGTAGTCGTTTGGGCTTTAAAATATGTGGATAGCGGATTTGCATCTTTAGAAATATCAGCGCAACCACTCTTAGTTTTACTTTTGATGCTCATATTTCAAGGAAAGAAAATACAACCAATGTCTATCATTGGAGTTGTTCTAGGAATTATTGGGATTTATCTTCTCGTGAGTCAGAAAGAGGTATTGCGCCAAGAAAACTCAATTTTGGGTATGATCATGATTTTTGTTTGTATGATCAGTTGGGGCTATGGCAGTCTATTTGTTGGTAAAGCTGACTTACCAAAAAATTACTTTGTCAATACGGGGTATCAAATGCTAACTGGTGGTGTCATGTTGTTCATTGCAAGTCTGGCTTTTCAAGAAACCTGGTCTTCTCCGTTAGAATGGAGCACCGATGTGCAATGGTCTATGATTTTACTAATCATATTCGGAAGCATTGTTGCCTTCACGTCTTTCAACTATTTACTCAGAGCGGTTTCTCCTGAAAAAGTGGCTACATCTACCTATGTAAACCCCATAATAGCACTTGCACTTGGATGGTATTTTCTAGACGAACAAATAACTACACAATCTATTGTTGCAGCTATTGTATTGTTAACTGGCGTATATTTTATTAATACCAAAAAGAAGTTGACACTTTTCTCGAGGTTCAAAAATAATCTAAAGAATTCAGATTAGTTACCCACAAAACGTTTTACAGCGTAGGCAATTGCAATAAATACAAATTGAAAGGGCACTCGTTTTATTGCCAAATCATGACTGCCGATAGCTGGTGTATCTGAAAAGACATCCCAAATATGAATAGGTAAGAAAAGTAACATGAGTACAATTACACCCGTTGCAGCTCGTTTAGTATACTTCGGAATAAATAGTAAAACTCCCAAAACAATTTCCACAACTCCTGAAGCATAAACAATCATGGTCTTAGCAGGCAGAAAAGCAGGGACAAAAGGTTCGTAAAAAGCCGGAGTTAGGAAATGTTTTACTCCTGCATAAATCAGAAAGAGTGATAAAATGACCTGTACTACTTTCCAAACTATTTTCATGAAGACATTTTTAGGCACAACAAAGATGCATTTTTAAATCGTTGCATTTACAATGCTATTGGTATTACATCGCCTGGTGATAATTCGTCTAAAGTAATTTCGTCTACTCTAACCCGAACCAAGCGAAGGGTTGGAAACCCTACAGCAGCAGTCATTTTGCGCACTTGACGAAACTTTCCTTCTGTAATAACAATTCGTATCCAAGAATTCGGGCGATGTCTTCCCAAACGAATTTTTGGACTTGGTTTTGGTAGGAGTGGAGCTGAAATAGCCTCGACAGCACAAGGTTTAGTTTGATATTTTTTACCTTCAAATCCGATTTCTACTCCGAGCTGTAAATCTGCGATAGCCTTTGATGAAATAAGTCCATCCAATTGTGCAAAATATTCTTTTTCGATTCCTGATCGGTTGATAGTGTCACTTAGTTTACCATCGGTAGTCATGAGCAGTAATCCTTCCGATTTTTCATCCAAGCGACCAATGGGCATTATTCCCTCAGGAAAATTAAATAATGATGTTAAGAACTTCTTTTTTGCCGTTTCTTTAGGATTGTTTGAAGCCAGTTGACTTAACATACCAAAGGGCTTATACAATTTAAAATGAAAATGTGCTTTAGATATGGTCATTTTTTAATTAAGCCACTTATTTAGCATAATAATTCTTTGTTATTTCTTCCATCACCCAATTGGTTCTAATAGCCGTTGTACCCGTACTAGGGCATACCCCTTTACCCAACAAATCATCAACTATAGTTTGAATCAAAGGTTGTTGTATGTGTTTTGGAATTTCAAATTCAAACACTTCCATTGCCACGCCTGTGCGTTCCACATATAGCTTAGGCGCACCAAAAAAAGACAAGTGTATTTGACCTTTAGAGCCTATAAATGTTACTTCCTCTTTTTCTGAAATAGCATTGGCTGTAAAACACCAAATACCAGAACCGACAACTCCACTTTTAAATTCAAAACTGGCAGAAACAATATCAGCAGCGGTATAAGCACCGACTTGATTAGATGCAAAACCTGATACTGAACTAATCGGGCCTAAAGCATGATCTAAAAAATCAAGTTGATGGGCTGCTAAATCGTAAAAATAACCTCCACCAGAAACTTCAGGATCTACACGCCAATTGATGGGCATAGTTGTAACTATATTAGAAAGTAAATCTGGATCAAGCGTTTTGTACATTTCTATTTTTACCATCCGCAAATCACCGATAACACGTGCTGCTAATAGTGTTTTAAGTTTCTCAAAATTAGGAAGCTTTCTTCGATAATAGGCAATATATAGAGGAACCTGAGCTGCTGCACAAGCATCAATCATTTGTTGACACTCCGCTCTGGTTCTAGCCATGGGCTTTTCTACATATACGGGTTTTCCTGCTTTTGCCGCTTTTATCGTTAAGTTAAGGTGCGCATTGGGCGGTGTTGCAATATAAATAGCGTTGACTTTAGGATCATTAATTAATGCATCGGCATTATCGTACCAAGTATCAATTTGATGCCGTTCTGCATAATCTTTTGCCTTTGCACCGTTTCGGCGCATTACAGCAACAACTTCAGAATATTCAACCTTCTGCATAGCGGGTGCACTTTTCACTTCACATACATCACCAACACCCAAAATGCCCCAGCGAACAGTATCGTCCTTTATTTTTTTCTTTATTTGATTCAAGTGGATTGATTTTGAAGGTGTAGTATGTCTTGCCATACGGTATCATTTATAGGAATTCCGTTTTGCATATGCTCCGCTCTTCGCTTTATGGTTTGGCTACCGGGATACTCTATAGGTTTACCTTCCTGCTCAGGAATAGCGGAAGTTATATGATTAATAATTTCATCTACTAAGGTCTTGTGTCTACTTCCATCATTCATTTGTTTGGCATCAAAACAAATAAACACTTGTGAAAGCCCGTATTCAGCTTCTAAGGTTCCTATTTCTGCCGTAGACTTTCCTGAAGAAAGCAGGGTTACCAGTAAATCAACCAAAATAGACATTCCGGAACCTTTCCAATACCCAGTTGGGAATAGTCTTTTCGTTTCTAAAATCGTTTTCGGATTGGCTGAATGTTTCCCTTCAACATCAAATCCGCCATCAAAAGGGAGCTCTTTTCCCTCCATAGCATACTTTTCCATTTTTCCATAGGAGAACTGTGAAAGCGACATATCTAAAACGATATGTCCGTCTTCATTTGGTACCGCCATAATCAATGGATTGTTTCCTGTATTTGGGGCTTTGGCTCCCCAAGAAGGCATGTTGGGCATGGTATTCGTGAAACACATTGCAATACATCCAGCATCTGCTGCCTGCCATCCGTAGGTGCCACCGCGCATCCAATGGCTTCCGTTTTGTAGCGCCACACATCCCATACCCGATTCTTTAGCCAGTTTAATGGCACGCTTCATACAGAAATGGGCTGTTAATGGTCCCGGAGCTAATTTACCATTCCAACGCTCAAAACTACCAAGGGCTAATTTTTGCACAGGTTTGACGCCCAATTTCACATAACCATCTGTAATGGTTTTTAGAAACACAGGAAAACGATTTACACCATGCGAATGATAACCGTCAGCTGTGGAATCTGCAAATATTTTAGCACATAGAACAGATTCTTCTTGCGTGAATCCTGTTTGGTGGAGAACAGTTTGAAGTACTTTTAAAAGTTTATTGTATTCAATTATTGCCATTTAATTTTTTTATCTAGCTTCTAAAATAGCCAAAAGATGAATAGGTTGCTTGTTAGACAAGGCTGATACATTTTTTACAAATTAGAATATTCCCTATATTTAGTCATCACATATTGATAATCATACAACTATGTCAAATACAACGGAATCTAGTCGTCGAGAATTTATAAAAAAGTCAGGTATCGTACTTGTAGGAGGATCTTTAGCTTATCCTTCAGGTCTTTATGCTACCAAAAATATATCCAAAGACCATGTTTTAAAAGTAGGTCTCATTGGCTGTGGTGGTCGGGGTACAGGCGCAGCATCACAGGCTTTACATGCTGACCCTAATGTTGTTTTAACTGCAATGGGTGATGTGTTTGCAGATCGTTTGGAAGGCTCACTAATGGAATTGAATAAAATCAAACCAGACCAAATCAAAGTAGATAAAGCTCACAAATTTATTGGTTTCGATGCTTATCAAAAGGTAATCGATTCGGGTGTTGATGTAGTATTACTTACGACGCCGCCAGCTTTTCGACCTGCTCACCTAACAGCAGCAATTGCTGCTGGTAAACATGCCTTTTGTGAGAAACCCGTTGCTGTTGACGCTCCTGGTGTTAGAAAGGTTTTGGCTGCCGCTAAAATGGCAAAAGAGAAAGAACTAAGTATCGTATCAGGCTTTTGCTTTCGGCATGATTTGATGAATAAAGACATAGTGGGTCGTGTTTTAAATGGAGATATTGGAGAAGTAAGAGCCGCAACGGCATTTCGACACGGCGGTGAACTTTGGTTCAAAGACCGACAACCAGATTGGACAGAAATGACACATCAAATGCGAAACTGGTATTATTACAATTGGTTATCAGGAGATTTCATAGTAGAACAATCAATTCATAGCTGCGATCTAATAGCTTGGTCAATGGGTGACGAAATGCCTATTAAAGCTGTTGGTTCAGGCGGTAGGCAAGTACGAACCGATGAAAAATACGGCAATATTTACGATCACTTTGCGGTGGAATATGAATATGCCAATGGTGCAAAGTCGTACTTATTTACAAGGCAGCAAGCGAATACCAAGGGTAGAAACACCTTAGAAGTATTTGGTACGGAAGGTAGTGCTAACTTGAACTTATATGGCAAAGGTGAAATTAAAGGTAAAAATCCTTTTACCTATCGCGGCGAAAAGAACGATATGTTTCAAGCAGAACATGACCAGCTTTTTGCAGCGATACGCAGCGGAAAGCCTGTTAACAACGGCGACATTATGGCTACTAGTACTATGATGGGTATTATGGCTCGTACGGCAGGATATTCAGGACAAGAAGTCACTTGGGATGAGGCTTTTAATGACACCGAAGGATTAGGACCTAGTTTTGAAGACTATGCTTGGGACTATAAATACGATATGCCGCCAATTGCTATTCCGGGAAAAACTAAACTTTTATAGCTTTATAACCTTTAAATTATGAAAAAATTAATTGTACTTATTTTCTGTGTAGCTTTTAGTGTCAGCCTTAGCTACTGTCAAGAACCCGACATTGTTTTCGGAACCGAAACGACTTTAGAGGCCTTAACTTCTGAAGCGAAAAATTCTGAGAATCAAATCAATTGGGTCAATGTAAATACCGATTCAGATACTTGGCGCGTTAAAGACGACCTTTTAATTTGTAAAGGATTACCGATTGGTGTAATGCGCTCAGCAAAGCAATACGAAAATTTTATATTGGAGGTAGAATGGCGACATATGGAAGCTGGTGGAAATTCGGGCGTTTTCGTTTGGAGTGATGCTACACCTGACCCTGTTTCAAGACTTCCTGGTGGGGTAGAGGTTCAAATGTTAGAATTGGATTGGGTCAACCTCAATACCCGAGATGGAAAAAAACCACCGATAGCCTATGTTCATGGAGAATTATTTGGAGTTGGGGGAGTAGAAACCATTCCAGATACTCCTAGAGGCACGCGCAGTAAATCGATAGAAAATAGAGCCTTAGGAAAAGGAGAATGGAACAGTTACACCGTAGTTTGTGTTGACGGAACTATCAAACTTTCGGTTAACGGAAAATTTGTAAATGGTATCAGCAAATCGACCATCAAGAAAGGATATCTTTGTTTAGAATCAGAAGGGGCAGAAATTCATTTTCGAAATTTTAAGCTTACAGCGTTGCCTTCTGGGGTAACAAGCGAAGCTCAAACCGCAAATGAATTACCTTCAAATTAGCACTAAAAGCCATCTTGAATATTTAAAATGATAGACCGCAGAAAATTTATAAAACAATCTAGTGTATTAACCACAATGGCTCTTATGCCAATATCGAACTTTGCCATGCCGATGAAACCCAAATTTAAAATGGGATTACAGCTCTTTACCATTCGCGACGCAATGTCTAAAGACCCAATTGCTGCCTTAAAAACTGCTGCTGCACTTGGTTATCAAGATTTAGAAACGTATGGATATGATGGTGAAAAAGATATGTATTACGGTTATTCTTCTTCCGATTTTAAAAAAATTCTTGAAGATCTCCAGTTAACTGCTACAAGCGGACATTATGGCTTTTCTGATTACTTTGAGTCATCAGCAGATGAGCTAAAACGCTTTGTAAATCAATGTATTGTTGGTGCCAAAGCTTTGGACAAAAGTTATATTACTTGGCCATGGCTCGACCCAAAGTATAGAACTATTGAAAATTTTAAAATACTAGCAGACAAGTTGAATGTAATTGGGGAGCAGGTAACCAAAGCAGGACTCGGTTTTGCATATCACAACCATGATTTTGAATTTACGGATTACCAGGGTAAAAATGGTTATGACAGTATTTTAAATGACACGAATCCAGATTTGGTTAAGCTTCAAATGGATATGTATTGGGTAGAACATTCTTCAAAAAAGAGTCCAGCACAACTCATCGCTGAAAACCCAGGTCGCTATGTCATGTGGCATATTAAGGATATGGATAAAGTGACACGAGATTATTCTGAACTCGGTAATGGATCTATTGATTACATTGAAATGCTAGCTGCAATTGATACCGATGTATTGCAATATTATTATCTAGAACAGGGCGGTAATTTTGCCACAAATTCTATGCAAAGTATTACTGATAGTGCGAACTACTTCAAGAAACATTTGCAAAAATTTCTATAAAACCTAACCCATAACTTCGATAAAAAACCAATACATCAAAATTTACGAAAAGTGAATTTGAAAAAAAAAGAGTTCTAAAACTAAAAAGACCTTTATACGCTTTACCACGAAAAGGTCTTTTGATTTTACAATTTGAAGCTGATACTACTATTTAAATCCAAATTTTTTCAGTCCCTTACGACTAATTTTAATAGCCTCTAAAGGCTGTAGTCCATCAAAAGTTTGATCCTGCTCTACAAGGTAATATTTCATTCCTGAAAGTTTCTTTTGGGCTAATATAGGAGCGAAATCTATTGTACCATTTCCTACAGGTGCAAAACGACCTTGATCATCCATATCTTTAACATGCCACATTTTAAACCTTTTCGGATACTTTTTAAAATAAGCTAAGGGGTCAGCCCCAGCTTTGGTTACCCAAAATAAATCCATCTGAAAATTCACATATTTCGGATTACAATTTTCAAGTAGGTAATCAATAGGTATAATTCCGTCTGCATCTTTTTTAAATTCAAAATCATGATTGTGGTATAAAAGTTTGAGTCCGGCTTTATGTGCTTTCTCTCCCATATCATCTAAAATTTTGGCAAGATTTGCTGCACCACCAGTCATGCTCATGCTACTCGTCGCCTGATCATACTTAAATAATCCCATTGGCGGAATTGGCACAACAAAGTATTTAAAACCAGCAGCTTTAGCATCTACAAACATTTTTGCAGCATTATCAAGGGTAACATCAGATTGATGTGTACTAATCGGTTTTAGCTTTAATTGCTTTACATATGTTTTAAATTCCTTTGGCGTCATACCATAGTATTTGCCTTCTTTGTATCCTGCAGCTTCAATATTTTTATACCCCGCTTCTGCAACCGCTTTTAGAGTAGCTTTGGCATTTGTACCCATATCATTACGCACAGTATATAAGGCTAAACCACCCATTTGATCTTGAGCAGATAATAGTGGAGTAGCTAAAAAGCATAGTATTAGAAAAGGTATAGCTGACTTTTGGATTGTTTTTTTCATAATTCTTATTTTGTTTGCTACTAAAATAGGATAAAATGTAATTAGGCGCAGCATCTATCTAAATTCTACAGCGAATACTTCGTTTTAACTCAAATTCTAAGGACAATTAACTTTAAGATGCTATTTTTGAAATGTGAATCAATACCAAAGCCATCACATGAAAACTTCATTCTATAGTACCTCAACGATTTTAAGCATTACACTTCTTATATGCTGTTTTTCTTGTAAAGAAGAGAAAAAAATGGAAGCAACCCCAGAACCACTGGTGCAATATGAAGAGACTGAATCTGTGTTGCCCATCAACAAATTGAAACTGCCAATAGGGTTTAAAATTGAAGTCTTTGCCGATAGTATTGATGGCGCTCGTTCAATGGCAATGGGAGATGATGGCACACTCTATGTCGGAACACGTAACGAGAATATCGTATATGCCATTCGAGATAGAGACAAAGATTATAGAGCTGATCAAGTTATTCTTTTAGATACTGCGTTTCAAATGCCTAATGGTATTGCTTATAAAGATGGTTCGTTATATGTAGCAGAAGTTAATAGGTTATTGCGCTACGACAGTATAGCCTCTTATTTGAATAAACTTCCAGAACCAAAAGTGATCTATGATGATTACCCGACCGAATTTCATCATGGATGGAAATACATTGCTTTTGGACCTGATGAAAAACTATATGTTCCGGTTGGCGCTCCTTGTAATATTTGTGATTCTACCGTATCTGATAAACGTTTTGCTAGTATCACGCGCATGAATGCTGATGGTAGCAATCGCGAAGTTTATGCCCATGGCGTGCGCAACTCTGTTGGATTTACTTGGCACCCTGATACTCAAGAAATGTATTTTACAGATAACGGTCGCGATATGTTAGGTGATGACATTCCGCCATGTGAGTTGAATCGTGTAACGAAGGCCGGGCAGCATTTTGGCTACCCATTTTGTCATGGGGGAGTGATAAAAGATCCTGAATTTGGTGATCAACACCCGTGTTCTGACTTTGTTGCTCCAGTTCAAATGCTTGGGGCTCATGTAGCGCCATTGGCTGTTAAGTTCAATACGGGAAATATGTTTCCTGAAAAATATAAAGATTTTGCGTTTATCGCAGAACACGGTTCTTGGAATCGCTCTAAAAAAGTGGGCTATAAAATTGCATTAGTCCAAATACAAGACGGCGAAGCAACTGCCTATGATACTTTTCTTGAAGGTTGGTTAGATGAAGAAACTCAAGAACGCTTTGGCCGACCCGTTGATCTTTTATTCCTTGAAGATGGTTCGCTTTTAATTTCTGATGATTTTGGTGATGCTATCTATCGCGTCACTTATGAGGGCGATCAATTAGCAAGTAAATAAGTGAACTAATTCAATAATTTAATATGCGGAAAATTACTTATTCCGTCTTAATGACCTATTAAGCTTTTACATAAAATGACTGAAGCGCAAGCTGTCAAAGAAATGAAAGCCGCAGGTTTTACTTTAGCAAGCAATAAAGTTAATCTACCTTGGCAGCATTGTATGGTATTTGTGAAAAGCTAAAGAGGTTGCTAATTAAATAACATAAAACACACCCAAACCCATAGTAATCGTTTACTTATTACATAAGTATATTAAATAGTTGCACATTGAAAATCCAAACGCAATCTCATTCCGTATACTACCACGTAGTATTAACTAATATTCAGTTTTTTACCAAATGACCATTTTTTACAGGAGATTTTTCTACGCTATACTACCCGTAATTTCATTTGCTTTATTTCCGAATAACCTCATTAGTCAAGACAAAGATCGTTTTATTGGTTTTCAAAAAATCGGTGAATATTCTGGGCAAGCAAACTATGAATACCTTATTTCAGACCAAGACACCATCTTTGATGGTTCTTTTAAAATACAACGCTCTAGCCTAGAAGCATTGTTAAATAAAGAAGATATTTCCTTTTTGTTCCAAGGAAATTTTAAAAACGGAGAACCCAATGGCCCCTGGCGTTTTCAATTTGGTAAATTTAAATCTGATAGGCAGTCTAAAGTTGTCGATTTTGAATATCGGATACGTATAAGTGGAGAACAGGAAGAAGGAGTTGGAGCTTTAAGGGATGGGAAACCCGATGGTATATGGGTCTATCAAGTGAATGACATCAAGGACTCTGAAATAGAAAAAACGCTTTTCAAAAGTGAAGTGAATTTCGAAAACGGAATACCACAACGCAATTTTCAGATAGAAGACGACCAAGCTATTTTAGTAGGCCGTTTTCTGCGCAACGGATTAGCACATGATGAATGGACTTCCTACGACGTTGCAACTGTAACAAATACAGAAAGTTGGTTCTTTGAAGAAGGTTTATTAAAAAGAATTCAAGTTGATTCTAACGGCACGCCCAAAGAGATTCCAGTCTTTAGTTCAACTGCAAGTGCTTATAAAGTCATCAATTTTGACTTGAATTATCTCGAACTATTGAAAACCACCTTAGCTCTAAATTCAAATAAGGTTCAACTGAATGAAAATTTGAGTGGTTTACTTTCAAAAAATGAAGCGTATTATCAAAAAGTAAATACTATTTTATCAAAATTAGGTACTGCTAATTTCAAACCTAATTTTAAAGTGCAAGTACCGTATTATCAAATGGATTCGGTAGCTATTGATCATCTTATGGCTATCAAAGAGAATTTCATAGCAGCAGACTCGATTCGTAAAAGAATATTGTTAAACAGTCATCTCAATATTTTAAAACGCTCTAATGCTGATACCTTCTATTATTTCGAAAGTATGGCTAAAATTTCCGAAGCATTTCTTGATCCGTTAGCACGGCTGGTAAATTATCATGAAAAAGAAATTTTGCCTTACATCAATGACGAACAATTTATTGAGCAATTATGGGCTACCGGTAAGCCATCTAAAATAATTACGATAGCTATAGACAGTTTAGGAACTGAAAGAAATTTTGAACTACCAAACAGTACAGATTTCAGTTTTGACGAAAATAATTTTGGCGCTGTTCGTCAACTATCTGCTTATGCCAAACAAAGTGCTGAAGCCATTCAAAACTCACTTTCTGATCAATTGACCACACAAGAAAACCAGCAAGCTCTTATGTCAATAGAAGAAGAATTAATTACCCAAAATGAAGCATTAGTAACGCAAATAGATTCTTCTAGTCAAAAACTTACGGAAACCTATGCACCTGTATTAAAAAGTATACGAAACTTAGCGGAGAATTCTCTAATCAGCTTTGCTACAACAGAAGATATCTCTTATAAGCTAACCTACGGTAAAGACTTAAAAGAATGTTTTGAACAATTGAAAGCACTTACTAACTCCATTACTACAATACCTGAACAGTTTGTGGCTATTGATTCATTATACCAAGATTCAGTATTTAATCCCTTTATGTCGGTGGTAATGAATGAAGCAGTAAAAAAGAGAATAACTACGGCCTATGAGAGCATATTGATTCCATATTTTCTGCAGCAGACCAGAGAAGAATTAACCTGCGAAAATGTTGCGATATTGACAAATGAAATACAGCAAACTTTCAAACGAATGGTGGTTTTAAGAGATGAGAATACAAAGAAGTTAGAACGTAAATTACGGCGAGAGCGAGAACCGAAGACCATACTACAATTACTAGAAGTTCAACATAATAATGAGGCTCAATAAGAAATGAAACAGTTGAATAGTACTTCATTAGCTTTTTGCATAGCCTTTATGTTTGCGATTACGAATAGCTTAGCACAAGAGACTGAAGTTCAGGTATTACCTAAAGAATCAAAATTTAAAGAGCCCACAACCAAAATGTGGGTGAACACCTATGGAAAGATCAGAATATCAAAGCGATTCTATTGGGATGCACAGACCCATTTTAGATTTCAAGAAACCGAAAATTTAAACTATTTAGGGCAAGTTGCTCAAATATATAATAGGCATGCGCTTGGTTATATTTACTCCAAAAAGGTAAATTTTAGTTTAGGTGGTGTTTTGCGTATTAATTTTAATACCGACGAAGAATCTATTGATCGAAACGTAGTACCCGAGTTTAGAATTTGGCATCAATATCAGTTTGCTCAAGAGGTATATAGGGCAATGATTTATCATCGTATTCGGATTGAGCACCGATGGACCCAAGCTTTTAAAGAGAATAGTGAATATACGTATCGAAATAGATGGCGCTATTTGTTACGGGCCAAAATTCCCTTAAATCACTATAAGTTGAAACCTAAAACTTTCTATGTTGCCCCCGAAGCAGAATTGATTATGCAAAGTGGTAAAAGTGTAGTTGCTAGTCCGATGGAAGATTTGCGATTAACGACAACTTTAGGTTATATTTTAACACCAAGGTTAACGGTAGCAGCGGGATTTATGTATTCTATGGGGCAAGATTTAAAAAACGGTGGTAATTATAAACAAGCCTATACTGGTCGTATTCACCTGTATTATTCCCCTGATTTTAGAAAAGTGAAAAACAAACTTCCTGAAATCCATTTTAGTGATTAACCCGTAAGTAGATTATTGATATTATTTTACTCATATGAAAATTAAACAGCATCTTTTATATGTGCTGCTAGCAGGTACTGCCTTAGTAGCCGTTTTTTCTTTTTTTAAGACGAATAGTCTTCAAAATGAGCTGGAAGAAACGCAAACAAAGAAAGACGAATTAAATCAAGTTATTGAGAATTACGAAGAATTAGCTCAAATCGATTCATTGCTTCTTAAAGGAGACTATAATAATGCCTTAATATCATACAACAAAACCTTGCAAATTCGAAAGGAACATAAGATGGGTATTCCTGTTCGTATTGCAATTGCAGAAAAGCTATTACGTGAAAGGAAGAACGGACAAGCATCTCAAAACAACAGCGAAGAAAAAATTGATTCTTTGGCTAGTCTTACTGCTAATACACCCGCAGAGATTAGAAAATATGATTCTTTGAGCTTTACATTAAAAAAAACAGAACTGCAATTATCACGTTTACGTAATAGGTTAAAAGATAACTCACTTGGGGCCTATTTGAAATTTAAAAGTAAAAAAGGAAATAATTTACATTACGTTGGACAGGTAAAAAATAACAAAGCCAATGGTTTTGGTATTGCTTTATTTGATAGTGGTAGTCGTTACGAAGGGCAATGGAATGAAAATGAGCGAAGTGGAGAAGGTACTTTTTATTGGTCAGATGGACAATATTATGAAGGAACCTATACGAATGACAAGCGTAGTGGTTTTGGAACTTATTATTGGCCAAATGGTGAAAAATATGCCGGACAATGGAAAGAAGATAAGCGCAGCGGAACTGGCAAATTTTATAATACTAAAGGAGAAGTAGTAGCTGGTGGGGAATGGAATGATGACGAGTTGGTCGATATGAATAAATAATAAGTGCTTTTTATTTGTTAGGCGCGAACTAATCTTGAATGTTCCATAAAGTATTCTTCAAAACGCTTTACATTAGCGTGTAATTCTTCTGCATAAATTACATATTGACACTTTTTTATGCTTCCGGTGATAGAAATGAGTGCCGTATACGCACTTTTTTGCTTTAAAAACTCTGAGTCATCTATACTGCATATTTTTAATGCTGAAATACTCACTCCATTACTTAAAAACAGCTGATGTAATGTTTTTGGAGTAGTAATAAGAATATCAATCCCCATATAAATTTCTGACTTTTGCACATCAACATGCAACTCTGTGTAACTTGCATAAACACGAAGGTTGCTATATTTGATATACTTAACAAACTCTTCATGCAATGCAAGGGCTTGACTTTTGTCTTCTACAACGACAACAGCTCTTGGGGCATTTCCAACTGCTTCACATTTTAGTTTTTGTAAAGTGGTTAGTATCAAGGTAGTTGTCTTTCCAGCGTCTTTGGGTGCTGTACAAAATACGTTTGCGCCACTTTTTATAACCGGTATGCTTTTTTTTTGAAAAGCGGTAGGCGTTTCGATCGAAAGACGTTCTAAGGTTTCGCTTAAATGTGAATGTAATTTTTTAAATGGCATATTAAACTAGCATAAGAGATTGAAACTATAATTTTTAGTGCGATCATCTTGCAAATATACTACCAAGTAAGGTTAGCGAATACTCTTTTTTAAACAATCAGTGATACCCTAATTAGGTTTAATCTTAAAATTCAATTCTAATACTATACTTCTAGCTCATTTTAAGAATACAAGATCAAAAATACGCCACATAAAATACCGGCTAAAGGTATTAGTTTCAATCGCTTATTTTGTTCTTTAAAGATTAGGCCGCCAATCACAACTGCAATGATAAGTTGACTCCGCTTAATGGCCGAAAGCAACATAATTAATGCATCAGTATCTTGAAGTGCTTTGAAGTAAAAGTAATCTGCAAGCACCAATAAAACACCGACCACAGGTATGGACCAACGCCATTGAAAAGCATTCCGCTTTTCTTTATTAGGAAACCATGTAATGGTTAGAATAATCAATAAAATCAGTATGGTGTACCAAGAAAACCAAAATTGTAAGGTCTGCGGATTCAAAGCTAAATTCTGAATTAAATACTTATCATATAATCCACTAGATGCACCAAGAAACGTGGCGCCGATAATAGCATATATCCATTTATTCCTTTTAAAATTAATTCCTTCTTTTTTTCCAATTTGAGAATAGACGATGACCGAAAAAATGATTAGAAAAAAACCAATCCATTGCCAGAAATTTGGTTTTTCTTGATAAATCGTAATTGCTCCAATAAAAGTAAAAAAGGGACCTGCCGAGCGAATTGGAGTAACTATAGTTATAGGTAAATGTTTTAAAGCTTGGTATGCAAGCACCCAAGATGCAGCCATAATAGCAGATTTAATCGCAATATAGCCATGTGTTTTCCAAGGAATATCAGTAATATACAATTGAATGTTTAGCATATATTCCGGATAAATAGCAGAAGCAACATAAAAGGGGAGTAGTAATAGAAAACCAGATGAAATTGTACCCAAAAGAACAGGAAAAACTTCATTGCCCCGTACAGCATGCTTTTTACACAAATTATGTAAGCCTAAAAATAAGGCAGCTATAAGACCAAGGTACATCCACATATAGCGCGCGAAGATATTAGTTTTTTATGCTTCCAATTATAAAAACTATTGATTACAGAAATATTTAATACATTTAGAGCTAAGGAATATTCTAAATTATGTCGGATAAAAAACAAGGTTTAAATATATTTTTTACAGTACTTATTTTAACTGCTATGATTGGCGGTTCAAGCTTTTTTTTGAAAGCAAAGTCAAACCATTGGGTTTCTATATTTAACGGTACTGATTTAAGCGGTTGGACTATAAAAATCAAAGGCTATCCTTTGGGTGAAAATTTTGGGAATACCATGCGGGTTGAAGATGGCCTACTAAAAATTAGGTATGACCAATATGGTTCAGATCTTGATGGTCGTTTTGGAACCGTTTATTTTGATAAAGAACTAAAAGATTATCGCTTAAAAGTCGAATATCGTTTTGTAGGTGAAACTGCCCCAGGAGCCCCTGAATGGGGATATCGTGATAGTGGAATTCAATTTCACGGACAACCACCACATACTCAAAAGTTAGATCAAGCATTTCCTGTATGTTTAGAATACAATTTCCATGGTGGAAATGGAACCGATGATCGTCCCTTAGGAGCCGCTTGTACAAATAGTATTTTTATTGATTACCAAGGGGAAAGAGTTACAACTACTTGTATTCCTGCAAAAGTTCCAAAAACTTTTCATGGTGATCAATGGGTAAGGGCTGAAATTGATATCAAAGATGGAATAATTACTCATTTTGTAAATGGTAAAGAAATTTTGAAATACGAAAACCCCAATTATAATCCTGAAAAGGAATCTGCAAAAATGCTAATGCACAATGAAGATACAAAAGTTACGAAAGGCTATATCTCTTTGCAGTCTAATAGCCATCCTATTGATTTTCGTAAAATTGAACTTTTAGAATACTAGATATTCTTTAACGATATCTAGGTATAAATCTAATCTTGTTTATAATTTAACCTTCGCACCTGTTTTTGCTGCTAAAAAGATGGCATCAATAATTTTCATATCCTTTACACCTTCTTCCCCATCTATCGGCACAATTGGTTCTATACCTTCAAAAATAAGCGCAGCAATACCATCCATTTGCAAAGTTTGATGTGTTACATGCGGTTGTTGCAATGGACCTTTGTGAGTTCGCCCTTCAATAGGCCCATAACCTGTAGAAGGCTTCATTTCTACAAATCCATCAGAACCAGTCATATAAAAACGATCTAAATTATTCATGGCATAGGTAGAAAGGCAGTTGGCTACAGCTCCGCTCGGGAATCCCATTTGAAACTGTATCGTCTCATCAATACCTTCCTTGAATTTTACAGGATCGGTTTTGGTTTCTTGGGCGGTAACCCAAATTGGCTCTTCACCCAACATATAGCGAGCACCGTTAATTGAATAAATACCAATATCCATCATAGCGCCACCGCCAGAAAGTTCTTTGTTTAATCTCCATTGTGAAGGGTCTCCAATAGTAAATCCTGATTGTCCTTGAAAAAATTTAGGTTGTCCAAATTCTCCATCTTTTCGCATTTGAATTACCGCCATCGTTTTTGGTTCAAAATGCATTCGGTATCCTATTAAAAGCTTTACATTGGCACTTTTACAGGCATCAACCATTGCTTGCCCTTCTTGGGCATTGATCCCCATAGGCTTTTCACAAATGACATGCTTTCCAGCTTTGGCAACACGAATAGTTTGGTCTTTATGCAAGCCATTGGGTGTAATGATATAGACCGCATCAATATCTGGATTATCTTTTATCGCGTCAAAATTTTCGTAGTTATAGCAGTTCTTTTCGGGTATGTCATAGGTAGCTTTCCATTTCTCAACTTTAGAAGGGGTACCACTAATAAGACCCACTAATTTGGCACGGGTGCAAGTTTCCATGGCCTTCGCCACTCTATTACCATAACTACCCAAACCCATAATAGCAACCTTAAGTATGGGGCCGTCATAGGGCTCGGAACAAGCAGCAAAAAGATTTACTGGACTATATAATAAAGGTAAACTGATAGCGGATACCGAGATCTTTTCTAAAAATTTTCTGCGTGTGTTCATACGAAAGCTTTGATTTTAGTTCAATTTTATTGTTCTAAATATAGGAATTTATAAGGAGTACGTTTGAAGTAAAATTTCATAAAAGAAATGCACCAGTTTCTATTAACAATTAGAACCATAAAATTATGGCATCCTAAAAATTTATTTTAACTTCTGAATTCTAATAATTTTGTTTCACATGATAAACGAAAACCAAATTCCTAGAAGGAAATTTGTTAAAAAATCGGTTAAAGCAATGGCCGCAATCCCCATGCTACCGCTTTTGACCAAAACGACTCCCTCAAACAAAGCCCTCAAACTTGCTCAAAAACATAAACAGGAACTACTAGATGTATTAAAAAAATTGATACGGGTACAAAGTATCCAAGGAGAATCGGCTGCCAATGCACAGCAGGTGGTAAGCGACTATCTATCAAAACTACCCTATCGCATAGAGAAAAGCGATGACAAACCAAGCAGCTATGAAAATCACGCTGAGTATATGACTCCCAATCCCGCAGGTGACGGTCCTTTTGTAAATATTGTTGGATGGCCTAAGAAAAAAGCAAAACAACAATTTGCGATGTTTTCTCATATAGACACTCATTCGATTGAAGATGGTTGGACAACCGATCCTTTTGAACCCAAGCTAGTTGGAACAAAGTTGTATGGCTTAGGAACATCAGATGACAAGGGTGGGGTAGCAGCCATGCTTGTTGCAGCTAGCATACTTTCGAAAACAGGAAAATCCTTACCTGTTGTTATGAGTCTTCATGGTAAAGGCGGTGGTGGTCGTGGAAGCCTACCCATTTTTGAGCGCATAAGAAAGACGAAGCATCAAATTGGCGCAGTACTTTATGTGCATCCTGCTGAAACAGGTCGTGGATTGGAAGATGTCAAAAATTCAGTACAAGGTATTGCCGACTTGCAATTACATATGACTGGTTGGCGTGGAGAACCATTAGAAATTGGAAGTGTAGACTCCGCCGAATGGAAAGATGGCGGTAGTGCAGTAGACCGTTGCTTAGAGTTATTAGACCTATTACGAGCGACGGTGTACAAGGATATTCTAGTCAACATCGGAATTATAGATGGTGGCGACCGCATTGGATCAGTAGCCAATAAGGTAACAGTCACTTTTAGATTAAAATTCACAGGCGCCCATACTTGGAAGGCACTTGTCGATAATTCAAATAAAGTGATCAATGAATTTGTAGCTTCAAAATCAACTAATGATCAGAGCTATACTGCTGAACTCAAAAGCGTAGGGTATATGACCAACCCTGGGGCAGCCGATTGGGATGCTTCTGAAAGTAAAGTTTTACGAAAATCAATTGTAGCGGTTACTGGTGAAGCGCCGACCGCGTATCCCAATCACTATGCGGGTGATATTCGCTATCCCATACGTTTATTAGGAGTTCCAGCCTATGGCATCGGCTCGCTTGGTGGAAATTTTTACTTGCCCAATGAATGGGTCGATATCGATGATTTAGTGAGATTGGTTGCTGTTTTAGTCGATACTATAGGTGGTTGGCAAAAAGACTATTAAAGAATTCAATCTATCTAGATCATAACTGGTATTGGCAAAAGTAATAGCATTTTTAGTACTTTACAGCTGTATATTTCTGCTCATTTTTTTAAAAGCGATATCAAATTTTTTAAAATTATGCTTTATTAAACAACACCTAAAACCAATTCTTTGGCTGTAATTTTCACTCCAACAAAGTAAACATTTTTTCTGCGTATCTTTTACCCATTTCTCTATAACCCGCTGTATCAAAATGAGCAGAATCTTGGCCAGTACAACCTTCTGAAGAAATAATATGTGCTGTTGGTATAACATCAGGCAGCGTATTAATAATAGGGTTCATTTCATCAGAGCAGCAATTACCAGAAGCACGCAACAATTCACCTGCTAATAAAGGAACTTTGTCAGCGCTTAACGAAAGATCAGACAACATATCGGTGTATATTTTATTTATATAATTTGGCCATTCGGTATCCCCAGAATTACTTTCTCCTTGATGTAATAAAATCCCTTTAATAACCCCTTCTTGTTGGGCTAAATTGGCTAAATCCATTAAATATTGATACGGATTTGAATTGTACATTGCCATTATTTCGCTATACCAATCTTCACCTTCTTTGGTATTATAATTTTGATATTGATCTTTATCGTACAACAAAATATTACTACCCCCAACAGCTACGTTAATAATACCTACCGTCACATTTTCATCCACTTTTTCAACCATGGTTCTACCAAAGTAATCTACCACAGAAAGTCGCAACAAGCATCTAGAAAGTGGTGCTTCTGCAGTATACCACGTTTCTTTTACTCGGTTCAAACCAGGGCAATCTACCGGTTGAAAAGTTTTAAAACGCTCATCTACCGCATAATCTTGATCTTCAAGATACCCTGTTCCATCCATATTTGATTGTCCAAAAGAAAGATAAATATGAAAATTGGGGTCTTGTGAACTTGGTGTTTCAGGGGGTGTTTCGGGGGGTTCTGGAGTTTCCTCTTCAGTTTCATCATTTGGGTCTGGAACTTCTGGGGTTTGGTCTATGGTTTCTTCCTCAGAATCAGGAATTTCCATAGGCGTAGTAACGGAGTTATCACCAGAACAACTTATGAACATAAATGCACAAAATAGAAGCGCTACCTGTCCGAACTTTAAATGAACCATTATTAAGTTTTTTTTTAGGATTAAAATAATTTCTATGGCAATGTAAATACTAAAATCGTATGAAATTACGAATGCTAAGGCTACATAGCTACAGTACTACCTAAATAAAAGTCAAAATAGCCTTAATATCGGACGAACTACGAGAATGTAAGATTTTTCGGGAGTACGATATGGATTATCTAATTATGCAGTATCGCATTTGAAGAAGATTTAAACCTTTGAAAAATAACGATAGAATTATTGTAAATTGATACAACAATAAATTCTAACACATCATGAAGTATTTGGGCCTTATCATAATTTTTGTTGTCTCGTTACTAATTTCTTGCAATTCAAGTAGCAAACAAAAGGAAGAGAAAATACAAGCAATTACGAATGCCCCAAAAGTATTTACAGCAGATATTGAAGCGGGTATTGAAGCCAATATTGCTAAAAAAGTAGAAGAAGGAGGCGGTTATTTTAATATGACAACGGAACAAGGAAACTTGCGTCTTCAACTGGTAAGGGTACACACCGAATACCTCTCTAATTTAGGGCCGCAACGTCACTTTGCCTGTGTTGATCTTGCTGATGTAAGCGGAGATGTTTACGATGTAGATTTTTTCTTAGATGGCGACCCCGGTAACATGACAGTTACTGAAACAACATTGCATAAACTAAATGGCAAACCTTTTTATACATGGAAACAACGCAAGGACAAAACTTGGTATCGATTGCCAATTCAAAATGCAAGTTCTGATTTACTTGGCGTAGTAGAAGGAGAGGATACCTTTGAGTTTCAGTATAAGGTTACACTACCTCAGATGGATGCTTCTGCAAAAATATGGATTCCTGTTCCACAAAGTGATCGTTTTCAAACGGTTCAGTTGACGAAGATTGAAGCCCCGGTTTCGCATCAAATACTGCAAGAAAAGACCAACGGCAATTCTATATTTTACATGGAACTTTCTCCAGAGCATAGTGGGCAGACTTTAGCATTGATTTATGATGTGCAACGGCAAGAGAAAAAGCCCTATGAAGAAGATGGTTCACCAACGAGATACTTAGATCCTAGCATTCTAATGCCTGTTGGAGATCGATTTAAAATATTGGCAGATTCAATTGTTAGTCTAAAAAACAACGAAAGCGATATTATGAAGGCAAGAGCCTTATATGACTATGTAACCGACAATGTAAAGTACATAAAGGCTGGTAAATATGGTACCGGCGATGCGGTGTATGCTTGCGATGCACTTTCTGGTAATTGTACAGAGTTTCATTCGCTCTTTATTTCTTTGGCTAGATCTGCAGGTATACCCTCTCGATTTGCCGTCGGTGCAGCCATACCTTCAGATCGAAATGAAGGCGGCATCGATGGGTACCATTGCTGGGCTGAATTTTATGCAGAAGGAAAATGGTGGCCAGTTGACATTAGTGAAGCTAATAAATATTCTGCACTAGCAACATACTACTTTGGTCGGCATCCAGCAAATCGTATCGAATTCACCAAAGGTCGAGACCTGATGATCGAACCAGGACCTCATAGCGGGCCTATTAATTTTCTTGCTTATCCCGTGATGGAAATAGAAAAAGCTCCGGCATTTCCAGAAACGATTTTTTCATTTCGAAGAAAAACGGAGCAAGTTCGTACAGATAAAATGGTTAGCCTACCCTGACACAGAGTCTTTGGCAGGATGCTCTTCACCTTCAGGATGTTCTTTACCATCTTCAGTTGGGTGTTCTTCACCATCTTTAGCTGGGTGTTCTTCACCATCTGCTGTAGGGTGTTCTTCTCCTTCAGGATGCTCAGCTTGCTCCTCTGTATTTTCCTTCTTCTTATCATCTCTGCAAGAACTCAAAGAGCCAGCGGCAATGAAACCAAATACAAGAAGTATTAATGCGAAGTTTTTAAGTTCTTTCAATCTATTCATTTTGTAAATTGTTTAAGGGTTATAATGTATAGTATATCAGGTAATTAGCTCGATAATTTATTAAAAGTAACAAATTTAAGTAGAACCTCAAGAATTAACTCCAAGTTTTAAAGGCAAAACAATTGAAAAGCTAAGTATGTTTATTCGCAATGAACGGTTTTTTCATAAAAAATAGGTAATTCATCGAATATTTAAAATTTAAGGTGGGGTCATAACGTTCTGTGTTGTTAAAAAACGCTATGCCTCCTTTGAAGAGGTTAAACCTACAGTAGTAATCTTAAATAAAACTTATGAAATTCAAACTTTTATTCGCCGCTTTTAGTATTTCAATTATTTTATTTTTTTCATGTACTGATGAGAATGATCAAAACAATACCTACGGAACCCTAAAAGTTCAATTAACAGACGCTCCTTTTCCCCATGACTTGGTTGCTGAAGCTAATGTCACTATATTCAAAATCGATGCCCGCTATAAAGGTGACACTCCGCTAGATACTCAATCTATTGATAGTACAGATATGACTATTGAGAATGACAAAGGAGCACCTTTTATTGTTTTAATGGAAAATGAAATTCAAACCAATCTTTTAGAACTTACTAATGGTACTACACAAAATTTAGTAAATCTTGATGTTCCAGTTGGTTCTTATGATTTAATACGAGTGTATGTAAAAGGTGTTAATGTGGTGCTTAAAGATGGCTCTACTTTTGATTTAAATGTTCCAAGTGGATCACAATCAGGTATCAAAATTTTTATTAAACCGTCACTTATTGTAAATGGTGGGCTTACTTCTGATCTTTTGCTTGATTTTGATGTAAGTAGATCATTTGTACAAAATGGAAACGGATTCAAGTTTAAACCCGTTATTAAAGCAAGTAATATGTCAACTGCAGGCTCGTTAATGGGTACAATAACCGCTATTGAGCAAGATTCAATTTATGCTTTAGAAGGCGCACAAGTCGCTGTTGTTGTTGCAGACACTATCAATACAACAACTTTTTCAGATGTAGACGGTGGGTATATGATTATGGGTCTAGATGTTAATTCTTATAATGTGGTAGTTGAAAAAGATGGATATTTGATGCAAACCGAAGAAGACATTCAAATAAATGCAGCCAAAAAAACGGTTCAAGACTTTGAACTAACGGTAGAAGAATAAGTACAGGCTACAGATCGAAATATTATGAAGCGGGATAATTTTCCCGCTTTTTTTGTTTCTATGATCAAATAATTCATGAATAATTACCGAAATACAAGCTTGAAATTATTCCTTTATTTAATTAATGTTGGATTTGTTAGAACCATGAAACCTTAATAAAGTGCAATTTCTTCTTTAAAAGTAATAGATCTAAATGCTTATTTAAAAGAATCTAATACTGCGAAATAGTCAAAATTTTAATAAAAAGATTTATAATTTGTTTCAAATAAAACATTTTTAACAAAATTTTAGTATTTTTAACAAAACAAAAATCAATAAATAACATGAACAACTATTTTTTAAAGCGAACAGCCCTCGCTGTTAGTGCAGGGTTAATTCTATTTTCTTGTACAGATGACACCCAATTCCCTGAGGAGGTAATTGACCAACAAAATGCTCTTCCCGAAGCTACAGATGCGGTACTTTTTAATCAGGGTAGTTATGAGATTGAAGGATCTTATATTGTAGTTTTTGACAAAAAAGTTACAGGAGAACTTAGTTCAAAAGCTAGTAAAGATTATAAAGTTGCTAGCGATGAAGTACGAGCAATTGCTTCGAAAATTTTAGACAATGCCGAATTGAAAGGTGATGTTATTGATCATGTTTATAGTAAGACGATGATGGGAGTTTCCGCTCGACTGAACGCCGCCCAAGCTTCAAAACTCGCGGAAGATCAACGGGTATCTTATATTGAAAAAGATCAAATGTTTACACTAGCGCCACCTCCAGGTAAAGGAAAACCAGGTGGCGGAGATGGCGGAGGTTCAGAACCTGCTCAAGAAACACCATGGGGCATAAGTAGAGTTAATGGCGGAGCTACATATTCTGGATCAAACGTGGCATGGATAATCGATAGCGGAATTGATGCGAGTCATGCAGACTTAAATGTTGACGTTAGTCGCGGTTTCAATGCATTCACTAAAGGCAAAGATTCAGATCTTGCAAAAGATGGTAACGGTCATGGAACCCATGTAGCTGGTACCGTTGCAGCCATTGATAATTCTATAGGAGTTATTGGGGTTGCTGCAGGTGCAACGGTTATTCCTGTAAAAGTATTAAGTGGACGCGGAAGTGGTTCAAATTCAGGTGTGATTGCAGGTGTTGATCATGTTGCAGCAAATGCATCTAATGGCGATGTTGCAAATATGAGCTTAGGTGGTGGTTTTTCACAGGCCCTAAATGACGCAGTAGAGAATGCTGCTGCAACGGGAGTTAAGTTTGCGTTGGCTGCAGGAAACGAAAGTACTAGTGCAACTACAAAATCTCCTGCTTCTGCTAACGGAGCTAATATTTATACGATATCAGCAATGTCAGAAGGTGATAATTGGGCTTCTTTTTCAAATTATGGTAACCCTCCTGTTGACTACTGTGAGCCAGGTGTTGCGATTACATCTACTTGGACTGGTGGCGGTTATAATACAATCAGCGGAACCTCAATGGCTTCTCCACATGCTTGTGGCTTGTTGCTTATGGGTAACATTTCAGCAGATGGAACAGTAAATGGTGATCCTGACGATACCGACGATACCATTGGAGTAAATTAATTTAAAATTCAATCTGTTAAAGTTTAAGGAGGTCTTCAGGCCTCCTTTTTTTTGTCCTTATGTTCAAAAGTTATTTCAACATAGCATTCAATCGTTTAATATCTCAAAGTTATTTGTAAGCAATTGATGAAACTGAAACTAAAATCTTGTCAGGCTTATGGAACAAACTACGTACTGTGATAAGATTACCCTAGGGAATGGAATTTCCTTTTTTATTTAAATAAAATGAATCATAAAATAATTGTTATGGTTCATTCAATTTCCTGTTTGGGCATATTCAATCATGGTTGTTCCTTGATTACTTTAAAAGCATTTTTTGAACCGTTTTGTAGCACCCAAACGATATAAACACCATTAGAAAAGGCTGATAAATCCAGTTTATAAGCATCATTAGCAATTTCAAAATTGACCAGTACTACACCAGATAAATCGGTGACAACAAGTTCCTTTGCTCCATAAGATAAACCCATTATAGTGAGCTTTCCTGCAGTTGGGTTAGGGTAGAGGTATGCCTGTTTATTTTTAAGTGCCGTTGATATCTGGGCTACATTCGCTAGCGATTTATTGGCTGATGCTTTACTGTCAATTTCTTTTTGAAATGATGAAATTAGCTGTTGTTCGTTTCGGACTTTGCTGAACAATTGCACATCTTTTGCGTTTGAACCATTTTTTTTATCAAGGGGTCTTAAAATCAAGAATTCCGCATCTTCATCCGATTCATCTTCATCCGATTCGTTTTCTTCAAGTTCTTCTTCAAACACTTCTGTTTCATCTTCTTCTAACTCTTCTTCCTCTTCTTCTTCTTCTTCTTCTTCAGGTACCATTGGGTTACTTGAGGCTATAATCTCAATTGCATTGATGAAAGGGTGTCTGGTGCCTCCATCTAAAACTAAAGAAGAAAAATCTATGTCAAGTTGTCCATCGGTGACATTGATACGATACAACTGGGTAAGTACAGCTTCTGCTCCAACTTGCGAAAAAATATCAAGATTATCTTCCAAAATGTTGTCCTCCAATCGCACATCGAAAACCCGGCTACCAACGCCACCCATTGCACCATCTTTTGCACCAAACCAAAGTTCAGCGAAATGAAGTTTGATGGTATAAACGCCATTTTCTAAGGGAATATGGTAACCCATCTCTTTTGAACGGCTGTAGCGAAATGTTTTGAATGGATCCTGAAGCCCAGTTTGTGGTCTATCTAAACTTCTACCAGCATCAAAGTATTTGTCTGCCGAAAAAGTATGTCCATTATGAATTACTTCATTGCCACCAGCATTAATTCGAAGAACAAAATTGTTTGTTGTTTCTTCTTCCTGCGCGCTTTGATCCTCTTTTTCTATTTGCGCATTGATGTAATCTTCTGAACGAATACGATAGGCCCAATTTTTTGTACGATCGTTATTTGGCAAGGTCGGTGGTAGCAAAATACCAGCGTTGCTGGTCGTAATAGTATCTGCAGGAATCCAGATTCCCGAATTGATATTCCACCATTCAAAAACATAGGTTTTTGAAGCAGCTAGGTTGGTAATTTGGGGAAGTGCTGCAGCATTTTGCCTAGAATCAGCGGCGAAAAATCCTAAGGCAAATTCTTCATCATCTGATATCGATAAGGTATGTACATAATTTTTGTTATCGCTTAAATGCGTATCTGCTGCGGGTCTCAATCGATCATATTCGTGACCAGTATCTAGTATAAAATTCTTTAAATGACCCATAGATTGCGATTCATAGGCATCAATTGCATGTACTTGAGGATCGTTTTTTGGCACCGTTCTATCGGTCACCGCCCCCCAAGTTTCAACAGCTCCTGCATACCAAGCATCACCCCAAGCATGACCAGCTAGGCCGCCACTTAGTACAGAACCATACATTTGCATTTGTGCCATGCTCGTGTCATCTAAACCTTCGGTGAGCGCATTAAAATCTCCATCGATAACCCAGCCTGGGTAAAAAGGTTCTAAATTCATGGCAGGTTGTTCTACGCTATTATACAAGTCATTCAACCATTGATGCATACGTTCATCTCTACCCAAATTACTAACGTTTTGTACATCTAAGACAGCAGGCAAACCTGGGTATGCTTGTGTTTCGTTTTCATTCGGATTCCCCCAGTTCGTAAGCGACGTATTAAAAGACATTGCGGTTCTAGGCTGGCCATAAGGCATTTGATTTCCTAATTGAGCGCTAAGTTTTTGGTGTGCATGCTCCACCAGAGCTCGCCATGGTTTATATACCTTTGGGTCTGAATCAAGGTGTACCCAACTAAAGATCATGTTATAGCAACCATATCGCCCCCACAGATAGCGCATGTAGTTATAAAACGCATCTTTTTCTGAAGCATCGGTTCGAAATGGCCAACGCTCGTGCCGTCGCACAGCTTCAAATAAAGTAACAAATCCTTGATCTGACAAAAACTGCATCCGTTGGTCTACCGATTGCCAATACTTGGGATTAATTTTTTTATAGTCTACTTCTTCATTCCAATCGGTTACCGAAGCTTCTGCAGCTTTCATTTCAAATGGTGTCGCCCCTTCAAGACCAACTTTCTTGGCCCAAGTTTTATCTGACCACAAACCACGTCGGCTATTTGGGAATTGTTTATTCTTGTTAAAGTCTGCGATATACGTGTCGTCAGGAAAGCTAGCAATCACATTAAGCCCATTAAATCCCTGGCTTTTTCTTGCCAAAATATAATCTTGAAACGATATGCCTGTAATATTATTTGCCTGATTAAAATCGAATACTTCTGTTAAGGCGGACCATGAAGTATCGGCCGTATAAAAAAATGGCGTACCATCAGCGTATTCTAAAGTTCGATTATTTGCAGCGGTTCTTATAAATCCGTGATTATTGGGGTTCGTACGAGCATCTGCCGCAATAGCAGTAAATGAACTTCCTTGGTCTATAAAACCCGCATCTAAGTTTTCAACTGTTTCGTTGATGACTTTCCAGGTCCAATGTCCAGGTGAAGTGGCCACCAAGCGCGCGCGAAAGACATTTGCACCATCCCAAAAAATTGGAATACGGTACACCTCTGTTTTAGAATCTGTTTTCTTTAATTCTACCCAAACATCAACATCCAAGTAGGCGTTATCATATTCTTGTTTACTAGTAAAGGCTATCTCTACAACTTGCATTACAGCGTAGCTATCTTCTTGGGCAAATAGGGTAGTGCTTGAATAGCTACAAAACAGTAGTGCTAAAATCAGTCTCTGTTGTAAAAATTGTTGTTTCCAATGGCATCTTTTCTTTTCAAATTCAATTCGTGTAGGCATACTTATATGGGGATTTTTGATCTTTTTATGAACTATAACTACGGGGAAAATACCACCTAAGACGAGGCCAATTCTTCAATTGTTGTCAAAACCATTTTTTTGTACATGAAGAGATCAAAACCTGTGGTGTATCAGATAAAGAATATTAAAAAATCGATGAATGATTAAAGGAAATAGATCAAAAATTATTTCAGATCATTGTGTGTTCAATTCTTCAACTTTTTGGCTAAAACATTAGAATCACGTTACCATAATGGGATAAGGAACATGATAGAGCGGTCCCAAAGATCACTCCTATTTTGAGCAAGTTGGTGGGTTGGCGTGTTTGGTCTTTCAATTTCTTTTTAACAACGGTTCATCTCAAACGCTATTTAAAAAATCCTCAATCTTCGAAACCAATACCGTCTACTAAAATGTTTCTTTTCAAAGGGTTATGGAACACTTATAATGCGCGCTGATAAGAAGTTGGAAGTTTAATTTATTCGGAGTGGAACAACTAGTAATAAAGTTAAATAATTGTTGTATTTACTTCCTATTTGTGTTAAATTTAACTCCAACTCTATAGAGTTGTATTAAATTTTAATTTTTAACACTCAATGTATTATGAAAAAAACTTTAAAAAATTCCCTACAACTAGTTGGTTCTGGCTTAGTAACCAGCATGTTGCTCTTTACCTCTTGTTCTGAGGAAGCACTACCCACAGATGAAGTGTCAGAATTCGACGCAAAAGAACTAACTATTGCTTTAAAAACTCCTTCCGCAGACCCCATTATCATTGACGATTTGGGTATCGAAGCATTTCAAAAAACAACTCAAGCGCCAGGTAATGATCGTGGGCGGTTCAATATTACCTTAAGCTATCTGCTACCTCCAACGGACAGGCAAGTCGAAGTATTCGAAGCTGCAGCTGCCCGATGGGAGCGAATTATTATTAAAGATGAACCATCTTTTACCGGTACACTTCCTTCTGCTTTTCAAGGCTTTCCACCTTTAGTTGATGATGGTACCGTTGATGATATTATTATTGAAGTGGCTTTAGCGCCCATTGATGGACCAGGTGGAATTCTGGGTCAGGCTGGACCACAGTTTGTACGCACCGATGATTTTTTAACCTTGTCAGGAGTTATGTTCTTTGATGTTGCAGATCTTGACTTTTTAGAGGAATTAGATTTGTTTGAAGAAGTGATTGTTCATGAAATGGGTCATGTCTTGGGTGTTGGTACACTTTGGAATGTAAATCGACCTGATTTGGGAATTGTAAGAAACTTGCTTACCGGTACATTAGAGGCACCCTATTTTGCTGGAAGAAAGGCAAATGTTTTTTGGAACGCTGAAGGTGGAACACTTGAGTTGCCTATAGAAGGTGATTTTGGTCCTGGTACAGCTTTTGGTCATTGGGATGAAGCTGCATTGAATAATGAATTAATGACTGGCTTTTTGAACTTGGGTGAAAATCCTTTAAGTAGAATTACGGCAGGTTCCATGAAGGATTTAGGATATGGTTCGGCATCCGTGGGGGAATCATATGACCTACCAAAAGGAACACCCGGAGTAGCAGCAAAAGGTTCAGGTTCTGATGAAGGACTTCATATTGGTGCTATGGAAGAATTATTACAACCTGTTGGTTTTGTAAATATGAAGAAGAAATAATAACGAGTAGATTTCTAAACCATAGTTTTACTGAAAGTACTTAAAGAAAAAGGCTTGTAGCAACCATTGTGTTGTTACAAGCCTTTTCTTTTATTTTTCACTACTAAGGAATTAGTCTTGCTTATGCTCAATCTATTTTATTCAACTGGCTTGTTGGCTACCTCTTCAATTTCTTTACGATGTTTTTTGACCTTTTCCTTTCCTTTTTTGATAACTTCTTCCAATTCATTCAACTTCTCTTCCGCTTTTGAAATTTTCGCTTCTTTCTGCTGTAAAATTTCTTCGTCTGCACCTTTCTCAGAACGTTCTTTCGCTACTCTTTCTTTGGCCTCTTTAACTTTTTGACGTCCTTTATTTAAACGTACTTCGCTTTCATTAAGGGCACCCTCTGATTCCTCGATTTTTTCTTTGGCCATAAGCGCTCTATGTTTCCCAAACTCTTTCCCACTCATATCACCTTTCGCACGACCATATGCATTACCCATATTCGATTTTTCTTTTTTTGCCTTCGTTTCAGACTTCTCCATACGTTCCTCTTTTAAGTCATCATTGTCTTCAAAATCATCGTCATCCTCTGAATCATCTTTACCTTTGACTTTATCCTTTTTGTCCTTGTTCTTGTCTTTCATTTTGTCTTTGCCCTTTTCCTTTATCTTGTTGCCTTTTTCCTTCATTTCATCAGCTTTACCTTCTTGCTGCTCCACTTGGTCATCAACTTCTTTAGTTATATCCTTCTTGACTTTTTTAACCTTTTCTTTTTTCGCTTTACCTTTCTCTTGAGATTTTCCCTGAGCAAACCCAGAAGTTGTTGTTAAAACAAATGCGAAAAGCATCAAACCAACTATTCTTGCTATATTTTTCATGATTTCTTGATTTAATTTATAAACTATCTAATTCACTAAGTGCAGCTTCTGCTTCTTCTGCTTTTTGTTCTAACTCCTGCTTCGTCTGATCAACTTCTTGCTCAACAGCCTCTATTTTGTCAAGGGTAGCATCTAATTGTTGTTCTTCATTTTTAGTGTCGCGGCAGGAAATTATCCCTATAAAAAGGATAGACAAGCCTAACATACCTAGTTTTTTCATGATTGTTATTTTAATGATTAGTACTGACCTAACGACTAAGTGAAAGTAAAATTGCTTGGTTTTCAGGTATTTGAAAATCAGGTTCACAAATTTCAACGCTTGATATTCAATAGATTTGCATATACCTTATCGCTATTTGATAAACGACATAAAAAGAAAAAGTCTAGTAGGTTTCTTCTTTTTTGAGCGGGTTTACTATTAGCGCTTAACTAAAGTATTTCGAACTAATTGGCCTTTAAGTTTTTTTAAACTTACTATAAAAGGTACTCTACTTCTTAAATATGCAAATAAAAAGAGGGTTGCAACATTAAAGAAGTATTTGCATTAATACCTAAAAAATAAATAAATGGTTGTGAATACATGTTGACGAAATAAGATCGTCAGAAATATATGGTAACGTAATACTTTGATTATTAGTTTTGCGTTAACCATTCATAGCTACTATCGCTAAGTCTTTATCGTATGAAAAAAATAGTACACTTCCTTTTGCTGTCCCTTTTTGTTTTCTCTTGTTCTTCAGAGAAAGATGAACCAACTGTTATAGAAGAACCAATTGCGGCATTAGAAGGAAAACAAGTATTTCGTATTGATGTAAAAGAATTATCAGCCAAACGCCAATCCATCGGAAACCAAAAAAAACTAGATCCTGCGTTTGTTCTTCTTAGCATAAATGATGTTAATGGAAATTCTATCCTTACAAGAGAAAAAATTGCATTAATAAAAGATGGTGATAGCTATGTAAGCTCTGAAATCGACTTAGATGCGGGCACCTATTCTGTAGTAGAATTTATTGTGACCGATGCTAATGATATTGTCATTTCAATAGTTCCCAAAGAAAATTCGGTCTTAGCCCAATTTGCGACGAAACCCTTACCCTTTGATTTTGTAGTAACATCTGACGAAACCAAAGAAACAGTTACCGAAAATATCAATGCAGCCGGTTATACGTCCGTTGATTTTGGGTATACAGGCTTAAGCTTAATATTTCCTGAGAATACTGATTTCTTTAGTTTAACTGTAGATGAAACAGAAAGCAACACAAGTAAAATTTTGGACATAAAATCTATAACAGGAGCTACCTATTTGGTAGACTGGGGTGATGGTACCATAGATGAATATGTATCAACCATATCTAATTCAGGAATAGAGAATACCATATCACACAACTATACTCAAAATGAAGCATACACCATCAACATTAGCGGGGCTATCGAATCTATTGAATATATTGATTTTGCGAGTAGCCAAGATGACGACTATGAAAGTCATCTGACTGCTATTGACCTCGAAAAATTGACCTTGCTTAAATCATGTAAATTATACAATGGCAAACTTACTAGTCTAAACACTTCGAACAATAAAGCTTTAGAAATCATTGGGCTTGGCTATAATCAAATTACAAGTTTAGATCTCAGTAACAATCCAAATTTACAATCTGTTTTAGTGCGTTACAATCAGTTAACTGAGATTGATCTATCACAAAATCCTAATGTAGAATTTCTTTGGGTTGATGGTAATCAAATTTCAACCTTAGACCTGAAAAATAATTCCAAATTAATACAAGTTTTTGCACGATACAATAACCTAAGCACTATTGATTTTTCGAATAATTTGAATTTAGAATGGTTCAATGTTTCGAATAATGCAATAACGACTATCGATATTTCGTCAAATCTGGCCTTAACTGAAATCAACCTAGGTACGAATAATCTTCAAAACATTGACTTGTCAAAAAACACCAATCTTGTACGTGTCGATTTGTACACGAATCAATTAACTGTCATTGATGTATCGGCTAATATAAAGTTGAGAGATTTGTATATAGAAGAGAATAATTTGACGACAATAGATGTAGCTACCAATCTTGACTTAGAACGACTGTATATTAAGAACAATAATTTTAATACACTTGATCTCTCCTTAAATACCAAAATGACTCATTTAAATATTGGTGACAATCAATTTAATGAAGCTGAGCTAGATCAAATTATAAATCTTATGTACGACCAAATTGTGGCTAATGCAATTATGGACGGCTATATTAACTATTTGAATAACCCCGGAACTGCAGCGGTTTCAAACGCAACGGTGTCAAAAATAAATGACTTGATTACAAACTATAATTGGTCTTTCAACAACGGGTAAAACGGTTAAAATTAAATCTACCCTTCTGTTTGTTTTGATGCTAAAACCTTCCCTCTAAAAGGTAATAGAACACCTGTTATACGTACTGAAGGTAGGAGGGATGCAAGGTCTGTGGAATGAGTTACATTCATAAAGACTTAAATAAAACCCTAGAGCAGAACGCTACCGATATACTTTTTCACCCAATAATCATGTTTTAAATCCGCTGACACTTGGGTCGAAATCAAACGTAGATTTTCTTAGAATACCTCGCGAGCTTTCCCCCAAGTGGTTTACTGAAAAAATTTGTATTTTAAGAAAAACCGCCCTGAACAGCAATAAAAGGCAGTATTTACCGTTGAATTTTTGTCCCTTAAACCTACACTATGCGAAATTCAACACTTCTTATTTTCCTATCAATCGTGCTAATTTGTTGTAAAAAAGACGACCCTGTTGTTGTCGGTGATAACGGTACTGATCCTCAAACCACTATTGACACAGAATTTGATACCAGTATACTCAATGAAGAACTTACGGTGTACTTTGCCCAAACCCATGTACAAGAGCCAACCAGCGAAAAATATAATCAATTTCGATTAGGCATTGACGCCTATAAATTCAAATTAATTGGCAATAGAGAAGCCTTAATTAAGGTGCACCTAACCAGCAAACAAGAAACCACCCTAGTACCAGAAATCGGGGTAAAGCTAGAGCTAGATGGAAATTCTGAAGTACTACCACTCACTAGTCCTGCAAAACTGAAAACTTATTTTGAAAAAGCGCTCGGAAAAGTGGAGCACAAACTTGATGATAGCTTTCACACTATTATTCCGAAACAATGGATAAAACCGGGCCTAAAAGTCAGCGTACTAGTTGGCAATGAAGAGCGAATAATAGAAAATATCAACGTTGGGGCACCCACAAAAATAAGAGTCAATATCTATGACATAGATTTCGTTGATAAAGAATTTACACATAATTTCTCAGAAGATTGGATAGATGAGTTTAAATCAAAATTTCCATTCTCTGAATTTGAATTTCAGATTATTAGAGATATCCCATTTAAGGAATTTACCTATCCAGGAAATAGTGAATTCCCAGATATTCGCATTTCCTCGCAACAAGAGTACTATGACCATATTGGCAGAACTTGGTTTGATGTTTCTGGTGCCGTTTGGAATTTTCTCAGAGCACTTACAGAAGCATCTGGCACCTATTTACAACAAGATGTAACCCTTATACCCATTCATGGTGGTGGTGGTAGGGCGAATAATAACTTTTGGGGTTGGTATAAAGGAAATACACCACGCGTTTTAGTTCATGAAATGGGTCATGTTTTTGGCCTTCAACATTGGAATGAGGGCGTATATGCAGAACGATACCCATATAAGGGAGACATGCACGGAATCGCTGCTCCTGAAGGCGGTGGTGCTCACGTAGGCCCAGTATGGGGTTTTGATTCACGCACAAATACGTTCATTTCGCCAACGGTACAAGATAATGCTGTTGGCGGAATTCCTGGCGAATATAAACGAGATCCGATGGCTGGCGGAGGCTCAGGAACTCAGGAAGACACTTACTTTTTTAACCACTTCTCGAGTTACTCTGCAAAGCATATACAAACTATGGGAGAAAAACTAACGGCTGTATGGAATGCATCTGCCGGAAGTTATGCTACCTGGAGTGATGACACAAATGGCTACACTAATTTTTTAGAAAACAATGGTGTTACTCTACCCATAGAAAGAGATATTGAAGTATATAGTGTGATGGCTGTATTGAGCAAAGCAACAGCACAAGCTCATATTGTCTACACTCCAATAGGGCCTTATACCTCTGGAATTATTAAAACATTCGATCCGAGAAATGCGAATGATAGAATAGAAGCGAAAGAAATATACTGTCCTGATGGAGGTTGTGATGCCACCTTAAAAGTTACGCAAGCGGGCCAAATCAACTATTATATGCTTCCAATGGAACATGACCCTAACACCATAGTTCTTGATGCGTCTACTACTACAAAAGCTATTAATTTAAAAGCTTCTGACGGCGAAATCACGAAAATGGAACTACTGTATTCGCCGAATGCAGATACTGATGGTTTACCAGACAATCCTAGCGTTTTATATATTTGGGAAAAGTAAGTATAAAAAAACCAAAGGATATTCCGAAAGGGGAAGCGAGTTGCAGCGATAATGCTTTGGTTAGGGCATAAATGAAGATTGAGAATGTTTCTTTTTTGAGCGAGATGGTTCCGAGGTAAAGTTTCTACTAATCTTTTGTGATTTTTTTCTTTCTAAAAACTATCTTCTGAAAAGGTAATGCAACAACTAGTATACACGCCGACGTTAGAAGGGTTGTGTAATGTGTGTGGAATGGGAATAAAAAAACTCGATTTTACTAAAAACCGAGTTTCTTAATTTTATAAGATTTAGATGCTAAAAGTCATCTTTTTTCTTTTCCTTCTTCTTTTTGCCTTCTTTTCTAAAATCTTTATCTCTTTTTCGAGCTTCCTTTAAATCTTCTTGACTACGCTTTCTATCTTCTTTTAAGCGCTCTTTATCTTCTTTCATAGCTTCACGCCTTGCTTCAGATTCTTCTTTTGCCAGTTCTCTATTGAATTCTTGGTCTTCCTTAAAGCGCTCTCGATAATACTCGTCTTGACGTTTCATTTCTTCGCGCATCATTTCATTTTCCTGTTGCATGGCCTCCCGTTCACGCTCCATTTCTTTTTGGTAGGCTTCCCGTTCGAACTCGGCATCTTTTTTGGCCAATTCACGATAGTGCTCGTCCTCACGTTTCATCTGCTCTCTATAGGCCTCATCTTGCCGTTTCATATCTTCCAGCATACGTTCATTCTCCCTTTTGATGGCTTCGCGTTCCATTTCCATTTCCTTTTGGTGGGCCTCGCGGAATCTTTCATCCTCCTTTTTGGCCATTTCCCGCTCGTATTCGGCTTCTTTCTTTGCCATTTCTCGCATCCGTTCATCATGGCGCTTCATGTCTTCCCGAAGGCGTTCGTTTTCTTTTTTAATGGCTTCACGCTGTATTTTCATATCCTTTTTACGGGAATCGGAATCTTGGGCATTAACAGTAAATGTAAAAGTGCTAAGTGTTAGTAGTGCTAGAAAAATTCGTTTCATGGTAGTGTTTTTATACTATATAAGATTAAGGAAACAATAGTCGTGCCATTCTAGAATTGCTTCTCCGAGTCTGCCTAAGCTATTCAAAACCTTGTTTTATTTTGTCGAAACTTCTATCAAAAAATTAGAGGATTCAAATTTGATGTCTAAAGAAGTCGATTGATTATTCATTTGGCTTAAGAAGCTTTTTATTTCATTGGAATTCAATAGAATTAGGTATAACTTATCGCATTATGACACTTTGCTTTGGTACGGCATAAAAATAAAGATTGAGAATCTTTCTTTTTTGAGCGGGTTGGAGCGCTGGCGTATTTGGCAGTTCAATTCTTTTAAATTTTTCTTCTAAAAACTTTCTTCTCTAAAGGTAATGGAACACTTATTAACTGACCGACGATAGGAGGGGAGTGTAATGTGTGTGTGGAATGGGCCTACTTGCTCTCTTTAAAATCAATGGTCAAGGTGCCATTCACCAGCCTATTCTCATTATCAATACCGCTAAAAACACCGTCTTGTTTTACTTTCTCATTTTTAAGATAATAGGTTTTAAAATAGATATTTACTCGTTCAAGTGCGATTATACCTGAAAAGCTAAACCTGAAATTAATTACTGAACCTTTATTAAGCAGTTCAATCCGGTCTTTTTCGATGTAGACATTTTCCGTAAGCGTAATGATTTGATAATTTGTGGGTAGGATTCTAAACTTTAGGGTTTCCTTGAAACCCTCTTCAAAATCAAAAGTCAACTCATAGGTTCCTGGTAATTTGCCGTATAATGAGGCATAAGGGCTATTGTTAGACAGTTCCAATGCATGTCTTGGAACGACTCTTTTGTTCACAATACGCTTATTTCTAATTTCCATAGCGATATATGGAGGAATAAAAGGGGACTTTGATTTTTCCTCCATTTCCTTCTTACTCTCGCATTTCTCTAGGATGGAACGACCAGCTACAGTATTTGTGAAAATATCAAAAGTGCAATACGTACCAATCAAATAGTTAATGCTTGAAGGTGTTTTATGACCGATATAATAAATCTCACTCGCTCCCTCAATATATCGATCCCCAGAGAGCGTATTGGTTTTAATGGTGAGCGTATCTCCTTGTCTTTTAATACTGCCATGGCTGTAATGTTCTCGTAAGGTTCCATCTTCAAGAGGATAGATGAAAATATGTTGGATTTTCTTCCAATTGTTTGAAATCGTGGTTTGTCCCTTTAAAATGGTGTCGTCTTCCCCAAAATAGTAATTGATGTAGTAATAAATACTATCATCTTCGTTCTCATACAGCAAGGCATGTTGTTTTTCATGGGCAACGCCTGACAATTGATGCTCCTCAAGAAATTCCTTGAAATCGCTATACCCTAAGTAGAGTAGTAGAATGGTCTTGTAATATTGATTTAATTTGATTAATGGTTTTCCTTTTTCTAGTTCACGTGATTTGTCATACAAATATTTACCATTGATAAACTCAGAGCCCAATGCTTCAAAATCCGTCTTTAAGCTGGGCTTTTCTTCATTAAAAGCACCATAACCATACAGTTGAAATGCTTTTGGTAATTTCAATAGCTGATGCTTAGCCATGAATTGTTCCTGGACCTTTTCCAATAGTATTTTGAAATATTCTGAAGTAAGCGTTAAAGATGCAGGTGCAATTTTCATAAATTCCTATTTTGTGTTATAAATTATTAAAAATATTTTTAATCACTATAATGAATAATAATTAATATATAGAAATCTATTTTTATGAAGATACAATCACACTAAACAGTACGGTCATGAAAAAAACAATCTTATTTGCATTGCTATTTGTATCCTTAATAGGATTCTCGCAAACAACAGTCACAGGAAAAGTAATTGACGATTTTGGCGAACCCCTTCCGGGTGCCAATGTTGTAGAACAAGGTGCATCTAATGGTGCTATTACCGATTTTAATGGTAACTATGAAATTACGGTCGCTTCAGACGAAGCGATTTTAGAATTCTCATTTCTCGGTTTTGAGAATCAAGAAGTTCCAGTTAACAGAAATACACAAATTGATATCCAATTAAAAGAATCATCTGAAGCTTTAGAAGGTGTTACCGTGCAAGGGTTTTCGGGAGTGATTGGTAAATCTAGAAAACGTACCGCTTCCATTCAGACCACACCAGAATCTGTGACCGCCTTGAATTCTGAAGGTATCGAAAGTGCCGGTGTTACCGATATCAGTTCTTTTTCATCACTCGTACCCAACCTTAAGTTTAATTCGGCCCAAGCTGTGGGATTGAATTTTATAACGGTTAGAGGTATTCCGCAAGTCCGTGGAGGTGATGCACCATTGGCTTTTGTAATTGATGGCGTGACCATTCCCGACCCTAGTTTGTTGAGTCAAGAATTGTATGATTTGGCTTTAGTGGAAGTGGTCAAAGGTCCACAGGGCGCACTTTACGGTAAAAACGCCATTGGCGGTGCCGTGAATATTTATACCAAAGACCCCACCAATACAATGTCCAATAGAATACAGGTTGGTGCAGGAAACGGTGGTGCTTTCCAAGCTCAGTTTGTTTCCTCAGGGGCGATTAAAAAAGACAAAGTATTCTACCGATTTTCCACACAGTATAAAAATTTCGATGGCCTCTTGACCAATGAATTCCTAAATGAACTCGTAGATTTTAGAAAAGATTTTAACATCCGCGGACAAGTCAAAGCGAGATTGACCGATAAGTTTACACTTTCTGGAACGTACCAATATTTTAAGTTAGATGGTGGTGCAACCTACTATTCTGTAAATCCTACGGGCTTTGATGGTGAATTCCCAGGCGGTGTTTTGAACCCAAATCCAACAGATGGTGATAATGTTATCGTTGCCGACGTGCTAGGTAAGTCCGACATGGTCAATAATTACGGAAATATCAAGATGGATTATAACTTGGGTGGTGTCAAACTGCAAAGTATCACTTCAATCAATAATGTAGAGCGCTCTACCTTAGGAGATTTAGATTTCTTAGACCTTGATTTGTTTACCCAAGGTGAAATGGCCGAGACCAAAACCTTCAACCAAGAGCTTCGCATCAATAATACCAATACAGAAAGTAAGTTTGATTGGAGTTTAGGCGGATTCTATCAGAAAATAGAAAAAGATGTGTATCAAAATGGAACCGATGGCGTAGACGCTGAGTTCGGGGAAGCGGAATACGACGTTGCGGACTTCATTAACGAAACCAGAACCATTGCTTTATTTGGTTTTGGGGATTATAAAATAACAGATAAACTGACCGCTTCCGCAGGATTTAGATACGATATTGATTCCTTTGCACAAGAAGATTTCCTATTTGTAACTAACTCTGAGAGAGACAATAACGAGTTTCAACCTAAAGTATCGTTATCCTATCAAGCTTCAAAAGGTGTTTTGTTCTATGCCAACTACGGAAGAGGCTATAGAAATGGTGGATTCAACGCCGATGCCACAGACCTTTTTAATCGGGAATTCGATGATGAAACTTCGGACAATTATGAATTCGGATTCAAAACAACGTCTTGGGGAGACCGTTTAATTTTCAACGGCTCTGTGTTTAGTTCTAGGTTGACGAACCAACAACAATATATTTTAGACTTGAACACCTTTATTGCTGGAGTCTACAATTATGATGAAACGAAGGTGTTTGGTTTTGAACTAGAGGCGCGTGCTAGATTGAGCAATTGGTTAGATGTATTTGCAAATTTCGGCTCTGCTGATGCGGAAATAGTCGAAGGAGGCAGCACAGGAGGAGCTAATGGAACCACAACAGATAATTCGAATTACAACGGTGGAAAAGTACCATTTGTTCCTGTTAACACTATCGGAGTCGGATTGGAATCATCGTTCAACATCACCGATGATTTAAAATTTAATGGATTTCTAAATTTAGATACCACGGGAAAAACCTACTGGCACGAAAGTAATTTAGCGATACATACCACAGATGCATATTCCTTATTGGATGCACGAATAGGCTTAGGCTACAAAAACTGGAAACTAGAAGTTTTCGGTAAGAATTTAATGGATACCCAGTATTACCAAGAATTTTCTCCCGGTGAATTTGTTGGCAGTCCCGATGATGTGGGTTGGAGAGGGCAACCTTTAACTGTTGGTACGTCGTTATCTGTACGCTTTTAATGTAAATATGAAAAATTTGAATCCTAATAATCTTCTGTCACATCGAGCGCAGTCGAGATGCTTTGAACATCCAAGGTATATTTTTCTCGACTCCGCTCGAAATGACAGTACAGCTGATTTTTTAGTCAGTAATTTTTAATAAAAAATATAAATGAGTACAACAATGACAGCACATTTTTCCAGAATCTTAATGGAAGACATGTTCCAAATAAAACCAGGGGAAACAGTAGCCATTACTATAGACTTTGGTTCTGACACAGCTATTGTAGACAGCCTGTTTGTTGCCGCTCAAAATGCAGGAGGAATTCCTTTGATTTTAAGGATTCCAAAAGCTAAAAAAGATAGCCAAGCTGGCATGAAAGATTGGCCGCATCAGGCGCTGACTGGTGCTCTTTCTAATGTTGATGTCTGGATAGAAGCAAATTCCGTTGTGCTCTTGTATTCCGATATTTGGGAAACTGCCATGAAAGAGAACGAAAAGCTACGATACTTAATTATTGCCGACAGTACCATAACATCTTTGGATAGGGTCTTCACAGGCTTCGATATTCAGTCCCTTAAAAAGTTGCTGAGTAAAGTGACCGCTATGGCGAAGGCTGCCAATAAAGTCCGTATCACAAGTGAAAATGGCACCGATGTATCGTATGAGATTGATTTGAACCATGCCTTTGATTATGACGATGGCGATTATTCACAACCTAAATTCGGAACCGCTCCTGGCTTTGTAAATATTGTTCCTAAGTTGAACAGTATGAACGGCAACATCGTATTTGACCACCTACAACATACCGAAGAAGGAAATTCTTTGGAATTTATCATGAAAAATGGACTAATTTCAGATGTAATAGGAGGGAAGGCAGCAGAAGCGTTCAAGTCCTACTTAGCTTCTTTCGAAGATGAAAACATGTACAAGATTTCGCATCATATGTTGGGTTTAAATCCTAAAGTGCGAGAATTGACAGGCGAGCTTGTGGAAGATGAGCGTATTTGGGGTGGTGTAGATTTTGGTTTCGGCCATACCAGCGCGATGGATATGCCTCCTTACGGACAAGAAGCCAAATCGCACTTTGATGGTGTAGTGATAAACACAAGCATCTACTTTGATGACATACAGCTAACCAATAATGGCGAAGTTTGTCATAAAGATTTAAGACCTTTAGCTGAGTTAGTATTAAAATCCATAAATGCCTGAGGAAGGAAATCAGTATACAACAACTAAAGTACAGCCGAAAGACTTTACTTCCGGCTGGTTGATTGCGCTATTGATTGCAGGTACAGGTCTAACACTTCCCATTTTATACTTAGGTTCTGAAATTGCCCTTTCCATAGGATTTCAAGGAGCATTGTGGGCTTTTGGAATCTCTACATTGGTACTCACCTTGATGTGTATGGCCACAACGGTCATCGGAAATCGTTCAAGACTATCCACCTACATGATTATGCATTTCAGTTTTGGGCGAAAAGGCGCCAAAATCATGAATTTTATCTTCGGAATTACCCTATTAGGATGGTTCTCAGTTGCTTTAGAATTATTGGCAATCGCAGTAAAAGATACCGCATTACAGACCATGCAAGTCAATTTAGTAGAATGGCCTATCATTATTGTTGTGGGTTCTTTAATTATTACCACTACCATTTATGGAATCAAAAGTCTAGAACGATTAGCAAACTATGCAGTTCCTATTTTGACTTTGTTTTTGGGGTATGTAGTATATAAATCCATTGAAGGAACATCATTTCAAGCCATTATGGATTTTGTTCCAACAGAACCCACCCTAAGCCTTTTTGAAGCTACCTCAATTTTAGTGGGGTCTTCAATTTTGTTTCCTGTTTTGATGGCAGATTTCTCAAGATTCATCTATAATGACAAGCAAAGCTTGATAGCGGTTTTAGGTATTACTATCGGATTTCCTATCGCATTAATTTTTAGTGCAATACCTTCTATTCAATCTGGAGAAGTTGATATCATTAAAGTGATGGAAAGTTTAGATTTGGTGGTACCGGCTTTTGTGTTATTGTTCGTATCGACTTGGGTAGGCAATGCCTCTAATCTATATTCTACAACCTTAACATTTTCAACCGTCAAAACAGACTGGACTTTCAAAAAAATGGCCATTGTTTCTGGGGTAGTAGGAATAATTGCAGCCCTTCTAGGTTTCTCAGACTATTTATTTGACTTTTTAAATTTTCTGGGGATTTTAGCGCCTTCGATTTCAGCCATTTATATCATCAATTTCTTCTTCGTCAAAAAACAGGACTATAAGTTGAAAGACATTGTAGATTGGGAGTATGAAGCATTAATAGCTTGGGTGATTAGTTCTACTATAACGGTCTTTACTTATTTAGAGGTGTTACAACTGACACATGCCTATTTTATTGATTCCTTTTTGTTGGGAGGGCTAATTTATTTGGGGCTGAAATGGAAAATGATTGTAAGGAATTCCAAATAGCTTTGGTAAACCTCATAAAATATGAAGGTATGGGAGACCTTTATATTTTTGAGCGGGTAGGTGCGCTGGCGTTTTTGGCACTTCAACTTCTTTAAATTTTTCTACTAAATACTTTACCTGAAAAGGTAATGAAACCGAGGCCTAGGTTTTAAAACATATAAAATTGCCCCTTTCCAAGGTTCATGAATACCTTTAAAAAACAATATACAAGCAATGAATAAACACTTTTTATGTGAGCCGACCCCGAGTACTCGGGGGAGGGGAGTGTAATGGGGGCGGAATGGGTTTTTTACCATATATTTAATGATTTAAGTTGTGCTAAAAATTAATCATTTGCCAAGGACTATTATAGAAAATATCGTTGTTCAAAAATACAAAGACCAAACATTCTTCGAGTTTTGTAAGTACACAACCATTCGCTTTTTTGAAATACTGTACTTCGAAAAAGGAAGAGGAACTATAAAAATTAATGGTAAAATAGTAAACTACAAGCCAAATAGTATTTTTGTATTTATTCCAGATGATATTTATATTCTTAGTCCAAGTACAACAACAACGACAATTGCGGTTAAATTCTTAAAGAGTTTTTTCAGAAATACATCTTCTCAAAATGAAACACTACCTATTAACGATTGGTTTCGTAAAATAGAAGAAATACTAAATAGTAAAAGCCATGAACTTCGTGAAATGCAATTTGAAACCGAAGCAGACAAATCACATTTAGTTTCTTTAGTTAATATGGTGGCTAACGAATATTTAAAAAAACAATCTTTCGATATTTTTATCATTCAAAATTCATTATCGGTAATACTTCATTTAATAGCAAGAAATATACAGTTTATAAATGCAGCTGATACTTTAAAAGAGGTGAAGTCTTCTAAAATTCAACAAATCATAAACTACATTCATTCTAATATTTATAATTCAGAATTGTTATCTACTAAAAGTTTGGCTGAAGAGTTCCATATGGCAGATAACTATATAAGTGAATTCTTTAAAAAACATACAGATGTATCTTTAAAGAAGTATATTATTAACTACAAATTGAAACTTGTAGAAACCAGACTAAAATATACTGATTTACAATATTCTGAAATTGCAATAGAGCTTGGTTTTACCGATTCTAGCCATTTAAACAAAACCTTTCAAAGCTATAAAGGCACAACTCTTAGTGCTTTTAGAGCAAATTTATCCTGATTTTTTTACAAAAACCTTTTTTTTTACTAATACCACATTGTTTTCTACCAAATACCAACTTGGTGTCTCTTTTAAATTTGTAGTGTAATTAAAACACAACAATTAATAATTGAAAATAGATATTATGGAGTACAAGAATTTCCAAGAAATCAACTAATATCAAATATCTTACTATGGAGATACTAATTGAAATGACTCATAATCGAGATATTTAATTGAGCACATCTCAAAACAGAAATAATAACTAGGTAACGAATGTATACAAAATCGAAATATCCAATTTCAATTGTTCTAAGATGGACAAGAAGATATATTTATATTTTCATTTTAATAGCTCTTATCCCAGTTTTACTTTACGAAGTTGCGGGTTTAAAATGGCTAAATCTTCCTTGGCAGCCAATTGGTTTAGTAGGTACGGCTCTTGCATTTATTACTGGTTTTAAGAACAATGCATCTTATGACCGGCAATGGGAGGCACGCAAAATATATGGAGGAATTGTTAATGCTTCTAGACTTTTTGCAACCATGGTCAACGATTTTATTACCAATGAATTTGCTCATAAAAATAAAACAAATCAAGAATTATTTCAAGTTAGAAAAATAATGATTCTGCGTCATGTAGCTTGGATGAGCTCCCTTAGACATGCTCTTAGGCAACAGAAAACATGGGAAACGGCAAAAAATAATAAATCTGACCGTGAACATATGAAAACTATTAAAGTATTAGAATTCGAAAATTCATTAGAAGATGAGTTGGAAGGTTACTTGTCTTTAAATGAAAAAGATTATGTCATGCAAATGACCAATAAGCAAACAGCTTCATTAAACCTGCAATCTAAACATATTGGAAAACTTAAAGCGGAAGGATTAATTGATGATTTCAGACACATGGAATTTAAAAAAATGATGGGTGAACTATTCACGTTACAAGGAAAAGCTGAACGGATTAAAAATTTCCCCTATCCAAGACAATTTGCAACCTTAAACAACTATTTTATTTGGATTTTTATAGTGTTAATGCCCTTTGGTCTTATGCCTCTATTTGATTTAATTGGTCAATCTTTAGCAGAATCTGGAGAATCAAATTTAATTTTCAGTTTAATTGCTGAACACCTTGTGTGGTTAACCATTCCGTTTAGTATCATTATTTCTTGGATATTCTTTTTAATGGAACGCGTTGGAGACACTTCAGAAAATCCATTTGAAGGTATGGGTAATGATGTGCCAATCACAACAATTTCTAGAGGTATTGAAATTGATATTCGTGAAATGATTGGTGATGATAAAAATTTAATTCCAAATCCACTTCCTGAGTATGCAAATACACAGATGTAGTTTAATTACAAATAAATTATGAAAACAATGACAAATAATAATGCTCTCTCACGAGCCCGTGCGCTTACACAGCCCTCGCGTGAAGCTTCGCTAAAACGTGAAGCCTCTGTCTCACAATTTTGGAATAGTAACCGAAAGTTACTCGAAGATGCATGGACAGCATGGGAAATTGAAAGCCAAGATCATTTACTAATCCCTGATGAAACACTACTAGATCCACGCTTGCGAAAAGCTATTAACGAAGCATGGGAAAACCCGGAAAAAGAAAATGCTGTTGCTGACTTATGGGAAGAAATTATACCTGGTGTTTTTTCTGCTCAGTTTTTTGATCTTGAACGCTTAGCGGAATTTCGTAAGTATCTAGAAGCCGTAGCAAATTCTCAAATTCCTAAACGTGCACCTTATGGTATTCAATTGAATCGTTATGGGGTTATGCTTGACCCTCGCTCAGAAGGACACCTTGCAGCACCTAATTTTCAATCATTTTACAGCGAAATCATGGATCGTTACATGCGCCCGATTGCTCGTTTATTACTGGGCACTTATGGCTATGACAATCAAACTTTCGGATTTTCTATTCAGTACAATCCTGATAAGGATAAAGATTTACATGCGCATACTGATGCTTCGGCAGCTACCCTGAACATCAATATTAATTTACCAGATGAAAAGTTTACAGGGTCACAAGTTGATTTTCATGATAAAACCACAGGAAAAACTGTTCAAACTCTTTTTGAGCCTGGTAAAGCAATAATTCACAGGGGCAATGTACCACACGCTACGCACCCCATTACTAGTGGGCAGCGAAGTAATTTGGTCGTATGGCTATACGGAGACCATATGCAAGTCCCACGAGGTAGTGCAAGTAGTTATGGTAGTTCAAATAACTCAGTATCTACCGTTGCTACAACAGAAAATATCACACCTCATCAGCGTTGGAGCATACCAAATAGTCCGAAAGATACTGCTGCACCGTTTTAAAAGTTCAGAAACTCTTTATCTTGCTTTATGCAATGTATATATGTAGCATTGACTTAAGACTTAAAAGCTAAATATAAACGCATTAAATCAGGGTTTAGACGAAGGATTAATTATGGAAATATATTGTCATAATTTCATTCAACAAAACAAACAAATACATCATGAGTAAAACAATAATAATCACAGGAAGCACAGATGGAATAGGAAAACTTACCGCTTTAAAAATGGCAAAAGAAGGTCATACGATTTTCGTTCATGGCAGGAATGAAGTCAAAGTGGAAGCTGTTATTTCCGAAATAAAAAGTGCTTCCAATAATCGCAATATTAAAGGTTTGGTAGCCGATTTTTCAGATTTAGATGCGGTTTCTAAACTAGCGGAACATATAAAAAATGAAATTCCGAAAATTGATGTCTTAATCAATAATGCCGGAATTTTCAAAAGCCAAATTAGTCAGAACAATACCGGATTAGATATCAGAATGGTCGTTAACTATTTAGCGCCTTATCAATTAACAAATGCTATTCTTCCTATTCTAAAAAACTCGGGAGCACCGAGAATTATTAACTTAAGTTCAGCCGCTCAAGCCCCAATTTCTGAGGCAGTTTTAAAAGGAACCGAACAGCAATCGGAAAACAGTACCTATGCTCAAAGTAAATTGGCATTAACCATGTGGAGTTTTGATTTAGCGGAACAAGAACCAAATATTACTGTTATTGCTGTAAATCCGGGATCGTTATTAAACACTAAAATGGCGAATGAAGCGTATGGACAACATTGGTCGCCAGCAGAGAAAGGTGTAAACATACTTTATGATTTAGCGCTTTCAGAAGAATACAAAAACGATTCAGGCAAGTACTTTGACAATGATAAAGGAGATCCTAAAGGTCATTTTTCATCAGCGCACATTGACGCCTATGATGAGGAAAAAATCAAAGAATTGTTGCTGCTAACTGAAAGTGTACTTAATATTTAGTGGGCCTCTAAATTTTTGAGTTCTGCTAATTACAAACGTGCTATCAATTCATAGGAATTGAACAGAATTACTTATAAGGTATCGCTATTTGATATAATGACGGATTATGTTTCATTTTTGATATATAATCTCTTTCGTTATGTAACTTGAGCTTTGGTTACGGCATAAAAATAAAGATGAGCATCTATATTTTTTGATCGAGATGGTGCGCGGGCAAAGTTGTTAGAATCTTCCTTGATTTTTTTCTTTCTAAAAACTTTCTTCTCAAAATGTAATGGAATACGCTGCCGCCCGAAGCGACGGTAGGAGTGAAGTGGTAATGTGTATGGAATGGAATTTTCTTAAACAAAAGTAAAAAAACGCTAAAAAGAAACCTTGATTAGCAACTTCTTCTTAGCGTTTTTGAAACCAATTTTCGATTAGCCCCACCTATTTAGAAAACCATCATCTTTAGGAGCTATTAAGGCTATGGTTATAATAAAAGGACTAAACTAATCAACAAAAACGTTTTGCCAAAAAAAGTAGTCCCATACCCTCGAAGATGCGCCTAATTGGAACAAGAAAAAAGTAGCTAATACTACTACTTTCTTACTCTTCATAACCAACTGCTTAGGCACTAAGAACTGAAGATGTATCTTTTTCGAGTTCTAAATACAAGGTTTGATTATCAAAGGAACGTTTTGAAATTTTAGTATAGCCGTTTTTAGGAATGTATACAGGTATTTCCAAAGATGTCTCTATTGATTTATATTCCGTTTTTTTTGGCCTAGCCTTTATTTTAAGTGTATCATCCTTTAAAACACACCAATGATTAAATGGGTTTAGAGAAGGAGATGACAACTTTATAAAGAGTTTTTCTTCTTCTACCTTCATTTCAAAATGTCTCAATCTTAGGTCTTCAGCCCTTTGGTGTGTTATTGTATTCGAGTTAACAATCGCTGTTGCATTCATAGTAGATAAGAATTAATAGTTAAACATAAATAAAGAGTTCAAAACTCAGATAAAAAGGTGAGTTTTGAACTCTCAAAGAAGATTAAGAATCTAATCCAAAAGCGTAATATTTTATTCCAGGTACATCTTCGTAAATACCGGCAATCATTACACCTCCTTTTTTGTTTTCTAGGGCCTCCATTACATCATCAACTGTTTTTATCTTTCGCCCATCAATTTGGGTAATGATAAAGCTTTCCCGAATTTGCGTTTCCTTGCGAAGTTTTCCTGCAAATAGTGAGGTTATGCGAACACCTCCATCAATATTATTTTTCTTTGCAGTTTCGGTATCGATGGCTTCAAAATCAGCCCCTAGCATTCCGAGTAATACCTGATGTTCTTTTTTGTTTACTTTGGTTGTACCAGTATTACTTTTTAGGGTTACGGTAAGCTGTTTGTTTTTGCCATTTCGTACGAGGTCTAAAACAACTTTGTCTCCTGGGCGTTTTCTAGCTATTAATTCTTGAAGTTCGGGCGATGTATTTACGGTCTTTTCATCTACACCTATAATTACATCATCAACTGCCACACCAGCCTTTGCAGCTGCACTATTTTCTTGAACATTCGCCACATAAACTCCTTGTCGCAAGTCAATTTCCTTTTCTTTGGCCAAAGCTGTGTTTAACGTTGTAATGTTCACACCAAGCATGCCACGCTGAACCGCTCCATATTTAAGCAAATCTTCCACCACTTTACTCACTATATTACTAGGTACCGCAAAACCGTACCCATTGTAGGTTCCTGTTTTAGAGGCAATAGCCGTGTTAATTCCTATTAAATCGCCGTTTAGGTTTACCAAAGCGCCACCACTATTTCCTGGATTAATTGCCGCATCGGTTTGAATAAAACTCTCTACCGCGTATTTTCCTTTATTGATATTAATATTCCGTGCTTTTGCACTTACAATTCCCGCCGTAACCGTAGAGTTCAAACTAAAAGGATTACCAACAGCAAGAACCCATTCGCCAACTTGCACATCATCAGAATTAACGAGCGCCATTTCGGTAAGCTCATCCGCTTTAATTTGCAATAAAGCGAGGTCGGTAGAAGTGTCTGTACCAACTACGGTTGCCTTATATGTGGCATTATTATGTAAGGTAACTTCGACTTCATCGGCTTCATCAATTACGTGATTATTGGTGATGATATACCCCTCTTTATTTATGACTACCCCAGAACCGGTTCCCATCGGCACAAAATCAGGTATTTTTTCATCCTCGGTATCTTTTTGAGGCATTCCTTGATTAGGTCTTTGGAAAAACTGACCAAACGGACTTTCCCCAAAGAAATCTCTAAAGGGGTCTGGAAGTTGACGGTATTGATAAACACGATTATTTTTACCGTACTTTCGCTTCGCCTGAATGTGCACCACGGCATCAAGTACTTTATCTGTTGTTTTAGTAAAGTCTAAAGGTGTGATTTCACCATCTTTATTCGCTGCATACAACACTTTTTGACTGGGTACTGTAGTTGCTAACTGTGGCTTAAGTTTTGTTTCAGTTGTATTAAAATATTGATATCCGCCCATTACTGAAACACTAACAACTAAAGCTATAAGGGCAGAATAGATATATTCTTTCTTCATTTTGATTGTTTTTAATCATAGGTAACCCCACCAGCAAAGCTAGTTGGGTTATCTAAATTTTGTTTAGATTTTTTATGAAATAGTTACGGTGCGTGGGGGCTTTGGTTTCGCCTCTTCTCTTTTGAAAAGATGTACGCTCAAAATACCATTGGTATATGAAGCTTTTATTTTTTCTTCATCAATAGTATCAGGAAGATTAAAGGAGCGTTCAAACTCGGCAAAACCAAACTCACGACGTAAGTAGCTTTCGCTACTATTTTCAACTTCATTCGTTTCTTTTTTAGCGGAAATTGTTAAGATTTCATTTTCCAATGCAATACTGAAGTCTTTTTTGCGCATACCTGGTACCGCCAAATCAACGATATATGCCACTCCAGTATCTCTAATATTCACTTTAGGAATGAGTTGATTGTTTTTGTGTGCACCTAAAAGTAGAGGTGATTCCACAGTTTTGAATAAATCATCAATAAAAGATGACCACATCGGGAAGTCCACGGCATTATTGTGATGCGCTAAACTTCCGTTTTTCTGAACTTTTGCTAATTTGTCCATAGAATAAAAATTTAGTTAAACAATATGTTTTCAAGTTGTTATTCCATTGATTGTACGAACAGGAATATTCTTGATTTATCACAATACGTCAAAAAAAATACCAAAATGATTTTTGGGATTAGAGCGATTCAAAAATCTGAAAAAATGTCAGTTTTTATGACAGAAATTCATAGGAGGTTAAGACATCATTAAATGGGTTTAAGAAATTCTAATCAGATGAACCTTTGATTAGAAATTACCTAAGAGAATTTTGGTAAAACACGCGAGAAAAAGAAATTAGCCTGTGGCTGATTACTTTTTTCGGCGAGACTTAGCGATGGCAATTTAACCAAAGAAGTTCTTCAAAAGCTAGAACAAATAGAGTAGGGGCCCTCAGAACTAAAAAGTCCAACGCACCAGCTGGCTCCTTGCTAAAAATGTACTTTGGGTACATTTTCTTAACGCTCGGCCCTGTTCCAAAATTAACTACGTGACAAAAGAAATTACCCAGCGGGTGATTACTTTTGGCGGCCGGTTGAAGCGGCTGCCTTCGTAAGTCCGACGCTCCGGCTCGCTCCAAGCTAAAAATGTACTTTGGGTACATTTTCTTAACGCTCGGCCGTGTTTCGCAGCCGCATCAACTCTCTCAAAGCATGCTTTGACGTATCAAGAAAAAAGAAAAGAGACATTGAAGCTAGGTAAATTAAACAGGTTGATGACCTTTTAAAAAGTATAATTCAAATTGGAATATAAATTTTTTGAGGAAATTGAGTTTATCTCAAAGATTTTTTAAATTCACCCGGAGTCATTCCATTCACTTTTTTAAATGCGATATAAAAAGAGGATTTAGATCTAAACCCACATTCATACCCAATTCCATCCATTGTTAGCTTGCACTTGCTTCTCATCATTTTTTCAGATGCCTCGATTCTGTACCCATTTATATAATTTGAGAAGTTCTGCCTAACGATATCATTTAGGTATTGGGATAATTCATAGGGTTGAATCTGAAGTCGGTTTGCTAGTTCGAACAAATTCAAGTCAGGGTTTAAATGTACCTTCTCTTCTAGAATCAATTTGTTTAAATCATTGGTAATCGCTATTCCTTTTTCATTACTTATTCGTTTATTTTCGTATTTAATTTGGGGGGAAAGAAATGAAAAGTTATCCGTCTTTTTCTTCATAAACCAGAATGTAAAACTTATATAGAATATGAATGAGTAAAATAGCGAACCTACGATATAGGAGGTATAACTATTGGTAATATATGCTAACCAAATAAGAAATATACCTGTTAAAATATTTAATATCCAATAATCAAAATAGCTAGTTGCTTGCTCTTTTGAAAGAATTTTTAAAATGGAGAATCGAACTTGATAGAAAGCAGCAATGATATATCCGAACCAATGAAAAAATAACATCCACCCTAATATCCCCCCGGTTCTGTGATTCCATAAGTACATATGTTCGTTATAGGGATATAGTGAACCGATAAGAACCATAAAAACCATAATGGGTATTACGTGAATATACCACTTCGCATGATTTAAACTATTTGGATTCATTGCACTGCGGCAATATAAATAGAGAAATGGCCCTATGAGAAAACACGCAGTCAACCCTACTTGAACGTAAAGTGATGATATATTGCTATAAAAGTTTAGAAAGACTGATTTAGTTACACGGACGCTAACCACAAAAAATAATGCTGCCAGGAAATGAGTCGATTTGGTTTTGTTTTTTATCAAAAAGCAAAAATAAACACTCAACAATAGACCATTAAATGCACCTAAGGCACTCCAAAAGAATAATATTTGGTCTTTTACTATCAATAAACTATAAAACTTTGCCTGATTGTATTCAGCTTCTAATTAGCTAATCTAAAAATATTAAGGTTTCTACTTTACTTTTAAAATCTGGTGGATAATCTACGAACCACAATGCCCCTCTTCTGTTTTCATTGCTACCATGAATTGAGTCGGCAAAAGTATTTACCATGACATTGCTACTCATACCATTAGTACCTATTGCCGTGAGCCATTTATAATCTGGTACCAACTTAATACCCACGGTATCTTGAAGCCGAAAAGGTCCTTGTCTCATAATCGGTGAAATTTGGGCGAATACTTCTGCCATAGTATCTTTTACGGTCAAAATAGTCAAAAATTGGGCCTCTGCGGCATGTTCTATAGATCTTTCTCCATCCTTGGTTTTAAATCCATAAGCTATTTTTATTGATAAGCCGTTACGTACCGCTTCAATAACCTTATCCTTTGAGCCGAAGAGAGGTTTCCCGAATTTATCATGTTTATATACTATTGACCACCCCTGGTTTGTTGCGGCTTGGGTTTGTTTCTTAATACAACCTACCATGAGACCGAGAATGAATAAAAAACAGACTTTCTTCACCATAATTATATCATTTTTTAGTGTTTTATTTCATTTTTTATGAAAACGAATAATTTTATTTCGATTATAGTATAATTCCTATAAGCGAATAGACGACTGCAGGCATTACAGCTCACGGCCGTCAAATCGATTTGTAAAAGTTTTTATTTCGTTTGTGTTTTTATCCATGTTGTAATATCGTCCAATACAATTGATGAAAATGTCTGTTCAATAGTTGAGTATTCATCTGGCATACCCGTTTCACAATCTTGAAATAAATGATTCAGATTTGAATATTCTTTTGTTGTTACATTTAAATTTCCTCCTCTTGTTAAGGCATTTTTAATTGCAGATAAATTCTCTTTGGAAGGTACTTGTACATCTTTTGCTCCATTTAAAGCTAAAACAGGACACCTTACTCGCTCTAATGATGGAACCGGATTAAATTTCATAAAGTATGACATCCAAGGACTTGCCAATTGATTTACATACAATGAAACATATTCTTCTTTTTTCATACCACCTGGGATTTCAGCATCTGGTTCATTTGCAAATGCTTCATTTAATTTATCAGTTAAATCCATTTTTAACTTTGAATTATCACCATTTGAATTAGCAACCAATTCAAATAATTCTGAACTTGTCTGAATCGACTCTTTTAAATCCTCTTCTGAATCGCTATCGGCTCTTAAAATTAGTTCTTCTCGAAGTAATAACAATTCATCACCTCGCATTCCTGTACCTGCTAATAATACAATAAAACTAACCCGTTTCGATTTTGAGGCAACTATAGGTGCAATTAAGCCACCTTCACTATGCCCAATTAGACCAATTTTCTTTTTATTAATCTCTTTTCTTTTTTTTAAGTATGCAACGGCACTTTTAACATCAGTTGCTAGGTCGGCAGAAGTTGCAGCTTTAAAATCTCCTGTTGATTGCCCAACTCCTCTATCATCATATCGTAAAACTGCAATTCCATTTCTAGTTAAATAGTCTGAAATTATTAAAAACGGCTTGTGTCCTAATAACTCTTCATCTCTATTTTGCGGACCGCTTCCTGTAATTAAAATTACGGCTGGAAAAACCCCATCCTTTTTTGGCAAAGTCAATGTTCCAGCTAAAGAAATTTTAGCTTTTTTATTTTTAAATACTACATCTTCTGAATAATAAGGATATGGTTTTATCGGTTCTTGAGGTCGCCTTACAACATCTTTTTCGACTGCTTTTCTTGATAAATTCATAGGAAATTCTTGAGCACTTTGTTTAAAAGTTCCAATAATTTTATCTCCACTTATTTCCCCGGCATATTCAATACCAGCATTAGTCAATTCGAATTTAATTTTCGATTTTTCTAAGGTTGTTTTTGTAACAGGAATGTCTTTTTGACCCTGGTCTGGACTATCCATTGTTGAACTATAACCATCTTCTGTTTGCTCAACATTAAACACAACTCTCAATTGTGTTCCTTGTATTTTTAAAATACCATTCCATTTACCCGTGATGTCTTGCGCAGTTGAAGTAAGCGTGGTGAGTAACATAACGAACAAGATTATATAGTTTTTCATAATTAATTTTTATGTTGTTTTTAAACTTTGTACGCAATCGTGAAAGTTCAATTAATGTAAGTTTTAATGAATAAAATTTAAATTTTACTGAACCAAATATTCTTTGCTCCATTAGTTAAGATTGATAATTGAAAAGAGTCATTTATTTTTTCGAATTTTATGCCATCAAAATACCTTGCTTCGGTCAGAAACATATTTTTTGTAAATGGGATAAGTTTTACCTCGGAACCATCTTCTCGAATTAAGATTAAACCACTATCTTTTAATTGAATAGACATAGACTTATCTAAATATTCAGAGTAGAATTTCCCGGTGTAAATTATAAGCTCGTTCTTCTCATACACTGGGGGAACATACGAAGTAAGCGTACTTCCAGGTTCTTTGTAATCGTGCATTAATATATTCAGTTTAGTGGAGCGCTTCGAACTAAGAAATTCAAATTCCACGCGATAGCCTGTTTCCAATATAAAACTACTTTCAGACATTGGGATAAGCGCTCGCCCTCCATTTCTTCCAATACTACCACTTCTTAGTGTATCGTTTTCAACAGATATTTTTCGTGTAATCGCTGAATCCTCGTCCCAATATAGACCAGAAAAAGTATCCAATGCTGTATGTTTATAAGGGTCAATATCTTTAACTGCAGTTACAATTTTTTTTAAATAATTATTCATTACTATTTCTCCGATGTCATAACTTAAATACCCATTATAAGCCACATTGTCGTTTGTTATAATAACCGAAATAAAGCCTTTTTCAGGAAATCGATAAATTGAACTCGAATGCCCATTGTCATTTCCGAACTGATATTGAACAGGAACTACACTATTCATATAAAACATTTCCTGACCAAAAGTGGGCGTGGTAACATTTAAACTTACAGGTTTATCAATATCTAACAATGATTGCTCATCTAGTTTGATGAATGCATTTTTAAACCGCTTTGGAGGATTAAGCTCAAATCTAAACCACCTTTCTAGGTCATTTAGCGTAGTATAAAAATTACTGCCATCAAAAATTTCATAATTTGAATCATCTATTTTTACGATGTCTTTATCTATTTCGTATGAATCCGCCTTATGTTTTAGGATTACATTTTTATCAAAAGAAAAGCTAGAATTGTTCATTGCTATAGGTTGGAATATATTGTTTTTGACGTATTCAGGAAAAGTGGAATTTGTAATTCTTTCTATAATTAATGAGATCAAGAATAGATTTGTAGACCTATTAGCATATTTTGTACCAGGGATAAATTCAAGTTCGCTTTGCCTTGAAATTAAATCCAATGCAGCGTTTTTGTTAAAGACCATTCCGGGTTCAAAAGACAGTTCCTTTAGCACTTTAATGTCATAGAGACCACTAGTATGCATTATTAAATTTCGAATGGCTATGCCTTTTGCAATATGTTCTAATTCAGGTACATATTTTGTGATTGGTTCATCTAGGGTCACAGATTCTTTCTGCAAAAGGGTTAGCAGAGTTAAGGCGATGATTCTTTTCCCCATTGCGCCGACCCTGAACTTTGTTTCATTATGAACCTCAATATTATGTTCAATGTTTGATCCCCCAAATCCCTTTTTATATACTATTTGGTCATTATAAAATACAATTGCGGCAATTCCTGGTTTTTGCGCGTCATTGTATTTAGAAAACAAAGAATCTAATTGTTCTACATTATTTCCTAAGGCTTGGCTTTGAGCAAATACCGATAGATTCAAACCAAAATATAGGATAACGGCAATTACCATTTGTTTTGTAACATGATTTTTCATTTTAAATTGGGTTTTAATAATCTACTTTAGATCGTTCTTGAAAAACTTAAAATCCAAATATATAGGAGAGAAAAGCTTTTGCGGTTTGTGCTAGCCCAAAATTTGTATTGTTTTATAAATATGGACTTGTTTTATTAAAATTTTAAGAAAAATCGATATGAAAGAGAACAGAAAACCATGGCTTTAAGTTTTAGGTGATAATTTAAATAATTCGGAGTAACATTTTAAATTATCATTTAAAAGCTATGAATACAAGGGGTGTTTTACATAATAGAATTACGACTTACCTTTTTGATTAAACCTTTACGGTATAGTGGCAGCCACATCATCTTTCTTGATTATTGCTTCAGCCTTTGGGCTAAACCAATACTACAAAATGTATCATAATGTTCCGCGTTATGTAACTTGAGCTTTGGTTACGGCATAAAAATAAAGATGAGCATCTTTATTTTTTGAGCGAGATGGTGAGCGGGCAAAGTTGTTACCATCTTAATTTATTTTTTCTTTCTAAAAATTTTATTCTCAAAAGGTAATGGAATACGCTGCCGCCCGAAACGACAGTAGGAGTGAAGTGGTAATGTGTATGGAATGGGAATATTTCAAAAAGGTAAACTACTGGTGTTATTTCAAATTTAATCACTATATTACACCAATAGTATGATGATTTAAACACAATCAATATGGCAACAGTTCGTAAAACGGTAACCTTTACCGTACAACAAGATAAATGGATCAAAGCCCAAATCGAAGCTGGGGAATATACAAATGATAGCGAATATCTAAGAAATCTTGTACGTCAAGACCAAGCAAATAATGTCAAGTTTCTTTCCCTAAAGACGAAACTCATTGAAGGTCTTGAAAGTGGTATCAGCACTAAATCCTTACCCGATATTATGAAAGAGGTAGAAAATCGTATGCGCGAAGATGGGCGATTATAAACTCTCCAAAAAAGCCGAAACAGATTTGGCTGAATTATATGAGTTTGGCATTCATAAATTCGGACTTCTTCAAGCTCAAAAGTATTTTCTAGAAATGCATGATACTTTTCAAGTACTTAATAAAAATAAAGATTTAGGTAGAGATGCTTCTGAATATATTGAAGACTTGAAACGATTTGCCTTTAAAGCGCACAAATTATTTTATTTACAAACAACAAGCGGTATTTTTATTCTGAGAGTTCTAAGTCAACGCATGGATTATGAACGTAACCTGAACATAGTCTAGGAATTCGCTAAAATTACTTATAACTTATCGCTATTTGACATAACGACAAATTATGAAATAATTTGTTTCATAATTTATATTATGTAAAATAGGTTTTCTAGAACCCCTATTGCTAAACAATTCCACCACTACATCTCGCCGACTTTAAAAATCATCCACAGGATAATTTCTTAATGCTCACGATTGCAAAATAGCCTTTTTAATAACCCTATTGATCATCAATTCCAACGGCTAAAACTCTCCGACTTTGAAATTCTTATCCGCAGTATAACTCTTGTAACCTCAAGTATTTATAAAAGAATGAATAGGAATTTTCAAGCTACACGTCCAACGTTTCTCGCCTAGCCGACATTTATAGATCCTCCTCTGAATTATCAAAAATGCTAGCGTCTGACGCACAGCACAATTTGACCTGACACTTGTTACATTCAGCAAGCTTTGTAGCATTTGTAGTCGTTGTACAAACTGAAATACTTTGACTCGTTACGATTGTATTTTTAACTTGAGGAGTATTAAAAATGGTTAATAACAAGATAATCACCCCTAACCAAAGACTATAAGAAATCAAAAAAAAACGGTGCTTTTTCATACGATTACTGCTATAACTCTAAGATAGCCTAGTTTCTTATTTAAAAAACCCTAAGGTTTTCCTAAAAAGTCTTAAAAGATTTAAAAAATTCAAATAACAACCTATCGTATGCTTTGCCTAAGCTCAGCGCTCACTTGATTTACAAAAAATCTCGAACTATATCCCGAGCGCTAGAAAGCACTAGTTAAGACGAACAGAAACAAAAAAACCGCTCATTGCTGAGCGGTTTTAAATCGTATAAACGAAGTAATTTATTTAAAAAGGTTTTTTGCTTTATCAAGCAAGCCACCTGCATCACCAGATACCAAACCACTAAGACTTTCTAAGTTAAAAGCGGAATCTTCAGCGTCATTCGATAAAAACTTCTCTTTTAGGCTATCTACCAAACCTGGTGCGATGTTACCCGCTTCTTCGGTAGCAGCTTCAGCACTCATGCCTTTGCTCTGTAGAATTTCTCCTAGTTTACCCTGTAGACTTTGAAAAACGCCATTGTCTTCTGTGGCATTGCCATCATTAGAAAATAAGCTAGTAATTGCGCTTAAATCGCCACCACCTACTTTTTCCATAAGGCCTTCAATGAGCGAAGAAGCTCCTTCTTCAGCAGCTCCATTGGTGGCTTCTGTATCTAAAGAATTCGAAGCCATTTTCTCTTGCAATTTTTGAATTGCTAATTGTTTTAATTGTTCTAACATTTTTGTGTTTATTGTTAATAGTTAATGTGGGTTAAAGTTACAAAACATCGTACCGCTACCCTATTTAAGAATCATAAAAAAAGCCCAACATTTCTGCTGGGCTTTACATTTAAAGTTTAATCGACTTATTCTATAACTTTTACGTTTACTGCGTTTAATCCTTTTTTTCCTTGGGTTAGTTCGAATTCTACTTCATCGCCTTCGCGAATCTCATCAACTAATCCTGAAATGTGAACAAAATGTTCTTCGTTTGAACCTTCTTCTGTTATAAATCCGAAGCCTTTAGCATCGTTGAAGAATTTTACTGTTCCTGTACTCATAATATACTATAATTTAATATTAATAATTACTAAGAGCGTTTCAAATATGATGCCAGAAATTATAAATATTACTTATTATATTGATAAATAACACTTTAAAGAATTATCCTTACACTATTACTTCGCCTTTTTTGCGCTTTCGGTTATTAGTTTGAAGTTATGTTAATTCCCTTTTATGTTATCGATAAACATTGCAAAACCAACATATTTGATTATTGTTCTTTTGCACCATAGGCTTCCCAAAGCTTCGTTCGGAGTTCGTCTTTTAGGGTTATGACTTCCTTATTATCAGCATTAACAAGTATTACTATCGCAATCTTTCTATCGGCGCTTAAAATAATAGCCGATGAAAATGTACCTAAGCTTCCACCATGATAACTGAATCGCTGTTGGCTATCCCCTATATTTCCGTTATACCAGCCAAGGGCGTAATCACTTGCTCCGAAATGCATTTTATGAAAGCTTTCGCTTTTCAAAAAATTATCAGTTCCCATAAGACCCTTCAAATGAAGTTGAATAAACTTTGATAAATCAGCAATGTTCATCGATTGATTCCCAGCCGGGGTAAAATATGAATCTAATGGGTATTCTTCTTCAGGTCCAATGGCTTCATAGCTTTTTCCTTTCTTTTTATGCCCTTGGGTCTCCCCTATTTTTTCTTGGATAGGAAATCCGTTATAAATCTTCAACCCAAGATTGTTGAACAACTCAGTACTTAGGGTCTCCCAACTCAAACCACTTCTTCGCTCTAACATTAAAGCCGCAACTATAAACCCTCCGTTGGAATAATAATGGTTTTTATCTTTCTTCCATTTGACTGGTTTCAATTGTAACGCATACCGTGCAAATTCCAATTTTTGATCATTTGCAGTTGGAATAGTTTTTGGGATATTTCTCCATTCTTTACTTCCATCATCTTCGAACGCATGCATTTTTGATCTATTAGAAAGCAAATCTTGTAAATTTGTATCGCTATATCCAGCATGTATTTCATTTCGAAGCTCTGGAATAACCTCCAGCAATTTAGTACCCCATTCTATTGCACCCTTTTCAACCAAAGTAGCGGCAATAGTAGCAGTAATTGCCTTGGCATTCGAACCCAAATGAAATTTTGAGTTAACATCAACACTATTTTTCAAATCAATACTTTTATAACCTGAAACACCAAAGTATATCGTGTCTTCAAGTATAACGCTAGCTGCAATAGCAGGAACGTCATAAGTGGTTCTAAAGGTTTCCACTACTTCTTGAACATTCAAATTTTGACCGCCTGAATGTTGAAGTCCAAAGAGTAAACAAAAAACAAAAATAAATTCCTCTCTCATCTTTTAAAGTATTTTATTTACGACGATCATTTTCTAGTTTTTTTATAATCGCAGCCGTTTTTTTGAATAGTCCTGCGCCGTTCGTATCATTTGTATAATTAACAGACACCGTAAAATTATATTTAGGTACATGTGCCACAGCTGAGCCCCAAAAGCCATTGTGCATAAAGCCCTCGCTATCTAAGGCCGGAATTTGCCAAAGACCTAAACGATAACTTTCGGCCCCATGTCGTTCTTGAACCTCCCCAGCATCGGTCAGCATTAGTGCTAAGGTGTTTTCATTCTGGAATAGCTGTCCGTTAAAAATTGCCGAATAAAAAATACCCAAATCATGTGTTGTTGATGCGATACCCCCACCTCCATAAAGGTCAAGCGAATTATCCCATGCTGTCGCATCAGTACCATTAAAATAGCGATGTACTGCATCTGGTAGTCCAGCTGGTTTATCCTCCAAACTTTCTAACCAAGTAGAATGCATTCCTAATGCTTCAAAATTTAATAAACTTCTCAAAGCCTCTGCCAAGGGTTTTTGGCTAACTTTTTCTAAGATTTCTCCAACTAAAATATAGCCCGTATCGCTATATGAGTATACATCTCCCGGTTTGCCTAAAGGCTCACCATGATCCATAGCAAATTGCACTTGTTCTGTTCGCGTCCATCTTTTAAAGGGGTCTTGAGCTACCGTTTGAACAAAGTCCTCCCCTCCCATCGCATAGTCATATAAGCCACTACGATGCAATAAACATTGTTTAATAGAAATAGCCGAAGGGTCGTAGCCATCTTTTTCTAAAATTTTCTGATGTTCTACAGCAATATATTTTGAAATGGGATCTTCTATCGAGAGTTTCCCCATTTCATGCAATCTTAAAGTTGCTGCTGCAACAAAGGTTTTGGTGATACTAGCAATTCTAAAAGGCTGATCGGCAGAAAGTTCTTGATCCTTTTTAGTGCTATCAAACCCCGCCGCACCCGACCATGAAATTTCAAGATCTGGTGCTATTATCGTCATCGAAACTCCAGCTAGATTTAACTTTGAATCGGCTACAGCGTCATCTAAAATAGATTGAAAAGAAGTCGAAATAGCAAGGTTATTATCGACTTTTTGAGCTTTACAACTAACAATCATGAAAGCCGCTACAAGTATTCTGATTTTAATGTTCATTTGATTGATTTTTAACAAAGATGCATCTAAATCAAATCGTAGCATTGTAAAAATTCGTCAGAATTATATAGGCCTATAACTTACAAAAGATGGTACTTGAAGTAATTGGGTAGGTGTAAACGAAGTGAATCGCTTAATCTCTTTGATAAAATGGCTTTGGTCATAATAGCCATAAGTCTGCACATAGTGCATCCAATCGGTGTTTCGAGAGGTGCAAATTTCTTGAACTACTTGCTTGTAACGACGCATCGCTTGGTATTTTTTAGGGCTCAAACCGGTGTCTTTTTTGAAATAACGCTCTAAGGTCGAATATGAATAGGTAGTTGCTTTCATAATTTCTTTGAGCTCAAAATTCTCACTTAGTTCACCCGCTAAGTCGACCATAAAGCCTTCACGTTCTTTTTTATAATGCGATAAAAACCAAGCATCTAATTCTTTTATTCCGGCATGCGCATCCAGAGCATTCAGCTGTGTTGTTAATACATTTATGCTGTTACCAAAAATTATATCAGCATCAACAATAGAATTTTTCATTAGCGCTTCTGTGCTCACATCAACAAAAGGAAGTAACGATGATAATCCCTTTGATTTGAATTTAACGATAACAAAAGATTTGATTGCTGAAAGATCTAAATTTACATTTTCATGAATATGACTGTAGAGTTGACTTTTCATTACTTTTTTGACCTTACCTTGATAGCGGTAGGTCAAATGCCCATCGAGTATTAAAAGTAAATCTGGAGTAATTCCTGGAAAAGCAAAGAGGTTTTGTAAGTTTCCAAATTGGTGCTGCTTTTCTTTAACGATCCAATAATAGTCGATGTGCTTTCTTAACGATGAAGAACTGTCTGGTAAAAATATCATATGTAAAACCTATACCAATTTAGACTGTTTTAATTGGCTTTTGTTACACATGAAATTTACAAAAATCGAATGAAAAGTTTAGATCTATGCCTTCAACAGCTTTTAGCACTAATTTAGCAGCACCCTAATTGCTATTTGTTTTTCAGAAAAACAAGGTTTTCACCTGTAGCTAAAACAAAAGTATACTATTAAATGTGAAATGGTAGATGAACCTTAGACAGCGACTCTTTGATGCTTCATGGTTTTGATGTAAACCGCTGCATCAAGAGAAAAATCATAAAATTCTTCAAGATGCTTTTGGGTAAGTAGTTCGAACGTTACTGCATCTTGTTTTTCTGATTTTAAATCAAGAATTAGTTGCTCATTTGATACTTTCAAACCTTTGGCAGTTTCTTTAAGTGCACTTAGTTCTTCAAATTGCGCATAGGTCTGTGGTTCACAGATATAAGAGCTTATCATCATATAGCATTGTGCTATTGCCTTTTGATTTTGATCTAGTTTTCTAGATAGTTTGGTTATCATAGAAGTAGCTGATGAAGTATAAAATTGAGGTCGCATATTATGAGGGTTATATTTGACTTGTAGTTAAAAATTAATAAAAAATATTACAAAACATCTTGAGGCATATTCATCTAACGAATAATATTTGGTTTTCATATAAAAAAACTTAAAGGTTCTAAAATTTAATAGTTAAAACATAAAATCTAAGATTTACGAGCTATATTATTGAGCGTTTGGGTTCTTGTTAGCAAGACCTATATACCGTATGCGATTGCGGTTAGAACTTTGAATAGCTGTGCTGGTGTTCCAGCTCGTTCCAATGTGGGTAGTCACTTTAAATTGTTCTGAAGCATCTCTTATGCTAAAAGCTATGATGTAGCTATTATTTTTAGCACTCTTATTGATTTCTAAGTTTTTCGTTAAGCCTTCAAAAACAATACCTGCATCTGCATTATACCCACCTCCCATTTGCCGTTCACCGTAATACGGTAATCGTGCCGAAACAGAATCACCTTTAATTTTTATATAATACCCTTGGCCCGCCACATCTATTCTGCTGATATTATTTCCGGGTTGTAATAATCCGCTAGCGGCAATTTGACTCATTGCTTGCGTCATCATGGGCTCCACAGCTTTGATAGAAATGGCTACCGTTCGCTCTGACATTCGATCATCTAAAGCATCATTGTTAACTGGAATTTTGCCTGTTGAGGAACATCCGAAGAAAAGTGTTATACTGCCGAGTATCAAAAATGTTTTAAGCATAATTTAGTTTTATATAGATTCCATTGAACGTTCATAGCACTACAAGGGTTGTGCCAAATTACGAAAGGCTTTAACGAATATGACTTCCAGCATTTACATCTATAGTAGCACCCGTAGCATGATCCATTCCACCGCTGCACATGAGTCCGATTAAAGCAGTTAAATCTTGAGGAGTTGTTAATTCATTAAGCGCTATTTCATTCAATATGCGCTCTTCGCCATGCGTTTCAATAAATCTTTCAGCCATTTGGGTTCTTGTAAATCCGGGGGAAACGATAAAAGATTTGATATTTTGCTTTCCAAAAGAACGTGCTACACTACGTGCCAAAGAGGTCAAACCACCTTTAGAAGCTGCATACCCCAAGTATTCTTCCGTTTCGCCTCGAAATACCGCCCTACTGCCTATATAAATAAAACGTCCTTCTTTTACTTTTAAAAAATGATCGAGCCCTAATTTGGTGAGTAAGCCTACAGCATCTAAATTAATCGCTATGGTTTTCTTCCAAACCGCTAACCAATCTTTGGTATTTGAAGTCGAAGAATGTTTAAGAAAAACGCCTGCATTTAATATAATAACATCAATTTTTTTAAAATGGGCTTCTACCCTTTCAAAAAGTGAGAATACCTCAGCTTCTTCAGATAAGTCTGCCTGAAAAGCCTTTGCCCTTCTTGGATATTCATTCACTAGCGTTTCAGCCGACCCTTTATTACTATTATAATGTACGGCTAGCTTAGCGCCCATTGCTAACAAATAGGAGGCCAGCCCCTTCCCTATTCCATCAGAAGCCCCTGTAAGTAAAATGGTCTTTCCGGTTAAATCTATTTTGACCATCTCTTAGGTTTTACGAAGATAATCGTCGGTACCATCAAACCAATCTTTTCGAATGGGTGCCCAAGTATCAATTTCTTCAACATCACCAATCATCAATGCTTCATGTGGCACATGAGCCGGAATCACAACAGATTCTCCAGCATTTAAATCTAGCTCTTGTTCTTTATTAGCACCAAACCAAAAACGGATGGTTCCAGAAAGTACTTGTGTGATCTGTTCATTTTCGTGGTGGTGAAGCGGTACTAAAAACCCATCTTTAAATTGCATTCTGGCAATCATTACTTTTTCTCCATACACCAATTTTCGTTGCATTTTTGGCGCTACTTGTTCTGTTGGAACGTCATCCCAATGTATTTTGTTTACCATATTCGAAGTATTAATTGCTTTCTAGTATTCACAGGTCGAATTATCAGCTTTCACATAATAATCTTTGTAATTCGTAGCCTTTTCATCCATACAACCACAAAGATTAAGTAGCTCAATAGACTCAAAATCAATGGGATGGGTTTCTGCTTGAATCGATATATAGCCTTCTTTCAATGGCGTTCCTTCAACAAACTCACTTTCATTATGACCGGCTACGTTACCCCCACCAAGGCTTGGTTTATTAAATTCCATCACTACCTGATCTTCCATAATATGCTGCACTAAAGAGTCCCCCAGCACAAGCGCCTCTACTTCTACCCATTGATCGCCATGATATGTATTTGAAGTAGAACTCACACAATGTGGACGAAAAAGACTATCACCCTTCACTACATTGGTACCTGGTGTGCATAGATTTGCAGTTGTTCGATCACCAGTACCAGCACCTCCTAACAGTTGCAATTCTAAAGAAATAGGAAAGTCTTGTTCGAGTCCCAAAGTTGCGGGTTCTTGACAATGTAGCATCAGACCATTATTGCGGAATGCCCAACCAGGGCCGCCCGTCATCTGGTCTCCCACGAAACGATATTTAGCTCTTAGTTTATAGTATGAAAATTTGTTCTTGTAATACAGGTGTCCGAAATTACCTTTGAAGGTATCTATTGCTGTATAGCGAACACTTAGTAAACTGTCGTCATACACAAATCGATTTTTGTAGTTTACACCGAGCTCTGAACCCTTGAACTTCGGGGTCCAGTCCTCATAATTTGAGCCATCAAATAAGGCGATCCACTCCTCTTCGTTATTGTGTTTTGGCGTTGACTGACAAGAATTAAAAATAATTAATCCTATTATCGTAAGGCTTAAAACGAAAAGATAGCTCCTTTGGATCCTTCTATATTTCATCATGTTTTGGTTTGATTAGCGGATAAAAGATAGGGTATTTTTAGGATACCGCTATTCCTGAAAGGCGCGCTTGCACAAAACCTTATGTCTAGCGGAAAGCATCCCCTTTAACATGTGCTAAAAATCGTAACAGCACTTTTTGTTACAACTTTTTTAATTTTTCAAGTTTGGTTTTGGCAGAACGCCCTGTCATTCCCTTAGGATCTAATTCAATAACCCCCTTATAATTCTCTTTAGCTTTCTCCAATTGCGCTGCTTGCGCTTGAGCATTCGCCAGATTGAAAAGTGCTCCGATAGATTCTGGATAAAACTCTGCCACCAGACCTAAAATAAACAAACCCGATTCTTGGTCTCCCATGTTTAATAAGCGATTGCCCGCAGTACTAAATTCTTCTTGAAAATCATAATACTTGTAAGCAGGGTCTTTTGCAATCTTTGCTCCGTCTATACGCACCTGTTCAAAATTTCCGGCACTAAACAACTGTGTAAGATGCTCCATAGGGTTTAAAATAAAACCTGTTTCTGTATAGTTTATAATTTTATCTAAAACAACATCTTTATTGCTACGATATTCCTCAAAAGTCATCGCCTTTGCAATATGTGGTAAGGTCCATACTTGGGTATCCCAAGGTGCTTTGTCTTGCCACCAGGCAAAAGACAAATACGCATTAATTTTAGAATTCGGTAAGCTAACTTTTCTAGCATCTCCGTAAAAGTTAGGATTCTCTGCTGTAGGCTCACCTACCAGAATAGCTTCGGTATAATTTTCTACAGCATTGGTTAAGTTTTGCGCTGCGGAAAAAGTATTACGACCAATGATATAAAAGAACTTACCACGTTGATTCACTTTGGGGCGAGCCATAATACCCTTTATGAATTGTAGATTATTAAAATTATTACCTCCACCATTAAGCCTTACGTCATACACCAATTTAGAAATCTCATGAGCATCAATACATTCAAATAGGCGCTTATAAAATTGCGCTAAGGGTTCTTTCTCATCATTAAATACGGAGCTTTGTCGCACATACAAAATTTTAGAATCTGATAGGTATTCAAAAAAGTAGAGTTGATCTTCCAAATGCTTCATAAACAAAGGAGTTTCCTTTTGGTCACGAGCGCTTAACCAGGTATCATTGGGAGCGGTAAAACCATAACTTTTTGAAACTTCGGATAAGGGGATTGTTCTGAATGTATGCTCGAAAATTTTGCCGTTTTTCTCCAAGCTTAGGGAGATATCTTTTTTTAGTTCAGGAATCACTCTTTGTGCATGCAAAACAGCCGGAACCGTTAAGAATCGTAAACCATAGCCTTTAAAGTATTGGTCATTCTCCGCGGGTACAACTGGCCGAATGGATTTTAAAGCTTCTTTTACAGGTATTCCAGCTATTTTCAATACCCGTGCTCCTAAAGCTTTTTCATTGCCTTTTTGTACTCCTTCTACAAAAATACCATCTTCGAAATGATATAAATTCACAGCCAGCACCCCATCATGTGCAATTGTGGAAAAGGGAATTTGCGTATGGCCATACTCAAAAAAGGAAACCATTCGCGTTAGACCAACTTTAATTTCATGAGTTGCTAAGGTTGGAATAGCCGCATGTAGCTTTTCAACTTCTGCGTCGAAAGATGCAGCAGTTACTTTTTTAAACAAAAATGAATACTGATGATGTATGGTTTTTTGAAGAAATTTTAAATCGCTTTGCCACTCTTCTGCAGTTAAAGCCTCTTGAGCATCAGCAATAGCCGTATTCGAAAAAAACAGTATGCTTATGCATATAATCGTAAAATAGATAGATACAGTTTTCATGATTCTTTTATAATTGGTATTCCTATGTCGCAAAGTTGCACATACAATATACACCTATTACAAAAATACTACCCAACTGTTGAATAAATGAACTGATCTGTGAACAACCGTCGCAGAAAATAGTCCATTTTAAAAAGTATCGTTATGTTTTGTATTATATTCCAATAATTTGGTGGTCTTAGGGCTACTATTTTTAGTACTTTTAGGGGTGGATTTTCAAAAAAGTTTTAATCGTTTTCTTCAAGTAATTTATAGACTCTTTGCCACTTGTCTATTCGTTTCAGCGATACTATTAATTGCTGTTGTTTTCATTATTACAATAACGAACATGGGTGCTAACAAAAACCTATTTTTGCTATTTACGGTAGTCATAATAGGGGTTGTCACCTATTTTTGGAGAAGAAAAAGAAGCTTTACTACAGCTAAGAAATCATCAGCTGCAATTTTTCTTGAAATCGTAAAATTAGGTTTTGCAATTGTAATCTTTGCGGTAGTTTTGCTCAACCTTAAAAATCAAATTGACCGTACATTTAGTCTAGGCCTAACAGATGAAATAGACGAAAGAATTAGGTTACACACAGACAGCACGGCTGCTGGTATTTCTAAATACTATTTAAGCCAACAAACTTGGAAAGATTTTAAAAGAAAAAAGCACACCTTGCCTTTTAAGGTAAATTATGAAGATGTGCTTAAGTCCGAAAAAAATCGAAATGCTTTTAAAATGACGCGTCAGTTTACTTGGGGATCTTTTTATAAGTATTTAGTAGATAACGACGCCCCGCTAATTGAAGAACTGTCGCTGTCTTTTTATACGTATCAAAAAGAAAAGAATATGAGCAGAAGAGATTTTGCGGAGCTCATTATTTCTTCCATTCAAGACATACCCTACAATCTAATATTATCTAAAGCATGTAAAAAATCTGATGTACAACCGTGTTTTGGTCATATAAAATTGGGTGTTTTTGCGCCAGCTGAATTTGTTTCGAATTTAAGGGGAGATTGCGACACAAGAACAGTACTGATTTATACCTTGCTGTCACGATTCAATTATGATGTTGCTATTCTTAATAGTGAAAAATACTTGCACTCTGTGATCGGATTAAACATTGCGTCTACAGGAAAATACAAAACCCATCATACTAAAAAATACTATTTTGTTGAGACCACGGCAAGAGGCTGCCCTATTGGTTATCTTCCAAATGACGTCTCTAATATTGCCTATTGGAAATTTGCCTTAATACACGAAAAACAATTATAAAAATGGAATTATTTTATCTCGCTTTAATTCAAATAGTAATCTCTATTATTTTATCTATAGTTATATTTTTTATCTCTTATAAAATTTTAATAAAAATATTTAAACTCGAAGAAAGTGCGTTTAACAATGATAATCTAGCCTTAAGTATCTTCTTTTCAGGCATTATTTTTAGTGTTGGCTATTTGTTAAGCGGCATCATACCTTCTATAATTAATGCCATACAACTCATAAAAATACACGCTGAAGGAAACCTATTTATAGAAGTTTTAAAATACGCTACCATGAGCTTATTTATAGGGTTTTTAGCCATTTCAATCATTCAAATTAGCTCCTTTTTCTTAGTTAAAATAATGACCAAACACATCAAAGAAGTAGAGCAGCTAAAACAAAATAATTTAGCTGTTTCTATACTTTTGGTTAGCATTCTTATTTCCATTACGCTTATATCTACCGATAGTTTAGTATTTCTTCTAGAAACATTTTTACCTCAACCAGAGTTTATTCAATTCAACTAAGTACCATCTCGTTTAATTGCGGTTATCGTTTGCGCTTAGAATTTTTGAAGGGGAACACTTGCCGTTTTTACCTCACTTCGTGATTTTGAAACATCCGTCCAAGCAAAAAGAATTTGGTTTCCTACCCTTTCCATTTGTGGGAATCCTGTTTTACGAGAGGCATCTAAAGTGGCTACGTTATGAATTGCTGATAGTTTTCCTTTTTGAGATACTTTTACAGTTTTAAGAACCGCTTTTAGCAGTTCTTTTTTATCTTCAATTTCCATCCAACTCACCACAGCAGCGTCTGAGTCAATCAGAAATACGTCTACACGACCTAAAACTTTACCTGTTGCAATTTGTATTGGAACCTGAAAATTAGCCCCACCATCTGTAGAAAAAGTAAGTTGTACGCGGGGCTTTTTATGTGCTTCTGTAAACCATGCTACCGCCAATGTATTTCCAATCGCGGCAGCTTTGGGTCCGTTTACGGGGCAACCTTTAATTTTCCATCCATCAGCATGCATAGCCTTAGGTTTCGTCCATTCGCCCTTTACTTGTCGAACTATATAAATATCACGAATTTCATCATCTGATCGATCACGGTATAAAACTACTGGTCCGTTCGCCGTAATAGCCGCAGTCGTTTGACAGCAATCACAGGTTTTGGCATCTAGTTGCGTATCCTTAGTGATTGAACCATCTGCTGCAACCTCGGCAGCACGAATGGTCATTGCCCCTCGCTCCCCTTCGCTATTTTCTACCGTATTTCTTCCATCTAACCAGTTAACAAAAAAAGCATCTTTATAAGGTACTACCGTTACAAAACCATGTTCTGTTGGCGTACCGTCAGTATGTAAAGACAAATTCGTTTTCCAAGTATCACTTCCGCTCTGCAGTACATTCATTTTAACATCATAGGAATACGTGCCCGTTGTGGACTTCTTCAATACATGCGACCATAAATTTCCCTTATGCTCAGCAATCATTGGAAAATCTGCCCAATTGACAAACCAGTCTGTTCCTTGTACTATTTCATGTGCTGATTGCCATTTTCCATCTTCCCAATTGGAATATTTTAGTTTGGTGAGAGAATCTCCTTCTTTTTCAACCCAAGACATCAGGGTTTGGTTTCCATTGGAAAATAAATAGGGTAAGGAACTATTTATTCCGGTCGGAGAAGGTATAATTTCAGTTGCAAATGATGTGCTTATTTGTTCTTGCCTAGTTTCTTCCTTGCAGCCGCTGAAGAATAGCGCTAGTATGCTGCAAACATATACGAAACGGAAATTCATTCGTGTAAAGCAGTTAATTTTTGAATCATTTCTGGCGCATCCCAAACTTCACCGCCATCAAAACGTTCCATAAGTTCCCCTAGTTCATTATAGATGATAGTAACTGGTAAAGCGGTGATTTGTTGATCGGCTAAATTCCCATTGAACTTTACATAGTTAAAATCAAAATCACGCGCCGCTTTAAACTTTGCTATTTTGGTGATATCTTGATCAGATGCCAAAAGAAAAACATAATTTTCTTTTTCTAAAATAGTTTGCAAACGTTCAATAGCGGGCATCTCTTCAATACAAGGTCTGCACCAGGTAGCCCAATAATTTAAGAATATTCGTTTGCCTTGAAAATCCGAGAGCTCTATAGGGTTTCCTTCTAAATCTTGAAAGGTACTTTCTAAAACAGCAACTTCGGTTACAACAGTTTCTACGGCTGGTGGTTGGACTTCTTCTTTAGGTGCTTCTTTGCATCCAAAAAATAAAACCAAACCAATGAAGGGAATTAAATTTTTTAATAACATAAGCGCTGCGAAAATTAAATACCGAAAGTAGTGAATTCAGCAAGCATTGAAAAGCTACCCCATATTAAAGCAAAAAAACAACATTACTTTTTAGCAGAAAGCTTCTTCTGGTACTTTGATTGTATTACATCGATGATGACTAATACTACAATAACAAAGTAGAAGGTGGTTTTGCTCATTGGAGTTACCGCATTGCCGAAAAATTTGAGATGTGCCAAATGACCGCCTTCTGACAGCAGCATGATACCTACAATAAACAGAATAAAAAGCCCCAACACTTCGTACATTCTATTCTTTTTCAAGAATTCTGTTACTTTTCCTGATAACCAAATCATAAGCAAGCCACCGATTATAATGGCAGTTGCCATAACCCAAAAAACATCAGTTAGTGCCATCGCACTTAGAATTGAATCAAAAGAAAATACAATATTCATAATGACAATTGCAAAAATAATAGCATTGACACTTTTCGGTTTGGCATCTTCTGCAGCATGCTCTTCTTCCAAACTCAACATATGCCATATTTCTTTAATCGCAGTATAAATGATAAATCCGCCCCCTAAGAGTACGATTATACTGTGAATATTAAAATGTCCCTCTGCAGCACTAAATTCAAAGCCAAAAATCGGATCTTGAAAATAAGCGATCACCCGTATCAAAATGAATAATAGCACAATTCGAAGAACAATCGCCATACCAATACCCAAGTTGCGCACTCTTTTTTGCTCGTTTTCGGGTGCACGTTTTGACTCTAATGAGATATATAGTAAATTATCTAAACCCAATACTGCTTGCAGCAGAATGAGCATTGCTAAAGTCACAAAATTGTCAATGGTGAAAATTTCTTCCATACTATGGTCTTGTTGGTTATTCTAAATTCGAGGGCAAATATACTAGAAATCAACTATCTTTTGTAAATTCCGCTACTATACAGCCTACAAATATTCTATAAGGAAATTTTAGCATTAGATATTTTATGCCTTCAGATTTCTATCTTTCTTCCTATCTTTAAGTATTAATTTTTTCATTGTTAATGACCTCCAAACCCCAGTTTGTTTATATCGCTTTTGACGTTTTTCCGTCGCAAAAAGGAGCAGCAACCCACATTGATCATTGTTTAAAAGCACTTCAGCGTGCTTTTTCTTCAGGCTTATTAATTTGTCTGGGAAATGATGAGATGCCTACTTTTCAATACGATACCGAGCGAAACCTCTATGTCTACCGTTTTAAAAAGAAAATACGTAATTTTTTAAAACGCACGCAAGCCTTTCAAAAGGCTATAACTGAAATGCTGCAACACGAACTAACAACAGAAGTCAAATTGGTTCATTATCGAGATGTTTGGGGAGGATTAGCAGTTATTAACGCAAAACGAGATTTCCGTACCGTCTTCGAAGTAAACGCGCTTTCGCATTTAGAGCTACCAAACCGATATCCAAATTGTAGTCTGGCAGTACTTCTTAAAATAAAAAAATTAGAAGAATCTTGCCTTTCAAAAAGCACTACAATTATTACGCCTTCTCCCATTACGAAGCAATTTATTATAAAGACCTTCGGCACGAATTCTGATAAAATAACGGTGATACCGAATGGCGTTACCATTTATAAAACGAAGCCAATTGTCGATACACCAAAAGCTTCATACATTCTTTATTTTGGAGCCTTTCAAAAATGGCAAGGCATTAAAACCCTTTTTAAAGCTTTTAAAGAACTCCATGATCTTGATTTGCGTTTGATGCTTTGCGCTTCAGTACCCGAAAAAAGGATTACGGTCTATCAAGAACTTGCACATAACATAGGAATACATGATCGTATCGATTGGTTTTATGAATTAGATAAAACAGAACTTGCTCAAAAGATCAAAGCAGCTTTTATAACGGTAGCTCCATTAGCGGCCTGCGATCGCAACATTATTCAGGGCTGTAATCCCCTGAAAATTCTAGAGTCGATGAGCTATGGTACTCCAGTTGTAGCATCAAGATTGCCAGTTATTGAGTATTTGATAGCTGATAATAAAACAGGGTTTTTAGTTCCTCCAGATCGCCCCCAAATATTAGGCAGGCGAATTCGCAGGTTATACGAACAACCAGAAGTTGTGAAAGAAGTTGGCCATACGGCCCAAAAAATAATTGAAGAAAAGTATCTTTGGGAAGATCAAGAAATAAAAATGAAGAAGCTGTACCTAAACCTTGAATATGTTTAAAAAGGCATTAGCATTAGATAGTAAGCTGTTTTTAGAAAAAAAGAATATTCGGGCTAAACGACCTAGCGAATATTGGCTAGAGTTTCTAAAAAAGCATGTTTTGATAGAACAGAAGAAGGGTATTTCATGGTATTTCCTTCTATTTATAATTCCAGTTATCCTTTTTATTGTTCTTATTATTTTCATGAATAATGACACCTCTGGCGAAAACTATGGCGGTTGGTTTGCAGGCCTATTCTTTTTAACCTTTGTCCTAATAACTGTGGTAGTGGTTCTTGTTGGATTTAGGAAACGGGCTTTTGTTAATCCAAATGCTTTTGATCATCTAGCAAAGTTTATAGTAAAGATTAAAGGAGACACCTTTAAAAACCTGATAGGTATAAGTTTAGACACTTCCGTAATTGAAAACAATGCCAACCTAATTAATTTAGAATCCTTAGGTTTGAAAGAAACTCGTCAAATAAAATATGCACCCTATCAACTCGAAAGATATCAGGCAAATTTACGATTGAAAGATGATAGTTTCTGTTCGGTTTCTTTGTTTCAAATATCACTAAAAACGACAACTACCAAAAGGCGGAGTAGCGGAAAAACAAAAACCAAATCAAAGCACAAGCATAAATTCTATTACATTTTGTCTTTAAAACTAAGTGCAGCAGCATATCAAGTATCAGAAGCTTCGGAGCTGCTAAAATTCAATGGCAGTTATGAAATTTCGAACCGTACGGAAAACGGATTTCATTTGCTGAAAATTAAATTCAAAGAAAAGCTAATGGCTCTTCCCACAAAAATAACAGCAAATCAAAAAAAGAAACCGTCTATTTTCACAACAATGTTACAGTATGTATTTGATAACCAAATTGTTACATCAAAATCTAATCAACTACAAACGCCTTAAGTATTTCCTATGAGTTGCGAACAAAAATCTGGGGTGTTTCTAAAAGAACCTTGCAATCGTACGGTAACCAATAGTTGTGCGAATTGCGAAAAGAAAATTTGCCATGTGCATTTTCATAATTTCGAAGCTAAAGATCTTTGTGAAGATTGCTATTGGGAAAGGTACTTGTATGCCGAACCTCTAAAACAAAATGATACTGATGCAGATTATTACGAAATTGATTCGACTATTTCAACAACTAGAACCTCTTACTCCTCTTCCGATACCGAAGAAGCAGGTTTTGATGGCGGTTTTGGTGGAGGTGGATTCGGAGGTGGCGGTGCCTCTGGGTCATGGACAGCCGGTGAGGCACAAGGTTTTAACGAAACAGACGCTGGTGGCGGCCTATTAGATAACGATGATACTTTTTACTACAGCTAGTTGATGAAGATACTTTGGTTTACGGAGAACTATCCGCCAAACAAAGGGGGCATGTCTCGTAGTTGTGATCGTATTGTTTTCAACTTACGAAAGCATTATACGGTAGATGTATTTCATTTTACCAACAAATCAAAACCTTTTCAAACTCAGGCCAATATTGGTGGATCTTATATTCCTGTACCCGTATTTGAAGATTCGGCTCACACGTTGAATGTATTATGGGCATTTCTGTCTGGGCAAGAACAGCCATTCAAAAAAGCTTTATTGGTTGCCTATGGTAGCCATCTCTCTTTAAAAGGAATTCCACTATTCGCAAAATGGCTTGGGACACCCTATTTACTATGCCTACGAGGAAACGATTTTGATACCACTATTTTTTCACCTAAAAAACAAGATCTTTTATACGCAATAACCAACGCTGCAGCCATTGCATGTGTAACTAGCGAAAAAGCAGACCGTATTAGAAGTATGCAATTGAATCATAAGCTATTTTTTACCCCTAATGCGATCGCTGCAGCTAGCTGGAATATTCTAAAAGCAGATGTAGCTTTTGCGAAAGAAATTAAAGCCGGTTATAGCGAATCGAAATTAACCATCATAGGGCTTGTAGGATATTTAAAACAAAAGAAAGGGATCGATTTTTTCATATCCGCTCTTTTAAAATCGGTATTTTCAACAAATGTTCACCTTCGAGTTGTGGGAGAATTAGAACCTGAAATTGAACAGCAACTCCTTCAAAATAAGCTATCTTACTCCATAGTTGTGCCAGATTCTCAAAGTGAATTGATGGCTAATTATTTAAGTTGCGATGCTATTGCCATTCCTTCGATTTATGATGGGATGCCCAATGTGATGTTTGAAGCTGGTATTTTGGGTGTTCCGATTATTGCCTCTAATGCAGGCGGAATGCCTGATGTATTGAATGATTCCAATGCATTCTTATTCGAGGTTTTATCTGAGGCCTCACTCTTAGCATGTCTTGAACGATTCAATCAAATGAAAAGAGATGAAGTAGAGGTGGTAAGTCAAAGACTAAAAAGAAAAATAAAACTAGAATTCACTCCGGAAAAGGAAGTGAAAAATTATTTAAATATTATTAAACAATTACATTAATAGATAACACATAAAATCATAATTATGAATAAGTTAATATCATTTATTATTATTTCAGCACTAGTTTTCCTTAATAGCTGTAAAAACGAAACCAAAACCAGCACTACTACCGTCGACCCATCAACAACTTCGACTACCACAACTGCGGGGAAACTCACTTCTAAAATGACAAAAGCAGATAAAAAGAAGTATTATTCTAGTGGAGGTGAATTCGTTTACGAGGTGAAATACAAAGCGGATAGTTTTAAGTTGCGAAATGCAAATTCTGATTTATTATGGAAAGTGAAACTGTATGAGAATAAAGTAAAAATTAGCAACAATGAAGAGAATCTGAATCCGTATGAAATCAAAAAAATGGAATCTGGTGAAGCAAAATTAGAGAAAAATGAAGCCACCATTGAACGTAGTACTGCTGATGATGCACGCAACTTAGTTTTCAATATTGGCGCTATACCTCAAGAGCAGCAAGAAATACTCATTGCCGAATTGAAAGCTAAAGGTTTTTGATTGCCTTTTATGTTCAAGGTGGTGGATTAGGGCATCTTACAAGAATTCATAAATTAATTCAATATCTGAAAATTGATGCGAAAGAGGTACTAATCATTACTCCTTCTAAATTTCTAGAGCTTTTCACTTCATATTTTTTTGTTCGTATTTCATGGAATGGAAGCTCTGAAGATTGGTCAAAAAAAATCACAGAGCAACTATTACTTCATAATATTAAACAATGCTATGTAGATGCCTTCCCATTAGGGATTAAGGGAGAATTAATTCCAGTTTACAGAGCATTACCCAGTATATCATACATTTATATCTGTCGGATATTGCAATGGAAAAAGTACGTTTCAATTATCCCGAAAGATTTAATTCCAAATTTCACTAAAACCTTAGTATTAGAAAAGATATATGAGGAGCATTTGAATTGGGCGCATGAGGTATCTAAACATGTTCAAGTTGTGCAATTACCTTTAGTTTTACCTAAAGAAAACGTAAAACTTTCAAATACCCCATACGCATTGGTGATTCACTCCGGTAACCAAAAGGATGTTATTGAGCTTTGCAAAAAGGCGAAAACAGCTATTGCAAATGACATTTTATCTATTTATGTCTTTACCCAAGTCCATATCGCATTTGATGATAAAAGGTTTCATATTCGAGTTCAAAAATATCCCGTAGACCAATACTTTAAGTATGCAAATAAGATAATCACAGCGGCAGGCTTTAATCTTATACATGAATTGGAGCCGTATCACAAAAAACACATTGTTATCCCAATAGATCGCTTGTACGATGATCAGTTTTTTAGGGCTCAAAATTGCGCTGCTTTGTCTTTGAAATAAGTACTTTTGCCAGATGTTTAAAAAGAGCATCCCACAGCTTGAATTTGTTGCTTTAATGGCATCATTGATGTCCATAGTCGCCTTGGCGATAGATGCAGTTTTACCAGCACTTGATATAATAGGTCTTTCGGTTGGCGTTACAAACCTAATTGACACCCAGCAACTTATCATCATGATTTTTTTAGGCTTAGGAATAGGTCCTTTAATTTTTGGCCCCATTTCTGATAGTTTAGGACGAAAACCTATAGTTTACATAGGATTCGCTCTTTTTATCATGGCGAGTTTTATTTGTATTTATGCTAAAAATTTTGAAGCGATGATTTTAGGCAGGGTTTTACAAGGCATAGCCTTATCTGCTCCAAGAACCATAAGTATAGCCATGGTTAGAGATACCTATAGTGGTGATTTCATGGCGCGCATCATGTCTTTTATAACGGTAGTCTTTTTACTGGTACCCATCATCGCTCCTGCTTTAGGTAAATGGATATTAGACGCTTATAACTGGCAAGCAATTTTTTATGTGCAATTAATCTTTACCGTTGTAGTCGGACTCTGGTTTTGGAAAAGGCAACCAGAAACCTTATCTGAGAAAAATAAAATCCCTTTCAATTCAAACATTTTTAAAGATGGTTTTCTAGAACTTATCAAGTACAAACGCACCATTGGTTTGACTTTAATTTCAGGTTTTATAGTAGGATCTTTTCTAGTTTATCTAAGTACGGCTCAACAAATTTTTCAAAATCAATATGATTTGAAAGACGAGTTTCCATATATTTTTGCTGGTTTAGCTATTTCTATTGGAACCGCTACCTTTCTAAACGGCACTTTAGTTCTTAGATATGGTATGGAAAAAATAATCACTATTTCACTAGTTGCCTTTTCTGTGATTTCTATTAGCTATGTGGCTTTGTTTTACGGTTCAGAAAATCCAAGTATAGTGATTTTGGTCTTGTATTTTGGAATGCAATTTTTTGCTATTGGTTTTCTTTTCGGAAATTTAAGGGCACTTGCCATGCAGCCTATCGGACATATTGCTGGCATTGGCGCCGCGATTACAGGATTTCTTTCTACCTTGATGTCTGTACCTATTAGCACTTACATTGGTAAATTCGTCACAACAACTGCTCTACCAATTTTTATTGGGTTCTCGATTTGCTCTGTACTTTCTATGGCTATTCTTTTTTATCTTAAAATAAAAGTAAAAGAAGAAATTCTTCAAAAGGTGTAAACAAAAGACAGAAACACATCAAGTACGCGAAACATCATTGACTTGGAAAAAATCAGGTTCGCTTCTTGTACCATATATTCAAAAGCAAACCGCAGATAATCATACTCATGCCTACAAAACTCCAAATGGTATACGTTTCTCCCAAAAATCCAACTCCAACAATAATTGCAAAAATAACCTCAACATATTTAATTGGAGCAATAACGCTGGTTTCTGCCATTTGAAAGGCTTTGGTCATAAATAGTTGTCCGAAAAAACCAAAAACGCCTAGGCTTAAAAGCAGTATTAAATCGATTAGATGGGGCGTTTTCCAATGAAAAATAGAACACACACCACCAATCAAAGTAGCAATACACATAAAATAATTAACAATAACAACTGGGTGTTCTTTTTGACCAATCTTGCGAATAATGATATACACCAATCCACTAAAAACAGATGCAAGCAATACTAAAACCAGACCGATCGTTGGAATATTGCCTTCAAAGCCTTTTAGAACCAGCACTCCCATAAATGAAAGTAAAAAAAATAGCCATTGAATTGGTTTTACCTTCTCCTTCAATATTAAAATAGCAAAAACTGCAGCAAAAATAGGAGCAATATATCGCATTGCAACTGCTGACCCAATAGCCATATAATGCACGGCCATGAAGAAAAGAAGCATTGAAATAGAACCAAAAACACCTCTGGTTATTAATAGTTTACGATGTGTACCAAGTATTGGAATTCGTCGATAAACTAAAAATCCGAAGGTAAAAAAAAGAGAACCTAACGACCTAAAAAACACCAATTGATATGCGCTATAATCGGTTAAGTACTTGATGAGCCCATTCATGCCTGTAAAAGCAATAGTGCTCAATACCATAAAATAAATGGCTTTCTTTAAGTTCAAGTTATATCAATCTAAAACTGGTCAAAGATAGGCCAATCTGGTATTAAAAAATCTTGTATATGTTTTAAAACTTCTTATATCTGATGTTATCAATATCATAATAAATGGCATATCAGCAGTTTAGGTATTATAAACAAAACAACTTATAATTTCAATGAACTTTAAATTTGATTTTCAGCCTGAACCTTCTTAACTTAAATCAAAATATATAGCAAATGAATATAAACTTTGAATATCATGGTGTAAAAGCAAGTAATCGATTGGAAATTATGGTAGCCGAAAAACTAGATAAACTTTTAAATAAGTTTGATTTTGTAGTTCGTGCAGATGTCTTTTTCAAGAAAGAAAATACTAGTGACCCTGAAACGGGCATGAAGTGCGGTATTCGTCTCAGCTCACCAGGGCCACGAATTTTTGCTGAGTCAAGCAAATCAGCCTTTGAAATTTCAATTGCAGAAACCATTACTGAACTTGATCGTCAGTTAAAAAGACGTAAGGCAAAAATGAAAACACATTGAGCTTGCAGAATCAAAAAGAGAAAAGCCTTGATGCTAAAAAACTTTATTGATCAACATCGTCTTCGAATGTAGAATTGGCGATGATTGCCTTTTCAACGCGGTCAGAGAAAGGACTAAATTTAACATCCCGTAGCAATTTTTTTCTTTTTCGAGATGATATATTGAGCGTATCTAAAATTGCTATTTTTCGTTTTATTTCATTTTCTCGGAGCTCTTTCATAGCCAATCGCTCATTCAAAGGAACTACCAAATCTGGAGCAAATTGCTCCATAATAGTATGTCGTTGTACTTTATCGTTAGACTTATCTAAAGAGGTATTGGATTGTTGCGCACTAATTTGTGTTATTCCGAATATTAAAAACCAGAAAGAACAAACCAAAAGTTTTGAATTTTTCATTTTGTAAGGAATAAGTTCTACAATAAACTTATGAAAAAATTATACATTTCCACAATTTGTGCCAGTAATAACGCAGTCATCGAGTTTTTCCATACCTTAATCTATACCGAGCGTTCAAATCTATTGCAGAGAATATTTGAATAACAGATTACAAGAGACTTAATTATCTACGTCTTCAAATTTTGTCTCTACTAAAAGTGCTTTATTTAAACGTCTGGTTCCCCCTACCTTGTAAAGGTCTTTTACTAATTTTAAACGTTTTTTATCAGAAATATCTAAGGTGTCAATTATTTTTCGAACGCGCGCAATCTCTGCTTTTCGCTGTTCATTTTTTGAAAGATAATCTGGTTCAAATTTAAAAACGATAGGCCCATCATCATCCTCTAAAGAATCAATTTTACTTTGAGAGGTTTTCTGTTCTTGCGCATTTAAATTCATGGTAGCCATTGCAGCAAGAATAATAAAAACCAATAAAAAAGAGGTACTCTTCATTGCAATTCATTTAGATTCTAATGACAAATTAACAAATATTCAATTAATAGAACGCTATTAAAGAATTCAATCCGCTCATTGTCTCAAATAAAACGTTGAATAGCATAATAACTCGATAAAATCTGGCATGAATAATGTAACTTACCTACTATGCAATATAAAAGCCTATTCGTTTTATTCGTTTTAACCACTTTTTTAAGCAATGCTCAATCACCTATGCAAGTTTCTTCAGCAGAAGTGAGCTTTGTTTTTATTGATGACGATGTAACAGGAACCTTATCTGGTTTTAGCTCTTCATCTACTATTGATTTAGATGATTTATCAAATGCTAAATTAATGGGCTCGGTAAATGTAGAAAGCATTAGCACCGGAAACTCTATACGCAATTGGGCTTTACGCAGAAGTAAATATTTTGACGCCAAAACCTATCCAAAAATATCGTTTGAAAGCGAAACTATTCGAACAAACGAAGGTAATATTAAAGTCGTTGGTCAACTAACTATTAAAGATGTAACCAAAGAGGTTAGCTTCAATTTCAAAAAAAGTGACTCGCAATTAGTGGGCACTGCAGCACTTTATAGCTCAGACTTTGGAATTAGCATACACGATGATCGAGCGGAAAATAAAGTGACCGTAAAAATTATTTTAAATCTGAAACCATAGCATCAGCCTTAAATTTTTCACTAGCAGCATCATGCAAATGAAATGATTACTACATTTGCCCTCTTAAAATTGCTGTTATGTGGATTTGGATAGTTTTCATTGCCTTCATTTTAGTCTTTCTTGCATTAGATCTTGGGGTTTTCAATAAAGAAAATCATGTTATAAAAACTAAAGAAGCGAGTATTTGGACAGCAATTTGGGTAACTGTTGCATTAAGTTTTAGTGGAATTATTTATTGGTTATTTGCCAACGGAATGGTGGACAACCCTACTAATTTGACGCCCAATAATGCGGTTTTAAAGTACATTACAGGATATCTCATCGAACTTTCGCTGAGTGTTGATAATGTTTTTGTCATTGCTGTGATTTTTGCCTCCTTTAAAATACCGCCAATTTATCAGCACCGTGTTTTGTTCTGGGGAATTCTTGGCGCTATTGTATTTCGAGCAATCATGATTTTCTTTGGAGTTGCTCTAATTACTCGTTTCGAATGGATCATTTATGTTTTTGGAGTTTTTCTACTTTATACCGCTTTCAAAATGCTAAAGGGTGAAGAAGAAGAATTCAATCCTAAAAAATCATTCGTCTTTAGACAGATTAAGAAAATATATCCTATTACCGGAAGTATTCAAGGTGATGACTTTTTTGTCAAAAGAATGGGAATTAAAGCGGCCACTCCCCTTTTTGTAGCACTTATTGTGATTGAGCTTACTGATATTCTTTTTGCGTTAGACAGCATTCCTGCCATTCTCGCAATTACAGCAGATCCATTTATAGTTTTTAGCTCTAACATTTTAGCTATCATGGGATTGAGATCAATGTATTTTTTGATTTCTCGAATGCTCGAAAAGTTCCGATATATAAACTACAGTTTGGTGGTGATTTTGGCTTTCGTAGGTATTAAAATGTTACTATCTCACTACATCCATTTAGCGGAATGGGTCTCGTTGACTGTAATATCTGCAGCATTAATTGGAGGGGTAGTTGCTTCTTTAGCCATTCCTGATAAAGAAAATAAAGAGGAAGAATAGACCAACTAAACAGCCTCTTTAATCCCGAAAAACGTATGATATAATTTTTGGACGCCCCAATTTCCTAAAGGAAAATAGAGCGCAAAGAACATCGCCATTCCTAAAGCGAAGTTACGCTCATTAAAGAATTGATCTATTAAATTATTCGGATAGGCATAAGACGATTCAAAAGCATAACCACCAAATTCAAGCACACACATCGCGACTAAGCCATAAGCATATTGCGCATGGAAGGGTAACTTTCTTAATAACAAAGAAATAGGTACCATATACAATATATAGCAAGTTATCACCTGCCACCAATAGGTAAAGCGAGCAATTTCTATTTCGGCACCAAACCAATTCATAACCATTCCAAAAGAGAAATAAACTATACAATACAAAGCGATTAATCGCTTATCAACATTTAGTTTGGCTTTTGCCCATTGTAAAAATTCAGTCATTCTTTGTACTGTTGGGTTGTTGGGTTGTTGGGTTGTTGGAAAACAAATTTTAAACTTACCATCTCAAAAGCTAATTTCTTTGGTCTTTTCACTTTGCGTTATGTATCAACTTTCTTTTGTCAATTTTTTATTAATTATTTCAAGCGCATCTTTTACGGTTTGCATTTGATCCATATCATCATTCTCTAAAAGAATGTCAAAAGCATCTTCAACGTCTAGAACAATATCAACAAGGTTTGCAGAATTAATATTCAATTCATCAATAAAATGACTTTCTTTTGATATAACATCTACAGCAACATCTTCAGGAAGATAGTTTTTTATGATATCATGTAGTTTTTGATATCGTTGGTCTTCGATCATAAATTGGGTTATTGGAAATTATATTTTTGATTTGTCGCAAAAAGCTTTAATAATTACACATGCATTTACATCACCAAAACCGAAACTTGCCTTTGCCAGAATTTTGGGTTGATGATTAATTGTGCTTTTGGGTATTTTTACTTCGTCCACCAATTTCTGAATCTCTGGGTGAAGATCCTCACAATTCTTATTACCGAAGACTTGTCCTGTTTTAAATTGTAAAACTGCAGCTACACATTCTATACTTCCAGCCGCAGCCAAACAATGACCGAAAAGACTTTTAAAAGAATTCACATAAGGAAAATCATTTCCTGAACGCTCCAAAGCTTTGGACCAGTTTGAAATCTCTTGTCCATCTTTTGAGGTCGCCGTTAAATGCCCGTTAATAACATCTATATCATCAAATTCAACTCCAGATTGCTTAATAGCCTCGCGAATACAACGCTGAACGGCTTCATTATTGGGTGCGGTCATACTGCCTTCGCCACGATGTCCGCCACTATTTACAACTCCGCCTAATACTTCAGCATAAATTGTAGCTCCGCGCGATTGCGCACTTTTTAAGCTTTCTAACACTAAAGCACCTGCTCCACTACCCGGCACAAAACCAGCCGCAGTTGCACTCATTGGCCTACTTGCCGCTTGAGGATTATCATTATATTTTCTGGGTAAAATACGCATAGCATCGAAGCCACCCCAAACATATGGACCACTATCACTACAGCTTCCAGTTAATACTTTTTCGGCTTTTCCTGAGACAATACGCTCATATCCCATTAGTAAACTTTCTGTTCCGGTAATACATGCTGATGAATTGGTTGTCACTTGATTACCGCAACCTAAAATACCTCCAATATAAGCGCTAATTCCACTTGCCATGATTTGTAAAACTGTTGTACTTCCTAACCGTCGAACGTTTTGATCATCTACCAAATGAATAGATTCTCTAAATTTATCTACCCCTAAAATACCTGTCCCAAAAGTAACGCCAGCGTTCCAGTCTGGGGCTTCTTTTGAAGCAACCGTTAGACCAGCATCTTTCCAAGCATCCATTGCGGCAATAACTCCATATACAATACCACTTGCATTTAAACCTCGTAATTGCAAGGGCGTAAAGTAATTATTCACTAATCCATCTTTTACTAAAGGTTCACCTGCAATTTGACAACCAAACTTTAAGGCTTCTAATTGGGGCTGAAAACGAATGCCACTTTTGCCCTGTTGCATGGCCTTTGTGAAATCAGATAAACCAACACCGTTGGGCGCACAAACCCCAAGTCCTGTAATCACTACGCGCCTACTCATTCTTATTCATCTTTAACATTCCAGCTAGTGTGCCTTTGCAGACCAACTCTCCTTTTGAATTATGCATTTTCACTTTGCATTTTAGTTTATGAAACCTAAAGTAGATTTTTTCTGAGCTTACCGTAACTTTTTCATTCGGAAAAACAGGTATATAAAATTCCATTTCTGAACTACTAAGCCCTATTTGTAAAGCTTTATCAGATGATGCAACATTTTGAGACAACAAATATATACCTAAACTAACGACACCAATTTGGGCACAACACTCCGTCAAAATTACACCCGGTGTTACTGGGTTGTCTTTAAAATGCCCCGTATAGAAATCTGATTCCTTTTTAAAGATAAAAGAACCTTTTGCTCCGTTTTCATCCAATGACAATATTTCATCAACAAATAGAAATGGAAATGTATATGGTAATTGCTGTAAAATTTCGTTGTATTTCATAAGCTATTTTGCAAAACTAGGTAGCAGCACTACCATTGAATTAAAACGCGTTGTGCCGAAAATCCGGGACCAAAACTTAAAATTAAGCCTTGCGCTCCTTTCGGAATTTCTTTCTCCAAAAAACGTTCTAAAACATATAAGACCGTAGCGCTACTCATATTTCCGTAAGCACGAAGCACTTCGCGGGTGTCATCAATATTCTTTCCAAGTTTTCCAAACAGACTTTCTACCGTCTGAACAATTTTACGTCCACCTGGATGAAAAATTAAATGATCGATATTTTCAATAGAACTTCCATTTTGTTTTAAAAATGGATGTACAATTTCCGGAAAGTGTTCTGCTATCATTTCTGGAACCGCAGGATCAAGAATCATTTTTAAACCATGATTAGTCATATCAAAACCCATTAAATGTGTAGCATCCTTAAAATGATACATCTCCTCTCCCAATATTTTTGGCCCCACAGCATCTGGTTCTGAAGATAAAAGTACGCAGGCCGCCCCATCACCAAAAATCGCAGCGCTAACCATATTAGCCATCGAGTGATCATTGATTTGAAAGGTTGCAGTAGGGCTTTCAACAGCAACAACAGCAACGCGTTTGTTTGGGTTAGATTTTAGAAAATTACTAGCATAGATTAATCCGGACACCCCTGCCGCACAGCCCATTTCAGTCACCGGAAGGCGCACTACATCTTGTTTTAATCCTAAATCGTTAATCAAATAAGCATCTAATGAAGGAATCATAATACCTGTACAACTTACCGTAATAATATAGTCTAAAGAATTAGCTTCCCAATTGCTCTTTTTTAGAGCCTTCAGCAAAACATTCTTTCCTAACTTCTTGACTTCTCGAACATAAATTGCATTTTTGGCTTCAAAGGATGTAGCCGTAAAAACTTCTTCAATATTCATAATACCGTATCGCTTATCAACAGCAGCACCTTCAAATATTTTCACCACTTTGCGGCGAAAACGCTCGTCTTCATTAGCCAACCACATTTTTACAAAAGGGATGATATCAGCCGTACTGCGGCAATGTTCAGGTAATTCTTTAGCAACCGTTACTATACGTGTCTCGTTCATAGGCTAATTAAGTCGATTGGGCTCCATAATCCATACATATCGAAAGGCCCATTTCCAATTAATATCATGCTGGATATTCGGCAAACTCTTCGAATATTGTATTAAATCTGATTTTATAAAACCTTTTCTGATTGATCGTAATCCGTCAATCTTAGCGGTTTTTGTTTTTATAAAAATAAGGCTGAAGCACTTGAATAAATAATAAGCAAGTCGGCTTCGATGCAAGTCATTGATAACAACGCCAATACTAGCTAATTGATTGAATTTTTTAAGGAAAATCAACAAATCCTTGTTTACAAAATGATGCATCGTAAGCGTATTGATTACAATATCGCAATTCAAATCGGCTACCTTTAGCTTTAGAATATCGCTGCGCTGGTATTCAATTTCAGGATAATTTGTAGAAGCCTCTTCGGCCAATTGCAGCGCTTCTGCATTTAAATCAACACCTATCAATCGAACCTCAATATTTTTTCTTCTACAATATTTAGCTACTTCACGCAACATATTGCCATCACCACAACCCATATCAACAACAGTATAGTTTTCTTGAAGATTCTTCTTCATTAACTGCGCTACAGCATTCACCGTAATACTACTACCGCCTAAAATGGTATTTACACGATTAATATCATCAAAAACAATACGAAGACTTTTAAGTCCCTCGTTAAAATCATCCATTAATTCAGCTTGATTGCTTCTTTCTGAAAGGTCTATTAGCATTATATTGATTTTCCGTGGGTTGATTTTATGAGCTTGCGAAGCAAGGTCGGAGAAGTCGTGACTGCGCTTAATGCTAGATTCGATAAGTCTTCATTTAATAATAAGGTTTGTAATTGTCTGCCCATCCAAAGGCGTTTTTTAAAGACGGTATTCCATTTATTTACGTAACTTTTTTCCAATAGTTCTCTATTATTTATTCTTTTAGTCAAATATTCATGAATATATTCAGAAGCAATCTTAGCAGAATGAATCGCCATAGCCATTCCGTTTCCGCAAAGCGGATGAATTAATCCCGAAGTATCACCACACATAATGATATGGTTTTCTACAGATTTCTTTTGCTCAAAGGATATTTGCGCAATGGTCAAAGGTGCATCAAAGATAGGTATTGCTTTTTCCAAAAAACTACTTAAAAATGGATTCTTAGCAACTACTTTTTCATTGAAATTACTAACATTCTTTTCTCTTTGAAAGCTTTTGTAGGATGCCAAATAGCAAAAATTAACCGCTCCAGTTTCTGTTTTAGATAGACCTCCATAACCACCCTTGAAGTTATGCAACCCAACTTCATTTGCTGGAAAATCATCAAATTTATAATGTGCCTTAACACCTAACCAACTGGACTTCTGTTTTATAAAATTACGATTCAGTTGTTTATCTAAAGCACTTCGCTTTCCATAAGCACCAATTGCTAGCTTTGAGATATATGAAATATTATTTTCTGTGGTAACTTGAAAACGATCATCAGCATAGTGAATTGAAGTAACGGACTCAAAAATGAATTGAACTCCATTTTCAACAGCTTTGTTATACATTAAATTATCGAAACTATAGCGGCTAATACCTATACCTCCTAAGGCTAATTTTGTTTTAATAGATTTTCCTGAAGCGGTACTTAATTGAAGCGTATCAATCTGAACGGCGCCTTTAGAATTAGGGTGAACTCCAATTTTATTTAAATACGGGATAATTTCGTTGGATACGTATTCACCACAAACTTTGTGATGCGGATAGGTTTTCTTTTCCAGTACCAAAACAGAATGTTTTTCTTGCGATAGATGAATTGCCGCAGTCAAGCCCGCGAGTCCTCCGCCAACAATTATCACATCGTAACAATTCACTAGGGAAAGATAAGCATAAAAAATCCCGACCTTTCGATCGGGATTATTATAAATTCAAATAAAATAAGAACTTTTTATTTGCTAGTCCTGTTTTTTGCTTCTTCTTTTAATTCTTGGCTCGCAACTATAGCAAGTTCAACGCGACGGTTCTTTCTTTTACCTTCAGAAGTAGTATTATCTTCTCTTGGCTGAAGCTCACCATACCACTTTGTAGTAAATCGGGTCTTATCAATTCCATTTGCAACTAAATAGTTGGTGACCGATTCAGCTCTTTTTTGAGATAGTTTTAAATTATAGTCTTCAGGACCCGCACTATCAGTATGGCCTTCAACCAAAACATATGATTTTGGATATTCTTTAAAAATACCTGACAGCTTATTAAGCGTTTCTGCAGATGTTCCTTTTACATTCGACTTGCTAGTATCAAAATAAACCCCAGCATCCTCATTAAATACCACATTAATTCCTTCACCGACGCGGGTTACTATGGCACCGGGAATTTCTTCTTCTATACGCTCTGCCTGTCGATCCATTCGATCTCCAATAAATCCACCAGCAACCCCGCCTACAGCGGCACCAATTATCGCGCCTAAAACTGTGTTATCTCCTTTACCTACGTTATTTCCTAATATACCACCGATAACGGCGCCACTTGAGGCACCTACAACAGCTCCTTTTTGTTTGTGATTTGCATTTTTAATGGCACTACAGCTGAAAATTAAACTCGCAGTCAGCATTAGGTACATACTTCTTCTAAAATTAGTTTTCATAAGGGGATTTTTTAAGATTTTTTAGTGAATTTGTAAACTACATTGATAACTTTTCCATCAACCGTAGCATTTGATTTTAATACCAGCTCGTTACTAGTGAGTGTTGTGATATTAAGCCGATAACCTAGTCCTGATATATCTTTATTATTTTCATCTATTCGTTTAAATTGTAATTGACTTGAATAATTTTCCGCGCTTTCTATAACTGACCAACGAATATATCTATCGCCACCTTCACAAAGCGATGAAGAAGTTAAGGTATAACGGCCTGTGCTATTATTATCACGAAAGAACCAATCACTTCCTTCAAAACAAATATCTTCTGCGTCTTTAAAAATGACAGATTTAAAATTACCCGAACCATTCTCATAACTAACATCATTAAGCGTCCAAGTACCACTTAAAGCATTGCGCTTCTCGCGAACTGATTTAGAAATGGAACAGGATGAAAAGAGCACGACAAGCGTCATGATCATTATGAAATTTTTCATATTTAAGATTTAGGGGTTCAAATAGGTATGCATAAAATAACATTCTTGCTTATCTACAAACGCTAAATACTAACCAATATGATTTTAAAGAAGTGATATTCGATGAACTACAATAAATTTAAAAATCAATATGCTAATAAGGCTAACAATGCTTGTTCAAAACGATGAACTGGCAGGTAGTTATTTTCTAATTTTTTAGAAAATGGTATTGGCGTTTCGATACTTGCAACTCTCTGAATAGGCGCATCTAGATTTTCGAAACAATTCTCGGTAACTAAAGCTGATATATCGCTTGCTATGCCACCAAATAGGCTATCTTCTTGAAGGATAATTAGTTTGCCTGTTTTCTTTACAGATGCATAGACCATATCAATATCTAAAGGCATCAATGTTCTCAAATCAATGAGGTCGGCGCTAATTTCAGAATAATTTTTCAAGGTTTCCAAAGCCCAATGCACTCCAGCACCATAAGAAACAATCGTGACATCACTACCTTCTTTTAAAATACTGGCAACTCCCAACGGAAGCGTGTAATAATCCTCAGGAACATCCTGATATATGCTGCGATACAGGCCTTTATGCTCAAAAAACAATATAGGGTTTGGATCATTAATTGCAGTAGCCAACAAACCTTTCGCGTCATATGGGAACGCAGGGTACACTACTTTCAACCCAGGAGTTTTCGTAAACCAAGCCTCATTGGTTTGTGAATGAAAAGGACCAGCACCAACTCCTCCGCCGCAAGGCATTCGAATAACCACATCTGCTTTTTCACCCCATCGATAATGTGATTTGGCTAAATAGTTTACAATTGGATTAAAACCGGTGCTTGCGAAATCAGCAAACTGCATTTCCATAACAGCTTTCATTCCATTAATAGACAAGCCCATCGCAGCAGAAACAATTGCCGATTCACATATAGGGGTATTTCGAACACGCGCTTTACCGAAAGCTTCTACAAAGCCATCCGTGATTTTAAAAACACCTCCATAATCTGCGACATCTTGTCCCATGATAACAAGGCTAGGATGTTTTTCCATCGATTGACGTAAACCTTCAGATATAGCATCTACTAAACGAATATTCTTATTTGTAGGAATCGATTTAACTTCTTTATAATCAAATAAATGATAGACATCATTTAATTCTTTACTTTGATTAAGTGTGATTTCTTCTTCATCAAATGCAATTTGAAGATTATCACTTATTTCTTTGGTAATTCCTTTCTTAATGACTTCAATTTTGTCAGCATCTAAAACTCCTTCTTTTATTAAGAAAGCCTCATAATTTGAAATAGGATCTTTATCCGCCCAATGTTTCATGAGTTCTTCAGGAACATATTTAGTGCCACTTGCTTCTTCATGACCGCGCATTCGAAACGTTTTAAATTCCAACAACACCGGCGCTGGTTTCTTGCGCATTTTCTTGCATAGGTCATTTACTTTCGTATACACCTCTAAAATATTATTGCCGTCAATGATATGCGATGCTATTCCGTATCCTTTTCCTTTATCTGCTAAGTTTTTACATCGGTACTGTTCATCAGTCGGAGTAGATAATCCATAACCATTATTCTCTATACAAAATAGTACAGGTAAATCCCATACTGCTGCTATATTTAAGGCCTCGTGAAAATCACCTTCACTCGTACCACCTTCGCCTGTAAAAACCGCAGTAACATGTTGTTGATTTCGAAGCACATTCGCAAGGGCTATTCCGTCAGCTACACCTAATTGAGGGCCTAAATGAGAAATCATACCAATAATATTATACGCTTGAGTACCAAAGTGAAAACTACGATCTCGACCGTTGGTAAACCCACTAGCTTTTCCTTGCCATTGCGCAAATAGCCTACTTAACGGGATGTCTCTCGTTGTGAAAACTCCCAAATTTCTGTGCATTGGCAAAATGTACTCCGCTGCTAACAATGCACTAGTAACACCTACGGAGATAGCCTCTTGACCAATACCGCTAAACCATTTCGAAATTTTACCTTGACGCAGCAGTATAAGCATCTTTTCTTCTACCATTCGAGGTTTCAGCATGCGCTCATAAAGCTTGATATGCAATTGATCATTGATGGCCGTACTTTGGTATTGCATGTTATATTTTATAAGTTTTCATTTGCAAAAGTGGTTAAATTTAACAAAAAACCGTGCAAAACGGCTCACAAGTTATTCGATTCAGCATCAATATTTATTAACTTTGATAAAACATCTAAATAAGAAATATGGGCTTAGTACCAAGTGTTGATTTACAAGATTTCACCTCAGGTGATGCAGAGAGCAAAGATAAATTCATCAAAGAAATCGGTAAAGCTTTTGAAGAAATAGGCTTTGTGGCCCTTAGTGGTCATTTTCTTTCTGATGAATTGGTCGACAATCTTTATCGTGAAATAAAACAGTTTTTTAATCTTCCGCAAGAAGTAAAAGATAGTTATGAAATTGAAGGCATAGGTGGTCAACGCGGCTATACTTCCTTTGGAAAAGAGCATGCTAAAGGCCGAAAAGAAGGGGATCTAAAAGAGTTTTGGCATTTTGGTCAATATGTTGAGGATAATCCCAAGTTAGAAAAAGAATACCCTGATAACATTGCCGTCAAAGAGCTTCAAAATTTTGATGCTACGGGAAAGGAAACTTACCAAATGTTAGAAAAGACAGCTAAATATGTACTTAGAGCTTTGGCCTTGCATTTAGATTTAGAAGAAACTTATTTTGATGAATATATTAAAAATGGAAATTCAATTCTTCGTCCCATTCACTATCCTCCGATAAGCTCTGAACCAAAAAATGCTGTACGAGCTGCAGCTCACGGTGATATTAATTTAATCACCTTACTCATGGGTGCTCACGGCAAGGGTTTACAAGTTATGAATCACAACCAAGAATGGGTAGATGCTATAGCAAGACCTGAACAGCTCATGATTAATGTTGGCGATATGCTTTCTCGCTTAACCAATAATAAACTAAAATCTACCATACATCGAGTCGTTAATCCGCCAAAAGAGCGCTGGGGCACATCACGCTATTCGATTCCTTTTTTCATGCATCCAAAAAGCGAAATGTCATTGAATTGCCTTGAAAATTGTGTAAGCGAAACCCACCCTAAAGGATTTGAAGATATTACAGCAGGCGAGTTTTTACACGAACGTTTAATCGAGTTAGGGCTGATAAAAAAATAAGCAATGGATCTTCAAGACCAATTAAAAAATTTATTCCCGGAACATACCCCTGAAAAAGAAGAGGAAATAAAAAAGCAAAATAATATTTGGCTTCAAGAAGAACCAATTATTTGTAAGTACGAAAAGAGAAAAGGAAAACCCATAACTATTTTAGAAGGATATCAAGGCTCAGACACCGATTTTAAAAAATTAGCAAAAGAAATTAAAACCAAACTTAGCGTTGGCGGATCTTTTAAGAATAAAATTATTATAATTCAAGGAGATTATAGAGATAAAATAATGGAAATGCTTAAAAATAAAGGACTTAAGGTGAAACGCGTAGGAGGTTAACTGTTCTAAACTTTCGCCAAGAACTAGTATTGATACAGTTTTTTTTATTTTAAATTTTCATTTTGTGTTAATTTTATTTTGTTAGTTCCGATTAAGTGTTATTTTTAATCCTACCAACAACAACTAAACGCCCATGGGTTCTCTTTTACATATTACTAACGGTGATAGTTTCACGCAAAGACTCAACACTTTAAATATCAAAGGTGATGTAATCACATGGCGCGAAATGCTATGTGAAGGAAAAACCCTTACAAACGTAGGCAGCGAGTCGTTTTGGAAAACTCGTTTCGAATTTTTAAATAAGAATTATAAAGTTTCCAAATCTTCATTTATTGAAAAAACTCTAAAAGAGTATCGAACCTTATGTAATCACAAAAAACAAAACCATATTGTTCTCTGGTTTGAGTACGATTTGTTTTGTCAAGTCAATATGCTTGCTGTTTTAAGCTGGTTAAAGACGAATCGAAAATATGCAGAGATATCTTTAGTTTGCAGCGGAAAGGAAGATTCTTCAGATAAACTTTATACCTTAAATGAGCTTAATGAAGATCAATTGATGAAACTTTATGAAACTCGTAAAGTACTTTCTCAAGATGATATTGAGTATGCAGATTATGTATGGCAGCTGTATTGTAGTGATAATCCGATTCGACTAGAAAATCTTTCTGATTTCAACAATTATCAATTTGACTATTTATCAGATGCTATTTCGGCTCATTTGGGTCGATTTCCTTCCATTAAAAATGGATTGAATGCAATGGAAAATAATATTCTACAACTAAGTAAAAATCAAAAACCAACTTCTAAAAAAGACCTGTTGAAAACGATCTTAAATAATCAAGGTTTACTAGGGTTTGGAGATAGTCAATATGAAAGAGCAATTTTAAGACTCAAGCCTTTGTTTTCCTCTTTTAACCCTGTGCGACTCACTCAAAAGGGCAAAGAAATTTTGGATTCAAAAACCAGCTATTACTCTTGTATTCAAGATAATGATGTTTATTTAGGTGGCGCATTAAAGTATAATTTCTTATTTAATAGCAATACAGAAAGAATTTTAAAGCTGTAATATGCCCCTAGGTTCATCAGAATTCATCTTGAATGCAGATGGCAGTATTTATCACCTTAATTTATTTCCAAAAGACATAGCTACTACTATAATTACCGTTGGAGATCCTGATCGGGTTTCTGATGTTTCTCAATATTTTGATTATATCGAAGTTAAAAAAAGTAAACGCGAGTTTGTCACGCATACAGGGGTATTAAATAAAAAACGATTAACTGTAATTTCAACTGGTATTGGAACAGACAACATCGATATCGTTCTAAACGAACTAGATGCATTAGTTAATATAGATTTTGAAAATCGCAGTATAAAAAAAAAGAAAACACAACTTGATATTATTCGCATTGGTACTTCAGGAGCAATTCAACCAACAATTCCTATAGATTGTTTCTTGTTAAGTGAATATGCCATGGGTTTTGACGCCCTTCTTCATTTTTATGATAGCGCAGAAATCTTGCATTCTAAATTCTCTGCAGCTTTTGTAGCGCACGCAAATTGGTCAACTTTAAAATCAGTTCCGTACGTCGTAAAATGCGATGATGTTCTTGCTAGTCAATTCATTTCAGACCAAGTAAAATATGGATTAACCGTAACAAACATTGGCTTTTATGGGCCTCAAAGTAGGTCTTTACGATTAAAAATATCCGACAAAAACTTAAGAAAAAAGCTTAGCAACTTTCGATATAAAGATTTAAAAATAACAAACTTAGAAATGGAAACCTCTGGAATTTACGGTTTGTCAAAATTATTAGGACACCGTGCTGTTTCTTTGAATTGCATCTTAGCAAACCGAGTTACAGGTGAGTTTTCTAAAGACCCCAACAACTCGGTTACCGAACTAATTAAATATACCCTCAAACGACTAACTATCCACTAATTGTTATGAAAAAAGTAAACATTATCGGTGTGCCCGAGCATTTCAACTTACCATGGCACATGGCTATTGAAGAAGGTGCATTTGCTAAACGCGGCATTGATTTAAATTGGACAGACATACCCGAAGGCACCGGAAGAATGTGTCAAATGTTACAAAATGAGGAAACTGATCTCGCTATAATTTTAACAGAAGGACTTGTAAAAAGTATTACGGAAGGAAATGCTTCAAAAATAATTCAAGAATATATAGCTACACCACTTCAATGGGGAATTCACGTTAGCGCTCAAAGCAACTATAAAAAAATAGAAGATCTCAAAGGAAAAAAGGCAGCTATTAGTAGATTTGGAAGCGGTAGTCATTTGATGGCCTTTATTCACGCTCAAAATGAAGGATGGGATATAAATAATTTGCTTTTTGAAGTTGTCAATAACCTCGATGGTGCTGTAGTTTCGTTGACCAGCGGAGAAGCAGATTATTTTATGTGGGAGCATTTTACAACCAAACCTTTGGTTGATAATGAGACTTTTCGAAGGTTAGCTAATTGCCCTACACCATGGCCTTGTTTTGTTATCGCAGGAACAGAAGCTTTTATTGCAGAGCACTCCAATCTAATAGAACATATTCTAGAAGTAATTAACTCATATACTTTAGAGTTTAAACGCATACCCAGTATTGATAGAACTTTAGCAAATAATTACAACCAACAGCTTGAAGATATTCAAAAATGGCTTTCCCTGACGCGATGGAGTCAAACGCAGATTAGTCGTGAAAAAATTAATCTCGTAAATACAAACTTGAAAAGTTTAAATCTTATTACCAAAAAATTACCTTTTGAAAAATTGACACATTGAATCCTAAAGATTATGAATTTGTATTTGTGAAATAAGTGCCAATTAGTTGTGTAAATTTCTCTTCAGATAAAGGTTTTTGAATAAACTTTTTGACAATTGGATTATTCATTGCTTCAATCATATCCCCTTCATCTTGGCTTGTTGTTAACATTACAATCACAATATTGTTTCGCATGGCTTGCGAAAAATTATTCTCAAAGGCTTTTAAAAACTGCCACCCATTCATTTTAGGCATTTTAATATCGAGAAGTAACAAACAAGGAAATTGGTTTGAATCACTAGTCGTATTGATATTTACTTTTTTTAAAAAATCCAATGCATCTTTTCCATTCGAAGCAATTTCAACTTCAATGTCAAGGTTCAACTTTCTAATAAAAATTCTGTTAAACAAATTGCTAATCTCATCATCGTCCACAAGCAGAATTGACCGAATATTGTTGGAGGTCATAATATTTGTTGAAATTTTTGATTTACAACTAAAGTAGTACTTTTCTTCATATAATTATGGTATTATCTTTAATTTAGATTTCATATTTATGACTAGACAATATTACTATCTATAATATCGCTATATATATATTTAACACTAGACTATTACACGACAATTTGGTTATTACCAAATAATTGGCTCTTCACCTTTTTCAACTAAAATTGAATTTACTTTACTAAAATGCTTATTTTCAAACCAATACCCTCGATTTGCACTCAAAGGCGACGGGTGTCCGGCAGTTAGTACGTGATGCCTATTTCTATCAATTAATTTCACCTTCTTTTTTGCATAACCACCCCATAGTAGGAAAATTAAACCTGATTTTTCTTTTGAAAGCTTTGTAATTACCGCATTTGTAAATTGTTCCCATCCTTGCTTTTGATGACTTCCTGGTTCATTTGCCCTCACGGTAAGCGTAGCATTTAATAACAAAACACCTTGTTTAGCCCATCGTTCTAGATTTCCGCTTACTGGTGGTTCTTTTCCCAAATCTGATTTAAGCTCTTTGAAAATATTAATAAGTGAAGGCGGATGTCGAACACCACGGTTAACCGAAAAGCAGAGTCCGTTCGCTTGATTATGTCCATGATACGGATCTTGACCTATAAGTACCACCTTGATATCCTCAAACGAAGTTTTATTAAAAGCGGCGAAAATATTTTGTTCAATGGGATAGCAGGTACCTGCACTATACTCCTTTTTCACAAATTCAATGAGCTTAATAAAATAAGGTTGTTTCAAATCCTCGTCTAATCGTCGCCTCCAGCTTTTCTGTATTTTGACAACCATCAAAAATTTATTTCTTTAAATTCTTTGGTAAAAATAGATGTTTTGATTAATTCTATGGGCTCTAAAGCAGAGAAAGCAGTTTCTAAATTTAAAAGAAACAAAAACTGATTAAAGTTGTGTTCCGTATTTTGAAAGAAACATCATTTCACTTTATAAAATCAGAAGTAATTTCTCTAGGGAGTATACTTCTACCTTCTAATATCTTTGTTATACTACTTCGAATAGCTTTTAAACATGGAGATGTATTCGATTATTGGGCTACTTATAAATAATATAGCTTTCAGTCTAAAATCGTATTCCATACCTTTGCCTATAGTTTCAAAACGATGATTTCAATACATACAAAAACGCTACAAGACCTAGAATTCACAACAGTTCTACAGCAGCTTGCTGCTCGATGTCACACCGAGTTAGGTAAAGAACGTGCTTTAGATATTGTGCCTTTAACAAATTCTCAAACCATTCAGTTAATTCTAGGGCAAACATCTGAGTATCTGTCTTCATTAATTAGTGAAAACCGGATACCAAATCACGGATTCGATCGTATTGACACCGAATTGAGTCTTCTGAAAATCGAAAATACCACACTTGAAGTAAATAGCTTTAAGAAAATTGGCTCCCTCTGCACAACAGTCACTACGCATAAAAAATTCTATAAAAAATTTAAGGAATATTATCCATTACTTTTTGCACTTTCAGAAAAAATTGAATTAAACACAACAATTCCAAAAGAAATTGAAGCAGTAATCGATCGGTTTGGAGAAGTGAAAGATAGCGCGTCAGATACGCTATTAAGTATTCGAAGGCAGATAAACCAAGTAAAAGGTAAAATTAGTCAAAGCTTTGCGTCTGCTTTATCTATTTATAACGGATCTGATTATTTGGATGATATTCGGGAATCTGTTTATGAAAATCGTCGTGTTTTAGCGGTTAAGGCAATGTATCGTCGAAAAGTTAAAGGTGCTGTAATGGGGAATTCCAAAACCGGAAGCATTGTCTATATCGAACCTGAAGCCACTTTAAAATACAGTAGAGAGCTCAATAACCTAGAATTTGATGAAAAGGAAGAAATACAACGAATTCTTAATCAACTTACGGCGTTAATACGACCTTTTGCGCCCGTTCTTTCAGATTATCAGGAGTTTCTAGCACAAATTGATGTTACTGCTGCAAAAGCAAAATATGCATCAGATACCAATTCGTTGCTTCCTAAGATAAATACGAATAAACGTCTGTTTTTAAGGGATGCCTATCACCCACTCTTATACCTCAACAACCAATTAAAAAACGAAAAGACACATCCGCAGACCATAGAACTGCATCAGGAGAACAGAATTATTGTCATATCTGGACCCAATGCTGGTGGAAAAAGTATTACGCTTAAAACCATTGGTTTGCTTCAAGTAATGCTGCAAAGCGGCTTATTAATTCCTGTTCACGAACGGAGTTCAGTATGTTTATTTGATAAAATATTAACAGATATTGGAGACAATCAATCCATTGAAAATCATTTAAGTACCTACAGTTATCGGCTTAAAAACATGAACTCTTTTTTAAAGAAGTGCAACGACAATACACTTTTCTTAATTGATGAGTTTGGTACAGGAAGTGACCCAGAACTTGGTGGTGCCTTAGCGGAAACTTTTCTTGAGGTATTCTATGAGCGTGGCGCATACGGCGTAATAACAACACATTATGCTAATTTAAAATTACTCGCAAATGAACTACCACACATTTCCAATGCGAACATGCTTTTTGATGGAAAAACATTAGAACCAACCTTTCAATTGGTGCTGGGTGAAGCTGGTAGCTCCTTCACTTTTGAGGTGGCGCAGAAGAACGGCATCCCTTACTCGCTAATAAATAAGTCAAAGAAGAAAATAGAGCGCGGCAAAGTTCGTTTTGATGCTACGATAGCCAAAATGCAGAAAGAACGCAGCAAAATGGCTAAAACAGGCTCTAGAATGCAAGAAGAAGAGAGTAAGGCAAGAGATGAAGCTGCTCGATTGGAGAAACTTAATGCCAAAGTCAAATCAAAGCTCGAAAGTTATCAAGAGCTGTACGATCATGACCAACGCATGATTCAACTCGGAAATAAAGTGAATAAAGCCGCTGAACTTTATTTTCAGGACAAAAAGAAGCGTATTTTGGTTTCTGAATTACTTCGCATTGTTGAAACCGAAAACAGCAAGCGTAAAAAGAAAACGGCCTATCAAGCAAAAGCGGAACGAAGCAAAAAAGCAAAAGTGACTCAAGAAGTACAAAAAGAGGTCAAAGTTATTCGTAAAAAAAAGAAGGTTGAAAAGAAAAAAGCGATCATCCAAGAAAAAAACAAACCCAGAACAGTTTTTAAGATTGATGATAGAGTTCGCATGACAGATGGCAAGGCTATTGGCACTATTGATAAGCTTGAAAAAGGAAAAGCTACCGTCAATTATGGCATGTTCACTACTAATGTGAGTGTTGAGCAATTAGAGCTAGTGGAACCTAAGAAATAAACATCTATTAAATTTGATTATCAAACACTTACAAATAATCGTATACGATAATAAAAAGTATTCATAGATTTTCAACTACTATAAAAAACAATAATTTTGGTTTAATTGTGCTTCGGTATCATTGCAAACTCTTTCCACTTCTTTTTACGAGTTTAATCAAGAGAATTTTAGGGGCAACCATGGTCTTGTGCCATAAGTATTATCTTTCTTTTATTTTTAGATACAGATGATCCTATGAAAACCGCTTAGGTGAGCTTTCGATAGGTTGTTGCCGACTATTTCTAGTTTGGCATATTACACCGTAGACTCTTTTTCATAAACAAATTTGTTAAGAATGACTGTGTTATCTTTGCTTGGTGGAAAGCGATAAAAAAATAATCCTCTTCGATGGCATTTGCAATCTCTGCAATGGATTTATTCAGTTTGTAATCAAGCGAGATAAAGAAGATCTATTTCGTTATGCTTCATTGCAAAGTGACATTGGGCAAAAACTAATTACTGAACGCGGAATAGATACAAAAACCATAGACTCTGTAGTTTTAATCGAACCTGGCATCGCTTATTATATCAAATCAGATGCTGCTTTACAAATCGGAAAAAACATCAAAGGCTATCGTACGGTTTCAAAGCTACTATATTTGATTTCCAGAAGCTTACGAAATATCGTATACGATTTTATAGCGCGAAACCGCTATAGGTGGTATGGCAAAAAAGAGCAATGCATGATTCCTAGCCCAGAACTTAAAGCTAAATTTTTAGATTAACTCACCCAAAGTATCACTTTACTCATTGACGTCTACAACTCCCCTATTTTTAATTGCGAGTTGAGGCTTTTGCACCTAAGTTTATCGAAACTTTAAACAACAACCACAATGAAAAATCTAATCGTATTATTAATTCTATGTCCTTTACTAATTTTCGGAAATGATAAGAAGCTTCCATCAAAAATTAAAGAAGTAACCGTTTATTTAAGCGGTGCAAATATTACACGTACTGCCGAATGTAATTTACTTTCTGGAACCTCAGAAATCACCTTAACAGGGCTTTCAACCAAAATCGATGAAAGTAGTATTCAGATTTCCGGACTACAAGCAGTTTCTATATTAGCCATGTCTTACGACATTAACTATATACCTTTCGTTGAAGATAAGAAGGTTTCATTACCCTTTCAAGAAAGATTAAATACTATTGAATCTGAAATCGCAATGCTAAAAAACCTGATTTCGGGTCTTGAAGAAGAAGAACAGGTCATTTATGCCAATCGTTCGGTAAGCGCTAGAACACAAGGTTTAAGCCTTGAAAAGGTAAAAGAAATCAGCACCTATTATCGCTTACGAATCACAGCGATTAAGAATGCAATATTTAAAGCCAATGTAGCTATTAAAACCCTAAATACCGAAACGAGAACGATACAAAAGCAAATGGCTGAACTTAATAATACACCTGAAAAAAAGCAGGGCGAAATTAAAATAAAGTTTGATGCTCCCATTGATAGTAAATTAAACTTAATAGTATCGTATCAGGTTCAAGATGCGGGTTGGATTCCGAATTACGATATTAAATCCAAAGACATCAATACACCGCTATCATTAAGTTATAAAGCTCATGTATACCAAAAAACGGGTACTGATTGGAATGATGTCAATATTATCCTATCCACCGGAAACCCGAACGTAAATGTTGTAAAGCCAAACTTAGGAACGAAATACCTCAACTTTACAAATGGCTACAAAAATAAAAATGTTAGTGCGACTAAAAAAAGTCGCTATATCTACAATCCTTCTGTTAGACAAGTAGCAGGAACCGTTCTAGATGAATCGGGAGCTCCGTTACCTGGTGCTAATATCGTTGTGAACGGAACCTCAAATGGTACCCAAACTGATTTTGACGGGCATTTTTCACTCGATGTTCAAAATGGTCAAGAATTAGCAGTATCATACATTGGTTTTAAACCTGAGGTGTTGCCCATCTATTCTTCAGTAATGAATATTCGCCTAGATGAGGACATGCAAGCATTAGATGAAGTTGTTGTAACTGCAATGGGAGTTCGAAGAGAACACAAGTCGGTAGGTTATGCTGTAAGTTCAGTTGATGTTTCTCAAACATTGCAAGGTAAGGCAGCAGGTGTTCATATTAGTAATTCAAATAGCGTTGGCATCAGAGGAGTATCATCTTTGAAAGCTAATTCTACTCCGTTATATGTGATTGACGGTATTATGACAGCTGATTTTGAAGATGGAGATTTAGATATGGATGAAATACAATCTGTTGAAGTTCTTAAAGGTAATAAAGCCTTAGCGCTTTACGGAAGTCAAGGAAGCAATGGTATTGTAGTAATAACCACAAAGAAGAGTAACACTCAAAACGATGTAACCAGCACCAAATTCGTAATTAAAAAACCATATTCAATTGTTTCAGATGGTGATATTACCGCTATAGAAATTAACACCTTCAAACTAGAAGCCAAATACGAGTATTTTGCAGCGCCAATAGTAAACGAAAATGTTTTCTTAACCACTACTTTTAGTAATTGGGAACAATACAATTTATTACCAGGGGAAGCTAGTGTTTATTTTAAAGGAACCTATGCAGGTAAAACTACTATTGACCCGTATACAACCAAAAAAGACATGACCGTTTCTTTAGGAATCGACCAAAACATTACGGTTACGAGAAAACAAAACAAGAATTTTAAAAGCAAATCATTTACTGGCAGCAATCGCATTCTAGATCGAATGTATGACTTAGAAGTAAAGAACAACAAAGCCGTTGCTATTGATTTAAAATTGATGGATCGAATACCAATCTCACAACAAAAAGAAATTAAGCTTGACGATATCGAAACTTATGATGCAGACTACGACACAAAAAAGGGCTTATTGAAATGGGTAATGAATGTCAAACCCAAAGAATCCATCGCAAAAAGTTTTTCTTTTCAGGTAAAATATCCGAAGTACAAACGTATTTCAATATAAAGAAATGAGCAATCTGAAGCCCAAAACCTCGTGTTTCAGATTGTTTTTAATTTAAAATAGCATCTAAGGCTCCAAAAAAAGGATTTTCGAAACTAGATAAATCATTATGGTTACCTCCTTCAATAGGATAGAATTGTTTCTTTTCGGCTTTAGAAAGTTCAAATAGCCGCTGACCTTGCTCGTACGGAATTAAATCATCCGCTGTGCCATGAATCAGATATGTTGGGATTTCAATTTTAGCTATGTTTTCGGTGTTTTGAAATTTAAATTTCAACAACCACTTAGCTGGAATAAACGGATAGGTCTCTTTGGCAACTTCAAGTAAGCTTGAGGGTGTAGATTCTAAAACCAGCATTCGAGGCTTGGTTTGCTTGGCAATATGGGTAGCAAAAAACCCACCTAATGATCGACCATAAACGGTGATTAGATCTTCTTTGAACAAATCTTTGCAGTAGTTGTAAAACAAAAGTCCATCATCAAGCATATATTGCTTTCTACGTTTTCCGGTACTTTTTCCGTAGCCTCGATAATCCCAAAGTACAACGTCGTACGAATAACGATCTGCCAAAAGATGGGCCCATTGCCCCCATATATCTAATTCTCCTGCATTGCCATGATTATACAAAATCACCCCTTTTGGGTTTTTGACTTTGAAATGGAGTCCGTTGAGTATTGCTCCGTCTTCGGCAGTTATAAAAAGTTCTTCGAATTCAGTTTGAAACTGATATTGATGCTCTTGTGGAAGGGTACTACTATAAAAGATCAATTTTTCTTGAAGGAAATAGAACATAAATAAAGTAACTAAAATTATGGATAGCAAAACTTTTAATAACCGCTTTGCTCTTCTCATTTCGATATAATTTTACAAGGCAAACTACTTCAGATTATTCAGAATAAAATCTAAAGTTTTATTTAAGTTGTTATTTTCTTTGTAAGCAAGGTTGGAATGTGAATTTTTCTGCACCAAACCTTTTTTTCGAAGTTGATAAATTGAAGTTTCGTAGTCAATAGAAACCTTACCTGTTAATAAAGGTTCCATAGAAGCTTCTGTCAAGTAACGCTTATATATTTTACGAAGGCCGCTCAAATACAATCGGTCTTTGGTAAAACCTCCTCCCCTATGGGCTCTCAAGGTAATTGCGAAGGCGTCATTTCGATTGAGTTTATATTGATTATGGATTAAATCAAAAGTATCAGAAAAAGTATATCCTTTAATCAAACTATCTGAAGCCAAAACACGATAAGCCAACTCTTTTAGACGTTTCAAGGTTAATGCCCCGCTCATGTATTCGCTAAAAACAGCTAGACCTTCTTGGGTTTCAACATTCTTCGGAAATCCGTTAGAAAAAATCTTTAAGGGTTGCTGCATCGCGTTATAAGTAGTGACTAAATGCACCCCAATTTCATGATTCGCCAAGGTCAACAGTTGGTTTTTACTGAATTTGGCATTTCTTTTTATTAAAAGACTTTGGGTTGAATTACTTACCATAGCATCAGCAGCAATATGGGTAGAAAATTTTATGTTTAACGGAAATTCATATTGCTTTGTGAAATTTTCAAAATAAGCTTTGGCGTCTTCAGGCGAGAATATCTTTTCCATATCACCGGCTAGTGGTTCATCTGCAAAATGGAGTATAAATCGTGCGTTCTCAACATCTTTTTCAGTCGGTGAGCCATAAACCCTTAAAGAATTATAATGGAATTTCTTTTTCTGCCCAATACTTTCAATGCATTGAACCATATTGGAATAATAGTATACTATTTCCTTGTACATGTTTCTAATAACCTCATCTTCTATCAGCTCTAATCGCTGAGAGAAAAACAAACGATGGAGTTTATAAGGGCTGAATTTTAACTTGGGATACCTAAAAACAGGATCTTGAGTGCATTTGGATGCAAAAAATTGATGTTTTTCCTTTTCTATATTCAAAGGGTTTACATAACTCAAAAGCTCAATTTTCTTGACCAAGCGATCTAAATTAGCATCGATTTCAAAAAGATCAGCATATTCTTGCTTTAATTCGTTAAGTGCTAGCGATTGAATCATGTAGTTTTTTGGAATTCCTGAAATTGCAAAGGTATTAATTCTTTCAATTGTTCTTCCACAGAACGGACTACTTCTGGGTATAGTATTCCAGTATACTCATCACCGTACACTTTGGCTATTTCAGTCGCCAAAACCAAAGTATTTTTAAAATTTTGAGTAATGTATTTTAAAAAAAATCCATTTCCTTGAAAAGTATCGTTGATTTTTGAACTAGAATCAATACCATTGGGCAACTTCATAGTGCCTAATTTTCGACTCCAGGAAGCGGCTAAATCGCCAAATCTATCATTGTCGATATTTGCGATCCCCAAATTCCATGTGGGCACCGTTCTATCCCAGCGTTTCCAATTGTAGCTATGCATATCAAAAACTAAGGCTTTGCCGTATTTAGATTCTATTTGATTTACCAAGGTATGCACAACTTCATAGAAATTAGCATGCTTTTGAAGACTTTCGTTTCGCTCATCTTTCTTCAATGGTTTTTTCCATAACTGCTTTCCCCAGGCATCGTTATAAATAGCAGTTTCGGGTGTCCGATTTAAATCATATTCAAAACGGCTATCGCATCCGGCAATAACAATGGGGTGACTTTGTATCATTTCTTTGGTACAAGGATCTTCTTCATACCAACGATCATACTCGGTATGCAGGCAATTTTCCCAAAGGGATTTTCTAAATTGATGTCCGTCATGAACTGCTCCGCAAATGTATGGAGCGTATGCATCAATTTTTAGTGTAAACGAATAATCCTCCGAAACGGCCTCAAAAGGAATTTCAGCTTTAATATTAGAAATGATGGTATGCAAAGAAAGTTTACGCATTTTCAACTTCATTTCGAAGCCTTGAACGTCTATCGAAAGCTTGCAATTGATCTATTACCTGACTTTCAACGAAATCAATCACCTTGCATTGAATCTTGGTCTTATAAACCTTGTTCATATAGGTAATCCCACCCGGGGACATCACATTGACTTCAACAAGCTTTCCTCCAATAACATCGATACCGACAAAGTACAATCCGTCCTTAACTAGTTTAGGTCCTATTTGCTTACAAAGCGCTTTTTCTTCTTTAGTCATAGAATGTTTTGCGACCGTACCGCCAGCAGAAACATTCGAACGATGGTCATCAGAACCAGGAATTCGCTTCATGGCACCAATGGGCTCGCCATTCAAAATTAAAATTCGAACATCACCTTGATCAGCACCTTCAATGTATTCTTGAAGTATAACATAGTTAGATGTTCCATCTGAATTAGTTATGTAAAAATCTAAGAGTGACTGAATGCTGCTCATAGCAGATTTTTCAATAAGTATAACCCCAGATCCTCCAAAGCCATTAAGAGGCTTAAGAATCATTTTATCTGTTTTCGATTCTTTTATTTGTTGAATTAAATGGCGCTTATTCTTAGATACATGTGTAGCAGGAATAATATTACTGTGAGAATCTCCAAAAGCAGCCGTATACAATTTATTATTCGCTTCTCGGATGCCCTGCAGCGAATTCATGATGAATACATCATCTTTTACCGAATCAAGAAAATTCAGCATTATAGGATCTAATGGAGGATTTGCTCTCATAAATATCACATCGAATCCTGCCAAGGGCAACATCTCTTCGCGTAAAATAGCTTGCTTGTAAAACGATTTTAAATTACTAGAAACCTTGTCCATCTTATTAATAACGGTGCAAAATGCATTGGTAACACTATTTCGAATAGTTAGATTGGCAGGTGTACATAATGCAACACCATGCTTTCTTTTTACACATTCATGCATTAAAGCTAGACTGGTGTCATTTTCTGGGTCAATATCTTCCCACGGGTACATTAAAAAACAGATGTTCATAAAAAAAAGGGGTTTAATGATTATTCTCGCGAAAACGGTAATCTCTTTATATACTAACTTTACTTCACTTCATCATAATGGTCATCCCAATTTTTAGCTTTGGGGTCATCGTGCAACTTACCTACTGATTTAGCAACAATTGTAGCTACAGTTGCATCACCTGTAACATTTACAACGGTTCGTAACATATCCAAAGGTCTATCGACAGCAAATATCAACGCCAGACCAATCGCATATTTATCTGGAGGAAAGCCTACGGACTCTAATACAATAACCAACATCACCATACCTGCACCCGGCACAGCGGCAGTGCCAATTGAAGCCAATAGCGCTGTAAACACAATGGTCAATTGTGCCATCAAAGGCAACTCAAAACTCAAAGCCTGAGCGATGAATACAGCTGCAATGCCTTGATATAAACTTGTGCCGTCCATATTAACCGTCGCTCCTACTGGAAGAACAAAACTTGAAACCTCTTTATCTACACCGATATGTTCTTCTACCCTTTCCATAGTAACAGGAAGTGTTGCAGCGCTCGAACTCGTAGAGAATGCTAACAATTGCGCAGGACTCAACTGCTTTAAAAACCAAAATGGATTCTTCTTTGCGAATACCGAAACTAGTATGCAATAAAATAGAATCATTAAGAATAGTCCAAGAACAACCACTCCAGCATATTTTAGCAAAGCAAGTAAAATTTCAGGGTCGCTTGAAGAAACAACTACATTCGCCAATAGCGCAAAGACAGCAAATGGCGCTGTTAACATTATTAAATCGACCATTTTCAGAACTACATCATTAAGTGAATCAAAAAAGTTTTTCAGAGGTCTTGCTTTATCTTCACCAATAAGCAGCATAGAAATCCCCATGAAAATGGTAAAAAAGATAACCTGCAACATCAATTGGTTATTACCTAAAGCAGCAACAGCATTATCAGGTACCATATCTTCTACAAACTTCAACGGTCCACTATTTTGTTGTCGAGAAGCTTCTTCTAATTTTGCAGTTACTCCTTTATCATTGGCATAGGTAGAAGTTAGTTTTTCAATTGTCTCTTCCGAAATACCATTTCCAGGCTCAATGAGGTTTACTAATACAAGACCTAGAATGATGGCAACCGCAGTAGTACAGACGTAAATACCAATGGTACGCAAACCTATATTTCTAAACTTTGAAATATCTTTTAGATCAGATATTCCCTTGATGAGCGAAGCTAAAATCAAAGGAACAGCGATAAGCTTTAGAAGTTTGATAAAGATGGTACCAAGCGGGGCAATCCAGTTTACCACAAACTCTTTTCCTCCAGACGCATAGGTCATAGCGAATCCAAAAAGCAATCCCAATAACATTCCAATCATTATCTGCCAATGCAGCGCAAGCTTCTTCATACTCCAATTTAGTTTAGGCTAGAAAGATACTATTTTGAAAGGAAAATTGATAAGAAAAGAAAAGCTATAATTTGATGGTTCGATTTAGCAAGGTATAATCAGCAAGAACTAGAGCTGCCATTGCTTCAACAATGGGCACGGCACGCGGCACCACACAGGGATCATGCCTGCCTTTTCCTTGAGTTTGTACCATATTACCATCTTTATCTATGGTTTCATAACCTTGAATAACAGTAGCAACGGGTTTAAAAGCTACATTGAAATAAATATCCATTCCGTTACTAATTCCGCCTTGTATTCCTCCGCTATAATTTGTTTTTGTAGAACCATCAGACTTAAATTGGTCATTATGAGCACTACCCTTCATTTGAACTCCTTCAAATCCGCTTCCATATTCAAAACCTTTTACAGCATTGATAGAAAGCATAGCTTTTCCTAATTCGGCATGTAACTTGTCAAAAACTGGTTCTCCTAATCCAACTGGTACGTTTTGAATCACGCAGGTGATTATACCGCCGATGGTATCTCCTTCTTTACGGACTTCTTTGATATATGCTTCCATCTGAGCTGCCATTTCAGGGTCCGGACATCGCACATCATTCGATTCTGTCAACGACAAATTCAAATCTTGATATGATTTCTTCAATCGCATATCGCCTACTTGAGATACAAATGCGTTGACTTTGATTCCTGCTAAAACTTGCTTTGCGATTGCGCCAGCAACTACTCTACTTGCAGTCTCTCTAGCCGAACTTCTGCCTCCACCACGATAATCACGAAAGCCATATTTCTGGTCATACACATAATCTGCATGAGATGGTCGATACGAATCTTTTATATGAGAATAATCGTGTGATTTTTGATTGGTATTGTGAATTGCAAAACCAATGGGGGTTCCTGTAGTTTTCCCTTCGAAAATACCCGAGTAAAATTCAACACTATCAGGTTCTTTTCGTTGCGTTACAATTGCTGACTGTCCAGGTTTTCTTCGGTCTAAGTCTTTTTGAATAGCATCAAGGTCGATTTTTAAACCCGAAGGGCATCCGTCTAAAACACCACCAATAGCAACGCCATGAGATTCACCAAAAGTTGTGAGTTTAAATAAGTTTCCGAAGGTATTGCCTGCCATTAGCTAAAATTAAAAGTTAAAGAATTAAGTCTCAAGGTTTAAAGATGATACTTTAAGCTTTTCACTTATTTCCTATTTTTCTTAAAAGTCAAAGGTAAATCTTAAATTTCAATAATAATAAAGCCATCCATATGTCATTAAACAAGAGCTTCTTTTAAAATCGTAACTGGGTGTTTTGCTTTTCGTCGAGTTCCGTCGTATATCTGATGCCTGCAGCTCGTTCCGTTTGCCGAAATTATAACATCTTTGTCGGATTTTCGTATGGATGGAAAAAGCTTCAACTCTCCCACTTGCATACTCACTTCATAATGTTCTTTTTCATAGCCAAAAGAGCCTGCCATACCGCAACAACCAGAACTTATAATTGATACTTTATAATTTTCAGGCAAGTTTAATATATCAAAAGTCACCTTTTGATTGCTCAATGCTTTTTGATGGCAATGGCCATGAATCTTAATAGTCTTCGTTTCTATCGTAAATTGCTCCTTTTTTATATTCCCTTTTTCGATTTCTCGGGATAAGAATTCTTCTAATAAAAAAGAATTTTTAGCAATAGCTTCAGTCGCCAGTTTGTCATCAGAGAGCCTTTTATATTCATCTCTAAAAGTCAATATTGCTGAAGGTTCTAATCCAATCACAGGAAGCCTTTTATCAGCAAACACTTTTAATTGAGGAATGTTAGCCAAAGCTAGTTTTTTGGCTTGCTTTAAAAATCCCTTTGATAAATAAGTCCGACCACTTTCACCATAAAACAAAACTACTTCATAACCCAATTTAGTAAGTAATTCGATAGCATCTCTTCCTATTTCAATATCTAAATATTTGGTAAACTCATCAACATATAAAACAACCTTATTTTTACTTATAACATTTTGTTTTTCAGCGTATTTAAGATGTTTATCGAAATTAAAACTATAAATTTTTGGAAGACTTCTTTCTTTTGCTACTCCCGCTGTTTTCTTAACAATTCCGCTAAGAAATTTAGACTCATAAATTCCGTTGGCCAATCGAGAAACGCTACTTCCTATTTTATTGAGTTTGGTATTATGCGCAAATAATTTACTCCGTAATGGATAGCCATTGGCTTCTTGATATTGATACAAGAACTCTGCTTTCAAAGTTGCCACATCTACATTGCTTGGACATTCGCTGGCGCAGGCCTTGCAGCTCAAGCATAAATCAAAAACTTCTTTAAGCTCAGTTTGATCAAACTTGTTCTTTTTTTCAGAGGTAGTTAAAAACTCTCGTAAGGCATTTGCTCTGCCTCGAGTTGTATCTTTTTCGTTTTTGGTCGCATGATAGCTGGGACACATTGCGCCAGCCATTTGATGCGTTTTTCGACAATCGCCACTTCCATTACATTTTTCAGCAGCTTTTAAAATACCTTCACTATCTGAAAAATCTAGTAATGTTTTAAGCTCAGGTTCTTTTCGCTCAATCTCGTAACGCAAGGATTCATCCATTGGGTAAGCATCGACAATCTTTCCAGGATTAAAAATATTGTAAGGATCAAAGTACGTTTTGATCCGCTTTAGGAGTTCATAATTTTTATCGCCAATCATTAATGGAATAAACTCAGCACGGACAATACCATCACCATGTTCACCGCTAAAGGAACCTTTATATTTTTTAGTCAATTTCGCAACATCAGTAGTAATCGCTCTGAAAAGTGAAACATCATCACTCTTTTTAAGATTTAGAATAGGTCTCAGATGCAACTCGCCTGCACCAGCATGCGCATAGTAAACTGCTTTCTGATCGTAGCCCTTCATGATTTGAGAAAACTCGCCAATGAAATCCTTTAAATCTTCTAAAGCAACTGCCGTGTCTTCGATACAAGCAACGGCCTTTCGATCACCTACCATATTACCTAATAGCCCTAGACCTGCTTTTCGCAACTCCAGCGCTTTACTTATGTCAGCCGCTTGTAAAACTGGACTAGCATAACTTAATCCTGAATTTTTAATGGTAGTTTGAAGTTCCTTTAATTGTTGATCTAAGTCCTCTTGGGTAGCAGCTTTTAACTCTAACATTAACAAAGCAGCTGGATCGCCTTCTACAAAAAATCGATTCGCTAATTGCTGCTTATTATTCTTGGTGCAATCAAGAATAACTTTATCCATCATTTCACAAGTGTGCAACGAATGCTTCATACTAGGTGCAACATCACTCAAACAATCTTCTAAATTGTGATAATGTGTAACTACCATTGCTGATAAACTGGGAGGCAAATCGTCTAGCTGCAACGTAATCTCTGTTGTAAAAGCTAGAGTGCCTTCACTTCCGCAGAGCAAATTACATAGATTAAAATCTGATAATTCATCGCCATAAATATTGTTTTTCAACAGCTCATCTACTGCGTATCCTGTGTTTCTTCTATGGATACTCTTTTTAGGAAATTCATTAATTATTTCTTGTTGTATCTCTTTATTTGAAAGCTCATTAAGCACATCTCTGTAAAGTGATGCTTCAAATAAATTTCCATGCGGTTTTGCCTCAAATTCCTTTTTAGATAGTGATTTAAAACGGACTTCACTACCATCAGATAAGATGGTATTCATTGCAACTACTTTGTCACGTGTAACCCCATATTGTATCGATGTTGTTCCCGAAGAATTATTCCCTACCATGCCACCAATCATACATCGATTAGAGGTAGAAGTGTTGGGTCCGAAAAACAAACCAAAGGGCTTTAGATATAGATTAAGTTCATCACGAATAACGCCCGGTTGAACGGTTACTTGCTTCTTTTCTTCATCTAAAGATAGTATAGTTGTGAAATAGGTACTAACATCAACCACAATTCCATCACCAACACATTGACCAGCTAATGATGTACCCGCCGTTCTTGGTATTATGCCTACTTTATTTTTTGTAGCAAAATGTATCAATTTCTTGATATCCGAAATTGTTTTTGGAAAAGCAACGGCCAAAGGAATTTTACGATACACAGAAGCATCAGTAGCGTAAAGCGTTTTGCTGAGCGCATCTATCTTAAGCTCCCCTTCTAGGACTCTTCCTAACTCTTTTAGCAAATTTTTATCCAATTCGGAACAATTTTTAGGTAATAAACTAAGTTTTTAAGATTAGAACAAAGATATAAAGAGCCTTTTTGAGAAACTACACTTTAATCAAAAGAACCTATGAAAATCACAAAATTAATTGCCTTTGCATTATTTCTAATTACCACTTCTTTGACAGCTCAAGAAATTGCTAACCATTCTATCGGACTAAGACTTGGTGATAGTGATGGTTTTGGAGCTGAGATTTCTTACCAAAAATCTATTGGCAGATATAACAGAATTGAATTAAATTTTGGTTATCGAGATAGCCGTGAATATGACGGAATAAAAGGGGTACTTGTTTTACAATGGGTTCGCAATATTGGCGGAGGTTTAAACTGGTATTACGGTGTAGGCGGCGGTGTAGGCAATGCCAATTTTGAGGCTAGACCTGACCCAAACAATAGCAATGTGAGCATACAACCCGAAGGTGGTTTATTTATTTTAGCAGCAGGAGACTTGGGTGTAGAGTACAATTTTAACAATCTACCCTTACTAATTTCTTTAGATATACGGCCCGAAATAGGAATTGTTGGCTACGGTGATTTCGATGATCGGTTTGATTTTGATATAGGTTTAGGTATACGATATCAATTCTAAAACAGTTCCACATAAAATTAAGCTCGTATGATCATAAAGTATGGGCTTTTTTTATCCTCTATATATAAGTACATTTGCCACGGTTAAATAAAAACTAAGGCATGAAAAAAATAGTATTAGCGCTTACAATTGTTTTTGCGATCGTAGCATGTAATCAAAAACCAGAAGGTTATAGTATCGAAGGTACGATTACCGGTGAATTAGAAAATGGCACCAAAGTTTACCTTAAAAAACAAGGAGAAAACAACCAGCCAGTTGATGTTGACACCACATCAGTTGAAAATGGAACCTTTATTTTTCAAGGTAAAACCGATGTGCCCGAAGTACATTATATTTTCATTGATCAATTACAAGGTTATACGGCAGTTGTTCTTGAAAATGGCGAAATCGATTTTAGCGCTCAAAAAGACAGTTTAGGTTTCGCAAAAATTAAAGGTACACCTCAAAATGACATGCTAGCCTCATATATGAAAAAGGCGCAGGAAATGTCACAAAAAGGTATGGCTATTCAAAAAGATTTAGAAGCCGCTAATGCAAGCAGAGACGAGGTTACGATAAGTTCTTTGACAGATGAAATGAATGATTTTCAAACAGAATATAAAAGTTTTGAATCTGATTTTATAAAAGCCAACCCTTCTGCTTTAGTTTCGTTAATGTTACTTGATAAAGCCATAAACAGGCGCACCATTGAATCTTCTAAAATTCAGGAAATATTTGATGCTTTAAGCCCAGAAATAAAAGAAACCAAAATTGGCAAGCAGATTGCAGATCAGCTTGGCGCTATAAATGCGAAAGCTGAAAAAGAAAAAAGTACTGCCGTTGGTCAAAAAGCACCTGAATTCATAGCACCTGGTGTTAATGGAGAGCAATTGGCCCTAAATGATATGCTAGGAAAAGTAACCTTAGTCGACTTTTGGGCAGCTTGGTGTAAACCTTGTCGAAATGAAAATCCTAATGTCGTTGCTGTTTACAAAAAATATCATGAAAAAGGTTTGAACATTGTAGGAGTTTCTTTAGATAAAAATGCGGATCATTGGAAAAAAGCTATTCAAGATGACGGCTTAACTTGGAATCATGTATCGCATATCAAATACTTTCAAGACCCAATTGCACAGTTATACAATGTTGATGCAATACCCGCGGCCTTTCTTTTAGATGAGAACGGTGTTATTATAGCAAAAAATCTGAGAGGAGAAGCTTTGGGCGCTAAAGTAGCTGAGCTTCTTGACTAATTCATTTTTAAATTAAAAAAAAGCGCTGATGCGAATGTATCAGCGCTTTTTTTATGAGTTTTTATACTTAGAATTTATTGCGAACATCTTTAAAATTGCCTTTAACTTGAGATGTAGCAGCTTTGGTAACTTTTCCAAAAACATTTACGACTGATGTATCCCCCAAAAATTCTATAATTGCACCTTCTTTCAAAACAATATCTCCATAAACAGTAAGATTACCTTCTACCTTGAACGTAGCTCCTTCGTTTATAGTTATATTTTTTCGTTTGTTGTTTCTGCCCACAGTAAAGGTTCCGTTCATAGCAAAAATTGCATCTGTATTAATAGTGGTTTGATTACTCACCGTCCACGAACCACATAACAGTAGTTCTCCACTAACTGTAACACTATTAAATCTTTTCGAACCTCTGTACGAAAGGTTTTGACCAGTATTTACATTTAAGTTACTGCTACCGGCATAAGAAGAAATATTTGAACAGCTTGCCTCAAGACTGTCACTTGGCCTATTTAGCTTAATTATTTGCAATCCATCCTTGCCTGCTGCTGCGAAAATATAGTCCCCTTTAGATGCCACATAATTAATCGAAGCTTCCAATTCAATAATACCAACCAAATCTGTGTTATTTCCTTGATCTTCAGATAAGCATAATCCTGCTCCCCCATTTGCCATTAAAACAATATTATCATTTGTAGCTACCGCGTTGGTTACAATGTCTTGAGTATTTACATCAGCAGGCTTCACTAAGATTGGAATATACTCCATTAGTTTTCCGTTAGATATATCATAAATTCCTGCTCCTTTTGATCCTTCTGCAACAATAATATGATCACCAACAAAATCTAAAGTTCGTTTTGTGTTCTCTCTAAAATCGGAAGAAATTGCTATTTCACTCTTAATATTGAAGTTTTGATTTAAAATTTTAACACCACTACTTGCATCAAGTACAGCAATTTTATCATTAGATACAGCTACCGATCTGAGGTCTTCAAATGGGGTTTCAAGTTGCATTTCAATACTGTTTTTATTGTAAGAAGTTAAATAACCTTGTTTTCCGCTAGTAACTAAAACGTTGTTTGAACTAATAACAACATCTGTTGCATTATATCCTTCTTGAAAGCCATAGGAAATTCCAGAAGAAAGATCAATTTTTCCATTTGAAACAAGCATTTTTGCTACAAATGAATTCGAAGTGGCTCGAACTGAAGTCTCAGAATCAACACCTCCTGCAATATATATATAACCGTTGTCATATTGTATTGAATTTACATCAGCATTTGTATAGTATAATCTTGAAGTAACCCTTGGGCTATTTGGATTACTCACGTTTATAATATCAATGGCACCCGCATAACCATCTTCAACGGTATTATAAGAAACGTAAGCATAATTATCAACAACATGCACATGAGAAGCTGTCAGGTTTTCTAAACCAGCGCGCGAAGGGGCATTTACTTGGGCTATTAAAGTTAAAGGGTAGTCGCCCGCTTCTCCATCTTCAGGTAACTTCGAACTTTTACCAGAACTATGGCTTTCATCAAAAATTTCTAGTACTCCAGCTTTATCGTAGTTAATACTACTTTCGAGTTTTACTTCATTAGTTTCTAAGAATACATCTTCATCGAGGGTTTCTTGAAAAACAGTTGTTTCATCACTACAAGACACAGCGGCAATAATGAAGGCGGCGATTGCCAAAAGAGAGACTTTTTTCATTATAAGTTGGTTTATTGAATAGATTTGGGTTCTTATTCAACGACAAACTTACAACAAGCGTGTATTTTCCTACTTTTTTTCGACGAAATACCTTTTTCCTGATTTTTATTGGGGTTTTTAATACTTCAAGATGGAATCTATTTCATCATATTTTGCCCATTTTCTCCATAACAAACAAGATAATAATTGGAATAGCCAAAAGAATGACCATTAAGGTAGAGGTAAAAACTAAATCAGGATTGAACAGAAGTGTTGCAGCATATCCACCAATTGCACCACCAAAATGGGCAGTATGACCAATATTGCCCAAACGCTTTTTCATTCCATAAATAGAATATAATAAATAGCCAATACCTATCACATATGCTGGTATAGGTATGGGGATAAAATAAAGATACAAATCCATATCAGGACGTAATAAAATAGCCGCATATAAAATACCTGTTACCGCACCGCTCGCCCCAACTGCGCTATAATTAGGTTCATCTTTGTGAAAAAATAGCGCCAGTAAACTGCCTGCAATCAAGCTAATAGTATAAATGATTAAAAATTTTATAGGGCCAAAACCACCGATAACCACATCAGCAAAAAAATAAAGGGTAAGCATGTTAAATAATAAATGTGAAATATCAACATGTAAAAAGCCAGACGTTGCCATCCGGTCTTTTTGACCTGAATTTATGGCTCCAACTTCGAATTTAAATCGCTCGAAGAACGAAGTATCACTAAAACCTTTAAATGATACAAGGGCGTTTACCGCAATAATGGCCAAAGTGACCATGTGGATATTATCCATAAAATGAGAGCTTATGTTTGGATTCAAATATAGCTATATTTGTAGTATAATTTTTTGCATGCAGCTTCTTGTTTTTATTTTAGTCTATCCTGCACTTTGGTTGGTTTCAATACTTCCGTATCGACTTTTTTATTTACTATCTGACTTATTTTTTATTCTTATATACCATATTGTTGGCTATCGCAAAAAAGTGGTCTATAAAAACTTAAAACTTGTTTTCCCCAACAAAAAGGAAAAAGAAATACTACGGATAAGAAAAGATTTTTTCAAACATATGTGCGATATGTTCTTAGAAATGGTCAAAACCATGAACCTTAGCAAAGAGGAAGTCAAAAAACGGTATCATGTTAAAAATATTGAGGTAATTCAAGAAATAGAGAAAACCACAAGCATTCTTATTGTTTGTTCTCACTTTGCCAATTGGGAATGGAATGTTAGTATGAATAATTATGTGCAATCAAAGGGTTATGCCGTGTATCAAAAAATAGGAAACGATTACTTTGATCAATGGATTAAGCGCGTTCGACAGCGCTGGAATACTACACTTATCACACAAAAACAAACGGTTAAAACTGTTCTTCGAAACAAATTAAATGGAGTCATAGGTATTTTTGGAATGGTAAGCGACCAATCACCACAAGCGCATCGCGCTCAATATTGGTCAGAATTTATGGGTATTCAAGTGCCTATTTTCAATGGGGCAGAAACAATGGCGAGAAAAATGGATCTAGCGGTTGTTTTTCTAAAAGTATCAAAAGTAAAACGCGGTTATTACCAAGCGGAGTTTATTCCGATTACAACTTCAGGTAGCAAGACAGATAAAAATCAAATTACAGATACTTTTTTGAGATTAACAGAACAACAAATTAAAGAAAAGCCAGAGCATTACCTTTGGACCCATAAACGATGGAAGCATCGGAATAAAGTTCCGATCGAATTTCAATAGGAAACAATTATGTCTTTATTCTTAAATTTTTGAAGAAAGTTGAATTTACAACTCAGCCACGTCTTTAATCTCTCCGATTATTCGATCTGCTAAACCATCGGCCTCTGACTGACTTTTTGCCTCGGTATAAATACGTATAATGGGCTCTGTATTCGATTTACGAAGATGCACCCAATTCTGTGGAAAGTCTATTTTTACTCCATCTATCGTTGAAATATCTTCGTTTTGATATTTCTCTGTCATTGCTTTTAAAATTCCATCAACATCAAGACCTGGTGTCAATTGAATTTTCTTTTTGCTCATAAAATACGATGGATAGCTAGCTCTTAATTCGGCAACTGTTCCACCTCTTTCCGCCATGAGCATCAAAAACAAAGCAGTGCCTACCAAAGAATCTCGACCATAATGGCTTTCAGGATAAATAATACCTCCATTTCCTTCTCCACCAATAACAGCATTATTTGCCTTCATTTTAGTTACAACATTCACTTCGCCAACTGCAGATGCTTCATATGTTCCGCCATGCTTTTCAGAGATATCACGTAATGCCCGAGAAGATGAAAGATTAGAAACGGTATTTCCTTTAGTTTTTCCTAAAACGTAATCTGCACAAGCAACTAGCGTATATTCTTCACCAAACATTTCACCATCATCACTTATAAATGCTAACCGATCTACATCAGGGTCAACAACAATACCGAAATCTGCGTTTTCTTTGATGACTAAATCACAGATATCTCCTAAATGTTCTTTTAGTGGTTCAGGGTTATGCGGAAAATGGCCTGTAGGTTCGCAATATAATTTAACAACTTCAACACCTAATTCTTCTAAAAGTGCCGGAATAAATATGCCTCCGGTAGAATTTACACCGTCAACAACTACTTTAAATTTTGCTTTACGGATAGTATCGGCATCAACTAAAGACAATTTTAAAACTTCATCAATATGAACATCGATATACGAATCATTGTGAGTAATACTGCCCAAATCATCAACTTCAGTAAAAGAAAAATCTTCTTTTTCTGCAATATCGAGTATTAACGCACCTTCTGCAGCATTTAAAAATTCCCCTTTTTCGTTCAATAGCTTTAATGCATTCCATTGTTTCGGATTATGACTAGCCGTAAGTATAATACCGCCATCTGCTTTTTCTAGAGGCACAGCGATTTCAACAGTTGGTGTCGTAGAAAGATCTAAATCTATGACATCAATACCGAGACCCAACAAGGTTGAAGCCACGAGGTTCTGAATCATTTCTCCTGATAATCGAGCGTCACGACCTATGACCACTTTCAATTTCTCTTTTTTAGAATATCCTTTTAACCAAACACCATACGCAGCTGCAAACTTTACCGCATCAATAGGGGTTAAATTATCACCTGGTTTTCCACCGATAGTTCCTCGAATTCCTGAAATTGATTTGATTAGTGTCATAAGTATTGAAAAGTTTTTGCAAATATAAACGTATCCTTCTAAAACCTATTGCGCATATTTGTAAATTCGACCTATTGACTTATTACATTTTTTATGAACTTTTTGGCACATATCTACTTGTCATTCGGAGACAATGAAATCACGATAGGAAATTTTATTGCCGATAGTATTCGAGGCAACAAGTTTAAACATTTGCCAGAACGCGTTCAAAAAGGTATTATGCTACACCGTCATATTGATACTTTTACCGACGCTCATGCTACTGTTCGAAAAAGCACCAAAAGACTACATAAAAATTATGGCCATTATAGCGGAATTATTGTTGATATTTTTTATGATCATTATTTGGCCAAAAACTGGAAACAATACTCAGATACTCCATTAGCCGTTTTCGTCGACAATTTTTATGATCTTCTTGAAGATAATTATGAAATATTACCAATCGGAGTACATCGAATGATGCCCTATATGATCGCTGACAATTGGATTTTGAACTATGCAAAAATGGACGGAATCGCTCGCGTACTAAACGGTATGAATAGAAGAACTAAAAATAAATCGAAAATGAATTTTGCAATTTTAGATTTAGAAAAGCATTATGAGAAATTCGAAAATGAGTTCACTTCTTTTTTTGAAGAATTAACTATCTTTTCAAAGCAAAAATATAGATCACTTTAAAACAAACCTTTAACTATCAAAAGTCAAAGATCTACTTCTAATTATTTCAACTAAAATTAAACGCATGAAAAAAATAATTTTTGTTACCATCTCGCTGCTCCTTTTCATAAACTGTAAAAAACAAATTGCAGCACCAACAGGATTAGTAACCGATAAGGCAATGGTTGTTTCTGCAAGAGAAGAAGCATCAAAAATCGGAGTTGAAATTATGAAAAACGGCGGTAACGCCTTCGACGCTATGGTAGCAACTGAAATGGCCTTGGTAATTACATACCCCTTTGCAGGTAATTTGGGTGGCGGTGGTTTTATGGTCTATCGCAAAGCTGACGGCGATTTTGGTGGATTAGACTATCGTGAAAAAGCACCATTAGCGGGTCATAAAGATATGTATCTAGATTCTTTAGGTAACGTAATTCCTGGTATGAGCACCCAAGGTGCCACTGCCGTTGGCGTACCCGGTACGGTTGCTGGAATTATTGAAGTTCATAAAAAATTCGGCAAACTAACTTTAGAAGAAATTTTTGAACCTATAATTGCTTTAGCGGAAAAAGGAGTTGTAGTTACTGCAAATCAAGAAAAAAGATTAACGAGTCAACGTGAAAAATTCATAGAAGTAAATGGTGATAGTACTTTTTTTGCAACAGAATTCAAAGAAGGTGATATCATCAAATACCCTGCTCTCGCACGTACGATGCGTACCATTTCAAAAAATGGTCATGACGGATTTTACAAAGGTGAAGTGGCACAAAAACTAGCTGCATTTATTCAAGAAAATGGTGGGTTTGTAACGGAGGAAGATTTAGCAAAATATGAGGCTAAATGGAGGCAACCTATCGTGTTTAAATATAAAGATTTACGTATTGTTTCCATGAGCCCACCCAGTAGTGGTGGCGTTACCATCAACCAAATTTTCAAAATGATGGAACCCCATGACATCGCTTCTTTTGGTCATAATTCACCAAAAACAATTCAATTATTCACCGAAGCCTCAAGGCGAGCCTATGCCGATAGAAACTACTATTTAGGTGATCCTGATTTTGTAGACATACCCTTAGATGTCATTTTAAGCGAGGCGTATTTAAAAGATAGGATGAATAATTTTTCTTGGGAAATGGCAACCAAATCATCAGCCGTTGAACGCGGAAATATCGAAATTGTAGAAAGTATGGAAACTACCCACTACTCTATTGTAGATGCCGAAGGAAATGCTGTTTCTGTTACCACTACCTTAAACGGAGCTTATGGTTCTAAACTATATTCTGATGAATTAGGGTTCTTTTTAAATAATGAAATGGATGATTTTAGTGCGAAACCGGGCGTTCCTAATATGTTTGGCCTCATTGGGGCAGATGCTAATAGCATAGCACCAGAAAAGCGAATGCTAAGCAGTATGACTCCAACCATTGTAGAGAAAGATGGCAAACTGTGGATGGTAGTAGGTACCCCTGGCGGCTCAACCATCATAACAGCGGTAGCGCAAACCATATTAAATTCTTATGAATTTGGTCTCAGCATGCAAGACGCTGTTAATGCACCCAGATTTCATCATCAATGGCTACCAGATATGGTGATTTTTGAACCCGACGGTTTTTCTGAAGAACTAAAAAGTGGGCTAAAAGCAAAAGGCTATATCATTAATGAAGAACGAACTCCGATTATCGGAAAAGTAGATGCCATACGAATTTTGCCTGATGGAAGATTGGAAGGTGGCGCAGATAAGCGCGGAGATGATACTGCCGTTGGGTACTAACCTCTTTAACCCCAAAAGGAAAAACTTTTACTCCTCTCCTAAAAATTAAAACTAAGTAATTGTCCCCTTGAGGGGGCCTTTGGGGTGTTTTGCAGATGGCCTGATCTTACTAATAATTAACTATAATGAAAAAACTATTTAAAATACTTTTAAAAATAGCTGGTGGCCTATTAATCTTAGGTCTCATAACATTCGGTATGCTATATGCAGTATATAACAAAGCTCATCCAGAAGGAAAATCTGGAGAACAGGCAGATGCTTTAGCTCATAAAATGTTGAAAGCGGTAAATTACCAAGCCTATAAAAACACAAGGTATTTTGAATGGTCATTCGCTGGAGGAGCACATCGTTACAAATGGGACAAAGAAAATGGTAAAGTAAAAGTGCAATGGGATGATTACACGGTTGACCTCAATCTTAATGATACTTCGAAGAGTATTGTTAATAAAAGTAACGAAACCTTGTCGGCAAAAGAATCTCGAGACTTAGCCATAAAAGCCTGGGATTATTTCAACAACGACTCCTTTTGGTTAGTGGCGCCATTTAAAATTTTCGATCAAGGAACATCCCGAAGTATTGTCAAATTAGAAGATAATTCGGACGGATTATTAGTCACCTATGCTTCAGGAGGAACAACACCTGGCGATTCATACCTATGGAGGTTACAACCTAGCGGTTTTCCAGAAAGTTATCAGATGTGGGTGCGTGTTATTCCTATAGGAGGTATAGCAGCTTCATGGGAAGATTGGCAGATTATGGAAAGTGGTGTTTTTTTACCAACCACTCATAAGCTAGGACCAATAACTTTTTCAATGGGAGAAGTTAAAGCCTATTAGTGATTCCCTCTCAAGGTATCCATTGCAATATTTACTATCGAATAATTCGTTTAGTTGTTCAGGTACCGTTATAAAACCAATGGTAAGCGCTAAAGTTCTGTTAATCCGTATTCGTTAAGCACGACTTGCCACTTTTGAGTCTCCATAATTTCTAATATGCTTTGTGATATGGCTCTTTCTATGGTACTCCTGTTATTGGCCAAACCAAATGCATAAAACTGAACATCAAATTTTACCGGAAGCACATTTAATTCATTTAAGGTAGAATCTTCTTGAATTCTATATTTCATTATGGGTTCATCATACATGAAAGCTTCTACATCGCCATCTTTTAGACCTTTTAATCCGGGAACTACCCCATCATATTTTGTAACGCGTTTAAAAAAATGATCTTGCAAAAACTCGCTTGTACTTGAATTGTTTATAGTGCCAACGCGTCGTTCTTTGAATGCACTAAAACCTTCGGGGTTACTATTCAATTGGTTTACCGTTAAGTTTGAAGCAATACTTGCAGTTAAACCAGAAATAAATAAAAGACCCCCAAACATTAAAATCAAAGCTGCAATTTTACCCATGCGTGTTTTAGGGGCTTTATCACCATAACCCACGGTAGTTAAGGTTACTGCCGACCACCACATACCATCCCAAATACCGCGATAACCCATGCGAAAATGTTTGTCATTTTCTTTGCGCTCAAAGTACCAACCCATCAAACCAAAAATGAAAATGATGAGCAATAGAAAGAGCAATCCTTTTAAAAAATTATGATTAAAAAAACCTTGAATGAACTGTACGAATTTTTGAAATGAGGAAATAGTAGCAACCGCTATTGTAGAATTTGAAGCATAAAAAGAATCGGTGAATACCATTTTTTTATTTCGCTCACTTGTTATAGTTAACGGATTAATACTTATATCAATACCACCCGATTCTAAAGAATCTAACATCGAAGAAAAATCCATACGTACCATTCGATATTCTAAATTTAGATTCGCTGCAACTTGTTGCCAAAGCCAAATATTAATGCCTTCCAAACGATTTTCATCTTGAACAATAAAAGGTGGTGCTGTAGTGTAACCTACTACTAAGGTATCAGCTGTTGCTTCCAGTTTTTGAGCAGAAACCACATAAAACATTAGACCAAAAAAACAAAGAAGCAATCTCTTTTTCATAATCAAAAACAATTCAATGTTTTAAATATACAACAAAAGAGCAATCCAAAATTTAGGCAGATTTCCCTAACTTTAATCGTATAAAATGAAATATGACTTTTAAAATATTAACAATTGAAATGCTAACCGATTCTATTCAATCGCAAGTTGAAAATTTATACAAGCAATTGAATGCTGAAAATAAGCAACGACCCTTGAAAGAGATTGTACATTCCAAAAATAATGTTCAGGTTATTATTTGTGTTATTAATGATCAAATTGTTGGCACTGCATTACTCACTAGCTATAAAGTTATATCGGGCTATCGCGGTATGGTTGACGATGTAGTAGTTGATGCTTCGCATCGCGGAAAAGGTATCGGTCGAAAACTGATGGAACGACTTTTGGAAGAGGGAAAAAAAATTGGTTTAGATGAAATTTTGCTATTTACAGGGCATCATCGTACGCCTGCAATTGCTTTATACAAAAGTTTGGGATTTTCAATACGAAAAAGTGGCCTTTATAATATCAAACTTAATTAACTCGCCTGTTGTTTACTAAATTGACTTTTAAGTTCTTCCATAGACTCCTGTAACTGCTTCAAAAGCCCAGTTTCTGTGGTGGCATCAACGCCAAAAGTAATTTTACTATTTACTTGCCAGATTTCTTGAATCTGAAAGGGTTTAATTTCATAAGGCGGGTATGTTTCATTTAAAGAAACCAATGTAACGTTATTCGAATTTGGTTTCCTAATCACTTTTTTAACTAGTACAGCATCTTCTAAAACAACCACGTACATCTTATTTGGGCTGACTTCATCAATATTATCGATGGCTTTTGCTAATACCCATTCTCCTGGTTTTAAATTAGGTAACATACTATCACCCTCTACTTGAAAACCCCGATAGGTAGCGTTTCTGAATTCTGGCAAAGGTAAATCAAAAGCAGGCAATTCTTTGTACCAAGACGTGTCTTGAATATTTTGAGGATATCCGGCAGCAGCTTTTGCATTTACCAAAACCATGTTTTCTTGGTCTGAAGAATCAACAGTAACTACTTTAGGAATGACGTTGGTATTTGAAGTTGCTAAATTCTTGTTTTCACTCTCACCAAATAACCATAATGGATTCACTTTGAACTGTTTGAACAACTCTACTACCACTTTACCAGAAAGCTTAGTTCGGCCCCGTTCAATATCGGCAGTTGTGCTTGAAATACCTAATAGCTTCGCAAATTCAGCTTGGGTAAAACCTAATTCTCTTCTGACTTCAATAAAACGCTTAAGTGTCAATTCATTTTCCATATGTACAACTTTTTTACTTTTGTTTCCACTCAAATAGGAAACTTACCTAATTCATTCAATATCTTTTACCTATTTAGATATTACGTTGAAAACAACTAATAATCAAACACTTACTTTATACCATCCACTCCAAAAGACCAACATGGTACATTCAAATATACAAAATTTGGATTATTTCCATAAATTTTATTGGAATATTTCCATAATTAGGAAATATTCCATATTTTTGGAATGCTTACAAAAATAAGCATACGTTTCAATTAAAACTTTAAACTATGGATAATGCAACAACTTTAATTTATGACGGAAGTTTCAATGGTTTTCTAACTGCGGTTTATAAAGCTTTTGATGAAAATATCAATGTACTAGATATTCAAAAAAATACCATCGCACAAAGAGGTTTATTTTCTAACACAAAAACGGTCTTTACCCAAATGGAAAATGCAAAGTCGGTTTGGAATGGTGTTCAAACGAAAAGTCACATCGCTATTCGTAATATTTATTTTGCTTTCTTAAGTGAACAAAAAGATATTGAGATGCTACTTTATATATTTATAAAGAAGTTGTTTTCTCCAACCGATATGATATCAATAAATTTTACGGATGACTTAGAGTCGAAAATATACCAAATAGCAAAAACAGTTGCAAAAGAAAAAAAATATATGGAAACTTTCGCAAAATTTAGTACAACTTCAGATGCTGTTCATGTTGCATTTATAAAACCTGACAATGATATTTTACCATTAATTTCAAGGCATTATAGGTTTCAATATGCAGATAAAACTTGGTTAATATATGACAGCAAACGTAATTATGGTTTGTATTATAATTTGCAATCGGTAGCTTTTATTTCTTTAGATGCTGATACTTTCTCAACAAATATAAACCTTAGTGATTTAAATGTTAAATCACTACTAGTTCGAAAGCTTCATAGACAACCCATGCAAAAACAACGAAATGGCTATGTTGAAGAGCGCACAGCAGTTTAATACTAATAAATTAGTTAACCTCATTCTAATTTAAACTCTCAAAATCGTACTTTTGCAGCTTTGCTAAAGTGAATGATCAACTACGAAGAAAATATTGAAGTTAAAGGTGCACGGGTTCATAATCTTAAGAACATTGATGTAACCATACCAAGAGAAAAATTGGTAGTAATAACAGGCCTTTCAGGTAGCGGTAAATCTTCACTTGCGTTTGATACTATATATGCAGAAGGGCAACGACGCTATATAGAAACCTTTTCTGCTTATGCACGACAATTTTTAGGAGGTTTAGAACGACCTGATGTTGATAAAATTGATGGTCTTTCGCCGGTTATAGCAATTGAACAAAAAACCACTTCAAAATCACCACGTTCAACGGTTGGCACGATCACCGAAATATATGATTTTCTTCGTTTATTATTTGCCCGTGCTGGTGATGCCTACAGCTATAATACGGGAGAAAAAATGGTTAGTTATAGTGATGAGCAAATTAAAGAGCTAATCAAAACCGATTACAACGGAAAAAAGATTAATGTATTAGCACCAATAATCAAATCTAGAAAAGGTCATTATCGTGAATTGTTCGAGCAAATTGGAAAGCAAGGCTTTGTTAAAGTCCGTGTTGATGGGGAAGTAAAAGATATTGTAAAAGGCATGAAAGTTGACCGCTATAAGGTACATGATATTGAAATTGTAATTGATCGCCTTAAAGTAAATGATACTGAGGATATGAACAAACGTCTTTCAGAGTCAATAAATACAGCTATGTATAGCGGCGATAATGTTTTAATGGTTTTAGAAGAAGGTACTGCAGAAGCTAGATATTTTAGTCGTGACTTGATGTGCCCAACTACAGGAATATCGTACCCTAGCCCTGAACCGAATACATTTTCATTTAACTCTCCCAAAGGAATGTGCTCACATTGTAATGGTCTTGGGCATGTTTATGAGGTCAACGAAAAAAAGATTTTTCCAGATAAAAAACGATCAATTAAATCAGGAGGTATTGCACCTTTAGGAGAATACAAAAAATCATGGGCTTTCAAACAGATTGAAACCATAGCGCAACGTTATAATTTTGAAATTACAGATCCTATTTCCAAAATTCCTGAAGAGGCGATGAGCATTTTGCTTAATGGTGGCATTGAAAATTTTGAAATAGATTCTAAAGCTTTAGGTGTCAAACGCAGCTATAAAATCGATTACGAGGGCATTGCAAATTTTATTAAAAGTCAATTTGAAGAAGCAGCTTCAACATCAATAAAAAGATGGGCAAAGGAATATATGGACCGAGTCAGTTGTTCCACTTGCGGTGGCTCACGCCTTCGAAAAGAATCGCTTAATTTTAAGATTAACGAACGAAACATTGCTGAATTAGCACATTTAGATATTGCTGAATTAGCTGAATTTTTTAAAAACCTACAAAAAGTATTGAAAGGCAATCAACTTAAAATTGCCGAGGAAATTATTAAAGAAATCAAAACAAGAATTCAGTTTTTACTAGATGTTGGCTTAGACTATTTGTCTTTGAACCGAAGTTCTAAATCCCTTTCTGGTGGTGAAGCACAGCGAATTCGATTGGCAACACAAATAGGTTCACAATTAGTAGGGGTACTCTATATTTTAGATGAACCCAGTATAGGTTTGCATCAAAGAGATAACGACCGGTTAATCAAATCACTTGAATCGTTAAGAGATTTAGGCAACTCAGTTATTGTTGTAGAACACGATAGAGATATGATTGAACGAGCTGATCACGTTATTGATATCGGCCCAAAAGCCGGCCGCCACGGCGGAGAAATTATATCTCAGGGGCTTCCGAAAGATTTAAAAAAAGAAAATACATTAACTGCTGATTACATAACTGGCAAGAAGGAAATAGCGGTTCCGAAAAAACGTAGAAAAGGAAATGGAAAAAAAATTACCCTTTCTGGTTGTACAGGAAACAATCTTAAAAATGTATCAATAGAACTTCCTTTAGGGCAAATGATTGGTGTAACTGGAGTTTCTGGAAGTGGAAAATCAACGCTAATAAATGAAACGCTATATCCTATAATGAATGCTCATTATTTCAATGGTGTTAAAAAACCTATGCCATATAAAAAAATAAAGGGCTTAGAACATATTGATAAAGTTATTGATATTAACCAAAGTCCGATTGGTAGAACGCCTAGATCTAATCCAGCTACTTACACCGGTGTTTTTAGCGAAATTCGTTCCTTGTTTACGAAAACTCAAGAAGCGGCGATACGGGGTTATAAGCCTGGTAGATTTAGTTTTAATGTCAAAGGCGGGCGATGTGAAACTTGTCAAGGCGGTGGTTTGCGTGTTATTGAAATGAACTTTTTGCCTGATGTTTATGTGGAATGTGAAACGTGCAATGGCAAAAGATTTAATCGTGAAACCTTAGAAATCAGATATAAAGGAAAATCAATAGCTGATGTTTTAGAAATGACGATTAATGAAGCAGTTGCTTTTTTTGAACTTATTCCTAAAATTCATCGTAAGTTAAAGACCATACAAGATGTTGGCCTTGGATATATTTCGTTAGGGCAGCAATCTACTACCCTTTCTGGTGGAGAAGCGCAAAGAATAAAACTTGCAACTGAACTTTCGAAACGTGATACAGGTAATACCTTTTATATTTTAGATGAACCAACAACAGGATTACATTTTGAAGATATTCGAGTACTAATGGAAGTTCTGAATCGTTTGGTAGACAAAGGAAATACAATTCTAGTTATCGAGCATAATATGGATGTTATTAAAATGGCAGATTATATTATAGATATTGGCTATGAAGGCGGTCGTGGCGGCGGTATGATTGTTGCAAAAGGTTCACCAGAAACAATTATAAAAGACAAGAAAAGTTATACGGCAAAATTTCTAAAAAAAGAATTACAAGAAAATTAGCACAATTGTTATAAATAATTAAAAATAGTAGAAACGTAATTAAAACTTTAAATACAGATATCATTAAATAGATTTCCGCCCTAGCGGGAATGAAAATAAAGTTACTATTTATGAGGAAAGAACAACATCACAAAGGATGGAATGAAATAAAAACGAACGATTCGTGGGCACTATTCAAGATAATGGGCGAATTTGTTAATGGTTTTGAGCGCATGAGTGCCATTGGCCCATGTGTATCAATTTTTGGTTCTGCCCGAACCAAAGCTGATGCCACTTACTACAAACTTGCCGTACGTATTGCAAAAAGCATTGCAGAAGCTGGTTATGGTGTCATTACTGGTGGTGGACCTGGAATAATGGAGGCCGGTAATAAAGGGGCAAATCTAGCTGGTGGAACTTCTGTAGGTTTAAATATATTTTTGCCTTTTGAACAGCATGACAACCCTTATATTGATTCAGATAAAAGCTTAGATTTTGATTACTTTTTTGTTCGAAAGGTAATGTTTGTAAAATACTCGCAGGGCTTTGTTGTAATGCCAGGTGGTTTTGGAACTTTAGATGAACTCTTTGAGGCAATTACCCTTATTCAAACGAATAAAATCGAAAAATTTCCAATAATTCTTGTCGGAACTAACTTCTGGACTGGCTTAATTGATTGGATCAAAAATACGATGCTTACAGAAGGAAATATAAGTCCAGAAGATTTAGATTTAATTCATTTAGTCGATACGGAAGATGAAGTTGTTGAAATAATTGATGCCTTTTATAAAGGGCGATCATTAAGTCCGAATTTCTAAATCTGATTTTTTTGAAATTAACAATTAGAGCATATCGTATCGTTAGCACTCTTTTGCTTTTCCTTATCATGGGAATAGTGCAAGGACAGCATACGAATACAATAACTGCTACTCTTGATGAAGAAACTAAAGAGCTAAGTATTCAACAAGAATTTATTTACAAAAACACTTCGAAAAACACACTTGAAACCCTATATTTTAATGACTGGGCAAATGCCTACTCCAATAAAAATACAGCCCTTTCTAAAAGTTTTGCCCAACAATTCAAGAAGAGTCTTCATTTAGCGAAAAAGGAAGAACGAGGGTACACTAAAATTATGACTGTTGTAGATGATGAATATCGAGGCATCAGCTGGAAACGAACTTTTGGTAAAGACATCATACAGCTTCAACTGAATACGCCACTTCTGCCCAATAGGTCAACAAAAATTTTTATAACATATATCGTTAAACTACCTCCTAATAAGTACACTCCCTACGGGTATAGCAATAAAAATGAATACTACTTGAAAGATTGGTATCTCACCCCGGCGGTGTACGATGGTAATTGGCATTTGTATTCTAATAAAAACCTTGAAGACCTTTATACGGATATAACAAAAACTTCAATCAACCTTAAATATCCCGACAGTTTGTTTTTAGATTCTAACTTTAGAGTCTTAGGTAATTCAAAGTTTCCAAATGGTCAACTAGCTCAATTGAAAAGTGATTTTCATAAAAGTTGTGAATTTATTCTTTCGCCAAAAAAAGGTTTCACCATACATGTGACGCCATATATGACTATAAAAACAGACATCACATCAAAAAAATATCCTTCAGTTCTACAAGGGGTATCTATCAATAAAGTTTCACAGTTTATTTACGATAATCTAGGCAAATACCCCCATCAACAGCTTTTAGTCAGTACTATTGATTATAACAAAAATCCGCTTTATGGTATTAACCAATTACCCAAATTCATAAGGCCCTATGAGGAGCAATTTCAATTTGAAATGAAAGTTCTGAAAACGGCTTTGATCAAAATACTTGAAGAAACAATTTATTTAAACCCAAGAAAAGAACAATGGGTTAATGACGCTATTGCCAATCATCTTATGATTGCTTTCGTTGAAGAAAATTATCCGAATCAAAAATTGTTGGGTAAGCTTTCTAATATTTGGGGCTTACGTAGTTATAATCTTGCCAAAATGAGCTTTAATGAGCAGTATCCATTTTTGTATATGCTATTAGCACGTAAAAATCTAGATCAGCCTTTAACAACCCCAAATGATTCATTAATCAAGTTCAACCAAAAAATTGGAAATAAATACAAAGCAGGTTTAGGCCTATCCTATTTAGCAAGTTATATCGGTAAAGAAAAAGTGGATGAAAGTATTAAAACCTTTTACCAATTTTACCAGTTAAATCGAGTTAAAGTTATTGATTTTGAATCTATTTTGAAACGATCAACGGATAAGAATCTAGATTGGTTTTTCAATAACTATGTTAAAACAGATAGGAAAATTGATTTTAAAATTAAAAAAGTTACCAAAACAGAAGATTCATTAAAAGTTACACTTAAGAACAAAAAAGGCACCGTAGTTCCTATTTCATTATTCGGATTAAATAATGATACGGTTGTTTCAAAATATTGGTTTTCAAATATTAAAAAAGAAAAAACTTTCACCATTCCACGAAAAAATGAAGAAAGATTGGTGCTGAATTATGATCAAAAAATACCAGAGTTTAACCAGCGTGATAACTGGAAATCATTAGGCGGTTTTCTTTCAAGTAACAAAAAACTAAAGTTTACCTTTTTTAAAGATTCTGAAAACCCATATTATAATCAAGTCTTTTATGTACCTGTTTTGAATTTTAATATTTATGACGGATGGGCTCCTGGTATGCGTTTGTACAACAAAACTTTTTTAGAACGCCCATTTGTTTATGATTTTGCCCCCTCCTATTCTTTTCGAGAAAAAGCCTTTGTGGGATATGGAAAATTAAGTTATCGAAAGTATTTGAGTAAAAGTGGCTTGTATGTTGCAAACTATTCCATACGCGGGTCAACTTCGCATTTTAATATAAACTCTCGGTATTCTACAATTACTCCTTCCCTTAGTTTTGGTTGGCGACCGAGCGACCTCATATCGAATAAAAGGCAATTCTTATCTTTTCGATATCTGAATATTTTTAGAACTATCGATGAAGGTTTAGCTGACTTGAGAAATGATTCAGAAAATCCTGATTATAGCGTATTTAATATAAGATATATTGACGTTGACAATAATATTTTAAATTACAAATCATGGTTTTTAGATTTTCAACAAGCGGGAAATTTTACCAAAATTGCTGCAGAATATGAATATAGAAAATTATTCGACAGCAATAGACAGTTCAATTTAAGATTATATGCTGGGAAATTTCTTTGGAATAATACGAACTCCGAATACTTCAGCTTTGCCTTAGATCGCCCAACCGATTATCTTTTTGATTATGGTTATTTAGGAAGATCCGAAGATTCAGGCCTTTATAGTCAACAGATCATCATTGCAGAAGGTGGTTTTAAATCTTTTCTTGATCAACAATATCGCTTTTCTAATAACTGGATAGCAACTGCCAACGCTAGTGTTAATATTTGGAAATGGATTGAGGTTTACGGTGATTTAGGGCTTGTAAAAAATAAGGGCATAAAAGAAAAATTTGTTTATGATTCAGGTGTTCGACTTAATCTTGTTACAGATTATTTTGAATTATATTTTCCGCTATACTCCAATAATGGTTGGGAGGTTTCACAGCCAAATTATGGTGAAAAAATTAGATTTATTATAACCGTAAGTCCAAAAACTCTTACCGGGTTGTTTACTAGAAAGTGGTTCTAACAAATTAGCATATTCACAATATACACCCCTTTGAATGTTATTTTTGTAACATAAATTCATTTATTTATTGTTTTTTTTATTAAAAGCATAATAAAATCGCCTTTTTTTCGGTTGTAATCATCGATGGGTTTCCCTACTTTTACAAAAACTTTTGCCTCTATTTATGAATATTTCACCAAAAACTAGTAATGATATTTCATTTGAAGATTTTAGAACTCAAATTCTGAAAGATTTTGAAATTGCCACTTTGAGTAGAACTTGCAGTCTTATGGGGCGAAAAGAGGTTTTAACAGGTAAAGCAAAATTTGGAATTTTTGGAGATGGTAAAGAGCTACCACAGCTAGCAATGGCGCGTTCTTTTAAAGATGGAGATTTTAGAAGCGGTTACTACAGAGACCAAACTTTTATGATGGCTTTAAATTTATTAAGCCCAAAAGATTTTTTCCATGCGCTATATGCTACCACCGATATAGCGAAAGAACCCATGAGTGCTGGAAGGCAAATGGGCGGACATTTTCTAACATCAAGCATTAATGAAGATGGTAGCTGGCGAGACCTAACTATCCAAAAAAATAGCAGCGCAGACATATCGTGCACAGCGGGTCAAATGCCAAGATTATTAGGCCTTGCTCAAGCATCAAAAGTATATCGAAATTTAAAAAATTTCGATGCAACAAATTTTTCTAAAGATGGTAACGAAGTTGCTTGGGGTACCATAGGAAACGCCAGTACTAGTGAAGGTTTATTCTTAGAAACAATAAATGCGGGTGGCGTATTACAAGTGCCAATGGTCATAAGTATTTGGGATGATGAATACGGAATATCTGTGCCTGCAAAATATCATACAACCAAGGAAGATATTACTAAAATGCTCAATGGTTTTCGAAGAGATGACAAAAACTTAGGGTATGAAATGCTAAAGGTTAAAGGTTGGGATTATACTGCTCTGATGCACGCCTATGAAAATGCCTCTGATATTGCTAGAGAAGAACATGTTCCGGTTATACTGCATATCACAGAGTTAACACAACCTCAAGGGCACTCTTCTTCTGGCTCGCATGAAAGATATAAAAATGAAGAACGATTAAATTGGGAAAAAGAAAACGATTGCAATAAGCGTTTTAGAGAATGGATTATTACTTCAGGTATTTCCACAAATGAAGAATTAGAAAGGCTAGAAAAGGACATAAAAAAAATAGTCCGTACCGCTAAAAAAGAAGCTTGGGCTGAATACTTAGTATCACATCAGCAATTGAAGAAATCTTTAGTGAATCTCCTTTCTAATGCCGCCAATGCAAGTCCTAACAAAACATTTATCACAAGAATAAAAAATGATGTAATAGCTATTGAAGAGCCTATCAAAAAAGATTTGGCCGCAAGTGCAAGAAAGGCTTTACGGTATATGCTAGGTGAAACAAACGATGACAAAAAGGCATTAATAGCATGGACGAATAAGTTCTTAACTGAAATGCAGTTAAAATATAGTCAACATCTTTATAATGAAAACGATAATAAAGCAACCGCAATTTCTGAAATAAAGCCAAAATATAATAGTGTTGCTGAAAAAGTAGACGGTAGAGTAATCCTAAGAGATAATTTTGATGTGCTATTTAGCAAATATCCCGAATTACTTGTTTTTGGTGAAGATAGCGGTGCAATTGGTGATGTTAATCAAGGCTTAGAAGGTCTTCAAGAAAAGTATGGGAAATTACGTGTAGCTGATACCGGAATACGAGAGTCAACCATTATTGGCCAAGGTATTGGTATGGCGCTAAGAGGGTTGCGCCCAATCGCTGAAATACAATACCTAGATTATATATTTTATGCAATGTCAACTTTAACTGATGATTTGGCAACTCTTCGGTATCGAACCTTTGGCAAACAAAAAGCGCCACTTATTGTTCGCACGCGTGGGCATCGTCTTGAAGGTATATGGCATTCAGGAAGCCAAATGGGAGGACTTATTCATGTGCTTAGGGGAATGTACATCCTTTCACCTAGAAATATGACTCAAGCTGCTGGTTTTTACAATACCTTATTAAAAAGTGATGAGCCAGCTTTGGTTATTGAAAGTTTAAATGGTTATCGGTTAAAAGAATTAAAACCTAATAATTTGGGTGAATTTTGTACTCCTATTGGTGTTATAGAGACTTTAAAAAAAGGAACTGATATTACCTTGGTTTCTTACGGATCAACGCTTCGCCTTGTCATGAATGCTGCTAAAGAACTACAAGAGCTCGGCATTGATGCTGAAGTAATTGATGCACAGTCATTATTGCCATTCGATATTAAACATGAAATTCTTGAAAGTGTAAAAAAAACGAATCGACTTTTGGTTATTGATGAAGATGTACCTGGCGGATGTTCTGCGTATCTACTCAATGAAATTATTGAAAAGCAAGGTGCCTATCAATTTTTAGATAGTGCTCCTCAAACTTTAAGTGCTCAAGCGCATCGGCCTGCCTATGGTACTGACGGTGATTATTTCTCAAAGCCAAGTATTGAAGATGTTTTTGAAAAAGCCTATGGTATTATGCATGAATCGAATCCTGAGGAATATCCATTTTTAAGATAATTGAACGGTATTTAGAAACTACTTATTTCTCACTTTTGTAATAGCTCTTAAATCAAATTATATTTTCTTATCAATCTATGGGTGATTCTCAAAACTCTTTCGAGTGTTACAAAGCGATTATTAATTATTCCTATTATTTTCATCTAAAACTTTTTTAGTTTATGTTTAATCTCGATTATATGTAGATCGAAAAAAGTATGTCTTTAAATTCCATTTTAAAACATTATTACCATCTAGAGCATGCCACATGTATTCCACTCGAAGGCTACGACAGTATCAATTTTAAGGTCGAAAGTCAAGAAATAACTTTTATTTTAAAAATAAATGAATACACATTAGAAACGCTGGCATTGTTACAGGCGGAAAATCAGATTCTTCAAAAACTTTCTTCCTTAAAAAAATATAGTTTTCCAGAACCTATAGTTTCATCTGAAAATGAATATCTAGTTGTTGAAAATGATCAAATTTACCGGTTGTTATCGTTTGTTGAAGGTGATTTTTTAGGAGATGTTAAACATACTCATAAGCTATTGAACTCCATAGGAACTTTTCTAGGGGAAATGGACATCGTATTGGAAGACCTATATTTTAGTGCCATTGTTGGCAAAGAAACACAATGGGATCTCAAACAATTCAAAACCAATCAACAATATCTAGAACATATTTCGAATGTAAAAGATAGAAACCTTGTTGATTACTTTTTTATGCAATTTGATGAACATGTATACCCAATACAACATCAATTACGCAAGAGTATAATTTACAATGATGCTAATCATTGGAATGTATTGACTCAAAACGGTACACTTTCAGGAGTTATCGATTTTGGTGATATGTGCCATTCGTGGTTGATAAATGAAGTTGCAATTGCCCTGACCTACATAATGATGGAGAAAGAAAATCCATTAGAAATTGCTATCCCTTTGATTCAAGGGTATCATGCTGTTCACCCGTTAAACGAAAAAGAGTTAGATATTCTTTATTACTTGATAGCGGCCCGTTTATGCACAAGTGTTTGTAATTCTGCATATGCCAAAATGCTTAAGCCTGAATCAGAATATATCACAATAAGCGAAAAACCGGCTTGGAAATTACTGTACCAATGGATAGCGATCAACCCCATAAAAGCGAAAGACACTTTTCGTAAAGCAGCTGGTTTTAAACCTCTGAAAAAAATAGATAAGTCAAAACAAAAAGAAAGAAGAGATGCGCATTTTAGCAAAGCACTTTCTTTGAGCTATCAGAAACCTATTCATATGTTTCAATCGGCTTTTCAATACATGTACGATTCAGATGGAAACACTTTTTTAGATGCTTATAACAACATTATGTTAGCTGGACATTGCCACCCAAAAGTTATAAAAGCAGGCCAGAAAGCTATGGCCAAACTAAACACTAACACGCGCTATATATATGAAGAGTTACTACAATATAGCGAAAAACTGCTAGCCAAATTTCCTTCAAATTTGAATAAAGTGTTTTTTGTAAATTCTGGAAGCGCCGCAAGTGATTTGGCTATTCGTTTAGCCACTGCACATACAAATAAGCATAAAATAATGGTGTTTCAACATGGATATCATGGCAATACCAGATTAGGTATTGATATCAGTCATTATAAATACAATCATAAGGATGGAAAAGGCAAACAAGAACATATCATAGAAACACCTTTACCAAAAGTCTTTGGTTCTGGTTTGAAAAATAATGGTGAAGCCGGGAAGCATTTTGCGAATTTCGCTGAAGATCAAATAGAATCAAACTCCAACCAAATTGCTGCATTTATTGCTGAACCAATTGTAGGTTGTGGAGGACAAGTTCCCTTAGCCAAAGGGTATTTGAAAAAGGTATATAACGCAATTAGAAAACAAGGAGGCCTTTGTATTAGTGATGAAGTACAGGTGGGGTTTGGGCGTTTAGGAGATTCTTTTTGGGGATATGAAATGTATGATGTAATACCTGATATCGTGATTTTAGGAAAACCAATGGCTAATGGTCACCCTATTGGCGCAGTAGTCACTTCCACTACGATTGCAGATAGTTTTGCTAAAGGCCCAGAATTTTTTAGTTCTTTCGGAGGAAATCCTGTTTCCTGTGAAATCGGCAATGCTGTATTAGATGTAATTCATGAAGAAAAGTTACAAGAACATGCAAAAAGGGTTGGCGAATGCATCATAAATCATTTAATAAACCTTCAAACCAAATATCATGAAATTGCAGATATAAGAGGTAGTGGGTTGTTTTTAGGTGTAGAAATTTTGAATAATGAGGGTAAACCGAATACACCATTGGCTCATAAAATTAAAAACGGACTTAGAGAAAATTTTATTCTTGTTAGTACCGATGGGCCTTATGATAATGTAATCAAAATAAAACCACCACTTTCTTTTACTTTAAGGGATGCGGCTATCTTGGTAAAAGCGATTGAACAAATTTTGGTCGAGAATAAAAAAAAATTATACATTTGAGATAATCCTTGATTTAAACAAATGCAAAAATCCCTCATTAAAAACATTGGTTTAGCTCTGTTGCGGATTCTTCCGTCTATTATGATGTTAACTCATGGCTTACCAAAATTTCAAAAATTAATTAACGGTAATTTTGAGTTTGGTGATCCTATTGGAATTGGTCCGGCACCTTCTCTTTTTCTTGCTGTAATAGGTGAGTTCATCTGTCCTATCTTAATAATTATTGGTTTTAAAACTCGATGGGTAGCTATTCCCACCGCTATAACCATGTTGGTTGCTGCAGTACGAGTTCACGGTGATGACCCATTTGCGACCAAAGAAAAAGCTTTGCTTTATTTGGTTGTTTTCATAGCCATAATCTTTTTAGGTCCCGGTAAATTTAGTGTTGACCGTAAATAACCCGTGTCAAGGAAGTAAATTCTACTATAAAATATGAACTAGTAGTTCTTTTAGTAGATCTGCTTGAGAAATATTCGTAGCCCCTACCCCTTTGCCTTTTAAGTCTAGTATTCTTAAACTTGACAAAACACTACTCACTTTTTTCATTGGATAGTTTTTTGCTGCTATACGGTATTCGTTAACAAAATAAGGATTGATTCCTAATGCGCTAGCTACACTTTTAGGGTTGTGATCGTTCATACCATGATACTTTAAAAGTTGCGTAAAAAAAGTATTTAACAAGGTCACCGTAAGAATAAATGGATGGTCTTTTGGGTTTTGAGCGAAGTAGTTCAAAATACGTGTTGCCTTTTTCACGTTTCGCTGACCCAAAGCTTTTTTTAGTTCAAAATTATTATAGTCTTTGCTAATGCCAATATTTTCTTCAATATCTAATGGGGTGATTTCCTTCTCTTTTGAAAGCACCAATTCTAATTTTTCTAATTCATTACTTATTTTACTTAAATCTGTACCTAAGAATTCAACGAGTAAGCTAGAAGCTTTTGGCGTGATTCTGTAACCCTTACCTTGTAATACTTTTCGAATCCAATCAGAGACTTTATTTTCATATAACTTTTTGCTTTCAAAGCACACCCCGTTTTTTTTAATCAACTTGTATACTTTCTTTCGCTTATCGAATTTATTATGCTTGTAACAAATTACAAGAACCGTAGTGGGTTGCGGGTTTTCGGCATAAGTGCTTAAATTTTCAATTGTTCGTGACAAATGCTGAGCTTCCTTAACTATCACAACTTGTCGGTCGGCCATCATTGGGTATCTCTTTGCATTACTTACAATGTCTTCTATTGATACTTCTTTACCATAAAGAACCATTTGATTGAAACCTCTTTCTTCTTCACTTAGTACATTATTTTCGATATATGCTGCAATACGGTCAATATAATAGGGTTCCTCTCCAGTAAGAAGGTAAATAGGTTTTATATCCCCATTTGATATATCATTGACTATTTGCTTTACTTCATCCATTCAAAAAAAATCATCAAATTTGTGTTATGCTACAACTCAACTTTCCAGCATACAACTTTCGATTCAAAAATAGCGAAAATAAAATCCATATTTTTGATGTCATTCGTAAAAAATTTGTAGTCCTACAGCCTGAAGAATGGGTAAGACAACATTTAGTTCACTATTTAATTACAACCAAAAAATTTCCAAAAAGCCTTATTAATATTGAGAAGCAATTGAACCTAAACGGGATGACAAAGCGCTACGATGTTGTGGTATTTAATTCTGACGGATCGATAGAAATGTTGTTCGAATGTAAAGCACCTAAAATCAAAATTGACCAAGCCGCGTTCGATCAAATTGCGAGATACAATATGAACCTCAAAGCAAACTACTTAATGGTCACAAACGGTTTGCAACATTATTATTGCAAAATGGATTATGAAGAAGAAAAATATTATTTTCTAAAGGATATTCCTGATTTTAGCCGTTAATTTGCCATCGATTTGCACTTAGCTATTGTCATATTGAACTGGAATGGAGAGGAACTTTTAAAAAGCTACCTTCCCTCGGTGTTGCAAAATTCTGAAGGGTATGACATTTACGTTGCAGATAATGCGTCAAACGATAATTCTATTGCCTTCATTAAAGCAAACTATCCATCCGTAAAAATTATTCAGAATTCAAAGAACGGTGGTTTTGCGAAAGGTTATAATGATGCCTTAACACAAGTAGACGCCGATATTTTCTGCCTTCTTAACTCTGACGTAGAAGTCTCTAAAAACTGGTTGCAGCCAATACTTGAAGCTTTTGAAAAAATACCAAATGCATCAATAATTCAACCAAAAATATTAGACCAAAAACAAAAAGATTATTTTGAATATGCTGGTGCCGCAGGTGGATTCATCGATCAATTAGGATATCCATTTTGTAGAGGTCGTATTTTTCAAGCTTTAGAAAAAGATGAAGGACAATATAACGATACTCGCGAAATTTTTTGGGCTACGGGGGCATGTATGTTTATAAAACGTAGCGTATTTAATGAAATAGGAGGGTTTGACGAAGATTACTTTGCGCATCAAGAAGAAGTAGACTTATGTTGGAGAGCGAAAAATGCTGGCCATAAAGTTTACTACGTCGGTACTTCTAAAGTATTTCATTTAGGAGGGTCAACTTTGAGCAATATGAATCCTAAAAAAACATTTCTAAATTTTAGAAATTCTTTATTTTCAATTACAAAAAATCTTCCAAGACGAAAAGCTTTTCTAATTATCATTATACGCTTATTATTAGATGCAGTAGCTGCTTTTCGCTTTATTTTTCAGTTAAAATTAAATCATTCATTTGCGATAATAAAAGCCCATTTAAGCTTTTATAAACATTTTGGAAAAATGTACCGAAAAAGAGAAAAAGCTAATTTTATATTAAATTACTATATTACAAAGTCCGTCGTCTGGTCTCACTTCGTACATCAAGTGAATCTTTTTAGCGCTTTAGTAAAAGATTAACTATTTTTAGAAAAACAGGCTAGCACAATTTTATATATTTTTATCAAAACAAAAACCCAAAAACAATTTACAAACAACAATAAGTAACAGTATTATGAAAAAAATAATTTTAGGTGTATTAGGAGCAACCTTATTGCTATCTTCATGTGTATCACAAAAGAAGTATGCGGAGCTTGAAGCAAAAGCTAAAGAAACTCAAGATTTATTAAACTCGGCAACCGTAAAACTAAATACTTGTCTAGAGGAAAAAGCAACAGCTTCATCAAGATTACAGACCTTAGAAGATCAAAACGCATTTTTGAAAGCTAACAACCAAGAGCTGATTAACAATATGGGTAATTTGACTACATTAACAACAAAAGGTGCTGAGAATTTAGAAAAATCTTTAGAGAGTCTTCAAGAAAAAGATTTAACCATTCGCAAATTAAATGACGCCATTACTCGAAGAGATTCGGTTAACCTTTCTTTGGTTCAAAGTTTAAAAGGCGTTTTGGGTAATTTAGATGACGAAGATATTGAGATTAGTGTAGAGAAAGGTGTAGTATTCGTTTCTATCTCTGACAAATTATTATTCAGCAGCGGAAGTTATAATATAACCAGTAAGGCCAAAAATGTTCTAGGTAAAGTTGCGCAAGTTGTTAACAATAAACCAGATTTTGAATTTATGGTTGAGGGTCATACAGATGATGTTCCTTACGGAAGAAAAGGTAATATTTTAGATAACTGGGATTTAAGTGTTAAACGTGCGACTGCCGTTGTACGTGTTTTACAAAATGATTACAAGGTAGATCCAAAACGTATGACTGCCGCTGGAAGAGCAGAGTACGTACCCGTTTCAACCACCGAAAAATCAAAAAATAGAAGAACTAGAATTGTTGTTCTTCCAAAGATTGACCAATTTTATAGCATGATTGAAGAAGGAATGAAAGACCCAGCAATAAACGAATAGGTTAATAGGTTATAACAATCAAAAAAGTAAAAAAAGTGCGCTATGTGGCGCACTTTTTTATTGTTATAGATTTAATATATTTTCCATGATTCGAATCTAAGTTTATTAAAAAATATCTAGACTTCCTTTGCCTTCTCGAATTACTTTTGGTTCATAGCCTGATAAATCAACAACTGTTGAGGCTTTATTATCACCATAACCACCATCAATTACGATATCTACCAGTTTATTCCATTTTTCAAATATTAAACTTGGATCTGTGGTGTATTCCAATAATTCATCCTCATCGCGAATTGAAGTTGAAACAATAGGGTTACCTAGTTCTTCTACCATAGCTTTAGCAATTGAATTATCTGGTACACGAATACCTACCGTTTTTTTCTTTTTGAAAGCCTTAGGTAAATTACTATTTCCAGGTAGTATAAAGGTAAAAGGCCCAGGTAGAGCTCGTTTTAAGACCTTGAAGGTTGCAGTATCTATTTGTCTCACGTAATCGGAAAGATTACTGAGATCAGCACAAATAAAAGACCAGTTCGCCTTATTCAATTTGATCCCTTTTATGCGGGCAATTTTTTCTAAAGCTCTCGTATTTGTAATGTCACAGCCAAGTCCATATACGGTATCTGTGGGGTAAATTACTAATCCTCCTTTGCGCAAAACATCCACAACCTTTTTTATTTCTTTCGGGTTGGGGTTCTCTTCATATATTTTAATAAATTCTGCCATGTACTAACTATACATTTTAAGGTCTTAATTTACTTGATACACGCGAACATAATCAACTTCCATAGTAGCAGGAAAGATCGAAGAATCAACACCTTCAAGACCTCCCCAATTACCACCAACTGCAACATTCATAATAAAATAAAATTCATTTTGAAATGGCCAACTATCAATACTATAGGTAGAGGGTCTTCTAAAAGTGAATACTATGTTATCAATATCGTCAATATAGAACTTCAGATATTTACTTGACCAGAGCAAACCAAAATTATGAAAATCTTCTTCTATGGTTTCTAAATCTAAAGGCCCTGAAGTAATTTCTGTTCCATTGGTATGATTATTTGCTGTACTATGCAGCGAAGAATGTGTTTTATTAGGTTTAAAACTCACATATTCCATAATATCTATTTCGCCACAAGCTGGCCAGCCTACACTTTCAATCGTGCTCCCAAGCATCCAAAGTGCTGGCCAAAGTCCATTACCTTGATGCTCTGGCATTTTTGCCCTTATCTCCATTCTACCATATTTAAATGTTTTTAGGCTATTCATTCGCGCTGAAGTAAAGGCGCCTTCAATCGAATTATCTGTATTCTTTTTTGCAATAATTTTTAAGGTCCCGTTGCTTACCTCCGTATTGCCTTCAGGTTGATAATTTTGAAGTTCATCGTTAACCCAACCTGACGGTCTATTTTCAAAATTCCAATTTTCTGAAGAAACAGTTGAGCCTTCAAACTCATCGCTCCAAACGAGTTCAGCATTATCCCAATAATTAGTATCATCAGGATCTTTTACATCAGGCGTTTCTGGCTCCTCATTTTTTGGATCTGGGTCTGTTGTAATTTCAGATTCTTGACTATTTGAGTCAGAACATGCAAAAAGAACGAGAAATAATAAAAGGATGAAAGGGCTATACTTTTTCATTTTAGTTTTTTTTTAAATTAAGAAAACTAGCCAAGAATAGAGGTTTTAAAGCAGGTTTCGTTATAAAACTTCCAATTTAGCGAAACGTAATAAAAGTTTTTTGATGTCACCCTTGTCGAACATAATCTCTGCTTTTTTATCATTACCAACACCTTCAATCTTAATCACCTTACCCCTGCCAAATCGAGTATGGTTCACCAAAGCACCCTCAGTTAAGTTAGGGTCTATAACATTGGTATTGCCTACAGGCGAAGCAATTTCAGGTTTAAGCTTTCGCAACTTTCTAAGTTGGCTTTCATTTGGTTTACCTACTAAAGGTGGTGTACCTTTTTTCGGCTTCACTTGTCGAAGTGTGCTTTTATCAACTTCACCAAAAATATCATTATCTATTAGCGGTTTATATCTATAGGCTGATGTATCAATTGGTGTAAGGTTTTCCACATATTTCTCATCAATTTCTTCTAAAAATCGACTCGGTTCCGCATCAATTAATTTCCCCCAGCGATATCGATTTTGAGTGTACGTCAAATAAGCTTGTTTTTCTGCTCTAGTTAAAGCTACATAAAACAACCTTCGCTCTTCCTCTAGCTCGCTTCGCGTATTCATACTCATTCCTGAAGGAAAAAGATCTTCTTCCATACCTACCACATAGACATACGGAAATTCTAGCCCTTTAGCCAAATGAATGGTCATTAGCGCTACTCTATCATCATCGCCGGTATCTTTGTCTAAATCTGTGGCAAGAGCGACATCCTCCAAAAATTCTGAAATACTACCGGTGGCTTCATCTATTTCTTTTTGACCCTCAACAAAATCTTGAATACCGTTGAGAAGTTCTTCAATATTCTCCATTTTAGCGATACCCTCCGGAGTGCCATCTTTCTTAAATTCTAAAAGAATTCCTGTCTTTTTTGAAACATGTTCAGCAAGAACAAAAGCATCCGCACTTTCACTCATAATCTGAAAACTTTTGATCATGGTGACAAAATCTTGTAATTTTCTTTTCGTTCCCGAATTTATTTTTAATTCAATACGGTCAATATTTTCAATAACCTCAAAAATAGAACGACCATAATGATTAGCTGCGACAACTAATTTATCAATAGTAGTATTTCCAATGCCTCTAGCCGGAAAATTTATAATTCGCTTTAAAGCTTCTTCATCTTTTTGATTGATTACAAGGCGTAAATAAGAAAGTACATCTTTAATCTCTTTTCTTTGGTAGAACGATAATCCACCATAAATGCGATAAGGAATATCGCGCTTTCGTAACGCGTCTTCCATCGCCCTTGATTGCGAATTTGTTCGATATAAAATCGCGAAATTACCATTGGGTAATTGATGTTGCATCCGGTTTTCCCATATAGAATTTGCAACATATCGTCCTTCTTCTGCATCCGTCGGACTCCTATGAATTATAATCGGAGGTCCGTCATCATTTGAAGTCCATACCACCTTTTCCAATTGATCTTTATTATTTGCTATGATAGAGTTTGCTGCGTTTACGATGTTTTTCGTAGAACGATAATTTTGCTCTAATCGATACATACCTACACTTTCATAATCTTTTTGAAAGTTTAAAATATTACTAATGTTAGCCCCTCGAAAAGAATAGATACTTTGTGCATCATCACCTACCACACATATATTTTGATAGCGATCAGAAAGTGCTTTTACGATCAAGTACTGCGAGTGATTTGTATCTTGATACTCATCAACTAAGATATACCGAAAACGATCTTGATACTTTGCAAGCACCTCAGGAAATCGATTTAAAAGTTCATTGGTGCGCAGCAATAGATCATCAAAGTCCATAGCGCCAGCTTTAAAGCAGCGTTCTACATAATTATGGTAAATATCTCCCATTCGCGGACGTTTTGCCATTGCATCAGCTTCAACCAACTCTTGATTATTCAAATATGCTTTAACCGTAATAAGACTGTTTTTATAAGAGGAAATTCTATTTTGTACTTGTTTGTACTTATAGACGTCCTTATCTAAACCCATTTCTTTGATGATTGATGATATCAATCTTTGAGAGTCCTGGGTATCATAAATCGTAAAATTACTGGGGAAGCCTAATTTATCACCATCGTATCGTAAAAGTTTGGCGAAAACCGAGTGAAAAGTACCCATCCACAAATTCTTAGTTTCAGAAGCACCAGCAATATCAGCAATCCGTTTTTTCATTTCACGGGCTGCTTTATTAGTAAAGGTCAATGCCAGAATATTAAAAGCGTCTACGCCTTGATCCATTAAGTGGGCAATACGAAAAGTAAGTACACGGGTCTTACCCGAACCTGCACCTGCAATGACCATCAACGGGCCATCTTTATGCAAAACGGGTGCTTTTTGAGCCTCATTCAACTGATCAATGTACTTCTCCAAGGAATTCTTTTTATTATAAATTATAGGATGGTGAATTTAGCCATAATTAAGATGATGGTAAAAACTTCGTAACAATAATTATGAACAATGAGACTAGGGTTTTAACGATTTTGAATATATTTAGAGCTAGAAGAACTTTACATGAAAAAAAAATACTTTCCCTTATTCATATTTACATTTCTTTTTCAGGTCATTTTAGCTGCTCAAACTAAAGAAACCGGACCAATAGTAAAAGATTATGGCAAAGTTTGGACGATCGAAAATCCAGATTTCAACGTCAATATTAACAAAGAATACAAAGCAGTTTTTGATATCATGAACAGCCCCGAAAGTCATGGGACAATAAATGCAAGTATTGAAACTGCAGCTCGTTTTCTAAATATGCATGCACAAAGTGGGGTGCCGGCAGAAAATTTAAAAGTTGCCTTAGTAGTTCACAATGCAGCTTCTAAAGATGTAATCACCAACGAGGCCTATCAAAAAAAATATGGAACAAAAAATCCAAACCAAGAATTGATTAGATCATTACTTGAAGCTGGAGGTCAAATCATATTTTGTGGACAGTCATCTGTTTCAAGGGGGTTTCCTCGAAAAGATTTAATTGAAGGTGTTCAATTATCACTTTCAGCCATGACCGCGTTAATACAATTACAAGACGAAGATTACAGACTAATTAAATTTTAAACAGATTCTCGCCATCGCGGGAATGAAAAAACTAACTATTTATGAAAAAAGTACTCATAGCAACCATGCTATTTACGGGATGTTTCGCCATGGCGCAAGGTCCGAATTTACAAAAAGACTATTCAGCTGTTGAAAGCAAAGTCATTGAATGGCGAAGAGATATTCATCAAAACCCTGAATTGGGTAATAGAGAATTCAAAACTGCAGAGAAAATTGCCAAGCATTTAAAATCTTTGGGTATAGAAGTACAAACGGGTGTTGCGCATACGGGCGTCGTTGGCCTTCTTAAAGGTAATAAGCCAGGTAAAGTAGTTGCTTTAAGAGCAGATATCGATGCCCTACCAGTAATTGAGCGCAATGATCTTCCTTATAAGTCAACAGTAACTTCTGAGTTTTTAGGTCAAAAAGTAGGTGTAATGCATGCTTGTGGTCATGATACGCATACGGCTATGTTAATGGGAGTTGCAGAAGTTTTATCAAAAAATAAAGACAAAATAAAAGGCACCGTAAAGTTCATTTTTCAACCCTCAGAAGAAGGTCCACCACCAGGCGAGGAAGGTGGAGCTTTACTGATGGTAAAAGAGGGCGTTATGGAAAACCCGAAAGTAGACGCCATTTTCGGATTACATATTAATTCGCAAACTCCGGTAGGTGTTATTAAATACAAGGCTGGTGGAATTATGGCTGCGGCTCAAAGTTTTACCATTAAGGTCAATGGCAAACAAAGTCATGGTTCACAGCCGTGGTCTGGTGTTGACCCCATATTAATTAGCGCAAAAATTATTGATGGCTTACAAACCATAATAAGTCGTGAAACGGAGCTTACCAATGAAGCAGCCGTTATTACTGTTGGAAAAATCACAAGTGGCGTTCGCTTCAATATCATACCTGAAAGTGCTGAAATGATTGGTACGATAAGAACCTTAGACTATGATATGAAAGATAAATTGAACAAACGCATGGTTGAAATGGTGGAAACTATTGCAAAAGCATACGGTGGTACTGCAACCTGTGAAATTAAAGATGCAACTGAAATTACATTTAATGATCTTGATTTAACAGCACAGATGGTACCAACAATGCAACGTACAGCAGGTGCTGATAACGTGCAAATTGTAAAAGCTATAACAGGCGCTGAAGATTTTTCATATTTTCAAAAAGAAGCCCCTGGTGTTTTCTTTTTCTTGGGCGGAATGACACCAGGAAGTACCGAATCTTTTCCACATCATACTCCAGATTTCTTAATTGATGATAGCGGATTAATCTTAGGGGTAAAAACGCTAACAGAAATGAGTTTAGACTATTTGAATGCAAAATAGGGTTCAATAAATCATAAAAGAATCGAAATGGAAACTATTATCAATACACTTTCAGTAATTCCTTGGTGGGGCTATGTTTTGGGCTTCTTGGGAATTGTTGCTTTTCGTGATATTTTCATTCAAAAGTCCCATACTATTTCGCACAACTTTCCTGTAGTTGGTCATTTACGCTATTGGCTTGAAAGCATAGGTCCGGAAATGAGACAATATTTTGTTGCTAACAATCGTGAAGAGCTTCCTTTTAATCGTATTGAACGCGGTTGGATTTACGCATCTGCCAAAAAGGAAAATAATTATGAAGGTTTTGGCACAGATCGAGACATTTATGCCCACCAGCATATTTTTGTTAAGAATCAGATGATGGCGTACAAAACAGCAGAAGATCACCCCAACACTACACAAAAAGATTTTGCGCCTTGCGCAAAAATAATGGGAGCCTATAATGATCGAAAGAATCCGTATCGACCTGCTTCGGTTATTAATGTTTCTGCCATGAGTTTTGGCTCACTTTCGGCAGCTGCAGTTGAAGCAATGAACAAAGGGGTTGCCAAAGCAAATGCATACCATAATACAGGCGAAGGTGGCTTGTCACCTTATCACAAACAAGGTGGTGATGTTGTTTTTCATTTCGGAACAGGTTATTTCGGAGTTCGTTCTGCAGACGGCAATCTATCATTGGAAAAGTTAGTGCATCTTGTAGAAGAAAACCCTTGTATAAAGGCAATTGAAATCAAATTATCGCAAGGGGCAAAACCGGGCAAAGGCGGTGTGCTTCCTGGCGCAAAAATCACTTCTGAAATTGCCAAAATAAGGGGTGTAGAAGTTGGAAAAGATGTCCTCTCTCCTGCTACGCACAAAGCATTTAGTAATGTACCAGAATTGATGCTACTCATCGAAAAAATTGCTGAGGCAACAGGTTTACCAGTTGGAATTAAAGGGGCTATTGGTAAACTAGATCAATGGGAACAATTAGCAGACATTATGGTCGAAACAGGGAAAGGACCTGATTTTATTGCAGTTGATGGAGGCGAAGGTGGTACAGGTGCTGCACCTCCATCTTTCGCTGATCACGTATCTTTACCATGGGTCTATGGTTTTTCAGCTTTGTATAAAGTATTTCAAAAACGAAATTTAGTTAGTCGTATCGTATTCGTCGGTAGTGGAAAATTAGGTTTTCCCGCGAAAGCTGCAATGGCCTTTGCAATGGGTGTTGATTGTATTAACGTAGCCCGCGAAGCTATGATGAGCATAGGCTGTATTCAAGCTCAAATTTGCCATACCAACAAATGCCCGGCAGGTATTGCTACTCAAAACAAGTGGAGGCAAAATGGAATTAACATCCCCTTAAAATCTGAACGGTTGGCGCAGTATTTTAAAAGTTTTCGCAAAGAATTTATTGAAATAACCCATGCTGCTGGGTATGAACACCCTTGTCAATTTAATATGCATGATATACAGGTTAATGTAGATGATATTGATTTGACAAGAGATCTCAGAGCTACTTATGGATATAATAAAACAAAAGTAGATTTCAATGGCATGCAAGAACTTTACGATTGCCAATACCTAGGAGGTGCAAATTTCACCAAATCGGCTAAATAATATACTTTTACTAGAGCATAAAGCAATTTTAAAACCCCAAAAATGTCACCTATGAAACTAAAACTACTATTCTTTTGTATTGTATTATTAGGCATATCAAGTCTTCAAGGTCAAAAAAAGAGTGAATTAATCTCTGAAATTGCCAATTTAAAAATGCAGCTTGACTCTGTAGGATCAGAAGTAAGTGATGCCCGTAAAAAAGAAAAAGTAGCTCAAACGGAATCAGATTCGTATAAATCGCAGGTACTTGAACTTCAAGATGCGAATAAAACCTTAATGACAAGTTTAACTAGTTTCACAAAGGTTTCTACCAAGAACTCTAACAATTTCAATATGGCGATGGAAAGCTTGAATGAAAAGGAAAGACAGCTTAAAGCTATTAATGATGCTGTTGCAAGCAATGATTCTACCGCATTGATTGTTTTAACGAACGCCAAACAAACTTTGGGCGAAAATGCAAGAGTAGGTGTATCGAATGGGATGGTGGTGATCTCATCTGATTTAACATCTTTGTTTGGAAGTGATTCGGAATCAACAATCACTACAACAGCTGAACCATGGATTCAGAAAATAGGCCAAATTTTAACTGCAAACCCAGAAATGGCAGTCACGATTGAAGGACTAAGCATGACAGGAGATTTGAATCTTCCATGGCGGCAAGCTTCGTCCATAAGTAGTGCGCTACAAAAGCTTCAAATTGCTCCAGATAGAATTATTGCCTTGGGTAAAGATGGTAATTTAAAAGAAGGAGTAGTTATTAAAATTCATCCACAGTTTGATAAATTCTATTTGATGGTAAAAGAACATTTGAAAAATGGGGGCTAAACTTTTCTAATTAGCTAGTTAAAAAAACGGTCCTCAAAACAACTTTTTTATTTCACTATTCTTTTTGAACTACGGAAAAACTAAACTATTTCCTTCATCATTATTGAAATCTTGAAGCTCCTTCCAAATAAAATCAATTGTTGATTCATAATTATTTGCTACAAATGAATGAACCGTATTGGGCACCACATAATTGTTAGGCGCTTCGACGCCGAACATGGCCATATACGTAATCAAACTTGCCAAAAAATAAATCGTTGGTCTACCATGCGGTGCATCATCTTCATATAAATCAAAAAATGGAATATTGGCCAAATCAGTTTCAGTCAATAGTTTACTAATTATTGGTCCGACCGGAATCATTTTCACATTCAAACCAGGTCTTTCTTCTATAACAGTTTCGTGATACGTCAACCACCAATCATGAAATTCTCCTAAAGTATACTCATTAAAGTTTTCAAATTCAGCTGTTGTGGCCGGAATGCCATTATTTAGAAACCCTGCCATATCGGGCCAGTTTTCATAAATATAAATAGCCATGCCTGGTTCTTGAGTTTCAACCCAATCAAAAATTTCTAATGTTGCAAGTAACGGTGATGTGTTATTCGGATTATCTCCGTCATAAGGTACTGTAGCAGGTTGATATTGAATAAAATTACCCGCAGTTAATAAAATACTATTGAAGTTCGCAGCGGCAAAAGTTTCATTATCCGAATCCCATGCACCTTCTGCTCTATCAAAACCCCATTGGGCAAAAGGAGGTAAATTCGCATGCTGCGTTAGAAAACCATATTGACCAGAAACAGCATATTCGTAGCTTGCGGCATTTGATAGTTCAGCCATCCAATGTGGAACAGTTGTTTCATTACTGGGTGTAGCAATTGCTGGAGGATCATGTACTAGCAGACTATGACCAAAAATAAAAGTTCTTAAATTGGTCGTTAAAGGGGTATCTGAATTATTGCCTTCTTCTTCAGTACTTTCAGAATCATTAGTGTCTTCAGGTATTTCTTCTGACCTATCATTGTCATTCATTTCTTCACTTTCAAGGTTTACTTCTGAATTATTTTCGGCATCAGTTGAACAGGCAATAGCAAATAAAAAAGTAATGATTAGGAATAAAAAATAGAACTTCTTAAAGTTGATCATCATTTTGAAGGTTGTTTTTTCCATTTGAGAAGGAATTCATATAAATCTATATTGCCGTATAACAACTAATTACACCTTAACCCTAATTCTAAGAGTCTTAAATTTCTAAGAATTGTCATATACTTTTTCAAAAAAAATGTCGTTTTATCTGCAGCTATTAATCCCAAAAAAGGGACCAAACAACCAAAAATGACCGGAGATCAAATTTTTCAACTTTTTGCATATTTATTACCATCTGTAATTACAGGTGCCATTGCATTTTATTTTTTTAGAATGCACACCAATAATGAGGAAGGAAGAAGACGATTTTTACTACACAAAGATTCTCAAGCTAGCACTTTACCTATAAGGTTACAGGCCTATGAGCGAATGGCATTGTTTTTAGAACGTATTTCCATTCCAAATTTAGTGTTGCGTGTTGCACCAAAATCAACAGACAAGGCTGCCTACGAAAACTTGCTTATTAAAAGTATAGAAAACGAATTTGAACATAATCTTTCACAACAAATTTATTTGACTGATGAATTATGGAATGTAATTAAAGCGGCTAAAAGTGCTACAATTCAAATGATTCGAAAAGCAGGTATGAGTGAAACTGACAGCGCCGACAAACTTAGAGAAGATGTATTAACAAAAACGATGGACAAGCAAAATCCGTCTACCACCGCATTAGCTTTTGTTAAAAAGGAAATTTCTGAACTCTGGTAATCAGTTTGTAGTTGTTAGACTTTAGATGTTAGAAAAAAACATTTCTAAACTCCTAAACAAATAAACGCCTAAACTTTTCTAACTATGAGCTTAATTTTTTTAGCACTAAATTCCTTAGACTACTTTTAAAATAACATTGATGTACACTAATAAACTTTGGTGTAGAAAACTATTCCATTAAGAAAATGGTATTTTATTTACGAGTGTATCCTTTTCAACTAAACACTACAAACTACTGATTACAAACTAGTTATTCATGCTCATTGGGCTGAATAGGATTGGTTTCCTCATTTTTATTTTTAGCATACAAATACCCTCGTTTCCACCAAATGGTCATTTTTTCTTTGTTGAAGATCAATGAATTTGTAGTTAAAACGGTTGGCGTATAATACAAATTAATGATAGCATCTTTTTGATTGGCAACCAATTTTCCAATTCGAATATTAAAATTTTCTACACGATCAAGTATAAAGCTTAACATTGTGGTTAGCAATTCGAAAGGGTTTCTTGATGGCATACGGTTCATATAATTAATTTCGGTATGCAAAACAACCACATCAACATAATTGGCACCTCTAAGTATCGCCTCTTCGATGGGCACAATTGCGCCCAACCCTCCATCTGCATATTCAGAGCCATTTTTACGCACCAAACTCATAAAGGGTGTATAGTTGGCTGAAATCCAAATCCAGTCGCAAAACTCATCATAGGTATAATCCATTATAGACTTATATTCCACCTGATTTAAGGAAAGGTTTGAAACGGTAACCACTACATCATTTGGGCCTTCTCTAAGTTCTTCGTATTCTTCAATGGTGAGACTCTCACGTATTAAATTTCTAAGGTTCTCACTCTCACCGAAAGTTTTTTTGCCTTGAAGAAAATTTTTCAATACGTTCCAATGATTTATTGATATCTCATCAATACCGTGTTTCTTTTTAACTACAAAAGGACAATTACTAAAAATCGTGCTTTGATTCACGTTAGAATAAATCTCCTTGATTTTATCTAATTTACCCAAAGCAAGATGGCAAATTAATAAGCTACCCGTTGAAGTACCAACAAATAAATCATACTTATTACCAGACTCTTGAATAAGAAATTGCGCAACACCTCCAGCAAAGGCCCCCTTACTTCCACCACCTGAAATAACTAACGCTCTCATTACTTTTTAAATTTCGTATTCATATAACGCAATTCCTCGCCATTTAGTTCCTCGGTTATTTTCTGCAAACGTACTTTATAATCCTCATCTTTTAGCAGCTCCTCGATTAAATTTCGAGCAAATTTTTTAAACTGCCAACTGTGATGTACTGCAGCTTGTATTAAATTTCTTAAACTATCATTATTCAATCCAAGCGTTTGATTCAAATATTGAAAAGCACCCATTCTTATTTCCCATCCAAATCTTGGATCCGTATAATTACTTAACTCTTGAAAATATACTCGCGTATTTCTGGTATCAAAATCATTAGTAACTATAGCCAAGGTCAGCCAAAGCAATCTTACATTTTTATTAGGCAGACCAATAATATTTTTGGTTTGCTCTAAATATTTTTTTTGTTCTTTAGGGTAGGTTGACCATAATTTATATAATGCATTTTCAACGGTATTGTAGCTTTCATCAAATAACAAAGACTCATATTGTGTTTTTAATGAAACCGGAATGGTATCGATTTTTCGCGATAAAACTTGTCGGATAGGCATAGTATCAGAGTCAAAAGCTTTTAAAATCAGAGACTCAGGAAGTATTTCAACAAAATTTTCTATTAAATACTTTTTAAAGTGAACTGAATTGGTTTCCTTCCAAAACGAAATAATGTCAAGATCATCACTTTGAGTTTTTTGTAGATCAGCTTCTAATGTAAACCATAGTTTCAACGACTTAGAGTCTTTTATCAATTGCGTTTTAGCTGCGTCTAATACTAAGCCATCGTTTTCCAACCAATCTTGTTGAAAATCAATCAAATCAAGTCCACTTGCGGTTTCCATTTCGTTTAGAAAGTCTGAAATGCTCACGTTTTTAAATTGATACTTTTTGAGGTAGTTTTTTATTCCTTTTTTGAAGGCTCTTTTTCCAACTAGATTTCTAAGCATATATAAAGCCCAAGCCCCTTTTTCATAAAAAACTAAGCTGCTGGCTTTTGGGTCAGTCAAAGCTTGTCCTTCTCTCCTATCAATAGTGTTTTTTAATTCGATAAGCGAATGGTACAATTTCCAATAATAATGATCATCGCCAAATAATTCCTTTTCAGCCAGTTGCGCATAAAAAGTAGCAAAGCCCTCATGAAGCCAATGATGGTTTCCATCTTTTTCGGTAACCATGTTTCCAAACCATTGGTGCGCTAATTCATGCGCATTGACATTGACATAGTTTTTATCAACAAAGGCCGTAGCATCGATCATGTATTGATCTGAAAAAATAGTAGCGGTAGTATTCTCCATTCCTGCATACAAAAAATCACGAACGGGAATCTGCTTGTAATTCTGCCAAGGATATGGAACTCCGATTTCTTCTTCCAAAAAATCGAAAATTTCTTTAGTATAACGATATGTGGGTTCTACCTTTAAACTGTTTTGAGGGTAAAAATAGTTTTCAATGGGGATGCCGCTTTTTGAAGCTAGCTCTTGTTTTTCATAATTTCCGATTACAAATGATAATAAATAGCTACTCATCGGCTGACGCATGTCAAAAAACCATGCAGTAGTATTATTGTATGGGTTACTACTTCCTGTCTTCAACTTTCCATTCGTAATAACATTCAGATGCTTAGGAGCAATTATAGTGATGTCAAACTCTATTTTTTCTTGCATTGAATCGAAACTAGGTAACCAATGACTAGTGTACTTTCCTTGGCCTTGAGTCCAAATCTGTTCGTTCCCATCTACGCTATCATCCCATCCTAAAAAATAGACGGTTTGTTTTGGCGTGCAATTATATTTCAACTTTATCGTATGCTTACTTCCCTTTTTAAAAGGGTTTTTCAAAATTATTTTATCTTTTGTATTCGTATGTTGAAAGTTTTTATTATCCATTTCTACAAATAAAAACTCGATATTTTTTGCATCTAAAAAGACAGAATCTACATCTTTCAAAACTATGAATTCGTATTCAACGGAACCTTTTATTTGCTTTTGTAAAGGTAAAGGCTCAATACAAATCTTTCCCCTAATAAAATCAACCTTATCTTGATGTTGCGCACTAATAAGTGAAATATTTAGAAGGATAATAAGAACAAAATGTTTTTTCATTTAGGATTAAGGTCTACAAAGTCTAGACCAAATTTAACACTTTCAATTGCACTTCATAAATTGAACCCCTAATTTAGTAGTATGAATGATAATTTTCTTCAAACCCCTATTACCTATCTCAAAGGTGTTGGTCCGAATAGGGCTGAAATCTTACAAGGAGAATTAGGCATTCATACCTACCAAGACTTGTTAAACCTTTTTCCAAATCGGTATTTAGATAAAACCCAATACTATAAAATAGCACAGTTACAGCGAAGCAATGCCGATGTTCAGATTTTAGGAAAAATCATAAACATCAAAACTGTTGCTCAAAAAAAAGGCAAACGTTTGGTCGCTACGATGATTGACGAAACCGGGAAAATGGAACTCGTTTGGTTTCGCGGGCAAAAATGGATTCGTGAAAATATCAAGTTGAACACACCTTATGTAATTTTCGGAAAATGCAACTGGTTCAATGGCGTATTCTCTATGCCACATCCCGAAATGGAATTGTTGGAAGATCATAAAAAGGGACTGAAAATTTCTATGCAACCTATTTACCCTTCAACAGAAAAACTAAGTAACAGAGGTATTACCAATCGCGTCACCAGTAAAATGATTCAGCAGATTTTTATAGAAACTAAGGGGAATTTTCATGAAACCCTATCTGATAACTTAATTCATGAATTAAAACTGCTACCAAAAAGCGAATCTTTATTGAACATTCATTTTCCAAAAAATCAGGAGTTGTTAGCTAAAGCTCAATTTCGATTAAAGTTTGAAGAGTTGTTCTACATTCAATTGCAGTTGCTCATTAAGAACATGTTGCACAAACAAAAAATTAAAGGGTTTAATTTTGATCAGGTTGGTGAATTGTTCAATGAATTTTACATCACACACCTGCCGTTTGAACTAACAGGAGCTCAGAAAAGAGTCATCAAAGAAATACGACATGATTTAGGTAGTAATGCACAAATGAATCGCCTTTTACAGGGTGATGTAGGTTCTGGTAAAACTATTGTTGCGGTGATGACCATGCTTTTGGCTATTGATAATGGCTATCAAGCTTGTTTAATGGCACCTACAGAAATATTAGCCAATCAACATTATGCAGGAATTAAAGAACTTTTAGATAAAGTGGGAATCCGTTGCGCGCTTTTGACGGGTTCCGTTAAAAAATCAGCTCGAAAACCCATTCACGAGCAATTAGAAAGCGGAGAACTTCAAATATTGATAGGAACACATGCTTTGCTTGAAGATAAAGTAAAATACAAAAATTTAGGCCTTGCCGTTATAGATGAACAACATCGTTTTGGTGTAGCACAACGTTCTAGGCTTTGGCATAAAAATGAATTTCCGCCTCATATACTTGTAATGACCGCTACTCCAATACCCAGAACTTTAGCAATGAGCTTGTATGGAGATTTAGATATATCTGTAATCGATGAACTACCGCCTGGAAGAAAACCAATTAAAACCGTACATCGTTTTGATTCGAATCGGTTAAAAGTATTTCAGTTTATTCGTGATGAAATCAAAAAAGGAAGACAGATTTACGTTGTATACCCTTTAATTCAAGAATCGGAAGCTTTGGATTATAAAGATTTGATGGACGGCTATGAGAGTATTGCGCGCGACTTCCCCCTACCCGATTTTCAAATTTCTATTGTTCATGGTCAAATGAAACCTGCTGACAAAGACTACGAAATGGAACGCTTTGTAAAAGGAGAAACTCAAATTATGGTTGCTACTACAGTTATTGAAGTTGGTGTGAATGTGCCCAATGCATCCGTAATGATAATTGAAAGTGCTGAACGTTTTGGATTATCGCAATTACATCAATTAAGAGGTAGAGTTGGTCGTGGCGCTGATCAAAGCTTTTGTATACTTATGACCAGTCATAAATTATCCGCAGAAGCCAAAACAAGATTAGAAACCATGGTAAGCACGAATGATGGTTTTGAAATTGCAGAAGTTGATTTAAGACTTCGAGGCCCCGGTGATATAATGGGTACACAACAAAGTGGTGTTTTAAATCTTAAAATTGCAGACATTATCAAAGACAATGATATTTTAAAAACTGCTCGATATTATGCTATTCAGCTACTAAAACAAGATCCGTCATTAGAAAAACCAGAAAATCTGGTAATTCGCCATGCATATTCACAGTTGGTGAAATACAAGAATATTTGGAATTATATTAGTTAATAGCTAAGCTTTTTGATTCTATCCCTGAAAACCGTAGTCTAATTTTCGCTACCACCAGTTAAACTTCTACATTCATTTTATAAGACTTTTATGATTATCAAAATAGCACGTTAATCTGTGCTTTCAACCTAATAGTCATTTAAAAAAGCACTTATGAAAACACCACTCCTTTTCGCCGTCACAGCAATCTTTTGTCATTTAAAAACACAAGCAATTGATTTTAAAATTAGCTTACCGTTTGGTTCAACTGATAAAATTATAAAAATCAGAGAACTTCCTGATGTCACCACTTTTCAACTAAAAGATGGCGATTATTATGATCTAGGCAGTATGTACACCGTAAAACGTTTTCTATGGCTAGGATATTCCTATGAAACGCCAAACTATGTTGGATACCTAAATAGTCAAGAAAGATACGTACCATTGTCAGCTGAAGATTTAAACAAAATTGCTGGTGTGGCTAGAATTCAGCTTCCTCAAAATGCCCAACTTTCATTCTTTGACAAGTATCTAACTAGGCCTTTTTTAGTTGTTTTGTTAAGCTTATTTGGGTATTACGGTTATCGTTTATACAGCCGAAGAAAGAAATTACTGTTAGCGCTTGCAGAAGAAGAAATTACATCTTGGCCACCACGAATTTCTGATTAGTATTTTTTTTAAGGTTCTACTGATCCATTCAATTTCGAAGCATAAACTAAGCGGTGTACCCGTCATGAATACCTTTTGAACATCGTAATTTTCAAGGCTTAGAATTTCTTAAAAACACCATGTTTCATTAGCTTTGTTAGCTTAGAATTTGAAGAACATGAATGCAAAAAAGACATTATTTGATAAGGTGTGGGATTCACACGTTGTTCACCAAATAGAAAACGGCCCTGATGTATTGTTTATCGACCGTCACATGGTTCACGAAGTTACGAGTCCTGTTGCTTTTTTAGGTTTGAAAAACAGAGGAATTCGCGTAATGCATCCTGAAAAGACCTTTGCAACGGCTGACCATAATACCCCAACAATAAATCAGCACCTACCAGTAGCTGATCCATTATCGGCAAATCAACTGAGAATGCTTGAAGAGAATGCCAATGAGTATGGTATTTCTTATTGGGGCTTAGGTCACGAGAAAAATGGAATCGTTCATGTTGTTGGTCCAGAATACGGAATTACCCAACCTGGAGCCACAATTGTTTGTGGAGATTCACATACGTCAACTCACGGAGCCTTTGGTGCTATTGCCTTTGGTATTGGAACTTCTGAAGTTGAGATGGTATTGGCAACACAATGTATTATGCAGCCGAAACCGAAAAGAATGCGCATCAATATCACAGGAGAATTACAATACGGAGTGACTCCTAAAGATGTTGCCCTTTTCATTATCTCACAATTGACAACATCTGGTGCTACAGGTTATTTTGTAGAATATGCAGGCGACGTATTTAAAAATATGACAATGGAAGGTCGTATGACCGTTTGTAATTTGAGCATTGAAATGGGCGCTCGCGGAGGAATGATTGCTCCTGATGAGAAAACATTCCATTATATAAAAGGTCGTGAGTTTACTCCACAAGGGGAAGCTTGGGATACCGCAATGGATTTTTGGCAAACACTTTATACTGATGCAGATGCGATTTTTGATAAGGAATTGACTTTTAATGGATCTATAATTGAACCAATGATAACTTATGGAACCAACCCGGGCATGGGCATGGGTATTTCAAATGACATTCCAACTTCCAATATGGTTCAAGGTGGTGCCTCTACATATAAAAAGTCGTTACAATACATGAAATTTGATGAAGGAGACTCCATGATTGGAAAACCTATTGATTTTGTTTTCTTGGGAAGTTGTACCAATGGTAGAATCGAAGATTTCAGGGCTTTTGCGTCTATAGTAAAAGGAAAAAAGAAAGCTGACAATGTTACGGCTTGGTTAGTACCTGGAAGTCACAAAGTAGAAGATGCTATCAAAGAAGAGGGAATACTAGATATTTTGACCGAAGCTGGTTTTGAACTTCGCGAACCAGGATGCTCTGCATGTTTGGCCATGAATGATGATAAAGTCCCGCCCGGAAAATTAGCGGTGAGCACATCAAATAGAAATTTTGAAGGAAGACAAGGTCCAGGTTCAAGAACATTATTGGCAAGTCCGCTTGTTGCAGCAGCGGCAGCGGTTACGGGTAAAGTTACTGACCCGAGAGAATTAATGAAAGAAATGGTTGCTGGTTGATGGTTATCAGTTGACCGTAATTTTTTTAACGGTTACGAACCAAAATTCATCAACGAACAACTAGCAACGAACAACTAATTACAATGGCATACGATAATTTCACAACATTAAAAACAACTGCGGTTCCTCTTCCAATAGAGAATGTGGATACCGATCAAATAATTCCTGCTCGTTTTTTAAAAGCTACTGAGCGTAAAGGTTTTGGTGATAATTTATTTAGAGATTGGCGGTACAACCAAGATGATTCTCCAAAAGAGGACTTTGTTCTAAATAACCCTAAATACAGCGGAGAAATTTTGGTTGGCGGTAAAAATTTTGGCTCTGGTTCTTCAAGAGAACATGCAGCTTGGGCGGTTTACGATTATGGATTTCGATGTGTAATATCAAGCTTTTTCGCTGATATTTTTAGAGGCAACTGTTTGAATATTGGAGTTTTGCCTGTGCAGGTAAGTGCAGAATTTCTCCAAAAAATATTTGCGGAGATTGAAAAGAATCCAAATACGGAATTTGAGGTTAGTCTGTCTGAACAAAAAGTGAGCATCTTGGCAACAGGAGAAAGTGAGTCCTTCGATATCAATGAGTATAAGAAAGGTAACATGACCAATGGGTTTGATGACATAGACTATTTGTTGAATATCAAAGAGAATATTGAAAAGTTCGCAAAAAGTACACCTCTTTAAAACAAATTGCTATCTAAGCGCAGTCAAATGGCTACATCACAATGATGTTTCTAACATCTCGACTCCGCTCAAAAAGGTCTTTAAAATAATACCAATAACCAAACATAGGTACTGAATCCAGTTCAGCATGAAAAGAACCATCGAAATAATGGATACCACCTTAAGAGATGGTGAACAAACCTCTGGCGTATCCTTTTCTGCATCTGAGAAACTAACTTTAGCAAAACTTTTGTTGGAAGAACTCAAGGTTGACCGAATTGAAGTGGCTTCAGCCCGAGTTTCTGTAGGTGAATTAGATGCTGTAAAGCAAATTACCACTTGGGCCAAAGATCAAAAATTGCTTGATCGCGTTGAGGTTTTAACATTTGTTGATGGAGGTGTTTCTTTAGATTGGATGAAAAAAGCTGGAGCGAAAGTCCAAAACTTATTGACCAAAGGGTCGATGAACCATTTAAAACATCAACTTAAAAAAACCCCGAAACAGCATTTCAACGGTATAAAAAAAGTAGTAGAACAAGCCAAAAAACAACGAATTGCCACCAACGTGTATCTAGAAGATTGGAGTAATGGTATGCGCAACTCTAAAGAATACGTTTTTGAATTCTTAGACTTTCTTGCTACTCAGCCCATAAAAAGGGTATTACTTCCAGATACTTTGGGCGTGATTACATATCAAGAGACCTTTGATTATATTTCCGAAATCGTAGAACGATACCCAAAAATACATTTCGATTTTCATGGTCACAATGATTATGATTTGGGTGTAGCAAATGTAATGGAAGCAGTCAAAGCAGGTTGCCATGGTTTACATCTTACGGTAAACGGTATGGGAGAACGAGCCGGTAATGCACCAATGGCAAGTGCCATCGCCGTAATTAATGATTTTTTACCTGAAGTAAAAATTAATGTCAACGAAAAAGCCCTATTCAAAGTAAGTAAATTGGTTTCTGCTTTTACAGGTGTAGGTATACCCGCTAACAAACCTATCGTTGGTGATAGTGTTTTTACGCAAACTGCTGGTATTCACGCAGATGGAGATAACAAAAACAACCTTTACTTTAGCGATTTAATGCCAGAACGTTTCGGTAGAAAACGCAAATATGCTTTAGGCAAAATGTCAGGCAAAGCAAATATTCAAAAAAACTTACAAGAGCTCGGATTGACTTTAGATGATGACGATCTAAAAAAAGTGACTGCCCGAATAATAGAACTTGGAGATAAAAAAGAACGGGTTACTAAAGAAGATTTGCCTTATATTATTTCTGATGTTTTGGATACTGATTTTCAGCAAAAAGTTTTTGTGAAATCATATGTACTAACACATTCTAAAGGCTTAAAACCATCAACAACCTTATCGTTGGAAATAAATGGTAAAACCTATGAGGAAAATGCATGTGGCGATGGTCAATACGACGCCTTTGTAAATGCTCTGCATAAAATATACAGTACAAGAAAAATACAATTACCTAATTTAATTGATTATGCGGTCCGCATTCCTCCTGGTAGTAATTCAGATGCTCTTTGTGAGACAATTATAACTTGGGATTTAAACGGAAAAGAATTTGTTTCAAGGGGCTTAGATTCTGACCAGACGGTAAGTGCGATAAAGGCAACTGAAAAAATGCTTAATATAATTTAATGTCACCCTGAGTGCAGTTGAAGGGCTGCATAGGTAGGAAGTTGACAAAACAAAAAACATTAAAACCAAGATTAAATAGATTCCGACCTTCGTCGGAATAATAATTAAACTATCTATTGATGAAACTAAACATTGCCCTACTTGCCGGAGACGGAATCGGACCAGAAGTAATTGACCAAGCTGTAAAAATTTGTGATGCCATATGTAAAAGATATGATCATGAAATCAACTGGCAACCAGCATTAACAGGCGCTGTGGCGATAGATGCTGTCGGAGAACCTTATCCAGATACAACACATGAAATCTGCGCTAATGCCGACGCCGTGCTTTTTGGTGCCATTGGGCATCCTAGGTTTGATAACGACCCTTCTGCAAAAGTTCGACCTGAACAGGGCTTATTAAAAATGCGTCAAAAGTTGGGATTATTTGCCAACGTTCGACCCACTTTTACATTTCCTTCGTTAATTGACAAATCACCTTTGAAACGTGAGCGTATTGAAGGAACCGATTTAATAATTCTTCGCGAACTAACGGGTGGTATTTATTTTGGCGAAAGAGGTAGAAAAGATAATGGCGATACCGCTTTTGACACCATGACCTATACCAGAGCTGAAATTCAACGATTGGCAAAGAAAGGTTTTGAAATGGCGATGAATCGCTCGAAACGTCTTTGCTGTGTAGACAAGGCCAATGTCTTAGAATCTTCAAGACTGTGGAGAGAAACTGTTCAGGCAATGGAAAAAGACTATCCTGAAGTCGAAGTAACGTACGAATTTATTGATGCGGTAGCCATGCGTTTAGTGCAATGGCCTAGCTCATATGATGTAATGATTACCGCGAATTTATTCGGAGATATTTTAACCGATGAAGCTTCTGTAATTGCAGGCTCTATGGGATTAATGCCGTCAGCTTCAGTAGGAAGCAAAGTATCCTTGTACGAACCTATACATGGGTCTTACCCTCAAGCAGCGGGTAAAGACATTGCCAATCCGTTAGCAACTGTGCTCTCTGCAGCCATGTTATTTGAAGACCAAAATTTAAAAGAAGAAGCGCAAGCTATTCGCGATGTGGTAAACAAATCGTTAGCTGAAGGTTATGTAACAGAAGACTTAGCCGATGGAGGTAAAGCTTATAAAACAAGTGAAGTTGGCGATTGGTTGGCTGCTAATATTTAGTAACACCAATTCAGAGCGGGTTGAAAAACTTTATTTAATACGACGTTTCTCAAGATGGGCAGAAATACCATTGAGGAATTCTTAATTCTTTTAATGGTTTTTTGGAACAAATTTTGTAGCTACCCTGAAAAAGGATTCATGAAAATCAGTAGTATTATTTTTACTTGTCTTTTAGGTTTCCTAGGATATTCTCAACCAGCTAATCTAACTGAAAATAAAGAATTAAAAGATAGCATACTGTCAAGCTCAGAAGCTAAAGAATGGCAGAATGCAATGGTTTTATTTCAGAAGATTAATAAGGAGTTCTGTGCGTTGAAATACGAACAGAAACTAAATCAAATTCATTACATAGCTTGCGGAAAACCTTCAATGAAACTGCCATCAGAACAATTTTTTCTAAAATTATTTAGAAACATGAGGATTACAGATGAACGTAGAGAATCTGCTATTCGCAAAGAAAAAGAGCTACGAACAAAGTTTCCACAGCTAGTCACCCATTTTGAGTTCGATGAAATTTTCCATGAACTCTACGCACCAATCCAAAAAGCTAGAGAAACGTATTTAAATGCTATTTACTGAAGAAAGTCTCTGAACAAAGTGTATCCTCAGATAAAGTACAGAGACGATTCCTATTTTTTTAAATGACTCCTTGCAGATTTTATCCGGAGGAACCCATACAATAGAATAACGGCAATAAAAATCCCTATCAGGTAGCGCCATTCTGATTTTATTGATTCATGTGGTATTAAAACGGAATGTGATGGATTCGTTTGTAACGAATCTAATCTCTGTTCAGCTGCCTGGCGATCGAGCATGCGCTGATAAGAGTCTTCCGTTATAGAATCTATATCGGCTGATGGCGATTGGGAAAAGGCTACTGATAGCGCATAGTAAAATAGCGTAGTTGAAAGAAATAGTTTTAGCAAAGTATTTATGCTCATGTTCGGGATTATGATGGGCTATCAATTACGAAGCTAGAAAATAATTTGGTGAAATACATTCTTATTTTCAACGTTGCTTTTACTTTTTTAACTTAGTGAATTGACTGGAGGAAAAAAATTACCCCAGACATATACCGTCATCATTTCGAAGTATCTTTCTTAAAAGAAAAGACCAGATGAAAGAATTAAAAATTACTACTGATCCGAGAGTTACAGACAAGTTTAAAACCTATCCCAAAAAAATAGCATCGAAACTTATGTATTTACGTAGTTTAATTGTGGAAACTGCAGCAGAGAGCGAAACTATTACCGCTATCGAAGAAACGACAAAATGGGCAGAGCCCAGCTATCTCGTTAAAAAAGGAAGCACCATCCGCATCGATTGGAAACCCAAAAATCCAAATCAATATGCTATTTATTTTAAATGTACCAGTTTGCTCGTCCGCACCTTTAGAGAAGTCTATGGCGATACTTTTACCTATGAAAAGAATAGGGCTATAGTATTCGACCTCGAACAAGAAGTACCGAAAACAGAGCTAAAAACCTGTATCAGCGCGGCGCTAAACTATCATTCGCTTAAGCATGTACCGTCATTGGGACTTAAATAATTTTTGATTTTGTTCCATTTGGCAATGAAAAAATTAAATCCTAAAACGGCTATTTGCCTATATGCTGTGCTCCACACATTTTGTACGATTCTTTTCTTTCATCGCTAGGTTTCGGTTAAAACCTAAATTTCAATATTTCAAATAAATAATCCAGCAATAAAAAAATACAAACACAAATGTGAAGTTCAATTTCAAAAACTAATATTAACAAACCCAACCATCAAACGACGACCAGCTCCTTTAACCCTTCATTTCAAACTCTTTAGCATATCTCATTTATATAACATTTTTAGAATTTCATGATTAATTTTAATCGAAATTGTACATTGCTATACTGATTTATTATATTTAAAGGCTATTGAATCAACACCATTTATGAAACTAAAACTAAATTTCTCGTTAATAAAGCTATGCAGATTCCTGCCCTTGACAATATTGCTCCTATATCTGGGGGGCTGCGCTAGACCGCTGGAGAGTGCAAACGAAAGTAAAGATGATGCAACCACAAAAGATGACTTGATTGAAAGTACCATAGATCTTTCTGGCAAGACCATTGGCTATTGCACTCCTACTTTAAATGCACCTTATTATCAAGCTTTAATGCAGAGTATTAAGTCCACAACGGAACAGAACGGAATGACTTTTTTATCCGCAGACGGTCAAGATGATATTAATAAACAAGTGGCGGCGGTTGAAGATTTAATTACGAAAGGGGTCGATGCTTTATTATTGAACCCGAAAGACCCTGATGCTTTGGTCGGGGTAACCAGATTGGCAGAAAAAGCGGGCATTCCTGTGTTCATTATTGATAGTTCCATTGACCCTTCTGCGGACTATGTTACCACGGTGCAATCGAATAATTTGGCTAATGGCGAGTTAGCAGGAGAATGGTTAGCCGAAAAGTTCGGAAAAGAAAAAATGAATATTGCGCTTCTAAGCGGTAATGCGGGAAATCCTGTGGGAAGAACACGTAAACAAGGATTGTTACAGGGCATTACAGAACAGCAACTACGAAGTTTGGGCTACATCAATTTGAACATAAAAACACAGGCCTATACCAATTGGTCTTATGCTGGCGGATTGGCGGCCATGGAAGATATTCTGGTAGCACATCCAGATATTAATGTGGTGATTGCAGAAGCAGACGTGTGCGTGCTTGGAGCGATAAAAGCCATCGCACAAGCGGGAAAAACAGATGATATTTTGATTGTAGCAGGCGCAGACGGACAGAAGGAAGCGATAAAATATATTATGGATACTGATTTTTATGGCTGTACGGCAATGAACAGTCCCGTTCAAATCGGGAAAAATGCGGTTACGTACGCCATTCAATATATGAACGGTAAAATAGATTTTCCGAAAACATCCTTTACCGCTCCTTTACTGATTACCAAAGAAAACGCTGCGGAGTACTATAACCCTAATGCCTTGTTTTAAACCCTAAGCTTCGTTGCTATGCCAGATACCTCCAATGCGTACCGATTAGAAATGTCCGGAATATCGAAAAGTTTCGGACCCGTTTCGGTGCTCGAAGATGTCAACCTAAAAGTAAAGCCTGGGGAGATTCATGCCCTAATAGGCGAAAATGGTGCGGGCAAATCTACCTTGATGAAAATACTGAGCGGCGTACACCAAAAAGATGCTGGTAAGGTGGTGTTGAATGGGGAAGAAATTCATCCTAAAAATACCCATGACGGACAAGTTTTGGGCATCAATGTGGTGTATCAAGAACTATCATTAATCAACGATTTATCGGTAGCTGAGAACATTTACCTGCACAAACTAGGGGCAAGTAAATTTTGGATGAATTGGAAGGAAATCAATAAAGACGCCCAAGAATTATTAGATTCTTTAGGTTTTACCATTGATGCGACCGCTATCGTTAGAGATTTGAGTATCGTACAAAAACAAGTGGTTGAAATCGCCAAAGCCCTATCGGAAGATACGAAGGTCTTGGTTTTAGATGAACCCACTACCGTATTTGACCCTACGGATACCCAAAAACTTTTCGATAATTTGTTCCAATTAAAGGACCGTGGTATTTCAATTATTTACATTTCACATCACCTAGAAGAAATTTTCAAAATAGCCGATACAGTCACCGTTTTACGTGACGGCAAAGACACGGGAAGCATCCCTGTAAAAGAAACTGATACGGATTCGGTTATTCGAATGATGATTGGTCGGGAGCTGAACGACCTCTATCCCGCACGCGATGTGGAAGTAGGCAGCACTCCAATTTTCGAAGTCAAAAATCTAACCGCCAGAAACAACTTGGTACACGATGTATCTTTCGCTGTAAAACCGGGAGAAGTACTCGGTATTGCCGGTTTGGGTGGCAGCGGAAGAACGGAGACTGTAAAATTGATTTTTGGGGCGGATAAGAAAAAATCGGGACAGCTATTTTTAGACGGAAAAGAAATCACAACGAATTCTCCTGCGGATGCCGTGGGCTATCAAATCGGACTCGTCTCTGAAGACCGAAAAGAAGAAGGAGTGTTCTTGCCATTATCCATCCGAAAGAATATTAGCGTTACCAATTTCAAAGGAATTTCAAAACGATTCGGATTTTTGAATTCGGATAAAGAAACGAAGAACGTTGAAGATTTAATCGAGAAATTAAACATTAAAACCCCGAGTGCTGAAACGGCCGTCAAGAATTTGAGCGGTGGAAACCAGCAGAAAGTAGCCTTGGCAAAATGGCTAAGTATCGATAGCAAAGTGATTTTGATTGATGAGCCTACGCGTGGCGTTGATGTAGGCGCCAAAGTAGAGATTTATCAGCTGATCAATGAAGTTGCAAAAAAAGGGGTTGGCGTTGTGGTAATATCTTCTGATATGCCAGAAATTATGGGCATTGCAGACCGTATTTTGGTTATGCACGAAGGCACCACGTACGGCGCATTATCTAAAGACAAGTTCTCAGAAGAAAACATATTACGCTATGCTATCGGCAAAGCATTGAAAGAAGATGAATCTATTATGAACTGAAGCAGTTAGCAGTTGCAGCATGCAGTACTTGAGATGGACTAAAATTAATCGGTATAACCGAATTGAGATTAATAATAAAAAGACGAACAATGGCCTTAACGGTAAAAGAACGAGAAAGTAGTCCAAAAGGGATACTTCAGTTTATCATAAAATACAACACCATATTTATCTTTGTTTTTCTGGTGATTTTTTCTGCATTCATCTCTGATGTATTTTTCACTTCGGTGAACCTGAGCAACCTCTTAAAACAAGTCTCAGGCATCGGAATTATTAGTATCGGTATGCTGATTGTAATTCTCACCGGAGGCATTGATTTGTCGGTGGGTTCTATGGTTGCTTTGCTGGCCGTCGCCTTTGCGCTCCTCATTAATATTTTTGCCTTGCCTTTGGCTATTTTAATCACCATTGTGATCGGTTTTGGCTTGGGCAGCGTATCGGGTTATCTGGTGGCCTACCAAAAAATGGCACCCTTTATCGCGACCTTAGCCTTAATGACCGTAGCCCGTGGATTGGGCTTTATTTATTCCAGCGGCTCCCCAATTACTTTTGAAACCTATGGGGGATTATACATGTCGAATTTTGCCAATAATGCTACCTTGGGAATTCCAAATATTGCCATCGTCTTTTTGCTAATCGTAGTGATTGCAATGGTCATGCTACGTTACAATGTTTTCGGAAGAATCGTCATTGCCATTGGTAGTAATGAGGAAGCCTCTCGCCTATCAGGAATCAAAGTGAACAAATATAAATTTTTGGTCTATGCGATTTCTGGTGCTCTGGCAGCCATTGCGGCCATTGTTGTGGCATCACGAACCAATCTCGGGTCACCGAACATGGGGCTGGCTTGGGAGTTAGATGCTATTGCCGCCGTAGTTATTGGCGGTGCTAGTTTAAATGGAGGTCGTGGCACGGCGATAAATACCTTAATGGGCGTCTTAATTTTAGGCTTGATTAGTAATATTTTAAACCTCTTGAATGTACCCTCCTACCCACAACAGGTGGTCAAAGGGGGTATCATCATCTTCGCGGTGTTACTGCAACGTTTTGAAAACAAATAAGCTAGGTTTTATGAATAAATTACAATTGAACGCACAAAACCTTGCTGGTTTTCCGGATAATGTAGTAGTTCCTAAGTATGACAGGTCGAACTTAAAGATGGAAATCGTACATATCGGCGTCGGAGGATTCCACCGGTCCCATTTAGCATATTACGTACACCAACTATTAAAAGGCGATGCGGCCTCCGCACTCTGTGGAATTGGTTTACGCGAAGCGGATAACAATATTCATGAGGTCTTAAAAGCACAAGACCACCTTTATACCTTGATGGTCAAACACCCCAACGGAACCATAGAGCCCGAAGTCATAGGGTCGATAGTTGACTTTAAAATGGGCATCACGGACCCAGAACCCGTAATCACCCAAATGGCACATGCAGATACTAGAATAGTTTCATTGACGATTACCGAGGGAGGGTATAATTTCAACCCAAATACGGGAGAATTCAATTTTAATAACCCCGACATACAGCACGAACTGCGTCACCCGCAGGACCCGATTACAGTCTACGGATTTCTAACCGAAGCACTTAAAAGACGTCGCAATGCAGGACTCCCAGCTTTTACGATTATGTCATGCGATAATATCGAACACAACGGAGATGTGGCGCGTAAGATGCTCCTCACCTTTGCCGAAGCGCAAGATTCGGACTTGGCACAATGGATCGCCAAAGAAGTCTGCTTCCCCAATAGCATGGTGGACCGTATTACTCCCGTAACCACTCCCGCGGATATCGAAACCTTGGCGGCAACCTATGGCGTACAAGATGCCTGGCCTGTTACCTGCGAACCATTTATACAATGGGTGGTAGAAGATAAATTCTCGAACGGAAGACCAGCCTTTGAAAAAGTAGGCGTACAATTCGTACCCGATGTGGGGCCTTATGAAAAAATGAAACTGCGACTACTCAATGCAGGGCATTCGGTCTTAGGATTATTGGGCGCTCTGCACGGCCACCCGACCATTAATGTCTGTGTAGAAGATGGATTGTTTGCCAAATACTTACGTGCCTTTCTAGATGAAGAAGCGACTCCAATACTGGGAGACATCGAAGGCATCAATTTGTCAGACTACAAAAACAGTCTCCTCGAACGTTTTGCCAACCCGAATATCAAAGACAGCGTCAGCCGTATTTGCTCAGAAAGCTCAGCCAAACTGCCGAAGTTTTTAATCGCCACCATACATGAAAATCTAGCTGCTGGTGGAAGTATCAAATTCGCCACTTTGGTTTTAGTAGCTTGGTGTTATTACAGCGACAAACAAGTAGACCAAAACGGACATCCGATAGAAATTATAGACGCCATGCAGGGCAAATTGCATGGTGCCGCGAAAGAAACTAAGAATACTTCTTTGGCTTTTGTTAAGCAAGAATCGCTATTCGGTCGGCTTTCAGAAAATGAGCGGTTTACTACTTGCTATACTACTATGCTGCAAGAACTATATTCAACAGGTGATGTTAAAAGTTTAATGACTGCAATATTAACTGAAAAATGAATAAGAAAACGATCATTAAAATAATGCTTGGCTTTTTAATTGCGGTTATCCTATTCCACTTAAGTATTATTCTAAAAATAGTTCCGTACGACATTGCTTGGGGAGGTAGGTTAACAAACGACACTGAAATGTACCTTTTTGAAACCATTTCTATAACCATACTCGTCTTTCTATGTGTTATTCTCCTTGTAAAAGGAACCTACTTAAAGCCTATAATACCGATGAAAATTGTCGACATAATTCTTTGGGGTTTCTTAATAATTTTTGCTTTAAATACCATTGGCAACGTCTTAGCTCGAACCAATTTTGAAAAATTTTTCGCAATCCTTACGTTTGGTTTTTCCATATTTCTATGGATAATTGTTGGAGGTAACAAAAAAATGAAATGAAAATTTTTAAAACTATTTTCTTTATCTTTTTTGTTTTGGTAGCTTGAGAAAATGGGCTATTCTAGCGTATTTATGATAAATGAATTTATTACCTATTATTATATCAAAAAAATAAGATTTACAACCAATAAGAGATGAAATATCCTCGTATCAACTATTTTGACTGCTTACGAATTCGTTTTTCAACCACATTTTCAGGATATTTAGCTGCCAGCTTTCGTATTTCATAACTAAACTCCATAAATGTTTGTTCCCACAATTTCGCTTCTTCGGGCGTGTAATTGTAAAAGCCTTTCTTATTGGAAACTCCGTTACCACCAGCTTTAACAATATCATCAATCAGTTTAGGAACAGCGGTAGAATTAGTTAGTGTTGGGAACAAATCTTTCATAACGGTGTGATACGCCTGTACCCCAGTTAAATCCATCCAGCGAAAAACACCTACTAGCGTCATCCAATGACCAGCATTATTGCGACAAGCCCTGTCAACATCAGCTACCGTAGCATATCCATTCTCCACTAGATTAAAGGCTTCTCGATACATCGCGTACATGAGGCGATTGGTAATAAAACCTCTAATATCTTTTCGTACCAACGTTGGTTCTTTGCCCCAATAATGTGATAAAGTATACAATGATTCACCAAGTTGCACATCACTTTGCTCGCCACAGATTATTTCTAAAAAGCGAGAAAGGTGAGAAGGTTCGGCCCAATGCAAACCAAAAAAACGTTTTGGATGAACAGTTTGCTGCTGCAACAAGGTTATTGGAATGGCCGACGTATTACTTGCTAAAAGGCAGGACTCGGAAACAACCGCTTCAATTTTTGCATACACATTTTTTTTGATTTCAATATTCTCAAGGGTACATTCTATAACTAAGTAACATCCTTTGAGTTGTCTATAGTCTTCCGTTATAACACATCTTTTAAAAACAACCGAAGGGTCATCGCCTATCAAATGTTCTTCTCTAGATTTTCTCAAATGGGCCTTTATCCTATTTTCCGCATAGACCAAATCATCAGGTATTGGTGCAATGGCAATTACTTCGTGACCGGCCATCAAAAGACAGGTGCAAATGCTACACCCCATCAATCCAAGTCCCACTACTCCAATAGTGATTTTTTTTGTATCTATTTCCTTGTTATTCATACCTTTTTTAAAATAAGATGAAAGCTAATAGGTCGCCCTGCCACCAGATAAATCAAAAGTAAACCCGGTAGTGAAACTATTCTTATCTGAAACAATAAAAGAGACCATACTCACTAATTCATCTAAAGTTCCGCATCGTTTCATAGGAATCTTATCTGTCATGTACTTCACCTGTTTGTCAGGCATCTGATCTACCATCGCCGTCAAAATAACGGCAGGCGCTAGCGCATTTATGGTGATACCTGTTTCAGCATATTCTTTACCTTGTACTTTGGCCATGGCAATTACAGCAGCTTTTGATGAAGAATATGCCAACATTCCAGCATTTCCTTCTTTGCCAGCGATGGATGCAATGTGTAAAATGCGCCCGTAATTTTGCTTTAGCATTATTGGTAAACTATATTTACTGGTAAGAAAGCTTCCCATGAAGTTTACATCCATTACCTTTTGAAGGTTAGTAATATCTACTTCATGGCTCCTGGTATTAGTTAAACCAGTTATACCAGCGCTATTTATCAATATATGAATAGCTTCAAATCTTTTGTGTATTTCTTTTATTGTTTTTTTGATTTCAGACGCTATACGTACATCAACCGAGTAGATTTCATTTTCACACCCTAATTGCTCTTTTATTTTTAAAAGCTCTTCTTTGTTGTTATCAAGCAAAGCTAATTTTACTCCGCAATCAGATAGATTTTGGGCTATTGCAAGGCCTAATCCTGAAGCGGCCCCTGTAATTACAACAACTTTGTTCTTGAAATAATTCGACATAAATTTTTATTTTATTTTTATGTGTTTAATATTAAGCAATCGACATTACTATGTTTCCATAACCAGGTTACCGGACATTCGTTTGAAATCTCACCACTTAGCAATTGCGTTACCGCGCCTTCTTTACCTTCACCTGAAACTAATAGAATTATTCTTTTAGCTGCCATAATATCGAGCATTCCTAAGGTTAATCCTTTCGTTGGTTTTATCATAGCGTCAATAATCATAGGATGTTCCTGCGATTTCGGCGCTAATTCAGCAATATGACAATGTGATTGCAATACCTGAGCAGGTTCATTAAAACCTAAGTGGCCATTCGTTCCTAGACCTAATATACAAACGTCAATGGAACCTTCATCATGCAAGATCTCTTGTATACGTTCGCATTCTTTGTCTAAGGATTCTGCATTCGAATTAAACCCAAAATAACGCTCATTTGAAATATTCAAAGGAGTTAAAACATGTTCATTAATGTAGGCGTGACATGAACCTTCAGCGGTTGATAAGCCTATCCATTCGTCTAATGGAATCACACGTATTTTTTGAAACAAACCAATGTGCTTTTTATTTTCTTCAGCTAAGATTCGGTAAAGCTTTGTTGGTGAGCTTCCGGTAGCAGTACAAAATAATGAGTTGGGTTTATGTCTAGCTTCTTCCAAAACAATCTTTGCTGCTTTTTGGCTCATAACTTCAGCATTCGAAAAGTAATTGATGTTCATTTTGTTTCTTGTGTTTTCACTTTTTCCACCAGTTTTAATGTTAGCCAGCCTGTTATTCCGCCAATAATCATTAGTATCAATGCAGTAGTATAACCACCCAATACCAAATGCCCTACGCTAAATAAAATACTATTTAAAAATATAATTCCAAAAACAAAACCTAACCATGAATTTTTTGAACTACTAGTATCCACAAGCTCAGGTACCTGAGCAGCGATAGGTCCCCACCAACCTTTCGGTCGTACTTTTTTGTAAAATGAAAGTAGTTTTTCATTGTCAACAGGCTGAGTTGCAAAAGTGACCATTAGACTTATAATAGTACATAGTAATAAAATTACTGTTGCTCGAATTAGGGCAACATCATCTTCGTACCAAGTATTTACCTGTGCTAAAATAGTATCATTCACCCATCCGAAGTCATGCATCCATTTGACCCATAAAAAACCATTGGCCAAAAACAAAGCTGTAATCATACTGGTAATTTCTGACCAAGCATTGATACGCCACCAAAACCAGCGCAACATGAGAATGATAGCGATGCCCGAAACAATTTCGATGATATAAATCCAAGCTCCTGCAATACTATCCATTTGCCAAGCAGCAACTGCTGAAAGCAAGAGAAGCAATACAATGCTTATTCTAGAAACGAAGAGATAGTGACTGTCATTAGCTTTGATATTGATAAAACGTTTGTAAATATCATTCACCATATACGAACCTCCCCAACATAAATGGGTATCTATTGTACTCATAAAAGCAGCCATAAAGGCGGCTACTAGAAGGCCTTTCAACCCCACAGGTAACACCTCATTAATCATCATAGGATAGGCCAATTCAGGATCAGCTAATAAGGCAGGTGTTGCTTCAGAAATAGGCAAAATCACAATAGAACCTAGCCCCACCACAATCCATGGCCAGGTCAAAATTACCACCCCTGCAACTGCAAACCATAATGAAGCTTTAATAGCATGTTTTTCGTTTTTTGCAGAAAAAAGGCGCTGTACGATATAGCCATCACCTTGTGCCTGCCCCAGCCATAAAACACCGATAAGACAGACAAAGGCTATCATTTCGGTAGCACCAACATGGGCAAAATCTGGAAACATATCTAGCACACCAGCCGGGGTATCTACTCTTGCAGCGATTTGGGTCGCTAATTCTGTAGGTCCGCCAATTTGAATTAGCACCAGCACAGCAAGGATCATAGTGCTGATTGTTCCTGCCGAAAAATGAAGCATGTCTAACATTACTACCCCTTTAATTCCAGAAGTTAATGTATGTACTAAGGCAAAAGTTAAGGTGACACCAAGGGCAAATTCGGCACTCCAACCCAACATAATATTTGAAAATTTTAGCATGGCTAAGATTACCCATCCCATGGAAATACAATTTTTGAAAATTCCGAAGAACCCTGCAGTAAAAGCTCGAAGTAAGGAGGCAGACTTACCACTATACCGAAGTTCAATCATTTCGGCATCCGTCAAAATCTCAGCCCTACGCCAGTATTTCGCGTAGAAAAAGACCATCATCATAATACCTGTACCTAAATACCACCAGAGCCAATTGCCGTAAATACCTTTACTGCGAACCAATGCGGTCACCGCCAAAGGGGCATCCGTAGCAAACCAAGTTGCGGCAATCGATGTTCCTAAAAGCCACCAAGGCAAATTGCGACCGGCAACAAAAAAATCTGTAATGTTCTTTGATTTATGTTTTACAGCAAAAAAAGCAATCCCTACTGACAAAAGTAAATACCCAATAATTACTACCCAATCTAGAAATTCAAGTGCCATAGATGCGTAATTTTAAAAGTATTGGTATATCTCCATTTAAAATAATTCAGGCAAAACCTCTTTTTGTAATGTTAGCATTTCATTGCACATATCAACCGCGTTTCGATAAGAATTGACCGTGGGTTCAATTAAAATAGCTTGTAATAGTTTGTCTTTGGATTTCTCATCGTACGCTTCCACCAATAATTGGTGAATACTCGCATGTAAACGAATGGTTGCAGCAATGCCCTCAGGCATAGGATTCATACGAATTGGTTGAATTCCTTTTGCATCGCAATAGGCCGGTAGCTCTACCACCAGATCATCTGGTAAATTCGGAATCGCACCATTATTAGGTACGTTTACGGCTTCAAGCCATTGCTTTTGATTGCTTACAACAGATTCCATAATTTGCGTGGCTATCTCCCCAGAGCTCTTAAAGCTTCCGTCTTCATTTTCTAATTGTATTTCTTCAGTGCTTCCAACTGGTAATAATTTTTTACTCCAATCTTTGGTCCATTCCCGTTCATAATCAACTCGATCAACGGTATATACGCCCTCCGGAATTTGATTATTTTCCCAAGGGTGTCCATCAGATGGGTCATAGAAAAATTGTAATTGTGGAATCACAAATTCTTCCGCCCAGCGAATATATTCTCCGTAGTGGTTGGAAGCTGGTGATGGCCATTGACCAAAGCGGCGAAACAAAATTCTTCCCAAAGCCAATTCGTGCCATTTGGCTAACCAATCTCCTTTTTGTTCAATCTCACGTAATTTTGGATACAGATCTTTACCAGTAGATTTTTGAATAATTTCTTGAAACCAAGTAAAGTGATTCATACCGCAAGCTTTGGTTTGCAAATCGCTTAAAGGTACATCTAGCAATTCTGATAGTTGATCTCGCCCCATAAAAACTCCATGACATAAGCCGACTGCTTTAATAGCTGTTAATCGTGTTACAGCTTCACAAATTTTATGTTCAGGATTGGAGAAATTCAAAAGCATAGCATTAGGGCATAATTTTTCCATATTTCTCGCCAAATCAACAATTACTTTGATATTCCGTAGCGCATGAAAAAGTGAACCTACTCCCCCATTTTCGCCATAAACCTGCTTGAACCCATATTTTCTTGGAATATGAAAATCTTGCGCCCAGTATACATTACGGTCTTTTTCAAGAGCGCATATCACAAAATCAGCTCCATTGATAGCTTCATCTCGATTGGTGGTTGCTATAATTTTAGCTGTTCGATTGAGTTTTTCAATAACATATTCACCATGTTTGATTACATGATCTAAATGACCTTTTTCAATATCCATCAAATGAATTTCCAATCCGTTTGCGCACAAGGTGGAATTCATCAAAATATCTTGAACTATAATCGGGCCGAATTGTAGACTACCTGCACCGATGTAGGCTATTTTTATCATGAAGTATACTTTTATCGCTAGTGAAGCATTAAATATAGAAGGTTTAAATGGTGTTAACAAATTGCAATTTCAACACCTATTTAATTCATGAATTAGGTCGTGAAATTAAACAACTAGAGCTTAAGGATTGAGATGTTCCTTAACAAGGGTATATAAATCAGGAATTACTGTGCTTGCCAATTTAGAATTTCCATTAAGCAATACGCAAATACCTATATCCACTTCTGGGAAAATAGCGATCTCATTTCTGAAGTTATTAACACTACCGCCATGATGCCAGATGGTGAATTCTTTTTTATCATCAACATCTTGAAATTTATGAATGCGCCATCCAAAACCATAATGTGATTGCAAATGACCTGGCCAACGTTGGTAATACTTATTGTTATCTCTAAGAGCTATCATGGGTTTAAAAACTTCAGCAATTACTTCTTTTTTGAGAACTTCAGGCTTATGCCCCATTAATAGTCGCATCCACTTCGCCATATCATTTGCGCTCGCATTAATACCACCAGCAACAACTGCATTATAATATCGATCTCGCAGCGGTAAAGTTCGCCAACCTTTATTTCCTTTAGCATGCGGCATTGCCACATTTTTATTTTTTATAAGGCTTTCATGATTCATTGAAACGGTTGACATACCCAAGGGCGTAAAAAATCTATTTTGCAATAAAGTCTTTACATCCTGACCAGAAACCTTATGAAGTACTTCTTGCGAAAGAGCAAACATGGCATTTTGATAGCTGTATTGCAGCCCTGGTTTATTTTGTGGCTTTACTTCGTGAAAACGCTTTACAATATCTGCTATTGGCAGGTTTGCTTCCACTAAATTCGTAAAACTATGGTATGGGGCACCAGAGCTATGTGACAGCAGGTGTGAAACTGTAATTTTAGCGGTATTTGCTGAATCTCCTAACTGAAATTCAGGAATGTAGTCGGTGATTTTATCATTCCAGTTTAATTTATGCTCAGCTTGAAAGCTTGCTGTTAAAACGCCACCAAATCCTTTAGATAAAGAGCCAATTCGAAAGATGGTTTCTTCATCGATTTTATTTTTCTCATCGCTTTTTCTTTTTCCGAATCCCCCAGAAATTAGAATAGAATCTCCTTGTACAATGCTTACTCCCGCCCCAACAATAACATCAGCTTGAATCTCTTTTTCAAAATATGCAGCTACAGATTTTTTTAATTTAATTTGCTTAAATGCATATTCTTTTGCTTTTAGCTGTTGCGCTTTCGTTAGTTTTTGTTCCACATTTGATTTGGAAGTTTCAGCACTTTTAAATCCCTTTGAAACTGCAAAGGCCAAAAGTATCAATACAACAATACCAATAACTATTTTAAATCTTTTCACACGATGTTAAGTTTATATTTGGGAGGAAAGTTATAATAGGAGAACGAAACCGATAACTAATTTAAAATTTTTAGCCTTTTCTAAAGTACCAAATTTGAAATTAAATGGAAAGGTAAATTAACTTTGATCACATTTCGAAATTTAGTTCTTAAAATTTGCTTCAAATCTTATAACTTAACCCCTAACTTAAAAACCCAACATGAGATAATATGATTCCATCAAAACTCATTATTCGAAGTATTTTGATTTTGATTTCGCTCACCTTAACAAATTGTACTGAAAAGTCGCAGATTGAGCATGATAAAAGACCAAATATTATACTTATCATGTCAGACGATATGGGCTATTCTGATATTGGTTGTTACGGTGGTTTAATTGACACTCCTGTTCTAGATGGACTTGCCGAAAACGGACTTCGCTATACACAATTTTATAATACAGCTCGTTGCTGCCCTTCAAGAGCTGCGTTGCTAACAGGCGTATATCAGCATCAAGCAGGTATTGGCCATATGGTTGATACTCATGGAACGGATATTTACGATGGAGATTTAAGCAAAAATGCAGTTACCATAGCTGAAGTACTTCAAAATGCGGGATACTCCACCTATATGTCAGGAAAGTGGCATGTTACACCCTATAAAGCTGATGAACAGCAGCCAACAAAACACAATTGGCCGCTACAAAGAGGCTTTGATAAGTTTTTTGGAACCATTCATGGTGCTGGCAGTTTTTTCGACCCTAATTCGCTTAGCCGCGATAATGATTTCATAGTGCCTTCTGAAGATTTTTACTATACGGATGCTATTTCTGACAATGCAGTTTCTTTTATTAAAAATCATACAAAAGATGTTCCCTTTTTTCTGTATATACCCTATACCGCAGCACATTGGCCCATGCATGCAAAACCTCAAGATATTGAAAAATATAAAGGGAAATTCGATGCAGGTTGGGACGCGATGCGAACAAAAAAGTATGCTAAAATGCTCGAATTAGGACTTGTAAAACCCGAATGGAAGCTAAGCGAAACAGATGAAATTCCCAATTGGGAGGAAGTTTCCCAAAAAGAATGGTACAGCGCTCTCATGGAAGTTTACGCGGCTATGGTTGATAATATGGATCAAGGTATTGGCAAAATAATGAATAGTTTATATCAAAAAGGTATAAAAGAAAACACCTTGGTTTTCTTTTTACAAGATAATGGCGGTTGTGCTGAAGAATTTGGCTTTCGAGATACCATTCAACCTAATCATAAAGATGTGCAGCCAAATGCCATAGAACCTATGAGAAAAGATGAACTGCAGACTCAAATGGTACCCAGATATACAAGAGATGGCAAACCTGTACTTTCTGGTATCGGACTTGAACCAGGAGGTGCCGACACCTACCTAGGATATGGAAAGCCATGGGCAAACGCAAGTAATACTCCCTTTCGCATGTATAAGCATTGGGTGCATGAAGGCGGAATCGCTACACCATTAATTGTACATTGGCCCGAGGGAATAGCATCAAAAAATGAGTTTCGAAACAATCCAGGGCATCTTATAGATATCATGGCAACTTGCGTAGATGTAGCAAAAGCAAACTATCCAAAAAACTACAAAGACCGATCGATAGTTCCACTTGAAGGGGTGTCTCTAACACCTTCTTTTGAAAATAAATCTATGAAGGAAAGGGCCATTTTCTGGGAACACGAAGGAAATAAAGCAGTTCGCCACGAAAATTTCAAGTTAGTTTCTAAGTGGAATAAAAATGAAGAATACGCTTGGGAATTATACGATATGAATACCGATCGTAGCGAAACCAATGATTTATCGAAAGAGATGCCAGCAAAAGTTAAAGAATTAGAAAGTAAGTGGATGGCATGGGCAAAAAAAGCAGGAGTTCGTAATTGGGATACAAAAGAATTGGTGCAATGAAGCCTACTCTCTTATTTATCATTACTGCATTTTGTATTTGGGCCGCTTCCTCCTGCTCCAATAAAAAGCGGACTACTCCGAAAGTTGTCTCAGAAACAACAATGCAAGAAGTTTATGAGGAGATACAAACACCCTTTAAATATGGTGTTGTGTTTCAGCATCCTGACACTACAAAACTCATAGACTCTCCCACTATTTTTCGAGAAAATGATAGCTGGCATATGACTTATATTGTTTTTGATGGGCAAGGCTATGAAACCTGGCTGGCCGAAAGCAAGGATTTACTTAGTTGGGAATCAAAAGGAAAAATCTTATCCTTCACAGAAAACACTTGGGATGCTAATCAAAAGGCAGGATATGTTTCATTGGTCAATTATGATTGGGGTGGCAATTATAATGTAGAAAAACATGATGATCGTTACTGGATGACCTATTTGGGAGGAAATACCACAGGTTATGAAGCAGGGGTTTTGAAGGTTGGCTTGGCTGACACCAAAAACCTAACCGCAGTTGAAAAATGGAATACGAACAATGCTCCAATTTTATCTCCCGAAGATAACGGTGTACGCTGGTTCGAAGACAAAACCATTTACAAGAGTTTGGTTATCAAGGATACGCTATTACATACCGGTTATAAATATATAATGTATTACAATGCGAAAGGCAAGGGAGATTTTGAAAGCATAGCCATGGCTGTTTCAGATGATATGATGTCATGGCAGCGTTTTGGCGAAGACCCAATAATTACTAGAAATAAAGGAATATGCGGAGATGCACAAATCGCCAAATTTAACGATCTATATATCATGTTTTATTTTGGTGCCTTCTGGAAACCTGATGCCTTTGAGCGTTTTGCCTGTTCTTATGATTTAGTAAATTGGACCGATTGGCAAGGACCTGATTTAATTGCACCCTCAGAACCATATGACAATACATATGCTCATAAACCTTGGGTAATTAAATGGAACGATGTAGTTTATCATTTTTACAATGCTGTTGGCAACCAAGGTCGTGTAGTTGCTTTGGCAACCTCAAAAGAATTAAAAAAAGAATAAACACATATTTATTAATAGGTTAGGATCGATCCTTCTCAACCAAAGCATTAAACCTTTAGCAATTAAAGAAATAAAAAATCCCTGATTGCTCAGGGATTTTTAAGTTTGTTGCGAAGCGATTAAACAATCGGCTTCATTGCAGTCATAGACTCTCGTAATTGAGTCCCTACAATTTCAACCGGATGTTCTCGTAAGGCTTTGTTCACAGCAATTAGTTTTGCATTGTCGACACTATTTCCTTCACCGTATGTTTTACCAATCACATCTGTATCGATACCCTTCATAAAGTCAGTCAACAATGGTTTACAAGCGTGATCAAACAAATAACAGCCATATTCGGCAGTATCAGAAATTACACGGTTCATTTCAAACAATTTCTTTCGTGCAATGGTATTGGCAATTAATGGGGTTTCATGAAGCGACTCATAGTATGCTGATTCGGCAATAATTCCAGAGTCGGTCATTGCTTCAAACGCCAATTCTACACCTGCTCTTACCATAGCAACCATCAGTACACCATTATCATAAAACTCCTGCTCACTTATTTCTTGATCTGAAGCTGACGTTTTTTCAAATGCAGTTTCACCAGTAGCTGCTCTCCAAGACAACAGATTTTTATCATCGTTCGCCCAGTCTTCCATCATTGTTTTTGAAAAATGACCCGTCATAATATCATCCATGTGTTTTTGGAATAAAGGACGCATAATATCTTTTAATTCTTCCGCTAAATCAAAGGCTTTTATTTTGGCAGGATTTGAAAGACGGTCCATCATATTGGTAATACCGCCATATTTCATTCCTTCCGTAATAGTTTCCCATCCGTATTGAATAAGCTTTGAAGCGTATCCTGCATCGATTCCTTTTTCAATCATCTTATCAAAACACAAGATGCTTCCTGTCTGTAAGAGTCCACATAGAATGGTTTGCTCCCCCATTAAATCAGATTTAACTTCTGCTACGAAAGAAGACATTAAAACTCCAGCCCTATGACCGCCAGTTCCGACAGCATAAGCTTTTGCTTGTTCTAAACCTTTTTTTTGCGGATCATTGTCTGGATGTACAGCAATCAAAGTTGGAACTCCGAATCCTCTTTTATACTCTTCACGCACTTCAGAGCCTGGGCATTTTGGTGCAACCATAATAACCGTTAAGTCTTCACGAATTTGCATCCCTTCTTCAACAATATTGAATCCATGAGAATACGATAAGGTTGCCCCTTTTTTCATCAATGGCATAATTGCACTCACAACAGCCGTATGCTGCTTATCTGGGGTCAGATTAATAACTACATCAGCATCTGGTATTAACTCTTCATAAGTACCAACGGTAAAGGCGTTTTCAGAAGCATTCTTAAAAGATTGTCTTTGCTCTTTAATTGCAGCATCGCGCAAAGTATAAGAGATATCTAGTCCTGAATCTCTCATATTTAAGCCTTGATTTAAGCCTTGAGCGCCGCAACCGACGATTACGATTTTCTTCCCTTTTAAAGCAGATACGCCATCTGAAAATTCATTTGATTCCATAAATCTACATTCTCCTAACTGCGTTAATTTATCTCTTAAGGATAGTGTATTGAAATAATTTGCCATTGAATAATTGTTTTGATTTCATTCCCACACTTGTACTGAACTCGTTTCAGCAAAGGCAAGAAATCTATTAGTTTTTTCTTTAAATAATAATTTAATTCGGTTGAAATTCTTCTAACATTGCGGAGATTTGCATTTCTTCTTTAGAAACAGCTATACGACCAGAACGAACAAACTGCATAATACCAAAAGGTTTTAATTGATCATACATTTCGTCAATTTCTTGTCTACGACCAGATTTAGCAAGAACGAAAAAATCTCTTGCCACGGTTACAATTTGCGAATTACTTTCTTTTATGATATTCTGTATTCTTCGCTCATCAAACAACAAAGCAGAATCTATTTTAAACAAAACTGATTCTTGATAAATAGTCTCATCGTCCGTATGATAAAAGGCTTTAATGACCTCAATTTGCTTCTCTAATTGACCCACTATATTATTCACCCACTTTTCCGTAGTGTTTACAACTATAGTAAATTTAGATACGTCATCAATTTCTGATTTAGAAACATTTAAACTCTCTATATTAATGTGTCGCTTTAAAAATATTCCGGATATTCTATTCAGCAAACCCACGTTATTTTCGGAGTAAACTGATATGGTAAACCATTGCTTTTCCATTATTCTTATTTTATTCTAACAGCTATAATTAAACCTGTAGACCAGTTCATTTTGGTCAAGTTAAAATCTTCTCTTTTTTCTAAATAGCTAATCAATCTCTTGACAAATTCATTATGTCCATCAGGCCAATTGGGTTGAGCAGACATATCATCAATGATATAAAAACCTCCTATATTAATGTGTTCTAAAATCTCATTTATTTCACTATACTTTCCAGGCCATGCATCTGCAAAAACTAGATCAAATTTAGCACCCGTATAATTTTGTATCCACATGGATCCGTCCTCACATACGATTTCGATTCTTTCATCTTTCCCGAAATACTCAGAAGCGATAGTGATCAGTTCTTGATCATTATCTACGGTAATCAAACTTGCACGTGCATCCATTCCGTCAATCATCCAAGATAGTGATAAGCCTATTCCAGTTCCTAATTCTAAAAATTTTCCAGCTGGTTTACTTGAAATTAAAGTTTTTAACAATGTACCGATATACAAATCAGAAGGCATTGTAAACCCAATTTCATTAGATTTACGCTCTATTTTAGCATGATTAGTCGGTATGTCTTGTATGTTTGAATCGTTCATTTACATTGTCTTCGGTTATCTCTGACATTATTTCTTATTCTGGTTATTTCAATCGTATATCTGAAACTGACGCTCCTGAGGGAATCATCGGAAATACGTTGCCTTCTTTTTCCACTTTCACTTCTAAGAAATACGGTTTATCAGACGCAATCATTTCTTGAATGGTTTTCTTCAAATCTTTACGTTCACTAACTCTTTTTGACTCGATGTGATAACCTTCAGCAATTTTTACAAAATCAGGATTCACCATTACTGTTGATGCATAGCGTTTATCAAAAAACAATTCTTGCCATTGTCGCACCATACCCAAATGATCATTATTTAATACAACAATTTTCACAGGTATCTGATGTTGAAAAATTACACCTAACTCTTGAATAGTCATTTGATAGCCACCATCACCAATAATTGCTACCACTTCACGATCCATAGCTCCTTGTTTTGCTCCAATAGCGGCTGGTAATGCAAAACCCATAGTGCCAAGTCCTCCAGAAGTAATATTACTTTTTGATTCTTCAAATTTCGCATAGCGACAAGCCATCATTTGATGCTGCCCTACATCGGTTACAATGACCGCTTTATTTTTAGAAGCAATATTAATCTCTTCAATCACCTCACCCATGGTCAATCCTTCTTTCGTTGGATGAATTTCATTTTTGATTACGGTATCGAATTCAATTTGATATTTTTTCTTAAACTCATTGTGCCAATCTTCATGCGAATTCTTATTGAGCTTAGGTAACAACAATGATAATGTTTCTTTAGAATTTCCTAAAACAGCAACATCGGCATTTACATTTTTATTAATTTCAGCAGGATCAATTTCAAAATGAATCACTTTTGCTTGCTTGGCATAAGTATCTAAACTACCTGTCACGCGATCATCAAAGCGCATACCAATTGCAATTAACAAATCACATTCGTTCGTTAATACATTTGGACCATAGTTGCCGTGCATACCGACCATACCGACATTTAGCGGATGACTTGTCGGAATTGCAGATTCGCCCATAATTGTCCATGCGGCAGGAATTCCAGCTTTTTCAATTACCGCCTTCAATTCTACTTCGGCTTCCCCAAGAATCACTCCTTGACCCCATACAATAAAAGGCTTTTTAGCATTGTTAATCAAATCAGCCGCCGCCTCAATAGAACCTTCATTTGGCTTCGGAGTAGGTATATAGCTCCGCACCCCTTTACATTTTTTATATGAAAATTCGAATTCATCGAATTGTGCATTCTTTGTGATATCAATCAAAACTGGTCCTGGTCGACCCGATTTAGCAATATAGAATGCCTTTGCCATTATTTTAGGAATCTCAGAGGCTTTGGTAATTTGATAATTCCATTTCGTTACAGGAGTAGAAATTCCAATAATGTCAGTCTCCTGAAAGGCATCAGAACCTAATAAATGCCTCGGGACTTGACCTGTAATACAGACCATGGGCGTAGAATCAATCTGAGCATCTGCCAAACCCGTTACGAGGTTTGTTGCTCCTGGCCCAGACGTTGCCATTGCAACTCCTATTTTACCAGAAACCCTAGCATAACCTTGGGCTGCGTGTGTCGCCCCTTGTTCATGACGCGTTAAAATGTGAGTCAGTTTATCTTGAAACTTATACAACTCGTCATATACTGGCATGATGGCTCCACCAGGATAACCGTATAATAAATCAACACCTTCGGCCAATAAGCAATGAATAATAGCTTCTGCCCCAGAAATTTTTATTGTTGATTTCGTTTTTGTTTTGCTTTGCTTTGCTTTTACTGTATCCATAATTCAAAATCAAATGTCAAGATCCAATTCAAATAATTTGCTTGGTACTTTGCTCTATATAACTTTTTCTTAGCTGGTTTCTTAAAATTCATCAGTTACGCAACCTTGTGCAGCTGATGAAACCGAACGCGCATATTTGTATAACACCCCCTTTTTAAACTTTAATTCTGGTTGCACCCACGATTCTTTTCGTTTTGCCAACTCTTCAGATGAAACATCAACGTTTATTGAATTCGTTTCAGCATCAATGGTTATGATATCACCATCTTCCAATAAACCGATAGCGCCACCTTCTTGTGCTTCAGGCGAAATATGACCTACAACAAAGCCATGCGTTCCTCCTGAGAATCTACCATCTGTTATCAATGCAACTTCTTTTCCTAAGCCAGCACCCATAATCGCAGCGGTAGGCTTTAACATTTCTGGCATTCCAGGTCCACCTTTTGGACCTTCGTATCGAATTACAACGACATCACCCTTTTTCACCATTCCTTTTCCAATACCATCGTTAGCCTCATACTCGCTATTAAAAACCTTCGCCGTTCCTTTAAATAAAAGCCCTTCTTTACCTGTGATTTTTGCAACCGACCCATTTTCAGCGAGATTTCCGTAGAGCATACGCAAATGCCCAGTTGCCTTAATAGGATTTTCTAAAGGCATGATTACATCTTGCCCATTTTCTAAATCAGGAACATTTTCTAAATTCTCTGCTAATGTTTTACCGGTAACCGTTAAACAATCGCCATGTAGTAATCCATTCTTTAACAAATACTTTAATACAGCTGGTATACCTCCCACTCTGTGAACATCTTCCATTAAATATTTTCCACTTGGCTTTAAATCTGCAATGAAAGGAGTTGTATCACTAATATGCTGAAAATCTTGAAGGGTAAACATAATATCTGCAGCCCTAGCAATTGCCAAAAAGTGCAAAACCGCATTGGTCGAACCGCCCATTATGGTTACTAAACGTATGGCATTTTCTAATGACTTACGCGTCACAATATCTAATGGCTTGATATCTTTTTCTATCAATAGCCGCATTTGCTTACCTGCAATTAAACACTCCGACTCCTTATTTTCGCTAATCGCTGGATTAGAAGAATTATAAGGCATCGCCATACCCAAAGCTTCGATCGCAGAGGCCATGGTGTTTGCCGTATACATTCCTCCACAAGCTCCTGCCCCCGGAATAGACTTTTTGATAATACTTTTAAATTCAGATTCTTGCATGGTGCCTGCAACCTTTTCGCCCCAAGCCTCAAAAGCAGAGACGATATCTAATTTTCTATCGTTATGGCATCCTGAAGCTATAGTACCACCGTATACCAGAATTGAAGGTCGATTCAATCGTAACATCGCCATTAACGCACCAGGCATGTTTTTATCGCAACCCACCACCGTTACCAAGCCATCATAAGACATTCCCTGAACAACAGCTTCCATTGAATCTGCAATAATATCTCTAGAAGGTAAAGAAAAACGCATTCCTGGAGTTCCCATTGAAATACCATCGCTAATGCCAATTGTATTGAAAATAAGACCCACAGTTTCTTTAGAATTCACTCCTTCTTTTACTAATTTGGCTAAGTCATTCAGGTGCATGTTGCATGGGTTACCTTCATAACCGGTGCTCGCAATACCTATCAACGGTTTTTCGAAATCTTCATCCTTAAAACCAATTGCATATAGCATGGCTTGTGCTGCTGGCTGTGTAGGATCTTGGGTTACTGCTTTACTATATTTATTTAGTTCCATCTAGGTGGTTATTGTGTTCTTTCAATTTCGTAAAATACTCGTTTCTAACAAATATAAAAGTTAAATAAAAGGCCTGTTATCAACAATGACTTTATATATAAATTCAATTTTGTTATATTATTTATAAATATTTGATTGTCAGTAAATTAAAATCACATTCCGTACCATACTCATTAGTTTTCAATTCACCTTAGAACACTAAAAATACTATTCAAAGTCTCAATTTTTCAGCAGGTTTACTGAAATGAATTAAGTTCGGATACATTGATGAAAATAAAGCAACAAAAAAAAGCCTGTATCATTTTTATCTGATACAGGCTTTTCGTTCATTGAAAATCTATATCACCCCTCGCAAGAGACAATAAGAATACCGCTGACTAAAACTTTTTTTATTTTCATTACATCAAACGTACAAAAAAAGCTGCAACCAATACAAGGTTGCAGCTTTTTTATTTAAATTAATTACGCTCTAATTAGTCTACTAAGATATTTTTGGCATCAGACCATGAAGACCCTTGAGCTCTTAAGATATATTTACCAGAAGGTATATGATCTATATCTAAGAAAATAGTAGCTTTTCCGTTCTCTACTTTGAAAACTCTTGGAGCTGTAATCATCTGACCTAAGATATTATACAACACTACATTTACATCTTCTTTTCTTTGAACATTATCAACACCTGCTTTAAGCGGAATTGACTTAAGCTCATCGTTATTATCTGAATTTGCTTTGTTAAGATCAAACTCGATTGCCAAAGTACCACCTGACTGAACAGGAATTGGATATACGGTACTCATTCTAGAACCTATTTGATTTCTTTCTAAAAGGTTACAATTAGCTTTCTCTAAAGTAACAGTATCAGTTGCAACACAATCAATACAGTTAATGGCTTCAACCGTGTAGGTACCAGGCTGATCTACTTGAATCGTTTTCTGATTCGAATCACCAACAATATTACCGTCTTCAGTTGACCAAACATAACTCACGTTATCTTCAACACACTCTTCAAGCGTAACATTAATATCACCTTCAGTATAAAAACCATCACCACCTTCAACATAGAACCAACCTGAGGCGCCGAATCCTGTTCTTACCATATCTGCTCCAATACCCATTTGAAAGGCTGCACCTTTAACAGATAAATTAAAAACACCGTGATCACGTGAGGTTATCGTACCTGACCAAGTGGTCCAATACTCCCAGTCTGAAGTATCATACTGCTGACAAGCATTTGCTTTAGGGCTATTGATCGGAGCAATTTGAGTATAACCAGTCATCATCGCATCAACTTCAATAACATCTTTTCCATTACTTGCAGTTGCCGTGTAATGTACAGAACCATCTTCTAATCTTTCAAATTTTTGCTCTGAAGCTACGAACTTAAAGTTCTCAACACTACCTGTTGAAACCAAGTAGACTTCAAAGTCACCCGTAGGACCGTAACATCTTTCTTGTTTTTTAATAGGATAAACACATCCACCAGGACAATCAGCAACATCATCAAGAATATTTGCAGTAAGTTCTACAATTTCATCTTCACAAATTTCGCCGTTCTCACCAGCATCAACTACAATGTCACATATTTCAATTAAACCTGCATCAATAGTAGGAATATCAATATCCTCAACCTTAAAGCATTGCGTAATTCCGTTGTTATTAGCATCAGAATCTTGAGCGTCATCACCTGAATTACTAGCGGTAAATTCAAGTAATTCAGAGGTATCTTCAAAACTTACAAAATAGTATCCTGAATTAGGGCAAACCTCAAAGTTATATGAGCCCGCGTTACCTGAAGCGTCATCAGTAGTTACAGTTGTCGCAACTTCAGTACCATTACATTCGTACAAAGTAACGATTACATCATTGATACCAGCTGCTCCATCGTCTTGAAGTCCGTTTTCATTTTCATCAAACCAAACATAGTTACCAATGTTTACCTTATCAGAAACATTAACTATTACGTCATCAGATGCCTCACAGCCTTCTTCAGAAGTTACAGTTACTGAATACATCGAATCAAAATTCGGCGTTACTTTGATAGAAGCAGTTGTTTCACCGGTACTCCATAAATATGTTCCACCACCTGTTGCCGTTAACATTGCTTCTTCACCTTTACAAATCGTAAGATCATCACCGGCATCAGCCATAACTTCTTGGTTTACCATTACTATTACTTCATCAGATGCCTCACAGCCTTCATCAGAAGTTACAGATACGGTATACGTTGTTTCTGTTGTTGGTAATACTTTAATAGAAGCTGTAGTTTCACCTGTACTCCATAAATAAGTTCCACCACCTGTTGCCGTTAACATTGCTTCTTCACCAGCACATACAGTTACGTCGTCACCTGCATTGGCTATAACTTCATTATTAATCATCACGATTACTTCATCAGTAGCTTTACAGCCTAAATCTGAAGTTACAGTAACGCTATATGTAGTTTCTGTAGTTGGAGAAACTTTGATCGAAGCATCTGTTTCACCTGTATTCCATAAATAAGTTCCACCACCTGTTGCAGTTAACATAACTTCTTCACCTGCACAAATAGTAACATCGTCACCTGCATTTGCCTCAGGCGCAGCGCTACGAATTATTTTAATTGAGCCTGACAAGTCAAAACAACCTACTAAATCATTAGCATTAGCACCTAAGGTAGCACCTTGCAATCCGTCTTCAAAAGATAAGTTCCATAAAAGACATGTACCTGCACCAGCACCATCAAAATCAATTGCAATTAAATCTTCAAAAGTAGCTGGAAGGCCTAAGATATTTCCGTCAGAATCAGTAACTACAAAAGTATTATTTGCACCCATTAGTTCACCTGAAACACGAACAACCTTGTCGTTAAGATAATCAGCTTCACCATCAATACAAAAATTAACTCCACCTTCAATTACATATGCTTTAGGTGTTGAAACATTTACTGTCACCGTATCTGTAGCCTCACAAAGATCATTGGTTACCGTAACAGAATATTCTGTTGTAGCTTCAGGACTAACCAAAATGGTCTGGGTAGTTTCACCTGTTGACCAAAGATAAGTTCCTTCACCTTCTACGCTTAATGTAGTTTCTTCGCTTGTACAAATAGTTATATCATCACCAGCATCTGCCTTCGCATCACCTATAGTAACTTTAACTGTATCGGTTGCAGTACAACCCTTACAATCAGTTGCAGTAACTGTATATTCACCAGATTCAGTAACCGTAATTGATTCTGTTGTTTCACCAGTTGACCAAAGGTATGATATGCTCGAAGTTGTATTGTCAATTGTTTGTGGAACAAGATTACCAAACCATTCTGTACATTCACCGAAAGCACCACCAGTCCAAGCTCCTAGTCCAAATTGATTTGAATCGAAACCAGCACCATTTGCTAAAATGTAATGAGCGTTAAATCGTGTTCCAACAGATTGAGGAACACCATCAACTGTAATTGCACCAATAAATGATCGGTAATATGTTTCCGGACCTGAAATACCATCTAAATAACATGAAGCACTCCAAGTAGTTCCAGAAGTTTCTTTATCCGACAATTCTATATCAACGGTAGCAACTCTACCATTTTGATCTATAACACTACCTGTTATGGTAGCTGTATCATTATCGTATTCATTTAAGATTAGGTCATTGCCAGCACTCCATACATAATCGATGCCTTTACAACCATCACCTTTTTGAAAAATAACACCAGGATCAGCTGTAAAACAACCAACCTCGGTATTAGAATTTACAATTTTATAAGAAGAAACAATTGTCGAACAATCCGCTTCATTTTCTGCGTTTGCAGTTAATATAATTTCTTCAAGAGAACAATTGCTCTGATCATCACCTGCATCAACAGTCAACGTACATTCTTCTTCACAAGAAGAAAATATTTTCAAATCATCTAAATCCCAAGCTGAAACTTCAGCGCCATTACAAATTGGATCATAACTATATAATTCAAACGTAAAGTTGCTAGAAGTACCTTCAGCAACTGTAAAATCTTCTAAATGATTAAAATTAAATTCAGAGGTATACCACGATTGTGTTGTCGCTAAATCTGATAATCTATAAATTTCTGATCCATCTTTAAGAACACGAATACCAAATTTAGTTGGGTAGTTATTCAACCCAGTATTCGATGTAAAACCGTCTGCACTCCAAAGATAGTTATGAGGAGCTAACTGTTTAAACGATATTCCATCAAGTCTGCTCGCTTTACCATTTTCAGCTTGCAATTCTACATCAACTCGAATTGCTAGCGTGTGATTTGATGTATAAAATGCATCAGTACTAGATTGAAAACAAGCTGCATCACCAGCATTACCTTGTTCATCGTCTGTACAAGAATGTTTTCCTGTTGTTCTGTAAATTTGACTTCCAGAAACAGAAGAGCAAGATGCGTGTGGAGTGGCAATAAATTCTGAATATTCCCAAGGAGAATTATCATTAGAAAAAGAAGCACACTCATTAAAATCATAGGTTAAGGTTTCAGTAGCCTCAGAAAAAGAGTTTGTTTGAAACGCTTGGATATTTGATACTCCACCGAGGTACAGTATAATTATCAGCATCGGAGTTAATAAACTAGATTTCCTTAAAGCAGGTCTAGTTTTAAAATTAAAGGGTTTGGGTAATTTTGTTATCATGTTTTACTATTTAATAATTAGTGTTAAGTTATTTTAGATTTGTAAAACGGCACGTAATTGGTGCTATTAACAATCTTAGGTTAACTACCGCTTTATTCGTTAAAGATTCAATAGGAATTAAAGTTGATGAGGTATTCATCTAAAGAGACTACCTTGTTTAGATGGGTTCGTGTAGTGTAGATCTTCATAAATAGCATATTAGTAGGTTAATATGAATCAAATTTAGCGAAGACTTATAAGTAAAAAGAAAGAATATAAAATTTTCGATAAGACCAAAGAATTCATCTTTCAACAACATTCAAAAGAACCGATTGTCGATTTGAATTTCAGGTGAAATGCAGAATTAAGAAATTAGATACTATTTAGAACCAGTCAATTAGCCCTTTATTAATCGAAAAGAAATATGATCTCCATACTTTTTTTGAGCTACTATGGATATAGCTTTGTCAGAGAGCTGTAATATTCTTGGATAGCCACCAGTTGTTTGACCATCTTTCATCAAGATGATTAACTTTCCTGATGGTGTTAATTGAACTGTGCCAGGCAAAGTCGCAGAAGTTAACATTGTATGAGAATGCCCTTGAATTTCTTCTTCCAGTTGATACGCCATTCGATTATACTCCTTGGCAACTGAATATTCAGTCGAAAACAAATGCTTTAATTGTTCGTCATTTAGTAATTCAAATTCAGGTCCGATGGCCACATCAAGCGATTGTTCATCTAAGAAAGAATCTACTTTTATTTCTGAAATTTTAGCATTAAAATCTACAACTGAATCATAGGCTAATTCTGAATGGTCAACTAAGTGGCTTTTAATTGTCAACGGAAAATAAAAAGATTGACTTCCTAAAACAGAGGGTTCTTTGAATCCATTTTTTATTGCTAAATAATTACGAAAGCCTTTTTTCAATCTTCCGTAAGAAAGAATATCTCCTTTTTCAATTTTATAAATTTTAAAATGCTGAATTGGGTTGTTATTTAAAGTAACAGATATATCTGCGCCGCCAATTGCTATAAAGGTTTCTTCTTCAAATTCAAGTGTTGGGCCAGTCATGGTAATTTCCATTACCGCGGCATTTGCTTTATTATCTAAAAGCAAATTCAATTTCGAAGCAGAAAAAGAATCCATAAAACCTGAAACAGGAACACCTTTATTTAGGTAGCCTAATCGCCCAGAATCTTGTATCGTGGAGTAAAAACCTGATTTTAGAACCTTAAGCATTCCATTTTGTTTTTTCTAGTTCATAAATACCCACTTCTCCTTCAATTTTGTGTAAATCATGTTCTGCATGTGTAATAGAATAGAATTGCACTTTATCACCTACAGAAACAAAACAAGGGTTTTCACTTATCGGATTAAACATCGGCACCGAACAATTACCAATGATGTTCCACCCTCCAGGAGATTCTTGCGGATAAATTCCGGTTTGCTTCCCGGCTAAACCAACAGCTCCTTTCGAAACTTTTAGACGAGGCGTAGACTTTCGTGGCACCTCTAATCGCTGGGGTAACCCACCTAAGTACATAAAGCCCGGTAAGAAACCAATACCATAAACTGTGTATATATGATCAGTATGTGTTTGAATAACTTTTTCAACTGACATTTCAAGATTTTCGCTTACTTCAATTAAATCAATGCCAAATTCTAAATCGTAACAAACCGGTAATCGCCAAAGATATCGCTGCTTTGGTTCAATGGTATCACTTTCTAAATACCATTTTCTTAATCTTTGCTTTAACTTTGCAAAATCGATGGGTTTTTCTCTAAGAATTAATGTGATGGAGTTGTAGGCAGGTACAATTTCCCATTTCATGCTATTTAGACAGTTCGATTCCAAGTAATGCGTAAATTGTAGAATGTCATCTAAAATAGCTTCTTGAACCTCATTGGGCCATTCTACTAAAATTGCATGAACGCCAAAGGGTCGTATGGAGAGTGAATACTTACTCAAGCTATTACAATATTATGGATTGATAGTTGGTTTGAAAGATACATTAATATTTGCAAAGCAGAAGCAGTATCACCATGCACGCAATAGGTATCTGCATTGATTTGAATTTTTGTGCCATTTTCAGTAATAACTTGTTTTTTATGAACCATTAAAAGCAGACGTGCCAAAACACTTTTGGGATCCTCCAACACCGCATTTGCAAATTTTCTAGAAACCAAAGATAGGTCTGCATTATAGTTTCTATCTAGAAATGCTTCTCTTCTTATATGAAAACCCTGTTTTAAGGCTTCTTTTTCTACCACCGAACCATATGGTACATATAAATAAGCCGACTCTTTATACGCTATAACCGCTTTTAGAAAAATTTTTGCTAAAAGCAAGTCCTTAGCTATATCATTATAAAGTGCACCGTGTGGCTTAATATGGTTCATCTTTACATTCTTACTTTTTGCAATGCTTAGCAAATTTTCAACCTGCTCTTGAACCGAAGCGATTAATTCATCTTCAGAAATGCCTATCGATTCTCTACCGAAATTTTCCTTATCGGGATACGATGGATGGGCACCTACTTTAATTTTATATTGTTTTGCAAGTAAAACCACTTCGTTCATACTTAACTGATCTCCTGCATGACCTCCGCAAGCAATATTGCATGAAGAAATAAAAGGTAATAATTGCGATTCATTGCCTAAGCCCTCACCTATATCACAGTTTATATCAATACGAATTTGTTTCATTTAAAAAAGTCCGATTACTTTAAGAATACTCTTGGCACCTAATAGAATTGCCAAGGCAATAATTATGAATCCGATTATGTTCTGTGTTATCGTATTTTTATAGGCACCCATTACTGATGTTCTATTCACAACCCATAATAAAAAAATGGCAATTACCGGTAGTAAAATACCATTTGCAATTTGAGCGAACTTAATAATGTCAATTGGTTTGATACCCAAAGACATGAAAATTACGCCTAGACCAAGAATAAACATCCAAACCAATTTGAATTTAAAATGTTGCAGCCCTACTTTCCAACCAAAACAGCTATTTGCTACATAAGCAGCAGCTAAAGGCGCGGTAATTGCAGAAGTTACCCCCGCAGCAAAAAGACCAATTCCCATAAAATATTTTGCCGCATCACCATAAAGTGGCCGCAAGCCTTTAGCCAAATCTAGTACAGATTTTACTTCACCGCCTTGAATCGTGGTAGCTGCAATCATAATTGCCATAGAAACCAAACCACCTAAGGTAATAGAAATATAGGTATCTCTTCTAACTGCCTTTAAATCTTCAACAGATTTCCATTTTTCACTTACCAACGAAGCATGTAAGAACAAATTATAAGGAACAATGGTAGTGCCAACCAGGGCAATAATAGTCAAAATTCCATCTTGAGGAATAGAAGGAATAAAAAGTCCCTTTACAATTTCAATTAGATTAGGTTTGGTAATTACTGCGGTAATTAAAAAGGAGAGACTCATTACAATGACTAATGAAACTAAGACTTTCTCAATGACCTTGTAACTACCTATATATAACAAAGCAAAGGCGCAAAGACCAATAAGCCATGGATAGAGCTTTATTAATGCTGTTCCAAAAATCGCTTCTAATCCTAATGCTGCTCCACCGATGTTTCCGGCTTCGTAGGCCGCGTTACCAATTACTATGGCTCCCAGAATAATAGCAATGACCAAGTTTCTAACCCATCGATTTCTTAATTCCTTTTTAATAACATCGGCTAAGCCTCTTTGAGTAATAATTCCTAATCGGGCAGCCATTTCTTGCAAAACAATAGTTGCTGCAACTGAACATAGCATTGCCCACAACAGCGCATACCCAAATTCAACCCCAGCTAAGGTGCATGCCGTTACCGTTCCAGGCCCAATGAAAGCAGCAGCCACTAAAACTCCGGGACCTATTTTTTTAAACATATAGCTTTTGTTCTATTCCTTTCCTGTAAATATATGAGGTTATACCAAGCAAGTCACATTTTTATTTTGAAATATGACCATGGCGTTTAACCTAAAATTCGTACCGTTCATCTAAAAATTTGCAGTTCGTCTAAAAGTGGGGTGTCATACATCGGACTTATATACTATTTCAAAAACGGCTGGGTTATACTAGTCCCAAATCAAAATTAACCTACGTATATGACCTGTTTAGAATGTAACATAGCACTAGGTTATCTAGACCATAAAAATTCGATGGATTCCCTCGGAATTGAACTATGCGATCAACATAGATCAAGAATGGAAAAGTTAATCAAACAAAACGGAACACCACTTGAAGCAGTACAATTGTACTATGGCTTGAAAGAAGAAAATGTTAATGCCATGTTAGAATGGTGGGATGGTAAAAAATCAGTTGACATTGCTATTTCAAGAGTGCGATTGAATATAGAAATTGATTGCGAATATCACATGATGACCCATGAACAGGCAATCAACGACCTAGAAGAAGCGATGCATTCGTTTCAAAACGGCTTCACCACTATTCGAATTCCGCACGTATTAATAAAGCATTATTTAAAGGAAACCGTTCTAAATATTATTGGCATTATGGAAGGCCTACGTGCTAACATAAAAGTCATATAATCTAAAAAAACATTGAACATGTCAAGTTATAAAAAGATTTTGAAAATGCCGTTGCGAGTTTCCTTAGCCGTTTTATTATCGGGGGTAATTGCTAAGATGTTAGAATGGCCATATGCTAAAGAAATTATATTATATAGTTTTATAATTGTAGGTCTATTATACGCGACTCGATTTATCAATAAACAAGAAAAACTATTTATCGACTACACAAAATTGGCATTAGTCACGTTCTTTTCACTTTATGGAATTTTCACAATTTTAGAATTTTCTCATACACTATTTTTCCTAATCTTAATGACAATAACCTTTGTCATGTGGTTTGTATTAGAAGGGACCGCTTATTTTTTAGATGAAGATCGTAGATCTAAAAACACGACCTACCAAATCTTATGGAATTGTGCCTTAGTTTTAGGAACTCTTGCTATAATTTCTGGTTGTTTACTGCAAATATTAAATTGGGATTATGCCTTTCATTTACTCTCAGTAGGTATCACAGTCGTTGTTGCATATATCCTAAAAGATGTTTTTGTACCCGAAACGACGCATCGAGATGAATCTAGTAGCGAAGAATACCAACTATAGAAGCTAATTCAATAGAAAATCGTCGAAATTCTGTGGAAAGCCGACCAACACCTTAGGTTCTAGTTGCTACCTATTTTAATCATTAATATCTTTGTAGTTCTTATATAAAGATCATGAAAAAAGTACTTTTACTTTTCTGTGTTAACTTTTTTTTATTGTCATTTTCTAGTTTCGGACAAGAAACAACTGCAATGCAGCAGGTAATAACTGCGCATGATGAAGTGATGGCAAAAATGCCTAATCTGGTACAACTAATTAATAAATTACAACCCAAAGTAGACTCCACAAAAACTGGTCAAAAATACCAATCAGCAATTGATGACCTTAAGGCAAGTAATAGCTCAATGATGACTTGGATGCACGGTTTTGGAAATCGATTTACAGCCGATGAAATGTTAAAAGGCAAAAAGCTATCCGAAGAAAAGCAGCTGTGGGTTGCCGAGGAAAAGAAAAAAATTCAAGCTGTTTGTGAAAAAATCGATTCGAGTATTCGAAAAGCGAAAGAGTTGCTGAAAGAATAGGCTAATATCACTTTCAGAGCAAATTGATTTTTTTTAGTACTTAAAGTTTTGTCTAAATCATTTTTTTCTTAAAAACATCCTTCACTTTTATTCGTATCTTTTGTTTTGAAAATCGAATAATTATGAAAAATATTGATCGTCGTAAATGGCTGAGAACTGTTGGTTTATCTGGAGGTTTCGCCCTAGTAGGTGGGCTTGAGAGTCTAGCTTTTGATGTCGCTTCCATTTCAAAAAATCCTAATAGTTTAGTCAAATTAAGCTCTAATGAAAACCCATATGGTCCTTCAAAGCGGGTACGAGAAGTAATCGTCAATAATTTTGATAATGCCTGCCGATATCCCTTTAATATGTTAGGCGATCTTGTACAGAAGATTGCCGAAAAAGAAGGTGTTTCTAAAGATCATATCGTCATTACAGGCGGTTCTACCGAGGGCTTAAAAGCAGTAGGTTTAACCTACGGACTAGATGGAGGAGAGCTAATTGCCGCTGACCCTACTTTTCAATCAATGCTGCGGTATGCTGAAAATTTTGGTGCTTATGTTCATCGCGTTCCTGTTAATAGTCAAATGCAACACGATCTCGAAGCTATGGCTCAACGCGTAAATAATAAAACCCGATTAATTTTTATTTGTAATCCTAATAATCCAACCGGAACGCTGTTAAATGCTAAGGCATTAAAAGATTTTATTAGCGCGGTCGACGAAAAAGCTATGGTTTTTAGCGATGAAGCTTACTATGATTTTATAACAGAACCTGAATATCCTTCGATGACATCTCTAATAAAAGAAGGAAGAAATGTTATTGTTTCTAAAACCTTTTCTAAAGTATTTGGCTTGGCCGGTTTGCGCATTGGCTATCTTATTGCTCGCCCTGACATTGCTTTGCGATTAAAAAATAACGTAATGGCAAATACCAACGTACTAGCAATTCAAGCAGCAAAAGAAGCTTTACGCGATGTTGAATTTTATAAATTCAGTATCGCCAAAACTGATGAAGCCAAAAACATGATTTACAATACTTTAGATGGACTTGGATTAGAATACATAAAATCACATACCAACTTTGTTTTCTTTAAGTCTGGACGGCATATTGAAGAGCTTATTTCAGATATGAAGAAAGAGAATATAATGATTGGGAGACCATTTCCGCCTTTTTATGACTGGGCGCGAATAAGTACTGGAAAAATTGAAGAAGTGGCTCTATTTAGTAAAGCTTTAAAAAAGGTCTTAGGTTAGTTCTGCTACTGGTTACAGTTTGTAATGTAACAATTTACAATATGACGCACTGTTTTTCGTTAAGTTATGATAGTCCCATACTGGCATAATTCATGCAATCAGTAATCTTAAATAACCATGAAAAACTTAGGCATTTTTACCCTTGTACTTTTTTTCCTTCAATTTAACAATGTACGAGCAATAGAAAACCATACCGCTACATCTTGTAAGAATCAGAATTATCTTAAAACTACTATTCAAATTACATATCCGAATAGCAATACCGTTTGGATGGCCCCTGGTTCCGTAAAACTAGAATGGCAAACCACAAACATTCCTGCTAATAAAACCATTCAGTTTTATCTTTCAAAAGATGATATGGTAGTTCAAGAGTTAGGAATTTTTGATAATTTGAACTTTAAACATGAAATTCCCTTAGATAGAGGATTATCAGAAGGTACCAATTACCGCGTTTTTGGCATTGAACTATTCCCCGAAGACAAGAACAACATAGCTAAATATGCAACCTCACTATTCACCATAAAAAAAGCGCCGCGCAAAGAGCAACTTATAGTTAAGGCTGAAGAGGAAAAACCTCAGGTTAGAGAAAATTTTGATGGCAGAAAAATCAACTACGTCAATGAGCTTAATGTTCAAAGTGAAAACATAAATATTAGTATTTGGGATCATGGGCGAAAAGACGGCGATATTGTATCTATCTATTTAAATGGTGAAGCAATAGTTTCTAAATACCACCTAGAATATCAGAAAAAGGTTTTTGAGCTAAAATTAGATCCAACGAAGTCTAATGACTTATTTCTATATGCTCACAATTTAGGTAAATTCCCCCCTAATACTGTATCTATCGAAATAACAGATGGTAAAGTGGCTGAAAACATTGTTTTAAACTCTGATCTTAAGAGTTGTGAAGCTGTTTTGATAAATGTTCTGAAATAGACTATTTCAATTACATTACTCTTCTTAAAGAAACTAAATTAGCATTAACCACTACTTTTCGCTAGATCTGTTGTTTCTTTACTTCATTAACATTCGATAAAAGAACACTTTTTGGGGTTTTGAAGTAAATTCATATTTCCCATTCAAAGAAGAAAATACACCCCTTATCTGGTATTTTACAATGCGTCGAGTATTTGACTCGTTGCTCGATTCAAAACTTCCTAGACTGCAATCTTCCCGTTTTATATATAAACCCAAATGTTATGGAAGATAAAACTACAATTAATGATTATTTGGTTTATTCGTATTGTGCCTTTTGTTTTTTATGGGCTATTTATCTGTTATTTTTCGCAGATCTATAAAAACAAATAACATACGTTTTAAATTTATGATTTGAATGGGTTAAGAAATTGTGCCTTCTTAACCCATTTTTAAACCATTATTTCTTCGAGGAATTTGGTAAAGATCTTGCAGCAAGATATTCGTTACAGCTTAAAATCTCGAACTGCTCTTACTTTAAACTTTCGGTGCTCAACGCTTTTATTGTAATGATAAGTGCTATTACCGTTACTAAAGCGCACCAGTCGCGCTTGATAGGTATCGAATTCTGTTGAACTCCAATATAATTCATTAGCAAATTGTCCGGTATTCTTCGCTCCTTGCCCAACAGACTTATACATCAACACTAATTCTTCAAAAGTTGGTAATCGCCAACCATCGCCTAATTGCTCATTAATTTTAATAGCTTTTGACCAAGGCATAGGCCCAGCATCTTTTGAATGAACTACTTTTATTTTTTTACTTGAAGCGTCTACAGAGAAAATTATACCTCCTTTATAAGTTTCACCAACTATAAGTTTCGAAAAAGATTTGGCTTGTAATTTTACCGAATCAACTTTAGCATTTTCTCGATCAATTAAATCTGTACGAATTGGTGTTTTATTTTCGTACAATGTCGAGTTTTGCGCTGCAGCACTTGAATCAGTTCTCCAAAAAAACCATAAGCCGAAAATTAGTAAAACCAAAATAGTACCGATTAGCAATCGATTTTTTGAATTCGTTTCTTTATTGTTGTGCACTTGACTATTTGACATTTGGTCTATGTCAGCTTTGAGCTTATCTTGTTGAAGTATTTGTTCTTGTTTATTTTTTTTATTTGCTTCAGCTTTTTCAAAACGAGCCCGCTCTACCTCTACCCTTCTTCTAGTTGCCTTTACTGCCAATTGTCGCTGCTCTACTTCAGCTTTTCGCTTCATTGCTGCTTGAGCCTGCAGTCTTTGGCCTTCTTCTCTTTTTTTGACTTCTGTTTCGTCATTTAAACCTTGGTCAGTATCATGTTTTCGGGGTACTGCTCGTTCTTCAGCAAAATTTGATTTATTATAATTTTTCGATTGTGTGTTAAGGGCGATTTTTTCATTTTCAATATTGCTTTTAGTTTTCTTAAGACCATCAAATGAAGAAATGATCTTCGCTACACCCGTTGTAATATTTTTAAAAGCATGCTCTGGCGAATCCCAATTTTCTATTGGTTTTGCTTCGGTAGGCAAAACTACAAGTTCATTAAAATTAAAATTATAATCATCTGATTTAAAATCGGTATTCCACGGACAATCATCAACTAGTATTGGAATAACCTTTGACTTATTCTCTTTGTAGCTATCAATGACATTTTTAAATTCAAGCTGTTGAATAAATTGAGAATGCATGAACGTATTGCTCAGAAATAATAAATAAAGATCAGTATTTGCAAAGTGATCGAGGTTTTGAGGTGTCCAATGTTTCCCTGACTGAATAGGGTCTTGTTGAAAAATGGTGTAATCGTATTCTTTTAAAATTGGTTTCAAATGATTTAATACATGAAGAAGTACATTGTTATCTTCCCAAGTATAAATCGCAAAAATATGTAGGTGTTTTGTCATTTCTTAAAATGAAAATACTTAAAGCACTCTAATTTAAAGAATAATATGATTAAATCGAACAACGTAATTAAATTATTTTCAAGTAGTTACACTTTTTATAGCAGTAAGAACCTGCAACTAAATCACTAAAATAATGATCAAATCACCCCAACCATCCTTCACGATCTAAACTACGATACTGAATTGCTTCTCCAATATGATTACCATTTACTACCTCAACATTTTCTAAATCAGCTATGGTTCGCGCTACTTTCAAAATACGGTCATAAGCCCTTGCAGAGAGGTTCAGTCGCTCCATAGCGTTTTTCAATAACTCTTTAGAAGGTGTATCAAGTTGACAATGAGCTCGTATTTGCTTGGTATTCATTTGAGCATTGTAATGTACATGCTCAAGCTCAGTAAAACGTTTGGTTTGAATTTCTCGAGCTTCAGTTACGCGTTTTCGAATCGCCACACTACTTTCGCCTTTGCGCTCTTCGCTAAGCTTTTCAAAAGGTACTGGTGTAACTTCAATATGAATATCGATACGATCTAAAAGCGGACCAGAAATTTTGCTTAAGTACCGCTGCATTTCTGCCGGAGAAGAAGTTACGGGCGCATCAGGGTCATTAAAATATCCTCCAGGGCTTGGATTCATACTTGCAATTAACATAAAACTACTGGGGTAGGTTACGGTGAAACGTGCTCTTGAAATTGTTACTTCACGATCTTCCAAAGGTTGGCGTAGCACTTCTAAAACGCCTCTTTTAAATTCGGGTAATTCATCTAAAAATAATACCCCATTATGTGATAAAGATATTTCTCCAGGCTGTGGATACGAGCCGCCACCAACTAATGCAACATCACTTATTGTATGATGCGGACTTCTAAACGGTCGTTGGCTCATTAGCCCAATATTTTTAGTTTTTCCGACAACGCTGTGAATTTTGGTTGTTTCTAAAGCTTCATGCAAAGTCATTGGCGGTAGAATTGACGGTAAGCGTTTTGCTAACATCGTCTTTCCTGCCCCTGGTGGACCAATTAATATCACATTATGGCCACCCGCTGCAGCTATTTCCATGCAGCGTTTGATACTTTCTTGTCCTTTGACATCCGAAAAATCAAATTCTGGGAAATCAAGATTTTTATAAAATTCAGCTCGAGTATCAATAATCGTTCTTTCAAGAGGTGTACTCTTATCAAAAAAATCAATGACTTCACTAATATTATCAACACCAAATACCTTGAGATCGCCAACAATAGCCGCTTCTTTAGCATTTTCTTTGGGGAGGATAAAACCCTCAAAGCCTTCTTCTTGAGCTTTAATAGCAATGGGTAGCGCTCCTTTAATCGGTTGTAAACTTCCATCCAATGAAAGTTCACCCATAATAATGTACTTCGCTAGGTTTTCAGAGTTTATTTGTCCTGATGCAGTTAAAATACCTAGTGCCAAGGTAAGATCATATGCAGAGCCTTCTTTTCTTAAATCGGCTGGAGCCAAATTGAGCGTGATTTTTTTTCCGGGAATTTTATATCCGTTATTTAGTAACGCAGCAGCGATACGATAATTACTCTCTTTAATAGCATTATCTGGTAAACCTACCAGATGATAGCCTACCCCCGTATCTACATTTACTTCGCAGGTTATTGTTTGTGCTTCAACACCAAAAACAGCGCTGCCATAAACTTTTGAAAGCATAGTTTTTCTCTATAAAGAAACTTTTAAGCTTGCAATTTTTATTGCCTTCATAGACATTTGATAGTTTTGAAAAGACATAATACCGCTACGTTAAAAGAGAAAAGACGAGAGACAGATTGTATTTTGAAAATAACTAATAGGAAGACTTTGGAAGTCTTTATTCTCACATCTTAATTCTTATTTCTTTTTAATTCACTCTAAATGTAAGTAAAGATTTCGATTTGAATAGATATACCCTACAAATTGATGAATTTAGTTTACTACAAATGATTTTTTAAGAACAACTGGCCTTCCGTAAATTGAAAAACCTTCTAAAGTTACCTCATACTCACCTGAAACATCAGAAGTGTAAAAAGACAAATCCATTGTTGAACCTTCTAATTTTATGTTTGGTTGCCATAAAAGTTGATCTCTAAAATCTGGAATTCTTTTATTAGCATCTGTAGTATCAGTAGTATCATAGCTTTGCATAAAGTACTTTTTCAAGGGCTTCGGTCGACTTAAGGCTATTTTTGTTATACCATCACCATTGAATAAGTCGAAATAGTTGTTTTCTTTAGTTTCTATATTAACCATACCGAAATACGTTTTTCCGCCCAACCGATACTTTTCACGTACGGTATTAATTCGCTCTACGGTTCGGGTATCAAATTCTAAAACATCATTCGGATTAGGAATCAAAACTCCATCAATATAAACCAAAGCGTCAAATTCAGACTCATAGTAGGTTTCATCAAATGACCTTACCTTAAAAACAAATTCTCCTCGGTCACCTTTTTTAGTCCAAACATTTGGTATGAGTTCTACAATAGTTTCATCGAGGGTTTTAAAACGCGTATACTCCTCTAGATTCACAGTTTCAATGTAAGCCCCACCATAGGGGTCATTTAGCTGATCAAGACTAACAGTATCTGGTTTAACCGCAAAAAAACCATTTTCAATTTGGTTTTGAACACTTCGCTGAACAATAGCTTCTTTCATAGCGGTATTGATATAAAACTTTTTAAACATTAATGAACTATAATCTAGTTGCGGATCTACTTCTAGTTTGATTTCATATAAGCCTTTGGGTTCATCTAGCACCTGAAGAATAGCCAAAGGTTCTGTATAATCTTTCGTAATACTGGCATGAAAAACTCCCAAACTATCTGTTCGAACCACTTTTAATTGATAATCTTTACCGGGTATACTCACAGCTATTTTTTTATCGATAATTGAAGCTGAGCCGTCTCTAGATTGTAAATGACCTTTTATAAGTTCTCCCTCTATTTCGGGGCCAAATGTTATTTCATCATAGTACAAGGTTGAATTAGCAGTTCGTTTTTGATGCCATTCGATGTATGATTCAGGAGTATGTTTGCCATTATTCGCTATCATTTCCTTTTTTCGAACCGAAATATTGTAATTACCATAACCAGAAGCACCTCTAAAATTTTTAAGGCCTAATGCTACTTTTGACTTTTTTGCATATACTTCTTTATCTGTAGCAATAACAAATCTCTTATCATCTACAATAGTAGTATTTTCAAATCGCTCACTATTAAGATTGGTTGCATCTGTAGGAGGTAAAATAGCGTCTTGATCACTTTTATAAGGGTTTATTATACTAATATCATCTTGATAAAAGAGATTCATGCTTCCGTTTTTCATCCACCTTGTATATGCCAAGAGCTTATAATTACCGGAGGCTACGGTTGTGGGTACAAAGAAATCACCTTGACCTTGACTTTTTTCTAAACGTATTTTATGGCTAAAAACAACTTCTAGGTTCTCACTAATTAATTCAACATAGGCAACTTTACTAGTATTGCTAGGTTGTTTGGTCTTATCATCTAGGCAGTATACCTTATAAAACAAATACTCACCAGTTAACAACAAAGGAGTATTTGTACTCACATAGACCTTTTCGCTAGGCAAAACCTTGAATCGGTCGTACGTATTTTCTATTGAGACTTGAGCAAAATTCCATGAAGTAGATAGTAAAATCAAACTTGTTAATAACTGTATTCGGGTTTTCATATTCAAGATATTTAAAACGTTAATCAACCCAAAAATCGGGTACTATATTACTACCTAATGTAGTACAATCACCACATTCACGAGCAACTACCAAATAAGGTCCAGCGCACATTTCAGCTCCATCATACTGATCAACATAAGATATTAAGTTTATATTCATGCGTTCAATCAATGATTGCGTACAAGGGTTTGGACCTGCATCACCTTGAAAGCAATAAGAGACATGCTCTAAAGGTGCGGAAAACGGAACACAACTGTTGACATACATTGGTATCGGTTCATCTGGGTAAAAATCACGGTAATCAAAAAACAGCCTGCTTTCAGATACCGAAGCCACTTCAAAATAACCTAATACTTTTTTTTCCTCATCGTTTTGAGCAGTAATATTTCCAGCCAAAAAACCGGGTTGTATTTCTGAAAATACACTATTGGAAGATGTGAAATTCTTTAAATTTTGATAGTATGAAAATGCGTTTGCAGATTGCACTAATTGCTTTACCAAAATACTATATCTATGCGAAAGAATAAAATCATCTTCTGCAATGAAACGTATCGGAAATCGTCTTACTTCACTAGCAGAAAGATTCGCAGAACTATTTTGAATAATCTTCTGAGAATTCAGGGTTTTAAAACATACCTGTTGCTCTTCGTCTCTAGAGGAAACTTCTAAATCATAAATAATTGAAGGGTCGCCAGGGTCAGGATTGCAAGGTTGGTAATTGGTAAGTTTAAAATCAACAGATGTCCAGTTTGGGGCAATTATTTTATAGGTTTCTTCGTATTCATACCGATAGTATTCAGAGTTGCCTGAAGCGTCTTCCCCATCAATATAAATGTTCATTCCCGCTTCACCATTGTCATTGGTTCCTCTTTCCGCGTAAACATTGGTTATTGCTGATTCTTCTTCAAAACTCTCAGATTCAGAAATATATTCTGTACCATCAACTGTCAATACATTTAAAGTGTATTTTACACCTCTAAGCGCAGCGAATGAGAGATTTGAAATATAAGTACCAGCATCAGTTTCTTGAAATGCAAATTCATTTTGTGCTTCATCACGTATCATTACTTGAGCATTTCGCTCTGGTGAAGCAATAGTATCTTCGAACCGAATGGCTCTAGAAAGAATTACTTGGTGTTGTTTATTTTCATTAGTTAAAGAGGCTTGAATCACTAAAGCATTCTCAAAAGTTTCTGATTGAAACTCAAAAGGTTCAACACAAGCCATTAAACTACTTAACATCAAAATGCAAACTAAATATTTTTTCATTGATTTGTTATTCTTCCCAAAAATCGGGTATTACATTACTACCGATAACTGTGCAATCACCACAAATACTAGGTGTTACCCAAAAAGGGCCTTCGCAAATATCAGGTTCACTATTAACTGCAACATGGGCAATAAGACCTAATTTTATTTGAGGTAACAAGGGTCGAGGGCAAGCACCGGGCGGTGGAGGTGGCGGCCCGTCTAATTCTGGGTCCCCTATTTGAGGACTGATTAACCGTTCACAATTCACTCCAAAAAAATAACCAGGCGGCAAATCTTCTCCAGAAAAGAAATCAACATAATTAAAAAACAATCGTTTTTCTGAAACACTTGAAACATCAAAATAACCAACAACGGGTTCATCAGTATCCATAGCTTTTATGTTACCTTCTAAAAAGCCGGGTTGTATTTCACTAAAAACACTTTCACTTTTCGTGAAATTATTTAGATTTTCATAATAAAAATAAGAGTCTATACTTTGTAAAAATTGCTTTACTAAAATACTATATCGATGCGATAAAATATGGTTATTACGGTCGATAAAACGAACATTGTTACGCGACACAATAGGTTTTTCAAGTACCGTTGTGTTTTTAAGATTGATGTTAGCTGAAGCGACCGTTTTGTAACAAACTTGTTGCTCTTCAGATCTTTCAATTAAGTTCACCGCCGGATAAAGTATCGTACCATCATCTAGAAATACCAAATCATCACGCACTATTTCATATTCGCGCGGGTGCCATCTGGGGGCAACAATTTTATAGGTTTCTTCATAGGTGTATCTAAAATAGTTGCTTGTGCCTGTAGCATCTGAACCATCTACATAAATGGCAATTCCATCATCACCTGTAGCATTTGTAGTTCGCTCTGCATAGATGTTATCTAATTGAGATGAGCCGGTAGCTTGTTCAATTTCAGATTGATAAATCTCATTGATGGCCGATATAATATTTAGCTGATAGTTTACACCTACTTGTGCAGCAAAAGCAATATCAGATTGGTAAATACCTGCTTCAATTTCTGTGAAGGAAAATAAATTCCCATCATCATTAGAAATCGTAACCACGGCACCTCTTTCAGGATTTACAATAGTATCTTCTACTGGCCTAAAAGGTAATCCCACGAAATATTCATTCGCAAAAGAAATAATATCTTCAAGATTCGATGCTCGACTCAAAACCACTCTTTGTTTTTTTAATTCATTAGAAATCGTTGCCTCAACAACCAGCACGTTTTCGGCCTTTCGAACTTCAAAATCAAAAGGCTTAACACAGCGTATAAATAACAATACTGTTGCTATTGCTAATAGGTTTCTCATAAACTCATTCTTCCCAAAAATCTGGAACTATATTGCTTCCTAATTTCGAACAATCACCACATGGACTTGGCAATGTTAAGTATGGCCCAGGTGTATCTGCAGTTACATTTTCATTTACTGCTGCGAACACAATAATACCAGCTAAGATACCCTCTATCAAAGGAGATTCACACGAACCATCACAATTTCCCATTCCGTCACAATGATACCCTCTTGTAATTAATTGAGGATTACTTACCGTTTCACAATTTACAGGAAAAGGAGGTAAATCTTCATCAGGAAATAGATCAGCGTAATTAAAGTAAACACGCCTTTCATTTACTGATGCTACTTCAAAATAACCAAGCACTTTTTCATCTTGATCGGTTTCAGATTTGATATTTCCATATAAGAAACCTGGTTGTATTTGTGAAAAAATATTTTCCGATGAAGAAAAATTGCCCAATTGCTGATAATAGGAATATGCATCTTGAGTCTGTGTAAATTGTTTAACTAAAAGACTGTACCGATGCGTCATGATATAATTATCTCGACCAATAAAACGGATTTTGAAATTTTCAACCTTATTTGCTTCTAAGTTTACCGTTGAAGCTTGAATCAATTCAGTTGATACTGCCGAGCCATAACATATGCTTAGATCTTGAACTCGTTGTTTTAAGCCAACTTCATAAAAATTACCATCGCAGGCAATGTAATCGATAACCTCAAATTCAAAAGGATCATACTTAGGCGCAATCACTTTGTAGGTCTCTTCGTATTCAAATCTAAAATAGGAAGATTCGTTACTTGAATTATCTAAACGAATGCTTACTCCTTCTTCACCAAAATCATTTAGCTCGCGTTGCGCCTTTAAATCAATTATTGGTGTATTCTCAGGGCAAATTATTCGTTCAGAATTATATGATCTTCCATCTGCTAAAGCAATATTCAAACGGTACGTTCGCCCTTGGGTTGCACCAAAAACTGTTGTTGAAGTATACAAGCCTGGTTCAGTTTCATTGAATTGATATAGAGTGCCTATATCGTCAGAAATTACTACTTGCGCGCTAGTTTCAGCAATAGAATTCTCTTCTTCAAAGCGAAAAGCTCTTGAGAGTTTTACAGTATGTAGTTTTTGCTCAGTTGTCAATAGGGCATTGATCACCAAAGCATTCTCAAAAGATGCTGTTTTTGCTTCGAAAGGCTCAACGCATCCTACTACCAAAGCAATAAGGCTAAGGCTAAAAAAGATGATATGTAACTTAAAAGGTTTCATTTACGATTTCGTTGACGCTTAAAACTTGAAATTATATGTTATTGACGGTATTGGTACAGCGAAAATTGAACTTTTGAATGCCTTCACTTCTCCTCCTTCTGAAACAAAAAATACGGAATAAGGATTCGCACGACCTAAGACATTGTATACTGAAATATTCCAAAAGCTATGCGCAAATTTTTTAATCTTGTGATTGCCTTCAATATTAATACCTAAATCTAACCTGTAGTAGTCTGGAATTCTAAATTCATTTCTATTGCTATAGAAAACATACTCTGAATTATTGAAATTATATTGACCTATTGGATAAGTTACAGGTCGACCCGTCTGATAAGAAAAATTCATCGATGCGCTATAGCGCCTAGTAAACTTCCAGTTAGCTACCAAACTTACATCATGTGGTTTGTCATAATTCGAAGGAAAGTATTTACCCCCGTTTATTCGTTCCTCTCCAAATTCGCTATCAAACTTTATCAATGATCTTGAATACGTATATCCTAGCCATCCATTTAATTTTCCTGAATTTTTACGCACTAAGAATTCAAGGCCATAAGCTTGACCCTGCCCCTGCAACACTTCTTGTTCTATATTGTCATTCAAAAGCAATTGCGCCCCTGTTTTGAAATCTAAAATATCATCTGCCGTTTTATAATATCCTTCAAGGCTTAATTCGTACATATCATCATCAAAATTTTTGAAAAATCCTAAACTCACTTGATTTGATCGTTGTGGTTTTATGTTTGAATCAGATAGTTTCCAAGTGTCTATTGGTGAAACGGTGGTGGTATTTGAAAGCGTATGAATGTATTGATACATGCTATTAAAGCCTGCTTTAACAGAAAAATTATCAGAAAAGGAATACCTACCCGATAATCTAAATTCAGGACCACCATAAGTTTCTATTACTTCATTCTTGTCGTAATCAACGGTCTCTACTAAAGTAGCTTCATTACGAGGTTGACCATCAGCGTAAACTCCTTGCGAAGAAGCACCTAATGCCATATAAAACGAATAGCGAATACCAGCTTCTACTCCAATTTTGTCTCCTATTTTAATATTATCACTCAAGAAAATAGCACTTTCTAAGGCACGATCGTCCGCAATTTCAAATGGAGAAATAATAGATTCAGGACCCTGTGGTTCAATAAATCCGGGATTTACAGCATACAATTTACTTGAGATACCATAATCAATGGTATGTTCATCATTCCACAAATATTTAAATTTCAACTTTAATTCAGATTCATTTACGCTATAACCAAGGTTAAAATCATTATTGGCTTGCCCATCAAAATCAATTCCGAATGCATATTCACTATTGGTTAGAATTAAACTTCCGTTATTGCGTTCGTTAAACTTGTGTTTCCAATCAAATGTAAATAGACGATTACTGTACCCGTATAAAGAGTCAGAAGTAATGCTGAAGGCATCTTTACTGTAATACCCAGTAACTTTTACTTGGTTATTTTCATTAAGCTTGTGTTTATAATTCGCCACTACATCATAAAAAGATGCTGAACTGTTTTGTAAGGCTTCGTCATCAAGTGCTCTCAAAATCCAATCAGAATAAGCCCCGCGACCCCCAACAACCAAAGAAGATTTATCTTTTACAATAGGAATTTCTAGCATCAAATTCGCAGTAACGGGTCCAATAGAAGCTTCTCCAGAAAATTTTTCAGTACTACCATCAATCGTAGTAATATCAAAAACAGATGATAATCGACCTCCAAATTCTGCAGGTACATTCCCCTTATAAATATCAACTCCTTTGGTTACAAATGGATTCAACGCTTGAAAAATACCAAAAAAGTGTGTGGGGTTATAAACAACACCATTATCTAGCAAAATCAAATTTTGATCGGTTTTACCTCCACGAACATTCAGGCCAGAAGCGCCTTCACCAGCATTTGTAATTCCTGGTAGTGTGGTTGCCACAGATAAAATATTACGTTCACCTAAAACCATCGGTATATCTTTGGTTTCTTCAGATTCAATGGTGGTAGAACCGGTAATTTCTTCCTCAACATTTTTAGCTTTATCTGCTTCAACAACCACCTCATCTAATTGCTCAATACTTTCATTTAAATTAAAATCTAATTGACCTTCGTTGTAAATTAAAATTCTCTTTTGCTGTGATTCAATGCCCAAAGCTTTGGTCTCAAATAGGTTTTCGCCTACTGGTAAATCAATTTCATAAAAACCATTTTCATCTGTAACCGTTCCAATTCGTTTGTTCTTTACAATCATTGATAAATCAACAATAGGTTTTCCTGTTCTTATGTTTCGTACATATCCTGAGAGCTTATACGATTTCTTTTGAGAATCTAAAGATTCTTTTCCTATTCGAACTGTTTCAACTTTTAGTTGTTTAGGTAATTGCTCGTCTGCAAAAAACACAGGATTTAAAGCATTACCTGAATCTTCAGTTTCAGTTATCTGGTTTGTTCTTTGCTTAGTGCTTTCAAAAAATTGATTGGGTAGTTCATCATAAATAATATTATTCTGAGTCAAAATGATTTTTTCATTGTCTAGTATATAAAAATTCAAAATTGTGTTCTGAAACAAGTCCTCAAGCACTTCATTTAAAGCAGTATTTTCATAAGAACCAGAAACCAATTGATCATTTAACCAAGAATCAACATAGTAAAATTGAAAGTCTGTGCGTTCTTCTATGCTGATCAACACATCACTCAACTTGGTATTATCAAAATTCAAAGAGACTTTTATGCTATCGTTTTGAGCTGCCACCCAATTCAAGGTAAAAACAAATAAAAACACCAGAATTACATTTTTCATTTAATCAATAGGTTTAGTCGATACATGCGAAGTAGTGAACAATTTTAACTGTTACTACCAAAAAATTAGGAGCGTATAATAGGTTGATACAATATAAGAAAATAATATTCCATCATAAGAAAAACCTTAATATCAAAGGGCTATAAGAAGAATTTAAATTAAAGATCAAGAACCTGTAGCTAGCCTCATAAGTTATACCTTTGTGAACCAATACCTTAGCTAATTAAGTGTGAAAACTAACTTTGAAGCCGCCTGTTCAATAATCTCTTCTTGATTTAACATCATTGGGCGAAACTCACCATTAAGGTACATTTTGGCTTGATCGTTATAATGACTACTAAAAGGGTTTCCTGATTGACCAGTAGGCAATATGCTCATACTATTTTCAATATCCGAAAAGTCGATGACGCGTCGTGTTGATGGCCCTGAGCCTACCGTATACTTTCCGCTTTCAGAATAACCAAAAGCCATATTATTAATGACTTCACGGGTTCCATTTACCGGAAAAGGACCAACATTAAAAAATGAGCGAAGCGCTTCAACTTGACCTATAGGGTGCGGATGCTCAATGGTATGTACGGTTCCCCAAGTCCATGATAACATATCTTCACCTAAGGTTTGTTCTAAATCGGTTATCGCTTGCTCAAACGATGTTTGAATAATTTGCGCTTGTGTTTCCACTTCTGTTGTACCTAATTTATCCCACCAAACAGAATTTGGTTTTTCTGACATTGGTGCAATAACTCGCTTGTGCAAATGCGTACCCAAAAACTGATTAAACATTTCTGCGCCTAATTCGTCAGCAAAGGTATTTTTTAGAAAAAAATAAACCCATCTATGAAAAATAGTAGCTTCAACACTTTCCAAAGGATAATCACCTTGCCATGCATTTAATTGATCTAAAATTTTTAATTGTTTTTCTGTTAAGTCTTTTACATCAATAGACTTTGCTAAATTTTTTATAATGGAAGGATTTACGGCCGAAGTCACATCAGTAATCATTTTTCCAACCGCCTGTTTATCCCAATCATTTTTAGGTTCTAATAGGGCTACAATTCGCTTGGCTCTATTTTCGGGTAAATAGTAGCCCGGATATTTCATACCCACTATAGTATCAGGCTGATTATTTGCGGAATATACATAGTTCCATGGTGGGTTTATAGCTTGTGGGTTCTCTGAAAATGGTAAGAAAGTTTTTTCTTCTGTCAATTCAGTTGACCTCTCGTAAACAAATTTGGTATTCACAGTATCTGGTATTTGGTATAACCTCGCTGTGGCCCACCAAGCTATATTGCCTTTGGCATCTCCATACATGATATTTAAGCCAGGAGCATGAATATTGGGTAACGCTGCTTCAAACGCGTCGATATCTTTAGCATGACTTATACCATAAATTGATTTCATGGCCTTGTTTTGTCCTTTCGTATATATCCATGACATGCTTATTGGTCGTTCTCCAGTAATCTGATCTGCTATTTCATTTAAAACTGGGCCGTGATTGGTTCTTTTAAAAGTAAAGTCATAGTCATCAGCATCTTTAACTTTAATCCTTCTTGAAACTAATTCAAAGTCTACCCAGGTCGATTTACTTTTATATTGATTGCTATTGGCAGGATTCTCTTCTTCATAATAGAAATCCACATCATCATTTTCAAACATGGTGATGCCATAGGCCGTAGCTCTGTTATGAGCTAATAATGGAAAAGGAATACCTGCAATATGATACCCATATTGCTCGTAATTTGGGGCATTGACATGCGCCTCATACCATACTGATGGCTGTGAAAAACCAATATGCGGATCGTTCGCTAAAATCACTTTCCCATTTTTCGTTTTTTCAGGGGCAATCACCCAGCTATTACTGCCTTCAAATAATGGAATAGAAATTTCACCCAAAGCCTCGGTCAACATTGCAGTAATATTATTTTGAATGGAATCTTTTGCTTCTTTTTTGTAGTTCTTTATCCAGGTTGTATTTGGGCTTACATCTATTTCTAAATCTGTAAGGTACTCAACACCTAATTTATTTCTGAGATTACTTAAAAAAGGATCTGTCTTATGAGCCATCGCAAAACTAAAAGCCATATAACCCATGGTATTATAAATATCCTTGAGTTGAAAAGGTTTTCTTTCTAATCCGGTTAAATAAAATTCAACTGGTTTTGGCCCTTCCGCGATAAATTGGTTAATACCATCTAAATAGGCTTGTGAAAGTTGTGCCTCATCACTATTGACATCCAATTGAGCTACAGTCTGTTTTGAATTTTCGTCTATCCCTAGCGAAAGGAAGAACTTGTCGGTTGTGAGCATATCTTTGCCGAACACTTCAGACAAGCCACCACTACCAATACGGCGAAGCAACTCCATTTGCCATAGTCGATCTTGCGCGTGTACGAAGCCTAAAGCACGAAAAGCATCTTTTTCGGTTGTTCCATAAATATGCGGAATTCCGTAAGCATCATAGTACACATTTACCTCTTCTGAAAGATTTGCCAATTGCTGCTCTCCTTCATAATTTGGTTTTAAGGTATAGGCAAAAATACCTGCGCTAATTGCCAAGAGGCCTATCATAGCCATTAGTATAAGACCTAACTTCTTTATTTTTTTCAAACTGCTCAATTTAGGCTTTGAAGATAGCCCAATTTAACTAATAAAAAAAGTGGTAAATCTATGGAACGTCTGTATTTAAAAGGAAAACTAGAAGCTACTTTTTCGAAATGATTTTGAATCTTTCTAGTCCCGTTTTTAACCATTTTTTGTAAGTATCTCTATCGGTGTATTGTAGGGAATGATTCAATACTTCAAGTTCAGGAGATACTAATACGTAATACGGCTGCGAAGCTGCATTAAAGTTTATGGCTTGAAAAGTGCCCCACTTCTGCCCTATTGTTTCAATGGCTTTTATTCTACCTGATGCATATTGAAAATCGAATTGCTGGTCTTCAGCAAGCTTCACTACATTATCATCTACATACAGCGAAATCAATACATATTCTTCCTTTAAAATGGGATAGATATCAGATTGGCTCCAGACTTTCTCTTCCATTCTTCGGCAATTTGAACAAGCCCAACCCGTAAAGTCAACCAAAATAGGCTTATTCACAGACCTGGCAAAAGCAAGGCCTTCATCAAAATCTTTAAAACAGTTTAAACCCAATGGACAATCGTTTTCTGTTTCATATACGCTGTAAAACTCAGGGGGCAAAATACCACTTAACAGTTTTAAATCAATGACTTTTGCCAAACCTAAAATAAGATAGAGCGAAAAAATAGCACTGAGTACTCCTACACCTTTTCTACCGTTGGATATTTTTTGTTTCGGACCATCGTGTGGAAATCGGAACAAACCAAAGAGATAAAGTGCTAGCGCAATAAAAAGTACAATCCAAATAACAATGAAAATTTCTCTTTTTAGAATTCCCCAATGCCCTACTAAATCTGCATTGGATAGGAATTTTAAAGCTAGCGCCAATTCTAAAAAACCCAGAACCACTTTTACAGTAGTCATCCAGCCACCTGATTTTGGCAAGGAATTTAACCAGGCCGGAAATAAGGCAAATAAGGCAAAAGGGAGTGCCAAGGCCACTCCGAAGCCTGTCATACCTGCAGATAGATTAGTCGCAAGATCACCTTCTGAAAGTGCCGTTCCACCCAATAAACCACCTAAAATCGGCCCTGTACATGAAAAGGAGACGATAGCTAGGGTTACTGCCATAAAAAAGATACCAATAACTCCGCCTGCTTTAGTGCTAGCGTTGTCCATTTTGTTAGCCCATGAATTTGGCAAAGTCAATTCGTAATACCCGAAAAAGGAGAAGGCAAAGAAAACAAACAAAACGAAAAATAATAGATTCAGCCAGATATTCGTCGCAATGGTATTTAGTATTTGAGAATCGACCGAGTCAAATAAATGGAAGGGCAAACTCAACAAAAAATAAATAAGCACGATGAAAAAACCATACAAGAGTGCATTCGCAATGCCTTTAGACTTCGTTTTAGATTGCTTCGTAAAAAAAGATACCGTTAATGGAATCATCGGAAATACACAAGGGGTCAAAAGTGCAATTAAACCTCCAAGAAAACCAAGAGCGAAAATGCCCCAAATTCCAGAATCTTCAGTTGTAACCGCTTCTCCATTGACTAACATTTCTTTGTTTGTTAGCTCTAAACGCATGGCATTGCTCATACTTAAACTACGGGCATCAACTATTTTTTCGTTGACAACTGCTTCACCGCCATCCAATACAAACTTAAAATCGTACTCCTGTTGAATACATACCTCTTTGCAGACTTGATACCAAATGTTTACATCTATTTGGCGTACATCAGGTTTTAAAAGTTTAATTCTTTGCTTAAAAATGGCTTCTTCAATAAAAAATTCTTCTTCAATACCAAAAACCTCTTCAAACTTCTTTACTGTTTTACTTTCAGAAGTTGTTCCAATAAGTTTATAGTCAACGCCTAAGTCGGTATAGGTAAACAAGCTAGGAATGGATCCTCCCTCAGGTGTAAACTGAGAAAATATATGCCATTCTTCAGCAATTTTGGCGGTCATCACCAATTCAAATTCGGTATCTGTTATTTTATTAAATTCTTGTGACCATAAAACCGGATCATCATCCGTCTGCCCAAAAACAGCTACGAACGTACTAAAGAACAATGCTAAACAAAGAAATACCTGTTTCATATTTGTACTGTAAATTTCAAAATTTGTTCGGTGTCCGCTGAAACCGCAAACCGCTGATCTGCCCTTTGCCCAATAACCCAAACGATTGCATGGTCTGAACATAACAACCATTGCTTTTCTTTTGCGATAAGACTCATTTTTTCGTCTTTGAAATATTTGGAAAGCTTTTTCTTACCTGTCATTCCGAAAGGATAAAAGTAGTCGCCTTTTTGCCATTTCCTGACGCTTAGTGGATATTTTAACGCTTCTTTGGCAACATAAAGTATGTTTTTACCCTTTTCATCTATCATATTAACCCCAGCAATGCGCATTGGAAAAGGATGTTTTATTTCAGTTTGACCTTCTGCAACATGATAACTATCTATTTCTATCGCTTGTAATTCAACCAACAAAAGGTGGTCATGATCTTTAATCAAGCGATGCGTTTTTGAGCGAATTTCTTTTCCACTTAAACCATTCAGAAGCCTAACGATGTCTTGCCATGCCTTGAAACCGTAATCTTTAAGTAACGCGTGTAAATACGCTTTTTGCGGATGCAATACAGCTAATTCATCGATAGCTATGCGATAGCCACCGTCGATGGTTTGAAAGCATCTTGTTTTTAGAAGCGCTATATGGGTATTCAAGATTTGGGCAGCACCTGATACATGAGCATTTGTCATTTTAAAGTTCTCTAAAAAGGCGGGATGTAATTCTTTCAATACCGGAATAATTTCATGGCGAATTTTATTGCGTAAGTATTTGGTATCTGAATTACTGGCATCTTCGCGCCATTTTAGATGTTCAGATTTTGCATGTGCTAAAATTTGAGCTCTAGAAAAATGTAATAGTGGTCTTGAAATACGCTCCGTTTTTTCGGGAATTCCGGTTAAACCATCAATGCCTGTACCTCGAGAAAGGTTAATTATAAAAGTCTCTAAATTGTCATCAGCATGATGCGCCGTTACCAACGTATTTATCCCATTTTCATGCATAAGTTCCGCAAACCATGCGTACCGTAGATCTCGTGCAGCTATTTGAATATTTACTTTATTTATATTCATATAACTCTTTGTATCAAAGTGGGTTATATGTAATTTTTTATTTAATTTTTTGGCAAGATATTGAACAAATTTTTCATCCTTTTCGCTTTGATCACCACGAAGCCTAAAATTACAATGTGCTAGAGAAAAATTCAACTTTGCAGCAACACACAAATAGGCAAGAACCACACTATCTAAGCCACCACTACAAGCAAGCAAAAATTCGCTCTCTAAAAGATTCGAGAAGTTGTTTTCGATATGTTCGTTGAATTCAGCTTGCACAGCGCAAAGGTAGGATTTCTAGTTATGAGATATTAACGAGTCTTACTTTCAACCAATTAGAAATTTCTTCCAACATTTCATTGCTACACAAATCGTTATGCAATTCATGAAAACCAGCTTCAATTAATTTTAAAGTAGTTTTGGTCGAGTTTTGATGAAATTCTTCGGTGGCTTTATAATCGATAATTTGATCAGCAGTACCATGCAACAAAAACGTACAGTCATTTAATCGAAAAGCATTTTCAATAGCCCACTCCCCTGCATCCATGATAGGAAAAGAATACATTGGACTTACTTTATCGTGAACCAAAGGGTCATTCTTATATTTTTCGACTTCTTCATGAATTCTTGAAATACCTTTGGGGTCTAAACCAGAAGGCATGGTAATAGAGGGGAAAATATTCAACATCAACTTTCCTAAAAGTATTTTCCATTGAGGTGGATGAAAAGCTAATCGCAAATATGGACTCGTAGCAATTATTCCTGCTAAGTTCACATCCCTTTTTATGGCATAGTTTAAAACCAAATTACCTCCCATACTATGCCCGTAAAGAAATAGTGGAACATTTGGATACATGTTCTCAGCTTTTGCTATCACATCGCTAAGTATATTAAGCAGCGCATCATAACTTGGGCAATGTCCCCGTTTTCCAGTAGTTTTTCCATGCCCAATATTATCATAGGCAAATACAGCTAACCCAGATGACATCAGCATTGGTATCACTTTATCCGCATATCGACCGCTATGCTCCCCAAAACCATGAACTAAAACAATTACCGCTTTGGTTTTAACTGGGTGTGTATGCATACCAAAAATTTCGCAACCGTAGGAATTCAACTTAAATTCTTTACTTTTCATGGTTTCAATTTAGGTAAAGTGATTATGTGTTTTCAAGAACTTCGCGCATTGCTTTGGCCTTTAACAAACATTCTTCATACTCAAGTTCAGGAATTGATTTTGCCGTAATGGCGCTTCCAACAGCGTAAGAAACATATTTTTCCTTTTCATTATACAAAATACTTCGAATGACTACATTAAAATCAAAATCACCATTGGGCAAAAAATAACCTACTGCTCCACTATAAAGACCTCTTTTAAAGCTCTCCAATTTCTCAATTATTTTCATCGCCGACACTTTAGGTGCGCCCGTCATACTCCCCATAGGGAAGGTTTCCTTTATAACATCTATCGGGTTCTTATTTATTGCGATAATTGAAGTAATGGTTGAAATCATTTGATGTACTTGCTTAAAGGTGTATATTTTACATAATTCTTCAACCTTAACACTTCCTTTTAAAGCGCTTTTTGAAAGGTCGTTTCGCACTAAATCAACAATCATAATATTTTCTGAACGCTCCTTGTCGTCGGCGAATAATTCTGAACGTAGCATTTTATCTTCAATGCTATTTGCCGAACGCTTTGCTGTACCCTTTATGGGTTGCGAAATAACCTTGTTCTCTTTCTTTTTTAAATATCTTTCAGGCGAAGCTGACAAGAGGTATTTATTACCTAGCCTTAGATAGGTCGCAAAAGGTGCTTTTGAAATTTTATTAAGCTTATTGTAGGCTCTCAAAGGGTCTATTTCTATATTTTCAGCATAAAACTCTTGACAAAAATTTGCTTCATAAATATCTCCTCTGTAAATATGCTGCAACATTAGTTGTACATTTTTAAAATACTCATCCTTAAAAATTCGCATTCTTATTTTAACAGGATTGATTGAAATTCTTTCTTGAGGTGTATGAACTATATCTTTTGCTAGTGTCTGAAAATCAATCTCAATTTCATCATCAACCATTTGCAAATAAATGAATTCAACTGTGTTTTTAAGTATGGTAATAATCTTTTTAGGTTGAAAAAAATATAAATCAGGAAAATGGAGTCCATCAAAATTTTGAGATGAAAGATGTTCCACATCATTTTTAAGATCATATGATAAATACCCAAAAAGCCAATCGTTGGTCTCTTTTTGATATTCCTGTAAATCATTAAAAGCATTTTGAGCATCTGTAATCTTTGCGGTCAGCGCGTCAACTGCTATAATTGCATCAAAAGAACTGTATGCACCAGCGTGATTATTACTGTCTAACCAAACCACCTCTTCATACTGCTTCGCCCAATGCAGAAGAGCATCTTTGAAACGGGAAATATCAACAACAGTATAAGTAACCTTTTTGCGCAAGAGATTTAAATTTCAGCTAAAAAATCAGCAACTGCCTTTTGATGTAATTTTGATAGTTCGGGCTCAACAATACCCCTAGCCTGCTCAAAATTTTGATGAAACGATGGTAACGAAAAACTGGTAATCGAAGCTGCGCCAAACCTCGGAAGCAAATTTTTGATAACCTCATGGGCTCCAATACCTCCTCTACTCCCTGGCGAAGTAGACATTAGCAAGACTTTTTTACCTTCAAGAAATTTTTTATCAAGTCGCGATAACCAATCTAAAAAGTTCTTAAAATAAGCAGAGGGGTTGCTATTATGTTCGTTTACAGAAATAATCAATCCGTCAGCCTCTTGTATATCTTTTTTGAGTTCTATAAGAGAATTTGAAAATCCATTTTCCTTCTCATAATCTTCGCTGTACATCGGAAAAGGAAGATTTGCCATATTCAATAATTGCACCTCGTTATCCGCTACAAGAGTTGTCGTGTATTTCACTAATTTAAAATTAATGGAAGTAGAAGAATTACTTCCCGCAAATGCCAATATTCTGCTCATAGCTCGGTTTACTTAATTTGAAAAGCGAAAATACCGCAAATACTATTGTGATGCGAGTATTTTGGCTAATTTCGCAATGTGAACGTCGTAAAGACGCTGCTATACAAGCAAATAGATAGCTTTTTAATTCAAGTTTTTGGAAAAGAAAACCACTAGATTATTCTTTATTGATGCAATGCGCGCTTGGGCTATTCTCATGATGTTGCAAGGCCATTTTATAGACGGACTTTTAGGCAACTCTTTTCGTGATAATAGTGATGCGATTTATAGCTTATGGAAATATTTCAGAGGAATGACCGCTCCTGTCTTCTTTACCGTCTCCGGATTCATTTTTACGTATTTACTTGTTCGCTCACCTGAAAATGGTTTTTCGAACCCTCGTGTTAAAAAAGGAATCAGACGTGGTTTAGAACTTTTGCTTTTCGGGTATGTACTACGCATCAATCTCTTGGGTATTTTATACGGTGAGATTTATGATTCGTTCTATTTAGTAGATGTATTACATTGTATTGGGCTTTCTATTCTAGGAATCATTGGGATTTACCTCTTGGTTTATAACAAAGCTCGGTTCTTATTTCCATCGGTTTTATTGGTTATTACGTTCCTCCTTTTTGTATTTGAACCACAATATCAACAATGGTCATATACATTCTTACCAGATGCATTTGCCAATTATTTAACCAAATCAAATGGGTCTGTTTTCACTATAATTCCTTGGTTCGGCTATGCCTCATTTGGAGCTTTTGTTTCCGTTTTATTCACGAGATATAAGGATCATAAAAATTTATATACTATCGCTATTCCTACAGCGGTAGTGATTGGGTTACTTTTGATCTTTTTTTCTTCAGATTTCTTTTTAGCAATTTCTTCTCGTACAGGAATTCAGCTTTTTGAGGCTATCTTTTATAATAATTACCTTTTTATTCGTTTGGGTGATGTTTTTATTGCTTTCGCTATATTCATGTTAGTTCGGCAATGGTTAACAAATAGCACTTTACTTAAAATCGGACAAAGTACTTTATCGATCTATATTATTCATTTTATCATTTTATACGGCAGTTTTACGGGATTAGGATTATACCAATATTTAAATCATTCATTGACACCAACCCAGGCTATCGTAGGAGCACTACTATTTATAATCGTATGCTCTTTTACAGCTTTGATGTATGAGAAATATAAAGCTCAAATAAAAAAAACCATTGGTCGTAGTTTTCAATTTGTATGGATGAAAACTGAACCATGGTTAAAAGCTGCTTTCTCGAAAGTCCGCTATCTTCTATTGAAATTATTTGGACTCGTTAAAAATTAATCCACTCCCACTTTAATCGCATAAGTTTATTCTATTTTTAGCGTTAACTCCAGAAAACATAAAAGATGAGCGATAAAACATTCACCCCAATAGCCTGCGAATTAGAAGCTGGTAAGAAATATGCCTGGTGCACTTGTGGACTTAGCGAAACACAACCTTTCTGCAATGGAGCTCATAGAGCTGCTGAAACAACACCACCATTAAAGTTTGAAGTTGAAGACGCTAAAAAGGCATATTTATGTACTTGTAAGCTTACAAGCAATCCGCCCTACTGCGATGGGTCGCATAAAAACTAAAAAAGGACTGCTTATTAACAGCCCCTTTTCTTTTTCTTAACTCGTTCATGATCTCTTAATCATACTCCACAACATAATAGATGGCATTACCTGGCGCAATATCGTTCCATTGACGTTCAGAACCAAGATTTCCTGTATCGACCGGCCATTGTGTTAAAGCAAGCCCTAGCGCATGTTGAGCTTGGTTAAAATTATCAGGTTCGTTTCCCCAATTATTATATAAACCATCTACGGCTTGTCCTGCAGAATTACCTTGCCAAAATTGCATTGCAGTAGCATCATTATTTCCATTCCAAACCCATTCGCCTTCTGCTGATAAATCGTTACCACCTATCCAAATATAAGAGGCATTTCCCCCATCTGATGCGATTGTTTTTGAAAGATTAATCTCTGCTCTTACTGTTGCAGCGCTGAAAATAGCACTATTTTCGCCACTACTATTAACCTCAGCAAGATAGCCTCCTCTTGTCACAGCATCTGCAGCAGCGTTTACCCAAGATTTATTTTCTTTAATTATTTCATATTTTTTATCATTGTACTCAAATTCAAAAACAGTACTTGGGGGTTCTTCCATCTCCGAGATTTGGTTTACACCCTCGTCACTTCCACATGAGAAATACAAGCTTAATACCAGTACTACATACAATTTGTTATTTAAATAACTTTTCAAAATAATTTTGTTTTAAGGATTGAATTCCAAAAAAACTTTAAATAATCAGAATAAATGTCTCTTTCTGAAAAAAATATTGAACCCGTATGATGTTTGACAAAACTTACTACTTCTTTTTTAATGCAACAAAAGCTTTGGGAGTAAGATTTGTAAATTTCTTAAACGCTTTATAGAATGAAGCTCTATTGTTAAAACCCACCGTGTAAGCTATTTCCTCAATATTTAGGTTTTCTGTATTTTTTAATAGAATTTTTTTTGATTCTTCAATACGGTGCTCATTGATATAATCGAAGAACGACTTATTAAAATGTTCATTTATTATTTGCGATGCTTGGTTTCTATTTATATTGAGATTACTAGCGATGTCATTCAAACGCAAATCATTTTTCAAATAAGCTTTGTCTTCAATCATCATAGCGACCAATTTCTCTTTCAATTCTATTGATAAATTGGAATTTAAACCCGTCTTACGATACTTTGAAAACGGAAGAAACGCTTTGACTGATTGCTTCTCATCAAAAACGTTTGGTTGTACGATTCCGAAATAAGATAACAACAAAATGAAAATAATGATAATAGAATCAACAAAAAAATAATATCTAGAAGGCATAAAACCGAACCTAATTAAGAATATATATATTGAAAAAACAACAACAAAACCTAAATAAGAACCCACAAAACATTTCAACCAAATCAATTCTCGTAAACTAATTTTATAATGCTTATGGAATTTTACAAAGGTGAAAAACGCATAAAAAAACATGAATACTAAAATCACCCATATGGTAAAATCTGGAAGTAAAGCATAGTCATAAATTTGTTTGTTTTTAACTATTTCAAGTTTTTCAACAGCAGATTTAAAATAGAATGGTGAGCATAGCAAAAAAATGATGAGCGGTGGTACCAAAAAAACTACATCTAATTTTTTGAATTTAGCACCTGTAAATACTCTTCTAACATAGATATATATAATTGGACCATAAATTAGACCAACAGATATTCTTGTTAAAATAAAATGGACGAATTCAATGGTTTCAAGTTGATTTGCCAATTCTAGGCAATTGACAAGCATTTCATGTGAAAACAGTAAGGTATATACTGCAATTAATCTATTAAGAAATTTGTCTCCAACTTTCCTGACAAAAAAAAACAAGGAAAGAAGAACCCCTAATAGCGATATGAAAAGAAAAAATAGGTTTTGAATTGTCATTACGTTTTAAAATAAAACTTAATGTTAAGAATTTAATTTTGAAATGCTGAATAGCGTTGAAAACTTGATCAAAATTGATAATTTAGCAGCCTTAGTGAAATTTAGCTGAATTACTCTACCTTTATTATATCAGTCAATAGTAATTCTTCAATAATTGGCTTCAATTGTGAAAATGGAAGTCCCACCTCAACTTTTGGATCGTAAAGGGTTTGTAAGATAGCTTCGTCAAAAACCGACAATTCATCTTTAAGAAAAGAACACATAAAACTTTGATTACTTTCAAAATTACCATCACAATACGAATCACTTGCATGACCCAAACCAATAGTATGGCCTAATTCATGACGAAATAAAGGGATGTCTTCATTTTTCACCCAAATTCGTCCTTCTATAATATTAAAGTCTTCATCACGATTGTAAAGTGCGTAGCCCTTAAAATTTACATCACCAATAGCATTAAACATGTCTGGCCATACCTCTTTAATAGCTTCTTTTTCTCCAAAAATCAAATGTATATTTGACTCTTCTGAGGTTTCAACGAGTTGAACAGTAATGTCAGCGCTTAATACATCATTAAATTGAGCTAGAGTTGATTCAACCTTAGATCGGTATTCATCAGAAATTGCACCATCTAAAAATAGTTGTACATCTGAAATCCATTTTTCATTTACAGACGCGCCAAAGGAATCGGGAGCAAGATTAAAAGTAACATACTCATATTCTTCTAAGAATTCTAACTCTCGAATGCTTAGACTATTTGTTGGATCTAGATTTTCATTCTCCTCTTCTGACACAAGTGAATCCCCTTTTTCTAAATCCGTACTGCATGAAAATAACAACACAAAAAATAAGAATCCAATACAACTTCTAAAAAGAATCATGAGTCATAAATTAATTCCTAAACGTGCAATGCTCTATCTCCAGTAGCAGCAAGTGCTGCTTCTTTGACTGCTTCTGCATAGGTCGGATGCGCATGACTCATACGAGCGATATCTTCCGCTGAAGCCCTAAATTCCATTGCAGTTACTGCTTCGGTAATTAAATCGGCACAGCGAGCGCCAATCATATGAACGCCTAAAACCTCATCTGTTTTTTCGTCTGCTAGTATTTTTACAAATCCATCAATATCCATACTTGCTCGGGCACGACCTAAAGCACGCATAGGAAATTGCCCTACTTTGTATGCTACCCCAGCTTCTTTCAATTCTTCTTCGCTTTTACCTACTGCGGCCACTTCTGGCCATGTGTATACCACGCCAGGAATTAAATTGTAATCAATATGTGGTTTTTGTCCTGCCATAATTTCAGCAACTAAGGTGCCTTCTTCTTCCGCTTTGTGCGCTAGCATTGCTCCTTTAATCACATCACCAATTGCATATATATTTGACACATTGGTTTGTAAATGAGCATTTACCGCTACTCTACCTCTTTCTTCTGTTTTTACTCCCGCAGCTTTAAGGTTTAGTCCATCGGTATACGCACTTCTACCTACTGCGACCAAACAATAGTCGCCTTCAAAAGTTACTTCTTCTCCTTTTTTGTTATCTGCCTTTACCGTAACTTTTTTTCCTTTTCGAGCAACGGATTTCACTTTATGAGAAAGCGCAAATTTCACTTTCTGCTTTTTCATGGTCTTCATTAATTCTTTAGAAAGTGCAGCATCCATAGTTGGAATAATACGATCCATATACTCCACAACGGTAACCTCTGCTCCTAACCTTTTATAAACTTGCCCAAGCTCTAAACCAATAACACCACCACCGATAATAATCATATGTTTAGGAATTTCCTTTAGACTTAATGCCTCTGTAGAAGTAATAACCCGCTCTTTATCCAATGTAATAAAAGGCAAATTTGAAGGTTTTGAACCTGTGGCAATGATAATATTCTTTGCTTCTATGGTTTCCGACTTTCCATCTTTCTTTTTTATATTGACGTGTGTTGCATCATTAAAGCTTCCTAATCCCTCAAAAACCTCAATTTTATTTTTATCCATCAAAAACTGAATCCCTTTGGTGGTCATATCAACTACACTTTGCTTACGACCTATCATCTTCTCTAAATTGACCTTAATCTCCCCAGGAATCTCAATACCATGCTCCTCAAAATGCTTGACCGCATCTTCATAATGATGTGAAGAATCTAACAAAGCCTTTGAAGGAATACAACCCACATTAAGACAAGTGCCTCCTAAGGTGCTATACTTTTCAATGATTGCGGTTTTCATTCCTAATTGTGCGCAACGTATTGCTGCTACATATCCTCCGGGGCCTGATCCGATTACGGCTACATCAAATGAACTCATAAAATAGTTTTTAATTCAGTTACAAAATTAAGGTTAAAAATTCACTTCGATTATGATTATATTGAAATTACAGTCGTATGCTTCACTTCGTTGATTACAAAGGAACTTTGAGTACTGCCAATATTACTAATAGCAGTCAATTTAGTCACCATAAACTCGCGATAAGCTTTCATATTGCTCACATGAATTTTTAAAATATAATCGTAATCACCGCTAATATGGTAACATTCTACAACTTCATTTAATTTTAAAACTTCACGTTCAAATTTTAAAACAAATTCTTTAATATGCTGAATCAACTTAATATGGCACAGTACGGTAAACGCTTTATCTACTTTTTGTCTGTTGATTAGAGCGACGTATTTCGAAATTACTCCTGATTTTTCTAAACGTTTGATACGTTCGTATACCGCTGTTGTAGAAAGATGCAAATCTTTTGCATATGTCGCTGTGGTCTTTTTGCAATCGCCCTGCAATAGCGCTAATAGCCTTACATCTGTTTCGTCAATTTTCAACATGTTGTTTTTTCGGTTTTAATAGGAAAACAAATCACTTATTAAACTTTTAATCTACAAAAAAGATTAAAAATAGATTAAAAAACCAAAAATATTAATTTCTATTGTTTTATTAACTATACGCAGTTAATTTTAGTGTTGAACATCCACAAAAATTATGACCAAATCATCTGCAAACCAACTACAAGATTTACAATACTTCGGAGAATTCGGAGGGGTCAACCCTTCTATTTCTGATTCTTCAACCTATACCTTTCTTTCGGCAAAAACCATGTTCGATACCTTTGAAGGAAATACAGAAGGGTGTTATTTATATACCCGACATTCCTCCCCCTCCAACTTATATTTAGGAGAAGCTTTGGCTGCTTTAGAAGGCACCGAAACCGCCAATGTGTACGCAAGTGGTATGGGCGCCATAAGCTCGGTTATAATGCAGCTCTGCGATGCTGGCGATCATATTGTAAGCAGCAGAACTATTTACGGTGGCAGTTATGCCTTCTTAAAAAAATTTATCAAAAAATTCAATATTGATACTTCTTTTATAGATATCACGGCTTTGGATATCGTAGAACAATCCATAAACACAAAAACTAAAATGATTTATTGCGAATCAGTTAGTAATCCGTTGCTTGAAGTAGCAGATATCGAAGCCTTGGCCAAACTTGCCAAAAAGAATGGTATTCCACTTGTTGTAGATAATACATTTTCACCCTTATCAATAAAACCTGCAGCTTTAGGTGCTGATATCGTAATTCATAGCCTAACAAAATTCATCAATGGCACGAGTGACTGCGTTGCCGGTGCTGTTTGCAGTACCACAGAATTTTGCCTGAGTTTAAAGGATGTAAATAATGGAGCTGGAATGCTCTTAGGAAGCACGCTAGATAGCCTTCGAGCTGCTTCTATTTTAAAAAACATGCGCACTTTACACATTAGGATGCAAAAACATAGTGAAAATGCGCTCTTTCTAGCCAAAAAATTCGAAGCGGTTGGTTTTCGAGTTGCTTACCCTGGACTTGTTTCGCATTTGGGCCATGAAACTATGAAACGCCAAATGAATTTAACTTATGGTTATGGTGGGTTATTGACTATTGATGTCGGCTCGCTTGACAATGCAAACGCATTTATGGAGTTGATGCAAGCTGAAAAGTTAGGGTACTTGGCCGTTAGTCTTGGGTTTTACAAAACCTTATTTAGCGCACCGGGCACATCTACTTCCTCAGAAATTCCGATGGAGCAACAAATAGAAATGGGACTTTCTAATGGCCTTATTCGATTCTCAATTGGTTTAGACAATGATATTGAACGCACGTATCAAATAATGACCGACTGTATGGCGAAATTGAATATTACTCCGATAAGCAAAATTCATATTTAGTTCTTAAAATAAGGTTTGCACACCCGTAGGCAAAATCGTAATATTACAAGGTTACAAACCGAAAATTTATGAGCAACGAAGAGTATTTTGAACATAGGGAGGACGAGAATATCGTAGAAAACAAAGAATTAAATATTTGGGAAGCCTTGATTCCCGTATTCTTGTTAATGCTCATGTTAGCTTATAATATTTTCTTTGCTGACGGCGCTGCACTCGGTGATTATTCGAACCAAATTATTCTTTTGATAGGAGGTGTTATTGCAGCTATTGTTGGTTTTTTCAATAAGGTTACTTTACAAACCATGTTGCAAGAAATATGGGAAAATCTCAAAAGTGTTTTCCTGCCAATAATGATATTATTTCTGGTAGGTGCCTTAGCAGGAACCTGGTTAGTAAGCGGCATCATACCAGCTATGGTCTACTATGGTCTACAAGTATTGAACCCTACTATATTTTTGCCTGCCTCAGTAATTATTGCTGCTTTAATTGCCATTGCAACTGGAAGTTCATGGACTACCTCTGCAACTGTTGGTATTGCCCTTGTTGGAATTGGAACAGCGTTGGGAATTCCTGCAGGAATGATTGCAGGAGCCGTAATTTCTGGCGCCTATTTCGGAGATAAAATGTCTCCAATGAGTGATACTACTAATTTGGCACCGGCTATGGCTGGAACAGATCTTTTTACACATATTCGTTATATGTCATTAACCACTGTACCATCAATTGTTATTACACTTGTAGTATTCGGAATTTTAAGTCTAAATATAGATACCACAGGCACTACCAACGTTGACGATTTACTTCGAACTATAGAAACTACTTTTAATATTACCCCTTATTTGTTTATCGTTCCAGTTCTTGTTGTTGTTCTTATTCTGTTTAAAACAAAACCATTAATTGCTTTAGGAGCCGGTGTAAGCTTAGCAGCAGTCTTCGCTATGATATTTCAATCTGAAATTTTACTGCAATTATCCGATTCGGAGACGATGACTTTGATAAAAGCAATACTTACAGATACACAAATTGTTACTGAAAATGAAAGTTTAAATGAGTTGTTCAGCTCTGGAGGAATTGAAGGTATGCTATGGACTATTCTGCTCATTATTTGCGCTATGGTTTTTGGTGGTATTATGGATGGTATTGGTGCCTTAGCCAAGGTCACAAAAGCATTGTTATCTGTTGCCTCATCAATATTTGGTCTGTTTGCAAGTACGGTAGTAAGTTGTTTGGGACTCAACGTGATTGCTAGTGACCAATATTTAGCTTTGGTAATTCCAGGTAAGATGTTCAAAAAGGCTTACGATGATAAAGGATTAGCCCCTGAGAACCTGAGTAGAACTTTAGAAGATGCGGGTACCGTGACTTCGGTATTAATCCCATGGAATACCTGTGGTGCTTACCAATCAGGAGTTCTTGGCGTAGGAGTGGGAGAATACTTTATTTACGCCATTTTTAATTGGTTGAGTCCGTTCATGACCTTGTTGTTTGCTGCATTCAGAATAAAAATAAAAATGTTGGCAACTACTGCCGTAAAAGTAGAATAGTTAGAAAATTATTAAATACTAGAAATTAGTCGACTGATAAAGACCGATTCTATTCTCATTTTTTTTAATTTCACAAAAAAAAGTAAAACTTATGGCTTCGATTACATTACACGGAAATGCGATAACATCATTAGGCAACTTACCTTCAGTTGGAAGTAAGGCACCTGAATTCAATTTAACCAAAGGTGACTTATCTGTTGCAACTTTAGCTGACTATAAAGGAAAAAACCTTGTGTTAAACATCTTTCCAAGTGTTGATACAGGCACATGCGCACAATCTGTAAGACAATTCAACAAAGAAGCAACAGCATTAGAAAATACTGTTGTTCTATGTGTTTCTAAAGATTTACCTTTTGCTCAAGGCCGGTTTTGCGGTGCTGAAGGCATTGAAAATGTGGAGATGTTATCTGACTTTAGAGATGGTAATTTTGGTAAGGCTTATGAAGTTGAATTTACAGCTGGCCCATTAGTTCCACTTCACTCGAGAGCCGTTGTGGTAATAAATGCAGAAGGAAACGTTGTTCACACAGAACAAGTAGGCGAAATCGTTGATGAGCCAAATTACAAAACAGCTCTAGAAGCTTTAACCAATGCCTAAAGAATCATTCTTAAAAAATAGATGGAAAAGTGTAGGTTTCGCGATGCGGGGAGCCCTCCTTTTAATCCGTACTGAAGCAAGTATAAAAGTGCAAGTCTTTATCACTATCGTGATGACAGCAGCAGGTTTCTTTTTTGATATTTCGAGTACCGAATGGATTTTACAAATATTAACAATAGCAGTAATCATGGGTGCTGAAGGACTTAATACTGCCATTGAAAAAGTTGCAGATTACATACAACCCGAATTTGACAAAAGAATCGGGTTTATTAAAGATGTTTCAGCGGGAGCAGTTATGCTCGTATCTGTTGCTGCTACTATCATCGGTTTTATCATTTATTTACCAAAGATATTTTTGATGTTTTAAGGCAACGCCCTTCCATTTCAAATTTGTACTTTTACCCTTAGAATCTACCATTGAATGGCAAAGAAGACAAGAAAGACCAAAGCAAAAACCACAAAAAAACCGACGTCTTTTAAATTATCTAAGCAAAATAAAATTATACTGGGAAGCCTCTTGACGCTTTTCAGTATTGCCCTATTCTTTTCTTTCATATCATTTTATTTTAACTGGAAAGACGATCAAAGTTTACTGTCTGAATTTCAAAACAGAAATGAAGAAGCAAAGAACCTGCTCAACAAATTTGGTGCTGCAGTTAGTCACTTTTTTATCTATAAAGGCTTTGGAGTTTCATCAATTATATTTCCTTTTTTACTTGGTATAACAGGTTTATATATGTTTCTCGGGTTTAACCGGAAAGGAATGCTGAAAAAATGGATTTGGGGACTAGTTTTCATGATTTGGACATCCATTGCATTAGGCTTTTTTGCTTTTGAACAACCACTTCTTGGCGGACTCATTGGATATGAAATGAATGATTTCTTACAAGACTACATTGGTAAAATAGGGGTGCTACTGTTACTTATTTTTGGTTTAATATTCATATTAGTTCGTCTTTTTAAATTCTCACCAAATGAAATAGGAAAATGGTTTGATCAAAAAGCCGAAGTTGTAAAATCAGAATTTAAAGGCAGTTCTAAGCAAAAATCAGATGAATCGGGTACTACTATGTCATTAGATACGGAGAATGATACCCCCGTAGTTATTGATACCTATACACATAAAAAAGACATCCCTCCTTTGACTAAAGAAAAAGCAGTTGATAATTTTGAGGTAACGGTGCCCATTGAAGAAGAAGCAGAAGAAGAGCTTGCGATGAAGGTTGAAGAAATGGTAGAAGAAAAACAAGAAAGCGATAATATTGCAGCTAAACTAGTAGACGATTTCGGAGAGTTTGACCCAACCCTAGAATTAGGAAATTATAAATTTCCTTCGATCGATTTGTTAGAACAGCATGGGGTAACTGGCGGTATTACCATCAATCAAGAAGAGCTTGAAGAAAACAAGAATAAAATTGTAACAACACTCAAAAACTACAAGATTGGTATTGCCCAAATTAAGGCAACCATAGGGCCTACGGTAACGCTCTATGAAATTGTACCTGAAGCTGGAATTCGAATTTCGAAAATTAAAAACCTCGAAGATGATATTGCACTTTCGTTAGCAGCCCTAGGTATTCGTATCATAGCACCTATTCCTGGTAAAGGTACAATCGGTATTGAAGTACCTAATAAGAACCCTAGCATGGTTTCAATGCGATCGGTTATTGCATCGACTAAATTTCAAAAGGCGGAAATGCAGTTACCTATCGCTTTCGGAAAAACAATAAGTAATGAAACATTTGTTGTTGATTTGGCAAAAATGCCACACCTTTTAATGGCAGGTGCAACAGGACAAGGTAAATCAGTAGGGTTAAATGCAGTACTTACATCTTTGCTTTACAAAAAACATCCGGCAGAGGTTAAATTTGTTTTGGTAGATCCTAAGAAAGTTGAATTGACACTTTTTAATAAAATTGAAAGACATTATCTAGCGAAATTGCCTGACTCTGAAGATGCCATTATAACCGATAATACAAAGGTAATACATACCTTAAATTCATTGTGTATTGAAATGGATAATCGATACGAACTATTAAAAAATGCAATGGTTCGTAATATTAAAGAATACAATGAGAAATTTAAATCTCGAAAATTAAATCCGAACGATGGCCACATGTTCTTGCCTTATATTGTTTTAGTCATTGATGAATTTGCTGATTTAATTATGACTGCAGGCAAAGAAGTTGAAACGCCCGTTGCTCGCTTAGCACAATTAGCTAGAGCAATTGGTATTCATTTAATTATTGCTACCCAAAGACCGTCTGTTAATGTAATTACTGGTATCATTAAAGCGAACTTCCCTGCAAGAATAGCTTTTAGAGTAACTTCTAAAATCGATTCAAGAACTATTTTAGATGCTCAGGGTGCAGATCAACTCATTGGTCGTGGTGATATGTTGTATACGCAAGGTAACGACGTGACACGTATACAATGTGCTTTTGTTGATACTCCAGAAGTAGCGCGCATAACGGAATTTATAGGGTCGCAAAGAGCTTACCCTGAAGCGCATCAACTACCAGAATATGTTGGTGAAGATTCTGGCACAAGTATTGATTATAATATATCGGAAAGAGATGCAAAATTCAGAGAAGCAGCCGAAGTGATTGTAATTGCACAACAAGGTTCAGCCTCATTGATTCAGCGAAAGTTGAAATTAGGATATAACAGAGCTGGCCGAATTGTAGATCAATTAGAAGCAGCAGGAATTGTTGGTCAATTTGAAGGAAGCAAAGCAAGACAAGTCTTAGTAGCAGATTTGGTTGCTTTGGAACATTTACTTAACAATGAAATTCAGTAAAAATGAAGAAGTTAATTGTAATACTAGTTTTAGTTTTCTCAGCGAATTTGATAACTGCACAAGATTCTGCAAAAGCAAAAGCGCTGTTAGATAATGTTTATTCAAAAATAACGGGGTATGAGAATATTTTTGTTGATTTCAAATATGTGTTAAACAATACCGAAGCTGATATTAATCAAGAAACAAGAGGAGATGTGACCTTAAAAGGTGACAAGTATTTATTCAATATTTTCGGTACGCAACAACTTTACGATGGTACTAAAGTCTATACCATAGTTCCAGAAAACGAAGAAGTTACTATTGAAAATAAATCTGAGGAGGAAAATGCACTTACCCCTTCCAAAATGCTTACTTTTTATAAAGAAGGACACACGTATACTTGGGATATTCTTCAAAACGTGCAAGGGCGAAAAATACAATATGTTAAACTTGTACCAATGGATACAAATGCGGAGATCAAATCAATTTTGATGGGTGTTGATGCAGAAACCAAGCATATTTACAAATTAATATATTCAGGCGATAATGGTACGACAACTACGATTACTGTTAATTCTTTTAAAACAAATCAGCCTTTGTCAAAAACCTTATTTACTTTTGACGAAAGTAAATATAAGTCTGAAGGCTATTACATTCTAAGAAACTAATTGTACTGGTTACTTTTTTTGGATGGGATAGTTTAAAAGTTTCAGGTAAAATATAGTAATCGTTATAGATTAATCGAAATATTCAGATTGGTTTTAACGTTTAACCATTTAGCCAATGCTTGTGCAACTTTAATTTACTACAAATAGCTCTAAAGACACAGTATTGAGAATTCTCGACCGGTATATACTATCTCAATTTTTATTCACATTAATCAGTTCGTTTGTAATAATGATGTTCATCTTCATTTTTCAATCGATCTGGCTTTTTATTGATGATCTTGCTGGTAAGGGTCTCGATATGATGATTATTGGTAAATTCTTTTTTTACAAAATGCCTGAACTTACCGAAAAAGTATTGCCTTTAACAGTATTACTTTCTTCAATAATCACGTTCGGTTCTTTTGCTGAAAACTACGAGTTTGCTGCGATGAAAGCATCTGGTATATCGCTGCAAAGGGCGATGTTACCCATTATTGTTTTTGTAATCTTATTGGGTGGTGTAACTTTTTACTTTGCTAATAGTGTTATCCCGGCATCTGAGCAAAAGATATTCTATTTACGTCGAAACATTGCCAAACTAAAACCCGCTATTGCTATTGCCGAAGGCGTATTTAGTGATTTTGAAACGGCAAACATGAATATCAAAGTAGATCGTAAGTATGGCGAAAACGATAATTTTTTAGAAAATGTAATTATTCATCAAAAAACAAAAACCAACGTCAACTATCGTGTTATTAAAGCAGAAACTGGAGAGTTAAAAAGTAGCGAAACATCGAACCTTATTCAGCTGGTATTGAATAATGGGCATTTATACCAACTTGTCACATCTAAAAGCAGTAACAAACGAAAATATCCATTTGCACAGTCTGATTTTGAAACTTACACAATGAATATTGATCTTTCTGAGTTCAATAATGTTGATTTAGAAGAAGAAAAAGAACTAAGAACCGAGAAAATGAAGAATATTTCTCGATTGCGTAAAGATATTGACTCTTTAAATCAAGATAACATACGAAGAGTAACATCTTTTTCCAAATCTAGCTTAAATCGCATAGGTGCATTTAACGAATTACCCGTTTTAGATAGTACAGCGAATAAATCCTTATTCATAAAAGACTCGATTAGAAAACCTTTTGACCCTTCTAAACAAAGCATTATCAGTTTGTTCAAAGACTGGCAGCAAATACAGCTTTTGAGTTCTGCCAAAAATTCGGCAACCAACGTTTTGACTTCGGTAAGAGGCAAAAAGAAAGAAATCGATAAGCGCTACGAATTTCAAAGAAGGCACATTCTTTCGTTACATAAAAAGTTTGCATTAGCATTTTCGTGTATTATTCTATTTTTTGTTGGAGCGCCACTAGGAGCAATTATTAGGAAAGGAGGACTCGGTTTGCCTATGGTCATAGCGATCGTTTTGTTTTTGATCTACTACTTCTTAGGAGTTTTTGCAGAAAACTATTCTAAAAAAGGAAATATTCATCCAATGCTTGGTGCTTGGTTGTCAACATTGGTCATGTTACCTTTGGGCTTTGTTTTAACGAAAAGGGCTACTGCTGATAAAGGGCTAATGTCATTTGGTAGAATTATTGACTTTTTTAAAAGGATATTTCAAAAAAAAGATAAAGAAGTTATTTCATGACACCAACAATGGAAAAAAATATACAACTCAATACTATCGAAGAGGCTATTGCTGACATTAAAGCTGGTAAAGTTATCATCGTAGTTGATGATGAAAACAGGGAAAATGAAGGAGACTTTTTAGCTGCAGCTGAACTAGCAACTCCTGAAACTGTAAATTTTATGGCTACCCATGGAAGAGGTCTCATATGCGCACCCTTAACCGAAGGGCGTTGTGATGCTTTGGGCTTACCTATGATGGTAAATCACAACACAGACCCCTTAGAAACTGCTTTTACGGTATCGGTTGACTTACGAGGCCAAGGAGTTACAACCGGAATATCGGCCTCAGATAGATCAAAAACAGTTTGTGCACTTACCAACCCTGAAACCAAACCACATGATTTGGCAAGACCTGGCCATATTTTTCCATTGGTTGCTAAAGAAGGTGGAGTTTTACGAAGAACTGGACATACCGAAGCTGCGATAGATTTTGCTCGTTTAGCTGGTCTTAAACCGGCAGGCATTATTGTCGAAATCATGAATGAAGACGGAAGTATGGCTAGACTACCTGAGCTAATGGAAGTTGCTAAAAAGTTTGATTTAAAAATTGTGTCTATCGAGTCCCTTATTGCCTATCGCATGGAACATGATAGTCTAATTGAGAAAAAGGAGGACTTTAATATTACGACTAGGTTTGGCGAATTTCGGTTGCGTGCATACAAACAAACCACCAACAATCATATTCATATCGCGCTAACCAAAGGAAATTGGAATACCGATGAAAAGGTATTAACCAGAATTAACTCAACCCTAGTAAACAATGACGTTTTAGGCACATTAACCAACAACCCTGACAAAAAATTAGAGGATATGTTTCATGCCATCAATACAGAAGGTAAAGGTGCTATTGTTTTTATAAATCAAGATTCGGAATCACTAAATCTATTATCCCGCTTAACGGAATTGAAAGAATTACAAAAACAAGGAGTTCATAAAGCTCCAAAAATAGATATGGATACTCGTGACTTCGGAATTGGAGCACAGATTTTACATGATATTAATATCTCAAAAATGCGTTTATTGACCAACCGAAAGCAGACCAAAAGGGTTGGAATTGTTGGTTACGGCCTAGAAATTGTTGATTATGTGACCTACTAATTCAGCTTCTTTTTCACTTCTTAATATTTACAGCTTTCGTATCCAAATATTTCTGAACTGAGTTTTGTTACCATGATCTTGAAGTGAAATAAAATCATCGCCATGTGCTTCAGGATAGTTGTGAAGACCCGTATAATAAGTAATACCGTTAATCGTAGCATGATTTTGCACTACTACCCCATTGTGCAATACCGTTATTGTTGCTTTTGCGTCTAAGGCGCCATTTGCTTTAAACCGTGGAGCTCTATAAATCACATCATAGGTATTCCATTCTAATGGACTTCGCATAGCATTAACCAAGGGTGCATGATCTTTATAAATACTTGCTGCTTGCCCATTACGATAAGTACGATTCTTGTATGAATCTAATATTTGCAATTCATATTTACCTTGAAAGAACACCCCACTATTTCCTCTACCTTGACTTTCACCTTCAACCAAATCAGGAGCACTAAACTCGATATGAAACTGGCAGTCACCAAATTTCATTTTCGTATGAATTCCACCAGAACCTGGTACCACTTCTAAATGATCATTATCTACAATTTTCCAAGGTGCTGGTTTTGAGTTATCTGAACTACTGGCCCATTGGTCCAAATTAGTTCCATCAAATAAAATTATGGCATCAGAAGGTGCATCTCCCAAAACTTTCCCTGGAGTTACCACAGCAACTTCTGGCTCCCAAATTTCAGTCATTTCGGGTTTCATTGGCATTGGTGATTCTTTTGGAGGAGTGCTTGATTTTGTGCTTTGAGCTACTAAAGAAAAAGCATAACCAAATGTAATTATGATAAAAAGTAAATTTTTGAATTTCATAATATGTATTAATTAGTTGTGTTTAAAATCAGGAATTTTGCGAATTCTAAATATAGGTATAACTTTTGAAAATAGTATTAAGCTATTAATTTCTAACGATACGTGTAATAATTTCGACCATACTTTTTGCTTTTTGTTGCACTTCTTCTTCACTCCATCCTAATTTTATTAGGCAAGAAATTGTTCTACCCACCCATTGATCTGATTTCGAAAAATCAACTTTACTAAAATCCTGAAGTTGGTTTTGAATCTCTTTCGGAAGTTTACCTAGTGATTTTAAATTAGTGAAATGCTCCCATTTTCGATAGTAATGCCATGTATTGTTAAACCAATAAAAACAGGCATCTACTCCCCCATTCCCAAATTCCTTATGTACTTTTTGTGTTGTTTTTACGTCTGGCAAAAAGAAAGTCAAAAAAGCATAGCTTTCCTCGCCTCCATAAGGTACTCGTCTAAAAGTAACTTCAGGAATAGTTTCTAGCGCATTTCTGAGAATTTTATAATTTTTTCTTTGGATAGCTAAAAATTCATCAAGGCGCCCAATTTGTGCCAAGCCAACAGCAGCATTCAATTCAGAGATCCGGTAATTGTATCCTAAAAATGGATGCGTTTCTGCTCCCCTATCTTTTCCAACATGATCATGGCCATGATCAGAATAATGATCGGCATTCAATTTATAGGTGTTATTGTTGGTAATTATTGCACCGCCTTCACCACAGGTAATAGTTTTGACATAATCGAACGAAAAGCAACCCAAATCGCCATAACTGCCCAAAGGTTTTCCTTCAAAAGTTCCTCCAATTGCTTGACATGCATCTTCAAGCAGTATTAAATTATGTTTTATACATATATTTTTTAAAGCCTTTAAATCTGCCATAGAACCGCACATATGTACGGGCATCACAACTTTTGTTTTAGTTGTGATTGCTTTTTCAACCGCATCAGGACTCAATGTTAAGGTATCATCAACATCCACCAAAATAGGAACAGCACCGATAGCCAAAATAGACTCAAAACTGGCCACGAAGGTGAAAGTTGGCATAATAACCTCATCTCCAGCACCAATACCTGCGCTTACTAAAGCAACAGTCAAAGCTGCTGTTCCGCTACTCACCAACTGGGCATGTTGTACCTGCATTCTTTCGGTGAGCGCTTTTTCGAGTGCTAAAGCCTTCCAATGTCCTTTACGCATGCCATCAAAACCATAGCGCATCAAAACACCAGAATCAAGCACATCTTGCACGTGTTTCTTCTCTATTTCTCCAAAAAGTTCGAATCCTGGCATATTAATTAATGGGTTAATGGTTAATGGTTAATGGAATTTGTAAAATGTTTATTGATTTTTAAATCAATGTTTCTAATAAATTTAGATCTAATACGTAGGACTTTTTACTCGATAATAGAGATTAAAAATGCTCACAGGCGCCCGCCCGTGCCGTTCGGGCGGGCCTCGAAATACTATCGTTGTTTTCCTACGAATGCCTCGCGGGCTAGCCCCGAAGTAATTTACTTTGTGATCTATTCGTTGCACTTCAATCTTCATACTTTTTAATCTATCTCAATTACACTATCACTCATATCTTTACGTACTTTTTTGAAAGTAGAAAACATATCATCTTCAGCACGATATCCTATAGGCAATACAAGAACAGAAGTCACTCCTTTTGCTTCTAGATCTAATATTTCGTCATAAGCACTTGGCACAAAACCTTCCATGGGGCAAGAGTCAATTTTTTCAGCTGCCAATACAGTCAGTAGGTTTCCCATTGCAAGATACGCTTGGTTTTTTGACCAGTCTTGAACCTCCTTTTTATCCTTATTAGAAAAATTAGCTACCAGTTCATTTTTAAAAGGATCTAAAGTTGCACTACTTATACCACGAATGCTTTTTACCTTTTGAAAATAGCTAGTAATATAAGCTTCATCAATTACATTTTTTAAGCAAATCACCAAAACATGCGATGCCTGCGCCACTTGTTCTTGGCCCATAGAGTGGGTTACCAATCTCTTTTGAAGCTCTTTATTTGAAACTATTACCAATGTTATTGGCTGCAAACCGTAAGAGGTAGCAGTTAAATTGAAAGCCTCTTTAATCCTATCCATTTCTTTCGAAGAAAGCATTCTTTCTGAATCGAATTTTTTTACTGCATACCGCCATTTTAAATCATCTATTGCTGTACTCATTCTTTTCTCAATATTTAGTTAGACTTGATCAAAAAAATCAAGTCCAGGAAAAAGTAATTTTAAGGACATTAAGGTTACCATAATTACCAAAAACGTTTTTATGAAACTATCGCCTTTGTCAACGGAAATTCTGCTTGCAAGCCAAGCGCCTGAACCATTTCCGATTGCAAGAACTAGCCCAATCATCCATTCAATTTTATCATTGAACGCAAATACAATTAAGGCCGCTAAACTATACATTAAAACTACCACTACTTTGGTTGCATTTGAGCGCACTAAGGTCATTCGATGAACATAATGCAAAAATAGAATAATTATAAAACCAATACCGGCATTTATGAATCCGCCGTAAATACCGAAAATGAAGAACGCAATACAACCAACCCAAAGATATTTGCCGGTGAGGCGTTCTTGCATTTTTGCCAGTTTCATTTTAGGCTTGAATAGAATGATAAGCACTACTACAACCATCACCACACCAAGAATAGTTGTGAAAGTTTCTCCCTTAATATCAACAGCAATTTTAGCCCCTAGAATTGACCCGATAAGTGCAGCTACTCCAAGATATAAATTAAAAGGTAGCGTAGAAACTCCTTTACTTTTAAAACCAGCTGTTGCAAAGGCGGTTTGAATGACTACAGCTACACGATTAGTGCCGTTGGCAACTGAAGGAGGTAAGCCTAAAAATATGAGCATTGGTAATGAAAGTAAAGAACCACCTCCTGCAACAGTATTAATAAACCCAGCTGCAAAACCAACAGCTATTAAAAATACATAATGGTACCATTCTTCCATTAGTCAAAATTAAGACCTAAAAGCAGAAAGCTATTCATATCGACCCGAAAAAAAGAAAATAATTTTAAATGACTGTAAAATAAAAAAGCTGAAATCGCTTTATGGAAAAGAAAAAGCTTTCTATATTTGCACCCGCATTCAGGGCATACCTGATGAGACTTCTGGAGAAATGGCAGAGTGGTCGAATGCACTAGTCTTGAAAACTAGCGAGGGTCACACCTCCGGGGGTTCGAATCCCTCTTTCTCCGCAAAAAGCCCTGTTATCATTTTGATAACAGGGCTTTATTTTTATGCTTATAATTAATCTAGCTTAACATTTTTTCCTTTTAAACGCTAGAGTAAAAAATTAAATGATTTATCGATTGATATATAAATAACCGTTTTTGACTTTAGCCTCATCATTATTCATGTAATCAATAACATAGAAATATATACCAACGGGCAACTCTTGATTTTTTTGAATAGTTGACCTCCCATTAGATACACCTCTAAAAGCGTTTCCATTATTGTCATAACCCTGAGTTTCAAAAACCAATACACCCCATCTATTGAAAATTTTAACCGTGTTATTCGGGAATAACTCAATAAAGTTAATTTTGAATATTCCATCATTGATGTTAGGCCCGATTAAGTCACTTTCAATTTCAATATCACAAGAGAGTCCATTTGGCGGCGTACCGCCCTTTGAATCACACCCGTCTAATGGGTTGGTGGTATCTGTCACTTCTTGACCATCTGGAATTCCGTCACCGTCGGTATCAGAATTATTAGGATCAGTACCTAAGGTCTCCTCCTCTTCTGTACTAAGACCGTCCATATCACAATCACTATTTTGTAATGGTGATCCATTTATTGAATCACAATCATCTAAGGGATTTGTATCATCTAAAACTTCTTGACCATCCGAAATACCATCACCATCGGTATCTGGGTTGTACGGATCTGTGCCAATAAAATCTTCTTCGCCATTCGTTGCCCCATCACTATCACAGTCTGCTGCTGCCCAAATCGCATTGGTAGCATAATAGCCTGTATAACCTGCTGGTTGTGCCGGTAAACATGGGTTTAATAGGTCTGTATCGATATCATCAGGTACACCGTCACCATCAGTATCATTGTTATATGGATCTGTTCCATTAGAATCTTCTGTACCATTGTCAACACCATCTCCATCACAATCGGCCGCTGCCCAAATCGCATTAGTCGCATCGTATCCGGTATAACCTGCTTGCTGTACTGGAATACATGGATCTAAAGGATCAGTATCCACATCGTCTGGTACACCATCGCCATCGGTATCATTGTTATATGGATCAGTTCCATTAGAATCTTCTGTACCATTGTCAACACCATCGCCATCACAATCGGCCGCTACCCAAATCGCATTAGTCGCATCGTATCCGTTATAACCTGCTTGCTGTACTGGAATACATGGATCTAAAGGATCGGTATCCACATCATCGGGTACTCCATCACCGTCTGTATCTGTATCGTACGGATCGGTTCCGTTGGTGTCTTCTGTACCATTGTCTACATTATCGCCATCACAATCTGAAGCTGCCCAAATTGCATTCGTCGCATCATAGCCGGTATAGCCTGCTGGTTGAAATGAAATACATGGATCGAATGGATCTGTATCAATATCATCTGGTACTCCATCACCATCGGTATCTGTATCATACGGATCAGTTCCGTTGGTATCTTCTGTACCATTGTCTATATTATCTCCGTCACAGTCGGCTGATGCCCAAATTGCATTGCTAGCATCGTAGCCGGTATAGCCTGCTGGTTGAACTGGAATACATGGATCTAAAGGATCAGTATCAACATCATCTGGTACTCCATCACCGTCGGTATCTGTATCGTACGGATCGGTTCCGTTAGTGTCTTCTGTACCATTGTCTACATTATCTCCGTCACAGTCCGCCGCTGCCCAAATTGCATTCGTCGCATCATAACCGATATACCCTGCTGGCTGTACTGGAATACATGGATCAAGTGGATCGGTATCCACATCATCAGGTACTCCGTCACCATCAGTATCTGTATCGTACGGATCGGTTCCGTTGGTGTCTTCTGTACCATTGTCTACATTATCTCCGTCACAATCGGCCGCTGCCCAAATTGCATTGCTAGCATCATAGCCGGTATAGCCTGCTGGCTGTACTGGTATACATGGATCTAAAGGATCAGTATCCACATCATCGGGTACTCCATCACCATCGGTATCCGTATCGTACGGATCGGTTCCGTTGGTATCTTCTGTACCATTGTCTATATTATCTCCGTCACAGTCCGCTGCCGCCCAAATCGCATTGGTCGCATCATAACCTGCATAACCTGCTGGTTGAACTGGAATACATGGATCAAGCGGATCAGTATCAACATCATCAGGTACTCCGTCACCATCAGTATCTGTATCGTACGGATCGGTTCCGTTGGTATCTTCTGTACCATTGTCTACATTATCTCCGTCACAATCTGCTGCTGCCCAAATTGCATTGCTAGCATCATAGCCGGTATAGCCTGCTGGTTGGACTGGTATACATGGATCTAATGGATCTTCATTGTTTGCTAATTCTGTTCCGTTAGTAACACCATCACCATCACAGTCTGCTGCTGCCCAAATCGCACTGGGAGTACCTTGGTTGGATGGAGTATAATCACATCCGTCATACGGATCAGTAGTACCGTCTTCCGAACCATTAGTCTCTCCATCACCATCACAATCGGCTGCTGCCCAAATGGGGTTTGTTGCATCGTAACCAATATACCCAACAGTTTGCGCTGGATCACAAGGATCAAGTGGATCGGTATCAACATCATCAGAAACGCCATCGCCATCCGAATCGGTATTATAAGGATCCGTACCGTTAGTAGCTTCCGTACCATTAGTCACATTATCGCCATCACAATCGGCTGCAGCCCAAAGAGCATTCGTTGCATCATAACCTATATAACCAGGCGTTTCTGCTGGATCACAAGGATCAAGAGGATTGCTACCATTTGAAATTTCGTTTGCATTACTTATGCCATCACCATCGCAATCAGCATCATTCCATGCTGCAGTAGGAGTTTCTGTGGCACTTGCTAAAACAAATTCACACAAATTTAATGGGTCTGTATTGTCATTAACTTCGGTACCATCAAGCACTCCATCGCCATCAGAATCTGGATTATTAGGATCCGTTCCTGCAATTACTTCTTGATCATTTGTAAGACCGTCAGCATCACAGTCATTTGTACCTTGTGGTTGCCAATATGGATCGCTTGAAGGTTCACATGGATCATTAATAGCAGTATCCAAAGCATCACAAACATTATCACCATCTGCATCTGAACACGCGGGAATTGTAATATGAAGCGTTGCCGTTGCACAAATAGCACCATTACAAACTTGGTAATCTATTGTTACTGTATTTGGATCTTCACTAGGTAAAGCAGTATATGTTATTTCACCTGTAGCCTGATTGATAACGATAGTTCCGGCAGCGGTACCGGTATTTAAATCGGTAATTACACTACCCACTAAGAAATCGTCATTTGTTAAAATGTTGAATGTTTTTGGTACACCCACATCAGCATTTGTAAAATCATCTACTGCGGTTGGTGTAAAAGGATTAGAATCACTACCATTGATATTTCCATCACCATCACAATCAGCTGCTGCCCAAATCACATAATTTGGATCTGCAGTAGAAGGAACCGTTGCGCTTGTATACGAGCAAGGATCTAATGGATCGGTGTTATTCGTTATTTCTGAAGCATTATTTTCACCATCTCCATCGCAATCAGTAGTATTCCAAGTCGCAGAAGGTGTTACTGTCGCACTAGCTAAAACAAAACTACACAGATCCAAAGGATCTGTTTTGTCAGTATTTACTTCTGTTCCGTCAAGAACACCATCTCCATCAGAATCTGGGTTATTAGGGTCGGTACCTTCGGCTGTTTCTTCCGCTGTAGTAAGTCCATCATTATCGCAATCGCTAGCAGCCAATGGTGTACCTCCTAATGATTCACAATCATTTAAAGGGTCTGTATTATCTGTAATTACTTCGGTGCCATCATTAATTCCGTCACCGTCAGAGTCTGGGTTATAGGGATCTGTACCAGCTATTAGTTCATCAGCATTAGTTAAACCGTCATTATCACAATCTGCAGTAGCCCAAATACTATTGTTAGAATCATAACCTGTATACCCTGCTATTTGAGTTGGATCACATGGATCTAGGGGATCATTATTATTTGCTAATTCATCGCCATTCGTTATTCCATCTCCGTCGCAATCTGCATTATTCCATGCTGTAATTGGGGTTTCTGTGGCACTTGCTAAAACAAATTCACACAGGTTTAAAGGGTCAGTATTATCATTAACTTCAGTACCATCAAGAACTCCATCGCCATCAGAATCTGGGTTATTAGGGTCTGTACCAGCTGCTATCTCTTCTGCAGCAGTTAGTCCATCATTATCACAATCGCTTGTGCTAAGGGGAGTTCCTCCTATTGATTCGCAATCATCTAAAGGATCTGTGTTATCTGAATTTACTTCGGTACCATCATTAATGCCATCACCATCACTATCTGGATTGCTAGGGTCTGTACCAGCTGCTACTTCTTCATCATTTGTAAGTCCGTCGTTATCGCAATCATTAGTGCCTTGTGGTTGCCAATATGGATCTGATGAAGGTTGACATGGATCATTAATAGCAGTATCTACAACATCGCAAACATTATCACCGTCTGCGTCAGCACAAGCTGGAATAGTAATATGCAAGGTAGCCGTAGCGCAAATTGCGCCGTTACAAACCTGATAATCAATGGTTACCGTATTCGGGTTTTCACTAACCAGCGGAGTATAGGTAATTTCACCCGTAGCTTGATTTATGACAATAGTACCTGCAGCGGTACCCGTATTTAAATCTGTAATAGTACTTCCTACTAAAAAATCGTCATTGTTTAGAACATTAAAAGTTTTAGCTACCCCTACATCTGCATTGGTAAAATCATCAACTGCTGTTGGTACAAATGGGTTCGGATCAGTACCATTGTTGTTTCCATCGTCATCACAATCCGCAGCCGCCCATATCGCATAATTTGGATCGGTATTTGCTGGCGATGTTGCAGTAGTATATGAACAAGGGTCTAAAGGGTCAGTATTATTTGAAACTTCCGTTCCATTGGTTTCACCATCGCCATCACAGTCAAGCGCACTCCAGTTTGCATCTGCATTAGAGACTACCTGATTATTGCTGTAAACACATGGATTATTCGGATCAGAATCAGTCGTATCAGGATCTCCGTCACCGTCATCATCAAGGTTTTCAATGGTTATAATTTCGTTTAGGTCATCAGTTGATGTATTCGAATCTGCCTGATCTTGCGAATTAGAGATTGTATTAGTTACACTTAATTGAGTCGTTGGAGCAATAATATCATCGGCCGCTGCTATTATGGTTAAGGTTAATTTCTCACCTTTGGTCATGGTTCCAATCGTCCAATCAGGGCTGCTCCAAGTTCCACTACTTGGTGTTGCACTTACCAAAGATAAGCCTGCTGGAATCGCATCATTTATAACAAGATTTGTTACATCATTAATTCCTAAACTTTCAACCGTAATGGTAAAAGTAATATTTTCATTATCTGATATTGTTGATTGGTCTGCGGTTTTGGTTAATACAATATCAGGATCACAATTGAACATGGGGATAACATTTGAATCGTAGCTACAACCACCCTTAGAAACTCTCACAAAAAAATCACCAATAGCCGTCGGTGTGAAATCAATCATATTTGCACCACTTATTGCAATACCATTTTGATACCATTGATAGGTATCAAATGGTTCTGCTAGTGATATCGTTTCACCTAAACAGCCTAAACCCGAAATCGTATAATCTACTGTTGGCAAAGTGTCAAATCCTGAAAAGTAACCCCCAATTCCAAGTGCGCCACTTAAGCCTACAACTCCCGCGGCAATAGGTCCAGTAGATTCTACCGAGATAGCGCCTGTTAAATTTGGCAAGTAAAAACTTTTCCAAGGTAAGCCAGAAGCCAAATTAGGTGCTGGTAATGCTACTGCCACGCCATCGGCTTTTACTATTATATTTGAATTTGAAGTTGTTGTTGAGGCAAGTAAAGTTAATCCTCCATTAATATTTAGATTTACCAGGTCCTCTATTTGAGCAATATTATCTAAAGAACTGGGCAATAAACAATTGACAGGTGCGATGAAGTTTAATCCGTTGGTCGCTGGACTAGAGCTTCCCGCTAGCACTTGATAAGCATAAACATTTTTAGAGGTCACAACCGTAACATTACTACCAGCTGTAGTCCCTAAATAGTTAGAACCAGGTACTAAAAAATAGTCCCCGTCGTTTATAGTTGCCATTGGTGTTGTAGCCCCGTTAACAAAAATATCGGTGCCATTTGCTGTTCCAATGATTACAGGAAATTCAAGTAAATCGGACCCACCACCTCTAACAAAAACATATTCTCTGCCAAGTTTGTCAATAGGTACCGGTTGATCAATACCTGCATCTTGCGCATTTGATGTAGCGACTACACCAACTAAAACATTTCCATTACTGATTACAATGTCTTTATCGGCTAAAACATCGGCACCTAGCCAACCATCTTGATTCGCAACGCCTAAAGCACCTCTATTCTCTACCACATAGCTTTGACCCTTGTTTAAGGTGACAGTAATAATATCAGCGGTTAGCCCATCAACGTCAGTTCCTAGTCTAAATACGCAGTTTGGATTGTAGTCCGAAATAGTAACAGTAGTATTATCTTCAGTAGCCATAATACCTAAGGTTGCATTATGTATGTTTCTATTTCGGATTAATGGAGCCCCACCCCATTTAAAATGCTTTCCAATTGCGGCCCTTCCTTTTGAAGTCAAAGAAGCACCTTGATACGTATTTCTTCCTCTATAATTCACATAAAATTTTTCGCCGCCTGGTGCCTCCAAACGAAGCCCACTAGTACTTAAAACGATACCTACATTTACATCATTCACCATGGTGATGTCATTTTGACCATTCGGTAAAGTGTAAACAAAAGGAGCTGTATTAGATACACTTACTGTAGCAATTGGAGCTACAATTGTTCCTTGATAAATGTTTACGTTAAAAGGAGTAGTTTCTGCCGTTGACAAATAAATTGCTTGGTTATTCAAATCAGCTGCTCTTTGCCGAAGTGGCGGCAAATAGTGTAGATCACTTAATTGTGAAAAACTTGAAAAACAGGATAAAACCAATATAACTAGAACAATGACTTTCTTTAACATATTTGTAGGGAAATTAATAATAATCAAAGATACCGTTCATCGATAAGCCCCTAAAATGTATGTTGTCATGAATGGCTGAGTATGCTGTGAAACACCTAAATTCTGTGGTCACGCATCTAATTAAAATCAAAAAAATATTATTTAGGCTTTAGGAGCCTTACATTTTTTTTAAATAGGATAGTAAATAGGTAGCTGGTTTGTTTTATGAAATACAATTCGGTACTTACAAAAGCAAAATTCAAAACGCAAATACCATAAAATTTTAAGTATTTTTCGCAGATGAAACAGCCCTTGGTCAGCATCTTAATTCCTTTTAAGGATACTCAAGAATTTTTAGATGCATGTTTAAAATCAATAATCGCTCAAACCTATAAAAATTGGCAGCTAATCGCAGTAAATGATCATTCTTCAGATAATAGTAATTTAATTGTTTTAAAGTACTGCGAAAAAGATTCTAGAATTCAAGTCCATACGAATGAAGGTCAAGGAATTATAGCAGCATTGCGTCATGCGTATTTGAAAAGCAATGGGCAACTTATTACCAGAATGGACGCTGATGATATTATGAGTCCAAACAAATTAGAAATAATGAGCAAAAGCTTGTTTGAAAAAGGTCGAGGTCATGTAGCGCTAGGGCAAGTCAAATACTTTGCAGAAAACGGAATTAAAAATGGATATAAACGCTACGAACAATGGTTAAATAAGCTAACCTTAACTGGGTCAAATTATTTAGAAATTTATAAAGAATGTGTTATTCCTTCTCCATGTTGGATGACTTTTCGTGAGGATCTTGATGTTTGTGGTGCTTTTGATTCAGATCGCTATCCTGAAGATTATGACTTAGCTTTTCGGTTTTACGAAAAAGGTTTGCAATGTATTCCTTCTTATGATATACTGCACTTTTGGCGCGATTACCTTAGTCGAACATCGCGTACCAGTCCGAACTACTCACAAAATTATTTTCTTGATATTAAGCTCCATTATTTTTTTAAACTAGATAGAAACCCGCAACGACCGCTTGTGGTTTGGGGAGCAGGAAATAAAGGGAAAACTATTGTAAAAAGCCTAATCGCAGAACAAATCAATTTTTATTGGGTTTGCGATAATAGCAATAAAATAGGCAAAGAAATTTACGGAAAACAAATGCTTCACTTTTCTTTCATAGCGCAATTAAAACATCCACAAAGTATAATAACCGTAGCCAATAAAGAAGCACAACAAACTATTAATGACTTTCTTCAGAAGCTAAAACATGAAAACATGAAAGATTATTTCTTTTTTTGCTGATTCTTGGTTCAATACTGTAGCAAATCGACCTTCCCTTATTGCTATGTCATAGATAAAAAAAAGTTGGATTTCATATTCCATAACTATGTCCAAAAGCATAATCTAATGTCTTTTGTCTTAAAGCGCAGCGATCTTTTGTCTTTTTTAAATTATATTTGCCAAATCAAAATTGGGAATGCAGTTTAAACATTCAGAACTTCTTTGGGCCCTACTTCTTCTTCTGATTCCTATTTTTATTCATCTTTTTCAACTTCGAAGATTTAAAAAGACACCTTTTACGAATGTAAAATTTTTACAAAAAGTTGTTTCTGAATCCAGACGCAGTAGTACCTTAAAAAAATGGCTTTTACTCTTGACAAGAATGCTACTATTAACTGCATTGATTATTGCTTTTGCACAACCTTTTTTCGCTGAAAAGTCAGCTTTAAAAGTAAAGGAAACAGTTATTTATTTAGATGATTCGTTTAGTATGCAAGCTAAAACTAATACCACAACTTTGCTAGAGAATGCAGTTCAAAGTCTTATTGCATCGGTACCCGATAATCAAAAAGTAAGTCTATTCACCAACAGAAGTGTATTTAAAAATATTGCCTTAAAAAGCCTACAAAATGATTTGCTGATGTTGAATCCTGTGGCTGAACAATTAACATTAGATGATATTTATCTCAAAGCAATTACTTTTTTTAGCACCGACCAAAGCACCATTAAAAACTTAATTATAGTTTCTGATTTTCAAAAACGGATGGCGCAAAAGACATCAGATTCGTTGTCCAAACTAAGAAAACACTTGGTTCACATGCAAGCCCAAGTTATTGAAAATGTGAGCATAGACTCTGTTTTCATACATACCCAAAGCTCAGAAAATATTGAACTGAAAGTGCTTATCTCTTCAAATTCTGATATCGAGAGTATTCCGGTTTCTCTTTTTAATGGTGAAAAATTAATTGCGAAAACATCCGCAACATTTTCTGATAGCAAAAACACCTCCGTTAATTTTACACTTCCGGCAAATGAACCCTTGCTGGGGAAAATAGTATTATCAGATGATGGTTTATCTTATGATAATAAATTTTTTTTCAACATTGATTCGAATCCAAAAATTAAAATCTTGGTGATCGGTAGCGCAAATTCAGACTATTTAAAAAGGATATTTAAAGCAGATGAATTCCAGTTTTCAACAGCTACACTAAAAGGTTTCAATTATGGCTTATTAAAAGAGCATAACTTGATTGTTTTAAATGAACTAGAATCCATACCGAATGCCTTAACTAAAAGTTTAAGGTCGTTTACTGAAGATGATGGCAGTCTTGTGGTTATTCCAGCTCAGCAAATCGATTTTAATTCGTACAACCTTTTGGCAAGCAATTACTACGCAACTAGCTATACTCAGCTTGTAAATTATGAACGCCAAATTACCAATATAAACTTTGATCATCCATTGTATACCAACGTTTTTGAAAAAAGTGTCAACAACTTTCAATACCCAAAGGTCTCCAACTATTTTAGAGTCAAAACTCAAGCGCCGAATATATTATCCTATCAAGACAAAGATGCACTCTTAGTTGGATCTAATCAAGTATATATTTTTACTGCATCACTTTCTACTGAGAATTCAAATTTTAAAAATTCACCTTTAATCGTACCTACATTTTATAATATGGCTATAAATAGCCTCAAATTACCAGATTTATATCATTTGTTAAACAGCGAAACCAGTATTGACATTTCGGCAAAATTACCAAAAGATCGAATATTGAAAGTAACGAAGGATGAGCTTGAATTTATTCCGCAACAAAAACATTTCGCAAATAAAGTTTCTTTATCTTTTTATGAAAACCCTAAAACTGATGGCATATTTGAAGTGTTTGACAACGAAACTAGCTATCAAAATCTAAGTTTTAACTATAATCGATTAGAAAGTCAACTTAAGTATTTAGATATTAATAGTGTCGATGCGACCACAAGAAATGATTCAATACAATCATTATTTAATCAAATGCAAAATGACAATACGATAAACGAGCTTTGGAAATGGTTTGTTATTTTAGCTATGTTTTTCATGGGAATTGAAGTGTTAATACAAAAATATCTCTAATGAATTTACTCTTAAAAGATGTAACTATTGTAGCTACAAATAACAAAGACTTACACCTAAAAAAACGTGATATTCTTATCAAAAATGGTGTGATTGATAAGATTGCTTCAATAATTAAAACACCTGAAAAGACAAAAATAATTGAGTACAAAAATCTACATGTTTCAGTTGGTTGGTTTGATAGTAGCATAAGCTTTGGAGAACCAGGTTTTGAAGAGAGAGAAACTATAGCAAATGGCTTAAAGGTTGCTGCTAAGAGCGGATTTACTGATGTTGTATTAAACCCAAATGGACACCCAGTACCAGATGGTAGTTCTGATATCATATTTTTAAAAAATGCAGCAAGAAATCAAGTTACTGATCTGCATCCGATGGGTACCTTAACCGTAAAAGCTGAAGGTAACAAGTTGGCAGAATTATTTGACATGAAAAATTCTGGAGCTGTTGCTTTTTACGACTTCAAACATCCTATTCAAAACTCAAATCTTTTAAAAATAGCCTTGCAGTACGCACAAAATTTTAATGCCCTTGTTTGTTCTTTTCCTATGGATGTTCAAATAGCTGGCAAAGGCCAGGTTCATGAGGGCGAGATTTCCACTAAAATGGGACTTAAAGGAATTCCGAGTCTTGCAGAAGAACTTCAAATTACGAGAGATCTTTTTATACTAGAATACGCGGGTGGAAAATTACATATACCTACCATTTCGACAGCAAAGTCGGTGAAATTAATAGCTGAGGCAAAGAAAAAAGGATTAGATGTTACTTGTAGTGTTGCAATTCACAATCTAAATTTTACGGATGATAAGTTAAACGAGTATGATACTAATTTCAAGGTGATGCCGCCACTTCGAACCCAAAAAGATGTCAAAGCTTTACAAAAAGGGTTAAAAGATGGAAACATTGATTTTGTAACAAGCGACCATACACCGATGAACATTGAAGAGAAAAGAGTAGAATTTGACAATGCCGCCTTCGGAACCATAGGTTTGGAAAGCGCTTTTGGTACATTAAATCATATTTTCGGACTAGAAACTACTGTCGAAATTTTAACAAGAGGCCGAGAACGGTTTCAATTGAAAGTACCTGAAATCAAAGTAGGTTCTATAGCATCTCTAACACTTTTTGATGCTAATGCAACACTTCTTTTTAAAGAACAAATCATTCATTCAACTTCAAAAAATAGCATGTTTGTAAAACAAAATTTAAAAGGTAAGGTATTTGGTACTATTCATGGAAAGCAGTCAATTTTGTTGTAATTTTCAATCTCATTTAAATAATTAACTTTAAAACCAACCCGTTATGATTTATGGAATCACCCTTATTCTTTTAGGGATTTTAGCAGTACCATCATTAATTTTATCAAAAAAACCAGACGCCAAAGAACTTTTAGACAAAATAACACCCTATCAAGGGTGGATAGGCCTTGTATTTTGTTTTTGGGGAGTTTGGGGTATCATACGCTCAGTTTTAAATATGGGCTCGATTGGTACTGGATGGATGCTTGGATTAGCAGTAAGTGTTGTAACCGCAGTATTAGGTTTTTTACTTGGTTACGGAATGATTAACCAACTGCTTTTATCAAAAAATGAAGAAGCTAAAGAAAAAGGAGCCGCATTACTTGCAAAGCTTGCACCTTTGCAAGGTAAATTTGGAATGGCAGCAATTGTATTAGGTATTATTTATATCCTTTTCTGGATATTTTAATAAAAATCTAAACCGTATGATTTTATAAAAGAGGCTCCTTTCGAGCCTCTTTTTTTTGTCCATAATTTTAAGTTCAACTAACTTTGAATTATGGAGCAATCAAAAGAAGGCAAAACAACAGCAATAATCGCATATTTTACGATAGTCGGGTCACTAATAGCATTAAGCATGAATATGGAACCCAAGAATGAATTTGCCCGTTTTCATACTAGACAGGCCTTTGGCTTGCATATTATGTTTTTCGGTTTCGCACTATTTTTAAGTTATGCCTTTAATGAATATGCCTGGTACGGACTTTATATACTTTACATGGTTTTATGGGGTTATGGTTTTGTTGGCGCTTTAACTGAGAAGAAGCAATCCGTTCCAATTTTAGGCCCATTATTTCAAAAATGGTTTACTTTCATTTCATGATTTTTATATTGTAGAACTAAAATTTTTATTTATTCCTACTACTCTAGTATTACCAAAACTTATGACAACAGCTCCATTATCTTTAGAACATTTAATTAGACCCTCTAAATTAAAAGAAGGCAAAATACCTGTATTATTTATGTTTCATGGTTATGGTAGCAACGAAGAAGATCTTTTCTCTTTTGCTGCTGAATTACAACCTGAATTTTGTGTAATTTCTGTTCGCGCGCCATACGCTATGGAGCCTTTTGGTAATGCCTGGTATGCTATCAACTTTGATGCTGAAAATGGTAAATGGAGCGACGATGAGCAAGCGATAACTTCACGAGAGAAAATTATAAATTTCATTGATGAAGCCTGCGAAGCTTACGGTTTAGATCATACTAATATTACATTACTTGGTTTTAGTCAAGGTACCATTTTAAGCTATGCAGTTGGAATATCTTATCCTGAAAAGATAAAAAATGTGATTGCTTTAAGTGGCTATATCAATGAAAACATACTACATCAAGAGTATACAAGTAAATCACACAAGAACTTAAAAATATATGCCTCTCATGGGCAGGTAGATCAAGTGATACCGCCTGAATGGGCACAACGAGCACCACAATTTTTGTCAAATTTAGGTATTGATCATGTCTATGAAGAATTTCCTGTTGGGCATGGGGTTGCCCCACAAAATTTTTATGCTTTCAAAAAATGGCTTGAAGATAAATTTTAGAAAGTACTTTTATATAGCAAATGGCTTGTTAGGGTAAAATCCACACCCAAATCATCTTTTAATTGGTAGGTCAGAATCATTTCGCCCCAATGTTTACCATCAGTAAACTCGGCTAAAATCCATTGATGATTTAAAACATTTATTTTATTTATTTTAAAATCACCCTCCATACCCTCATACGGTACTAATGGATTATTACCTTTACTTTCATTGGTTTCCAATAGCTTATCAGCAATATATCTTTCAAGGTTTTCAATGTTCAAATGCGCATAGTTATCGAGCGCATAGTCATTGTTTTCTAGAGAAAAATGTTGAACATCAAGTATCTTTATGTTCAATTGTTGTACTGAATCTTGTAAAGTCACAATTTCCGACTCTAGTTTTCCAATTTTTGCGTCTTTAGTCTCGACTAAGGTCCCGCTGCTAACAAACAGGTAAAGTGCAATTAAAGCAGCAAAAACAAACAGGTATAAGAATATTCTATTTTTCATTAATCAGTATTTTATTATTGTTCTCAAGGAAAACAGCGTCTTTGAATTAAACGTCAATTACTAAATTATCGTACGCGAGATAAACATTTCTTGGTAATGCTTTTTCTACCTCTCTATGAAAACCAAGCAAATGGCTAATATGAGTAAAATATGTGACTTCCGGTTTCACTTTTTCAACAAAACTTAAGGCCTCTTCTAAGTTAAAATGTGAGTGATGCGAATCTTCTCTTAAAGCATTTACGACAAGTACTTTAGATCCTCTTATTTTGTCTATTTCTACGTCATTCATTCGCTTTACATCCGTTAAATATGTAAAATCTCCTATTCTAAAACCAAAGACTTGTAAGCGATTATGATCTGCTTCAATGGGAGTAACAGAAGTATTACCTAATATAAAATCACAATCATTTTGTATAAAGTTGACTGCAACCGCAGGTGCACCTGGGTACCTATTCGCATCAGCAAAGATGTAATCAAATCGCTTTTTTAATGACCTAACAACGCGCTCATGGGCATAAATTGCAATATCCCCTTGTTTAAAAAAGTAGGGCCGTATATCATCAATACCCGCAGTATGATCGGCATGTTCATGAGTAAAAAGAATTCCGTCTAGTTTGCTGATAGGGTTTTTTAGCATTTGTTGCCTAAAATCTGGCCCGCAGTCAATTACGTAATTAAAATCATCCCAAGAAACCAAAACCGATACTCGCAGTCTTTTGTCTTTTGAATCATCACTCAAACATACAGGATGTTTACTCCCGATAACGGGTATACCTTGAGATGTGCCTGTACCTAAAAAAGTGACTTTTAATTTCCCTTTCATCAGATTCAAAATTAAAATTATTTATTCAAATTCGTTGAAATAAATTTAATCATAAAAATTACATCGGTAGTTATCAATAAAATACATAAATAGTAGTCTTTTCGCAGATTTAAATAGCCCTTAAAATAATTTATAAATATTTGAATCGTTTATGATTTAGGTTCAATGAACTTCTTATTTTTGTTATAACTAAAACACATCACATGGCTTCTGTTTTAAAAAGGGATACAGCTTTTGAGAATATACCCTCAATAAAGGCGAAAACCCTTCGTATTAATTTAAACCCCGACATTTACGGAACCTTTGCTGAAATTGGAGCGGGACAAGAAACGGCTCGGCATTTTTTCAGATCTGGTGGAGCATCAGGCACCATTGCCAAGGCGATGAGTGCTTATGACAAACAGTTTAGTGATGCTATTTATGGTATTGAAAAAGATGGTAGATATGTGACGCAACCGCGTCTAAAAACAATGTTGCATCATGAAATGCGACTTATGGAAGAACGTATCAGCAGAGAAAGTCACCCTGAGCGTTTGTTTTTCTCTTATGCAAATACAGTAGCAACTATTGATTTTTCAAAAAGATATAAAGGACACGGTTGGATTGGTATTCGCTATCAATTAGACCCTACTCAAAAGGAACTTGATGAAATTATTCTGCATGTTCGGTTCAAACAAAATGAAGCAAGACTTCAACAAGAAACCTTAGGTATTTTAGGCGTTAATCTTATTTATGGTGCTTTTTACAAGTATCACAAACCAAAGAAAATGTTGAAATACTTGTATGATCATATTGATAAGGATACCATTGAAATTGACATGATTAATTTTAACGGCCCTAATTTTAAAGATGTTGATAACCGATTGATGAGTCTTCAGCTGATCAAAAATGATATGACCGATGCGGTAATGTTTGGCCCTGATGGCAATAACCTTTTACCTGCCGCGGTACTCTACAAAAAGAATATTTTAGCATTACGTGGTAGTTTTCGACCAGTTACCAAAGTGAACCTTGATATGTATAAAAAGTCATATGATATTTTTGTTCGTGACGCTGCCGTGAATGTTGATAAAACCATTGTAATTTTTGAAATCACCTTATCTAATTTGAAAGCTTCAGGAGAAATTGATGAGCAAGATTTTATGGACCGTGCAGAATTGCTATGTTCCATGGGGCAACATGTTATGATTTCTAAATTTCAAGAATATTATAAACTTGTTGAATATTTTAATAATTATACGAAACAACGCATTGGACTCACCATGGGTGTCAATAACTTGGTTGATGTTTTTGATGAAAAATACTATAGACATTTAAGTGGTGGTATTTTAGAAGCTTTCGGAAAACTCTTTTTCAAAGATCTTCAAGTTTACCTTTATCCTATGAAAAATGGTGAAACTGGTCAGATTATGACGAGCAATAATGTTAAGGTACATCCACGAATGAAGGAGTTATATAAATTCTTTAAATACAATGGTAAGGTGATGGATATTATTGATTATGATCCTGAAATTATGGATATTTTTTCAAGAAATGTACTCAAAAAAATCATTAGTGGTGAAAAAGGGTGGGAAGAGCAATTACCAGAAGGAATTTCTGAAATAATAAAAGAGAAAAAACTATTTACCCGAAAATTACTAAAAACTGAAGCAGAAAAAATATAGTTTTTATGCAAATAATAGAAAAAGCCCTTTTTAAAAAGGGCTTTTTTATTTAAATAACTATTTAGTTTTCAAGTAATTGAGCTGCGTGATCTTTGGTTTTTACTTTTTCAACAACCTTCGAAACAACTCCATTTTCATCCACAACAAAAGTCTTTCGATGAATACCATCATAGACTTTACCCATGAACTTTTTAGTTCCCCAAACACCAAAAGTATTAATTACGGTATGGTCTTCATCTGCTAAAAGCGGAAATGGGAATTCATATTTATTTCTAAAATTAGTTTGTCGTTTTTCTGAATCTGCACTAACCCCCAATAATTCAAAACCCTGCTTTTGCAATTCAGCATAATTATCTCTTAGATTACAAGCCTCCGCTGTGCAACCGGGAGTACTCGCTTTAGGATAGAAAAAAACAATTAATTTTTTTCCTTTGTAATCAGATAAATGTATACTATTGCCGTCTTGATCTTTTGCTGAAAATTCAGGAACAGCATCTCCTATTTTAAGTGTATTCATAGCAAATTTTAAAGTAAATTATGTTCTGTTATTTTCTATAAAAATAAACCAAAAATGACGAAAAGCGAAAAGGTGAAGTTTGCAATTCAAACTTTGCAAGACTTATATCCCACAATTCCGGTTCCATTGAATCATAAAGATCCGTATACCTTATTGATTGCGGTTCTAATGTCCGCTCAAAGCACCGATGTTCGTGTAAATAAAATCACTCCCCTATTATTTGCCAAAGCAGATAACCCCTATGATATGGTTAAACTTTCTGTTGAAGAAATTCGAGAAATCATAAAACCTGTTGGACTATCGCCAATGAAGGCTAAGGGTATTTATGGCTTATCAAAAATGTTAATAGAAAAATATGATGGAATTGTTCCTAAAAAACTAGAATTGCTAGAAGAATTTCCTTCTGTTGGGCATAAAACTGCAAGTGTTGTTGTATCACAGGCTTTCGGAATTCCTGCTTTCCCTGTAGATACGCATATTCATAGGTTAATGTATCGCTGGGGCTTTACGAATGGAAAAAATGTCATTCAAACCGAAAAAGATGCCAAACGGCTATTCCCCAAAGAAATATGGAATGATTTACACCTGCAAATTATTTGGTATGGTCGTGAATATTCTCCTGCGAGAGGGTGGAATTTGGAAAAAGATATCATTACAAAGACCATTGGAAGAAAAAAAGTTTTAGAAGACTATTATAAAACTAAAAAGACCCGCTAGATGCGGGTCTTTTTAGTTTAAAATGTTTTCGAACTTGAGGTCTCGATATTCAATCACATAAAGTGATCTTGAAAAATTCAGTAAATATCGAACTGTTTCTTTGCTAGTCCTAACAAGTGTACATTTTTCTTGATGTTCTGAGTAAATTTTTTCCATATTGTATAGTCATGTTATGATAGAATAACGCAACTAAAATGGAAATATTGTTTTTACCTTATGAACCTAAAGTTAATTTGTAAGTACAATATTATTCTTTTCAATTATTTTTCTAAGGTTAATTAATGCATATCGCATTCTACCTAACGCAGTATTGATGCTAACTCCGGTGTTTTCAGATATTTCTTTAAAACTCATATCTTTATAAATACGCATCAATAATACCTCTTTTTGATCATCTGGTAATTCTTCGATTAAATCTCTTAAATCAGAATCAATTTGATTTTTTATGATTTGCTTTTCAGCATTTAGTTTGTCATCACCTATAACAGAGAAGATATTAAAATCTTCATTGCCTTCAAATTTGGGCATTCTTTTGTTCTTTCTAAAGTGATCAATAATTAAGTTATGTGCAATGCGCATAACCCAAGGCAAAAATTTACCCTCTTCACTATATGAACCTTTCTTTAAAGTCTTTATTACTTTAATAAAAGTATCTTGAAAAATATCTTCTGTAATATCCCTATCTAATACTTTAGAATAAATAAAACTTGTTATACGCTGATTATGGCGTTTGATTAATACTTCTAAAGACTTTTCATCGCCACTAATGTAATCTCTTACAAGTACTGAATCTTCAATTTGATATTCCATTCGAGTAGGTTTTTTTGTTAAGGTTTGGGACTTCCTTGTAGAAAGTTTTTTATGAGTCATTTTATTATTTTTTGAGATAATTTTAAATCTTAGCATTATTGCTTTGATTTTCAATTATGACCTAAAACTATATATATCATAGCGATGGAAAAAAAACTTGTTGTCAAACACGCTGTTTTTGATGTGAAAACGCACTTTTCTATTCTTCAACAAAATAAAACACACCAGAAGCCGTTTGCCGTTTTCATTTCAATAATGACACTCATCGGTAATATCAAACACTTTATCGATAGTGTTTTTGTTTGCTACTTAAATTTAAAAAACTCTATTCGTACAAGTTTGGTCGAATAGGGCACAAAAAAAAGCCTCAACAATACAATTGTTGAGGCTTTTCTTATTTTATATAAGATCTAGTTCATATTCGTTTCAAATTTAATACCCTTAGCCTTTGTTATTTTTAAAGATTTTGAATAGCTCAATAAAAATTGAACCGTTTCAGGCTTAGCTTGAATTAATTTGCACTTATCTTGTTTTTTAGAGTAAATTTTTTCCATATCTAGTTTAATATTGTTTGATATGATAACGCTACCAAAACTAAATATAATGAATCGACTCGACCTACAACCTATTAATTCGTTAAAACAATATTATTTTCGTTTATAATCTTTCTTAGATTAATTAAAGCATAGCGCATTCTACCTAAGGCTGTATTTATACTGACACCTGTATTTTCAGAAATTTCTTTAAAACTCATATCCTTATATATACGCATGATAAGTACTTCACGTTGATCAGCTGGCAACTCTTCAATTAAACTAGTTAGATCGCAATCAATTTGATCTTTTATAAGTTGACTTTCAATGTTTAGCTTTTCATCACCCATTACAGAAAAGATATTAAAACTATCTCCACCTTTATACATGGGCATTCTGCGACTCTTTCTAAAATGATCGATTATCAGGTTGTGGGCTATACGCATTACCCAAGGTAAAAATTTACCTTCTTCATTATAAGCCCCTCTTTGCAGCGTTCGTATTACTTTAATAAAAGTGTCTTGAAAAATATCTTCAGTAATACCTCGGTCATTAACCTTAGAGTATATAAAACTGCTAATACGCTGATTATGTCTATTGATGAGTGACTCTAAAGCTCTTTCATCTCCTTGAATGTAACGTTGAATTAAAATGGGGTCGTCAATCTTTACTTCCATAACTACTACTTTTTTTGGTTAAACTTAGGACCCTTTTCAGTATGAAAAGGTCTTGTGGGTCATTCTTCCAATTGTAAAAAGTAATATTGCGTTATAGGCGAATTGTCGTTAAAGTGAGTTCAAATATAGATAAAATAATATACTTCAGAAGAAAAACATGTTTTTTAAGTAACATTCTGTTATGCAAATCATACAATTCTAGCGAATGAAAAGTTGATATTGTATCTTTGCCAATTGTATGAAAAAGATGCCAAATATACTTGAAGCTAAGCCCAAAGAGAACATCATTATTAAAGGTGCAAAACTGCACAATCTTAAAAATATTGACGTCATTATTCCTCGAAATAAGTTGGTAGTTATTACCGGGCTATCTGGTTCAGGAAAATCTAGCTTAGCCTTCGACACCCTTTACGCAGAAGGTCAACGGCGTTATGTTGAGAGTCTTTCTTCATATGCTAGGCAATTTCTTGGAAAACTTGACAAGCCAAAAGTTGATTACATAAAAGGTATTGCACCCGCTATAGCGATTGAACAAAAAGTAAATTCAACCAACCCAAGATCTACCGTTGGTACAACAACAGAAATTTATGACTACTTAAAATTATTATTCGCAAGAATCGGAAGAACAATTTCTCCAATTTCAGGGAAGGAAGTAAAAAAAAATAGCGTAAGTGATGTTGTTAATCATGTCAAAAAGTATGAGCCAGGTATCAAGTTACTTTTACTTGCGCCTATTCAAATACGAAAAGATAGAGATGCCATTAAATCGCTACAACTATTTTCAAAACAAGGATATGCTCGTATAAAGTATAAAGGAGAAGTTCTTCGAATTGATGCCGCACCAAAGAATATCGGCAGAGAATTTCATTTAGTTATCGATAGAATAGTTACCAAAGACGATGAAGATTTTTATAATCGTTTAGCCAATGCCATTGATACCGCATTTTTTGAAGGGAAAGGCGAATGTATCATTGAGGACATAACTTCAGAAAAACAAACCCTTTTTAGCAATAAATTTGAGGCAGACGGCATGTCTTTCTTAGAACCTAACGTGCATTTATTCAGTTTCAATAACCCTTATGGTGCTTGTCCAAAGTGCGAAGGTTATGGCGATGTAATTGGTATCGATGAAGACTTAGTGGTTCCAAATACGGCATTGTCTGTGTATGAGAATGCCGTTTTTGCTTGGCGCGGAGAAAGTATGAGTTGGTATAGAGACCAGCTAGTGAATTCAGCGTATACTTTTGATTTTCCTATTCATAAGCCTTGGTTTGAACTATCTGAAAAACAAAAACAGCTTGTTTGGGATGGTAATGATCATTTTATCGGAATTCATAAATTCTTTACCCAATTAGAAGAGAAAAGTTATAAAATACAAAATCGGGTGATGTTATCTCGGTATCGCGGAAAAACCAGATGCAAGGTGTGTAAAGGAAAACGTTTAAGGCCCGAAACTGATTACGTAAAAGTAGATGGTAAATCGATTTCTGATTTGGTTGAACAACCCATTGATAGATTAATTTTATTCTTTGAAAATATAAAGCTGAATGCGCATGATGCGCATATCGGAAAACGACTTCTTAAGGAAATCAATACTAGACTTGGCTTTTTACATAAGGTAGGTTTGAGCTATTTGACGCTTAATCGCAAATCAAATTCATTATCTGGTGGGGAAAGTCAACGCATTAACTTGGCCACTTCTTTAGGAAGTAGTTTGGTAGGTTCGATGTATATTCTAGATGAACCCAGTATTGGCTTGCACCCTAAAGACACCGAAAACCTGATTGATGTTTTAAAGTCATTACGGGATTTAGGTAATACGGTTATTGTGGTAGAGCATGACGAAGATATAATGAAGGCTGCAGATGAAGTAATCGACATCGGTCCTGAAGCGGGTACTCACGGTGGAGAAGTTGTAGCTCACGGAACACTAGAAGAGGTTTTGCTTTCTACTTCGCTTACTGCAAGTTATTTGAACGGTACCAAAGAAATTACCGTGCCCGAAACGAGAAGAACCTCAAAGAATTTTATTGAAATAAAAGGAGCACGAGAAAACAATCTTAAAAATATTGATGTCACCTTTCCATTAAATATGCTCACCGTAATTACGGGAGTTTCAGGAAGTGGCAAAAGTACCTTGGTAAAAAAACTCCTCTACCCTATTATTTTAAAAGAGGTTGGTGGTTACGGCCAAAAAGCTGGACAATACACTTCTTTTGAAGGAAGATACCAAGATATTAAACATGTTGAATTTGTAGATCAAAACCCAATCGGGCGGTCTTCAAGGTCGAATCCGGTGACGTATATAAAAGCCTACGATGATATTCGTAGCTTATTCGCTTCTCAAAAATTGAGTAAAATTCGTGCGTATCAAGCCAAACATTTTTCTTTTAATGTAGATGGAGGGCGTTGCGAAAAATGTAAAGGAGAAGGTTCAATTACTGTAGAAATGCAGTTTATGGCTGATGTACATTTAGAATGTGATACCTGTAGCGGTAAGCGATTCAAAAAAGAAGTACTTGAAGTAAAGTTCGAAGATGCAAATATTGATAATGTTCTAAATATGACCATCGATGATGCTATTGCATTCTTTGCGGCGCATCAGCAAACCAAGTTAGTAACCAAACTACAACCACTACAAGATGTAGGTTTGGGCTATGTTACTTTAGGGCAATCCTCTTCTACCCTTTCTGGTGGTGAAGCACAGCGCATAAAACTCGCTTCTTTTCTAGTTAAAGGAAAATCTAAAGAAAAGGCCTTGTTTATTTTTGATGAGCCGACAACCGGACTCCATTTTCACGATATTAAAAAATTATTAAAGTCGTTTAACGCTTTAATTAAAACAGGGCACTCGATCGTAGTCATCGAACATAACATTGAATTGATTAAATGTGCAGATCATATTATTGACCTTGGTCTGGAAGGCGGAGAAAAAGGTGGCCAATTATTGGTCTTCGGAACTCCTGAAGAAGTTATTGCCAGCAAAACCTCACATACTGCTCGATATTTAAGGGAGAAGTTATTGCATTGAGCTGGTTATAGGTTATAACTAAATCACCCATTAACTTATTAACTCTTGCTGTTAAAAGATGGGCCGCTTAGCTACAATTTGAATATTACACTAAAGAATATGTATTTAAAACTTATATGGATATAGAGATACAATACCCTAAATGCAATGGGAAACCTGATGGCTGTGCCTAAATGTTGCTGTGGTCATCAATGGAATACCTTTGAAACCGCTGGCAAGTATCCTTCATGCACAAAAAGCTGGAAAGATACCATGTGCCCTGGCCCTCATTTTCTTGGTGGATGCGGTAGATGGTCTAAGCATGTGGACTGGTATCGAAACCTTGATGAGAATTTTAAAGAGGAGATGGGGAAGAGTTTTAGGAAAATTTCGACATGAATTGTTACAAATATTAATTGTCCATTTAATTTAAAGAAATTACCTTTTTACAATTATAACCATAAATTGAAGTACACAAGATTTAAAATTTTAGATGTCTAGTTTTTCTTCAGATTCAGTATAGGACAGCAAATCTGCAGGTTGGCAATGAAGTGCTTTGCATATTGATTCTAATGTTGAAAAGCGAATAGCTCTTGCCTTTCCAGATTTTAAAATTGAAATGTTTGCAGTTGTAATTCCTATTATCTCAGCAAGTTCTTTGCTTTTCATCTTTCGCTTGGCCAGCATAACGTCAAGGTTAATTATTATAGCCATAATTTAAACGGTTAACTCATTCTCATCATTAATATTTTTTGCTAACAAAAGTGTATTACTTTGGATAATAAAAAACAATCCAATTATTGAAAGAAAAATTGGAATCATTAAATTATCATAAATAAATTCAATTTTACCATTGTATAATTTGTAAAGCCATAAAATTGCGAACGAAACAAAAAACATAATTCCAGTAATTAAAAAATTATTGCCTGCATTTTTCAAATTTGCTATAATTTGATCGGAGAAACAATTTGTTTTTACTAAAGAATTTGCCATTTTCCTTAAATAGTACAATCCACGAAGAAATATGATGTAACCTACTAAACCGTATAAACCAATTAGCACGTAAAATACAGTCCAATCTTCCAGTTTAATATTTACTTCTAATAAAGTGATGGTTCCAAACGGTATAGCAATAAATGGAAAGAATAGTCCAATAAAATGAAGAACGAATAATATATCGACTAAAGTTTTAAATACGGTTGATTTTTTCATGAGAATACTATTTGCTTCAAATATAGTAAAATTATTGATAAACAATAATAAATATATTTTTATCAATAATAATTAACAACTATCCTAAACTCAATTAGCCTAGAACTTAAAAAAGATATCAAATTACTTTCTTAGAGTTTAAGGAATCTCATTTAAGCGCATTTTTTTAGTCAATAAAGTTTTAATTAGGTGAAGCACAGAACACAAATTAATTTTAAAACTCTAATAATCAATAACTTAATAGAGTTATTTAATTTCTGGCACGCTGTTTGGTATATACTAATCGAATGTGAATAGTTCCATTCAAAACCACCTGCCACGTTGGTAGGATTAAAACCTTATATCATGAGAAATTTAGTACTCATTTTTACAGCTCTTATTTTTGGTACCACAGGTATCATAGCTGGTACGACTGATGATAAGGTTGCTGAACGCAATGCTTATCGTAATAACAACAGATCTTTTATTTTTGTTGAAAACGGCATTACGTTTTCCGTTTACCCTGATGGTGAATTCGATTTTTATATCGACAACAGAATTGGAAACCGTAGAAAGAATGTAACCTTTAACTCTGGTTTCGATTATAGCCCATATGCACAGTATGACGATTACGGTGCTGTAATTCAAGTTGAAGATGTTCCTGTATTTTATGACCATTATGGTCGTGTTTCACAAATAGGTGACATAAATATTAATTACAGACGAAACCGAGTGTCTGCTGTAGGTAACATGTTTGTATACTACAATAACAGAGGCTTTTACGATTACCATACCGGTTATGTAAACAGCTTTAACAGATTCTATGTATACAGACCATTTCACAGTTTTTTTGCAAGACCTTCATTAGGATTCAGTCTCGTATTCAGAAGCCCTTATAGAAGATTCTATAACCCAGTTCGATATACCTACTATAACCCTTATCGTTATAACACGCGAAGATCGTATGCCAAAATAGGTCGTGAGCACCGATATAATAAAGTGCGAAGAGAAAGATCTAACATCTATAGAAATGATAAGCGAGTTGCCGTTCGTGACAATACACGACGAAGCAACAGAAATGTAGCAAGAAACAATAACTCAAGCAGAACGAATAGAACAGCAACGCGAAGCAATGCTAAAGGTTCAAACAGAACTGCTACGAGAAGCAATGCTAACAGAACGGTTGCTCGTACAAATACCAAGCGTTCTGCAACAAGGGCAAATGGTAGAAGTACAACAGTTAGAAGTACTAATTATCGAAAAGGTAATGCTGCAAATGGTAGAACGGTAACTAAAAGACAAGTAAATCGAACACCACAAAGAACGACGGTAAAAAGAAGTACTTCAACAGTACGGAAACCTGTAAGTAGGTCACAAAGATCAGTTGCTCGACCAGCACAACGAACTTCAAGAAGTTCTGCTGTAAGTAGCAGAAGTTCAAACAGAAGTGCTTATAAAGCTCCTGCGAGAAGTTCGAGAAGCACAGCGAGTAGAAGTTCATCTTCAAGAACGGTACGTCAAGCACCGGCGCGAAGCATAAGAAGTAATAGAAGTGCCACAAGCTCTAGAGCTAGGGTAAGGCAATAAAGATAGTTTTTAGGTTGGTTAGTTGTTAGCCCTGTAGCGAATTCGTTTGCTACAGGGCTTTTTTTTATAGCACACTACCCTACCATATAGTATATAATCGCATTAATTTTATAAATTAACATCAGTAGTAAAAAAATAACCTGAAGCCAATGAGGCTTATACAATCGCAAAGTAACTTACCAGTTTTCCATACATAAAATAGACCAACACACATAGCATAAGCAAGCCTAAAATCGCCATTACGTTTTGTAACATGGTATTTTTAAATTTGCCCATAACATCTTTTCTATTAGAAATAAGCAATAATCCAATTCCTATTAAAGGTACCGCAATCATTGATGAAGACTGCGCCAATATCAATGAATACACAGGGCTACTTAAACCACTAGCCACAACAGTTGCTATTACCATGCCGGCAATGAGAATGAATACTGTGAAGACTTTTGGCATTTTTTTATCCATAGTCTGCCCCATACCCAAACCATCAGCAAGCAATCCGCCACCAATAATTGCATTTACGAGTAATGAAGAAAATGATGCTGCCAAAAAGCCAATAGCAAAAATGTATTTTGCGTAATTACCTAATAATAACTCTAATTGAATCGCCATGTCAGCCGCTGAATTAATTTGTATGCCTAAAGGTTTTAAACTAGCAGCTGCGGTCATAATAATTAAAACGGACATTAAAGCCAATAAAAAGACACCCGAGTTCGAGGCTCTAATTGCTTTTTTCATATCAGCAACTTGCCAGTTTTTTTTTTGTATTAAATACGATTGATACAAGGCACTACTCAAAACAAAAGTAGTACCCACAATTGCCGCAAGTTCCCCTATATAGTCCATTGGAAATGTGCTTGGTACGAAGCCTGAGATAGTTTTTGAAAGATCTGGTTTTACAAAAACCAAATTCACCATAAAAGCAATAATGATCAACATCACAATGTACATCATCAACTTCTCTAAAGTAGCGTATAAGTTTTGCGCAAAAAAGATTAAAACAATTGCTAGTAAGGTGAAAATCGCTGGCCAAATTCGGACATCAATTCCAGTAATAGATTCCATACCTAAGCCAACACCCAGATTGTTTCCAAACTGAAAACTTAAAGATGCTAAAAATGAGCTGATACCTATTCCATATGCAAGCCACTTACCATATTTGCTCGAAATAACAGTTAAAATAGATACTTTATTCATGATAGCAAATCGAGTACTCATACCGGTATAAACAGCCATAGAAATACCTGCGATTAAAATAGCCCATAAATAATTATAGCCTTGAGTTGCCCCAATTTTTGATGCCGTAGTAATACTACCAGGCCCTAATGCTACCGCTGCAATTATAAAGCCAGGGCCAATTGCACCCAGCGCGGTTTTGATTTTACTAATTAATTGCATTAATGGTTATTTTGAAATTTCTGTTGGTGATCTATTTGAATTAACGCATCCATCGATCTATATTCTCAGCTACAAATTGATCATCATTAAGTTCAGGATATATAGCATAAACACGATCTATTTCTTCTTTCTGACCTTTACTTAAAATTTCATGCGGACTAATAGTATAGTTGGCCTCCATAAAACCTTGTCTAATTAACACTTCATGAATACCCGCAATTGAACCTTTAAAACGATTTCTAGAATCAAAAAATGCGGCGTTGGCATCCGTCACTTTTATACCTAAACTTATTAAATCATTTATTTCATGAGGTTTTGCACTTTTAATTTGATCAAATAACTCAACCGCCTTTTTATTCCATACCGCCCAATGCCCAAGTAAACCGCCAGCAAATGATTTCTTTACTATTTTATCTCCAACGGGAATTTGATATTCAGAAAGTAAATCATTTACTATAGTGTCATCATTACCAGTATACAAAGCAACTTCATCTGCCCTACCCGATGCTGCAACACCTCTAATAACATCAATGGTATCATAGCGATCAAAAGCAGCAACTTTTATAGCCACAACATTTTCTATTTGCGCGAACTGGCACCAAAAATCAGTATCATAAGACCTACCACCAATAGTTGGTTGTAGATAAAAACCAATAACCGGAATTATATTCGCGATGTTTTTACAATGATCTATCAGTACTTGATTTGAGTCTTCTTTGAATGCTGAAAGATTTAATAGAACCGCATGATACCCTAAATCTGCAGCTAAGGTAGCTTCCGCAAAAGCTTGTTCGGTTTTACCCATTGCACCTGCAATTCTAATAATAGGTTTCTTCGTTTTACTAAAATGCGCGTCTAGTTCTTCTTTTCCTAATTCTAAAACAGGTGTATAAAGACCTGCTTCACGGATTTCAAATTGACTGGTATGTACTCCTATTGCTAAACCGCCAGAACCTGCATCAAGATAATAGCGCATAAGTGCACGCTGTCGTCTTTCATCTAACTTTAATTCCTTTGTTAGCGCCGTTGGATTAGCAGGTATAACAGTACCCGAATTTAATATTTGCTTTAATTCATTTGTAAGTATAACACCCATATGCTCTTATTTCAATCTAATATTTACCATCTCTAACTTCAAAATGCGTTGGCTTGCCTAAAAGTCTGTTATCATTAGTTATCCAATCGGCTGTCCATTTTAGCACCTGATCTACCGACACTTTTCTAGTTCCTAAGATTTTTTGGCTTTCTTCAACATTGATTAACAGCGCTGTACTTGCTTGTTTGCCTTTCAATTTTACGGGTTTGTTTAGCAACTCCCCCAATCTTTTCGCTATTTGTTCTACGGATATAATTTCAGGGCCGCTAATATTCAAATGTTTCGCTGGACTTTCACAAAATTGGATACTTCTCAAAATCAAATCATTGGCATCACCTTGCCATATTACATTGGCATAACCCATGGTCAAGTCTATGGTATCTTCATTATAAACTTTTCGTGCAATATCTACTAGCACTCCATATCGAGGTTCCACGGCATAATTCAGTCGTATGATGATAACCTCTGTATTATTTTTAATACTGCCGAATTCAAAGAGTCGCTCTCTTCCTAAACATGATTGTGAATATTCACCAACAGGGCCAGTTTCATCAGTTTCTTTACATCCTTTTGATTCAACTGTAGTAAGTGGATAAACACATCCTGTAGAGAAAGCAACTATTCTAGCATCCTTAAATCGTTCTACTATTAGACCCGGTAAATAAGAATTCATAGCCCAAGTAAAAGACTCATTGCCTTCCGTACCAAATTTCATTCCTGCGAGATACACCACATTTTTTACATCAGGAAGGCTTTTTACAAAATCAAAATCAAGTAAATCTCCTTTAATGGTTTCAATTCCACTTGCTTCTAAAAGTACACGTTGATTATCATCACTAAACCGAGCAACACCAATCAGCCTTTTCTTAACCTTTGCTATTTCACAAGCTTTCTTAGCCATACGTGCCATTGAAACACCTATTTTACCGGCAACACCAAGAAAAATAAAATCGCCTTCGATACTCCGCATCATTTCAACTAGCTCATCACTAGGTTGTGAAAGCATTTCTTCTAAATGCTCTTCATTTTCAATACTATCAGGATATTCTAACATATTACTTTAAACTGTTTTTAGTTATTATTTCACAATAAATCGTTACCGTTTTTTTTATTTTGTCTACATAACAAAACTCATCTGTTTGATGTGCCATTTCAGGTTCACCAGGCCCAAGAATTATGGTGGGAATATTTTTAAAATAGGGCATAAAAACAGATGCGTCAGTTAAAAAATTCGCTGATTTTTTTAAATTTTCATCCGAACTATCTACTTCTAAAATATCAAAAATCATTTTTACAAAATCATTTTCTGTGGGAGTTGATATTGCATTTAAATCTGTAATTTTTTCTAAAGTGACTTCTTCACCTAGCATATCTTTTAAATAGGACCAGACTTTGTCATTTTTATATGTAGTAGTTGTTCTAACATCAATCGTAAACGCTGTTTTATCTGGAACAGAATTTAAATTTAATCCACCATCTATTCTACCAACATTAATAGTTGGATATCCTAATAACTCATCGCTATCCGCTTCAAACTTCAAATCTTCGATCTTACCAATTGCTCGCGCTGCTTTATAAATTGCATTGTCGCCAAGTTCTGGCATTGAAGAATGAGCAGTTACACCTTTCGTATAAGCGTTTAAATACAAGCCTCCTTTATGTCCAACATACGGCATGTTACCCGTAGGCTCACCAACTACAATAGCACTTGCTTCACCTAAATCATAACCGCTCTTGCATAAGTGCTGAGCCCCATTACACCCCAATTCTTCATCTGCCGTAAAAATGAGCCTAATACCGCCATTTGGTGACTCGTTACGAAACATTTCAATTGCAGCAACTATCATAGCTGCAATACCCGCTTTCATATCAGTAGACCCCCTACCATAAAGCGTATTATCTACTATTTCTCCACTAAAAGCATCTCTAGTCCATTGAGTAGCCCCCAACGGAACTACATCTAAGTGTCCTGTAAAAATTATTGGCGGGCGATCTTTAGAAAGACCTTTGGTTGCAACAAGTTGCAGTCTATCTTTTGCATAAATTGGATAATCAACTTCAAAATCATTTTCAATTAAAATACTACCAATAAACTTGGCTAACCCAGCTTCGTTACCGGGCGGATTAATTGTATTAAATTCAATTAACTTTTGCGTCAATTCAATGACATCAATACGTTCTGTTTTTGCACTCAAATTCAAGCTATTATTAATTATTTGTTTGAAATTTTAATTTACGCCTACCTAAACAAGCCTAATACTCCGTTTTATTTTGCCATACTTTTTACATTATGAGCATTATCAATCATCAAATCCTCGTGTGTACGAGCACACTCATAGAACGAAAAAAAACCCGAATCTCTTTTACATCAAAACGATTGCTCTCATCTAAAGGTTGCTCAGGAGTAGTTATATCATGATTGTCCGCATGCACTAAGCATGTTCCATTCTCAATATGTAGATTAGTGCTGACAATTGTTCTTTTTGCTGTGTTGCTCATTTTCATGGGATAAGAAAATTGACTGTTCAGTTAAAATAAAAAAAATAATCGTGGCTTTGTACTAAGAAGAAAATATACTGCAAATAAAATGCAGATTTAACGACAATTATCGTAATCGTTTTAAAAACCTATCAATTACACCTACGATATCTTCCGATATCTTAAACCGATATAAAACAAACATGTAAATCAAAATCATAGGAATACTCTTCAAAAGAATATTGTCTATTGGATGGTACGGAAACTCAAGAAAATAGAAAGGCACTCCTACAACTATTAAAAGAGCCAATACTTTCAAAGTATCAGAAGTAAATGGAAGCATTCCAAATTTGATTTTTACAAAGACTAATTTTAAGGTATTAAAAATAAAAAATGACAGCAGACTGGCCATGGCAGCACCTTCTATACCAAATTCAGGAATGAGCCATAGATTGAATACTATCGTTAAAACCACTAAAAAAGCTGCCATGAGTAAAACTGCACGATAATAATCAGAGTTATACAAAATTGCATTGTTATTCCCAAGAAGAGAATCATAGACCTTCACTAGCCCAATCATAAGAACCACAAAAAAACCGCCACGATATGCTTCGGGTATGACAACATACAATTCTTCGACATTTAAAACGATAAGTAAAAACAAAATACCAGAGGCTATAAAGAGGGTTAGCGACGTTTTTTGGTATAAGGTTTTTAATCCTTGACTGTCCTTTTCGTTCAATAGCTTTGCCGTTAATGGCGAAGTAATTTGTTGCATACTTCTAGCAGGAACTCCAATTACAACCGCAATATAAACCGCCACACCATAATAAGCGACATTTTTAATATCAATTAACTGGTTCAACATCACCTTATCAACCTCTAATAGAACTACTGCTGCAGAACCACCAAAAATAATTAAAATCGTATAATTAAGAATACTTTTTATACTATCAAGCCGCTTAAAGTTGAGTTTCGGCATTCGAAGTTTATAGGCATAAAGTTTCATGAAAATCATACGTATGACATATAAGCTAACCAATGCTTTAAGAAAAAAATTGACAGAGATAGTTTCCTTAAAAACAAGTATCAACAATACCATAACACCAACTCGTACAAACACTTCTTTCATGAAATTACCAAACACAGACTTCATCTGTACTCTCGCCCAAGCATAAAAAATCTCAAAGTACGCCATGGCCAAGCCAATAACAAATATGTGCCAGACATAGCCTTTTACAATCGCATTCTCTTTTGCTAAGAAATCACCAATAAGATCATTGGCAAAATATGCAAAAGCCAATAGCGGTAGTATTACTAAAAAAGGGAGCAAAAGCATGAGGGTCAAAAAGCTATCCGAATTTTCATCCTTTGAAAAAGAACTGTAGAATTTAACTAAAGTATTAGGGATTCCAAAAGCTAAAATAGGCATGAGTATAGTTGCTGTAGCTAAAATAACGCCAACGAGACCATAATATTCAGCGGTTAAAAACTCGGTATATAAAAAAAGTGTATTTACAGCACCTATGGCAAAACCCAAATAGGTGATTAAGGTATTATTCAATGATTGTTTGAATACGATTCCCATTACAAATATTTAGCCAATGTTCGGGTTAGTTCTCTTCGACTGTATTGTTCCACATTCTTAGTATGTATATGGAGATTTGAACTTTGATAACGCTCAAACCATTCTAAAATTTGCTTTTTTATCATTACCCTAGCTTCATAGTCAAAAACCCGACCCGATTCGGTTTCTTCTATAATTTTCGAAACTTCCCAGTTCTTTGGGCCTATTCCTAAAATAGGTCTTTGGGCAGCCATATACTCGAATAACTTTCCCGGAATTATTCCTTTGGTTTCATAAGAGTTAATTTCAACCAAAAGTAATACCTGTGCTCGCTGCTGCGATTTTAGAGCTTCAGCATGCGTAAGATAATCTACTTGCTTAATAAATGGCTGTAAGCCATGACCAAACATATTATCTAAAACATCTTCGCTTACAACGCCTATTAATTGTAATTCAAAAGCCGCTCTAAACTGCTCATTCTCTTCGGCAATAGTTGCTAAAATCTGCCATAAGTTACTAGGGTTTCTGCCTGAAAGCAAAGATCCAATATGTGCAATTGTAAACTTTTTATTTAATGTTGCACCTCCCTTATAATCGGTATCGTAACCATTTGTAATTACAGCTATAGGTTTTTTCGTGAGTGCTGCGAATTCATTCTTAGTGGTTACGCTGGTAACAACTATTGTGTCAGCCTCATTTAATACTAAACTTTCAAGCTGCTTATGCTTTTTTTGCGACGATTTGGTGAGTTTAAGTTTTTTGTGATACCCGATGGATGTCCAAGGGTCTCGAAAATCAGCCAACCATTTTAGTTGGTGCCTTTGCTTTAGTTGCTTTCCAATTAAATGTACGCTATGCGGTGGCCCTGTTGTAATAATAGTATTAATATCTTGCTCTTTAATAACCCTTGAAAGGTAATTGACTGAGGGTTTTACCCAATATTTACGAGCATCGGGTATAAAGAAATTACCTCGCACCCAAAGCATTAGTTTTTCTAATTTCGATTGATTTTTAGTGTGGATAATTCCCGAACTAATACGTTTTGTTTTTTTTCGAGATAAGAAGCCAGCCCAACGGTAGGGCTCAAAAATAGGATGCTTTAAAATCCTAATTCCCTTTGGTATCTCGTTCAAAAGCGATTCATCATTTATAGGATATGTAGGATTTTCTGGAATGTAAACTATCGGTTCAATATCAAATTCAGGGAGATATTTGATAAATTTCAACCAGCGTTGTACACCAGGCCCACCAGCTGGTGGCCAATAATAGGTGATGACCAACACTTTTTGCATTAGGCTTCTGCTTTAGCTTCCCGTTTCGATTTCCATAATGAAAACCCAATACCTCCAAGAACAATCAATCCTAACAGAATCGAACTTGCCAAGGTTATTTTACTTCCAGTTTCAACCACTTTAGGTTCAAACTTAAATTCTATAAGGTGTTCTCCTTCAGGTATTTTTAAGGCACGCAGAACGTAATTTACTTTAAAATGATCCGTTGCTTTTCCATCGATATAAGCATTCCATCCATGGGCATAATACATCTCAGAAAATACAGCAACTCCTGCATTCGTATTCTTAGATTGATAGCTTAGGTGATTGGGCTCATAGTTGGTCAGCGTCACCGTCGACGCAGAATCAGTACGAAATGCAAAACGATTGATATTTGAAAATTCGGTCACATTTATTACTGCCACACTATTTGTTTTTAAGCCATCTAAAGCCTCAATTTCTTCATCTGCCGAATTGACTTTTTTCAATTCTTGAATGAACCAAGCATTACCATTCGCCTCTGGGTTTTGAGCTGGGTACCTCCTACCCTCTTGATCTTGCTGAACCACATACTTTACGTTCAACATATTCAAAATATTCATATTCCCTTTTGCCAGTTGATAGGTAAACAAATCTTGAATTCCTGCAGGTTTCGCTGCATGATAACCACTTATTGATTGGTGAAAATAAGCTGTGCGTGCACCGCTCAAACCTTCAGACTGATCAAAAACTCTGTAAATTTCAGTATCGTTTTTAATTTCTCTATCCAAAGCTGTTTCTTTAAAAGGTTGATTCATACTCCGCTTCGAAACGAAATTATCTTTGTTAACATAACGAAGATCAACGCCTACCAAATCAAAAACTATCAAAGCCCCTAAGACAATAATCACCAAATTCTGCTTCAATTTATCCTTCAAATAAAACCAAATCACACCAGCGGATAACAAAACAAGAAGTATAGAACGAAATAAATCATTATTATAAACCATTTTCCGGTCTGCTTTAACCATATCAGGTAAGTTTTCCATTCCACCCGCTCCGCCTAAACGTCCATCACCAGGTGCAGCGAAATCAAACATTCCTTTAGATAGAAACAAAACAACACCTAGGCCTAAGGTAATACCAGCAGCTATTTTAAGAGCTTTCAATTTTTCTTTTTTCTCAATACTAGTATTAAATATGGCTACTAAAGCAAGTATGGCTAAAACAGGAGCGCAGAGTTCTAATATCACTTGAATCGATGAAACGGCTCGAAACTTATCATATAGCGGAAAATAATCAATCATAAAATCGGTCAAAAGACTAAAATTCTTACCCCATGAAAGAAACAAAGCCATCAAAACACCACCCAAAAGCCACCATTTGGCCTTTTTTCGAACCAAAATCAATCCTAAAATAAATAGGAAGAAAATTATAGCACCAATATAAGCAGGACCAGCTGTACTGGGTTGACCTCCCCAGTATAAAGGTATGCCACTTGAAAACTCTAGGGCTCTAGTTCTTGGCACCCCTTTCTCAACAAGGTAATCGTAAGCATTCGAATCTTTACCTAAATTTTCTTGAGAAGCACCTCCAAAAAGTCGAGGCACGAAAAGATTCAATGATTCGGTGATTCCATAGCTCCAATGTGTGATATATTCTTTATCGAGTCCTGTAGAATTCTCTTTGGGCGTTCCGTCGGGGTTTATAGTCAACTGGGAAGGACCTCGCGTACTCCAATCAGCGTATTCTTTGGTAGCCATGAGTCCGGTTGCGTTAGCAGTTATACCGATGGTGACTGCAATTAATAAAATTCCGACCGCTATAAAAAAATGTTTGAGATATTTCTTTCTAATCGCATCAGCCAAATACACAAGACCTAAAATCAACACCAATAACATAAAGTAATAGGTCATTTGATAGTGATTCGCACGAATTTCTAGCGCCATTGCTATGGCAGTTAATACAAAACCCCATAGGTATTTTTTCCGAAAAACTAATATGATACCACCTAAAACCATGGGCAAATATCCCATAGCATGTGCTTTTGCGTTGTGCCCGGCACCGAAAATGATAATGAGATAAGTCGAGAAACCAAAAGCCAAAGCGCCAAGAATCGCCAAGCGATAATCAACCTTCATACAACACATCAAAATATAAAAACCAATAAAATAAAGAAAAAGATAATCTGCAGGCCGAGGTAGAAAACGAATAAGGTTATCCAACTTCTTAACATAATCATGCGGATAATACGCCCCAAGCTGATAGGTTGGCATACCTCCAAAAGCGCTGTTCGTCCAATAGGGTTCTTCGCCGTCGTTCTTTTTTCTAAAATCGTTTTGCTCTTTGGCCATGCCAACGAACTGTTTGATATCGTACTGACTTATGACTTTACCTTGCAAAACAGGACTAAAATACGCCAAGGATGCAATGACAAAAAAAACAGCAACAAAAAAATGTATGAAAAAGGCTTTTAAACTAGTGCGCATGAGTGCAATTAGAAGTTGATATTGCTAAAATACTCAATCAATTTCCTCAAAGTCAATATAATCACCAACTTTTTCTGAAGTATTCGTTTTTTTAGTAGGTTTTTTATCAATGATCACATCACCTACTCGCTCTTCGGTTGAAGTACTCTGCCGACTAAAATCACCAAATTTTTCTTTGAAATGAGCTTCCGTTTTTTTGGCGGCATAGTTAATAATTTTCGGCGCAAACAGTTTTGCAAGCATTTTAAATAGATAATAGATCAGAACTATTACTAAGATTGTCTTTAAAAAAGCCATATTAATTTCTTGTGTACATATCAAAAATACAATTCTCACGTTGTAATAAAAGGACGAAAGTCTTAAAATAATAATAAAATAAGCCCAATAGGCTATTCTTTTGAAGTGAGAAAAATGAGAAAAGTACTTTTTATTGTCTTCGCTATCCTTCCATTTGTAGGATTTTCGCAATATACTGATGTTATAAATTCAAATCGCCCAGGCCTTTCTGTAAGTGCCTATGCGGTAGGCAGAAATGTACTTCAATTAGAAGCTGGACTGCGGTATGAACAAAGCGACCATTCTATTTTAAACACGCAAGCCAACCTTTGGGGTACTGATATTTCATTGCGTTATGGGTTGCTTTTTGAAGCCTTAGAAATTAATTACGAAGGTACTTTTCAGAATAAAAAAACCATGTTTTCTAATTCAGGAATGGAAGATTCATTTTGGAATTTTTCTCGAAATCGATTGGGGCTGAAGTTTTTAGTTTACGATCGGTACAAAGATCCTGAGCGAAACAAACCCAACATTAGAAGTTGGCGTGCGAACAATGTATTTCAATTAAAAAACTTGATTCCATCCGTATCAATTTATGGTGGAGCAACTTTTAATTTAGGTGAAAATCCATTTTATATTGGTGATCCTACCGTTTCATATCGTGGAATGATTGCCACTCAAAGCAGGCTAACGCCTCGTTTTGTGCTAATTACCAACATAGCTTATGATCGAATCTCAACAGATTTTCCTGAACTGAGCTATTTGGTTTCATTATCTCATGCATTCAGAAATCCGAAATGGAGCACCTTTGTTGAAAACCAAGGTATTAAAAGTGATCGTTATTCTGATTTTTTAATTCGGGCTGGTGTGGCACATTTGTTGAAAAAGAATTTACATGTTGATTTAAGCATGGGGGCTAGTTTTAAAAATACACCATCTCGTGTTTTTGTATCTGCTGGTATGTCGTATCGCTTTGATATGCATACCGATAAAGAGATTCCTATCGAAGATCAAGAAGCAGGCGAGAATGGCGGTCCTATCAAAAAGAACGCCATGAAAAAGAAGAAAAAGGACAAGAAAGATGAAAAAAATACGGGTTCTGGCGCTGAAGATGTTGATTTAGGACCTTCAAAAAAGCAACTTCGTAAATTGAAGAAAGCCGAAAAGAAAAAGAATAAAGACAAAAAAGATGACGGAGTTATTGAGTTTTAGATCAAGGTTGGAAATTAAATCATAAATCTAAAGCTTTGAAACCATCGTTCGTTTTGCATTTCTTCTGAATTGAGTAAAAATACGTGTCAAAATCTATGGTTATTTTATTCTATTGATTAATATCGCTAATATTGATCTTTGAAAAAATATCCTATGATCACCCTCAAAGAAGCGGTAACGAAATCAGAGTTAAAGCGATTTGTAAAATTTCCTTTCCAACTTTATAAAAATTCGAAATATTGGGTTCCACCTATTATAAATGATGAACTCGAAAGCTTCGATAAGACTAAAAATCCAGCTTTCAAAAATGCGGATGCTTGGTTTTTTCTAGCCTATAAAAATGATGCCTTAGTAGGCAGAATAGCAGTTATCATAAATAGACTAGAAACCAACGATCAAGGCATTAAGAAGGTCCGTTTTGGATGGTTTGATTTTGTGGATGATACTTCAGTTTCTGAAGCTTTATTGATCAAAGTAGCCGAAATAGGCACTCAGCATAAACTTGAATTTATGGAAGGCCCAGTAGGTTTTTCCAATTTAGACAAAGTTGGCGTACTTACTGAGGGTTTTGATCATCTCGGAAGTATGATAACATGGTATAACCACCCTTATTACCAAGAACACTACGAGCGTTTGGGTTTTGTGAAAGAGAAAGAATACATGGAGAATAAATTCCCTGCAAAAAATGCAGATCCGAAGTTGTTTACAAAACTGAATGCTTTGATTAAAAGGCGCTACGGACTTCGAGAAATTAATTTCACAAAAACCAAAGAAGTTATGCCAATGGCAGATCAAATGTTTGATTTGTTCAATGAAACCTATTCAAAACTTTCGTCATTCGTTCCAATAACTGATGTTCAAAAAGCGTATTTCAAGAAAAAATATATCAGTTTTATAAATCCTGAATACATTAAGTTTATTGTGGATAAAGAAGATAAACTTATTGCATTTTCTATTGTAATGCCTTCATTTTCAAAAGCATTGCAAAAGGCTAATGGAAAATTATTCCCTTTTGGCATCTTTCATTTATTGAAAGCCAAGAAGAAAAGTAAAGATGTATATTTCTATTTAATTGGCATTCACCCCGAATACCAAAACAAAGGAGTTACTGCAATAGTTTTCAATGAGTATTATAAAACTTTTACCGAAAAAGATATCGATATGTGTTATCGCACACCAGAACTCGAAGAAAATATCGCTATTAAACAAATGTGGAAGCATTTTGACCCTGTAGTCTACAAACGTCGAAGAACCTATCGAAAAGATTTAGAATAAGAAAAGCCAAATTCCAACAGGTATTGGAATTTGGCTTTTTATAAAGTTATAGTATTCTTTACTCACCCATAGCGGCTGCTACCGCTGCAGATAATCGTTTGTAAGTACCATTTTCTAAACGCTCTCGAATTGCAGAAAAAGCATCTAAAGTAATTACAATATCTTCTAAGGTATGTGTTGCCGTTGGAATCATTCTGAGTAAAATCAATCCTTTAGGTATAACTGGATAAACGACAATAGAACAGAAGATACCATAATTTTCACGTAAATCTTTTACCAAAGCCATAGCCTCAGGAATACTTCCGTTTAAATATACAGGCGTTACACAACTGGTTGTCGTACCAATATCAAATCCTCTTTCTTTTAATCCGTTTTGAAGTGCATTTACGTTTTCCCAAAGCTTCTCTTTAAGCTCTGGCATCGTGCGCAACATATCTAAACGTTTCAAAGCTCCTTTAACATATGTCATAGGAAGAGATTTTGCAAACATTTGTGAACGCAAATTATACTTGAGATAATCAATAATTTCTTGATCAGCGGCTAGAAATGCTCCAATACTAGCCATTGATTTTGCAAAAGTGGCAAAGTATACATCAATATCGTCTTGAATACCTTGCTCTTCTCCTGCCCCAGCTCCGGTTTTGCCTAAAGTTCCAAAACCATGTGCGTCATCAACTAGCAATCTGAAGGTATATTTTTTCTTAAGAGCAACTATTTCTTTCAACTTACCTTGTTGTCCTCTCATTCCGAAAACTCCTTCAGAAATTACAAGAATTCCTCCGCCAGTTTGCTGCGCCATTTTAGTGGCGCGCTCCAGATTTACTTCTAAACTTTCAATATCATTATGCTTAAAAGTAAAACGCTTACCCATATGCAATCGAACGCCATCAATGATGCAGGCATGGCAATCTACATCATAAACAATAATATCATCTTTTGCTACCAACGCGTCGATAGCCGACATTATACCTTGGTATCCAAAGTTTAATAAATAGGCTGCTTCTTTGTGAACAAATTCAGCACATTCTTGCTCTAATTGTTCATGAAATTCAGTATGGCCGCTCATCATACGGGCACCCATAGGATACGCAGCACCATATTCTGCGGCAGTATCACCATCAATTTTTTTTATTTCCGGTAAATTAGCTAAACCTAAGTAATCATTAATACTCCAAGTTATAACTTCTTTGCCTTGGAACTTCATACGGTTCGAAATGGGTCCCTCTAACTTGGGGAAAACAAAATATCCCTCTGCTTGCGATGCCCATTTACCTAAAGGCCCTTTATTTTCTCTAATTCTGTCAAATATGTCTCTCATCAAACTTGGCTGATTTTTAAGCAGCAATTAACGCTGCTACTGCAAAAATATAGATTTTAGACCAAAAAAAAGGGCAATGACGATATTAAGTCATTGCCCTTATTATTAAATTGTGTTCTCGTTTTTATCGAACTACCTGTATTTGCTGCGTTTGCTCCACATTGTTGTTGTTTAAAAATCCTTGATCCTCCATCCATTGATCGCTGTATATTTTGCTCATATAGCGAGATCCATGATCTGGAAAGATTAACACCACATTACTGTCCTTAGCAAAAATACCTTCTGCATCAAGTTGTTTTGCTGCTTGCATTACTGCACCACAGGTATAGCCAGCGAAAATACCTTCAGTTTTTGAAATCTCACGAGCCGTATGAGCACTTTCTTCGTCAGTAACTTTAATATACTGGTCAATAACTTCAAAATCAGTAGCGCCAGGTATAAGATTTTTACCTAAACCTTCTATTCGATACGGATAAATTTCATTTGTATCTAATTCGCCAGTTTCATGAAATTTTTTCAGTACAGAACCAAAAGCATCTACTCCGATAATTTTTATATCTGAATTTTGTTCTTTCAAAAAGCGAGCTGTACCAGAAATAGTTCCTCCAGTACCACTACACGCAACCAAATGAGTAATATTACCATTCGTTTGATTCCATATTTCTGGACCGGTAGTATTATAATGCGCTTGCATATTCAGTTCATTAAAGTACTGATTGATATAGATAGAACCTTTTGTTTCTTCATGCAATCGCTTTGCCACTTGGTAATATGACCTAGGGTCATCAGCGCTAACGTGAGCAGGGCATACATAAACTTTAGCACCCATTGAGCGCAACATATCGATTTTATCTTTTGATGATTTTGAACTTACAGCTAAAATGCAATCATAACCTTTAATAATACTAACCATTGCTATGCTAAAACCGGTATTACCAGAAGTCGTTTCGATAATGGTGCATCCTTTGGTTAAAACACCCTTCCTTTCAGCCTCTTCAATGATATAAGCCGCTATGCGGTCTTTGGAAGAATGCCCAGGATTAAAAGCTTCTACTTTTGCGTAAAAATCACCCTTAAAACTAGAAGTTATCCTATTTAGCTTGACTAAGGGGGTATTTCCTATAAGTTCTAGGATGTTATTGCAAGCGTTTATTTTGTTTTTCATACAGGCGTTAAATTTGTACCTAACCCTTCGGCTAAAACGGCACAATTTAGATGCGAAATTAGTGAATTTTTTAAACTACTCTTGTATACCTTCTAAATCTAATAAAAATGCGTATTCTTTAGCAACTTCTTTCAAAGATTCGAATCGACCTGATGAACCACCGTGGCCAGCGTCCATATTTATATCAAATAATAATAAATGATCATCAGTTTTCACTTCTCGAAGTTTGGCTACCCATTTTGCAGGTTCAAAATATTGCACTTGCGAATCGTGCAGCCCTGTGGTAACCAACAAATTTGGGTATGCTTTTGCAGTTACTTGATCATAGGGCGAATATGATTTCATATAATCATAGTATTCTTTTTCATTCGGATTACCCCATTCATCGTACTCACCTGTTGTTAACGGAATAGAATCATCTAACATCGTAGTTATTACATCTACAAAAGGAACTGCTGCGACAACACCGTTATAGAGCTCAGGTGCTATATTTACAATTGCCCCCATTAAAAGTCCGCCAGCTGAGCCCCCCATGGCATACAAATGATCGGAACTTGTATACCCTTCGGCTATCAAAAACTGGGAACAATCTACAAAATCAGTAAATGTATTTTTTTTCTTTAAAAGTTTACCATCTTCATACCAAGGCCGTCCTAAGTATTGACCTCCGCGAATATGGGCTATTGCATATACAAATCCTCGATCTAACAAACTTAATCGAACTGTTGAGAAATATGGGTCAATTGTAGCACCATACGAACCATAAGCATATTGTAAAATTGGAGCATTACCATCTAACTGGGTATCTTTATGATATACAATTGACATGGGAACTTTGACACCATCGCGAGCAGTTGCCCAAACTCTCTTTTCTATATAATTTTCTTTACTAAATTTTCCGCCTAAAACTTCTTGTTCTTTTTTAATCTCTTTTGCCTTAGTAGCCATATTAAAATCAATAACTGAACTAGGGGTTGTCATCGAATTATATGAATATCTAAGTATTTCGGTGTCAAAATCAGGATTTCTGCTAACGTTGGCCGTATAGGTCTCATTATCAAAAGGAAGGTAGTATGCGTTACTACCATCCCATCGTACAATCTTTATCTCGTTTAGTCCATTTTTACGTTCGGCGAGCACATAGTAGTCTTTAAAAATATCCATTCCCTCTAGAAGAACATCAGCTCTGTGAGGAATAAATTCTTTCCAGTTTTCAGAAGCAGTATGTTCCTCATGAACTTTCATTAATTTAAAATTGGTCGCATCATCTTTATTTGTAAGCACATAAAAATGATCTTCATAATGGGCGACTCCATATTCTAAGCCTCTTGTTCTAGGAGTGAAAATTCTAAATTCTCCATTAGGGTCATCTGCTTTTAGCATTCGAATTTCAGTTGTAAGTGTACTATACGAACCAATAATGATATACTTTTTTGATTTTGACTTATATACGTACGCACTAAAAGTTTCATCTTTTTCATTGAATACTAAAACATCATCTGCCTCACTTAATTTATGTTTATAAATTTTATCTGAACGAAGCGTTACGTCATCTTGTTTGCTGTAAAAAATAGTTTTGTTATCATCTGCCCAAACAGAATTGCCGGCGGTATTGTCAACTTTATCTGCCAATATTTCACCTGTATTAAGATTTTTGATTTGCAAGGTATACTTTCTTCTAGAAACCGTATCAACCGAAAACGCCGCTAGGGTATTATCAGGACTAATAGAAAAACTAGATAAATTAAAAAATTCGTGTCCTTCAGCCAATTTATTACAATCAAAGATTAGTTCTTCTGGTGCATCTAGGCTTTCTTTTTTTCTCGAATAAATTGGGTATTCTTTCCCTTTTTCATATTTAGTAATATACCAGTAGCCGTTTTGTTTATAGGGGACGGATGAATCGTCTTCTTTAATTCTTGATTTCATTTCTTCGAAAAGCGAAGCCTGAAAATCTTTCGTATGTGCCGTCATTTCAGCATAATAGGCATTTTCTTTTTCAAGATGAGAAATTACTTCTTGGTCTTCTCTGTCATTCATCCAGTAGTACTCATCGAGTCTAATATCATTATGCTTTGTTAGTTCTTTAGCAACCTTTTTAGCTACCGGAGCTTTCACTTTCGTCATATCTTTCTTCTGAGTTTGGCAAGAAACTGCAAAAGTAAGACATACTAAAAGAACAATTTTTAATTTTTTCATTGATGTCATAACCATGCTTTTATCCTGACAATTTAGTAATTTCACCAATACTAATGTGAAAAATAAATTTATGTTTGGAGATATGATGGGCATGATGGGGAAACTTAAGGAAACCCAACAAAAGGTGGAAGCGACCAGAAAGCGATTAGATACAGTTACTTTGGAAGAAAGTTCACCAGAAGGATTGGTTCAAGTCGTAATTACAGCAAATAGGGTAATTAAGGAAATAAATGTAGACGAAAGTCTTTTGTCAGAGAAAGAGCAATTAGAAGATTACCTAATCGTTGCAGTCAATAAAGCTATTGCGAAGGCCTCCCAAGTTAATGAAACAGAATTGGGTGCGGTTGCAAAGGAAGGCATGCCTAATATACCGGGCATGGATGGCTTATTTAAGTAAGCTACAAGATAAGAAACATACTAAACATTCACATATAATCGTTAGCATTTTAGTATTTGGCAAACTAATTGCTGTATTGAAAAAAAATAAAGATGAAACACCTATTGCTATTTTTGGTTTTACCCCTCTTAACTTTTGGTCAGGCTGACCAAGAAGCCATGTCCTCTGATGAGTGGTTGAAGAGTTATGATAATGCAATGAACCAAGCAGCCCAAACGGACAAAAATGTTTTAATATATTTTACGGGTAGTGATTGGTGTCCGCCTTGTAAGATGCTGCAATCTGACTTATTCGATTCTGCAGAATTTGCGGCACTTTCGCAAAATTACGTGTTGTTGTATATTGATATACCAATGAATAAAGATCTATTGACACCTGAACAATTGGAGCATAATAAAAAATTGTCAACAAAATTGAACCCAAAAGGTTCTGTTCCGTTAATTAAAATTCTTAGCAAAAAGGGAAAAGAACTTGATAAATATGCAGGCTATAGTATGAGTGGCGATACGCAATACCATATTGAAATATTAGAAAGACATCAGTCTATTGTGAAATAAAGGACGACAATCTATAAAAACAAAAAGGGCTTTCCTGAAATGGAAAGCCCTTTTTTTTGGTTGGTTGGATTTACTATTATCTTAATTATTAATCAATCTAAATTCAGTTCTTCTATTCACCGCATGCTCTCTCGCGGTACAAGAAACACCATCTCTACATCTATTCTTAAGTTTTGTCTCACCGTATCCATTTGCAACTAAAAGACTTGAATTAACTCCTTTAGTGATAAGGTAGTCAGCTACTGCTTTTGCTCTTCTTTCAGAAAGATCTTGATTAGAAGTTGCACCACCTTGAGAATCTGTATGCGAAGCTAATTCAACTTTCACCCCAGGGTTTTGAGATAAAACTGGCATTAATCTAGTATCAATAATTGTCTTAGCAGCAGATGTTAAAGTTGCGCTACCTGAATTCCAATTGATAGGTAATGCTTGATACTCTACTAAAGAACATTCAACTTCTTTCCAAGTAGTCAAGCCACCTTTTGATTGTAAAACTTCTTTAGTAACCGTCTTTGTAACAGCAGGTACAGTTTCTTCAGTAGTTGCTGCATCAGTATCTAAAACAGTTTTTGTGATTTCTCTAAATTCAGCTGGTATAACTTCTTCAACAACTCTTGCTGGCTCTAAAAGAACTCTTTTTGTATACGTAGCATTCTTTGAACCGATAGGGGTTTTACTTACAGAAGCATCACCGGCCAAAGTTGTTGTTTGAATAGTAGTGTATTCAGCAGGATACCCTTTATAACACCAGTATCTACAATCATCAGGATTACCTGAAGCACAATCAGGGGCAGATGCGCCTAATTCCCATTGCGCATAGGCTGGTTTAACCTCTATAGTTTCAGATCCTGTACCAAAAGTAGCAGGCGTGATACGCAAGGTGTTACCGCCTTCTTTAGAAACGTAAGATACCGTTTCAGTTCCCCATTTTTCTGGAACAACTGTTAATTTCTTACCAGCAGCTTTAACCTCAACTCTTTCAGTAACCGTTCTAAAGGTTGCTGGTACAGTCTTTAAAACTTTGTAAGCTGGCTTAATTGTTAACGTAACTGTTTCGTTAACATATACATCAGGGGTGGTACAACGCACATAGCATTTACCAGGCTCTGGGTTGGCAGGCAAATCTTGAGCCATTGAAATCGTTGCAGTCATTACTGCAAAAAGAAATAGTACTTTTTTCATTTTTTGTTTAGTGTTTAATAGTTATAATAGAGCCGCAAATGTAAGATTTTTTAACTTAAAATTAAGAATTGAATAGCAAAAAAATAAATGTGCAATTTATTAACTATCTGATTTACATAATATTAAAAGTATTTCATTGAGATAATAACTACGAAGTAAACCGAAATTTTTGAGTGAACTGGGCATAAATTTTCGTAACTTGAGTAAAAAGTGGTACATGCTTACTGTAAATGAACATCAAGAAAAAGGTTATATTTTCGAACTTAAATCAGAAAGTGGCCATACTTTGTTAAAAAGTATTCCATTTCCAAATAGAAAGACTGCTATTGACTCGGCTAAGGGTTTAAACAGACTCGTTGAAAAATCAACCAACTTCGAACGTAAAACTAATCATGACGGTCAATTTCTATTTAATTTCAAAAATGCAGAAGGTTCTTTAATTGGCAGGAGTCAATTGTATAATTCTGAAGCAGGTATGGAAAACGGAATCAAAAATTTAACTGTCAGGGTTCATGTTTTAATTGCAAATAAACACTTATAATTTTCGTAAGATTTCAATAAAATATTGATGCATTTCATTGGTATAATCTAAATGTGTCACAATTCGAAGTTTACCTTGTCCCATGCCAATAATTTGCACTTTATGCTTCCTTAATTTTTCTAAAAAAAGTTCAGCATTCATTTTTTTCTCCTCAATTTCAAATATGATAATATTGGTCTCAATGGGCTCTACTTTTTTAATGTAAGACAAGGTGTTTAGCACCTCGCCTATTTCAAGAGCTCTTTGATGGTCATCATGTAATCGTTCAATCTGGTGCTCTAACGCAAAAGAAGCAGCAGCAGCTAAAAAACCAGCTTGTCGCATTCCTCCACCAAATATTTTACGAACCCTGATAGCGTTTTGAATCGCTTTTTCATGGCCTACTAAAATCGATCCGACGGGGCAACCCAAACCTTTACTAAAACAAATACTAATCGTATCGAACAGTTTGCCATACTGTTCAGGCTTTTCATTTTTAGCGATCAAGGCATTCCATAAACGTGCACCATCCAAATGATACGCCAAACCATTAATTTCGCAAACTTTTTTAATCCGTTGGAGTTCCTCAAAATCCCAACATGCACCACCACCTTTATTAGTTGTGTTTTCAATACAGACAAGCGAAGTCAATGGACTATGATAAAAATCGGGTGGATTAATTGCAGCTTTTACTTGTTCTGCGGTCATCATACCTCTATGGCCATCAACAAGTTTGCACGAAACACCACTATTAAAACTTACGCCTCCTCCTTCATAATTATACACATGCGCATATTTATCACAGATTAATTGATCTCCGGGGTTCGTATGTAGATTAATAGCCGTTTGATTTGCCATTGTACCTGAAGGAAAGAACAAAGCTGCTTCTTTATTAAACATTTGAGCAACTTTTTCTTCTAAGGCATTTACAGAAGGGTCAGCTTTAAAAACATCATCACCTACTTTGGCCGACATCATCGCATCAAGCATGCCAGGTGTTGGTTTAGTGACTGTATCGCTAATTAGGTTTATTTCCATTTTAAAATTCAAATGCAAAAATCAAATTCAAATAGTCTTTTTTTTGAGATCAAATGTGATTTTTGTGTTAGTACTTAATAACAAATTTTGAAAGCTCCGCAAAAAGAGCATGCTTGTGTTTGAATTTGATTTTTGTGTTTGTTTAGTGAAAACAGTCCATTCCAATTGGTGAACCATCTGGAAGTTTTGGCGTCGCAATAACTTTAAATTTCTCAGGATAAGCATTAAAATTATCTATTCTTCGCACCATTTCCATTGCTGAAACTCCCATTTTACCCGAAGCTAATTTCGTTCGTAAGCTAATTAAATCGGTATTTGCAATCGCATTAACTTGCGGATGAACCTTGTCATGAGCTGCAAGATTCATAAGATGAAACAAAACTCTAAAATTGATATTGTTTTGAACTTCATTGAGGTAATCATCTTTCTGACCTTTCATAATAGTATTCGAAATAACCTGATCTAAAACTTCTTCCAACCCAAGATTATTCATATCTAAAGCTTTTTGTTGTATCAAACGTGAAGCTCTTTCTGGATGTAATAAAAAACCTAAGGTCATATCAGCTGCAGTTTCAGGCGCAGAAAGCGCATCAAAAGACACACCTGTTTTACCATTTATCGATTCTCTTGTTCTACCATAACCAAAAGCTCTCGGAGGAAAAAGCTCCAATTTTTCTTTCGGAATAGCTATTACATCAGCATCTAAAGTTTTTAAAATACTTTTCAATGCTTTTTCTTGCATCGCCTTATTTGCAATTCGAACTGTTTCTTGTCCATCTCCTTTGACCGCATAATTATACTCTAAACCTCCAATAATCTTGGCTACCCCTTCCGTTTGATATCTATGGAAGAAATATAGTGGAACAAATACATCTTCTAACACAGAATTAGGTTCCCCTTTTCGAATATTATCTATTGAAAAATTGCGGATTGCAGTTTTTCTTACATGCAACATGGCATCCAATTCTTGACTTACATCGGTTCCATTATCCCATAAATGCGCCAAAACATGAGCACTACCCTGCGGTCGCGCATCTTGATCAGTAATAAATCGTAATCCGTCATTTTTTGCTTTATCTAAAATTTTATTTAAGCCTTCTTTCTCATTGCTTCCTTTTTGAAAAGTCTCATAAGAATAAGCAACGGAAACCTTATCCCAATCGCCAATACCCGTTGCATAGGCATTTGAAAAATCAATTGCTCCGTTTGCAACAGAAAATTGCGGATGCGGATAATCCATCACAGAAGCTCTATTATTGGTACTCGCTGCATAGTTATGCGCAAAACCAAGCGTATGGCCTATTTCGTGTGCGGATAGCTGTCTAATACGAGCAATTGCTAAATCTAACATTGGCTGATAGTTGTCATCACGTTCTGCAAAAGGTTTATTCATTAAAGCTTGGGCGATAAGAAAGTCTTGACGAATTCGAAGACTACCTAAACTCACATGCCCTTTTAAAATTTCACCCGTTCGTGGGTCATCAATACTGCTACCATAGCTCCAACCTCGTGTTGATCGATGTACCCATTGAATCACATTATATCGAACATCTAAAGGATCGGCGTCATCAGGCAAGATTTTCACCTGAAATGCATCTTTGTAACCAATGGCCTCAAATGCTTGGTTCCACCATCTACCTCCTTCTAATAAAGCAGAGCGAACAGGTTCGGGTGTGCCATTGTCTAAATAATAAATGATGGGCTCTACTGCTTCACTAACCCCGGCAGTAGGGTCTTTCTTTTCCAATCGATGTCTTCTAATGAAACGCTTTAAAATAGGCTCTTGAACTGGTGTTGCATAATCGTAATACGCAAAGGCACCAGCCCCAGATCGAGGATCAAATTCCCGCTGTTTATACCCATTATCAGGTAGTTCAATAAAGGAGTGGTGTTGTGCTACGGTAATTAAATTTCTATTCGGCGTAACGGAACTAATATTCCGACCGGTAGCTTCCCCCTTAAAAGTCATATCTACGTCAAATTCTATATTTTTTGGAAAAGCTTTAGTACGTTCTAAGGCGAAGGCGCTTTTTGTTTTATCAAGTTTGTAAGTACCTTCTTTAGCCCTTTTTAATCTAGCGGAAACTCCATGCGCATCTTGCATCAAAAAATCTGTGATATCGATGATATATTTTCCTTTGGATTCCTGCTCTATTTTAAAGCCAAAAAGAATAGATTTTGCAAATGCTTGTTCGACCGATTTCTTCTCTAAAGCATTATCAGTCAAAGCTCTAAATTTCATATTCGGCTGTACTAAAAGCAACTTGCCGCCAGCTCTTTTAAAATATACAACTTGCTCATTACCAAGTTGTCCCCTATCTAATCCTATATCATTACTTCCTATTCCACTACTTAAGGAGTAGACATAAAGAAATTCTTTATTTAGCTCATCAACTTCAAGATAAATTTTATCCGTTTTTACATCATATTGAAAATTAAAAAATCCCTTAAACTTTTGAAAATTCTTGCTTTGTTCTTCAAATTGAGCCGTTAGAAGCGAAGTGGTTAAAATTAGTAGAAGTGTAAATTGTTGTTGGTATTTCATAATAAAGTTTCAGCTTTAGTTTTAGTCAGCACTAAATTTAGCCAAATTTGATTGTTCAACAAGAGTTATAGTCTATTTTTGCCAAAAAGCAGTTCCCATGACAATTACCACCGACCTTTATAAGGGTCTTTTAGATCGCCTTGGTGCGTTAAGGAGGTATCTTTGACGTTGATGCCAAACTAATTGAAATAGAAAACGAGCAAGAAAAGACGCTAGCACCTGATTTTTGGGATAATCCGCAAGAAGCTCAAGCGCACATGAAATTTATTCAATCTAAAAAACAATGGGTTGACGATTTCAATGTGACTAAAACTTTAGTAGGTGATCTTGAAGTATTGCTTGAATTTCAACAAGAAGGAGATGTATCTGAACTAGAAGTTGAAAAGCATTACGATAAGACTTTGGCTCATCTTGAAAAACTTGAGTTCAAAAATATGCTCTCAGAAGAAGGTGATGAACTATCTGCAGTACTGCAAATAACCGCAGGTGCCGGTGGTACAGAAAGTTGTGATTGGGCCGCTATGCTAATGCGCATGTATATGATGTGGAGCGAAAAAAATGGCTATAAAATCAAAGAGCTCAACTACCAAGAAGGTGATGTAGCAGGAATAAAAACGGTCACCTTAGAAATCGATGGTGAATTTGGCTTCGGATGGCTTAAAGGTGAGAATGGTGTTCATCGATTGGTTCGAATTTCACCTTTTGATAGTAACGCGAAAAGACATACGTCTTTTGTTTCTGTTTATGTATATCCCCTAGTAGATGATAGTATTGAAGTCGATATTAATCCTGCTGATATTACTATTACCACGGCTAGATCAAGTGGTGCCGGAGGACAGAATGTAAATAAAGTAGAAACGAAGGTGCAATTGGTGCATCATCCGTCTGGTATTCAAATTTCTTGTTCTGATAGTCGCAGTCAACATGATAATAGGGCAACCGCCATGAAAATGTTGAAATCGCAATTGTATGAAATTGAGCTACGAAAAAAGATGGAGGCGCGACAAGAAATCGAATCTTCAAAAATGAAAATAGAATGGGGATCTCAGATTCGTAATTATGTAATGCACCCGTATAAACTAGTTAAGGATGTTCGTACCGCCGAAGAAACAGGCAATGTAGATGCTGTCATGGATGGTGATATTGACCGATTTCTAAAAGCCTATTTGATGGCCATGGGTCAGAAAGACGAAGAATAAATTTTAGTTTAAATAGTTTCTTGCTTCAAGTATCAGTCTACTACGACTTAACATGAAACAACTGTAACCTGAAACGAAAAAAATGATCAAAATTTATCATAATTCGCGCTGTAGAAAATCTCGTGAAGGACTTGCGCTGCTTGAAGCATCAGGTAAAGCATTTGAAGTAATAAACGATATAGAAAACGTTCCATCTAAAAATGAGTTAAAAAAAATACTACAATTATTAGGGGTCACCCCATTAGAATTAGTTCGAAAAAATGAAGCAATTTGGAAAGAAAATTTTAGAGGCAAATCGCTTACTGATGATGAAGTTTTAACCGCCATGGTTCAATACCCAAAGTTAATTGAACGCCCCATAGTGTTAAATGGCAATGAAGCAGTAATAGGAAGGCCTAAAGAATTGATAAGTAAGCTATTACAATAACATAAAGCATGTATTTCAAATGATATCATCATCTAAAAAATAGAAACAAAGCCTAAATTTTAATATGATAATTAAAGTGATCTAATCTCCGATCAATATTTGGTACATTTGTTGTATTGTTTCTTTTAACAAATATTTAACCAATCTCGGTTAAACCATATTCAAATTTTGAAATCATAATAAAGTCGTTTATCATGAAAAATCATTTTAAATTTTTAATAGTTCTTTTTATTCTTTTATCAACTGTACCAGAAATACATGCACAATATGGCTATGGAGGCGGAGGCGGATATGGCTATGGAGGTTACGGCGGCAGAGGTGGTTATGGCGGAAGAGGTGGTTATGGTGGCAGAGGTCGTTCAGCAATTCCACAAGCAGATATACCACGTGAAGCACCCAAGCCGAAAACTGCCGAAGAAATAGTTGATGGAGAGATGCCTAAAATTGCAGAGACCTTGGGCTTAGATGAATTTGAAAAAGCCGTTTTAGGCACTACACTTAAAAAGTACGTACAAGAGCGCATTGAGCTGCAAATTTTAAAACTTTCGCCAGATAAAATGCGAGAAGCTTATGAAAAGATAACTTTAAGACAAGATGAAGAATTAAAAGCAGGTCTTCCGCTTGATAAATATGAGGCTTTCGTGCAAATGCAAAAAGATGGTGTTGCAAAAATGCAAAAAGAACAAAAGAAAGCAGAGAAAAAAAGAAAGAAAAAGAAAAAGAAATCAAAAGACTAATATGAAAAAACTCTTGCCCTTTGCTGCATTCCTTATTTTATATACAACCTATGCCCAAAGACCGCAAGGCAGAGAAGGACAAAAACCAAATCCCATACGTATTACCGGTATAGTATTAGATCAAGAAACTAACCAACCTTTAGAATATGCGACTTTAGTATTGCAAAGTTTTAGAAACCCTGATCGTGTAACGGGTGGTATAACTGACGCCACAGGTAAATTCGATGTAGAGACTTTACCAGGGAAGTATAATGTTCGCATTGAGTATATCACGTTTAAGACCTACGAATTAAAGGAACAAACATTTCGTGAATCAACTGATTTAGGGGTTGTAAAACTTACTTTGGATGTAGAGCAGTTAGATGCAGTTGAGGTTGTTGGCGAAAAGACTACAGTAGAATTAAGATTAGATAAAAAAGTGTACAACGTAGGGCAAGACCTTACGGTAAAAGGTGGTTCTGTTACCGACGTGCTTGATAACGTACCTTCTGTTTCAGTTGATGTTGAAGGTAACATAAGCCTTAGAGGCAATGAGAGTGTTCGGATACTCATCAATGGAAAACCCTCTGCACTATCTGGGTTAAGTCCTGAAGCGCTACAACAACTTCCTGCTGAATCTATAGAAAAAGTTGAAGTAATTACCAACCCTTCCGCTCGTTATGATGCTGAAGGAACTGCAGGTATTTTAAATATCATATTAAAACAAAGCAAAACGGCAGGGCTCAATGGTTCAGTTAGCTTAAACGTTGGAGCGCCAAAGCAATACGGTGGCAATGTAAGCTTGAACCTTCGACGAGATCGTTTTAATATTTTTACTAATACGTCTTATCGTTATAGAAGTGGACCAGGCAATGCCTTGTTTGAACAAGAAAACTTTAATAATGACGGCACTACTGCAAGTTTTCAAAACGAAATTCGAGACTATCAAAGACAGAGCGACGGTTTCAATACCAATATAGGGTTTGAGTATTTTATTGACTCTACTAGTAGCATTACAAATTCATTTGTTTATCGAAAGTCAGGTGGTGATGATACCACAGACATTGATTTTGAAAACTTTGATGCCAGTCGAAACCCTACCATACAAAGAAATCGATTCACGAATGAAAGTGAAGACGAAGAAGATATTCAATACTCGGTTAATTACCAGAAAAAATTCAATGATGACGGGCATGAACTTAAAATTGACTATCAGTATTCAACAGGAAGCGAGTTTGAAAACTCAATTATCAATGAAATTATCTTAAATGATAATTCAAGTCGTCCAACAGAACAAACTCTAAATGACGAATCCCAAAAACGAGAATTGATTCAGATGGATTATGTGTTACCCTTCGGCAAAGAGAACGCTGCGCAGTTTGAATTTGGATATCGCGGTACCTTTAATAAATTCAATACCGATTTTGATTTTGGAATTTTAAACAATGGTATTTTAGCGAGTGATCCGAATTTTAGTAATGAGTTGAATTATATTGAAAATGTAAATGCACTTTATACACAATTAGGAAGCAAATTCGGAAAGTTCAATATTTTAGGCGGACTACGTATGGAGGCTTCTGATATTGGCATTGAGCTAATAAACACCAATGATTTCACCAATAAGAAATATACAAATTGGTTTCCTTCCATTTTTCTAGGATATGAATTTTCTGAAACAGAGCAATTTACTATTAGTTACAGTAAAAGACTTCGAAGACCGAGATCGCGTTACATTAACCCATTTCCGTCACGATCAAGTAATACCAATCTATTTCAAGGAAATCCTGATTTAGACCCAACGTTTACAGATGCATATGACTTGGCCTATTTAAAAAGATGGGATAAAGTTTCTCTTACTACCTCGATCTATTACAATAGATCATCAGGAGTTTTCCAATTCATAACCCAAGAAACTGGGGATTTTGTAACGCTAGAGAATCCTGATGACCCTGCAAATCCTGTGGTTGTGCCTGTTCAAGCAAGAACCCCTATCAATTTAGCAACTGATAATCGTTATGGTGGAGAACTTACAGCTACCTACACGCCTAAAAAGAGCTGGAGGTTGACTTGGAATTTAAATGTTTTTCAACAACAATTGCGAGGTGATTATGACTACATTAATTTTCAAAACGAAGAGATTACACAAAATTTTGACGCAGATAATTTCACTTGGTTTACAAGATTTAGCGCAAAAATACCACTACCAGGAAAAATAGATTTTCAGGCAAATGCATTTTATGGTGGCCCTAGCCAAAATGCTCAAAGTACAAACAAAGGTATTTTAAGCACCAATTTAGCTTTTAGTAAAGATGTTATAAAAGATAAAGCAACACTTTCATTGAATGTTAGCGATCTTTTTAATTCACGAAAGCGTAGAAGTGAAACTAGAACAGATAATGTTTTCACGTATAGTGAATTTCAAAGAAGAGAACGCAGTATAAATCTATCCTTTTTATATCGTTTCAATCAAAAGAAAAATCAAAGAGAGCGAGGTCAACGAGGTGGCGGCGATGAAGGTGGAGATTTTGAAGAAGAAGGATAGCTAGTTGGCAGTTGGCAAAAAAAAATTACGGATTACTCCCAAAATTTCGGGGTTGACTACTTAAAATTAAAAAGACCGATTGAAAATTCAATCGGTCTTATTTATTTCTAAGCGTTACGCGCAGCTTTTTTCTTATCGCGTTTTTCTTTTAAAAGTTCTTTTATATTCCCAACCAACCAATATGGCACTACAAAGGTTAGTAAGAAAATCATTAACCAAAAGCCTATAGTTAAAATGGTTAAAAATGCTAAAAATCCTAAATATTGGTCGAATTCGAACATGAATATCTAATTTGTTACTACAAAGATACTTTGAAAAGAATACATACTGCAAATCAAAACTAAAAAAAGTGCGCATTTATTTTCATCCTATTAAAAAATAGGATTTCAAACCGCTAACTTTGTAATACTATAAAATTTATGATATGAGCTTTAGAATTGAAAAAGACACTATGGGCAAAGTTGAAGTGCCTGCAGATAAATATTGGGGCGCGCAAACAGAGCGATCTAGAAACAACTTTAAAATAGGCCCTTCAGCCTCAATGCCTTTAGACGTAGTTTATGGCTTTGCTTACCTTAAAAAGGCTGCTGCTTACACCAATTGTGAGTTAGGCGTTTTAACAGCAGCTAAACGCGATTTAATAGCATCGGTATGTGATGAGATTTTAGAAGGAAAACATGATGAGCAATTTCCATTAGTAATTTGGCAAACAGGGTCGGGTACGCAAAGCAATATGAACCTCAATGAAGTTATTGCGAATCGCGCACATGAATTAACGGGTAAAGTCATTGGAGAGGGCGAAAAAACCATTCAACCTAATGATGATGTGAATAAATCACAATCTTCGAACGACACCTTTCCTACAGGAATGCACATCGCGGCTTACAAAAAAATTATTGAAACTACGATTCCCGGAGTAACCCAATTGCGAAATACATTGGCGGATAAATCCAAAGCATTTGCAAGCGTTGTTAAAATAGGTCGCACCCATTTGATGGATGCCACCCCCCTCACCTTGGGTCAAGAATTTTCAGGCTATGTTTCACAACTCGATCATGGCTTAAAAGCTTTGAAAAATACTTTAGATCACCTGAGCGAACTTGCTTTGGGCGGAACTGCTGTAGGCACAGGACTCAACACCCCTGAAGGTTATGATGTTTTAGTTGCAAAATATATTGCAAAATTTACAGGTTTGCCATTTATAACAGCAGAAAATAAATTTGAAGCTTTAGCTGCTCATGATGCGATTGTAGAGAGCCATGGAGCCTTAAAACAATTAGCAATCTCTTTGAACAAAATAGCAAATGATATTCGTATGATGGCCTCAGGGCCTCGTTCAGGAATTGGAGAAATTATCATTCCAGCAAATGAGCCTGGCAGCTCTATCATGCCTGGCAAAGTAAACCCAACACAATGCGAAGCTTTAACAATGGTTTGCGCTCAAGTTATGGGCAATGATGTCGCAATTAGCATTGCAGGCACTCAAGGACATTATGAACTTAATGTTTTTAAACCTATGATGGCTGCCAATATTTTGCAATCAGCAGAATTAATTGGTGATGCTTGTCTAAGTTTTGATTTGAATTGTGCTGCCGGTATCGAACCCAACCATACCGTTATTAAAGAGTTATTAAACAATTCATTAATGTTAGTAACTGCTTTAAACACTAAAATAGGATATTACAAAGCCGCTGAAATTGCGAATACCGCACATAAAAACGGAACAACTTTAAAAACAGAAGCAATAAATTTGGGCTTTGTTACTGCTGAGGAATATGATGCTTGGGTGAAACCTGAAAATATGGTGGGTAGCTTGAAGTAAATCTCCAATACCATAATAGGTATTTTATGCAACTAGGCTAATGTTTTAAGCATCAAATAAAACAGTATAAAAAAGGGTCAACCTTTTTAGATTGACCCTTTCATAATAATGGATAGTGTTCGCTTATTTTAATGTGAACTTAGAAGTACCTAATAACTTTAATCCGTCATCATATACATTCACCATATAGTTTCCTTTTTGGAAATCTCCTGCTGGCTTGTTGATATAATCACAAACATCTAAGTTTTTATTCTCATAGTAGAAGTTCGTTCCTTTACTATAGGTCACAGAAGCACCAGAATCATTAGTTTTAGAATAACTCTCTCCTAGAACGTTACCCTGAGGATCAAGAACCTCTAAAAAGAATTCTCTGTCACCAGCTTGCGAAATTACATTTTTAGCAACTGTAAAACAGATTTTAAATTTATCCGTAGAACGTGCTCTAGACGTAGAAACTAATTTTCCGCTATTTCGTTCTTTTACAGCATCAACATTGAAAACAGTAATACCTAAAGCAGAACCTTTTTCAACAACATCAGCTAATTGTGTGTTTTGAACCACCAAAGAATCATTAAAAACAGTTTGTTTCTCTAACTCTGTATACGTAGAATCACGTTGCATTGCGATAAAAGTATTTGAAGTTTTTAAAGAATCAACTTGCTTTAACAATTGCTCTCTTTCCGCTTTTAATACGCCTACCTGTCTTCTGTATCTAGACAAAGAAGAAATATCAGCTTTCATAGTTTTTACTGAATCTAAATATTTTGCAATGTTATCTCTTGCTGAAACTAATTCTTCATTAGTTGCATTACTTTCTAAAATAGCTTTATCATATTCAGATTTTAAGCTATTCAAATCAGCCATTACATATTCTTTTTCCTCTACAAGCTTGGCTTCATTAGTTTGCTTTTCTTGATAGAGGCTATACGTATAAATAATAACTGCTAATAGTACTACACCCAGCAAGCCAGCTAGCACCTTTAATCCGTTGTTACTTTTTGTTTCAGTCATAATGTAAAAAAATTTAGTTCCCTTGTTAAATTTTAAAAAGTGATTGTTTGTATCAGTTCTATATACGGAACGATTTTCAATTTAGATTTTTTGGACTTAAAAAATCAAAAAGAGCACCTCCCTAATCGACTGAAAATATTAACTTTATCGATGAAACGAGCAATTTTACAAAAAAGTATGTCAGTAAAAATAATTCCCTTTGAAACGAAACATACCCTTGATTTTAAAAATTTAAACATGGTTTGGTTAGAAAAATACTTTTATGTAGAAGCTAAAGATGAAATTCTTTTAAATGATTGTGAAAATGCGATACTTGGTATAGGAGGGTATATTTTTATGGCTGAATTTAAAAATGTCATCGTCGGATGCTTTTCATTAATACCGTATAAGCATAAACACTTTGAATTGGGAAAAATGGCAGTAGACCCTAACTATCAAGGATTAAGAATAGGACAACAACTTATCAATTTCGCAATAGATTTTGCAAAAAAGAATCAATGGAATGCGATAACCTTATATTCAAGTACAAAACTTCCAACAGCCTTGCACATCTACCGTAAATTCGGATTTAAGGATGTTGCCTTGGAAAAAGATTTACCCTATGATCGAAGTGATGTAAAAATGGAATTGGTTTTAAGGGGATGAAAAATGGATGGAAGATAGAAGGTTAATATAAAAATTATCTTATGAAAATAATAACAAGTTTAGTACTATTTTGCGTCCTTCTTAGCGGTTGCAAAGAGCAAAATAATAAAAACCCTTTATTGGATTCTGATATTAAGGCTTCGCAACTTGAAAATGCGGCAAATGAACTTCAACAAGCTGCGAAAAAAAATTCACACACTAATTATGAAAAGGCTGAAGTAAAAATCATTCCGATAGAACACGCTACTGCGGTTTTAGAATGGAATAATATTACAATATATATCGACCCAGTTGGTGGCGCAGAAGCCTTTGAAGGTCAGAAATTGCCTGACCTCATACTTATTACAGATATTCACGGTGATCATTTTAGTTTAGAAACCTTAGAAGCGCTAAACACTTCAAAAGCTAAAATTATAGTTCCTCAAGCGGTTGCCGATAAAATTCCAGATAATTTCATACCCATATTAGATGTTTTAGATAATGGAACTTCAAAAGAACGTTACGGAATTAACATTGAAGCCTTACCCATGTATAATTTGCGTGAGGAGGCTTTAAATTTCCATACAAAAGGACGAGGCAATGGTTATGTCTTAAATATAGGTGATCAACGACTTTATTTTTCAGGAGATACTGAAGATATTCCTGAAATGCGAGCCTTAAAAAATATAGACAAAGCCTTTGTTTGTATGAACCTGCCATATACGATGACGCCAGAAAGTGCTGCAGCTGCTGTTTTAGAGTTCAAACCCAAGCAGGTATATCCGTATCACTATAGAGGAAGGCCTGATGTTAGTGATGTTTCTGAATTCAAGAAATTAGTCAATGCGGGTAATTCTGATATCGTAGTGGTGCAATTAGATTGGTACCCAAATGAAGCGTATTAATTTTAGTGAAAAGTAATAAGTCCAAAGTAAACAGTTATACTACTTTGGACTTATTACGAACTACGTAATACTTTTTATCGGATTAACTTCTTATACTTTATACGCTTCGGAATCAAATCACCGCCCAAGCGTTTTTTCTTATTCTCTTCATAATCAGAGAATGAACCTTCAAAGAAATATACTTGTGATTCACCTTCAAAAGCTAAAATATGTGTGCAGATTCTATCTAAAAACCATCTATCGTGAGAGATTACTACAGCGCAACCCGCAAAATTTTCCAAACCTTCCTCTAAAGCACGTAAGGTATTAACATCTAAATCATTGGTAGGCTCATCTAAAAGTAAAACATTACCCTCTTCTTTAAGTGTCATCGCTAAATGAAGACGGTTACGTTCCCCACCAGAAAGCATATTTACTTTCTTATTCTGTTCGCTGCCTGTAAAGTTAAAACGACTTAGATAGGCTCTTGAATTTACTTGTTGTCCGCCCATCATCACCATATCTTGCTCATCACTAAAATTCTGCCATATTGTTTTATCCGGGTCTATGTTCGAATGACTTTGATCAACATATGCGATTTTTGCAGAATCACCAACCGAAAACTCGCCTTTGTCAGGTGTTTCCTCACCCATTATCATTTTGAAAATGGTTGTTTTACCAGCGCCATTTGGACCAATAACACCCACAATACCGGCTTGCGGTAAATTAAAATTTAAATCTTCGTACAGTAGTTTATCATCATAGCCTTTACTAACGCCTTTACATTCAATCACCTTGGTACCTAAACGCGGTCCATTGGGTATGTAAATTTCCAATTTTTCATCGAGCTGTTTTTGATCTTGACTCATGAGTTTATCATAGTTCTTCAAACGTGCTTTTTGCTTTGTTTGCCTCCCTTTTGCCCCCTGCCGTACCCATTCTAACTCTCGCTCTAAAGTTTTTTGCCGTTTTGAAGCCGTTTTACTTTCTTGCGCCAAACGTTTCGACTTTTGATCTAACCAGCTTGAATAGTTCCCTTTCCAAGGGATACCTTCTCCTCTATCCAATTCTAAAATCCAACCCGCCACATTATCTAAGAAATATCTATCGTGGGTAACGGCAATTACCGTTCCTTTATATTGTGCTAAATGGTGTTCTAACCAATGTACTGATTCGGCATCTAAATGGTTCGTAGGCTCATCTAGCAATAAGATTTCAGGCTCTTGAAGTAATAATCTACACAAGGCAACTCGTCTTCTTTCCCCACCAGATAAAACACCAATTTTTTTATCAGGATCAGGCGTACGAAGCGCATCCATGGCGATTTCTAACTTGGTATCTAATTCCCACGCATTTGAAGCATCAATTTGATCTTGCAAAACAGCTTGCTTATCCATCAGCTTTTGCATCTTATCGGCGTCTTCATAAACCTCAGGAAGACCAAACATATCGTTAATCTTATTGTATTCATCAAGAATAGCGACAGTCTCGGCAACACCTTCTTTTACAATCTCTAAAACTGTTTTTTCAGGGTCTAGTTCAGGTTCTTGTTCTAAAAATCCAACGTTAAACCCAGGCGAAAAAACAACATCACCTTGATAATTTTTATCAACTCCGGCTATAATTTTCAATAAGGTTGATTTCCCAGAACCATTAAGTCCTAGAATACCAATTTTAGCTCCATAGAAAAAGCTTAAATAGATGTTTTTAAGTACCGGGGTATTGGCTGTTTTAAAGGTTTTAGTCACCCCAGACATAGAAAAAATGACTTTCTTATCGTCAGACATAATTATTTATTATTGGATTATTGGATTATTGGATTATTGGATTATTGGATTATTGGATTATTGGATTATTGGATTATTGGAAAGTAGATTTTGATAATTTGAAAAACTTTTAATTCTTCATTTTTAACTTTCAAGCATTAAACTCTTCCTTTGAGGGCATTAAAAACCCAAGCAATAGCAAAAAAGCCAACCCCAACAGCTGCAAAACCGTATCCGGCAACATCTCTGTATCTATAAGCGCCAAGAGCAATTAAACCACAACCAACAATGATCATAATAAAAGTTGCCCAGGCAAGTACTGTATTTTTGTTCATTCCCATAATTTGATTTTAGGTCAGTTTTTAGATCTGCGGTAATTTCAAATATCGTGAAAATTCAAGGAACTTTGAATATCATTTGAAACTTTATATTTCAAATGGAAAAACAACTCCTGATTGGCGCCGTACTTCATCTAACAAATTGATTAAGTCCATACTATTTTGATGACTCCAAAGATCACTTTGCAACTTACTATTTATTAAACAAGTATGTACCTCTTCGATTTCATGGGTATAACCTTTGCCGATTTTAGCAACATCAAATCGCTTCTCTTTATCATTTTTCATCATTGAAAACCCCTCTGTTTCATGCCAACGTGGGTCAATGCGAATCGCACCCAAACTACCTCGAACCTCAGCACTCATTGCCGAATTAGAATTTAAACCACTATACAAAATAGCCTGTGCATTCTCATAATTAAAAATCATTGATGTTTGTATCTCAGCTCCTTTTTCATGAAAATTGGAAACAGCGTTAATACTTTTTGGTTTTCCCAAAATGAGATATGCTAAAAAAATAGGGTAAATACCGATATCTAATATAGAACCCCCAGCCAAATCAACATTTAGAACTCTACTTTTTACATCTCTATCTAAACCAAAAAAAGCAAAATCAGCATACAAATAACTGATACTACCAATTTGATTGTCTTCAATCAGTTCTTTTACTTTTTTTAATGCGGGGTTAAAGCGACTCCATAAAGCCTCCATTAAAAAAACTTGATTTTCTTTTGCTACAGCAATCATTTCTTGAACCTCATTAGCATTGATACCTAATGGTTTTTCACAAAGCACATGCTTACCTGCTTTCATGGCTTTGATGGCCCATTCCATGTGTCCGGTATGAGGTGTTGCGATATAGATTACATCAACTTCATCACAAACAAATAGTTGCTCATAACTTCCAAAAGCATGAGTTGCATTATATTCGTTTGCAAAAGTTTCTGCGCGTTCTAAATTACGAGATGCCGCAGCCACTAATGTTCCACCAGCTACCAATTTCAAATCTTTCGCAAAACTATGGGCGATCTTACCCGGACCTAAAATACCCCAACCAATTGTTTTATTCATAACACCCATTTATTTTCTCAAAACTACTCAAATAAATGGCTCAGAACTACCCGCCCATTAAGAATATAGCATCTATTTAACACAAATACCGAATGAGTTTTTAGTGTAATACGAATTTAGTTAGCTTTTAATTAAATTTGAAAAAAAGGTTAATTTTAGTACTTATCTTTAAGGCATATTAGAAATATAACTACCGTATGGACCTCACTTTCAACAAAAACGAAGATCATAATAAATTACTAGTTTCAGAACTAAAAAAGCGTCTTGCAAAAGTAAAATTAGGTGGAGGAAAATCACGTATTGAAAAACAACATGCCAAAGGAAAGCTTACAGCCAGAGAGCGTATTGCCTACTTACTTGATGACGAAACAAAAAGTATAGAAATTGGAGCTTTTGTGGGCGATGGCATGTACGAAGAACATGGCGGTTGCCCCTCAGCAGGTGTTGTCATTAAAATAGGTCATATAAGTGGTAAACAATGCATTGTGGTTGCTAATGACGCGACGGTAAAGGCCGGGGCTTGGTTTCCAATCACAGCCAAAAAGAACTTAAGAGCGCAAGAAATAGCTATTGAAAACAGATTACCTATTATTTATTTGGTTGATAGTGCTGGTGTATATCTACCCATGCAGGATGAAATTTTTCCAGATAAAGAACATTTTGGACGTATTTTTAGAAACAATGCAGTCATGAGCAGTATGGGCATCACCCAAATCTCGGCCGTTATGGGAAGCTGCGTTGCTGGCGGAGCTTATTTACCCATAATGAGCGATGAAGCTTTAATCGTCAATAAGACCGGTAGTATTTTTTTAGCAGGAAGCTATCTTGTCAAGGCTGCTATTGGCGAAGCCATTGACAACGAAACTTTGGGCGGAGCCGATACGCATTGCGAAATAAGTGGTGTAACTGACTACAAAGCTAAAGATGACAAAGATGCCTTAGATACTATTAAAAATATAGTAGATAAAATAGGAGATTTTGAAAAAGCGGGGTATAGCAGAAAGAAAGCCATCAAGCCAAAATTAGATGCGAGTGAGCTGTATGGTGTTCTTCCAAAATTGCGTCATGAGCAGTACGACATGCTTGATATTATTCATCGTCTTGTTGATGAATCAAAATTTGAACAATATAAGGCAGATTACGGAAAAAGTATTTTAACCGGCTATGCACGTATTGATGGCTGGGCTGTTGGAATTATTGCCAACCAACGTAAAGTAGTTAAAAATGGAAAGGGTGAAATGCAATTCGGAGGTGTTATTTACTCTGATTCTGCGGATAAATCTACCCGTTTTATTGCGAATTGTAATCAAAAGAAAATTCCTTTGGTATTCTTACAAGATGTTACCGGATTTATGGTCGGAAGCAAAAGTGAACACGGTGGCATCATAAAAGATGGAGCCAAAATGGTGAATGCGGTGAGTAATTCTGTAGTTCCTAAATTCACAATCATTATCGGAAATAGTTATGGAGCAGGAAATTACGCCATGTGTGGTAAAGCCTATGACCCGAGGCTAATTGTTGCTTGGCCAAGTGCTGAGCTCGCAGTAATGAGTGGTAATTCTGCAGCAAAAGTTTTACTTCAAATTGAAACTGCTTCGCTAAAAAAGAAAGGCGAAACCATCACTAAGGAAAAAGAAACAGAACTTTTTAATAAAATAAAAGACCGCTACGATAATCAGGTTTCCCCGTATTATGCAGCTGCTCGCTTATGGACGGATGCTATTATTGAACCAACTGACACAAGAAAATGGATTTCTATGGGTATAGAAGCTGCCAATCATGCGCCTATTGAAAAACCTTTTAATATGGGGGTTTTACAGGTTTAGAAAAATTAAAACAATATTCAAATATAAGGCGTTTGGAGAAAAATTTTTCTCTAAACGCCTTATAAATTTCCCTTGAGTTCTGCTAGTTTGTAATCGTACTACTATTATTTAAACTAAATAATTTTTGATTCACATTTTTCAATCCCAAGCGATATACATTAACTTCTCTTCGCTGTGAAGTTTTTCCATAATTATAATAGGTTGTAACTTTCAAATACGAAGGTTCTAATTTCTTATTACCTTTATAATTGATATTAACTTGCCATTTACCTGCAAGTGAGCCATCTATTAAAAATTCTTCGCAGGAGTAGCCTTTCATTTTTTCATTTTTTATGCGAAGCGCATTATTTTCCATGGTGTGTTTCCAAGTATCGTAATGCTTTTCTGGGTTGACAAATTGCAGTTCAAATTCTGCTTCACTATCATTCCATTCAAAAAGTAATCGCGTACCATCAAATTCTGTGAATTTTGCTGATCTCTTCATTGATTTAGCACCCGCTATTACTTTATCACCTTCTAGCGCTAATAAGTTTTCTGATTCTCTTTCAATGATTGGTGCTATACCAATGGTGTCTTTTACTAGAAACCCTTCATCAACTAAGTAGTTATGTCTAGCATACATAGCAGCCGACTTAATATAATTACCCGACTCACGGTAGCTTTCTGCTAGATCGCGATAAGATTGAGCGTAGTTTGGCCTAAGAATAAAGATCTGCTCATATAAATCATTAGCCATTTCTTTCTTACCATAGGCCTCTAAATAGTATGCAGCAGCTTTTGCATAAACCGCGTGGTCTTCAAAAAGAAATTTTTGATTTTCGATTATTTGTTTGCCAAAATTTGTATCGCCCTGAGAAGCAAAATAACCAGCAGCATCAATAAAATAAGGCGCATGGTTTCTGTACTTAGGTTTATTCTTTTTGTACGATTCCTTTGCCGCATCTAAACCAATACTCTCTTTTAATTCCACTAAATATGTCGGTAATCCGCTATTTCCAAATTCATTTCCTACGGCATCATCATTGTATATATTATTTCGTAGTCGCGCCCTATCTAATAGTTTGTTTGAAGTTAAATGATAGCTACCTGCTTTTGTATTAATGACCACTACCCCACCCGAGCCAATGAAACCGTATTTCGTTGTTAAAGAAAGACTACTTAATACAGCAATGCGTTCAATTGCATCTGGAATTATCCATATTGGTGCGTTATTTAAAATTAAACCATCTACATCAAAAACAGCTGCTGAATTGTAATTTATAGAACTAGCACCCCGTATAGACACAGTACCTCCTCGTTGACAATTACCAGAAACAGTTACTCCCGAAAATTGATTTCTAAGTACATCTAAAATACAAAGATTAACCGCACTAATATCTTTCTTGTCAAGTACTCGCATCTGACCAGCTGCTGTCTCTTTACTCAGAACTCCATAAGCTGTTCGTATTAAATTGGTATTTGTGGCATATTCAATTTCAAGTTCGACTTGACTTTTACGATTACTACCTTTGACTACCACTTCATTTAGTTCAGTAACCCTTTGATTTAGATTGACATTTAAAATGTATGTTACATCTTCGACAACGATTTCAACAGTTTCAAGACCTGGGTAATTATATTGTATAATATCGCCAATTTCAGCAGAAATGGAATATGAGCCATCTAAACCTGACTTGACCTTAGCATCAGAATTTTTGATTGTAATTTCGGCATTCACTAATGGAGTTTCCATATGTGATAATTTACCTTTTATCAATTTTGATTGCGCGTTTACAATTGTAGTTGATATAACAAGAACGAGGATGGTAAGCAGCTTTTTCATGGTCAATTTTATTTAGAGTTAGTGAGAATTAACCCACAAAAAATATGCCAGACTATTACTAATTATTCAAGTTCAGAAGGTTTTTTATTAGCAAAATCAATGTATTTAGAAATTATTATATAAATTCTACAAAAAGTTCCTAGAAAATATATTTATTTAAACAGTTAGCGATTTTGCAAGGTAATCAATTGTTGATTTACATCTTTAAGTTCTAAACGAAATACATCAATTTCAGAACGTTGGGTAGTTAAGCCGTAATTATAATAGGTAGTAACTTTCAATATCGTTGGCTCAAAACTTTTATTACCAAAGTATTTCAAATTGATCATCCAGGTTCCACGTTTGCTCTGATCAATAAGAAACTGCTCTGAAGTATAGCCTTTGGTTTTTTCCTCCATGATTCTATCTTTTTCCTTTTCATTGGTATGACTCCAAATAAAATAGGTCTTTTCAGGGTTTACGAATTGTAAATCAAATTCTGCCTCGCTATTATTCCATTCAAATACCATTCTAATGCCTTGATATTCTGTCATGGTACTATTTTTAGCCCCTTCAGCAAGATCTTTTCCATGAAGTGCTAATAAATTTGAGAACTCCGTATCTATTACCGCATCAATGCCTTCAAGAGCAGTTGTTACCGTATCTAACGCTCTTGATTTTTGATATCGCACATAAAGGCCAGCAGCTTTTTTATACTTTCCTGCTTTCGTATACATATTGGCTAAATCTCTGTACGACTGGGCATATCTTGGTCTTTTCTTAAAAATTTCAATATATAGTTTTAAAGCAGCTTCAAGCTTTCCTTTTTCTTCATATCGATATGCCAATGCTTTCATCACGTTAGGGTTATCTGCATACTTCAGCATCATCTCTTGAATTACAACGTCTTGCTTACCTGAGCTTGGCCAACTTGCATCAAAAAAATCAACAGCGGCGAGATAAAAATATGGAGAACTACCATATAGCTTCTTTTGGGCATTAAAACTCACCATTGCTTGTTTTGCCGTAGTCGCTTTTTTCATCTCCAAAATATATTTTGGAGGTTCTCTTTTAAATCGACCTTGAACTGATCTTTCGTCGAATTTATTATCTCGTAGTTTAACTTGGTCGTAAGGTTTATTGGTGCCTTCTTCACGCATCACATTAGCACCTTTTGTATTAATTACAATAATACCACCTGCAGCAATTTGACCATATTTAATTACGCCAGCAAGACCAGGAATTGTTGCAACCCTATCAATTCGATCAATTTGTAAAAAGTCAGGCGTTCTTTCAAAAATTACACCGTCGATTTCATAAATTACAGGTCTAGGTGTATTCGCAGAACTTCTACCTCTCATATAAAGTACTCTTGAACCAACACCGTTCGTGCCTTCAGCTGTACCTACAGAAAGACCAGGTATCTTGCCTTGCAGGGCAGAAATAATATCTATGGCACTAGGGTTAAGTTCCGCACCATCAACATGAGACATTGCATACCCTGCATTTTCTGAATCTACAAAACCATAAGCTGTTCGAATAATACTTTTCTTTTTTGCATACCCTAGGGCTAAACCTTGTTGCCCCCCTTTCTTTTTTTGTTGCACAACAACTTCATCAAGCTCTTCAACTCTGGGCAACATTTCAATATTAAGGACCTTGGTAACATCTTCTACAATGATTTCGATAGTGTTCATACCTACATAACTAAAGACCAAAACATCTCGAGGTCTTGCTTGTATTTCATACTTGCCCGACATATCTGTTTGAATTCCATCAGATGAACCCTGAATTGCGATATTTACATTTGCCATGGGAGAACCATAACTTGTTACGGTACCATTTATGGTATTTTCGCGGTCTTGAGAATGAAGTAAAAAGGTAGTTGTAATTAAAAAGAAAGTAATTAATGTACGCATTGATTGATTGATTGATTGATTTTGTGCTAAATCTACTACAAATTGAAGGTGTTTATTGGTATTTTAACCTATCATTAACGCTAAATTTGCTGCTGTAAATACGAGTTGTCTGAAAATCAGCAAGGTATTTTTTGAAACTTAAAGCAAAAATGTTGCTCATAAATTCTCTTCAATCGAAAACTTATTATTTTGAAGCTACATTCCACCTTATATTTATTTTAAATAATTCTTGATTCACATTCTTGAGTGCCATTTTAAAAACTTTGGTTTCTTTTCTTTGCGTCTCTAAGCCATAATCGTAATAGATCGTAGTTTTGAGATAACTTGAAGTCAACTTGCGGTTTCCTAAGTATTTGGCATTTATCTGCCAAACACCTGGTAATGAATCATCCATTAGAAATTCTTTGCAAGAATAGCCTAGTTGTTTCTCTTGTTGAATTTCTGAAGCATTAGCGAATAAAGAATGTTCTTCTTTAAAATAATGCCCTTGTGGATTTACAAATTGTAATTCAAATTCTGCCTCACCATCGTTCCATTCAAAAACTATACGTGTGCCTTGAAAATCTGCCTGAGCTTGTTGACTTTCAAAGGTCTTATCTGTGATAATTTCATTTCCTTTACGTTCAATTAAATTATTGTAATCTCGATCAAAAATCTCAAAGAACTGACTAGAATCTCGTTTCACTAAATCGCTATCTATCAAATGGTTATAACGAGTATACAAAGAAATGGCTTTCGAATATTCTTGAATTTCGCGGTAGCTATTCGCTAAATCTACATACGATTGCCCATATTCTGGTCGTGATAAAAAGACTTCTTTATAAATGGCGTTGGCTTCTTTTAAATTACCATTACTTTGATGTACATAAGCCAAAGCCTTTAAGGCCATGGGGTTTTCTTTAAGGAGCATTTCACTATCTATAAGAATTTGATTTGCAATTGCTACATTGCCATAAGTCTCATAAAAAAATTGATAGTTATCTAATGCAAATACATGTGAACTTCCAAAGTTTTTTTTATGTTTCTTATAGATCAAACTAGCTTCTTCTAAATTTGAACTTTCATACAATTCTCTTAAATAAATTGGCTCGTTATTACGCATCGCTTTCTGACTCACAGCGTCATTCTCATACCTATTGTTTCGCAACTTTGCTTGATCATATGGCTTGTTACCAGGTTCTCTTTCACCATGAACAATAGTATTGGTATTTATAATTACTAAGCCTCCTGCTGCTTTTCCACCGTAACGTTTTGCCGCTTGATCACCAGGTATTATTCCGACACGCAACACACTTTCGATATCAAGGTGTGTAGGTGAGCGGGGACCATTATAGAACTTAGAAGGTGGCCAAAGTTGCCCATCAATTTCGTAAAATAATGGGGAAGCGTCTCTAAGAGCACCTGTGCATTGTGCAAATAATACCCGTTCACCTTCAAGTGTTCGAAGGCAAGTGCCTGGTAGCTGTTCTGCAATGGCATCTAAAATGTCAATTTTATTTTTGTTTAAATCCTTACCATCAATAACTCTCAACTGATAACCAACATTTTCAGGACTTAAATAGCCCATAATACCTGAACTTACTACAGTAGGGTCGCTATAAAACGAACGAGCTAAATCTTTTTGTGTTTTGCGTTTGTATTTGGTAACCACTACCTCATCTAGTTCTTCTATATCAGGTAGCAGTTCGATATTTAAAACCGATGTTACGTCTTCGACGACAATTTCAATGGACTTCATTCCTACATGCGAGAAAACCAAAATATCTTTAGGTGTAGCTTCTATAGTATATTTGCCAGAAGTATCGGTAACAACTCCTTTAGAAGTTTCTTTTATCAATATACTCGTATCAGCCAAGGGAGCAATACCATCTGTAACTATACCTGATATTTGGTTTTTTTTAAGCTGTGAAAAAGAAATTGATGAACTTAAAATGAATAAAAGAAGAAAAAAAGTTGTGGTTGGCCTCATGGTTTTTCATTTTGCGGTTCGTAAGGTTTGAACTACAAAAACTATTCCAAAAAAATATTGCTAGGTCTTAGTTAATTCACCTGTAACTTAGCAATATTCTTTTTTTCATCTATATCAGAGAGGTACGTTAAAATTTCTTGTTTTTTTTGAGAAACTTGACCAAAATCTTGATAGATGGTTGTTTTAATAATTAAAGGGCTCGTAGCACTCTGCGAAAAATTTTCATGTGATTTAACATTAATTATCCACTCTCCTGCTACATCGCCACCATTAAATTCAAATTCTTCAAGCGTATAATTTTTAGCTATTTCATTTTTTATTCGATTTTGATCTTCTGTATTGGTATGCTTCCAATCGAAAAATCGCTTTTGTGGATTTACGAATTGTAGCTCAAATTCCGCTCCAGGGTGATTCCACTCAAAAACCAAACGCACTTTATATTTTATGTTATTTAAATAATTAGGATCTAAGTTGGTAGTATTGATTTTACCTTTGTTTTCAAAAACAACATTCTTAATCTCTCGGTAAAGTGTTTTAGAAATTTTGGAAGCATCAAGTGAGAAATACGTATCTCCGTTTTTCATTGCTAAAAGCTCTTTTAAAGCTTCTTTAGGTTTGTTAGTTTCTCTTAATGCTAATGCCTTGTTTAAATGTGCATTAACACTTGATGGTGTCCTTTGAATTAATTCTTCATTAACTCTTTGGGCATTTTGATAATCTCCAACTGCAGAAAAAGCCATTGCGGTCAATTTGAGAATTTCAATGTTTTCAGAATTACCCTCCCATAGGTTTGATATTACGCGACTAGCCATTTTTTGATCTATACTTTTGAAGTAATTGAATGCTTCTAAATAAAAAACAACGTTTTGTCTATTTAAATCACGCATATTTGTATAAATCAAATATGCTTCATCAGCAGATTTCGACATTTCCAATGCCTTTAGTGTCCCTGATTTTGAATTTGCTCCTTCATTTTCCTCATAAATATTATTTTTCAATCTTGCCTGATCGACTACTTCGGTATTTGCTAGGGTGCCACTCCGTGTTTTAGAAGTGATCAAAATAACGCCATTTGCCCCTGCACTACCCCAAGTATTTGTTGCTGCAAGTCCTTTTAAAACTGTAATTTTTTCAATATTGCTTGGGTCAATAAAAGAGAAGTTCTTAACAGTCGTACCAAAACTTCCCGACATAAGGTTCAAATCATTTCCACTTCTATTGATGGGAATACCATCGATGACTACTAAGGCATTAGAATCCATATATAACGAATTACGCCCTCTAATTTCTGTTTTTGCCAAGCCACCTTCTACACCTTCACTTCCTTTGCCATCTACTTTGACACCTGAAACCTTATTTGAAATTGCATTATCTGCTGTAAAATCTAATTCAGAAATTTCATCAGCGCCAATAGTAGCAACGGCATAACCGAGAGATTCTTTACTTCTTGTGCTAAAACCAGTATTTATTAGCTCTCCTTTTTCTATTTGTTTTTCAATCACCACTACCTCATCAAGGGAAACTAAATCAGATTCTAAAAAAACATTGATATGAGTCATCATTTCAACCGGTATGATCTTTAAGGTCTTATTTACCCTACTTGTTACAAGCAAGGTATCACCGACTTCGGCCTGAATCGTAAAATTACCTGCTATATCAGTAAGAAAACTATCAGAAATACCCTTAACAGTAACCTTTGCGTTTGCAGCCGGATTATTATCAATGTAAACCGTTCCTTTAAGAAGGCCATTTGAATTCTCTTTCTTTTCAATGACGCTATCTTTTCCATTTGTTTCTGTATTATTCGCAACAACATCAATTAATCGAGCTCGATTAATTAATACCAGCCGTTCTAAATACTTGGAATTACCGCCAAGAGAACTATTGATAACTACACTTTTATCTGGCAGAACTAACTGATCATTTTTTAATAACTTATTACCATCTGTAAAAACCAAGACTTTTTGATTTTTCATTCTACCTTTTAGAATGCTGTATATACTAGCACCATCATAAATAACAGTTCTTAGTTCATCTTTGAGTTCAGACCACATACCGTCTTTGATCGCAAATTGTTTTTCTTCTACCGCTATATTAAAATAAAGCAGCTGAACCTTCACGTCAGAAGTATTTTTAAAAAAACTTTCAAGCACTGAAAAATCTTTGTCAAGATCACGTTCAGACATTGACAATGACGTATCCCAACAAATGGTAACCGGTTCATTTTTATCTTCTTGAGAAAAAATAGTAGTACCCATTAATACTGCGCAAATGAATAGTATTCTTAATTTCATGTCTTTTGATTTTAATTACCTTGATGTATTTTTATTCTAGGTATCAGCAACAACTCTGTTTGACGCCCATTAACATAACGGAAGCCATCTGTGCCATAGAAGCCAGCCTCTTCAAGCATGATGCGTATATCTCGTTTCCATTCTGGAATTGTTATGGTTGTATTCAGTTCGATCGCATAAACCGTATTCGGGTTTAAGGGATAATTTTCACCGTCATCTTTCATAACACCCCCTTGAGAATCCCACATACCTATGGTAGTACCTGCCGAATGGCCATAAGAACCTAGCGGATGGGTATAAATGGAAGGCCTCAAACCAGCATCTTTTGCTTCTTGAAGTGCTTTAGCTAAAATTTGATTTCCGGTTCGACCTTTTATCATATTGTTTGTTAAGAAATCTTGAACACGATTCCCATCTTTTAATCCATCTACTAAAAATTTCGGAGGGCTTTTTTCCTGAGGTTTTAAAACATACGCCAATTCTTGACAATCTGTATTTAAACGCAAATAAGTAATCCCAAAGTCGCAATGCAACAAATCACCAGGTACTATTACCATATCATCAGGCCTACCAGAAAAAGAATATAAATGAGAAACCAAACCTTCTTCACTTCTTTGCACATCAACGGTTGGATGAAACCAAGTTTCTAAACCTAAGTCGGTTACTTTTTGACGCATCCACCACTCTACCTCCGTGGTTGTAGTCACCCCGGGGGTTATTACTTTTTCTGAAAATGCCTCAGCAATAATATCATGGGTTATATCTACCAATTGATTGTATAGTATCATTTCTCGCTCTGTTCGAGTCTCCACCCATCGAACAGCAAGTTGCTCAGCGGAAACTACTTTTTTATGGAATTTATTCGGAAGGTTTTCTATAAATTCATCGTAATCTGTTTTATCAAGTCCGTCCGCTATATTATGGTCTTTAGAAAAATTCAATCCAATTGTATTCGGATTTCTTTCAGCGATCAATTGTGTTAATCGCTTCCATTGGTTCGGCTCTTTTTCTTTATCCCATGCTGATTCTATGTTTTCTCCTACATTGTATCTTGCTACAGCCAATTTTTCAATCGTATTTTTCTTTTTATCCCTATAAAATAAGAGTATGGTTCTCCTTCGAGCATTTAGCCAAGTGGAAGGAAGCATAGTGCGTAATACAGGGTCTTCATTATATTCCCTTGAAATAAGAATCCACATATCAATATCAGCCTGATCCATTAATTGTGGCAGCAAATTGTTGAATCGATCTGCAAGAATTTCGTCAACAACGCGAGCTCTTTCAACTTCAGGCAGAATTTGTTGCGCTGTTAGACTTAAGGAAATCAATAAAAAAAGAGTCAAAAAGATGTTTTTCATAACCATTATTTTGTGCCATGAAAATACAAAATAAACGAAGCACTTTTAAAATGTGTAAAGCTTTGTCGGATAATTAAAATCGCTTATGAAATAAATCTAAATAATTCTTATCTTAACGAGAAGCATCAAACAATCTAAAAATGAATACAATAAAACATCTTTTAGTTTATTATTGCCTTCTATTAAGTTTAGTAATGCTTTCGTCTGCTTGTTCTAATGAAGAAAGTAAACCCATTATCGATGAAAATATAGATACGGAGACCATTAAGGACTTCGAAGTTCTTTTTATTGGAAATAGTCATACCTATTATAACTCAGGTTTAGCGCATCATCTTAATCGTTTTCGAAAAACGGAAAATGAAAATTACGATACGTATATCAAAGAAGTTTCTTTCGGTGGGTTTAGTCTAGCCGATCATATAAATAATACCACCGCTATTTCAAAAATTAATGAACGAGATTGGGATTTTATTGTTCTTCAAGAAAACACATTTGTAGCCGCGAACGAAGGGGAATCTACCCTTGCCGCTTTAAATAAATTTAACGAAGTACTAGGTCAAAAACGAGCAAAAGTATACCTCTTTATGACATGGGAATACAAAGATGAACCTGATATGTACCAGCGTATAAAAAACACTTATGATGATGGATCATTGGCAACTGGTGCTCAGACTGTACCCGTGGGTCAAGTGTGGCGACAAATAGCTCGAGATAGTGTACCCAACATAAATTTATATAATGAAGACGGTTTTCACCCAGCATTACAAGGTACTTTTTTAGCAGCTGCAATGTTTTATAAAAAAAAATATGGAAAGAACCCATCTGACAATAGCTACAAAGCCGGTTTAGAAAGTGAAGTCGCTGAATATTTAAAGTTAAAGGCGAATTGAATACTTCTTAGGCAGTTTTACAGTTTATAATTATTTATATTTTTTCTCCCCAACTGATATTAGTTGTTTCGTAAATAATTTGAAGCCGCAGCGCCAGGAGCTACCAAAATTGATTCTATATCTGCTGCGTTAAGTGTATTCAAAACAGAGACATCATAGCGAACGCCATCAATAATGACAATTGTGTTTTTATCGCCACGCATTTGAATATCTGGTGAAGAATTCAAATCAGTATTAGTTAGTAGAACATTTAGCACTTTAGTTTGAATAGTATTAAAAACTGATTGAATATTAAACCAGTTTTCTTTTTTTGAAGAAAAATGATAGAACTTAAATGGAAGGAAGTAATCAGAAGAAACATATTCAACATCTACTGCCTGAAATCCGCAATTATATTTTATAATAGCTCTAGATCTTGAATTATTTAAAGTATTGAATAGTGAATCATGAACAATTTCAACTTTTTGTTCTTGAGCTTTTACTGATAAGGAAATAATTACAATTGAAAAGAAAAGGAGAATATTTTTCATCGAATAAGTTTTAAATTCGATATAAATCTACCTGCAATATTTTTCAAATAAAACAACTATTTAGTGAACCGTACTTTTGGGTGAGGGAAACTAATTTTGCAGCATTTTCAAAGTTTCCTTTCTGCGAATTTTACCTGTATCCGTTTCCATAAATTGAGAAAGTGCATAAACGTGCTTAGGGACTTCATATCTATTCAACTGAGCTTCTGTAGTAAGTTGTTGCTTCAATTTATTAGTATCAAAAATGCCTTCTACAATTAAAACCAATTGCTCGCCTAGTTTTTCATCTGGCATTCCTGTTACAAAAAAGCGATTATTTAAAAAGGGAGCTATAGCAGCCTCAATTCTTTCTGGAAATAGCTTTATTCCCCCTGAGTTAATAATATTATCGTAGCGCCCCAGCCATTCGAATTCAGAATCTGATAAAAGCTGTACCACATCATTCGTTATTACCAACCTATCTGATACTTTCGGTGCAGCTATTACCAAACAGGCTTTTTCATCTATTGAGAATTTTACGTTCGGTAAGGCTTTGAAATAACTTCGGCTAGGCCCAGTTAGATCTTTTAATCTTTTGACTGCCACATGGCTAATCGTTTCAGTCATACCATAGGTTTCAAAGATGACCGTATTCTTGTCTTTCGTCTGCTCTCTTAACTTGGATGATACCGCTGCACCACCTACAATTAATGTTTTAATTTGTTCAATTTTAGCTATCGAATTTTCAAGTTGTAGCGGTACCATTGCAACAAAATCATAGTTTTTTGAAACTCTTGCTACTGGACTTGAAGATGGTTCAACATAATCTAAATGCAATCCTAAAACCAAGGCTCTAACCAACATCATTTTACCAGCAATATATGTTGCCGACAAACATAAAAGCGAACTATCTTTTGCCTTTAAATTAAAAAACCTTGCAGTAGCCAATGCAGAGTTGACCATTTGTTTTTTTTGAAGCACGATCAACTTAGGAATACCCGTAGAACCCGAAGTTTTTACTTCTAGATTGGCCGTATTATCGAACCAAGCAGAAAGAAATTTACCTATATCCTTTTCAAAAGGTTTGCCTTCTCTAACCAATTCATTTGCGAAAGTTTTTAAATCAGATTCAGAATAACCTAATCCGTTTAACTTAAACTCCGGATGAATTTTTATTTGGTTTTTAGCCATTTGTATCCGATTTCGGATAGTTGTGTTCAATAAGTGAATCGTTCAAATCAATTGGCTTCACTTCTTTTTGAACTATTGGCGGTTCAACTTTACCTGCCAATCGTTCTTTCCAATCTGTCCATTGATATTTTTTGGAAAAAAGAAATAGTATTATCGGGAAAATCACCAAGACTGGTACAAGAACATCCCAACCTAGAACAGGATCAGAAATATCTCTATAAATAGAATCTGTTTGAAAGGCCGTCCAATCCGCAGTCATAAGTAATGCACCAACTAAATTGTTAGCAGCATGAAACCCTAGCGCCAACTCGAGACCTTCGTCCATTAACGTTAATATTCCAAGAAAAAAACCCGTACCAATATAATAGACCATAATGCCATAACCCAACTTCTCTACCTCAGGGTTTGCCAAATGCATTAGCCCAAACAAAACCGAGGTGATAACTAAAGGAACCCATCTGTTTTTGGCCATAATACCAATGCCTTGCATCATATGCCCTCTAAATAAGTACTCTTCAAAACTGGTTTGTAACGGAATTAAAATAATACCGATAAGGGCAAGAATTAAAAATGGTTTCAAATTAAAATTAAGTACGTAATCTTCTGGCGAAATATAGACTCCGATCATCGTTAGAATTATCGTTAATCCACCCCAAACGGCGAACGAAAAAAAGATTCGCTTCCAATCAATTTTGTTTCTAGAAGTGGTTAAAGACGTAATGGTTTGAGAATGCACTAGTTTGGTCCATCCTAAAACCACAAATAATCCAATTGCTAGGGGTAATAAAAGAATAATAAGCACCATATTTGAGCCCAAAGCATCAATCATTTGCTTCATACTATCCTCTACATTAATCGGAGACATTATGGTTAATACATAATTAAAGATCATAAATCCAATAAAGGAGCAAGGAATAATCCAATACTTCCATAATCCGATTTTACCTTTATATCCTTGTTCTATATACATAACTTTTCAATTAGTTTAGTTTTCCACTTTTGGTTACGGTTGTAATATAGGTTTCCTTTAGCAACCATCAAAGGGCTTTTAAAATTATTGGTAAACAAGCTACCTGTTCCTAGGCCTTGCGGCTTTGTGTTCTTTAGGGTAAAAGTCCATTGGGCAATAGCATTTAAACCTATATTACTTTCAAGTGCACTTGTTATCCACCAGCCGACGTGATACTTTTTAGCTAAGGTAATCCACTCTATACTCCCTTTAAATCCGCCAACTAAGCTTGGTTTTAATATGATGAATTGTGGTTTTATGGTTTGTAATAATTGTTCTTTTTTTGTTATGTCAATAATACCTATTAGTTCTTCATCTAAAGCAATAGGCAGCGGTGTTTTTTTACACAATCGCTTCATTTCGGCGAAATTACCTTGTTTAATAGGTTGTTCTATAGAGTGAATATTTAAGTCTGCTAAAATCTTTAATTTATGTAGGGCATCTTGAGCAGTAAAAGCACCGTTTGCATCAACTCGCAGTTCAATTTGTTCTTTGGAATATTTTCTTCGGATGGATTTCAACATCGCTATTTCAGAATCAAAATCAATAGCTCCAATTTTCATTTTTATGCAACGGAAGCCTTCTTGTAACTTCTGCTGAACCTGCTCATCCATAAAGGCTTCATTTCCCATCCAAATGAGCCCGTTAATGGGTATTGGACTTCCCATCCGAATAAAATCTGAAGGAAACAACTCAAAAGGATTCTCCGCCTCTAATGACAAAAAAGCCTGTTCTACACCAAATTGAATACTAGGAAAATTTGTCAAAAGATTCCAAAGTTTCTCTTTTCCCAAATGAACATTAGCGCAGGTCCATTGCAATTTTTCTTCGTAATCAGGAACATCGTCAATGCTCAATCCTCTTAAAATTCCGCATTCACCAATACCGATTTTTTCATGGCCTTCGATGATAAAGAACCAAGTTTCTTTTTTAGTTAGTACCCCTCGCGAAGTTCCGCTCGGGCGTTTAAAATCAAGAATATATTTTTTATACGTTGCTGTCATCGTTACCGTCAAATTTAGCTATATTTTAGGTCTTAAATTAAGGACATGAAAATTGATGGAAAAACGATATGGATAACTGGTGCTTCATCAGGTATTGGTGAGGCACTAACCTATTATCTAGATCAAAAAAATTGCAAACTTATTCTTTCTTCACGCAAAGAAGGTCAGCTAAAAATTGTAAAATCAAATTGCAAGCATCAAGAAAATATTCAAATTTTACCACTTGACTTAGCTGATTTCGATGGAATGTCAACAAAAACTGAAAAAGCTCTTTCCGCATTTGGGAGTATTGATATCTTAATTAACAATGCCGGTATTAGTCAGCGTTCACTTGTTGCAAAAACAAAATTTGAAGTGTATAAAAAACTGATAGATGTTAACTACTTAGGTACTGTTGCCATTTCAAAGGCTGTATTGCCCTACTTTTTGCAACAAAAGAAAGGCACTTTTGTTACTATAAGTAGCCTAATGGGAAAATTTAGTTCTCCGTACCGCTCGGGGTACTGTGGTGCTAAACATGCTTTACATGGATTTTTTGATTCGTTACGACTAGAACATGAAAAAGATGGCATTGGCGTTACTATGATTTGCCCAGGATTTGTAAATACCAATGTAGCTCAAAATGCATTGACTGGTGATGGTAGTGCTCAAAACCAACAAGATGAAGCTACAGCTAATGGACTTGATGTAAACATATTTGCGAAAAAAATGATTCGAGCTATTGAACGAAAAAAATTCGAAGCCTATATAGGTGGCAAAGAAACTATGGCAACCTATTTAAGGATTTTTCCAAAATTACTTCATAGAATCGTGTTGCGAAGTACGGTAAAATAAGTTTTCTATTTGAAATTAAACCAAAAACGAACCCCTTCAGAGGTTTTATCAATGTTCAATGTAGATTGTAATTGATTTACCAAGCGGTTCATTAGACGAATACCCATTGATGATTTAGCCTTGTCCTCAGAATCGTCAGGCAGACCAATGCCATTATCTGTGTATTCAAAAAAGCCCGGCTGCTCAGCTATCTTACGTAAGTGAATATAAATTTTGCCATCATCATCATTACCTGGGAATGCGTATTTGAAAGAATTTGATACAAGTTCGTTTAAAATAAGTCCAAAAGGTATCGCACGATCAATATCAAGTTCAACTCCTTCAGCATCAATGGTAATGTTAATATTATGACCACCCTTCTTATAAACAGATTGCACACTATTAATCAAACTCTCAATATACCCTTGCATTTCAATCACAGAAAGGTCTTCATTTTGATATAATTTTTGGTGAATCAAAGCCATTGCTTTCACTCTACTCTTACCCTCCTCTAATGCTTCAATTGCGGCTTTACTTCTAGTATTCTTGGTTTGTAGACTCAAAAGGCTTGAAACCATCTGAAGATTATTCTTTACTCGGTGATGAATTTCTTTCAATAACGAATCTTTTTCAACAAGGGCTTTTTCAATAATATGCTTTTGTTCAGCAATAAGTCGTTGGTTTTTTATACTCTTTAAATATGCATAGACTAAGCCAGCAAAACCTAATAAGGTAAAAACTAAAGAAATGAAAACCAGTTGAATTTGGTCTTCTATTTGAACCATTTCGTCTCTTGATTTTTCAAGTGCCACTTTTTGCTCTGCTATTCTAGAATTTGCGTACGCCTTATCTTCTGCAATTAATATTCCCCGTTGTTGGTTTTGAATTTTGGTTCTATTTGTTTGAATAGAATCAATCATTCTTATATTACGGTTAAGATAGGCTGATTGTTTTTCAAAATCACCAATTTTGTTATAGTAGGATGCAAAAATCATATTCATTTTTAAAATGTTCTCTGCTTTTCTAGGGTTCAAATTATCACTTAAATAATCCGTAACTTTTTTATAATCTCCTTGTTGAAGGTAACACTCTGTTATTGTAAGCTTATTCTCAATCATGTCTGAAGAAAACTTATCTTTATTCAGTTCTTTATATGTACTAATACTATTTTCTAAGTGTAGAATAGCTTTTTCATATTGATTTAATAAGGCATAACATTTTCCAATATTACCTTCTATAACTGCTTGTAAAATTTTGCTGTTCGATAACTGTTTTTCAGACTTTGATTTTGTAACATCAATAAGATAAAGATTTATCCAGTTGGCCGCTTTGTTGTATCGGTTTAAAGCAATTGGATATGATCTATCAAGTCTTAAATAGTTGCCAATATTATTGTCGAAAATTGCTTTTCCTAAATAATCATTATCGGCAATATTTTTTTTCTCTTCTTCAATATAATATTCCATTGCTTCTCTATGCAGACCTAAATTCGAATAAATATCATGAAACGTTACATTTTTTGTGATACCTATTTCTTTCTTTTCTTTTCGAATATTAATCTGTTCAGGATAAAGCTCTAATTGCGAATAGGTTTGATCCATTAAATCAAGTAGAATGGTCTTAGTTTCCAAATCCCAATTTTCTTTTACCTTGTACAATTCTTTTGATATTGCGACACTTTTGTCATAATCACCAATGTCATAATAAATTTGGGCTTGTATTGTTTTGTAAAAGTTTACAGCAAGCGAATCTGAAATTTTTTCAGCATCATTTGTAAATACCTTGACCTTATCAAGCCAATCAAATCCTGAATTTTGATTGTATCTATTGGCTGTATTGAAAAATAGAGAAAATCGCTCTTCGGCAGTTTTGGTATTTTGAAATTCTTCAAAATAACTTTGATTTGTAGAAAGGACTTCTTGCGCTACTATTGAAAAAGAATAGAGGAGACATAAAAGAAATAAGATTAAGGCTTTATCAAGTAATTTTTTCATATTCTAGTTAGACGCAAAATCAAAAATTATAAAGATCTTCGATCCGGCTCTTTTATTCAAGTGATTAATAGCCTAGCGTTACAATTATTTCCATAATATCGCTCAATTAACCAACCCATTGTTCTCATGCTTCTACCCAATTTATACTGCATACGTAGTACTTTTTAACACAAGCCTAAACTATGCTAAGCATTCATAAAAAATCTGTTAGCATTTAAAAGTCAAATGACTTACATGTAATGCAGTAAAAGATAAGTTTGGGTAACCTGTATTTGGTCTCTCAAAAATATCATATTGAAATTAATAACCTAGCATATTGTTGTGTAACCCCTGATTTTTGTGGTGAAACGAAAGAACGGTCGAATGGAATGCATTTCGTCGGGTTTTTATGCAATTCATCGGATTGTATTCTAAGTTCTAATTTGTATTAGAATAATCAATATTAAAATAAAAAAAGGATGCCTAGCGGCATCCTTTTTTTATTTTAATTTGAATATTTTATGTTATGAATTCATTGAGGAAATGATAAACTCTTTAAAATCTTTAGATATTGGTATCAAATTATTATTGATCATAATATCTTTAGAATTTATAGCATCTATATGATCAACGTTGACAATATAAGATTTATGTGCTCTATAAAACTTGCTTTTAGGAAGTTTTTCGAGGTAGTCTTTTAAAGGAGAACGCACTAGAAACTTTTTATCAACCGTATTTACTTCTAAATAAACGTTATCTGCTTTGATAAACTGAATGTCACCAAACTGTATTCTGTAATATAGATGTTGTTTTTTTACAAAAATTGAATCTTTTAAAACAGAATTAGACATGGGAACGTCGTCTTCAAGCATTTGCTGGCTTTTTCCATCGCCATTACCATATATGAAATTAGATAGCGCTATTTCAATAGAAGTATATAAATCTTGTTGTTCAAAAGGTTTTACCAAATACCCATTCGGTTTTACCATTTTGGCATTTTCTACGGTAGCCCGGTCTGAATTAGAGGTAACAAAAATAAAGGGTATGTCATAATTATCGCGAATATGCTTACCTAAATCAATTCCTGTTTTATCTGAGGCAAGAATGATATCAATAAGCACAAGATCCACTTGTTCTGTTTTTAATACTTCTTCGGCTTGTTCGTAAACAATTACATTATCTACAATTTCGTAACCGATCTCTTCAAGCATAGACTGCATATCGTCTGCAATGATAACATTGTCTTCTACGATAAGTATTCTAATAGGTCGTTCCAAGGTAGTGGTGGTTTAGATAGTTAGACTTTAAAATTACAATTAAATAAAAGTTATGTAAAACAAAAAGGACATTAGAAATGTACTTAAAGCTAATTTTTTTAATTCAGGGTCAAGCAATCGAGGTGATTTTGTTTTTGTTACTTTGAAAACGTGCGCACCAATCGGAATAAAAGCTAATAAAGGTATAAACTGATACCAAACTTCGAAATTAAGAACAATAAAGGTCAACATACTTAGGAAGGCAATTGCCACCAATGCATAGTGATATTTTTTTCCGTTGTTCCAGCCCATTTTTACAATTAATGTGTTTTTTCCAGCCATTTTATCGGACTCATAGTCTCTTAAGTTATTCAAATTGAGAACCGCTGTACTAAGCGCCCCAATAGTTATAGCTGGCAACCAAGCAAAGACCGAAATAAATTTTGTATACAAAAAAAGGGAACCTAAAACCGCTAATAATCCAAAGAAGATAAAAACGAAAATATCGCCTAATCCTCTATAACCATATGCTGATGTTCCAACTGTGTATTTTATCGCCGCCCATATACTTAAAGAACCAAGAACGCCAAAAAGTATAAAATATTCTATTTGATCGCTACCAAATGAAATGTATAACAAAGTAAGTACTAAAATAACGCAAAAAACTATGGAAATTAATATGCCATTTTTAAGTTCACTTCGCGTTAACAACCCACTTTGTAGTGCTCTTTTTGGGCCAATACGATCTAAATTATCTGTACCCTTAACCCCATCACCATAATCGTTAGCAAAATTGGAGGTTACTTGAAAGCCGATCGTAGTTAACAACGCAATTATAAATATAAGTGAATCGCTTTTTCCGTAGAAGCGACCTAGTGCCGAACCAATAACAATACCCGATACGGATAATGGTAAAGTTCTTAACCTAGCAGCATTGAGCCAAGCAGCAATTTTATTCAAATTAATAGGGGTCTTCTATTTGTATTCTTTTACCTTCTTTATAAGATGCCACAAAAGCATCTTCAAAGCCTATATCAACAAGTTGCTTTCTGAATTTTTGAGCTTCCCCTAAAGTTTCAAAATTTCCAAGGGAGTATGAATAATACGGGTTAGTTTTTACAAATAAAGTATTGGTTAATGCCTCAGAAGCTAAAGTAACATTGTTGTCTACAAAAGATTTAATTTGAACTGAATAAACCGTTTCTTTTTCTAGGAAATTTTTAGCCAAATAAAACTCTTTTACCAAACTCAATTCTTCATTTTGTTCTTTGAGATTGTCGATACGCACTTTAATGGCATCTAAACTGTCAATGGATACTAAAAGATTATTTTGTTGCTCTATATTACTTGGACTGCTAAGTCTTCCAGCATTAAACATGAAAAGTCCACATAAACCAAAAATAAAAATTGCCGTCGTCGCACCAAGAATATTACGTTGAATATTACTTGACTTGAGCTCTTTGTTCTTAATCTTAATTTGATCTAAAAGACGTTCATTAATAATCTGAGCCTTATCGATGTCTTTGTGCAATTCGAGTAAATCGCTTTCTTCTATAAATGGCATTTTTATTGGAATTTTACGGGGTATATACTCCTTAAAGTTAATTAAAATAAAGTGATGTTTTACAATTCTTTTTCACCAATGTTGTAAAAATAGAATTTTTCGTGGTCTATCAAAGAAAAATCGATGTTAAATCTCCACAGCCTATTGATTTTCATTTGCTTATCGACGAAATGCGTAGTTAATTTATAAGTCCTCAAATCGAATGTATTCCATCTGGTTTTATCTCAATCTTTCTAGCTTTATACAAAGTACCCACACCCTTTTTAAAGGTTTTTTTACTCATTTGTAATTCTTCGCGTATTCGTTCGGGGTCTGATTTATCATTCAGGGGCAAAAAGCCCCCTTGAGCTTCTAATGTTTCAAAAATTTTGTTAGCAGCAGGTTCCAGAATTTTTTGTCCTAAAGGCTGCAATGAAACATCTATCTTATGATCTGACCGTATTTCTTTTATGACCCCCGCCATAACATCGCCGATTGCTACTCTTTTAAATACCTCATTATAATAAACTAAGCCTTTGTGTTTATTATTGATAATTACCTCCCAACCTAAATCTGTTTGACGCGTTATAATTAGTTCAACCTTTTCGCGAACTTTGACTGTAGGCTCATCATTACTGATAAATTTATCTAGTTTATTGGAAGCTACCAAACGATTGCTTTTTTCATCTAAATAACAAAAAACCACATACCATTGCCCTTCTTGCATTTTACTTCTTTGTTCTCTAAAAGGCACTAAAAGGTGCTTTTCAAGTCCCCATTCTAGAAAGGCTCCGTATTCATTTACTTCAGCAACTTGAAGAAGTTGAAACTCGTTCACAATAATTTTTGGGTCGAGATTTGTAGCAACTGGTCTTTCGTCATAATCAAGATAACAGAACACTTCAATTTTATCTCCTAACTCATAGGTTTCAGGAACGTACTTATTTGGTAATAAAATATCGTTATTTTCTTCGTCCCCTAAAAAAAGGCCGACACTAGTGTGTCTTAATATTTCAAGTGTATTAAATTTTCCTAAGGCTATCATAGTGTAAAAATAAGATGAATTAAGTACATAAAAAAAGCTGTTCTATCAGAACAGCTTTTAATTTTATAAACTCTAATTAATAGTCTATTTGTAAACAGACTCTTTTTTAAAGTGTTTACATAACATGTAATATACAACTGCTCTATGCTTGTTTCTATTTGATGAACCATATTTGTCCATGACCGTTTTAATGCCCTCCATTAATTTAGGACTATCGCTCATACCAAGTTTTTTCATTAAATAGTTCTTTTTTACCGTTTCTAATTCTTTTTCATCAGAACCTGAAACTTTTGACGCGTCAATGTTGTAAATGGATGGTCCTAAACCAATAGTTACCTTTGTAAGTAAATCCATATTTGCGCTTTCTCCAAATTTATCTTTGATGTCAGCCCCGTACTTTGTAATTAAATCATCTCTTTTACTCATAATTGCTAGTGTTCAATATTAATGGTTTATATAGAACTAAGATATAAAATCGAAATAACCGAGCAAAATTTTATCATTTAATAATCTAGGTGTAGAAATCTCTAACAATCTAGGTTGCTCGGAAGGCTCGTAAAAATGGGAGGTTGCCAACTTTAGACTTTCATAGCAATCTGAAAATAAATAGTCAAGGTTAAACAGTTCACAGTATTTTCTTACATTATGATTGTGTTTTGTTTCAAAAAATCTTTCAAAATTTGAAGAAGATTCTTTACCAGGTAGTATTCTAAAAATACCACCACCCGAATTATTTATGACGATTATTCTCAAATCGGGTCTTAGATAGTTGTTCCATAGTCCGTTGCTATCGTACAAAAAACTTAAGTCTCCCGTAATAAGTAACGTTGGAGCTTTGCTGTACATTGATGCACCTATCGCTGTTGACGTACTGCCATCTATACCGCTTGTTCCTCTATTACAAAAAACGTGCAAAGAAGGTTTCAAATCAAAAAGCTGAGCATATCGAACTGTAGAACTATTTGCCAATTGAAGCTGGTAATCTTCTGGGATATTTTTACTGATTTCATAAAAAACAGACATGTCAGAAAAGTCAATACTACTTAAATAAGATTTTCGCTTTTTTCGATAATTTTGTTTAACGTTTTGCCAATACGAGAAATATGGCGTGTTAACGGTAACAGTATGCTTAAAAAACTCTTTAAAAAAGGTATTCTCAGCCATCTTGAAATGAAAAGATAAAGAGAAGAAGGTATCATAAGCTTTTACTAAATTTATGTGCCAATGATGTTGGGGTTGATATTGTCTTAAGAAGGCCTTAATTTTTTTTGATACAATTAACCCTCCAAAAGTGAGAAGAATATCAGGTTGTAGTTTCAAAAAAAGCTCTGCCTTGTCAATAGATTTTTCTATCGGAGCTACAATACTATCTATACTAGGAAAAAAATTTGGGTGATGAATATTTGATGTAGTTTCAGTCAATACGATAACTGAAGGGTCATTCGCCAAAACATCTAAAAATTGTTGCTCCACTTTATTTGGATCATTAACTCCGACCAAAATCAGTTTTTTTGATGCATTGTTCCAAAGTTCAGCACAAGATTTAATTTGGTCAAAGCCTTGATTAACGACTTCCTTAACCGTTTTCACATTAGCAATAATCGACGGTTGATCTAATCTATCATACAAAGGTTCTTCAAAACGCACGTTGATATGAACTGGCAAACCAGTTGTAACAGAAATTTCTAAAGCTTTATTCAACTCAGCATCATTGTGTGCTTGAATTTTTTTTTGGGTACTTAAAAGATCTTTGTCGATATACTCAGGAACATAACGCTCAATGCGGTCAGTAGCATGTGTTACATCTTGTTTTAAATTAGCAGAATACCCAATATGCCTATGAAAAACATGGTCTTGACGAATAGTTTGTCCATCACCAACATCAATTTTATAATCTGGTCTATCCGCAGAAATAACCACCAAAGGAATGTCACTATAAAAAGCTTCACTTACTGCTGGGTAGTAGTTTAAGAGGGCACTACCTGAAGTACACACTACGGCAACTGGTTTTCTAAGTTGTTGTGCAATACCTAGAGCAAAAAATGCCGCGGAGCGTTCATCAACAATACTAAAACACTTAAAATAAGAATCCTCGGTAAAACCGATTGTTAAAGGGGCATTTCTTGATCCGGGAGATATTACAATGTTTTGAATACCTTTTGACTTACAATGTTGTACAACGGTTTGCGCCACAGGAATGCTAGAGTACTTCATGTATGACAAAAATACAACGCAAACATTTCTTAAACCAATTATTGAAGATATTAGACTGCCGCCCTGAAATCGGAAATAAAATTTTAATTAATCATCACCCAAAACTCTGAGCATAGTGGTGCTTTTTATAACTGTTTCTTGCCACTCCTTTTCAGCATCAGAATCTGCTGTAACTCCTCCGCCAAGATAAACTTTCACATAATGCGGCATTAATTTCATACTGCGCAAATTGACAAATAGCGTTGTTTTGGTTTTTATAGATTTATAGGCCTTGTTTTCCTGATTTCTATTATTTGTTGTTCGTTCTCTTTTTTCAATAAAATTCAATTCACCTAAATAACCGGTATAGTATTCTCTATCGTAATTTTCATTTTCCAGAATAAATTTTTTGGCTTCTATCATTGGTAGACCACAAACTGCTGGTGTTGGATGCAGAGCATTGAGTATAGTAGCAAAATCTTGCTTTTTGAATCTTCCGATGAGTTTTGTTCTTAAATGCCAAAGGCTTCCTGCCTGTATTGATTCTCTTTTTGAAACTATAAGGTTTGACACTAATTTTTCTATTGCATTCGAAATATAATCGGTAACTAATTGCTGCTCATCGATCTCTTTTTTTCCCCATTTCGGAGTAGTATTTTCTACAAATTTTTGAGTTCCGGCCAAAGACATGGTGGTTATTTGTTGATTTTCTGTTTTTAAAAGAATTTCAGGCGTCGCACCCAACCATGTTCCAATTTTCGGATGATACCATAAATAACAAAAAGCGGTGCTATACCCATCTAGTAACTTTTGAAATAATTCTATTGGTGTAAATTCGTTTTTTATCTCAATATTTCGAGAAAGAACAACTTTTTTTAAAGCTTTTGATTGTATTGAATCAATACCTTTACGAACTAATGCAACATGAAATTCACGTTGTTCAACTCTTGTTTCTTCCTTTATTTTTGTACTCTTACTCTTAACACTTCGTATCGTATATAGCGCCTCTTGCGTTTGGTCTGCAAGCATTAAAACACTTCTTTTACGGCTATCAAACGGAGCGAAAACAAAACCGGTTTCACTAAAATCTTTAATTGAATGTACCCTAGCATCCTTTTGAAAGATAGCTTGAACTAATTGTGTTGAAGGCTTTCGATAAACGACAAAAGGTAAATTCTTAGTGTAGTGATCGTCTAGACTTTGTAAGAGCTCAGTAAACATATTATTTTCTTGGTAGCGAGATAGTAGTTAATTTACAAAGTGAAATTAAGTTATCATCCTTATCAGTTACTTTAATCTCCCACAATTGAGTAGTTCTACCTTTATGTAAAATAACGGCTCTTGCAAAAACCTCCCCTTCACGAATACTTTTAACGTGATTCGCGGCAATTTCTATTCCCCGAACAAATACCTTTTGTCCATCTAAAAAAATATAGGAGGCAGTACTACCTACACTTTCGGCTAAAGCTACAGTTGCACCGCCATGTAGAACACCATCTGGTTGATAAACCTTGGAATTTACAGGCATCTTAGCAACTAAAAAATCCTCACCGACATCGATATATTCAATTTCTAAGGTTTCCATTAAGGTGTTTTTCGAAGAATCATTGCACACCTTTAGAATTTTCTCTTTATACGCGTCCATAAAAGTTTTTTGTAAAATTAAGGATTACAAATCCAAAAAAAGACTTTCCTTTATATTAGATTTAAGACTATGAACGAACAAAAAAAACAAGTTTCGTACCAAACTACAAATACCTATGAAACCTCAAACGTACTAACTGACAAAACAAAAAATATTTGGATTGTTCTTCACGGCATAGGCTATTTGAGTAAATATTTTATTAAGTACTTTGACGAACTTAATGTCGAAGAAAATTATATCATTGCCCCACAAGCACCTTCAAAATACTATTTAAAAAATCAATATAAATATGTGGGCGCCAGTTGGCTAACAAAAGAAAATACCCTCTTAGAAACCGCTAATGTTCTAGCTTATTTAGACGCAGTTTATGCTTTAGAAAACCTTCCTAAGAACAAAAATATCATCATCTTCGGATTCTCACAAGGAGTGTCAATTGCGATGCGATGGTTTGCTTCTCGCAAAATACCTTGTAAACGTTTGGTGCTTTATGCTGGAGGAATTCCCAAAGAACTGAATACTGAAGACTTCGCCTTCTTATCGCATCAAAGTACAGAAGTTACTGTTATCGTTGGAAACAAAGATCAATATTTAACTGGTAATCAACTAAAACATCAAAAAGAGCGCTTATTAACATTGTTTGGTGAAAAAGCGAAGCTACATATTTTTGAAGGTGGTCATGAAGTAAAAAAAGAAATTATAAATCAAATAGGACAAAATGGAGAACTTTCCTGAATTAAAAACTGACCGATTGATTCTTGATCAAATAAAACCTCAAGATATACCTGAAATTGTGGCATATGCCAATAATATTAAGGTTGCCGAAAACACGCGTACCATGCCTCACCCCTATTTTGATGAAGATGCTATTTCGTGGATGCATTTGGCCAATCAAGGTTTTAAACAAAAAGACAATTTTATATTTGCGCTACGAAAAAAAATAGATAAGGCTTTTTTAGGAGGAATTGGACTAACCCTTAATGTTGAAAATAACCGCGCTGAACTAGGGTATTGGATTGCAGAACCTTTTTGGAATAAAGGATACATCACCGAAGCAGTTAAAGCAATACTAAAATTCGGATTTGAAGAACTCAACCTAAACAAAATCATTGCAGAATATTTAACCACCAACCAAGCTTCAGGCAAGGTAATGATCAAAAATGGAATGATTAAAGAGGCTGAGTTCAAAGATCATGATGTAAAAAGAGGGCATAATGCTAAAGATAATAGCTACGTTTCACTTATTCAGTACCGCTTAACAAATACCGAATATCAATCTTTAAATCTTTAGGCTATGTTATTTGATTACTCTTTTTCTTTAGAAAATGAAAAAGTACTATTAAGTCCTTTGACTTTAGGCAATTACGAAAACCTAATCGAAGTAGCGAGCCAAGAAAAACTAGTACAGTATTCACCTTCAGATATTTACACCCCTAAAACATTAAAAAATTATGTTGAAAAAGCACTACATCAGAAGCAAGAAAAAACAAGTATTCCTTTTGTAATTTTTGATAAAAAAAAGCAACAATTTGCTGGAAGCACGAGGTATATGAACATAAACTTGAACTACAAAACCTTAGAAATAGGCGCTACTTGGATTGGTCATGAATTTCAAGGAACTGGTCTTAACAGCCAGGTAAAACACTTAATGATAAATCATGCTTTTGACACAATGAAATTCGAAAAGATTGAATTTAGAATTGACGAAAGAAATATGCGTTCGCGAAAAGCAGTTGAAAAACTAGGTGGGATTTTAGAAGGTATACTACGAAAAAATATATATCTGTTAGATGGTTTTAAGCGAAACACCTGTTGCTACGGAATTCTTAAAGAAGAATGGACAAATAGTTGAAAATTACTTCTCGTTCACCTTAAGCTCAGCAATTTCATAATACGTAATCTTGCGTGATTTGTAGGCGTTGTCAGGGGTAATTATTTCTTTTATCCAGTTATCATGTACATCGAATTGATATACATATTCCTTTTCTACGACCGTATTATCCTGAGTGGTATTGCTAGATAAAAGCAAGCCTTGTTCATCATAGGCGTATTTCGTTATTGTTTGTGCTGCGAACTGCTTAGTTTTTTTGTCAAAGAAATATTTTGTGTTCATAATCAATTTATTTCTTCCGTTGAACACTTCCTCAACTGCAGAGTTTGGTTCGCCATCAATGAATTTTTTTGCCAGTTTGTTTGTTTCTAAAACGCTATCATTTTCCATTTTTACTGAAATGCGTTCAGATTTTTCGATTACACCATTTAATTCATAACTCTTGGTGGTTTCACCTTTTATAATCGTATATGAAATAAGCGTTTCGTCAATACCATCGTTGTTACTTCGAATCACTTTAACTAAAGTGTCAGTCTTAAAAAAATACTCATATTGGTCTAAAAAATCTTTATTGTAAGAAACAATCTTTTCAGTAATCTTTAGGCTTGAAGTAGAATCAATGGTATAAAAATTAGCAATTGAGGTGGCATTATCAAATATATTATCGCGATAATTCTCAAATCGTTTTTCAGTTAAATTTCCGCGTGAGTATTTATAATACGTGATATCATAGTCTTCGTCATTGTAACGCGTAACAGACTTTGTTAATAATCCTTTTTTATTAAATTCATATTCTTCTTTGCCGTAATCGGTACTTATCAAACAAGACTTAACCTTACCTACTAAATCAAAATCTTCTACTTTGAAAATTTTTATTTCTTGAGATATTGTTTCTTTTGGGAAAAAGAAAAGAGCAAAAAAAGATAAAACCATGAAGTTCTTTAGCATTTCACAAAATTACTTGATATTCTTTCAATTAAGAACAAAAGAGGTGCCAAATCGTTATAGGTCTATTTTAAGATCATTTTAGAGTTTTCATGTTTATCTGAAAATCAGATCAAGAAATATCTGAATAAAAAAACCGCAATATCTTCATATTGCGGTCTTTAATTCTTAAATAGAACGTATTACTTCACTTCTTCGAAGTCAACATCTTCTACATTATCACCTTCAGCATCATTGTCAGCAGTTGCTTCCCCTTCTGGAGCCGCACCACCTTGTTGAGCATCGGCTTGTGCTTTGTACATTTCTTCAGATGCAACTTTCCAAGCTTCATTGATTTTATCTAAAGCAGGACCAACTACAGCCACATCTTTAGTTTCATGTGCTTTCTTCAATTCTTCTAAAGCTTCTTCTATCGGCTTCTTCTTATCTTCAGAAAGTTTATCTCCGAATTCTGTCAATTGCTTTTCTGTTTGAAAAATCATGCTATCCGCCTCATTCAACTTATCTGCAGTTTCTCTTGCAACTTTATCTGCATCAGCATTCGCTTCAGCATCTGCTTTCATCTTTTGAATTTCTTCATCAGTCAATCCTGAAGAAGCCTCAATACGAATGTCTTGCGTTTTGTTTGTTGCTTTATCTGTTGCAGAAACTTTGATGATTCCGTTTGCATCGATATCGAAAGTCACTTCAATTTGAGGTGTTCCTCTTTGTGCTGGTGGAATTCCATCTAAATGAAAACGGCCAATAGTTTTATTATCTGCTGCCATACCCCGCTCTCCTTGCAATACATGAATTTCAACTGAAGGCTGGTTATCTGCAGCCGTTGAAAATACTTGAGATTTCTTTGTTGGTATGGTTGTATTAGCATCAATCAAACGTGTAAATACATTCCCCATAGTTTCGATACCTAATGATAAAGGCGTTACATCTAAAAGAAGAACATCTTTAACATCTCCTGTCAAAACTCCCCCTTGAATAGCAGCACCTACAGCAACCACCTCGTCAGGGTTCACTCCTTTAGAAGGTGCTTTTCCGAAGAACTTCTCTACAGCCGCTTGTACCGCAGGTATACGTGTTGAACCACCTACTAAGATGATTTCATCAATATCACTTTTTGATAAGCCAGCAGCTTTCATTGCGGTTTGGCAAGGCTCAATAGTTCTTTTTACCAAATCTTCAATCAATTGCTCAAACTTTGCTCTTGTTAAAGAACGTACCAAGTGTTTTGGTCCTGAAGCTGTTGCAGTTACATATGGTAAGTTAATTTCTGTTTGTGCAGAAGAAGACAATTCTATTTTCGCTTTTTCGGCAGCCTCTCTTAAACGTTGCAAAGCCATTGCGTCATCACGAAGATCAATACTTTCTTCTTTTTTGAACTCATCGGCCAACCAATCAATAATCTTTTGATCAACATCATCTCCACCTAAGTGCGTATCACCATCTGTGGCTAGTACTTCAAAAACTCCATCGCCCAATTCCAAAATAGAAACATCATGTGTACCTCCACCAAAATCAAAAACAACAATTTTTTGATCTACATCTTTCTTATCCATTCCGTAAGCCAATGAAGCTGACGTTGGTTCGTTAATAATTCGCTCTACCGTAAGACCGGCAATTTCACCTGCCTCTTTTGTAGCTTGTCTTTGAGCATCATTAAAATAAGCTGGAACTGTAATTACAGCCCGTGTCACATCTTGCCCTAAATAATCTTCAGCAGTTTTCTTCATCTTCTGAAGAATCATTGCTGACAGCTCTTGTGGAGAGTATAAACGACCATCAATATCAACTCTTGGCGTATCGTTATCTCCTTTTACTACTTTGTAAGGTACACGGTCGGCTTCTTTTTTAGACTCCGAGAACTTGTTTCCCATAAATCGTTTGATAGAATATATGGTGTTATGTGGATTAGTTACCGCCTGTCTTTTGGCAGGATCACCCACTTTAATTTCACCACCTTCAACAAATGCGATTACAGATGGTGTAGTTCTTTTACCTTCTGCATTAGGTATTACTACTGGCTCATTACCCTCCATTACAGAGACGCAAGAGTTCGTCGTACCTAAATCTATTCCTATAATCTTACTCATTCTATATGTTTTTATTAATGCGTATTTTTTTTATAATCGTTAAAAGAATGACAAACAATATGCCAAGTCATAAAAACTGACAGGATGTCATTTTCTTTGGATTAATTTCATCAAGTAATTAAAAGAAAAAATGAATGCTTATTGATTTTTATTACTTTTAGGTTATAAAATTTAGAAATTGAAATCATTGATTATAATCTTAGTAATATGCTCACTTACGTTTATTGCGTATAGATATTTCATCTATAGAAGTCTAGTTGGTGGAAGCCCCGAATTTACCAAAAGAAAAGTAATATTTTATTTATTTTTAGCTTTTTCAATTCTATTCGGGTTTGGGAGTATTTTTCAAGAAGCTATCCTAAATTTATTCGGTATTAGTAATCCTAATTACACTAAATATGCTTTAATTGGATTTACAATATTCACTCTTTGCTCAACTATTATAACTACAGCAAAAAAGAAAAACATTCCAGTTGAATTAAACAACCAAGGAGGGATAATTAACGTTAATGAAGGTGGATTAAATCTCGGTGGTACAACTATAATTTTTCAAAGAATTTTCAACTTTCCAATGATGGTTACTTTTATTTTATTAGCAATCATATGGTTTATCCATATAAATTATGATAATCTATTTCCTTTACAAAATAATAATGATAATATAACTGAACCAACCAATCCTAAAAATATTTCAATTTCTAATTCTACAATAAAAAATATTGAAGGGGAAGGTTCCGCAGGTATAGAATTAAATAACTTTAAGGATTCAAAATTAGAAGTTAAAATAGATAGCAACATCATCGATAGTACAAAAAATGGGGGTCAAGGAATCAGACTAAATGAATACTAAATGAGCATTTCAAAAGGTGTCATTAATTTTAATATCGCAATTGCTATAATCTCTATTCTGATTTCTTTTTCTTGTAAGAATGATTCTAATAGAAATAATGACATTCCTAAAAAAAAACATTCAAATATTGTTACTAAAAAAACTGATAATATAAGTTCGGTAAAATCAACTTTGATTGATAGCTCTACTATTTTAAATAAAAAAAGTGGTGTAAAAATTATCTTTGATAATGTTAATATTAAAAATATTAATGGTAGTGGTGCCGCCGCAATTGAAATTAATAATTTAACAGATGCTGAAATAGGCATTGAGGTTGATAATATTTCTATGGATAGCCTAATAAATGGCGGCAAAGGAATAGTTTATAATAATGGCCAAAATATTGAAAGTAAGTCCTTCATCAGAAATAAATTTCCAAATCTATACAACCTAAAATTTTGGAAACAATCTCGGCAAAAACTAAAATATGCAAATATTCCATCGAAAAATGACATATTTAAAGAATCCTATTCTTCCTCAATTAACAAAGACCAATATGGAGCCTCCTATTTACAAGTAAGGAATTTAAAAATAGTTGATGACAATGGGGAGGTGCTTATAGAAAAACCTGAATATATTGGAATTGACCCAATACTAATTAATGAAGAAATGCTACAACAGTTTCAAGCTTTGGAACATGCAAGTTCAAACTTTGGGGAGCCTTCTAGTCCAGAAATTTCTTTGAATATAGAAGATATTGATGATTCATGTATCTATTTTATCCTATTAAAGTTTGACAAAGATGAATTAGTTTTTTTGACAGGTCGGGACAAATGCATGCCTTGGAAAGCAGAATTTGCTTCTTGGGAAGCTTATGTAAAATCAGAAACCTTAAATTTAACTAACTATCTAAAAAAATATTGATTTAGTGATTATGTTAGAGATTATTAAAAATCCGGAAGTAATCATCAAGTTTAAAAGTTACCCTAAAGAGATTGGTCCAAAAATGTATCTTCTACGGAAACTCGTTCTCGAAGTCGCTGAGGAAAGTGAAATAGCTAAAATCGAAGAAACACTAAAATGGGGTGAACCCAGCTATTTGGCAAAAAAAGGCAGCACTCTTCGAATGGATTGGAAAGCCAAAACACCAAACCAATATGCCATGTATTTTAAATGCACTTCTAAATTGGTAGAAACCTTTAGAGAAGTGTATGGCGATACCTTTAAATATGAAAAAAACCGCGCTATTGTTTTTAATTTAGAAGATGAAGTACCGAAACAAGAATTGAAAGCGTGTATTCGATTGGCATTAAATTATCACTCACTCAAACATTTGCCACTTCTAGGTCTTTAAAAATTTGAATTAGTCCTTTACATATTCCGTGAGTACAGTCTAATAATAAAGTTACATTTACTTAAACTAAAATAAGTAACACTATGGAGTGTATCAGCATCTTCGACATGCTCAAAATTGGTATTGGTCCTTCTAGCTCACACACGCTAGGTCCTTGGCGCGCTGCAGAACGATGGATTTCAGAATTAAAAGCGGTAGGCAAATTTGATTCGGTGCAACAAATTACAGTACATATTTACGGCTCACTATCGCTTACGGGCAAAGGGCATGCTACTGATTACGCCATACTACTCGGATTAACCGGTGCAGACCCTGTTGAAATCCCTGTAGCGGACATTCATAGTATTGTTGCTGAAATTCAAAAAACAAAAATCCTCAATTTTGGCAACGAAAGAAAACTGACTTTTGATCCAAAAGAGCAGCTTTTATTCCATAGAAAATTTCTACCATTTCATGCCAACGGATTAAAATTTGAGGCAACATTTGACAATGGTTCTAAAAAGTCGAAGACCTATTATTCTATTGGTGGCGGTTTTGTGGTAGTCGAAGAACGTAAAAATGCTAAAAAGAAAATTGAGGAATTTAACACCTTCCCCTTCCCTATTCAAAAAGGTGATGAACTACTAGCCTATTGTGCTCGAGAACAAAAAGTAATTTATGAACTGATTTTAGAAAATGAACTTTCTTTAAGAACTCACGAAGAAATCGATACGCAAATAAAAAAGATTTGGAACACCATGCTCGAATGCATGTATGTAGGCTGTCACACGGAAGGAAGTTTACCAGGCGGACTCAATGTTCGTCGACGTGCCTTTGATATGCACCACAAATTAATGCTTACAGCTGGCCCATATGACTCGCCAGAAAGCTGGATGCAGACCATACGAAAAACTGAGGTTAAATTCCGTCAGATTTTAAAATGGGTAAGTTGTTTTGCATTATCGGTAAATGAAGTCAACGCATCGTTAGGACGTGTAGTAACTGCTCCTACTAATGGTAGCGCTGGAGTAATTCCTTCCGTTTTAATGTACTATTTAGTAATCGAAAATCATGAAGCAGGTTTTGAGCATATCAAAAAATTCTTGCTGGTTGCGGGTGAAATCGGAAGCATCTTTAAAAAAGGCGCAACTATTTCCGCAGCAATGGGCGGTTGTCAGGCCGAGATCGGAGTCTCTTCAGCTATGGCGGCAGGAGCATTAACCGAACTTTTAGGAGGTACCCCTGAGCAAGTACTGATGGCCGCAGAAATTGCAATGGAACATCACTTAGGCCTCACCTGCGACCCTATTGGTGGCTTGGTACAAATACCTTGTATTGAACGTAATTCTATGGGGGCTATAAAAGCAATCAATGCTGCAGAATTAGCTTTGGATTCAAATCCTGCTGATGCGAAGGTTCCTTTCGATAAAGTGGTTCAAACCATGTGGGAAACCGCAAAGGATATGAATTCTAAGTATAAGGAAACATCAGAAGGTGGCTTAGCCGTAGGTGTGTTTTTGAGTGATTGTTAATCGCCTTTTATTACTTTTCTTAGTATGACTTTCCAATAGAATAGAAGCATCTTATTATCTGCTCTTTAGGCTTGATAGAAATTCTTATATTTATATCCTAATCAAAAACCAATAGCGATGAAACTAGGCGCATTCTCTATCAGCCTTGCGGTAAAAGACCTTAAGGTTTCGCAAGATTTTTACGAAAACTTAGGTTTTGCAATTCTTGCAGGGTCGCACGAGAGTAATTATCTCATTATGAAAAATGAAGATTCTCTTATCGGATTATTTCAAGGGATGTTTGAAGGTAATATTATCACTTTTAATCCCGGTTGGGATACTAGTGGAAAAAACATTGACTCTTTCGACGATGTGCGTGATATTCAAAAAGAATTAAAGAAACACAGTATCGAACTATCGAAAGAAGTAGATGAAGAAACTAAAGGTGCAGCTAGTTTAATAGTCACCGACCCCGACGGGAACACCATTTTAATTGACCAACACCGATAAATATGAATCAAAACCATCCCATGAAAAAGAAACTATTTTTAGTTGTTATTTTACTAGCTCTTGGTGCCTGTAAAACTGATAAGAAAACCGAGGTGTTAAATCAAAAAGGCGAAGAAATTGTTATCGCTGAAACCGATAATGCTTGGATTAATCTTTTAGAAGGGTCAGCCGCCGATGGTTGGCGCGCTTACAATAGCGAAAGCTTGCCCGCCCAATGGATCATTAAAAATGGAGAATTATCTTTTGATACCGAAAAAAAGGTGGAATCAGAAAGAAAAGGTGGAAAGGATATCATTTATGCAGGTGAGCAGTTTGAAAATTTTGAATTAGTTTGGGAATGGAAAATTCCCGAAGGTGGAAATAGCGGTATGCTCTATCATTTACAAGAAGGCGATTGGGGGCCACCCGAAGTTTCTCCAGAATACCAGATGCTTGATGATCTAAAATGGGAAGAAATTAATAAGGCCACTTTAGAAGAGTGGCAAAAAACCGGTGCAGATTACGCAATGCATATACCCGATGTAAGTCAAAAAATCATAAAACCTGCTATGGAATGGAATAGCTCACGTATTATATTCACACCTGATAATGTAGAACATTGGTTGAACGGCAAAAAATTACTATCCTTCAAGCCATGGACAGAAGATTGGGAAAAGCGCAAAAGCGAGGGTAAATGGAAAGATTTTCCAAAATATGGTACATTTAAAACAGGTTTTATCTGTATTCAAGATCATGACAGTCCCATTTGGCTTAGAAATATGAAAATTAAAAAATTATAACCAACACCTTACAAATGAATAAAAGAGACTTCTTAAAGAAAACGGCTGCGGCATCTTCAATGGCCTTACTCCCAAACGGAGCATGGGCTTTCTCAAAAAAAGATAAACGCCTGCGAACCGCGCACATTGGTGTTGGTGGTATGGGCGGCGAAGATTTAAAAGCTATTTCTTCTCACGCCATGGTAGATGTTGTTGCCTTATGTGATGTTGATTCAGAAAGGCTGGCGGCAGCGCAAAAACTACATCCAAAGGCAAAAATATTTTCAGACTACAGGGTGATGTTGGAAAAAATGAAAAGAAAAATTGATGCCGTTGTGGTATCTACTCCAGATCATACCCATGCACCCGCTTCAATGATGGCCATGAATATGGATAAGCCCGTATATTGCCAAAAACCACTTACCCACCACGTGAGTGAAGCGAGAGCCATGAAAAAAATGGCTGCTGATAAAGGTTTAGTTACCCAAATGGGAATTCAGGTGCATTCTTTCTATGATTATAAACTAGCGACACTTTTAATACAATCGGGCATCATTGGTAAAGTAAACACCGTGCGTGCTTGGTCACCCAAAAATTGGGGCTATGATGGTGCCGCACCTGCAGGAAGCGACCCTGTACCAGCAAATTTAGACTGGAATCTTTGGCTAGGAACCTCAGCAGAACGACCCTATAAAAAAGATGTATATCACCCTGGTAATTGGAGAAAATTAGTAGACTATGGTTGTGGAACTCTAGGTGATATGGGAGTTCACATTTTTGATACACCTTACAACGCATTAGCTTTAGATGTGCCGACGACAATTACAACCAATTGCAGAAAACCAAACGGTTTCGGTTACCCAGAACAGAATATGGTCACCTATGAATTTCCTGGAACTAAATACACTAGTGACACTTTAAAATGGGTTTGGTATGATGGTGTTGATGCAGATAAACAACGTGAAGATCTAATGCTACCAGGTGGTGAACCTCTTCATGATCAAGGCGCGATGTTTATAGGTGAAAAAGGAAGGTTCTATTTACCACATTTTCAAAAATTACCGCAATTAATTGTGGATGGTGAGTACGTTGATATTACAGATGAAATTTTAGCTCAAAATTTAGGTGAACCAGTTCGTGACTATGGCGGAGAGAGCAATAAGCATTACCATCAGTTTGTTGATGCATGTTTAGGAAAAGCAAAAGCTTCTGCACCTTTCTCCTATGCATCACGGTTGACAGAAACTATTCTATTAGGTACTATTGCAGGTCGTTTCCCAAATCAAACTTTACATTGGGACAGCGCATCAGCAAAGTTCGTCGAGGAAGAAGCAAATAAATTTTTAGATTCTCCTTATCGGGAGTTTTAAATAAAACGACATCACGAGGCATAAATCAATCTGTATGTTTTCTTCACAAAGTATCAGTTTGCTTTATCGCTGAAAGCTCCTTGCAAAGACTCATAAAAAGCATCCGTCAATACGGATGCTTTTTTTATACTATCGTTTTTCGTAGCTACACAGTTTTTAAGTAAGTTCTAAAATATCCAATCCAACAATCCAACAATCCAATTTCTAAGGAAATCTCCTTACTTTTAGCGCACCAAAATAAATTCAAATGTCAACTGCTAAAAAAGAATACAAAAGGGTTACCGTAAAATCGCTTGTAGATATGAAAAAGAATGGAGAAAAAATCTCCATGCTCACCGCCTATGATTATTCGATGGCTAAAATTGTAGATGCAGCCCAAGTTGATGTTATTTTGGTAGGCGATTCTGCCAGTAACGTAATGGCAGGTCATGAGACAACATTACCCATTACACTTGATCAAATGATTTACCATGCCTCGTCAGTCATACGAGCCATTGACCGAGCGCTAGTTGTTGTTGATCTTCCGTTTGGTAGTTATCAAAGTGACCCAAAAGAAGCTTTGCGTTCTGCTATTCGCATTATGAAAGAAAGCGGGGCACATTCAGTAAAACTAGAAGGTGGCTCAGAGATAAAAGAATCGGTCAAGCGCATATTAAACGCAGGGATTCCCGTTATGGGTCATTTAGGACTAACGCCGCAATCGATTTATAAGTTCGGAACCTATACCGTTAGAGCTAAAGAAGAAGAAGAAGCTGAAAAATTAATCGAAGATGCCAAAATGTTAGAAAAGTTAGGCTGTTTTGGAATTGTACTTGAAAAGATTCCTGCAGATTTAACCAAAAAAGTATCAGAAAGCCTCACCATACCTACCATAGGTATTGGCGGCGGAAAACATGCAGACGGACAAGTTCTTGTTATTCATGATTTGTTAGGTATGACGCATGAGTTTAATCCCAGATTTTTAAGGCGTTATATGAACTTATATGAAGAAATGGGTAATGCCATTTCGCAATATGTTACTGATGTAAAAAGTAGAGATTTTCCGAATAATGAAGAACAATACTAAAAAGGAATCAAAATAGTATAAAATTAAAAATTGATCGTACAATGAGAAAAGTAGGATTACTAATTATTTTCGCTCTGCTAGTAATTGGATGCAAAGAAAATAATAAGTCAGATCAAAATTCAGCTGATATGGCTGAACCAAAGGGTGTTGAAAATGTCGCTTATAAATGGGGTCAAATGGCATTAACTGCTACCGCTAACGATACTGAAAAATTCAAGCCGCGACCCACTATCACTTCTAGATATTTAGGCCTAATATCCGTTTCAATTTTTGATGCATGGTCTATGTATGATGAAAAAGCTACACCAGTATACTTAACCGGAATTGATAAAAAACCGACTGAAGCACATACGCTAAAAAATAAAGAGATTGCGATTAGCTATGCTGCTTTTCGAACCATGAGTGAATATTATTATTCTGACAAAGACTTGTTCAGCAATTTCATGAAAGAAATGGGTCTTGACCCTATGAATGAATCTTTAGACCCTTCAACTCCCGAAGGAATTGGAAACCTAGCCGCCCAGGCAGTAATTGAAGCCAGAAAGGGTGACGGTTCTAATCAATATGGAAAAGAAAAAGGCTCAAACGGAGAAGCTTATTTTGATTATTCGGGGTATCAACCAATAAATTCCGTCGATAAAAATGTGAATCCGAATCGATGGCAACCCAAGTATTTTTCTGACGGAAAAGGCGGTACCTATGCTCCTGGTTGCTTAACTCCTTTTTGGGATAAGGTTACACCAATAGCGTTAAAATCAGGTGATCAATTTCGACCTGGCCCTCCACCAATGATTGGTTCTGAGCAATTAAAAAAAGAGGTTCAAGAAGTTATCGAAATGCAAGAAAACCTGACAGATTATCAAATAGCTTTAGTAGAGTTTATGCGCGACGGGCCGCAATCGGTTCAACAAGCAGGGCATTGGTTAAAATTTGCACAAGATGTATCGCGCAGAGATAATCATACCCTTGACCAAGACGTAAAAATGTATTTCTATAATCAAGTTGTAGCGATGGACTCTTTTATTGCCTCTTGGGATTCAAAAATGTTTTATGACTATGCAAGACCTTATGCTTTGGTTCATGAGTATTATGAAGGTGAAAAAATAAAAGCATGGGGCGGTGAGGGTCAAGGAATGTTAGAAATGGATGGAAGCCAATGGCGGCCTTATTCTCCTGAAACCTTTTTATGCCCACCATTCCCGAGCTATACTTCTGGTCATAGCACTATTAGTGGTGGCTGCGCCGAAGCATTAAAAATATGGACAGGTAGTGAGGCTTTTGGTTCAGAAGCGACCTTGGTTGCTGGTGCAATGACCGAGCCTGATAATTTAGGAGAAACGATCACCTTGAAGTTTCCAACCTTTACTGAAACCGCTGAAATGGCAGGAATTTCTAGAGTATTAGGCGGATATCATATTCAAGCAGATAACGTGGCAGGACTAGAATTAGGTAGAAATGTCGCCAAAGAGGTTTGGAAATTTTACAAAAAACATGTCGGAGAAGAATAGCAGGGTATTTATTAAAAAATGACTAAAAAAATTCTAATTATTGCACTTGTCCTTCTGAATATTGGCTGTGACCAAATTTCAAAAAACTTGGTACGAACTAACGTAGCCCCAAGCGAACGAATTGAATTAATTGGTCCAAATTTTATTTTGACAAAAGTCGAAAATTCGGGTGCCATGCTGGGCTTTGGCACAGAGTTTCCCATGGTAATAAAAATTATTTTACTTCAAGTATTACCCGTTGTAGTTTTGTTGGTTTTGTTATTTCGAGTGCTTCGAAAAGCAAATATGAATAAATGGTTAGTTTTTGCCTTCGCTTGTGTGATAGGCGGTGGAATTGGTAATTTAATAGATCGTATTGCATACGGGCAGGTTACCGATTTTTTTTATATCGAATTGGGTGAGTATTTAAAAACAGGTATTTTTAATATGGCGGATGTATCTGTAACAATGGGGGTACTTTTAATTCTTTTCTTAAGTATACGCTATAGAAAATTGGAAATGTAATTAAACAGACTACTAGATTGTCCAATAACCAAAAAGCAGAGCGTTCTACACCAAAAAATCTTCAAGTAATTTACGAAGACAATCACCTCATTGCAATCAATAAACGCCCTGGTGATATTGTTCAAGGAGACAAGACTGGCGACCTACCGCTTAGCGAAGTTGTGAAACACTATATTAAAGAAAAATATAATAAGCCTGGTAATGTATATTTGGGTGTTGCACATCGCTTAGACCGCCCTACTTCAGGTATTGTTGTATTTGCCAAAACGTCAAAAGCCTTACCACGTTTGAATAAACTGTTTGCGGAGAAAAAGGCTAAAAAAACATATTGGGCGGTAGTGAAAAATATGCCAGAAAAGCAACAAGATACCTTGACACATTGGATGAAGCGAAATACCAAGCAAAACAAATCTTATGCGAATCGTAAAGAAGTATCCGATAGTAAAAAGGCAATTCTTGAATATCGAGTCATCAAAAAACTAGATAATTTTTATTTGTTAGAAGTCGATTTGAAAACAGGACGACATCATCAAATACGGGCACAATTAACGGCAATCGGTTGCCCCATAAAGGGAGATTTGAAATATGGTTTTGATCGAAGCAACAAAGATGGCAGCATACACTTACATGCGAGAAGCCTTTCTTTTATTCATCCTGTAAAAAAGGAAATGCTTGAATTACTGGCTCCCCCACCCCATGATGTAATTTGGAACGCTTGTTGCTAATTTGATTATATTACAGAACCATATAAACACTATATCATGATCAAAAAAACACTTTTCCTTTTTAGCCTAGTACTGTTATCTTCTTGCGGAAGCTATAACTCTATCGACTCTTTTTATGAAGCGCATAAAAATGATGATCAAGTAACCGCCGTGCGCGTACCACGATTTATGCTTTCGCTCCTGGGCAATATTTCCCCTGAAATGAATTCACTCATTGGCAATACTAAAGATTTACGGTATATGCAGTTTCCGAGTGCTACACCAGAACGTACAACCTTCTTAAATAATCAAATGAATAACATGACAGGTAGTTCGTTTATTGAGGTGTACCGCAAGAATGATAACCAAAAGCGCAATGTGGTATCGATTCGTGAAAAAAGAGATGCGGTAAAAGAGATTTTAATTTATAATAACAATACCGCCAGAGGTTCTTTTTTATACTTCAATGGCAATTTTGACCCTGTAAAAGTGCGTGAGATGGCTCAAAATGAGGACTTTCAAAAATTAGGCGATGGTATTATCAATCAATTCAATATGGGGAGTATGCCCGGTATTAATGAGGAGGAAGAAAAAAATGAGAACTAATTACTATTACTTCTAAAAAAGAGCTAAACTTAATATTATGCATAGCCAATTGTTGGCGGTAATTAAGCAAAATGAAACAATGAAACAACTATACCTTGCATTAATCACCATATTGGGGTTATCATTAAGTTCTTGTGTTCAGCATCAAGAGAAGGTATTGAAAGATTCTAAAGAAACCTTTGGTCCCAGAATTATTGCAATTAATTACGATAGTTTATATCATTTGGAAGAACCGCCAGCTTACCAGCCCTTTCCAATGTATGGGGCTTTTTTATTTGGGGTAGCAACTCAAAACTTACCAATGGTATATAACCCAAAACTCTCTCTTCCTGAAAATATCAAAAAATCAACAGATGTTATTTATAAAGAAACTGATGGGTTATCACTCGGTGTGGATATATACTCAAATAAAACTGATAAATCATCGAACCCACTAATACTAATAATTCATGGTGGTTATTGGAAAGCAGGTGATAAAGGAGAGTTCTACACGCAGCGTGCAATAGAATTTGTTGAAATGGGTTACACGGTTGCATCAATAAATTATCGGTTATCAACAAATCACAAATTTCCAGCTAACATCGAAGACTTAAAAGATGGCATTTTATTCTTAATCGAACATGCAGAGGAGTATAATATAGACCCTAGTCAAATTATGACTTATGGGATTTCTGCTGGAGGACATCTTGCAGCTTTTATGGCACTTGCAGCAAACTCTGACAGAGAATATGTAAAAGGGTTAAACCCATCTTCATTTAAAGGCGCAATTTCATTGTATGGAATACATGATATGAGTTTGACAATTCAAAGAGAGCATCCCTTTACTGAATTATACATTGGAACATCTTATGATTTAGACAATACCAATTATATAGACGCTTCAACAACCCAACATGTAGATGTAAATGACCCGCCAATTCTACTAATACATGGTTCGCTTGATGGTTCTGTTTCTGTTAAGAACTCTGATAATTTGGCAAAAGTATTAGAATCAAAAAAAGTACCCTATGTTTATGACAGAATTGAAGGATGGCCTCATGTTATGGATTTTTTCTCGCCAATTGGAGAAAGGTCACTTTGGCAAATTCATAAATTTCTCGAAGACTTTATGCCTTCTGAAGAATTGAAAAATAAAGAATAACTACCGCCAACAATGGCTATAGCAAATAGGGCGAAAAGTACTATATTTAAAGGCTTGGGCGTTTTTGCCAGGTCCGCCAAATCTTTTGGATTTGGCAATTAAAAAAGAAAAAATAATTACAAAACAAAAGGCTTTGGCTACGAGCGCAGACGGAAACGAAAAGATTTCCTTACCGCCCTACTTGCCATAAGTACTGTGTCAAAAAACAAGTTTTTTCTTTAATAATTTAGGAAACAAGTTGAGCAATCAATTTGTTATCCCGTGCAGCAAGGGCTTTATGCTTTTGCTGCTTTTTTGTTTCAAATTCTGCATCGTAAACTTCTTCGTTCTTCCATAAGGTGTACATCAATATCAATAGCTTTCTCTGAACCGCTGTTAGGGCCACTAGTGGCTTTGCTTTCTTGGGCTTAAGTCGATTATAGAATTGTTTCAATGTTGGATTACAGCGTACACAGGTCATTGATGGCATGTGTAGAACCGCCCGAATATGACTGTTGCCCTTTTTGCTGATTCTTGTTTTTCCTTTAAAGTTGCCAGACTCGCGCAACACAACATCATAACCGGCATAGCTTGTTAGTTGTTTTGCGTTTACGATAGAAGCAAAACCCAAGGTCTCTCCTATAACGGTAGCAGCAGAGATAAAAGAAACACCTGGTATACTCGTTAGAAAACCAATCTTCTTTTCTAACTCCTCATTTTCAGATATCAGTTCTTGCATCTCATGTTCTATAATCGCTATTTGTGCATTGAGAAGCTTTAATCTATTCTTATGCCTTTTTACAGCTTTTGCATTACTATAAACACTAGATGAAATAGCTCCTTGGCGATTGTTTTCTGTGACCCTATCCTTCAACAAAGAACTGCGCTCTCTACTCAAACCTTTCAATTGTTGTAATTCCTCACTAGGTGGTTTCCAAAGACGAATAGATCGCTCAAGACCAAGCATACTTAGCATTTTACTATCTAGAGCATCGGTCTTTGAGCGTTGATCTAAACTCTGCGAATAACGCTTTACACGACCTGATTGCATAACACAAACAGCATATCCATTGGCATGTAAATAATGAGCTATGCCTTGGTGATACACTCCCGTAGCTTCCATAACAACCAAAAGATCAACAGTACTATCAACTGATTTCTTTATCCATTTCAAAAGCTCTTTGTACCCTGACAAATCATTCGACACATCACAATGAGACTCAAATTCTTTAATTAGATTCTCTCTTAGAAAACCTAGAGATAACGATAAGTTCAATTTTGAAACATCGATACCTAAACTTTGTTTTAAACGCTTTTTCATATCATCTATTTAAAGCTAGAATTCTCTTTATCATCTTTGCTCGCATTTGATTCGATCTCTGTATTATAGGATCTAGGTACTGTTCAGATTCTAAGAAAATTATAGAAGGGCGGGATTTCTATGAAACGATATCATTTTTCAATGTATCTAGCCGAGAACTCGCTATCCCTTCTATTTAAGCTTATTGTTAATTATCCAAGCTAATGCTTTAAAGCATTAGCTTGGGAAGAGTATTGAACCTATGAAACGATATCTTTATAAAGTATCTAGCCGAGCCTCGAAATCACTCTTCTTTATAAACTCTTTTGTTATACTAAATATCTTATCTTCAAACTTAGAAACAAACATACGAGCCGAGACGTTGTAGTCAATTAACCAATAATAATTCATGATATGAAAAGAAGAGATTTCATTCAAAATAACGCTAAAATGTTGGTGTCAGCTCCTTTCATTAATTTTCAATTAAATTCAAGAATATGGGATATGAATAAAGAATTATACAAATGTAAAATAGGAACTTTTGAATGTACCATATTCAAAGATTTCATGTTCAAATACAAAACAAAAGACTATTTCATAAATGCTGGTAAAATTGAATTGGAAGAGTCACTAAGTAAGTACAAATTATTATCAGATGACATTCCATCACCCTACATATCAATGCTTCTTCAAGATGGGGATAGAAAAATACTAATTGATTCAGGAATAGGGTTTTCGGAGGAGCCAATAATTTTTAGAGATAAAAAATTTATTTTAAAAGGTCAACTGGCGCACCTATTGAAAAGGGAGAGGGTAAATTCCAATGAAATAACGGATGTCATAATCACGCACTTTCACCCAGACCATATAGGAGGTGTCTTTTCAAGTGACAATCAATTAGCTTTTCCCAATGCTACATTTCATCTTCATCAAAAGGAATGGGACTATTGGCATTCATCTAAAGCAGATAGCCAACCTCCTTTGTTCAAGTATTTTATTAAAAATAATATAACCCCATTAGAAAAAGAAAACATAAATTTCATTAAAGATGATTATCAAGAATTATCAACGGATATTATTGCGGTAAACGCTTCGGGACATACGGAGGGACAAATTGCCTTGATGATTGGCAACAAAAATGATAGATTACTCTATATTTCAGATGCGTTCTTGCATCCTCTTCATATCGAAAAATTGGATTGGCAAACTAATTATGATTTAGACCACAAAAAAGCTAAAAATACAAGAATGAAATTGTTGGATTTAGCTTTTGAAGAAAACATGAGAGTTAATGCATTTCATTTTGATTTTCCTGGTATAGGTTTAGTTCAAAAAGAGAATAATAGTTGGAAATGGGTTTATGGAAAGTAAAACTGACTACAACAACACCTATAGCAAATAGGGCATAAAGTGCTATATTTAAGGTCTTGGGCTTATTTGCTGAGTCCGCCAAATCTTTTGGATTTGGCTTTTAAATAGAAAAGATAAAAACAAACAAAAAGATTCGGCTAATCGCTTAAACGGAAACAAAAAAGGACTTATATTCCCGTACTAATCATACGAGCCGAGACGTTGTATGCCATTATGCAAAAAAAGTAAATGAACGAACTCGAAGACCCTATTGTTCTTTTCATCAAGTTCGGGAGTGAGGAAAATATTAAATCACTTTACGAAAATGGAATAGTTTATCTAAATACAATAGAATATTTTCAAAAACTGGAGGACAAAGGAGTTAGAGGGGATAAATTTGAAGGTACACTCAACATTAAAAACTATGAGAGTACTGAAAAGTTGAGACTAGAAATAACGGACACGAAAACTGGGGACAAGATGGACATCAAACCTAGTAAATTGCAACTACGCCATTATGACTCGTATCCAAAGGGTAATCTGTATTCCCTTTATTGCATTAAGCGGTCGGACTTTTTAAATGCCGACGAATTCACTATAGATTCTAAAGTAAAAGCATTTGGTTCTCATGCTTTGTTTATACGAGGGACTAAGAATTTTATCAACAAACTTACTTCTGAAATTCAAAAATTGAATATGTCATACAAGGCAAAACCTGTGGAATATTATGATAATGAAAACACCAATGGACCAATAAATTTATTCCAAAAAGTTCAGGAATATAAGTATCAAAATGAATATCGGATTATAGTACAAAATAATAAACAAGAGCCCATAAAAGTTTCAATTGGGAGTCTAAAGGAGTATTCAGAAATGTTTGCTCTAGATGCGTTGGAGGACTTAAAAATAGTAGCGAATAGAAAAAATAACGGCATACAAAACAACCTCCTATGAAAAGCCTTAGTCCAGTTCTCTAAAGATAATTCACAACGCTACATTCAATTACCCACTACCGATAGGTTCTTAGGCTTTCAATAATTACGGCGGTCAAAATACGTGTACCTCCAAGCATAGTTGTCCAAGTCGGAAATTCGGCTAAAAAAATAGCGCCGATGATGAAGCCATACACCGGTTGCACACTATTTAAAATGCTCGCTGTGGTAATCGTGAAATTCTTGAAGCTTTCTAAAAATAGGGTAAAACCAACTGTGGCGTTAAATATACTCTGCTAATTTGGTAAATATTTCGCTTTGACGAACATTAACTGTAACAAATTATTTTTTGCTGTGTCTTTTAATAAATATTCATCAATCAAAACTGCTAAATCAACAACTAAAATCCTTTTGGTTCTTAAAAGATTCATTTGAAATCTTGTTCTCACCACATTTAAATCACAAAACACCATGAAAACTACATTTTACTTTTTATTCCTCCTTTCTTTTATCAGTTGCAATTCAATCAATTCCGAACAAACAAAAACTTCTGATAGCATCCCTAAAAAAGCTATCTCGAAACATGCAAATAGTTTACTGGAAGACCCAATGATTAACTCATTGAGTATTGGTATCAGTTATAATGGTCAACACTACATAGCCCATTTTGGTGAATTAGATAAAGACCAAAACAATAAACCAACCGATAAAACCATATATGAAATTGCGTCTGTTACAAAAACCTTATTAGGCATTCTTATTTCTCAAGCCGAACTAGAAGGAAAGTTATCGCTCGATGATGATGTTAGAAAGTATTTAGATGATGATTACAACAATCTTCAATACAAAGGAAAGCCTATTCTCATTAGACATTTATTGACACATACCAGTTCGTTACCAGCTCGGAAACCAGGTATTGGTGAACTATTTGCAGACATCAATGCACAATTGCCCTATAAGATTCAAGAAGTAGAAAATAACTATTCTAAAGAACAGTTTTTTAAAGATCTCAACGAAATAGAATTAAATATAATGCCAGGAACAAGCTTTAATTATTCAGGGCCAAGTACCGAACTTGCCACATACATTATTGAAAAAATATATGACCAACCCTTCGATGTGCTTATTGCCGAAAAAATAGGTAATCAAATTCAAATTAAAGATACTAGAGTACATCTTAATGAAGAACAGCTAGCTAGACTCGCCAATGGTTACGGGATGGATGGGAATAAAACCATACATAAAGAATCAAAACTTTGGGGCGGGTCAGGAGCTAGTAAATCAACAGCAGCAGATCTCATGAATTATATGAATTTTCTCTTAAACAAAAATAACAAAGCAGCAGCAAATACGTTCAAAACACTTTATGATGCAGAGGTCATATATGGTGATGAAAATAATAAGATTGGTTATTTTTGGATTCTAAATGAGGATGCTAATTTTGGAAAATCAATTTCTCACCATGGTGGGGCATTCGGAATGCAGAATTGGCTTCATATTTTTCCTGAAGCTAACCTAGGCTTATCAATCATTACAAACCAAAGCGGTATGGAAACTAGTGGTAAATTAGATGGTCTTAAAGAAGAAATTTTAAACGAGTTAAGAAAATCTTTGAACAAATAGTTGTTTTATCAACCTGATCAACTTTTTACTAGGTGTGTTTTGGTGGTAATTATTTGCTAAAAAAGGCAATTTGAAATCCTTTCAATTTACCAAAAATTATTAAACCCTAGCGATACGTGCGCACACTTTCAACCACCACAGCGGTCAAAATAAGTGCACCTCCAAGCATAGTTGTCCACGTCGGAAATTCGCTTAAAAAAACAGCGCCGATAATGATGCCATAAACGGGTTGTACGCTACTTAAAATGCTAGCTGTTGTAATGGTAAAATGTTTGAAACTTGCCAGAAACAAAGTGTGACCGATAGCGGTTGTCAATAAAGCAAGTGTAACAATAGCCTCCAATTGCGATGCTACTTGATTAAATTCTACAAAGAAGAACACCGGTAAAAGTAAAAAACCAACAATACCTGTTTGGTAAGACATTAATAGCGAACCATTGTATTTAGCAACTTTAGATTTCATGAGTAAATTGCGTAAGGCATAAACAAAAGCTGATAAAACTCCCATCACAATGGCTATGGTATATGAATTTTCTAAACTAAAATCGGGTATTAAAAAGTAAATGCCACATAATACCAATGCACCTAACAAAAGATGTATTTTTTGAAATCTAGTTTTTAATAGAATTGGTTCTAAAAAAGCTGTGAGTACGGGGTAGGTAAACATTGATAGCATACCAATAGCAACGTTAGACATTTGCAGCGCATAAAAATAAGTTATCCAATGCGCGCCCATTAACAATCCACTCAAAGCAATCATAGGGCGATCTTTCTTTTCTACACGAAAAGAAACTCTTTTAAAGCAACAATACAAAATTAAAAATATGAAAGCCAAAATAGCCCTAGAAGCGATGATTACTGGTACTGACAACTGAATATATCTGCCTAAGGCACCAGAAGTGCTAATAAATAGCATCGCCAAATTAATTTCAAGCAGATGACTAAAATGTTGATTTTTATACTTTTGCAAAGCTTAACGGGTAAGTGTTTTTGCTTTTTCTCTAATAATTTGAGAAACTGGTTTGTTTTTTAAATGACTCTCTAACCACGATATAACATCTAAATACAAAAATGCCCTTTTCTCATAAGGATGATCTTCGTACTTTTTAAGTTGCGTATGTAATTTCTGAAATTCATTATGTAAATCACTTGGGTAAATGTTTCCAAGATTTCGTAAGAACTTGATCATCTCTTTTTGAACTTCATGAAGATCATCCATTTTGAGTAAAAACTTATACGTGCTTTTGAGTTGAACTTCCAAATGATAATCCATACCTGCCTCATAATGAGCCACCAAACTTAAAACTCTTGCGAAGCACATCAAATCTTCTCGCATTTTGAGATTCTTATTTCCAATAATTTTTTTAAGGTAAAGAATACAAGTTTTATTATCACCCATTCCAAAATACAAACAGGCGATTTTATAATACAAAAGCATTATATGATGCGCATCAATACGGTCTTTATGCTTTGCTATACCATATTCAACAATTCGTACCAAATAAGCTCCCTTTTCAAAAGTACCTTCTAGAAAATGTAAGTTCAACTTATTTGAATTAATATAAATAAAAGCTAGAGATGCAATATTGTCGTTTTTCGGAAACTCTTTACTTGTTGTAATAGCTTCCATTCGTTCTAGCGTTTCTTTAAATTGAGAGCTATATTTTACATAAAATAAGGATTCTAACAAATAATGATTTCCCTTTAAGAAAAAAACAGGGTTGAGATGAATCATTTCCTTATGCTCATAAAAAAGATCAACCCATTTACTTGCATATTTATAACAAGAAAGGAAATCTTGAATCAAAAAACTATACCACAAATGTGCTTTGTAAAGCCACAATTTTTCACGAAAACCAAGGTCATCTATTTTAAATTTTGGCAGTTGTTTTTCAAAATAATTCTTTACCCTTCGAATATCTTCATCGCTTCTGGCGTAGCCCACTTTGAGCATCCAGCCATACAGCTGCAACGAAAGATTAGAGAGTTTGCTAGTCATTACATTATGAGCAGAAAGCTCTTTAGCTTGAATCGCTAACTCATCTGCTCTGTCAGGTATGCTTCTAGTGATGTACTGTGTTTCAATTATTTTTTCTAATTCAACAATTTCATAGGCTACATTCTTTTCTTCATTTTCTATAGCTATGTTTTTTGCCTTATCTAATATCTTTAAGCTTTGCTTGTACAATCCTTTTTGATAGAGAATTGTAGCAAAATCAAGCTGTTCTCGTATTTGAACCCGAATATTTTGATTGACAGGATTTAATCGCAAACTGATTAAAATTTGCTTGTATAAATGCGCCTTTAGATTTGATAATTGAGATTTAGTAACAATACCACTTGCTAAAATTACTTTTTCATTATACGCTTTCATCTTGTCCATCAAGTTGAACAACGCTATGAATTTCGCATCTGCATTTACACCTAGCCTACCCACATAGAGCTTAAATTGGCGCTTTTCAGACTTGGAAAGCGATTTTATCAATATGAACAAAGCATCTTTATGCGCACTTGTCATCGTAAAAAATATAGTTTAAACATCTATTAATTAATAATTTACATCTTCAAAAAGCAACTAAGAGTTGTAAATCATAACCCCTTTTTTAGGAGGTTTCCGCTATTGGTTATATATTCGTATAGGGTACATAAAACTACACAAATATTACAATGAGCAAAGATATAGTACAAATATTTGATACAACACTCAGAGACGGTGAACAAGTACCTGGGTGTAAACTAGACGCTGAGCAAAAATTAGTAATAGCTGAGCGCTTAGACAATTTAGGTGTTGATATTATTGAGGCAGGTTTTCCTATATCCAGTCCAGGTGATTTTAATTCTGTACTTGAGATTGCCAAGCTAGTAAAAAATGCTACTGTTTGTGGTTTAACCCGGGCTGTAAAAAAGGACATTGAAGTAGCTGCAGAAGCATTAAAGCCGGCTTTACGGCCAAGAATACATACTGGAATAGGAACTTCAGATTCACATATTAAGCACAAGTTTAATTCGAATAGAGATGCCATCATAGAGCGCGCAGTAGCTGCGGTAAGCTATGCTAAAACCTTTGTTGAAGATGTTGAATTTTATGCCGAAGATGCAGGCAGAACAGATAATGAATTTTTAGCACGTGTTTGCGAAGCTGTTGTTGCTTCCGGAGCAACGGTGCTCAACATTCCTGACACAACAGGATATTGCTTGCCAGAAGAATACGGAGCGAAGATGAAATATCTTAAAGAGAACGTAAAAGGCATACACAAGGCTGTGCTTTCATGTCATTGCCATAATGATTTAGGTTTGGCAACAGCTAACTCTATTGCCGGTGTTGTAAACGGAGCACGTCAAATTGAGTGTACTATAAATGGTATCGGCGAAAGAGCCGGTAACACCTCATTAGAAGAGGTGGTTATGATATTACGTCAGCATCCAAGTTTGAATTTAGACACCAATATTAACAGTAAATTACTCTTCGATACTAGCCAAATGGTTTCTCAAAAAATGGGCATGATGGTTCAACCCAATAAAGCTATTGTAGGGGCCAATGCTTTTGCTCATAGTTCAGGTATTCACCAAGACGGGGTAATAAAAAATAGAGAAACATACGAAATTATTGACCCAGCTGATGTTGGAGTTAATGAATCTTCTATCGTTTTAACGGCAAGAAGTGGTAGAGCTGCATTAGCATATCGGGCAAAATTAGTAGGCTACGAATTAACCAAATTACAACTTGATAAGGTGTATACAGAATTTTTAAAATTTGCTGATAAAAACAAAGAAATCGTGGATAGTGACATTCATGGTATCATTGCCGCAACCAATTTGGTAATTGAAAAAGTTAGCTAATGCAACTTAATATCGCAGTATTAGGAGGTGACGGAATTGGGCCTGAAGTTATAGCTCAAGCTGTCAAATGTCTTAAAGCAGTTGAAGAAACTTTCAATCATCAATTTACCTTTACCAAAGCCCCAGTTGGCGCTGTCGCGATTGCTAAAACTGGGCAACCACTACCTGAAGCTACCATAACTATTTGCAAAGAATCAGATGCTATCCTTTTTGGTGCAATTGGTGCCTTGAAATATGACAATAATCCAGAGGCATCTGTACGACCAGAACAGGCGCTTTTTCAACTTCGAAAAGAACTGGGTTTGTTCGCCAATATAAGACCTGTTAAAGTATTTCCTGAATTATCTGATCATTCGCTTTTACCTAAAAAAGTGATTTCTGGTTCTGATTTGGTTATTTATCGTGAATTAACGGGTGGTATTTATTTCGACAAAAAAACGATTAGCGAAGATGGAACAGTTGCTACTGATTTGTGCACCTATTCAGAAGGTGAGATTACACGTATTACTCATTTGGCCTTTAAAGCTGCTAAAAAACGAAAGCAAAAACTAACCCTTATAGACAAAGCCAATGTACTTGAAACTTCAAGATTATGGCGTAAAGTAGTTACTGAAATTTCGAAAAGTTATCCTGAAGTAGTTTTAGAATGTCTTTTTGTTGACAATGCTGTGGTGCAACTTATGATGAACCCTTCAAAATTTGACGTGATTCTGACTGAAAATATGTTTGGTGATATACTAACAGGGCTAGGTAGTGTTATAATTGGCTCCATAGGTTTACTTCCTTCTGCTTCGGTTGGTATAGAAAACGCTATGTTCGCTCCTTTTCACGGATCGTATCCTCAAGCAAAAGGAAAAAACATTGCAAACCCAGTAGCTTCAATTTTTAGTGCGGTATTACTCTTACAACATTTTGGTCTTCACGAAGAAGCTAGAGCCGTATCTAGTGCCGTACAACTTTCATTTAAAAAAGGAGCTACAACAACTGATATCTTAGGTAGTGGCAAATATGGCACCGATTATGTCGGTGATTTTATCGCAAACAATATTGTTGATGCTGATGACCCCTCAAACATTAATGATGAGAATATAGACTTGGGGAGATCTACTATCATATGATAAAACACTACCTTAAATTAGATAATTTAAAGTTTCATGCTTGCTTTTCTTAGTCTATTTATATCACTTTTATTCAGCCAATAACACACTTACAAATTTCTCAAATTCTTCTTGAAATTCGATAAATTTCTCACCTGTTGCCGGCCCATTGAAGCCCGTATGAATTTTTCGTACTTTCCCTTTTTTATCAATAAATATCGATGTTGGGTATGACAAAACATGGTTTAGCATTGGTAATTTTTGCTGAGCAATTTCTTTGTCAGAAGTGCCAAACTGCGCTAGTAAAACAGGATACTTCACCCCTATTCTATCTTTCATTCTGGCAATACTTTTAAAAGCTCCTTCTTTCGTTTTTGCATATTCAAAAGCTAAGGCTACAACTTCTAAGTCAGAAGTCTTGTTTTTCTTTAAATAATCGATATAATATTTAGATTCATCCAGACAATTGGGGCACCAAGTACCCATTATTTGTACAATGGTTACTTTGTTTTTGAAACGCTCGTCATTCAAAGAAATCAATTCACCTTTTGCGTTAGGGAAGGAAAATGCGAATTTTTCATATCCCTCTTTTAAAAAAGTAAGTGAATCTGCAGATGGTAATTCAAAAGCATCATTACGTTTACTCACAAAAAGTTCTTTGGAATGATTTCCGGAATAAAAAGCGCCATTCAAGCTGCTATCGGTGACTTTTGCTGTAAACAAAAAAGCATGTGCACCATCAAATGCAGAAATTTTGAGAGAATCGCCCTGTACAACTCCATCAAGAAATCTGTAATCTCCAGTTGTAGTTCGAAAGGTACCAGTAACTTTATCACCGCTCTGCACAAAAATACCTTTTGCCATATAGGCATTTTCAGTTTTTGGTTCAAATTCTGTTTCCCAAATTCCTGAAACGTTTTTTTCGATTGCCTTACTAACCTCAAAACGACTTGCCACTCCGAAAGTAGCTGTAAATGGAACAATTCGGTCTAAACTTTCTTTCATGAATTGACCCGTAATCTGCTTGTTTGTAAATTTTCCGGCTAAATAACCTTCATAAACAGGAGTTTTAATCGTAATAGAATCATTAATAATTTCGATTTCGTCAATTTGGATAACTTCAGAAGCATTATAAATTTCCATTTTGTAACTGCCTGATTCTGTTTTTACTACCTTGAAGTTGAAAGGTAATTTTTCATTATCCATAACTTCCAATTCGGCACGCCAAATTCCTTCAGAAAGCAAAACATTTTTTTCCTCGTTACAGGAATGAAACAATAGTACAAATGCTATCAAACAAAAAATTCTTCTCATAAACTTCATATTTCGAATAGAAATTAAGCTGTTAATATGTCTTTCATGTAGTGGAGTCGAAGTAACAACAAAAAACCTACATTAAAAAAAAATAAAAACTTTCGGATATTCCCATGTTGAATGTCTTCATGCATTGTTTTATCTTTACCAGCTTTAAACTAAGCCATGAACATATCATATAATTGGTTAAAACAATTCTTAAATGTAGAATGGGAAGCTACCCAAACTGCAGAACTGTTAACTGACCTCGGTCTTGAAGTTGAAGGTATTACCGCATTTGAATCAATCAAGGGAGGTCTTAAAGGTGTGATTGTTGGCAAAGTTCTTACTTGTGTTAAGCACCCAAATGCAGATCGATTAAAATTAACAACTGTTGATATTGGTGCTGAAAATCCGATACAAATAGTTTGTGGCGCTCCTAATGTTGAAGCCGGGCAAAAAGTGCCGGTGGCAACCATAGGAACCACCTTATATAGCGATGGCGAACCATGGACCATCAAAAAAGGAAAAATTCGAGGAGAAGAAAGTCACGGTATGATTTGTGCGGAAGATGAACTTGGACTTGGAAAAGATCACGACGGAATTATGGTACTACCCAATAGTGAGAAAGTTGGAACACCTTGTTCTGAAATTTTCGCTATTGAAAATGATTGTGTTTTTGAAATTGGTTTGACACCTAACCGAGCTGACGCAATGAGTCATTTTGGTGTTGCGCGAGATCTTAGAGCCGGTTTGCGTCAGAAAGAAATTGAAAAAGAACTCATTACCCCTCCGTTAAGTAATTTCCATATTACTGATAGATCTTTAAAAATTGACGTCGTTGTTGAGGATAGTAGTCTTGCTCCTCGATACTGTGGTATTACTTTAAGCAATCTTGTTGTTCAGCCCTCTCCTACTTGGCTAAAAAATAGATTAAACGCCATAGGCATAACACCAAAGAATAACTTAGTCGATGCAACGAACTACGTTTTACACGAACTTGGTCAACCCTTACATGCCTTTGATGCAGATAAAATTAAAGGGAAGAAAGTGGAAGTAAAAACACTTCCGAAAGGCACAAAATTTACTACTTTAGACGCAATTGAGCGTGAATTACACGAAGAAGATTTAATGATTTGTGACGCAGAAAAACCCATGTGCATTGCTGGTGTTTTCGGTGGTGTTCATTCAGGAGTTACAGAAAATACCACTTCAATTTTTCTAGAAAGCGCCTATTTTAATCCGATCGCTATTCGAAAAACTGCAAAGAGACATGGTTTAAATACAGATGCATCATTTCGTTTTGAACGAGGCATAGACATTGAAAATGTTGAGTTTGCTTTGCGTCGTGCTGCTATTCTTATCAAAGATATAGCTGGTGGTGATATAAGTTCAGAAGTGGTAGATTTATACCCTAATAAAGTGGCAGATCATCAAGTCTTTTTGAGCTTTGAAAAAACAAACAAACTTATCGGTCAAGAAATTCCTCGAGACACCATTAAGTCAATTCTTTCCTCTTTAGACATAAAGGTCATGAATGTAACAGAAACTGGGCTCGGATTAATGATTCCGTCGTATCGTGTAGATGTTCAGCGTGATGTAGATGTGATCGAAGAAATACTCCGAATTTACGGGTACAATGCTATTTTATTTACTGAAAAATTAAATGCTTCGATAGCACCCATATCTAAATTAGAAGATTATAAATTACAAAACTTAGCAGGTAACTTACTAGCATCAAAAGGTTTTTTTGAAATAATGGCGAATAGCCTTACGAACCCCGAATACCTGGCTTTATCTGATCATTTAAATGAAGATCAGAATGTGGTTATGATCAACCCTTTGAGTAATGATCTATCGGTAATGCGACAGTCAATGTTATTTTCTGGACTTTCGGCGATTTCGCATAATATTAATCGCAAAAGGGCAAATCTTAAATTCTTCGAATTCGGTAAGACCTATCATCAATTGAATGCAAAGCACATTGAAAATAAGCATTTAAGTCTGTTCCTAACGGGTAATAGAAATGAAGATACTTGGGAGAAAACTACGCACAAAACGGATTTTTATTTACTAAAAACAATGGTTGAGAGTGTTTTGATGCGCTTAGGAATTACTAAAATCACAAGCGCTCCCGTTGGCGCAAGTGACTTTTCAGAAGGATTGATTCTTAAATCTAATAAAAAGCAAATTGCTGTTTTAGGGATTATAAAAAATAAAATTTTGGATGCATTTGATATCAAACAAGATGTTTTCTATGCTGATTATAATTGGGATAATGTACTATCCTTAATTCCAAATACCAATATTGCTTACAATGATATTCCTAAATATCCTGAAGTAAAAAGAGATTTTGCTTTGTTACTAGATAAAGATATAAGCTTCAAGGAAGTTTATGATTTGGCTTTTCAAACTGAGAGAAATTTATTAAAAAGTATTAATCTTTTTGATGTTTACACGGGTAAAAAACTACCGGAAGGAAAAAAATCGTATGCAGTAAGCTTTACTTTACAAGATCAAAAAAGCACATTGACTGACAAGCAAATTGATAAAATCATGAGTAAATTAAAGAGCCGATATGAAAAAGAACTTGGGGCTGAACTGCGATAGCTTCTAAAGAGAACTTGGCATAAATACGGAATCAATTTCATGAATTACGCCGTTGCATTGGTTTGAATCAGCAGTTGTAATTTTAGCAGTATTTCCTAAATTATCTGTCAAAATAATATCTACTCCTTCCATGGTAGCTAATAATTTATCACCTTGAACTGTAGTGAAAGTTGCACTACCACCTCCGCTGCACATTGCTCTTAGAATTTTGGAAGCTGAAAAATTTCCAGCAATAATGTGATATCTCATTAAAGATTGTAATTCTTTTTTATTACTTGGATCTAACAATGCGTCAATAGTTTGATCTGATAATTTTTCAAATGCTACATCTGAAGGAGCGAAAACAGTAAAAGGTCCATCGTAGCTTAAAACTTCTTCTAAATCAGCAGCTTTAATAACTGCTAACAAAGTTTTATAGTTTTCTGAAGTTTCAGCATTCTTGATAATGGATTTATCAGGGTCCATTACACTAGAAATGTTACTACTTAAAATTGTTCTTTGAGCGATGCTATTGAGAGAAAAAAATAATAGCGTAATGGGCAGGAGGCATGCCTTTATTTTCATAGGTTCTGGTTCTAACAGGTATAATAGGGTCTTATTATCGACGAACGGTCAACAATCTACGGTAATATACAACATAAAGCCGACCACAATTATTTTTAAGGAAACAGTTGATATTAATTAACAAAATATTAACATTTAAGGTTCCTGATAAAAAAACCACTTGTTTGAGAAATCCTTAATTTTGAAAGAAACTGCTAATGAAAAATTTTATGTTGCTAAAAAAAACAAATATAGAGGAGAAACTATCAAATATTAAAGTTGATAATTTAGACTCATTTGATATACTTGAAGAAGTGCGTCAGATATTATCTGCAGACGATAAAAAACTAGAGCGGATTTCTAAAAACATTGCACAAGGTCATTCAGAACCCACAAATAGTTTTGATTTAGATCTTCTTGAAACAAAAAATATTTATCACATTAATCAAATAAAACAAATTTGTATTGATTACCGATTGCGCTTTTTAGATTCAAAATACTTCAAAGGCGATATTCCACCAGAAGCACTAAGCAAAATAAAACAGTTAGAAAGAGCGCATCAAATTGAAGTCGCCGGATTTAAGATTATTGCACCTTCAAAGCTTTTCAAATTAAAAGATAAAGATGATCCATTACTGTTTGCACCAATTGGTAATGGCTACTTTTATCTGATTCATAAATGGGGAGGTGATCTTCATCCGTTTCGAAAACTAATCATGTGGCCTTTTAAAAATATAATAAATTTAGCAGCTTTAACATTGCTAGTTAGTTACGTTTTCGCCATAATGATACCTGAAGGACTGTTTTCAAAATCAAACACAAACGCCCAATTCATGGTGTTGTTTTTCTTTATGTTCAAATCGGTTGCGGCGGTAGTAATTTTCTACGGATTTGCGTCTGGCAAAAATTTCAATCCGGCGATCTGGAATAGTAAGTATTTTAATGCCTAATTATATAAACTTAGGTTTAAAAATGAATTGCTTTTGACTTAGCCTGAAAAACTTAAGTTAAACCTCATAAAAAAATTTGAGGGACTTAGTTTTTTATGATTTCATAAGGTATACCGTCTAAATCTATATTGTCTATGAAAGCTGGGTTAGGAACAGGACGTATGCGCAACAATCCTCCTTTATCAGTAGCTCCCATCTTTTTATATCCTATTAAGATTAAATTGTTTGCTTCATCGTAACTAACTGATGTGGTGGTTTCAATTTCAAATTCAATATCGCGTTTTGATTCTGTTAAAAAATTTTCAAAAGCATAAAGAACAGTTAGGTTTTGACTAAAATCGTAAACAGCAGGTATTTGTGCATACGAACTATGAGAACCCGAAACTGAAGGATAATATAATTTTCCAGAAACATCAAATTTTCTTGAAGATGAACTAACAAAACTGGGGGCAGTAGCTTCTTCGTACTGCGTATAAACTACCTCCATAGACGAACTATCAAGCGTGGTATGCAGTTCTGCATAGCTTACAATGATGTTGTTATTGCCATCGGTGAAAATACGCTGAGCATCATAACCTAATGCAATTTCATGAACCAGATTATTAGAACTCAAATCTAGCACAGAAATACTATTCTCATCAGTTATTTCATCATCAATGGTTAGGATAAATAATTTGTTATTTGCAAGAGCGAGATCTATCGGATTCTTTCCGAGAATCACATCTACATAACTAAATGAAGTCGCATTGGTATCAATAATGCGTACCATATAACTTTTTGGGCTTGTATTTTCTAGCACATAGGAAATAAAAATTGAGTTATCTGATGCTATTATTGAAGTTGCGGTCAAATCGCAGTCAACTAGATCGTCAAAAACAACTTTTTCTATAGAAGTATCTGTTTTGAAGTCGTGCTGAACTAATGTACCGCCACAATTTCCGGTCTTATGATATTGTAAAAAACTTGTCGCCTTTGTATTCTTAAGATCAGGAATTGTTTTCTCAACAAATGAACTTTGCGCAGGGTTCATGGTAACTACCGAAGCATTTGCATTTAAAAATTGTGTACGAAGCATTCCGCCTTCGCTTAGTAATAAAACATAATCAGAATCGGTACCGTTATTGTTGTTGCCTCCAGAATCATTAGTATCAGATTTTGAACAACTAAGAATTAGAAATGCCAAAAGCACATAAAAAAATTTGTAGGTCTTCATAATGTAAGTATTTGGGTTACTTAAATTGTCATACCGAAGCAGCATACATCTTCTGTCGCTGTTCTTTTAATGTCTTATCAGACATGTACTCATCGAACGTTAAATACCTGTCTATATTGCCTTTAGGTGTTATTTCAATGATTCTATCTGCAACTGTTTGAGCGAACTCGTGGTCATGTGTTGTGAAAAGAACTGTTCCTTTAAAGTTTTTGAGTGAGTTATTAAAAGCTGTAATACTTTCTAAATCTAGGTGATTAGTTGGTTCATCAAGCATTAAAACATTGGCTCGAAGCATCATCATTCTGCTGAGCATACATCTTACTTTTTCACCACCTGATAAAACGGTACATTTTTTCAAAGCCTCTTCACCACTAAACAACATCTTGCCCAAAAACCCTCTGATAAATACTTCCTCTCTTTCTTCTTCAGTCTTTGCCCATTGCCTTAACCAATCAACTAGGCTTATATTTTGAGAAAAGAATTCAGAATTATCTGCAGGTAGATAAGACTGATTTGTTGTAACTCCCCACTTGAAATGCCCAGTATCTTCTTTGCGGTTATTATTTAATATTTCATAAAAAGCACTTGTTGCTCTAGAATCTCGAGAAATGATAGCCACCTTATCACCTTTTGCCAAATTAACATTGACTTTTTGAAATAACAAATCTCCGTCTTCAGAGGAGGCAGACAAATTTTCAATATTTAAAATCTGATCTCCAGCTTCTCTTTCTCGTTCAAAAATTATCGCTGGGTACCTGCGACTTGAAGGTTTAATATCATCTATACGTAGCTTCGATAGCATTTTCTTTCGCGACGTGGCTTGCTTACTTTTAGCAACATTCGCACTAAACCGAGCAATAAATTCTTGTAATTCCTTCGCTTTTTCTTCAGATTTCTTATTCTGCTGTGCTCTTTGACGAGCTGCTAGTTGACTACTCTCATACCAAAATGTGTAATTACCAGAGTAATGATTAATTTTTCCAAAATCAATATCTGAAATATGTGTACAAACCGCGTCTAAAAAATGCCTGTCGTGAGAAACTACAATGACCGTATTTTCGTAATTTGCTAGAAAGTTCTCTAACCAATGTATGGTTTCATAATCTAAATCGTTCGTTGGCTCATCCATTACTAAGACATCAGGGTTACCAAATAGCGCTTGTGCCAGTAAAACCCTAACTTTTAATTTGGAGTCCATTTCAGCCATTGTAGAATGATGCAAATCTTCTGAAATTCCCAAATTAGATAACATCGCAGCTGCTGAGCTATCCGCATTCCAACCGTCCATTTCTTCAAACTGAACTTGCAACTCCCCTATCTTATCAGCATTTTCATCTGAATAATCAGCATATAATGCGTCAATCGCTGTCTTTAATTTAAATAATGGTTTATTACCCATAACAACCGTTTCAAGAACAGTTGAAACATCATAAGCATTATGGTTTTGTTCTAGAATTGACATTCGTTTGGTCGGCTCTAAATGTACATGGCCTGATGTAGGATCTTGTTGCCCAGCAAGGATTTTCAAAAAAGTAGATTTTCCAGCACCATTAGCACCAATAACTCCATAACAGTTACCTTGAGTAAAGGCAACATTAACTTCGTCAAATAAAACTCTTTTTCCAAATTGAACCGATAAATTCGAAACAGATAACATATTAGCTTCTTTTAAATTTCGTGCAAAAATAGATAAATTAATGTCCCCATACCAATTATCTTATATTGAAGAAGTATAGATGAAAATAGTATCGAAATCTTAATTTTTAACGACCTATTAACAGCAACGCATATATGGGTTTGTTAAATTTGTATGTTACCTAGTAGATATTCTCATATGAATAAAAACTTACTCTATCTCTTTCTTTTAGTTATATCAGGTTGTAGTGAAGGAGAAAAAAAATCCTCTTATGTCTCTTTTGCCGGAGAGATTGTGAACCCAATTAATGAATATGTCATTCTTTACAAAGACGATGTCAAGCTAGATTCTGCTAAATTAGATAAGAATAATCGCTTCTCTTTTAAGTTCGACACTATCAAAGAAGGACTTCATCATTTTAACCATTCTCGAGAATATCAATATGTATATTTGGAACAAGGTGATAGTATTCAAATTCGCTTAAATACCATCGATTTCGATGAATCATTGGTTTTTTCGGGTATTGGTTCAGATATCAATAACTTCTTAATAGATATGTTTTTAGCCAATGAAAAAGAAGAAATTCTTATGCGATCTTCTTATTTCAAAACAGATCCTGAGGAATTTCATCAACAAATAGAAACGCTACGCAATGAAAAACTTAAGACTTTAAATCAGTTAAATTTAGAGTCCCCTTTATCTGCTGAAGCAAATAAGCTGGCCGAATTAAGTATCAATTATACCTATTACAATTATAAAGAAATCTATCCTTTTGAACATCGAAATAGAACTGGTAAAAGGGTAGCAAATAGACTTCCAAAAAACTTTTACGCGTACCGAAATACGGTGAATTTCAATAATAAAAATCTAAACTACCTTACTCCATACTATAATTTTGTCAAATCACATCTAAAGAACATTTCATATAGCGGTTGTGAGAAAAAATGTGGCGTTGTCGATGAAACCATTACGAATCAATTGCATTTTAACCGGCATAAACTTAGCTTAATAGATAGTTTGATTAAAGAAGACGAACTTAAAGACAACCTGTTTAGAAACGTTGCATTTGAATATCTATTAAGAGGTCGAGATTCTGAAAAAAATAATGAAACTTTTATTCAAGATTTTCATTTAAAATCAGGAAATAATAGGCACATGAGCGAGATTAACGAACTCTATGAAGGGATTCGTAATATGCAGCCGAAGAAAAAAATTCCTAATGTAATGGTTACTGATGTTAATGGAAATAATATATCATTACAAGAGATAGCAAAGAATCGAAAAGTTGCTTTTTATTTTTGGACAGGTTCTAAACAAAGGTATTTCAATGATGTTATTGAAAGAACAGCATTTCTTAGCAAAACAAAGAAAGACTATACTTTTGTGGGCATTAATTATCGAACGGATGAGTCAACTTGGAAAGGTATGATAGAAAATGCCAAATTAGATAAAGCTTTTCAATTCAAAGCAGATAACTTTGAAGAGCTTGCTAAAGCCTTAACCATTTATCAAAGAAATAAGTGTATTGTTACTGATGATGCAACCATTGTCGATGGTTTTACTACCCTATGGGCAGCCAATTTATAACGTTAAAACCAGCAGATATAAAATAAGCCTAGAACTTAAAGTTCTAGGCTTATTTTTTGATTTAATTTCCTTTTTTATAATCCGCTAAAAACTTCGCCAAACCTATATCAGTAAGTGGGTGTTTTAAAAGACCTTCAATAGATGATAAAGGTCCTGTCATAACATCTGCGCCTAACTTTGCACAATCAATAACATGCATGGTATGGCGTACCGAAGCTGCTAATATTTCTGTTTCGAAAGCATAATTATCATAAACGTGGCGAATTTCAGCAATTAAATTTAGTCCATCAGTTGAAATATCATCTAGTCTTCCTATGAAGGGTGAAACATAGGTAGCACCAGCTTTTGCAGCTAACAATGCCTGACCAACTGAAAATACTAAAGTACAATTCGTGCGAATACCTTTATCTGAAAAGTATTTTAAAGCTTTAACCCCATCTTTTATCATAGGTACTTTAACGACAATCTGTTCGTGCAGTTCAACCAACTCTTCACCTTCTTTTATCATTCCTTCAAAATCTGTAGAAATAACCTCGGCCGAAACATCACCTTCAACAATATCACAAATAGCAACGTAGTGCTTCAAAATATTATTTCTCCCGGTAATACCTTCCTTTGCCATTAAAGAAGGGTTTGTAGTTACTCCGTCAAGAACTCCTAATGCTTGTGCTTCGCGAATCTGATCTAAGTTGGCAGTATCAATAAAGAATTTCATGTATTTCTGGTTTATTTATGGTGAAAACAAATTACTATTAAACAGTCTATCAAAACTACAATTTATAATGATTCAACAATAGTTTCTCAAATACTTTATCTGGCAAGAGGTACTTTAAACGCAAAGAAAATTTTTGCATAAATGAACCTACTTTATAGCGTACCTTAGGGTTTTTAGTTTGTATTACCTTAAGAACGATATGCGCTATCAAAATTGGGTCTTCACCCTTATTTACCCCTTCATCAATCAGATTTAGCGTTTTTTGATACGGTATTTTATAAGGTGAATTTTCAAGTACAGGCGAATGAAAACGACCAGCTGCAATATTTGTAGCAAAGTCTCCAGGAGCGATACTCGTAATGTGAATTCCAAAATCTTTGGTTTCCATACGAAGGGTCTCAGATAGCAATTCCATAGCGCCCTTTGTAGCTGAATATATACCTCGATACGGTAAGCCCATAAATCCGGCGATCGAAGTTATATTAATAATAAGACCTGCTTTTTGTTTTCGCATTTGCGGCAACACCGCCTTCACCATGTGAATAGGTCCGTTAAAATTAATATCAAAAGCCCTGTTAATTTCGTCGTGTGGTGTTTCTTCAATGGCTCCTGTAATACCTACGCCTGCATTGTTAATTAAAACATCAATTCGTCCTTCTTTGGCAATTACGGTAGCTATCGTTTCTTGAATACTACCGCTATTGGTAACTTCCATTTTAAGTAGTTGAAAAGCATCAAAACCAGGATAATTATCAGGCTTTCGTGTCGTTCCGTATACCTTTAACCCTTTAGATTGTAGATAAATACCTATTGATTTACCAATACCAGATGAACCGCCTGTAATTAGAACAACCTTTGATTTCATAACAGCTGCAAATTAAGGAATAAAACAAAATGCGTGAAATATTTTTGGAGGTGCACTTATTAAGTTTTGAAACTCGTTTTATGAAGACCCCTTTGACTTTTAGGCATAAAAAAAGGCAAGCTACCTACATCGCACCGCTACAACCATATACCCTTGCTGCGTTCCCACCCTGGGGGATTCTACAGGAGCTGGTCGTGTAGGACTTGCCAGGTGCAAATATACAATCTTTTAGATTTTACTTTCATAAATTAATAGCAATTATTACGTATGATTTATACTTTGGTAGTATTTTTGTTGCAACAGATTCATCGATAGGGTTTTAGTTTAAAACAAATTTCTATAAAACAAAACGTTTAAACTCAAAACTCTAATGAAAAACAAAGAATATACGCATGATAAAAATTTTCACCTTATCTACTTTTTTTCTCCTAATAATGGCCTGTGGAGGCGAAGCAACCGATCCTAGCTTACTTTTTGATATCTCTTTGGAGGGAAATAAAACAACATTTAAGCAAAACGAAAAAGTTGGCATTCAAATTAACAACAAAGAGGATAAAACCATCGATCAAATAACCTATGCAATTGACGGAAATAATTTACCGGTAGTTAACAATACCATTGTTTTTGATATCAAAACATTAGGAAATAAAACGATTAAAGCAATCGTAGACTATGAAGACACTACAGTAGAAATTTCAAAAAATATAAAAGTGCTTGCAGCTAAAGCACCTGAAATTTATACTTATGAAATTCTTAATAAATACCCGCATGACAATACTGCTTATACCCAAGGCTTAGAATTCTATCAAGATACACTCTACGAAAGTACAGGGCGTAAAGGTCGTTCTACGCTGCGAAAAGTAGATTACAAGTCAGGTGAAGTTTTAAAAAAAATTGATTTAGATGACACCATTTTCGGGGAAGGTATTACCATCTTAAAAGGGAAAATATACCAGCTTACATGGCAAAGTAGAATAGGATACATTTATGATGTAAAGAATTTTAAAAAAATAGACAACTTTCAATATGGAAAAAGCCAAATAGGTTGGGGCTTGGCCAATGACGGTGAAAAACTATACAAAAGCGATGGTACAGAAAATATCTGGTTTCTTAACCCAGAAACTTTGGTCGAGGAAGGACATATAGAAACGGTTACAAATACTTCAATTTTTAATAGAGCCAATGAATTAGAATATGTAGACGGAAAATTGTACGCGAATGTTTACACAAAACCAAGTATGATGATTATTGACTCAAAAAGTGGTGCTATTGAAGGTGTTGTAAATTTTGGAGGTCTTATTGACAAGATTGATAAAAATGGTGAGACATGGGATGATTCACAAAGTGTATTAAATGGTATTGCTTATCATCCCACCAAAAAAACATTTTTTGTAACCGGAAAAGATTGGAATAAGCTCTTTGAAGTTAAAATTATTAAAAAATAACCTACTTATATGCAGACCTTTGAAAAGAACATCATCGTCTCTAAAGACGATTTAGATGAGCTTAATCATGTAAACAATGTGCGTTATGTGCAATGGATTCAAGATATTGCCAAAGAACATTGGCAAACATATGCTTCAGAAGAAATACAAGAAAGTGTAGTTTGGGTAGTTATGAATCACAATATCACTTATAAACATGCCGCGATTGAGGGTGATCAAATCAAAATGCATACCTATATTAAAAGTAATAGCGGTGCGACCTGCCTAAGGGTTGTTGAAATGCACAATACAAAGACAAATCAGCTGTTATTATATTCAGAAACCAAATGGTGTTTGTTAAATGCTCAAAATTTTAGACCTACACGAATCTCTAAAGAAATTGTACAAATTTTCAGATCAAAAGAAGAGGCTGATAGAGCAAAATAACAGTATTCTTAATGCCAAAATGATTTATTCGTTTCAATAGCTTCAATGCTTGAAAAATTATTAATTAAAACTTTAAAATGCGATATTATTTTTTTTGCATGATTCTTTTGTTGGTCTTCATTTTAGGCAACTCTTGCAGAAAAGATCTGGCGTATGCGCCTAGTGCCGGAAATTTAGAATTTTCGAGAGATACTGTTTACTTAGACACCATATTTGCAAATATCGGTAGTAGTACCCGCACGCTAAAAATCTACAATAGAAATCGAGACGATATAGAAATACCTTCCATAAGCCTTGCTAAAGGTCTAGCTAGTAAATATCGGTTGAATGTAGATGGTGTTGCTGGAAAAGAGTTTGTAAATATTCCGATTTTCGCTCAAGACAGCATATTTATTTTTATTGAAACTACCATTCCACCTGATGCTTCATCAGCAGTTGATTTTTTATATACTGACGCAATTCAATTTGATACGGGCGAAGATTTACAGCAAGTTGAATTGGTAACATTAGTTAAAGATGCTATTTTCTTATACCCTAAAACATTACCTGATGGATCAAAAGAAAGCATTTCATTAGGCTACGATGAAGCAGGAAACGAAATTCGCGTTTCTGGTTCTATGCTCAGTAATGAGCATTTAATATTTACAAATGAAAAGCCGTATGTGATTTATGGCTATGCCGCAGTTCCTTCTGGTCAAGAACTACTGATAAACGCGGGTGCTAGAGTTCACTTTCACAAAGATTCAGGTATTTATGTTGGTTCAGGAGCAGTCCTAGAAATTAATGGCGCACTAAGCGAGGACCAAATAGCTCTAGAAAATGAAGTTGTATTTGAAGGAGACCGATTAGAAAATGAATATGACGTCATACCAGGGCAATGGGGAACCATATGGATCGCCTCAGGCAGTACTGAAAATACAATTAACTATTTGACCATTAAAAATGCTACAATTGGTTTAACCGTTGAAGGTGATGGTCTTTTAGAATTTTCAACTTTAAACATTCAAAACTCAAAAATATACAACAGCTTAAGTTCAAACCTTTGGGCGAAGACAGCTTCAATTAATGCACAAAACATTATTTTAGGTAACTCAGGAGAAACTTCATTGCATTGCAACATTGGTGGAAAGTATTCTTTTACGCATTGCACCATCGCAAATTATTGGTCTAATGGCTTTCGAGTAGGATCGGCTTTAGAAATTGACAATTACAATTCTGATGCAGCCGCAGACCTTACTAAAGCAGAATTCGTTAATTGTATCATTGACGGTAATAGTTTTCTTGAATTGGTTTTAAATGAAAATGAAATCAATACTTTTTCATATTCCTTTACCAATTGCATGCTCAAATTTAGAGATGATAGTGGTCAGTTCATGGGTGACGATTTATATGATTTTCAAAATAACATCGCTTATGACCAAGTATTGCTAAATCAAGATGCTAACTTCTTAGAGCCATCAAAAAATAATTTCAGAATTGGAAATACTTCGGCGGCACTAAATAAAGGAAACCTTGACGCCGCCCTTTTAGTTCCTTTAGATATTTTAGGAAAAAATCGAACAACTTCTCCCGCAATTGGTGCGTATCAAACTTTACAATAAACCACGTAAGTAAGAATTGTCAAAATTTAAATAAGTTTATTCTTACAATAATCAAAATTTTATTACATTTATACATAAAACCTCCATTAATATCAGGTTTCCCTTGGGTTTTTTTTACCGTACAATTCATACTTTGCAGGTAAGATTTAAATAAACCATGGCATACCGCTATACAATTATAGATTCTGATACCAACTCAAATTTGAGGCTGCAAGCGTATTTGGCGGAATATGGTGAATTTAATTGCTGCGCTTTAGCACACAATAGCATTGAAGGTTTGAACTCTATTTTAAAATTTTCACCAGACATAGTTTTCATCAACTTAAATGAAAACGCTAGCTCTTATTTTCAAATGACAATGGAGCTGCATCAATATGGTACTTGTATTCCGGTTTTTATAGGTATTTCAAATAGTAAAAACTATGCCTACCAAGCCATCAAAAACAATTTTTTTGATTATTGGCTGTTACCTTATAATGAGTTTGATATTCGGAAATCAATTTTACGATTGAAGAAAACCATGCCGCTTGAGGATGTTTCCAATACCTTATGCTTAAAATCATATCGCGATTTTCAATATCTAAATACAGATGACATATTGTATCTAAAGGCTGACAATAACGCAACAGAATTCGTTATGAAAGACGGTACTATAAATAATGCCTTTAAAACCCTTAAAACCTTTGAAAGTCAAATGCCCAATAACTTTATTCGCATTCATCAAAGTTATATGGTAAATACCAACTATATATCTCGTATCAGTTATGGCAAAGCTCTTTGTACTTTAAAATATCGCAACGTACAGCTACCCTTCTCTAAATCGTACAAAGTAAATATTGATAATTTAAAGAAAGTACTAACAAAAAACGCAATTTCTTCTTTAAATTAAAGCAATACTAATAGACTAGCTTCTTCTACTCTCAAACCCTGCTCACATACTAATACAATTTTAAACACCCTATAATCATTTATAGGGCTTGTTATCTTCACTACATATTAAAAAATAATTTTAACTCCTCCAAAAAACAAATCGAAGATGAAAAAAGTATTAAGTATTGTAGCAGTAGTAGTATTCGCAGTTGGTATGTTTGCGACGCAAGCAGACAAAATAGACATTGAATTTGACATAGAAACCATGTTGGCTTGTAAAATCTGCGGTAATCCAGAACATGATCCTCGAATAGAAATTGCATAAGGATAACAACTTTAAGTAAAGCTTCAAATGTATTTCGTTTGAAGCTTTTTTTTATCTTGTGCTTTGATGATTTATAAGATCAAGCTCCGAATTACATATTTTCACCTTTTTTTTGTAGCGCTTATTGTTTGCCTTATTTTTGCATGTAACAAAAAAACCACAAAAAGTGATACAGCGAATTCTGCGATTGCAACTGACAGCATCCAACTTTTAATTGACGCCGGGCGTGATACCAAAAATGCAATAAACTTTCGCCAAAACAAACTAGTGCAAGCTTATGCGAAAACAGAATTCCAAAAAACCGACACAGCTAGGCTGAAATACCTTTCTAAAATTCAATGGAGCTTTTTAGATTTAAATGATTCTACCTGGTTTCGCAAAACAAATAAAGAAGCCAATCTTTTGGCACATCAACTAGACGATTCGCTACGATTAGGAGGTTCCTTTTGGGATCTTGGTTTATTTTTGAATCGCAATTCAGTTCAAGATAGCGCTTATTACAATCTTTCAAAAGCACAAAAACTGTATCAGTTAATAGGTGATACTAAAAAAGCAGGTATGCTGTTCTATGATATGGCCAGAATTCAATCGGATAGCAAAGACTATGTGGGAAGCGAAATTAACCTCATTTATGCGATCGAATTGTTTAAGCCACTCAATGACAAGAGGTGGCTTTATAATTGCTATAACCTCTTAGGAATTGTTTTAAAAGATTTGAATTCTTTTGAACGTTCGCTGCAGTATTATAATATTGCAGCAACATTTCAAGAAAAAAATGCGAACTCAAATCAGCTTCAAAACAATATTGGAGTGACCTATATGCAAATGGGTGATTTAGAACAGGCAATTGGGTATTTTGAAAAGGCCTTGAATATAGATAGTCTGCGAACAAAGTATCCTGGAGCTTATGCAAGAACCCTAAATAATTTGGCAAATAGCCAATATAGGCTTAAAGACCACAAAGGCATTGAAAGCATGCTTTTAGAGTCTTTAAAAATTAGAGATAGTATTGGCGAACAATTAGCCCTTGCAGGAGGGTATTACTCTTTGGCCGAATACTACACCTTTAAAAAAGATACGCTTAAGGCAATTACTAACCTCAATAAATCAAAAGTATTTGCCGAAAAAAGTAGTAACAACTTTAGATTGTTAAAGTCTCTAGAGTTATTGACCAAAATCGACCATCAAAATGCATCTTTTCACAGTAAGAAATATTTCGCTTTAAGCGATAGCCTACAACAACAAGAACGTGCCATACGTAACAAATTTGCCCGTATTCGCTATGAAACCGATGAGTTTATAGCAGAAAATGAGGTTTTGTCAAAAGAAAAACAATTATGGACTGGCATTGCAGCATCTCTTGTAATGCTTGGTTTTGCAAGCTTTATTATTATAAGTCAACGCGTTAAAAACCAAAAACTTCGATTTGCAGAACAGCAACAGGTGAGTAATCAAGAAATTTTCAATCTATTACTAGCACAAAACGAAAAGGTAGAAGAAGGCAAAAAATTAGAACAAAAAAGAGTATCAGAAGAATTGCATGATGGTGTCTTAGGTAAAATGTTGGGTACACGAATGATGCTTTTAGGCTTAAATAAGAAAACAGACCCAGAAGCCGTAGCCGAAAGAGCAAAGGCCATTTCAATTTTGCAAGAAGTTGAGAGTGAAGTTCGCTCCATTTCACATGAACTAAGTCATGCAGCATATCAAAAAATTCATAACTTTATACTGTCGATAAAAGATTTATTGCAAACAGTTGAAAGCACTTCAAAAATTAATATTGATTTTAGCTATGCCGACCAATTAGACTACGATGCCTTAAACGGAAATATTAAAATAAATTTATATCGTATTATTCAAGAAAGTGTTCAAAATGCGGTAAAACATGCTGAATGTAAAAATATCAATCTTATTTTTACTGCAGATGTAAAATCGTTAAAAGTTCTTATCGTTGATGACGGAAAAGGTTTTTTAGTCAAAAAAGGGAAGAAAGGTATAGGTATGCGCAACATTGCCTCGCGAATGCAAAAAGTAAATGGCACTTGGGGTATTAATAGTGATGTAGGAAAAGGAACTTCGGTATCATTAAACATTCCCATGGTGGCCAATGATACTTCAACTAGCATTAAAATAGTAAAAGAAGAGCTACAAGAATTTTAAAAGAAAAAGATAAATGGAAGTCGTAAGAATTTTAGCAGTTGGTATGTTTGCGATGCTAGCAGACAAAATGAATATTGATTTTGATTTAGAAACCATGCTGACTTGTAAAGCATACGGTGACCCTGAGCACGATCCTCGAATAGAAATTGCATAAGTTTAACAACTTTTCATAAAGCTTCATATGTATTGTGTTTGAAGTTTTTTTATCTTGTAAGAAAAAGTTGAATGCCCCAAACCATCACCTTCTTAAAATCCAAATATATTACTTTCATTTTTTTAGCGCTCATTATAACTGCTTGCCAAAACAAAAAGCCGATAAAGAATGCAAAAGAAACTACGCAAGTTGATAGTATAAAAAAATGGATTAATCAAAGCAAACTAGATGCTACACCATTACAAATCAAAGTAGAAGTATTAGAAAAAGCTACAAAAACTACTTCGCGACTTACTACTGATTCTGTTAAAAGCAACTATTTCACCAAACTTTCATTGCAGTATTTGCATCTTAGAGATTCGCTTAAGTTCCGTAAAGCTAATCGAAGGGCCATCGAATTCAACAAAAGCCTTGGAGATTCCTCTAACCTAGCCGAAGTATACATTGATTTAGGCGTCTTTTTCACTAGATATGCTATTCGAGATAGCACCTATTTTCATTATAGAGAAGCTCAAATAATTTTTGAAGTGTTAAATAATCAATTGCGATCTGGTCAATTATTACGTGGAATGGCCGGTGTGGAATCAATGATCGGAGATTATACCAATTGTGAGGTAACTTTAATAAAAGCCATTGAAAAATTGAAACCACTAAATGATAATTATGAACTAGCACGTTGTTATAGGATGCTTGCTGATAATGCGCGGCTATTAGACGAACCCGATAGAGCTTTGAGCCATTATTCAGAAACTTTAAGCTTTTTAAAAAAAGCGGATGTTGAACCTTTTACTTTACTTTCTACCAAAGGCGATATGGGTTTGGTTTATCAAAAACAAGGGCAACACAAAAAAGCTGTGGCGGTTTTTTCAGAAGTCTTGGCTTTCGATAGTTTACTACAAAAAAATCCACAAAACTACGGGCGTGTTTTAGGTAATTTAGGCTATAGCTATTTGAAAATGGAACAATATAAGGAGTTACCTGATCTTTTTATTAAAGCACAAACAATACTAGATAGCATCAATGATATTGATGGGAAATCTATAATAAATTCGAGGTTGGCTGAGTTTTATCTAACGCAAAATGACTCTGCAAAAGCAATAGCCAACTTACAAATTGCTAAAAACGCGGCCAATGAAAGCAGCGATCACAAATATTTGCTTGAAATTTTAGGTATTTTTTCAAGAGCCGACCCTAAAAATGCAGCAAAATATATGCATGACTACATTAATTTAAATGATAGTTTGCAATTGCAAGAACGTGCCATACGTAACAAATTTGCCCGTATTCGCTATGAAACCGATGAGTTTATAGCAGAAAATGAGGTTTTGTCAAAAGAAAAACAATTATGGACTGGCATTGCAGCATCTCTTGTAATGCTTGGTTTTGCAAGCTTTATTATTATAAGTCAACGCGTTAAAAACCAAAAACTTCGATTTGCAGAACAGCAACAGGTGAGTAATCAAGAAATTTTCAATCTATTACTAGCACAAAACGAAAAGGTAGAAGAAGGCAAAAAATTAGAACAAAAAAGAGTATCAGAAGAATTGCATGATGGTGTCTTAGGTAAAATGTTGGGTACACGAATGATGCTTTTAGGCTTAAATAAGAAAACAGACCCAGAAGCCGTAGCCGAAAGAGCAAAGGCCATTTCAATTTTGCAAGAAGTTGAGAGTGAAGTTCGCTCCATTTCACATGAACTAAGTCATGCAGCATATCAAAAAATTCATAACTTTATACTGTCGATAAAAGATTTATTGCAAACAGTTGAAAGCACTTCAAAAATTAATATTGATTTTAGCTATGCCGACCAATTAGACTACGATGCCTTAAACGGAAATATTAAAATAAATTTATATCGTATTATTCAAGAAAGTGTTCAAAATGCGGTAAAACATGCTGAATGTAAAAATATCAATCTTATTTTTACTGCAGATGTAAAATCGTTAAAAGTTCTTATCGTTGATGACGGAAAAGGTTTTTTAGTCAAAAAAGGGAAGAAAGGTATAGGTATGCGCAACATTGCCTCGCGAATGCAAAAAGTAAATGGCACTTGGGGTATTAATAGTGATGTAGGAAAAGGAACTTCGGTATCATTAAACATTCCCATGGTGGCCAATGATACTTCAACTAGCATTAAAATAGTAAAAGAAGAGCTACAAGAATTTTAAAAGAAAAAGATAAATGGAAGTCGTTAGAATTTTAGCAGTTGATGATCATGAAATGACCACCATGGGATATAAGTATATCTTAGAGGGTCAAGAATTTGAAAATTTTGAAGTTCGGGTCGAAATTGCTACAAGTTTTGAAATGGGTAAAGAGAAAATCGAGTATTCAGTCCGATCCTTAAAATATGATATCATCCTATTAGACATACAATTGTTTCCTACACATTCTAAAGAAATTAGAAGTGGTGAAGATTTAGGAATCCTTGCACGAAAAATTGTACCAGATTCAAAAGTAGTTTTTATGTCATCCTTTAGTGACAACCTTCGAATAAATAGCATTTTCAAATCTGTAGACCCTGATGGCTACATGGTAAAGTCAGAAATAGACGAAAAATCGCTTCGAAGCATGGTTGAAACCGTTATTACCAAACCTCCATATTATACTGCAGGCGCATTTGCGGCAATTCGTAGACGAATGACGAACGACTTGGTAGTAGATGAATTAGATAAAAAAATATTGTACTATCTTTCTATAGGAACACGAACCAAAGATATTGCACCACTAATATCCTCCGCAACAACCACGGTTGAATCACGAAAACGTCAATTAAAATCACTTTTTGGCATAGAAAGCGGTAACGATATCACATTAATTGAAGAAGCAAGGAAAAAAGGGTTCATTTAATGGTAATTTTTGTAGTTTGATTCTTAACTTAACTATTTGATTTTCAGTATTTTATATATTTTTAATTCAGCGACAGAGGAAAACCTCCATTTTTATAAGGTTTTCCTATGGCGAGTAATGATGGTTAAATTTTAACTTTACTTTTCTTGTTAAGAATTTTAAAGTCACACTATGCCTCTAAACCAAGGTAATTCTAAAGATTACACGCTTGTCGGATTCGATAACAATATTCGAATTGAAGGTATTGACACCTTTGCAAAAAGTCTTGAAAAACACTTCTTTTCAAAGGTCACCGTTAGAAATTTATCTTTAGACTCAGAAAAAATAAAATTAGTCATTGAACTAACGTGTAATTTTGATTTTATGGAGGCTTTAACCCATTTAAAAAAAGAAATTTGGGGTAGTTTTCTTTCTGAAAAAAATTCTTTTTCCAGTCAACTTCAGCAATTAAAAAAGCTTAATGATATAGCTATTGAAGTAGAGGAATTTTCAATATTTCTAAACGACACTTCAATTATAATTAATAAAATATATAACCAAAGTATTTCAGAACAGTTAGAAGATATACTACATGAAATGCTAAGATCTTATCCACATTTTACCAAAGAAAAAATTGAAATTCCGTATGAAATCTATATCCCAGTATATGAAGATAATAGCTCAGAAATTCTCCATTTAAATGTTTCAAATTCAGAAGTAACACAAAATTTTAAGCAAAATTATTTTAGCTTTTGGGGTGTTTATTTTTACTCTGAAATAGATGCAATGGTTTACGATTTAAAGAACAAAACGCTCATCGATGGCACTTTACAAATGCTGACCAGATAATCGATCTAATTTCAAGCATAGCATAGATTAGGCATTAAATAATGTTCTGCCTTTCATCAGTTGATTCACCTTTTCTTTTACAGTCATTATTATATCTTTGTTTTCAGAGTTACTCAAAACTTCGTCAACGAAATCTACAAGGGTTGACATGTCAGATTCATCTAAACCTCTAGTAGTTATCGCAGCAGTACCAAAACGAATTCCAGAAGTAATAAAAGGAGATTTATCATCAAAAGGTACCATGTTTTTATTCGCAGTAATATCTGCTTTAACCAACACGTTTTCTGCTTCTTTGCCAGTAATATTCTTATTTCTTAGATCAATTAACATCATGTGATTATCAGTACCTCCAGAAATGATATGATAATCTTTTGCAACAAAAGCTGCAGCCATTGCAGCAGCATTTTTCTTTACTCGCAACATATAATGTAAAAAATCATCTGTTAATGCTTCACCAAAAGCTATTGCTTTAGCAGCTATTATATGCTCAAGTGGTCCGCCTTGATTTCCTGGAAAAACTGCAAGGTTTAATAAGGCAGACATTTTTCTTAAGCTACCATTTTTCAAAGTTATGCCAAAAGGGTTATCAAAATCTTTTCCCATTAAAATAAGTCCTCCTCTTGGGCCTCTTAACGTTTTATGTGTGGTGGTGGTAACAATATGGCAATGAGGCAACGGATCATTCAAAATACCTTTAGCTATTAAACCTGCTGGGTGCGAAATATCCGCTAATAGAAGAGCTCCTACACTATCCGCAATTTCTCTAAATCTTTCGAAATTCATATCACGCGAATACGCTGAAGCACCAGCAATAATCATCTTAGGCTTCTCGCGTGTAGCAATCTCTTGAATTTTATCATAATTTAACACTCCAGTCTCCTCTTCTACCCCATAAAATACCGGATTATATAATCTTCCAGAAAAGTTCACAGGAGATCCGTGAGTTAAATGTCCGCCATGAGATAAATCAAAGCCAAGTATCGTATCACCTGGTTGCAAACATGCATGATATACTGAAGCATTTGCCTGAGAACCCGAATGAGGCTGAACATTTGCATAAGCAGCACCAAACAATTCTTTTGCTCTGTCAATAGCTAATTGTTCAATTTCATCAACTATTTCACATCCACCGTAATATCTCTTACCGGGGTAACCTTCTGCATACTTGTTAGTCAGAACTGAACCAGCAGCTTCCATTACTTGAGGACTTGTAAAATTTTCAGAGGCTATTAGCTCAACGCCTTCGAGTTGACGGTTTTTTTCAGCATCAATAAGTTCAAAAATGGTCTGGTCACGTTGCATAGTATTGGTATATTAATTTTGATGTAAAAATACAAATTGCTTCTCAAAATTGAAGTAAAAATATCTATTTGAACGACTACTTATTAAATATAAATTAACAATTTATTTATAATAAGAACCATAAGTTAACAGCAAATAACCTTGAAACTATTTTTCAGTAATTACAATACCAACCAACTCTAAACCAAGTACTTATAAGATTTTGTACTATAATTTATGGTTTTACGTTATCAACTAAAGTGGTTTTGGCATAGCTGTTGAATACTAATCATACAAAACCATACATGAGCGGTTATGAAAAAAATTATACTATATTTCTCAATTTTTATTTTACTAGTTGCTTGTAATAGTATTAAAAAAACTCAAAAGGCAATCAATTCGGGCGAATATACCGCTGCTATCAACGATGCCTTAAAAAATTTAGCAGAAAACAAAACCAAAAAAGCACATCAACCTTACATTCTACTTTTAGAAGACGCTTTTAAAAAGAATACCGATCGTGAGCTAAATCATATCGCTTTTCTTGAAAAAGATAATAACGAAGCGAGTTATGAAATCATCTATAAAAATTACATAAATCTTCGCGACATTCAAGAAAAAATCAAACCTCTTTTGCCTTTAAGAATTCTTGAAGAGGAAAGAAATGCTGAATTTTTATTTGGAAATTATGATAACGAAATTATTGATTACAAAGAAGATTTGTCTGAATATTTGTATGATAACGCAGAAGCATTATTAACGAATGCAACTAGTAAAAAAGAATATAGAAAAGCGTACAATGATTTTGTTTATTTGAATCAAATAAATCCAAACTTCGAAAATACATCTAAAAAGATTCAGGAAGCTCACGAAAAAGGTATTGAGTACATCGAAGTAAAAGTGCTAAATAATAGTAATCAGATTATTCCTAAAACACTTTCTGATGAGCTTTTGGATTTTAACACCTATGGCCTTGATAATTTATGGACCAAGTATCACACAAATTCTTCGCCTGTAATAAAATATGACTATCTGTTACAGGTGTCGTTGAATGATATAGTAATTTCACCTGAGCAACTTCGAGAAAAAGAAATCATAAAAGAAAAGCAACTAAAAGACGGTTTTGAATACGCTTTTGATGATTCGGGAAATGTTGTAAAAGATAGTTTAGGAAACAAAATAAAAGTACCTAAATTCAAGACTATTCGTTGTAAATTAGAAAGATTTACTCAATTTAAAAGCGCTCAAGTAATTGGTGATGTCGTTTATTTTGATTTTCATTCAGATCAACAAATTAATGCCTACCCACTAGTAAGTGAATTTGTCTTTGAAAATGAATATGGAAAAATTAAAGGAGATAAAAGGGCATTAGATGATGAATTTTTTCCTTTGCTAGATCGAAATGCATTACCATTTCCAAGCAACGAACAAATGGTTTACGATGCTGGAGAAGACTTAAAAGCTAGGTTAAAAGATATTCTTTTACGACATCGATTTAACTAACTTCGATCCGTATCATTGCTTCAATTTTTATGGAGACAATTTTTTTATGCGTATTGTCGTAAATCAAGTTCAGCGATTGCACCATGTGATGCATTCGTGACCACAGCACCATTTTTTATAACCAATAACTGTGGCGATTGGTGAAGTACCTGAAATTTATATCCAGTTTCGTTAGAGACCTCTCTGTAAGCATGCAAATCGAGATAATACAAATCTATTTCATCCGCAGAAAAATCATAACTTTTATTAAACATATTTATGACCATACGACTTATTCCGCAAGTGGTTGAATGTTTAAAAATCACTTGCGTCTTTTGATGAGATTTTGTTTCAATTTCAGTAAGCTGATCTAGTGAGGTCAATGAAATCCAAGGAAGCGATTTATCCTCCTTTGATTCGCGATTATTTTTCTTTCCAAATAAACCATTAAATAGTGCCATATGATATTATAAGTTTAGTATCGAGCCTTAAGTCGCAGTTATAATCATCACATTACAACTGCCTAAATGTCTTGTTCTAGCTTTAATTTAAAGACATTATGTCTTGTTCAAAGCGTTGGTAAGGTTGTTGACTTTCTTATGGTAAAAGTACTAATACCCAATAATATTACAGATATGAACTTTAATAATTATACCATAAAATCACAAGAAGCCGTACAGCAGGCGCAACTAATTGCACAAAGTATTGGTCATCAACAAATAGAAAATGAACATATTTTCAAAGCTATATCAGAAGTAGATGAAAATGTACTTCCCTTTATCCTAAAAAAACTACATATCAATGTTGACATGCTTTTGCAAGTGCTTGATATAGAACTTGAAAATTTTCCAAAAGTTTCCGGTGGAGATTTAATGCTTTCAAGAGAAGCTAATAAAAGTTTAAACGAAGCAAGTATTATAGCAAAGAAAATGGGAGATGAATTTGTAGCTATCGAGCACCTCATCATCGCGATACTCAATTCAAAAAGTAAAATTGCCCAAATACTTAAAGATCAAGGAGCCACAGAAAAGGACCTAAAAACAGCTATTGAAGCGCTAAGAAAAGGTGGTAAAGTAACCTCCCAAAGTATGGAAGACACGTATAACTCATTAGATAAGTATGCAAAAAATCTTAATCAAATGGCTGATAGCGGCAAACTAGACCCTGTAATTGGCAGAGATGAAGAGATTAGACGAATACTTCAAATTTTGTCTCGAAGAACCAAGAATAATCCAATTCTTGTCGGTGAACCTGGAACAGGTAAAACTGCTATTGCTGAAGGTTTGGCACATCGAATTGTTCAAGGCGATGTACCTGAAAATTTAAAAGACAAAATTATTTATTCTTTGGATATGGGAGCGCTAATTGCTGGTGCGAAATATAAAGGTGAATTTGAAGAGCGATTAAAAGCTGTTATCAAAGAAGTTACCACCTCTGATGGAGATATTGTTCTTTTTATTGATGAAATACATACGCTAGTTGGCGCTGGAGGAGGCCAAGGTGCGATGGATGCAGCAAATATTTTAAAACCTGCGTTAGCTAGGGGCGAACTTCGAGCTATTGGAGCAACTACCTTAGATGAATATCAAAAATATTTTGAAAAAGACAAAGCTCTTGAACGAAGATTTCAAAAGGTTATAGTTAATGAACCTGATACTGAAAGTGCAATTTCTATACTAAGAGGCATCAAAGAAAAATACGAAGCGCATCATAAAGTACGAATCAAAGATGAAGCTGTAATAGCTGCTGTTGAACTTTCACAACGTTATATTACAAATCGGTTTTTACCCGATAAAGCTATCGATCTTATTGATGAAGCAGCTTCTAAATTGCGGATGGAAATTAATTCAAAACCCGAAGAACTTGATGTTCTTGATCGTAAAATCATGCAACTAGAAATTGAAATCGAAGCTATTAAAAGAGAAAATGATCAAGCAAAATTAAAGTCGTTGAATGTTGATCTCGCAAACTTTAAAGAAGAAAGAAATGAAATTTTCGCAAAATGGGAAAGTGAAAAAATCATTGTAGACAATATACAGAAGGCAAAACAAGATATTGAGCATTATAAACAGGAAGCTGAAAGAGCAGAGCGAAATGGGGACTATGGTAAAGTTGCAGAACTTCGTTATGGAAAAATCAAAAATACCCAAGGAACTTTAGAGGAGCTTCAAATGGAATTACAAAAACAACAAATAGCAGGCACTTTAATAAAAGAGGAAGTTACCAATGAAGACATAGCAGAAGTAGTAGCCAAGTGGACAGGCATACCGGTTACAAAAATGTTACAAAGTGAGCGCGAAAAATTATTAAAACTTGAAGAAGTTTTGCATAAAAGAGTAGTTGGTCAAGAAGAGGGTATACAAGCTGTTTCAGATGCTATTCGAAGAAGTCGTGCAGGTCTACAAGATTCAAATCGACCTATCGGTTCTTTCCTTTTTCTAGGTACCACAGGGGTAGGTAAAACCGAGCTAGCCAAAACCTTAGCCGCCTACCTGTTTGATGATGAAAATGCTATTACGCGTATCGATATGAGTGAGTACCAAGAAAGTCATTCCGTTAGTAGGTTGGTTGGAGCACCTCCTGGCTACATCGGTTATGATGAAGGTGGGCAACTAACCGAAGCGGTTCGAAGACGCCCCTACTCTGTTGTGCTTTTAGACGAAATCGAAAAAGCGCACCCAGATACTTTTAATGTTTTATTACAAGTTTTAGACGAAGGCAGATTAACAGATAATAAAGGTCGGGTTGCAGATTTCAAAAATGCAATCATAATCATGACAAGCAATATGGGCAGTCATATTATTAAAGACAAATTTGAAAGCATTAGTGATTTAAATAGCGCAACAGAGCAAGCTCGTGTTGAAGTTTTAGAATTATTAAAAAGAAGCATTCGACCCGAGTTTTTGAATAGAATTGATGACATTATAATGTTTACACCATTAAGTAAAAATGATATAACTAAAATTGTTAGATTACAAATAAGCCAACTCAAAAAAGTCATTGCAAAACAGCACATTACAATTGATGCTACCGAAGAAGCTATTTCGCATCTAGCGAAAAAAGGTTATGATCCACAATATGGTGCAAGACCAATCAAAAGAGTAATTCAAAAAGAAGTATTAAACAATTTATCAAAAGAGTTACTTAGTGGTTCCATTAAAGCAGATAGCATCGTTTTAATAGATTCTTTCAACGATGAATTAGTTTTTAGAAACCAAAAAGAATTAGTGAAATAAAATAGTGATAGCATTTAATAGCTTCCTCCTTATGTTTAAAACAAAGGGGATGCTTTTTTTGAAATTTAAATACCATACAGTATATAGTTTTTTTATCTTCGTGTAAACTCACAAGTCAGATATGTCCACGAAGGCAGAAAGAACTACCGCTTTTATTATTGAAACTGTTGCTCCTGTTTTTAATAAACACGGTTACATTGGCACAAGTATGAGTGACCTTACGGAAGCTACTGGGCTAACAAAAGGAGCGATATATGGTAACTTTGAAAACAAAGAAGCGCTAGCTTTATCTGCTTTTCAATTTAATAGCAACCGTCTTTTAGACAAAATAGATGAGGTATTAGCAATCAAAGGTAACGCCCTACAAAAACTTTTTGCTTTTACAACTTTCTATCGCAACTATGATATTTTTACTCTTGAAATGGGAGGATGCCCTATTCTTAACGTTGGTATCGATTCAAAACATAATAATCATTTACTTAGTGCTGCCAATAAAGAAGTTATTAAGACCATGGAGGGTAAAATTGCCTTAGTTCTCGAAGGGGGAGTAAATAAAAGCGAATTAAGGCTACCTGTTCCCCCATTGCAATTTGCTAAACAATTGTTTACAATGATTCAAGGTGCTGTTGCGATGTCTACAATGACCCATGATCGTAAGTATCTTATGAATACGGTCGCTTATATTGAACATCTTATCAATCAAGAAATTAAGAAATAAGGCTTAGCATTAAAATTTCCTAAAAGTTTAAAGCAAAAACCTTTATCCTTACTAATTTGTAACTTGCCAAAAGAATATGTTTAATGCAGTTTAACTACATTCTAGTTATCTTCCGACTACCCTAAATATCCACGTTTTACCGTTATACTTTCCTCCAAAGTTACCATCACGAGCTCTTCTTGCTTCATCAATTGTATCGTATCTTTCTAAATAAGCATAATTGTAATTATTCTTACTTCTGAAAAATGATTTTGGCTGAACGCCTTTCCTTCCTAAATCATTCATAAAGGCATCAAAATACTTTTTCGTACCAAATACATTAGCGATTAAATAGAATCCTGGTTCTAAACCATCTTCATTTGTAACCTCTTCATACTTTTCTCCGGCTTGAACAGTTACCTTTTCAGGTATTTCATTTTCTTTGGAAGCTTCTTCGGCAGCTTTTTGAACCGCAGCCACCTCTTCTGCTTTTTGAAGTTTAAGAATCGAATCTTGTTTTTTCTTTGCTGCCAACTTTTTCTCTTCAGCTAATGCCGCTGCCTGAGCTAAAGCTGCCTGTTTGCGAGCAGCAGCAATCGAATCAAGTTTTCGTTGTTGGTCAATTCTTTCGGCTTCCGCTAATTCTTGAGCGTCTTTTGCTTTATTAAGATCAGACAAACGTTTTTCTTCTTTTGCTTTTTCGGCTTTAGCTAAATCAGCTACCTTTTGCGCGTCCTTGAATTCCTTATCAGCAATCCTAGTTCTTTCTTTTTCTAATTTTTCTTGTAATGCCAATGCTTCTTTTTCCTGCTTTTCTATCGCTTTTTGTTCGTTAGCTAACCTTCTCAATTCTTTTTTATCTAAAGTTTTAGAGGGATTTTCTACTTCCTTTGTAACTTCCTCTAGCTCTTTTGTTTTTTCTTCTGATGCTACAATGCCATTCGCAGCATCTTCAGCTCTTTTTAATTCTTCTCGCATTTGATCAATACTCAGTTCTTCCTTCATTAAAACAACGTCTTGATCTAATTCATTAATGCCACTAACTACAATGTCTCGTCTCATTTTTGGCTTACCCAAAAAGTATGAAGCAACGATTTCAAAAGAAGGATCTTTAGAATTTAATGATCCACTCGTACCAAACTCAACCAAAGCACCTAAGGAAAATCGATTAAATACGGTACCTCCGGCTCCAACTGAAATTCCATAAAAATTATTATACCCCATCTGAGTCCAATATTTTTGTGCACTTAACAGAACATTCATACCTATTTGATTTTGCTGTTCAGGTATCGTTCTTAAATATATTGAAGGTCTTATATAAGCGGTAGAGTCTGAAGCCATTACTGGAAAATCATAAGAGGCCATACCCATAAAAATTTTATCAGAGGTTGCTGTGTTCGCCGCTTTGTCGGTAAAATTATAATCAAACAAATTTTCTGAAGCCAAACTCATTGAGAAATTCTCAACACTTAAATTGAAACCAGGAGCTACTTGCAAAATAAAATCATCGGTTGGTGCGTTTTGAGGTATCCCAGGAATGGGGTTAACCGGAAAACGCGTATCTGCAATTTGTTGCTGAAACCCAAATACATTAGCGCCGAAAGAAATTTTTATCAGTCGATTAAATTGAATTTCATACGCATAATTAAGTGCTGCACCAGTATTAAAGTAAATACCCGTATTGTGTTGAAAGAACCCAGCACCCGCTGCAGAATTATCATTTAGGCTTCTAGTATAGTTTAAAAATAATGTAGTGGGATCTGCATCCACATTTTGCCATTGCCATCTTGTCCAAAATGAAAGAGATTGAGGGTTATTGCGATCTAAAGAAAAGGTCGGATTAAAAAGACTTGCATTGTACTGCGTTAAAGCATGTTGCCGCAAATCAGCAGGTAGCGAAACGTTTTGCGAATGACCCACAAAAAAAGTCATGCATATAGCAAGTATTATAGTAGGTTTGATCATATGCAAAAAAACAAAAAACAGTTAGTTTAACATACTATTTTCAACTAAATTTAGTTAGAATAGAAGAAAAGTTTTCAACAATTTGCTCAACCAGTTATGTCACAACTAAAAATAGTCCTGATTTCATTTATATTACTTGGGTTTCTTGGGTGCAAAGAAAAACCTGAAGAAGCAAGCTTTACAGCTATCTCTGATGGTATTTCTACCTTTTATTTTATTAGACATGCTGAAAAAGACCGCAGCGATTCTGAAAATTCTGATCCAGAACTTACGCAAGCTGGTTTAGGCAGAGCTATGCATTGGGCCGAAATTCTAAAAGATGTTCCGCTAAATACCGTTTATAGTACCGATTATCGTCGAACTTCAATGACAGCTTCGCCAATTGCTATAAAACAAGATATAGATGTTGAGTATTACGATCCACGTATAATAGATATTGAAGCGTTTAAACGTACCAATCAAAACAAAACAGTTCTTGTTGTTGGTCACAGCAATACAACACCCGAAATGGTGAACCTTATGTTAGGTGAAGAAAAGTATCTACCCATGGATGATACTGATAACGGAAGTCTTTTTGTAGTTCAATCTGTTAATGGCACTTTATCTTCTCAGCGATTTCATTTTAGTTGTAACTGCCCTTCTCGAGAATAGTAATTTTCTTTAGTTCAATCTTAGATAATAACTGCAATTGATCCTTTATGAACAAACTATCAATTTGCATAAGGCTTGCATTCGAATTTTTAGGTTTTGAATTATAATAATCTACAAATCGAATATCACCAATATAGCGTTCATTATAAGCTTCTCTAAATCGCATACCACCACCATCAACATGAAAGTCATACGCAAGGTAATCTGCCTTTAAAGTCTCTTGATTAAACCAATAGAGATACGTATCATCAAAGTCATCGCCACCCCCTTCTTTATCAAAGGTTACTTTTATTTTGTAATAAGCCTTCCCATTAATTTCAATTTCTCCTAAAAATTCTTTACGTACCGCAGGATCATTAAGTCCGTAGGGTAGTTTCGAAAAATAATGCACCGAATTGACTGAATTGCTATACTTACGAGAAATAGAATCTGGTAACATAATCAAGCTATCGTTTTCAAAACGTTGGAATTTTTCACCCGTTAAAATATCAAATAATTGAATCGAATCGTTATGTGTTAAACGTTTCAATACTTTTTGATTTCCATCCATTTTTGATATATATGTTTTACCACGAAATTCAAAAGATATGGTGGATGATTCATGAAGTTTGCCACCACTTATTTCAATACTTTGATCAACTATCTCTTGAGTAGATATTTTTTTTTCCGTTTGGTAACATGATACTGCAACACAAATTATTAAAACGCTTAAAAATTTATTCATGTTTTCGTTTGGTTATCTGGTCGTAAAAATGCAATATTATTTACAATAAGGTATCTCAAATCATCTTAAAAAGTAATATAAACCCGATTTTGTTTCTATTTTTGCGTATGCTGCAGAAAAAAATAAATATTAAAAATAAGAAGGCTCGCTTTGAGTATGAAATACTTGATAAGTTTACGGCTGGTATAGTTTTGGGCGGCACCGAGATAAAGTCTATCCGTGAAAGCAAAGCCTCTATTTCTGAAAGCTTCTGCGAATTTAATGATCGTGGTGAACTGTTTATAATTAACATGCAAATTGACGAATACTCACATGCTTCACACTATAATCACAAACCAAAAGCAGAACGTAAACTACTTTTGAATAAACAAGAGTTAAAAAAACTACTTAAAGAAGTAAATACTTCGGGACTTACAATTATCCCGCTAAATTTGTTTCTGAATGATCGTGGTTTGGCAAAACTAAACATCGCGCTAGCGAAGGGTAAAAAACTCTATGACAAACGCGAGACGATGAAAGACCGTGATAATAAGCGTGATTTAGACCGAATCAAGAAAGCGTTTAACAACTAAACCTTTTTTTTACAACACAGATTTTGTTGAAAAAGAGTTGTAAAATTAATATTCACTTTTAGTTCTTATTTTCTAATAGTGGCACAAAACGAAAAGACCCATATTCAGTTTTCTCAAACTCTGTTGAAGATTTTCGAATGAAAAGTGTCATAATTTGCTCATCAATTCCGACGGGAATCACCAATCGGCCACCAATCTTTAATTGAGACATTAATGCCTTTGGAACCTCTGGCGCACCTGCGGTTACTATAATTGCGTCAAAAGGAGCTTCTTTTGGTAAACCTTTGTAACCATCACCAAAAATTACTTTTTTGGGTCGATATCCCATTTTCTTAAAAAAAATATTGGTCTTTTTAAATAGTTCGCCTTGTCTTTCTATCGTATACACATCGGCTTTAAGTTGCAAAAGCACCGCAGTTTGATATCCACTACCTGTACCAATTTCTAAAACCTTATTTCTTAATTTTAAAGCTAAAAGTTCGGTCTGAAAGGCAACCGTATATGGTTGAGAAATAGTTTGCTCAGCACCAATCGGAAAAGCTTTGTCTTGATAGGCATGCCCTTCAAAACTACTGTCAATAAATAAATGTCGAGGTATAGTTCGAATCGCACTCAAGACTTTTTTGCTTGTTATACCTTTTTCAATGAGTATTTCAGCAAGTTTGTTTCGCATTCCGCGATGTTTTAGCGTATCGTTCAAGATTATAGTTTTAGTCATACGAAGTTAGAACCTTCCCAATCAAATTACAAAACTTTAGACCTTCAGTTTACGTTCATATAAAGCCAAGATAGAATTTGGACATCAAGGAGAAATATAAATTCCTAAACTTTTAAACATCTAATCTGATTAACTTCTAAACTATGTTTATTTTTGATAAAAATGACAAGTATGCTCAAAGTCGGTGTTTTAGGCGCAGGACATTTAGGAAAAATTCACCTACGCTTACTCCATGAATCTAGTAGATATGAATTGATTGGTTTTTATGATCCAGACGCTATTAATTCTAAGAAAGTTGAAGATGAATTTGGCTATACCCATTTCGAAAATATCAATGCACTTATAGACGCCGTTGATGTTGTAGATATAGTTACCCCTACCCTTTCACATTTTGACTGCGCAAAAAAAGCGATTGAAAAAGGCAAGCACATTTTTGTTGAAAAGCCTATAACGAATACTCTTGCTGAAGCAGAGGAATTACTTTCTCTTGAAAAAAAGTTCAATATCAAGGGACAAGTTGGACATGTTGAACGTTTCAACCCGGCTTTTACCGCTGTAAATAATCAGATTCAAAACCCCATGTTTATTGAAACCCATCGATTGGCCGAATTTAACCCCAGAGGTACAGATGTGCCTGTCGTTTTAGATTTGATGATACATGACATTGATGCCATTCTAAGTGTTGTGAATTCAGAAGTGAAAGATATTCATGCAAGTGGAGTTTCGGTAATAAGTAGTTCTCCGGATATTGCAAATGCCAGAATCGAGTTCGAAAGTGGTTGTGTAGCCAATCTGACAGCTAGTAGAATATCACTAAAAAACATGCGAAAATCCCGTTTTTTTCAGAAGGATGCTTATATATCCGTTGATTTTTTAGAGAAGAAGGTTGAAGTTGTAAAAATGAAAGATGCACCTGAAAAACCAGGTGATTTTGATATGATTTTACAAAATGCTGAGGGGCTTAAAAAACAAATCTATTTTGAAAACCCAGAAGTGGCGACGAACAATGCTATTTCTGATGAACTAGAAACTTTTGCCGATGCAATTAAAAACGACACCGTTCCTATTGTTAGTTTGAGACAAGGTACTCAGGCTTTGAAAGTTGCTTTGCAAATTATTGATTGCTTTTAAGAGGGAGAAAATAATAAAAGAGTTAAAAAAGGATTTTCGACCCTTTGATAATAAAATTTAAATAACTATTAATGAAAAAAATAGCGGTTATTGGTGCAGGGACAATGGGAAATGGTATAGCCCACGTATTCGCACAAAACGGATATCAAGTCAACCTCATTGACATTTCAGAAGAATCATTACATAAAGGTTTGGCAACAATAGCTAAAAATTTAGATCGCATGGTTGCGAAAGAAAAGATTTCTGAAAGTGACAAAACTGAAACGTTACAACTTATTACTACATGTACTAGTATAGCAGAAGGTGTAACTAATGTCAGTCTTGTTATTGAAGCAGCGACCGAAAACAGCAAGCTCAAACTAAATATTTTCAAGGAATTAGATACAACGTGCTCCCCTGATACCATCTTAGCTACGAACACCTCGTCTATTTCCATTACTCAGATTGCAGCGGCTACAAAAAGACCCGAGAAAGTCATAGGTATGCACTTTATGAACCCGGTGCCGATGATGCAATTGGTTGAAATCATAAGAGGTTACAGCACTTCCGATGAAACAACCAAAACCATTATGGATCTTTCTTTAAAATTAGGAAAGACCCCAACAGAAGTCAACGATTACCCTGGTTTTGTTGCAAATCGCATATTGATGCCCATGATTAATGAAGCCATTGAAACCTTATATAATGGCGTCGCAGGAGTTCAAGAAATAGATACGATAATGAAACTTGGTATGGCGCACCCGATGGGACCGCTTCAACTAGCCGATTTTATAGGTTTAGATGTTTGTTTATCTATACTCAATGTCATGTACGATGGATTCAAAAATCCGAAGTATGCACCTTGTCCACTTTTAGTTAATATGGTTACCGCAGGAAAATTGGGTGTGAAATCAAGCGAAGGTTTTTATGATTATTCTGAAAATCGAAAAGCAGAAATCGTTGCAAAACAATTCAGCTAGATGGCAGTAATAAAACCTTTCAAAGCAATCCGCCCTGCAAAAGACAAAGTTGGTTTTGTAGCATCAAGGTCGTATCAAGAATATTCACGAAGAGAATTAAATGCCGTTCTTGACTATAACCCTTTCTCATTTCTGCATATCATCAACCCTGGTTATAAATATGCCAAAAACGTAAAAGGTAAAGAACGTTTTAAATTAGTACACAGTCGTTATTTAGAGTTTTTAGAGGATCATATATTGCTAAAGGATGAAAAAGAGGCCTTGTATTTATATCAAATGCAAAAAGGAAAAAGCACGTTTACGGGTCTTTTCTGTGGTGCTAGTGTAGCAGATTATAGAGAAAACCGGATTAAGAAGCATGAAAACACTATACAGCGTAGAGAAGAACTTTTTGCAAATTATCTTGAAATGGTAAGTTTCAACGCAGAGCCCGTTTTGATGACCTACGAAGACAACGCTTCCGTCTCAGCCATACTTCAAAATGAAATGCTTGAAGCACCAGAGTATTTGTTTACTACAAGAGATAAAATCAAACATCGGCTTTGGGTGATATCAAAAAACAAAACAATTAAGGCTTTACAAAACGCATTTAAAGAAATTGATGCGTTATACATTGCCGACGGACATCACCGCAGCGCTTCATCAAACCTTCTCGCAAAAAATGCGGCAAATAACAATGAAGCTCATACAGGGAAAGAACCTTATAATTATTTTATGAGTTATCTGATACCTGAGTCAGAAATACGCATCTATGAGTTTAATCGCATGATTAAAGATTTAAACGGACTTGACAAAGAACAGTTTCTTATTCATCTTGATGAATTTTATCGCATAGAAAATCTAGGAGCAATTCTTTACAAACCCTCAAAGAAACATCATTTTAGTATGTATCTTGATGGCGAATTCTACTCTCTTTATCTTAGAAAAAAAGTGTACACATTTACCGATGCTTTAAGTAAGCTAGACACTCAGATTTTATACAAGACGATACTTGAGCCCATTTTAGGAATCAAAGATCTACGTAAAGACAAACGTATACAGTATGGCTACGGTAAACATAATGTGATTCAGATGAAAGACGATATTGATAAAGGTAAGTTTGCAGTTGGCTTTAGTTTAGTGCCTATAACGGTTACTGAGATAAAAGCTATTGCCAACGCTGGCTTAGTTATGCCACCAAAAAGCACCTATATAGAGCCTAAACTTAGAAGTGGTTTGGCGATTTATGAATTATAAAAAATCGAGAATTAGAATCTTAGTATATGTCGATTGAACAAAATTTAAAAGAAATAAAAAAAAACCTTCTTGAAGGTGTTACTTTGGTGGCAGTTTCTAAGACTAAACCTGTTGCAGATCTACAAGAAGCCTATGATTGCGGGCAACGAATTTTTGGCGAAAACAAGGTTCAGGAAATGGTTCAGAAATGGGAAGCGCTTCCAAAAGACATTCAATGGCATATGATTGGACATGTACAGCGAAACAAAGTAAAATATATGGCCGAATTTGTATCACTTATTCACGGGGTTGATAGCTTTCGCCTTTTGAAAGAGATAAACAAACAAGCAAAAAAGTACAATCGAATAATAAAATGCTTGCTTCAAATACATATTGCAGAAGAAGACACAAAATTTGGTTTAAATGAAAATGAGTTGAATGAAATCTTAAGCTCCAAAGAATTCGCATCCATGGAAAACATAAATATCGTTGGACTCATGGGAATGGCAACCTTCACCCAAAATGAAGTTCAAGTTCGTAGAGAGTTCAAACGATTAAAATCGACCTATGATGAACTTCAAGAAAACCTAGCTGACATGAATGTATTATCGATGGGCATGAGTGGTGATTATATGATGGCAATTGAAGAAGGAAGTAACATGGTGCGCATTGGAAGTAGTATCTTTGGAGCTAGAAATACGTATTAAATCTACATGTACACCATTTTAGATATTGAAACGACTGGAGGTAAATACAACGAAGAAGGTATTACCGAAATTGCTATTCATAAATTTGATGGTCATAAGGTTGTAGATAAGTTCATTTCTTTGGTAAACCCTGAAAAGGAAATTCAGCCTTTTGTAGTTAAACTAACAGGTATCAACAACAAAATGTTACGTACTGCGCCAAAATTTCATGAAGTAGCGAAGCGCATCGTAGAAATTACGAAGGACACAGTTCTTATTGCTCACAATGCTCAGTTTGATTACAGAATTTTGCGTACTGAATTCAGAAGATTAGGGTTTAACTTCGAACGAAAAACCTTATGCACCGTTGAGCTTTCACAAAAATTGTTGCCAGAAGCTGAATCGTATAGTTTAGGCAAGTTAGTCAGGTCTTTAGGCATAGCTGTAAGTGACAGACATAGAGCAAATGGTGATGCTCTTGCAACCCTTAAATTATTCAAATTATTACTATCTAAAGATTTAGAAAAGTCTATTATTAAAACTGTTGTCAAAGCCGAAACCTTAGGCGAACTTTCACCAAGACAGTTAGACATTATTGACGTGCTACCATCTGAAATGGGGGTCTATTATATGCATAATAAAGATGGAGATATTATCTTTCTTGGAAAAAGTAGTAATATCAAAAAGAAAGTTAACCAGCACTTTACCAAAAGTGGTGAACGAGCTAGAAAATTACAAAAGCAAACCAAAAAAGTAACTTTTGAAAAAACGGGAAATGAACTTTATGCCCTTCTGAAAGAAAACGAAGAATTACGACGTAATCGCCCAAAATTCAATCCAAGGCCTAGATCAAAAATCTTTTCACACGGTCTTTATCAAAAGGTTTCTGAAAATGGATATATTAAATTTTATACTGCTGCGATTAATGCAATGGGTAGTACTAATTTAGTAGCCACTTTTAATAGCAATCATGCAGCCAAAAACTTTTTATATCAAATAACTACTGAATTTGATTTATGTGATAAAGTTAACGGACTTTCACAAGCTAAAACAAATTGTTCGAAATACGATGGAGGCCAATGCAACGGGGCATGTATTGAAAAAGAATCTACTAACCCGTATAATGAACGAGCTCAGCTTATTTTAGAAAAATACTCCATATCAAACTACAATTGTATCCTAGTGGAAAAAGGCAGGGAAATTGGCGAATATGCTGCCATTTTAATTCAAAATGGCCAATTCAAAGGCATGGGATTTTATGATTTGAATCATCAAATAAATAATATTCATATCTTAGAATCACTAATTACTCCAATGAAAGGAGATACGAATACCAGACACATCATTGAAACGTATCTTAGAAAGCATAAGAATATAAAAATTGTTGACCTAAAAACCTAAAGCTTGAAAAGCGAAAAACCAAATAAAGCTTGGAAAAATAAGCTTCATGAAATCATTTATGAGGCAGACACTCCCTTAGGAAAATGGTTTGATCTTACCCTAATTTTACTGATTGTTTTAAGTGTAATCTTAATTATGCTTGAAAGTGTTAAAGAGTTTGATGAAAAATATCACCGCATTTTACTTTCTTTAGAATGGGTGATAACTATTTTTTTTACTTTAGAGTATATTGCCCGAATAATTTCTATTAAAAAGCCTTTCAAATATATTTTTAGCTTTTATGGTGTTATTGATTTCATCTCAACAATTCCACTTTACCTGTCTTATCTTTTTGCAGGATCTCAAGTTTTGTTAGCCGTTCGAGTGTTTAGAATGTTGCGAATTTTTAGAATATTAAAGTTAGTTAAGTTTATTGGAGAAGCTTCACAACTCTCGAAAGCATTAAAAGCAAGTAGGGCGAAAATAGCCGTATTTATCTATGTTGTATTGATACTTTCAGTCATTATGGGCACCATAATGTACCTTATAGAAAGTGATGAGGCTGGCTTTACAAGTATTCCAAGAAGTATCTATTGGACTATTGTAACCCTTACAACAGTTGGCTATGGAGATATCGCCCCTGAAACAGCAACAGGGCAGTTCATTGCCACCATAATTATGATTCTAGGGTATGGCATAATTGCTGTTCCCACAGGAATTGTAACGGTCGAGTATTCGAAGCATGGTGAGCCGAGCGTTATCGATGACGCCGTAGTTCACATCAATACACAGGCATGTAAAAGTTGTTCAAAGGAAAGCCATCGCGATGATGCCACTCATTGTTATAACTGCGGAAGTAGTCTGAAATGAAAAAAACACTTATTTCAGTAGTTGGTCCTACAGCAATAGGAAAAACTAGACTTGCAATCAGCTTAGCCCAACATTTTAATACTGAAATAATATCTGCTGATTCTCGTCAATTTTTCAAAGAAATGCAAATTGGTACTGCTGTTCCTTCCCAAAATGAACTAGAAGCAGCGAAGCACAATTTTATTCGGCACAAAAGTGTAAAAGACCTATACTCTGTTGGCGATTTTGAGAAAGATGCCCTAGAACGATTAGAAAAAATTTATAAAAAAAAGAATGTTGCTATTTTAGTCGGTGGAAGCGGACTTTATGTTGATTCAGTAACCAAAGGATTGGATAAATTTCCAGAAATAGAAGCTTCTATTCGAATTGAATTAAACAAAAATCTAAAAGAAAACGGATTAAAATTGCTACAAGAGCAACTCAAGAATCTAGACCCTGCATATTATTCAAAAGTAGATTTAAATAATCCTCATCGGGTAATTCGTGCTTTAGAAGTTTGTATTGGTTCTGGTCAACCCTACTCCTCATTTGTCAACCATGAGAAACCAAATAGGCCATTCAATGTTATTACCATAGGCATAACTGCTGACCGCGATAAAATTTATAATCGTATTGAAGCAAGAGTTGATCTGATGATAAACAATGGCTTGTTAGATGAAGTAAAGTCTGTTTGCACTTACAAAGATCTGAATGCCCTTAAAACAGTAGGTTACAAAGAACTTTTCAAATATCTAGAAGGTGAATGGGATTTAGATTTTGCTATTTCAGAAATTAAAAAAAATACGCGAAGATTTGCAAAACGACAACTAACATGGTTCAGAAAAAATAAGAACACCTTATGGGTTAGTTACGACTATATTTTTTCAGAAATCGCACAACAAATAGAAGATAAAATAAAAAAATATGCCTGATTTAAAAGCTCTGATTTACATCGTTATGGGAGTTTCTGGTAGTGGCAAAAGTACTGTTGGAAAATTATTAGCCGATGAATTGAAAATTCCGTTTTTTGATGGAGATGATTTTCACCCAGAAACCAATGTGAAGAAAATGGCTTTAGGAAATCCTTTAAACGATGACGATAGAGCAGATTGGTTAAAGCAATTAAACGCGCTTGCACTAGCAAACCAAACTTTTGGAGCCGTTATAGCTTGTTCTGCTTTGAAAGTATCTTATCGATTGATTTTAAAGCAGAATCTTATTGATCAAATGGAATTCGTTTATTTAAATGGAACTTTTGACGAAATTTCGGAAAGGTTAAGGGGGCGAAAAAATCATTTTATGCCAACAGGTTTACTAAAATCACAGTTTGACACTCTTGAAGTTCCAACGAATGCAATATCAGTTTCTATTTGCAAAACACCTTCAGAAATACTAACAAGTATTCTTCAAACCCAAAAACAAAAAAAGCCTTGACAAATTTGTCAAGGCTTTTTTTAATTGGTCAAACCAAGCCTATTCAGTTTTTACAACTAGTCTAAATCCTTCACCGTGAATATTCAAGATTTCAACGGTATCATCGACTTTTAGATATTTACGCAACTTTGCAATATAAACATCCATACTACGCGATGTAAAGTAATTATCATCACGCCATATTTTTGTAAGTGCAAGTTCACGAGGCATTAAATCATTTTCATGCAGTGCTAACAGGCGCAATAATTCATTTTCTTTAGGAGAAAGCTTAATTGCGTCAGTTTCTTTGTACTTCAAAAATCGCAGTTTGGAATTCAAGTGAAAACCACCTATTTCGAATTCAAATTTTCTGCTGTCGGCTAGTGTGTTAGCTGATTTCCTTAAAAGAATTGCCTTTAATTTCATCAATAAAACCTCTGAATCAAAAGGTTTATTCAAATAATCATCTGCACCGGCCTTATAACCTTTAAGTACATCTTCTTTCATTGTTTTGGCCGTAAGAAAAACTATGGGAACATTTTCGTTCTTCTCTCGTATTTCCTTAGCCAAAGTAAAACCGTCTTTATACGGCATCATAACATCTAAAATACAAATGTCATAATTGTCTCTTTTGAACTTTTCAAAGCCCTCCATCCCGTTTTTTGCTAAAGTCACCTCAAAATCGTTCATCGACAAATAGTCCTTTAAAACTATTCCGAAGTTTGGATCGTCTTCCACTAAAAGAATCTTCTTGTTAATCGTTTCCATAAATTTTAAATTAAAGGTAGTTTTATATAGAAAGTGCTTCCTTTTCCTTTTTCACTCTCCGCATAGACCTCACCTTGATGATCATCTACTATTTTTTTTACATAGGCTAGTCCTAAACCATGCCCTTTCACATTATGTATATTTCCTGTGTGCTCTCTATAGAACTTTTCAAAAACTTTCTTCAACACCATTTTGCTCATTCCTGCTCCTTGGTCTTGAATTTTGACAATTATACTATTTTTAACTACTTCTGTTGACAAATCTATTTTGGGCGGATCTATTGAATATTTTATTGCGTTATCTAGTATGTTTACAATGACATTTGTAAAATGCATTTCATTTGCTAAAACATCGGTTCTTTCTGCTTTCAAATGTGTTTCTATATAACCACCTCGGTCAGCAACAATAAGTTCAATATGCGTAATTGCATCTTCTATTATGTCGTGTACATCAACTCTATCCTTACGAATATCGAGTTGATTCTTTTCTAATTTTGAAATTCGCAATACGTTTTCAACTTGTGCATGCATTCGTTTATTCTCATCACGAATCATCTGCAAATACCGCAATACTTTTTCCTTATCACCAATTATCTTTGGATTTTTGATTGCCTCAACGGCTAAATTGATGGTTGCAATTGGGGTTTTAAACTCATGCGTCATGTTGTTAATGAAATCAGTTTTGATTTCAGAAATCTGCTTTTGACGAATCAATTGATAAATGGCACCTGAGTAAGACGCAATAATTACGAGGGTGAACAATAACGATAAAATAGCTAAACCTAATATTGAATCGATTAAAAATTGCTTTTTCTTGGGGAATGAAAGAAAAAGTGAAAAACTAGTTTTTCCTTCGCTATCAGAAAATATTGGAGCCTGGTAAAGTCCAGATTTTTTAAACTTAAACCCCTTTGATTTTACTTTGGTAGGTAAATCATTACTGTAAATACCGTATTCATAGTTGATATCAATTTTACGATTCTCAAGTTCTTTGTTCAACCGAAGCTCAATCTCTTGCTTTGAAACTCGCAAATGAATTGGTGTTTGCTTTGCTGCCTCACTATAAACATCTTCATAGGCAGCTTTTTGAACTGAGTTTAAGCCTCCTATTTTCTCTATTACTTCAAGAGGAGTCAAGGAATATTGTTTACCATCAAGACCAAATTCTTCCTTAAAAACGCTAGTACGCCGCCTGCTAGTATAATTTTTAATTGTAGTAGTATCATTACTACTTTTGTCAAAGAACGTACTGTAGGGGATATTATAATCTTCTTCTAAAATGCCGTGCTCGTACAACCGAAGCTCATTAGAATCGAAATCTCTATAGCTAAGCGTGATATTTGTTACGTTAGCTCCAACCAACTCACCAACACTATCTTTTTGACTGAGGTATCGATCTGAATAATCTTTCCGTTCCCTTGCTTCTATCTTATCAGTAACCTTATTTAACACCTCTGTTACCGCGTTGGAAAATTGTTCTTCTTTGTCTTCAACAGACTTTTTAATCCAATAAAATTGAACGAAGATTATTCCAATAAGTGAGAGGCTCATTAAGATTACCAAAAGAACAAACAACCTCTTATTCATCTTTCAGCTAAATTAAAGATTATGCAACTAGCAAATTGTACGTTTAACCAAACCTTAACAAAAATGTTAAAAAAACTCATTACGCTAGCTATTTTCAAGGAGGGCGATATTCACCTTTGCAACTTTCCTTTTAGTTTTCGACAATTCTAGATTATGAATTACATAATCTGAAAATTGCTCTTTTTTTTCATCTAACCATTGATTTCTCATTCGTGCTAAAATCTCCTTTTCTAAAATACCGCTTCTTTTCATAACACGTTGAATTCTTTCGGTTTCAGGGGCAGTTACTAAGATTATTTTATCATAAAAATCTTGGTTCGAATTCTCGAATATAAGCGCAGTTTCTTGAATAACATAAGATGACTTTTGTCTTTTTACCCATCTTAAAAAATCCTTTCGAACGGCTGGGTGAACTATAGCATTGAGCTTTTCAAGCTCCATTTTATTATTAAAAATACGTTTAGAAACATAGGTTTTGTTTAACTTTTTGCCTTCGTATGCTTTTTCACCTAACAACTCAACTATTGCTTTTTTTACCTTTTTTGAAGACTTCATAAGCCGTTTGGCTTCTTTATCAGAATTGTAAACGGGAACACCTAGTTCAACAAAAAAATTCGCCACCGTAGTTTTTCCACTACCAATTCCTCCTGTTAAACCAACAATCATCATTTGCGTTTTAGTATATATTCAACCTCAGATGCTTCTAAAATAGTACTATAAAGTTTATTAGGCCATTCACTCAGAATTAAAGACAACCGTTGCGGTTTGCTTTTTTTGAATTCATTATAATCTACCACAACTTGAAAATCAGCAACATCTAAATCTTTTAAAACACTCAGCGTACCCTTACACAAAACATCCACCCTATCTGGAAATGTTTTTATACTCATATGTTCAGGTAGATTTATACATTCAATTTTTAGACTTAATTTTTTTTCAGAAAACTTAGATACTTTTCCACTTATTACAACCGATTCGTTCGAAAAAATTGTGTTTGTTAATTCGTTTGAAATAACAATTGGCGCCTTGCGAGAAAAATCAGATGTTAATTGAATCAAGTTAATCTTTGATGCTGTGACATGATTAATCGTATCCACTTGATTTTCAGGACCTGTAATTGTAACGGAGTCAGGGATAATAACCAAAGGTCCGTCAAGCAAATAATTCTGAGCAAGGTTAAGTTCAATTTGAGGTTTCACTAGTACCTTTTTACGTACCACTTCTTGAAAATTAAAAAACAATGTATCGCTCATCAACTCAATAAGTTTCATTGAATTTGGCAATTGGTTTTCAATTTGTTTTTCAATTTCAGATGTAAGAATAAAAGATGAACTGCCTTTTTTTTGTGTGTTAGATATATCTATTTTAATGTTTTTATTAGAAATATTCATCCCTAAAAAATGAAATCCTAGTGCGTCAAGTTTTATACCCAATTGTTCATGCGAAGCATTGATCAACATTTGATTTTCTGGAATATTTACATATACTAAATTAAAAACCGCGGTTCCTTCAAAGGTGTTTGAAAGTTTACTTATAAACCAAACCATAGTCGAAAAAAACAAAAACACCAGAAAGACTTTGACTTCTCTTTCCCGTAATCCTTTTTTGATTTTCTCAATCACAATTAAAGATTTTTTTTAAAAAATAAATTAGGAAATATTTCTTCAGGTGCTTTTCGAATTAGTGATAATAACACGGTAGATTTTAAAAATCCGTACCCATACCCTAACAATTGAATTGTAACGGCTACTAAAGATAGTAAAGCAACCGCTATGCTTCTGTTTTTTAGTAGAGAATCACAAAACACCAAAATATAATAAAAAAAGAAAAGCCCTAAAGGCTGAGCGATTCCAAATGCAAATAAAATAATTGCCATCACAAAACCAAAGCAAAAAAATGTAGGAAACCAATACGTAGGTTTTGCAGTCTGTGGGTGCCATTGGTTTAAAATAGGCCGAACCAAACCAAACTTTTTGACTTGTTTAAAGAATTTACCCCAATCAATTCTTCTTTTATGATAAACAAAAGCCCTAGATATCAGTTTTGTTTCATATTCATTTTGCCATAGGCGAAAGGCTAAATCTGGATCTTCGCCAGGGTGAATATTTCCGAAGCCGCCAATTGCTTTGAATGCTATTTTTGAAATACCCATATTAAAGCTTCTAGGTTGAAACTTCCCTACTGACTTTTTGCCGCCTCGTATTCCACCGGTGGTTAAAACCGAAGTCATTGCAAAGTTAATCGCCTTTTGAATAAGGGTAAAAGAACTATGAGCGGCATCTGGGCCACCAAAACAATGAACAAAATTTTCTTCAAGCGATGCTGAAACGATTTCTAAATATTCAGGTGGTAAGATACAATCAGAGTCTAAAATTATAAAATAATTTCCCGCTGCAAGGTTCATTCCATAATTCCTTGAATCACCTGGTCCGGTATTTGGTTTTTTGAAATATGAAATCGTAAGTCTACTGCTAAACTTAGCTACTGCTGCCTCTGCTGACTGTGTTGAACCGTCTTCAATAATAACAATTTCGTATGGCGCTTTATAGGATTGTTTTTCAAAGCTCTGAAGCAGCTCCTCAATTTCTTCAGGTCGGTTATAGACAGGAATAATAAAGGAAAAGGATATCTGCATTCAATATTATTTGTTTGTTTCAAAGAAACAATTTCTATCTAGTTTGAAAACTTTTCAATTACCTCTTGACTGACCCCAGTATTTGAAAAACCACCATCGTGAAAGAGGTTCTGCATCGTAACCTTTCTAGTCAAATCTGAAAACAATGAAACTGTGTAATCCGCACAATCTTGGGCTGACGCATTACCTAAAGGAGACATTTTATCAGCATAACTTATAAATCCGTCAAAACCTTTCACTCCTTGACCAGCTGTTGTGGCAGTTGGTGATTGAGATATCGTATTTATACGCACTTTTTTTTCTTTTCCAAAGAAATAACCGAAGCTTCTGGCCACCGATTCAAGATAGGCCTTATTATCTGCCATATCATTATAATCAGGAAATGTGCGCTGCGCTGCCATATAGGTTAAGGCCACAATACTACCCCATTCATTCATAGCATCAGCTTTGAATAGACGCTGCAAGACCTTGTGAAAAGATAATGCTGAAATATCCCAACCCTTTGTTGTAAAATCATATTTTTCGTCGGTATAGGCTCTACCTTTTCTAACATTGACCGACATACCTATTGAGTGCAAAACAAAATCTAACTTACCACCCAAAATTTCAACTGATTTTGTTACTAAGTTTTCTAAATCTTCTTCGTTTGTCGCATCGGCAGGAATTATTTGAGAACCAGTCTGCTTCGCTAAATCTTTAATTTGACCCATACGCATGGCAACAGGAGCATTTGTTAATACAAAAGTTCCACCTTCAGCGTGAACCCGTTCTGCAGTTTTCCATGCTATTGAATTTTCATCTAAGGCGCCAAAAATGATTCCTTTTTTACCTTTTAATAAATTGTGGGACATATCTTGTTGATTTTCTTCAAAAATAACAATGCAAAGATATTTAAAAAAGTTGGCCTATGCTGTTGCGCTTTTTAGAAAGTAAAGGGGGCTTTTTTTTAATTCAAGTAGATCGAAATCAAGAAAAATATTCTAAATATCATTGAATTTTGTACACTTGATTGGTATTTCATATTAATTTAACAATTGACGCGCATGCGCAATTGCAGAATCTGAGATATCTTTTCCACCTAACATTTCAGCAAGCTCCACTATTCGCTCATCTGTGCTTAACTTTTTCATTTTGGTATGCGTGACATTATCTTCGTCTGTTTTATAGACTTTAAATTGATGATTGCCTTTTGAAGCCACTTGAGGTAAATGTGTAATTGAAAAAATCTGCATCGTTTTGCTCATACCTAACATAATATCACCCATTTTATTTGAAATTTCACCAGAGACTCCTGTATCAATTTCGTCAAACATAAGAGTAGGTAAATGTTCATATTTTGCCAAAATTGCTTTGATCGTTAGCATAATTCTTGAAAGTTCACCTCCTGAAGCAACTTTTTTCAATTGGCCATAATCAGATCCTTTATTGGCAGAAAATAAAAATTCTAAATCGTCTTTGCCGTTGGTTTTAAAATCCGCTGAAGCGGTTATACCGATATTGAAAGTAGCACTAGCCATACCTAAAAGATTCAAACTCTTTTCAAGTTGTTGTTTTAATTTTGGTAAAACCTTTGCTCTTCTTTCGCTAATTTTACTAGCAATATTTATTAGTTCTATAGTTATAGTAGAAAGTTCATCTTCTTTAGCCTTTATATTAGCTTCTAAGTTTTCAGTAATACCTACTTCTTCTGCCAAAGAATCTTTAATGCTTAATAACTCACTTACATCAGTTGCTTGATGCTTTTTTTGAAGATCTAAAAGTAATTGCAGTCTATTACTCACATTTGCCAACAATTCAGGATTAGCCTCTACCCCACTTTGATAATTTTGTAATTCCGTAGCAATATCATCTAATTCTATAAAAGCAGATTGAATACGTTCATTCAGTTCTTTGAATTGACTACCGAAATTGGATAACTTACTTGATACTTGTTTTAGCTCACCAAATAAATTTACGATTCCAACTTGTTCGTTATTTAGTAATTGCTCGCCCTTAGAAAGCTGCTCTATAATGCTCTCAACATTATTCAATTGTTCATGCTGTTCTTCTAATTCTGCTTGCATTCCTATTTTCAAAGTAGCTTCTTCTAATTCTTGCAAAAGAAAACTTTTATAATCGTGTTCTTTATTAGCATTATTCTGAAAATCAGTAAGATCAGAGAGTTCTTTTAAACACTTTTTATGTTTCAATAGTTGGTTGGTATACTTTTCTAGAATGGCTGTATTTTCGGCCAAAGCATCAATCACTTTAAGCTGAAAATCATTGGTCGCCAGCTGCATTGTTTGATGCTGCGAATGCACATCTATCAATTGGCCACCCAATTGCGAAAGAATATCAAGCGTAATTGGGGTATCATTAATAAAGGCTCTAGACTTTCCGCTCGGAAGAATTTCTCTTCTTATAATCGTACGATCTTCATAATCAAGATCATGCGTTTTAAAAAAAGGTTGTAGTTGGTACTTAGCTACTTCAAATTCTGCCTCAATAATACATTTTTCATCGTTATTCCGTAGCGCACTAAGATCAGCGCGTTTCCCTAAAACTAAGGAAAGCCCACCTAGCAGAATAGATTTTCCAGCACCTGTTTCACCGGTAATACTTGTAAAACCTTCGGTAAACGAAACGTTCAAGTTATCTATTAAGGCGTAATTTTTTATGGAAAGGTTTGACAGCACTATTTAAGTATATTAGCACCGCAAAGATAATTTATATTTTAGTTAAAAAAACTGATCAATATTTAATATCATTCCAAGTAGAAGAATAACTTGGTGCAATCTTGCTTAATGTTTCCTTCAGCTTAACAATATCAACCTTCGGCCCATCTGAGAAAATACTGCGAATTTCATCTGATTTAGCATCAAAAAATGTTTGAATTAGAAAAGAATTGGTTTGTCGCTGATCAATTGACTCAAAAAGTTTAATGGTTCCGGCGATTACTTGCTTGCCTGTACTATTGTTATCCCCTAAAATATCTAAACCTTTACGGTGATAATTATATAAAGCCAATCGATACTTTCTGTAGGTATTTGAAAGCATATCATCAATCAATAAAAAACGGCTTTTTTTAGCATCTGATTTCCACCCAACGTAACTTGTATTTTGACCTTGCGTTGTAATTTGTTGTGCTTTAACAAAATGATCTGTACCTCCTTCAAGTGTAAAAGTATCTGCGTCTAGACCAAGCATAATATGAATATAATAGGCTACAACCCCAACCAAATTAGATTCATAAACGTTTTCATTAAATATCAAAGGTTGAAATTCAATATATTCAAAAGTCAAGTTGTTATCTTTGAAATTAAAAACAGGCGTTTCGTATGACGTGTTAAATACGGGTCTAGATGATTGTATTTGAATCGTACCTTCGAATCTGTTTGATTCATATTTCGTAATGGTAATAAACATCTGAGCATTAATTCGCTCGTTTTCTTTAAAAGTTCTATTAGACCATTTTCCCTTATTTACAAAATCATTCAATGACCTTTGTAGCGTTTTAAAGACTGGTAAATCCCCTTGCGAAAGTTGATCAGAATTTATGGTTACTTGACAATTTAATTCTTGTGCAGTACTTACAAAAGAAAATAAGAAGCAAAAGGTTATTATGAGGAGATTACGCATTTATTCTACTTGTTATTTCTGAGAAAATATCGGCAGCAACGGCAGCCTTACTTTTTAAATCAAACGCTTTTATAACTGAATTCTTGTCTATAAAGGTGATTTTATTAGTCAGCTTACCAAAACCAGCTCCTGAATCGTTCAAAGAGTTCAAAACAATTGCGTCTAAATTTTTCTTTTTTAGTTTTCCTTTAGCATTTTCTAGTTCATTCTCAGTTTCTAATGCAAAACCTACTAAAAATTGGTTTTTCTTTTGTTTTCCGAGGGATAAAAGAATGTCTTTATTTTTAACCAAGTCAATAGATAATTCGTCAGATTTCTTTTTTATTTTTTGACCTGCAACTTCTTTCGGTCTATAATCTGCAACGGCAGCAGCGCATATAGCAATATCAGTATCAGCATAGTTTAAATGAACAGCATCGTACATTTCATCTGCTGACACAACCTTGATTAATTGAATTAGGTCATGATCAATTTTTAAAGATGACGGTCCTGAAACAAGGATAACTCGTGCTCCTAGGCGAGCAGCTTCTCTAGCTAATTCGTAACCCATTAAGCCCGTAGAGTGATTTCCCACAAAACGAACAGGATCGATTGCCTCATATGTCGGCCCTGCAGTAATCAACACTTGCTTGCCACTTAAAGGTAGTCCTTCACCCAAATAGTGTTTTATAAAAGTAATAATATCTTCAGGCTCTGCCATTCGCCCTTCACCATGAAGACCGCTTGCCAATTCTCCTGAAGTCGCAGCTATCATAACATTTCCAAAAGATTGTAATTTTTCAAAAGAAGTTTTAGAGGTTGGATGCTTGTACATATCAAGATCCATGGCTGGGGCAAAAAACACAGGGCATTTAGCTGAAAGATAGACGGCCAAAAGTAAATTATCACAGGTGCCGTTTGCCATTTTCGACAAGGTGTTCGCTGTAGCTGGGGCAATTAACATTAAATCAGCCCATAGACCCAATTCAACATGATTATTCCAGTCGATGCTATCATTTTCTTCCTTAACAAAAGAAGAAAGTACCTGATTTTTTGAAAGTGTTGCAAGGCTTAGTGGAGAAACAAAAGAGCTGGCGCTTTCTGTTAAAATAACTTTAACTTGAGCACCAGCTTTTATCAATAAACGTACAAGAAATGTAGTTTTATAAGCAGCAATTCCTCCGGTTATACCTAAAAGAATATTTTTACCACTTAACATATATTATGCGTCTTTCTCTGTATTTCTGTAGTATATTTTATCTGTCAACCACTCCTCTACTGCCAAAGCATGTGGTTTAGGTAATTTTTCGTAGAACTTTGATACTTCAATTTGTTCTTTATTTTCGAAAACCTCTTCAAGACTATCACTATAGGTAGCAAACTCCTCTAGTTTTTCTAAAAGCTCTTTTTTGATATCACCATTAATCTGAACAGCTCTTTTAGCTGCAATTGAAATGGCCTCATAAATATTTTCTGTTGGTGCATCGAACTCATTTTTATTAATGGTCGTTGTCGAAACAGGAGCTTTAGAGTTTTTTAAATCGTTCATGTTCATAATGATACTGTTTTATTTTGTTGTGGTAGTATCAACTACCTCTGTGTAATTACTTAATTCTTTCTCTATTCTTTTTAATAGATTATCTGCTTTTTTTTCAAATTCTGTTTCAGGGTATTGTTTTTTCAAAACTTGATAAGCTGCTTTAGCTGTTTGAAGTCGTTCCTCTTTTAAGGCTTCGAAACTATTAATGGCCATATTGGTTGTTGATTCCACTTTTAAATATAACGCTTCCTCTTTGTAAATAGAACCTGGAAAGTCAGCCACAAAATTATCAAGTGAAGCTACCGCAGATCTTAAAATGTCAAAATTAAATTCGCCGAGTTTGTTAAATTGTTTTGCTATCTCAAACGCTTTGCGTTCCTTTTTTGTTGTAAGCTCTTTAGCCATTTCATTGGCATCAGCAAAAAATTCAGAATCTGGATAAACGTTTATAAAACCCTGTAATTTTGCTAGAGCCTTGTCTGTATCGGTCTGATCGAGCGAGTGACTAGGTGATAATTCATAATAACTTTTTGCTCCTCTGAAGGCTGCTTCCGCAACCTTATCACTTTTGGGGTATGATTTTATGAAACGTTCAAATTGGTAGCCTGCCATGTTATAGTTTTCTTTTTGAAAATAGCTATCAGCTAGAAAAAACATAACGCGTTCGCCCTGCGGCTTACCCACGTATTTTGGAGCGATCTGCTCAAAAAGACGAAGTGCTCGCTTATAATCTTTTGCTTCATAATATTTCTGAGCCAGATCATATTTGGGCTTAACATCCGTGTTCTTAAGTACTTTTTGGTACTCGTTACATGAACCTAAAACTAAAGCCAAAACCAATACTGGTAATATTCGTCTCATTATCAAAAACATTTTGCAAAATTAGGGATTCTCAATGGATATAAAAAACATTTTTATGGTACTAAAATAGCCATGTCAATTGCGCTGACCAACCCTTTTAGCTAAGTTTTAACGGTTTCAGCAAATACTTTTCTAAACCGTTATCTTAATAAGAGGTTTAATAAACGTTTTGATTTTAAGTTTCAAACCCTCCGAAGCCTCTACTAAGGGAAGCCTCACAACCGCATTTGAAAGTCCTAAAATTTCAAAAATTGACTTAATTCCAGAAGGATTCCCCTCTTCAAAAATTAGTTGCATACCCAGCACAAGCGTATCTTGAAGTTTTAAAGCTTCCGCTTTTTTTTGATTCAATCCTAGTTTAATAAGTTGTGAAAACTCAGTTGGCAAGCCTTGACCGAGCACAGAAATCACCCCTGAACCACCAGCCAATACGGTTTCAAGTGCGGTAGGGTCATCCCCTGAAATCACATGAAAATTTTCTGGCGTACCTATTATAATTTCTTTTACCTGAGCCATATCTCCTGAGGCCTCTTTCACTCCAACGATGTTTTGAAAATCATTCGCAAGACGAATAACGGTGCTTGGAAGCATATTGCTGCCTGTTCTACTTGGCACATTATACAGAATGATAGGTTTTTTCGCTACTTCTGAAATTGCTTTAAAGTGTTGATAAATACCTTCTTGAGTAGGTTTATTGTAATATGGTGTAACAGAGAGAATTGCAACAAAATCATCAGATTGAAAGGCTTTTATTTCGTGCGCAACTCGATAGGTGCTATTACCACCAATACCTAATACAAGAGGCAAACGACCGGCGTTAGCTTTTACAATTGTAGCCATCACCAGTAATTTTTCGGCTTTATTTAAAGTTACCGATTCACCTGTCGTGCCTAATACAACAAGATAATCAACACCGCCATCAATGCAATAGTGCACAATTCGTGTCAACGCTTCTGTGTCTATTGAAAAGTCTTCTTTAAAAGGGGTTACCAAAGCAACACCTGTACCCACTAATTCCTTCATTATTCTAATTCATTAAGAACTTTCAAATACTTTTTTAGCTCTTGTTTAAACGTATTAAAATCTTTAATTGATGTGTCTAAAATTAAATCGTTGTATTTGGCGTCAACCTCTTTAAAACCAACTCTTACCCTTGCCTTTGTTTGCACACTCATTAGTTGTAATAACAAGTTTTCTTCGGTGTAGTAATTGACCAACATGTCATATTCTCTGCTTAAAAACTCTAATACATAACTATTTTCAATAGTACCGTTCCAGCCCAAATCTTTATCGGAAAAAACAGGAGTAGAATACGGCGAATTTTTATCGTAAAACCGCTTATAGCCTATTATTTTAACCGCATTTGGCCGTAACCCAAAATCTTCTACAAATTCATAAAAAAGGTTTACGTTTTCAAATTGATCTAAATCGACTAAGCATGCTACCGACGAGATTCCTCTACTTCGTGAAACCGTAGCAAAAGGTTTTTTTAATTCCTCTTTTAAAAATTTAAGTCCTGATCTATTCTTAAACTTATCTTTTATTCCCTTAAACATGTATTTTCTACCTTTACACAAATGTAAAGAATATCGTCACATATTTCTGTCGCAAGTTAAAAAGGATTATGAGTTTAAAAATAAAACATTTTGTTATATTTATAACATTTCTATGTATTGTCTCTTGTAAGCAGACTCCTTTACATCTAACCCAAATAGAAGCAAAACAGATCGCAATTGACAGTACCATTTCTCAGATTGATTCTATAACCAAATTCATAGATCCTTACCGTAAACGCATCAATGAAGTGCTTGACAGCACTTTGGCCTATGCTCCAAAACTAATCACAAAAAAAGACGGCACTTATAATACCTCAGCCGGTAACCTGATGGCTGATATTGTGTTATCAGAAAGTGAAACCATTTTTAACGCTCGTACCGGCAAAACAATTGATTTTGTTTTACTAAATCATGGTGGCATTCGATCTATAATTTCTGAAGGAAAGGTTTCGGCTCGAACCGCCTATGAGGTAATGCCTTTTGAAAATTCTATTGTAGTAGTCGAATTAAGCGGTACATCTGTTTTGGAGATGATTGATTTTCTTATCCAATCTAAAAGAGCACATCCCATTGCTGGCATGCAAATTATATTAACTAAAAACAATCAATTAAAATCTCTTCAAATTCAAGGGAAGCCATTTGATAAAAATCGAACTTATTTTGTCGCTACTTCTAATTATCTAGTAACGGGTGGTGACAATATGGGCTTTTTCAAAAATATGTTAAGCGCTACAGATACCAACTATCTCATTCGCAACGCAATGATTGACTACTTTAAAAAAGTAGATACGCTTCATAGCTTCGTTGATAATCGATTTTATAAATTGAACTAACATGAATAGAAGAAAATTTATATCAAATACTGCCGCTTCAACTGCTCTAGTTGGTTTGAGCGGACTTTCTCTAAATTCGTGTTTTCAAAATATAGAGAAGCACATTACCATTTTACACACCAATGATGTGCACAGTCATATTGATGTTTTTCCAAAGGATCATTCTAGTTTTCCAAATTTGGGAGGTTTAGCGCGCAGAGCTGCTTTGGTTGATAGTATTCGCAAAGAAAACCCAAATACCTTGCTATTCGATGCAGGAGATATTTTTCAAGGCACTCCGTATTTTAACTTTTATGGTGGTGAATTAGAATTTAAGTTGATGAGTATGTTGAAATACGACGCAGCTACCATTGGAAATCATGATTTTGACAACGGTTTAAAAGGACTTTATGCCCAACTGCCTCATGCAAAGTTTGAGCTGCTATCTGCTAACTATGATTTTAGCAATACGGTATTGAATGGTCATACCAAGCCCTACAAAATTTATGACTTAAACGGAATCAAAATCGGAGTTTATGGCATCGGAATAAAACTAGAAGGTTTAGTCACCAAACATTTGTACAAAGAAACGGTATACCTCAATCCATTTGATGTTGCTTTAGATACAGAACGTAGACTTAAAGAAGATGAAAAATGCAACCTCATTATTTGTTTATCACACCTAGGGTATCAATATAAGGCTGATGAAAATAAACCTGACGATCTTCAGCTGGCGGCAAAAACCAATTTTACCAATCTTATCATTGGCGGGCACACTCATACTTTTTTAGATAAACCTACAATAGTTAAAAATAACAAAGGGGCAGATACTTTGGTCAACCAAGTGGGGTGTTTTGGAATCAATTTAGGCCGAATCGATTTTCGTTTTGATAGTTTAAAAAACAGCAGCGCGGCAGGCGTTTCGATAACTGTTTGACTTGTATGGCAATAATTACTATTCAACGTACAGATTCTAAAAATTCTGATTTCATCAAATTGGTTAAACAACTCGATGCGGAACTCGGTAAACGAGATGGCGAAGACCATGATTTTTATCATCAATTTAATGGCATCAATAATTTAAACCATGTAATCGTTTTATATGAGGATAAGTCACCCGTTGGGTGCGGCGCCATCAAAGCTTTCGACAGCAAAACTGTAGAAATCAAACGCATGTATGTACTAAGCGCCAAACGAGGAAAGGGATATGCGACAAGCATTCTAAAAGCTCTAGAATTCTGGGCGCAAGAACTCGAAAATTCATCGTGCATTTTAGAAACTGGGAAAAGACAACCAGAAGCAATTGCCCTTTATGAAAAAAACGGCTTTCGGCGAATACCTAATTACGAACCGTATCAAGGGATTGTAAATAGTTTGTGTTTTGAAAAAAATGTATCTTCATCAACTTAAATTCAATTTCATGATTGTATTACGAAATATCCTTTTTATTCTATGTATTCTAGGAGTGTTCCAGGTTGGGGCACAAACGCAAGAATATTACCAACTGAAAACATATACCTTTGACTCTGATGCGCAACAAGAGTTAACTGATGATTATCTCAAAAATGCGTTTTTACCTGCTTTAAAAGCATTTGATATTAAAAATGTTGGAGTTTTCAAGCCCAGACCAACAGATTCTGTCACTCCAAAAAAGACCTATGTATTGATTCCGTTTGCTTCTTTAGTTCAATTTCGGCTGCTAGATGATGCCCTAACCGCGAATACGGAATATCAAAACAAAGGAAAAGCATACTTACAAGCCCCTCATGACAAACCTCCTTATCATCGAATAGAATCTGTTTTAATGAAAGCATTTAGTGACATGCCTTTAATGCAGGCTTCAATGTTAGATGGACCTAGAAAAGAACGCATTTATGAATTACGAAGTTACGAAGGAGCAACTGAAGAGCTTTACAAAAAGAAAGTAGACATGTTCAATGCGGGTGGTGAAGTAACACTTTTCGATCGATTAGGGTTTAATGCCGTTTTTTATGCAGAAGTGCTCTCTGGCCCTACAATGCCGAATTTAATGTACATGACGACACATGCCAATCAAAAGGCAAGAGATATGAATTGGAAAGCTTTCGTTGATTCCCCTGAATGGACCAAACTTAAAGTGATGCCCAAGTATCAAAATACGGTTTCAAAAAATGTGACTTTATTTTTATATCCTACGGAATATTCTGATTATTAATTACGCTAAAACTCAAATTCAAAAATTTGACATTTTAAGAGGCGTTTGTAACCATATATGTTTGCTACCAACTAACTACGATGTGCTAGAACAAACTCCACCATTTCTTGAAGCTCTTCTTTTAACGAAATTATTGGAAAACTCCTTCCCGCTTGACAGTACCAATACCCAGCATTAAAATCATCACCTTCTTTGCGATGTAAATAGGCATGAATCCAACTTCCCATACTATTGTGCATATCTTGGGCAATATTGTGCGAAGCTTCCCAATCACCTTTAGCATCATACCAAAGTGATTTCAAAGCTTCGGGCCAATCATCATGTGGCGTTGACTCAACTAATGTTTGTGAAAATTCGTCGTAATCTTTGAACATAGTTTTAAATACATATCACCGTAACCAAATATCAGGATTCAAATGAAACATACGTTTCCAACCCTGAACTGAATTATCATCATATAAATTCGGATACGGAAATGGTGATGTAATTGCATAATGTAAATGTGGTGGTTTTCCTTTTGCATTTCCCGTATCTCCTACTGTTCCAATAAGAGTTCCCCGTTTTAGGGGTTTAAAAACGAAGGTTTTGATTTCATTCATGTGGGCATAATAATGAAATCGCCATTTCGGACCCAAAACCATAACGGACTTCCCACCTTTTCCACCTTCATGCGTATAGACTACTATTCCGTTAGTTGATGCTATAATATCGGTGCCACTTTCTGCGAAAATATCAATGCCTTTATGAGTAATTGAGGTACCCCAAGGATATGCCCAAAATGATTTTTCATCCCAACTTTTAGTGGTTGCATCCTTTACGGGAATTATCATGTTTTGAGGAAACAAAAAACCGATGCCAATAATCAATAAAGGAACCCAAAACCATTTGCGCATGCTCCGATTTCGCAGTAAAAATGCTAATGACATTAGCAAAGCATACCAAAATCGTCTTGTGGTGTTTGTTATCATTAAGCTAAAAGTAATCCTTATTTAGAAAAGTTAAAATTATAGAAGATCTTTCTGTTTTTATTAATTTTAAATCACTTAATAATCGGAAAATGAAAATTTTACTTTTTACTATCTTAATATTTTGTGGTCTTTCATGCAGTTTAGCCGCCCAAAGTCCTTTCAATGTTAAAAAAGATTCCAATTCCTTTGGACTGAATTTAAAGTCCTTCAACGTTGAGCCTTTAAATTCAAAATACCCCGAATTCCAAAATATTAAAGATTCTATAAATACGAAAGATAAACGTCAACTTGCTGAATCAAAATATTCAATGCCCATATTTCAACCAGAAGGTTATTTTAATATGCCAATTTATGAGCTTGACAAAAACGAAAAACATTTTTTAAATATTATCAAACCTAAAAATGAGTAGTTGCCATTATTATTCTAATTATTTAGTATATAAAAAAGCATCCGACAAATGCCGAATGCTCAATATCTTTGAATTAAATAAGCCTAATTAAAAGTAGCGTTCACAAGAGCTACCATTGCTGGTGTTTTACCTTCTTCCACAGCACCTGTGATTACAAGTTTGTTCTTTCCATCAGGTTTTGTGCTTAATGGTATAACAATACCTGCTCCTGGCACTCCCTGTGGTTGAACCGCCAAAGTACCTTTACCAATTACTTCACCATCAGGCGAATCTAACCGAACATCAAAATTATAGGCCACCTTAGGTGCATCTTGCCATCCAGCAGTTAAAACTATCGCACTTACTCCCGTTAGGTCAATATTATCTAATTCGAACCATCCTTTAGGACCATTAAGCACTAATAAATCTTGGCCGCCAAAAGTCATAGCTCTCATATCTTTCACTTTAGTAGATTCTGAGAACCCAACCGTATTACTTGACAAGGCGATGGATTTAGAACCCGTCAATGGAATTGCTCCTTCAGCACCACCATCAGTATAACTGGCTGTTAGTACCATTAAGTTACCAGGAGTAGTTGCTTCTGCTACAACGGACCCCTTTGGAGGCAATGAAGGTTTCATGCTAGCATCACCGTTTAATGACATAATATAAGTAGCAATTTGACGCGTCTCATTTGAAGTAATATTAGGATGGGCCGCCATCATTACTTCTCCCCAAACACCCGATCCGCCTTCCTTAATTTTCTTTTGAAGATAGGAAATAGCATTTTTATCGTCTTTGTATTTTTTGGCAATATCTACATAGTTTGGACCTATTGACGCCTCGGCTTGTTTATGACAAGTTTTGCAATCCATCGCTTGAGTTAAGGCTTTACCCGTTACAGCGGCAGAAACTTGTTGATGTCCTAAAGACATGGCTACCTTATCCATTCCCTCTAAGTAATCAACAGATACAAAAATATTTTCAGGGTCGATTTCAGCACTTTCTTCATCTGATACAGAAACTTCATAACGCACCGCCTGCCCGGGCACATAAAAAGAACTGTTCCCTCCAGTAATAACAATCTTGACTTCAGGTCGAGTATTGCCTGCCACAATTGAAGTAGCTTCACTTTTAGCCATTTCACCACCGACATCCTTGACTTCAACAGAAACTTTATAATCTCCAGCATCCGCATAACTATGCGAGATTTTTGGCTCTGTAGTTTCTATAGTTTCGCCATTTCCTAAATCCCAGATGTAACTTATGGCATCTTTCTCACGATCGTGAGCTTCAACGCTTGCGTTGATTGTCAAAGGAAGTTTACCCGAAGTATTATCCACAATAAAATTGTCAATAACTGGAGGGCGATTACCACCATTAAACTCCACAAAACTCAAAGCAGAATTATCATTTGCCGTAAACCAACCACTACCATATTCTAATAAATACATGCGACCGTCAGGACCCATTTCCATATCAATCAGGTTATTCACTTTAATATCAGAAGCAAATGGTTCCATTTTATTGACACTACCATCGTCAAATAAATGAATAGCCATCATCCAGCCACGCATCCATTCATAAATAATTACTTTTCCATCATAATAGCTAGGAAGCCCCCCACCGTTTTCATATTCATCAGAATAATACGTGGGACCCGCCATAGCATTTCTCCCTCCAGTTCCTACTTGAGGAAATTCAGAAGTTTCAGCATATGGGTAATAGACATACGCAGGTTGGGCTGGAGGAAGCTCTCTTAAACCTGTATTGTTATCAGAATCGTTGATTGGTTTTTCGGGGTCAAAGGTGATTCCGCTTTCACCTGTTGCATAATCATAATCCATATATGGCTTGTTATCGGCAATGAATAACGGCCAACCAAAGTTACCAGCCTCACGTGCTTGATTCATTTCATCATGTCCTCTTGGTCCGCGGGTCGCCAGTTGATCTTCTCGAGCATCAGGTCCAACATCGCCCCAGTATACATAGCCTCTTTTAGAATCTACCGAAATACGATACGGATTTCTATGACCCATGGTATATATTTCAGGACGTGTTTTGTCAGTACCTTGAGCAAATAAATTACCTTCAGGAATATCGTAACTACCATCTTCATTGACGCGTATACGCAGTATTTTTCCACGTAGGTCATTTGTATTACCAGAAGAACGTCGTGCATCATACTGCTGCTTTCCTGGCAAATCATTTAATGGTGCAAAACCGTTATTAACATATTTTGCTCCTTTTTCATCAAATGGGGTAGAATTATCACCTGTAGAAAGATATAAAAGTCCGTCTCCGCCAAAGGCAATCGAACCGCCTGTATGACAGCAAATTTCGCGTTGCGAAAACACATCTAAAATTTTTTGCTCGGAAGCCATATCGAAATTACCATCGGTATACTTAAAACGCGATAAGCGGTTCACTTCTTGTTCACCTGTTGGAGCGTAGTAGACATAAATCCAATTATTGGATGCGTAATTTGGATCTTTTTGAAGCCCCATCAAACCTTCCTCTGCATTTACCCCAGGAGTATTTAAAGTCTTAGCATATACATCAAATTTGGCTACTTCAGTTAGTTCTTTGGTTTCGGCATTATAGCGCATTATTTCACCTCTTCGTTGCCCAATTAAAACGTCATTGTTTGGCAAAATGGTCATTTCTGTAGGTTCAAAAAATTTGCCTTCTGAAAGTGTTACTTTAGAAAAACGATCAATTTCAGGTGGTATTTGTGAAGTTGCCAAACTATAATCAAGCATTAAATTTTCACCAATTGCATATTGAATACCTCCTAAAAGGTGCTTTAAAAATGCATCTTCTGTGTAACTTTCATCAGTATGCCCTGCTCCTGTATAAAAAGAACGTCCGCCATCGAACTCATGATACCATGAAAATGGATGAACGTCACCATTTTTTCCGCCTTCATAAGTAGACTCATCAACGGTCATCAAAACATTCACATCGGGGTTGATTTTCTTGTAATTGTATATTTCATCAGAGCGATGCCAAACAGAATCTGTAAAGTGTTTGGTTGCAATAAAACTGTTGTCTTTTATGATAAAATCTGCTTCTGGTGTACCTGCTGGATGACTTAAAAATTGAGCTCCGACCAGTTTGTTGTACCAACCCCAATCGTATTCTGTGTCTGTTGCTGCATGAACGCCCACATAACCACCTCCTGATTGAATATAACGTTCGAAAGCAGCTTCTTGCCTAGCATCCAGAACATTCATTGTGGTACTTAAAAAAATTATAGAAGAATACTGTTCTAGATTTTCTTCATTGAATAGTTCGCCATTTTTGGTGGTATCCACTTCGAAACCATTTTCAAGTCCCAACTTTTGAATAGCAGCAATACCTTTAGGAATCGACGCATGTTTAAAACCCATGGTTTTTGAAAAAACTAAAACTTTTGGTTTTCCTTCTCTTTTTTTATCTCCACAACTGGTCAATGCCAAGCCAAATAAAAAGACTAGTATTAATGCTATTTTTTTCATAAAAAAATTTGTTTAATGTCATTCCCATACAAACGGAAATTTTAGGTTTGAGTTAAGTAAGCTTCTAAAATACACTTTCCGAACATAAATCATCTAAAAACATTCAATTGAAAACATTATTTTTATTGAATATGATGTAATTAGTTAATTTTTGTGAAGGAAATACAAGAATTTTATTTCAAAAATGACCAGGAATGGCGAGAATGGTTGCTACAAAATCATGCGCAAGACAAAGGCATTTATCTAATTTTCTATGCGGTATCGCATAAGAATGAAAGTATGCGTTGGGAAGAAGCAGTCAAAGTGGCTCTCTGCTTTGGCTGGATTGATAGTACCGTTAAAAATATTGGACCTGGCAAACGTCGTCAATACTTCTGTGCTAGAAAGCCAAAAAGTGTTTGGAGTAAAGTCAATAAAGATCATATTAAAGTCCTAAAAAAGGAAGGTTTAATGAATAAAAACGGATTAGCAGCAATAGCTATTGCAAAAAAAAATGGTTCGTGGTCTTCTTTAGACGATGTTGAAAATGGTTTGATTCCCAAAGAATTACAAGATGCGTTTGATAAAAATAAATCCGCATTTAGTAATTATCAAAACTTTACACGCGGACAACGAAAAAGCTACTTGTATTACCTCAATCAAGCCAAACGAGAAGAAACACGAGAAAAAAGAATTAAAGAGATAATTGAACTCTGTTCTAAAAACATTAAGGCTCGGGGTGGTTGAGTAAGTTAGGTTGTTCTTCCATATTTGCGGTAATATAGTACAGCTGCAATTCCACCGATAAGCTCGAAAGCAGTCAACATCCAAAATACATTTTGATATCCTAATTCTTGACCTTTATGTGCCTCCAATAAATAGCCATAGGCGGGACCTGCAAAAATATCTGGAGTATACCCAATGACTGAAATTAATCCGACAGCTGTACCAGTAAGAACTAAAGGAATTTTTCCTTCTTCCATTACTGCGAAGTATAATGCTCTGGCCGAATAAACACCAATCCCTATTATGATTACGGAAATAAAGAAAAAGGCCGTTGTTGTGGGTGCGATGATTCCGGTTGCAAATAAAAGACCTCCAATAATTGAAGCAATAAAGCTTAAAACCAAAACCAAACTAAGTTTAAATCGATCAACTATAAAACCCAACAAAATACCAGTTACCGGTCTCAAAAATTGTAAAAAGGTACCCGTTTGAGCAGATTCAATCTCGTTGTACAACATCACCTCATTCGCATATTGCGATAAAATATCAGTAATTTTGTAACCTACATAGGCGCATAAAATAATAATCATTAGCAATACTACAGAAGGAAGTTTTAAAACTTTGATAATCTGATTCATTGTGATTGTTTCTACTTGAATCTCCTTTTCGTCAATAGAAGATTTCATAAATACCCAGGTTAATATTCCAATACCTACAATGACTAAAGCAGCGCAATAAATGACATACTTAAAAGCATCTTGTCGTTCTATAAGAGACGCTGTTTCAACATTTTCTGAGATAAAGAGAGAAAAAACAAAGACCCCGAGCAGTCCGAAGAGAAACCCAGTAAGCCCACGCCCACCATCTAAAAGTCCGAATGCTTTTCCCTGAGAAGTTGTACCACCCCAAACGCGGGTTGCTTTAATCATAGGAGCCCAGAATAAAAATATCGTAGTAAAACCCCAATAACCATATAACAGTTGCAGCACTCCGAAACTAGGAAAGGTTGCAAAAACTAATCCGCCGGCAGCAGTCATCCAAAGCGCAATGGCCATCAACTTTCGCGGGGGATACTTATCTGCTATCGGGCCACCTAACAAATAAGATACCAAAGCAACAATTCCGTAAACCGAAAAACAGAGACCTATTTCTACATTATTTAATTGAAAAACATCGAGAACTGTAGGTCTAAAAATACGCGGTAAAACAAAAGGTAAAATGAAAACTGCCTCACCAGCCAATATAAGTAAGACTAAATAGTACCACGGTGCTTTTTCTTTCATGAGAAGGGTAAGGTACTAAGAAGCAATTTAAATTTTGATTTGAATGTATATTTAATATTATATTTACCCCGCGTTTTATGAAGTGTACTTGGCCAACGTGTTTCCGTTACTGGTTTTCTTCTAAGGCTGATTGTTATGTCAAAATTACCCAAGGAAAATCAGTTCTTGGATTTATCGGATTACGGAAGACCATTAGCCAAAATTATTGCTAATTCGCTTAAGAATACTTCCTTTACCCCTATTCATGTCACTATTGCTTTTGTCATTTCAGGACTACTAGCGATTGCTTGTATGCTTTACCATTACTATTGGGCTGCTGCCTTCTTTTTAGTGCTAAAATCAATCTTAGATGCAGCAGACGGCGAATTGGCACGAGTCAAAAACACGCCTTCCCTTACCGGTAGGTATTTAGATTCGGTTTCCGACATCTTACTAAACCTGTTGATTTTGATTGCTATTTGGTTTTTAACAGACAGCTCTTTAATACTTACTTTCTTAGCCTTTTTCGGAATACAATTACAAGGTACCCTTTACAATTACTATTACGTAATACTTCGAAATAAACACGACGGGGATACCACAAGCCGCATTTTTGAAAATAAAACCCCAAAAGCCTTAAATGGTGAAAAGCAGCGAGATGTAAATTTTTTGTATGGCTTATACACTCTCTTATATGGGATTTTTGATAAAATTATTTACCAACTTGATAGTCAGGCAGTAAGAGCTAAGAAGCTTCCCAATTGGTTTATGACTGCAGTTTCTACTTTCGGATTAGGCTTCCAATTATTGCTAATAAGCCTCATGTTAGTATTTGGTTTGAAGCAGTATATTATTTCATTTTTTATAGGCTATTCGTTTTTCATATTGGTGTTTATTGCCATTCGCAGATGGATAAATCGGTAATTTTCCATACTTTTCAGACATGCGAATTCTATATATTTTTCTTTTGCTTTCATTTCTAGCTTTAAGTTGCTCGTCTAACGAAAAAGAGCAATTTGATGTAATTATTCAAAACGGAACTGTTATCGATTTAGAAACTGGAAGCCTTTTAAATCAGACAATTTTTATTGCAAATGGAAGGATTAAAAAAATCACTAAATCGGCGAAAGAATCAAGCTATGAAAGTAAACAAACCATTGATGCAACCGGAAAATATATTTTACCAGGATTCTGGGACAACCATGTTCATTTTCGCGGCGGCGATAGTTTAGTATCTGCAAATAAAAACTTTCTTAGCCTTTTTATTGCGAATGGTATTACAACTGTTCGTGATGCGGGTGGCGATCTAACCACGTCTGTTTTAAAATGGAGAAAAGAAATGGCAGACGGTACACTTATAGGTCCAACCATATTTACTTCCGGACCAAAAATAGATGGCCCAAATGGCACCTGGGCGGGTTCTTTAGCGGTCCGAACGGAAACAGATATTGCTAAAGCCTTAGATTCGCTTCAAAGCATTCCGACCGATTTTGTGAAACTCTATGACAGCCGAATTTCAGGAGATTTGTATTTAAAAACAATTGCTGAAGCAGAAAAGCGTGATCTCATCATTTCAGGTCATATGCCATTTACAGTCCGGTTAGACGAAGCTGTTGATTCTGGTATCGATGCTATCGAACATTTGTACTATGTGATGAAAGGCTGCGCTTCTAACGAAAAAGAAGTTACCGCACAATTGCAAAATAAAGAGATTGGCTTTTGGGATGCTATGCCTTTACTAATGAATAACTACCAAGATTCAACCGCCCAAAAAACTTTCTTTCATTTAAAAGGACATAAAGTTTATGTGGTGCCCACCTTGCATATTGGTAAGACGTTGAGCTACTTAGATGAAGTAGATCACTCCCATGATACCTATCTAAAATATATGAGCAACGGAATCATAAAAACGTATGAAGGGCGAATCAACCGTGCTAAGAATGCTACAGAAAAAGCAATTGCAGATCGAAAAGCATTAGATTCGTTTTTCGGAAAATTAACTACATCACTTGCCGATGCGGGTGTTGAATTACTGGCAGGTTCTGATAGTGGTGCCTATAATTCGTATACCTATCCTGGAGTTTCGTTACATAAAGAGTTAGAAGAAATGGTTGCTAACGGACTCACCCCCTTAAATGCTTTACGTACCTCTGCGTTCAATGGTTCTCAATTTCTTAGAAAAGACCATGACTATGGTAGCATTGAAGTTGATAAAATTTCTGATTTGGTATTGTTAGATGCAAATCCCTTAGAAAATATCGCAAACACCCAAAAGATTTTTATGGTAATTAAAGCAGGAGAAACGCATTCAAAAGAACAAATACAAATGTTGTTCGAAGCTGCCATTCCACAATAAACAAAATATAATGAGAAATACAGTCCTTTTCCTTTTGTGCTTAATCACAAGTACTTCGTATTCACAAACCTTACTTCAACCAGATCGCGTTTTTGATGGGGTAGAAATGCATGCAAATTGGGTTGTTCTTGTTCAAGGCAATAAAATCGAATACGTTGGAAAAAAGACAGGCATAAAACTTCCAACCGGAACTAAAACTGTTGATTTAAAAGGTACAACATTAATGCCAGGTCTTATTGAAGGCCATTCGCACCTATTATTACACCCCTACAACGAAACTGATTGGAATGATCAAGTTTTAAAAGAATCTCCAGTCGAACGTGCTATTCGAGGAAGCATTCATGCCAAAAACACCTTAATGTCAGGGGTTACTACTACCCGCGATTTAGGTGCAGAAGGAGCTGGTTATACTGATGTATATTTAAAAAAGACAATTAATGATGGCATTATTATAGGTCCGCGAATGTTAGTCGCAGGACCTGCAATAGTCGCAACCGGTGCTTATGGTCCCAAGGGGTTTCATGACGGAGTTCAAGTACCATTAGGAGCCGAGTCTGCTAGTGGTGTTGACGAAGTTATTAAAACGGTTCGCCGCCAAATGGGAAATGGAGCAGATTTTATTAAGATTTATGCGGATTATCGCTGGTCTTCAGGGGCTGATTCTAAGCCAACTTTTTTGCAGGAGGAAATTGATGCCATGGTTGCTACCGCTACGACAGCAGGAAAATATGTGGTAGCCCATGCGAGTACTCCAGAAGGAATGCAACGAGCCATTAAAGGCGGTGTTGAAACCATCGAACACGGCGATGGCGGAACTTTAGAAATCTTCAAATTAATGAAAGAAAAAGGTATTGGCTTCTGCCCCACCTTGGCTGCGGGCGATGCAATTACCCAATATAAAGGTTGGAAAAAAGGTGAAGACCCGGAACCAGAACGAATTACCAAAAAGAAAAAATCATTCAAACTTGCATTAGAATCGGGCGTAGATATCGTTTTTGGTGGAGATGTGGGGGTTTTTACCCATGGCGAAAATTATCGTGAATTAGAAATGCTCGTAGACTATGGTATGAAACCGATTGCAGCATTAAAATCAGCAACTTCATTGAACGCCAGAATATTTCACTTAGATAATTTGGGCAAACTTCAACAAGGCTTTTTAGCAGATATTATAGCTGTAGCGGGGAATCCTACCGAAGATATTACAAAAATGAGGGAAGTGAAATTTGTCATGAAAGAAGGTGAAATTTATAAATAATGAATAGCCGAGAAGAACAAAATTATTGGACCACTCGTTACCAAGAAGAAAATACAGGTTGGGATATCGGCTACCCTTCTAGGCCGCTAAAAGAATATATCGACCAGCTTGAGGATAAAAATACAACCATCTTAATTCCAGGAGCGGGTAATGGCTATGAAGCGGAATATTTATGGAAAAAAGGTTTTCATAATGTTTTTGTAATGGATATTTCCGAATTCCCATTAAAACAATTCCAAAGAAGATGTCCCAATTTTCCAAAAGAACAACTTTTATTAGAAAATTTTTTCGAACATAATATACAATACGATCTTGTCTTCGAACAGACTTTTTTCTGCTCTTTTGTGCCGACTGATGACAATAGAAAAAGATACGCCAAACATATGGCGTCGCTATTAAAACCAAATGGCAAACTTGTTGGAGTTTGGTTTGACATTCCACTTACTTCAGATATGAAAAAACGCCCTTTTGGGGGAGATAAAAAACTATATTTAAGCTATTTAGAACACTTTTTTGAAACCATTACTTTTGAAACTTGTTATAATTCAATCCCACCTAGAAAAGGGAATGAATTGTTTGGTATTTTTAGAAAAACCTAAAAAACCCTTAAGGCTTTTTAGATTGAAAATAGTTTATAATTACCCTTGGCAGCTTGTAGACCAGATAAAATATCAGCGCAAGCAAGCTACCAAAAACCATAGGAATCATTGCGCCAAAAGTAAAAGTCGACCCTACTACCCAGCCTAGTAAATATTCAGATTTATAGAACGGAAAAATGAAGGCCATAATAGCTATAACCAACATAATGTAATCGATGACATCTATTCCAAAACTGAAGAAAATAGAAATCATTATTGAGATCGTCATGGCCAATAAAAATCGTATAATAACAACACGAATACCTTTGGAAGCAATCGATATTTCGGTATTATTTATTCTTTTATGTATTCGATAAAGCAAGAACCAAGTAAAAAATGGCAACACGATACCACCTAACCAGTTTGGAATTCCTGGTAGGTTATCATCGCGAAAAAGATAATGCGTTGGTATACCTCCGTGGAAATAATCCCATAAGATATGGGCCCAAACTAAAAGAGTTACGATTGTTGTAATTAGAATCCGAAGTTTTAATGTAAGTTTCATGATTGATTTTTGATTGATTGCCAATAAGACACTTTTATTCGCAATTTGTTACAACGACTTTCAAACAAACATTTCTCTTAACATCCTATTATGAATTCCCTTTAAAGTTTTTGGTATATTTAGCTTGACTAATTAACTCAGCTAAATAATGACCAAAAAACTATTGCTTCTCGCCCTTCTAGGCGTAACATTTTCTCTTGTAGCTCAAGAAAAACCAAAAGAAGATAAAAAATGGGATGTCGCAGCCCCAGGTAAAGGTTTTAACTTCAAAAACCATAAATTTTCAACAGACGAAGGCACTTGGATGAACTTAGATGTAAGTCCCGATGGAAAAACTATAGTTTTTGATTTGTTAGGTGATATTTATACTATGCCTGTTTCAGGAGGTAAAGCGAAAGTACTACGAAGCGGAATTCCATTTGAGCTACAACCCCGCTTTAGCCCTGATGGAAAAAGAATTGCATTTACCAGCGATGCTGGTGGCGGTGATAATATATGGGTTATGAATGCTGATGGTTCCGATGCGAAAGCAATTACCAAAGAGAAGTTCAGATTACTAAACAACCCATATTGGACGCCTGACGGGAATTATATTGTAGCAAGAAAACACTTTACTTCACAACGTTCTTTAGGGGCTGGTGAAATTTGGCAATACCATCATATCGGAGGCTCTGGCATTCAATTAACCAAACGAAAGAACGACCAACAAGATGTGAACGAGCCGTGTATATCACCTGACGGCAAATACCTGTATTATAGTGAAGATGTTTACTCAGGTGGCTTTTTTCAATATAACAAAGACCCTAACAAGCAGATTTATGCAGTAAAGCGTTATGAATTTGAAACAGGGGAAACAGCGACTGTAACAAGAGGTCCAGGCGGAGCCGCTAGACCACAACTATCTAGAGATGGTAAAAAAATGGCTTTTGTCAAAAGGATAAGAACTAAAACGGTTTTGTTTATTCATGACCTAGAAACAGGAGAAGAATGGCCACTTTTTGACGGTTTAAATAAAGACCAGCAAGAAGCTTGGGCTATTTTTGGTGTTTACCCAAACTATAGTTGGATGCCCGGCGATCAAGAAATTGTTTTTTGGAATAAAGGGCAGATTCATAAAATAAATGTGAAATCACTTCAAGTCACTAATATTCCTTTTTCAGTCGATGCTGATATTCAAATTGCTGAACGGGTTCATTTCAACAATCCCGTTGATATGGATGAGTTTGAAGCAAAAGTCATCCGCCATGCAAAGACTTCACCAGATGGAAAAACTTTGGTATTTAGTGCTTTGGGAAATCTTTGGATTAAAAAACTTCCTAATGGAAAACCTAAACGATTAACAAAGGCAACCGATTTCGAAGCTGAGCCTTCGTTTTCAACTGATGGTAAAGAAATTGTTTATGTTACTTGGAATGATACAAACTTGGGTGCCGTACATAAAATTTCCGCACAAGGCGGCACATCAACAAAACTAACACAGAAGAAAGGTATTTTTAGAAACCCCGCATTTAGCCCGTCTAGTCAACATATTGTATTCCACAAAGAATCGGGTAACATGGATCAAGGTATTTCTTTCGGAAAAAACGCAGGTATTTATACCATAAATAGCGACGGAGGCAATTTAAAGCGTCTTACCAAAGAAGGAGAATACCCGCAGTTTTCAAAGGAAGGAAATCGAGTTTTCTATCAAACTGGCGGCACCTATTTTGGCAATCTAATAAAATCATTAAAATCTGTTAACCTCAACGGTGAAGAAGAGCGAACACACATCAAATCAAAATACGCCAATCGACTTGTACCTAGCCCGGATAATAAATGGATTGCTTTTACCAACTTACACAAAGCATATATAGCACCCTTATTACTCAATGGAAAAACGATAGACTTCGATAATAAATCTACTATAGTTCCTGTTTCTCAGATTGCAAAAGATGCAGGTATCAACTTGCATTGGTCTGCAGATAGCAAAACGGTTCATTGGACTTTGGGCGATACTTATTTTTCAAATAAGATTAAAGACCGATATACCTTTCTACCGGGTTCTCCAGAAAAAGTAGCTAAAATGGATTCCGTTGGAACAGCGATCGGGTTATCAACGAAAATGTACAAACCGACTGGTAAAATAGCTTTTACTAACGCTAGAATTATAACTATGGAAGGTGATAAAGTCATTGAAAATGGAACTATCGTTATCAACGAAAACAAAATTGAAGCTATTGGAAACAGTAAGGATATAGCGGTTCCAAATGGTGCGAAAGTATACGATTTAACCGGCAAAACAATTATGCCAGGTATTGTAGATGCGCATGCACATATTGGCGGCTTTCGATATGGATTAACTACACAGAAACATTGGCAACTCTACGCCAATTTAGCCTTCGGAGTGACTACCTCACATGACCCATCGGCAAATTCAGAATCTATTTTTACCATGGCCGAATTGGTTAAAAGTGGTCAAATGGTTGGTCCTCGAATTTACTCTACCGGGATTATTTTATATGGAGCCGATGGTGATTTCAAAGCCCCAATCAACAGTCTCGAAGACGCAAGATCCTCTATTCGAAGAACAAAAGCTTACGGAGCGCAATCTGTAAAGAGTTACAATCAGCCCAGAAGAGATCAACGACAGCAAGTGATGCAAGCAGCACGAGAGCTAGGCATCAATGTAGTTCCTGAAGGTGGTTCGACCTTCTACACCAATATGACGATGCTTATGGATGGTCATACGGGTGTTGAGCACAACATACCCGTCGCACCTGTTTATAAAGATGTTTTGGAGCTTTGGAAGACTAGCAAATCTGGCTACACTCCTACCCTTATTGTAAATTATGGCGGATTAAATGGAGAATATTACTTTTATCAAAAGGATAAAGTTTGGGAAAATGAGAAGCTATTAAAATACACCCCAAGAGCTTTGGTAGATGCACGATCACGCCATAGAACGATGGTACCTGACGAGGAATATGAAAACGGTCACATCTTAGTTTCTAAAACTGCAAAAGCGCTAACAGATAATGGTGTAAAAGTAAATTTGGGCGCCCATGGCCAATTGCAAGGTTTAGGTGCCCATTGGGAACTTTGGTTATTACATCAAGGTGGTATGTCAAATATGGAAGCCTTAAAAGCAGCAACTATTAATGGTGCAAATTACATCGGCGCTGGCAATGAAATAGGCTCTTTGAAAGAAGGGAAGCTTGCTGATCTCATTGTACTAGATAAAAATCCTCTAGAAAATATTCGAAATACCGAAAGTGTTTCACATACCATGGTGAATGGTCGACTATATGATACCGCAACAATGAATGAAATAGGTAATAACGAAAAAGCAAGAGATCAATTTTGGTGGGAAAATAACAAATACAGCCAAGCATTTCCATGGCATGAAGCATCACAAAGTTTTACCCAACCTGGTTGTGGCTGCCATTTAGGACACCAATAAATAGAATACCAACTAATAAAACAAAGATTTAAAATGAAATATATATTACAATTCTTCTTGTTATTTTTTACGATTACCGCTGCGCTTGCGCAAGATTTCAATATGGATTTGCTACAAGATCTTAAACCAAGAAATATTGGTCCAGGTGGTATGAGCGGTCGAGTTACCGCTATTGACGTAGTAAACTCCAATCCTGATGTAATGTATGTAGGTACTGCTTCTGGTGGACTATGGAAATCAACTTCTGGTGGTATCAAGTGGGAACCAATTTTCAACAAAGAAGTTACTGCATCTGTTGGTGCAGTTGCTATACAGCAGTCAAACCCTTCTGTGATTTGGGTTGGAACTGGCGAAGGAAATCCCAGAAACAGTTTAAATGGTGGTTTTGGAATCTTTAAATCTCTAGACGGCGGCAAGAGCTGGAAAGCTATGGGTTTAGAGAAAACGAGACATATTCATCGTGTTGTAATTGACCCTACTAATCCTGATATTGTTTACGCTGCTGCTATTGGTTCTCCTTGGGGAATACATCCGGAAAGAGGAGTGTTCAAAACTACGGATGGCGGTGAAACTTGGGAGAAAATTCTTTTTGTTAATAATAAAACCGGTGCGGCAGATTTGGTGATGGACCCGAGCAATCCAAATAAATTGATAGCCGCCATGTGGGAACACAAGCGTGACCCTTGGTTCTTTAAATCTGGTGGTTCGGGAAGTGGAATGCATATTACTCATGACGGTGGGAAAACATGGAAAAAAGTTACACCAGAAGATGGTTTCCCAAAAGGAAATCTGGGTAGAATCGGAATCGCAATTGCAAAGAATAAGCCGAATGTAGTTTATGCCCTTGTGGAAGCAAAAAAGAATGCGTTATACCGTTCTGATGACGGCGGCTTCAAATGGAAAAAGGTAAATGACAAGGCCGATATTGGTAATCGACCCTTTTATTATTGCGAAATATACGTCGACCCAGAAAATGAAAACCGCGTGTACTCGGTGTTCACTTTTGTTAATGTCTCTGAGGACGGAGGTAAAAATTTCAAACAATTAATGAACGCCTATGGCCGTGATGTAACCAATGGCGTGCACCCAGACCATCATGCTTTATGGATTAGTCCAACCAACGGACAATTTATGATTGATGGCAATGATGGTGGAATGAACATTTCGCGCGATGGTGGCAAAACCTGGCGTTTTATTGGCAATTTACCTGTAGCGCAGTTTTACCATATTAATGCAGATAATGAGTATCCGTATAACGTGTACGGTGGTATGCAAGACAATGGTTCTTGGCGTGGCCCTGCATATGTTTGGAAAGCACAAGGCATTCGAAATAGCTATTGGCAAGAGATTTCTTTTGGAGATGGTTTTGATGTCGTGCCTGACCTAGACGATTCGCGTTTCGGTTATACCATGAGTCAGCAGGGCTATGTGCAACGTTACGATTGGCAAACAGGGAACAATTACAAGGTACGTCCTACCCTACCTGATGCGAAAACTAAGCTTCGTTTTAACTGGAATTCAGCTATTGGCCAAGATCCTTTTGATAATAGCACCGCATATTTTGGGAGTCAATTTGTACATAAAACCAAAGACAAAGGTTTGACATGGGAAATTATTTCTCCTGATTTGACAACGAATGACCCCGAGAAACAAAAACAAACAGAAAGTGGTGGTTTAAATATTGATGCCACAGGTGCAGAAAACTATACAACCATATTAGTGGTTGAACCTTCCCCAGTTGAAAAAGATATGCTTTGGGTAGGCACGGATGATGGTCAGGTGCACTACACGCAAAATGGAGGGGCCGATTGGATTGATGTCACCCAAAATTTAAAAGGCATGGCTGCTGGCTCTTGGATTCCTCAAATCAAGGCATCCAACAAAAACAAGGGGGAAGCCTTACTTATTGCGAATGATTATAGACGATTTAATTATACACCTTACGCTTTCCGTACAAAAAATTATGGAAAAACATGGCAACGCATAGTAGATGCTAACGATGTGGAAAGTTTTACTTTAAGCATTGTAGAAGATATTGAAAACCCAAATCTGATGTTTTTAGGAACGGATGACGGATTGTATGTTTCTTTCAATGCCGGAAACAAATGGCAAAAATGGGATGACGAAAGCTACCCAACAGTACCCACTATGGATTTGGTGGTTCACCCTAGAGAACATGATTTAGTGATTGGCACCTTTGGCCGTGCTGCTTGGGTTTTAGATGATATTCGCCCGTTGCGAAAATTAGCAGCTGACCCAACTTTTCTTGAAAAAGAAGTTGCTTTATTTCCATCTCCAACTGCATATCAAGCAGCATACCAACAACCTACGGGCAGCCGTTTTGGTGGTGATGCACTTTATAATGCTGAAAATAGAAAAAATGGAGCGATGATTACTTATTATGTAAAGGATGGAAAAGATCCTTTAAAAAAGCCGGAGAAGAAAGAAAAAGATAAAGATGCAGAAGATGAGGACAAAGCTGATGACGTTACTAAAGATGGTGAGATTGCTTCGCAGGATCGCAAAAATGATAAGAAAAACGGTGTAGTTAAAAAAGACTCCGTTCAGTTTCAGTTTTTTGATGCCGATCGATTGATACGAACTCTTAAATATAAAACACCTGAAAAATCTGGTTTCCATAGAATATATTGGAATATGGATGAAAAGGGCGCTGATCGGCCATCTCGAAAAATTAGTAAGAGCAAACGCGAACGTGGAGGAGTACGTGTCAAGCCGGGTACTTATAAAGTAAAAATCACACATGGTACCACTACAGATGAAACAAGCGTTGAAGTGAAATCAGATCCAAGACTTGAAGTATCAACAGCATCGATTAATGAAATTTATGATATGGGAAAAAAGCTAAATGGATTTCAACAAAAAGCAGCTGATGCAGTTAAACAATTGGTAGAAAGCAAAAATATCGCCACTAAATTTTCTAAAGAGCTGAAAGAAATGAACAAGGAAAAATACAAAGATCAAATCAAAGCCTCGAAGAATATTGTTAAAGAAATTGATTCGGTTATTGCACTTTACTTGGGCAAAGAAGACAAACGGCAAGGTCTTACCAGGAGCACCGACCCGAATGTTGTTAATCGTATTCAAACCGCTCGTGGTTATATAAGTGACAGACCATCAGGTCTTACAGTAACCGAAAAAAGATTAATAGATTTTGCGGAACAAAACTTGAAAGATGTTTTGAATAAAACCAATACGTTCTTTGCAGACCAATGGAAAGTGTATCAAAAGTCAATTGAAGCATTAGAAGTTTCCCCTTTTAAAGAGACAAAGAGTTTTACTATGAATTAAAAGGCTAGATCTTGGATGTTAGCTACTCGAAGCTTGGGTTTTTTAACATCTAGCATTGTGCATCCAACACCAATAAAAACAATCATCATGAAAAAACAACTAGCAGTATTATTTGCAATTACCTTAATCTTTAGCTGCAAGGAGGAGTCTAAAGAAACCGCCCCAAGTATAGCGGAAACTATGAAAACGTATACCATTGAACAGATGATGGACAATGAGGCCATTGGTGGAGGTAGCTTTTCTCCGGATAAATCAAAAATGCTAATCTCGAGCAATAGGTCTGGTATTTATAACATGTACACCGTACCTAGCTCTGGAGGTGAAATGATGCCCATTACACAATCCGATAGTTCTTCAGTATTTGGAATTTCGTACTTTCCAAAAGATGAGCGAATGCTCTTTAGAATGGATGGCAACGGAGACGAGATTTATCATATTTATTTACGTGATACCGATGGAAGTCATAAAGATCTAACACCCGACAAAGGAAAGCGATCTAGTTTCTATGGCTGGACAAATGATAAGAAGGGCTTTTTCTTTACATCGAACAAAAGAGACGAACGCTATACGGATCTTTATGAAATGAATTTAGAGACTTTAACTCCAAAATTGTTATATCAAAACAATGATGGTTATTTTCTGGGCAGCATTTCGAAAGACAAAACATACTTACCGCTTATTAAACCCTTAAATACAAATGACTCAGATTTGTATTTGTATGGAATGGAAGACAAATCATTAGTGAAAATTAATGCGAATCAAAGTGGAAACAGTCCTGAAGATTTTTCTCCTGACGGAAATTCTTTGTACTACACTTCTGATGATGGCAATGAATTTTCGCAATTGATGAAATATAATATTGCTAAAAAGACACGTGAAAAGGTAATGACGAAAAGCTGGGATGTAGTAGGTTCTTACTTTACAGAAAATGGCACCTATCAAGTTACTTACATTAACGAAGATGCTAAAAATGTCATTGAAGTAATGGATGTAGCTTCAGGTAAAAACATCGATTTACCTTCTTTTGATGGTATGGATATTACCAACGTTGGTTTTTCGGAAGATGAGAAATTAATGCGATTTTATGCGGGTGGTTCGCACACACCGTCGAACTTGTATGTTTATAATTTTGAAACTAAAGAGCATACAAAATTAACTGATGTTTTGAATAATGAGATTCAAGCAGAAGACATGGTGAATGCAGAAGTCGTTCGCTACAAATCTTTTGATGGTTTAGAAATTCCTGCGATTTACTACAAACCTCATCAAGCTTCAGAAGAAACTAAAGTACCTGCTTTAGTATGGGTTCACGGTGGCCCTGGTGGACAATCGCGACAAGGTTTTAGTTCCTTTATACAATATATGGTGAATCACGGGTATGCAATATTAGCGGTAAACAACAGAGGAAGTAGTGGTTACGGCAAAACATTTTACCAAATGGATGATCTGAATCACGGTGATAAAGATTTGAAAGATTGCGTCGCTGGAAAGGACTGGTTAGCAGAACAACCAGAAATCGATGCCGAAAAAATTGGAATCATTGGTGGTTCTTATGGCGGCTACATGACCATGGCGGCATTAACTTTTACTCCAGAAGAATTCGATGTGGGTGTGAACCTCTTTGGAGTTACCAATTGGATACGAACACTTCGAAGCATTCCACCATGGTGGGAAGCACAAAAAGAAGCTTTATACCTAGAATTAGGTGACCCAAATAGTTCTGATTCTGTTCGCTTAAGAGAAATATCACCCCTCTTTCATACCGACAAAGTCACCAAGCCTTTAATTGTTTTGCAAGGTTCAAAAGACCCACGGGTTCTTCAAGTAGAATCTGATGAAATCGTTGCAGGAGTTCGTAAAAATGGGGTTCCTGTTGAATATGTTTTGTTTGAAGATGAAGGACATGGTTTTGTAAAAAAAGAGAATCAAATCAAAGCATATAGCGAAGCCTTAAAATTTTTGGATGTTTATTTAAAAGGAGATAAAGGTACGCTTATCGAAGATGGGAAAACCATTGAAATGAAACCTGATGCTTAAGCTCATCAAACTCTAAAATAACAAAATGATTTAGCATAATTAGAACGGTCAGATGTTTGAAGCACTAAGCAATATTCAACTTCTAGCATCATAAACCTCGAAAAAATCTATTTAATTTCTATGAAAAAAACATTTTTACGACTGACCCTAATTCTAATTAGTTTTTCAAGTTTTGGCCAAGATAACGGTGATGATAAACTGGGTTCTTGGCACATGTACTTTGGTACGAACAAAATCTCTGATAAGCTCAGTATTCATACCGAAGCGCAGCTTCGATACTTTGAAAATGGAAAGAACTTTAATCAGTTATTACTGCGCACGGGTTTAAATTATCATATCAATGAAGATGCAATCGCCACTTTAGGCTATGGTCACATTACTACCGACGGTACTTTTGAAGAATTTGATAATGAAGAAGACGTTTTAGAAAATCGAATTTTTGAACAATTTATCTTAAAAAATAAAGTGGGTAAATTCAAGTTCGAACATCGCTATCGATTAGAACAGCGCTTCATTAAATTTGCAGATAGGAATGACACTCAACATAGAGCAAGATATCGTTTGCAAGTAACCTTGCCCTTAAGTGATGTGTTTTTCTTGAATTTTTATGACGAAATTTTCTTGAATTTACAAGATAACGTGTATGGTCAAAATCGACTGTATGGTGCTATCGGTGCCAATGTATTTAAAAATACGAGTGTACAAATTGGGTATTTAAAAAATCACTTTCCCACGCGTAATTATGACCGTTTACAGATAGGAGTGTTCTTTAATCCCGACTTAAGGAAGAAGATAAAGGAGTAAGTCAGTTGGCAGCAACAGTTAGCAGATTCTTCTTAGAACTATTTAATTTCAAAAAGAACGCCTGATGAATTTACAGAAAGTTTCATTCAAGAATACAGAAGGTCAGCATTTAGTAGGACGATTAGAATTTCCGGTTGATCGACATCCACATAATTTTGTGATTTTCGCACATTGTTTTACCTGTAATAAAAATTTATCCGCAGTAAAAAATATCAGCAAAGCCTTAACTTCAAAAGGTTTTGGAGTCTTACGTTTTGATTTCACAGGTCTGGGCGAAAGTGATGGTGATTTCGAGGATACCAACTTTTCTGGTAATGTTGAAGATTTAATTGCAGCATCAGATTTTTTAAAGAAAAACCACCAAGCCCCTACCCTGTTAATTGGTCATTCTTTAGGAGGAGCTGCTGTACTATTTGCTGCAACTGAAATTGAATCGGTTAAAGCAGTTGCGACTATTGGTGCACCTTCAAATCCAAATCATGTTCAACATTTGTTCAAAAGCGGATTAGCAGAAATTGAAGCATCGGGGAAAGCTATTGTAAACTTAAGTGGACGCGATTTTACCATAAAGAAACAGTTCTTAGAAGATTTAGATTCAAAATCGTTGCCCGAAACGGTTAAGAATTTGCGCAAAGCCATCGTAGTGCTGCATGCTCCTCAAGACACTACTGTAGGCATCAAGAATGCAGAAGAAATTTATCATGCAGCGCGGCATCCAAAAAGCTTTATTTCCTTAGACGGAGCCGATCATTTGTTAATGAACAAAAAAGACTCAGTTTACACAGGGGAAGTTATAGCTGGTTGGGCACAGCGATATCTTAATATTGAAAATGAAACTACCTTAAAATCTAAACATCAAGTCGTAGCAAGTTTAGCCCTAGATGATGGCTTTACAACAGCAATGAAAGTGGGCAACCATTATTTAACTGCTGATGAACCCATTAGTTTCGGTGGCAACGATTTTGGACCTTCTCCATACGAATATGTTTCCGCAGGTTTATCTGCCTGTACGGTGATGACTGTTCAAATGTATGTGCGACGAAAAAATTGGTCCTTAGAAAATATTGAAGTACATACTTCGTATTCAAAATCGCATGCTGAAGATTGCGAAAACTGTGAATCAGATTCCGCTAAAATTGATACCTTTCATAGAGAAATAAAGTTGACTGGTAATTTAGATGAAAAGCAAATCGCTCGTATTTTACAAATCGCAGATAAATGTCCGGTTCATAAAACCCTTCATAGCGAAACACAGGTGATTACTAAATTGGTTGACCGTTGAAGGGTACCGGTGGTTTGAAAAAATAAAATTTTGGCATTAAAAAGCAAAGCATTTGAAATTTCTATTACAGGAAGCTACTACTCCATTTTGCTTCCTATTGAAATAATTCAACCTTTTCTAGATAAGAATCTAAAAAGAGTAAAGGCTAAGGCTTCTTTTGAAGGGAAAGTATTCGAATTTCATGGAGGGCTCCAAAAACGTCAAGGAAATTACTTTATGATGTTTGGTAAGAGATACCAAAAGGAATTAGGTGTTTTTCCAAATGATTACTTTCAATTACAATTCTTTGAAGACGATTCAACTTATGGTGTTGAGATGCCAGAGGAGTTAGATGAAGTTTTAGGCAGCGATTATGAAGCATTTCAAATCTTCGATTCGTTTACAGCGGGCAAAAAGAGAGGAATTATATATGCCATTTTACGCTATAAAAACGCTCAAACTCGAATTGACAAGTCTTTAATATTATGTGAAAATTTAAAAAGAGGAGTTCGCAACAACCTAGATTTGTTAAAATCATTTTGAAAGTTGTTTGACATACCTTCAATAATTATGTAACTTTCCCTTCAATTAATAGCCGCAAATAATACTTTTTAAGGCATAAATTAAAAACTATACTAATGAAAACTATTCAATTAGCAGCAATTGCCATACTAATTGTGGCTTCCTACAACTGCAAAGACTTTAAAAAAGGATATGAAGATGGAATGAAAGCTGCAGAAGCAGAGGCTGCGGCGGAAGAAATGAAAGAAGAAGTCACCGTTGAAACTATAAGTTTTAAAATGGAAGCCAAAAGTGACAGTAAAGTAACTGGTGATGTAACTTTTACTGAAGAAGATGGTAAAGTAAGCATGATTGCTATGTTAACGGGGTTAACCCCTGGCGAGCACGCCATTCATATTCACGATAAAGCAGATTGTTCTTCTGACGATGGTAAGTCTACAGGTGGGCATTGGAACCCGACGTCAACACCGCATGGTAAATGGGGAGCTACAGAAGGATACCACAAAGGTGATATTGGTAATTTTACAGCCAACGAAGAAGGAAACGCTACCGTTGAGTTCAATACTTCAGAATGGTGCATTGGTTGCGACGATGAAAATAAAAACATCGTAGGAAAGGGTGTTATTGTGCATCAAGGTGTAGATGATTTTACTTCACAGCCTAGTGGTGCAGCAGGCGCTCGTGTAAGTTGCACAGGCATTATCCAATAAAACAAGAATTCATATCATAAAGCTACTTTACGAGTAGCTTTATGTTTATCTTACCAATATATATTATCCAAATACCTCGAATGGATTTAGAAGTTTTAGTCGAACAATTTCAAAAAAAAGATATTGCTGCTTTTGAAAAATTGCATGATATGTATGCCGAAAATATTTGCGGTGTCATCAATACTATTGTCAAAAATGAGGCGCTGTCTCAAGAGATTTGTCAAGATGTTTTTGTGAAAGTGTGGAACAAATCAGATAGCTACAACAGCTCAAAAGGTCGTTTTTTTACTTGGGTTCTCAACATTGCTCGTAATGCAGCAATCGATAAAATGCGCTCAAAAGCCTATAAACAGGAAAAAAAGAACCTCTCTGCTGATTATTTCGTAGGTATACTTGAAAGGCCCGAAGAAGAAAATAATACCATTGATACTGCAAGAATTCGAAAACTTTTAATGAGTTTGAAATCAAAATGTATTGAAATTATAGAATTACTCTATTTTAGAGGATTAACGCAAAAAGATGCCGCTGAGGAATTAGAAATTCCCCTTGGAACTGTAAAAACAAGAAACAGAAGCTGTATTTCGCAATTGCGCGATAATATGAAGCAATAATTATGGACGTTAACGAGCACATATCGTCAGGGAATTTAGAGCTCTATGTAGCCGGAGTACTTTCAGAAAGTGAAAATCTGATTGTGCACGGTAAATCTATGGAGCATTCTGAAATTCTGTCTGAAATTGAAGCCATTGAAGCTTCAGTTTTAGCATTAACAAAAGCTGCTTCACCTGGTCTTCCGCTTGGATTTGATATCGTAAAGGACAAAATCAACATAGATAATAAAATTGCAGATAAAGAAATTAAGCTCGTTGATTTAAAGCAAAAAGACATCAATTGGTCTTGGTATTTGGGTTGGGCTGCTTCGTTACTTTTAGCGGTAGGTTTCTATTGGATGTATACACAAAACCTAGACTTGAAATCGCAAATTGAAGTTGCCGAAAAAGAAAATCAAAAACTACAACAGCAAATTGCGGATTCAGATATTTCTCTTGAAAAATCACAAGAACTTTTAAGTACCATAAGAGATAAAAATATTGCAGTAGTAGAATTGGCTGGCCAAACCGTCTCGCCTAGCTCTTATGCTAAAGCATATTGGAATAGAGAACTGCGTAAAGTATTTATTGATGCACAAGGCTTACCAGAACCACCTGATGGCTTTGTTTACCAAGTGTGGTGTTTACAGTTCAATCCTTTGACACCGACCAGTATCGGATTACTGGATAATTTTAAAACGGATGAAAACAAAATATTTGCTTTAGACAATGCCGCTAATGCCTCTGAAGGATTTGGTATTACTCTTGAGCCTAAAGGTGGAAGTGAATCGCCTAATCTTGATCAGTTATACACCTTAGGTGCTGTTTCTATTCCTTAGAAAACGCTAGTTGCAACCTACTTCAATGTTTAGCACATATTAGTAAATTGTTTTTTCGGCATAAGTAGGTACTGTGTAAGCCAACAATAAAAAAACATCAAGAAAATAAAAATGTCATTTGATAAAATCGAATACATCACAATAGAAAACCAAACAACTAGTTTTCCAAAACATTTCCACGAAACGTTTTTGTATTTCACTTATTCATAAAGGCATTGAACAAATTTATTTTGATAGCAAAAAAGCTATTCCGTTATTTTTGGAACTAAAAGAAGCTTTAGAATTCAAAAATGATGAAATGATTAAATTATATCTAAAGCAATTTGTACATACTTTGAAACTGCATTCTCAAGAAAATAAAAATGATTATTCAGGACTGAACTTTAACAACTATCATCAAATTAGAAACCATATTTACGACAAATTCTGCCTCGATGAACTATCAAAAATAGCAAACATCAACAAATTTGGATTTTCAAAAAAGTTCAAGAAATTAACTGGCATGATATCTATGAATTATGTTTGAATGAGGAAAATATTCTCTAGTAAAGTCTTAATCATATCAAATATACGATCAAGGTATTATTCCAAACATTAATGTGATTCAAACATTTGAGTATTATTTGCTTCAAAAAGATACACAAATGGAGTTTATACTTAAATTGATAGGAACAAAACGAACAGAATAGTTGTATCATCATCATCACCGATTATGAAAAGACCCAATTCGGCTCTCTATTTTTTTTCACAATCAACGCTACACTCAAATTTAAAATAAAAAAACCCCATGAATACGCCAACATTCATGGGGGTCATCAAAACAACATCAACAACCTAACTAACTGATGTATACATCACCTTATAATAGTTCCAAACGCTGTGGGAACGCGGATCTATTTCAAAGGCAGCATTTTCAATATTTTTAATATGTTTTAATTTTTCTGTATCACCATTCGCTTTGAAAACTTTTTGCTACTACCAAAATCTTCACTCATACGTACGTTCTTATTATTCGCAGGTTTGATTTTAGATGTTAAAAATATGTTAACATAAAAAATATAATGAAGTTGGTTATGTGCAGTAATTAAATTGAAATAGTATCCTAATGCCTACTTAAACTTTAAGCTACGGTTTGGTTCAAACTATATTTAAAGGTGTTTTTTGACTTAACCTAACTACTTATCTTTCCTGCAAACTTTCTGTGCTGCTAAGATTCCGCTGTAAATAGCACCGTCCATATAACCACCGTATAGTGGTGAAGTTTCAGCACCTGAGAATACCAATCTATCATTCATATAAGTCTTAGCAAACAAAGGATTCCCGTATGACGGACTCATATAAACAGATTTAATATTCTCTGAAGATGTATTCCAATCTTGCGACCAGTCTTTTTCTTCATAGGTTAAATAGGTTTCAATCTCTTTTCCAAGATATTTGATGAGGTATTCTAAAATACGTTGCTTGCGTTCATCTGGTGAATAATCTCTGAGTCCCTCATTTACAAATCCCATTAAAGCATAGGTATTGTCTTCGGCATTACTGTGGTCGTATAATTCAGTTACCGCTCCAACTTGCCCAATTACAGTACCTGATAGGTTTTTATCTCTCCAGAAAGGGGTTTTAAAAGTCAAGCCAATTTTTATGGCATTACTCATCCAAGTATGTGTACTGTCCATTGCTCTTGTTACTACCTCTGAAAGTTCTGGTTTGAATTCGATACGTGTTGCTATTTTTGGGGGAATAGTTACAATAACTTTTTCCGAGGTAAAAACGCCTTTATTGGTTTGAACATGTATTTTATTTCCGATCTCAGAAATACCAGAAACTCTGGTTTGTAAATGAATTCTTTCTTTTACCCTGTCAGCTAACTTCTCTATCATTTCAGAAGAACTACCTGAAATTCGATATGCAGATGGCGATTTCGGGTCACTTTCAAAATAATGCTCTGGCGCCATGGTACTATAAACCAGTACACTTCTACCCTTGCTGTATTGATGAAACTTTGAAACTCTAAGTTCAGATAACAAATCTGAAACATTTTGATGATGGGTTTGAAACCAAGTGGCACCCAAATCTATACCTTTATTCGTATGAATTCGTCCTCCTACTCGATCTCTCGATTCAAGTAACACAAAATCAGTCTCTTTTTCTTTTTCAAATTGGTAAGCAGTTGTTAGCCCTGATAAACCAGCACCGATAATGATATACTTTGAAAAATTTTCGCTCATACGATCAATAGTCGTAAAAATAATAATTGCTATACAAGGTCATTCAAATTTTATTTAATAAAACTGCCATTGAATACGTTAATTAGCTACGAATAAAGAGTACTTTTAAACTAACAACATGCTGCGGAACAATGACAAACGTATTAAACAAAATTCCTAAGAAATTACATTTAGGCATTTCTGCCTTTATTGTGATCAGCGTTAGTTTTGTCTACGGAGGAAATCCGAGTTCGTTTTTACCGTATATATTTGGTTTTGAGGTCGAAGCTATTGACCTCAAAAATATTCTTAGGGCTATTATGGGTTTATATATTGCTTTTGGGTGCTATTGGATTTACGGACTCCTTCACCCGAAATACTGGCGAAGTGCTACGATTTCAAATGTCTTATTCATGGGTGGTTTAGCAGCAGGAAGAATCGTCAGTACTATTTTTGATGGTGTTTCTGATCAGTTTATAGTTGGTTTGGTTTTAGAATTTATCTTTTTAATCTGGGGAATTTATCTCTTAAAAACAGATGCATCATCAATAGAAAAATAGATCATATTGTTTATGCGGTTTCTAATTTGGATGAGGCATTAACAAGCTTTGAAAAAAAATTAGGTGTTCGACCTATTTTCGGTGGATATCATAGCACTTTTGGAACAAAAAATGCCCTGATTAATTTGGGCAATAACATCTATCTTGAATTGTTAGCTGCTGATGATCATAATACGAGTGTTCCACCACCTAGATGGATGGGTGTAGATCTACTTACCAAAAATCAAATTACACGTTTCGCTATTAGATCGAATACGCTCAAAAAGGATAGTGAGGTGCTTAAAAAGTTTAATCGTGAAATGGGAAACATAGGATCTGGCTCAAGAAATACAGCGGAAGGTGCTATTTTACAATGGCAGCTTATTATGCCATTGCCAACACCTGAAATTGAATTGGTGCCCTTTGTTTTGGATTGGAGCAAAACTGAAAAACATCCTTCAGAGCTTTTGCCGAATATGGGTTGTCAATTTGTTGAAATCTACGGAACGCATCCCAACCCAAATGAATTTACTGATGTATTAAAATCCCTAGATTATAATTTAACGATTAAGAAAGCAGATCAAACCAGTTTGCGATTAATTCTAAATTCACCCCACGGGATTATTGAAATTTAAACCTATGATCAAAGCGTTCTAATATGGCAGTTTTAGAAGTAATAAAAATGGGTAATCCTAGATTACGACAAATTAGCGAAGCGGTTGTGGTATCCGACATAAACACAGCCAAATTCCAGAATTTCATAGACGACCTTATTGAAACACAACGCGCGGAAGATGGCGCAGGAATAGCGGCTCCGCAAGTTAGCGTACTAGAGCGTGTATTCACAATGGAGGTGACCAATAACCCTAGATACCCTGGTAAAGAAACTTTCCCCTTATATGTTGCGATAAACCCTAAAATTGAATTTCTAAGTAAAGAATTGGTGGATAGTTGGGAAGGCTGTTTATCTATTCCCGGCATTCGAGGTCAATTGGCACGCTACAAAAAAGTCCTATTAAAAGCTTTGGATAGATTCGGGATTCCTTTTGAGGTGCAGCTCGAAGGGTTTGCTGCCATTGTCGCACAACATGAATTAGATCATCTAAATGGTATTTTACTCATTGACCGCATGGAAACAATGCAAACACTAGCATTTCAAGACGAGTATGAAAAATATTGGATGTAAAAAAAAAAACTAGTTCTTGCCGATGATAACTTAAATATCTTTTCTGACTCGATGCACTTTCATTGCCTTAACTAACCATTTGGGTAAGGGCTTCAGCGGACTTCTTTTTTTCATGTTGATAAAGATTCCTAATTTCTTCAAAATAGGCACTTTATGGGTCTCTACAAACTCTAACAAGGTACCGTCAGGGTCTTCGACATAACTAAAGTGACCTGCTGCATCGCCCATATCAAAACTATCAGCGCTATCAACGGTAAACTCATGACCAATAGCTTTTGCATCCTTTCGATGGGCATCCATTCCGCTAACATCAAAACACAAATGAATATAGCCCAAATCACCCCAGAGGCGATCTTCATATATTTTACAAGGATTGCGATCCATAGCTTGAATAAGCTCTAATTCACAAGGCCCAAGCAATTGACCGAAGCCACCTATGTTTTTGGCTGATCTGCGCAGTAATACTCTGCGATAGTTTTCCATTCCGCCGGGAAGCATATTGAAGTCATCAAAAACTTTTGCTTCGTCATAAACAATATGATCAAAGCCTAAAAGCTCCTTATAAAACCGTATCGATGTATTCATATCAGATACACCAAGACTAACTCCCATAACACCTCCTGAATCTGACTTCGATCTATCAAAACAATAATCATCGGCTATAACTTGAACCATATTGTTCCATGGGTCTTGAAAAAAGAAATGCCTACCAGAATCCACACTTTCAATATCACTCAACAACTTTATATCCTGCCCTTGAAGAATACCATGTATTGCTGTTATATTTTTGGACCGTAGCTTCATAATATGAATTCCCAGATCACCTAAAACAATTTCTTTTTTAGGTGACTCGGGTGTTCTATCTTTAAATTGCCAAATTTCTAATCCACCCCCACCAATCATATTAAGAGCCAAAAAAGCAATTCTTCGCTGCGCACAATTAGCAGTATACTGGGTCATTAAATTAGCTGTTGCCTCGTCATTAAAAAGTAGCACGTCAAATCCTAAATATTTTCTATACCAATTAAAAACGGCTTTAACATCTTTAACTCCAATACCAATTTGCTGAATCCCATTAATGATTTTCACACCTTAAGTTTTACTTTAATATGATGATTTTAAAAGCCTATTTTGCAACGTCTTTAGTTTCAAAGGAGAGTATCCAAATTTAAACAATATCATAAGAAGCATATTCGAAAGATTGACGCGTAAATAAGAATTATATTTATATTTTCTGGCGGATACAATCAAGTCGTTCTTGATAATTTTATATGTAATTTTTTCTTTTTTTAAACGATCAAAAAATTCAAAATCTTCCATGAGAATTTGATCTTCATTAAATCCGTTTAATTCATCAAAAACAGATTTTTTGATAAAAAGACATTGATCACCCCCTCCTGTAAAAATACCATCTCTAGCGGTAAATGAAGCGTTTATTTTTAGAAAAAAATTATTAGAATCAAATTTATAAGAGAAAAAACCGGCATCATAATTATTTTCAATAGTTCTTTGAATGTCGGCTATAAAGGAATTAGGCGGAATTACATCTGCATGCAAAAAAGCGAGTATATTACCTTTGGCTATGGCAACGGCCTCATTCATTTGAAAAGCTCTACCCTTATTCTTACATTTTAAAAAAGTAAAATCGAATTTTTCTAAAGAGGTGAGCGAATCATCTGAATTTTCAGATGAAATCGAAATAATAATTTCACATAAAGCCTTTTGGCTAAATTCATTTAAAATAGGAGCTAACTTTTCGAGATTCTTTTTCTCGTTATGACATGGAATTATGATTGTTATCATTGGTTGCGTGGAAAGCAAATTAGAGATAATTTTATTGATAACTTTAATGTAAGTTATCCTTTTTTAATATATCTACGTAAGTTTACACGAAAGGTTTTACGAAATTAGCGACCAAAAAATGACTTAAAATATATTGTAAGCAAAATTAAAAATCCAAACTAAAACGAATGAACGAAACGCGTACAAATATTTTAATACCATGTATTTTGACGTTTTTTCTATTCTTCAAAATAACAGCTCAAACAAACCCTAGTGCTACTACTGAATTTAACACCTTATCACAAACATTTTTATCTAAAGCAAAAGAAGGTTCAGATACTCAGAATATACAAAATCTGCTTGCAAACACAAGCGTAGAAAGCCTAGAAAATGGATTAAAAAGTGAGGCTCAAAAGTTAGCTTTTTGGGTTAATATTTACAATGCATATATTCAAGTGATTCTAAAAAAGAACCCTAAACTATACGATGATCGTGGAGCTTTTTTCAATGATGACCAGATAAAAATAGCAGGGGAATTAGTTTCCTTTGCTAAAATAGAACATGGTATTATTCGAAAATCACAATGGCCACTCGGCTTAGGGAAAATTAGAAAATGGTTCCCGAATAAATTTGAACGAAAACTTAGGGTTGACAAACGTGATTATCGAGTTCATTTTGCTTTAAATTGCGGGGCAAAAGACTGTCCCCCTATAGCTATATATACGGCAGACCGTTTAAACGAACAATTCAATACAAGTACTGAAATGTATTTGAAGAAAACTTCTGACTATGATAACCTCAAAAAAGAAGTTGCTGTCACTTCATTGTTTAGTTGGTTTCGTGGCGATTTTGGGTCGAAACAAGGAATCAAAAAAATATTAAAAAATCAAGGTATACTTCCGCAAACTAAAGGAATTGATATTACATATAAAAATTACGACTGGACTTTAGATTTAGATAATTGGATAAAGCTTTAAAAAGCCTCTTTGATCGTTAAATAAAAATTACCTCCTTCTTTCGAGATTCCATAATCGGCACGTATACGTGGTCCTTCTTTTTTATTCAAAATATACCGCAGGCCGGTACCTACTGAATTTTTATAAGAACTTGAAAAAACAGCATCAAGTCGTGGAGAGACTGTTCCCGTTGATCCGAACAAAACTCCTCCAAAACGCCCAGCAATAGGAAAGCGATATTCTAAAGCTAAGCTTAATTCTGCATTGTCTTGAAAACGTCTATTATCATGGCCTCTGGTTCGGCTAGTACCCAGATAGTTTAAACTTAAAAAAGGGGTGCCACTAGTACTATTACCTGCAAAAATATTTGCTGCAAGTACATGTTTTCCCTTTAAATGTTGGTAATATCGAGCATCAATTTCATACTTATTGTAGGTAAATGAAGAGCCAATAATTTTTGAAGAAGAAAAAATACTGCCTTGAATAAAAAAGCCACTAGAAGGTGTAAAAATGTTATCTCGGGTATCGTATATAGCAACAATCCCAAGATTCGAAATAGTACCCCCTTCTTTTCCGATGACATCTGAATTCTCTAAAATTCCGTTTTCAACAATTTTAATATTATTGAAACCATCATATTCATATCCCAAACCAATTGAAAAATCAGGTAAAATTTCGCGCAATACTGACAATCGAAACCTTGGAAAAGTAGCATTATAAGTTTCTAGATCTTCTTGCTTTGAATTATCTCCTAATCCATAAAAGTTGTAAAAGTACTTATAGAACCCTAGTTCACCAACAAAACGCCAACGTTCTTCATCAGCATAGAGCTCAAAAGGGGCAAAAAGTAAAAACTGCCCTTTTGTTGTGTACGTCAGTCCTAATTGTACCGTAGATGGCCTACTTTCAGGCAATTCATTTTTAAAACGGAATGTTGTAATTCCAAGTCCGCCAAATCCAAAGCCTGTTTCAGGCAGATAAAAAGCGACAGGAAAAGCGGTAAGCTTAAAGTTTTTAATCGAATCTTTTGGTGTAGGATCAATATTTTGAGCCATCACCATCGGTAAACTGCAAAAAAGAAATAGTACTAAGTAAAGATTACTCAGATATTTTTTCATTTAACTTTCTTTTTTAGCAGTATTTGCACATATTCACCTTCTATAGCTAAAATGAATTTCATAACTTTTTTATTGTGTTTTTTGTAATCCATTTCGTTGTTGATTATGTAACGTGAATTTACCCATTGATGGTATATTTGCAAATTAAAACTATGTCGTTAACTGAATGGTAAAATGGATATGGTTAAAGGTAACCGATAATTTATACGCACCTGAATTATATGCAAAGAATATTAGCGCAAAAAAAGATTATAATTTTTGTCTTCGTATGTCTCGGGGTTTTAGCGACCTTGTCTTTGCAAAATTTAAAATTTTCTTTTGATTTTAGTCATTTTTTTCCGGAAGGAGATGAAGATCTAATCTTTTATCAAGAGTTCATAGAAGACTTTGGTACCGATGATAATTTTTTACTCATTGCCGTTGAAAATGAAGGTACTGTTTTCGATCAGGAATTTTTAAAAGAATTTCATAAATTTTCGTTGGAAGCTAAAGATTTACCTTTTGTTACCTCTAACCAATCGCTTACCACCCTTTTTTATCCTTTCAAAACACCAATTGGTTATAACAAACTGCCAATAATTCACTTGAATGATAGTAGTAAATATGAAGCTGATTGGAAGAAAATTAAAGAAGATGACCTTTTCGTCAATGCGTTAATTGATAAAAATGCGACCTCCTTGGTTTTAGCACTTGAAACCGAAGATGGTTTAAACTATGAACAATGTGTAACATTACTAAATGAGCTTCGTCCCAGACTTCGCAAAGCAGGTTTTACCAATTTTCATCTACTTGGTAGGGCCTTTTTTTATGAAGCGTTAATTGATATTCAAAAACGAGAATTATTAGTTACTACTGTGGCTGCATCAGTTTTAATTATACTTATTTTATTTCTAGTATATCGCAGCGTTACCGTAATTGCCTTGTCCTTATTTTCAATTCTTTTGGCGCTTTTGTTATTTCTAGGTCTTCTATCATTATTAGGAATTGAACTTACAGCCTTAGCAGCTTTTTATCCTGTTTTGATTTTGATCGTTGGCACTTCAGACGTCATTCATATTATGGATGATTATTTAGGAAAGTTAAAAAAAGGGCTTAAAAAAGAAATGGCCATGCAATTGACTCTTAAGGAGGTAGGGGTGTCAACTTTACTAACTTCTGTAACAACTGCTATTGGCTTTGCCTCTTTGCTAACTTCGAAGTCCACTAGCGTAAGCGGGTTCGGATTAAACGCTGCTTTTGGTGTGTTAATCGCTTTCATCACCATTATTTTCTTCACTTGTGCCTTGCTGCTTCTTATTGACGAACCTTATCTAATACCTAAAAGAGAAAGCTCGAAAATTTGGTCTAAAAGCTTACAATCTACCAATAGATTTACGAAACGATTTCCGAAAAGCATCTTGATCGGGGCATTGATTTTTGGGGGCTTGTGCGTGTTTGGAATAACTAAAATCAATACCAACTATCAAATTAAAAGCAGTTTTCCTATTGGAAGTAAAATTGCAGAGGATTTCGAATTTTTTCAACAAAATTATTCAGGCTTTAGACCTTTAGAAGTTGCAGTAATGACTAAGGGTGATTATAAAGTGACCGACTTTGTAATTGCTAAAGAAATTGAAAAGATAGTTCAACAAATGAAATCAATACCTGAAATACAAAGTGTACGTTCAGCAAATGCGTTTTACAAGGGCTTAAACAAAGCAAATAATCTAAACAAATCTGAATATTTTATCCTTCCTAATAAGGCCTCCGAATTTGAGAAATATCGAAAAGAAGCGTTAAAACTAACGGGTAGGCAATTCAGTCAATTCGTGAACTCTGATCAAACAAAATCTAGAATCACTTCAAAAGTACTTGATGTTGGTCTTGATACAATAACAAAGGTTTATGAAGGACTTAGGGGGTTTGTTCTCAAAAAAACAGATACAGCAAAAGTTGAATTTAGATTAACTGGCACCGGCATATTACTTGATAAAAACTCATTTTATGTTCGTGAAAGCTTAATTAACGGCTTGCTTATGGGCACATTGTTAGTAGCCCTAGTTATGGCGCTTTTATTCAAAAACATAAAATTAGTGTTGATCTCCCTACTTCCAAACGTACTGCCTTTATTGTTTGCAGCAGGATTACTAGGATTTTTAGGAATTCCTCTTGAAGCCACAATTTCGGTGGTTTTTGCTATAGTTTTCGGTATTGCCGTTGATGACACGATACACTTTTTAGGTCGTTTTAAAATTGGGCGATCAAACGGCTTAAGCAAAGAAGAAGCACTAGATATAACTTTTGCAGAAACAGGCAGAGCTCTTGTCATAACAACCTTGGCGCTATTTTTTGGCTTTATGGTGCTACTATTCTCTGTGAATCAACCGAGTGTCACTATTGGTTTGCTGGTCAGCATAACGCTATTTACAGCCCTGATTGTTGATCTACTACTATTGCCTGTACTCATTCGGAAATTGTTATAAAATCTTGTTCATGCTTTAACAAGAATCACAAACCAATATCCACTCGGTAAATCTTCAAAACTATTTTTTCGATTTTAGACTTTTTTGTAGCTGTCTCCAAGCTAAAATAACTCTGAAAATTAAAAATAGCATTATTGAAATCCACAAGAAAAAAAGAAAATTCTCCATAACATTTGGGGGTATAAGAATCTTTTTAGGTTAAACTTCAGATTCTCTGTAATACTTGGGGCATTGCAGAAAATAAATATCTCAAATAAAAATATAATAAAGTAGCAGAATTTCCTACAAAAATTAGCGATTTTGACATTTTCTGAGTTAAACCTCATCATTATTAACCATAACCTTTTCTATGTACCCACAAGAACCTCTGAAAGTTAGAGCATTTGATTTTAATTAGAATCCTTAGATCGAACACAGCTAAAATTGAAACTTCATAATTGTTCTTTTATCTGCCTATTTTAGGCTATTTTTGGGGGAATAAATGAAGCTGTAATGAACCCATCCGCTGCTGGTTGGATTAACAAATTTGGAGAAATCGTAAGTGAAAACAAATCAACTTACGAAAGTTTTGAGGAAATTTATATAGCCTTAAAAAAAACAGGATTTGTTTATGGCATAAATATTCGTGCGCCCCGTTTTGTTACAGCTGAACATGAACTTTCAGAGGATGAGAAAGCTAAAATAAATCTACTTACAGCACTTTATCAAACCTACTACCTGCATGAAGGAACAACTAATTTTCAAGCTTTTCTAGAGACTATTTTCAACTTTTACCAAGAGCTAGGCATTGGTCAAATTTCCTTTTTCAATAAAATTCTAACTGGTAATAAAACTTCTGCTCAGTTAGAAAAACTAATTGATTCGCGGGTGTACTTAGAAGATAACCTCATCAGCAAAACTTTTAATAGCATTATCACGAATTCTTTGCTTTTTATTGATGTATTAACCTTTAAAAGGTATTTAAATGATAGCAATGAAATACGATTACATGCTCAAAATCTTGAATACATTGCTGTTAATATTACATATCATGCGCTGAATTCAAAAGAAAAAAACAAAAATGATGAACGTTTAGCCCAAGTATTTGAGGCCTCTTTAACCTTTATTGATACCGAAAAGGAGCATTTTGATGGCTCATACCGAGAAAAATTATGTGATAATTTTGAAGAATGGGAGAATCGTTACTTTTTAGATATGGCTTGCTTAACTGTTTGGGAAGATCAATCTCTAGAATATCGCGAGTCGCATTTTATTTTCGGAATTGGTAAAGACTTAGGTTTTCAAGAAAAAAAAATAGCCCGATCTTTAGAAGAAATCGAGTACTTCTTTAGTAAAAATGCAACTGAAATTCCATTTTTAAAAGATAACAATCTTGCTGTTCAATTTTACGATAGCATGGCGAAAATTGTAAATAAGCTGATTATTCGTAATAGCAAGCGTTTGCAAAATGAACTTTCTGAAAGTAAAGAATTAGTTGCTCTAATTTCAAAATCTACTGTAAGTGACTTAAGTACGGAAGAGAAGAAAAAAATTCAAAATCAGTTGATAGATATTTTCAAAAGCATACCTTCTTTAGCTATTTTTTTATTGCCTGGAGGAGCCGTTTTACTACCCATATTTATCAAATTAATTCCAAAATTACTACCTTCATCTTTTGATGATAATCGCATAAAAAAATAAGGTGAAATAGCGAAAAAAGGGATTATAAATAAAATCTATGACGCATTTTAAATAATTTAAAATCAATTATTTAAAACATTTTACTCTAACCATAACTTGAAGTCTCGAACTCGTTCTCTACTTACAATGATATCTTGCTCAGAAAAGGTATTTAATTTAATTTGAAGTCTAGAATTTGTATACGAAATAATATCATTTATATGATTTATATTGATGTAAAATTTTCTACTTACTCTAAAGAAAATTTTAGGTTCTAATTCGGTTTCTAATTGCTCTAAAGTGGTGTCGAGTAAATAATTTCTTCCATCAATTGTTGCTGCATAAGTTCCTTTGTTTTCACTATAAAAACATTCTACTTCATCAGCATTAATTATTTTAAGGTGCTGCCCTACTCGAACTGTAAATCGTTTTTTAAACTCTCGCTCCAATGGATTAATTAATAACTTTTTGATATCATCAAAATCTAAAGCCAGCTTTTGAGGTGCTGGTTTCAGCGATTTATATTTTTTGACTGCAATTTCTAAATCTTCATCATCGATAGGTTTTAATAAATAATCGATACTGTTCAATTTAAATGCTTGTAAAGCATATTCATCATATGCCGTTGTAAAAATCACAGCACTTTTGATAGCCACTTCATCAAAAATCTCAAAAGAGAGTCCGTCAGAGAGTTGAATATCAAGAAAAATTAAATCAGGATGTTCGTTACCTTTAAACCACGCTATTGATTCCTCGACAGAATGTAACATAACAGAAACGCTTAGATTAAGCTCTGCTAAAAGCCTTGCAAGCCTTCTAGCGGCTGGTTTTTCATCTTCAATGATTATTGTTGTCATACTGTGGTTGGCATTAAAAAAAGCATTTAGGCGCTATAATTTATAGTTAAGAGTTTTTATACTTCAAATAACACTTGTTTGATTAACTAAACATTGTTTTTTTTTAGTTTTTAACTATTCTTATTCATTTGCTTTTGAATCTGACGTTCTTCCCAATTTTTACCAAAAAAAGGACTTGCTTTGAATACAAATAGTGCATGAATAAGTAAACCTATGCCCCAAATGATTGGTGTTCCGAAAATATTCCAATCAATCCAATCCAAAAACTTAGGATTTCCTAGAGCACCTTCACTTAATACTATAAAGTGGATTTTACCACTTGCCAAAAGCAATACAGCATTGACCGCAATATAAGCAGTAAGATGACCATAAAAGCCTTTAATCTCATTTACTCTTTTTTGAGCTCTCTCATAGGATGAAAGCGGTTTCGTATTTTTTGATTTCATAATAAGTTTCTTTAACTATCTGTACTTTTCTGATTGCTGCTTATCTTCTTCAATAAATTTCTGAATCTGGCGCTCTTCCCATTCTTTGTTAAAAAATGGGTTGTATGAAAATACTTTTAGGGCATGAAAAAACACGCCAATTCCCCAGAACAGCCAGGTCGATATGGTTGCAAAATCCCAAAGGGCCTCAAAAAAATTGTCTCCTTCATACATATGACTCACAACTATCACAACGCTGATCATGATATTGACTAAAACATAGACCATAAAATGTATGTAAAAACCCTTCAGCTCTTCCACTCTTTTTTTTGCTCTCTCTTTCTTCTCTGCGCTATAAAATGCCATTAGTTCCATCTATTTTGTTGTTCCTCTTCATCCATAAACTCCTTGATCTTGCGTTGTTCCCAATTTCTTCCGAAAAATGGGTTCAAGCCGTACACCTTCGCTGCCCTAAAGGCCAATCCTATTCCTATTCCGAAGGCGGCCCATAAAAACCACATATAGCGCCATTCATTGGTATAATAATTAAGTGCTGCTAAAAAGGCAATTAAAATTGCAGATCTTAAAAGTTTTGAGTAGAACTCTTTAACTTCAGTAATTCGTTCTTTAGCTCTAAGATACTTGGCATCTTGAAAATTTTTTGTTTCTCTAATTTCTAAATATTCCATTTGATTTTTCTTTTTTAGTTCTGTCATTATTTCTGTATCAAATTTCGATAAATAGAACGCTATTTTTAAATTTTACTTTCTGAATTGTTGTTTTAATAGGATGAATTGAGACTTCGCTTCATTCAGCTATAAACGTTTCTAAATTGTTTCATTCAAGACTAAATGATTAAATCAAAAATTTTCGTCATCCATAAATTCGCGCATTTTGCGCTCCTCCCAATTCTTTCCGTATAACGGATTCTTACCAAAAGCTTCTAAGCCATGAGCCGTTACTCCGAACCCCCATCCAAGGGCTGGAAAAATTGCCCACGGAAAGCTTGTGGTGTTATAGTTAATCATTATCAAAATAGGTATAACAATACAATAAGCGGTGAGGTTACCATAAAACCCTTTAATCTGCGCCACCCTTTCTTTTGCCTTTTCGTAGCGCTTATCTTCTATGTAAACTTTTTGTGTTTCCATCTTTGAAATTTGCTTTGTAAGCATCGGTAATTCTACACTAAACTCTGATGCCTTTTTATTAATATGAACCTTGCGATCTGTCAATATGCCGTATCGTTGTTGTATGTTAGTAAGGCCTACTCCACTACTCTTTTTCACTACTTGCTTTTCTTGTAAGTTGTTACTTACCACAAGCACGTCATTTTCTTCAGTCACCTTAATATACAAGGGCTTATCTGAAGTGACTACGTTATGTTTTACTGCGTTTTCTAACAGCAATTGGAGCGATAAAGGAATTATTTTCGCATCAGGGTTACTGCTCTTTTCGGGAATTTCAAATACGATACTATCTTCAAAACGCATTTTTAAAAGTCTAACGTAAGTCTTTGCAAATTGCAACTCTTCATCTACAGAAACTAAATCTTTGTTTTTCTGCTCTAACACATACCGATACACCTTAGAAAGCGATGTAGTAAACTTTTGTGCCTGATACGGATCTTCTTCTATCAGACTAGTCAATACATTCAAACTATTGAACAAAAAGTGCGGGTCTAATTGATTTTTTAGCGCATTAAATTTGGCAGATGCGGTACCCGCAATAATTTTTTGCTCTTTTACTTTATTCTCCTGTTTGTTTTTATAAAACCAAGCTCCATAAAAAATAAGGGAGACTACTAAGGAAATCAAAAGCGAAATTCGATAATTTTCAAAATTTTGTTGCTCGATGAAACGAGAAAATGGCATTTTATAAATTCCCATTTGAAGAATCACCTTAGCGATAAAAATACCGACCGCAGAGAAAACAATATTTCCTGAAATAGCCCAAACAAATCTTCGAATTTCTAAAATTTGATACTTGTATTTCTTGATCAAGTATTCTATCCAAATAGCATTTGCAGCATACAGAATAACGGCAAAAATCATATTCTCATAATACTGTATCCAAGCTTCAGCTAAAGTATAACCATCATCGAATGATCCAATAAAATAAAATATAGATAGAAAAATTAGATAGACTAGCGTGCCTATAAGTACAGCGTTACCAATATGTTTTAATAATCGTTGCATTGAATTATTTTTACTTTCCGCAATTTTTTAGGGTCATTTCGGCTCTATCTTTTCCCCAATTTGGATGAAAATCAGAGTCCCCCTTAAAGGTATCAAAAAGCGCAATAGAACGCTCCACATCTTTACAGTAGGGTGCTGTATCTTTTCCAAAGTATGCTGCCGAGCCCATATCCCATTCTGCTTTAGAGAAAACAACTCTGGGATTGTCTGGTGCTAGCGCAGCGGCTTTTGCATAAATAGATGCTACTTTAGGTGCCAATGTCATGCCATAAGCCGCCCCATCAAAAGCTACCCAAGCGGTATGAATCATAGCCTGCTGTACCATAATCTCAGCATTATCAGGCGATATTACTTTGGCTAAATCAATAAATTCTTGTGCTTTTTCTAATTGCTGAGTTAATTTTTCTTTGTCTTTTTCTCCGAAAGAAGCTATTGTATTTATTGAAGAAACATAGTAAAAGGGAAGCCAATTATCGAGTTCTACTGTGGAAATTCTTTCAAACATATTGGAGGCTTCCGTTGTTTTGCCTTCGCCCCAAAGTTGAAATGCCTTTTGCATTCCTTTTGTATATTGATCTTGGCCGAATGTAATTGTAGTTAATAATAATGTTAAAATTATGATCGTTTTTTTCATGATTACATATATTTATTTTCATTCCCGCGAAGGCGGGAATCTGTTGGTATTGATTAAAAGTGTATTAACAAGAGTTTTTAGCGTTGTAGCCCTTCGACAGCGCTCTCGATCACACACTTATAAATTGATGACTTGCTTTAGCATTCCTTCTTTGACTTCAAATTTTGCTGCTTCCCATTTTGGTGGTCCAAATTTAGCAGGTGCATCGTTTGAACTCCCGGTGTCTTCCGTTGGTATTCCCAAAAACGTATCTAATTCTCCATCCTTATCTTCGTCGTGAAATGTAGAAATTGCATAGATTCCGACAGGAATATCCTTAAAAACAACCGTACATTTCCCATCTTTAATAGCTCCAAATTCCCCTTGATAAGGTGTTTTGAGCCAATTATCTGATGAATCGTATAAGCCAATTAGCATTTGTCCATCATCGGTATCAATATTTAGAATTTCAATGGTTATGGTACCTGATTCAGTTTGCGCTGTAGCAATAGTTCCGAACATCAGAACAAATAAAAATCGAATAAAATAAAACATCATTTTTGTTTTTATAAATTAATAGTACAAAGATCACCAAATAGGGTAAAACTAAAAAAAAGAAAAACCGAACTGTAGATTTTTAAGGATGGATTGTAAAACCGATAGTTCACAAAAGTTTAATTATACTCAACGCTCAATTTTTTATGTAATCGCGAACTAAATAATTTATTTAAAAGAAAGCTTGAAAATATACTTTTTTGGAAATTACATACCAAGTCGTTGCAAAATAGTTGAATGTGTTACCAAATTAGCAAAATCAGTTCTTCGCCGAAACAACTAATCTACCATAGAATCTGAGCTATTTGATTTTTTAAATGAAGATCGGGTTTAGGATAATAACAAGTGAAGCACAAAAAATAAGATATTTATCGAAAATACGAACATCGTAAAATCTATATAGCCTTGAATACCTGTTATTGATTAAAAATTGAAGTAATTACTAGGCTTTTTAATTTGAAACATTTTCGAGCAATATGGGTAAGATCAAAAAACTTTTTAGCCAAATTATAGGTAAAAATCTCTTATACCGTATTGGGTTGTTTTAGGATATTCTTAATACGAAGCTTTAAAACATCACTTTTAACAGGTTTGCGAATATATTCAACCGCTCCTAATTCTAATCCTTTGATTTCATCTTCGACACTACTGTATGTACTAATAAAAACAACAGGAATATTCAAGGGTTGCTCATTTATAAACGCTAGTAATTGGTAACCATCCAAATTCGGCATTCGTATATCAGATAAGATCAAATCATACTTATTCTTACTAAGCTCATGAATTGCCTTTAATCCATCTTTAGCATGAAAAATATCATAACCACCTTCAATTAGTATTTTCTTAAATATTGAAGCACTTACCTTATCATCTTCAACTAAGAGTATTTTCTTTTTAGCACTTAAATTGGTTGGCCTCAATTCTCCATTTTTAAATGTCAAGTTATCAAGTACCTCTTGCAGCGAAACGTAAGCAAAACCGCTACTGGTATCACTCATGGCATAAGGAATAATAATTGCATCATTATGCAAAATAGATCCGCAGGAATAAACAACATTAGGCACATAACCTTCGCGTTCAGTTTCATTTGCAGACAGCAATGGTTTTTTCAAGGTTGCTAAAACTTTTGTTGGGTCATTTAAATCTAATAATATAGCACCTAGCACATATCTACGTACAGCACCAACACCATGCGTTATAACCAACCAACCTTCGCTAGTTTCAATAGGTGAACCAGAGTTACCTAATTGCACAAACTCCCATGGATATTCAGGTTCTTGAATTAAAGTTGCTTCACCATCCCATTTATTAATTTGATCGCTAAACATGATATAATTGTTTTCTCCGTCATGCCTTGAAAGCATGGCATATTGCCCATTTATCTTTCTTGGAAATAATGCCATTCCCTTATTTTGGGCATTTTGTCCATAAATTGGCATCACCTTAAACTTGTGAAAATCTATTGTTTCAATAAGTTGAGGCAAAATAACAAAGCCATTAAATGCGGTATATGTAGCATAATATTTTGAATCGCCGCTTGCTTCGGTAAACTTAACAAAGCGAGCATCTTCAATACCATTACTTTCGGCATCAGTTACAGGAAAAATAACACGTTCACTAACTGCCGTATCTAATGAAAAACCAATTTCATACTGGGCATTTGCTATAAATTTGATAGCGTGTAATACCTTATTATGTGCAATTGTTATTTCATTATTATTCTCAAACTGATTTATATTATGAAGTAGCTCTCTAAAGAGAAATGTATCATTTAGTTCTGAAATAATTTGGTCTATAGCCTCATCAGCGTCCAACTTCATATCATTGAGCTTTTGAACAAAATCTTTCTTCTGATATTCGTACAATTGAATCGTCTCTGCCTCTTCAACCATCCTGCTTACTGGACTAAATTCTAGATTATTGTTTTTATCAAGTATCGCTTCTCTAAATCCTATGGATGAAACTTGGCCCTCACTTGTGGCACGAAAGCTCACGATAACTCTTTTTTGCCCTGTTTCTAAATGAGATTGATCAGGATCTTCAACAATAGATGGATTAAAGAAAGCTGCTGATTCTATAGCGTACTCATGCGTAAAATAAGCTCCAATCAATAATTTTCTTTCATCCGAAATATGAAGTGCATTATGACCTAGCTCATCAAATAAAAAGGTTACTTGCTCATAGTGCGAAAAAAAAATTCGTGTAATGTTTCGATGACGGTTACTAAAATCTCTTAGAGTTTGATTTAAAACTTGAGAAGCATCATTTTCACTTAAGGCTATTACTCTATTTATAATTTTTTTTGCTCTTGACTCACCCCCTGGCATGAAAAAACGAACAATCACTCTCTTTGGATCTGGATGAAAGTGATTTTTAAGTCTATTTACAGTAATAGCCATTTGCACTATTTATTGGTTTGTAGGAATATACAACGATTAAATAGTGTTTAATCGTATAAAATTTAGACGAATTAAATTAGATATTATTTTTTAATCAATTCGAACAAATGACTGCTGCACCAAAGTCTTCATAAAATATGAAGGTGTTTTTATTCTTTAATTTCGACTAATTTTGCCAAATGGTCAGAAACATCCAATTACGAGTAAGTTTAAAGGAAGAGGCAAAGCTTGGCCTCATAGCAAAAACTGCTAAATATTTAGGAGTTGCTGAAAAAGACATCCTAATAAAAGTTCAACGAAAATCTATTGATGCTCGTAAGCCGAATATCTACTTTAATTACAAAATTGAAGTATATATCAACGAACCTATGCCTTCTACAAAAAATTACACCTTCGATTATAAAGATATTTCAAAAGCAAAACCTATTCATATTATTGGTTTCGGACCTGCAGGAATGTGGGCTGCTTTGCGCTGTTTAGAACTTGGTTATAAACCTGTAGTGCTAGAACGCGGTAAAAATGTTCAAAATCGACGTCGTGATTTAAAAGCTATTAATCAAGATCATATTGTTAATGAAGATTCAAATTACTGTTTTGGCGAAGGCGGAGCAGGAACCTATTCTGATGGAAAGCTGTATACCAGAAGTTTAAAACGTGGTGATGTGCGACGGATTTTTGAGAGTTTGGTGCATCACGGTGCAACCGAAGAAATTCTTGTTGATGCTCATCCGCATATCGGCACAAACAAACTCCCAAAAATCGTTCAAAACATTCGAGAAAAAATAATAAAGTACGGAGGTGAAGTGCATTTTAATACTAAAGTAACAGATTTTATAATTGATGATAATCAATTGAAATCAATCGTTTTAAATGATTCTAAAGAAATGGAAGTTCAACGTGTCATTCTCGCTACAGGACATTCCGCCAGAAACATCTTTTATTTATTGCAAAAAAAGAAAATTACACTAAAAGCGAAGTCGTTTGCTATGGGCGTTCGAGTAGAACATCCACAGCAAGTTATTGATGCTATACAATATCATTGTAAAGGAGATCGCAACGACTTACTGCCTGCAGCTGCATATAGTTTGGTGCATCAATCAAAAGGTCGTGGGGTATATTCTTTTTGTATGTGCCCAGGTGGATTTATTGTTCCTGCGGCAACTGCTCCTGGTGAAGTTGTAGTGAATGGCATGTCTCCCTCTAAAAGGAACAATCGATTTGCTAATTCTGGCATCGTAGTACAAATCAATGCGGATGAAGATTTGTACAAATATGAGAAACATGGAGCGCTACGAGGGTTGGAATATCAAAAGGATTTAGAACGTTTGGCCTTTACTTCTGGTGGAAGAAGTCAAACAGCCCCTTCACAACGACTTACTGATTTTGTTGAGGGAAAGTTATCAACTGACCTCAACCCTAGCTCCTACCAACCAGGTTTGAATTCCGCACCACTTCACTCATTACTTCCGAAGTTTATAGGGAGTCGACTAAAACAAGGTTTTACCGAGTTCGGTAAGAAAATGAAGGGCTATTATACTTCACAGGCTAATATCGTTGGGGTGGAGTCAAGAACCTCATCTCCAGTAAACATTCCTAGAAATGAACAATTAGAACATCCTGAAATAAAAGGTTTATTCCCATGCGGCGAAGGTAGTGGTTATGCGGGCGGTATTGTTTCAGCTGCAATGGATGGAGAACGATGTGCTGAAGCAGCAGCTATTGACTTATAAGTTATAGTCAAGATTACAGTTGCTAATTAATCAACCATTAACCGTACCTTCGCGGCTTATAATTTTATATGACATTTAAAGAACTTGGGCTCGCTGAGCCGATTCTCAAAGCACTTAAAGAACAAGGCTATACCAACCCCACTCCTATTCAAGAACAGGCAATTCCAATTTTATTGAAAGGAAAAGACCTCTTAGGAGTCGCCCAAACTGGAACAGGAAAAACGGCTGCTTTTGGCATTCCCATATTACATCATCTTTACGAAGGAATTAGTCTCAGACAAAACAAGAGAAAAGTTAAGGCTTTAGTAGTAACCCCAACTCGAGAATTAGCCATTCAAATCGGAGAAAGTTTTACTGCCTACGGAAAACATACGGGCCTTCGAAATACCACAATTTTCGGTGGAGTCAAACAAGGAAAGCAAGTAAATGCATTGAAAGCTGGCGTAGATATTCTTGTCGCCACACCTGGTAGACTGCTTGATTTGATGAATCAAGGCTTCATCTCTTTTCGTGACTTAGACTACGTAGTACTTGATGAGGCTGACCAGATGCTAGATATGGGATTTATTCATGACATTAAAAAAATCATTGCAAAACTACCCTCAAAAAGGCAATCACTATTCTTTTCGGCTACGATGCCAAAATCTATCGTAGAATTATCTCGTAAAATGTTGGGAGATTTTGAACGAGTTACGATAAAACCAGAACAAGCAACTGCAGAAAAAGTGGAGCAAGGGGTTTATTTTGTGGGCAAAGCAAATAAACCGAAATTGTTGATTTACCTTTTGCAGCAACGCCCAACCGATTCTGTTTTAGTGTTTTCACGAACTAAACATGGTGCAAATAAAATTGTAAAAAAATTGATGCAAGCAGATATTAATTCTGCAGCTATTCACGGCAACAAATCACAAACAGCACGTCAAAAAGCTTTGGGTGCTTTTAAAGATGGAAAACTCAAAGTACTTGTTGCTACAGATATTGCTGCTCGTGGCATTGATGTGGAAGAACTTTCGTTGGTTGTTAATTATGATTTACCTAATGTTTCTGAAACCTACGTACACCGTATCGGTAGAACGGGAAGAGCTAACGCCAGCGGTATTGCTTTATCATTTTGTATGGCAGAAGAGCGACCGTATTTACGAGATATTGAAAAACTTATTAAGCAATCTGTACCTAGATTAGGTGAACATCCATTTATGGATGAAGCCTCGCAACAAGAAACGGTGGTTAGAAAACCTTCTAACAAACCGAGAAATAATCAATCTAGAAATACTAGCAAGAACAGGAATAAGAACAGGAATAGAAATAGGAACCGAAGCAAAAATCGAAATAGCGGAGGCGGTTCAAATTCAAGAGATTAATTGCACACCTATTTAAAATCAAGCATTTCTATAAAAGGTTAGCCCATTTTTAAAAGGGTCAAAGAATGCAAATTCTTTCGTACCCCATGCCGTTTCTCGCAAAAGCGTATGATTGTGAAATACATCTTTTTCAGAAAATTCTTCATACAAAGCTTCAATATTTTGGGTAACAATTCGCAACATAGGCCGATCTAGGGCTAGCTCCCACTCTTTAGCATCATGCCATTGTAAATGTATTTCAATGCCATCGCGCAAAACTCCCGCATACCTAGGTTTTTTCGAATCATCAGCAAACCCTATTTTGAAACCTAGTCGGTTTACATAAAAGTCTAGCGCATCAATCACTTGTTTGACAGGTAAAACTGGGTGAATTTGATGTAAATATCCTTTTGTTTCCATATCCTAAATTTAAAGTATTCTGATTAACTTGTCGATGCAATAAAAACATTCATTCAAATGAAAAAATCAATTGTGTTACCCATACTTTTTTTATTTGCGGCTTTTTCTTTTTCGTGCAAAGAGGCAAGCTCAACCGCAGCAAAAGTAACTATAGATTCTCAAATCTCTAGCAAAGAAATGGCCTTAGAAGTCATGCAAAAACATTTGGATGCCATTTCTAATCGTGATTTAAAGACGCTTGAAAGTACACTTTCACCTGAAGAAAACATGCAACTTATACTTCCGGGAACCGAAATCATAGAAAAAACTAGCGGTTTTATAGACTATCATCGCGAATGGTTTAAAACTACAAACTGGACGATTGATTCGAAAATATTGAATTCTGAAGTTGGTGAATCATTAGCCACGACGGTAGTTGAGTCTGTATACAAAGAACCTAAGCGAGATGGGAAGCCTTATTTTAATAGAATGCATGTTAGCTACGTCTTAAAAAAAATAGATAATAAATGGTTCGTCATCAAAGACCATATGGCATCGGTTCAAAAATCAACAGATATCAAATGAAATTCAATACAACCATTCTTGTTTTAATATTTTTATTTCCGTTTTTGAGTATTGGACAAGATTTTAAGGTGATGTCTTATAATATCAAATACGATAATGTCAACGACACCGTCAACAATTGGAATGACCGCAAAGAAAATATGGTTATGCTATTAAAAAAACACAGTCCAGAATTTATTGGAATGCAAGAAGTTCTTTACCGGCAATTAGCATTCCTTGATACATCTTTAACCGATTACGAATACGTTGGTGTTGGAAGAGACGATGGCAAACAAAAAGGAGAGTTCTCCCCCATACTTTATAATGCCACCCAATATGAACTCTTGGAGTCTAATACCTTTTGGCTTTCGAAAACTCCCAATAAAATTTCTGTGGGTTGGGATGCTGCGATGGAACGAATTTGTTCCTACGGTCTCTTTCAAAATAAAATTTCTAAAAATAGCGTATGGGTCTTCAATACCCATTTTGACCATATTGGGGTTAAGGCGCGCAAGAAATCAGTAAAACTTATCTTGAAAAAAATAAAGCAGATCAATATCGAAAAACTTCCTGTTGTCTTAATGGGCGATTTTAATTTAATTCCCGAAGAAAAACCAATTCAATGGCTACAAAAGAAAATGGATGATGGATTGACTATTTCCAAAACTCCGCTTGAAGGTCCGCAAGGTACTTTTAATGGTTTTGATAGCGACGACCCGATGGAAAGACGTATTGATTATATATTTACCAAAGGATTCGCTGTTGAAAGCTACTTTCACATTGACGAACGCTTGAAAACAGGCAAACATATTTCTGATCATTTGCCGGTTTTAAGTGTAATTTCTAAAAATTAATTTATGTTCACCCCTAATCACTACAAAAACGAAGATAGTAACGAAATCAAAGATTTCATCAAGCAGAATAGCTTCGGAATTTTAGTGAACCAAGTTGAAGGAAAGCCGTGGGCCACCCATATACCATTAGCGTTAGAAAGTGATGCGCAAGGAAATGATATTCTAGTAGGTCATATTGCCAAAGCCAATCCGCAATGGAAATATTTTAAAGAAAACGTAGCGGTGCTTTGCATCTTCAATGGTCCACACAGTTATGTTTCATCTTCTTGGTACAAGGAAGAAGAAGTACCCACATGGAATTATATCGCTGTTCATGTGTACGGTACACTAGAAATTCAGTCTAAGGAAGCTCTTTTGGCATCCCTTCATAAATTAGTGGACAAATACGAAAGTGATTCAAAAGAACCTGTCTCTCTTCATGACATGTCTACTAAAACAATGGGGCAAATTAAAGGCATCGTTGGGTTTGAGATAAAAATAGAAGATATTCAAGCAACCTATAAACTCTCCCAAGGAAGAGAACATGATCATCCAAAAATTATTAGCGAATTAGAACAAGGTAATACTGGTTCAAAGGCAGTTGCAGAAGTAATGAAAAATCAGCACAACCAGATGGATAGAAATGAAGACTAAAGTCAAACATTTTATAATTATATATTTCATTCTTTGGGTAATTACTTTTGTAATAGCCGTATTTTTTTTAGGTCGCGGTGATCGAAATCTTGTCGACAGCGCTACTTTCTTTGCCGAGATTGCTAGCGGTCGCAATTTTCTAATAAGTTTTCATATTGTTTTTATACTGTTTTCTATTTTTTACTTAGGTACCGTTTATTTCATTCGCGTTTATCGAACTAAAGGAAAAATACGGTGTATCAAACAAATTATTTTTCGGTTTGCTACTCCCCTACTTTTTATTTTCGTTGGATATAAAACCCTAGTTTATATGAATGCTCATGAATCATACAACTACCTATGGGATACTTCTGTAACAAACCAAAGTGATAGAGCCACAAACCTTTATGAAGCTGATAAAAAACATAGAGGAATGAGCGTTTTCGGATGGTCTAAAGATAATACTGTTGCAATAGAAGGTCTTATTGCTGCAAACATCGAATGGGTAGCGGTCATTCCGTTCATGTATCAAAAAGATGAAAAAACCAAATTGGTTAAAACCCCAGAAAATCTAAATAGGTATTCGAGAAGAGATTCTAGCTACATTCAGGCTATTAATGACTTGCATAAAAAAGGATTGCATGTTCAGTTAAAGCCTCATTTATGGATGAATGATGGTTGGCGCTCGAACATAAGCTTGGACACTAAAGCTGAATGGGATGCATGGTTCGAATCGTATCGGATTAATATTTTGCGTTATGCTAAAATTGCAGAAGAAACCAAAACGGAATTACTTTGCGTTGGAACGGAACTAAAAACTTCCATCAAGAAACAACCAGAACAATGGGAAAAACTGATTGGCGAAATCCGAGAAATTTATAGTGGAGAACTAACCTATGCTGCGAATTGGTATGATGAATATGAACACGTTACTTTCTGGAATAAGTTAGATTATATTGGTATACAAGCCTATTTTCCTCTAACGACAACAAAAAACCCGAATTTAGCAAGGATTGAAAAAGGTTGGGAGAAGTCAATGAAAGCTTTAAAAACTATTCACGAAAAGTATGCTAAGCCCATTCTTTTTACCGAAGTAGGTTATAAAAGTGAAGCCAAAGCGACGATAAAACCATGGGAATGGAGTCCTTTCTTGAGTAGTCTTACTAAAAAAAAATCTGATCGAACGCAACAATTGGCTTACGAAGCACTTTTTAAACAAACATGGAACCAACCTTGGTTTGCAGGAGTCTATATCTGGCAATGGGACACTCGAACAACGAAGGAAAGTGCCAAAACTAACCTTGATTTTTCACCCCGTTTTAAGCCTGCAGAAAATGTTATGGCCAAGTGGTTTAGTAAGAAAGCAAAAAAATCACAATAATAGCTTTTCACATGAACAGCAGAAGAATATTTATTAAAAAAACTGCACTTGCATCTGCGGCCATCTCAATGTCCACCTTTTATGCTTGCGCAAACAAAACACAAATTAACATGCCCAAAATATCTTTGGCCCAATGGTCTCTTAATCTTGCTTTTTTTGGTAAAACACTTGACCCCATAAATTTTGCTAGCATTGCTAAAAATGACTTTGGCATTTCAGCAATTGAATATGTGAACCAGTTTTACGCATCACATGCCACGAATGAAAAATTCTGGAATGAAATGGCTACAAGAGCCGCTGATGCTGGAGTTCAAAATTTAATTATGATGGTCGATGAAGAAGAAAAGCTTGGTGACACTTCTATTGTAAAACGAAAAAAAGCGGTTGAAGACCATTATAAATGGGTACATGCGGCTAAATTATTAGGCTGTCATTCCATACGCGTCAACGCCTTTGGTGAAGGAAGCCCTGAGGAACTTGAAACTTCGCTAATAGATGGCCTAGGCAGACTTACAGCCTACGCGGCAAAAGAAAAAATAAATGTAATAATTGAAAATCATGGTCTACACACTTCGAATGCCCATTTTATCATAAGTATTATTGAGGCAGTTAATAATTCATTTTTGGGCACCTTGCCTGATTTTGGAAATTGGTGTTTGAATGAAGAATGGGGAAGTACACAAAAAACTAAGAATTGCACCAATGTTTTTCCTCCTGAACAAGGTATCGCAGCATTTTTACCTTATGCAAAAGGCGTTAGTGCAAAATCATATGCATTCAATGAGCAAGGCTTCGATACTACAATCGATTACCGAAAATTACTGAAACTAGTAAAAGATTCTGATTTTGATGGCCATATCGGTATTGAGTTTGAAGGAGAAAATATGAGTGAACCAGAAGGAATAAAGGCTACCAAAGCATTGATTGAAAAAGTTTGGTCAAGCTTAGATTGACCATCTGACATTATTAAAACAAATAGAAAAGTAACTGTAAAAATTTTTAGATATGGCTTACGATGAGTTTTTAGCAGACAGAACTAGACACATTTTAAGACAAAAATCTATTTATTTTGAAGAAAAGAAAATGATGGGTGGACTCTGTTTTATGGTCGATGAAAAAATGTGCTGTGGGTTACTCACAAATAAAACTACTGGAGAATCTGTTTTAATGGCCAGAATAGGTATTGACAACTATGAAAATGCCCTAAAAAAACCACATTGTTCTGAAATGAACTTTACAGGACGTAGCATGAAAGGTTTTGTATTTGTTTCTGCTGGCGGTATAGACTTAGATGACGATTTAAACTATTGGATACAACTTTGCTTAGATTTTAATCCGTTTGCAAAAAAGAGCAAGAAAAAAGCTAAAAAGAAATAGGCAATAACTCATCACGCGTGATCACAGCATCACTATTCATCATCTCCACCGCATTCTGGTTATCCTTTATGGAAACTGCCGCATCATTCCAACTATGCCATTGCATAAAATATGCCGCTTTACCCTTTAATTTTTCCACGACTTCCATCATATTCCAATTTCCATAACCCGCTTCTCTTGGTCCCATTTCAGACATAACGATTGTTTTTCCTAAAGATTTCAAAGCTTCATAATGCGGAAAATCAGGCTCATCTCCATAATAATCCATTCCTACTAAATCAACATAATCAGAGCCAGGATAGTAGGCAGTCACTTCAGCATACCAAGTCTCGCTTGGAACTACCGAATACGCCCATATCAAATTATCTAATCCGTAATCAAAAGTTAGGGTGTTATACATATCAATCCAAAGCGCCTTGTAATCTGCTTCGTTGGTTTGCTCATTACTATACGCATTAATTCCCCACCAGAAAAAATTACCATTCATTTCATGAAAAGGTCTCCAAATTACAGTTACACCTGCATCGCGTAGCTTTTGCAAGGCAAAAGCAACCTCATGTAACTCTGTTCTGTAACTCATCCATGCTTTGTTTTGATGTTCTTCGCGTAGCAAACTATTTAGTTGAATTCTATCTTTATTTTCTACCGTATTCCAATACACATCTACCTCGTCAACAAACGGATTATCGGCATGCCAACTTACCGTTACTAAACCTCCTTCTTGCCAATGGTCAATTAAAGTTTGAACGGGATAGTCTCCTTCAGAAGACCATCCGAAATCAGCTCCAATTAAACCCACATGTTTTCCTGTTTGATCAGCCAATTGTTCGACATAGGTATTGTAAAAAGAGGCTGTTGTATTAGGCGCATCACCACATTGTTGACCAACAATAATTTGTTCATTTTCAATAAGCGAATCGAAATACGCCAAAATCGTTTCTTTGTTACGATGCTCAAAAGCAGGACCTTCAGTAATATTCGAAGATGAAGATTCATCCATTATAATAGTATTATCAATAGTTTCATTAGGTTCATCAAAATTGCTTTCAGGGTTACAGCATAAAACCAAGAGCAACCCAAGCAATAGAAGTATTTTTTGCATCTTGATATATTTTTATGTTTTATGATAATTGTAACAAGAATCATTCCGTAAAAAGAAACTGATTCGTTGTATCTTTCGATTACAATGCATTTAATGATCAAAATTTTATTTATTTTATTTCTTATGAACGGCACTATGCTATTTGATTTCAATCAGAAGACAGCTATTGACCATTGGAGGGTAGTCAATGACGGCGTAATGGGAGGCTTATCTCAATCAGAATTTTCATTAAACGAAGAAGGTCATGGATTTTTTCGCGGTAAGGTTTCTTTAGCGAATAATGGAGGGTTTTCATCAGTACGATATCGATTTGAAACGAAAGACTGCTCCGAATTTAGCACTATTCAAATCCGTTTAAAGGGAGACGGCAAATCGTATCAATTTCGGATAAAAGCGAATGCATCACAGCGATATTCATATATTGCCAATATTCAAACTTCTGGTAAGTGGGAGACCCTGACAGTTAAATTTTCAAAAATGTACCCAGCTTTTCGTGGACGATTATTGGACCTTCCTTACTATTCAGGAAATGAAATGACTGAAATCGCCTTCTTAATCGGAAACAAAAAAGAAGAAACTTTTGCTTTAGAAATCGATTACATCGAACTCCTTTAAAATACATTAGCTTTCTTTAACGTTGTATAACAAACTGAAATCATGCTTCACAACAAATTTTGGCAAGGCTTCTTCGCCCTTGCACCTATCATACTTTTTTTCGTTGCATTTATTGGCTATTTCATTTTTATGTTTTCAATAATTAGTCAACTGCCCGAACTTGAAAATTCTAACAAACCTCCAATGGCTCTTTTTGCAGGAATGGGGGCTTTTTTCTTATTTATGATTGTGGCGATGCTATTGGGCTTAGGCAGTTTAATATTCTATATCATACATGCTACACAAAATCCGAATCTGAAGAACAACAATATGCTTATTATTTGGATACTGATCTTCGTATTTGTTAGCGGAATTGGGCAATTGATTTACTGGCTGGTGGAGATTGTTAGCAAGCGAAAAGAGGGGGCTTCAGAAAGCAAAAATATATGAAGTAGGCCAATTTCGTACGAATGCTACAAGCAGCGTGGTGGCATTAAAATTTCAAAACGACGCGCACACCTCATTTCTTAGCGTTTACCTTCTTGTTAAACTTCTCCCAAAATGTAATTTTTCCACTTTTCGTACGTCTAATGAGGTGTGGTAATAAGGGTGCTTATTGGACCCATCACATTAAGATAAAAGTAAAGAAATGAAAAATACAAAGAAACAACATAATACAAACAACATCGGTTTAGATAGGCCGTTAACTCGCCATGCGAGCTGGAGAAATCATCGAAGACATATTGGATTAAAACTAATTAAGTTTTCTTAAGGATTTAAAATGTTAAAGAGAGGGCGAAAGCCCTCTTTTTTTATTCAAGTTATTTATTTTCGTTCGTTGACCATGAAGATGATCGCAGTATACAACCTTTAAATAAGGGTACTTAAAAGCTCATTGTATTTTTGAAATTATTTCCCCAATACACTTCGTAGGTTTGTCCATATCTTCAATAGCAAATTCAATTGCCGATTGAACCAAGGTTATCACCTTATCATTTCGATAGTCACTTATCTCTTTTATAGAAATGTGTCGCATAAATTTCCCAGTTCCTTTAAGTAAGTTGTGCTTATCATCAAGTAAGGTTCCTTTGTTGAAACCTAAGTTCAAATGATTCGTATAAATAGGTATCAAACAAAAACCATCGGATATTTTTTCGGAAATGGAAAACAAAGATGTCAAAGCATGCGTATGATACAATAATTCATTTGAATCAGGATGTAGTTCAAGAATAAAGCTTCTTAAATCTTTAAACAACGCGATCAACTTCGAATCTTTTAATTCTAAAAAGCGAAGAAAATCAGGATGTATAGCATCTTGTGGATTCATTATAACTTGATTTTTTCATTTGAGCTAATAACAGGTTTCATGTGCAACAAAATACAATAAACGATAATCAATCCCATTATTGAAAAAAAGATGTCATAAGGGTCGCATACATTGTTACCGCCTAAATTATGGACTTTCAATTCTTGAAGCAAGGTATACATCGCTGTAAGAAGAACAGCTACAAGATAAATATGTTTTTCCGTAATACGTGTGTTGGTTGTAAGGAATTTGTATTTAACATATAACCCCAAATTACTTAACAATAATCCTCCGATAACCGCCTCACATAGATTTGGAAGTGACAAAACAAAAATATCTATAAATTCAGGAAAATCGTTTTCAAGAATATAGGGTCTTAATAAAAACTTGTTGCAGATAAATATCAAAACCACGACAAACATAATTCTCGAACTTCTTCTGAAATCGTTCATTCGTCTTTAATCAAAATTCTGAAATGAAAAGCTTGCTTTTTGATGACTATATTTCTTACTTCAATATTTTTATGTTCTTGAAATCTCCTTTGGAGCCGTTACCTGTCCAAAGTCCCAACTTATCAGAAACTTGCTTTTCTAATCGGCCTACACTTAATAATTCGGTTTTTGATTTTTTATCATAAACAATAACCTTGTCGCTGTCAATTTTCACAGAAACACCAAACCAATCATCCGCGGATGGAGGCTTAGGATATGCTGCCTCATATTGCCCTTTAAAATTTGTTCTTAGATACGACCAAGTATTTTTTGGATGGCTTACATACTGAATTGAATTCCCGTTCTTTTCTTTTGAATTGAAATTAAAAGGTCTAAAATAAACGGACTCATACGTAGAGTCGTTTTGAATGTTAAAAGCAATGCCTACAAAACTTCTGCCAGGTTTATTTTCGCCCTTCAGCTCTATGTTTATGGTTCCACTATCGAATCCAACATTTTTAAGAACTGCTATTCCACCTAAAGGTTTAGCAGCTATGCTTAAGGTATTATCTGGTTCTTCGCCAATTGAAATCTCAATAGTATTCATCAGTTCCAAATTCTCTTTATCGAATTTAATTTCTTGGTCAACACATGAACTCAAAATAAAAATTGTAGCAAAAGCTGCTGTGATAAGGATTTTATAATTCATTTTGTTTATTTTATTAAGATGTAAAATCTGGTTTTAAATAAAAATGATACCAAATGACCGGTGTGTTTTTGGTGCTTATTTAGTCAGTATTACATTCTTCAACGACGAGGGCTGGCGGGTATCTATTTATGTTTTATTGATAATCGTACGAATAGGAAAAGGAATATTAATTCCATTTTCATCAAAGGTCTCTTTTACTTTGATAATTGCTTCGCTTTTAACTTCTAATGCTGTTAAGCTTTCCTTAGCATCTACCCAAAAGCGAAGTAAAAAGTCAATTGAACTAGCTCCAAAATCAGTATAATAAAACTCTATTTGTTCACCGTTATTCGGTGGATAAAGTTTTTGGATTGCGTCAACAGCAATTTTTTTGACAAATGGCAAATCAGATTCATATCCAACACCACAAGTTATTGTAGATCGAATTCGCATGGTTAAACCAAAATTTTTAAAGGGACTTTCCAGAATCAATTTATTAGGGATTACCACTATGTTATTATCCGATTCTTTTATTTTAGTATTCCTTAAGTCAATTTCTACTACTTTACCTGAGAAGGTATTTGTCTCAATCCAGTCTCCAATATTTATTTCATCTTTTATTGCTATGAACAGGCCTGAAAACGTATTTGATAAGGTGCCCTGTAATGCTAAACTTATAGCTAACCCTGCTACACCTGCTCCTGCAAGTAGTGATTTTAAGGTGCCATCAAGATTTAAAATAGAAAGCGCAAAAAGAAGCCCTAAAATAATGGTGAGAATAGAAGCAATATTTGATACTAAACCTCTGATTGAGGGTTGCTTTATAATCTTCTTCAGGTATTTATTTGTCCAACCTTGTAGATTTCTTGATAGCCAATATGCAAGAATAAAAACTATCAATGCTATTAACAGATTTGGTAAATTCAAAACCAATGCATCAAACCAATCACCCATTTTATTTGCAAGTTTTGACCAAGAGGATTCTAATTGTTCTTCCATGTATTAATTTTTTAGTTAGCTTCTACAAATTTCGCAACGAAGATTATTGGCGCAAAAATGCATTTTTATTTCCGATTAACTTGTTCAGATAAATATCAAAACCACGACAAACATAATTCTCGAACTTCTTCTAAAATTGTTCATTCGTATTTATTCAAGATTCTGAAATGGACGTCTTCCTTTTTTGAGTGATACGACTACAAAAGAAAACCCAATGGGAGCATTGGGGTTTCAAAAGTATTATTTTAAGTCTTAAATAGCGTTTCTCCTGAAGCTTTTGCGGCTCAACATGCCATTTAGCTAAATCATGCTTCTAGAGCCTTTTTTACCATCACTTTTGCTAAATGCGAACGATATTCCTCATCCGCAAAATGGTCGCTCATCACATCGTCTACGTCATCTACCGCATGCTTAGCCGCATCTGAATTGCCTGAATAAGCTTTCTCAACTGCGGTTGCACGATAGGGTGTTCCTGCTACGCCAGTTACACCGATTTTTACAGAATCTCCATCTTTTACTGCTGCTACACCAACTACGGCAAAACGCGAAGCGGACTGAAAGAATTTTTGATAGTTTCCATTGGATACTTTCGGAAAACGAATCGCTGTAATGATTTCATCTTCTGCTAAAGCGGTCCAAAAAAGTCCGAGAAAGAAATCTGTGGCGGCAATACTCCGTTTTCCATTTTTACCTTCAACTTCTATTTTCGCATCACAAGCTAAAACTACCGCAGGGTAATCTGCTGCTGGGTCTGCATGTGCTAGACTTCCACCGATAGTTCCGCGATTACGGACTTGTATGTCACCAATAAATTTAGCGGTCTGTGATAAAATATTTAATTTGGAAGCTATTAAATCAGAGGCTACAATTGCTGCATGCGTACAATTCGCACCGATGACGATTTCATCGCCATCTTCTGTAATAGAGTTCATTCCCGAAATGCCGCTAATATCAATAAGTACTTCGGGTCGACTTAAACGTAATTTCATAGCAGGAATCAAACTATGCCCTCCTGCCAATATTTTCGCTTCATCGCCGTGCTTTTCTAGCAAACCAATTGCTTCGCTCACCGAGGCTGCTTTAATATAATCAAATTTTGCTGGTATCATTTTTTGTAGTGTATTTAATTTATGTACTTCTAACTAGCCTTCTTTTAGCTTTTAACTTCGCGTTTTTTCGAAAGAGAAAAGAATAAAGAGCAAAGACAAAAGACTAAAATGTTGAAACATCAAACATTGGTCTTCGGTCATCGGTCTTCCGTCAATTTTGCATCGCCTTCCAAACTCTTTGAGGCGTAACTGGCATCTGAATATCCGTAACTCCTAAATGAGCTAGCGCATCTACAACGGCATTTACAACCGCTGGTGTGGAACCAATGGCTCCAGCCTCCCCTGCTCCTTTTACTCCGAGTGGGTTGTGCGGGCATGGTGTTGTAGTTCTATCGGTTTCAACCATCGGCATATCATCAGCCCGAGGCATGGCATAATCCATATAGGAGCCCGTTAACATTTGGCCTTCACCATCATAAACCACTTCTTCAAGCAAAGCTTGGCCTACGCCTTGTGCTACGCCTCCGTGAATTTGACCATCAACAATCATGGGGTTCATTACATTACCCACATCATCACAAGCGACGAATCGTTGCAAGGTAACCTTACCCGTATCTGCATCAACCTCAACGACTGCAATATGCGTTCCGAAAGGGTAGGTGAAATTTGTTGGGTCATAGAAACTTGAGAAATCCAAACCGGGTTCTACGCCTTCAGGGTAATCGTGTGGAACATACGCCGTCAACGAAACGTCTCCAAAGGAAATGGATTTATCAGTTCCTTTTACCGTCCATTTGCCTTCTGCATATTCTAAATCCTCTTCGGCTGCTTCGAGTTTATGCGCTGCGATTTTTGCTCCTTTTTCCAATACTTTTTCAACGCTTTTAATTATTGCGCTTCCGCCAACAGCTAGACTTCGAGAACCGTAAGTTCCCATTCCGAAAGCGACTTGGTCCGTATCTCCATGTATGACATCTACGTCATCCATAGGTATTCCCAACTTATCAGCTACGAACTGTGCGAATACGGTTTCATGCCCTTGACCGTGCGAATGTGCTCCGGTAAATACAGAAACTTTTCCTGTTGGTTGTACACGAACATGACCCACTTCATAGAGTCCGGCTCGTGCTCCTAAAGAACCCACTACCGCTGAGGGAGCAATTCCGCATCCTTCTATATAGGTTGATAGTCCTACGCCTAATAATTTTCCGTTTTTTCGAGCTTCTGCTTGTTCTTTTCTAAAATCTTCATAGCCTAACATTTCCAAACCTCGTTTTAACACACCGTGATAATTACCACTATCATATTGCAAAGCCACTTGGGTTTGATATCCGGGTTCTGTTGTTCCGTTAAAAGGTGGAATGAAATTTTTATAGCGCAATTCCGCAGGGTCCAAATTCATTTCTTTCGCTGCCTTAGAAATAATACGTTCTAACAAATAGGTAGCTTCGGGTCTTCCTGCCCCTCTATACGCATCAACAGCAACCGTATGTGTAAATGGTGCTACGACGTTTAAATGAATCAGCGGAGTTGTATATACGCCTTGAAAAAGTGTTCCGTGTAAATACGTCGGGACAGCCGGAGCGAATGTCGACAGGTAAGCTCCCATCGCACAGAACTCATCTGTTAGGTGCGCAACTATTTTTCCATCCTTGTCAAAGCCCATTTTAGAATGAACAATATGGTCACGACCATGAGCATCTGTTAAAAATGCTTCCGTTCTATCGGAGGTCCATTTTATAGGTCTTCCTATTTCTTTGGATGCCCAAGTCAAAAGTGCTTCTTCCGTATAGTGATAAATTTTACTTCCAAATCCTCCTCCTACATCATAGGATACCACTCGCACTTTATGTTCGGGAATTCCTAAGGCAAAAGCACACATAAGTAATCGCACTAAATGCGGATTCTGAGTACTTGTATATAAGGTCCATTTGTCCGCATTTACATCATAATCAGAAATATAACTTCGTGGTTCAATAGCATTCGGAGCAACGCGATGATTCTTGTAGGTCATTTCTGTTACGTGATGGGCGCTTGCTAGTGCAGCTTCTACTTCTGCCCTATCATTGCCGATGCACCAATCGAAAGCGGCATTATCTTCCCATTGTTCATGCACTTTCGCTGCGCCGGGTTCCATTGCTTTTTTGGGACAGGTTACAGCTGGCAAGGCTTCGTAATTAACCTGAACCAATTCCGCAGCATCACGAGCAAGCTCTAAGGTTTCGGCAATTACGATGGCAACTGCTTCGCCCAAATGATTGATTTTATCTTTTGCCAATAGCGGATGTAAAGGTTCGCGCATCGTTTCACCATTTTTGAAATCGACCTGCCATCCGCAGGGTACCCCGAAAGTTCCACAGGCATCGCTACCTGTATAAATGGCAACAACGCCTTCTGCTTTTTCAGCTGCGGAGGTGTCAACACTTAACACTTTTGCATGTGCATAGGGACTGCGAACAAAAGCAGAATGGGTCATGCCATGCAACTTGATATCGTCAGTATATTTTCCAGCTCCTTTTAGAAACCTATTGTCTTCTCGTCTTTTTATGGGTTTTCCTATATATGTTTCCATGGCTTATGCGTTTATTTTTTCAGCAGCATGCTGTATTGATTTGACAATATTGTGGTAGCCCGTGCAACGGCAGAAGTTACCTTCAAGTCCGTGACGAATTTCTTCTTCGGATGGGTTCGGATTGTTCTTCAAAATATCTGCAGCCGTCATGACCATTCCTGGTGTGCAAAATCCACATTGTAAACCATGATTTTCTTTGAATGCCTCTTGTATGGGATGCATTTCGTTTCCGTTTGCCATTCCCTCAATGGTTTTGATGTCACTACCATCTACCTGAACCGCTAAAAGCGTGCAAGCTTTGGCAGCAGCACCATCAACATGAACGGTACATGCGCCGCATCCGCTAGTATCACAGCCAATGTGCGTACCGGTAAGGTTTAGTGTCTCTCGAAGATATTGGGCAAGACTAGTTCTCGGCTCAACGTCATGGGAGTGCGTTTTACCATTGATTTTTAATGAGATTTTCATATATAAATAAGATTTAAAGTGTTCTAAAAAAAGTGACAGATAAATTTAAATCGTCTGTCACATTGAGCGCAGTCGAAAGTCTCGAAATGACTATTGGTGACATTTGAAATTTATCGGCCTTTCAAGATAAAAAGAAGTGTTGATATTTAAGCAAGTTTATCAATGAATTTTTATTTAATTCATGATTTTTTAAGAATTATTTTATAGACTTCACTTAATAAGATTAAAATACTTGCCTATTCAACAGGTTTCGTTTTTTGCGAAGCTGCTGTAAAACTTGTTTCAAACTTTCTAAATTATGAGCAGATGCCAGGGCATCAATATACGGAAGTGCGGTTTTCATACCCAATGCTTCAGGTGAAAAATCGGGACTACCAGCCAAAGGGTTCAACCAAATCACCTTCTTTGATTTTTTATAAATTGTTCTCATCGCTTCTTTTAACATTTTGGGTTCTCCTGTATCCCATCCGTCAGACAAAATCAAAATAATAGTTTTTTTATCCAACATTCCATGGCCGTGGTTTTGAACAAAATCTTGAAGACTAGATCCTATCGTTGTTCCGCCAGACCAATGTGGCACACGCTCAGAAATCATTTGAAAAGCTTTATCAAACTCGTTGTTATCTAATAGCTCACTAACCTGATGTAAGGCTGTACTAAATACCAGCGTTTCTATTTTGTCATAGGTATTTTGAAAGGCATATATCAAATGGATAAAAAAACGACTGTACAATTCCATCGAGCGGCTGACATCGCAGAGCAATACCAATTTCAATTTTCTATCTTTCTTTTCTGAGAACACGAGTTGTTGTATTTCCCCTCCTTTTCGCATGTTCGTGCGAATGGTTTGCTTTAAATCGAGTTGCCGTTGTCTTTTAGATTTTTTTCGCAATCGGCTTTTTTGATGTGCCAGTTTACGTGCCAGTTTTTGGAGCACTCGCATCATCAATCGCATTTCATCTTCGTTTAGGTCAAGAAAGTTTTTTTTGGATAATACTTCCATATCACTAAAAGAAGCTACTTCTTTCTCTTCTACCGATGGACTCAAATTCAACCAATCTTTTAAGGCTTCAAACTGTGCTTCTTTGGTTTTCTTTTCGGGTTTTTCTTTTTCTTCGGGGAGTTCTTTGACTTTGGAATCACCTGTTTTCTTTAATTGTTCTTTAAATTCATAGTAGTATTCATCAAACTTTGATTGCTGAAATTGACTTTTCGTCAATACAGATTTTAGTGCCTCTCGGAAATAATCTTCGGAATGTATTGGCAGGAAGGATATTGCATTTAGGGCGTCTGCTTCTTCACTAGAAGTTATATTAAAGCTTTTTTTACGCAGAAACCTGCATAGCAGGACTATGTTCGCTGACAACTCGGTTTGATGGCTAATTGTTGGCGGCATATCTTTTCTTTGTCTTAAACGCAAGGAGCGCTAAGGATGCGCAAGGGTCGCTAAGAGTTTTTGGTTATTTGAGGTTTTTACAAATTATTTACTACTCTTCTTACTCCATTTTTTATTAGGGTTACGTTGAAATTTATTAGCATGCCTAATTTGCAATTTGACAATCTTAAATAGGTCAATACTTGAGCTAGATGAACATCATTTAAAGCTTCAACAGCTTTTATTTCAAGAACTACTTTATTCTCTACAATTAAATCAATTCGATACCCGATTTCCAATTTAACCCCTTCGTATAATAAAGGAAGTGGTTTTTGTTTTTCAACATTCAAACCACTTTTCTTCAACTCATAAAACAAACATTCTTCATAAGCACTTTCTAAAAGTCCAGGGCCTAAAGATTTATGCACCTTCAAAGCACAGTCAAAAACAACCTTAGAAATTTCATTCTCATTCATAAAACAATTCCTTTGCGGTACTTGCGCTTTTAAACTTTGCGACCTTTGCGTTTAAATACTCACAAAGAGTATTACGTATTTAGCTACCCAATCCGAGAAGAAACACCAGTTCGCTCTAAAAGCTCAGAAAGTGAATCTACCGTATGTCGCATATCTTGCCAATCTTTTAGTACCACGCCCAAAGTATCTTCAACTATTTGTTTATCTAAATGTGTTAAGTGCATACTAGCTAGGGCTCTAGCCCAATCTATAGTTTCTGATATTCCTGGCGTTTTTTCGAGTTTCATTTCTCGTAGCTCTTTCATAAACGAACAGATTTGAATTCCTAATTTTTGGTCAATTTCAGGAACTTTGGCTTTAACAATTGCCAATTCCTTTTCGAAAGTTGGGTACTCAATCCATAGATATAAACATCTTCTTCTTAAAGCTTCAGAAAGTTCTCTGGTTCGATTTCCGGTGAGGATAATTTGAGGCTTATTGGTCGCTTTTATGGTTCCAATTTCGGGGATGCTTACTTGCCAATCTGATAGTACTTCCAAAAGAAAACTTTCAAATTCTTCATCAGCCCTATCGATTTCATCAAGTAATAAAACGGTCTTATTAGGGTGGGTGATCGCCTTCAGTATAGGTCGTTTTAAAAGAAATTTATCAGAGAAAATAGTTTCTTCTAAAGATTCGATAGATACCCCTTTACCCTCTTGCATTTTGAGATGCAGCAGTTGATGCTGATAATTCCATTCGTACAAAGCATGTGTACTATCTAATCCTTCATAACATTGTAGTCGAATCAATTCCGTTTGCATTGCTTTGGCCATTACTTTGGCAATCTCAGTCTTACCAACTCCTGCAGGACCTTCTACCAGCAAAGGCTTCTCCAATTTCATGGCTAGGAATATTGACATGGCAATGGCACCATCATCAATATAGCCTTGCTCCTGCAACATTTTTTTGATTTGGGTAAGTTCTTCGCTCTTCATAAGTATCAATTAGTACTAAGGGATTAAGATACCTAAAATCAGTTGTTGCGGCAAATCTTTATGGGGACCTAAACGCAAGGTTCGCAAGAAAAAAAGCGCAAGGGGCGCAAAGAGTTCTTAGCTAGCATAAATTCTTTGCGTTCCTTGCATAACCTTTGCGCTCTTTGCGTTTAAAAACCTGTCATCCTAAATTTTTATCGTATAAAACGAGTATATTTCCTTCAAACCAATTTCCAAAATAGAATTTATGAGTTGGATAAAAACAATCGATTTCGATAAGGCTCAAGGCAAACTAAAAAAACTTTACAAAAGAGTCAAAGGCCCAGATAACAATGTGGATAATGTATTGAAAATCCATAGCCTTCGCCCACATACTTTAGAAGGTCATATGGTTTTATACAAAGCGGTATTACATCATTCAGGAAACACCTTAGCAAAATGGTATTTGGAGGCTTTAGGATGTTATGTTAGTCACCTTAACAATTGTGTGTATTGCTTGGATCACCATTTTGTAGGGCTTCAGCGAATTTTAAAAGATGATACAAAATCAAAACAGTTTTTAGAAGCGCTAAAGAATGATGCTTTAAATAGCTTCTTTGATGCGAAATATTTGGTTGGAACAACCTATGCTAAAAAGCTCACCTTGAATGTTCAATCTATTATCGAAGCTGATTTTACCAATCTAAAAGACGCTGGATTCTCAGAAGGTGAAATCTTAGAAATTAATCAAGTAGTTAGTTATTTTAACTATGTAAACAGAAGTGTTATTGGTTTAGGGACAAGTACGAAGGGAGATATTTTAGGCCTCTCCCCCAACCAAAATGATCACCCCGATAATTGGGGGCATTCTTGAAAATTACTAGCTGTATTAATGTGTTACTACAGCTGTCAAACGTAAAGCACTAACTTTCTAAAGCTCGATACCATAATGTTTACAAACGGCAAAGTAATCCTCCACATCAACACCAGCGTTTTTTAGGGTTTCATGTATTGTTTGTTTTGCGCTTAAACCTTTACCGCTCGTATTACCAACTACGGTGACAGTTTCAGAAGGTTTAATGATTATGATTTTCACATAATCCATTGAAGGCAAAGGGCTGGGTAATGGTGCAAATACCGTTTTTTTGAATCTAATTTGTGATGAACCTGCGCTCATATTATTTTCAAGGGAAAAACCATCTCCAATACCATTGATAAAACGATCGTCAACTGGTAGAGGAATATATGTTTGATTATTAAAAGAAACATAAGTTAAAATTAAAGAGAAATTAATATCATCATTTGTAATTTGTGGCACGTCTAAATATGCAAGTCCCAACCAATCAAGAGAACTACTATGCCATTCTGGAGATTGAAACCGAATTGAAATAACATTGGCATTTCCATCTACACCATTTACTCCATTAATTCCGTCTGTTCCATCCGCCCCTGCAACACCCTTTATGCCTGTGGCACCATCTTCTCCGTCTTTAGAGCAAGAAAAGCTTAGCAATATAAAAATGCTACATGCGGCCAATAAAAATTTGAATTGTTTTTTCATAATGTGTTTTTAGATATTAATCATGTTTTTTGTTAACTATCAATTGTTAGTGTCAAAAAAAAACATGTTGTAAACATCAAAGTGAAAAAAATTTATTTTCTCATGTAGCAAGTAATATAGAATGAATGTAAAACATCTAAGTTCTAAAGATTATCTAATTGATTCTTATTATTATCATCACTTATCGTCCAAAAGAAGCCTACAAAAAAGAAGGCATCTGCGGTTGGTCGAATCTCTCGGCGGTCAAACACACCATCTACATTTGGTGCGTCTGCATATTGATATCCGTTTACGTTTTTGAAGCCTGCGACATTGCTTACCGAAAAGTATAAGATCTTTTGTTGCGATAACAAATAGGCCCAGTTCACACTTAGATTATTATATGATTTGGTCTTCTCTGCCAAAAAATCACTAGTATTCGGGTTATTATAAGGTCTACCCGAACCATAATTATAGGAAAAGCCCACTTGCGAGCGCAAATCGGTAATAAAGTATTTGGTTACTACTGAAAGGTTGTGGTTCGGTGCGAAATTGGGGGTCGCTCTTTCTTCAAAGTTTCTATAATCACGTTCGGTATCTAAATACGAATAGGAAACCCAGTAATCTAAATTTTTAATACTTTGATTATCTCTCCAAAAAACATCTAATCCTTTAGCATAACCGCTTCCTAAGTTATTAAATTCCGAATCAAATTGCACACGTTGGGTATCATACTTGGTTAAGTTATCATAGTCTTTGTAATAGGCTTCTGCCCGAAACGTTTTGCCATCACCGGTATATTGATAATTAAAAATATAATGTGATGTTTTTTCAGTTTTTAAGCTTTGGTTGTACTTCAAATATTCTGTCAATGGGTTCTGATAGAAATCTCCGTAAGCCAAAGAAAATTGACCTTTCGGACTACTTTTATAGGCCAAAGAAACTCTTGGCGATATTGTAAAATCTTTCAGTACGCTAGAGTACTCCGCCCTTGCACCTACTTTCATTGCAAAACTATTTGTGAAAAAGATATCAGCTTCTGTAAATGCACCAGAAAGATTATCGATGTAATTAGAGTCAAAAGTAAATCCGTCTTCAGCCCTAAAAGTTTCTGTATAATCTGTAATAAAATGCTCGGCTCCGAAATTCAATTGAAACCGATTGCTAAAGCTTTTTTTCAATTTCAACTTGAGGTGCGAGGCATTTTCTTGGGTTTCTATCGTACTGGTACTGATTTTAATATCGTTTCGATCTGAAGAAATGCTTGCGCCTGCAGTCAAGGTCCATTCTTTTTCTAAAAAGTGTTTGTATGAAGAATTTGCATAGAGGTTGTTATTCTTTAATCCGAAACGTACAAATTCATCAAAATTAATATCTTCTTGTTCAATATCTAAATTCGCATGTGTAAAACCGGTATAGAATTTAAACATGCTCTTTTCTTTTTTACTTCTAAAAATAGCTTCCCCAGAAATAGACTCATAAGGCTTGTTCCAGCGAGCTCCTCGATCATTGGGCACTAACCATTGATAGGGTGCCAAGTTGATATATGAAGTATTGATACTTAACGATTGATCTCCCCAAATTTCAGTATGACCTAGCCCACCACCAACAGTCATTACCTGAATATCGGTTTGTTCTTGAACCGGTTCATCCTTAGTATTTAAAAGCAAGACACTTGAAAGTGCTTGCCCGTATTCAGCGGAATACCCCCCTGTACTAAAGGTGATCCCTTTAAAGAGAAAAGGAGAAAAACGCCCTCTGGTGGGAATATTATTTGCTGTTGCACTAAACGGCTGAAATACCCTAAGGCCATCAATAAACACTTGTGTTTCGCCGGCTTCTCCACCACGTACAAATAATCGTCCATCTTCATTGACCGTAGTGGTACCTGGTAATGTCTGAAGTGCGGCAACAAAATCTCCGGCTGCTCCTGCGGTGGTCACAATATCTAAGGGTTTTAATACCGATACTTTCGAATTATCACCTGCTTGAAAGCTTCCAGCAGTCAAGGTCACACCGGTTAATTGATTAATAGCTTCTAACAACTGAATATTTAAATCCTTCAAATAAGAAACATCACCTGCTTGCATATACGTATCAAACGATATCATTGATACGACTAAATTCTGGGTGCCCGTTTCAGCAGTTTCAAAATTAAATTTTCCGTTTTCATCAGATGAAGCACCATCATAGGTACCCTCTAAATAAATGTTCGCACCTTCAATTGGATTGTTTTTTGAATCGGTAACGGTACCTGAGATGTTAGTTTGCGCTTGAACGAGTAACGCATAAAAGAATAAGGTGATTGTTAAAAGTTGATTTCTCATGATAGAAGCTTATACTAAATTAATTGCATTAATACTGATGCAACAAAAATGCAAACACAAGAAGGCTTTGAGAAAAACATGTGACCGAATTGTAATTTTTAAGGACTGAATTGGGTGCCGAAAATAAAATTACAATTCGGTAATAAAAAACGACAACTCGGTAACACCCTTTTTCAAAAAGAAGAAAGCTATCGCATCTTTGTAGTGTCAATACGACAAAACATTATGAATCAACAAATGCCCGATGTTTCGGGAATAAAAATTAAAAACTAATCAATTATGAAAAAATTAGCACTAGTACTCGTTTTAACCGTATTAAGTTTCACTACCAACGCACAAGACGCCGATGGCGCAACCATAACCGTAGTTATTGAAAATGTACTTTCAGATGGCGGAACCATAATGGGTGGCCTTCATACTTCAGATACCTTTATGAAAGGTGAAGGCGTTGTGAATGCTATGGCACCTGCTACCACAGGCGAAGTAAGAATTACTTTTGAAAATGTTACGCCTGGCACCTTTGCAATTATGGTCATGCACGATGCAAACGATAATCAGCGTATGGATATGGAAGCTAACGGTATGCCGAAAGAAAGTTATGGCACTTCAGGTGAAATGAACCTATTTGGCCCTCCAAATTTTGACAGCGCTAAATTTGAAGTAACAGACGAAGACCAAGAGATTCGAATTCGGTTCTAAACAAAATTCATCAATCAAGAATCAAAAAAAGGCTTGCCATTGGCAAGCCTTTCTTATTGCACAATGTTTTGTTGATAGTAGTTGACAACTATGGCTTCGAGTCGCACTAGATTTTTCTTACAAATTTTTATATTGGTGTATATAGAAAAAGGATATCTATTTAATTATACACATATCCCTACGTTAGCCACAAGTTGAAAAAAGAGATGAACTACGAAATACCTAATTCATATAATTGGTTTACAAAACTGAATTTAACGCAGTTCATTCCTTGGAATTTTGAATCGGTAATTAATCCGAATTCATCATTCAATGAACGATTCAAAATTGAGTGTGACCAAAATCGTGAAGTTCTGACTTTTGGACGAAGACAAGATATGGACACGTTTGTCGGGTTTGAAATCATGAATGGAAAAGTAGCGGAAAATGTTATTGTTTTTCATCCATCATTCGGCCAAAATTTCAAAGGCTGGAATATAATCGAATCCGAACATTCTTATTTCTTTGATTTTATGCAAAAAAGAGTGCTGACAGAAATGAAAGAATGGATTCATCTAGATGATGTGAATGATTATATCTAAACAAATTAAATCGAAATGTGCGAAGATTGTTTTGATAAAGAATACTATGGTTTCCCCTCTCAGATAGAATTTGAAAAATTTGAGGAACTTCTAGACCGGAAAAGCAGGACTAAAAAAATAGAAATACTGAAATCAGGAGCCGAATATGAAAGTGGATTAATGGATTTCAGAATGTATCATAAATGCAATACCTGTGACGAAAAGTATGTAATGTCAATTCCTGATAACGCTTGGAGAGGATATTTCTTAACTGAACAGAATGCCATTGAATATCATAATAAAATAAAAGCATCGGATAAAAAGAAAGCATATGGTTGCTTGCTTATTTTAATTTTGTTAATAGCAATTGGAATTTACTCATTTGTAAAATAAAACCTATAATAACCTTACTCTGCTCTTTTGTTCTTTTTGTTAAACACTAAAAGATAACAGAATACTAACTTAGGAAGCCCATAATTAATACGGACTTGGGGTTTATACGCTAAGGTTTGCGTATTTTTATGATGTTCGCAAAATCTTTGGTCACAAGACGCCTAAGTCGTTTTAACACAAAAAAAGAAAAAACCTACCTATTGGCAGGAAGGTACAACCAAAATATTTCGCTATGTTCGTGGTGAAAAGCAAACGGCAGTTTGCTTGTTAGGTAATATGGGAATACAAACAAATGGAAACTGCACCAAAACAAGGCTTTAAAGGCTTAATAGAAAATTGGCAAAGTGATTTGATCGCTGCGGTAAGTGTTTCCCTCATTGCTTTACCACTTTCATTAGGTATCGCTTTGGCTGCGGGTGCACCTGCCATGTCTGGTATTCTTTCTGCAATTGTTGGTGGTGTGGTAACCACCCTTTATCGCGGTGGTCATATCTCAGTCAACGGCCCTGCCAAAGGAGTCATCGCGGTCATACTTTTAGGTATCGCATTGATGGATGATGGGTCAGGCCAAGCTTTTAACTATGTGTTAGCAGCCGTAGTGGTTTCAGGAGCACTTCAAGTATTACTGGGGGTATTGAAATTGGGTCGACTAGCTGATATCTTTCATTCTTCGGTGATTCACGGCATTTTAGCAGCCATCGGAATTATCATTTTTGCCAAACAAATTCATGTGGCCTTAGGCACACATTCTGATAGTCCGAGTATCATTCAAAACCTTATCGATGCCGTTGTACTTTTGCCGCAAGCGAACCCTTTTGTGGTGCTAATTGCTCTTGCAGGCTTACTCTTATTATTGTTTCATTCCAAAATTACAAATCGGTTTTTCCATGTTTTGCCTGCACCCATGTGGGTCATTGCGCTTTCTATTCCGTTTGTTTATTTTTTCAATTTTTTTGAACCACATTCGCTTTCTTTCTTTGGAAAAGCCTATGAGGTTGGTCCTAAACTATTGTTGGACATTCCTGATAATATTATGGAATCCATAATGCATCCAAATTTTGGCAAAATTAATACCATTGAATTCTGGACCACCGTATTTTCTATTTTGATTATCACTACTATTGAATCTTTAGCCATTGCGAAAGCGGTTGACAAAATTGATCCTTATAAACGAAAAACAGATTTGAATAAGGATTTGACCGGAATTGGATTGAGCACTATTGCCGCTGGTTTGATTGGCGGTTTGCCCATTATAGCTGTGATTATACGAAGTACGGTCAATATACATAACGGTGCAAAGACCAAATGGTCGAATATGTATCAAGGGCTTCTTTTGTTAATTTTTATTGTCCTATTGAGTCCAATAATGAGACAAGTACCGCTTTGTGCTTTTGCAATTTTACTGGTTTATACCGGCTTTAAATTGGCTTCGCCTGCCGTCTTTAAACAGGCGTATAGTCAAGGTACCGAACAGCTCATATTCTTTGTAGGCACCATGGTTTTGACCCTTTACACGAATCTGTTAATCGGCTTACTTGGGGGATTATTGTTGGCTCTATTGAGTCATATGCTCTTGGCGAGGGTGTCCATTCCTCAATTTTTTAAAATGATTTATAAGTCCGGTTCAAACTTGGTTGCTAAACCAGATGGCAGTTACGATTTAAAGATTAAAGGAATTGCGAATTTTTTAGGGATTTTAAAAATCGATAAGCTAGTATCTCAAATTCCTTCTGGTGCAGATGTCAATATTGATTTGTCGGAAACCAGATTAGTCGGCATGACCTATATGGATTACATTGTGGATTACTTAAAAATACAAAAAGATACCGGTGGTAAAGTCATCATAGAAGGTTTAGATTCGCATGTTTCATCATCTAGTCACAATAGAGCTTTGAAAATATCTTTAAACAGTTCTGCCGCCAAATTATCACCCAGACAAAACCGATTACAAAATATAGCCAATGAAAAAGATTATGAATACGCGAATCAAATTGATTGGAACACGAAGTATTTAAAGAATTTTCACTTTTTTGAAATTAGGCCAATCGAATGTAAATCGAATTGTCTCAAAGGAACATTTAAAGGTTTGGATGTATCTTGGGAAATTGCTGATGTAACCTTTAGTGAAGGTGCGGCTTTTACCGCTGAAACCTTTAACACAACATTAATGGTCTTAAAGTTAAATAAAAGAATTCCTGTTTTCACGATGGAAAAAGAAGGCGTTTTGGAAAAATTATTTGACCGAGTTATGGCCTACACGGGCTATAAGGATATTGATTTTGAAATGTATCCCGGTTTTTCAAAGAAATTTCTGATCATGGGAAATAAGGAGTCAGAAATTCGATCGTTTTTCACAGATGAAATCATTCGCTTTTTTGAAAATCACCAGATATATCATTTAGAAAGTAATGGCGAAGCACTTGTCATTTTTGATAAAATCAAATTGGCGCGTACAGATGAAACGATGGCATTTATAGATTACGGCGCAGCATTAGCCGCCCTTTTAGATGCAAAGACTTAAATACGTCACCTAACATTACTCAAAACGTACCTTACTAACACTAGTTATTCATGGTGTTTTTGTACAAGGGTTGCTTAATTTCAACCCGTTTGAAGAACATTTTTTAGAGCGTATAAAGGGTTTTGAGTTCTTAGGCTGATCCATTTCTGCTAAAGGACTAAAATACGGCTCCAAGTCCTGAAAATGAATTATTAAGACTACGAAAATTTTATATTTTGATACATAAAGCTTGCTTTGGCATAAAAATTAAATGGTAAAATCTAATAATTTATGAAATACATCCTGCTGCTCACTTCGATACTACTTTTTTCGTCTTTTATGAAACCACTAAAGGCGCAACAAAATGATTTCATCAAAGACTATGTAGAGCGCTTAGAAAACTCAAGAGCCTATTTGCTACTTGTTGCTGAAACCATGCCTGAAGAAAAGTATTCATTTAAAGCCACCGCTGAATCAAAAAGCTTTGCAGAAAACCTGATGCATATTGGTTGGGCGATGGATTGGCATAGTCAATCGCTATTAGGCGGGCGAGAGGCCAGAGATTGGAAAACGGATATGGAACTGAGGGTTGGTACCAAAACAAAAGCAGAAATGATTGCCGCCATCAATAAGGTATTTGATGAAAGCATACAACTGATCACCCAATTTGATGTAGCGAAACTCAATGATCGATTAGACTATTTGGGCTTAGATCGAACGAAAAGGCAAATTTTACTCTTGCTGGCTGACCATATCACTCACCATAGGGGGCAATTGCTGGTCTATATGCGATTAAACGATCTCGTACCACCACGTTACGTTTTGTATCAATAGAACATTTTCAAGTGCTTTACAGGTTGTAAACCACCCGAAACGTTACAAACCGTGGTTGTATAAAAGTCTCGGAAGTAAATACGGATAGGTTATTGGCGCTGTTTCGCACTTGTGAATCGATATCTAATAAATTCGTTGCCTTGAGTTCGTATTCCCATTTCGCATCACGATCTTTTCTATATGCCAACGAAGCATCCCAATTTTGGAAAGATTGTGAATTACCTGTACCTAAATCTTGATTGGTGTAGGTATACTCCGTTCGAAAGGTGACTGATTTCCAAATATAGGCATCGAACTCTACCGAAGGGGCATTGGTCACAAACTTAGTTTCTCTATTGCCTTGATTGTTATTCGTTACACTATACCGATACTGCAGATTGATATTTGGTGCGACTTTGAAATTCGTACGAATACCTGGGGTATAACTTTGTGTAAACCCTTCGTTTAAAGATTGTTGCCCTTGAATGAACTGATTGATTTTACTGTAATTAAAATTAGCGTTTAAACTCGTACGTATTTTACCAAAAGTTTTTTGTACCCGCCCGAAGAAGCTTACATTTTCATCTGCAAAATTCGAATTAAAAAAAGTGCTGGTTCGAATAACATTTTCGAAATTCGTCAGACTTCGCACCTGATCTATGTTATTGGTGTAGGCAACTCTAGCAAAAACATTGGTGTAATTGAAAAGGTTGAAACTGCTATAAAACAAACTTACGTTATGAGATAATGCATTTTGAAGATCAGGCTCACCAAATTGAATGCTGTTGAAATTATTCAGAACCAAGCCTTGAGCTAATCGGGTGACATCGGTAAATTGGTTGCGCATATTATAGCGCAAAGTTAAAGATTCACTCTTTTTAATATCGATACGTGTTTCGAAATCGGGTAAAAATCGAAAGAAATTATCCTCAAAAGTTTCTCCAAATTGAACATTTTTATTACCGTAGGCGTGTAACGAAAAGCCAGGGGTTATGGTAAATTTTCCCGCTTTTAACCGGTAATGCACCCCTAAATACACATCACTAAATGTATACTCGGTGTCATTCGTTGCTCGCCCGTTATTGATCATCGGTGTGGGATCGAATTGCGAACCATCATTTAAAAATTGAAAAATATTAGAATTGAATTCTTGTCTACTTAAAATCGTACCTAATGTTATATTGAGATTGCTTTTTTGATTAAGAAGGTTGTAATAATCTAATTTAGCATCGAGTTGATTTGATTTGATTCGACGATTTTGCCCAAGGTTATAATTACCTAGCGAAGTATCAAGACCCAAAGCATCTGCTGTGGTATCAAAGGCATCTGCACCAGTGGGGTCATTTACTAAAATAGCATTGTAAAATGGATCTTCATCTTTTAGCAAATGCTGCGCTTCAAATGCGAAAATATTTTTTTCATTTAGCGTGTAATAATAGTTGACGTTTTGATTGATGCTATAGGGTTTAACTTCTTCCATCTGAGTGGTGTTGCCAATTACCGAAGAAAAATTATTTTGATTTTGGGCGTCTTTCGATATACGACCTAAAATATCATAATCGAGCTGGTTGTTGACATTCGGTTGAAACTTTGCGCTCAATTTCACTAAAACTTGATTCGAACGTTCTCTGCTCGATTGTGTTGTTGCTTCATCAGGAATACCCAAACTTGGGTTTGTATACTGCACAAAACTCGTTTCTTTAGAAAGAATACGGCTGCTATTATAAATTAAGAATCCGCTTAAGTCAAGCGCCTTATTAGGAGAATAGCTGAAATTACCTGTCGCCAGTTTATTTTCTATTTCTAAGGCATTCGCCTGGCTTGTTAAGAAGTTCAAACTATTATCGCCCAAATTAATATTAGTACCACTACTACTACTCGGTGCCCTAAACCCACCCCCAAAACTCCGTATATCGCGACGTGTTAAAGCCGCTTCTCCTGTGTTATTAAGATCACCAATAAAATTCAGGCTGTATTTTGGCGTGTAATAAAATAGTTTGGGCTGCAAAATGTAGAGTTCATTATCAGGAGCTGCCCCCGCACCAACCGTAACATTGCCAAACCAAAAGTTCTCTTTTCCTTCTTTGAGTTTGATGTTCAAGGCTACATTATCTTGATTATTACGAACACTACTCATTTGACCCACTTCAGAATAATTACGCAATACTTGAATTTTATCAACTGCTTTCGAAGGGATATTCTTTGTAGCTAATTTGGTGTCTCCATCAAAAAAATCTTTACCGTTGACCATGAGCTTATTCACCACCTTACCCTCTACTTCTACCTGACCATCTTCATTGATTTCAACGCCGGGTAAATTTTCTAGTACATCTTCTAGTTTACGTTCGGTGCCCGTATTAAAAGAATCAGCATTATACACCAAAGTATCGCCGTTGATTTTAACTGGCATTTCATAAACCACTTCTACCCCATCTAAAGCATTTTCAGGTTCAAGTATATAATCTTTGGTGATATCGATTTCTGCAGTAGCAATAATCTCAGATCGGGTTTTCATTCCCACGTAACTAATCTGCACTTGGAACCTACCATTTTTAGCAAGCTCAAGTTTATACCTACCGTTTGCATCCGTAATTCCGAAAGATTCTAAATTTTTAGTTTCTTCATCAATGGCAATGACATTGGCAGATTCAAAGGGAGTATCTAAACTATCTTTTACCACACCTTCAAAAGTAATTTGGCCATAGGAAACAAAAGCTACAAAGAAAAGCAAAGGGCAAAGTAGTTTTCTCATAAGTTGTTTTCGGTGTTCGTTTTAATTATACACGCACTTTGCACTTTAACCACGAGGTCTTCGTCTACCGCGATTATTTCTCATTTCTTCCATTTTGCTTTGAAGGGTTGCTTGATACTCGCTTTTTGTTATTTCTTTACCTTTATCAGGAGCTTCAATCGTAATTTTTTCTTTGGGATTCATTACAATTTTAGCACAGAGCATGGTCGTATTTCCTGCACTAACTTCTAAAATAAGACCAGGAAGGCCCCAATATTCGGCTGGCCCATGCCCAACAGGAATTTGAGGTGTATACCACGCTTCAACTTCCGTCATTTCGATTTCTGGTTCTGCTGGGGTTAGTGTTACAGTATCTTTTTCAACTTCTCGATCGCTATCACCTCTGGCAGCTCTTTGGCCTCTCTGACCTCTTTGACCTCTTTGACCTCTACTTTGCCAAGAAAAGTCAAACCATGTTAATTCTGATGTTGGTATTGATGCAGTAGCCTTTAAACATAAGTATTGTCCTATTTGTTTCGACTCTTTACCCATCTCCCATGTAATCTCCTGCAGTTTATCTTTAACCAAAAATCGTTTTCCGTAAAATTCTTGGCTTTGAATTAATGAATTCGCTTTAACATTCTTGTATTGCTCACCACGGGCGAAGTTTTTTCCCCATGAATCGGTAGCTCCTGACATCGCATCTAATTTATCTTCCTCATTAAAAACCGACTCTTCCTTATTAAAAGTTAATACATAAGTCTTTTCTAATCTGTTTTTAAGTCTTGCTTGTACATCTTTCTTTTGAGCTTCACTCATTCGTGCCCCCCAATTACCCAGCTCCATTTTAGATTTAGAAAAATAATACGCTTGCCCTTGAAAATCTTGGCCATTCAAATTAACTGAAAGCAATAATATTAATACGGGAAGAATTGATTTAAATAGAATTGATTTCATGGTTGATTTTTACGAGAACAAATTTTGTTCATTAATATACTTTGAACTTAGACATATAGTTTTGCTTTACAAAAGATATAAACTTTAAACTAGTATTCACAATAGTTACGGTTACTTTGATTATAATTTTAAATAAAGGTTTAAGCGCAATTAGTTAAATATTTGTTAAATGAAATAGATTGCAAAGGTGCAATTTTCGTAAACTTTTTCTTTCAAATATTATGAAAAAAATAACATCAGGTGTGATTTTTGATACGGTTTATTAAGTAGTTTTAGCAATCAAAACCAAACCGACATGACAAAAAAGAGACTCCTATATATTGGCATTCCTGTTTTACTTCTAATTTTTGGCTATTTTTTCTTTTCTACTGATACTGAAGATCAAGTTTCGATTACCGCGAAAGTTTTAAAAGGCGAATTTTTAAACGAAGTTATTATTTCAGGTGAGGCGCAATCTACAAGTCTGAAAAATATAGATGGCCCCGCTAATCTTCGAAAATTCAGACTGAATAACATCAAAATTCAAGATTTAATTCCTGAAGGTACTGTTGTAAAAGCTGGTGACTATGTAGGTAAGTTAGATCCGTCTCCTGTTAACGAACAAATTATTGAAGCGCGCCTAAATTTAGAGAGTGCGGAATCAAAATACTTGCAAGAGCAGCTTGATACAACCCTTACCTTAAAGCAAGAACGAACAGCTATCAAGGACATCCAATTTAATATGCAAGAAGATGAGCTAGAGCTAAAGCAGTCTATTTACGAATCGCCAACCACGATACGACAACTAGAGATAAAAATCGAGCGGGCAACTAGAGACTTAAAAGAAAAAAAGGAAGACTACAATATTAAGAAGCGAAAGGCTGTCGCAAAAATGGTGGAAGTAGGCACCGAAGTGTCTAAAATTCGGACAAAATTAGATGATTTAATAGCGCTACAAGCCTCCTTCACCATTCATTCAGATGCTAGTGGTATGGTAACCTACGCCAAAAACTGGGATGGTAGTAAAAAGAAAGTCGGTTCAGACATTAACGCATGGAATCTAACGATTGCAACGCTTCCTGATTTGACCAAAATGGAATCAAAAACTTATTCCAATGAAGTAGATATACGTAAGTTAAAGGAAGATCAGACCGTATCTGTTGGTTTCGATGCTTTTCCTGATATATTTATGGATGGCGTGGTCACTACCGTTGCGAATGTTGGTGAGAATAAAAGAGGTTCAGATATCAAACTTTTTCAAGTCTTGATAAAACTCAAAGATTCAAATGCTAGCATACGACCTGGTATGACAACTTCAAACCGAATTTTAATTCAAAAACAAGAAGATGTTTTAATGGTTCCGCTTGAGGCTGTTTTCTCCAAAGACTCTATTAGTTATGTCTATACCGATTCTGGGTTCTCTATTACTAAGAAGCAAGTTGAATTAGGTGACTCTAACGAAGACGTCATTATTATTACCAAAGGATTAAAAGAAAAAGATGTGGTTTATCTCAGTAAACCAGAAGGTCTTGAAGAAAAAGGTATTGCTCAAGTAAATTAGGCTACCTCATGATAGACAAGATACTGCTAGAGAAGATAAAATCAAACATTACCGAAGCTGTTCGGGTAATTTTGGCGAATAAAGTACGTACCCTTTTAACTGCATTGGGTATCATTTTCGGTGTTGCGGCTGTGATTACTATGCTCGCGATTGGTAAAGGTGCAGAACGAGAGATTCTAGCGCAGCTCGAATTAGTGGGTGTAAATAATATTCTCATTACTCCAATTCCTGATGAACCTGATGAAAATGAGAATAGTGAAGAAGAAGAAGCTGGCGGTGCCAGCGAAACCATGCGCTTTTCTAAAGGATTAGATCTTTTAGATGTGAGTAGCATTCAAAAAAACATACCTACGGTAAAAATACTGAGTCCTGAAATAATCATGGAAACCTACATGATTAAAAAGGGGCGACAGAGTTCGGTAAAGCTAATTGGAGTTACAAATTCCTTTTTTGAAACCTCAAATGTTCATATTGGGCAAGGTGAGAATTTCACTGAATCACAAGCAATCAACGCACAACCAGTTTGTATCATTGGCGAAAAGGTAGAAAAGAAACTATTTACTGGTGAAAGTGCCATTGGTAAGCAAATAAAGGTGAAAGATGTTTGGTTGAAAGTAATCGGAATTATAGAAGAAAAATTAATCTCTGAAACGGCACAAGAAAATTTAGGAATTAGAGATTTAAATCAAGATATCTACATTCCTATCAAAACATTTTTAGTCCGCTATAAAGATCGCAAGATCATTGTTGATCAACCTTTACCTCAAGGCAACTTTATGGTTTTTGGTGGTGATAATGGGCCTAAAAAAAGAACTCCTCGGGGTAATTATCATCAAATTGATAGGCTTACGGTACAAGTGAACAATTCGAATGAATTAAAAAGCACGGCAGAAGTGATCAGTAAAATGCTAAAAAGAAAGCATAACGGAATGATGGATTTCGAAATTACAATACCCATCAACTTACTAAAACAGCAACAAAAGACGAAGCAAATTTTTAATATCGTTTTGAGTATTATTGCAGGAATATCATTATTGATTGGTGGAATTGGTATTATGAATATCATGCTTGCCTCTATACTCGAGCGTACCAAAGAAATAGGCATTATTAAGGCGATTGGCGCCACCAAACAAGACATTATTTTACAATTTTTATCTGAGTCTATTTTGATTAGTCTAAGCGGCGGAATTTTAGGCTGTATACTTGGTATTGCAGGTGCTTATATACTAGAATTAGCCACCGGAATAGAGACCATTGTTACCATGGGCTCTATTTTATTATCTTTCTTAGTTGCGACGCTAATTGGTCTCATATTTGGAGTTTTACCTGCAAAATCTGCTGCGAATAAAAACCCTATTGAGGCAATTAGACATGAATAACAAATTGTTATCAAAAACACTTACAATTTTATGGTTAAAAAGAATCTAATGAAAAGAATTCCATTTTTATTATTGTTGATTTTACCTTTTTTTACAACTGCGCAATCTCAAAAAATAAAATTAAATGAGGCTATTAAGATTGCTCAAAAAAAATCACCGCAATATGTAAGAGCTGTTAACACCTATCAAGGTAGTTATTGGAGGTATCGGAATTTTAAAGCAGATTTTTTACCTCAAGTGCGATTAGATGCTACTTTACCTGAATATTCAAATGCTATTCAACGTATCACCAATGATGAAGGACAAGACATCTTTGTAAATCAAAATCAATCTAGAATTGAAGCGGGTTTATCTATAAATCAAAAAGTACCTTTTACTGGAGGGCAATTTTTTGTTAGTAGTGAATTACAAAGGGTGGATCGTTTTGGAGATAATGAGGCAACAAATTATTCATTGGTGCCATTTTCAATCAATTATTTTCAAGGATCCTTATTTTATAATCCGTACAAGTGGGATCGAAAAATAGAGCCGCTGCTTTATGAGGAGTCCAAGCGAAATATTATTGAGAATATGGAAAACATTTCGTTAACGACTTGCAGGCGTTATTTTGGCCTTTTAAAGGCACAGATGAGTTTAGAAATAGCAAAGAAAAACCTCTCTAATCAAGATACTTTACTTCAAATTACCAAGGGACGCTTTAAAATTGGAAAAATTGCTGAAAATGAACTGTTACAGATTGAACTGAGCCATTTGATCTCAAAAAACAATGTAACTACAAATACGATTTTACTAAAGCAAACCTCTCAAGATTTAGCTCGTTTTTTAGAATTGGATACAGAAACAATTGAGTTACAAGTGCCAGAGAAATTAGAAGAATTTGGGGTAGATGTCGCCAAAGCGCTTTCAGAGGCAGAAACCAATAGAAAATCAGTTATTGAGTTTAGAAGAAGACGCTTAGAAGCTGAACAAGAAGTGGCAGAAGTCAAAGGTAGTAATCGATTGACCATGAATTTGAGTGCTAATTTTGGTTTAAACAGACGCGCAGATGAGTATGATGATCTTTTTCAAGATTACGACCAGCAACAACGGGTTTCGCTGCGTGTTGGAATTCCGATTTTTGATTGGGGTGTTTCTAAATCAAGACGCAAAATGGCAGAAGCTGATTTAAGCTTAGTGGAGAACGATCTCAAACAAGAAAAGCAAGAGTTTGAACAAGAGATTTACTTGCATACCTTGAACTGGTCAAGCCAGCGCGACTTTTTAGCAACCGCTGAAAAAGCACAAGAAATCGCCTTAAAACGCTATGAGATTACTAAGAAAAGATATGTCTTAGGTAAAATTACAATCACAGATTTAAACATAGCACAACAAGAAAAAGATAAAGCGGTAGTTGATTATCTCAATTCATTAGAGAAGTTTTGGGTTGATTACTATACCTTAAGAAGGCTCACGCTTTATGATTTTGCCCAAGATGAAAAAATCACCATTGAAGATATTATATTCGACTAAATCTTTTCAATTAGTTCTTATATTTCTTCTGTCAACCAGGCTTTCATCATCCAAACTGTCTTTTCTTGTTCGCTGATAAAATCGCTCATCATACTATTGGTACCTTCATCGTTAGCTTCATCCGAAGAATTTAGTATTCTTCTTTCGATAATCAATAGTTCAGATAAAGAATCAACAATTAATCGTATTGCTACCTCATCTTTAGTTATATTTCGACCTACTGGAACTTTAGAATTTTCTAGATAATCTTTAAAGGTATGTTGCGGCACACCCCCTAAAGTTAGAATTCGCTCGGCAATCATATCTACTTTCAAATTTGCATCCGTATACAGTTCCTCGAACTTTAAATGAAGATCAAAAAAACGCTTTCCTTTAATGTTCCAATGTATGCCTCTCAGGTTTTGATAATACGTTTGAAAATTAGCTAGTAACGAGTTCAAATCATCACTCAACTCCATTGATTTATGAGTGCTAAGGCCTATACTATTTAATGTCATGCGATTAGTTTTTAATTAATAAGCATAAATTTAACAAATCTAAAATAAATTTATAATAGATTTTATCGATAGTTTTTATACCTTTATCACTTAATACAATATGGCATGACAATTACCCAATTACAATATGTTCTAGCAGTCGCGGAATACCAAAATTTTACTTTAGCAGCACAAAAGAGCTTTGTTACGCAACCTACTTTAAGTATGCAGGTTCAAAAGCTTGAAGATCAGCTTGATATACTTATTTTTGATCGAAGTAAAAAACCAATAGCAGTAACTGAAGTAGGTAAAAAAATAGTAGCTCAAGCAAAAAATATTGTTAACGAGGCTTCAAGAATTGCAGACATTGTAGATCAAGAAAAGGGCTTTATTGGAGGTAGTTTTGTGCTGGGTATTATTCCAACGGTTATGCCCACCTTATTACCCATGTTCTTAAAAACCTTTATCAAGAAATACCCAAAGGTCAACCTCATTATAAAAGAACAAAGTACAGAAAGTTTAATACGAAACATTCAAGACGGACACCTTGATGCTGCTATTGCAGCGACGCCTCTAGAAATTGAATATATAAAAGAGCGTCCGCTTTATTATGAACCTTTTGTAGGGTATGTGCCAAACGGTCATAGATTAGGTGAGATGGATAAATTAACCCCTGATGATTTGGATGTTTCTGATGTACTTTTACTTCAAGATGGACATTGTTTTAGAGATGGCGTGATTAATCTTTGTAAGACTCCTAAAGATTCCGGAACAGAACATTTTCAATTGGAAAGTGGCAGTTTTGAAACCTTGGTTAACCTTGCAGATGAAGATATGGGCATGACGCTGCTACCCTATTTAAACACCTTAGAATTAGACACTAACAAGAAAAAAAATCTTAAATATTTTGAAAATCCATCCCCTGCGCGAGAAGTGAGCCTTATTTATCACAAAAGTGAACTCAAAATTCAAATAACTGAAGCATTAATTGATGTGATTTCAGGAATCGTCCGAGGAGCTATTACTTTTCAAGATGTGAAGATTATAAGTCCGGTTAATAAAAATTAAAAGCCCTGCAGTTGCAGGGCTTTGGTTATGCTTGTAAATAAACTAAGCTTTGTTGTAGTTCTGGTTTATCAGTAATGTATTGTTTTAACCAGAGTTTTAATTCTTCGATTTCTTCGGGGAGCAAATTTGAAATCGCTTTTTTCAATTCTTTGTAAAAAAGCTTCCTATCGAAGCTTACTTTTTTGAGTACCGTTTTAGAATACTCAAGCATTGCTCTAGCCATGTTCTAAAATGTTTAAATTAGGTTGTGTAAAATATCCACAATATAAATTTAAACAGAAAAGCATATATGTTATTGCGCTAATTCTGTTAAAAATTAAATAAATTATAGTTAAATCAATTTTCGTTGATAAATGCTCTTAATTTCATAATTTTAGTTTCATGAAAAAGATCGTAACGCTACTTTTGATTTGCCTCGTTTTAGCGGGGTGTTCGAGTACTAAAAAACAAATTTCAAAAAGTATTAATTCAACTTTTTCTTCTTCATTTTATAAGAATCAATTTACAGGACTTTTAATAGTAAATGCACAAAATCAGGACACATTGCTCAATTTTAACGGTGAAAAGTATTTTACACCTGCGAGTAATACCAAAATTTTTACTCTTTTTAGTGCTTTGCAATTACTCTCAGATAGTATTCCAACATTAAAATATTTGGAAAGAAACGATACGCTCTATATGGAAGGAACGGGTGACCCTACTTTGCTCCATAAAGCATTTGAAAACAATAAGACCCTCGATTTTTTGAAGCCCTACGAACATATAGCGGTGCATTTAAATAATTTTGAAGATCAAAAATATGGTCCTGGTTGGTCTTGGGATGATTATGGGTTTTACTATCAAGCAGAAAAAAGCCCTCTACCGCTATATGGTAATGTAGTTACCTTATATAACACCAATAAAACTAGTACTACTCCTTCCCATTTTAGCGATGCCGTGATTCCCATTGAGTTTAGTCAAAACCGAGAAATAGATGATAATCGCTTTTATTTTTCAACAAGCAGAAAAGACACACTTGAAATACCATTTAGAACGAATAGTGTTTTAACTAAGACCTTGTTAGAAAAAGAACTTCAAAAAAAGATAACATTGATCGCTCAAATGCCTTTGATAAAAAAAAAGGTTCTTAAAAGCGTTCCTGTAGACACCGTTTATAAGCGAATGATGCATCTGAGCGATAATTTCATTGCAGAACAATTGCTCATTCTAGGCTCTTCAACCCTTTCAGATTCTTTAAATAGTAATACTGCACGTGAGTACATTTTAGCCAACCAATTGGCACATTTAAGGCAACCGCCTCGATGGGTAGACGGTTCAGGGCTTTCAAGGTATAATTTGTTCACTCCCGAATCTATCGTCGCCGTTTTAAATCAGTTATACACCAAGATTGATAAAGAGCGACTCTTCGGATTTTTTCCTGCGGGAGGGGCTTCTGGAACTTTAAAAGATTGGTATGGAGGTGATCCCAACCCTTACCTGTATGCGAAGTCAGGAAGTTTAGGTAATACCTACTGTCTGAGTGGATACCTACTCACCAAATCAGGTAAAACTTTGATTTTTAGCTTTATGAATAATCATTTCAAACAACCATCTTCAGAAGTAAAAAAACAAATGGAACAGCTATTTGAAGCAATCAGAGATAGCTATTGAGTTGATGGTTGATGGTTGATGGTTGATGGTTGATCGTAAAATCAATTTTTATAATCCAATTACAATCAAACAAATTTGAACATGAACTTCTAATTACATAAACCATTAATTTCAGCGTACTGCAACAACATTATCGTTTTAGAGTCTTTAATCTCTCCTGATTTTATCATTGTTAAAGCGGTGTCTAAAGTGTATTCTAAAACCTCAATATTTTCTGTTTCGTCATCGGCACCTCCGCCCGCTCCTATTTTCATATAATCTTCATAAGCACCAACAAAAAAATATAGAATTTCAGTTACGGAACCTGGTGACATGTAGCATTCAAATATTTTACGAACGTCGCTTACCTTGTAACCCGTTTCTTCTTCAACCTCTTTACGAATACAATCTTCAGGATTATCGCCATCTAACAGTCCTGCGCACGCTTCTATCATCATACCATCTTTATTACCATTAATATAGGTCGTCATTCGAAATTGTCTGGTTAAAACCACGGTGCCTTTAGCTTTATTAAATAATAAAATGGTTGCTCCGTTTCCACGATCATAGGCTTCACGCTCATGGGTCTCCCAAGTACCATCTTCACGATGATAGTCATAGGTATATTTATTCAGGATGTACCAGTTATCGGAAAGGACTTTTTTGCTAATATTTTTTATACTTCCGTTTTTCAAATGCCTTGTTTTTAAAATGTATGCAAATTCCCTTGTAATAGAATAGATAGTTAACTTTGCTCTAATTCAATCAAATATTGTTCTAACCAAAACTATGTATAGTTTTGATCTTATAAAAATTTAAATGATGAAGGCTATTGGATTTAAACAATCATTGCCCATTTCAGATAACAAAAGTTTTATTGCATTTGAAACTGAAAAACCCACTCCGAAAGGCTATGATCTTTTGGTAAAAATAGCTGCGATATCAATAAACCCAGTAGATTTTAAAATTAGGCAAAATGCAGCGAAAGATAGGATGCTTGAAACACCGAAAATTATAGGTTGGGACGCGGTTGGAACTGTTGAAGCAGTTGGCGATACCACTTCAAAATTCAAAGTAGGCGATCTGGTCTATTATGCCGGCGATATTACCCGAGACGGTTGCAATGCAGAATATCAACTCATTGATGAACGCATTGTAGGTCATAAACCAAAAAGTTTGAGTTTGGCTGAGTCTGCAGCTTTGCCCCTGACCACTTTGACTGCGTATGAATCGCTTTTTGATCGTATTAAAGTGAATCTAGAAAAAGACAAAGGCAAAACGGTTTTGATACTGGCTGGCGCCGGTGGCGTGGGTTCTATTGCAATACAAATTGCAAAAAAAATGGCTAATCTAATTGTTATTGCTACAGCTTCAAGACCAGACTCGATACAATGGTGCAAGGATCTAGGTGCTGATTTTGTAGTCAACCATTATGATCTCAAGGCTGAATTAAATAAAATAGGACATTCTGAAGTGGACTATATTTTAGATTTTGTTGACTTAAAAGGATATTGGGAAGCAGCCGCTGAAATTATTAAACCACAAGGTCACATTGTTACTATAACTGGTAGTGCTGAACCCTTACCGCTCAACCTTCTAAAAGATAAAAGTGTTACATTTTCTTACGAGTTTATGTACACGCGCTCCATGTTTAAAACAGTCGATATGGAAAAACAGCATCAAATTTTAAATGAAGTGGGTGCGCTCATAGATAACGGAACTTTAAAATCTACACTAACCTCAACATTAAAAGGTTTTACGGTGGAAAATCTAAAAAAAGCACATGAGATGCAAGAATCTGGTAAGACAATTGGAAAAACAGTAATTGAATATTAGAGATTCAAGCAATTTAAAAACATCTAAATCGCTACTTTAATATTGAATACAGGCCTTCTCTGGTTTAAATATCATCATTTTCTGTTTATAACTTTTAGTATCTTAGATTTATGAAGGATATTGATATTCGTACGGTTGACGTTGTTCAGTATATCAAACCACTACGCGAGGGTGGTTCTTTACCAGCGATAGTTAAAGCAGATGATGACTTTCTGTATGTATTAAAATTCAGGGGAGCTGGTCAAGGTAAAAAAGCACTTATCGCCGAATTACTTGGAGGCGAACTTGCTAGAACAATTGGTTTAAAAGTACCCGAATTAGTATTCATGAATCTTGATGATTCTTTCAGTAAAACAGAACCTGATGAAGAAATTCAAGATTTGCTGAAATTTAGCGTGGGTTTAAACCTTGGCCTACACTTTTTATCAAGTGCCATTACTTTTGACCCTTTAGTTTCGCAAGTTGATGCCATGACCGCTTCAAAAGTAGTACTATTAGATAGTATCATGAGTAACATTGACCGCACAGCAAAAAATACCAATTTATTGCATTGGAATAACGAATTGTGGGTCATTGATAATGGAGCTAGTTTCTATTTTCATCACAATTGGGAAACTTGGAAAAGTCACCTAACCCGCACTTTTCCATTGATAAAAGATCATGTACTTTTAGAAAAAGCAACCGTGCTGCCTGAAGCAGCAAAAGAAATACAAGAACGTTTGAATCAAAACATTATAACAAAAATCGTTTCATTAATACCCGAAGAGTGGTTGATAAATGACGTAGATTCAGAGACACCAGCTCAATTTAGAATGGCTTACCAAGAATATATAAACGCCAAACTCGCAAGACTTGATGCATTGGTTAAAGAGGCCCAAGATGCAAGATAAATGTACTTTCGAATATGCTATCATTAGATTAATGCCCATGGTAGAGCGCGAAGAATTTTTTAACATCGGAGTTATCCTTTTCTCTAAGAATAAAAAATTTTTGGGGATGAAGTATCACATTAATCAAAAACGATTTGAAGCCTTTTCAAAGGAGATGGAGCTAGAAGCTCTAAATGACTATTTAAAAGCTTGGGAACTAATTTGCGAAGGCGAACCTTCTGGGGGAACTATCGGAAAATTAGAATTATCTGATCGCTTTCGATGGCTAACTGCTACTAGAAGTACGATTATTCAAAGTTCTAAAACGCATCCAGGTTTATGTCATGACCCCAAAGAAGAATTGGAAGCTATTTTTGAAAAATATGTATTGTAATAAATGCTGTTCCGCTTTATATAATTCCTTCCTATAAAAATAGCAGAAAGTAGCTAGCATCCTTTCGATTTTTTTGTGGGGTACTGCAGTATAAGCTAATTTGGCCTTCACTAGTCTTTTTATTTTTCTTGAATCAAGTTAAAAACTATTCATAACTAATTTCCCCATTAATCTGTATCTTTCTCAATCAGAGCAAAACGCTTATAATTATGAGCATAATAATAAAACTATTACTCCTTTTCTTATTTTTTACCACTTCGCTGTTATCACAAAGTTTGGGAGAAGATTATATTTTGGAATGGAAAAATTTTCATCCTTCCAAAGCATTAAAATCAGGTATGCATAATGCCGTATTTCACTATGAGGATTTCTCGAACGAAAAAATCATAACATGGTTAAAGTTCAATGAGCAAATTTTAGAAAAATTAAAAGGTGAAAAACCAAATATCGACCACATTGATGGGCGTTTGCTACGTGTTCAAGCACAATCTGAAGTCGATAAATGGAAAACACTTGCGGAGCAAACCACCTCATTACGCTTATATTCTAGATACATTTCAAATGCTATTACACCTATTTTAAATATGGAATACCTGCTACCGTATGAGAAATCAGAATTGATATGTCATCGTATCACAGCTATAGAAAAACTAGTATCTGCCGCTCGAACCAATTTAAAATCAGTACCTCAAGATGACTTTGAAAAAGGTATAGCTGATTTATCAAATACCCTCGAATATTTGCAAAAAGACTTAAAAATGGAACTCCAAACCAATGGTATTTCAATCCGCTGTCCAGATTTTGATACCATTGTATCACAAGCCATTCTAGCTATTGAAAGCTTGGAAAGTTTTGCTAAAATGACAATTCAGAAAAATGTTATTCCTTCTGCATCTGTTCTCGGAAGACCTGAATACGATCGAAGACTTAAACTGTATACAGATAGTGATTTAACTTCGACCAAATTGGGAGAAATAGCCTTAGCCGAGATAAAGACCGTAAAAGACTTGATGGCTGCAGTATCAAAACAATATGTAACGGAAATCTTTCCAGACAAAAATCTTCCAAAAAAGGATCTAGAAATTATTGAAATGGCCTTGGCAGATATGGAAAAAGATACTCCTATAAATGGCGAAGATTACCTTGAGTTTTGGCAACAACTATCTAAAGATGCTATTAAATTCATAGAAGAGAAGGATATTGCTACATTGCCAAAAAACAATACTTTACGTATTCAAACCGCCCCAGAAAGTGCGGGAGCAGCTGCACGTATCGGTTGGGTAGCCAGCGCGCCTCCTTTCGACTCCAATCCACTTACAATACTCAATTTACCTTCAATTCCTTATACGCTTCCAAAGCAAGAAAAAATTGATTTTTGGGCATCTTTCAACAAGCCTTTCAATCGCATGATTGTGATTCATGAACTTTTCCCTGGGCATTATATGCAATTAAAGATAAGTCGAGAAACACCACATCCCATTCGATTATTATTTCCTTATGGAATATACATTGAAGGTTGGGCAACTTTTACTGAAAAAGTACTCTTAGATGCTGGTTGGCAAAAAGGGAACTATCTCACGCTTTTGGCTCATTTGCGAAAACGCCTTGAAAATGCGAATCGCTCTTACACCTCTGTACAAGTGCATTGCAATGGTTGGAATAAAGAAGAAGTCATGAAGTTTTCCACAGAAACTTCATTACTCGCGCCGCAATTTGCAAAAAGCCTTTGGGGACGGATTGAAAATTCACCCATGCAATTGACTTCCTATTTTTTAGGTGGAGCACAGTTTACTCAATTACTCCAAACGGAAAAGGAACGTTTAGGTAATGCATTCGATTTAAAGAGTTTTATGGATACTATATTAAAAGCAGGTGCCATACCTATTGAAGAATTTTATACTATTTTCAAACAAACCAATCCAAATTAATTTATGGAGCGAATAGAATTACAATCTGGGTACTCCATTTCTAGAGTAATTAAAGGTGGTTGGCACCTATCTGGAGGTCATGGTAAGATCTCTGAACAACAAGCTCTGGATGATATGTATCATTTTGTAAAGGCTGGAATCACTACCTTCGACTGTGCAGATATATACACGGGCGTTGAGGAGCTCATCGGTAAGTTTAGAAAAAAACATCTAGCTGAATTTCGTGCGGGAGATTTACCACCATTGCAAATTCATACAAAATATGTTCCTGATTATATTGCGTTGGCAACCTTGACAAAAAAACAAACCACAAGCATTATCGACCGATCACTCAAACGTTTAGGCGTAGAGCAGCTAGACTTGGTACAGTTTGCTTGGTGGGATTATCAGTTTCCAAAATATTTGGAAACGGCAATTCACCTCTCTGATTTACAAAAAAGTGGAAAAATTCGATTCTTGGGCATTACCAATTTCGATGCTAAACGAACTCAAGAAATGCTTGATGCCGGAATAAAATTCGCTTCGAATCAGGTTCAATATTCTGTACTCGATCAACGTGTTGAAACGAATATAACAGTTTTAGCTCAAGAACATAATATGCCTTACCTCTGTTATGGCACCGTAGCCGGAGGCTTTCTTAGTGACCGCTATTTGGGTGCACCCGATCCACAGCAACCTCATGAAAATCGTTCGCTTACAAAATACAGATTGATCATTGATGAGTTCGGTGGTTATCACTTATTTCAAAAGGCCTTGCATATACTTAAAGAAATAGCAAATCGATATAACGTGGGAATTGCAGAAATAGCGTGCAAATATATTCTTCAAAAGCCCATGGTTGGAGGAATCATTGTGGGAGCGAGAAATCGGAATCATTTGAAAAATTTACAAAAACTAAATGGGTTTACGTTGGATGCTTCTGACTTGAAAAAAATAGAACTTATTGTTGCAAAAAGCAAAGGGCCTAAAGGGAATTTTTATGAACTTGAACGCGACAAAACGGGTAAACACGGTTCTATCATGAAATACAACCTTAACGAGGTATAATTTGAAACTGAAAGAAGTACAAGAAAAACGCACAAACATCGAATTTTATGGCGGCGCCTTAGGCGCCTTGCTACCTTTTTTGATATTCGTAGTTGGAATAATTACTATTGCCCTTTCCGGAGCTCCAGATGAGCGGGGTTTTTGGCCAGTTTTGATTTTAGCATTAGGCATAGGCCTTTTGCTCTGTAAAGATCGTACTGCTTTTTCAGAAGCAGTCATTTCTGGAATGTCACAAAAAATTGTGATGATTATGATTACTGCTTGGATTTTGGCCTCCATCATCGGTATACTAATGACTCTTACGGGTTTCGTAGAAGCGCTTATTTGGATTTCTGATTACTTACAACTTTCGGGCACAGGTTTTATCATCGCCACTTTTAGCATCTGTTGTATTGTTTCCTTATCTACAGGTTCCAGTTTTGCTACTATTTTAATTTGTAGTCCGCTACTCTATCCTACAGGAGGTATTCTCGGTGCTCATCTTCCGGCGTTAGCAGGTGCAATAATTGGAGGAGCAACTTTTGGAGATTTTATTGCACCCATTTCTGATACCACGATTGCTAGTACTCTGAGTCAAGATGCAGAAATTGGTGCGACGATAAAAAGTAGATTCAAATATGTGTTTTCTGCTACTATTTTTGCCCTAGTTTGTTATGCGGTAGTCGCTTACGGCAATGGTGCTGAAGTAAAAATTAGTGAGGTCAAAGCGCTGGGAAATCCTAAAGGACTTCCAATGCTAATCGTACCCGCATTCATTATTTACCTTTTTCTAAAGGGAAAACATTTGTTACATGGACTTCTATTTGGATTACTTTTTGGAACAATTTTAGGGCTTGCTTTAGGCCTGTTACCTTTATCGGAACTTATTTCTTTGGACCTAGAAAATTTTGCTGCCAAAAGTTTTGTTATTGACGGAATTAATAGAGCTGTAGGCTTAAGTATTTTTACGATATTATTAATGGGACTTGTAGCGACATTAAAAGCAAGCGGACTTATGGATAAATTAGTCGATTATGCAGCCACTCACACCAAAAACGAAAAACAAGCAGAGGGCTGGATATCGGCGGTCATGAGCTTGGCAGTTTTATTGACTACCCATAGCATAGTAGCAATTTTAATGGTTACAGATTTTTCAAAAAAAACAGGGGAAAGATTAGGAGTTTCAAACATCAGAAGGGCAAATTTGTTGAGTATGATAGCTTGTATATTTCCTTTTCTTCTGCCCTATTTCATACCTGTCATTTTAATGGCTAATATGACACATACCGGACAAGAATATGATATACCTTCGGTAAGTCTTCTTGAGGTTGGTTTGTATAATTTTATGTCATGGGGGTTGCTTCTTGTAGCGCTAGTAACTTTATTATTTGGATGGGGAAAAACAAAACATAAAACAGATGAGTGAGAAAAAAGAACTTAGAACTGACCAATTTGAACTATATGATTTGACGATTAGCGTTGAAAAGATCGGCGGAAATTGTACCTGCAATATGGCCATTGGTGATAAATTTTACTTAAAAGGAGGTAAGCTTTCGATGCCAGATAAGGCCGATTTCTGCTTATATGCCTTACAATCAACAGTACCCCTCTTGCCAACTAAGCAACGAAAGAACCACCCTGCTGATTGGATGGAAACCGATGCCAGAGTGATTTGTCCCGATCCTGAATGCAAATTAGTTATGCGCATTGATCGTGATGAGCTGCGCATTTTGAATCATGATGACGTTAGCCCTGTGAAGTGGGAAGGTGATACGAACTAATCTCAATACCTTAGTTTTTACAAACTCCAGCGATTTCCAACATCTGAAAGCGGTTTGCAACCATCGTAATTTCCTGGTATGGGGTCATAACTAAGAACATTTTTGCCAATTTCTTCTGAAGTGAAATAGGCCCAAATAGCCATTGATTTCATTGATCGATAAAAACCTATGGGTTCTTGTTTTCCAACAGCTTTACCCCAAACACCCGAACTAAATTTACCGGAAGATTTTTCAGCTTGTTTTAAAACTTCTATCCTTTTAGACATATCTAAGTCTAAAAAGTCAGCTCCGAATTTTTTTGAACAACTGCTATTGAATGCAGCTATTTCAGTTCGCATATCTGCTTGACCTGATGTATCATATGTATGTGCAATTACCTTATCAATAAATAGGTCTGATTTCACATCTAATGCGCCAGGAGTTTCTGTTGTTGGTAAAATTGCATCTAACAAAGCAGCAACTACTCTAGCTTCCGTTGTTGTGAAAAATTCAGGTTTCCAATCTAATCTAGTTTCATTTGCACAAGATTGTAAAAGGCTTAACATTGAGGGCATTACCACCGTTGCACCAGCTAATAATCCTGTTTTTTTAAGTACGTTTCTTCTATCCATAACTTAAATATTCATCCTTTTTAATTCGGATACCGCATGATTTGCAGCTCTTGCTGTAATGGCCATGTATGTCAACGACGGATTTACACATGATGATGATGTCATACAAGCGCCATCTGTAACATACACATTTTTGGCCGCATGTACTTGATTAAATCCATTCAAAACAGAAGTTTTTGGGTCTTTACCCATACGAGCAGTTCCCATTTCGTGAACTCCATAACCAGGGGGATGCTCATTATCAAAACCAACGATATCTTTTAGACCAGATTTTTCAAGCATTTCTACAGCATCTTCTTGAATTTGTTTGTTTGCCGCCTTTTCATTGGCTTTAAACTCTGCATCAATAGAAAGTGTAGGTTGTCCCCATTTATCTAATAGCTCTGAATTCAAGCTAATTTGATTATCATGATACGGCAAACACTCCGCAAAACCGGTAATAAAAAATTCCCATGGTCCCGGTTTTAAAATATTGTCTTTAAAATCAGCTCCGAAATCTTCTAAATTAGCGGGATTACCACCACGATAGCCACCCCCTTGATAGCCAAATCCGCGTAAAAACTTATCTGTTTTTGAACTTTCATCAACATTCCAATAACGCGGAATATAAATTCCATTCGGTCGTCTTCCTTTATAATAGGTATCGTCAAAACCTTCCACTTTTCCTAGCGCTCCTACTCTGTAGGTGTGATCCATTAAATTATGTCCTAATTCACCACTATCATTACCCAGGCCATTCTCAAAACGTTTCGATTTTGAGTTTAACAAAATTTGAGTGGTACTCAGCGTTGATGCATTACAAAAAATAATTTTTGAATGGTACTCGATCGCTTCGTTCGTTTCTGCATCGATAATACGAACTCCTGTTGCTTTACCTTTTACCTCATCATAAACAATCGATTGCACAATTGAATATGGGCGAATCGTCAAATTACCCGTAGCATTCGCAGCTGGTAAGGTAACTGAATTACTACTAAAATATGCGCCGTATGGGCAGCCTCTACTGCAACGATTACGGTTTTGACATTGGCCTCTTCCGTTGTGTGGCACAGTTAAATGTGCACATCTTCCTATAATTAAGTGCCTTCCGTCAAACTCTTTTTCAATTCTTGCTTTAACATGCTTTTCAACACAATTAAGTTCCATCGGTGGCAGAAAATGACTGTCTGGCAATTGAGGCAAGCCTAATGGTTCGCCGCTAATTCCTGCATATTTTTCTACATGCGTATACCAGGGTTCAATGTCTTTGTATCTAATGGGCCAATCAACTCCATGTCCGTCTTTGGCATTTGCTTCAAAATCCAAATCACTCCACCGGTAGGTTTGTTTGCCCCACAATAGTGAACGCCCTCCCATTTGATGTCCTCTTAGCCAAAGAAAAGGTTTTACTTCAGTATACGGATTTGCTTCATCATCTGCCCAGAAATGTGCGGTATCAGTACCCACCCAATTGGATCTAATACTGACTTGATGTTTCCTTTTTTGTTCTACCGTTAAGCCACCTCGCAGTTCAGAATCCCATGGGTCTAAATTCATGGTTGGATAATCCTTGACATGCTCAACGATTCTACCCCTTTCGAGAACTAAGGTTTTGAGTCCTTTCTCGCATAGCTCTTTTGCTGCCCATCCTCCACTAATTCCAGATCCTATAACAATTGCATCATAGGTCAGCTCTTTCTTTGCATTGATATTATAGTTAGCCATGTGTCGTGAATTGATAATTTTAAATATAAGAATTATTGACCTAAATAGCTATAAACTAAGAGTTGAGCAATCATGAATACCATTTTAAAAATAGTTTCATTTGATTATATTAGTACATCAATTAAAAAATCAGCGATGACGAATCACAACTGGAGCACCTTTATCAAACGAATGCCCATAAAGGCTAGTAAAAAATTAATTTTTAACTCATGGACTTCACAAGAAAATTTAGAAAGATGGATTTTAAGTAAAGCGGAATTTACTAGTCTTGACGGAGGACTCAAGAATCGTTCTGTTGAAATTTCAAAAGGCGATACATATACTTGGATGTGGCATGGAAGTGATTTTTTAGCTGAAGGTACTATTCTTGAAAATAATCAAAACAACCTCTTAGGTTTCACATTTTTAGGTTGCGATGTAACTATTGAAATTAAAGAGGAGGATAATGAAAATATTTTAGAACTTATTCAATCAAGAATTCCACTCGATGAAGATTCAAGAATGAGTCATTATATGGGCTGTTCAAGGGGTTGGACATTTTATTTAACCAACTTAAAATCAATTCTTGAGGGTGGTATTGACCTCAGAAATAAAAATGGCAATTTAACCAACGTTATAAACACATGATAAAATTAATTTGGAATTCTTCTTCAATCATTCTATGAAAAAATCAGTATTCGTCGTATTCATTCTATCAACATTACTTTTTAATTGTAAAAAAAAAACGAGTATTTCAGTTGTAAAAAAGACTCAGAAAAAGTTGATTCCACAAGAATAACTTTCAACTCTTCTAACCAAAAACTCAATGAAGCTTTCTTTTGGGCAAAAAACAAAGCGCTTTCTTTTGCGCATGATAGTCAAGATGTTGTGGGGCCCTGGTATGAAGCAGCATTACCTAATCGAGAAGCATTTTGTATGCGTGATGTTTCGCATCAAGCCATTGGCGCAGAATTATTAGGTCTAGGAAAACATAACTTCAATATGTTTCTAAAATTCGGGCAAAATATTACTGCAGATATGGACTACTGTTCTTATTGGGAAATTAATCGGTATAATCTTCCAGCACCAATAGATTATGAAACCAAGAAAGATTTTTGGTATAATCTACCGGCTAACTTCGATGTGATTTATAATGCACATCGCCTTTATCAATGGACGGGAAAGAAGGAATATATTGAAAATGAAGTATTGCAAAATTTCTATAAACTCAGCATGAATGAATATGTTGACCATTGGGATTTAGGTTATCAAGAAGTTCAAACTAGAGATCGAAATTTACATGTTTCAAACGACAGTACCAGATTTAGCAACAAGCGCGGCATACCGACTTACAATGAAGGTGGACGCGGTGAGACCAAATTAGGAATTGATATGACTGCTTCATTAATTGCAGCATATCAGGCTATGGCTAAGCTATCTAAAGCAAAAGGAGACCTTTCTTATTATAAATTTTATATAGACAAAGCTCAAAAGGAAAAAAGGTTTTTAGATGATTTCTGGTGGGATTCACAGCAAAACGTTTTTCGATCTATTTTATATGAGAATGGCGAGTTCGATTATTTTATGGTAGGTGATGATCAAGCCTTTCTCCATTACCTTTTATATTTCGAGGTTTTATCGGATCAGAATAAAATTGACGAATTAGTGAATGCTTATGCTAAGAATTATACTAAATTGATAGTAGAGTTAAAATCGTATTTACCAATTATCTTTTATGAAAATGGAAAATCGGCCATTGCAAATCAAATGATTATTGATTTGTGTAGTGTTGAAAATAAGCGCCGAGATTATCCTGAGAATTCTTTCACCATTATTGAACATCTGACAAGAGGTCTCATGGGTATCGCTGTTGATGCTTCATCAAATACTTTTGTATCACTATCACGAATCGAGAAGCAAGAAGATTGGGCTGAAATGAAACAAATTCCTATACTTTCAAATAGCATTTCTATTATGCACAATGGACGGTCAAAAAGTATCGCTATAAATGCGGCAGGGCCAGTTATCAATTGGTCTGCTAAATTTTTAGGCGATCATGAATTCCTTTATGTGAATGGTGAAAAAACCGAAACGAAACAGCTTAAATCAACCGGAAAACTGGTCTCTTACTGTCAAGTTCTATTAGCAGAAGGAGACAAAATTACAGTATCAATAACCCCATAAAACAATACAACTAAAAATATACCATGAAAAAAATTCACTTTTTTATTGTCGTACTTCTTTTCATAACTCAATCATGCAAGGAAAAACAAAGCGAAGAAAAAAAACTACCTCGAATTGCAATTGCAGGTATCGGTATTGAATCAAGCACCTTCTCCCCCGCTCAAACTCATGAAGAAGCTTTTCATGCACGCGTTGGTGATTCTATTTTCAATAGATATTCATTTTTCGATGCTGATTCTGATATTAGAAAACGCGCAGAATGGATACCAACCTTACTTGGTAAATCATTACCTGGAGGAATTACCACAAAAGAAGCCTACGAATCAATGGTATCTAAAACCCTGAAAATGCTCAAAGAAAATGGACCGTATGATGGTTTGTTTTTTGATATACATGGGGCAATGAGTGTCGTCGGGCTTGAAGATGCAGAAGGTGATTTAATTAAACGTATAAGAGAAGTCATAGGTAGTAATGTTTTGATTTCGACGTCTATGGATTTGCATGGCAATGTTTCAGAGGCACTCGCTGAACATAGTGATTTGATTACTTGCTATCGTATGGCACCTCACGAAGATGCTTTAGAATCAAAAGAGCGTGCTATTACTAATTTATTAGATCGTTTAGAAAACGGTAAAGGAAAACCAAAATACAAAGCATGGATTCCGGTCCCAATTTTATTACCCGGTGAAAAAACGAGTACGCGCATTGAGCCCGGTAAAAGTCTCTACGCCAAAATTCCGGCAATAACGGAACAAGAAGGAGTAATTGATGCTGCCATCTGGATTGGTTATGCTTGGGCAGATGAATCTCGAAATCATGCGGTAGTAATGGTTACGGGTGATGATAAAGATCAAGTAACTAAAAGTGCAGAAAAATTAGCTGACTCTTTTTGGGCTGTTCGTAATGAGTTTGAATTTGTAGCACCTGTTGCAAACTTAGAGGAAAGTTTAGTTATGGCGTTGGCAAGCAAAGAACATCCGTTCATCATTAGCGATATGGGCGATAACCCTACCGCTGGTGGTGCTGGCGATGTAACCTGGACCTTACAAAAAATTCTAGAGCGACCAGAATTCAAAAGAGCAAATGGACCTTCTTTGATTTATGCTTCCATTCCAGGGCCTGAATTTGTTGAAGAAGCTTTAAAGATTGGTGTAGGTGGCCAAATTAGCGCTTTTGCTGGGGCAGCAGTCGATGCTCGTTTTGCCCCTCCGCTGCAATTAACTGGCACCATAAAAGCTATTTACAAAGGAGATAGGGATGCCGAAATTGAAGTAGTTGTTCAAGTGGGAAGTGTTCATGTTATTGTTACCAAAAAACGAAAGCCATATCATCAAGAAGAAGATTTCACAAACTTAAAATTAAACCCGAGAGATTTTGATATTGTGGTGGTCAAGATTGGGTATCTTGTGCCAGAATTGTACGATATAAGAAAAGGTTGGATTATGGCCTTAACGCCTGGCGGAGTTGACCAAGATTTAGAACGTCTGGGGTATCAAAACATTAAAAGACCTATGTTTCCATTGGATAAAGACATGAACGACCCTGATTTGAGTGCTCGATTATTAAAAGCTGCTGATCAACTGAAATAAAATTATGTACATAAAAAAGAATTTTGATTTACAATCAATACTAAGATTCAGCGGAGGCCATATGTTATGGATTGCCTTTTGGGCAAGCCTTGTAGCATGCGTATACCAATTCACTAGCTTAAAGGCTTGGTTAGTCATTCCTTGGCTACCATTATCCGTCATTGGTACGGCAGTTGCATTTTATGTGGGCTTTAAAAACAATAGCGCTTATGATCGACTTTGGGAAGCGCGAAAAATATGGGGAGCTATCATAAATGGCAGCAGAACTTGGGCTGCGACAACTAAAAGCTATGTTGGCAATCAATTTAGATCAAATAAACTCAACGAAACTGAACTGAACTTATATCGTCAAAAACTAATATACCGTCATATTGGATGGTTATATTCCTTACGTAGCCAATTATTAATTCCTACCGAATGGGAGCATATCAATCAAGGAAAACTTATTGGTGCAACTGCAAAAAAGAGGATTAAAAAATTTGGAGTTGGCCTTCATGGTGATGATGTTACAGAAATTCAATTGCGTAAATTTCTACCAACCAATGAATATGACCGTTTGATTAACTATAAAAATACGGCCACACAAATCATAGATCAACAGAGTCAAGATTTAAATAAACTGCGCGAAGACGATATTATCGATGATTTTCGTCATATGGAACTGCAAAAGCTTTTAGCTGATTTTTATACATTTCAAGGACAATGCGAACGGATAAAAAAATTTCCTTTACCTCGACAATATGGCAGTATGAGTTTTGTTTTTGTCGGTATTTTTATATTTCTATTACCCTTAGGTATGGTTTCTGAATTTGCCAAATTAGGTGAATTTGGAGTATGGCTTTCTATACCTTTTACTGGTTTAGTAGGCTGGATTTATATTATGATGGAATTGGTAGGGGATTATTCTGAAAACCCTTTTGAAGGTATGCCAAATGACATTCCGATGCTTTCTCTTTGCAGAACTATCGAGATTGATTTACTTGAAATGTTAGGCGAAACAGACGTGCCAGATGCTATAAAACCTATTAACGGCGTTTTGATGTAAACCCAAGAAATGTATTCATTAAAATTAAACATTTCATTCAAACATCACCTTTTGGTGGCTTTAATTTTAGCCGTTTGGTTAGTACTCTTTTTAGTTATAATTGCTCCCTTTGATGCTGCTGAATTATCTTTTTCGATTCGCTTAATGATTATGCCCATCTACGGATTGATTTCATTTGTAGCATATATCATATTGGTGCCCCTTCAAAATTGGCTTTTAAAAAAATTGGTCCAATGGACCTTAATCCTAGAAGTACTACTCATTGTTTTATACAATACCCTAGTTTTAGTCGGAAGCTACTTTTACTATAAATCAAGTATAGTCAATGGAGACTTTTCTTTTTCAAAATTCACACTTGAAGTTTACTACCCCATTTTTCTTTTTCTGTTACCCATACTTATTTTTTCGCGCTGGTATTTGAATAAAAAAGCAATCCAAAAAAAATCGAATACAATTATTTTAACAGGGGAAAACAAACTTGATGTATTGCAAATTAACCTTTCTGATTTAGTATGTATTTCAAGTGCTGATAATTATGTCGAAGTTTCGTATTTAGTAAAGAATGAATTAAACAAAAAATTACTACGAATTACTTTAAAGAATATGCATCCGCAAGTACCAAGCTTGGTTAAAGTTCATCGTTCCTATTTAATAAATTCATCACATTTTAAAGATTGGAAAAACGCTAGCACGATTTATTTGACACAGACAGAGGTACCCGTTTCTAAGAAATATAAAAAAGACGTAATAGAGATACATAATCATTCGTCCCTAAAAGCTGATATTTCGCCACAATAGCAATAAAACATACGTTTTTGTGATTTTATGTTTCTAATTTAGAGCCAATAATTAAGACAAAAAGTTATGAAACAGTTTACATTACTCGGAATACTTCTACTCACAACTAGCTACGGACTACAAGCTCAAAATGAGACACTTCAGCAGCAGATTAATAAAATGGTTGATGAAACTATCGTCATTGGTGTTGCTGCAGGATATTCAGTAGATGGCACTACAATAGAACAAATTGCAGCCGGGTATGCAGACAAAAAAACAGAAAAAGAGTTTAAGTTAGACACTAAAGTAAGAATGGGCTCTATCGCAAAACCAATGACCGCATTGGCTATCATGCAATTAGTAGAGCAAAAAAAACTGGAATTAGATAAGCCTATTCAAACCTATATACCCGATTATCCGAAACATAAAAAAACACAAATTACGGTAAGACATCTTTTGTCACATACTTCAGGTATAGCCGGCTATAAAGATGCTAAAGAATCTAACACAACAACTGAATATTCAAAATTGTATGATGCCTTGAGCTTGTTTAAAGATCGCGATTTACTTTTCGAACCCGGAACTCAATATTCCTATACCACATACGGCTATACTGTTTTGGGTGCTATTATAGAAGCCATAACCGAGCAAAACTACGAGACTTATATACAAGAGCACATTTTTGCAAAAGCTAAAATGCACAATACTGGTATTGACAAATTTGACAAAGAATTAGAAAACGAGTCAAAGTTGTATAATCGCAAAGGTGGCAAGGGAAAAGCAAAACTTGCTAAAGAGAACAATTTAAGCAATAGAATACCAGCTGGTGGTTTTTATACCACATTAACAGATATGCTCAAATTTGGAAACGGAGTAATCAATAACATTTTTGTGAAAAAAGAAACATTAGCCTTAATGCGAGAACATCATAGCTTAGAGAAAGAGAAAAACGCATATGGTTTTGGTTGGTTTTTATACAATCCAAAGCCAAATGAAGGAGCAGTAATAGGCCATACCGGCGGACAAATAGGTTGTACTTCGTTTCTATTTATAGTTCCAGAAAAAAAAGCGGTTAGTATTATTCTTGCAAATACATCAAGGGCTCGGTCTAGTGTTGACCCGATTGCTGTTCACTTATTACAATTATCAACAGAAAAAATTAAACCGTAACGGCCTGATTCAAATACCTACGAAATGGCAGCATTTCTTTATACACTTTAATCACATTTTTCTCAAAATCAGCTGCAAAAATTTCTTTTGTTGAAAACTCAGTCGCCACAGCAAAGGTTTTATTTCGGAGTAAATCAATATGTTTATGATCACTCGAAAATCCTTTAGGCGCATTGGTCAATTTTACATCATCCCAAAGTCCTCCAAAGGTTTGTTTGAATGATTTTTTAGTAAGAATATTTTTCAACTCCTGGCCATTATAATCAATTGCATCGCGAATGCTTCTCAAACGCCTTGGGTCAGGGCGCCAGAGCCCACCTGCATACATGCAGCGTTCTATTCCGATTTCGATATAAAAATCTCCTGTATTTGGGCGTTTGTCTAAACCTGCCCCAAAATGATCTTTGTAAATGGGTTTATTCGGGTGAAACATCAAGTTGTTATTGATGCGGTTGATGCCTTTTTTACCAGGAGTATCATAATATTCGTCATCAATAGCAGCTAACTTTGTATTCATACGATCTAACCAAGAAATATAATCATTACGGACTTCCTTATACCATTTTCGATTTGCATCCATCCATTCTTTGTTGTTGTTTTTTTGGAGTTCTTTTAGAAAGTTGATTTGGTTTTTAAAATCCATCTATTTATTAATCTTTTTAATGGAATTAAAAGTACGACTAATTGAGCGCAAGTTTTAAAAATTATCACCCCCAACAATATCACCTAAAGTACCAAGAATACTTCCTTCGCCTTTATCTTTACCGCCTCTTGGAATAGCAGCCAAAACTCTGCCTGCTAATCGACTAAAAGGTAAAGATTGAACATATACTGTACCTGGACCTCGAAGTGTTGCAAAGAATAAACCTTCGCCCCCAAAGACAGTATTTTTAATACCTCCAACGAATTCAATGTCATAATCTACGGTTTGGCTAAAGCCTACAATACAACCAGTATCAACCTTTAAAACTTCACCTGTAGCAAGCTCTTTCTTAGCTAAAGTACCGCCGGCATGAACGAACGCCATTCCGTCGCCTTCTAGCTTTTGCATGATGAAACCTTCGCCTCCGAATAATCCTCTTCCTAATTTTTTAGAAAATTCGATGCCTACTGAAACGCCCTGAGCGGCACATAAAAAAGCATCTTTCTGGCAAATAAACTTTCCTTGCTTTTCAGACAAGTCGATGGGTAGAATCTTCCCAGGATACGGAGACGCGAAACTAACTTTCTTCTTTCCTTGTCCTATATTTAGAAAAGCTGTCATGAATAGACTTTCCCCAGTAAGCATTCGTTTTCCTGCCGAGAAAATCTTGCCCAAAACTCCTTTTTCTTGATTCGAACCATCGCCAAAAATGGTATCCATTTTGATTTCGGTCTCCATCATCATAAAACTTCCCGCTTCAGCTACAACTGCTTCTTGCGGGTCAAGCTCAATTTCGACGTATTGCATTTCTTCTCCGTAAATCTCGTAATCTATTTCATGTGCGTTCATAAGTAATGATTTAAATGATTGATGATTATTAATTACCTGTCACATATTTGTAGTGCACTAAAAGAAAATGTTACACTTATTACGTGATAGATTGCACTATGCGACCCAACTCCTTAGTTCTTTGTGTTCCAATGAGTCTTTTCTTTCCATTCTTTAATTTGAGAAAAAGACCTTTATTTCCCTTTATATTATAAACGGTACCATAATTTAAACTGATTCGAATTCCGTAGCCTACAAAACCGTAGGTAATAAGTTCAGTAGATTCGATATCCTTCCAAAACCATTCTTTCTTGACAAAAAAGAGATGGCGAACGACAATTTTTTCAGAGTCAATATGGGTATGCATGGTCATCAAACCCATGAAAAGTAGAATTAGTACTAAAATCAATAAGGCAAACCAACTTTCTGTTGGTAGTGCAAAAGAAACTGAAAAATTATCTGTATTTGATGTATCGCTACTAAACAAAGGGCTAAATAAGGCATACATAATATAAAAGGCAGGTGCTAAGAGTATAAGCCACAACCACCATTGGGTGAATTTTTGTTTTTCGTCAAAAAGAATTTTTTCTTTCATAGCACAACTTTTTAATTAACAAGAATCAACTTTTCAACCGAACAGTCCACTCAAATTTAAAAGTAGAGACCACTACCCCATCAGAATTCACTCCGACGGACTTCATCCAAATAGTTTGCCCTTCACCATTAGCAATTGTTTTAGCTAAGGCTTCTTTAATTAAATGTCCGTCTTCACAAGTGAAAGTGATTCTGCCTGTTGCTTTTTTTGAAAAATTGGCTGTATTGTTTTGAACAAGCATAGAAATTCGTTCGCCACTTTCTGCAATTTGACTGCTGACCATAGCACCCGTAGCCAACTCTGCAGCCATGCCTTGTACAGCCCAAAACATTGATTTAAACGGATTTTGATTTACCCACCTATGCTTTACAGAGGCTATTGCCTTGTCATCATCCATATAAGTTAGCCGTACACCAGACCACCATGCAGAAGGTAATTTAAAGAACATAAAAGTGTTGACTTTGCCCGTAGATACTGCCATTATATATCCAATTTTTGTTAAAAGTAGTGAAAATAACTAGGATTTAATTTGTTAATTTTATGTTAAATTTTAGTACTATGTGTTGCATAGTACCTTCTTTTAGATATATATTTGCATAGTAAGATATTAGGTAATCTATAAGCATAACATGAAAAATTCATCAATCAATCATTTCAATCAACTCGAAATTTCCTTCGGTGGACTTCAATTATCTACCGAAGGAGGCTTCGTAAAAATCAATTCAAGAGACTATTTTCGTCAGTTTCAAACCCGCATCTCACAAAGAAAATTTTAAGCCATGACAGATACTTTGACCAAACATGAGAAAACATTATCGGCGGTAATTCATGCTTCGACGTTCTCGAAATTCTTTATTCCCTTTGGAAATTTTATCATTCCTTTAGTACTATGGACTGCTAATAAAAAGGACTATGAGTTTGTTGAATATAATGGTAAGCAGGCTTTGAACTTTCAAATAAGCATGCTCCTTTACTCTATTATATTGGGTATTATTAGCATTCCGTTTTTTATCGGTTTCTTTCCTGATATTTTCGATGTAGATCTTTTCGGTTTTAATCGGTTAAACCATTACAATAATTTTGATTTCAATTTTAATAGTAATGACTTTCGTTTCGGATCTTGGTTATTGCCTTTCGGAATTGCTGGATTACTTCACGGAGCACTTTTTATTGTAAACATCGTATATACCATTTTAGCAACTATAAAAACCAATGAAGGGCAAACTTTTGAGTACCCTCTAACTATAAAATTTATTAAATAATAGTATCGCAAAAGGTATTAATCACACCTTGAGTTTATTCATCAATCAAATCAATCAGGATGTTTATTTATCATTCAAAAAACGAACAGTTAATCTATGCAGACAATCATTTCAAATACAGCAAAAAAGACTCGGCATAAAAAGCAAAAAGAAGTTATGAACGTAGAAAACACAAAAGCACAAATGCGCAAAGGAGTGTTGGAGTATTGCATTTTGTCCATCCTAAACGGACATGACAAGTATGCCTCTCAGATTCTCTCTACCCTTAAAGACGCAAAAATGCTTGTGGTAGAAGGTACGATATACCCCCTATTAACAAGATTAAAGAATGCAGGGCTACTCAACTACCGTTGGGAAGAATCGACTTCTGGCCCACCAAGAAAGTATTATACTTTAACAGAAACTGGTAAACTTTTTCTTAAAGAATTAGACAGTACTTGGGATGAATTAAGAAGTGCAACAAATTTGGTAACAAAAAATAAATAGTTTAATCAACTGACATAAATCTAAACTCTGAACCTAGTTCAGCGTGAAAATATCAAAAAATGAACAAGACAGTCAATATAAATCTAGCCAACATACTCTTTCATATCGATGAGGGAGCATTTAACAAAATGCGGCTTTATCTAGAGTCCATCAAACGTTCTTTCGCCAATACAGCAGGAAGCGACGAAATATTAGCGGACATTGAAGCGCGCATTGCAGAGCTATTTCATGAAAAGTTAGAAAACGAAAGACAAGTCATCACGAATAAAGAAGTTGATGAGGTCATCGCTATTATGGGGCAACCCGAAGATTATATGGTCGATGAAGATATATTTGAAGATGAACCGAGGTCTGCTCGAAGTGAAGACCGAAGAAAATCTAAAAAATTATACCGCGATATAGAAATGAAATATGTCGCTGGAGTATCATCTGGTATGGCCCATTATGTAGGTATAAGTCCGTTATGGGTTCGTCTTTTATGGATTGTTCTTACCATTGGTTCTGGTGGCGGTTTTATACTTCTATACGGTTTGCTTTGGATATTAATTCCTCAAGCAACAACAACCTCACAAAAATTGGATATGCGGGGGGAGGATATCAACATCAGCAATATAGAACGTACGGTCTCTGAAGGCTTTGATGATGTTGCAGCAAAAATTAAAAGTGTAGACTACCAAGGCGTAGGTAAAAAGGTTAAAAGTAGTGGTAAAACCTTTTTCGATACCATTGGAGATATCATTATGTTCTTATTTAAGGTTTTCGGAAAGTTTATTGGTATTCTGCTTGTTATAGTAGGTGCAGCAACGATCATTGGAATGTTTGTAGGCATGTTAACCATGGGCACCTTAGATTGGATTAATATGCCAGGTGTTGATGGGGTTATCAAAAACATTACCGAGGCACCCATTTGGCTCATATCATTAATGCTATTTTTTGCCATAGGTATTCCGTTTTTCTTCCTACTTTATTTAGGATTAAAAATATTAGTAGATAATTTAAAATCTATTGGAAATATTGCTAAGTTTTCGCTTTTAGGTTTATGGTTAATTTCTATCATTACCCTAATCATTCTTGGTGTTAGAGAAGCAGCTTCACATGCATTCTCTGGGAGCATAACTTCAGACAAAGAGTTGTTTCTTGAAAACGATGCTGACACCTTAAACATTCAACTGGTTTCTTCTGATCTTTATGACCAGCGTGGGCATATGCGCATGAATGATATGGTAATGGTTTATGACAATGATGGTAATGAAGTATTACTATCAGATGACGTGCGATTCAACATCAAAAAATCACAAGATTCTACTATGCGGGTTTCGGTTCGTAAAGAAGCCAATGGGTCTTCACACAATGAGGCTCGAGGTGTAGCGGAACAAATCGAATACAACTACACCATGAAAGGTAACAACCTTAGGTTTGACGATTTTTTAACAGCAAACGATAATAGCACTTTTAACGAACAAGAGGTTCGCGTAAACCTATATTTGCCAGTTGGCACCAATTTGAAATACACGCCTTCAAGCAGTCGCAATTGGACGCTAAGAGGTGACAGAGACAGAGGAGATCTTGATTTAGAAAATGCTACATGGAAAATGGGTGAAGATGGTGAATTGAAATGTCAAGCATGTCCTGAAGAGGAATCAGAAGAAGAAGATGAAGATGACAATCATATCCGCATCAATGAAGATGGTATAGATATTAACGTTCAAGATAACGGCGAATCTTTTAAGATGAAAATTGGTGAAGAGGGTGTTGAAATCAAATCGAACGATGAGCAAATTAAGGGAGATAATATTGACATTAAGATCAATGAAGATGGCGTAAAAGTCAAAACTAACGACAACAACAACTAGTATTTACAATTCATGACCAATATTTGACAACTCGGTGTTTTAAAATATATAATAGCCGACTAAAAGAAGAACTTTACATCATCAAAAAACAACAATCTAAAAACAACAATCATGACAACAATCGTAAGAATTGCAATTGCATTTTTAATGTCCATCTTTTTATCCTCCTGCGGATTTGACATTCAAATCGGAGACTTTGGAACAGGAGAAAAAGGAAATGGAAACGTAGTAACAGATTCACGTAAAGTAACAGAAGATTTTACCAAGGTTTCTGCATCAGAAGGCCTAATGGTTTATGTGACCCAAGCAGACGAATTTAGTATTGAGGTAGAAGCAGACGATAACGTAATCGATTTTATAGACACGGAAATTAGAAACGGAAAACTTAGAATCGACTGTAATAGAAATATTGGAAGAGCAACGAAAAATATTTACGTTTCGCTTCCGAAAGTTACCGAACTGTCAGCTTCTAGTGGCTCACAACTCGAGACAAAAAACACCATCAAAACATCAGAATTAGAGATTGATGGCAGTAGTGGTGCAATTTTAGAATTAGAAATAGTATCCAATGAAATAGGTATTGACGCCTCAAGTGGAGCTAACCTTAGAATTTCAGGTACCACAGATGAAGCCATTATTGATGTAAGTTCAGGCGGAAATATCAACGCTAAAGATCTTCTTACCAAAAATTGCAATGCCGCCGCAAGTAGTGGAGGTAATGTAAAAGTACAAGTTTCTCGAAGTTTAGTTGCCGATGCCAGCAGCGGTGGTAACATCTCATATTCAGGAGATCCTAGCATTGAAACCAAAAAATCAGTTTCTGGTAGTGTGCATCAGTACTAGGGTTCAAAAAATTGTAGTAGTAATTAAATCCCGTCTGAATTGGCGGGATTTCTTTTTTTAATAGGTACTAGTTTCTATATATTAGTAGAAAGAATTCGGTAACATGAAGATAAGTCTTAAAAAGTATAGTCTTAAATTAAAACATAGGTTCAGTATTTCACGTGAGTCACATGATTTTCAAGACACCTTAATCGTTGGGCTTTCCTTAAATGGAAAAACAGGATATGGTGAAGCTACATCAAACCCGTACTACAATAGTTCTATCGAAAGTATGATTTCAGAGATTACAACGATAAAAAAAGAATTAGAAAATTTTGAATTTACTACTCCCCAAGAATTACATTCATATTTATGCACTAAAAACTTAACCAACTTTACCATTTGTGCGCTTGATTTGGCAGCCCATGACCTTTACGGTAAACTTTTAGAAAAACCATCATATGAACTTTGGGGCACAAAAATTGACCACTACCCCATTACAAACTATACCATTGGCATAGCGACAATAGATGAAATGGTTACTAAAATGAAAGAGACACCTTGGCCCATCTACAAAATCAAATTAGGGACTGATAATGACCTTGCCATTATAAAAAAACTCCGACAACATACCAATGCAATATTTCGAATTGACGCCAACTGTGCTTGGTCAGCCAAAGAAACCATCTTTAATGCGCCCATATTAAAAGAATTAGGGGTTGAATTTTTAGAGCAACCCTTAAAGGCAGATGATTGGGAAGGAATGGAACAAGTAATGCATCAAAGTGTATTACCTATAATTGCAGATGAAAGCTGTATCGTAGAAAGTGATGTAGAGAAATGTGCACTCCATTTTTCTGGTATTAATATTAAACTAACCAAATGTGGTGGTCTTACCCCAGCCCTTCGTATGATTCAGAATGCAAAAGAATTGAACTTGAAAGTAATGGTTGGTTGTATGACAGAGTCAACTGTCGGTATTTCTGCAATTGCTCAATTATTACCGCAACTTGATTATGTTGATATGGACGGGGCAATGCTTTTAAAGGAAAATATTGCCAATGGGGTTCGATTAAAAAGGGGTGGTGAAGTAATCTTTCCGAGCCTTGGCGGTAGCGGCGTAACCTTAAAATAATGGCATTTACAATTGATTCTTTTCCAGGAAGAGAAATTACGATCAATGACACGCCTTATCTTTATTTTGGTGGTACATCGTATTTAGGCCTTCAAACCGATGCTCAATTTCAAGCACTTTACATCAAAAACATTCAAAAATACGGTACCAATTACGGTGCTTCGAGAAAATCTAATGTTCAAATTGCTGTTTACAAAAAAGCGGAGCAGCTTTTAGCAACTCTTGTAGGAAGTCAAGTTTGTATGACGCTTTCGTCTGGGTATCTAGCTGGTCAGCTCGTCGTGCAGACCATGAACTTAAATCATTATGAGCTATTTTATGCCCCAGATACGCACTCAGCAGTACATATTTCTAAAAAAAAGCAGTACACATCATTTGAGAGTTTAAATATCGCTGTTCGTAATCATTTAGAGAAATTCAAAAGTGTTCCTGTTGTCTTTTTAGATACTTTAGATACCGAAAGTTTAAATTATCCAGATTTTAAGGGATTAAAGCTACTTCCTTTAGACAAAGTAATTCTTGTTGCTGATGATTCTCACGGTATTGGTCTCGTTGGATCAAACGGCAGCGGCGCATACCAGAAGTTAAAAGCCCTTCAACCGAAAGAACTAATTCTATGTTGTTCATTAGGTAAGGGGTTTGGTCTTCAAGCAGGGGCAGTTTTTGGTGACATGAAAAGAATCAAAGAATTTTCAAATACTGAATTTTTTGGTGGAGCGAGTCCTGCTGCACCTGCTGCATTGGCTTCACTTATTGAAGCCCAAAGTATTTTTGAAGAAAAAAGAGCGGTATTACAACAACGTATTCAATTATTTACGAAGAAAGTTTCGGCAATCTCACAATTCAACTTTGTGCCTATGCATCCCGCTTTTACCTTTTCAAATAGAATTCTTGCATCGCATCTTGAATCGAAGAAAATAATCATCACCAACTTTAAATATCCTACAACAAATTCTTCTTTAATGAGCAGAATTGTACTTTCTGCACATCATTCAAAAGCTGATATTAAACATTTAGTCGATTGCATAAACGAGTTTCAATAATATTAAATTACAATTAATTATATTAAAAAATTTTATTATTCGTAATTATATACATCAAAAATTGATGATTTGATAAAAATTTTGTAACTTTTTAGTTATTTATTAACACCTCTAAAATTTACAAAATGAAAAAACTACTCGGATTAGTTTTTTTGATGTTAATTCTCGTCTCCGCAACTGAATTCACATCTTCAAAACTGCAGACTAATGCCAATTCTTTGGAAGGAACTTGGGAGCTCATTAATCGTTTCAATTACGATAATGGTAATGTATCAGATACGCTATTGAATAATAATGGCTATCGTCAGATAAAAATTTATAGCAAAGGAAAAGTCATGTGGACACGTCACGCTCCTGATGATCCAACCGAATGGTTCGGATATGGGTCATATAAAAACACTCAAGATGAACTTGAAGAACAATTAGAATTTGGTTCAGCAAGCATGATGAGTATTCAAGATACCGTTAAAATATTCAAGTTTGAATTACATTTATATAAGGATAGTTACAGTCAAATAACATTAGATGATGATGGCAGCCCGACCTTTTCTGAAAACTACAAACGAATCGACTGAAATTTATCCATATAAGAAAAATGCCACTATGCATTGTTGTATAGTGGCATTTTTATAGGTCTAAAAATAATCAAGCCAGTTCTTTTGCGGTCTCAACAGTAGCCAAATAGCGTTCTGCATCTAAAGCTGCCATGCAACCGGTACCCGCAGCTGTTACAGCTTGACGATATTCTTTATCTTGCGCATCACCACTAGCAAATACGCCTGGTAGGTTCGTTTTTGTTGATTTTCCTTCTGTGATTAAATACCCTGTTTCATCCATATCAAGTTGACCTTTGAAAATGTCTGTATTAGGTTTATGTCCAATAGCAATAAAAAGTCCTGTTATTGTAATATCTTCTTTCTTACCTGATTGGTTATTTACCATTCGTAAACCTTCAACAACTTGATCTCCTAAAACTTCGTCAACTTCAGTATTGTAGCGAACGTCAATGTTTTTAAGACTATTTACGCGATGCTGCATAGCCTTAGATGCTCGCATATGGTCTTTTCGAACCAACATAGTCACCTTGTTACAAATATTGGCTAAATATGACGCTTCTTCAGCCGCTGTATCTCCTGCACCTACAATTGCTACGTCTTGACCTTTAAAGAAAAAACCATCACAAACCGCACAAGCAGAAACACCACCGCCCCGTAGCTTTTGTTCACTAGGAATACCGAGGTATTTTGCCGTTGCCCCAGTAGAAATAATTATTGTTTCAGCTTCAATAATCTTATCTGAATCATCAATAGTTGCTTTATGAATACCTCCTATTTCAGTACTTAGTTCAACAGCGGTTACCATACCAATGCGTACTTCGGTGCCAAAACGTTCTGCTTGTTGTTGCAATTGCACCATCATGGTGGGTCCATCAATTCCATCAGGGTAACCCGGAAAATTATCAACCTCAGTTGTTGTTGTTAATTGTCCCCCAGGCTCCATACCAGTATATAGTAAAGGTTTTAAATCCGCTCTTGCAGCATAAATGGCTGCTGTATACCCAGCAGGACCTGACCCTATTATTAAAGTTTTAACTCTTTCAATTTGCTCTGACATACTCCAATTTTTCTGATAATATTAATTACGGTAAAAGTAGCTTTTTTGCAAAAAACCTTACATCTAAGTTATTAAAAGTTTTCGACTGATTTAACCAAAATAAATCACTCTAAAATTTCAAACTCAATTTTTTTTCAAATAAATTTTATTATTTTTTTTTGTATTTCATCGTGATTTTTATACTGTTGACCAGAGAGCTGGCAATAGTATAAAAAAACAGGGACAACAGAATTTGGTGTGTTTTTTTCAAAAGGATTAACGCCAATATATCAACCAAAATATAGCTAGTTATTGAAATTTAACGTTTCTAAAAACCCTATTTGGTTTATCTTTGGCAAGAAAGTTGAAGTAGAATACTTGATTACCAGACAAAGTATTTTAATAACGTTGATCAACCCGATACCATTATTTAAGGTTGATTGCAAAGACTTTAAACCATGCAAACAAACAAACTAAGAACTATTATTGTCGACGATTCATCACTTCAGAGAATGGCCGTTGGAAAATTAATTGCAGATCACCCTGACCTGGAGTTGGTTTCGGAATATAACAATGGCATCGAAGCCTATAAAAACGTATCGAATAACAAAATTGATCTGATATTTCTCGATGTTGAAATGCCTATCATTGATGGGTTTGAGTTCATTGAGTCTTTATCATACATTCCGCAGATTATATTAATTACAGGAAAGCCAGATTATGCTTTAAAAGCTTTTGACTATAACGTAACTGATTACTTATTAAAACCTATTACAAAATCTCGTTTTGATGACTCGGTGAGAAAAGCACTCTTAAATGCTAGAAAAACGAATTCAAATGGTATTGAAGAAGCTCACATTTATGTGAATAGTAATCTCAAAAAAGTTAAAGTCATTATTAACGATATTAAATGGATTGAAGGTTTAGGCGACTATATCAAATTAGTAACGGAAGACAATACTATTTTGGTTCTATCAACAATGAAGGCTTTTATTGAAAAATTACCCCAAGATAAATTTCTTAGAATCCACAAAAGTTATATTGTGAATCTAAACAAGGTAGAAAAATTTAGTAGCGCACTTGTTGAAGTACGTGGGCAAAAAATTCCGTTGAGTAGATATAAAAAGACTCAGTTAGAAGAAGCTTTGCTCAGCACTCAAGAAAATTAAAGTTATTCGACTATCGATGTTCCGCCACTTGGTTTAACCTCAAAAGCTTCTAAATCAATATTAAATTCTGATTTATACGCTTCAGCCGCTTCTTTTTTAAATTGTTCAACAGCATTCATGTGAACAATATTCAAAGTACATCCACCAAATCCGCCTCCGGTTTGGCGTGCACCAAGAACCGAAGTAAAAGTTTTTGAAAAATCTACTAAAAAATCAGATTCAGGACAGCTCACTTCATAAAGTTTGCTAATTCCATGATGAGCTTCATATAAAAGGCTTCCAACGGTTTCTAAATCATTTTGAATCAATGCTTCCACCATATCTAATACCCGTTGATTTTCATCAATAATAAAAGAACACCTGTTGTAAACAATTGGGTTCATTTCGTTTTTTACAACTTCCAACATTTCTCTAGTCGCATCACGTAAAAAATTTACATCCGGATATTTTTTTTTAAGTATCGCTACCCCAGTTTCACATTCTGCTTTTCGAGTATTATACTCGCTTGAAGCAAGCGTATGCGCAACCTTTGTATTCAGCATTATAATTTTGTAGGGATGAATATTGATTGGTATGTGCTTATATTCCAAAGATTTACAATCTAATAAAATCACATTTCCTTCTGTACTCATAACGGAGGCAAACTGATCCATAATCCCACATTGTGTCCCCGCATAAGAATGCTCTGCACGTTGAGAAAGTTCTACAATGCTAATTTTAGATAATTCTAATTCAAACAGCTCATTTAATCCATAAGCCAAACCGCATTCCATTGCCGCTGAAGAACTTAGCCCTGAACCTAAAGGTAGATTACTTTCAATTGTGCAATCAAATCCTTTGACTTTATCCGTTAGTTTTGAAATTTCGTTAAGTACACCTAGAACATAATTTTCCCATTCTGTATCGCTAATTTCAATATTTTTTAAGTCGAACGAAAATCCTTTATAACCTATCGAATAGACGTTACATTTCGTATCGTGCCCATTCTTTTGCAGCTTGAATGTAATCTTATTACCAATTGCAGTTGGCAATACATACCCCATATTGTAGTCGGTATGTTCACCAATAAAATTAATTCTACCAGGGGAAGCTATTGTGAGTTCTGGGGTGAAATTTTCTAAAAACTGCATTTAAATTTTTTATGAAATACTATTTATTTTTTTGCGGATGCTTCAATCATAGCAACTGAAGCTACGGTTCGAAAGCCTAGATGTTCCAATGATGAATCTAAACTTGTTGCCATTCGAGAAGATGTACGATAGCTTGCGCAATAGGAAGCATTACATAAGAAAGAACCTCCTTTCATAACCTTTTCTTTTGCATACGGATCTCTTTCATTAAAAGGGCTATTAGCCCCTTTAGGGTTTTTTAATACTAAACCAGCGGTTGCGATTTCTTGATAATAGTTGGTGTTGTACCAATCACTAGTCCATTCCCATACATTACCTGCCATATCATAAAGGCCAAAATCATTTGGTGTAAATGACTTAACTGGGGCCCGAGCTTCAAAACCATCTGTTTTCGTATTATTAACTGGAAATTGCCCTTCCCACGTATTTGCCCTTTTACTAAGTTCAGTTTCGTCATCGCCCCAAAAATAAGTCCCATTTTGATGATTTCCTTTTGCAGCTAGCTCCCACTCCGCTTCGGTAGGTAACCTTCTTCCAGCCCATTCACAATATGCTAAAGCATCTTCATATGCTATATGAACAACAGGTTCATTCTCTTTTCCCTTAATAGAACTTTCAGGGCCGTTAGGGTGTTGCCAGTTGGCTCCTATTGTCCAGTTCCACCATTGCGAAAAATCATAAAGATTGGCTACAGGTTCTTTCGTTTTTTTAAATGTCAAAGATCCAGGTTGCATAATACTATCATGTGGCTTTGGAGTTCCTTCTGGAAGTTGCTTCTTCATTTCCTCCCAATCAATTGCTCTTTCAGCAATAGTTTCATAGCTGGTGGCAGCTACAAATTTTTTAAACTGAGCGTTTGTAACTTCAGTTACATCCATAAAAAATCCATTAACAAGAACTTTATTTGCAGGCTTTTCATGCCCCATGGCCATTTCATCTTGGGGAACTGCTCCTTGAGTTAATTCACCCCCAGGAATCCAAGCCATTCCTTCCGGAATTGCAACACCATTGGGTATTTCTTTTCGTATTTCCGAGGCATCTTTATTAGCATTTACCGAAGAAATTTCTTTAGGTGTATCGCCAGCAACTTCAACATTCGGCTTTTTATCTTGTTTACATTGTAACAAAAAACATAAACAAACAAAAAAGATCAATACTTTTACGATATTTCGCATCTCGGAATTTTATTGGTTTTTTAGAAGCTTCAAATTTACTTTTTTTCAACAAGCAAACCTTCTTGTAGTATTGGAATTCTAAAATTTTCCAATTCCGGAGTTTCACGTTCTGTTTTAAATATTTCTGCGGCCTGTTGTAGTATTTCTGGATGGCGATCTGCAAGGTTTATGGTTTCAGTCGGGTCATCCTTCAAATTATATAATTCTAAGGTCGGTTCTTTTTTATTTTTAAGGTTTTGTCGAACTAACTTCCAATTTCCCATTCTAATGGCTACTTGACCACCATATGTAGGGAATTCCCAATACAAGAACTCATGCTCTTCTTGATCTTCACTTGATAATAAGGCCAGAAGCATACTGATACCGTCTGTATTTTTAGAATGTTCATAACCTGCAATGTCGCCAAAAGTAGCAAGCATGTCGTAATGGGCTGAAATGTGATCGCTCGTACTACCTGCTTTTATATTATTAGGCCAAGAGGCAATCATAGGCACACGAATTCCGCCTTCATATAAATAACCCTTGCCTCTGCCATATTCTCCATTAAAAGGTTTGGCACTTTCGAAAAAGCTTGGGTCCGCTCCACCAGCGTAACTTGGTCCGTTATCTGAAGTAAAAACGATTAGCGTATTGTCATAAATACCTTCGTCTTTCAATTGCTGTACCAACTTTCCGATATTCTCATCTAAATAAGAAACCATTGCTGCATAAGCCGCACGTGGGTTTTGATGCGGAAAATAATTGCGTTCGCCCAAATATGGCTTTTCATCGCCAAATTTTTTCTTGTAATAATCCACCCATTTTTTAGGGGCCTGTAGTGCAACATGTGGTATTGGTGTTGCCCAATACATAAAGAAAGGCTTTTTTTTATTTTTCTCAACAAAGCCAGTCAATTCTTCAAACATCAAATTTGGTGAATATTCTGTTAAGGTATAAGGAGCATAATTTACTGAATCATTCGGATCTGCACCTTTAGGTAATTTCGTATTTGGGGCAACCGTATCATTCGCTAAATGCACTCTATTTCGGTTCTTGTAAAGATGCAAAGGGTAGTACGTATGTGCTTGACGTTGACAATTGTATCCGTAGAAAAAATCAAAACCCATATCATTCGGAACGGAATGCGTATGTGGAGCACCAAGTCCCCATTTACCGACAATACCTGTTGCATAACCCACCTCTTTAAGCTTGTGCGCTAAGGTAATCGTATTTGCCGGCATAGGTCCTTGACCTTCTAAAACAGAATCTTTAGCCATCGCAATATAATTCCAAACATCACCGCGCTCTTTCCACTCACTATTACTACGTATATAAGCGTGACCAGCATGTTTACCCGTTAAAAACATATTTCGAGCAGGTGCACATACCGGGGCGCTACTATAATGCTGCGTGAAAAGCATTCCGCTTTTAGCTAAAGCATCAATATTGGGCGTTTCTATTTTTTTCTGGCCATAAACACCAACTTCGCCATAACCCAAATCATCAGCAAGAATATAAATGATATTTGGTTTGCCAGAATTATTTTCTGCTTGTGTCTCTTTCACTTCTTCTTTACAAGACAAAAAGAATGTCCCTGCAAGAAGCAGGGACAAGATTGATTTTTTTAAAAACATATTATTAAAGTTTTCGAACTTACATCACAATACTTTTACCCGGAGTCGGAATATCATACCAACCTTCAGCATTTGGTTTTACGGGTGCTGCAGAATCCCAAGTTAAATTATCAGGAACTAGTGCTAAATTGGACTGCATTGCTTCATCCCAATTCACAACTTTACCTGAATACGTAGCCATTCTTCCTAAAATCGCACTCATCGTGCTTTTTGCACCGTTTTCAGCATTTGAAATTACACCTCCATTTCGAATTGATTCGAAAAGCTTGATATGCTCCACTTGATATGGGTTCGGATCATCTTTACCTCTGTGTTCAAATATGGTTGACCCATCCCATCCTTTCATTTCTACATTATCACCAGCTGTTGAAACCGTTCCTTTTGTTCCTTGAAAAAATTCTGAAACCTTTCGCATTGTATCTGGCTGGTGTCTGCATTGACTGGCAATTACCGCTCCACTCGGATAGGTATATTCCACAAAGTGATGATCAAAAATTTCACCATGGTCTTTTCCAGTTCGTACTTGACGCCCACCCATACCTTGAGCAGAAATTGGATATTCGCCTATAAACCAGTTAGCTACATCAATATTATGAATGTGTTGTTCTAGTATATGATCACCACACAACCAATTGAAATAATACCAATTTCGCATTTGATATTCTAATTCTGTTTGACCTGCTTGGCGTTCACGTACCCAAACTCCCGCGCTATTCCAATAAACCTGACCTGAAACTATCTTTCCTATTTTGTCTTGCTTCAATTGCGCCATGGCGGCCAAGTAACTATCTTGATAATGACGTTGCAAACCAACAACAACATTCAAATTCTTTTCTTTAGCGGTTTTTGCCGCCGCCAATACCTTTCGCACGCCAGGAACATCAGTTGCACATGGTTTTTCCATAAAAACGTGCTTCCCATTGTTTATAGCATATTCAAAATGCTGCGGTCGAAATCCTGGGGGAGTGGCCAAAATCACCACATCGGCCAAATCCATAGCTTTTTCAGCACCATCAAAACCAACAAATCGATTTTTCTCTGGAACATTTACTTTTTTAGTTTCTCCCATTTCTTTAGAAATGTTTGCCAAACTACCTTGCAGTCTATCTTTAAAAGCATCTGCCATCGCTACAAGTTCAACATTATCATCAGCATTAAGGGCTTGAACGGCTGCTCCAGTTCCGCGACCTCCACAACCTACAAGAGCAATTTTCAATTTTTTATTGTTGAAAACATTGACCATACCACTCATTTTTAGATTAGGTAGAAGCATTGCTCCTCCTGTAAATAAAGCCGATTTTTTCACGAAGTCTCTTCTTGATTTTTTTGACGCTCCAATTTTTTTGTCATTTTTCATTGTAGTGAATTTATTTTTTGTTGGTCCTTATTCTTTTTTCAATCTATGAATATAAAAATAATATGATAGAATTTTAGACAAATACTTACGAATTTGTGAATGGAATTAAAACCTAATTGACAAAATCTAAAATAAACACTAGATTTAGAATCACTTTTTTAGTACTCAATTATGCGTTTTAATATATCATTGCTGATAATTTTGTGTCTTTCCGCTTCTTGTTCTTCTGAAATTGAAGTCACGAAAAAACCAAATGTTATTGTGATAATAACAGATGATCAAGGCTATGGTGATGTATCCTATCATGGTAACCCAATAGTAAAGACTCCACATTTAGATGCTTTTGCCAAACAATCTCTTGAGCTTACCAATTTTCATGTGGGAACCACTTGTGCTCCTACCCGAGCAGGACTTATGACCGGTAGAAATGCAAATAGAAACAATGTTTGGCACACTATCGCCGGATGTTCTATTTTATTAGAGGATGAGGAAACCATGCCTGAAGTTTTTCAACGAAATGGTTACAAAACTGCAATGTTAGGCAAATGGCATTTGGGAGATAACTATCCCTTCAGACCGCATGACCGAGGATTCCAAGATGCTTTCTATCATGGCGGCGGTGGCGTTCAACAAACCCCAGATTACTGGAACAACGATTATTTTGATGACACCTATTTTAGAAACGGTGTACCTGAAAAAACCAAAGGTTATTGTACTGACGTCTGGTTTGATGAAGCCATTCAATATTCGCAAGATGCTAATGACGAGCCTTTCTTTCTGTATTTAGCTTTGAATGCCGCTCACGGGCCTTTCAATGTTCCTGAAGAATATGCAAAAATGTATGAATCAGCTCCATTGAGCGATATTCAAAAAAGGTTTTACGGAATGATTTCAAACATAGATGATAACTTCGGAAGATTAGTAGCACACTTAAAAAAAACGGATCAATTCGATAACACGATTATCATTTTTACCACGGATAATGGTACAGCCAAGGGAATAACCACAATAAAAGAGAGTGGTGAAGTTTTAGGTTACAATTCAGGATTAAGGGGGACCAAAGGAAGTCATTATGATGGCGGACATAAAGTTCCATTTTTTATGAGTTGGCCTGATGGAAATATTCAAAGTGAATCGAAAAGCAATGATTTGGTTGCTCACGTAGATTTATTGCCAACACTAGCAGAATTGGTAGACATCCCTTTTAGCGCCAAAAAACCATTAGATGGAAAAAGTATGGTTGCAACTTTAATGGGCGAGAAAACGGATGTTGAACGAATGTTAGTAGTTGACACCCAACGTAATCAACTTCCTGAAAAGGGCAGAAATTCCGCAGTAATGCAAGGAGAATGGCGTTTAGTGAATGGTAGCGAATTGTATAATACACTTGAAGATGTTGGTCAAAAAAATGATATCTCTGAAATGCATTCGGAGCGTGTTAAAAAGATGCAAGATTTTTACGATGATTGGTGGGAAAGTATTTTACCAGATATACGGTATGCTGAAATACCCATTGGAGCTGAAGCGGCTAATCCAGTTTTGATAACCGCACATGACATGCATACTTCTGATAATATACCTTGGAATCAAATACAAATTCGAAAAGGTGATGCTAGCCCTATTGGGTATTATAGTATTCATATTGTTGAAGATGGTGAGTATCAATTCAAATTATATCGCTACGCACCAGAATCAGGTTTAGCTTTAGATGCCGCTCCGAATAAAATTGCTGGCACACCGTATGCAGACACATTACCTCAAGGTAAAATTATAAATCCTGAAAAAGCCTTGATAGAAGTTGGTTCAACCAAAGTCGAATCTGTTGGCGATCAAAATGATAATTTTATATTGGTAAAAACAACCCTTTCTAAGGGCAGCTATGAATTAAAAAGTAATTTTCTTTTAAAAGACGGCAGCTCAATTCCATCGTATTACACAGAAATTGAAAAATTATAAATTGATGAAAAAATTGCAGTATCTACTGGTTATTTTAATTGCCTTCGGATGTAAAAAGGAACAAAAAAAAGTGACTCAAAAACCTAATATCGTTTTCGTTTTCGCAGATGATATGACCTATACCGCTATTAATGCATTAGGCAATAATGAGATTCAAACTCCCAACCTCAACAAACTGGTAAAAAATGGCACCACTTTTACGCATACGTACAATATGGGTGCTTGGAACGGTGCTGTTTGTGCCGCTTCAAGAGCTATGATTATATCGGGCAGAAGTGTTTGGGATGCCAATGGTTATCGCCAAGTATGGAAGCGAGGAAAAGGAATGGACAAAAGCTGGGGTAAACTTATGCAAAGTGCTGGTTACGATACGTACATGACTGGAAAATGGCATGTAGATGCCCCGGCAGACTCTATTTTTCAAAACGTGGTTCACATTCGACCGGGAATGCCAAGAGATGCCTGGAGCCATCAAAGCACGGTACCGTTTATTAACAAAATGATTGAAGATGGTATAACTGAAAAAGAAATTCGAGCAATTGGTTATAACCGCCCAAAAGATGAAAATGATACACTATGGAATGCTACAAATAAAGATTTTGGTGGCTTTTGGCAAGATGGTAAACATTGGAGCGAAGTTTTAAAAGATGATGCCTTAGGTTTTATTGACCAAACCAATTCAAGTGACAAACCCTTCTTTATGTATTTGGCATTCAATGCGCCTCACGATCCGCGTCAAGCTCCTCAGAAGTATTTAGACATGTATCCTTTAGAAAATATTAGTATTCCCAAAAGCTATCTGCCTATGTATCCATTTAAGGACAGTATTGGAAATGGTCAAGATTTAAGAGATGAAGCACTAGCACCATTTCCTAGAACTGAATACGCTATCAAAGTCCATATAAAAGAGTACTACGCTTTAATTACACATTTAGATGAGCAAATCGGAGGCATTTTAGACGGACTAGAAGCATCTGGAAAAATGGATAATACGTATATTATTTTCACCTCTGACCATGGCTTAGCAATGGGTAGACATGGCCTTTTGGGCAAACAAACGCAGTTCGACCATAGTATACGTCCTCCGTTCATGATTGTTGGTCCTGGTATTCCTAAGGATAACAAGGTGGGCGCCGATATTTATTTACAAGATGCAATGGCGACTAGTTTAGAAATAGCAGAAATTGAAAAACCAGATTACGTCTACTTTAACAGCGTCTTAGATTTAGCAAATGGTAGTCGTACCCAAAGTCATTACGATGCGATCTATAATGGATATATCAAGTTTCAACGAATGATACGAAAAGATGGATTCAAGTTGATTGTATATCCAAAACTAAATAAAGTGCTGTTGTTTAATATGGAGAATGACCCAGAGGAAATGAACGACCTGGCAAAACATCCAGAGCATCGAGAAAAAGTAAAATTGCTTTTTGACGATTTACTTGTACTCCAAAAAGACCTTCGTGACCATCTTGATTTGACAGATGTTTATAAAAAAGTGGTTTCTAAATAATAAAAATGTGATAACCGAATTCGTTAGTAGTAATTTATAATTGAATTGATTCGCAATTCTAACTTACTGCTGCTGTCTATAAATCGTAGCGAATCTGCTATTTATCTAAAATCGTATCTTTCTAAAATTACAAAGTATATGTTATGGGAAATTCAAAAAAGTCAAATACAAAACCTACAAGCAGGAGAAAATTTTTAAAACGCACAGGCCTTGCGGTTGGCGCAATTACCATACTTCCAAGGCATGTATTTGGAAGAGGATTCGTAGCGCCTAGCGATAGGGTCAACCTTGGTTTTATCGGTTTAGGAAAACAAGTAACTGGACTTAGTCGTGTTTTTCTTGAAAATACAACAGACGCTCAAATTATTGCAGGCTGTGATGTTTGGAGCACCAAAAGAGAATGGTTCAAAAGCTACGTGGAGAAAAACTATGCCGAGAAAAGAAATTTAATGAATTACAAGGGCGTATCCACAACGGGTAGTTACGAAGAATTACTAAAAAGACCAGACATAGATGCAGTAGTAATCGCTACTCCTGACCATTGGCATGCCATTCAAGCAATTGCTGCAATGAATTCGGGTAAAGATGTCTATTGCGAAAAACCAATGACCCTGACTATTAAAGAGGGAATTGACATGGTTAAAACCACAAAAAAGACAGGAAGTGTTTTACAGGTGGGCAGCATGCAGCGCTCTTGGCAAAAATTTCAAAAAGCGGTTGAATTGGTGAGCAAAGGATATATTGGTGACATCTCAAAAGTATTGGTGAATGTAGGCGATCCGGCTATTCCTTTTAATATGGCATCAGAAGAAACCCCTAAAGAGGTAGATTGGAATGCTTGGTGTGGCCCAGCCCCCCTACTTCCATATAACAATAGACTTTCGCCATCTACGAGCGAAGGTTTTTTTCCAGACTGGCGCAAGTTTTCTGAAACAGGTGGTGGTATTTTAACCGATTGGGGAGCCCATATGTTTGACATTGCACAATGGGGATTAGGAATGGATCGTTCTGGCCCAGTTCGTTTTGAACCACCTAAAGACCGAAGTGCAGTTCGCGGAATGCGAATGATATATGAAAATGGTATTGAAATGATTCATGAAGATTTTGGACGGGGTTGGGGTGTTCGCTTTATTGGAAGTAAAGGAAACCTTGATATAAGCCGTGGATATTTAGAAACCAATCCAACCAATATTTTAACAGCGGAACTCGAAACTTCAAATACGGTACTTGATGAATCGCGAGGGAATCACTATCAAAATTGGTTAGACGCTATTAAAGATAGAAGTCAACCCATTTGTGATGTAGAAATCGGACATCGATCTGCATCTATTGGAAACATATGCAATATCGCTTACCAACTTGGACGACCATTAGATTGGAATCCTGAGAAAGAAAAATTCATTGGTGATAAGGAAGCCAATAAAATGAAGAAGCGCAAAAACAGGAAATTCTAGAACTAAAATCTTTTAGTTGGTTAACTCTTTTGTCACCTTAAAAGCGTACATACCATAAAATGCTACGAAAAGCAAACAAACTGTTGGAAGAATAAAAGAAAAATGTATTTCAGGAATTCCGCCTGCTAGGACATCTCCAAAAACTTCTTGCCCATTAACGGTGTCGCCATAGTCCATAATTTTCGCTTGCAGCTTTGGTAAAAGCGCACCACCAACGATAGACATAATAAGCCCAGAAGAAGCCAATTTCGCCTCTTCACCCATATTTCGGAGTGCTAAACCGTAAATAGTTGGAAACATAATAGACATAAAAACAGAAACTAGAACAAGAAATATAACGCTTGTAAGTCCTGTTGAAAATATTACTCCTGCACACATCAGAGCAGCAGCAACACCAAAAATAGCTAACATCTTTGCAGGGTTTATTTTACGCATCAAAGCAGTTCCGATAAATCTGGTGGTGACAAAAGAAATCATTGCAGCAATATTCCACCAAGTAGCATCAATGCCTAAACTAGAGGACTCATTCAAATATTCAACCAATTGAAAAATAGCAGTCCAACACATGATTTGAGCACCTACGTAGAACATCTGAGCTAGTACGCCCATTAAATAGGTCTTACTCTTGAAAATCCTTTTTAAAGATTCTCCAATTGAGAGATTGTCGCCCATGCTCATCGACGGAATTTTTGTTTTCCAAATCACAAAAAAAACAAGTGCTACAAATATGCCTACAGCTATATAGGGCAGACTTATTACCCCCAAATCAAAAGCTTTTATCTCAGCTGCCTTTTCGGCTCCTAGAGCAACAATTTCTTCACTACTTTCATAATTAGCAGATAAAATTCTGTCTAAAACCACAAATTTTGCAATCAACATTCCGGTTAAAGATCCAATGGGGTTGAATGATTGCGCCAAATTCAAGCGTTGTGTGGCTGTTTTCGCGTCGCCCATAGATAATATCAAAGGGTTTGAAGTAGTTTCTAAAAAACCCAACCCGCAAGTAATCACAAAAAGAGAAATTAAAAAGTAGACATATGACCCGTTCTCAGCTGCAGGATAAAACAATATAGCGCCTAGAGCATACAAAGCCAAACCTAGCAGCAATCCAGATTTATAACTGAATTTTCTAATAAACAAAGCCGCGGGAATTGCCATTACACCATAACCAAAGTAAAATGCAAATTGCACATTATACGCTTCTGCATTTGAAAGAACCATTACTTTTTTAAATGCCGCCACCATAGGATTGGTCAAATCATTTGCAAAACCCCATAAAGCAAAAATAGAAGTTGCTGCAATAAAAGGTACTAAAAGCTCTTTTGGTACTACCGGTATTTTCAAAGACTTGCTCATTTTCTGCTCAGTTTGATTGGTTACAATAATTTATTGGTTATTCTTTAAAGCATTGCAATTGCGCTACCTAATTTATTCCGTTAAAAGCGATCGATCTAAATGTACATAGCCTCCATCAACCGTTATGAATTGACCCGTTGTATGTGAAGATCTTTCTGAAATTGCAAATAAACAGGCGTCGGCAATTTCTTGTGTTGTTGTCATTCGATTTTCTAGAGGAATCTTCTTCACTATCGATTTTAATTTTTCTTCGCCATCTGGTAAGGTTTTAATCCATGTATCATACGACGGCGTCCAGCTTTCGGCAATGATAATCGCATTTGATCGAATGCCTTCCTTTATCAAATCAACCGCCCACTCTCTTGTTAAACCCAATACGCCACCTTTTGAAGCGGCGTATCCTGATGTTCTCCCTTGTCCGGTTAGTGCTACTTTAGAACCAATATTTAAAATATTTCCTTTTGATTTTTTTAACCAAGGCAAGGCATGTTTGACCACCAAAAAATAACTAACCAAATTCAGCTTTAACGAATTCATAAACGCTTCATAAGAAGCATCTAGGCCTACTCCGTCATTAACACCAACGTTGTTTATCACCGCATCTATTTTACCGAACTTTGCAGTTATAGTTTTTACCGCTTTTTCGATCTGATCAGGATTCATGACATCGGTTTTACAGAAAATAGCGTCAATGCCGTTTGATTTTATTTTGTCGACATACTCATAGCCTCTGTCATTTCTATCAATTACCGCAGGTATCGCTCCTTCTTCTGCTAAGGCCTGCAGAATTGTATGTCCAATACTTCCCGCCTTACCAGCTGCACCGGTGATCACTATTACTTTTCCTTTTAAACCTAAATCCATTTGTTATAAATTATAAAATTCTAAGGCATTCTGACCCATAATGGCATTCTGCTCTGAATCACCTAACGTCTTTATAAAGTCAACCACAATTGACTTTACTTGCCTGTAATTACCTGCTACCAAACAAACTGGCCAATCTGAACCATACATCAATCGTTTTGTACCAAAGGCTTCCAAAACCAAATCCATGTAAGGATGCAATTGTTCAGCTTTCCAACTGGTATAATCAGCTTCGGTAATCATGCCCGATACTTTGCAGAATACGTTCTCTTGCTTCGCAATTTCTTTCATCAAAGCCGCCCATCCCTCATAAAAACCATCTTTGATATAAGGCTTGGCAATATGATCAATTACAAATTTCTGATGTGGAAAACGTTTTACGAATTCTAAAGTAGCTCCTAATTGATGTGGAAAAATTAGAATATCATAGGCATAGTCGTACTTTTCTAAAAAAGAAATTCCTCTTAAAAAGTCAGAACGGATTAAAAAGTTATGGTCTGCCTCACCTTGCACTACGTGACGCCAACCTTTTATTTTTTTATGGGGATGGTATCGTTCTAAGATGACATCGATATTTTGATCTCTTAAATCTGCCCAGCCCACTACTCCTTTGATAAAATCATTTTCATTGGCTAGGTCTAATAAAAAGTCGGTCTCTTCTAAAGTCTGGTCTGCTTGCACGGCAACGCAGCCGTCAATGTTATTTTCAGCAAAGATTTTTTTCAAATTAGCAGGTAAAAAATCCTTTCGAATGACAGACATCTCATCATCAATCCATGAATGTTTTTTAGGTTCGTATTTCCAAAAATGTTGGTGCGAATCAATTATCATCTGCTATATTTTTTAAAGTTTCTAATACACCAATATTCTCTATGGAAATAATGTTATAGCCAACCGCTTCTACAAGACCTTCAAATTGAGTTAAGTCTTTTCCCCATATTTCTGTATTACTTAATATAATTCCAATTAATACATTCATATTCATGTCCTTAGAATCATACTTATTCCAATTCAAATTGAAAAAACTAAGTACTTTTACATCATCATTTAATTTTATTTCTTGTTCATTAAACGCTCCCTTATAAAAACGAATTAGTGCTGAAAGACCAAATACAATTCGTTTGGGAAGACTTCCTTTGCTCACAAAATAATCGGTTAAGGTGGGCAGTAAACGAGCGACAAATTTAGAAGTACTGTTTAACGATATACTTATCAATTGATGTTTTAACAATGGATTCCTAAACCGATCTAAAACATCTTGAACAAATTTGTGTAATTCCTCCTCAGGAAAATCTAAAGTCGCAATAGTTTCTTTCATCAATAGTGATTCGATGAATTTACTAACGACATCATCATTCATAGCTTCTTTAACCAATCTAAGACCAGCCAAATATCCAACGGGTACCATTGCCGTGTGCGCTCCGTTCAATATTTTCACTTTCATTTCGCGATAAGGAGCCAAGTCTTGAACAAACGCAACGTTTAAATCAGTATTTGCAAAAGGAAGTTCTTTTTGAACGATCGCAGGGCCTTTTATGATCCAGCTGTGGTAATACTCACCAGCAACCAACAATTTATCTTTATAACCCAATTCAGCTTCAATAGTATCCGCCCTATCTTTTGGGTAACCCGATACGATTCTATCTACCAAAGTGCTGCAAAAATGATTTGCTGTATAGATCCAATTCACAAAATCTGGATCCAAATTCCAATGTTCTGCATATTCGAGAATTACAGATTTCAAAGTGGCGCCATTATCTTCTATCAATTCACAGGGTAAAAGAATACAGCCTTTTGAGATATCATTACCAAAATGCTGAAATCGTTTGTATAACCACAAGGTTAATTTTGCAGGAAACTCTTGCGGCGGATTATCGCTAAAAGAATCAGCTCGATTAAACTTGATGCCAGCTTCTGTGGTATTGGAGACAATAAAACGAATTTCTGGGTTTTTGGCTAGTTCTAAATAAACATCCCACTCTGAATACGGATTTACAATTTCTTGAACGCTAGCAACCAAAGATTTTTTTGCTATTAAGGCTCCACTTTTTATTCCATCTAAAACTACCGTAAATAAACCCTCTTGAGATTTTAAGATTTGGTAATCACCTCTTTCTGTGGGTTTTACTATTAAAACGCCGCCATTGAAATCGGTTTTATCATTCAACACCTGAATCATCCAATCGACAAAGCCTCGTAGAAAATTTCCTCCACCAAATTGCAACACTTTTATAGGAAGTGTTTTGGGTTTGTTGGTGGTTCGTCGGTTTAAATTTTGCATTTTTAATAATAGTCTTGAGTAAAAAGCACAACGAAATAAGTCTCATTATTCTCGATAGAATTTCACACTTTGTACTACTTATTTTATACTTTTTTATAACGATATTCCTCTTTTCCAAGGAATAAAATCATCTTGCGCCAAACGTACTGCGGCTGGCACTTCTTCTCCGCTTGCCACTTTAATAATGTATTCTAAAAGCTCTTCTCCTTTTGATTCAATGGTATCCGTTCCAGTTATTATTGATCCTGTATTGAAATCAATGATATCATTCATTTTTTTTGTCAAGGTATTGTTGCTCGACATTTTAATTACAGGTGCTACGGGATTTCCTGTTGGCGTACCCAAACCCGTTGTAAAACAAATAATAGTACAACCTGAACCCGCAAGGCCTGTTGTACTTTCTACATCGTTACCCGGAGTGCATAATAAGTTGAGTCCTTTTTTGGTGCATTTTTCCGTATAATCTAATACATCTGTAATCAAAGATGTTCCTCCTTTTTTAGCGGCTCCTGCTGACTTCATGGCATCCGTAATCAATCCGTCTTTGATATTTCCAGGAGATGGATTGTTTTTAAATGCAGAACCTAAGGCAATTGCCCGAGCTGCATAGGTATCCATCAAATGGGCAAACTTTTCTTTATTTTCTTTCGATTCGCATCGGTTGATCAACTCTTGCTCTACTCCGTTTAGCTCCGGAAATTCGGACAAAACGGTCGTCGCTCCCAAAGCAACCAATAAATCAGATGCATAACCCAACGCAGGGTTTGCAGATATTCCTGAAAAACCGTCTGATCCACCACACTCTAAACCCAAATTTAAGTGATGTAACGGAGCAGGTTTGCGGGCTACTTTATTCGCTTCTATTAATCCTAAAAAAGTTTTTTTGACTGCGTCTTCAATAAAGTGACGTTCGCTCTTACTTTCTTGTTGTTCTAGTATATGTAAAGGTTTTGAGAAGTTTGGATCTCTTTGCTTGATGCCCTTCAAAACATTTTTTACTTCTGCATTTTGACAACCTAAACTCAAAATTGTTGCGCCAGCTACATTAGAATTTGTAATATAACCTGCGAGAAGACTTGTTAATGTTTCCGAATCCAATCGAAATCCTCCGCAACCGCCATCATGGGTAAGAAACTTAATCCCATCTACATTAGTAAAAATTCTATTTTGTTTGATTTCTTCGGGAGTACGGATAATTTCGGACGTCATTAAATCATCGGCAGAGGCTCCATTTTTATATTGATTAACTAAGAAGTCTGTATCAACAACAAAGTCGTTAGCAGTATGATACCCTAAAGATTCTTGCAGGGCAGATTTCAACACCTCTACATTACGATTCTCACAGAAAACCATGGGAATGATTAGCCAAATATTTGCTGTACCTACACTACCGTCTGCTCTGTGATACCCATTGAAAGTGGTATTTTTCCATTTGCTTACATCAGGAGCCTCCCATGTAAGCTTTTCTGAACTTACGCCATATGCCATAGAAGCATGCACACAGTTTTCCATAGAAATACGCTCTCCCTTTGCTATTGGTTTTGTGGCCTCGCCGACCAAAACTCCGTACATGATAATGTCATCGCCTTTGTCAAAATTTTTAAACGTAAATTTATGCTTTGCAGGAATACGCTCAACAGCGGCAAAAGAATTTCCTTCAAAATCAATAATCTCACCATTCTCAATATCTTGCAAAGCTGCTAGAACATTATCTTTGGAGTGGATTCTCAGGAATGATTGTTTCATTAATTAGCTATTTTCTTGCATTACTTTTTAAAAATAAAGGAACTTTCCATTTCTAAGGGTTATTCCCTCAAAAAATACTGTATTAAAAATTAACTGTCGCCTTAATAACTCCAGTCTTTGGGTCTAACCAAGAATCAAAATTAGAAATCATATCTGTGAAATCTACATTATGAGTGATAAAAGAAGCTATCGGAAAGTCTCCTTTTTCCAAAACCGAAATCACATATTCGAAATCTTCCAAAGTAGCATTTCTACTGCACAATATTGTGCTTTCCTTTGCATGTATTGCCGGGTGGGTAAAGGTCAACTCACCCTTTGATAATCCTACCAATACATAACGACCACCATGAGACATATAATCTGGACCTGATTCTAAAGCACCCTTATGGCCTGTCGCATCAAAAACCGCCGAAGCCATATCTCCATTAGTAATATCGCTTATGTTTTGAATGGCATCATCACCCGCCAAAACTATATGATCAGCTCCGATTACATCTTTAGCATAATCAAGTCTTTTCTTGTTCATATCTAATGCAATTACTTCTGCACCAGCGATTTGAGCAAATTTCATGAGCCCTAAACCAATGGGGCCGCATCCCATGACCAGAACAGTTTCTTTTTGCTTTATTTGAGCACGCCTAACCGCATGAGCACCAATTGCAAGTGGCTCAACTAATGCCATATCATTGTCATTAAGACTTAAAGCGGGCAGCAAAATTTCAACGGGTACTGTAAAATATTCCTGCATACCACCATCTGTATGAATGCCTAAAACTTTTAAGCTAGTACAACAATTTGTTTTTCCCTTTCTGCAAGCAACACAGGTTCCGCAATTCAAATATGGCATAACCACCACATTATCTCCAGCTTTGAGTCCCTTATCATTTTTGCCAATTTCTTCAATTCGAGTTGCCAATTCATGCCCTAGAATTCTAGGGTAAGTGAAAAATGCCTGGTTACCGGCAAAAGCATGTAAATCTGTTCCGCAAATACCAACTTTAGTAACCTTCAATAATGCTTCACCTTCTTTTCTTTGCGGACGGTCTTTCTCTTTAAGGCGAAACTCACCTGGTTTTTCACATATAATGTATTTCATAATAAGAACAATTAAGCAGAATTATGATATCAAATTTACAAGAAGTACTAACAATATTCTACCATTAAGAATATAATTACTAATACTATTTTTGCTTTCAAAACTAAATTTTTGTTTTTTTAGAATTAAATTGCGCATTCTTAAATACTAAATTGTCTTGTCCATGCAAATGCAGTTACATTTTCTGAGTAGAGAAAAACCAGAAAATAGTTCGTTTTCTGTAACACATCACGAACAAGCTCATTTCTTAAAAGTTTGGCATTACCATCCCGAATTAGAACTAGTTTTGTCTCTGAAAAGTACAGGCACAAGGTTCGTTGGTGATAGCATTAAAAAGTTTGAAGCGGGTGATTTAATCTTACTTGGTAAGAACTTGCCCCATATGTGGCTCAATGATGATGAATATTTTAAAACAAATAATGACCTCGTTGCGGAAGATATTGTTATTCATTTCACAAAGGAATTTTTAGGCGATGATTTTCTTGAAGCCCATGAATTAAATCACATTGCAGCGTTACTTTACAGATCAAAATATGGAATAAAATTCAATGGTGGTCTCGAAAAAGTAAAAAAACATATTAAAAAAATAAAGAAACTAAAACCAGGTTTTAAGCGTACTGTTAAATTTATTCAAGTTCTAGACCTGCTTGCCCGTGAAAAAGAATATGAGTATTTAGCCAGCGAAACCTTTGTCAGTAGTTTCAAAAAAAATCAAAATGATATTTTAGACAAAACGTACGAATACATTTTTGAAAATTTCGCCCAACCTATTTCCTTAAAAGACGTCGCCGAAATTGCGAATATGAATCCATCTGCTTTTAGCCGATTTTTCAAAAGAGTCAATCATAAACCGTTTTCTAAATATCTTAATGAAGTTCGAATAGGTTATGCTTGTAAGAAATTAATAGAAAACAAAAATAACATAGCTACGATCTGCTATGAATCAGGGTATAACAATATATCTAATTTCAACAGACAGTTTAAAGCGATAAAAAAGATGTCACCCAGAGCGTACCTCACCAAGCAACAATCTCGATTGAGGTAGTTTTTTAATTTCGACTTGCTACAAATTTTGTATTTTGTTCTTGTATTAATTCAATTTCAACCATTTCAAATGCCCGTAATTCAAGACTTAGCAGAGCAACATCAGTTAATTTCTGATATTTTCAAGCTGCCTACTTCTAAAGAAGAATGGAATCAATATAGACTTACCGATGAACAAGTAGCTCACTTTCATGAAAATGGGTATGTATCAGGAATAAAACTATTAGAAGAAACTCAAATTGAAGTTTTACGAAAAGAATTAGAAGAAATTATCGATCCGAAACATCCTGCTCATGAACTGTTTTATGAATTTCATAGCAATGAATCGGTAGATGTTAATGCTGTTTTATTTCATTCTTTAGGTCATTGGCGCATTACGCCTAGTTTTCATGATGTCTTATGGAATCCCGCTTTTTTAATGGCTGCTCATCAACTTTTGGAGAATAAGAGCGTTCGCTTTTGGCATGACCAACTTTTCTGTAAACCAGCCAAACACGGCGGAGTTGTAGCTTGGCACCAAGACTATTCGTATTGGACACGCACCATAGCCATGCAGCATCTTACCTGCTGGACCGGGCTGGATGACGCATCAGTTGAGAACGGCTGCTTACATTACATTCCTAAAAGTCACCATTGGGGACTATTAGAAGCTCCTTCTTTGGCTGGAGATATGAATGGACTAAAAACTTATTTATCTAAAGAGCAAAAAGAGCAATTCGAAAACCCTGTTGCCATAGAACTAAAACAAGGATATGCTACTTTTCATCATCCACTTATGGTGCATGGTTCTTTTGAAAATAAGTCTAATATGAAACGAAGGGCCTTTGTTCTGAATGTTTTTGCAGATGGAACTGTTAGTAATACCAATGACGAGTTATTGGCTAATGTGCCTCCTATTCCAAAAGGGAATAAAATGGAAGGTAAATTTTTTCCTTTACTTTTTGATGTCAAACACGGTTAAAAGTTCTTCATTTGCTTAACCGCATCTTCAACTGTTTTTACTGGCAGTTTGCAGGTGCTATTCTGGCACACATATATAAAGGTTTCTTCTTCAAAATAACGATCCTTAAATAAGGGGGAATCACTTTCAACGGTGCTACCTACAATCAATGCATTGGGAATATGTTTTTTTTGAAGTTCTGTCGTCAACTGCTTGGCATCGCTACCAACTACTACAATTTCGAAATAGGGATGAGTCACATTTGACAACAAACTACCCCAATGGGCATAACCATCTGTATATTCAGTAACCAAAGGCAATAGCGTAGTGAGCATGGTTTTAGATTGTTCTATATATTTAGGCTTATAATTTATATGGCCTATTTGAAAAAGGTTATGTGCCATTACAGAATTAGGGGAAGGAATATCACCATCATTTGTTTTGATTATTTTCGATATTAATTCTTGTTCTTTGTTGAACCTAAACATACCTGAAGCAGGATCAGAAAAATCCTTTTTTACGATTTCTGTTAATTCTGTCGCAAAGTCAATATAAGTAGAGTCAAGAGTCGCTTTGTACAATTGCAGCGAAGCATCAATAAAAAAGGCGTAATCTTCTAAAAAGCCTTCTGTACGCTTGCTTCCTTCTTTATAAGAATGTAATAAATGGCCTTCAGCATAACTTTTGCTTTTGATAAAGTTAAAGGTTGAAGCGGCGCTTTCCAAGAAGGCTTCTTCACCAAATACAGCGTAGGCATCGGCAAAACCCTTAATCAACAACGCATTCCAAGAGGTAATTATTTTATCATCGGTTGTGGGCCGTATTCTTTCTGATCTAACTTTTAGTAGTTTTTCATTCCACTCCTTTTTTTGGGTATTAAAGGTGTCTGCAGAAAGTTCATTTAGCTGTAGAAATTCATTTTCGTTCCCCTTTTTATACAATACATATTTATTTTCTTCCCAAGCATTTGCAACTGCTGTATTGTAATACGAAGCGAATAATGAAAAATCTGATCCAAGAACAGTTTCTAATTCTTTGAGGCTCCAAACGTAATATTTACCTTCTTCGCCATCACTATCCGCATCAAGGGTAGCATAGTAACCACCCGCCTTATTTTTCATTTCCCGTTCTAAAAAACCGATAGTTTGATAAACGATATTCTTATAATTCGGCTCTTTGAATACTTTAAACGCTTTTGCGTACAAACTAAGAGCTTGCGCATTGTCATAAAGCATTTTTTCAAAATGAGGGATTTTCCAATTTTTGTCTGTACTGTAACGATAGAATCCGCCGCCAATATGATCGTAAATACCCCCATTTGCTATTTTATCTAGGGTATTCTTTACATGGTTCAAAGTCTCCTTATCTTCAATTAATACAGCGTAGTCAAGTAAAAAATTTAGATTGTTGGGCATCATAAATTTTTGCTGACCTTTATTACCTCCTAAACTAGCATCCCACTTTTGCTTCCAATTTTCAACTCCAGATAGCAATGCTTCTTCAGTCAACTTATCGAATTCAGTTGAGGGCTCTAAAAGATTAGTTTCCTGAATACCTCTAGATAAGCTATTCGCGTATTCGTTTGCCTGATCAGGGTCTTTGGTGTACATATCATTTATCTTCGATAAAATCTGCTGCCATTGTTCTTTGGGGAGATATGTACCTAAATAAAGTGGTTTTCCGTTCGGAAGTGCTATCACATTTAAGGGCCACCCTCCACTCTGACCAATTAACTGTATGGCAGTTTGGTACACTTGATCTACATCTGGACGTTCTTCGCGATCTACTTTAATGCTTATGAAATCTTTATTCATCAACTCGGCGACCTCAATATCTTCGAAAGTCTCCTTTTCCATAACGTGACACCAATGACATGATGAATACCCAATACTTATAAGGACCAACTTATTTTCTTTTTTTGCCTGATCGAACAATTCAGGGCTCCAAGCCTTCCAATTTACTGGGTTATGCGCATGCTGCAATAGGTACGGACTTGATTCAGCTATCAAATCATTTGTGAAAGCATGACTCGAATTTTGTTTTGGTTTGTCTGTACAGGAAGTTCCTATTATCATGAAACAAACCAATGTAAAATATATAAAAGCTTTGCGGAATCTAGAAAACATCATTAAAATTAATCTTGTGTGTATGCTAAAATACTACAATGAATACATTTAGACTTTTACTTTAACTGCATTTTATTAAATACTTAACGAAACAAGGTTTGATTTGATTAATTCAAATATTCTTACCGCTTCAATCTCACAGTACACCACAAAAATGTAGGAATTCACAACATAAAGCTTTATTTTAAGTAAGAATTTTCTTATTTTTAGACTTTGGTTATAAACACTTATAGCGACACTTTCGCTATATGTAGTTTAATTTGGTTGAATAGGTGAAATTCGGAGGGACACGAATTTCAATATGAAAAGAGGGCTTTGCCCTCTTTTCCATTTTCAAAAACTATGGTTGTTGTCTTTGTGTTGTGAGACTCACGAAGGCAGGTCATAGCAGGGGCTAACCCGGGCGTCGTGTTTGGGAGAACATGGCGCTTTTTTAAAATAAAATACTAAAGCACCGCAGTCTTTATTTTAATTTTCGCAGTTCTTTTTTTAATATTTTACCCGTTGCACTTGTAGGAAGTGATTTGGCTATTTCTATAATTCTTGGATATTTATATGCAGCAATATTATCTTTCGTAAAACTCATCAATTCATCTGTAGTGCAAAATTGACCTTCATTCAAAACAATAAACGCCTTTATCTCCTCCCCCATTTTACCATCAGGAATTCCAATAACAGCTGCCATAGAAACTGCAGAATGCTTCATCATTACTTCTTCTACTTCTCTTGGGTATACATTGAGGCCACCACGAATGATCATATCTTTTGTTCGATCTACAATAAAGAAAAATCCATCTTCATCTTGAACTGCAATATCGCCTGAATGCAACCATCCGTTAACAATAGTTGTTGCTGTAGCTTCAGGGTTTTTGTAATACCCTTTCATTACATTAGCCCCTTTGTATAACAATTCTCCTTTTTCTCCAATGGGAACCATATTTCCAGATTCATCAACTAACTTTACTTGTACACCCCAAACTGGAGTACCAACAGAGCCTATTTTTCTACCAACATCTAATTGATTAAAGGTTACGACTGGAGAGCCTTCAGACATTCCAAATCCCTCAAGAATTGTTATCTCAAAGTTCTTCTCAAACTTCTCCAAAACGGGAACGGGTAAAGAAGCGCCGCCAGAGAGACAGCTTTTTAAATTTGATTTTATATTTGAAATATCAAATTCATTTACATCGAGATAATTGTTGAGTCCCCAATACATCGTAGGTACTCCTGCGAATGCCGTTACCTTGTGTTTATCCAACAAATTAAGGACTGTTTTTGCATCAAAACGCGGCAATAGTATTGAAGTCGCTCCTCTATACAATGCAGCATTCATCATAACCGTCATTGCAAAAATGTGAAACAGCGGCAGAACAATCAGGCAAACATCCTCAGAGGTACATTCGTATAAATCAGCGCTTACAACAGCGTTTATTAGCAAATTGGCATGTGTTAATTCAGCCCCTTTTGGCTTCCCTGTAGTTCCAGAAGTATAAATAATCACAGCAGTATCAGAAGCTATCGTTTCAGCAGTCTCAAAAATTGCAGATTGCTGCTGCATAAGACTACCTAAAGTTGGCACGCCTTCTATAGCAGAGGGCATATCACCTTTAGGCATAATCATTATAAAATGTTCACAGGCCGATGTTTCTAGAAAACCTTTATGCCCCATTTCACCCATCGGTAAATCTTCTGTTCCTGTAAAACAGAAATAGGCTTTGGCATCACTATTTTCTAAATGATAGTGTATTTCATCCGCTTTTAAAAGAACACTAAGAGGTACGACCACCGCACCAGCTTTTAAAATACCATTATAGATTATTGGAAAATAAGGCAGATTAAAACAACTGATAGCTACTTTATCCCCCGGTGCTATACCCAAAGCAACTAAACCATTCGCAACTTGATTTGCTGCACCATTAATTTGCGCAAAACTTAGGCTGGTATCCATAAAGGTAAAGGCCGTTTTGGTTGCATATTTAAAGGCACTATTTTCTAATAAGGTCGCAAGGTTTAGCATAGGTTTGGTATTAAATTATTGGAATCAATTTTAATTACGTTGCTTTTAAAAGTACAACTTTCAGATAAAGTACAACGTGAGTTTACACAAGCTCTTCGCGAAATATTATTTGCTATTTAAAATTGAAACAGGTTAGGACTTTCTTCCAATACTTCTACTAGACCTTGCGCAGCTCTTTCTCCAGATAGCATTGCGGCATTCAATGAACCGTTTAACAAATAGTCACTAGCTAGAAAGATGGTGTCTTTTATTTTTGTTTCTGAAGGCGATAAATCATATTGAATATTCGATACATTTGGTAGCGCATGATTGATTCGATATCGCTTTAAACAACGTACTACCTTGATATTACAAAGTGTGCGTAACTCTTCTTCTATCTCTTTTTGAAAATCAGTATCGTTCAATTCATGGTCTTTAACTACGGTTACCGATAACACCTCTCTTTTAGAAGTAGTATCCGTAGCAATACTAGTATGGTAAAAAATATTATTAATTAAACTTTCTCGGTCAGCAACTAAACCGATTAATGGTTTATCAATTACTCGGGCTTCCGTCTCAAAATAAAAGGTATCACAACTTTTCCAAGTAGTCTGTTGATTTTTTAAATTCGAAATCATTTGCCTTGGGTCTGTGGCAACAATCGTAAAATGACTCTCTAATTCTGTTCCATTTTTTAACACAATTTTTCCGTCTTCAATTCTACTAACTGCTGTGTTGAATACATATTGAGTACTTTTTAGATTCGCCTTCAATTGTTTTGGAATAGCTTCTATACCAGATTTAGGTAATGAGGCATAGCCTTCTCCAAACATTTTATATACAAACTCAAACATTCGGCTCGAAGTTTTCAAATCAGGCTCTAAAAATATACCGCTAAAAAAAGGAGTAAAAAATTGCGAAATTATTTCTTTTGAGAATCCAAAATCAATTAAATATTGAAGCGTAGTTTTCTCACCTTTTTTAAAAATTTTATTAGTTGTAGTTTTTTTTAAAAGCTTGTTTAACTTTAAAATTTTCAATTTATCGGAAAATGTACCAACGCCAGATATTAATGTGGGAAAGAGCAAACTTAGACTACGCAGAGGATCTCCGATGGTTCGTTTATTACCATCTTTAAATAGTACCGCTCCAGGAAGAAAATACTGTAAATCAAGTGCTTTTAGATTTAAAAATTTCTGAGCAGCAGGGTACGCCGTTAGTAACACTTGAAACCCATGATCTAATTGGTAACCATCAACTGAATCGGTCTTTACTCTGCCACCAACGCGATCAGTTGCTTCTAAAATAACCGGGCTATAACCCTTATTTTCTAAAACTCTAGCAGCAATTAAGCCACTAACTCCTGCACCAATAATATGTATTTTATAGTCTTCCTTATTCATTCGAAAATTTGTTTAATTTTTAACTTAAACTAATAAACAAAAATAATACTTTTACTTTATCCTAAGAGATACACGTTGTCTAATCCTAAACCGCAAATGAAAATACCGAACGAAGCAAAAACAGCTCCCCATAAACCAAAAAATACAGCAAACACCTCAATCTTCAATATTGAAATCAATGCTCTTGACGGAACAGCAATCGATTTTACCCGCTTCAAAGGCAAACATATTTTATTTGTGAATGTGGCTTCAGAATGCGGTTTTACAAGTCAATATAAAGACCTTCAAAAATTAAGTGATACCTATCAAGATTCATTGGTCGTTATTGGATCTCCTTGCAACCAGTTTGGAAACCAAGAACCTGGCGGTGCTTCTCAAATACAAACATTTTGTGAACGTAATTTTGGAGTTACTTTTTTGTTAACGGAGAAAATTGAGGTAAAAGGTAGTAAACAACATCTGTTATATAAATGGCTAACAAACAAATCATTAAATGGAAAAAAGAACTCTAGTGTAAAGTGGAATTTTCAAAAATATCTACTAGATCAAAAAGGAAATTTAATCGATTATTACTTTTCTATTACAAAGCCAAACAGTTCAAAAATCATCAAACATTTACGTTGACCAAAAGGCAAATACCACTTTTAATTTTTTAAGCTTGCTGCCTTGGTAAATGAAAGTGTTTGCAATAACTAGTATTCTAAATTCAATTCAAATTTTGACCTGAGTTATCAAACTAAACAACTTCGAGCTAATCTTAATAAGATTTAAACCTCAATAATCTTGTTAAATCTAAAATAGCCCTTTTTGAAAGATTCTCAGAAAAGACCCTATAAAAATAAGAGACCAAAGTGCTGTACGTAACCAATTTTTTAGAACCAAATTTTTTAGCAATTTCTCATTAAATTGACCTGAAGCGATTGCACCATGAAGCGGCACAAATTGTGCGAATGTGCTGATCCAAACTATACCGATGAAGACAAGGCTACCAATAGTAAATAAATTACATTGATTTAATATCTGTAATATGGTCGTAATTAACTGCCCAAACATTAATGGAATTACGATAAATGAAATAGCTACAGTATATTTCTCATGCCATCTGAGCATTTCGTTCGCTGCATAAAACTGAAAACTAGGATAAATAATGAGTTGCACCATCCAAATTAATACTACTAATCCGAAATCAAAAAGTAGACCTATGATCGGTAGCGTCATATTATTTGGTTAATGTTTTAAGATAGCTTTCGCCATGTCTCAGATGTTTTTGTTTCTTTTCTTCATCCATCTTATCAAACATGCGCACTAACATTCCTAAACGAGGATTCGACAAAAAGAAATCGCGATGGGTATGCATGAACCGCCAAAAAAGACCATCCCAAACTTCTTGCCATTCCCCTTTCTTATAGTTACTCATTTTCATCAAATAATTGCTGCCACTTATGTAGGGTTTAGTTGCCATCAAACCACCGTCTGCAAATTGACTCATACCATATACATTAGTGACCATCACCCAATCATACGAATCAATAAAAAGCTCCATAAACCATTGGTAGACCTCATTAGGGTCAAACTCGCACAGCATCATAAAGTTACCGAGCACCATTAGTCGCTCAATATGATGGCAATAACCTGTTTGCAACACTTTTTTAATGGTTTGATCTATGGGTGGAATACCTGTTGTACCATCGTAAAAAGAAGCTGGAATCTTTTTTGTGAAATTCCAAAAATGAGTGGTCCGCTCTTCACTACCTCTAGCTTCGTAAACACCTCGAATAAACTCTCGCCAACCCATAATTTGACGCACAAAGCCTTCCGTAGAATTAATAGGCACCTCATTTTCCTCCGCATATATCAAACAGGCATTAATGATCTCTTTCGGAGTAATCAAACCTACATTTAACATCGGTGTCAGAACACTATGATTTAATATAGAATTTTCGGCGACTATAGCATCTTCGTAGGTACCAAATTCCATGAAACGCTGCTCGAAGAATTGATGCAACCAAGCTTTTGTTGTTTTAAAATTTGTAGGGTATAGAGAGTGATCTGTTAAGCTACCCAAATGATCTTGAAAGTTGGTTTCAACATAACTTTTAGCTTCTTTATAATATACATCAACATCAGGAAATTGAATAGCCGGCGGTGTTTTTTTAGCAGGATATTTTTTTCGGTTTTCGATATCAAAGGTCCATTTTCCACCTTCTGGATTTCCATCAGTATCAATTAAGATATTTCGCTCTTTACGCTGCTCTTTATAAAATGTAGTTTGGTGGTATTTCTTTTTATCTTTTCGAAAAAAGTTGGTAAGATCAGCCTTGGTATTCAAAAATAAAGGAGAAGTATATTCCGTTGTAGAAAGGTCATTATCCAAGACGCCTTTTGCTATTCTCTTTTGTAGCCAATTATCGGTAGGGTCGATATAATTAATATGATCAACACCTTGACTTTTTAGTTCTGGAATAAGTTTTCTGATGTCAGAAATAGCAGAAGTAGCTTCGATATAGTGAACTTCTAGCTTTTTATCTTTCCGAAGAAAATCAGCGTAGTGCTGCATTGTCGCTCTGTGAAAAGCTATTTTTTGTTTGTGGAAGGGGTATTGTTTAAAAAACAAATATTCCTCAATGATATACATGGGCACATGAACTTCAAAAAGTGGAGACTCTTGAAATAGTTGATGCGGAAATATTAAGTTGATACTTTTCATTTATTTTTTCTACAACGTTCACTACAATATTTTACAGCTTCCCAATTCTTTTCCCACTTTTTTCGCCATGTGAATGGACGTTCACAGAACATGCAAATCTTTTGCGGAAGGTGTTGCTTTTTCATCTTTAAAATTCGGGTGCATTGGCTACTCGAACATACGGATGTTTCGCAATCTTAGTTAGGGAATAGTAACTATTTAATCCAGAAATACCAACACTATTTGTTACTTCTAAGTCAATATCACCATCAACAATGGCAATATCTGGTAGCGCCAGTTGTTCTATTTCTCCTATAATTAAAGTCGTTCCGTTATGTTTGATATCCATAGCTTCGATAAAACGCATTCCTATTTTGAAGCTACTTTCTTTTACGAAAGGTGCTTTAAAATCGTTGATGAATTCTTCTGTAAGCTTGCATCGTTCAAATTCAGAAATGGCTACATCGAATTTTGCCGAAGTACAATGTGCATTTTGTATAAATTCAGGATGAATATGATTGATGGTGTATAAAGCATTTTCAAGTATATTATTATAGGTATGCCCAACCGCTTCCGTTCGCGGCCTAGTTATAAAACCCAATAGTGCAGGATCGCTTCCTAAATGCACTACCGAACTAAAAATAGCCAAATTGGTTTGCCCTGCTTCATTTATGGTACCAATGAGATTCGCGGGTTTTATGCCTGTTACCGAATTAATTATTTTGAGTTTTTCTACACGATCTAATTTGGCGATATCTTCTTTTGCGTACATCATCTTATTTTCTATTTACATGCATATTTAATATACGTTTCTTCTCTTTTTGAACTGCAGGATGTTTTTTATGGCCCCAAATTTTATCTCTTGCAATTCGCGAACTTTCTTGTAAGTCTACTATCGGAAGTGGATAATCTTCACCTATTACTACGCCACAAAAAGTTTGTTCCATGGTCGTCATTTTCCAAGGTTCATGAATATAAGCTGTGGGCACATTGGTTAGTTCTGGAATCCATTTCTTAATAAACACACCTTCTGGGTCATGCTCTAGGGAATTTTTTACCGGATTGTATAACCGAACAGTATTAACACCTGTGGTACCTGCCTGCATTTGAAATTGTGGATAATGAATACCGGGTTCATAGTCTAAAAATTGTCTGGCCAAATGGTAGGTACCTTCACGCCAATCTTGATCTAAATTCATAGTTAAAAAAGAAACAACCATGGCGCGCATTCTAAAATTAATCCAGCCCGTTTGTTCGACAGCTCGCATACAAGCATCAATGAGCGGATAGCCCGTTGTTCCCGTTTTCCAAGCTTTAATAAATGATTCGTTCATCTGGTGCGGTAAAAGTTCGTAACCGTTATTAATGCAATGCGTTTCATATCGACACTCTACCTCAAACTTCTGAATGAAATGACAATGCCAATGTAATCGGGTCAACATTGCAGAAAAAGCACGGCTATTCTTTGTGCCGTTTGGATGTGTTCCTATAAACTGAAACGCTTGTTTAATACTTAGGTTACCCCAAGCTAAATAAGGAGATAATCGGCTACAACTTATTCTACTTTCGGTAGGTTTTGAAATGTGTCTTTGATAGTTAAAGCCTCTCTGATTTGTAAAAGATTTTAAATACCGCAATGCATTTTGTTCCCCGGCTGGCTGATATTGCTTCGGATATACCGCTAATTGTTTCTGTATTTTTTCAGGAAGTAAAAAAGAATGCTGCAATGCTTCTTGTTTACAAATAGAATACTTGTTTTGAATCACAGGTTTGTGCATGGTTTCATGCCATTGCTTGTTCCAGTTATCTCGATTTTTAATACCTCGAAGAATACCATCGCGCTGTGATTGTTGCCATGTAATTTGATATGTACAGCACAATTTTACAATTTGCTTATCACGCTGCCAAGTAGACTGCGTTCCACTTTCTCGATAACTATACATAGTTTTGATATCAAATCTACTTCGAAGGTGCTCAAATATTTCCATCGCTTCTCCGTAAAATACCTCAACCCTTCTGCTAAAAGGTGCTAAGGTTTTATTTAAAGCTTCAATGGAATGGTATATAAATTGTAAATGCCTCGGACTCGTATCGGGGTATTTGATAAGCGAAGGTTCAAACAAGTAGATAATTCGATAGGGAATGCCCGCTTTTTCTGCCTTAGATAAAGGCTCATGATCTTGTGACCGAATATCACGTTTTAACCAAACAATATTTATTTCTTGTTTGTTCAATACACCAATTGTTTTTTACATTTTTTCCAAAAAGCAAAAAAAGAAGGATAATAGCCTTGCACATCAAACATCCAATCCCGTGGCACTTCAATACCCTGATACTGATTATTTAAGGGATGTTCTTTATAATAGATAGTTCCGCATTTATAGGCCGTAATAAAGTCCTTAAACTCCCCGACATAAACCTTTATATTCTCTATATTTTCTTTGGAAAGTTTAAGCATAAAATCAATCGTTTTTTGGGATACAGGATACGACTCAAAATGAGAAGGCTCTAATAAAAGTACCCTATTGACTACATCATTTTTTTTCCAAAGCGGATCTAAATTGTAGAAATTATAAATACAAGTCGGTAGCTTTTCATTAATAGCAATGCTCTCTTGTTTTGGTAAAGGCGTTTTTAGTTCCAAAGTTGGGGTATCCTTCAAAATTTCAGGAATCGGCAATGTTGAAAATGCTTCATAGGGTACATCTAAAAAAGAACCTTTCTGTTCGGTAAAGCAATAGTTATTAATGTTTTCTTGATTCGCAACGTATTTTTTATTTGCATTAGCACCAGCAACCCATTGCCAACTCAAGGCGTTGCTCGCCCAATCGGCATCTAATAAATGAAAATACATCCATTGCGCAGGAACTTTCCAATGACTTTGCCCCATATTACATGCAATTGCTGCAATGTACATTCGAACGTGATTATGTAAATAACCCGTTTTATAAAAATCTGCAATTGCTGTGTCAATTGCTGCTATGCCCGTTGCTGCATCAACAATAGCCTTAGAAATTGAAGTATTGGAAACAGGTGCTTGTGGGTGCTTTAAATCGGAATTAATAGCATCTCCTTTTGCAATCCAAACCTGTTGCCAATAGTCTCGCCACGCTAGTTCTTGAATAAATTTCTGTACCCGACCGGTTTGGTAACCGCTATTTTGAATTTGAGAAAACACAAATTTGGTGGAAATAAGGCCTCTTGAAATGTAAGGAGATAGATAACTTACAGCTCCATTAATATAATTTCGGCTTGATCCATATTTAACCGGATCAATATTTCGAACACGTTGCAGAATTTCAGCATACGAAGTAGGGAAAATAGAGTCTTTGTTCTCAAATAACTCCATTTACCGTTTACTAATTTTATTCCCAGAAATAGCTTTCTGACGTGAACATTTAAATCGTGTGATATCAGGGTTGCGCTTTTTTAGATGTTTCTGGCTTACACCACTATTCACGCGTTTACGCCAACGCTTGAAACTAGATGACTTTAGGTTACCTCGCATTACCTTAATGACTTCTTTCTCAGGTAAATTAAACTGAAATAAAATGGCTTCAAAGGGAGTACGATCTTCCCATGCCATCTCAATGATACGATCTAGTTCTCTCTCTGAAAACACTCTGGTTTCTGTCATATTAAATTTATACTTTTTCCCAAGTTTGGTCTGCATTCAAATAAAAACTGCCAACTGCATAAAATTTGCATTGCTCTGGCGCTATTAACGAAAGAAAGGTTTCACCATTTTCTCTTTTGTATAAATGATACACCTCGCCAAAAATAGGTTCAAAGCTGAATTTGGCTTCAAAAATTAGCTTGTTGAATTCAAACTCCTCAATCATTTTATCATACTCTGCTTTTAACTCGAGATACCGAGCTTCCACTTTGTGATTTATTTTAGATATACTTCTATTCTTCCAAGCAATGGTATCAGTTGCCTTTATAACAGGTGCACCTACAGAAGTTGAATAGGGCTTGAGCGCGGCATCATATTTTTGAGTTTCCGAATTGAAAACTACTTGATCAGGTTTTTTATCTTCTTTCATAATAAGATAGGTTAGGTTAGCCTAACTTTTCGATTTGCTTCATAACTTCCTCCGCCTCAAAAATCTTTTGATCACTCATTTTTCTATTGGTAGTAGATAAGCCATGAGCCTCTTTCAAAAGCGCCGCGTATTTTTCTTGTAGCTTCTCTTTTTCTGATTTCTTTTTGAATAGTCCGAACATTTTTTTTGATTTAAAACAAAAATACAAAATGTTTAATTTTTTTTTGCTAATGTTAAACAAAATAATACAACCTTTTACTTTTCAATCGCTCTAAAAACAGAAAACCCTTAAAATCAAAAAACCAAAAGTTCATTTAATTTTGATATCAACACAGATCCATGAAATACTAGTGTATAGCTATTAGAATTAGGATTCGTATTTTTAGAAAAGTGAATCTAACTTCTAAGATGCTTCAAATTACAAAAAAGCATGTAGCGATATTATTTCTTATCCTGACAGGAATATCTTTTATTTCCTGCATGCAAGAAAGCCAAGTCGGTAAGGAAATTAAAAATCGTCCAAATGTAGTCTACATCAACGTAGATGATTTGGGTTGAAAAGACCTAGGATTTATGGATAACGGGTATTTCGAAACCCCGAACATAGATCAATTTTCAAAACAAGCCATTCGGTTTACGAACAGCTATGCAAGCGCTGCTAATTGTGCCCCTAGCAGGGCATGTCTCATGACAGGGCAGTATGCGCCAAGACATGGTATTTATACCGTGAGCCCATCAGCACGTGGAAAATCCAATACCAGAAAGTTAATACCCGTAAAAAACACAGATACGCTTCCGTCAGCCCTTGTAACTATGGCCGATCTATTCAAACTAGCTGGATATAAAACGGGTACTTTCGGAAAATGGCATCTGGGCAATGATCCTTTACAACAAGGTTTTGATGTGAATGTGGCAGGCAGCTTGAGAGGTAACCCTGGCAAAGACGGTTATTTTAGTCCGTATAAAGTATCTAACATTGAAAATGGTCCTGATGGTGAACATCTTACGGATCGTTTAACAAGTGAGGCGATTCAGTTTTTAAGGAAAAATAAGGATGCACCTTTCTTCCTTTACCTTCCTTTTTATTCGGTACATACGCCTATACTCGCCAAGGAAAAATTGATTAAAAAATATCAAGAAAAAAACCAAAATCCCTTAGAAATTAACCCCACTTATGCCGCAATGGTAGAGACTATGGATACCAATGTAGGAAGACTTCTAAAGGAATTAGATAAGCTAGGACTCGCTAAGAATACCATTGTTGTGTTTACCTCAGATAATGGTGGCATTAGATCCATTGCTCCTCAACATCCGCTGCGCGCTGGTAAGGGTTCTTACTATGAGGGTGGTACTCGCGTACCCTGCATCATTCGTTGGCCGGGGATAGTTAAACCCGATACAAGTTCTGACCATCCCATTATCAATATTGACTTCTTCCCTACCTTTAAAGAGCTATTACATATTGAGCTAAAAGAACGGGTATTGGATGGCCAAAGTTTGCTTCCTATACTAAAAGGAAATAGTACAGCATCAAGGCCTATCTTTTGGCATTTTCCCATTTATCTTCAAAGTTATGACCCGGCAAAAGACGATGGTCGAGATCTGCTATTTAGAACACGACCTGGATCTACAGTTTTACTTGAAGGATGGAAGTTGCATTGGTACCATGAAGATCAGGGCAAAGAATTATATTATTTACCAGACGATGCTGGAGAAAGAAATAATATAGCCGATAAGAAACCTAAAAAAGTAGCGGAACTTTTGGAAGTATTAAAAACTTGGCAGGCAAAAGTAGGAGCTCCAATTCCAACGGAATTGAATCCCGATTATATATCCGGAAAATAAAAAGATTAAATTTAGCTTATGAAGCATACAAAAAGATTCCTTAGTATCGTATTGTGCTTTTTAGTTTTAGGCACAGCCTGCAAGGAACAGAAAAAGGAAGAAGCAGTACAAGAGAAGATTTCAAACACCCCCAATATTATATACATTCTAGCAGATGACTTGGGGTATGGTGATTTAAGTTGCTACGGACAAGAAAGGTTCAAAACTCCAAATATTGATCGACTAGCTTCACAGGGAATGTTGTTTACACAGCACTACTCAGGTAGTACAGTATGTGCGCCAAGTAGATCTGCTTTAATGACAGGTATGCATACCGGGCACACGGTGGTTAGAGGTAATAAAGAAATACGACCAGAGGGCCAACATCCAATTCCTGATAATACCTATACACTAGCTGAAGCCATGCAAAAAGCGGGATATGCTACCGGTGCATTCGGCAAATGGGGTCTCGGTTTCCCCGGGTCGGAAGGTGACCCTACCAACCAAGGTTTTGATACTTTTTTCGGATACAATTGTCAACGTAGAGGTCATCATTATTATCCGCGACATCTATGGAGCAACAGAGATTCTATTGTTTTACCAGAAAACGAGGGTACTAAGAAAGGTTTATATGCTCCAAATCTTATCCATGAGAAAACATTAGCGTTTATAGAAACCAACAAAGACAATCCCTTCTTTTTGTATGTGCCTTCGATCATACCACATGCAGAATTAGCTGCCCCAGAAGAAATTTTAATAAAACATCGCGGAAAATATCCTCCTGAAAAAGAATATGACGGAGAAGATGATGGTCCCAATTACAGAAATGGACCTTATGAGTCACAAAAAGAAACCCATGCGTCTTTTGTGGCTATGATTGATATTTTAGATAGTCAAGTGGGTGAAATTATGAATAAAGTGGAAGAATTAGGAATTGCAGATAATACGATAATCATATTTACATCAGACAACGGCCCGCACAAAGAAGGGGGAGCTGACCCTGAATATTTCAATAGCAATGGCCCCTTAAAAGGTACGAAACGTGATCTTTATGATGGCGGTATCAGAGTGCCTATGATTGTACGTTGGCCTGAAAAAATTGCTGCTGGATCAAAAACTGACCATGTTTCTGCCTTTTGGGATGTCTTTCCCACTTTTATCGATATCGTTGAAGCTAAGCGACCTGAAAATTTAGACGGCATTTCTTTCTTACCGACCCTATCTAAAAATGATGATAATCAAAAACAGCATGAGTACCTCTATTGGGAATTTCATGAAAAGGGTGGCCGTCAAGCGATTCGAAAAGGAAATTGGAAGGCCGTTCGCTACAATGTACTAAAAGACCCAGAAGCACCTATCGAACTCTATAATTTATCAAAAGACATTGGAGAGGAAAAAAATTTAGCCTCAGAGCACCCTGATATCATAGTGGAAATGGAAAAAATATTTAAAGAAGCTAGAACGCCTTCTGATATATTTGCCTTCGGTCAAGACACGTATTTGGGGAGTGAGTGAAAGGAGTCTTCCCTAAACTAGTTTATTTTGAAGGCCTTTTAAACAAAGTACCTTTATCAATGGTAAACTAAAAACCAACTAACAACTTATTACCTAAAGTACAATACTTCATACCGTTTATAGCAAAAAAAATACTTGTTATACATAACTACTTAACGCCTTTAAACAAAATTAAAGAGGCAGCAGGCGCTGTAAAAGAAGCCAAGCAAGGTTTTGGAAATATAAATGACCTAGTTGGTGGGCTTGAAGACGTAGAAGAAAATATCGCAAAACTCGCAGAACAAACCCCAATAACCAAAGAACAAATAAAAGCCTGGATGCCTGAAGAGATCGCAGGACATAAAAGAACAGCCTATAATATCGGAAATCAGTTGGGTATTAGCACATTTAGCTTGAAGTTTAAAGGTGATGACGGACAAGTCATAGATGTGAATATTTCTTATCGAGCAGGCAAAGGTGCGGCCATTATTTCTATGTTTATGATGATTGAAAATATCGAAATTGACAAAGAAAATGAATCTGGTTTCGAGCGCAGCCAAACTTTTGATGGGCAACGCACATTGTCGAAGTACAAATCTTCAGAAAAATATGAAAAGGCAACGCTTCAATACTTGTTAAACCAACGATTTGGTATTGAAGCAACGGGGCAAAAAATGAATCCAGATGAATTATGGAACTTTCTTAAAAAGTTAGATATTGAGCAACTAGTGCCATAAAAAATGGGCTAACCTCTGCTGGATAAATAGTTTTAAGTAGTTCATACTATTGAAATAAATTAGTAGAATTTAAATAATCCTACTAAACCCTTGTTGCAAATATGAAAGTGAATCGTTCAAACGATTCACTTTCTTATTCAGTCGGGATGACAGCAAGCCATCTATCGTTACAAATAATTGATTTTCAGTGTTTTATTAATACTTATCTAAATCAAATCCCGATATGGACACTTGATGTACAAAAGCAGCTTCAGAACGTAAACTTTACGCGTTTTTTACTGAAATAAATTTAAGAATAAAATCAATATAAAATGCTTCAATTAATACCCAAGGATTTTTCTTCAATTTTGATAATTACAAATACAATTAAAACGAAAAATATTCAGATTAAAATGTCAATTGAGTTGACATTAGCTATTGGGTATTTGAACTAATTCAAACGGCCAATCTATGGTTCCCTCAATTTCCTTAATTGAATGACCGCAATCAATTTCGTCAACTAAATTGTGTTTAATATGATTGTTGTCAAGAAATATTGAAATTCTTTTTAAATCCTCAGATGAGCTTTTTATCTCAATTTTATACATAAAAGCAATGGTTAGTTAGGTTGCGAAAGATTAACGATAAAGTGTAAAGTGGCCAACAAACTCTCGATCGTCATTTTCACCATGAAGTTTTATTACATACCAGTAATCACCTGAAGGCAATTCATTCTTGTTATAGAGTCCGTCCCATCCTCCTCGGTTTATTACATCGTCCGCCACTACTCTACCATAACGATCATAGATTTTAACCAAAATATCGGGCCAGCCTTCAGCGTTTTTCGGTATCCAAAAATCATTTTGTCCGTCGCCATCTGGCGTAAAGAAATTGGGTATTTCAATGTCTATAAACTCCATTTCAATATTGGCGATTGCCTCACAACCGTTTTGATCTACAACTCTGACTACATAAGTACCACTACTATTGATATGGTACGTATTATCTGAGCCATTATTGTTATCATTAAAATAAAACGTATAATTTGGCACACCACCCTGCGCAATAGCTGTAATTTCATTGAGATTATTTTGTTCTAACATCAAAGTAAGCGGTTCAAAGGCTTGTATTTCAAATGGAATATCAATCGGACAACCACCTGAATGCTGTATTCTCAGATAATGTGTACCAGGAGCAATGTTTCTAAAGTCTGGGGTCAATTGCAAATCGTTGGGGTCTATTGAATCCAAAGCGTAAAGAACATCTCCAATAACGCTTGCGTCTTCAAACGTAATATTGATATAATTTTCAGGAGTATTTCCTATACACTCATAAATTGGCTCCACCATCGCGTTCAAGTTAACACCAGGATCCACGGTGACACCTAAATCCAATTGACAACCATTAGCATCTTCAACGAATATAATATAGGCCCCAGCAGACATATCAGTAAAGGAAAGCCTGTCTTGAATAAAGCTCGACTCAGTACTTAGTCGCGTGCTATATGGCGCTATTCCTCCTGAAATATCAAGTGTAATGGAACCATCCGTATCACCTTCACAGGTCTCAGGAGTGGTATCAACAGTTATCACCATCTCGGTTGCAGCTTCAATGGTATATTCTTCTATAAAAAAGCAACCATTGGCGTCCTGCGCTATTACGGTGTATGCACCTGGCACTAAGTCTTCAAATCGATATTGCCCTGCAGGCAGACCTAGTTCAGGATCTTCGTCAAAGAACTGGTCAAGGTTCGGAGAAATAGCAAATTGATAGCCACCACCACCGCCTGATAACATTAGTGTGATTGATCCATCTAGGGCATCTATACACGTTTCAGGTGTAACCTCACTATTAAAAATCAAGGGTTCAGGATTCGCAATTGGAACGAGTTCTTCGTCGGGCGGACAGCCACCCTCACTGGTAACGCGGACTGTATAATCTCCTGGAGCTATATTTTCAAAAACAACATTTCTAAAATCTGTTTGGGTCTGTACAATAGTACCACCTAAAACAAGATCAAAAGTGTATTCTCCAATTCCACCTATAGCTGAAGCATAGATTGAGGCAGTCTCATCATTGGCGCAACTAACAGCTGCGCTAGCAAAATCGATACTTAAAACTACATCTGGAATTTCTGGAACGATAACAGGTATTTGACTCAATGTTTCACAATTGTTATCATCTGTTACCCGAACCCTATAGATTCCCGCATCACTTACTGAAAAGATGACGGCTGATTGATAAGGAGTTATGATATTTCCTGAGCTATCTTCTAATTGATATAGATAAGGTGCCGTACCACCATTGGCAGTTGCGGTGACAATAGCCGGGCTTTCACAAGTCATGGCTGTTGTCAGACGTACCTCGGCCAAAAGCTGATCAGGAGCATCCAAGAAAATAATAGCTGTAGTATCACTACAACCCATATCATCGGTTACAGTTACACTATAGAATCCTTCTCCAAGGAAGTTGAATTCATTGCTTTGTTGTGGAACACTTGGTGTAAATTCAATAGTAGTTCCAGTTGCGTCATAATAATTGATAAAATAGTTATATTCTCCTGAACCACCTGTAGCACTAGCTGTAATCATACCATCGGGATCATCGAAACAAACTGGTGAAATTCCTATTGCCGATGCATCAATATCAGGGGTCGGTGCAACGTTGCCAGCTCCATCCCAAATACAACCTTGTGCATCCACTACCTGAATGGTATACGCACCTGTCGGTAGCTGGGTGAACACATGAGCGAAAACATCATTAACGGTAATCGGTGTCCCAGTTGTTGGCGTCAAGGTAATGTCATAAGGTGCGTAGCCTCCTTCAGGAACCACACTAATTTCGCCCATATCATTTGGACAACCAGAAGCCAGCAAATCGGTTGCTATGGCATTCAATACTTCTGTAGGTGATTCAATTGTAGCTACAAGTGTTTCTTCTAGCTCACAGTATGGATAGTCCGTTGGGGTTACACGCACAAAGTAATTACCCGGAGGAAGATCGGAAATGACTAATGGGTAAGTACTTGTTTGGGTACCTTGGTTGGACGCCAAAACTGGGGGCAGGTTTTCATCACCCATACCCTCAAACAACTCATAAGTATATGCACCAGTGTAGCCTGTAAGGGTAACCTCTATAGTACCGTTAGTATCCCCAAAACAAGTTATAGGTGTAGCTGCGGTTATAGTAACTTCCCATTCTGGCCTTGGATCAATAGTATGGGCTATAAACTCATAACATCCCGTTACATTATCGGTTACTTTTATGTTATAAGTTCCAGGTTCAGTCAAATTAAACGTCGTGGTATTTGTTGCAAGGTTCGGTTGTATCTCAACAGTCTCTAACAGTTCAAACGTAAGATCTGCAGGTGTTGAATGTCCTGTAGAAGTAACTATAATTTCCTGTCCACTAGGGCAATCTGCAAGACCTTCGGTAATTGCAAGGGCGATAAGTGGAAGTGGATCAACAGTTACCGTGGGCAAAGGAATTTCACAACCGTTATTATCACGAATAATGATCGTATAAGATCCGTCAACTGTTACCGAGTGGCTGAAAGAATTTCCTGTTATTGGAAAATAGTTAGTACCATCAACAGTATAGAAATAGTCAGCGGTTCCGCCTGCTATATTGGCAACGTCAATTGTGGCAACGTTTACCGTATTGTTCACATCACAGGTAAAAGGATTTACGACAGGATTGTCAGCTGTTAAAGCGTTGGGTTCTATTATCTCTTCTTGGTCGGTGGCAATACAACCGCGACCCGAGGTAACAGTAATGTTATAAACTCCGGATGCCAAATTCGTGAATAGTGGGCTATCTTGCGTTACCGCCGCCGAACCTGTCGTAATGTTTTCAATCGTAAAGCTATATATGGGATTATCATTGACTCCTACACTTGAGGGCTCCAAATTAATGGTTATTGTTCCATCGTCGGCTCCGGTACAACTAATATCTGTCACATCTGTCTCCAACAAGGTAACCGGAGTGGGCTCCTCTAAGGAAATGGGTGCATCTGCGAAACACGATGTTGCTATTAATGGCGTATCTGTCACACGTACAACATAGTCTCCAAAACCTACACCAGTAAATTGATTTCCTGTTGGAGTAAGTCCAGTATCAGTTAGTACTCCTGCATTTAGTAAGGTTACCTCATTACTGGCATCACCACCTGAAACTGTAAATTCAATAACACCGTCATCAGCAGCACAACTTGGTTGGGATACAATAAGGACGTTAATTAATAACTCAGGATTGATTGTTATACTTTCTGATTCACCACAAGCATTCGCATCTCGAATGACTACCGTATGTGGCCCTGCAATTTGGTTTGAATAAGTGTGTGGAAAGCTTGTAATACTCTCGAAAGCATTGCCATCTAAACTCATTGTATATGGTGGTATACCGAAGTTAACAGCATCCAAAGAAACCACTATGTCATAACTACCTTCAGCTGCACACACATCATCGATCGCTAAAGTAATATCCGGTATCGTATCGGTACCTACACTAATTTCAAGAGGTAAGGAAATAACACAATTGTTGGCATCACGAACATAGATATCCCAATCAAGACTCGTTGTAGGATCTAGTTCGACAGTATTGTCAAATGGGTAAACACCTGGATCACCTGCTCCACGTATAGCGGCTCCATAAGAATAAGGCATCGTACCACCAGTAGCCTGAACGGTAGCAATGGCATTGGCCTCATTACAATTGGCATTAACGTTGCTCACCAATTCTAATTCCAAAGGTTCAGGTGCATCAATAGTCACTTGATTAGATGTTCCATCACATTCAGGGAATGCCGTCTCTGTTATTTGAACCGAATAGATACCTGCTCCTACTGTAGTGGATACCGTGAATACATACGGATCGCTAGTGGCATTATCGGAGTCGGACGAACCTGCAATTGCAGTTCCAGCAGCATCAATTACCTCATAATTAAAGGTTCCTGTATAGCCTGTAATCGTTACTTCTATTCTACCATCGGTACTATCGCTACACAAAGCTTCAGATGCTACGGTTGCGGTAACCTCAATTAGATTGTAGGGCGCAACGGTATGTTCTACGATAACAGAACAATTTGTAGTAGTATCCAACACTTCATACACATAAGTACCCGGCTGGTTTAGAACAATCGCTGATGGATCTGCAACCGTTGCCCCACTAGGTAATTCGGTGTACGAATAGTTGCCTGAACCATCACTAGCGTTGATTGATATAACTTGTTCATCATCAGTACAGTCAATTGGCGCATCGGTTGTAATAGTTGCAGTTACTTCTTCACGTATCGGAATCGGTACTACTTCGCTATCTAAACATCCGTTTGCGTCTCTTACAACCACATTGACATCAGGAGAACCAAAAGGTACTTGATAGGTGTTTGCTGGTTGAAAATTGACGCCATTGTCAAAACTGTAGGTGTAAGGTGCAGAACCAGAAGGGTTTCCTGGAGTAGCATCATTTATCGTTACGGTTATAGTACTCGCATCATCATCACAACTGAAGTCCGAAGCAGTTGCGCTTATATCTAACTGAGTTGGCTCCACGATGTCAGTCATATCAGTATCTTGGCATCCCTTATCAGAAATTACGGTAATAGTATAGGTACCTGCTACCAATCCATTAAAAACATTTGTTGGTTGTGTTGTGGTACCACCGTCAAGACTGTACAAATAAGGTGTATCTATATTACTTGCTAAAAGATTTACTGTTATGGTACCATCACTTCCACCAAAACAGCTGACCGGTGTTGGCGTTAAGGTAAAGGTTGGTATAGCTGGTGCATCTAAAGTTATGATAACCTCTTCTAGACAGTTTGTTGTCGTATCAGTTACTCGGAAGGTATAGGCTACAGAATGTGTCAGCCCGGTAAATATGCCAGTTGCATTGGTTGCTCCGGCCGGAATGATCTGACTAAAAGAATAGTTTCCTGAACCACCATTGGCAAAAACGGTTACGGCTCCTGAATTAGGTGGGTCACAGTTTTCGCCCGTTGTTATATTAGCAAAAATTGCCAAAGGTGGGTGAATTGTGAAATTCTCTATTTCACCACATCCATTTTGATCTAAAATTTCAATGGAGTGTGGGCCTGAACTTAAATTGGAAATTGTCATGGTGTCTCCTGAATTGACCAAAGCAGGTGCCGCTTGGGCTGCGCCACCATCCACACGTATTGCGTGCGGTACAATACCAGCAACGTCTAAAGTAATAATTGCGCTAAAGGCACCTTCCACTGCGGTACACTGGTCGGCAACAGCAATAGTTATCTCAGGTTCTGGGTCTGTCGGCACCTGTATTGGCGCAGGTACAATACATCCAAATGCATCTTTTACATAAACGATATAATCACCACCTTCTACATTAAAAACATTGTTAGAACTGCCTGTCCAAGTAAGTTGTGTAGGAGCAGTATCGGTACTCAGGGCAATTTGAAATTCATAGGGTGCGCGACCGAATTGTCCGCTGGCGGAAACTTCACCGGCATTAAGATTACAATTGTCGTTTTTTACCAAATTGGCATTGGCGACAAGTTGTACCGAAGCCTCCTCTATTGTAAACTGTTCAGAAGCTACAGAGCAGCCAGGGAAAGCTCCACCTAGTTCGGTAAATAATATGTAATATACTCCAGCAGGCAAAGGACCGGCGTTTAAGATTTGAACACCTGTACCTGGTGCAGGAGGGTTAACTAGAACATTAGGATCGCTAAGTCCTGTCGAAATATTGGATTGCGCATTGAATATCTCATATGAAACACCAGTAGCTCCAGAATCATAGTTGTCAAAGGTAAAACTGACAGATCCATCGGCGCTACCTGTACAACTAACATTAGCTACTTCGTCTAAGGTTGAAGTTAGGTTCGTTGGCGAATCAATAGGAGCATCTGCAGTTTCAAAATAATAACACCTAGTGGCATTGTCAAAAACTACAAAAGTATATGTCGTTCCAGGTATTAATCCCGTAAAAGTAGCTGTATCGCCATTTACGACATCCGGACCTTGATAATTATTGGAGTATGGTGGTGAAAAATACTCCAAAATACCGAATTCATAATCATTACTTGAAAAAGCTGAAGATACCGATACTATTGCTGTACCACCAACAGAACAATCAGTAGTTACTGTACTCACATCAATATCTAGATCATCTGGAGGGGATGCAATAATTTCGTTACTTGTTATAGTACAACCATTCGCATCAATAATTTCTACGTGATAAATGCCAAAATTTAAAATGGTAAAGGTATGGTCACGGTTACCTGGGGAGGTAGTATACGTCTGTGTCGGCATTCCATTATTTGCCGTAAGATAATAGGTGTATTCAGCAGTTCCACCAGCTACGCCCGTAACCGAGATTGATCCAGGAATGGTATTATTCGCAGGATCTGTACCAGCTGAGTCACATTGAATATCGGTTAACGAGATTGCATGCACAATTGGGGCTGGCTCTGCAATTACAATTACATCCATATCAGTACATGCGTTTGCATCGGTGACAGTCACCTCGTAAGTTCCAGCTGGAAGCCCAGAAGTTTGTGCACCGTAATTGGTCGCTGTTGTCGTATTGACCACCGCTATTGCAAAAGGAGCAACACCTTGGGTAGTATCTAAATTGACTTGTATGGTAGCCCCGGCATCGCCGTTACACAATATATCGGTGGTTTGCAACAAAGAAGTAATCACCGGGTTAAGAATCGGATCAATAGTAGCTTGGGTTATGACTGAACACCCATGACTATCTGTAATTCTAAAGTCAAACGTGCCGTCCGCAGCTGTACTGTAATTGAAATTGCTACCAACCATGGCAACAGCCGCTCCCCAAGTTCCTCCGCCGTCTGAGCTGACTTCATATGTGGTATATGGTGAATAGCCATTTGAAATGCTCACCGCTATTACGCCGTCAGGTGAAATGCTACAATCCAATGCTTTTGTGACCACTGCCGAAGCTGTCAATTGCGGATTAATCGTTTCTGTAAGTATGTTGGAAACACATCCAAAGGCATCAACTACTTGAATGTTATAAGTTTTAGGAATCAAGTTTGAAATTGTAATCGGATTGCCAGTAGCCAGTATAGGGTTTCCACCATCTATACGATATGAATATGGGGCTACACCATCTGTGACGTTAATTACAAATGAGGCTTGGTCGATACCGTCATAACAAAAATCTGAGATATCTAAAGCAATCGATGGTACTTGGGCGGCATCAATAGTTATGGGTTTGTCTACGATACATCCGCCTGAATCACGCACATAGATAGTGTAAGCGCCAGCGGATACATTGGTGAATACATTATTACCCTGATACGGATACACCACTGCAGGACCTACCGTATTTTCAAGTTGATACTCATAACCACTCCAGCCACCAATTGGAGTGACCGTAATCGTTGCATTTTCTATACAAGTAACTGGTGTATTGGTAAAGCTAAAGTCCAACGGAGTAGTTGGTTCGCTAATTGTGATATCAGTTGTTGTGGTACAATTGGTCGTATCATCGGTAATGGTAACTGTATACGTATCAGCAACTAGACCTCCAACTGTAATTGCAGTAGCTAAATTAGCATTATTTTGACTCTGTACTACGGATGCACTACTGTTTTCAACACCATAACTATAAGTGGTCGCAAAATCACTTACTGTAAATGAAAATTCTCCATCCGCTGAACCAACGCAACTAACAGTACTGATTAATTGCGATATGACAGTAACTCTTGGTATTTCGAGAACGGTATAATTTTGCTCAATTTCACAAGCTTTCGAATCGATGACACGAAAGGTGTACGTACCTTCTGAAAGAGCTGTGAATATGCCAGATGAGGCACCAGTTGTATTCGTGGTTGCCGACGCCGGAGCTGTGATTTCATAGGTAAAAGGACCATTGCCATCAACGACAGTAACGGTAACATCTGAAACAACTGAAGGACAAGTTGGAGCTGTTGCTGTAAATGTCAACTCACTAGGCGGATTCAATGGGTCTATAACGATTACCGGAGTTTCTTCAACACAACCATTTGCATCCTTAATTGTAATAGTATACGCTCCTGCGGTAATTCCTGTATTAAAGGTGTCAGAAGGCTGGAAATTGACCCCGTCGATACTAAAAGTATATCCCGGTGTTCCCCCTGAATAATTGATTACTTGAAGTATTGCTGTGCTGTTATCACATCTGTAATCTTGTACGACATCAATGGTCCCTGGAAGTAATGCGTCGGGAGCCGTAAGTGTCACCTGATCTGCAAGAACACAACCTTTTGAATCAGTTACCGTATAATCGTAGGTCCCCGCAGTAAGCCCAGGGTATGAAGTTTGTGAAGAAGGAGCACTGCCTGCAAATACGATTAGGTATGGAGCCGTACCTCCTGAAATTTGTAATTCGGCAATACCATCTGCACTTGTGTTACAAGAAGGTTCGGTAATTACCTCTATTGTTGCTGGTGGTGTATTCGTAGTTACAACAACTGGGTTTGTAGTAACCGCGCAAGTTGCACTATCTGTTATTACGAATTCATAAATACCAGCGGTTGTAGTGAAGTACGAGAAAGGAATATTTGGTACCGGTGTACTTGTCTGTACCGAGATATTATCTCTGAGTATTTCATAAGTAAATGTTGGATTTCCTCCTGTTATGCTTATGCCTATTTCTGCATCAGGAGTTGCGGAACAGTCAACGTCTTTAACCAAGCTCGCAACTGCAGTCAAGGTAGGAAAGACTTCAATATTGTCGCTTGCCGTACAATTTTTACTGTCGATAACTTCAACTGTATAACTACCAGGAGTCAATCCAGAAAATAAAGGATTGGATTGGTATGCCCCACCTGTCAAACGATACTGAAAAGGAGCAACGCCACCCGAAGTTACATTCGCGGTTAATGTTAAGCCATTTGTACTATCGTAACAAAGGCTATTGGCCGTTACCTCCAATACAGGAACAACTATTGGAGATAGCGTAAAAGTTTGTGTCACCTCGCAGCCGCCTGCATCGGTAATCGTTACCGTGTATTCACCAGAAGTATTGGTTAATCCGGTAAATGAATTTGTGGCTTGTGGTCCAAATACCGTACCTACCGGGTCTTCCAATTCATATTGGTAGCCGCCCCATCCGCCAGAAGCAGTAATCGTTACTGAACCTGGATTGGTGCCGGTAGTGGAGCAACTAAGCTCTGTTATATCTAAAGTGGCGGCAAGTGGAGTTGCGGGTGCCTCTATGGTTACCACAGTTGTCGCAGTACAAGTGGTAACGTCATCTGTTACCGTAATCGTATAGGTTTCACCTGGTTGGTTATCTAGAGGAATTACATTGGTGGTAATTGCGTTATCAGAAGCAATTGTAGCTCCTGTACCGTCGACCACAATATAAGAGTAGGTAGTTTCAAAACCACTTACGGTATAGCGTAAAGCACCATCACTAAGTCCGATACAACTTATATTTTCAAGCAGCTCTCCAACTACACCAATTTCTGTAATGGGAAGAACGGTAAAGGTTTCTTCATAGGTACATTGATTACTATCGGAGACCTCAAAAGTATATGTTCCGGGTGCAAGATTTTCAAAAAGTGCAACATCACCAACAATGCTGGTAGGACTTTGCACTGAAGGCGCCGTTATTTCAATAGTGTAGTCAGGCGTACCACCTACAATGGTTACCGTAACATCAGAGGTTGGGTCGTCGCATGTGATTTGAGTAGGGGCAAAAATTAAATCCTCGGGATTATCTACCGGAAGTATTTGAACAGGATTTGTTTCTATCGTACAACCTTGAGAATCTCGAATAAAAATGGTGTATTCTCCAGGTGCTAGACCTATAAAGGTATCATTCCCGTTTTGCCACTGTGAGCCATTTAAACTAAATTCATAGCCTGGTACTCCGACACCGTTGGCAAAAGGGGTGCCCCCTCCATAATTATCAGCGCGAATGGTACCTGTTTGCGTACAGGTATAGGGCTGTATTAAAATAGCCTCTCCCGCCAATTCACTGTCAGGGGCTTCTACGGTCATGTTTTCGGCAAAATTACATTCGGCACTTCCTTTACGCATATTAGGTACTACCGTATAATCTCCTGCCATAAGACCAGGAAAATAACCTGAGGAATTGGAGGCTATGGCCCCTGCAAAAGAAAAACCAGGTGCGTTGGCTTCCTGTGTAGTTATGGTATAATCAAAAAGGTAATATTGAATTTGATACCCATTGCTATCAATCAGATTCATTTGAATTTCGCCACTCGGATCACCAAAGCAGGCTATGTCAGTAACCGTTGCAATAGCAAATTCCGCTGGTGGTACAAATTCGATATCTACCGAATTCGAAATGGTAAAACAACCAAAACGGTCTATTACTACAAAACTATAATTACCTGGATTAAGAACGTCAATAATTTCACTAGTTTGAAACTCCGAACTTGGAATATCAGAAGGCGTATCATAGGTGGTAACAGCAACGTCTGATTCATCAACATATTTCCAAATGGCATATCTGTATGGAGGCTTACCTCCGTCAGGATCTACGAGGATGTTACCTTCTTTACAAGTGATATGTTGGGATACTCTTGCTTCAAAGGTCAAGGTATTTGTGCTATCTACAATAACAGTAGCAGGAGCTGATTGTTCACAACCGTCACTATTACGCCCTACCAAAAGGTAATCACCTTGTCCGACACCTGTAAAAGTATAGGTGCTCGCTATTTGGTTGGTTACGACGTCAATTAAGGTTCCTCTGCCACCATCTAGCCCATCATCTAAACGCAATTCATAGGCATAGTTCGGAGTACCATTACTTACGGTAACAGTAACTGTTCCTACACCATTACAATCAGCCTCGGTAGATGACGCTTGTACTTGAAAATTACTGGTGCGTATGGGAATAGTTGTTGTACTAAAAAGACATCCATTTACTATTGGGTCTCCCGTATTAGGATTTAGTTGCCTAGTCTCTACCCGGTAATCACCATCTGAGGTGATAATGAACGCTGGGCCATTATCGGCGCTAAAAGGAACCACTACTTGGTCAGTTTCAGCATTAACCAGCTGAAAACCGTAATTGCTGCCAAGATTAGTAACAGTTATATTACCCGTAGGTTCACAACCGATGTCAGCTGTTTGGTATTGTATCTCCAAGGAGTTTTGATACACATGAAAATAATGGTTTTCAAAAATTCCGCTACCCTGGTCTACCCTAAGGCGATACTTTCCTGCATCGTTTACAGGGAAATCATTTCCAGAGGCCACAGTATTATAAACACATGACGCGCTTCTATTCGTACAATCATCGCCAAAATCGGTACAGCTGTTTTCCTCCAATTTTTGCCAATCGATACTTTGAGCGCTAGGATAGCTAACCGTAAGATTGGCAGCATCTGCAACACCGCAAAGAAATATTTTAGGTAACGAGCTTCCATCATTTGTACAGGTGCCAATATTACCCTCGACGTCATTAGTAGGGTCATTGACCAAGTCAATGATTGGATTACTTTGCGCTATGATAGCTTGATTAGCCACAAAGAAAAAAATGGCAAGTAGGATATTACAAGCAGAATTGGATACCATTGGGAAACTAAATTTAGTTAACGTTCAATAACACATTTTAAAGGTGGTATTGTTCTTACTATGCCATTAATTAAACCTATGGTTGGTGATTCATGCATAGTCTTAACAAAAATCAACTATAAGATCGAGGGATAAAATTTATTGTTGTAGACTGCCTAAATTATGTTGTGAACGACTGATTCTGAAGAAATTGTAGGAAAAATAGCCTTATTCGGTACAACAATTGATTTAACTGGATCAAATACACTTTTTCAAAGCAAGGAAAAGTAAGTGTGTACAATCATTAATAGTAAAAGATGGTCGTTTACTGCTGTTTTATATCGCTGGTGGGTTATTTTGAGGAGTATATGAAGTTAAAGTGATCAAACAAGTAACTTTTCAGTATCCTTGGTCCATAAAAAAAACTCTCATTTCGAGAAACAAGAGTCTTTTATAAAAACCAATTTCTAAACCAATTTATTCAATGGGCTTGTCAGCTACTTCTTCAATTTCTTCACGTTGTTTTTTAATCTTTTCTTTTCCTTTTTTGATAACATCTTCCAATTCGTTCAGCTTCTCTTCCGCTTTTGAAATTTTCGCTTCTTTCTGCTTTATAACTTCTCCATCTGCGCCTTTCTCTTCACGTTCTTTCGCTACTTTTTCCTTGGCCTCTTTTACTTTGTTACGTCCTTTATTTAAACGTTCTTCGTTCTCGGTAAGGGCAACTTCTGATTCCTCGATTTTTTCTTTGGCCATTAGCGCTCTTTGTTTCCCAAACTCCTGCCCACTCATATCGCCTTTGTCACGACCATAGCCCTTGCCCTTATTCGATTTTTCTTTTTTTTCCTTCTTTTCGGACTTCTCATCATCATCATCATCGTCTTCGGAATCATCATCATCATCATCATCTTTACCTTTGACTTTATCCTTTTTGTCCTTGGCTTTATCTTTCATTTTGTCCTGGCCCTTCTCTTTCATTTTATTTCCCTTTTCCTTCATTTCATCAGCCTTACCCTCTAGCTCTTCCGCTGCGTCACTAGTTTCTTCTGTAATATCTTCTTTAACCTTTTTAACTTTTTCTTTTTTCGCTTTACCTTTCTCCTGCGATTTTCCCTGGGCATACCCAGAAGTTGTTGAGACAACAAATGACAAAAGCATCAAACCTACTATTCTTGCTATGTTTTTCATAATTCCTTGACTTTAATTTTATAAATTATCTAATTCGCTCAAAGCAGATTCTACTTCTTCTGCTTTCTGATCTAACTCTTCGGTGGTCTGATCAATTTCTTGCTCAACAGCCTCTATTTTGTCAAGAGTAGCGTTTAATTCCTGCTGTTCTTTTGCAGTATCACGGCAGGATGTAATCCCCATAAAAAGAACAGACAAGCCCAACATACTTAATTTTTTCATAATTATTATTTAAATGATTAGTGATGACCTAACGAAGATCTGAAGTCTAAATTGTATGATATTCAAGTATTTAGAAAGAATCTTTCAATATATCCAAATCAAACTGAGCAAAATTGAATTTTTTAAAATATTTGGACCTTTAAGCATCAGCCAATGCCTTAGCTCTTGAAAATAAAAAAAGCGGGATACATATCCCGCTCAATCATTATAATTTTAGTTTTGTTATTCATCCAGCATCAGCTCAAAATCTTGGACCGTTTTATTGGCGGCATTTATCTGGACTTCTTCAACAGTCTGTTTTTCGTATCCTTCTTTTTCAACTTCTACGGTATATGAACCAGAATCAAGTCCCATAATCATATAACCACCATCAACATCAGAAAAAGTTGTCGTATTTAGTGTGTCAGCCACGAAAACTGCTACTTGAGCTCCTTCTATGCCAGTAGTTGAATCTTGTTCTACTGCTGTGACACTACCGATTAGAGTTCCTGCTGTTGACATATTACTGGCTTTGATTACAGGTTTAAAGTTAAATCCTGTTATATTTTGTCCTCCTCCTTTTGCTACAAATGATTTACTAACATCAAAATCAAGTAAAAGATCAGAAGTTAGTCCTCCGTTTACAGTTAGCCCTGGTTTAATAAAAATTTTGATTCCTGATTGTGAACCGCTGGGTACCTTTAAATCATAAGACGTACCATTGGTAAGTACGATGTTTATTCCTTTAACATAAACTCGTATCAGGTCGTAAGTCCCAACTGGAACATCAGTATCTACCAAAGTTTTAGTAACACCATTGGTAAGCTCTAATAGGTTTACCTGAACCTCCTTTTCCATAAGCACAACGAAAGGCTTGCCCTGATCAGTTTCTATGGTCGTATGAGTACTATCAATTACCTGATCATCTAATTGCAAATCACCTTTATATCGGGCATCAACTTTAAAAATAGTAACATTGGCTTCTGCAACCAAATCATGTGGAAAGGGAGCGTCGGTCAATTGAACCGATAGTTTACCATAGTCACTATTGCTATCATTGTTATCTGAACAGCTTATAGTTAGGGCACTAAATGCAATAAGAACAATTGAATAAATGTTAAGTTTCATAGGTATAAAATTTGAGATTATTAAATAGGCTTAACCTGGAAATATAAGGTATAGCGTCTATAAACAAATGAAAACTAACAGACCCTACCTAAAATTTCAGAAATTCGATGAACTACCGATATTCTTGATAAATAATGGTCTAACCAAATTCAAGCATATCTTATTCCCAACACCCGTTAGGTATCGGGGTCGGGTCGTACAATAAAGGTTCCATTGCCTCATTTAAGGAATTTAAAAAAAACCAAAGAAATAGTCAATATAGCAGTAGACAAGATTCAGACTTTCATAATTTCATATTTTTTATATGACGTATTTATAAAGGTTTAGAACATTAGACCATTAATTTTTTAGCAATGTAGTATAGGCGTCCCTTATCAACCGTAAGAAATGCGTTTTTTAGTGTTTTCGATGAGCTACTTGTAGGAAAATCACTAATTGTAAGAAAATATATTTTAAAAACACTTAAGCCGCTCTACACCACAAAATTACAGAGGACTACAACAATTAGTTTTGAAAGTTTTTTCTTTTGCCCAACTTGCTATTGCTAACCATTCACTACCCGTTGATTTCATGACATTACAGGTAGTCACATAGATATGATAACATCTTTTTGTTTTAACACATGTTTTTCCCAAATAAAAGCCTTTAAGACGAATCTCAAGCTTTTGCTTAGTGCCTTACTGTTAGCTTATACCCCATCTATTTTCGGACAGACAGGTGTCGGCGCAAATTTTGGAATTGAGGCCGATTCTTATTCCGGTGATGTGGTTTCAGGAACAAATACAGATGATTGGTTTTACAACGGGTCGACTGGGGCAGGGGTCATTGATGAGGCAACGGCAGCTTCAATGAATTATGCGGCGCAATTGGCAGCCGGTAATAACATTTCGTTTGACCTCAGACAAAGTTTACCAAACTTTTTTGCGAATAGCGGCTATTTGTGGTACAGTTCAAGATATGGCCGTGATTACACCAATGCTTCGTCAGCCGATTTAACAACATTTACTGGTGGGAAAAATGGTGATAATCCAACAACTTCTTGGGGAACTTCTAGCGGATCTTTGCCTTCTAAAACAGATATTGTCGATGTTGGGGTACACATGCGAAGAGATGGCACGACTACTTCTGATGACCTTTGGGTAGACCTCATGATATCAACATTATCCTCTTCAGGAAATCACTACATTGATTTTGAATTGTTTGTTTCTGAAATCACCGCAACCGGTTCGGGTTTTACAAATTCTGGTAGCCAAGAGGGGCATACCGCCTGGGAATTTGATGCTAGCGGTAATGTGACCCAAGTTGGTGATATGATCATCGGGTTTGCATTCACCGGAGGAGGTGTTTCTGGATTGGAAGTTCGGTTATGGGTCGATCGAGCCACATTTAACCCTGGCACTTCTCCCGGAGGAACCTCGACATTTACTTGGGGTACTGATATTAGCGGGGGTTCTACCTATGGCTATGGAGAGATTGTGGTGCCACCAGGTGCAATGTTAAGTCATGTGAATACTGCCGTCACGACTGCGCCGCCATGGGGCACAACAAATACTTCAGGATATGTAAATAGCTATTCAAGTGGATATTTCGCAGAGGTAGGCTTGAACTTTAGACAATTGGGTTTTGACCCAGAGCTATTATTTGGTCCTACAGCTGCATGTGATTCACCTTTTAGTGCTATTCTAGCCAAGTCAAGAACTTCATCATCATTTACTTCAACATTGAAAGATTTTGCTGGACCGTATGATTTTTTGGGCAGTAGTTCAAGTTCGGAAGTAAATACGCAAATTGAAAATGCGGATACGGTTATACCCTTTGATTCATGTAATTCAAGTGAAACACGAACGTTAACAGCGGAATTCAATTCGCCCAATGCAGAATATACTTGGTATTCTTTGACGCCCGGTAATGTATTTCCAGCAAACGGTCTCTCAGAAATATCCGGAATTGCCATGTACGATGTTACTATTGATACCCCTGGAGAATATCAGCTCGGTATTGCACCTTTATCTGGCTGTGCGGTAATCACAAACCCAGATAACATATTGAAAGTTCTTGCTATTCCATGTGCGATAGATGATTATTATATGATCATTGAAAATAGTCCTGCTAATACATTGAATGTCTTATCTAATGATACAGATCTAGAGGCGGACATTAACCAGAATAGCTTGAACAATTCGGGACTTTTGCAACCTTCTAACGGAACGGTTACAATTATTTCTGGAGTACTGTCTTATCAGCCCGATTTAAATTTTGTCGGCATTGACACCTTTGAGTATCAGATATGCGATTCAAATTCTCCGGTATTATGTGATATTGCCCAAGTTGTGGTCTATATGCAAGTTGATAGTGATAATGATGGTATCGCTGACAGTACGGATCTTGATGATGACAATGATGGAATTCCGGACGCCTTAGAGCTCAATACTATAATAAATAATGATCAACCAGAATGTGGTGGGGAAACCTCATTGGATTTTAGTTCTCCGGCTATTTTGCAATCGGGAACAGCATTGCAACAAGGGGCTATCTATAGGATTGCGAATGTCTCTAGTGGAACAGATGCCCTAGTCACCATAGTTTTGACCTTCAATGCGACCGTGGCTGATTTGGATGATAATGCGGCAGAACCGGTATCTTTTAGACCGAGAACCGCTTTTAGTCTGACTGATATAGGAGAAATAGCATATGTTGAATACAAAATTGAATTCGTTACCTCTGGTGGATCCACACCTGTAGTGATCGATGAATTCTTTGTGAACTTTAATGATATTGACGGTAATACTAATTACGGTGAACAAATTTGGAGTGACAATCCTTCTGCATATACTATTTCAAATCCGACGGACTTGACAATGACAACAGATGGGTCTTGGGTCTTGGGAACCGGAGGTACTACTGAGTACCCTGGTGCTGGCAATTCATTTCCGCAGGTAAATTATAGTGTAAATTATACCTCAAAATCAGAAATGATTCTACGGGTAGGCGCGGTTGCCCGTGTTACTGGTGTCTCCGCAAGCGGCAGGCAACATAACATGCAGTTCAATTGTCTTACCAATTATGTAAATCCAGAAACTTACGGAATTGATAACGATTCAGACGGCGTGGCCAACCACCTCGATTTGGATAGTGATAACGACGGTATTTACGATGCAGTCGAGTCTGGGCATAATCAAAACCACATCAATGGTGTGATAACGGGTGTTTTTGGACCCAATGGGCTCGGCGATAATGTTGAAACAAGCGCTGAAAGTGGGATCATAAACTATACCATTCTGGATACAGATACAAATAATCCACCGAATTATTTGGATACTGATAGCGATGATGACGGGTGTAGTGATGCCAACGAGGCCTATGCCGATACAAATGCAGATGGCGGAGATAATGAGTATTACGGCACCGGAGATCCGCCTTCGACGGATGTCAATGGAAGGGTTACGGGCGCCACTTATTCCATACCAGCCGATTCTGGTGGCAATGGCACACTAGATTATTTGGAGGATACCCTTCCCGTAATTTCGACACAACCTCTAGATACAGTAGTTTGTCCCGGCTGCAGCACTACGCTTACCGTGGCCTCCTCCAATTCAGATAGCTATCAATGGCAATTGTACGATGGTACGAGTTGGGTCGATTTGACCGATTCTGGAATCCATAGCAGCTCGACAACTAATACCTTGGTAATTACAAATGCCACACCTTCAGACAATATGAATCAGTATAGGGTTCTTCTTTATTCCGATGACTATAGTTGTGGCCCGACGATATCCAATATTGTCACTTTGACCGTAAGGGTCAATACCGTGATTACCAACAGAAGGATAACCTATAGAGTCAAGAAAAATTAGATACTGGTTTTTGCAAACACCTTCAGTTTTTCATCCAGTTTAATGAGAAGGTTTTTGAACTAAAAACTGTAGTATAAACATAGAGCCTTGGCACTGGTGTCTCTATTTTGGTCTCTTTTATTAATTCCCTTAAAACCTTTCATTGAATTAAATTAAAGTAGTGAATATCTTGAAATTACAGAGCTTTTTTGAAAATATCATTTATAGTAGTAACCCATGGAGGATGATATCGTCGACAGATATTTCGAATATATCAAAATTTTTGACTTTAATCGACATATACAAAAAATCTACAATAAAGCTAAATCCTGAAGTTTCTGACCTAGTTCGTCATTAGCGGCTAATTTCAAAAAATCATCTTGAAGTCTTAGAGTGCTAAAGCTACTTCAATGTGCAAAAAATACTGTGGTTTCAAAGTCCCTTTATGGACACCAGAGCGTTGTTTTCAGGTAGTTTCATGAGGTTTCATTTGCTACCCCTAAAAACATAAAACGTTGCAAATCAGGTGATTTGCAACGTCATGCAACTATATGAAAATAGTCAAGTCGGGATGACAGGATTTGAACCTGCGACCACTCGACCCCCAGCCGAGTGCGCTACCGGACTGCGCTACATCCCGGACTAAGCGTAAAGAAAATGTCTGGTGAACATTTTTAGCGAAAAAGCCAGCTGGCGCTTGGCCATACAATCTTTACACTATATCTATTCTCGATTTGAATTTTTTATAATTCTAAAATCGGAATGCAAAAATATAAAAGTAGAATAGATTTACTTCTATGTTTTCATAAAAATAGTGCTATTCATCTAGGCTTTGCATCCATTCAAACATGCGCTCGGTCCAGCCCATTAAATGGGCGTCCTTTCGTGCTAAAGAAAAACCGTGACCTCCTTTAGGATAAATATGCATGGTAGCTGACACCTTATGATCTTTTAAAGCTTGATAAAACAGCAAACTGTTTTCTACAGGTACAGCTAGGTCATCACTCGCATGGAATAGAAAAGTTGGTGGTGTTGTAGCACTAACCTGTTTTTCATTAGAAAAATGATTCACCATCTCAGCTTTGGGGTTCTCCCCTAGTAGATTCTTTTTGGAACCGCCATGGGTTAACTTTCCAAATGAAATAACTGGATACCCTAAAGCCATGAAATCTGGTCGGGCACTCTGTGCGTCAATTTCATCAATAGGTTCATAAACTTGTTCGTCAAAATGAGTTCCTAAGGTTGATGCTAAATGACCACCAGCTGAAAACCCAAGAATTCCGATTTTATTCGAATCAATATGGAAGTTTTGTACGTTATTTCGAACTAAACGTAATGCACGCTGCGCATCAATAAGTGGTACATTATATTTATCCTTTTGAGATTTAGAAGAGGGTAATCGGTACTTAACCACAATACCAGCTATTCCCTTTCCATTCAAAAATTTTGCAATATCTGTACCTTCCCAATCATAAGCTAAAATTCCATACCCTCCTCCTGGAAATATTAATACTGCTTCACCTGTGGCATTAGATTGTGCTGGCAAATAGACTTCAATGGTAGGTTCTTGAACTTTGCTGACTCTTAATATCCCATTACGTTGGTGTTCTTCTTTTTCATCACTTTCAACTCGATTGGGTATTTTGTTTTTCGGCCACAACGGCATAATCGTGTCTTGTGCAATAACCTGATTTGCAAAAACTAGTAGTAAGATCATTTGTACAAATTTCATAACATTTTATTTTATTAACAATTCCATTTAAAATTTGCAATAGGGTCTTTTGAACCGCCCTGCAAATTATAATGCCACCACTCGGTTCGAGTCGACCAAAAACCATGTTTTTTCATGGTTTCTTTAAGTAGTTTTCTATTATCTAAAATCTCTTTGGGCAAATCTAAGTTATCGTGATAGGCCCGTTTACCAAAGAAATCAAAGTCCGTTCCCATATCCAATTCTTCGCCTTCTAAAGTTACCAAAGTAATATCAACAGCACCTCCCTTATTATGAATCGAACCTTTAACAGGGTTTGCTACATATTGAGGATTCGGAACAATCTTCCACATTTTATATTGTACAGAATTCGGTCTGTAGCAATCGTAAAACTTGATTTTTACTCCCTTTTTCAAAAAATCTTTATTTGCCGCTAATAAAGCCCTGACAGTTTTAACGCGCGTATAACATTCCCCACATTCATAAACTTTTTCTTTCAGAAAATTGTTATCCGTTGCATAACGCATATCATAGGCAAAACCATCGCTAAAATCAGCTAATCGCACGAAGGTAGAATCGGCTAAGCCTTCTAAAGATTTAAAAGTTTTCTCTGGAATTGGTTTTTTCTTTGGTGATGTATCTAAAACCTCAACTGCTTTCTCATCAGAAGTATTTACCTCATTTTTATTAGGTGTTATTTCTTTACAAGAAAATATCAGAACGCCCATAAATAATAAGGTTAAAACAGAAAGCTTAGGAAGTACATTTTGATAAGACATTGAACGCATTTGATTGTTAGCATCCTCAAGATATGAATATTTTATTTTGATAAAATCAAAACCTAGTCAAACTTATACCATTTTAAGTTTGCAATGATGTACCTTCAAAAAAATACAAATGATCAAACAAGAAACATTCTAAAATCAACGGATCCCATGAAACTCAAAATCATAGTATTAGCTATTTGTATTTCGGCAATCGCAGCTTGTAAAAACGTAAAAATAACAGAACCAGACAAAGTCGAAACAACACAAAATCATTGGATGCTTGGTTTTGAAAAAACTGAAATCAATCCGATAATGACATCAGATTCGAGCTATGTTTTTACCGATCCAATAACCCAAAACAAAGTGCAATGGCAGAAGGCTGATGTTTTTAATCCTGGGGCAATTGTAAGAAATGACACGGTCTTTATGCTTTTCAGAGCTGAAGATAATCCTGCTGCCATTCTGGGCGAAAGAACATCTCGCATCGGTTTAGCCCATAGCAAAGACGGTATTAATTTCACCAAATTCCCAAAACCAGTATTTTATCCTTCTAATGATAAATTTCAAAAGTGGGATTATCCTGGCGGCGTTGAAGATCCGCGTATTGTTGAAACGCCTGATGGAAAATATATAATGCATTATACAAGTTGGAATAAAGATGTTGCACGCCTTTCAAGTGCATCTTCTGATGACCTTAAAACATGGAAAAAAAATGGACCTGTCTTTCAGCGAGCCCATGAAGGCAAATTTTTAGATATCTGGAGTAAATCTGGATCGGTGGTAACTGAACTAATAGACGGAAGATTAAAAGCTAAAAAGTTCAATGGTAAATATTTGATGTATTGGGGGGAACTCTTTATCAATCTAGCCGAATCTGAAAATGGATTAGATTGGACTCCAATAGTAGATGATACCGGAGAATTACTTCATGTTATGAAACCCACGTTGAATGAATTTGACAGCCATTTAACTGAACCTGGTCCGCCAGCATTATATACCGAAAAAGGCATTTTATTATTGTATAATGGAAAAAACCTTAGTGGTGAAGGAGCAACCTCCAAATACCCTGAAGGAACGTATTGTGGTGGCCAAGCGCTATTTGATAAAGACGATCCTACAAAGCTATTAGAACGATTAAAAACTCCGTTTATTTGTCCAAGTTTACCTCATGAAATTAGTGGACAATACAAAGCTGGCACTACCTTTATTGAAGGTTTGGTTTTCTTTAAAAACAAATGGTTCTTATATTACGGTACCGCTGATTCTATGGTCGGTCTAGCAATTAAAGAATGAAATCAAAATTTTAGTAGAAAATGAATACTTCTCAACTGAAAAAAATTGGTTTGCTTTTTTTGGGGGTTTCTGTCATTTTAACATCCTGTAGAGAAGAATCAAAACCAGCTACATCTCAAACTATCAAAAAATCAAAAAAGCCAAATATTATCTTGATTATGGCCGATGATCAAGGTTGGGGAGATTTAAGCATGAATGGTAATACCGATATCAAAACACCGAATATTGATGCTTTGGCTAAAAATGGTGTTTCCTTCAAAAATTTTTATGTCCAACCTGTCTGCTCCCCTACCCGCGCAGAATTACTGACTGGAAGACATTTTACGAGACTTGGTGTTCACAGAACCTCAGCAGGTGGTGAGCGAATGAACTTGAACGAGACTACCATAACTGAGGTCTTAAAAAAAGCAGGTTATGAAACCGCTGCTTATGGAAAATGGCACAATGGTATGCAACCACCATACCACCCAAATTCTAGGGGTTTTGATGATTATTACGGGTTCGCTTCGGGCCATTGGGGTAACTATTTCAGTCCGATGCTCGAACATAACGGGAAAATTGTTAAAGGAGATGGATTTTTAGTGGATGATTTAACCAATCATGGTATTCAATTTATAAAAGAGAATAAGAACAATCCTTTCTTTTTATACCTACCATTAAATACGCCGCACAGCCCAATGCAAGTTCCTGATACCTATTGGAACAGATTCAAAGACAAAGAATTAGCTTTAAAATATCTTGGCGAGGAATCATCTACTATTACCCATACCAAAGCAGCTCTGGCTATGGTAGAAAACATTGACTACAATGTTGGTCGTTTGATCAATAAGCTAAAAGAATTGGAGCTAGAAGAAAACACCATTGTCATTTACCTCTCAGATAACGGCCCTAATGGTTGGCGTTGGAATGGAAATATGAAAGGAAGAAAAGGCGCTACGGATGAAGGTGGTGTTCGAACCCCATTTCTTGTGCAATGGAAAGAAACTATACCTACTGGCAAAACCATATCGCAAATCGGTAGCGCAATAGATATTTTACCAACCTTAGCAGAGCTGGCTGGGATTGATGTGAATACGCAAAAACCGATAGATGGTAAAAGCCTTGCACCATTACTTATGGAAGAATATCCGAATTGGAAAAATCGATTAATTTTTAATCATTGGAACGGAAAAACGAGTGTCAGATCAGAGAATTATCGCTTAGATCATGAAGACAAGTTGTACAATATAGTCGCTGATAGAGGGCAAAAAAATGATATTTCAGAACAGTTTCCGAAGGTGGTTGATTCGCTTAAAAAAGCTAAAAACAATTGGCTCACAAATATCGCCCCCATGACCGCTGAAACAGATGATCGCCCTATTACGCTGGGTCATCCAGATTATAAATACACTCAAATTCCAGCTCGTGATGGTATTCCTCACGGAAATATTAAACGCAGTAATCGCTTTCCCAATGACACGTATTTTACAAACTGGAAAAATGTAAAAGATTTCATTACATGGGATATCGAAGTACTGGAAGACGGAAAATTTGAGGTGGAAATTTATTATACGTTGAAAGAGGACGATGCAGGGGTTGCAGTTCAATTGAGCCATGGTACAAGTATGCTCGTTACTCGTATTACGGAGACCTATGATCCTCCACTAATCGGAATGGAAAACGACCGTGACCTAAGGGATGAATCATATGTTAAGGAGTTTAAACCAAAACGATTGGGTGAAATTTTTCTAAGAAAAGGAAGAAGACAACTCATCTTACAGTCACCACACATGGATGGAAATGGTGGTATAGATATACGACTGCTTTTATTTAAAAAGATTGGCTAATTAGGTTCAACCTTTAGCACATCGCTATCTTCATAGCCTATTCGTTCAGATTTAGCCTCAAAAGAAGTAGTTTTTGCTAAGGGCTTTGAATAAATACTCCAAAGTGAATCTTGGGTTGTTCTCCACAGTATAGTAGCATCAGTTTTAGAAGAATGTAAAGTGATACCATCATTTTCTTCTTGCATTTCTAATGGGGGTAACTTTTGTTGTTTACCATCAGGAAGCCATTGCGCAATTAATTCATTTTCTGGTATTCTACCGAGATCATTCGTCTCTTTTATCCAATCATTCAGTACTTTTCTTAAATGAACCAAGGTATCTTGCATTTCAGGTAAAGCAGCCAAATTGTTTAATTCATTTGGGTCATTTTGTAAATCATACAACTCTTCTTCAGGTTTTGTTGGATGCAACCAAGCCGATTGCTGATCATTTAATTTTTTCTCTTGATACAATCTGGTCAATTCTCTCATCATTGGCATTTGCTGACGATACGTATTGGGTATAGCATGGCTGATTGTGGTATCAAAACTCTTAATATATTTATATCGCTCTGAACGAACCGCTCTCAATCGATCGTATAAGGCATCAAATCGGTCAGAAGAATGAAATGTGTATGTAGGTTTCTTTTTAACTTCAAACTTTCCAAATTGTGCAACACCTTGCATCACCATGGGTGGTTCAATACCAACTAATGACAGAACGGTTGGTGCTAAATCGATAAAACTAAAGAAACGCTTGTCTCGACTGCCTGCCTTTTCGTTTTTAGGAAACTTAATTACCATAGGCACTTTGGTACCCGTTTCATACAAAGCCCTCTTATGCCTTGGAAAAGGTCCTCCGTGATCACCATAAAAGAAAATAATACTATTTTCATAAAGTCCGTCTATTTTTAACCCGCTTATAATTTGACCAATTTGATTATCTAATCGTTTGAGGTTACTATAGTTCACCGCCAAATCATGTTTAACAATTTCATTATCAGGAAAATAAGGTGGAACAGTAACTTTATCAGGGGAAATTAGTAACATATCCTTACCACGAGCCCATATTTGTGATTCATGACAAACAGAAAAATTAAAGACCGAAAAAAACGGTTGACCATCTTTACGGTTAGTCCAGTCGTGGTCTTTACTACTTACATCCCAAGCAGACTCCATTTTTTTAAAATTGTAGTCTTCTTTTGGTCCGTTCGTTGTGTAATATCCTATTTCCCTTAAATATTGGGTAAACATTTTAACTCCATTTGGTACTACAGGAGAATAGCTTGGTATATCAAGAGTTTCATAAGGTTTTTCACCAGGTACTCCGCGCCAAGGGGCATACGTACGCATGTTATGAGTGCCTAGGCTAGTTGGGTACATGCCTGTGATTATAGCGCTTCGTGCAGGTGCACAAACAGGTACAGGAGCATATGCATTTTCAAAAGTTATTCCATCTCTTGCAAGCGCTTCAATATGTGGTAATCGAATGGTACTATCACCATACATAGGAAACCAATCGGGTGACTGATCTTCAGCTACAAGCCAAATTATATTAGGCCTTTCTTGTAGCTTTAGTTCTTCTGATTCTTTTTTTTCTGTACAGCCATTAAAGGTTGTGATTAATATAATCGTGTAGGTGAACAACCTAAATATTTTCATCTTTTTTAATGTCATTAATTTTCTAAGCTTTTCACAAATGCCAAACTCTTCGGAGTTTGATCAATTACTTTTGAGGATTCATCTTCTATAAAAAGATATTCAATCCCTATTTTTTTTGCTTCCGCAACAATACCAGCAATATCAATTTGACCTGTACCAAGAACCACATTGGTTTCAACATCAGATTGACCGTTTTGGTTTCCTTTTGTCCCTTTTTTACAATCTTTCAAATGCATTAGCTTAAATTCCTTGGGATATTTTTGCAACCACGCTATTGGGTCTTCCCTTGGATGGGCAAACCAATAAACATCCATTTCAAAATCAAAATATTCGCTGTTCTTAATCAAATGATCAATTAAAAGTTCTTCTTTATATGGTCTGAACTCATACCCATGCGGATGATAGGTCAAGGTGACTCCTTCCTTAGCAAAAAGTTCGCCTGCCTTATTAAAAACATCAATTGCTTTGGTTGTATCCTCTAAGGTAAAATCATTTCCATTATGGGGTATCCAAAAACAAACTACGTATTTAGCATTGTAATTTTTTGCCCGCGCTAAAACGGTTTCTGGTGCGTCTTTTAATTCTTCATAAGGCGCACTTACGCTAACTATTTGGAGCTCATTTTCGGCCAACATGGTTTTGTAGTCTTTCATAGAGTAACCGTAAGTACCGTCATTACCATCTTCTAAATTATGAATACCCCAGGCTTTAATTTTAGCAAAAGTACCAGGCACATCTTTAGGAAATTCGTTACGCAAACTATAAAGTTGCAAGCCAATTTCTTGCGCATTCAATTGATTTGAAACAAACTGAGATAATATCCCACAGGTCAATAGAACAAATAGTGATTTATGCATTGTTTAAAACTTTAATAAATATAAAGTAAGTATTATTTGTCTAAACTCTCCAACCATTTTAAACTCTGAGGAACTTGTTCAACAACACGTGAAGATTCGTCTTCAATGAACATATATTCGATGCCTAACTTCTTAGCTTCAGCTACCACACCTGCCATATCTATTTGGCCTGTACCTAGAACTACATTGGTTTCTACATCCTCATGACCTGTATTGTTACCTTCAACACCATGCTCCATATCCTTCAAATGCATTAGGGTCATTTTCTTCGGATATTTTTTCATTAAAGCTAATGGATCACCCCCCCCGTGCTGTGCCCAAAATACATCTAATTCAAAAGTGAAATCAGTTGCATTTTCAGCCATATAATCAAATAGTGTCCCGTCTTTGTAAGGTCGAAATTCATAGCCATGGGCATGATATGCTAAAGTAATTCCGTTCTCTTTCAGTAATTTACCCGCCTTGTTAAAAACTTCAGTAGCATGTTTTGTCTCTTCTAAATCCCATTTATTATCATCATGAGGTACCCAAGCGCACATTACATATTTGGCTCCAAAAGAATTTGCATTATCAATAACTGATTGAGGGCTATTTTCCAACTGTTCAAAGCCAGCTCCTACACTCACTACTGTCATTTTTCGTGCAGACAATTCCTTTTGAAAATCTTCCTTTGACATTCCGTACGTTCCGCCACCTTCTAACTTGGTAATACCCCAAGATTGAATGATATCAAGACTTCCTGTAACATCTGTTTTAAATTGATTTCTTAGGCTATACAATTGCAAACCTACTTCTTGCGCTGATACAGGAATTGTAAAAAGTGCAATTCCCAATATTACTATTAATTTTTTCATACAGGTTCTTTTAAATTCCTATTAAGTCAATAAGTTTCCTTTTTCATCCCAAGTGGCAATAGTACCTCGGGTACTTTGATCAATACATTTTGCTATCCATTCTGGGTCATAGGCAACCCCATGTTGATCTAAAACATCTTGTGGAACACCATCCCAAACATTAGGCATATTTCCTTTATACCCTAAATCAGCTATTCCAACTTTAGAAGTATAATAACCTGTAACCGTGAGACCACGCATCATATAGAAAAATTGAATTTCAAGTGGTTGTTTATCTAATGGTATTTCCATATCATGCCAGCAAATTTCGTCACAGATTTGCTTTTTCTGCTCTAAGGTTGCAGACTTGAATTCAGATCCAAATTCTGAATTACTTTTATGATCTAACCACATTAATCCGCCTAAAAGTGTTGGAGCCATTGTTGGTATATCTTTTCCCATGAACTCCACCAAATCAGGAACTCCTGCTTCGATTGGTCCACCATGCGGTTCTTTAGGCGGAAGAATAACAACACTTAGGGCTGCAATTGTTTCCATTTCATGTTCGTTAAAAAGTTGCTCAGCATAAATCTTTTCAAGACGTTCTAATTCCGCTGGAGTTCTACCAAAATATTTTTCAGTACTTGTAGCAACGGCCTCGTCAATAGTTTCTGTTTTACAAGAATTGAATACTACACCTGTAGTAGCTGCCGCTCCCCCAAGAATTAAGGTCTGTAAACTCTTTCTTCTATCCATAGCTTAAATATTTTGTGCTTTAAGTTGTTCAATAATATAATCTGAAGCTCTCCAAGAAAGAGCCATAATCGTCCAAGTACAGTTTTTATCTGCTTGTGATACAAAAACTCCTGCATCAACTATAAACACATTATCTGCATCATGTAATTGGTTGAACTTATTCGTAACTGATGTTGCTGGGTCATCTCCCATTCGAGTTGTACCTACTTCATGAATTATTTCACCAGGTGCATGAAGACCGTAATCTTTATCTTTACCAGGTTTCTCATTTAAAGGAATACCACCCATATTATGAATCAATTCTTCAAACGTATCTTGCATATGCTTGGCCTGATTAATTTCAAATTCTGACCATTTATAGTTAAATTTTAGCACAGGAATACCAAATTGATCTACCGTTGTAGGGTCGATTTCACAATAGTTGTCTTTGCGGGCAATACCTTCACCACGACCTCCAAAACCTATTACGGAACCGTAGTATTTCTTAACGTCATCACGCAAACTATCGCCATAACCACCAGATTTAAGTCCGAAATATTTATTCATACCATTTGGGTCCCATCCGAAACCATAATTTGGCTGACCCATTCCGCCCCAGACCTCAATATGATATCCACGAGGAAAATTAAGTTTAGAATTATCACCCCACCAAGGAGAATAAACATGCATTCCGCCTGTACCATCTTCATTATAAGAAGTTTTTCTATTCATCAAACCTGGTATGACTCCAGCTGCACTTGCGCCTGTTGAATCATGTAAATATTTACCAACGACATTACTGCTGTTTCCTAATCCGTTAGGGTGCTGTTTACTTTTTGAATTCAAAAGAATACGTGCTGAACTACAAGCAGATGCAGCAAGTACTACAACTTTTGCTTTAAGTTTATATTCTTTTCTATCGTCTTTACTGATGTATGAAACACCCGTAGCTTTTCCTTCTTCATTGGTAGTCACTTCTCGCACCATCGAGTTTACGAAAATCTTAACCTTTCCTCCACTTTTCTGTGCTGGAAATATCAAACAGCTACCTGCTGAAAAATCGGCATAAACAGAACATGAACGTGAACATTGACCACAATAAAAACAAACTCCGCGATCTTCATTGATTTTTTTGGTCAACATGGAAAGCCTTCCTGGTATTACAGGAATATTTGATTTTTTTGCTCCATTGATATAAAATAATTCGTGCAATCTTGGTTTTGGCGGCGGAAGAAAAAATCCATCCGGATCGTTCTCTCGACCTTCATTAGTGCCAAAAACACCTACCAATTTATCTAATTTATCGTAATATGGTTTCACATCATCATATCCAATTGGCCAATCGTCACCATGACCGTCTCGCGTTTTTCCTTTAAAATCTTTTGGTCCGAAACGTAAAGATATACGCCCCCAATGGTTCGTTCGACCTCCTAACATTCTTGCACGCCACCATCTAAAATTCGTTCCTTCTTCTTGCGTATACGGCTCTCCTTCAACTTCCCAATCGCCCCAAGACATATCCCATTCTCCAAAAGCTCTATCGGTACCAGCACCTCTTCTTGGTGATTCATAGGGCCATTTCAATTGGGTTTGAGTTATTGGATCTGCAGGGTCAAAAAATGGTCCTGCCTCTACTACAGCTACATTCAAACCGGCATCGGCCAATTGCTTAGTGGCCATTCCACCGCCAGCACCCGATCCCACAATTATTACATCATAGATTTCTGATGATTCCTTTATTTGCATAGTGTGATTTTTTATTTGCTCTAATTTAAGATTTTTTGCTAGATAGCACAGCACTTTTTTAACGGATGTTTAAATATTTGTGTTCGAACACAATAAAAAACAAACATGAAAATAAATTAAAAGGATTTAGTAACTTATACCATAATTTATTTTTGAAGAATATCTTAATCTCTTCCAAAATTTGATTTACATAGACTATGCAAACTAAAACCTTTTACATCAACCGTAGAAAATTTATAAAGGGTACTACCGCTGCTTTGGCGCTAAGCTCATTTGGGGCTTATGGCTTCGAAGCCATTTATCGTGATAAACCATATCGAGTTGGTCTTATAGGATGTGGATGGTATGGCACGAGCGATTTATTTAAATTGATTCAGGTATCTGATGTTAATGTAGTTGCGGTATGTGATGTTGATAAAAATTTCATGAATAGTACAGCTAAACAAGTCGCTGAACGCCAAAAATCTGCTAAGAAGCCAAAAATGTATGGGGATTATAAAAAATTACTTGCTGAAAGTAATTTAGACATCGTTTTGATTGGTTCACCTGATCATTGGCATGCTTTGCAATGTATTGATGCCATTAAGGCTGGCGCTCACGTATATGTACAAAAACCAATTAGCGTTGATGTTATTGAAGGGGAAGCGATGGTTGCCGCCGCTCGTAAATACAACAAAGTGGTACAGGTTGGCACGCAACGAAAAAGTACGCCACACCTTATTGACGCAAAAAAAACTGTTGTAGATGCAGGTTTGTTGGGAAAAATAAAACATGTTGAAATGTGTTGCTACTATCACATGCGTGCAAATGATAACCCACCTTTACAAGAAGTACCCGATTTTTTAGATTACGAAATGTGGACAGGTCCAGCTCCGCTTCGACCTTATGATGGTATACCACATAGGAGATGGTGGCGCACTTTTATGGAATATGGAAATGGAATTACAGGCGACATGTGCGTACATATGTATGATACTGTTCGTTGGATGCTACAATTAGGTTGGCCAAAAAAAATCACTTCAACAGGAGGGATATACGTTCAGACTGAAGGAAAATCAAATATTTCTGACACCCAAACCGCTATTTTTGAACATGATGATTTGAATTGTGTTTGGCAGCATCGTACATGGGGTACACCTGCAGATCCAGAATACCCTTGGTCTTTTAAATTGTTTGGTGAAAAAGGAACCCTATCTGGTAGCACTATGAAAGCTGATTTTGTACCGCATGATAAAAATGAGGAAGCAATACATTTCGAAGTAGTATATGAGAAAGAAGAATACCCTGAAGATCTTATTGAAAAAGACAATGAATTAAACGCTGCACCGGCAACACGACGTCACATGTTAGATTTTCTTCATGCTATCGAAAATAAAACGAGACCTATTGCTGATATTGAAGAAGGTCATATTTCAACAGCAAGTTGCATTTTAGCAAACATTTCGATGGATTTAAACCGTGCTTTAATTTACGATCCGAAAACGCGAACGGTATTAAACGATCCGGAAGCTACAAAACTACTTGAAAGAGTGTATCGTGAAGGATATATTCATCCTCAACCGGAAACCGTATAAGAATAGCAAATGCATTTTCGAACTTGGGTTAACCCAAAATAGCCTGAAGTAGGAAGTAAAAAATCGAAGGACACAACAAACAACCCAAACCTGTTGAAAAGGTTGCAGTTAATGCCCCATAAGGCACCAATTTAGGGTCTGTAGCCGCCAAACCTGCAGCTACACCACTAGTGGTTCCCATCAAGCCTCCAAATACAACTGCAGAATGAGGATTATCTAAACCTATCTTTTTAGCAACAATTGGGGTGCCTATAGTAGTGACAATAACCTTCACAACTCCTGTAGCTATACTAATCGCAATAACATCAGAACTTGCCCCCAAGGCTGAACCGGTAACCGGACCAACAATATAGGTACAAGCGCCAGCTCCGATAGTCGTTAGGCTTACTACATCGGTATACCCTAAAAATGAAGCTAAAATAACACCTAAGATAAAAGAAAAGATGACCCCAACAAAGAGACCTACGGTGCCTGCCAAACCAGCCTGTTTGATTTTATTAAAATCAGCACCCATTGCTGTTGAAACTACCGTAAAGTCTCGCAGCATTGACCCCCCTAGTAATGCCATTCCGCTAAATAAGGAAACATCTGCAATGCCTTTTTTATCACCTAAAAAGGCTAGCATTAACCCTACAATAATTGCGATAGCAACTCCAGGAATCTTATTGCGAAGTAGCTTTTTTGAAACCCAATAAGAAGCAAGCATTATAACACCAACCACTAAAAAAGCGAAAATTAAACCGTTTTTATCAATTAACTTTTCAATGATTTCCATACCTAGTCGCTTTGTTTTTTTCTTCCAATTTTAGAAATCAAGGGTACCAATAAGAATGCACATAAAGTGACTACAACACCAACAATAATGGCAATTGGGCCTTCTGAAATAGCGGCTTTAACATTCTGAGTTGCTGACATAGCGACCACTACAGGAATATACATAGCGCTCCAAAAAAGTATACCTTTTTCAGTTAAAGGTTTCAACCACCTTTTTTTTCGCATGTAGGCATTTACAAAAATGAGAAGAACCATACCAAAACCAACGCCCCCAACATCTCCATTAACTCCAATGGCTGCTCCTAGAAAATTTCCAACAAGCTTACCAATAAGAAAACAAAAAGCTAGTACAGCAACACCATAAATACGCATAGGTTAGTTTTTAATTATAGATTCAGAAAAAGTTTTGTCAATTCTTTTTTGGTCACTTTGCCCATGACATTTCTAGGCAGCGCATCTTGAAAAATATATTTTCGAGGGGTTTTATAGCCTGGTAATTTATCTTTCAACCAATTGTTTAGTGCATCAAGGTCAATTTTATCATCGGAAAGAATCAAGCTTGCCCCAATGATTTCGCCCCATTCGTCATCAGGGATACCAACAACGCCACATTCTTTTATCTTTGGATGTTTCCGTAGTACCTCTTCAATTTCTAAAGCTGATATTTTATAGCCGCCTGACTTAATGATATCCACGGAATTACGACCCAAAATACGGTAGTATCCATTTTCATAAACTGCTATATCTCCTGTTTTAAACCATCCATCTTTCGTAAAAGTTTCAGCTGTCGCTTCAGGCTTGCCCCAGTATTCTTTAAAAACATTAGGCCCTTTAACTTGAATTTCTCCTTGCTCGCCAGATGCAACGGTAACATTTTGTTCATCTGCAATTCGAACAATTACTTTATTTAAAGGATTACCAATATGCCCTGGTATTCTTTTTTCTCTATATGAATTACTAATAGCCATTCCCATTTCGGTCATGCCATAGCGTTCTAATAATGTATGTCCACTAATATTTTTCCATTCCTCCAAAACAGAAATAGGCAAAGCAGCTGAACCTGAAACCATAAGCCTGAAATCATTCAATGATCTAGATATTCTTTGTTGTTGTTCTGCTGATAATTCTTTCCAACAGGCGATTAGCTTATAATAAATTGTCGGAACAGCCATAAAAACGTTTACCTCATGGCGATTAAAAATTTCAAATATTTTCGCTGCATTAAATTTCGGTAAAAACTCACAGCAGGCACCAGACCATAACGCACAAGACATGACATTAATAATACCATGAACATGGTGCAAAGGCAGCACATTTAAAATGTGATCATCTTTATCCCATTCCCACGAAGTAGTCAAAGCTGTTACTTGAGTTTCAATATTATTATGAGTGGTAACCACACCTTTAGGATTTCCGGTGGTACCGCTTGTATATAAAATCATCGCTCGTCGATTCATAGCAATATCGGGAAGCATTCCCGTTTTTTTTGAAAATGCTACTTCAGATAAAAACCGGATCCCAGGTTTATTTTTAAAGGGATCTAAAAAATTTTCAAATTGCGAAGAACAAATGATAACCGAAGCTTTGGTATCATTTATCACGTATGCCATAGACGAAAAAGGATGTTTTACGCACAAGGGCACAGCAATTCCTCCTGCACGCCAAATACCCCATTGTATTGCAGTATAGTTAAAACTTGCAGGTACAATAAAAGCAATACGCTCTTCATTCAAATCATCTTTGCCATTTAACAAAAGGAGCGCAATGCTTTCAGAAAAATCAAGTAACTGTTGATATGTAGACGAATTTCCCTCGCTCTTAACCGCAATACGATCAAGATATTGGGTAGCATTTTGAATTAAATTAATCATGCGACATGGTTATGATTCAAATATAAATTAACTCCAATTATAATTCTGAAAAGCTTTATTTTTTTACAAATTAATCACTATGATCAATAATTAAAGCATCACAAGATTTTCTAAAAGCAGTTAACTTGTCTAAGTATTTCGGATTAGTGGCCAAATTATTAATTTCTTGAGGGTCTTCTTTTAAATGATACAGCTCCTCAAAAGAACTGTTATGCAGATACCTAAAGTACTTCCAATCTTTGGTACGAAGGCCTTCACTTGGGGCAATATGTTCAAAATTCCAAAGATGTTCAATCAAGACTGTATCTCTTTCCAAAGAAAGCTGATGACCTTGAACCATAGGCATCAGACTTTTGCCATGCCAAGTATTGGGTAATGCAATCTCAGCTAAATCTAATATTGTGGCGGGCACATCAATATTTAAGGCCATCTCATTACTATCATAATGCTTATTTTCTCGCGGGTCATAAACTAATAAAGGAACTCGAATGGAATTGTCATAAAGAAGCCATTTACCCGCAAGTTGCCTTTCCCCTAAGAAATACCCATTGTCACCCATAAGTATGATAACGGTATTTTTATCAAGTTTCTTTTTTATAAGTTCTGCACGAATTTTACCAATTTCTCGATCAATTCCACTAATCATTCGATAATAACCTTTCACACTTTGCTGGTATTTTTCAGGGGTATCATAACGCCAATACCATCGTTCGCGATTAAACCCATCTCTAACAAATTTTGGCTGTTTGTTAAAGTAAGTATCATCTCCTAATTTGGGGCCTGGCATTTCAATTCCCTTTAGCAATTCATTGGATTCCTCTTGCCAAAAATATTGATCTTCAGCATTATCATGAGCGTGAGGTGCACTAAAACTTAATGATAGGCAAAAAGGTTTATTCTGGTCTACACTATTTAGATAGTCAAGTGCTTTTTGTCCTGTATATCGGGTAAGGTGAACCGAGTCTTTACCTAGAACTTTATAATTATATCCTCTGCTATCGGGAAAATTTCCATTCCGATCATACGATTCATAAACATCAAACTGCTTCGCAAGACTATCATATTTTACACCATACTTACCATAAAATGCAGTTTGATAACCGTTGGCTCTTAGCAAGGTGGGATAGGAGGTTTCCATATACGATGCCTGAATTTTACCTGATGTAAAATTATACCTATGGGTGCGTTCATAAAGGCCCGTTAAAATTGATGCTCTGCTTGCAGCACAAATAGGCGTGGTTACCATGGCATTATGGAAATAGGTGCCCGATTTAGCCAACTTATCCATCTCTGGAGTATGAGTCAACGGATTGCCGGAATAGCCGATTGCATCAAATCGTTGATCATCTGTTAAAATAAAAATAATATTTGGCCTTTTAGCAGTTTCTATTAGCTGTGTTGCTTCTTTCCTATTACTGCAGCTGAAACAGCATAAAAATGAAAGCAGCAATCCTAAAAAAATAATTTTATACCTTGACATAGAAATTTAAAGTTCATCATGAAGCTCTTGCTTTAAAAATAGTATTAAAATTTATGCTTAAAAAACTATATTTAAACTTCATGTTGATTTTTGTGTTTGTGATTTCAGGTTGCATGGCACAAGAAAAATTACTTTACAAACAAATAGATACAACAAAATTAGTAATGCAAATGGTTCGTCCACCAAACATGGATGAAGCAAAAAAGTACCCTGCAATGATTTTCTTTTTTGGTGGTGGTTGGACAGGTGGAACTATCAAACAATTTGAACATCATGCAGCGTATTTTTCTAAAAGAGGAATCGTCTGTTTTTTAGCAGATTATAGGGTAGCATCAAGACAGCAAACATCCCCTTTCGAATCTTTAAAAGATGCTAAGTCTGCCCTGCGCTATCTTCGAATGAATGCGGAGAAACTACAAATAGATCCAGATCAAATCATTGCGGCAGGAGGTTCTGCAGGCGGCCACCTTGCTGCAGCAACAGCCGTGATAGAAGAATTTAACGAAACTACAGATGATGTATCGGTGAGCGCCATTCCAAATGCTTTGGTACTGTACAATCCGGTAATTGATAATGGACCCGCGGGCTTTGGATACGAACGTATTGGCGATGCATATAAAGATTTTTCTCCCCTACATAATATTAAGGAAGGTGCCCCACCTACCCTATTTTTTTTGGGAACAAAAGATAAATTGATTCCTGTAACAACTGCTGAATATTACCAAACGGCTATGGAAAAAGTTGGTAGTAGATGCGATTTGCATTTGTACGTGGGCGAAGCTCACGGGTTTTTCAATTACGCTCAACTAAATAATTATAAAAAAACAATTGCTACGACTGATAGGTTTCTCCAGTCTTTGGGCTATTTGAATAAAGACCCAAAAATTGTAATCGAATAACTAAAGATTTTTCAATCTGATATCTTTATATTCTACCTTCATTGGCGGACCAACATGAACTTGCATTCCTAGTTTGCCTTGCATTTTTTGATTAACTGTATCCTTATCAGATATATCACTCATCAAAATACCGTTTACAAAATGTTGCATATGTATTCCCTTTACAATTAAATGAAGTTCATTCCAATCTTCAAATTTGATTTTAGATTTTAAATCATCTGAATCACCGAGTTTGGCAACTATTTCGCGACTTTGCCAACAATTGTTTTGAACATTAGCTTGCAAAGAACCTGGGGCATCAGCATTTTCTTGGGAAGAGATAATCACTTTTTCACCCCGATATGCCAAAGTTGCTCGCTTTCTTTCTTCATAGTTTTGGCCTGTATATCTTATTTTACCATCAATATCAGCTTGATAACCGCGTAAAGCATATGGTATGCTATCAATTATTTCGCTACGATAATTGATTCCACTATTCCCAGACTCTGTAATTCGAAAATTTAGTTTCAATTCAAAATCATTAGGTTCGCCATCTTTCCAAACTAGAAAGGTATTCGTTTTTAAAGGAGTTTCTGGAGTTACAGAACCTGTCAAGACCCCATTTACAACACTCCAATAGGCTGGGTCTCCATGCCAACCCTCAAGAGATCGTCCATCGAAGATTTGAATAAAGTCGTTAGATATCTTTGTAATTTTTTCAATCTTTTTATCGTCTGATGCCTCTTTCAATGCTTCTTTACAAGATTGAATGGAACAACCAATCAAAACCAAAATCATCAACCTATTCAAAATACATTTGCTTTTATTATCCATAGTTAACATCACGATTTTATTTATGGTACTCATTTCAATTAGGTTCTAAAGTAGCAAAAAATACGAACATAAATTTAAGATATATTTAACGATAGTTGCATGTGCAACTAATTGGAATTGAAGTAGTTTTGCCGCATGAAAATCATAGAAGATTATATCGATTTTGAAAAGTCGATGGGTCCTTGGTTAGGACGTACCGTTAAATTGGTTGATTACCATATGCTAGAGGCATTTCATAAAGCAGAATTAGATTTAACTAAAGAGCAAATGGTAGTCTTAAAAAAACTACATGATACCGATGGTTTGAATCAAAACGAGCTAGCTTTTTTAACCTACCGTGATAAGTCTTCTTTAGCCAGATTACTGTCTAAAATGGAGCAAAAAAATTATATTTTAAGAAAGCAAAGCGCTGAAGATAAGCGAATTAATGAAGTATTTCTAACAGATAAAGGAAAACTTGTTTATCAAAAGACACGCCCCGTAATTAAAGATATTATTAATGCCATGGAAGCGGGAATTACTGAAGATGAAAAACAACAAATTATAGCAACCCTGAAGAAAGTTCAGAAAAATTTTGAATTGACTTAAACCAAACCTAATTTTTGTGGTCTTATCGATCTAAGTCTAAAAAAAATAGAATTAAACCTTATTGAAATTTCAGATTAATAACCTTTACCATTCATGCGAAAAATTATTTTATCAGTTTTAGGAGTAGTATTACTTATTGGCGGTTTCTTTGCCATGAACTGGATTATCGATAGTAAAACCCAACGAAAACCTAAAGTCGAAAAGGTCATTAAAACTGTTTTTGCTAAAAAAGCACAAAACGGAACAGTAGACATTTTGGTGCCGGCAAATGGAAATTTGAGAGCTAAAAGACGCGTTGAGTTGTACGCTGAAGTACAAGGTGTTTTCAAAGGAAATTCAAAACTCTTCAAGCCTGGTGTTAGCTACAATAAAGGTGAGCCCATTATTCGCATTGATGCTTCTGAGTATGCTGCTAGCGTTCAATCCGCAAAAAGCAACTTATACAATGATTTGACTTCGATTATGCCCGATTTACGTTTAGATTATCCTGATTTTTTTCCTAAATGGCAAACCTATTTGAGTGGGTTCGATATGGCAAAAGCCACTCCTGCGCTTCCTGAAATGTCAGCAGAGAAAGAGAAGTTCTTTATTTCTGGACGAGGAATATTAACAAGCTATTACAATGTTAAAAATTTAGAACAACGCCTAGCAAAATATCGAATTTCAGCCCCATTTAAAGGTGTTGTAACCGAAGCTTTGGTAACCGAAGGTTCTTTGGTTCGAGCTGGTCAAAAACTCGGTGAGTTTATAAATACCGACGTATACGAATTAGAAGTTTCTGTAAGTAAGACCTATAGTGACCTATTAAAATTAGGAGAGAAAGTAGCATTAACCAGCCTTGATAATACCAAATCGTTTTCGGGCAAAGTTGCACGAATTAATAGCAGCATTGATCAAGCAACACAAACCATTAAAGCATACATTGAGGTGAATGATAGCAGTCTAAGAGAAGGCATGTATTTAGAAGCAAGTCTTGACGCAAAAAAAGAAACAGATGCCATAGAAGTTGATCGAACTTTATTACTTGAGAATGATCAAATTTTCGTGGTACGCGATTCAATTTTAGATATTATTGATGTGAAGCCCGTATACTTTTCAGATAAAAAGGTAGTACTCAAAGAAGTGCCCGAAGGTATTACGATCGTTACAAAACCTGTAGTAGGTGCCTATGCCGGTATGCAGGTAAAAATTTATGAGGACAATTCATTTAAAACCGCAGAATAATGAGAAATATAATAGCATATTTCATCCGATATCATGTAGCGGTTAATGTCATAATCATTGCCTTTTTTGTATTTGGTATTGTTGGAATGGTTTCGCTAAAATCGTCGTTTTTTCCATTAATCGAGTCTAAAAATGTTGCCATAAACATCACCTATCCTGGTGCATCTCCGCAGGAGGTTGAAGAAGGTATTGTTCTTAAAATTGAGGATAATTTAAAAGGTTTAGAAGGGGTTGATCGCGTTACTTCTACTTCTCGTGAAAATAGTGGTAGCATCAATGTAGAGATAGAAAAAGGAAGAGATATTGATTTCATGCTACTTGAAGTTAAAAATGCTGTAGATCGCGTACCTACTTTCCCTACCGGTATGGAGCCCTTAATTGTTTCCAAATTACAAGTAGCACGGCAGACTATTAGTTTTGCTATTAGTGGAGATAAAATTCCCTTGGCAACTTTGAAGCAAATTGGCAGACAAATCGAAAATGATATTCGTGCGATCGATGGTATATCGCAAATAGAAATTTCTGGATATCCGCAAGAAGAGATTGAAATAGCGGTCAATGAAAATAGTCTATTGGCTTATAATTTGTCTTTTGCAGATGTCTCACAGGCGGTTGGTAATGCAAATATTCTAGTAACTGGTGGAAACATAAAAACTAATGCTGAAGAATACCTAATTCGTGCTAATAACCGGTCGTATTACGGTGATGAATTTTCAAATATTATAGTGAAGGCTGACCCCTCTGGTCAAACCGTTCGACTAAAAGATGTCGCTATCATTCGTGATCGATTTTCTGAGACTCCGAACGCAGCTTATTTCAATGGAAACTTATCAGTTAATACAACTATTACCAGTACGAATACCGAAGATTTAATAGATTCAGCAGAAAAGGTAAATGTATATATCGAAGAGTTTAACCAAAAATATGATAACGTACAGCTAAGTGTAGTTAGTGATTTATCTAAAACCTTAAATGGTAGAACTGAATTACTAATTGAAAATGCTTGGATGGGAATGGCATTGGTTCTCATTTTTCTATCGTTATTCTTAAATGTAAGACTCGCCTTTTGGGTAGCTTTTGGACTACCTGTTGCCTTCTTGGGAATGTTCATTTTTGCAGGTTTTTTCAATGTTACTATCAATGTGCTTTCGCTTTTCGGAATGATTATCGTTATCGGTATTTTAGTGGATGATGGTATTGTTATCGCAGAAAATATCTTTCAACATCACGAACGCGGCAAGTCGCCTATTCAGGCGGCAATCGATGGTACGCTAGAGGTTTTACCTCCAATTATTTCTGCAATTATTACTACAATTTTAGCTTTCTCTATTTTCTTGTTCTTAGATAGCCGAATAGGTGAGTTTTTTGGCGAGGTAGCGGTTATTGTAATCTTGACCTTAGTCGTTTCTCTGGTAGAAGCTCTAATTATTCTTCCGGCGCATTTGGCCCACTCAAAAGCCATGCAACCCGTAAGCAATGAGCCTAAAACTGGAATTGCTTCGGCTTTTGCAAAACTTCGAGTGATTAATGAAATGGGAGACCGTTTTATGGCTTGGATGCGAGACGCTATTTATAGCCCATTTTTGAGATTTGCCTTGAGATATAAATTATTAACTTTTGGCTTTTTCGGAATGGCCATATTACTAGCCTTTGGTTTTATTGGCGGGGGTTATGTGAGAACTGCCTTTTTTCCAAGAATCGCAAGTGATAGGGCTTCCATAGAACTATTGATGCCAAATGGTACTAACGAAAAAGTTACAGACTCGATCATTTCAATGATTGAAGAGAAAGCTGAAATAGTAAATCAAGAGTTTACTGAGAAATACTTAAAAGGAACTGGTAAGGTTTTGTTTGAAAATGTTATCAGAAAGGTTGGACCTGGATCAGCTGCGGCGACTTTGACAATTAATATGCTGCCCGGAGAAGAACGACCCAATGAAATTCGATCTGATATGGTGACCACAAGGTTAAGTGAGTTGGTCGGACCAGTTATTGGAGTAGAGAGCTTGATTTTTGGTTCTGGAGGTAATTTTGGTGGATCACCTGTTTCTGTGTCTTTATTGGGTAACAATATAGAGGAATTGAAAGCTGCAAAAAAGGAGCTTAAAACTGCACTTTTAAATAATGCGCTTCTTAAAGATGTAGCTGATAATGACCCTGTGGGAATTAAAGAAATTCGCTTAAAACTAAAAGAAAATGCCTATTTGTTAGGTCTTGATTTACGAACGATTATGAATCAAGTTCGAGCAGGTTTTTTTGGATCTCAAGCGCAACGCTTTCAGCGTGGACAAGATGAAATCAGAGTTTGGGTTCGCTATGACCGTGAAAATCGATCATCAATAACCGACTTAGATGAAATGCGAATTGCTACACCAAGTGGTGCGAAAGTTCCCTTGAAAGAAATTGCTAGTTATACGATTGAGCGCGGTGATGTAGCCATCAATCGATTGGAAGGTCAGCGAGAGATTCAAATATCGGCAGATATGAAAAACCCGAAAGACAGTCCTACCGATATTATGACCGAGATACAGACCACAATAATGCCTGAAATACAATCAAAGTACCCGACAGTTACGGCATCTTATGAAGGACAAAATCGAGAGTTAGGCAAATTACAAAGTTCATTACGATTAGTAGGACTTTCTGTTTTGGCGTTAATATACATTACTATTGCCTTCACTTTTAGAAGTTTTAGTCAACCCTTGATGTTGATATTGCTTATTCCGTTTAGCCTTACTGCAGTAACTTTTGGGCATTGGGTACATGGTTTTCCGTTAAACATATTATCCTTATTAGGTATCATTGCTTTGATTGGTATTATGGTCAATGATGGGCTCGTTTTGATTGGTAAATTCAATAGCAATCTACGACAAGGCTTGAAGTTCGATGATGCAATGTACGAGGCAGGACGTTCAAGGTTTAGAGCTATCTTTTTAACCTCTATAACAACTATTGCCGGTTTAACACCCCTAATATTTGAAACAAGTAGACAAGCACAATTTTTAATTCCCATGGCAATTTCAATAGCCTACGGAATCGGTTTTGCTACCATTCTAACGCTTGTATTATTGCCCATATTCTTATCGGCCAGCAATAAATTTAAGGTAAGTACTTTATGGTTGGCTACAGGGAATGATATCACTAAGGAAGAAGTTGAAAGGGCTATCAAAGAGCAAAAAGATGATTTGCATTTACAGGCTGATATGAAAACTTCATCTGAAAAATTAGAAACCGAGAAGACTGATAATTTAGACAGTTACACAGAAACTTCCATTGAATTATAGGGCAAAACAGAATGAAAAACACATTTATAATTACCACTTTATTTGTATTTGTAGTTACTATAATTACTGCACAAGAAAAGGTGCTTTCTAAAGAAGAAGCAATAAACCTCGCTTTAGAGAATAATTTTGGCATCAAAGTAGCAAAGAATCAAGTGGAAATTGCGGATAACAATCAAAGTATTCTAAATTCTGGCTATTTGCCTACTTTGTCAAATTCAACTTCGGCAAATTATAATCGTGATGATGCTGTTATTGAATTCCCAGGTCAACTAAATCAAGATGGCAGCCCAAGGGCAGATGTGAACCTTTATAAGGCAGAAGCGCAACGTTATAATTCGACATTAAACGCAAACTACACGTTATTTGATGGTATGGGTCGATTCTACAATTACAAAAGACTTAAAGAACAATACCAATTGAGTGAATTGCAGGCCCGCGAGACCATTGAAAATACCATGCTTCAACTGTTTAGTGTTTACTTCGAAGTTGCAAGATTAAGTGAAAATGAAAATGTTTTGCAAAAGGCGCTTGAAATTTCCTCACAACGTATCAAAAGAGCGGAATATGCTTTTGAATACGGTCAGAATACAAAATTAGATATATTGAACGCTCAAGTCGACGTAACCAATGATAGCATTAATTTACTAAACACGCGTCAGCAACTTGCCAATACAAAACGTGATTTGAATGTGGTTTTAAGTCAGAACTTAAATGAAAAATTTGAAGTAGACACTTTAGTGCGCTTCATTCCTAAATTAAAACTTGAAGAATATCTATCACAATCGAAATTAAATAATGTGGCGCTATTACAAAATGATAAGAATTTAGCCATAAACGCTTATGATATAAAAATAAATCAAGCAGGTTATTTACCGACAATTGGCTTAAACGGAGCTTATGGATGGAATCTAAACCAAAGTGCGGCTTCTGCTTTTTTCCCGGGCACCAACAATACCACATGGAATTTTGGACTCGGTGCTAGCTTAAGCTGGAATTTATTCGATGGTGGTGGAACAACGGTGCGTGTGCGAAATGCGAAAATAGCATATGCCAACCAAGAATTACTAAAAGAGCAAGTAGCGTTAGAAGTTGATAGAGATATTCAAAATGCAATGGCCATTTATGAAAACAGATTGAATATTTTCAATATTCAATCTCAAAACGTGCTAACCAACGAAAATAACTTCGAACGTTCAAAAGAGCAATTTCAATTGGGAAGAATAACCTCCATTGAATTCCGTCAAGCACAGATTAATCTATTAAACGCAGAAACCAATAAGAACTTGGCAAAATATGATGCTAAATTGGCGGAGTTACAATTGCTTCAATTAACTGGGCAATTATTAAATGTATCTTTTTAGAAAATACTCCTTTTTATTAAATCGTTAATTCCTTGTTTGGGCTTTACTAGGCTTTTAATTTTTCATTAGCATTAGTCTTCTTCTCTTCTAGTATTATTGTTTTTGACTATTTACACTTTACGGTGTAGAAATAGTTGCTTTAATCAAATAAAAAGTTGTATATACAACTTTTTAAAACTATTTTTATACTAATGACAACGTATAAAAATATTTCATCGTTTGACCCCAGAGAATGTCTTTCTGGTCAAATAAGTCGTATTCATAGGCTAACTGCAAATATTTTTAGAAAATATATTGCCCCTTTTAACGTAACCAATAGTCAGTTGACTTTACTCTTTATACTTTCAAAACATGACACTTTAACCCAAAAGCAACTTTCTACTATTGCTAAATTAGAGAAGTCCTCAGTACACAGAAATATCAAAAGATTGATTGACGGTAATTATGTGAGCAAAGCCTCTTTCCCCATACTTAAACTAACTGATGACGGCAAAAAAATGGTCAATACGATTATTCCGGAATGGGAAAAAGCTATGGCGGAGATTAGAGCGGTTATTGGAGAAAACGGAGAATCATCCATACATAAAATTCATAAAAGTTTAACTACTAAATCATAATTCATGGGGTTACTACCATTGGGATATCAATTACTCAATCTATCTGTTGTTTTATTGCTGTTTGTAATAGGTTTTAAGGCAATAAATAGTGCTTTTGATTGCGCTGAAAAAGTTAAAATAAAAAAAGTACTATTAGTTTTAGGACTGCTTTTATGGCAATGTTATATATTCGGATTGGGCCAAACTGATCTTTTAAGTAGTCTTGATCTACCTCCTCGATTTGCCATATTCCTAATTGCGCCAGCATTTATATTTACCGCAATCTTTATATACACCAATCGCAATAATTCTTGGCTTGACTGCATACCCCAGAGTTGGTTAATCTATTTTCAAAGCTTTCGAATTCTTGTGGAAACACTTTTTGTACTATCGATAGCAGAAGGTGTGCTTCACCCTAATGTGACTATTGAAGGTTATAATTTTGATATGATTATGGGTGTAACTGCTCCTATCATAGCCTTTTTAGCTTTCGAAAAGAGAATACTCTCAAAAAAAAATGTAATATTTTGGAATTATATCGGACTTGCTGTACTTGCTAGCGTCATCTTTGTGTTCACGACGACGGTATTTTTTCCTCAGTTTTATGGAAGTTCAGAAAACTTGATGTCGGTAACTTTCACGTCCTATCCATATACTTTGGTTACAGGTTTTCTGATGCCCGCAGCAGTTTTTATTCATGTTCTAAGCATTGTGCAATTGCGCAAAATTTCAGAATAAAAATGCTGCCAATAAGGCCCAATTAGAAAAATTAATCATCAAATTTTTGAGTTTGTAATTGAAAAAAAAGTGCTAGTACAATCTTATAATGTGACAAAAATTAGAGTGTATTATTGTGAATTTCAGATTATTTATGTCTCAAATTAAAGTATTTGAAATTCAAAAACAGTGCTTCATTTTAGCTCGATCTTAACATTTTGCTGACAAATAGGGGGTTTTGCTCAAAAAATTCACCAAAATGATATAATTATTGTAAACTATTTCACCCACGAAAAGTTATTGCGTTTAGCATAACCTATTGCAAATGAGATATTTCTACAGTACTTTTACGGCGTAATTTTAGTTCAATCAAATCATAAAAAAAATGGCATTAGTAAAACAAACAAAAACTAATAGTTCGCATACGTTAGTAACTTTTATAGTTGCAGAACATGAAGCCCCAAGTGCATCGAATGTTTTGTTGTTAGGTGATTTTAACAAATGGAAAAGTAATGATAGTGATTATCAAATGAAAAAAGAAGGTGGTTCATTTGTAATGACTATCAAATTGGAAAATGGTAAGCGTCACGAATTTCGATATTTGAGTGTTGACAAAGGTTGGTTCAATGATCATGACGCAGATGACTATGTGCCTTCGCCATATGAAAGCATAGATAATAGTGTGGTAGACTTAACTTCTGTTCCAAAGAAAAAGAAAACTACAGCCAAAAAACCTGTTAAGAAAACCATTGCTAAAAAACCTATAAAAAAAGCTGCTGCCAAAAAACCTCTTAAGAAAGTAACAGCTAAGAAAGTGGTTGCAAAACCAATAAAGAAAGCAGTAAAAGATGATTTAAAAAAGATAGAAGGTATAGGTCCAAAAATCGCTTCCATTTTAACAGAAAAAGGTATTGGTACTTTTGTTAAACTAAGTAAAAGTTCTGTGAAAGTTCTTGAAGGTATTTTAAAAGATGCTGGACCTCGTTTTTCAATGCACAAGCCAGGTTCATGGCCAAAGCAAGCTAAATTAGCAGCTGATGGTAAATGGGACCAATTGAAAAAATTACAAGACAAATTAGACGGAGGTAAATAACCTTTTTGAACAATTTATTAAAAAGCCCCAAGCGAATGTTTGGGGCTTTTTGTTTGGCATTGTTTATCAACAAAAGTCGATTAGTTCGTCGGTGACAACACACGCCCCCAGCATGAAGGAATTTCAAGTCGAAGAACACCATCATATGGCGTAACCAGGTACTCCATATCTAAAATATCGGTATAGGTTCTATTTAGATAATTCGGCAATTGAATTTCTAAAGTCACCGTTTGCCTTGAAGCATTTATTATGCAAATAACACTTTCAGACGCTATTTCGCGAACGAAAGCAAACTGTTCTTTTTCAACCAGTAATTCCCGATAAAAGCCTTCAGTCAAACAAAGGTTTGATCTGCGCATTGCCGTAAATTTTTTGATTGATGCTATTAAATCGGGATGTTTAGCAAGGCTAGCTACTTTTTTAAGATTTACTTTCGGCCGCAATTCATAGTGTTTTCCATTTCTAACTTTACCTTTGAAACCCCATTCGCTACCATAATAAATCGACGGTATACCCGGCATTGTAAACAATAGTAAATATAAAGGATACAAATGTACAGGTTCATTCAGGGCACTCGCCGCCCTATCAACATCGTGGTTATCGACAAAAGAATACAAAGCAATATGCTTATAAAGTCCATAGTCGCCATATTGCCGTTTAAGTACCCTTGCAATTTTACCAAAGTCTTTGTAATTAAAACTTTCATTCAAAGGAGTATGATACTCGTAATTGGTCACCGAATCTAACATGTGTTCATTAGCCCATTCATTATAATCACCAAATACTACTTCACCAAGTAACCAAAAATTTGAATTTTTAGCTTTACAAAAAGTACGTAGAGCCGCTAAAAATTCTTTATCGATAACATCTGCAGCATCTATACGCAGCCCATCGATTTGATATTGATCTATCCAATCAGCTACGGCAGCAAAGAGGTATTTTTTAACTGCTGAATGCTGAAGGTTTAATTCTACCAATTGATAATGACCATGCCAGCCATCATAACTAAACCCATCGCCCTTCTTCCCTTTTTTGGAAAAATCTACGTTCGAAAACCAATTTTTATATTTCGAACGCTTTCCTTTTTTCTGAAGGTCTTTAAATGCATAAAAGTCACGCCCTACATGATTGAAAACAGCATCTAATATTACTTTGATGCCCAAATCATGCGCTTTCGATACTAATTTTTGTAAACTCTTGTTGGTTCCCAACCGCCGATCTACCTGAAAATAATCTGCCGTATCATACCCGTGGGAAGTAGATTCAAAAACGGGACCTAGATATAAGGCCGTACAGCCTAAAGAAGAGAGATGTTCAAGCCAAGGTACCAACTTTTTTAATTGTTCTACGGGAGTTTTTTTAAAGCCATTTTTCACCGGAGTCCCTAAAAGACCCAATGGATAAATATGATAAAAAATATTTTTTTGCATGGGGATTTCGAGGGATAGGTCTTTAGTCCGTAACTAATTTAGCTTTTTTTAACTTCGAGTTTTTTGGCTAGAATAGGTATTATACATGTACCATTAAAGATCAGTTCAAAAATAGTATCCTTTTTACAATGTACCCCGTATAATTTCTTGAAAATTTATTTTGCCCTAGGTTTTAATTCTTAAATGCTGTTTTACAGCGTAGGTATTAAGATCGTTTTAAATACTAATGACGCTATGCTTGTAGCCGTTTGAGATTAAGTTTTGCGAAAAATCTAATGGAATTACATAAAACTATAAAAGGTGATTTTAAGCAAAAAGTAAACACCTTAAGCGAATTCACCAAGGGATTAGTTGAAAAAAAGTGTAAATATTAAAATTCTTATTCCTTTCATTGACAGGTTGAATAAAACTAAGGTAGCTCTTTTTCAAAGATTCATCTTTTTTAAGATATCTAGCAGAATTACCCCAATTCGAAAATGAATTAAACAAAAAAGCCAGCTCAAATGTGAACTGGCTTTAGTCGGGGTGGCAGGATTCGAACCTGCGACCTCCGCGTCCCAAACGCGGCGCGATAACCGGGCTACGCTACACCCCGAATTGAGTGTTAATGCCCCTTTGGCATGTTAAATGAAGAGCTAGCCGGTGTGTCGGCCCTACATCTATTTATTCTTGAACTTTTCTGCCTTCTCACGCAGAAATTTGCGGAGAGACAGGGATTCGAACCCTGGGTACCCCTGTTGGAGTACGACGATTTAGCAAACCGTTCCTTTCGGCCACTCAGGCACCTCTCCTAAAATTACTTAATGAACTTCGCCCGAAAGCGGTTGCAAATGTACATTTTTCTAATACTATAAAGCAACTATTTATTTGATTTTTTTATTCCTATTTTCCTAATAGTCTACGTTTCAGTTAGCTCATTAATTAAAAGGTTAATTTCTATCTTTTAATCATTGAGCTATTCTGGATATTCAACCCTCAAGTGATAAATATTAGTCAATTTTTGTTTGAAAATTTTCTTTATTGATTCAATTTCTTTAAAAGTGATATCTGCATTCAGAAATTGGTTAGCTGCCATTTGACCTGCAATGATTTTGTCTACAAATTCATTGATAATCAAAAAAGTTGGATTTTTTAAACTCTTGGATGCAGCTTCAACAGAATCGGCCATCATCAAAATAGCAGTTTCCTTTGAAAAAGGAATTGGTCCTGGATATTTAAAATCTTCTTCATTTGTATCATTATCTAATTCTTGCTGCTTTTTAAAAAAATAATAAACCAATGTTGTACCATGATGACATCGTATAAAATCAATAACTCGATCTGGGAGTCCGTTTTTACGGGCTATTTCAATACCCCCAATAACGTGATCGATAATAATCTTAGCGCTATCTTTTGGAGACAACTCATCGTGAGGATTCACATTCGTTATTTGATTTTCAATAAAATAAGTTGGGTTTAACATCTTACCTATATCATGATACAAAGCCCCTACTCTAACCAGCATAGCATTTGCCCCAACTTCATTTGCAGCTGCTTCAGCCAAATTTGAAACCTGAAGCGAATGATGAAATGTACCTGGCGCCTTATTAGAAAGTTCTTTCAATAACTTAGAATTGGTATCAGAAAGCTCTAAAAGTGATACATCTGATACTAAGCCAAAAATCTTTTCATAAATATAAATCAATGGTTGAACGAATAGGGTTATCATTCCGTTCAGCAAAAACAAACCTAAAGTTAACCAAATGATATTTTCAAGATTTCCCTCATGTATTATGTGAAAGGCCAAATACCCAATCACATAGATTAGCGTTATTTGGCTAACAGAAATAAAAAGATTAGCACGTTTATATAATTCAGAGACCGTAAGTATGGTGATGATACCTGCAATAATTTGCAAAAAAATGTACTCAAAACTGTTGGGCACAACAAAACCCAAAATCAAAACTGTTAATACATGAACAAACAGACCTAAGCGAGCATCAAAAAAAGTTTTAATAATTAAAGGAAGAATACATAACGGCACGACAAAAACATAATTATCATTATACTTTATCACCAAAGTGGTTATAAACACCATGAGTAAAATATTAAAGAAAATAAATGTCACTTTAGTATTGTTTTCAAATACTAAGGGGCGATATTTTTTTAAGAACAAAAGCAACATCATGAGCACCAGAGCAACCAAAATAGCATACCCAAAAAGAATAAAATATTGATTTTTACTGCTCCAAATTTCTGACTGGTATTCGTTCTTAAGTGATTTCAATACCTTAAAGTTATCGGCATCAACCAATTCCCCTTTAGCAATAATTAAGTTTCCCTCGTTAATTGTACCTCTTGTGTGTGACACCTTAGAAAGCTCATCATTCAAAGCTTTTTTTGATAAAACTTCATCATAACTTACATTGGGCAAGGTTAGAGTTAAGAATAATTCATAAAAAACATCTTTAAAAGTTAAGAGTTCATTTGTATTTAAAGTGCTATCAATTTCTCTTTCAACATCTTGAAGGCTATATATTTCCGTAAAATTGAGCTGAACTGCTTCATTACCTTTGAGTAGATAAATTTCATTCGGTGGGGTGCTTAGGTTTGTTTTATATGCAATTCCATTCGCATATAAACCATCAAGAATTGCTTTAGCTGCCTTTGATAATATTTTTATTTGATTTTCATTATAATCGTCTAATGAAAAAACAGTTGAAAATTTTTCTTCTAAGTTTCGATAAACTTTATCTCTTGTCGAAGTATCATAACGAAAGTATGGAATATGATTACGAATCACACTTTGTTCTTCCTCCTCAATTTCTGAAGCTTTTTTCTTTATGGAAAAATCAAACGGCGCCCTTAAATTTTCATGTTGCCAAGGCGTGCCCTGCTGAAATTCATATTTAAATTTACCTCCTTTCGGAAAGAAAAAAACAATACAAAATAGTGATACTCCGTATAAAAAATATTTATAAATAAGAGATTGATTTTTATACAGACGATCTAAAGATGTGCTCATAGCAGAGTTATCGAAACTCAAAAATAGAAAAATATAAGCAAAATAGACTTTTGTTAGATGGTCAATTTATCTAAAAGGTCTATAAAATCGCTATTTAGAAGAAGTTCTTTAAACCAAAATGTAGATTTTCCTAAAGAGGTGTTTCGGGTTAATTTTAGTATTTTCGTAGCTTAGAAAAAATCAAAATAAGTATGAAAGAAGTTGTTATTGTTGCTGCTGTTAGAACACCCATTGGTTCGTTTATGGGGGCTCTTTCAACCATACCTGCACCAAAACTGGGTGCCATCGCCATTAAAGGTGCTTTAAATAAAATTAATTTATCTCCGAGTCAAGTAGACGAAGTTTTAATGGGCAATGTTGTTCAAGCAGGAACTGGACAAGCACCTGCTAGACAAGCGGCAATTTTTGCTGGCATACCTGATACTGTGCCTTGTACTACTATTAATAAGGTATGTGCTTCTGGCATGAAAACCGTGATGCAAGCGGCACAAGCAATTGCCTTGGGAGACGCGTCAATTATTGTTGCTGGAGGTATGGAGAATATGAGCCTTATTCCACATTATGTGTATATGAGAACAGCACAAAAATTTGGACCTACTTCGATGATTGACGGAATGCAAAAAGATGGTCTTGTTGATGTTTATGACCAAAATGCAATGGGAGTTTGCGCAGATGCCTGCGCAATTAAGTACGATTTTACCAGAGAAGATCAAGATAATTTTGCAATACAATCCTACCAAAGGTCTGCGGAAGCTTCCAACGGCGGAAAATTTAAAAATGAGATTATACCTGTTGAAGTCCCACAAAGAAGAGGTGAACCTTTGCTAATTACTGAAGATGAAGAGTTTAAAAACGTAAAGATGGAAAAAATACCCGCTTTACGACCTGCCTTTTCAAAAGACGGTACGGTAACAGCTGCAAATGCTTCCACGATCAATGACGGTGCAGCTGCTCTAATTTTAATGAGTGCAGAAAAAGCTCAAGAATTAAAGCTAAAACCTTTAGCTTCAATTAAAGGTTACGCAGATGCAGCGCAAGAACCTGAATGGTTTACTACTTCGCCCGCAAAGGCTTTGCCAAAAGCATTACATAAAGCTGGTATTGCTATAGGCGATGTTGATTATTTTGAATTCAATGAAGCTTTTGCAGTAGTTGGTTTAGCAAATATGAAATTGTTAGGCCTTTCTGACACTAATGTTAATGTCAATGGAGGTGCTGTCTCTTTAGGTCATCCTTTGGGATGTTCAGGTGCTAGGATTTTAGTTACGCTATTACATACCTTAGACCAGAAGAATTCAAAAATTGGAGCAGCTGCAATTTGTAATGGTGGTGGAGGGGCCTCAGCCATAGTAGTTGAAAAAAATTAATATGTACCAGTTACTTTAAAAAAATGGAGTACGGTATTTGCTCTCTTAGTGTTATACCCATTCGTTCAAGTGCGGCTGATACTTATGAAATGGTCTCTCAAATTATTTACGGAGAGCATTTTAAGGTCTTAGAGAAACGCAAATTTTGGAGTCGCATACGACTATCATTTGACGGGGTTGAAGGCTGGATTCTGAATAATCAAATTCAATTTATTGAAAACAATATTTACGAGCTAATTGACAGGTTTGAAAACCCAGAATATGCTTCAGATCTTGTTTCATTTGTAACTACAGATACCGCAGTTTTAATTCCGATAGTTTTAGGATCGTCTGTTCATAATAAGACTGTGCTTCCTAATATTTTTGAAGGAACAACTACAAACATCAAACAAGAAAAGGCAAATCTTATTAATACAGCATTACTATATCTTAATGCACCTCAGCTTAAAGGAGGTAGAACTCCTTTCGGATTAGACAGTTCAGGCTTTGCTCAAATCGTCTACAAAATAAATGGATATCGTTTAAAAAGAAATGCAATTGAACAAGCAAGTCAAGGAGAGGCACTAAGTTTTATTGAAGAAAGTGAACCAGGAGATTTGGCATTTTTTGATAATAATGAAGGTATTATTGATCATGTTGGCATAATTATGAAAGATAACCATATCATTCACGTGCATGGTAAAGTACGAATTGACCGTATCGATCATACGGGAATTTTTAATTCTGAAACAAGAAGTTATTCGCACTCGCTCCGTGTAATTAAAAAAATAATATAAAAAAACCTCTTTTGCATAAGCAAAAGAGGTTTTTAATTTTGGGCTGTCTATACTTATTCTCCTAATAATTTTTTAATACGCATGAAGTTATCATTGTCACCCATTGCTCCATAAATGTTCTTTAATTGACTAAGAAGACCTTGATTTTCAGGCTCTAATTTTAATGCATCTTCAAGAATTTTGGCTCCTTGACGAAACAAGTCATCTTTTTGTTGCTTCAACTCCTCATATCTTGCAATATCACTTCGAGAATTACCAAGCGTATTCATTTCATCAATCAAACCGTTTCCTTCATTCACATATGTAGTTGATAGATTCAATTGGGCATTTGTATATTTTGGATTAGCTTCAAGTGCTTTTATGTAAGAAGCTCTTGCCTCAGCTATGTTACCTTGCTCCATATTGATTACTCCAATATTGTAATGAAGATCAGCATTTTCTGGCTCCATCGTAACCGCTTGAGCCATTAGCTCTTTAAATTTGTCTTTATCACCTAACTTGTAATGAAGGTTTGCCTCTTGTAAAACAAGATTCACATCATCTGGGTTACTAGCTCTAGCTTTACTATATGCCTCAAGAGCCTTATCATCTTGACCTAATTGTCCGTATATTAAAGCAGTATTTTTTACAATTTCTGCTTTCTTCGATGGAGTTTTTTCATCTAAAGGGTCTTTATAAGTTCCTGATTTAACCATAAGGTCTCTTTGAACTTTGTCCATAATCTCAATTTCTCCAGTATCATTGTTGGTCGCTTTATAAACAACTCCACTACCATCATAACCAATTTCTTGAAGCTCATTGTAATATGTTAATGCTTGCTCGTAATGTGCTCCATTTACAGCACTACTTGCGGCATAGTATAGATAAGAGGTATCTTTCGGGCTAATTTTATAGCTCATATATAATTTTTCAGCTGCTTCTTTATAATTTTTGTTACCATTATCTTCAACTGCCGAGTTTACCAAATCAGCGGTAACAGCAGCTAACCTTTGGTTAGTTTCGTTTGTAAATTTTGACTTACCACTTTTTTCCTCTATTGATACAACTTGTTGAAAAGAAGATACTGCTTCAGTAAAAGCTGAATTGTTTCCTTTTTTTGCTAAATCAGAATATATCTTACCTCTTAAAAAGTGGTATTGTGCTTGAACTTTAGCGTCTGCGCCTGAAATCATACCAGAAGCAGCCTCTAATGTAGTTTTAGCAGCCATTGCATCACCGCCTTTTAAGGCTTTTTCTGCATCTTTAATTTCATTTTTCTGAGCAAAACCTACCATGGTAAATGACATGGCCGCCAGTATAAAAATTTTAGTTTTCATTTCGAATTATTTAAAATATTAGTGTTAATTAATTTTGAGTTTATTCTTCTTCTGAACTTTGGTTATCAAGTTCGGAACTTGGATTATCAATAGCCGTGCCATCTTCTGTATTCACCTCAATATCAAGAACATCCACTTCATCCAAATCATCTTCATCTTTCATTACTTTGGCGACAGCAGCAATAGAATCATCCCCTTTGATGTTAATTAATTTAACTCCTTGAGTGGCTCTACCCATAACACGAAGATCCTCTACGCTCATACGAATAGCAATACCCGATCTATTAATAATCATTAAATCATCAGAGTCCGTTACATTTTTGATAGCCACTAATGCGCCTGTCTTTTCGGTAATAGAAATGGTCTTCACACCCTTTCCTCCACGATTAGTTACGCGATAATCATCTATGCTGGATCTTTTACCATAACCATTTTCTGAAACTACTAATAATTCATCCTCAAAATTATGAACTGAAACCATTCCGATAACTTCATCTTTTTCATCAGCTAATCGTATTCCTCGAACTCCAGATGCATTACGACCCATAGGTCTTGTTTTACTTTCCTCAAAACGAATTGCTTTACCTGATTTCAAGCCTAAAAATATTTGACTTGTACCTGTAGTCAATTTAGCTTCTAACAATTCATCGCCTTCGCGAATACCAATTGCGTTAATTCCATTTTGACGTGGTCTTGAATATTGCTCTAAAGATGTTTTCTTAACAGTACCCTTCTTTGTAGCCATAATTACATAGTGACTATTCACATATTCTTCATCTTTCAAATCTTGCGTACAAATGAACGCTTTTACTTTATCGTCATTTTCAATATTGATTAAATTCTGAATAGCTCTTCCTTTGGATGTCTTACTTCCTTCAGGAATTTCATAAACGCGCATCCAAAAACATTTTCCTTTTTGGGTAAAGAATAACATGTATTGATGATTGGTGCCAACAAACAAATGCTCTAAGAAATCTTCGTTTCTTGTTGTCGATGCTTTTTGACCAACTCCTCCTCTATTTTGAGTCTTGTATTCTGTAAGCGGTGTTCTTTTGATATATCCAGCATGTGAAATGGTAATGACCACTTGCTCATTCGGAATCATATCTTCCATACTTAGATCTCCACCAGCAAAGTTGATCTCAGAACGACGCTCATCTCCATATTTAGTTTGAATCTCAAGAAGCTCTTCTTTTATAATGTCCATTCTACGATCTTTGCGATCAAGAATATCTTTCAAATTAATAATAGTTTTCATGATCTCATCATACTCATCTCGAAGCTTATCTTGTTCTAGACCAGTTAACTGACGTAGGCGCATTTCAACTATGGCCTTCGCTTGTATTTCAGAAAGTTTAAAGCGTTCAATCAAGTTATTTCTGGCCTCATCCGCATTTGAAGAAGCTCTTATTATCTTGATTACTTCATCTATATTATCAGAAGCAATGATTAGTCCTTCTAAGATATGTGCTCTATCTTCGGCTTTTTTCAGCTCAAATTTCGTACGCCTTACAACCACTTCATGCCGGTGTTCCACAAAATAGTGAATCATCTCTTTCACATTTAAGAGTTGCGGACGACCCTTAACCAAAGCAATATTATTGACACTAAATGAAGATTGAAGGGCTGTATATTTATACAGCGTATTCAATACAATATTGGGTATCGCATCTCTTTTTAAGATATAAACAATGCGCATTCCATTTCTATCCGATTCATCGCGAATACTAGAAATACCTTCTATTTTTTTCTCATTAACCGCATCAGCCGTCTTCTTGATCATGTCTGCTTTGTTGACCTGATACGGTATCTCAGTTACAACAATGCATTCTCGACCTTGAACTTCTTCAAAAATTGCTTTGGCGCGCATAACAACACGACCACGACCGGTGTGAAATGCCTCTTTTACACCATCATATCCATATATAATGCCTCCTGTTGGAAAATCAGGAGCTTTTATATGAGTAATCAATTCATCTATTTCAATATCATTATTCTCGATATATGCGATTGTTCCGTCAATAACTTCCGTTAAGTTATGCGGTGGCATGTTCGTTGCCATACCTACTGCAATACCAGAAGCCCCATTTACTAATAAATTTGGTACTCTAGCCGGCAGTACCATTGGTTCTTCTAAAGAATCATCAAAATTGAGTTGGTGATCTACGGTGTCTTTATCGATATCAGCCAACATGTCATCAGCAATCTTTCGCATTTTGGCTTCCGTATAACGCATTGCTGCCGGACTATCACCATCTATAGATCCAAAATTACCTTGTCCGTCAACTAACATATATCGAAGGCTCCATTCTTGAGCCATACGAACCATAGAATCATATACCGAAGTATCACCATGTGGGTGATACTTACCCAAAACCTCTCCCACAATACGGGCAGATTTCTTATGTGAACTTGATGATCTGACTCCTAATTCATGCATACCATATAGCACTCTCCTGTGTACAGGTTTTAATCCATCCCTGACATCTGGTAGTGCACGTGACACAATGACCGACATTGAATAATCAATGTAAGCAGATTTCATTTCATCTTCGATGTTAATCGGTATCAATTTTTCGCCTTCCGCCATTTTAAAATCTTAATATTTTAATTCGTTAAAAAAGTAAGCCAATATACGTAAAATCGATACCTTCAAAGCACACATCAATTAGTTTCTTCAACAATTTATTAACACTTTTTGCGTTATGGATAGTTGATAATTACATTGTTAAATATTTTGTAAATACTTGGTTTTTTTGTCATTTCGAACTTGATTGTACAATTCAGGTATAGTATTTGCCCTAGTTTGCTTGAGATTTACTAATTTTAATGCTGATACGCAGAATTTATGGATGATAATTTTTCCCCAAGAGTTAAAGATGTAATCGCTTTCAGTAAAGAGGAAGCATTGAGACTGGGCCATGATTTTATTGGAACAGAACACTTAATGCTAGGACTTTTACGTGATGGTAATGGAAAAGCGATAAGCATTCTTGACGCCCTTGATGTTGACCTAGATCACTTACGACGAAAAGTGGAAATACTAAGTCCTTCAAACCCGAACCCTAGTAGCATTCAAAAAGATAAGAAAAACCTGCATTTGACACGTCAAGCAGAACGGGCTTTAAAAACTACCTTTTTAGAAGCTAAACTTTTTCAAAGTTCTTCTATCAATACAGCGCACTTATTGCTTTGTATTTTGAGAAACGAAAATGACCCTACCACAAAACTTCTTCATAAATTGAAAGTAGATTATGATGGGGTTAAAGAGCAGTTCAAATTTATGATTACGAGTGATGATGATATTGTTGATGCACCAACTTCAGAATCTTTTCCAAATGAGAATGATGATGCCAATGAAGGTAAAGAAAGTACATTTAGCGGAGCATCAAATCAGAAGGGTAACAAAAAATCAAAAACTCCGGTTTTAGATAACTTCGGTCGCGATCTCACAGCTATGGCCGAAGAAAACAAACTCGACCCAGTCGTTGGTCGTGAGAAAGAAATTGAACGTGTATCGCAAATATTAAGCAGAAGAAAAAAGAACAACCCCTTATTAATAGGTGAGCCTGGTGTTGGTAAAAGTGCGATTGCAGAAGGTCTCGCATTGCGAATAATCAACAAAAAAGTTTCTCGTATTCTTTACGGAAAGCGTGTTGTCACGCTTGACCTTGCATCTTTGGTTGCTGGCACCAAGTATAGAGGACAATTCGAAGAACGCATGAAAGCGGTTATGAATGAATTAGAAAAAAATGATGATGTCATTCTTTTTATTGATGAAATTCATACGATCGTTGGAGCAGGCGGCGCTACAGGAAGTTTAGATGCTTCTAATATGTTTAAACCTGCCCTTGCAAGAGGAGAAATTCAATGTATCGGAGCAACAACTTTAGATGAGTATCGACAATATATTGAAAAAGATGGTGCTTTAGAACGACGTTTTCAAAAGGTCATTGTTGAACCAACTACCGTTGAGGAAACTATCGAAATACTCCAAAATATTAAAGGAAAATATGAGGAGCATCATAACGTTTCTTATACCGACGAAGCCATTGTAGCTTGTGTGAAGTTGACAAATAGATATATGACAGATAGATTCCTTCCAGATAAAGCTATTGATGCTTTAGATGAGGCAGGATCTCGCGTACATATTGTTAATATGGATGTGCCCAAACAAATCGTTGAGCTTGAAAAGCAACTCGATGATGTTCGTGATCTTAAGAACAGCGTTGTTAAAAAACAGAAGTATGAAGAAGCTGCCAAGCTTCGCGATGATGAGAAAAGAATAGAAAAAGAATTAGCTCTCGCTCAAGAAAAATGGGAAGACGATAGTAAATTAAATAAAGAAACAGTTAGCGAAGATAATGTTGCCGATGTCGTTTCAATGATGAGCGGTATACCTGTAAATCGAATCGCACAAACTGAAAGCAACAAATTAGCCGAATTACCTGATCTTATAAAGTCAAATGTAATCGGGCAAGACGAAGCTGTAGGCAAAGTTGCCAAAGCCATACAAAGAAACAGAGCTGGGCTCAAAGACCCGAACAAACCAATTGGATCTTTTATTTTCCTAGGTCAAACTGGAGTTGGTAAAACGCAGCTAGCCAAAGTATTAGCCAAAGAACTTTTCGATTCAGAAGATGCACTTATTCGTATTGATATGAGTGAGTACATGGAGAAGTTTGCAATTTCGCGTTTAGTAGGCGCACCTCCAGGTTATGTTGGTTACGAAGAAGGTGGGCAATTGACTGAAAAAGTTCGCCGCAAGCCGTATTCTGTGATCCTTTTAGATGAGGTTGAAAAAGCGCATCCAGATGTGTTTAATATGCTGTTGCAAGTATTGGATGATGGTTACCTTACGGATAGCTTAGGTCGAAAAATTGATTTTAGAAACTCCATCATCATTATGACTTCTAATATTGGCGCTCGTCAATTGAAAGATTTCGGACAAGGGGTAGGTTTTGGCACTTCAGCTAAAAAATCTCAAGCCGATAGTCATCAAAAAGGAGTAATTGAAAATGCCCTAAAAAAGGCTTTTGCTCCCGAATTCTTAAACAGAATTGATGATGTTATTGTTTTCAATCCTTTAGAAAGAGAAGACATTCATAAAATTATTGATATCGAACTTGCAAAATTATTTGCTAGAATTAAAGACATTGGTTATGATTTAAGTCTTACTGATGCTGCGAAAGATTATATCGCAGAAAAAGGTTTTGACAAGCAATACGGAGCAAGGCCACTTAAAAGAGCAATTCAAAAATATATTGAAGATTCTCTTGCTGAAGAAATTGTCAATTCTAAGTTAGAAGAAGGTGATAGTATTCATATGGATTTAGATAAGAAAAAAGAAGAGCTCACCATAAAAATTAAGAAAGCTCAAAAATCTACAAAGACTTAAATATCGTAAGAATTTAAGGTCAAAAGGGGTCATTTAAAATGACTCCTTTTTTATTTATAATACTCCTAGTGTAAGAAATAAAATATATCTTCTTGCTTCAATAAGTAGTATACACGATATTTTAGCTATTCGTCTAATATTTTTCCCATTCGCGTTAGGTAGCAATACTTTCGTTTAAGACGCTATAAAACAGAAGAGATGAGAGTGGGACAAACGAAGAAGACGATAATTGTTAGGGAGTATCAGTTAGAAATTGGAACCATACAGGTTTACGATAACTACATGGTATCATTATTTGAAGCAGGGGCAACATTAACTTTAGAAAGAGCATATCAGATATTAGGTATTGCTGAAATTCATTTTAGAGATAAAGATTTTGGCTATATCAGTTTGCGAAAAAATTCTTATGCAGTTGATCCTACAGTTTATACCTACTTTCGAGGGCTTGATAATTTAAAAGCATTTGCAATCGTCTCTGTAAAGGAAATCGATATGCATAATTTTAAAATCGAAAAACTTTTTTACAAAAAACCAATGAAATTCTTTATTGAATTTGAAAATGCCTTAGCTTGGATTAAAAGAAGAGTAAAGAATAAATAATAAATTCACCCTGACATTACTTAAAAAAGAACCATTCAAGGTTTTTTTTAATCAATCTTCAAGTTATTGCGGAGCTTGTGCTTCTTGCATTTCAGGCGACGGTTCAGGCATTTTAAATAAGTCTATAAAAGCCATTCCTAACCCTTGTATAATTTTAGAGGCGGTTAAAGATTGATAGCCAGTTTGCTCCAAAGCAATGTCACCAGCCCTACCATGAAGGTATACTCCAAAAACAGCTGCTTTTAAAGGTTCATAGCCTTGTGCAACAAGTCCCGTTATAATACCCGTTAGGGCATCTCCGCTACCAGCAGTTGCCATACCAGGGTTACCTGTAGTATTGACATACGATTTATGACCATCAATGGTTATCGAATTAGCTCCTTTTATAACAACAATACATGTATACTTTCTTGAGAAGGCTTTGGTTTTATCTAATTTATCAAAATCATCTTTCCATTTTCCAACCAAACGCTCTAGTTCTTTTGGGTGGGGTGTTAAAATAGATTGCGTTGGCAATTTTTGTAAGAGTGCTTTTTTCTTTGCTAAAATATTCAATCCGTCGGCGTCAATCACCAAAGGAGCCTTGTTTGTAGCTAAGAAATCAGCAAAAGCTTCTGTGGTAACATCATCTGTGCCAAGCCCTACTCCTATTCCAATTACATCAGGCGAAATATCAAATTCTATCTTAGAAATAACATTTTCGCCATCGGTTAAAACCATCACTTCTGGCAATGCGGTTTGTAAAGGCATGTAACCACATTCAGGAATGTAGGCAGTTACCAGTCCACTACCGGCATTCAAACATGCTCTAGATGCCAGTTGAATGGCTCCAATTTTTCCTTTACTTCCACCTATAATGAGGGCGTGCCCGTGAGAACCTTTGTGGGAAAATTTTTCTCTTGGAATGTAAAATGGCAATACTTCATGCTTACCAATAAGTTCATAATCGGTTTCGGTGGTACTAAGAAACTCAGCATCTAAACCAATGTCCAGAACTTCCCATTGGTTGCTAAATATTCCTGTTTCAGGGAGAAAAAACACCAACTTCGGAGCTTGAAAGCTTAGAACGAAATTTGATTTAATAACGGCATTTGCATCTGTCGGAAGTTTATTCGTAAATAATCCTGACGGAATATCAACCGAAAGAATAAAAGCCTCTGTTTGATGTAAATGACCCATCAATTTTACTACCCAGTCATCAGGTTCTCGATTTAAACCAATACCAAAAATAGCATCAACAATAATATCATCTCTGCCAATTTCAGGAAACGCAGAGTTCGCATCTAAAAATTCAGGCCAAATTTTACGGTCTTTCAATCGCTCTAAATTGATTAAAAAATCTTTGGAACGTGTTTTACTATAATTTACAACAAACACCGCAATGTTATAGCCATGCTCAAACAAATGTCGTGCTAATGCAACCCCATCTCCTCCATTGTTTCCAATGCCGCAGAAAATATGAATTTTCACAGGTGCACCCTGCATTCGCTGATGAATCCAATTAAAAATCTGGATTGCAGAACGCTCCATTAGTTCATCGCTCGTTATTTGTTGCTTTTCAATCGTGAATTTATCTGCAGCATAAATCTGCTCAGCGGAGAATATTTTCATGGGAAGTACCTAATCTATTAACGAATTAAAGCCAAAATGAATTATAGATATTTTTAATAACGAATTTTACTAAATCTGTAAAAATAATAACTGTGGCTTGTTTTGCGTTTCAAAAGTACTACTTTTACTAATTCAATAGAATTATGCTTTTTCAAAAAACGGACATAGCAACATTTTTTTCTACATCAAATGGCTACAGCTTTACGACTGCCACTACTACCCCTTTGGGGTAAATTGTTATATAATACTCGTCCGTTCTGTCATTTTTGGCAATTATTTCAAGAAAATATTTTAACACCTGTACCATGAAAGTCTTAAAATTCGGAGGCACCTCAGTAGCCAACGCAAAAAATATTGCATTTGTAAAAGATATTGTGGCTAAGGTCAATAGCGATAAAAAGGTCATCGTAGTTTCTGCTTTTAGTGGTGTAACTGATATGCTATTACGAACAGCGAAACTGGCATCAAATCAAGATTCCACCTATAAAATTTCGCTAAAAAAGTTAGAAGATCGCCATTTAGAAACAGTTAAAGAATTGATTCCTATTACTTCGCAAAGTAAGGTTTTAAGTAAGGTGAAAAGTGATTTAAATAGCCTAGAAACCTTATTGGAAGGTGCTTTTCTTATTGGAGAAATCACCCCACAATTATCGGATAAAATTGTTAGTTACGGCGAGCTACTTTCATCTTATATTATTTATGAATATTTCATTCAAAACGGCTTAGATATTATACAAGCCAACAGTCGAGAATTAATTAAAACCAATGATATCAATGGAACGGCCGCCGTCAATTTTGAAATCACCTATACGAATTGTAATACGTTTGTTAATGAAACGCCAAACAAAAATATTATTGCCCCAGGATTTATTTCATCTTCTGAAAACGGAAATCCTACCACATTAGGGCGGGGCGGTTCTGATTATACTGCAGCTATTTTTGCAGCAGCTATTGATGCTGAAGTATTAGAAATTTGGACGGATGTTAGCGGTATGTATACCGCAAATCCGAAGTTGGTGAAACAGGCAAAAGCGATTCCGCATATATCATATGAAGAGGCTATGGAACTTTCGCATTTTGGCGCCAAAGTCTTATACCCACCAACCATTCAACCGGTATTATCAAAAGGAATATCGATTGTTATTAAAAACACTTTTCAACCTGAAGATTTGGGCACCTTAATTACTAAAAATCATAATGTTCAAGGTAAAACGGTTAGAGGTATAAGTCATATCGAAAATATTGCACTCCTTTCTTTAGAAGGGCCTGGTATGGTCGGCATTCCTGGTATTTCGAAGCGTTTCTTTGAAGTACTTTCACAATCAGAAATAAGTGTAGTTTTAATCACCCAAGCATCATCAGAACATTCTATCTGTGTTGGTATTTCAGAAACCGATATTGATAAGGCCGTAAGCATCGTCAATGCTGCTTTTGAATATGAAATTGAACGCAGTAAAATAAAATCAGTTATTGCAGAGAAAAATCTTGCCATTATAGCGCTTGTAGGTGATAATATGAAGAGTCATCAAGGCCTTAGTGGTAAAATGTTCAGCACCCTTGGCAAAAACAATGTCAATATTAGGGTTATTGCCCAGGGAGCATCTGAACGTAATATTTCGGCTATAATTCAAAAAGAAGATGTAAAGAAGGCCCTAAATTCATTGCATGAAGCATTTTTTGAAGAAAATATCAAACAGCTTAATCTTTTTGTTATGGGTGTCGGAAATGTAGGGGCAAAATTCTTGAACCAAATAGCGCAACAAAAGAAGTACTTAAAAGAAAAATTAAAACTCAATATTAGAATCATAGGACTCTCGAATTCAAGAACAATGGTTTTTGACGAAGGTGGAATTTCACTTAAAAACTGGGAAAAGATTTTGGCTTCAGGAGAAAAAACAGACAAGGAGCGGTTCTTCAAAAAAGTAAATCAACTGAATTATCGCAATAGTATTTTTGTTGATAATACCGCTAGCGAAGAAGTTGCCAATACCTATAACACCTATTTAGAAAATAGTATCTCTGTGGTTACTTGTAACAAGATTGCTTGCTCTTCTGAATATTCAAACTATCAAGAATTAAAAAATCTCGCACGCACCTATAACGCTCCTTTTCTTTTTGAAACTAACGTGGGCGCGGGTTTGCCAATCATTGATACGCTTAAAAATTTAATTGCTTCAGGGGATAAAATACTGAAAATTCAAGCCGTACTATCCGGAAGTTTGAATTTCGTTTTCAATCATTTTAATGACAAAACGACCTTTGATGCTGTTGTTAAACAAGCACAAGAAGAAGGCTATACCGAACCCGATCCAAAAATAGATTTAAGCGGTGTTGATGTGATGCGGAAGATTTTGATTTTAGCTCGTGAAAGTGGAAATCATTTAGAAATCGGTGATATTTCAAATAAATCATTCCTGCCAAAAGAAAGTTTAGATACGAATAATAATGAAGAATTCTTTGCTTCTCTGAAAAAGTATGAAGCTAATTTTCAAAAGTTATTTTCAGACGCAATTGCCAAGGATAGTAAATTGAAATATGTGGCTCAATTCAAGAATGGGAAGGCGAGCGTAGGGTTGCAAGAAATTCCCAAAGGTCATGAGTTTTACAATTTGGAAGGAAGTGATAATATTGTACTATTCTATACAGAAAGATATCCTAACCAACCAATGATCATTAAAGGTGCAGGGGCTGGTGCCGATGTAACAGCATCAGGTATATTTGCAGACATTATTCGAATCGGAAATTTCTAAAAATGGAAAGTATTAAAGTATTTTGCCCCGCCACGATTGCTAACATTTCATGTGGGTTTGATGTACTCGGTGTTGCCTTAGATGCAATTGGCGATGAAATGTTGGTTCAAAAAACCAATGAAAAAGGCATCCGAATTACAAAGCTTGAAGGTCAAGATTTACCAATGGAAACGCTTCAAAATGTAGCCGGGGTAGCTGGATTAGCACTTCTTGAAGAGAGCAATTACGATGGCGGATTCGAAATCGAAATATATAAAAAAATTAAAGCTGGAAGTGGAATCGGGAGTAGTGCTGCAAGTTCTACCGGAGCTGTTTGGGCAATGAACGAATTACTTGGAAAACCATTTTCGCCCCTAGAATTAGTAAAGTTTTCAATGGAAGGTGAACGTTTGGCTAGTGGTGTTGCACATGCCGATAATGCAGCTCCTGCCCTCTTTGGCGGATTTACGTTGGTTCGTAGTTACGAGCCTTTAGATGTTATTACGATTCCGAGTCCGAAGGAATTATTTGCTACAATAATCCACCCCCAAATTGAAGTGAAGACATCCGATTCGAGAAAAATATTGAAGACGAACATTACACTAGCTGATGGAATCAAACAATGGGGAAATGTAGGTGGTTTGGTTGCCGGACTCTTCAAAGAAGATTATGATTTGATAGGTCGTTCTTTAATAGATCATATTGTAGAGCCAATTCGTTCAATTTTGATTCCTGGTTTTGATGATGTTAAAGTTGCCGCAATTAATGCTGGAGCTTTAGGCTGTGGAATTTCTGGCTCAGGGCCTTCCATATTTGCTTTTAGCAAAGGATTAGGAACTGCGCAAAAGGTTGGAGAAGCTATGAAAGAGGTATATCAAAATATTGGAATTGCTTACGATATACACGTTTCAAAAATTAATCCCACAGGAATTAAAGTAATAGACTAAATGAACTTCTATAGCCTGAATAAACAATCGCCAGAAGTATCTTTCAAAGATGCTGTTATTAAAGGAATTGCCCCCGATCGCGGATTATACTTTCCTGAAAACATAACACCCTTACCAGCTTCTTTTTTTAAAAACATTGAAGAGCTATCAAATCAAGAAATTGCTTTCAATGCGATTCATCAATTCGTAAGTGAAGATATTCCGAATGATACCTTAAAAGCGATTTTAGCGAATGTGCTAGACTTTGATTTTCCAGTAGTTCAGCTAGAAAAAAATGTAGCAAGCCTTGAGCTTTTTCATGGCCCTACCATGGCATTTAAAGATGTTGGCGCTCGTTTTATGGCAAATTGCCTAGGGTACTTTTCCAAAAACGAATCTAATGAGGTTACCGTTTTAGTCGCTACTTCGGGCGATACTGGTGGTGCAGTAGCCAACGGATTTCTTGGTGTTGAAGGTGTTAAAGTGGTCATCCTCTACCCGAGTGGCAAAGTTAGTGATATTCAAGAGCGTCAGCTGACAACATTAGGTCAAAACATTACTGCTTTAGAAGTTGATGGCACCTTTGATGATTGTCAAAAAATGGTTAAAACCGCTTTCTTAGATGAAGCACTCATAAGTACAATGCAACTAACTTCTGCCAACTCTATTAACGTTGCGCGATGGCTACCACAATTCTTCTATTTTCTATTTGCTTACAAGCAAGCTAAAACACAAGAAAAAGAAATCGTTTTTTCTGTTCCTAGTGGAAACTTTGGAAATATATGTGCAGGCTTAGTAGCTCATAGACTAGGCATGCCGATAAAGCATTTTATAGCTTCTACCAACGTAAACGATACCGTTCCAGAATTTATGAGAACCGGAACATATCATCCGAAACCTTCAACGGCAACAATTTCAAATGCAATGGATGTAGGTGACCCAAGTAATTTCATTCGCATTCGTCATCTTTTTGATGATACCCTTGAAGCTTTATCTAAAAATTTATATTCCTATTCCTTTTCAGATGATGAAACCAAAGTAGCGATGAAATCCATTTATAGTCGATCAAACTATATCACAGATCCTCATGGTGCTGTAGGATATTTGGGTTTAAAGAAATATCAAGAAAAATATCCCGACACCTATGGCATCTTTTTAGAGACCGCGCATCCCGTTAAGTTTTTAGATGTAGTAGAAGACACTATTCCTGAAAAGTTAGCAATCCCTACGCAAATTCAAAAAGTAATGGGCAAGGAGAAAAAATCCATCCAAATTTCTGAATACAAGGATCTAAAAAACTACCTCCTTCAGAATTAGTCTAATGTCGGTAAAATAAAATCATCTAACGGACTTGGCTGTTTCATTGCAGCTTCAATAGCTTTGGTAGTTCTTGGTGCACCTGCTGATAGGTTCAAAGGGCCATTATCCGTTATTAAAATATCATCTTCTATTCGAACTGCAATTCCCCACCATTTTTTATCACAATCACTACCTTCTGGAATATAGATTCCAGGTTCCACAGTTATCACGGTGTTTGCCTTAAAGGGCCTATAAGTTCCTTTATCGTGCACATCTAATCCCAAGTAATGACTGGTACCATGCGGAAAATAGATTCTGGCTTTAGAGATCGTATCTATCACTCCCAAAGCAACCAATCCTTCAGCAACTACTTTATTTGCTGCTTGCCCTGGCGCCTGAAAAGAAGCACCAACAACACTTGCTTTAATTCCCGCTTCTTGAGCATCATAAACGATATCATAAATTTGTTTTTGCTCTTTGGTGAATTTTCCATTTGCAGGTATTGTTCTGGTTACATCAGCAGTATATCCATGATACTCAGCACCCAAATCCATCAGAACCAAATCATTACCAACCTCCGTTTTATTATTCTCAATGTAGTGAAGGATACAGCCATTATTTCCGCCTCCTACAATTGAGGGATAGCCTTCATACTCTGCGCCATACTTCTTATATACATACTCGTGAACACCTTGTATCTCTGTTTCTGACATATTGGGGTGCATTGCTTTCATCACTTCCACTTGACCAATGGCAGAAATTTCGATCGCCTTTTTCAAGAGTACCATTTCTTCTTCGGTTTTGGTTTCCCGCAGGGTACTCATGATTTCAGCAATCATATTGGAATCCAGATTATTTGCTTCTAATTTTAAGGATACTTTTTCTTTGATATCGCTTCTCAATCCATCATCCCCTGCATTTACGAATCCGCTTAATAGCTCATCTTCATTGAGTTTCGAATCACGGCTTAAATAACGACCTAATGTTTGGGCTACATTTGCGCTATTTTCGATATTCGTAGACGTTATCATACTGTATAAGCGTTTTTTAGTCGGATTGTAATCTGATGGATAATCTGTTTTAACCTTAAAAGATTTTATCAGATCAAAAAGATCAGCTTCTCCCCTTTTATCTCGAAAGTCATTTTTAAAATCAAAAAAACTGACTTTATCAAAAGACTTAAAATCAATAGGAATATTTGCAAAATCACCCCCGTTAAAAGCCATTTTAAAACCAAGTTGATTTTTAGCACCTTCAATTCCTAAACGTTTTCCATTCCATTGTTCTGCTCGTTCATCACGCTCTTGAACATAGATCATTTCATTATATTCCGCACCAGCAGCATTCGTTTGATTGTCTGAAAAAATCAATAAAACAGCATTAGGTTCTTTATATCCTGTTAAATAATAAAAATCAGGGTCTTGATGATAAATATAATCTACGTCATTGGCTCTGTTTCGTTCTGCATTAGCAAATAAGACCGCAACTGTATTCGAGGGCATCATTTTACGCAAAGCTTCCCTTCGCTCCTTATGAAAATCAGCAGATAGAAAATCTGTAGGTGTGCCTTGTGCTTTAAGCTGAAGTGTCAGCAGCAACAGCGCTGCAAGAAATAAGATCTTTTTTAACATTTTGAATACATTTAGAAATTGAAAAATACTGCTTTTAAAAGAACATCCTAGAATAAACTCTCATAAAATTATTCAAACTACTTAAGACAGTTTGGTGAATTAATTCAATAAATTTGTGTGAAACTAAATTGCACTAGAATGAAGAATACTGCATTGACAGAAACTCACGAAGCCCTTGGCGCTAAACTTGTTCCCTTTGCCGGATATACTATGCCAGTTTCTTACGAAGGCGTAAATGCCGAACATGAAACCGTTAGAAATGGTGTGGGCGTGTTTGATGTTTCCCATATGGGAGAATTCTTGATTGGCGGTCCGAATGCTTTAGCTTTAATTCAAAAGGTGACTTCTAATGATGCTAGTAAGTTGACTATTGGAAAAGCTCAATATAGCTGCCTACCGAATGAAACAGGCGGTATCGTTGATGACCTTATCGTTTATAAGATTAAGGAAGAAGAATATTTGTTGGTGGTGAATGCCTCGAATATTCAAAAAGATTGGGATCATATTTCAAAATACAATGCAGCGTTTAATGCGAATATGCGCGATATTTCTGAAGGATATTCCCTATTGGCAATACAAGGTCCGAAAGCGATTGATGCCATGCAAAGTTTGACTTCAGAAGATTTATCGGCTATCAAGTTCTACAATTTTGTGGTTGGTGATTTTGCAGGCATAGAACACGTTATTATTTCAGCAACAGGCTATACCGGTTCTGGTGGCTTTGAAATCTATTGCAAAAATGATGAAGTAAAACAAGTTTGGGATAAAGTTTTAGAAGCAGGTGCTGACTTCGGAATTAAACCCATAGGCCTTGCTGCAAGAGATACTTTACGACTAGAAATGGGCTATTGCCTTTATGGAAATGATATCAATGATGAAACCTCACCCTTTGAGGCTGGTTTAGGTTGGATTACCAAATTCACCAAAGACTTCGTTAATTCAGAATCATTATCCAAAGTAAAAGCTCGCGGACCAGAACGAAAACTGGTTGCCTTTGAATTAGACGAACGTGGCATTCCAAGACACGATTATGATATTGTAGACGGTCAAGGAAAAAAGATAGGGATTGTTACTTCAGGTACGATGTCTCCGTCTATGGGCAAAGGAATTGGATTAGGTTATGTGCCAACAATCTTTTCAGATGTTGGTAGTAAAATTCACATACAGATTCGTAAAAATGCGGTTCCAGCAACGGTTGTAAAACTCCCCTTTTATAAAGTGTAATAGGAATGAGTAAAAAAAAGGAGGAGCATTATGACGGAGGAAAAAAAATACTGATTCTAGGAGGAAGCGGATTTATAGGAAATTCAATTTATAAAGAGATTTGCAATTATTTTAATACATTCGGAACTTACCATTCAGCAAGAAAGTCATTCGAAAAAAATAAACAATTCTTTCGCTATGACATGACAGAAGATGACATTTTTCCGCTGCTCGAAAAAGTAAAACCAGATTACATCATTTCAGCATTACGAGGAAGCTTCGCTGCTCAAATTCAAGCCCATCAGCACGTTGTAGAATATATTTCTAAAACTGAATGTACGCTGTTTTTTATTTCATCGGCCAATGTGTTTGATGCGTATAGCAAATACCCGTCTTATGAATATGACAAAACCCTTTCTGAAAGCATATATGGGCGTTTAAAAATAAAAATTGAGAATATGCTTTTGCGGCTGCCAAAGAAAAAAATGGCCATTTTAAGAGTACCTATGGTATTTGGAAATGGTTCGCCAAGAGTTAGAACCATCAAGAAATCTATATTAGAAAATGACCCAGTAGAGGTTTTTCCTAATCTTATTCTGAATGTGACTAGTGCAGATCGATTAACCCAGCAAATTCACTACCTCATCAATCGAAATAAAAGCGGTATTTTTCATTTAGGAAGTCAAGATTTGGTGCATCATGAAGATTTTACTAAAGAAATCGTAGATCGCATTGGAAATTTTAACCCTATTTATAAACGGGTATTCACCACCAATGAAGAACGGTATTTGGCGGTGTTGCCTAAAGACAATAGATTACCTAAAAATCTACAATTCGGATACCAAGACATTATTGATCATCATATTTTGAGTTAACTACATTTTATATCATAATTTGAAGAAAATACAAGTTTAACGATTCCCGTCTTCGCGGAAATGACAAAAATTTTTTATTAATGGAAAAACTATCAGATCAACAAATACTAGAATATTTAGAAAAACTAGAAGGCTGGGAATTTGTAGAAGGAGCGATAGAAACTTCTTTTGAATTTTCAAATTTCAAAGAGGCTTTTGCTACAATGACAAGAATTGCTTTCGAATGCGAAGCACAAGGGCACCACCCTGATTGGAGTAACGTTTATAAAAATCTTCATATTCGATTAAACACCCACGACGCTGCAGGTGTAACTGACAAAGACTTTAAATTAGCGCATACCATTGAAGAAATTATTTCTGGAGAATAAGAATTAGTTGGAAGTTGGAAGTTGGAAGTTGGAAGTTGGAAGTTGGAAGTTGGAAAAAAATATAAATTCAAAATCAAAAACAAGTGAAATTGTAATTTATAGGATGCTTTGTTTGAATTTGAAATTTGTGTATGAGTTTGATTTTAGTAATTTTGAAAATACCTAAAAAGTAATAATTATGGGAAGAGCTTTTGAATTTCGAAAAGCACGTAAAATGAAACGATGGTCTGCTATGTCAAAGGCCTTTACGCGTATTGGCAAAGATATTGTCATGGCTGTAAAAGAAGGAGGGCCAGACCCAGATTCGAATTCAAAATTACGCGCGGTTATTCAGAACGCAAAGTCTATAAATATGCCCAAAGACAATATCGAGCGTGCGATCAAACGTGCGAGCGATAAAAGTTTAGGTGATTTTAAAGAAGTATTATTTGAAGGCTATGCGCCACATGGCATCGCTATTTTAGTAGAAACCGCTACAGATAACAATACGCGTACTGTTGCTAATGTTAGAAGCTATTTCAATAAGTGTAACGGCAATTTAGGCACTTCAGGTTCGGTAGAGTTTATGTTTGATCATACTTGTAATTTTAGAATTCCTGCTGAAGGCATTGATCCAGAAGAATTGGAATTAGAAATGATAGACTTTGGTGCAGAAGAAGTTTTTGTAGATGATGACGGTATTTTAATTTATGCACCTTTCGAGAGCTTTGGGGCTATTCAAAAAGAGTTAGAAACTCGTGAAGTTGAAATTTTATCTTCGGGTTTTGAACGTATTCCGCAAGTGACAAAACAACTTACCGAAGAGGAAGCGGCAGATGTTGAAAAACTTTTAGAAAAGATAGAAGAAGATGATGATGTGCAGAATGTGTATCATACGATGCAAGAATAAATAGTTGATTTCATAACTTTAAGATTTTATACTAAGTCAAATCAAAAATAGACCTAAACTGAAACGAATAGAGTAAGCAGAAAAGTTCGATTAGGTATAACTATAAGCTGCTACCCTACCTTTAATTCCTTTAAAAAAAGAGTCAACTTTTTTGAAATCTGCTTCCAAGTCGTCTGACACTTCAAAGGGTTCTGCTATTTTAACTTGTTTGTTTTCAAAATCAAAACCTACCATCAATATGGGAACCTTGGCTGCCTTGGCAATATAATAGAATCCGGTTTTTAGTTTTTGTACTTTTTTTCTTGTTCCCTCAGGTGCTAATGTCAAACGAAAAATTTCCTTATCCTTAAAAACATTTGCTGTGGCAGTTACAAAATCTGTTGACTTTGCGCGATCAATCGGCGTACCACCCATCCATCGAAAATACCATCCAAATGGTGCCCTAAATAAACTTTTTTTACCCACAAAATTGATTTCAGCTCCCCAAACATTTCGAACGAGAATACCAATATAAAAATCATGCCAGCTAGTGTGAGGAACAACAGCCACCACGCACTTTTTTAAATGTAAGGGGAATTCACCTTCAATTTTCCATCCCATTAATTTGAAGTAAATAAATTTGGCAATTGCCTGCATAAAGGAAAATTAAATGGAAATCTTTTATTGTTGAAAATAGGTAACCTTAGCTATATTTTTTTATAAATAGCAAGTAGTTTTTCTTGGTTTATTGTAGCTCTCCAATCCGACCCTAAAGCATTTTCCCATAATGGATGCATACCCATCGCAACCTTAATCATAGTTTCAAATTCTGCGTCGCTGAGTTGCGCACAAACATTTATTGGAAGCTGAATCTTATGTTTAACAAGCATTTTATTAAATAAAGCGACCCCTTCAGGGTAAAATTCAGAAAGATGCTGAAAAACCAAACAGTTACCAAGACCGTGTTTCACACCTAGTACATAACCCAATCCATAGCTTAGCGCATGTGCAATACCAACTTGCGAATAGGCTATACTCATACCGCCGTGCCATGAAGCCATCATTAATTTATCACGAGCATCTGCATCAGTTAAATCGTCTAAAAACACTTCATTGCATAATTCTAGCGCTTTTTCACCATAACTTTGACTAAAAGCATTAAGATAGGTACCATTAAGAGATTCGATACAATGTATAAAGCAATCCATACCGGTATAGAACCATTGTTCTTTTGAAACACCCCGTGTTAAATTTGGATCAAGAATAACCTGATCGAAGGTGGTGTAGTCAGAATTAATCCCCAATTTTCTCTCTGGCCCCAATAAAACAGTTGTTCTTGAAACTTCTGCACCAGTTCCGCTTATGGTTGGTATACCTACGTGATAAACCGATTGTTTTTGAACCAAATCCCAACCTTGATAATCAGCTGAACCACCTTTATTGGTAAGCATAATAGCAACAGCTTTTGCTAAGTCTAACAAAGTTCCTCCGCCAATACCTACTATACCAGAAGGCAATTCTGAAAATTGCTCCATTATTTGGGTTACCAAAGCATCTACTTGGTCAGTTTTAGGCTCCTCATCTGCAGAAATAAAAATAATTTGATCTTCAAAAATCAAAGGAATTCTTTTTACCAAAGACTGTCTCTCAAAAACATCATCGATTAGAAAAATAAATGGTGCATCTGAATGCTTTCTTTTTGACATCAAAATAGATCCCAATTGGTCAAAGCTATCTGCCCCAAAAACCACTCTAGGGACCATCGGAAAATTACGATATGTTTCTTGCTGTATAGTTTGTAGTTTCTCTGCCTCCATGTTATTCTTTACATTCATACTCAAAATTACAAATACTTTAAAATGTCCTTTAAATTTTTAATTTTAAGGAATTTAAAATCGTTTTCATCAACCGATACTTCTTCATGTTGCCAAGTGGTATGAAAGGGAACGTGCACCGCTTGAGCACCAATTTTTAGAAGTGGTAACACATCTGATTTTAATGAATTGCCAATCATCAAAAATTCTTTTACATCTACTTCTAAATGATTTAGCAAATGTTGATAGTTTTCTTCCTTTTTATCACTTAAGACTTCAATATGGTGAAAATATTTCGTCAAACCAGATCGTTCAATTTTTCGTTCTTGATCTAACAAATCTCCTTTGGTCAAAACTATTAAACGGTATTTGCTACCTAGGTGTTCAAGCACTTCTTTCACCCCATCTAATAACTCTACTGGCTGTAAAATCATCTCCTTACCAAGACACAGAATTTTAGAAATCGTTGCTTGTGAAATTGTATTATTTGAAATTTCTAGAGCAGATTCTATCATGGATAACATAAAACCTTTAATACCATAACCGTAGGTGTCTAAATTTTTGATTTCCATTTTAAAGAGCTCCTGATCAATTTTATTTTTGGTTTCAAAACCGTCTAAAAGGTTCGCAAATTGTTCTTCAGCTTCTCTAAAATAGGTTTCATTGACCCATAAGGTATCATCAGCATCGAAACCGATAACCTTAATTTTATCGAAATCTACCTCCATGCCTCTTGTGCTCTTTTTAGATCTTCAGGGGTATCAATTTCAATACCGCTGACAGTTGTTTCAACCATTTTTATCTTTTTACCATATTCTAAATACCGTATGGCTTCAATTTTTTCTGTTGCCTCTAAGGCGAGCATTGGTAGTCGCTGAAAATCCATCAAAGCCCTTTTTCGAAAAGCATATATACCTTTGTGTTTGTAATATGGGGTATTTAATTCTGCTGTTCTTGGATACGGTATTGGTGCTCGTGAAAAATATAAAGCAAAATTGCGATTATCAACAATGACCTTGACCGTGTTTGGGTTTTCAATTTCCTCCTTATCAGTTATACGTACCATTAAGGATGCTAGATCTATTTCTGCTTCTACATCGGTTTTGAAAACGGATAAAACCCCAGCAAGACTTTCTTTATCTGTAAAAGGCTCATCTCCTTGAACATTAACAACAATATCAACATCCATATCAGTAACTGCTTCAGCAATGCGATCACTTCCGCATTCATGTTCTTTAGAACTCATCAAAGCTTTTCCACCTGACTTTTTAATTACATCAAAAATTATAGCGCTATCAGTTACTACATAAACTTCCTCAAACAATTGGGTTTCTACAGCTGCTTCATATGTGCGCAAGATTACGGGTTTGCCTGAGAGATCTTGCATTAATTTTCCAGGAAACCTAGAGGCCGCATACCTCGCTGGTATCATCGCAATTATTTTCACTTTACTTATTTTTTAAGAAAAAATACTATGTTTTCGCTCTGGGTCTTAATTTTCTATAGATTCGAAAAATAATAAACAAAATTACAATTACTAGAATCACGGCTAGTAATGGCGCAAATATAGAAGCCATAGAAACGGCAACTGCAGTACCTGTTTCGACCGTTGAAACTATAGGATTTCCAAGCCCGCCTGTTGACGCCGTAGAAGCAAGCCTACCCGTTGCTCCTGCCCCTTTTATAGCTGTGGCCGTTCCACCTCCAGCAATTATTGCCAAAGACCAAGTTACCATAGGGTCTAAACCAGCTACGGTACTCACCATGACCGCTGTACCAGCAATTGCAGCTAAAGGAACTGCCAAACTGTCTAGTACATTGTCAACCCAGGGTATATAATAACCAAAAATTTCAACTAACATTGCTATGCCTAGTGTTATCAAAGCCGCAAGACTACCAATCCATTGCCAACTATCATTAAGTTCCCACTTACCAAAAAAGGCAGCCAGGCTAAGGGCAAACAGAGGCAAAAATACCCGAAATCCTACGGAGGCGGCCAGACCTATTCCTAAAAATATACTTGTTATAGTTTCTACAGTCATGATATTATTTCAAAGTTTATACTAAAAAACTTACAGCTTTTAGAAATCTAAACGCTTGCTATAGATTTCGACCAAAGTTCTTCAATCAACGAGTAACAAATTTAATACCAATGTTACAATCATCTTTTTTAAAATATCAATTATCACGAATTTAATCTATTCCTCATCAAGAAAAAAATCCTTCTTAAAGCCAATAAGATAGAGTTGTTTTTTAGCCCTAGTTACGGCCGTATAAAGCCAGCGTAGATATTCTTTATCGACTCCATTTGGCAAATAAGGTTGTTCTACAAAAACGGTATCCCATTGTCCACCTTGAGACTTATGGCAAGTTATTGCATAAGAAAACTTTACTTGTAAGGCATTGAAGTATTTATTTCCTTTTACTCTTAAGAATCTTTTATATTTTGAGGTCTCACCATCATAATCTTCCATCACATTTTGATATAGTCTGTTTCCATCTTCATAGGAAAGTGACGGTGTAACGGCTTGAATTGTATCTAAAAGTAAGACCGTTTCGAAGGGTTTCATATTGGGGTAATCTACCAGTTGTACTTTAACTTCGGCAAATTTGAAGGAATACAGGGCTTTGATTGCAAAAATTTCTAGCACTTCAATGATGTCTCCATTCGCGATAAAACCTGCTTCAGATTTAGGTTCAAGCCAGAAATAGTTGTTTTTTACCACCATCATAAAATCGCCAACGGCAATCTCATTTTCCAAATATAAAATACGCTGCCTGATATTTTCATTATAGAGATTGGCCCTTTTATTAGAACGCACAATAAAGGCCGTTTCTTCTTTACCGTTTTTAGCGTAAGAAGTATCAATTGCTTCTTGTATCTCATTACCATCTGTTAATCGAACAATATCTTTAAATGGGCTAACATCAAACTGAAAGCTTTCATGAAAACCACTTTGTAATTGCTCTCTAAGCATGGTCGCATTTACTAATATGCCTGAGTCCTCATCTTGCCGCACTACTTCGTCTAATTCTAAACGAATAACTTCTTTATTGTAATTCAATTCTAATTTATCCGCATCAAGAGCGGGACTCAAATTCAAATGTACTGGTGGTAACTGCGCTGTATCTCCAATTAAAATTAGCTTACAATTGTGCCCCGAGTAGATAAATTGTAATAAATCATCAAGTAGCGAACCATTTTCAAAAAGTTTTGAATCTGCTGGAGTATCGGGTATCATCGACGCTTCATCTACGATAAAAACAGTATTTCGATGTTTGTTTGGCGCAAGCACAAACTGTACACCGCCGCCATTTTGTTTCTTTGGAAAATAAATTTTTCTATGGATGGTAAACGCTTGAGTGCTTGAATAATTAGCCATTACTTTCGCTGCTCTGCCTGTCGGCGCCATTAAAACAGACTTCATGGTTGATTGCCATAAACTATTAACCAAAGTACCGACAAGTGTAGTTTTTCCTGTACCTGCAAAGCCTTTTAATAAGAAAATATCATCCTTTTTATTACTTAAAATAAAAGATGCTAATTTTTGTAGCGCAACAGATTGCTTGAGTGTTGGCTCATGTGGAAATTTATCTTTTAAAATAGCAAAAAACGTCGCGTCTGTTAAGGATTTCATAGGCGGGCTAAGATAATCAGGATTTTTTTGCCAAAAAGTTTTACGATTGAAAAAAAAATGTAAATTTGCTTAAACCACTTAGTTTAATTAACACAAGACGAAATGAAGACCGGAATACAAATAGTACTTTGGATACTTTGCGGAGTATTCGCTTATCTAATTTACAACTCAATAACTGGACCTATTAGATTCAAAGAAGTAAAGGAAGATCGTTATTGTAAAGTTATTTCTAAACTTAAGGATATTAAAAATGCCCAAGAAGCGCATAAAAGTGTGAAAGGGAGATACGCAAAAGATTTTAAAAGTCTTGTTAGTTTTATTGACAACGATTCTTACACAATTACACAGCAACGTGATACTTCGTTCATGTATCGTGATAAAAGATTAGATATTGATGTACCCAAAGACAGTATTTTAATTGATACTTTAGGTACGGTTTCAGTTCGTGATTCATTGTTTAAGAAAGATACAAGATATAAGAGCTTGGAGTCTGTACCTGGCGCTTTGAATGGTGAAAAATTCACTATGAAAGCCGATATTATAGATAAAGGCGGATACAAAGCGCCTGTTTATGAAGTCAGCGTTGCAAAAAAAGCAATTTTAGGTGATCAACCTGCAGATTTGTTATCGAAAGAGAATACACAAGTTAGTGTTGAAGAGGTAAACGGAAGTAAAATTAGCGTTGGCTCTTTAGTTCAAGTTAGTACTAGTGGAAACTGGCCCGCCATATATGACAGAAAAAGTTGTAACTAAGAAAATATTAAATTCGAATAAAGAATTTCAAAAACTGTCCATTCAAGTTAGCTTGAATGGACTTTCTTTTTGTATTGTTGATACTGTTGACAGTACTATTGAATGTTTAGATAGTATTGTTTTTGAAGAAGAACGATCTCCTTTTGGACTTCAAAAGGCATTGCTCGCACTTTTTGAAAAACATAAAATTACGAAAAAGCAGTTTTCAGAAGTAATCGTAGTACATCGGAATAAGTTATTTAGTTTGGTACCCAATTCTCTCTTTGAGGAGGCTGAAATGCCCAATTACTTAAAATTCAACACAAAAATATTAGCTAACGATCATATCGTTTTTGATGCTTTGGAAAACTACGACATGGTTAATGTCTATGTTCCTTTTGTAAATATAAACAACTACATCTATGATCTTTTTGGAGCGTTTACCTTCAAACATAGCGGAACAGTTATGATAGAATCTTTGTTATCAAGTCAAAAGTATTCTAGTTCACCTACTTGTTTTGTTCATACTGCTCATAATCAGATGGAAGTTACCATCATATCACATAAAAAATTGGTGCTTTACAATAGTTTCGACTTTAACTCAAAAGAAGATTTCATTTATTATTTACTTTTCACATTTGAACAACTTGAATTAGAAACTGAAAAAACCAAATTAATGCTATTTGGCGATATTGAAGAAGCAGATGAGTTGTATAATATTTGCTATGATTATGTAAAACATGTTTCTATTTTCGTTCCTTCAATAACTTCGTATCCAATGGATTTAGGCAAAGAATCTATTGACTTTACCGTATTAAGCACTTTATAATGCGTATCATATCAGGAAAACACAAAAGCAGACGTATATCTGCGCCTAACAAACTGCCAGTTCGACCTACAACCGATATGGCGAAAGAGGCACTCTTTAATATCTTGAATAATAGCTATTATTTTGATGAGATTGCTGTACTAGATCTGTTTGCTGGGACTGGAAATATTTGTTATGAATTTGGCTCAAGAGGCACCATTCAAATTACTGCGGTTGATGCAGATTTAGGCTGTGTGCAATTTATCGAGAAGACTTCAAAAGTGCTAGAATTAAATATTAATGCCATCAAAAGTGATGTTTTTAAGTATTTAGAAAAATCGAGTTTAAAATCAAACGTCATTTTCGCAGACCCACCCTACGACCTGCCATTGACAGCGTTTGAAAAACTGCCCGCGTTAATCTTCAAAAATGAATTGCTTCATGAAGACGGTTTGCTAATTATTGAACATGCAAAGCAAATGAACCTTTCCCATATTGAAAATTTTGATAATAAACGAAAATATGGTGGAAGTGTGTTTAGCTTTTTTAAGTTACCTTAAACAAAAAATTAGTTTCTCACCAAAGCTTACCATATGCTTTTTTCAACAAATAGACTTATTTTTTTAGCTGTAGCGATAGTATTGTTATTTTCATCGTGTCAAAAACAAAAAGCAGATAAAATAGTTGTCAACGCATCTATTTGGACAGGAAATAACAGACAACCTCAAGCGCAGGCAATGGCCTTTTCTGGTGACACTATACTTGCCATTGGGACCAACCGTGAAATCGAAAAATTCAAAGGGGTACAAACCGATATTATAAATGCCGCGGGTAAATTTATTACTCCAGGTTTTATTGATACCCATGTTCATCTTATGATGGGGGGTAATGCTCTTTTAAGTGTTGAGCTTCGTGACGCCAAAACACCTGAAGAATTTAAACACCGAATCGCTAATTATGCACAAACCTTAGCACAAGACCAATGGATACTTGAAGGTAATTGGGATCAATCACTTTGGGGTGGTGAATTACCCACAAAAGAATGGATTGATGAAGTTACCAAAGAAAACCCCGTTGCCATCTATCGCTTAGATGGACATATGATTTTAGCAAATTCTGCCGCACTTAAAATCGCCGGTATCAATAGTAATACTCCTGATTTAAAAGGAGGAGCGATTATTCGCAATTCAGATGGAAGTCCGACTGGAATTCTTAAAGGGAACAATATGAATGCTGTTTTGAATAAGATTCCCATAATGACTGAGCTTCAAAAAGAAAATGCTTTGCTGGCTGCTACCCGCTATTTATTATCCAACGGAGTGACCTCCGTACACGATGTAGACAGCCTAGGTACGTATAGTGTTGCCAAATCATTTAAAGAAAAAGGGCAACTCGGTATTCGCATTTATTTAGCGAAACCACTAAACCGATGGAACGAAGATTTCAATATGAAAGATGAAAATAACAAGTGGTTGAAAACGGGGTTAGTCAAAGGATTTGTAGACGGCTCCTTAGGTTCGCATACTGCCGCTTTTCAAGAACCTTATAGCGATACAGCAGAAGACAAAGGTTTTTTTATTCACAACGAAAAACAATTATTTGATTGGATAATTGGCGCAGATAAGGCGAATCTTCAAATTACGGTACACGCCATCGGAGATCGTGCAATTCATACCTTGTTGAATATATATGAAAAAGTTATTGCTGAGAACGGCAAAAAAGATCGTCGGCTTCGCATTGAACATGTGCAACATATTTCGGTTGAAGATATGCATCGCTTTTCAGATCTCGGTATTATAACAAGTATGCAGCCGTATCATGCTATTGATGACGGCAGATGGGCAGAAGAATTGATTGGTGCAAAACGGATCAAAACCACCTACGCTTTCAAGTCACTTTTAGACCAAAACACAACGATTACTTTTGGTAGCGATTGGCCTGTAGCGCCAGCAAATCCTTTAGAAGGAATTTATGCGGCTGTTACCCGCAGAACCCTTGATAATAAAAATAATAAGGGCTGGGTGCCTCAGCAAAAAATAACTGTTGAACAAGCTTTAAAAGCATATACCATTAATGCAGCCTATGCTTCATTTGACGAACATATTAAAGGCAGTTTGGAAGTAGGTAAATTAGCTGATTTTATAATTCTGAATCAGGATATCACTAAAATTGATCCAATAAAAATAAAAGATGTTCGAGTTTTAAAATCCTATGTTGGCGGAGTTAAAGTTTACGATGCTGAAGAAAACTGAAAATCATATCGCTATTGTACAGTTGCAACCAATAAGACTTCAAGAATATGGTGTAGGTATCTTCCCCACCCTTCCGACTAAATCAGCTATAAAAAAAGCGTTGAAAAAACAATTAATTTTTGTGAATGGTCAGTTAGCTACAACGGCAACTTTGATTCATGGTAATGAAACTATAACATTCCATCATTCTGAAAAAACTAATCTTTCGAAAAGGTTGATTCTAAAGTTGGAAGTTGTTTATGAAGACGATCATTTAGCTATAATTAACAAACCCGCTGGTATTTTAGTAAGTGGAAATACTTTCAAAACCGTGGATAATGCTTTGTCTCAAAACCTTAGACTAAGCACGCAACCTGACGCTACTCAACCGAGGCCAGTACATCGCTTAGATTATGCGACAACCGGACTTTTGCTGATCGGGAAAACCAGTTCTTCAATTTTAGCTTTGAACAAATTATTTCAAAATAAACAGATTAACAAAGAATATTTTGCAGTCACTATCGGAAAGATGGAAACAAAAGGAATACTTAATTTTCCTGTGGATGAAAAAGAAGCCGTTTCTAATTTTGAGGTCATTGAAAAAGTATCTTCTGAAAGGTTTGAATACTTAAATTTAGTCCGATTGTTCCCTAAAACAGGAAGAAGACATCAATTGAGAAAGCACTTGCTTGAATTGGGAAATCCAATTTTAGGTGATGCTAGCTATAACAAAGAAGGATTAATTTTAAAAGGCAAAGGGCTTTACTTACATGCTTTTGCGTTAAAATTTAATCATCCTATTACTCATAAAGAAGTACACATTAACAAAGCCCTTCCAAGTAAATTCAAGAAACTTTTTATGTCAATTAATTAGTACTTTACTTAATATCAAATCTTTGTTCCTTCTTTTCTTTAGTATTTTTAGATTTCTATTTTAAATCAAAGAAGAATGAAATCAGCGATATGCATATTGGTGTTTATCTTAATTACGGTTGAAGGCTTTACGCAAAATGATACCATATTTGCTGAATACGAAACCAAGACCTTCCAATTTAAAGGACGAAATGCAAAGGTCGTATTTCCTAAAAACAGGAATGATAAAAATCTTTGGATTTGGAGAGCTCGGTTTTGGGGACACGAACCTCAAACCGACATCGCCTTGTTAGAAGAAGGATTTAATTTAGTTTATGTTGATGTAGCCGGTTTGTTTGGAAATAAAAAAGCGGTACGCGTTTGGAATAAATTCTACCGCCGCATGACAAAAAAATATAAGCTCAACTCAAAAGTAGTGCTTGAAGGTTTTAGTAGAGGTGGGCTAATCGTTTATAATTGGGCGGCAAAAAATACGAATAAAGTAGCTTGCATCTATGCAGATGCACCAGTTTGTGATATTAAAAGTTGGCCTGGCGGTCTTTATTCTGGAACAGGAAGCCCTAAAGAATGGGCAGCTTGTTTAAAAGCGTATAAATTGAACGCGTCGTCAGTCTTAAAATTTAATGGCCTACCTATCAACAAAAGTATCAAAGTTGCCAAAGCAAATATTCCTGTAATTCATGTATATGGCGATGCTGATGAGCTAGTACCACCTTCTGAAAATACCGAACTACTTGCAAAGAAAATGAAACTTGCTGGCGGAACTATTAAATTGATAGGTAAGAAAGGGGTAGGTCACCACCCGCATAGTTTGAAAGACCCAAAACCTATAGTAGATTTCATATTGAAAGCTACTGAAGATTTGTAGTTCTCTATTTATTTAAGATTCCCGTCTGCGCGGGAATTAAAATAAAAAAAGCAGGTCATAAGCCGGATTCTGTTCACCCTGAACTTGTTTTGGGTTAGACCCTAAAAAAGACAAAGCTCCTAATCATTTATCTAGACTTTTAGTTACCCAAAAGTTCAAACCGCCTACCCTTCGGCTCGGGCGTGCCGCCCTCAAACACCGGTTTACATGACGTTTCACCGTATAGAGTTTACCTGGTTTCACTACAGCCGAACTGTACTTGCTTTCTGTTGCACTTGTCCGCATCTCTCGATGGATGGGCGTTACCCATTATACTGCACTATGGTGTCCGGACTTTCCTCTTTACTCTGAACTTGATTCAGGAACTAGTAAACTTCTCAATAAAGTTTAATTAGCTGCCGAAACGAGTTCGGCATAAAGCGATAAGGTGACCTGCTAAAGCAAAGGTAGAACAACATAGCATAATTGTTGATAAAAAGTCACTTTAAATCAGATTTTAAAACCCGATATTACGGTTCGATTTTTATATTTGTAAGCAGTTGATTTTGACTAAAACTATAGCTATTTGGAACCCTTTATCGTATCGGCGCGAAAGTATAGACCTCAAACATTTAAAGATGTTGTAGGGCAAGAAGCGATTACCAATACCTTATTAAATGCAATTGAGCAAAATCACTTAGCGCAAGCACTTTTATTTTGCGGCCCGCGTGGAGTTGGAAAAACTACCTGCGCAAGAATATTAGCCAAACAAATCAATCAAGATGGTACGGAAAATGAAGAAGAGGACTTTGCATTTAATATTTTTGAATTAGATGCTGCTTCGAACAATTCTGTTGATGATATTCGTAATCTGATTGATCAAGTACGCATTCCACCTCAAACCGGTAAATACAAAGTCTATATCATTGATGAGGTACATATGTTATCTTCAAATGCATTTAATGCATTTTTAAAAACATTAGAGGAGCCTCCAAAGCATGCTATTTTTATTCTAGCAACTACAGAGAAACATAAAATTATTCCAACGATATTATCACGTTGCCAAATATTTGATTTTAAACGCATTACCGTTAAAGATGCTGCGAATTACTTGAAATATATTGCAGAAAATCAAGGTATAGAAGCTGAAGAAGATGCCCTTCATATCATTGCTCAAAAGGCCGACGGAGCAATGCGAGATGCTTTATCAATTTTTGACAGAGTGGTCAGTTTTTCTGGAAAAGAATTGACTAGAAAAGCGGTTACAGAAAATTTGAACGTTTTAGACTATGAAACCTATTTTGAAGCAACCAACTACTTTCTAGAGCATAACATACCAAAGTTATTGCTTTTATTTAATAAAACATTAGCCTTAGGTTTTGATGGTCACCATTTTATAGGAGGTTTGGCAACACATTTTAGAGATCTCATGGTTTGCCAACACGAAAGCACAATTAGTTTGTTAGAAGTCGGTGACGGTGCGAAACAAAATTATTTGGAGCAATCAAAAAAGACTTCAAATACCTTTTTACTACAAGCCTTAAATATTGCCAATGACTGCGATTTAAAATATAAGACTAGTAAAAATCAACGACTGCTTGTTGAATTAACCATAATGAAATTAGCTTCCATCAATTTTGATGGAGAAAAAAAAAACCCTGAATCTGTAGCACTAGCTGATAGTACGGTTGATTTTATTGCTCCAGCTTCTTTTTTTCAGGGTATGACTCCCTCGAAGGTAATACAGCCAATCGCCAAAGAAAGCACTCCTACTCCATCTATAGCCGTTGAAAGCGAAGCAAAACCTGTGGAAGCTATTCCAGTCGCAGAAGTTATTCAAGTTTCAGAGGAGAAACCCACGGCATACGAAAAAAATATTGAGGCAATTCCACAAAATACTTCGCCTGAAATTATCAATGTTGTCGCTGAAGTAGATCAGAAGATTGAGGTTTCTACGATCAACGAAGTAGCAACAGTAACAGAAATTCAAACGGAAACTAAACCTGTTGATCAAGAGTTAGAAGAAAAACATAAACCTGAAGCCGAAGAAATTCCCGCAGCCAAAAAAATTCAAATAAATATAGCAGCTCGTCGCGTATCTGCGCTTTCCATATCAAGTTTAAAGGCGAAGAAAACGCATGAGCAAAACCGAAAAGAAACTAGCATCGACGAAAGTCAATTACCAAAAGAGCCTTTTACCGAAAATGAAATGCAGGAACTTTGGGCTGAATTTGTAGATATCATTGATGCCAAGGGTCAAAAAATATTAGCATCAAATCTTCACGCTGATGTTCCAAAATTAAGAGATGAAACTACCATTTGGATTGAGCTGCCGAATACCACTATGAAAAAAGAGATTGAACGTGATCAATACGATTTGATGCAGTTTTTAAAATCGAAGCTAAACAATTATTTTATCACTTTACAGATTTCGGTTAATGAGTCAACCGCCAAGAAATTTGCTTTTACACCTGAAGAGAAATACGAAAAATTGCGAGAAAAGAACCCAACCATAGACCTATTGCGACAAACCTTTGACTTAGATCTTTGATTTGCGAACTAGATAGGTTCTTGCTGCAAAAACTAATAGCACGATGGCAATAATCAAAAGCCCAAAAGCTTCTCTACCTTCTTCTACATTTTTAATCGCTCCTTTACCGATTTCAAAGCCTTCAAATGCTTCTGGATAGCAGTAAAAAAAACCACCTAAAGCCATTATCCCCGAGAAGAACAAAGGCATGAACGAAATTTTGTTGAGCGCAAATGCTAAAGAAAAAAGTGCTGCAAAGCTCCAAATAACTATCCAAATAAAGGTATCTGGATCATTATACTGCAAAACTGCAGAAATTAAAAAAAGAACGGCAAAGAGAAATCCGAGTATTCTAAATAGTAATTTCATGGAGAAGTGTTTTACACCACTAAGATATATTAACATGTTTTTGCAATACATGATAAACATCAGTCGGCTTGATAGTTTCTTTGATAGGTATGCTTTTATTATTCGTTATAAAAATAGGGTAATCGTCAGTATCTTCTGGTATTCTTCCATGCGAGCCTTTCACCAATTCTGCTTTTAACGGAATGATATTTAAAACGGTTCTGAAACCCATTTTCTTTTTAAGCAACTTACCTAGCACCTTAGCCATCAACAGTTTATCAGCAGGGTCTGTTAGCATTTCTACGGGGTCGTATCCTGGCTTTTTATGAATATCAACCATACGTGCATAATCTGGTGCCAGAGCATCATCTAACCAAAAATAATAGGTAAACCATGAGTTTGCATCAGCAACCACTACTAAATCTCCGCAACGTTCATGAGACAAATGAGCAACTTTAAGCTCTTTATTAGAAAGTACTTTTTCGACACCTTCAATGCCTTTCAACAAAGTTTTGACTTTATCCTTTAGGGATGTATCATTTAAATAAATATGCGCAATTTGATGGTCTGCAACTGCAAAAGCCTTACTCGCACCTGCATCAAAAAGTTCTAGCCCTCTTTCTATTCTAATATTTAGTAGTCCCTCCTTGCGCAACACTCTGTTCAAATGAATAGGATTATTTACATTTGTTATCCCATACTCGGAAAGTAAAACAATACTTGTATTTTGTTTTTGATAGTAGGCTACTAATTGGGCAACAACTGCATCAATCTCATTTAGGTCTTTTGAAATAATATCAAAATTGAGCCCGTGACGCTGCAAATTATAATCGAGATGTGGCAGATACACCAAAGTTAGCGTTGGATCATGAATTTGATCTGTTTTTATCGCAGCGTCTGCAATCCATTGACTTGATTTAATTGTTGTTTTGGGGCCCCAAAAATGAAATAGGGGAAAATCACCCAATTCTTTTCGTAAAGTATCTCGTAGTTGAGCTGGGTACGAATAGAAATCTGGAATCTTGCGGCCATCAGCCAAATAATTAGGCCTTGGCGTGGTGCTGAAATCTGCCGATGAATACATGTTATACCACCAAAAATGGTTTGCACAAGTAAATTTGAGGTTCTCTTTTTTAAGGGCGTCCCAAATTTTATCACCTTGCACCAACTTATTTGATTGTCGCCAAAACTTCACTTCACATTCGTCTTTGAAATACCATCCATTTCCTACGATACCATGCTCTGAAGGATATGTACCTGTAAGATAGGTTGACTGAGCAGTACATGTTACAGCCGGTAAAACAGGAGTAATAAATGAAGATTTGCCTTGCTCTAAAAAGGATTTTATAAACGGCGTATGTTCACCTATGAGGCGTTTAGTTAATCCGACAACGTTTATGACTACCGTTTTTTGCATGGTTTACAATCTTTCTTTTAACCAATCGATTTCTCGAATAATCGATTCGGATAGATCTCTTTTCAAGGCCTTAGGAAGCACATCCCAAGTATAGGTTTCAATTTCTAAATGGTCTGAAACCGCATTAATTTTTAAAATCTCCATCACTTTTAAAATATGATCTTGTGTGGAATATAATTTTCCAAATTGCTCTAAAAAAATGGGAACATGAAAATGAGCTCGTAGTTCGACGAATTCCTTTCTAGCTTCTAAGACTATGGGTAAATCATTGTAGGTTTTAACCTTTCCGTTAACTTGCTCCGTAACCTGATGCAAGTAGGTTGGCTCATTAAATCGAGCTAAAGAATCCCAAATTTCTGAAGCAAAATCTTTGTTATATAAAATTTTCAAAGCTGCACTTACTTGTATTTTTCCTATCCTTAAGCCAGCATCTGCGAATTTTTTAAAGGTATCTTCAGGTTCTTCATAAGCCAATGAAAAATGGCAAATATCATAACAAACCGTGATGTACTTTTTAAGTACTTTTTCTATTTTTCCTTCAGCTATTGCACTTCGTTCTTTAAATATTTTTGTTCCTATCGGAATCAAATAGTCGCTAAAAAAATTAACTAACTCATCACTATTTTCTAATAATCCGTCAGGTTCGGGTTCTATATCTAAATGCAGATATTTACCAGTTGCTTCTTCTATTTCTAGCAATTGCAAGGCAACTTCCGCTAAGTATTTAGATGCTACCTCAAAAGCCAATCGTTTTTTTTCTTCGGAATCGTGCCAGTATTTGTAACTAATAGGAGCAGTTGAAATACCACCAGACATTCCCGAAGGAAGCAATTTTGCTAACTGCTTAAACAAACGTGAGGTATATTTTAATCGCTCCAAAGTTGTCCAGTCAGGGGCATGTACCTTATCTTTTACCCGTTCGTCATGAAAGTTTCCGTATGGAAAGCCATTCATAGTAAAAATATAGACGTCATTTTGCGAAAGCCAATTCTGAAATTTGATGAAATTCTCACCATCATTCAATTCTTCGCTTGCTTTATTCGACAAACGCAAACCTAACCCAAAGGACGCATTAGGAGAAACAGCTTTTTTTATTTGAGGTACATAGGTTTTTAAACTAGAAAAAGTACTTTCCCAATTGGACCCAGGGTGAATATTGGTACAATAACTTAAATGAAATGTATTCTTTATGAGCATCGGCAATTAACTATTCACTTTGGAAGATTTATTTAATTGAATAAGCGCCTGTTTCATTAAATTCTCATCAATCACATTAACATCATACTTCACACCTATACCATTGATAAGCGTAATACATAATTCACCACCGAGATGTTCTTGAAACTCTTGCAGTCCGTTTAATAAATCAGCTATTTCTTGATCCGTAGTTGAAGGTACGCTTAAATCGAATCCGATTTGTTCCATTACACTTAAAATTCGCTTTAATTCGTCTTCAGAAATCAATTCTAATAATCGCGCATAGGTAACATCTAATGCAATTCCTTTAGCAACCGCCTCACCGTGTCTTAATTCATAATTGGTCATATGCTCCATCTTATGAGCTGCCCAATGACCAAAGTCTAGCGGTCTAGAAGAGCCACTCTCAAAAGGATCGCCGCCTTGGGCAATGTGTTGCATGTGCATTTCTGCGCATTTATAAATTACATACTGCATGACCTCCATATCGCGATCTTTCAATTTAATCGCATTATTTTCTATATACTCGAAGAAATTTTTGTCTTTAATTAAAGCAACTTTTAATGCTTCTGCAATTCCTGATATCCAATCCCGTTGTTCAAGAGTTTTTAAAAAATTGCTATCGTTTATAATAGCATACGGGGGAGCAAAAGTGCCCAAGAAATTCTTTTTCCCAAAAGTATTGATACTGTTTTTCACACCAACAGCTGAATCATTCTGCGATAAAACTGTGGTTGGAATTCGAACCAATTTAACGCCTCTGTGAGCAATTGCTGCTGCATAGCCGGCCATATCAATTACTGCGCCTCCACCTATTGCGACTACAAAAGAATGACGATCAATATGATAATCGTTTACCCCTTTCAAAACAGCTTCCACTTCTGTGTGATTGTTTTTACAATGCTCGCCACCACCTACTATAATGCTTCCTGTGTTTTGTAGTAACGACTTGTAATGCTCGCAATAGTCCTGTATTTCGGCTATTAAATTGGGGTGATGTTCCGCAACGCCATCGTCTATTACAAAAAATAATTTTACTTTACCTTCCTTTTTATATCCTTGTAAAACATCATGAAATTGAGCGTTCTGCACATCAAACAGCCCTTGCGTAAAGTATAATTTATACGTATAAGGTACTGCGAATGATTGTTCTATAGGTTTCAATTGTTTCAACTTTAATTAGGTAACTGCAAATAGTTTTGATAGCAGCATTGAGAATGGCAATAATAGTAAAATTAACATACCATACCACCAAATAGAAAAACCAGTTGCTAAAGCTGCATCTAAAACGATAAGCGACAGTACCCCGGCAATTACAGCTGCTTTAATATTGCTTGGGGAATTTGAATTATAAGCGCCAATTAATGGCTTATAAATTAAATAAGCAAACAGCACTAAAAATGGAATGGTTTGCATTATTTGATCCGTTTCAAACAACACCACACTTACAACGCCAAAAATAACAAGAGCGTACAAAATACCGGCCCAAATAATATGATGCTTATTATCGCCATGAACCTCACCTCTACTTATCAAAGTAATGGCAAAGATATATACCAAAGGGATTATCGCAAACCACCAGTTGGTAATACTCCCCAGAATAGACATTCCTAACAACAAATTAAGACTACGGCATAAGCCCATATTGAGGGGGCCTAAGAATCCATACTTTTTAGAAAAACCGTCATAAAGCACTATAGAAATAGCTAGAGCAATAGCAATATATCCGCTAAGAGCAGTTTCATAAAAAGCGAAAAACACTCCGATCAACAATAAAACTGATCCAAATAAAGCAGCCGATTTTAATGGAATTAATCCGCTTGGAATTGGTCTTTCAGGGCGTTCTAAAACATCTAATTTATAATCGAAAACGTCATTTAACACCACTCCGCCAGCATAAAGAAAAACAGAGGAAAACATTAAAAAAACTAAGGTCGTTAGATGAGAAATTGCGAAAGGTACAGCCACAATAAAACCTGCAATTGCGGCACCTGCAAATATATCAGCAGTAGCCGTTGGTAGATTTGCTGGACGCATTAATTGTAAATAGCCCTTTACAACACTAATCATTAATGAATTTTATCGGTGTTTTCAATTCTAGGATCTTGCCCGCGTAAAACACTATTGTTATTAAACAGTTCTGTTTGGTTAACGCCTTTAGCATTCATCCAATCAGACTCCTTCATTTTTCCGTTTTTACCAAAAGCGTCTAGTGCATTTTGGTAACAAGTTTTAATCACATGTTCTTTAGCTATTCCACTTTTAAGCATTAATGCCGCAGTTTTTGGAACAGCAAGTGGATCGCTTACACCCCAATCGGCGGAACTATCTACTATAATATCATTACTGCCATATTTTTTAACCACTTCAACCATTCTTTCATTACCCATTTTAGTATTGGGGTAAATGGTAAAAGCAGCAATAAATCCTCTATTCAAGACTTCTTCAACGGTCTCCTCATTATTATGATCAATAATTACCATTTTGGGGTCTAAGCCATGTTCAAGGCATACTTCCATACTTCTAATGGTGCCCGCTTTTTTATCTCTGTGTGGTGTATGCACCTGAACCACCATACCCAACACTTTCGCCAATTCTAATTGCAGTCTAAAATATTTGTCTTCAGCAGCAGTTTGATCGTCATAGCCTATTTCTCCGATAGCAACCACGTTTTCTTTGTGTACATAAAGCGGCAACAATTCAATGACTTGTTCTGCCAAAGCTTCATTATTTGCTTCTTTAGAATTCAACCCAATGGTACAATAATGCTGTATTCCGAACTGGCTGGCACGAAAAGGTTCCCAGCCTACAAGGCTACTATAATAATCTTGAAAAGATCCCACTTTTGTTCGCGGTTGTCCTAACCAAAAGGAAGGTTCAATAAGGGCCACAATTCCTGCATTTGCCATGGCTTCATAATCATCGGTGGTTCTTGAAGTCATATGTACATGAGGGTCAATAAACATCAATTTATCTTCCATTATTCTTCTTTTATATTTTGCCAGCTTAACGCTGTAATTTCAATTTGTTGCATCAGATTTTGATGCTCATTCAATAGCTTTTTAGCCTCTTGGTTTTCTGAATAATAACAGCACAAAGCTCCGGCTTTATTCTCAATGCCATTTTCACTTTTGAGCAATCGTTTCATATCTTCTAGAAGAACGCCGTCTAAAAACTTTGTGACCGGACGCCAAAAATTAGGATCAATATCACGACCTGCTGCCCATCTTTCATGGGCATAGTCAGAAATTATTCTTGCTAAATCTTTATTTGCTCTTTGATCAATGTCTAAAATTGCACTTAAATCACCCTGCATAAAAGCGGTTTTCAAATACATTTGATTCCATTGATGGTCATTAAAGAACTTTGAAGGATACGGATTATGATGAGCAATAGCATTGAAAACTGTTGAAATATTCGTGCGTAATGCTTCAACGGCAACCATCTTATAAGTATCCGCATGTGGCAACCAAATCAAAAATTTCAAAAATGTTTCTAATTCGCTAGTATCGGCTACTTCTATTATGTTTGCCACTTTCGGGCTAAAAAAAACTTCATCAGCTTCTAGTACTTTAATCAAGAGATACATTCTCGCTAATTGCTGAATATTACCATTTTGTTTTTGAATGTAAGCTCTTAAATCAGCTTTAACTACTGCCGTGTCTACCGTTTTATCCTTTTTAATTTTAGTTGCTATAAGACTATATGTTAGATATAAATCTTTAGTAGATTGTGTTTGAATTATATGATCAATCGTATCATCTAACCAGCTTTTTGCAACGGATGCGACGTTATTTTCAACAATTTTTGAAAGCTGAAGGTCTATGTCTTTAAAATGCATCAATTAGTAGCTTGTTTTTGAAAAATAATTCTTTTAAAATACAACGTATAGCTTGTTAACTTAGTACATCTCAAAATTAAAGCTATTTATCCGAAGAAAAAACCGGAGATGAAAGCATATCATCAGCGTTTAGAAATTATGAGCACTTCTGTTACATATTTTTCTTCTTATTCTTTCTATTTTTACTAGAAAAGAAACAGTAATGTTAGGATTAAAGTTACCAACAGACCCGAGATGGGTCAATATCGTTGCCATGAATATCGATGAAATATTAACTGATCATGCCTATTGTGAGCAGAAGGCGGCAAGTACTGCAATTTCACTAATAGTTAGCTTTCCGGAGTATACCGATTTAATTGAAGAAATGATTGCATTATCTCGCGAAGAGATGGGGCATTTTAAAATGGTTCATGATCGCATTATTGCTAGAGGTAATACTTTGGGGCGCGATCGAAAAGATGCCTACGTTTTACAATTAATTAAATTCTTTCCAAAAGGAGGCAGTAGAACAACGCAGTTGGTGCATCGTCTTTTATATGCGGCATTAATAGAAGCTAGAAGTTGTGAACGATTCAGACTGTTATCTGAAGAACTTGAAGACAAAGAACTAGCAGAATTTTATCACAAACTTATGGTTAGTGAAGCAAGTCACTATACCATGTTTTTAAAATTCGCACGAAAATATGGCGATCTAGATGAGGTAAATCAAAAGTGGCAGGATTTATTGACTTATGAGGCTGACATTATGAAAGACTTAGGCGCTCAAGAGCGTATTCACGGATAAAATAGTTGGCAGTTTTCAAAAGTTAATTTTACGTGTTAGATTAAACTAATACGGTTTGAAAATTATTGGTTCTCCAAATAGTAATCATACATGGAAAATTGCGAACGTACTTTGTTCTTATCATTCTTCAAATACTCATTGTTTTGAGCTTTATTAAAGACCCTTGCTTTCACGTTATCATTCCATGCGATTTCAAAGGTGTCTAGCAATTCTTTTCGAATATCTTCATCATATATCGGGCAACCAACCTCGACTCGATTATCTAGGTTTCGAGTCATCCAATCGGCAGAAGAAATATAAATTTTCGGTTTGCCGTTGTTTCCAAACACGAAAATACGGGTATGCTCTAAAAACTTGTCTACAACACTTATTGCTTCAATATTTTCACTCATTCCTTTTACTCCAGGCACCAAGCAACAAATTCCGCGAATGATCAACTGAATTTTAACTCCGGCATTGCTAGCCTCGTATAACTTATCAATCATTTTATAGCTTGTAAAGCTGTTCATTTTAATCTTTATATTAGCTTCTTTACCCGCTACAGCATTCTCAATCTCTTTGTCTATCAACTTCATAAACGTACTCTTGGTGTAATGAGGAGAAACAATGAGGTGCTTGTATTTATTAATCTTATAGGTGGTTTCAAAGAAATCAAAAACTTTGTTCAATTCTTTAAGAATAGCTTCGTGTGCTGTGAAAAGCGTATAATCGGTATAAATACGAGCTGTGGCTTCACTAAAATTACCAGTACTGATGAATCCGTAGCGTTTCATTCCTTCTTCTTCATCTCGCTCAATAACACAAACTTTGCTGTGTACTTTGAGTCCGGGTACTCCGAAAATTAGCTTTACACCTTCTGCCTGCAACTGCTCTGCATATTCTATATTGGCTTGCTCATCAAAACGTGCTTGCAATTCAATTTGAACCGTAACTTGCTTGCCATTCTTTACCGCGTTAATTAATGAAGCAGCAACTTGAGAATTACTTGCCAAGCGATACACCGTAATCTTAATGCTTCTTACCTTTGGGTCTAAAGCGGCCTCTCTCAAAAACTTGATCACATAAGAAAAGGTGTGATAAGGCGTGTATTGCATATAGTCTTTTTGTGCAATTTGCTCAAAAAGACTTCCTTCCATACTGAAACCTTTTACGGGTAAAGCGTCTATTTTGTCGTACATTAAATCTTGTCTTCCTAAACTAGGGAACCCCATATAATCTCTGCGATTATGGTAACGACCACCAGGAATTACACTATCAGTATCCTCAATATTCATTTTTTCCTTTAAAAACCTCAGGGTATCTTTTCCGATACTTTTATCATATACAAACCGAACAGGGTCACCTAACTTTCGGTGTTCAACACTAGAAGATATTTTTTCAATAAAACTTTTACTCAAATCATTGTCCATATCAAGCTCAGCATCTCGAGTAATTTTAATCATGTGTGCAGAAATAGATTCGTATTCAAACATGGTGAAAATATTGCGTAAACAATAGCGAATCAGGTCGTCTAAAATGATGATATAATTTTTATCTCCATCATTGGGCAAAACGATAAACCGATCAATACCTTTAGGTATTTCAATTAAAGCATATCTATTTTCCTTTTCATCAGCGATCTGATCACCAATAATGATCATTTTTACGGCCAAATAAGCAGCAGTATCTTTTAAGGTAGGAAATTCGGTTAGGTCATTTAAAATAATGGTCATCAATTGCGGGCTGACCTTTTTAACAAAATAATCTTTTACAAAATCTTTTTGTTTAACATTCAACTGTGTTTCCTTTATAATAAAGATGTTTTGCCCTTCCAACTCGCTTTGAATACTCTTTAATATCTTAATACTTTTAGCTTGCTGCTGAATAACAATCTTGGTGATTTCTTCTAAAAGGTCTTTTGCCACTTCTCCTCCTAAAACACTTTTACCCTTTTTACCGGCTTCCATAATTCGCTTGACGGTAGCATAACGAACCTTAAAAAATTCATCTAAATTATTGGAATAAATTCCTAAAAATCGCAGTCGCTCAATTAGTGGCACATTCGTATCTGTGCTCTCCTGTAAAACCCGGTCGTTAAATCTTAACCAGCTAATTTCACGATTTATATATTGATTTTTAGTTTTTATCATCCTCTTAATTGCTTTGGAAAAATAGTTTGTTTGGTTACTCCTTTTTCAATAGATGCCCATTGTTCAAGGTCAAATTCTAATTGGACCAATCCGCTAGTAGGTACGTTTTCAATATAGGAATTTCCAAGTGAATTGGCAATAAAAGTAAAGGCGTGATTATGCCCAAAAATTACCACGGTATCTAATGTATCAGACAAGTCTTTTACAAATTGTAAAACATAATCACCAGAGAAATCATACAATTCGCTGACTATCTGAAATTTATCCAAAGGAAAATATAATTGGCGCACAAAAATCATACTGGTATGCAAGGCCCTATTAGCAGGACTTGAAAAAATCGCATTAATTTTCATTTCTTGTTCATTGAAATGATCTGCAACCAAAAATGCATCAGTAATACCTCTTTGTAGCAGCGGGCGGTCTATATCGCTTACAGCATACTCCCAAGATGATTTTCCGTGACGGACTAGGATTAATGTTTTCATTTGATACTTGAGTTTAAATTACGAAAAGAAAAGTATTCAGTTGGCAGTCACAGTACGCCGAAAAACATATGAACTGCTTACTGCTAACTTATCATGGTGCTAACCGTTCAATTTTCCAATCAGAATCTTTAGTTGTATATCGTATTCGATCATGTAACCGATTCGGTCTACCTTGCCAAAACTCCATTGAAACAGGTTTTACGATATAACCACCCCAAAATTCTGGTCTTTCAATTTCTTTATGCTGATATTCTTCTTTTAAGTTTTTAAGTTTTTCTTCTAACTCTTTGCGTGACTCAATAATGCTACTTTGATCAGAAGCTTTTGCACCCAATTTGCTACCCGATGGTCTCGATTCAAAATAATCATCAGAAAGACTCTTAGCAATCTTTTCCGCTTTTCCTTTAATAATAATTTGACGTTCTAGATTAGGCCAAAAAAAGGAGATACAAACCTGTGGATGCTTCGCAATTGCTTTTCCTTTTTCGCTTTCGTAATTGGTATAAAAAATAAATCCTTTGCTCGTATACTTTTTAAGCAAAACCACCCTACTTTTAGGAAACCCATCTAAACCTATGGTAGCTATTGTCATGGCGTTTGGTTCTTCAACCCCTTTTGAAGCCTCAACTTCTTTAAACCATTTTTCAAAAAGCTTCATGGGATCATCTGAAATTGCATCTTCTTCTAATGCGCTCTTTTCATATGATTTTCGATAATTTCCTAAGTCGTTTTGCATCACTTTCTAAATCTTTAAACAAGATATGTAAAGTTCTTTAAAAGATAGGAGAATGAGAAGATTGTTGAACTATTTTTACTTGAAATCACGATTCGTCCACACGGGGTTTCAGAGTACTAAAATTCAAATACTTTACCGTCATCAGCTAATTCAACAGTTTCAAAAACAGTTTGTGCTTCTTCTTTAAAAAGCGCAATAGATTTATACCGCGTTGAATAATGTCCTAAGATTAGCATGCCAACTTGAGCTTCTTTGGCAATGGCTGCGGCTTGCTTTGCTGTTGCATGCTTTGTTTTTCCTGATAAATGCGCCTCAGAATCTAAAAAAGTGGATTCATGATACAAAACATCTGCATCTTTAATTTGCGGAATAATTTCTGGTTTGTATGCGGTATCACTACAATAGGCATAACTTATTGGCTTTATCGGATCAAAAGTTAATTCGATATTCGGAATAACCTTTCCATCATCCAAAATAACATCCTTACCATTTTTTATGTTTTGAAAGTATGATTTGTCAATGCTATATTTTGCAACAGCATCAATATTTAGTTTTCTATCGCCCAACTTTTCTTTAAACAAAAATCCGTTAGTATAAACCCTATGATTTAATGGAATAGTTTGAATAGAAACCTTATCGTCATCATATATTACTTCTGGTTTTAAAGATTTTAATACATGAAAAGTTAGTTTGTAATTTGTCCAAGAATCTCCTAGCTTTAAAAGTAAAGTAATCGCTTCTTGAATTCCTTTGGGGCCATATACATGCAGCTCTTTGTCTCTACCTAATAAACGAAAAGTAGATATCAAACCTGGTAATCCGAAGAAATGGTCGCCATGCAAATGAGAAATGAAAATATGATTGATTCTAGAAAACTTGATCTTATTTTTTCGCAATTGTACCTGCGTACCTTCTCCACAATCAATCAAAAACATATGGTTTTTTATCTCTAAAACCTGTGAAGTCGGATTGGTGAGTGTTCGCGGAGTAGCGGCGTAACAGCCTAGAATGTGTAATTTCAAATCCCAAGGTCCCTTTCTATTTCTTCCATTTCGATAATATCTTGAGCCTCTTGCAATGTTGGCACTACTATGATAGCCTCAGGAACCTCATCGTATGCGACTTTATCAGTTACTAAAACAAAAGACTTATTTGTTGCTCTATGTGTATTTGAAAGTTCTAAAAACTCCAAAACATTACCTGCGGTAAGTGTTGTAAAAGAAAACAAGTTAATAATCAACTGATCATTCTTAATTTTAGAATACGAATTATTTAAATTCTCAAGGAACGATGACAATTCAACATCTTCTTGAAAAACGGTTGTAGTCGTTCCTTTTTTATCAAAAACCATAGGCTTATTTTATTTTTGAGGCTAGTAAATAAATTACAGCCATTCGAATTGCTACTCCGTTTTCTACTTGATTCAAAATAATAGATTGCTTCGAATCTGCTACCTCACTTGTGATTTCCACTCCCCTATTTATTGGACCAGGGTGCATGATTACAATCTCTTTATCAAGACTATTCAGCAAAGTTTTATTTACACCAAATTGCTGGGTGTATTCTCTTGTTGTAGGAAAGTAACTAATATCTAATCGTTCATTCTGAATACGTAACATGTTTGCTACATCACACCAATTGAGTGCTTTACGCAAGTTAGTTTCTACCGTTACTCCCAATGACTCAATATGTTTTGGTAATAAGGTTTTTGGTCCGCAAACCTTGACATTTGCTCCTTGCAATTTGAGCGCAAAAATATTAGATAATGCTACACGAGAATGCAATATATCACCGACAATCACCACATTTTTACCCGCTACATCACCTAATTTTTCTCGAATGGAATACGAATCTAACAAAGCTTGCGTGGGATGCTCATGTGCACCATCACCCGCATTTATGATGGAAGCATTCACATGTTTTGACAAGAAAATACCTGCACCGGGATTAGGATGCCGCATTACCACCATATCGACCTTCATTGCCAAAATATTGTTGACGGTATCAATAAGTGTTTCGCCCTTTTTGACCGATGATTGGCCAGCAGAAAAATTGATGACATCAGCTGACAAACGTTTCTCTGCCAATTCAAACGACAATTTAGTACGTGTACTATTTTCAAAGAAAATATTTGCTATGGTAATATCACGTAAAGAAGGAACCTTTTTTATCGAGCGATTAATCACCTCTTTAAAGTGATCGGCAGTTTCAAAAATGAGCTGAATATCTGCAGCTTTCAGATACTTTATTCCCAATAAGTGTTTGACACTTAATTCGCTCATACTATTTATTTATCAAATATATAACGTCTTTCCCATCATTTTCTTTCCACATCACCTTTACTTTTTCATCATTAATAGCATCAACCTGTCTACCTCTATAATTGGGTTGAATAGGCAAATGTCTACTAAACCTCCTGTCGATTAGCGTCAATAACTCTACTTCTTTAGGTCTACCAAAAGATTGTAGTGCTGTCAATGCTGCATTAATACTTCTTCCTGTATATAATACATCATCAATAAGTACAACATTCTTGTCTTCTATCAAGAAGTCGATTTTTGTTTCCGTAGCCTCCAGCGGCTTATCACCTCGTCGAAAATCATCTCTGTAGAAAGTGATATCTAAAAATCCGACATTAATATGTTTGACTTTATATTCTTCTTTTAAAATTTTGGTAAGTCTTTCAGCAACAAATGTTCCTCTCGGTTGTATTCCGATAAGCACAGTATTTGAAAAGTCTAGATGGTTTTCAAGAAGTTGGCAAGCCAATCGATGAAGAATGATGTTGATTTCGGTTGCTGAGAGTAATACTTTTTGACTCATAATGGACGTGAATCCTTTTCTGAGACAAAAATAGGGAATTCTTGGTAAAATTGATGTGAATTCATTGGTACATCGCTTTAGCCTTGTATAATTAACTCATACAAAAATATTATGATGGAATGTTTTCTTATATTTCTGTAACAATGTTATATAAAATGAGTCCAACTAGGGAGAACATTAATATCGTATAAATGAAAAAAATAGTTATAGCATTAGTTTTGATTTTAAGTACCTCGATTGGTTATGGCCAAGACATTACAGGACAATGGAACGGAAAACTCGAAGCCATGAAACTTCGAATTGTAATACATATAGAAAAAACAGATGCAGGGTACAGCGCTACATTAGATAGCCCTGATCAGGGAGCTAAAGGAATTCCAGTTTCCGAAACTACTTTTGAAAATGAGGTGTTACATTTAAAAATGACCAACCTCAATGCAACTTTTGAAGGAGCCTACGCTGATGAAATGTTCTCTGGCACCTTTGTTCAGAATGCGTTTGAAATACCTTTAAAATTACAACGAGAAGCAATAGAAAAAGAAGTATCAAACAGGCCACAAGAACCGAAAGAGCCTTATCCGTACCAATCAGAAGAAGTAACTTTTAAGAACAGCAAAGCGGGGATTAACCTGGCAGGAACTCTCACTTTACCGGCTAATCAAGCGAAACACCCTGTTGCAATTTTGATCTCAGGTAGTGGTCCTCAAGATCGTAATGAAGAATTGGTCGGACATAAACCTTTTTTAGTGCTTTCAGATCATTTAACCAAAAAAGGGATTGCAGTTTTACGATTTGATGATCGAGGTGTTGGCAAATCAACTGGAAATTTCGGTTCTGCTACCTCTGCTGATTTTGCTAGTGATGTCGCAAGTGCCGTTTCATATTTGAAAACTAGAAAAGAGATAGATATAGCAAATATAGGGCTAATAGGGCATAGCGAAGGTGGTATAATCGCGCCCATGGTAGCTTCAGAATCTGCAGATGTGGCATTTATAGTGTTACTTGCAGGAACAGGAATACCAGGTGATGAATTACTGTTATTGCAGCAGAACTTAATCGGAAGCGCGATGGGTATGTCTGAAAAGCAGCTAGCGCATTCCTCAAAAATAAGTAGCGAGGCATTTAAAATGATTGCAAATGCAACAGATGCTGAAAAATTAAGAGTCGACTTGAAAAAACGTATGGCAGAAGCTATAAATGCAGTCCCAGATAATGAATTGCCTTTGGGTGTTACCAAAGATGAAGCTAGTATCAATATGCAAGTAGATCAATTGACCGCTCCATGGATGATGTACTTTATAAAGCATGATCCCGCGAAAGTTTTGCAAAAAGTAAGCTGTCCTATTTTAGCAGTAAATGGAGAAAAAGATTTACAAGTTCCTCCCAAAGAAAATTTAGAACCTATTAAGGCAGCCGCAATGAAAGGTGGTAATAACAATGTAACAACGATTGAATTTCCAAACTTAAATCATCTTTTTCAAGAATGTCAAACCGGGGCCCCTGGTGAATATGGCCTTATTGAACAAACATTTGCGCCTACAGCTTTAGAAACAGTTTCAAACTGGGTGCTTGAGCAAGTGAAATAAAGTATCTTTTAATAATTTGGAATTACAAAAAAAAGCCCTAACCAAAATTTGGTTAGGGTTTTACTTTATAAAGTGAAAAGCTTATTTCTTTTTAGAACCAGCTTCCATCTTTTCCTTTAATGCTTGTAAAGCTTCATTAGCATCACCTAAAGTAGGTTTAGCTTCATCAGCTTTAGCCGCTTGCCTTTTTACAGCTGCTTTGACATTACGTTTCTCTTCTGCTCTAAAGATAGCGGTGTGACTTGCAACAACACGTTTAAAGTCTTTATTAAACTCAATAATTTTGAATTCAGCCTCTTCACCTTTACCTAGTTTCTTACCGTCTTCTTTTTCTAAATGACGTTGCGGAACGAAAGCTGTAATATCTTCATTAAATTCAATAACCGCTCCTTTGTCAACGATATCAGTAATCGAAGCCGTATGAACTGTATCAAGACCAAATTCTTTCTCATATTTGTCCCAGGGGTTATCCGTAGTTTGTTTGTGACCTAAACTCAGCTTTCGGCCATCAACATCAAGTTCTAATACTTCAACTTCTAAAGTATCTCCAACTGTTACGAATTCAGACGGGTGCTTAATTTTCTTAGTCCAAGATAAATCAGAGATATAAATTAATCCGTCAATACCTTCTTCTAACTCAACAAACACTCCGAAATTGGTAAAGTTTCTAACGATACCTTTATGTCTTGAGGCAACTGGGTATTTGGTCGTAATATCTGTCCATGGGTCTGGCGTCATTTGCTTGATACCTAAAGACATCTTACGATCTTCTCTATCAAGTGTTAATACAACTGCCTCAACTTGATCACCAACTTTTACGAAATCTTGTGCAGATCTCAAGTGTGTTGACCATGACATTTCAGATACGTGAATTAATCCTTCAACACCTTCAACAACTTCGATAAATGCACCGTAATCAGCTATAACGACTACCTTACCTTTCACCTTGTCACCAATTTTAATGTCTTCAGAAAGCGCATCCCATGGGTGCTTCTCTAATTGCTTCAAGCCTAATTGAATTCTTGATTTATTTTCATCAAAATCAAGTATTACTACATTCAATTTCTGGTCTAATTCAACAACCTCATTCGGGTGGTTGATTCTACTCCACGAAAGATCTGTAATATGTACTAAACCATCAACACCACCTAAATCGATAAAGACACCGTAAGAAGTAATATTTTTAACAATACCTTCAAGTACTTGTCCTTTTTCTAGTTGACTAATGATTTCTTTTTTCTGTTCTTCGATATCGGCTTCGATCAATGCTTTGTGCGAAACAACAACGTTTTTGAATTCATGGTTAATTTTAACCACTTTAAATTCCATTGTTTTATTCACGTACTGATCATAGTCACGAATAGGCTTCACATCAATTTGTGAACCTGGAAGGAAAGCTTCGATTCCGAATACATCGACAATCATACCTCCTTTAGTTCTGCATTTAACAAAACCACTAACCACTTCTTCTTTGTCATGAGCCGCATTAACGCGATCCCAAGCCATAATAGTTCTTGCTTTTCTATGCGATAATATTAATTGACCGCTTTTATCTTCACGAATATCAATCAATACCTCAACATTATCACCGACTTTTAAATCAGGATTGTAACGAAATTCGTTTAAAGAGATTACACCTTCCGATTTCGCGTTGATATCAATGATCGCTTCACGTTCTGTCAAATAAACAACAGTACCTGTAACTACCTCTGCATCAGCAGTATCAACAAAGTTTTCTGAAACTAGCTTTTCGAACTCTTCTAATTTAGCGTCCTCAACTTTCTCAATACCTTGTTCGTACTTTTCCCAATTAAAGTTTTCTAAAAATTCTTTTGGATCTTGAACAGGAGCCTGTTCTTTTACTTCAACTACCTTTTCGGTAGTTTCTTGAACTGCTTCAGCAGTTTCTGTAGTTGCCTCGGTAGTTTCTTCTACTTGAGCTTTTTTGTCTTCAGCCATAATATAGCTTAACAATTTGTATTCTACAACGGTACAAGAGTAAAACGATGCGCGTAGAAGTGATTATTTAAATTTTTGTTTTTCCCTTTTTTCTCTTGAAAACTTCGTTAAAAAGGGCTGCAAAAATACAGTTTTTATTTTAGTAAAACAATCTTATTAAAAAAAGGTCTTTCTGTTTGAACAGAATTTTGACGTATATGTCTTAAATTAAGGCAATAATTTGTACCTTAGGCTTTCAAATATTAACTGTTTAAAATACAATTTATGAGTGTTAAAGCAAAATACCAAGGAGTTTTAAATCTTGGTGAGCAATTAGGTATTAAAGATGGAAACGTAACCGAAGAAGGTGGCGTTCTTAAAATAAAAGGAGTAGCAAATACGCCTTATGAGAAAAATTTACTTTGGGATAAAATCAAACAACTAGGCGGTGAAAACGCTTCTGATATCAAAGCAAATATTTCTGTTGCAGATGATTCTGTTTTTCACAGACATACGGTTGCTGGTGGAGAATCATTAAGCAAAATAGCGAAGCACTATTATGGTGATCCTATGAAGTACAAGCAAATCTTTGAGGCGAATACGAATATCTTGAAGAATCCTGATGTAATTCACCCAGATCAAGTTTTAATTATTCCGAATCCATAAGACGTTAGATAAAATTAAAATAGCCATCGGTAAATCGATGGCTATTTTTTTGATTTAAATTCTTAGAATTGCTATTTGGAATACAATTTTTCAAATTTGAAAAATGTTCGCTAGATTTCATTTTCTTATTTAGCTTCTCGCAATGAAACTATTTTAAATCTTCTCCATTATCCGCAGCGCAAAACCATGCATCCGTTCAAATTGATCTTCTAAGCCCATATCGCTATTGTCAAATGGTATAGCATCTTCCGCTTTACGTAATGGTGAAAATTCTCTTGTACTATCAATATGGTCTCGCTTTTGCACATTTTGAAGCACCTCTTCATAACTCACATTCTCGCCTTTGTCTAGTAACTCTTTGTAACGGCGATGTGCTCTTTTATCAGCAGATGCCGTCATAAATATCTTCAACTCTGCATTAGGAAAAACTACCGTGCCTATATCACGACCATCCATGACAATACCTTTATCCTCCCCCATTTTCTTTTGCATTTCTACTAACTTCTCTCTGACTTCTTCAATTACAGCTACAGGACTAACCAATTTAGAAACTTCAAGGGTGCGGATTTCTTTTTCTACATTTTCTCCATTCAAATACATTTCAGCAAATCCTAAATCGACATTGTACTCAAACTTTAAATGTATGTCTGGTAAGGATGAAATTAGGCCTTCTACATTATCAACCTTTTCTTCTGAGGTAAAACCACTTCGTATAGCAAAGAGGGTTACTGCACGGTACATCGCGCCAGTATCTACATAGATATAACCTAAAGCCTTTGCCAACTGTTTTGCAATCGTACTTTTACCCGTTGAAGAGTAGCCGTCGATCGCAATGGTAATTTTGCCCATGGGATAAAAGTAAAAAGAAAAACTATCAATTGCAGCGTTACAACTTTTTAGGATGCTTTACTTTTTGATTGGTAACTGCTAAATCAATCACTTCATGCATTTCAGTTACGTAATGAAAAGTCAATCCTTTCAAATAATCTTTTTTGATTTCTAGAATATCTCTTTCGTTTTCTTTGCACAAGATGAGCTCTTTTATTCGCGCTCTTTTGGCAGCCAATATTTTCTCTTTTATGCCGCCCACCGGAAGCACTTTACCCCGCAAGGTTATTTCACCTGTCATCGCCAAACTTTTCTTTACTTTTCGTTGTGTGAACAATGAAACTAGAGAAGTCAACATGGTAATACCTGCACTTGGGCCATCTTTAGGCGTAGCTCCTTCAGGTACATGAACATGCACATTGTAGTTTTTGAAAACCTCGTCATCAATACCAAAACGATCAGCGTTCGACTTAATATATTCCATAGCAATAGTGGCAGACTCTTTCATAACCTTACCTAAGTTACCAGTAATATTGAGGTTGCCTTTTCCTTTGGATAAAATGGATTCAATAAAGAGAATATCTCCTCCAACGCTCGTCCAGGCTAGACCTGTAACTACACCCGCAACATCATTATTCTCATACTTACCACGCTCCATTCTAGCAGGCCCTAGAACTTTCTCCACAATTTCATTGGTGACTTTTATATCATATTCTTCTTCAATAGCTATTGATTTGGCAGCATAACGTACCATTTTTGCAATTTGCTTTTCTAAAGACCGTACACCCGACTCACGGGTGTACCCTTCCACAATTTTTTCTAATTGTGGTTTTCCAATTTTTAAATCTTTCGAAGCTAAACCGTGTTCTTTCAATTGTTTGGGTAGCAAATGTCGTCGTGCAATCTCCACCTTTTCTTCAATGGTATATCCTGATACGTTTATAATCTCCATACGATCACGCAAGGCAGGCTGAATGGTTGACAAATTATTCGCTGTAGCTATAAACATGACTTTAGATAAGTCATAACCCATTTCTAAAAAATTATCATAAAATTCGCTGTTCTGTTCGGGGTCGAGAACCTCTAACATCGCCGAAGAAGGGTCTCCTTGATGACTGTTTGATAATTTATCTATCTCATCTAATATGAATACGGGGTTTGATTTTCCAGCCTTCTTGAGGCTTTGAACAATTCTGCCAGGCATAGCGCCAATATAGGTTTTTCGATGTCCGCGTATTTCAGCTTCATCACGCAATCCACCCAAGGAAATACGAACATACTCTCTTCCTAATGCTTCTGCAACCGACTTACCCAATGAAGTTTTACCGACTCCGGGAGGACCATACAAACAGAGAATAGGTGATTTCATATCGTTTCGAAGTTTCAATACCGCCAAATATTCAATAATTCTTCGTTTGACGTCTTCTAAACCATAATGATCTCTATCAAGAATTTTTTCTGCTCGTTTTAGATCGAATTTATCTTTTGAAAATTCATTCCATGGTAAATCTAAGAACAGATCTAAGTAATTTCTTTGAATTGAATATTCTGCAACTTGTGGATTCATGCGTTGCATCTTAGCAAGTTCCTTATCAAAGTGCTCTTCTATCTTTTTATCCCATTTCTTCTTTTTTGCTCGAGCACGCATTTCATGAATTTCTTCATCATAAGAAACACCACCCAATTCCTCTTGAATGGTTTTCATTTGCTGGTGCAAGAAATATTCTCTTTGTTGCTGATCTAAATCATTGCGAACCTTAGATTGAATATCATTTTTCAATTCTAGTTTTTGAAACTCTAAGTTCATATACTTCAAGGTTGCTAATGCGCGTTCTTGTAAGTTTCCGATTTCTAACAACTCTTGTTTGTTCTTCACATCTAAGTTGAGATTTGAAGAAACAAAGTTGATTAGAAACGAATTACTTTGGATGTTTTTAATTGCAAAAGATGCTTCTGAAGGAATATTCGGATTATTCCGTATAATTTGCAAAGAGAGCTCTTTGATCGATTCAATTATCGCCAAGAACTCTTTATCATCAGGGCTTGGCCTGACTTCTTTAGTTTCGCGAATAGTTGCCGTTATATAAGGTTCTTCGGTCAACACTTCGGCTACTTCAAAACGTTTTTTACCCTGAATGATTACTGTGGTATTGCCATCAGGCATTTTTAACACACGTAATATTCTTGCTACTGTACCCAAAGTATTAATATCTTTCACACTAGGGTTTTCAGTCTCTTCATCTTTTTGCGATACAACCCCAATTACCTTGCTGCCATTATTTGCATCTTTAATCAGGTTTATTGACTTATCGCGGCCAGCAGTAATCGGTATAACAACACCTGGAAATAAAACCGTATTGCGCAAAGGCAATATTGGCAAGGTTTCAGGTAATGCCTCACTATTCATCTCTTCTTCATCTTCAGGTGTCAATAGCGGAATTAACTCCGCATCTTGATCTATTGATTGCAAAGACATATTGTCAAAATTCGAAAATTTAGATTTTCCCATATATATATCGGTCATTTTGTCACTTAAATAACGTGAATGACGTGTTTAAAATTATCACTTAGCGAATAAAAAGTCTCATAATCAATGTTTTAACTAAAAACAAGCTTCTTCACTTACTCCACTAAGACAATTGTTGTGCCATACATTATGGTACTATATTTATAAAGAACGATTTACTTTAACCCTAACAAAACATAGAAATTAAATATTTTTTTACGATAAACTGTAACAATCTGTATCTTGAATCATCTCTAATACAAACCATCTATTTTTTGAGCCACAAAAAAGAAAATACTGACGTTTTAGTACAATTGTGTTTAGAAGGAAAACCATCAGCGCAGTTAGAAATTTACAACCGCTATTACAAGGCCATGTACAACACATCGCTAAGAATTGTAAAAGACAGGGCTGAAGCTGAAGATGTAATGCAAGAATCGTTTTTAAACGCGTTTACGAAACTGCATACATTTAAGCAAGAAGTAACTTTCGGTGCTTGGTTGAAACGAATTGTAGTCAACAACAGTATTTATCATTACAGAAAACAACAAAAGAAAAACGAAGTTGATCTCGATGATGTAATTTATAAGGTTGAAGATAATGACGGAGTTGTTTCAGATCATGTGTTTACCGAACTGAAGGCTCAAAAAGTGATGGAAACCATGAAAATGTTAAAAAACAATTACAGAGTTTCTTTGACCTTACATTTAATTGAAGGGTATGATTATGAAGAAATAAGTAAAATTATGGATATCAGTTATTCCAATTGTAGAACAACTATTTCAAGGGCAAAAGAAAGTTTAAGAAAAAAATTAATAACTGCATAGTTATGGAAGAAGAAATAAATAAACTGTTTGAAAATCTAGAAGGCACTTTCGATTCAGAAGAACCGACAGATGGTCATCAGCAAAGGTTTTTGGAAAAATTACAAGCTTCAAAAGGCCTAGTGTCAATCCAAAAGAAAAAGAACCTCTGGTGGAAGCCCATTTCGATAGCAGCATCGGTCGTCATACTCTTAGGGATATGTTTTGGCATGTTTAGTAAGACATCATCATCTATTGATCAACAAGTAGCTGAGATATCACCAGAAGTATCACAAACAGAGTTATACTTTGCGAGTTTAATTGAAGAACAAGTAAAAGAACTTGAAGGTGAAAGCACACCTGAAACCAAAAGAATTATTGATGACACGATGGTACAACTGCTTAAACTCGAAACTAATTACAAAGTACTAGAACAAGACCTAATAAAAGGTGGTAATAGCAAATTGATATTGAGTGCAATGATTACAAATTTTCAAACGCGAATCGATTTATTACAAAATGTACTAAATCAGGTAGAAGAAATTAAAAACTTAAAAAAATACAATGATGAAAACTATACTATTTAAATTCCCATTACTAGCACTCTTAGCACTTCCAATGCTACTTTCAGCAGGTGGTGGAAAAGGAAAAGGCAAATACACCAAAGAAAAAACCATTAAAAAAGAATATGATGTAAATAAAGATGCTTTGCTCAAGGTGAGTAATAGCTACGGTAATGTTACACTTACTTCTTGGAATGAAAATCGAGTAGTAATCGAGGTTCACATCAAAACCAATGGTAATAACGAAGAAAAGGTGCAAAAAAAATTAGATCAGATCACGGTTGATTTTGATGCAACAAGCAGTATGGTTTCTGCAAAAACGATCTTCGACAAAAACAAAAGTAGTTGGGGTTGGAACTGGGGAAATAATAACAATGTGAACATGCAAATCAATTATACGATTAAGTTACCCTTAAAAAATAGCGTAAACTTGAATAATGACTACGGTAGTATTATTTTAGATCGTATCGATGGACATGCAAAAATCAATTGCGATTATGGGCGATTAGAGATCGGCGAATTACGGGGTAGAAACAATCAATTGAATTTCGATTACACCTCAAAATCGACCATTGATTTCATGCAAAGTGGAACTATAAATGCGGATTACTCAGGGTTTACTATTGGAAAAGCAGGAGATTTGATTATTAAAGCTGACTACACCAATTCAACAGTAGAAAAAATGGGTAATCTTGAATATAATACTGATTATGGTAAAATTGAGATTGGCGAAGCAAAGAACGTGCAAGGCACCGGAGATTATATATCAGTTAAATTAGGAACCATTAGCGGTAATGTTGACATATCAGCAGATTATGGGTCTATCAAAATTGAGAAAATGACTTCAGATGCGGGTAACATAGAAATACGAAGTGATTATACCGGAGTGAAAATTGGCTATGATGCCGATTACCATTTCAATTTTGAAATTAAAACATCATATGCAGGCGTAAGCGGTAAAGACGATTTTGAAATGAGCATAAGCGAAGTTAAAAATACAAGCAAATATTACAAGGGGCATTATGGGTCTTCTAATAGTGGAAATTCCGTTTCTGTTTCAAGTGATTACGGAGGAATATCATTTAGTAAAAATTAATTCATTAATCAATCATACCCTGAAAATTTCGGGGTTATAAACAACAGATTCTCGCCTTCGCGAGAATGACACTAAAATCATTTATCATGAAAAAATTATTGAGCCTAAGTTTAGTATTATTAATTGCAACATCGTGTTCAGCACAATGGGGTAAAAAAGTTAAAGGAAATGGAAACATGACCACCGTTGAACGCAGCGTTGGTGAATATGATGCAGTAGGTTTATCAGGTTGGTTTGATCTAGATCTCGTAGCAGGAAAAGAAGGAGAAATTACTTTAGAAGGAGAATCGAATCTTTTAGAACACATCAAAACAGAGGTGAAAAACGGAAAACTAACGATTAAAGTAGAAAAAGGATATAACTTAAAACCTTCTTCTTGGGACGATGGTATTCGAATTACCGTTCCTATTGAAAGTATTAGTTCAGTAGCACTTTCTGGCTCAGGTGACATTGTTGGCAAAACAACTATTAAAACCGATGATTTCACTACAGCAATGTCTGGTTCTGGCGACATCACTTTAGCTATTGAATCAAAGTCTGTTAATGCGTCAATGTCAGGTTCTGGCGATATAAATTTGAGTGGTAGCACAACTTCTTTTGAAGCTACGATTTCAGGCTCTGGTGATATCAAAGCCTATGATTTGGAAGCGGATAATGTTGAGGCAGTTGTTTCGGGTTCTGCAGATATTAAGGTAACGGCCAACAAAATGCTTAAGGCTAGAGTCTCTGGTTCAGGTGATATCAGTTACCGAGGCAACCCTGAAAAAGTAGATACCAAATCTTCAGGTTCAGGTGATATATCAAAGGGATAATACACTCGTTTTTCAAAAGCCTCAGAGAGATATAGAAAAATACAAAGTTAAATTTTATAAAACTACCTAGTTTTTAAATCTCAATTTTCAAGTCAAAAATCAAAAAACGAATATAAAAGGAGCCTAACTTTAATGGGCTTCTTTTTTTTTATTCTATTTTTTTACCATAAATCTGATTTTAACTATTTCTAGTGTATCCGTAAGAATGTGAATGGTATAGAGAGAATTCTGTAAAGCTAGTACCGAGACTCTTATAGTATTGTCAAAAACAAAAAAGTCGTCTTTTTCAACATCTAGAACTAATCTACCCGTGCTATCGTAGATCTCAAATTTTAAAATACGATCTTCTGAAGGCATTTTCACATTCAATACATCACTAGCCGGATTCGGAAAAATAATAAATTCTCCATTTGAATTTAAGCTAGCTTCTTCAATAATAATTGTTGAACTGCTGGTAAAACCGCCATCTTCATAAGTTGCCGTTATTACAGCTTCTCCTATTGAAATAGCTGTGACCATTCCATTTTGATCTACAAGAGCTACGCTCGAATCGCTTGAACTCCAATTCACCGTGATATTGGTCACAGCTTCGGGAGTCAATGTCGATGTAAGAACTGTAGTATTTCCTACCTGTAACAATAGCTCATTTGGACTAATACTAATTCCTGTTACCACCACGGGAACAGACACCGAAATTGCTATGGTTGCCCTATGACTTCCATCTTCGGTGGTTGCAGTTATGATCGCAATACCTTCTGAAATAGCCGTTACCAGTCCTGATTCATCAACTGTAGCGATAGAAGGGTCACTTGATGTCCAACGAACAGCAATATTCGTTGCGGTTGTTGGAAATACGATTGCGTCAAGCAAAACAGTTTGTCCAGTTTCAAGCTCGGCTAATGCTGAGTTAATGCTTACTCCAGTTACTTTTTCTGCCTCCGTAACCGTTATTGTTGCGTTGGCTGTATACCCACCCTCTTCTGTATGAACCGTAATCATGGCATTACCAACTGAAACTGCAGTTACCAAGCCCGTTGCATCAATTGTTGCTATTGCTGTATTGCTAGATCGCCAAGCAACTGTCTTATTTTCAGCTAAAGCAGGTAATACGTTTGCTTCTAATAACCTTGTGGTACCACTCTGAAGGGTAACTTGTGAGGGTGTTATTTGAACTCCGATTACTTGATTCGGATTCGGAGCAGTACTTTCTAAGTTAGGAGACAACACTCTACCAGGAATAATTTCTGTTGGTAAATTACCAGGCCCGTCACTTGGCTTTCTCCAACCAACAGCTAAATGATCAGCGTATCTATTTTCTTTTACAAGTGCTTCAATATAATAGGCTTCTCCGATTATTAAATCAATACCTACAGATTTCTGAGTCGCATAGCGATCCCATTCTTGCGCAAAACTAGCCTGATTTTGAAAAGCAATTGTACTAGCCGCTTGTGGGTCATTATTAAGACTTAAGTTTAACTGCGTTTGATCATCACCTGCTACCCAAAAGAAATAAGTACCTGTTTCAGGAGCACATATATAACCACTAACTCGCGCGCCGTAGGCATCTGCAACATTGGCAGGTATTTCAAAATCTGTAAGCTCCATACTCGAAGATGGGTTGTCTGGAAAAGTAGGAGAATTAACCAAACTTTGAATATCTGACCCAGCGTTAGCATCATAGCGCTCCATCAATATGGTACCGCTCGCGCTGCAAAAATCTACACCGTCTTTTACTGAAATAATGGTGTTCGCCGTTAGATTACCATCATCGGTTGTAACCGTAATTGTCGTGCTACCAATAGCATTTGCAGTTACTAGCCCATCAATGCTTACTGTAGCAACTTCTGTATTACTTGAACTAAATGTATGTGCTGTGTTTGTTGCATTCAACGGTGCTACTTCAGCCGTTAATTGAAATGTCAAACCAAGCCGTAAAGTAGTTTCTGAGGGATTTAAAGTGATACCAGAAACAGGTATTGGGTCATTCTGTATACTTTGCAAAACCACTACCCAGTCTAATTCTGGACTATTCGGAGGAAGACCTAAACTTATATCTGTACCAGAACTTATTTCGACAACGGTACCGTCAAGTAAGGCTCCACCATTTCGGGGGTCATACCATTTCACCTCATATTCTCCAACTATATCAATAGTTGTTGATCCTTCATTTTTTAAATAAATAACATAAACTTCAAAATCTTTACCTAAACACCACCCCGCAGAAACTAATTCATCTTTGCTTTCCATTTCTTGAAATGGAATGTTATTATCAGTTAAAAGATCTTTAACATATTTTAAATTCTTCCAATAGGTTTCATAGGCTGAATAATCTTGTAATAAACGCTCTGCTGATGTTACATTAAATTCAAAACCAGATGCACCTGCTGTTATTGCAGACCATAAAGATTTTTCTCTAAATAAAGCTGGCTCATTAAGTCCAAAGTCAAAAGGTCTATCATAACTTACAACCCACTTTTTATTATCATTTTTTGATTTAGCCTTCCATTTTAAAACACCTGCATGTGATCGTTCTATATTATTTGCGATACCTTGAAGACTAGCTCCAGTAAAATTATTAGCTCCTGTTAGATTCGTAAAAACCTTATCGGTATTGGCATGTCCGTTTTGTAAAACAATATTATCATTGTAATAAAGCAGTTCTTTCAAATAATCACTAAAAACTATTTGTTGGCCATTGGTTAAGCCTCTACCATAGGGATCATTTGGTCTATTCCATCCATTACCCTCACCTAAATTCCAAGTTATTGCATTTAAATAACCAAAACGAGCTACCAATTCGCGATAGTAAATTTTTCTTGCATTGGCAAAATTGACATCTCCTTCAAAATCATTGAACAATTCAAAAACAGATTGATTTCCAGCTTCTGAAAGAATCATTTGTACCATTAGACCTTTTTTCATCATATGGTCAAAAACAATTTGCCATTGATCTAACTTAGAAATGTCATAAATGTAGTGTTCCTCTTTTGTTACCCATGGAAATACGGTATCGGACTTACCAAAACTACTATCGGTGAAAAAAGAATGTCCGTTTAAGCCTTGGCTACTTAAATAATTTATCGCGCCGATAATTCCCTTTCCTTTTTGACTTTTCCATGTGGGGTTACCAGTCGCCCAATCGGGAATATGAGCTGCATAATCACGTTCTATAAATCCAGGATTTGTATTGGTAGGGGTGTTATCAAAATCATTATACTCTAAAAACACTTCTGGCGAATTTGCGCCTAGTTTTAAAAAGTACTCTTGGTTTGTCCATCTTAAGAAATGTTCTCCAACATATTCTAATTTTCCTTTTGCCCTAAAATCAACACCAATTTTATCGGTCTCTGTTATTGTAAAAGTTCCTGAATCACCATCGATAGAGCTAACTGGTGTGCCCATATTTGGGTCTAAACTTATGGCTATATTATCAGCAGTTCTGTAAGAAGCTTGGTACGACCAACTACCTATCTCTAATGGCGTAAAGTGACATCTCCATTTGTTACCATTCGTTGCACTAGTTTCACTCGCTTGGCCATCTGCAGCAAAATAACCAGGAACTACATATGTTTTGCCAGATGGACTTGTAAACGATATGTTTAACCTATAGTCTTTAAAAGTACGAGCCTCTTCGTTTGCTATTTCACCTGACCAAGTAAGACTAATTTTATGAAATTTTTTCATTTCACCAGTTAATTCAGCGTTTTGTCCGAAAAAGGGTATTGAATATAAAAAGGCAAAACAAAATATAAGGCGGGTGCTATTCATTAGTCTTTAATGATTAATCTATTTGTAAAATATTGAGGTAAACGTAGGCCATCTTTACTTGATCAGAACAAATAGATTTGAATATTTATTCCTCTAAATATCAATGAGTTCCACAAAATAGAACAAACTAAATTAGTTTTAATTATACCTTCGTTTAAGTACCTTTTAAAACGTTAAAATTGTAATTTTTAATAAATTTTGAATCAATGCAATGGAATGAAACAATTGAAAGGAAGTATAAAAAAAGTTGAATTCAAAGCTGTATTTTCTAACTTTTTGTACCTATAATTTTTGTTCTTTGGTTACTCGCATTAAAAGTAAAATACCAACAAAAAAGAAAACGATTAAGAAAAGAATTGCATTTCGCATGTTGCTAAAATGATCAACCATTGCAAAAATGATCATTCCGATAACGATACCAATTTTTTCTGCAACGTCAAAAAAGCTAAAATAAGAAGTAGTATCGTCAGTCTCAGGTAAAAATTTAGAATACGTAGATCTTGCTAAAGCTTGAACCCCTCCCATAACCAAACCAACAAGTGCGGCCCCAGTATAAAACTGCATAGGAGACTTCATAAAATAAGCGTAAACGCACAAACACATCCAAATGGCATTTACTACGATTAATGTTCTAACATTTCCAAATTTATTTGATGCTCTTGAAGTCATTGTTGCACCTAAAATTGCGACCAGTTGAATGACCAAAATACTAATGATAAGCCCCTGAGTTTTTTGATCATTATTTCCCCAATCGATTTCTTGTTCACCAAAATAAACTGCTACTAACATAATAGTTTGAACGGCCATGCTAAAAACAAAAAACGCTTCTAAATAACGTTTTAATCGCAAGTCTTTTTTGAGTTCACCCCATACTCCTTTTAATTCCTTAAACCCATTAAAAACAATTTCTTTATTGACTTTCTGACCTGTTGAAACTCCTTTGGGCAAAATCCAGAAAGAATATTGACTAAAAAGGGCCCACCAGATACCAACGGTAATGAAAGCTATTTTCATTGCTTCAAAACTTGCAAGATTATGATCTGCTTCCGTTGTTCCAACATCAAAACCAAACCATTCAGGTTTCATTACCATTGCCAAATTAAGAAGCAAGAGCAAAACGCTACCAATATAGCCCATTGAAAACCCTTTAGCGCTAATCTGATCTTGTTGTTCTTCAAAAGCAATATCTGGCAAATATGAGTTATAAAACACCAAACTACCCCAATAGCCTAGAAGGCCCATGAAATAAAAAATAAGACTCGTATGAATCTGATCTAAATTAAACCAGTATAATCCAACGCAACCTAAACTGCCTAAATAGCAAAAGAATTTCATGAAATTCTTCTTATTGCCTACATAATCGGCGATACCAGATAAAATAGGAGACGATATTGCAACAATTAAAAACGTAAAGGCCGTTACAATTTCGATAAGGACCGTAGGTTTCATTTCAAAACCAAAAGCAGTAACCAATTCATTATCTGATGAAAATAACGCCGAATAAAATATTGGGAAAATTGAAGAAGCAATTGTTAAGGTGTAAACCGAATTTGCCCAATCATAAAACGCCCAAGCGTTCAATAGTTTTTTACTTCCTTTAACGGCAACGGTTTTTGGCATATTCTATGGTCAAAAAAAAACCATCGGCTACTTCGCTGATGGTTTTAAATATACGATTATTAAAATTATTATTTAGTCAAATTTAGTGACTCCATATTTAGCAGCTTCCTTTTTAGCGGTAGGTGCCCAAGCTGTTAAATTAGCAATTCGGGTATCATTAGATGGGTGTGTACTCATGAATTCTGGTGGTGCTTGACCTCCACTTTTTGCCTTCATACGTTTCCAAAGTTCAGCGGCTTCACTTGGGTTATAACCAGCAATCGCCATAATCTGCAATCCGATACGATCGGCTTCAGTTTCATGCCCTCTGCTGAAGGGAAGCATAATTCCTAATGAAGATCCAAGACCATATGCCTGATTAAAAGTATTCCGCTTTTGAGGGTCTTGTATTGCAATATTACCTGCAACTGCTCCCAATTGTTGTAAAGTTCCTGCACTCATGCGTTGTGCACCGTGATCAGCTAAAGCATGAGCTACCTCATGACCCATTACAACTGCAACTCCCGTTTCTGTTTGAGTAATTGGTAGAATTCCAGTATAAAATACAATCTTACCCCCTGGCATACACCAAGCATTTACTGTTTCGTCTTTGACTAGATTATACTCCCACTTATAATCTTTTAAATATCCTTCATAACCATTTGCTGACAACCACCGTTCGGCAGCTTTCGAAATTCGCTGACCAACTGAAGTGATCATTCTTGCTTCGGCTGTATTTTCTACTACAGCATTTTCAGTTAAGAACTGATCGTATTGTGCAAATGCCATTGGAAAGATTTGCTTATTTCCGTAAAAATTAAGCATCTTTTTACCTGTAAAGGGATTTGTTTTACAGGCTGTTACGCCAATAAAAATGGCTAAAATTAAAATTATTTTTTTCATTGTAAGTAGTGTTTAGTGATTGAAAAGTACAAAAAATTATTTTCCCGTAATGTGCAGGGTTGTAAAGTTCTTATCGACTTCTATTGAATGATTACCGTTTTTCTTGATATCTTTTAAGTTTACCTTTTCATTATCAATCACTATGCCATCTATTTCGAAAGGTAGGCCATGAAACTTAAATTCAAAGGTCTCATATTCTGTAATAAACGTTCCATCTTTATATTGCTGAATACTTAATTGTTTAGGTTTACCATGTAACTTAAATTTTCGCATACTATACCGACCTTTGGTATAATCATAACCGTCTTGCCCATCCTCATAAACCTTTGAATTCTCAATACCTTCTTTGTAATATACATCTAAAATTAGCTGATCAATTTCTTTTTCACCAACATATTGCTGAACGGGGTATTTAGGTATTATTGCTCCTTCTCTGATAAATAAAGGAACGCTGTCAATATCAGCGGCAATCCATTTTTCTTTGCCTCCTTTAACTATTTCATCAGTCCAGAAATTATACCAAGTACCTTTTGGAATGTACATTCTTCTACCTTGAGCATTGGGTTCTTGAATAGGGCAAACTAAAATTTGATCACCAAAAATAAACTCATCGGTTCTAAAATGTGTTTGTGGATCTTCTTGGTCATACATAACCAATGATTTCAACATGGCAATTCCGTTCTGAGAATAGTCGTAAAACATGGTATATAAATAGGGAAGTAATTGATAGCGCAATTCGATAAATTTTCGAACCACATCAGTAATATCAGAATCAAATGACCAAGGTTCTTGATCACCGTGGTCACCACTTGAGTGTACTCTACAAAAGGGATGAAATACGCCCAACTGAATCCAACGAGCAAATAGCTCTCCGTTAGGTTGTTCTGCAAAACCACCAATATCTGAGCCTACAAACGAATAGCCACTCATACACATGCGCTGCATTTGCACATTTGCCAGCCATAAATGCTCCCATGTTGCTACATTATCACCAGTCCATGTACAGGCGTAACGCTGCGTACCTGCGTAAGCGGCCCTTGTTATTACAAAAGGTCGTTTTGGATACGAATGCTTTTTTACTCCATTATAAGTTGCACGCACCATCTGCATACCATAAATGTTATGCGATTTTCTGTGTGTACTTGGGTTACCATCATTGTCGTGGCGTGTATCTAAAGGGGCAGTTTTTGAAGGAACTTCCATTACGGCTGGTTCGTTCATATCGTTCCAAACGGCATGAACACCCATTTCTGCCATAAATTCTTTGTATAATTCTGCCCACCAAGCGCGTACCTTAGGATTTGTAAAATCGGGAAAATTACATTCCCCCGGCCAAACTTTTCCGTGCATATGAGGACCATCACCACGTTTGCAGAAATAGTTATTAGCAATTGCTTCTTGATATACCCAATAGTCACGATCTATTTTGATCCCTGGGTCAATCATCACTACAGTTTTAAAACCATCTTCCTCTAACTCATTAATCATTCTTTTTGGGTCGGGAAATTTGGTTTTATCCCAAGTAAAGCACCTAAACCCATCCATATAATCAATATCCAAATAAATGGCATCACAAGGTATTTTTAAGTCACGAAATTTCTGAGTAATTTCTTTGACATTACTTTCTGGAAAATAACTCCATTTAGATTGCTGATACCCCAAGGCCCATAATGGTGGCAATTCAGGTTTACCAGTTAAATCTGTATACAATCTTACAACCTTTGAAATGTCAGGTCCGTAAATGAAATAGTAGTTCATTTCACCACCATCGGCCCAAAAACTTGCCGTAGTTCTTCGTTCATGGGCAAAATCAAAATGAGTTTTAAAGGTATTATCGAAAAAAACACCGTAGGCTTTACCATTATTTAGGCCCACATAAAACGGAATTGCCTTATACAAAGGGTCGCGATCTTTACCATAGGCATACGAATCAGTAACCCAATTTTCGACTCTTTTCCCTTTTAAATTTGAATGCGTAGCCTTGTCACCTAAGCCGTAATAACTTTCGCCAGTCTGAGCAATTTTACTCATTTTAACAACATTACCGCCATATTCATAGTTCTCTTCCCAATGAAAACCAATCTCATCTTCATTAATAATATTCCCTTCAGGATCTGATATTTGCACACGCATGGTTTTCTTATCTACCAAAACTTTCATTCGAATAGTTTCAATAAAATACTCCGTATCAGTTTCTGAAATGTCTAGTTTATCATAACCTCTAAGACCATCTTTACTTATTGCATATGAAAAATCAGGTTGGAAATTATACTCGGTTGCATATCTAAAACGTAGCATACTATTTCTAAGCACCGTAATTTGTAGCACTACTCCATTTTCTGAAGTAAAATAGATTTTATCGACATCTTGTAAAATATCGACTATATGATTCGGGTATAAATTACCCTTGTATTCTAATTCTGTATTTGTAATCATAGGTAGGTTGATTGTATTTAAAGTCAGCAAAAAAAACACATTACAACCGAATTGTAAAATAAATACGGTTGAAACTCATAACTAAAACGATATTCGCAACATTTCTACTTAAAAATGACAATACTTAGCGGAGGAATATTCATAGTGACTGATTTCTTATGCCCATGCCATGCTGTTGCGCTTAGTTTAGAAATATTTGTCGCTGTACCTGAACCGCCATACTTTTTAGCATCACTATTGAATAGCTCTTTAACCTGACCTGATTTTTTAGGAATACCAATTCGGTAGCTTTCTCTGGGTACTGGCGTTAAATTTAAGACCACATAAATATCATTTTTGGCATCATGACCTTTACGAATATAAGTCAATACCGAATTTTGATGATCTCCGTAATCGATCCATTGAAAACCTTCTTGACTAAACTGTTTTTCATATAAAGCTGGCGTTGATTTATAAAAGCCATTTAAATCTTTGACCATTTGCTGCACTCCTGAGTGAACTTCATAATCTAATAAATGCCAATCTAGGCTTTGCTGAAAATTCCACTCAGAAGTCTGACCAAATTCTCCACCCATAAAGACCAAATTGGTACCGGGGTGCGTAAACATATACCCAAAAAGCAATCTTAAGTTTGCAAATTGCTGCCATTCATCGCCTGGCATTCGATAGACCAATGACTGCTTACCATATACAACCTCATCATGCGAAAACGGTAGCATAAAATTTTCGGTAAAAGCATAGGTCATGCTAAATGTTAAGTCGTTTTGGTGATACTTTCGATTGATCGGGTCCTTTTTGAAATACTCTAAAGTATCATGCATCCATCCCATCATCCACTTCATACCAAATCCTAATCCCCCATACTCGACAGGTTTTGAAACTCCAGAAAAAGCAGTAGACTCTTCGGCTATAGTTTGAACACCCTCAAAACTTGAATAAATGGCTTGATTTAGTTCTCGTATAAAAGAAAGTGTTTCTAAATTTTCGTTATTGCCGTACATATTTGGTTCCCATTCGCCTTCCTCACGAGAATAGTCTAAATAAATCATTGAAGCGACCGCATCAACACGCAAAGCATCTGCATGAAACTGATCTAGCCAAAACATCGCATTACTTATTAAGAAAGCTCTCACTTCATTTCTACCGTAGTTAAAGATCAAACTCTTCCAATCGGGGTGGTATCCTTTTCTTCTATCGGGATGCTCATATAAGTGAGAACCATCAAAAAAGCCTAGACCATGCGCATCTTCAGGAAAGTGCGATGGTACCCAATCTAAAATTACACCGATATCATTTTGGTGCAATTTATCAACTAGAAGCTTAAACCCTTCTGGTTCACCAAACCGCGAGGTAGGTGCAAAATAGCCTGTCAATTGATACCCCCAAGAAGGATCATAAGGATACTCCATAATAGGCATAAATTCAACATGCGTAAAACCCATTTCCTTAACATAGGACACCAAATCAATGGATAATTCTTCATAGGTCATGAACTCATTGTCGTTCTTCTTTTTCCAAGAACCCAAATGTACTTCATATACTGAATACGGTTTATCTAGCCCATTTTTGTTCTTTCGATACCCCATCCATTCCTTATCCTTCCATGCGTATTTAGAATCCCATACAATCGAAGCTGTATTTGGTGGATGCTCACAGTAACGTGCAAAAGGATCGGCCTTTTCAGTAACTGCTCCATGGTTATTTGAAAATATTTTGTATTTGTAGACTTCACCATGCCCAACATTCGGAATAAATCCTTCCCAAATACCACTTTCATCCCACCGTACATTGAGTTGATGTTCGCCATCATTCCATGCATTGAAATTACCCACAACAGATACCGTACGGGCAGTAGGTGCCCAAACAGCAAAATACGTCCCTTTTACGCCATCAACTTCTAGCGTATGAGAACCCAATTTTTCATAAAGACGATAGTGTTTACCCGATTTAAATAGATTAATATCAAAATCAGTAAAAAGACTATGGGAAATAAGGTTGGACATAAGCTTGCTTCTTTGCTGCAAAAGTAATCATCTTTTAGGTTACCTAATTATTAAAGATGTAGTAAGTAATAATTTTGCTTATTCTTTATCAAAAGATTATTTTATTGTCAAAATTTTAAGAAATTAAAAAAATGGAACGCTTTTTGAATTACAAATTTCAACTTTAAAAAACGGTGTTCAACTTAACAGTATAATTATGAAAAAAATAGCCTTAGTACTCAGCGCAATGATGACCTTACTTTTAGTTTCTTGCGAAGTTAATGGACTTGATGGTCGAGATGGTTTTGATGGCCTAGACGGAAGAGATGGAATTGACGGTCAAGATGGAATAAACATTTTAGGAAAAGTAATCGATATCGAAGGAGATTTTTCAGCTGTTGATGATTATCGCATCTTATACGAATTTCCAAATACCGTTGAAGTGTTTGAAACAGATGTTGTGCTTGTTTATATTCTTTTTGATCAAACAGAAGATAGTAATGGCGAGGCTATTGATATTTGGAGATTGATGCCACAAACCCTCATTTTAGATCAAGGCCTTTTGCAATACAACTATGACCATACCTTTTTGGATGTCAGCATTTTTTTAGAAGCTGATTTTGATCTTGCAACACTATTGCCCGGTGATACAGATAATCAAGTTTTTCGCATTGCAGTTTTACCTGCAGAAAGTGCTGGTAAGTCAAGTGTCGATCGATCAGATGTTAAAGCCGTTATGGCTAGTCTAGGAGTAACCGAAAAAGAAATTCAAAAAGTAAAATTGGATTAGGTCTTCTTCGTAGTCCAAAAGTTTAAAAATCTTGCTTTGTTAAAGAAGCAAGATTTTTTTAATTTTAGCCTTTGACTTGAAAGGAATATGATTTCGAAGCGTCAAAACATATAAATAAAGCACTTATGATAAAAAATATAGCCATTGCGCTTTGTGTTCTTTTTGTTAGTTGCAAAGGAAATACCCAAAATAAAGAAGAAACAGTTGAAAAAACACAGGCTTCTTCTAAAACTTTTGAAGTATCAAAAACGGATGCTGAATGGCAAGAGCAATTAAGTCCTGAGCAATATTATGTCTTGCGAAAAGCAGCAACAGAAAACCCGTTTACAAGCGAATTGCTTGAGAATAAAGAAGAAGGCGTTTACGTTTGTGTAGCGTGTGATACAGAGTTGTTCAAAAGTGATACGAAATTTAAATCTGGTACAGGTTGGCCTAGTTTTTATCAAGAAATAGAAGGTAATGTAGCCTATGACGTAGACTATAAAATTGGCTACAAACGTACAGAAGAACATTGCGCAACCTGTGGCGGCCATTTAGGTCATGTATTTGAAGATGGTCCAGAACCGACGGGTGAGCGTCATTGTATCAATGGGGTTGCATTAAAATTTGTTCCTACCAAAAAATAAAAAAATCTCAAAAATTATCTTGAGAATCAAAATTCCAAATTCAAACTTTATTAAGTGTTGAATTTGGATTTTTTTTATCACATTTTAAAATTTAAAGCACTAAAAACTTTGCAATTATTAGGTTCAAAACGTTATAACTACATTTTTTCATTTCATTTTTTCTCGAAATAAAATTTTTACTTTTCTAACATTTTTTTGGTTTAGGGTGTTTGCTTTTTGGTACTTGAATTTCGTACTTTTGCACTCGCTCTCGATGACTTTCGTAGCGTATCTTAAAAAATATAAAATATGAGCAATTTTGATGTTATTGTTTTAGGAAGTGGACCAGGAGGATATGTGACAGCAATTAGAGCATCACAACTAGGTTTGAAGACCGCCATCATAGAAAAAGAAAATCTTGGCGGGGTTTGTTTAAACTGGGGGTGTATACCAACTAAAGCTTTGTTAAAATCAGCTCAAGTATTTGAATACCTAAAACATGCAAGCGATTACGGTCTAAAAGCCGATAGTGTGGATAAAGATTTCAATGCTGTAGTTAAAAGAAGTCGTGGGGTTGCTGATGGTATGAGCAAAGGTGTTCAATTTTTAATGAAAAAAAATAAAATTGAAGTCATCAACGGCTTTGGAACACTACAATCTGGTAAGAAAGTTTCAGTAAAGTCGAAAGATGGAGCAATCACCGATTATGAGGCTAATAATATTATAATAGCCACAGGAGCTAGAAGTAGAGAGCTGCCTAGTTTACCCCAAGATGGTAAGAAAATTATTGGCTACCGTGAAGCTATGACTTTAGAAAGTCAACCTAAAAAATTGATTGTTGTTGGCAGCGGGGCCATCGGTATTGAGTTTGCGCATTTTTATAACGCTATGGGTACTGAAGTTACTGTGGTAGAATATTTGCCGAGAATTGTGCCTGTTGAAGATGAAGATATATCCAAGCAACTAGAACGTAGCTTTAAAAAAGCTGGTGTAAAAATCATGACCTCGGCAGAAGTGACTGGAGTAGACACTTCAGGTAATGGAGTAAAAGCAACGGTAAAGACAGATAAAGGAGAAGAAATACTTGAGGCAGACATTGTGCTTTCAGCAGTCGGCATTAAGACAAATATTGAAAATATAGGCCTAGAAGATGTTGGCATAGCAACGGATAGAGACAAAATATTGGTTAACGATTTTTATCAGACGAACATTCCTGGTTATTATGCGATTGGAGATGTAACCCCTGGTCAAGCTTTAGCCCATGTTGCATCTGCAGAAGGTATACTTTGTGTGGAGAAAATAGCAGGTATGCATGTCGAGGCTTTAGACTATAACAATATTCCTGGTTGTACGTATTGCTCGCCTGAAATTGCTTCTGTTGGCATGACGGAAACGCAAGCCAAAGAAGCGGGTCACGATATCAAAGTTGGTAAATTTCCTTTTTCCGCAAGTGGCAAAGCGAAGGCTTCAGGGGCATCAGATGGATTTGTAAAAGTAATTTTTGATGCTAAATATGGTGAATGGTTGGGCTGTCATATGATTGGTGCTGGTGTAACTGATATGATTGCAGAAGCTGTTTTAGGAAGAAAACTTGAAACCACAGGGCACGAAGTTTTAAAAGCAGTACACCCACATCCAACAATGAGTGAAGCGGTTATGGAAGCTGTGGCAGATGCGTATGACGAAGTAATACATTTGTAAGATGAAGTGGAAGTGGGAAAATAGAAACGTGCATAGAGATGTCGCCTATTTTTATATCGGGTTAATCATTGCATTTTCCTTTTCTGGAATTATACTCAATCACCGCGAAGATTGGTATCCGATGGATTATAGCTATGAAACCAAAGAAGTTCAGTTGCAACTTCCTTCAGATAAAGCGTCGATTGACTCTGAAAAATACATCAAAGGAATTTCTAAGAAATGGGAATTAGATGCGGAGTATGATAGTCATCGTGTTCGCGAAAATAAGCTGCGTGTTTTCTACAAAGACAATATTGTGCTAGATGCGGATATTAATACTGGTAAAGGTGTGGTCGAATACAAGCGTAAAACTCCAATTTTAGGGCAGACCATGTTTTTGCATAAAACCACCAATAAATTCTGGATCTGGTATTCTGATATTTTCGGAATCGGAATGCTATTAATAGCTTTTACTGGATTGTTTATAACAACAAAAGGAAAAAATACCTTTAGAAGAAGAGGATGGAAGCTAGCGCTTGTTGGTCTGATCTTCCCAATTATTATACTTATCTTATTTGGTTAAGAAATATGTTAAACCTTTTTAGAATAACGTCAATTTTAGAAGGCATCTCTTATTTGTCTTTATTCGCAGTTACAATGCCTTTAAAGTATTTAGCAGATATTCCTATGCCCAACAAATTTGTTGGATATGCGCACGGAGTCTTGTTCATTGCATACATTCTAATTGCTGCTGCGTTCTGGTTCAAGAAAAATTGGTCTTTGAAAAGAGGCTTCATTTTATTGATTGCTTCTCTTCTTCCGTTTGCAACATTTTATGTAGATAAGAAATATTTGAAACCCTTAGCAGAAAAATAATTTCTTGGTGCTCTTTAGTCACTTTCAATCAATTTATATATTGAACCATCAAAAGCAAGTATATAAAGTTCTTCGTTAGCATCTGTACCAAAAGAAGCAATACTCAATCTAGATTCTGTAATTAGTTCATTCGCACTACCATCTTCATTCAAAGCCCATATTCGTCCGCTAACAAAATCACCATAAACATACTTACCTCGAATAGAAGTAATAGATGATCCGTGATAAACATAACCTCCTGTAATGGAGCGGTCACCATTATCTTGAACGTATTCAAAAACAGGTGGAATCAAATTAGTGTTATCGCAATTTCCGGAAAAACAAGCTGTACCTTCGAAAAGATTCCAACCATAATTTCCGCCTAAGGTAACAACATCGATTTCCTCGATTTCACCTTGACCAACGTCTCCAGTCCATAATTTACCGGTTTGACTATCAAAACTCATCCGCCATGGATTTCGAAAACCAAAAGCATATATTTCGCTTCTAAGATTTGGTTCATTAGCAAATGGGTTATCCACAGGTATGGCATAATTTAAACCCTCTTGTGTATCGTCAATATCAATACGCAGAATATTACCTAACAAATTGCTTCTATTTTGAGCGTTTCCATCGGGGTCACCCCCTCCTCCTCCATCACCAACTGCTACATACAAATAGCCATCAGGACCAAAAGTTAATTGACCGCCATTATGATTGGTTTGTGGTTGGGGAATTTCTAAAATTACCAGCTCGCTATTCAAATCAGCCATTTGCGAATTTTCTTGTAAAAGTGTGAATCGAGAAACAAAAGCAAAATTTGAATTTGGGGTATAATACACATATACATAACCATTTGATTGAAAGTTAGGATGAAAAGCAAAACCTAACAAACCCTGTTCACTACTACTTGCAATAGCGCCTAGATCTAAAAAAATATTTGATTCATTTATTGAAGATTCGTTCTCAAAAACTCGAATTACACCTGCTTTTTCGGCTATAAAAATTCTATTAGAACCATCATTTGCAACTTGTAAATCTAGAGGCTGAGCAAAGGATAAATTCGGAAAAGCGTTTATTACAGAAATAGAGCCTTCATTTTCATTTAGTTCTTGTTCCATATTATCTTCATCATTCATCGTATTAGAAGAGTTGTTCGTATCGCACGAGAAAATAATAAGAACTAAAATGATAAATAGCGGTTTTATGAGGTTTTTCATAACGAATCTTGTTTACCCCTATATACGAAAGGAAAAGTCTAAAAGTTGTTAGAAGAAATGTTTTTAAATAAAGCTTTGAATAGCTAAATCATAACTTTGTAAACCAAAACCTAAAACAACGCCCTTAGCGCCTGCAGAAACGTATGAAACATGGCGAAAATCTTCTCGCTGATGTGTATTTGATATGTGCACTTCAACTACTGGGGTTTCAACCGCTTTGACGGCATCACCGATTCCTATAGAAGTATGCGTATAGGAGGCAGCATTCAAAATAATACCATCAAAAGAAAAACCCACCTCTTGAATTTTACCTATGATCTCACCTTCAATATTAGATTGGTAGTATTCTAAATGAATACTTTTAAATTTTGATTGTAATTGTTGAAAGTATTCTTCGAACGTTTGATCACCATAAACATCTGGCTCTCGTTTACCAAGAAGATTTAAATTGGGGCCATTAAGAATTAGAATTTTCATGCTTTAAAAGTACTAATAATTAAGTCTCTAGAAAAAATGAAATCTTTTCAAGATCTGCCAGTTTTATAAAATGAGAAATATAGTAACTAGTTTAAAATAAAAATAAGTAACTCAAAAGTACTGAAGAAAAAGCAAGGTCATCATTAACAACAAAATAAGAGACATTCAATTCAGAAGTTCCATCTCTTAAGTCAATGCCTAAAGTTGGTCTGTAGTATAGCGCACCTTCATTTCCTGCATTAATTCCAACCGCATATCCAATATCTCCACCAAATTTAAAACCAACATTTTTACCGGGGTATACCCGAAATGAAGCACCAACGGGCAAAAACTGTATGTTATCAAATTCAGTTTCTACAACTAAGCCACCAGCTTCAATATTTTCTTTTGATCCGAAAGCGTTGAAGAATCCTGCAGTTATACCAATATCTAAAGCCTTAGCAACCCCCCAATGATGATAAAGATCTACACCTAAGCCAAAACTATAAACCTCTGATAAATCGCCCAGTACTAGTCCACCATTAACACCCGCTCTGAAATTTGTTCGATCAACATTTCTTTGGGCTTGTACTGCAAATACTATAAAAACTAAAAATAAGGCAATTATATACTTTTTCATGTTGTTGGTTTATTTGGCAACAAATCTAGCAGCATAACTAATGAACTAACAATTTTTGTTGTCAAATGAGTAAAACCGTCTTTAAAAAGCTATTTTATGTAGGTTTCTATCAAATAATGCAACGTTTTTAAGCAAAAAAATAGCCGCTAAGCAAGCGGCTATTATAATATTATATGAAACCTTTTATTTTAAAAGAAGTAGCTAGCCCCTATTTGAAAAGCAAAGTTTCTTGTTTTTGTTTGCTCGATAACACTTGTTAAACCTGGACTAAATCTCGCTTGAAAATAAAAGTTCTCGTTCATACGATAACCACCACCCAGGTTTAAACCAAAATGCAGCTTATTTGTATCGATTATAGACACGTCTTCATCCCAATTATCGGCTATTAAAAGTCCTACTTGAGGACCAAACTCGACTGCAATTTTTTCCGTGATGTGATACTTAGCCATTACTGGCAAATGAACATATACGAGATTCAATTTACCTGATCCGATATCAGCGCCTTGCAATTGCACAAGTAGTTCAGGCTGTAAATAAAAATTTTCTAAAAAGGCAGGTATTTCAACCAATCCGCCAACAAAGAAACCTGGTGTTGGTGTAATATCTATATAATCACGTCCAGAAAAAGTTGACAAACCAAAACCTGCTTTCGCTCCAAACATTATGTCTCCAGAACTACCACCATTTCCAGTATTACTGGTGCCCTGAATGACTTGAGCATTCAAATTAAATATTAGAAATAGTGCAAAAAATAGAGTATAAAGAGTTTTTTTCATAAGTGGATTTTTAAAGATCTTTGTATTTGGAATTATAAAAGAGTTATTTAAAGAAAAAAAACAACGCCTACATAGAAATTTGATGCCTTAAGACTTAAGGAAGTGTTTGCAAGCCCTGTATATCGGTTCGTTAACTCCGTTGAAAATCGAGCTTGTACTGCTAAGTTTTCTAACACTTCGTAGCCTGCTCCAAAACCAACATCAACGCCAATTGACCTTACCGTATCTTCAGCATTGACAAGACCTAACAAATCTTTTATTTCATCGGCATTTGTAGAAAGACTGAATTGAGGACCAACTTGTGCATACAATTTGTCAATAATATAATATTTTGCCATTATTGGTAGTTGAATGTAGCCTAAGTTTCCTGCCTTTGTGTACAACAGTTCTGGTTGAATGTGAAATTTTTCAGATATACCCAAATCTGCTGCCGCACCAACATAAAAACCAACTTTATTTACAGCATCAATACTGCCTAGATCAACAATATTTAATAAAGAGGCGCCAGCTCTAACATTGGAGTTCACTAAGCCGCCTGTAACTCCAAATTTAAAATCTCCTTGCGCTTGAATTCCTGAAACTAAGAAAAACGTTAGGATCATTGTAAAAAATACTTTTTTCATAATAGTTGTATAATAGTGTTAATAATCAAAGATAAAAAACTTTAGGAAGCAAGATGTATACCAAAAATGCAAATCAACGGTTTTTGTTTTAAGGAAAAGTCTTCAAATCAGTTTGCTAGAGTTAATTCATTGAAAATATCTTATTATGTATCTTTAAAAAATGGATTGGAAATTGGCTCAAAAAGATTATCAGCATTACCTTAAAATAGAAAGAGGTTTAGCTGATAATTCTATCGACAACTATCTACTTGATGTAGAAAAGCTAGTTTTGTTTTTAAAAAACAACGCCTTAAAAGTAACTCCTATTCAAATTGAAAAAGAAACAGTTCAGCAATTTATTTATGAAATTGCAAAAGTGGTGAATCCGAGATCACAGGCACGCATAATTTCTGGACTTAAAAGTTTTTTCAACTATTTAGTTTTTGAAGATTACAGAAGCGATAATCCGATGGATTTAATTGAATCTCCCAAAATAGGCCGCAAATTGCCCGATACTCTTTCTGAAGATGAAATAAACAAACTCATACAAGCCATTGATCTTTCGAAATCACAAGGGGAACGTAATCGAGCAATGCTAGAAACCCTATACGGATGCGGTTTAAGAGTTTCAGAACTTATCGGACTCAAAATTTCTGATTTATATTTTGAGGAAGATTTTATCAAAGTAAATGGGAAGGGTAACAAGCAACGTTTTGTGCCTATTAGCCAAATCAATAAGACTTATATAAAAATTTACCAAAAAGAAGTGAGAGTACATCAAAAAATTCAAAAAGGATTTGACGATATCTTGTTTTTGAACCGAAGGGGACGGCAATTAACCCGTGCAATGATTTTTACAATTATTCGGCGTCTAGCTGAAAAAATTGGTTTAGAAAAAAAAATAAGCCCGCATACATTTCGACATTCATTTGCCACCCATTTACTAGAAAACGGAGCTGATCTTCGCGCCATTCAACAAATGTTAGGTCATGAAAGTATTACTACCACCGAAGTCTACGTGCATGTTGACCGATCGCATTTGTCTAAAGTAATGAACGAATTTCATCCTCGAAAATCCAATTAAAAACATTTCAAACAAGAAGATATTTGGATTGGTATCTAAAGACTTCGTGCTTTAATTTTCAGATAAATCAGACAAAAAAATAGCTATTGACTTAATTATCATAAAAAGTTCTTAACCTCAAACGTTATAGTAATAATTCATAAAGAACCATCTATATTTTTTCAATGGGAAATTCTATATTTAGAACAAGAAAAGCGATTAAAGTAATATTTCATGCAAAAAAAATTGAATCGTCAATGGTGGAAAGAAGGCGTCGTATATCAAATTTATCCGCGTAGTTTTCAAGATACAACGGGTAACGGCATTGGCGATTTGCAAGGTATAATTCAACACTTAGACTATATTAAAAGTTTGGGAGTCGATATTATTTGGTTGAATCCTGTTTATGAGTCTCCCAATGATGACAATGGCTATGATATTAGTAACTATCGCGAGATCATGCAAGAGTTTGGTACGATGGCTGAGTTTGATGAACTCTTAGCAGGAATGAAAGAAAGGGGCTTAAAATTGGTTATGGATCTTGTTGTAAATCACAGCAGCGATGAACATTATTGGTTTCAAGAATCTAGAAAATCAAGAGATAATCCTTACCGCGACTACTATCATTGGTGGCCAGCTGAAGATGGAACTCCCCCTAAAAGATGGAGTTTTTTCGATGTCGAAAGTAACGCTTGGAAATATGATAAAACTACAGATGCCTATTACTTGCATTGTTTTTCGGTAAAGCAACCTGACCTCAAATGGGAAAACCCACAAGTACGTCAAGAAATTTATGACTTAATGCGTTTCTGGTTTGAAAAAGGAGTCAATGGATTTCGAATGGATGTCATATCATTTATTTCAAAGGATACTACTTTTCCGGAACTACCTGATTCATATGATGGAGAATTCATTCCCTTTTATTCAAACGGTCCAAAATTACACGATTATTTACAAGAAATGAATGAAGAAATTTTGTGTAAATATGATATCATGACAGTTGGTGAAGCCCCTGGTGTAAGCATTGATCAAGCTTTAAACTTCGTTGATGAAGATCGTAATGAACTAAATATGTTTTTTCATTTTGGGCTAATGGAATTAGATCGTGAGCAAGGTGAGCCATTTTTAATGGCTAAAGAAAAATGGAAACTTTCGGCCTTCAAAAAAATACATTCTGATTGGGATGCGGTTTTTGCGGAAAAAGGTTGGGGTAGTATGTTTTTAAACAATCATGACTTTCCAAGATCTGTTAGCCGATGGGGTAATGATTCAAGAACCCATTGGTACAATTCAGCAACAATGCTTCAAACCTTCTTATTATCGATGAGAGGCACACCTTTTTTTTACTATGGTGAAGAAATAGGAATGACGAATATAAAGTTTGAAAACATAAGTGACTATCAAGATATCAATACAATAAATCGGTATAAAATTGAAGAACAAAACGGAGGTGATCTAAAATCATTCTTGGCAAACGAAAAAGATGCTAGTAGAGATAATGCACGAACTCCAATGCAATGGAATACTTCAGTAAATGGGGGCTTTTCTTCCGCAAAACCATGGCTTAAAGTCAATGATAATTTTAATCATGGCGTTAACGTATCTGATCAAGATTCGAACAAAGATTCTGTATTAAACTACTTTAGAAGAATGGTTCAAGTGCGTAAAGCCCATCATGCACTTATTTATGGGTCTTACCATTTGATTCAAGAGCATAATGAACAAGTTTATGCCTATACAAGATCAATGGACCATGAAGTTTATTTGATACTTTTGAGTTTTTCAATTCAAAAAACGGACTTTGTCTGTAAAGAAATTACTTTTGAAAAAGCAAATTTGATTATTTCAAATAATGACGCTGCAACGCATCAAAAGAGCCATTTATTTGAGTTGTCACCCTATCAGGCATCTATCTATAAATTGATACTATAAGACGCTAGGCTATATGTAGCTTTTCCTTATATTTAAAGGTTTATAAATTCAACCAATTATGAAAAGCAAAATATTAATAGTAGGCTTAGTCTTATTTTCTTTTACAAGCGTTAATTCGCAAAAAAAGATAGAAGATGTCATCAAAAAATTAGAAAATAAATCAGATGCCTATGGAGCTATCGCCCAAAACATTTGGGAACTAGCTGAGATGGGCTATCAAGAAGAACAGAGTTCTGCCCTTCTACAAAAAACACTTAGTGATGCTGGTTTTACCATTGAAAAAGGGGTAGCAGGCATACCAACTGCTTTTATTGCAGAATATGGATCAGGATCGCCTATTATTGCTATCATGGGAGAATATGATGCTTTACCAGGACTTTCGCAAGAAGCAGTAGCTGAAAAAAAATCTGCCGGAAAAGCAGCAGGTCACGCATGTGGTCATCATTTATTTGGCACAGCATCAACAGCAGCTGCAATTTCAGTAAAAGATTGGATGGTAGCTAATAAAACAAAAGGTACAATCAGATTTTATGGCACACCAGCTGAAGAAGGTGGCTCAGGAAAAGTATATATGGTTCGTGAAGGGCTATTTAATGATGTAGATGTTGCCTTACATTGGCACCCAAGTTCGCAAAATGCAGCAAGTGCTGGTGCAGCTTTAGCCAACAAATCTGCAAAATTTCGCTTTTATGGTGTTTCTGCACATGCTGCCGGTTCTCCTGAAAAAGGAAGGTCATCTTTAGATGGAGTTGAGGCCATGAATGCAATGGTGAATATGATGCGCGAACATGTACCCGAAAAATCAAGAATACATTATGTTATTACCGACGGAGGAAAAGCACCGAACGTTGTTCCTGATTTTGCGGAAGTCTATTATTATGCACGTCATAATACCAGAGATGTTGTGATTGATATTTTTGATCGTATAATTAAAGCGGCTGAAGGAGCTGCATTAGGAACAGGAACTACTATGGATTATGAAATGATTGGTGGCACACATGAATTACTTCCTAATTTAACACTACAAAAAGTGATGCATGATAATTTGACCAAAGTAGGTGGTATTACGTATACAACGGATGAAAAACTATTTGCCGATAAAATAGCGATTAGCTTGGGGTATACAAGCGTTGATATAAATACTGCTAAAAACGTTCAACCTTACAAAACAGAAGCAAAGGCCTATGGCTCGACTGATGTTGGGGATGTTAGTTTTGCGGTTCCAACTGTCGGTATGGGCGCGGCAACATGGGTACCAGGTACACCCGCGCACAGTTGGCAAGCAGTCGCAGCAGGTGGTACATCAATAGGAAAAAAAGGAATGATGGTTGCTGCAAAAACGCTCACTATGACCGCTATTGATTTGTTCCAGAATAAAGAACTGGTTTTAAAGGCAAAAGCAGAATTAATAGAGCGACGCGGTACAGATTTTAAATACATTCCGCTTTTAGGAGATCGTGCTCCTGCTTTAGATTATCGCGAATAGAATTGATACTGTCATCCTGAGCGCGGTCGAAGGGTTACTTAGCTAAAAGCCCTTAGACTGCGCTCAGGGTTACATTACTTTTATATCCTATCACAACGCCTATCTATTAAATGCATAAATTTCTATACATTTCTTTGTAACAAATCAAAACAACAGACTACTAATTGATAACACCTCCAACCAAAATACGTGAATAAAGAACTGGAACATCAATTTGTTACGGAGCTTGAGAACAATCAAAACATTGTTCATAAGGTTTGCACGTTGTACACCAATGATAGAGATTCACACAATGATTTATTTCAAGAAATCACGATACAACTATGGAAAGCATATCCCAAATTTAGGGGAGACAGCAAATTTAGCACCTGGATGTATCGTGTGGCTTTGAATACGGCAATTACATTATACCGAAAATCAAAACGTAGTATAAAAACGCAAGATTATGAATCAGTCATATTTAAAATTAAGGCTGAGGAGTATGATGCGACTGAAGAAGAGCAACTAAAATTAATGTACAAAGCGGTTAAGCAGTTAGGCGATATTGATAAAGCCTTGGTTTTTTTGTATTTAGAGGATAAAAATTATGGCGAAATATCAGAGACATTAGGTATTACCGAAGTAAATGCACGAGTGAAGATGAATCGCATCAAAAACAAGTTAAGAACCATATTGAATCCGTAGGATTATGATGGACGAATTAGACCTATTAAAAAAAGATTGGCAATCTAAGGAAAAGGACCTACCAAAGCTGAGTTACAATGATATCTACACCATGATCTGGAAGAAGTCGTCTTCCATCGTAAAATGGATGTTTTATATCAGTATTTTTGAACTTGTTTTTTGGGTTGCAATGGCCGTTTTGCCTTTGGTGTTCGATTCTTTTAACGAAAAAATGAGTGGCCTCGAAGATAGTTTTACACAAACCTTTATCTGGATCTCCAATACGATCACTTTCGGTGTCATTTTAATATTTATATATTTTCTTTATCAATCTTATCGCGGCATTTCTGCATCTGATAATGTGAAATCTTTAATGGAAAGTATTTTAAAGACTAGAAAAATTATAAAATACTATGTGGCTTATAATTTAATCATGGCATTTTTGGTAACCCTATTTATTTTATATCATACGTTCACTAATGACCAAAATTCTCTACAGATTATTGAACCCTTAATTGAAAATGGGTCAGCACTAAAACTATGGCTTGTAATTGGTGTAATTGGTATTTTACTGCTAGTCCTTATCCTAGGCTTTATATGGTTATTCTACCAATTGATCTATGGCTTTCTACTTCGAAAACTGAACCGTAATTACGGAGAATTAAAACGCTTGGAAATGTAGCTTTTTTATGCTTCTTTTTTGGTTTTTTTTGCGCTGTAACGTCGTGCTTGATTTTCAGCTTCATAGGCTAATAATTCTTTTTCAGAAATCACCTTCAAAAAAGACGGATGCTGCTCTATAGCATATTCTAATTTCTCAATGATTGATTCAAAAGATTCGTTATCATAATCAATTTCTAAAGGTTCTTTGATGACCATTGATTGAAGAATACCTTTCTTTTTAATACGCAGTCCTTTCTTATCAAATGAACGTCTAAAACCATCAATAACAACGGGTACCACTACAGGTTTATATTTTTTGATAATATGAGCGGTGCCTTTTCGAAGCGGTTTCCAAGGCGTAGTGGTGCCTTGAGGAAAAGTAATAACCCAGCCATCATCAAGCGCTTTGCCAATATTAGAAATGTCGCTAAATTTTACCTTTCGGTTTACATCTTTACCTTCTGAGCGCCAGGTGCGCTCTACGCTGATAGCACCTGCATATGCTAATATCTTTGTCAAAAGACTTTTTTTCATGGTTTCTGCCGCAGCGATGTAATACATGTTTAATTTAGGCTGCCATATATAACCTAAACCCTTAATGCTATCATCTCTTCCTTTTAAACTCGCGTTAAATACATGAAACATGGCAACTACGTCGGCGAAATAGGTTTGATGGTTACTGACAAAAAGCACATTGGTTTCTCTCAGGTTTCGAATTACCTCAGAGCCTTCAATCTCTAACTTATTAAAACGTTTATATCGTTGATGTGTGATAACGGCCAAAATGCGTATCAGGAATTTTTTTACAAACAGAATATGCCCAAACGGATTTTCTTTAAATAAGCCCATAGCTTCGAAGTCAACTAAACTTTAGTTCGAGCAATGTACAAAATATGCACTCATAATACTTGCTTCAACAGTTCTTTAATTTCGCTTAACATCATTGCCGTTGCCCCCCAAACGGTATAACCATTTAGTTTAAAGGCAGGTACACGAATATTTTTAGCGTATGAGGTATCTAAGTATTGTTCGAATACCAATGCATCATCTAAAAAATCAGTTAGTGTCACCTCCACTAATTTTTCAACCTCTTCCTCTTGAAGTATAAAAGGTTTTGGGTCATGATATAAACCAATAAACGGTTGCACTTCAAAATTACTAGGTGGTATGTAAATCGTGCTCAACGCCTTAATTACTTGAATATCGTTATACGGCACGCCAACTTCTTCTTGCGTTTCTCTTAACGCTGTCTGCATTAAATTGGCATCGTCTAATTCTGCTTTTCCTCCCGGAAATGCGATTTGATTCGAATGAACACCTTTGTAGGTTTTTCTTAAAATCAACAGCAAATTCGTACCACCGTTTTTATCAGGGTAAAACAATGCCATTACCCCTGCTTTCTTTGAGTCTTTTCGCTTAGTGTTTAGATCTCTTAATTCTTCGATGCGATTCTCTGGGGCCATTTTAAAATGAGAAATCTCGCCTGGTAAAGGCAGATTTTCTATTTTTGATATCTGTTGTGAAAAAAAGTTAAAATTCATGTGGCTTAAAAGAAATGCTCCTATTGCAATAATAGCATTATTAATTTTAGCAGGCTGCAAACAAGAAGCTGCTAAAAAAGAAACTGTAGTATCAAAAAAAGAAGCACCTGATAATGCTTTAATGCAAGATACAATTCAAGTAGAAGAGACTAAAAAAGAGGAGTTTAAACTAACTGAAGAAAATGCGCTTACATTCTTCTTTGAATATAAAAAAAAATTAGATGTCGATAAAGTAAAGTTGACTACCAGCATGGGTAGTTTTACGGTTCAACTTTACGATAAAGTACCGTATCACAAAGCAAATTTTATCTATTTAGCCAGACAGGGTTATTTTGATGGAACCCAGTTTCATCGCGTCGTAGAGAACTTCATTATTCAAGGGGGTAATGCTGATGATAAACAAACGGCAGATAAACGGCGGAAAATTGGAAGATATCTATTGCCTCCAGATTCAAAAAAAGGCTTTAGACACCATCGCGGAACCATTTCGATGCCCAGTAGTGAAAGTGATAATCCGCATAAATTAGCTTCACCATATGAGTTTTTTATTGTTGTTACAAAACCTGGGTCGTATCATTTAGATGGAGATTTCACTCCTTTTGGAAAAATTATTCAAGGTATGGACGTAGTAGACAAAATCAACAAAGTACCTGTTGGAAAAGGAGACTGGCCATCGCAAAATGTTTATATTGAAAAAGCAGAGGTGGTTGAATAGACCTTAGACGGTATTATTTTTTTAACCTAAATCAAATGAACTGCTAAACTTTTTTGAACTTGAACTTTTGTTTTAACTACCGATAAATGGTGGGCAAAGAAATCTTGAATTTTACCGCTAGAACGCGAACGATAATAATTACCAAAATAGAACCTAAGTAGGCATAAGCGGGTTCGATGGGTAACAATTGAAACAAAAAGTAGCTAAATCCGCCCGAAATACAAGCCGTTGCATACACTTCTTTTCTAAATATAACGGGAATTTCATTACAGAGTATGTCACGAATGACCCCGCCAAAACAGGCTGTAATTGTTCCTAAAGCGACGCACATTACAGGCAATAGTTCAACTGCTAACCCCTTTTCGATGCCTACCATAGTAAACAATCCGATACCAATAGTATCGAAGAGAAAAAGCGTTTTACGTAAATATTTTAATTGATTAACAAAGATTATTGCTAAAATCACGGTACCTAAAACCACCAATAAATAGTTGTGATTTCTCAGCCAAACAACAGGCGTATTACCAATAAGTACATCTCGCAAAGTGCCACCTCCAATCGCCGTAACAAAAGCAATAATAAACACTCCGAACAGATCGAGTTTTTTTTCCATGGCGACCAATACCCCTGAAATTGCAAAAGCAATAGTTCCTAAGATATCAATGGCTAGATAAAACATGAATCATTCTTGGTTTTTAATTGTTGATTGTTCAAAAAGAGCATTCTTAATTCAATAAAAAGAATGAACAAATAAACTTATAAATTTTTGAATTTGAATTTGAATTTGAACTTGAACTTGAACTTGGGTCTTAACTTTGTTGTGTATAAAAATTATAATCTTTAATCACCACATCAACAAAGTCCATTGCTTTAAGTTCTGAAGTAATGTTTGTAACTTTCTTTATTTGCTCACTTAAAGAAAGTATCACTTTATGATCTCCGTTTCTTTTCGCTGCATCATACATATTTTTTATGGTTTGCATTTCGCTATCCTTAAAGACAGTAACTTGAGGAAATTTTGCATGATAATTCTCAGGCAAATCTCGAAGAATCGTATCTTTTATTGAAATTCTCTTCTTTTCGCTAATCACAGTCGTACCCGCTGCAATATCGCCAACTCGCTGGCCTTGACCACGTATTAATATGGTTAAAACGGCTACCCCTCCTGAAGATATTACGACATCTACGATTCTTAAAATCCATCGAATAAAATAACTTGAAAAGTTAGGTTTAGACCCGTCTAATTTTACCACCCGAATTTTCATCAATGATTTTCCTACAGTTTTACCATCCATAAAAGTTTCTAATAAAACATAATACAGAAAAGCTGGTAAGGTCACGACAAGATAGAGCGCCCACATATCATCCATTTCAATATCAAGTGATATTAAAAGTAAAATCATTAGTATGGTATAGGTCAGAATAATAAAACTATCAATAATATAAGCCAACATGCGATCGCCTAAATGCGCCGTATTCTGGCTAATACTTATATTTTGGGCAGTTTCTATTTGAAATTGTTCCATATTTTAGTTTCTTTGACTTTAAAGAATGTAAGAAAAAGTTGAAGATTGTTCATCCATTTTATACCTTCTTTTATCATTTGAATTATGAAAAATTTATATTCTTGGTTTTTCTTAAATAATAAATTAAGTACAACAAAAGTAGATATTATAAGTTCTTAGAATACGAATTTGACCAATCTCTTTTAAACCAAATTTTCAATGCGAGAAGCTGCCTTTGTAAAGCAAAACAAGGACAAATGGACTACTTTTGAAAATGCACTTTCGAACCAAACGGAAATTGCACCTGATGTATTGTCTGATCTTTACATAGAAATTACAGATCATCTTAGCTATGCCAAAACTTTTTACCCCAAAAGCAACACCGAATTTTATTTAAATAGCATTGCTTCTCAAGCCCATCGTCAAATCTATAAAACGAAGAGAGAATCAAAAAATAGAATCATAAGTTTTTGGAAAACCGAATTTCCAACCATGTTCTTTCAACATCGTCGCTCTTTACTCATCGCATTTTTAGTATTCGCCTTTTTTACAGCGGTAGGAGCTTTCTCTGCAGCAAATGAAGGAGACTTTGTTCGATCAATTTTAGGTGATGGCTACGTAAATATGACACTTGACAATATCGAAAATAATGACCCAATGGCCGTATATAAGCAACAGGGTGAATTCAATATGTTCTTGGGGATTACCATTAATAACATTAGAGTTGCATTAATGGCTTTTGCTTATGGAATCATGCTGGGCATTGGCACCTTAATGATTATGTTACAAAACGGAATTATGTTAGGTAGCTTTCAATATTTCTTTTATGAAAAAGGGTTACTCTGGGAGTCTGTTCGCACTATCTGGATTCATGGTACTATTGAAATTTCAGTAATTATCATTGCTGGCTGCGCCGGTCTCGTATTAGCAAACGGAATGCTTTTTCCTGGCACCTATTCAAGATTAGAATCTTTTAAAAGAGGGGTTGTCGATGGCTTAAAAATTATGCTTAGCACGGTACCTTTTTTTATCATCGCTGGCTTTCTAGAAGGTTTTGTAACTCGACATACCGAAATGCCTGATTGGTTGGCAATTTTCATTATTTCAGCCTCATTAGCACTAATTTTATTTTACTACGTTATATATCCTTATCAACTAAACCAAAAGTCAACCTTATGAAAACCAATTTTATTGAGTTTAAAAAGAAACGCGAACTTGGCGAAATTCTTTCCGATACTTTTGCATTTTTACGAAATCAATTCAAACCCTTTTTCAATACCTACTTCAAAATTGTTGGTCCGTTTTTACTTGTAATGATTTTGTCTCTGGCGGCTTACACGTATTTCGGTGGAAATATGTTCAACAACTTAATAATTGAAGATTTTAATGAAGGAGCACCGAATATGCTCATAGTTTTTAGTTTGGCTCTCGTATATCTCGCTTCGCTAATAGCGGTTTATACTATGTCACAATCAACTGTTTTACATTACATTAAGTCATATGATGAGGGAAAAGGACAAATTGATTATGAAACAATCAGAACCAATGTATACCGTAGTTTTTGGAGCTTTATTGGTTTAGGTATTTTGGTAGGTTTATCTGTAGGTTTTGGTCTTATGTTTTGCCTTATCCCTGGTATTTACCTTTGGGTGCCACTTTCATTATCATTTAGCATTTTAGTATTTACAAAAAAAGGGGTTTCAGATGCTTTCAGTTATGGCTTTAATCTTGTCAAAGATGAATGGTGGATTACCTTTGCAACCTTATTCGTAATTATGGTTATTGTTACGGTTGCCACTTATGCGTTTGCAATGCCTGGTGTCATTTACAGTTATGCTAAAATGGGTATTTTATCTGGTGAATTAGATGCTGAAAGCATGGGCGATGTGTTTAAAGACCCGCTATATATATTTTTTAATTTGTTTGCGACCCTAGCACAGTTTTTATTAAATCTAATTGCTGTAATTGCAGGTGCTTTTATTTACTTTAACCTGAATGAGCGAAAGAATTTTACCGGTACTTTTGAGCGAATTCAAAATCTTGGTCAAACACCTGAAAATTAACCAATAATTAGTGCATACCTATTAAAAGGTAAACCTTGCTACATGCTGAAAAAGCTTTTTATTTTATTTTTCTGCTGCTTGTCCGTTTTTTTAAGCTCGGCGCAAACAGACACTACTATGGTTCAGTTTGATACAGCACCGTTAGAATTAAAAGAAATATCAGAAAATGATTTACAAGGCTATCGCGAAGATCCAAAATTTAACTATGAGCTGATAAAATCAGAGATTGGGTGGTGGCAAGATTTTAAAACTTGGATTTCAAATACCTTTCTAAGACTCTTTGAATGGCTATTTGGTGTTGAAAAAGCGGTTGGTATGTTAGCTTATTTTTTCAAGATTATACCCTATTTACTGCTCGTAATTCTTCTTTACCTATTAATTCGATTTTTTATTAATGTGAACGCTCGCTCGATTTTGCACGCAGGTCAAAATGAAAGTCTGGTAACACTTTCAGAAGAAGAATACATAATTAAAAATGAAGATATTCAGCAGCTTATTCAAAAAGCACTTGCAGATAAAAATTACCGATTGGCCATTCGCTATTACTATCTGCACATTTTAAAAGAAATGAGTGACAAAGAAATCATTGTATGGGAAATGCAGAAAACCAATGACGACTATATTCAAGAAATTAAAAAGGCAGAATTGATACAACCGTTCCGTAAAATTACGCGCTTGTATGATTACATCTGGTATGGCAACTTTACGATTGACCAAAACGTATATCAGAAGCTTGAACCCAATTTTACTTCGCTACAAAAAGATTTAAACAATGGGTAAAAGCGGAAGAACATACCTGGTAATCATATTATTAACGGTAGCGTTTTTTATGGTTTTGCAATACAATAAGCCTAAAGAGATTAATTGGTTTCCATCCTACGTTACACAGCATAAAATTCCTTTTGGCACTTATGTTTTCAATAATATAATTCCAAAACTTTTTGGCGACAAACATCAACAAGTTCATTTGCCTCCTTTTGAGTTTCTGAAAAATGATCAAAATATTGCGGGTACTTATTTTTTTGTAAATGAAAATATTTCTTTTGATGATTCAGAATTGAATGCCTTATTAGAATGGACGGCAAAAGGAAATACCCTTTTTGTTGCCTCCTCGTCTTTTGAAGAGACTTTTTTAGATACTTTAGATCTAACTACAGCAGGTTTATTTTCAGGTTTTGGTGAAGAGAATAGTCAGCTACATCAATTAGTTCACCCGAAACTGAAACCAGAAAAAACATATTCCTTTGAAAAGAGTTCCTATGTTAATTTTTTTAAAACTATCGATAGCGTAAACACAAAAATTATTGGTATAGTAGACAGCTATAATGATGATAAAACCGTTAAAAAAACACATTATAATGTGATCAAACAGCAATTTGGTGATGGCGAAATTATACTCTCAACTTTTCCCGCTGCATTTACGAATTATTTTATTTTAAAGAACGAAAATTACAATTATACAGCTGGATTATTATCTTATATCGATGATTCAAAGACCCTTTATCTCGATAACCACTATAAATCAGGCAAGAGCTTTTATACGTCTCCGATGTATATTTTCTTAAACACAAAAGAATTTAAATGGGCGTACTATCTTACTTTAATCGGCACTTTATTTTATGTAGTTTTTGAAGGTAAGCGTAAACAAAGAAAAATACCTATCATTCAACCTTTAAAAAATCAAACTTTGGCATTCACCCGAACCATTGCAGATATGTATTTCGAGAAAGGGGAACAAAAACCAATTACAAAGCATAAAATTGATCAATTTTTAGAATATATACGTAGCCAATTTCACCTCGACACTATTAAAAGAAATGAAGGCTTTTATCAAAACCTTGCCTCTCGAAGTTCTCATGAAATTATCGATGTAAAAAATATGTTTTCATTTTTTGAAGATCTTGCTAAAAAAACGAACATAAGCGATGTAGATCTTAAGAAATTAAACAGCCTAATTGAAGAATTCAAACACAAAGCCGATGGAAAATAATACAGAAAATAACCCTGAAATGAATGATCAAACCAACAACAATGATCTAAATTTTGATAATAGAATTCCTTTAGATGACTTAAAAAATTCAGTCGATGCGATTAGAGCTGAATTAGGGAAAGTCATTATAGGCCAACAAAATTTTATAGAACTACTAATTGTTTCGCTTTTAGTAGATGGGCACGTTTTGATTGAGGGTGTACCCGGCATCGCCAAAACCATAACCGCCAAGCTCTTTGCAAAAACCTTAAAAACGGACTTTAGTCGTATACAGTTCACTCCTGATTTAATGCCAAGCGATATTTTAGGAACTTCAATTTTCAATGTTAAGACTTCAGAATTTGAGTTCAAAAAAGGACCTATATTCTCTAATATAATTTTGATAGACGAAATCAATCGGGCGCCAGCAAAAACTCAAGCAGCCATGTTTGAAACTATGGAAGAAAGACAAATAACGATGGATGGGACCACCTATAAAATGGATTCCCCTTTTATGATACTTGCAACTCAAAACCCCATAGAACAAGAAGGTACTTATGCCTTGCCTGAAGCGCAATTAGACCGTTTTATTTTTAAAATAAAAGTGGATTACCCTTCAGTTGAAGAAGAAATTAAAATTATTGAAACGCATCACAAGCGCAAAGGATCTGAACCTCAAAAGCTAATTAACAATATCTTAAGCCCAAAACAACTATTTGATTTTAAAACAAAGATTCAAGAAGTCATCGTTGAGGAAAAAATCATAAAATATATTGCTGATATTATAACCAAAACTAGAAATCATCCGCATTTGTATTTAGGCGGATCACCTCGCGCTTCTATTGCCACTTTAAACTCAGCCAAAGCTTTTGCAGCCATAAACGGTAGAGATTTTGTGATTCCTGAAGATATTAAAAAAGCATTAGTACCTGTTTTAAACCATCGGGTCATTTTAACTCCAGAACGTGAAATGGAAGGCATGACTACCGAAAGTGTAATTAAAATGATTATGGAATCTGTAGAAATTCCCCGATAGAAAGATGCAATTTTTAAAATCGTTCTACATACACAACACCTTTTTTAATTATATAGCAGTTTTAGCAGCATGCTTTATTTTGTCGTATTGGCTACCATTCTTATATCCCGTTGCTTGGCTTTTAACTTTTGTGGTACTTGGTTTATTTTTATTTGACATATATCTATTATATACGAACAGTAAAGGTATTCAGGCACAAAGAGCTTTACCCCAAAAATTGTCTAACAGCGATTTTAACCCTATTAATTTTACTTTTCAATCTTTTTATCCCTTTAAAGTTTTTATTTCGGTAATTGACGAACTACCAGTTCAGTTTCAAAAGCGTGATTTTGAATATAAAAAAAGTATAGTAAAAGGTATAAAGCAAGAATTTGAGTATGCTGTACGTCCTGTAGAACGAGGAGAATATGTTTTTGGTAACCTTAACGTTTATGCGTCATCTTCTTTAAAAATTGTAAAAAGACGTTTTGTTTTTCAAAAAGATCAAATGGTGCCTGTATACCCGAGTATTATTCAAATGCAGCAATATGACTTTTTAGCGATAAGTAACAAACTAACTCAGTTCGGATTAAAAAAGATTCGAAAAATCGGACATACACAAGAATTTGAACAAATTAAAGAATATGTACCTGGTGATGATTTTCGAACCATCAATTGGAAGGCTACAGCGAAGAATGATCATTTAATGGTCAATCAATATCAAGATGAAAAATCACAACCTATTTACTCTATAATTGATACGGGGCGTGTCATGAAAATGCCTTTCAATGGATTAAAGCTTTTAGATTATGCCATCAATTCTACATTGGCTTTTTCAAATGTAGCTTTGAAGAGAAATGACAAAACAGGTATGGTAGCCTTCTCTAAAAATATAGAAATGTACGTGCCAGCGGTTCAGAAATTATCCCACCTAAATACAATTTTAGAAAAATTATACAATATTAAAACAGAATTTACTGATGCTGATTTCGGAATGCTTTATGCCCATGTGAAACGCAAAATAAATCAACGTAGTCTTCTCATACTTTATACAAATTTTGAGCATATATCGGCCATGCGGCGTCAATTACCTTATCTCTTAGCAATTGCTAAAAAGCATGTTCTTGTGGTTGTCTTTTTTGAAAACACCGAACTTGAATCGCTCATCGCGCAAGATGCCGAAGACCTTCAATCTATTTATCACAAGACCATTGCAGAAAAATTTTCTCTTGAAAAGCGTTTAATGCAAAAAGAATTAAAGCAATATGGTATTCAAACCATTCTGACTAAACCTGAACAATTGACCGTAAATACAATTAATAAGTACTTAGAGATAAAGGCAAGAGGGTTGTTATAAGTGATATCTCTTTTTATAAGGCAAAGTAGAAGACTTAAATAATTCTAAATCAATCCTAAATTCATATCTTCAACAGCTACGCAATCGTAGATTCAAAAAACATCCTTTCAGAGGTCTTTTTCGCCTTTACTTAACCCAGAAATGCAATTTTCGATGAAATCAAGCATAATTATTATTCTAGTTTTTATTTTGATTTTTGCAGGATGCTCTTCAAGCGATGATTCATCCCCAACAAAATCGGTTGATCATATTAAACACTTCGGTTTCACAATAGTAGATACCAATTGGGATGACCCAACAGATGCCGAAAATAAAACCAATTACAGCGATGAAGTAGCTTCTTTTTCTAATATGGCAGATATCCTCATAGTACACCCAACTGATAACATCGTTGACCGACTAGATGCTATGGAGGCACTTCAAATGAAAAGTATATTGCACCTCAACGAACTATTTTTTGAGGTTCAAGGAACCGATGCGCCGTCAGGCACCGATTATCGACTTCGCCCTGATGCTCAAGAACGATGGGACCTGTTTCTCGGAAACAATTCACTCTACGTGCATCAAGATCAAATTCAAGCCCTCTATGTAGGAGAAGAACCCACCTGGAATGGTATTACTTTTACCGAACTAAAAAAGGTTTCTGATTATGTAAAAACTACGATACCAGGCATTACCGTTATGGTGGTAGAAGCATACCCAGCTTTAAACGAATTACAAATTCCGGAGTCGGTTGATTGGGTCGGCTTTGATCATTACTTTATCAAAGACCCGAAAAATGATGTCGGGTTTATGTCAGAATTAAATATGCTAAAATCAAAATTAACGCAAGAACAACAATTAATTTTGATACTAGATTCGCATTATATTGATTCTTTTCATGGTGATTTTGGTGGAATATCAATTAATGAAATGGCTTCCGTTGCAAGCAGCTATTATGCTTTGGCAAAATCAGAACCAAAAACTATTGCAATCTTAGGTTATTTTTGGCCAAGCGGCTTCGACGACCCAAATGCAATAGGTGCGCGTCATATGCCCGACGACGCCAAAAAGAAATATATTAAAATAGGCAAGGAAATCACAGGCAAATAGTTCTAAACATTAGAAAAACTTAAAAAAAATGCCAAGCAAATTGCTTGGCATTTTTTTTAAAATTCAGTTTAGTTATTTCGCCAATTGACGATCTAAGGTCCTTTGTTGTGATTTTCTGTAATTTAAAGTCTTGATATACGATAAGGCTTCTCGTGTATTGTAATCTGTATAGGAGCGTTGTGCCCAACTTAAAGCCTTGTCTAAGTCGCCATTAATTTCATTGATAATAGCCATATTATAACAAGCTCTTCCAGCAATTTTACCATCAGGGTTTGAAACTTCTTGTTGCCATAATTCGGCAGCACTATTCCATTGACCACTTTGCGCTCTTCGCATACCAACTACAAAGTTGTCGGTACCTTTAACAAAATAATTTCGGGTCACCCTTCTTTTGTACGGAGAAATACGACCTGCATAATAGTTACCTACTTGACTACTCGTTTCAACTACAGCTTCTTTTCTATTTAATACCGTCTTTACCGCTTTTACTGGGTTCAATCCACTACCCGTATTCACTAAATTGTCACTAAAAGCATATTCATCTAAAATCTCTTTGGTTGCTGGGTCATAAACACGCCATCCGTTTTGAATATTGGTTTTCAAAGTTACCGCAATAGCAGGTACCTTAGCTTTGATTCCAACCGGATTCGGAACCTCCATTTCAGTTGCTTGAACCGAAGCTTTGGTATCGGTGTCATAAAAGGCGAGAGAAAATAAAACATCGACACCATTTTCATTACAAATTTTTTCTACCGTAGCCCAAGGCAAGGTAGCCGGCAATACACCCAAACCTTTTTGTATTTCAGGAATATTTTCTAAAACAGTAACACTTTCAAAGCGTTGCAAACGCTCTAGTTCAGACTGTACCGAAGCTAAAGCTGCCGCTGCACCGTGTTTATCTAAATTCTTACCTTCAGCAGATAATATTTTATCTACCGCATCAAGTCCACCATTGCCTTCAGCTGGTAAACTTCGATTGATAATACCGATACGTTGCACATCAGATGCGATATGAACGGGGGCAGGCTCTACCGCGCTCATGGTTAATTGGTGCGTTGCGCTGCAAGAAGCTACTAAAATACTAATACTTGCAAAGGTCAAAATTCGATTTAAAACTTTCATGGGTTGTAGGTCTTAAGTTATACTTTTTGGTTTGGGGGAACTTTTAGCTAACTCGCTTATTACCAAACTGATAATTTATAAAATTATTGTATTTTAGATGTATTAAAGTTGTACTTAAGCCTGCTTTTTATTAGGCTTTCCAATCTGTTAAATAAGGCAGAAGCTCAAGTGATTATAAATTAAAAACTTATATACTCAAAGATGAACATCCATACTAAACTTATAAATCGAATACCATGGATCGTTTTACTTTTTGCATTACTATTTGGGGGATGTAAAAATCCTTCATCCAAAGAGACAAATATTAATATCATTACAGCTACTGCCAAACCTATAGTCAGTTTCACCTTCGATGATGGGATTACTAATGGCGTAGCAGGTTTTAAATTTCAGGAATGGAACGAAATGATCTTATCTCATTTAAGAGCTGAAAATCTAAAAACAGTTTTTTTCGTTACTGGGGAAAATAAACAAGATCAAAGAGGGCAATTTTTACTTCAAAGTTGGAATGATGAAGGTCATAAAATAGCAAATCATTCTTACTCACATCCCTTTTTCAATGCCAAAGAAAACACAGCAAATCTTTTTGAAAACCAATTATTACGAACAGACAAGATCATTTCTAAATTTAGTAACCAGGTAAAACTTTTTAGATTTCCCTATCTAAAAGAAGGTCAAAACAAAACTAAAGTAGATAGTATTCGAAATATACTTTCTAAAAATAAATATAAAAACGGTTATGTAACTATCGATGCTTCTGACTGGTATGTGAATCAACGATTAATAAATAGGATAAAAGAAAAAGGATTCGAAAAAACAGAAGTCGAAAACTTCAAGGACTTTTATTTGCAGCATATTATCGAAAGGGCGAACTACTATGAAAAGCTTTCCTATGAAATAAATGAAAGGCATATTAATCATACTGTTTTACTTCATCATAATTTGACTTCGGCTTTATTTTTAGGCGATCTCATTAAAAAATTCAAAGCAGAAGGATGGAGTGTTATAAATGCAGATAGTGCCTTTCAAGATGAAATTTTCAATGCCATTCCAAAACCAGAGTATGCTGGCGAAAGTTTGATTTGGTCATTAGCCAAACAATCTGGAAAATATGACGACTCTTTGCGATACCCAGCAGAAGATAGCCGCTATGAAAAGGAAAAGATGAACAAGCTAGGATTATAACTCAAATCAATTAAAATCAATCCTATTTTTCTTAGAAAGTATTTAAGATAAATAGGTGCGTCAAAATCATAACAAATCTTATATTTACTGCAAATAAAAAAGAAACATTGTAAATGATTATTGAACCAAGAACGAGAGGATTTATCTGTACAACCGCGCACCCAGATGGCTGCAAACAAAACATCTTAAATCAAATCAATTACATCAAATCAAAAGACCCGGTTGAAAGCGGTAAAAAAGTGTTGGTGATAGGTGCATCTACTGGTTTTGGTGTTGCTTCAAGAATTACAAGCGCGTTTGCTTCAAAAGCTGCTACTATAGGTGTCTTCTTTGAAAAACCACCCTCAGAAGGCAGAACTGCTTCAGCAGGTTGGTACAACACCGCTGCTTTTGAAAAAGAAGCTCATAAAGAAGGTCTCTATGCAAAAAGCATAAACGGGGATGCCTTCTCTAACGAAATCAAAGAAAAAACCATTGAATTAATTAAAGCCGATTTAGGTCAAATTGATCTGTTAGTCTATAGTCTTGCTTCTCCGGTTCGAACGCATCCCGAAACAGGAGAGCGTTTTAAATCAACTTTAAAACCGATCGGTAATTCTTATACTAACAAAACCGTCGACTTTCACACAGGTGAGGTAAAAGAAATTACAATAGAACCTGCTGAAGGTGATGATATTGAAAATACGATTACCGTAATGGGCGGCGAAGATTGGGAAATGTGGATTGCCGCTTTAAAAGAAAACAATTTACTCGCTTCAAATTTTAAAACGGTTGCTTATTCGTATATCGGTCCTAAACTTACTGAACCTGTTTATCGTAAAGGGACGATTGGTATGGCCAAAGATCATTTGGAAAAAACAGCATTCACCATTACAGACGCCTTAAAAGATATTAATGGTAATGCTTACGTTTCAGTAAACAAAGCATTAGTCACACAATCTAGTTCTGCGATTCCTGTAATTCCTTTATACATTTCATTGTTGTATAAAATTATGAAAGAGAAAGGCTTGCAAGAAGGATGTATTGAGCAAATTTATAGGCTTTTTAATGAGCGCTTATACCAACGCACAATTCCTACAGATGATGAACAGCGCATCCGTATTGACGACTGGGAAATGCGCAGCGATGTACAAGCAGAAGTATCCGAACTATGGCAAAAAGCAACTACCGATAATTTGCCAAGTATTGGAGATTTAGCTGGATACAAAACAGAGTTCTTTAACCTCTTCGGATTTCATTTTGAAGAAGTTGATTATGATAAAGAGGCTGATGAAATGGTTGAAATACCAGGGTTATATTAAGGGAAAAAGAAATGCTTACTTAGAAAGTATCTTATCTTAATAAGATATGAATCAATAAAGACTCAAAATTCTAAATAAAAATGCAAAAAAATGCTGCTACTTTTATCTTATTGTTGGCAAGTATGTTTGTTTTTGCTCAAGCCCAGCAAAAGGAAATAAAATCAGAATTACAAGAGCTTTTTGGCCCAGAATTTGACGCTTTAGAACCAGGCGGGGCAATAATTGTAAAAAAAGGAAACAGAATAGTCTATCAACAAAATTTTGGACTTGCCAATCTAGAAACCAAGGAAAAAATTACAGAGAATACCATATTCAATACTGGATCAATCTCAAAAACATTTGTTTCAAATGGCATTCTTATATTACAAGAGCGAGGAGCGTTATCAATAGAAAATAATATTTCCGAATATTTTGATGATTTTGATCACCCTGAAATTTGGGGTCAAACAAAAATAAAACATCTTTTATCTCATAATTCAGGTCTGCCAGATTTAAGAAAAGTATCTAAAAATGAGACATTTTATCTAACCGCAAAGGATGCAGGCAATTTTGAGCCAATTAAACAAGCTGAAAAACTCAATTTTTTATCTGGGGAAAAATTCGAATACTCAAACCCTGCCTTCAATGGTTTAGCTCTAATTATTGAAAAACTCACAAAAGAGAAATGGCAAAAATTTATCAAAGAAAATATATTTGATACTTCAAATATGCTAAATAGCAAAATCACAGATGGAGCATATCCTCAAAATGAAGTAGCTCATGGCTATGAACTTGTAAATAATAAATACGTTGAAAGTGATTATGGAGAAGTACCTACGTTTGCGGCAGCAGGAAATGGTGGGGTTTGGAGTACGGTTTTAGATTTAACCAAATATGAAAAAGCAATTCAAGAAAATAAATTCTTAAATCAAGCATCGATTGATCGATCTAGATCTATTTATAAGCCTACTAATTGGAAAAGCTCGATTCAACCAAAAATTGGTTACGGCTGGTTTATTACCACCAAGGAACAATCAAGATACCAAATGGATATGATATCTCATACCGGGTCTCAAGGAGGTTTCAGTTCTTTTTATTATTATTTTCCCAGCAAAGATCTTTTATTTGTTGGCTTATTTAATAGACCGCTCGGTACGACTTGGGAGAAGGTTAATGCCACCTTTGATGTTTTCAAAGAACATAATTGGTTTGATTAAATCTTTTCTATTACCTCTTATTCCACAGGCGTAATAACAATATTGCGCAACGCTACAGGCCCATGATCCCCTTGAATTAAAAGTGGTCCGAGATCTGCTTCATTATTATCCAAAGCGCCGCCAGTCATACCTGGTATATTTTGATCATTAATAATCGTTTTGCCATTGGCTACAATCGTCACGCGGCGCCCAATTAAAGTAATATCATATACTTGCCATTCGCCTGCTGGTTTTGCAACCATTTCATTCGGCGTTAATAATCCATATATCCCTCCAAAGAGAACATTAGAAGGTGCTAAACCCATATTATCTGCTACTTGAACTTCATAGCGCCCTCGAAGGTAAATTCCGCTATTGCTATCTTTTGGGTACTTAAATTCAATATGTAATTTAAAATCGCCAAATTTCTCATTGGTTATAAGATTGGCTCCCGATTTTGGACTTTTCATCACACCATTCTCAACAAGCCATTGATTTTCAACTTGCTCTTGGTTGCCTCCCGCTATTGCAGTCCATCCGCTTAAATCTTTTCCATTAAAAAGTTCTTTTGCTTTTCCCCATTTTGGATTTTCGGTATACGCTAATTTTGGTGAGCGAGTTGCCACCCAAGGGTATGACTTACCGTCAGTATAAATCATAGTTCCTTTAAGTTTTTCGCCCTCAAGTTCTCCCATCAACTGCATATCAAAACCTTTGGGTTCCCATTGTGGTGGTATAGCAAAACTAAATTTACCTTCATTGATTTTTATTTCGGCCACGGGTCGAGCACTACCAAATTTATAGCAGAAACGCCCCGTATAGGTGCTAATTCCAGAATGTTTAATTTCTAGCCATGAAGGAACTTCCTTTCCATTTTCTGTTATAATTAAGTTCCATGTGCCTTCCATATTCTTAGCATCTTGTGCTAAGCAAAAAACAGATGTCAATACCAAAATAAGGCTCGTAAAAAATAATTTCGATGTCATGTGTTTTAAATTAAGTTTGTTCTCAAATATAAGCAATCTGATATTCTAAGAATATTGAAAAAAAATGAATTTTAAATTGAAACCTAAAAATGAAGTGGCGTATGAAAAAGTACAATTAATTATTTAAGATAAAAGTATTCAGCGAATCTATTGAGCAAAATTCGGTATCTTTCATAGCTAAATTCATCTAGAATGAAACCTATTCTTTTTATTATCACCTTTTTAATCGCTTTTTATAGTTCTGCCCAATATGCATCACCACAAATCGACTCTCTTGTCAACGATGCGATTGAAAAATTGAATGTTGCTGGTGCTGCAATTGCTATCGTAAAAAATGGTAAAGTGATTCATAGTAAGGGCTACGGAATAAAATCATTCAAAACCAAAGAAAAGGTAAATGAACATACACAATTCGCTATTGCTTCAAATAGCAAAGCTTTTACCACTACAGCATTAGCATTATTGGTGGAAGAGGAAAAAATCAAATGGACAGATAAGGTTGTTGATCATATTCCTGAATTTAAAATGTATAACTCTTATGTTACCGAAAACTTCAATATTCAAGATTTACTCACACATCGAAGTGGTTTAGGCCTTGGCATAGGCGATTTAATGATTTTTCCTGATGGTACTGATTTTACCATTGATGATGTTATATCAAGCTTTCAACATTTCAAACCTATTTCAGCATTTCGTACACAATTCGATTATGACAACCTTTTGTATCTCGTTGCAGGAGAATTAATTGCGCGTAAAAGTGGTATGACATGGGAAGAATTCATTCAAAAGCGCATTATGGATCCATTGGGAATGGACACTTCTGCTCCATCTCTAAAAGGTGTCAATGAGAAAACCAATGTGGCCTCCCCGCACACAACAGCCTATGGAGCAATGCAAGTTCTCCCCAACTATGGAGATATGATGAATGGCGCAGCAGGAGGAATTTATGCCAATGTTGATGATCTTACGCAATGGATGTTAGTACACCTGAACAAAGGCGCTTATGGCGAGCAGCTAAAAGACACTCTTTTTACCAGAGAAAATCAAAATGAAATGTGGATGATTCATACCACAACTCGCGAAAATGGTAACAAGCGATACAATACCCATTTCAGCGGTTATGGTTTGGGTTGGGATTTGAGGGATAAAAAAGGAAAAATAATAGTCTCCCATACCGGAGGCTTACCGGGCATGCTATCACGAACGGTCTTGATACCAGATTTGAATTTGGGTATTGTAGTGCTTACAAATACAGAACCTGGGGGCGCAGGAGTTTTTGAAGGTGTTTCGCGAACCCTAGTTGATAGCTACTTGGGCTTAGATGATTATGGATGGATTGATAAATTCGTTGGTTATTTCAAAGGAAAAAGCGAGCAAGGTAGCGCCGTGGTCGATGCCGTCTGGGAAACTGTAAAATCGGCTAGCAAAACCAAAGTACAACATGAAAATTATATCGGTATCTATGAGGACCCATGGTTTGGTAAAGTAGAAGTATTTCTCAAAAATGGAAAGCCATGGATAAAATGCCACCGATCACCCAAACTCAACGGATCAATGAGTTATTATAAATCCAACACTTTTGCCGTAAAATGGGAATATCAAGATATGAACGCTGACGTCTTCGCTATGTTTCGATTAGATGAAAATGGAAAAGCTCAAGGTTTAAAAATGAAAGGTATTTCGCCCGACATAGACTTTAGTTTTGATTTTCAAGATTTGGACTTGGTTCGAATAGAGAAGAAAAAAGAATAAACTAGTATGAGAAATATGAAAAGAGTTTTACTAGCTGCAGCCGTATTAGCTACATGTTTTACGAGTGCGCAGCAAACAGCAGAGACTGAAGTGGAAGAAGTCATTAAAACCTTTTTCGAAGGTTTTCACAAAGCCGACACGCTATTGATGAAGCAAACCATGGCTGATGAACTGATATTTCAAACTGCTTCCAAAAACAAAGAGGGCAAAGACATTTTAAAAACAGATGATGTCAAAGACTTTATAAAAGCAATAGGTAGCGGACGCCCAGTAACTGATAAATGGGAAGAACGTATTAGTTCGTATACCATCAAAGTAGATGGCAATATGGCGAACGCTTGGACGGAATATGAATTTTGGTTGGATGGTACTTTTAGTCATTGCGGTGTTAATTCTTTTCAACTTTTTCATGACAACGGCACTTGGAAAATAATCTACCTCATCGATACACTAAGAAAATCAAGCTGCGAAGCATTTACCGAATAAAACGAAGTACAGCCTTAACTCTTAACTCTTAACTCTTAACTCTTAACTCTTAACTAAATGAACAAAGCCCTCGCGTTATTTCAATCTTATATAGGAAAAGATTCGTCTAAATCAATCTCACCCTTAATGCGTTGGTTGAACCCAACCCTTCTAAGTGTTTCAGAGGGAGAGTTAGAATTCTCGTATGTCATTCGAGAAGAAATGACAAATCCTATGGGCATTCTGCATGGTGGTACCACGGCAGCTATAATTGACGATGCTGTTGGGGCTGCTGTATTTTCGTTGGGAAAACCAAATATGTATACTACGGTAAATTTAGCAGTAGATTATTTTGCTTCTGCAAAAGCAGGAGATACCATTATTGCCAAAACATCCATCACTAAAAACGGAAATCAAATCGTCAATACTTCGTGTGAAGTTTGGAATGCGGACCGATCACGAATGATTGCCAAAGGGCATTCGAATTTAATAAAAATTGACCCAAATAAAAGGTGATTCTGACTCTTTTCAATACCTTTAAAATATGTCAAACCATCGTAGAAAATTCTTAAAAACTTTAGGCATTAGCGCTGCTGGTGCTATAGCAACTCCTCAAAACATTTGGGCGAAAGCCTCAATACCATTGCAAACAGCTCTTTCTGATTTAAATACCAATGACACTTCAGAAGCTTTTTGGGAAACCGTCAAATCACAGTTTCATTTCGCAGAAGGGCTGACCTACTTTAATAATGGTTCATTAGGCGCTTGCCCCAAACCCATTCGAGACGCGACAATGAACTTTCGAAATACTCTTGATGATTTCCCTTCAAAATATATGTGGGGTGGTTGGAAAGATGAAATCGAGGAAGTCCGAAAAAAAACGGCTGATTTATTTTCAGTTTCCGAAGAAGAAATTGCGCTCATTCATAATACCACAGAGGGTATGAATCTTATCGCTAGTAGTATGGATTTAAAACCTGGCGATGAAGTGATATCCGCTGACCATGAACATTCGAGTGCGCTAAACCCATGGAAATACTGGCAAGAATCGAAAGGTATTAAAATTGTAACCCCTACCCTGACCATTTTACCAGAAAGTGTAGAAGAGCTAGTTGATATTTATAGAAAAGCAATTACACCAAATACAAAAGTAATATCCATCTGCCATTTGGTCAATACCAACGGAATGATCTTACCCATCAAAGAAGTTACTAAAATGGCGCACGAAAAAGGAATTTTAGTAGCGGTTGATGGAGCACAAGGAGCTGGAATGTTCAATATAGATTTAAAAAATTTTGGTTGTGATTTTTATACTGTAAGCGCACACAAATGGTTGTTCTCACCAAAAGGAGTGGGAATATTCTATGCAAAGCAAGAAAGTCAAAAGTATCTAAAACCGCTCATTGTAGCTCGTGGATATGAGGATACTAGCATTCGGCGATTGGAAAACTACAACACTAGAAATCTTCCTGAAGTCTTAGGCTTAGGTGCAGCTCTTGATTATCGAAACACGATTGGCACGCAAAAAATACACGATCGCACCTATGAATTAAAGCATTATTTCAGAGATAAAATCAAAGACAACCCAAAGCTGGTGCTTAAAACTCCCGCTATTGATGCTCTTTCTGCGAGTATTCAAGTTATTGAAGTTTTGGGTAAAGACGTTCAAGAGGTGAAAAATCGACTTTTTGATGACTACGGTATCGATTCACGCCCCATGACCAAGTTCGGTCTAAATGCGGTGCGCCTTTCCTTTGCAATTTTTATTACCAAAGAGCAAATAGATATCTTGGTTGGTGCGTTGGAAACTATTGCCAAATAGTTAAACATCTCAGCCTAGCATCAAATAACAACAACTGAGTAAGAAATCATTTTAGTTTTTCTTGAATAGCTTCATATTTAAAATCTAAATAAATAAAATTAAATATGGAAGCAACTATCACTATTGCTATTTACATTCACGCATTTTTAGGCGGCATCGGTTTACTTACAGGAATTGGGAGCATGGCCGTAAAAAAGGGAGGTAAACTTCACAAACGCATGGGGAAAATTTTTACCCTCTCAATGATTACGAGTTGTATAATCATAGTGCCTATTTCTTGGCTACCCAATCATGAAAGCCTATTTCTATTTCTGATTTCGTTATTCACCATTTATTTAGTTCTTATCGGTCGTCGAGCGCTGACTTTTAAATCTAGAAAAAAACTCAAAGCAGAAACCGTTGATATAGCTATTTCGGCAACCATGCTTATTTTTTCGCTATTCATGCTTGCTTATGGGGCCTATGGCTTTTTTAATAGAGTGCCCGATAATATTCTATATATTATTTTCGGTGGACTAGGTCTTTTCTTAACCATTAAAAATTTCATCTTTTACAAGAACTTCAAAGAGCAAAAAATTGCTTGGCTACTTGTTCATTTGACCCATATGATTGCAGGATTGATAGCCTCCATTACTGCATTTATAGTAGCTGGCTTAAAACTATGGACGATTACCGCATGGGTGCTACCTTCTATAATCGGAACGGTTTATATCATCTATTGGCGTTTGAAAACCAAAGGTAAAATCGGACAACCAAAAACTTCCTAAAGGTTTATTTGATTTCGATAAGTTGTTAGTGTCAACTGCCTAATTTCTGCAGAATAATTATTTAAAAAAAAGAGGAGCGCAATGATATTGCCGCTCCTCTTTTCTAAGTTTTTGATAATTTGCTAAAAAGCTATTTTAATTTTTTATAGGCTTTTCTAAAGGCGTATCTGTTTTAGGAATAAGCTCTCCTTTTGCGTTCAATTCAATAATTTCATATCCCAATTCCTTCAAAGCATCAATGTTACTGGCTTTATCTCCAACCACAACAATATTCATATTTTCAATTTGTAGCGTTTTATCAGCCAAAGTATTGATCTCGTCTTTGCTTATGGTTTGGATGATTTTAGTTTGATCATCTACATAAGTCTTGTCAAGATTATAATGAACAATTCTACTCAGAAAACCTGCTTTTTGCCGTGGTGTTTCGTAACTACGTGCATCACGTTGCCCAATTGAATTACGCATGAAGCTTAACTCTTCATCGGTTATACCATCTTTTTTATAGTTGGTGATTTCTTTCATAAATTCAGAAACCGCTCCAGCTGTGGCATCAGCTCTAACACCCGCACTAGCAGTATATGGTCCTAAGTTATCATCAGAATTAAAATAAGAACGAGCCCCATAAGTCCAGCCCTTGTCTTCTCTCAAATTCAAATTAATTCTACTATTAAAGGCACCTCCTAAGGCATAATTCATCAAATACGATTTAAAATAATTTCCGGTAACATCATACGACATGTCTGTTACATAACCAATTCGAATCTCTGATTGTGGAGCTTCCTTTTTATCAACCAGATATATTTTTGTTTTATCCTGCTCACTTACCGCCGGCATTTCGGGCAACTTAGCTGACTTATTTTCCCACGAATCTAAAAAGCCTGCGGTCGACATAATTTCTTTTTTAGTAATATCTCCCACAACTACCAACTCTGCTAATTCTGGAGCATAGTATTTAGCATAAAAATTCTTAACATCGTCAAGGGTTAATTTTTCGACTGATGTTGCAGTTCCTCTGCTCGGTACTGCAAAAATATGGTCATCACCATATAATAATCTGCTATAAACATTTGAAGCTATTGAAGAAGGATTTTTCATGCTTGATTTAACAGCTTCAAGTTGTACTTTCTTCACGCGATCAAAATCTTCTTCTGAGAATTTAGGGCTATACAAGACTTCTTCTAGAATTTCCATAGTTCTTGATAAATTCCTTTTCAGCGAATTAACTGTTAAAGTTGTTTTGTTTTTATTAGCATAAACATCAATGCTGCTACCTATTTTTCTAAGCTCTTCTTGAACCTGTTCTGCGGTATAATTCTCCGTAGACTCATTCATCATTGAAGCGGTTAATACAGCCAAACCAGACTTGTCAGGTGAATACATGTCCATTCTATGCCCTCCATTGATATTTAGTTGCAAAGCAATTACAGGAATTTCGTTAGTTTCGGTGCCAATTACTTTCACCTCGTTTTTTAATTGTTCTGACCAAAATTCTGGTACTTGAACTAAAGGTGAAGTTCCTGGTTTTGGTTGTACACTTCGGTCAAATGTATCACCCTGTGGGCGCTCATAAGAAAGTCCACTATAATCTGTGGTTGGGAATGGATTGTTACCTTTCGTTGCAGGTTTAAAATTATCCGCTTTGGCAGGTTTTGTTTCTTCATCTGGCAAAACACTTAAAACTACCGAAGATTTCCCTTTTACGTACTTATTGTAAACTCTCATTACATCTTCTTTCGTAAGGTTTTGGTATCGTGCTAAATCAGCTCCAACACCATTCGGATCACCCCAAAAAGTCTCATAACTTGCTAGTTGCGAGACTTTACCGCTAACACTAGCAAGACCATTAATAAAATCAGATTCCATACTAATCTTGAATTTATCAACATCATCTTGGCTAACGCCCGCTTTTTCAAATTCCTCTAATACTTGATGAATCTCTTTCTCAACATCAGCTAAGACCGCACCAGGAAAAGGTAAAATTGTTATACCGAAAGACCCTGCTAGTTCACTACAAGGGTGTCCACTTGAAGCTTGAACTGCCTTTTTTGTTAACACAAATTTTTTGGATAAAAAAGAACCCTGCCCTGTTCCTAAAATATCTGCAAGACAATCTAAAGGAGCTTCATCTGGGTGATTACGCCCAACAGTTGGGTACCTTAAAAATACCGCAGGAAATCTAATATTCTTATCTACATAAGAAACATACCTATTTTCATTTAAAACAACGGCGTCTAATTTCATAGATTTGACATCTGGACCCGCAGGAATAACACCAAAATATTTTTCAACCATCTGAACTACTTCTTTGGGGTTAACATCACCGCCGATAGTAAGCGTTGCGTTATTAGGTCCATACCAACGCATAAAGAATTTTTTAAGATCTTCTACATCAACTCGGTCAAGATCTTCTAATTTTCCAATAGTTAGCCAAGAATAGGGATGCCCATACGGATAAAGTGTCTGCGCCATGAGCTCTCTACTCGGGCCATAAGGGCGATTATCATAATTCTGTCCTTTTTCGTTTTTTACCGTTTCTCTTTGAACTTCAAATTTTTCTTGGGTTACTGCATCTAGAAAAAAGCCCATACGATCTGCCTCCATCCAAAGCATTAACTCTAGCTGATTACTTGGTGCTGTTTCATAATAGTTGGTTCTATCGCCATTAGTAGAACCATTTAGGGTTCCACCTGCATTTGATATGAGTTTAAAATGTTCCTCATCAGCAACATTTTCAGAGCCTTGAAACATCATATGTTCAAAGAAATGTGCAAATCCAGATTTCTGCAATTCCTCACGCGCAGATCCTACATGATATGTAACATCTACATGAACAAGAGGATCAGAATGATCTTCATGAATCACCAATTTAAGTCCGTTTGACAATTGGTATTTTTCATATGGAATAACAACTTCGTTACCAGTTTTTGTTACTTTTTCAATTAATTTGGTTTGAGACCAGCCGAAAGCTGAAACAAACAAACCGAGAACAATTAGAATGTTTTTTGACTTCATAATTTGATTGATTTTATGTTTTCAAGATAGCATTTAATTCCAATTAAAAAAATTCAAAAATGATCAATTATTAGCCAAGATTACTCCAGAAATATAGCGCTATGTTTACTAAAAAAACCGTATTTTCAGTTATTTAAAATCCAACCGAAATGAGAACAGAAATTTTCACCCTTATCCTTTGCCTTACCGCTAATTTTGCAAGTGCCCAAGAATCTATTTTAGGTTTCACCCCTGAAAACACAAAAAAACAGCAGCAACTTGAAAAAGCTTTTGAAGCCAAACTCGATGCTAGTAATCTTGATAAATGGATGCAGCTTATGGCTGCTGAACCGCATTGGGTGGGAACTGAATATGGAGAAAAAAATGCAAAATGGATTCAAAAACAATTCAAATCATGGGGCTATGATGCGAAAATAGAAACCTATCATGTATTATTTCCATATCCAAAAATTAGGCTTCTTGAACTTACTGGGCCAACTTCGTATACAGCCAAATTGACTGCTGTACCGGTAGAAGGTGATGAATTTACCGCACAGGGTAATGCCTTACTACCAAGTTATAATGCTTTCTCTACAGATGGAGATGTAGAAGCAGAATTAGTTTTCGTAAACTATGGAATACCAAGTGACTACGAAGAGCTTGATAAACTAGGCATTGATGTAAAAGGAAAAATAGTAATCGCAAAATACCAAGGCTCTTGGCGCGGTATAAAACCTAAATTAGCAGCTGAAAAGGGAGCCATTGGATGTATTATCTATTCTGACCCCGCCGATGATGGCTATGGTCGTGGTGATGTATACCCCAAAGGAGCATTTAAAAATAAAACTGGCGTTCAACGAGGTTCTGTAATGGATATGCCTACGTACCCAGGTGATGTGCTGACTCCCGGTTATGGTGCAACCAAAGATGCCAAACGTTTAGATCGAAAAGATGCACCTACCATTACAAAGATTCCCGTTTTACCCATTTCGTACGAAGATGCATTACCGCTATTAGCGGCGATTGATGGTGCTGTCGCTCCGCAATCTTGGCGCGGTGGATTACCCATTACGTATCATATTGGACCGGGTCCAGCGAAAGTACATTTGAAACTGGAATTTGATTGGCAGTTAGTACCTGCGCATAATGTTATTGCCACCATGAAAGGAACTGATTTTCCTGATCAATGGGTGATGCGTGGTAATCATCATGATGCGTGGGTTCATGGTGCTAATGACCCAATTAGCGGAATGGTTGCTTTGATGGAAGAAGCAAGAGCGGTTGGCGAACTGGCTAAGAAAGGACAAAAACCCAAACGGTCGCTTGTCTATTGTGCTTGGGATGCCGAAGAACCCGGATTGATAGGTTCAACCGAATGGGTAGAAGATCATAAAGCAGAATTACAACAAAAAGTTGTTGCCTATATCAACACCGATGGCAACGGACGTGGGTTTTTAGGAGCTGGTGGTTCACATAGCTTACAGGCAATGGTGGGCGAAGTAGCAGCTTCGGTAACTGATCCGCAACGGGGAATTTCAATTAAAGAACGAAGAAGTGCGGTAGATATGGTAAACGGTGGTGAAGGCGAATTCAGTTTATACGCTCTCGGTTCAGGCTCTGACTATACACCCTTCATTCAACATGCAGGTATTGCGGCCTTAAATTTAGGATTTGGTGGAGAAAATGCCGGTGGTGAATACCATACTATTTACGATACCTATCCGCATTACAAAAGATTTAAAGATCCTGAATTTGCGTATGGAATTGCACTAGCCAATACTGCTGGTAGAATTACATTGCGATTGGCCAATGCCGATATACTTCCGTTTGAGTTTCAGCAATGGCACAGTACCGTAACCACCTATTTAGATGAGATTATGAAATCTGTCAAAACCATGCGTAGTGGGGTTGAAAAACATAATATGATGGTAGATAAAAACATGTATGAACTAGCAGCAGATCCTAGAAAACCATTTTTGAAACCAGAGAAAAAAGAAGGAGTGCCTTACTTAGACTTTACTCCTATTCAGAATTCGCTGGCAGCTTTAAAAAGTACAATTATAACCCTGTCAAAAGCAGATATTTCAAAACTTTCAATAGAACGACGTAATAGTTTGAATAAAAGATTAATGCTTGCCGAACACGTATTGACCTCAGAAGAAGGTTTACCCAGACGCTCGTGGTACAAACATCAAATTTATGCCCCTGGTTTTTATACGGGTTACGGAGTTAAAACACTACCGGGCGTTCGTGAAGCTGTCGAAGAAAAAAACTGGAAAGAAGCTCAAGAACAAATCAGCAAACTTGCAGGTACTTTAAAAGATTTCAATAAACATCTTCAAGAAATGGCAGCGATGTTATAGCTTAAGAACTTATTCGTATTTTAGGTATGATTTAAATAGATAAAACAAATTCATAATGGATTCAAACTATACAAGAATATTTGTAGGAAATCGAATAGAAGCCAAAGGCATAACGAATCGGCTAAAGGAAATCGGAATTACCGCGATTGTGAAAGATGAAGGTGAATCAGCGCGATTGGCAGGCTTTGCTTCCCCATTGTTAAATGAAGCTGAAGTTTATGTGCATAAGAACGAACTTGAGAGGGCTGAAAAAGTTTTAGACGCCTAATCTCTGCAAGAAACCCTCTATACCTCTAATTTTATGAAAAGTTTATCCAAAAGCAATTACGCCCTTTATTTAATTGCTCTTATTTTACTATTTGCTTCTTGCAACTCCAAATCCAACAAACCTCAAGAATCGCCACTTACGGTCTATGAAGATTCTGTTTTAGGATCGAAAAGAGCCACCGAAGCGCGTGAAAGTATCGTTGCTAAAATGGCAGATGGTTTAGCCTTAAGCCTATGGGCTTCTGATTCTTTAGCTCCTGATCCAGTTGCAATGGATATTGATGCGAAAGGTAGAATTTATCTCACCAGAACCAATCGTCAAAAAAATTCAGAATTTGATATCCGTGGATACAGAGATTGGATGACTCCTTCCATTTCATTGCAATCTGTTGAAGACCGTCGTGCCTTTTTACGAAAAACTTTTGCACCAGAGTTAAGCGAAGAGAATGATTGGTTTCCAGATTTGAATGAAGATGGTAGCCATGACTGGAAAGATCTAAAGGTTGAAAAAGAAGAGATTTGGCGATTGGAAGACACGAATGGCGATGGTATGGCAGACGTTTCAAAGCGTATTTTAGAAGATTTTAATGACGAAGTGACCGATGTATCCATGGGACTTTTAGTGCGTGACGAAGCTATTTTTGTGACTGCAGGTCCAGATATGTGGCGAATGACCGACACGAACAATGATGAAGTTTTAGATGAAAAAATATCGATTGCCCATGGTTTTAATATTCATATCGGTTTTGGAGCCCACGGTATGTCGGGCGCCATTCAAGGCCCCGATGGAAAGATTTATTGGAGCGCTGGCGATATTGGTTTCAGCGGAACAACACAAGAAGGTGAAAAACTGCATTATCCGAACCAAGGCGTTATTGTGCGCAGCAGCCCAGATGGTAGCGATCTAGAGGTTTTTTCAAGGGGACATCGCAATACACATGAATTCGTTTTTGACGCCTATGGTAATATTATTTCTTCCGATAATGACGGTGATCATCGTGGTGAAAGCGAACGTTTGGTTCATATTGTGGAAGGTTCTGATTCAGGATGGCGAATCAATTGGCAATTCGGAAAATACACCGATCCAAAAAACAATAGTTACAAGGTTTGGATGGATGAAGAATTGTACAAACCGCGCTGGGAAGGTCAGGCGGCATATATCATCCCCCCTATTCAAAACTTTCATAACGGACCAACAGGTATGGTATATAACCCGGGGACTGCTTTGGGTAAAGACTGGCTAGATCGTTTCTTCTTGGTAGAATTTGTGGGTGACCCGAGTAGATCACATATTTGGTCTTTTGATTTAAAACCCAAGGGAGCTTCTTTCGAATTAGACACCGATATTGATATGCTAAGTGGAATACTTCCAACAGGAATTAAGTTTGGTCCTGATGGCGCACTTTATGCCGCAGATTGGATTACAGGCTGGGGAACAAAAAATTATGGTAGAGTTTGGAAGTTAGACGTGGCCTCTGACAAAAATGATTTAGAAAAAGAAAGGCAAGAAACTGAACGTTTGATGACCTTGAATTATGACGATCAATCCAATGATGAATTGGTAAAATTGTTATCCTACTCCGATATGCGTATTCGCCAAAAAGCTCAGTTTGCTTTAGCTAAAAGTACCTTTTGGGGTTATCGATCATTAAAATCTGTTTTAGAAGAAAGCAAAAATCAATTTGCTAAAATTCATGCGATTTGGGGTATTGGTCAAATTGCGGCTAAGGATTTAGGAAAAGCAGAACCTTTAGTGTCCTTATTGTCTGATGAAGATCCTGAAATAATTGCGCAGGCTTTAAAAGTTTTAGGTGATGTGAAATATTCTGAAGCAGCTTCAACCTACATTCCTTTGCTACATCACAAAAACGACCGCGTAAAATTCTTTGCAGCACAAGCCTTAGGCAGAACGAAGCACGAAGCTGCCCTTCAACCTTTATTAGATATGTTGGTAACCAATGCAGATAAAGATGTTTATTTGCGTCATGTAGCTGTTTTGGCACTTTCAAGAATAGGCAAAGTTGAGCCTATTGTAGCTTTGGTGAATAACTCAAATAGAAGTTTACGCATTGCTGCGGTTTTGATTTTACGAAGATTACAAAACGAAAAAGTAGCTTTATTTTTAAATGATCAAGAGGAGTATATAGTCGCAGAGGCCGCTAGAGCTATAAATGATGATTGGTCTATTGAACCAGCCTTACCAGCATTAGCGCAACTTTTAGAAGAAGATCGATTTACTTCTGAACCACTTTTACGCAGAAGTATTAATGCTGCGCTCAGAGTTGGTGGTGAAAAGGAAATGGATAATCTTATCGCTTTTGCAAAGCGCGAAAGTGCTTCAAGCACACTACGCGGTGAAGCTCTGGCGGCACTAGGCACTTGGGGTTCGCCCTCAGTACTTGACCGAGTAGACGGCAGGCTTCGTGGTGAAGTGACTCGAGACCCAAGTGTTGTTAAAGCTAAATTGGAGAAAGATTTGGCTATTTTACTTCATGACAAGACCACGGATCCAGAAATTTTGGTTGGAATTTCGAAAACCATCGAGAATTTAGGAATCAGCTCACAAAACAAACAGTTATTGACCTTGATAGCTAGTCATAAATCTCCTGAGGTGCGCTCTGCTATGCTAGGTGCATTAGGAAGCCTTAAATCAGAATTAATAGAGAAAGGAATGTCTTTAGGCATGCGTGATAAAAATCAAAAAGTAAAAGAAACTGCTATCAGCCTTTTACCACAAATAGAACTTTCAAAAGAAGAACTCTCTAAAATTATTGATCCAATTTTCAAAAGCGGGACGGTTGGAGAACAACAAAAAATATTAGGGGTTCTAGGTGAGTTACCAATTGCTAAAAGTGAAACTTCACTTGAAAAACTTATTTCAGAAGGCAAAAGAGGAAGACTCGATCAAAGTGTTATTTTAGATTTGATTGAAGCAACTGAAGCTACAAAATCTGACCAATTGATTGCAACCTTAGGTAGTCTGAAACAAAGTGGCAACTCAGTTGAAGGTTATAAAGAGACCCTTTATGGTGGTAAATGGTGGCAAGGCCGTGATGTTTTTAACAATAATGCAGCAGCACAATGTGTACGCTGTCATGCTGTTAAAGGAGCGGGCGGGGAAGTAGGACCGGCTTTAGACAATATTGGTAACATCTTAGACAGAGAACAAATGCTAGAAGCCTTGATTGAACCAAGTAAAAGATTAGCTCCTGGTTATGGTACAATAAGCCTCACGCTAAAAGATGGACAAACGGTTAACGGAATTTTAGAACATGAAAACGAAAAGGAAATTATAGTTAGAACTTCAGATGCTGAACCGATGGAAATTGCTGTTTCGAGAATTAAGTCACGTAAAAATAGCATCTCGGCAATGCCAGCTGCAGGAAAATTGATTAGCAAACGAGAGCTGAGAGATTTGATCGAATATCTTTCTAGTTTGAAAGTTGTTGAACCGCTAACCCTAAATTAGTACTTAGACATTTCTTTCTTAGCCTCCGCAAACTCATACATCATATCTTTAATGATTTGAGCAGCAGGTTTGATATCATGAATGATTGCTGAAACTTGCCCAATTTCTAGCTCTCCCTCATTCATGTCACCTTCAAACATGCCTCGTTTGGCACGGGCTCTTCCTAAGAGTTCTTTTAATTCTTCTTTGGATGCTCCATTCGTATAGGCTTTCTGAACATCAGCGTAAAACTTATTCTTAATTAAACGCACCGGAGCCAATTCTTTTAAAGTTAAATGGGTATCCCCTTCCCCTATTTCAAGCACTTTTTGTTTGAAAAGTTCATGAGAAGAAGCTTCTTCACTCGCAACAAAACGACTCCCAACTTGAACTGCGTCAGCACCCAAAATCATAGTGGCTAGCATGGCTCTTCCTGTAGCGATACCACCAGCGGCAATAATTGGAATGGTGATTTTTTCTTTTACAGCGGGAATCAACGTTAGCGTTGTAGTTTCATCGCGACCATTATGCCCACCAGCTTCAAAACCCTCAGCTACAATCGCATCGACGCCTGCATCTTGTGCCTTTAATGCAAACTTCACACTACTCACAACGTGTACTACTTTTATTCCTTTTTCCTTAAAAAAGGGAGTCCAAATTTTTGGATTTCCTGCGGAAGTAAAAACTACCTGCACTCCCATTTCGACAATGATATTCATTAATTCATCTAAATCCGGATACAGCATCGGCACATTCACACCGAAAGGTTTTTGAGTAGCTTTTTGACATTTTTGAATATGCTCTCGAAGCACCTCGGGATACATGCTGCCCGCACCGATAACTCCCAATCCACCTGCATTAGAAACAGCTGAAGCCAGACGCCAACCACTTGCCCATATCATACCACCTTGAATTATAGGGTATTTGATTTTGAATAAACTTGTGATTCGGTTTTTCATGCTCGTATTTAAGAAATTACCCCAGAACCAATTAGCTCGTCTGAAATGTACCAGGCCACGAATTGACCCTCAGTAATTGCGGATTGCTTTTTTTCAAAGTCAACATAGAGTCCACCATCAACTTTATATAGCGTAGCTTTTTCTAAAGCTTGGCGATATCGTATTCTCGCCATTACATCCATAGTTTCATCTACTTGTAAAGCCAAATCTGCACGTACCCAATGCAATTCTTCATTGGTTACAAATAGTGTTCTGCGATATAGACCTGGGTGATTTTTTCCTTGTCCTGTATATATGATATTCTCTTCAACATCTGTTTCAATGACAAACAAAGGTTCTTTTGTACCTCCAACATCTAATCCTTTTCGTTGTCCTTTAGTGAAATAGTGAGCACCTTGATGTTCTCCAACTATTTTACCATCTTCTACATGATACACAGGTTTTTCCGAGCTATAGGCTAATTCAGCTTCCTTTGTTTCAAATGTTTCAAGCTTAGGTTTCAAAGTTGCTGCTTCTGCCGGAACTTCAACAATTACTCCTTTCTTAGGTTTTAGTTTTTGCTGAAGGAATTCAGGCAAACGAACTTTCCCAATAAAACAAAGTCCCTGAGAGTCCTTCTTATCTGCGGTTATCAAATTATTTGCTGCTGCAATTTCCCGAACTTCAGGCTTCTGCAATTCCCCTATCGGAAAAAGCGTTTTAGATAACTGCTCTTGAGAGAGTTGACACAAGAAATAAGATTGATCTTTATTCGAATCTAATCCAGAAAGCAGCTGATAAGTTTCGCTTCCATCTGCATGTTGAATAATTCCTTTTCGACAATAATGCCCAGTAGCTACGTAATCCGCTCCAAGCTGAAGTGCAATCTTCATGAACACATCAAATTTAATTTCGCGATTACATAACACATCAGGATTTGGCGTACGGCCCATTTCGTATTCTCGAAACATATAATCCACAATCTTTTCTTTGTACGCTACGCTTAAGTCTACAGTTTGAAACGGAATACCTAATTTTTCGGCTACAATCAAAGCATCGTTACTATCTTCTAACCACGGACATTCTTCTGAAATAGTTACAGAATCATCATGCCAATTTTTCATAAAAAGGCCGATCACTTCATACCCTTGCTTTTGAAGAAGGTATGCGGCAACACTTGAATCAACTCCGCCAGAAAGTCCGATAACCACTTTTTTCATTTCATTCTAAAATTGGGCTACAAAAATACAAAATTAAACAGCTAAGAACGGACGATAACAACCTAGATAGCATCCGATAAAAAATTACGCAACCCAATACCACTTTGAACATCTCATTAGTGTAGCGTTCTTCATTACGGAATTGTTTAACTTTGAAAAAAAATATTATCATGATAAAGCTATTGACAAAGAAAAAATTATGGCCTTTAATCTTTTTTAGCGTCTTGATGGTTTCTTGCAATCTAGATGACGGGGAAGATACCATACCCATTCCCGATTCAGACATCGTAGCGATAGCAATGAATGAAGATTTATCTTCGTTGGTTGCCGCCTTAGAAAAAGTAGACTTAGTAAATACCCTTAAAGGTGATGGTCCGTTTACCGTATTAGCACCATCGAATACCGCTTTTTCGAGTTTCTTGTCCTCCAAAGGTTTTGCGAATTTAGAAGCTGTACCGAACGAAATTTTAACGCAAATTTTACTTAATCATGTGATTTCAGGAAGAGTAGATTCGGCACCACTAATTAATCTACAAAGAAATTATGTACAAACGCTAGCCGATGGGCCATCAGACTCGAAGTTATCATTATACTTCGATGCTGTGGACGGAATTATTTTTAATGGTTCATCTACGATAACAAAAACTGATGTGGTTGCCAAAAATGGAATCATTCACCTAGTAGATCAAGTCATCGATCTCCCGACATTGGATACTTTTATATCTTCTGATGATAATTTTGAGGTTTTTGGAAGTGCTTTAGATGTTGCTGCTCCATTATCAACCATACCCAATCTAATTAAAGATAATTCAGCTGGGCCCTTCACGGTTTTTATTCCAATTGAAGATGCTTTTGACAATCTATTGGCAACAAATGACGATTGGAATTTTGTTAGTGATATTGAAGAAAACCTTTTAACTGCAGTAGTTGAACATCATTTTTTAAATGAAAATATAAGAGCATCAAATATTGTCGCAGGCCAGACTAAAACTACTTTGGAAGGAGATGATATTACCTTCGTTTCATTAAATGGAACCTTAGAAATTACAGATGGTTCGGGTAATGACGGAGCAATAATTGGCGTAACAGATATTCAAGCTATTAACGGAGTTATTCATGCAATTCCTAATAAGGTATTGCTGCCTGATACATCAAATTAAAAGAAAAAATTTATTTTTTATTTTTTAAAAACCACCTCAGGGTGGTTTTTTCTTTTCCACAAATTTCATGCAATCTTTTGAAAAAGCACGCACAAAATTCTTCAATTAAGTATGAATTTGGATAGAAGTTTGGTTCACAAAAGATGTGTTTTGTTAAACTTTTATTAAAAATGATTAAACAAAAGCAACTTTAGCTCAGTTGTGCATCTCTTTGAAAAAGGAACGTACATGAAATAAGTATGTTTCATTTTAAAGCTATTAATTGAACAATTTAAACCTAAAAAGAACTATGAAAAATCTATTTAAAGTAAAACGTTTAGCATCAGTATTAGTACTGGTAATACTTTTTATTTCGTGTAGCGACGATGATAATACTTCAACAAATCCTCCAGGTGCAACTCCCGACATTGCCGAAATTGCAATTGCTGAAGCCAATTTATCAAGTTTAGTAGCTGCTTTACAACGCGCTGATTTGGTGGCAACATTACAAGGTAATGGCCCCTTTACGGTTTTTGCGCCGACTAACGCATCTTTCGATACCTTCTTAACTGATAATGGCTTTTCAACTTTAGAAGATGTGCCGGTTGATGTTCTAACCCAGGTACTTTTAAACCATGTAGTAGCTGGTGAAAAATTGGCCAATAGCCTGACTACCGGGTATATAAATTCATCTTCAACTGCCGGTGTTGATGGTAAAGCATTGAGTTTATTTGTTGACTCTTCAGATGGAGTAAAAATAAATGGAGCATCGGTTACATCAGCTGACATTCCTGCTTCGAACGGCGTTGTGCATGTTGTTGATCAAGTGATTGGCTTACCTAGTATTGTAGATCATGCAGTTAACAACCCCGCTCTTTCTAGTTTAGTTGGAGCTTTAACGGCGAATGGAAACACAACTTTTACTGATATTTTGTCAAATTCTGAAGAAAAGTATACTATTTTAGCACCCGTAAATGATGCATTTACAAGCTTCACTAATGCGAATGACAACCCTATTGCTAATGTGCTTTCAAATCATGTTGTTGTTGGAAGTGCATTAGCCGCTGCTGACTTATCGAACACTTATGTAAACACTTTTGCTAAGAACGATGATGCTGATTTCCTAAGCTTGTATGTAAATACTGATGATGGCGTTACATTCAATGGGGTTAGCGCGGTAGCTATAGCCGATATAGTAGCAACCAATGGCATAATTCATGCTGTTGATCAGGTAATTGATCTGCCAACTGTTGTAACCTTCGCAACGGCCGACCCAAATTTTACAACCTTAGTGGAGGCATTGACTACATTAACGCCAAGTGTTGACTTTGTAAGTGTTCTTTCTACACAAAATGGCGCGGGTAATGATCCATTTACCGTTTTTGCGCCTACCAATGATGCTTTTGCGGCTTTGGCAGCGATTCCTGATGAAGCAGGTTTGATCCCAGTTCTACAACATCATGTTATTGCCGGTGCAAATATTCGTTCTGCAGATCTTACTGCAGATGGAACAACAATCACCCCAGCAACTTTAGAAGGAGATACTTTTTCAATTACTTTGCCAGGTACTGACGGTAACATTGCAAATGTTGTAGATGGATCAAATAATGACGGTATCGGAATTGATGCTGTTGACGTTCAGGCAATTAATGGAGTAGTTCATGTATTGGATAAAGTTTTAATTCCAAATACCGGAAACTAAAACAACTGAGATCTTAAGATAATTTAACCTAAACATGTAGAAAGCTCCCTTGAATATAAAGGGAGCTTTTTTATGTTGGTCATTGAATAAGAAAATATTTAAACATCAATAAAACATCCGTTAGCATACAAAAAAGCAGACTTGACAACTCTATTTTTTTTCGGGTGAATATATGTTGCATATTTGACCTTCCAAATCTTACCATACTTAACCTACTTAATGCTAAAAGCCCCAACAAAACTGTTGGGGCTTTTTATTTGCATTGATTAATACCTGCCTATTTTCTAGACATCAACTTCTTAATTATTTTTTCTCTACCCGTATCAATGACAATAATATACATGTCTGGCGCTAGCATACTAACATTCAAATGAACATCATTCGAACCAGCCTTAACACTCGTCCCCTTCGTCATAACACTTCTACCATTGACATCAAACATCTCTATTTCTAACTGCGCATCATAAGGAATTTCAACAGTTAAATTAAGATCATCTTTAAATGTCATAGGATAAGGAACTATATTAAGGTTGGTTATTTTATCACCACCATCCTTTTTACAAGTAGCATTATCTAAGCCAACGGTTTCAGTATGTTCAAAAACACAACCATTCGCATCAGTAACCGTAACCGTATAGGTACCTTCAGAAAGTTTATTAATGTTCTTTCTGTGTTCATCAGCGTCATGACTCCAGCTATATGAATAAGGTGCTTTACCTCCTGTTACATCTAACTTGATCTGACCTTTAGCATCTCCTGGACATTTTTCATTATCAACCTTATTCGTTGATACTACAAAATCGTCACAGTCAGTATTTGAGCAATTCGCTATTGCATCTACAACAACCGTTATCGCTGCTTCATCTTCACCACAATCATTTGTTACCGTATATGTAATTAAATAATTACCTGGCTCTAAAGCTGTAGTGTCAAAATTAGCATCAGTTAAACTACCCATACCACTCGTGTTTTCAAAAGTACCTCCAGCTTCAGAAACTAATGTAGATAGATCTACGCTTATTCCTTCACATACGGTTATGGTACCATCATCTCCCGCGTTTGGTAACATGGTTTCTGTTACCGTTACGGTTGCGTTATCTTCAGGGCATGTGCCTGAAGCTGCTATTGTATAGGTATATACGCCAGCATCTGGTCCGCTCCATACGCCACCCATATCTGCATTTGTTAATGCTGCAAATAATTCCATTTCTGTTGGGGTCGTTCCTTCGCATACCACTAAAGCGCCATCTTCACCTGCACTTGGTGCTTCGTCTTCCGTTACCGTTACCGTTGCGCTATCTTCTGGACATGTGCTTGAAGCAGCAATAGTATAAGTATACACGCCCGCTTCTGGACCACTCCATACGCCACCCATATCTGCATTTGTTAATGCTGCAAACAATTCCATTTCTGTTGGGGTCGTTCCTTCGCATACCATTAAAGCGCCATCTGCACCTGCACTTGGCGCGTCATCTTCCGTTACCGTCACTATCGAACTATCTTCTGGACAAGTGCCTGAAGCAGCAATAGTATAGGTATACACGCCAGCATCTGGTCCGCTCCAAACACCACCCATATCTGCATTCATTAATGCTGCAAATAACTCATCATCTGTAGGTATTGAACCTTCGCATACCGCTAAGGCTCCATCTTCGCCTGCACTTAGTGCCGATGTTTCAGTTACCGTTACTGTTGCAGAATCTATATTACAGCCAAATACCTCATAAGTATACACGCCAGCATCTGGACCACTCCAAGCGCCACCTTCATCTGCATCAGTTAATGCTGCGAATAATTCTGCTTCCGTTGGTGTTGTACCTTCACAAACTGATAAAGCACCATCTTCACCTGCACTACGCCTGTCATCAAATACTGCGACAATTCCAATAGCTATACCACAAGTTGTTGTTACTTCATAGCTATAAAAGCTTAATTCTTCGTCTTTATCTAAAAGACTCCAAATACCGCCTACATCTGCATCACCTTCCAATGCTTCAAATAATTCAGCATCTGTTGGGCGATCGTCAGGTCCGCAATATTCCAAGAAGCCAGAATCTCCTGCTTTTGGTAAGCTAGTTTCAGTTACACTTACTGTTGCTGAATCTGAACCACAATCATTGGTCACCGTATAGGTATATACACCAGCGTCTGGGCCAGTCCAAACGCCATTTGATGGTGCATCAGTTAATGCTGCAAACAATTCAGCTTCTGCAGGTGTTGAACCTTCACAAACGGTTAAGGCACCATCTTCGCCTGCACTTGGCGCAACACTTCTATCAATTACCACAAAGGAATTATCAACACAACTACCAGCGCCTTGGACCGTATATTCAAAGAAATCATTGGTCATACTCCAAGTACCGTCTTCATCTGGGTTACCACCAAGCGCAGCAAATAGTTCCATATCAGTTGGTACAACCGTTGCATCACAAATCGTAATTTCGCCGTCAATACCTGCATTAGGTACTTCGGCATACGTTACTGTTACTGTAGCACTATCTGCCGGACACGAACCTGCACCACCTACGGTATACGTGTAAACGTCACCTAATGATGGACCCCAATTACCACCTTCATCTGCCCCAATTAATAGCGCAAATAATTCGACATTGGTTAGTACATCTCCTACACAAACTGTAATAGCAGCATCTTCACCTGCACTTAATGCACCTTGCACGATTACGCTAACAGTTGCGCTTTTTTCAACGCAAGTACCGCTAGCAGCATGTGTATAGGTATAATCACCTGGGCCACTATAAGTTGCTGGACTCCAAGTACCACCGAATTCAGCAGTATTACCTAAAAGATCATATAAACCGTTCATGGTTATCATTTCATCTTCACAAGCAGTATAGCTTGCTGATACACCTGCCTCTGGCACAAGGTTATCACAAGATTGCTCAAGATCACATCCTGTAGCATCAGTACAGTTTAATTCAAAGTTGAAATCTATTTCATATTTCTTAGGATTGTCAGCTGTTCCCATAAAGGCCCAACCAGCAATACCATCTGCCGTAGCATCTAAACCATGTAATACACCACCCGGACCTACAATTACACCTAAATGTGGTGTTAAAGGATCATTAGGATCTGGCTTCTGACTTACTATGAACGTTCCTTCTTCTAAGCAATCTCCACCATTCGTTGTTATGGTACTCACCGAATTATCAATTACATAATACTCCAGGTTTGCTGGATCAGGATTGGTACAACCCATATTCATAAATGAACCACCTTCTTCAGACTGCCAATCAGCCCAATTCTTTTTCCCAATCATTTTGATATATAAGGTTGCTGTACAAGAACCCAATACTGTAGTGCCTTGAACTAAAGCAGTACCATCATTAAACTCAGTAAACGTTAAGTTACTTGTATCTCCACCAAAGAAATTTGATCCTCCTGGTGATTGATTACTACCAAACCAATAAAAATCATATTTCGTTTCACCGTCACCACAATAGGTAGCCGGTAAAGCTTCGCAGGTTTGTACGATAATATCTTCAGCAACTGTTATTGTAATTATTGCTTCATCAGAACCGCAATTATCAGTACCTATCGTATAGGTAATAACATAGTCTCCTGGAGTTAAACCAGTAGTGTCAAAATTTGACCCTGTTAAAGTACCTTGACCGCTAGGGTTCGCAAAAGTACCACCAGGCACAGTAACTAAATCTGCTAAGTCTACTATCGTACTTTCACATACTGCTGTGGTTGCATCTGCTCCTGCATCTGGACTATCATCTTCCGTTACGGTTACTGTGGCAGTATCATCTTCGGTACAAGCACCTGAAGCTGCTACCGTATAAGTATAAACTCCAGCAACTGGGCCACTCCAAACTCCACCCATATCTGCATCAGTTAATTGTGCAAATAATTCCATTTCTGTTGGGGTTGTTCCTTCACATACGGTTAAAACTCCATCATCACCAGCACTTGGTGCTTCGTCTTCGGTTACCGTTACCGTTGCGCTATCTTCTGGACATGTGCCTGAAGCTGCTACTGTATAGGTATACACTCCTGCTACTGGTCCGCTCCAAACTCCACCCATATCTGCATCCGTTAATTGTGCAAATAATTCCATTTCTGTTGGGGTTGTTCCTTCACATACCGTTAAAACTCCATCATCACCAGCACTTGGTGCTTCGTCTATAACAATTATAATTTCCGCAAATGGTTTGCAATCTGGGTCCGTCAAATCTGGATCATCAGTATCTAAAATTGCATAGACATAATACGTACCAGCGGTAGCAAAATTAATACCTGCGTTGGAAGTTGCCGTTCCTCCTGCCGGAGTAACTGCTGTTCCTATTGGTGTTCCTCCTGCATAGGGATCTGCTTGAGCTGTTGTAAACCATACAAACTCAATATCGATAGTATCTACATCAGTATCAACAGATACCATTTGACCTTGATCATCAATACACGTACTTATATCAGTAGATTCATTCGTTAATGTTGGACAAGTGAAACAAACTGGTGCTGTACCCGAAATAGGCAAAGTACAATCAGCAGAATTTATAGGATTCGGATCACCCGCATCACCGTTTTCACTTATTGTAAAGTCATAATCTACACCTGCCGGATAGGTTAGACTAACGGAACCTGTAACGACTGGCACCGCTTCTGAAATATTGGTTAAAACTAAAGGGTTAGGATTATAAACAATTGAAGTCGCTTGACCTGTATTGTCAGTAGCCATATAATTACCGTTAGCTCCGTTTACCGTTGTAGTTACGGTATAAGATCCATCAGCATTACATTGTGTTGTTGTTGTTTCTTCTTCTAAATTACAAACTAAGATATCACTATCACCACAACCAAATCTCGCTTTGAAATTAAAGCTAAAAGGTTCCGCATTTTGTTCCCAAACTGCTAAGTAGTAATTGGTTGGTTCACCAAATATGGGTGTTGTAAAAGGGGAATCTGCCCAACCAGTAAATTCAATACCACAAGAGTCAAAAGTCAAACTAGAACAATCACCAGTTTGAAAATTTGGTGCTGGACCATAGGTAGTACCAGGATTATCAGAATAATACAGAGCCCAGGCCAGATTATCATTACTTATTACTTGAAATTCAGAACTACCAGCAAATGCTCTGACATCAAACTGTAACCAAGTTACTTCTTGACCCTCCATTGGTCCATCTACTGTAATTGGAAGTCCTGTATCTGGGTCAATACAATTTAAGGTGCTAGGTAAATTAAATACGCTTGAATTGTAAACCGAATTCGGCATGATATTAGATTCTGTTTCCGCTGAACTACCACATCTTATGATACCACCAGGGTCTGGTGAATTGGGCGCATCATCTATAGAACCATCGGGGTTCCAATGTGCACCGTCTTCCCATTTTTCAGCATCACAAGGCCCATCCGTTTGAGAATGAACAGTTTGTAAGGAAAAAAGAATGAAAATTGATGATAACAGAAAAAAGCGAAAAGAAAAAAGCGTATTAATCCCCATAATAAAGGTTTTTTTGGTTAGTAAAAACTTTACCATATACAACAGTAAAAAAATATGTCAACAGATAAGAAGTGGGGTTCTTATAAATCAACAACCAAAAAAAGTCTAAACAGAATTTGTCTGTAACTTAAATTAAATACAACAAGAGGGGGGGGGGAGCTATTTCTAAGAGTAAAAATCTAAATCAATAAATCAAATTTTTGTTAACATTATAACTTTCGTCAATTGTTTATTCGACTCGAAATATCGGTTGTTTTTTTATTAACGCTCTAAAACTTACAATATTATCGTCAAACTGCAAAAAATTCGGTTGAAATGTAAAAAAAGTCTTTCCTAATAAAGAGAAGCATTAATTTTTATTCCAAAATATTCTACTTTTTACCAGCTTTCTTTTGTTGTTCAGCCTGCTCCATCATCTCGCGCATCTTTCGCTGAAACTTGTTTTCTTTCTTAGGTTTTAGTTTATTCTCTTGAATTTGCGCATGTATCTTATCATTATCTAAAATGAAGTTTTTAATGACTAACATAATACCAATAGTAATCAAATTAGAAATGAAATAGTACAAACTCAAGCCACTAGCATAGTTGTTAAAGAATACTAGCATAAAGAATGGCATTAGATACATAATGAATTTCATGTTCGGCATACCGGGTTGTTGCGGCATATTTTGCCCCGTTGTCATCATCATATAAAAGAAAATGGCAATAGAAGCAAGAATAGGAAACAAACTAATGTGATCACCATAAAACGGGATATTAAAGGGTAACTCCGCTATTGCATCATATGAGGATAAATCATCAGCCCATAAAAACGACTTTTGACGTAAGGCGAAAGAGGTTGGAAAAAACATAAACAATGCATAGAAGATTGGCATTTGTATAAACGCTGGTATACAACCACTCATGGGGTTGACCCCGGCTTTTCTATTCAACTTCATGGTCTCTTGCTGCTTTTTCATCGCATTGTCTTTGTACTTCTCAGTTAATTCTGCAATTTCAGGTTTCAACACCTTCATTTTTGCTTGAGATAAGTACGACTTATAAGTAACAGGTGACATAGCCAAACGAACTAAAATGGTCATTATTACTACTGCAATACCATAGGCCCAACCAGGACTTAAAAAGGAACTAAAGGTTGTACTCAAGAAGGAGTAAAACGGAGTAAAAATATAGCGATTAATCCACCCAAAAATTCCCCATCCAAACGGAATAGAATCTTCTAAGCCTAAGTCTTCATATTTTGTCAAAACAGCCGCATCAGTCGGCCCATAATACCAATGCAAATTTTGAGATAGTTCGCCACCTTCCATTTTTAATGGAATAACTGACGCATATTGTTTTGTAAAAGCAGCAGTTTTACTTTCTTCTTCTACCAGATTTACTGAAGTCAAATCAGCAGATTGAAAATTATTTTTATTGGCTAAAATCGAACTAAAAAAGTGTTGCCGGTATGACAACCATTTGATGTCAACTTCGCTTTCTTCATCATCACCACTTTCTGAAAGTTTATCAATGTCATCATCTTCGTGACTGTATGTTAAACGGGTATATCGATTTTCGTACGTGATACTTTTATTATGACGAATACCTTTTAGTTTCCATTCTAATTGAAGGGGTTGACTATCGTTAATTACGCCATTCAAACCTTGAGAACGAATCGTAAAATCAACTAAATAATCGTTCGGTTTCATTTCGTACCGATATTCTAAGTATCGATCAGCAGCCACTTTAGCCCGCATTGACAGGACTTGATTATCTCCACTTTGCGACATCGAAGGTTCAAAATATAAATCTTTGGTATTTAGAACTCTATTGTCAGAAGTGGAGAAATTGAGTCCGAATTCGGCATTCCCATCTTTTACTAGATAAATAGGAACAGAATCATAGGTATGAAACTGCTTCATTCGCGCTTCAATAATTTGGCCTCCTTTATTGCTTATTTCTAAATATACCAAGTCATTTTCTAGTTTGGTGATATCATCTGACGCAGTAGTGAAGCCAAAGGCGCCTATATTACTCTTATAGTTGGCAACAGCAGTAGAATCTTGTAAATTAATTGCTGGTGTAGCTGGCGCATTGTTTTCTTGAACGCTAGCTTCTGTTTCTTTATTTTGAGTATCAACTTGTTCTTGCTTTGCCTTTTCAGCATCAATTTCTTCTTGAGATGGCTGATTTTGATACAGCATAAGCATAATCAAACCAAAAATGAGCACAAACCCAATTATAGAATTGATATCTAATTTCTTTTCCTCCATTTAAATAAAGCTAATTTGGTATTCGTTTGATTATTTGTATTGAACCTAATGTACGATAAACAAATATATGCCCAATTGTGCATTCTATGCCAAAGTGACATTAGTTTGTTCTTTCTTGTGGCGCAACGCAGCTTGCACGAAACCAACAAATAATGGATGCGGGTTGGCTACAGTACTTTTATATTCTGGGTGGTATTGAACACCTATAAACCAAGGATGATCAGAAAGCTCAACCACTTCAACTAGTCCTGTTTCTTTATTTATTCCAGTAGCTTTAAGGCCTGCGTTTTCGAGCTGCTCTTTATAATCGTTATTGAATTCATAGCGATGACGATGACGTTCTGATATAGCTGATGCTCCGTTATACATCTTTGCAGTAAGGCTTCCGGCAATTAATTGACAATCCCAAGCACCAAGTCGCATGGTACCCCCTTTTTTGGTTACCGACTTCTGCTCTTCCATCAAATTAATAACGGGTTCAGGTGTTTTTTCATTCATCTCAGTAGAATTAGCACCAGTAAGATCTAAGACATTTCGAGCGTATTCAATAACGGCCATCTGCATACCCAAACAAATTCCTAAAAACGGAATATTGTTTTCACGTGCAAATTGAACTGCTTTTATTTTTCCTTCGATACCACGCTCCCCAAAACCAGGAGCTACAAGAATACCGTCTAAGCCATTAAGTGTTATTCCAATATTGTTGGCATCTATATGTTCTGAATGTATTGATCGAACTTTTACTCTGACTTCATTAGTAGCACCTGCATGAATAAAAGACTCTAGAATTGACTTGTAGGAATCTTGTAGTTCTACGTACTTTCCTATTAATCCGATAACTACTTCGTTCTTTGGATTTTTATGTTGTTTTAGAAACTGATTCCATTGCTGAAGGTCAGGCGCTTTATCATCTGGAAGGGCCAATTTTCTTAGCGCCACCGTATCTAAACCTTCTTCTTGCATTAAGATTGGCACATCATAGATGGTAGAGGCATCGATAGACTGAATAACTGCTTCACGTTTTACATTGCAAAACAAAGCCAATTTATCTTTAATTTCATCTGATATCTCATGCTCTGTTCTGCAGACCAAAATATCTGCTTTGATACCACTTTCCATCAAAGTTTTCACCGAGTGTTGTGTCGGTTTTGTTTTCAGTTCGCCTGCGGCAGATAAATAAGGTACAAGGGTTAAATGAATAACAATACAATTGTTATCACCCAACTCCCATAATAATTGACGAACAGATTCTATATAAGGTAATGATTCAATATCACCGACTGTTCCGCCTATTTCGGTAATTACAATGTCGTATTCACCACTATTACCTAGTAATTGAACTCTTTCTTTAATCTCATTAGTTATATGCGGAACTACTTGAACTGTCTTTCCTAAAAACTCACCACGTCTTTCCTTTTCAATAACGCTTTGATATATTCTACCTGTGGTCACATTATTCGCCTGTGACGTTTTTACATTCAAAAATCGCTCGTAATGGCCTAAATCTAAATCAGTTTCGGCCCCGTCGTCAGTAACATAACACTCCCCATGTTCATAAGGATTTAATGTACCCGGATCAACATTAATGTAAGGGTCTAGTTTTTGAATGGTCGTCTTGTAACCTCGCGCCTGTAGTAATTTGGCGAGTGAAGCGGCGATGATTCCTTTTCCTAAAGAAGAAGTAACCCCACCGGTTACAAAGATGTATTTAGTCTGCGACATGAAGCGTTCTCTGGTTTTCGTACCGCGAACAAAAATACAAATTGAAAGCAGAAATCATAGCTTCTGCCTTGGAAAATCTTTTTGAATTCGACGAATAAGTGGTTCTAGACCATTTACTTTGATCTCATACATTGATTGAAGAAGCACTCCAAGCTTTCCATCAGGAAAACCTTTTTGATTAAACCAAACCAAATAAGGCTCTGGAAGGTCTACTAAATAACGCCCCTTGAATTTGCCAAAAGGCATTCGATAATGTGCCAATTCGATTAATTTTTCTTTGTCGGGGCTAACATTCATGGTTTAATGAAAAAAATATATCTTTAGAAAACACAAATATAACTTGAAAACAAAACGCTTTTAATAATTCTATCAAATGAAAAGAAGAAATTTCATAGGTGCATCAGCTGCTGCTTCTGTAGGGCTCTTGACCACAAAAACAAGTTCTGCAATGGCGAACAAGGAGCAAAATAAAAAAACCGAACTGAAAGGTAATATCAATCATAGTGCGTGCCGCTGGTGTTATAGTAAAATACCAATGGAAGAATTTCTTCAAAACCTAAACGATCTTGGTGTCAAGGCTATGGATTTAACAGGGCCTGAAGATTGGCCTTTGATGAAAAAATATAATATTCATGCGTCAATGTGCTGGGGTGCAGGAAAAGGAATTCTTGAAGGTTGGAATGATCCAAAACTACACGAAGAGCTAATTGCTGATTATCTCAGAGTAATTCCGCTAGTAGCAGAAGCGGGTTATACGAATCTGATTTGTTTTAGCGGAAATAGAAACGGCATGGATGACGCTATTGGATTAAAAAACTGCGCTGAAGGATTAAAGAAAATTATTCCTACAGCCCAAAAGCATGGTGTTGTGCTACAAATGGAACTGTTAAATTCAAAAGTAGATCATGCTGATTATATGTGTGATCACAGCGCATGGGGCGTTGAATTATGTAAAACTATTGGTTCTGATAATTTCAAACTGCTTTATGATATTTACCATATGCAAATTATGGAAGGTGATGTTATTCGCAATATTCAAGATTACCATCAATATTTCGGACATTATCACACCGGAGGCAATCCTGGCCGCCATGAAATCAATGAAACTCAAGAGTTGTTTTATCCCGCTATCATGAAAGCCATTGTTGCCACGGGGTACAAAGGTCATGTTGCTCAAGAATTCATACCAACTTGGGAAGACCCTATAGCTGCTTTAAAAGAAGGTGTGACTATTTGTGATGTGTAATTTAAAATATCTTTTAAATTTTAGAAGGAATAAAGATGAAAGTTATGCGAAAAAACATGATTGCTCTGCTTACTCTTTTAATAGTTTTAGTACTTTTTACGGGGTGCAGTAAAGATGCGAATAATGAAGCTTCTCAAACCGCTCAATGTTTAGATCAAGTAAAGGAGTTTGATACTAAAAATGATGCAAACCCTGCAAGACCTTGTAGTGAAATAGTTGCAGATATCGATGCAATTGAAAAAACATGTTCTGATTTTTTATCGGAAGCAGTAAAAGATGAGTTTAGAGAACTGCGTTCGCAATGCGAAAATGGCTAAGAATTTCGATGATATGCATTTCTAATACTATTCACCAAGCGCCTCAGCAATCTTCTTATTCCAAATCAATTGTTGCTCTCTATCTCTTGAATAATTGGTAGCATGATCATATTGATTCTGATACGCATTCAAGGCTTCGTTATTCTTCCGATAAATAATTCTCACTTTAGCCTTTATATTGTTGCGGGTATAGCTCGCATCATTTAATTCTTTGCGTAATTTTCTCGCATACAATTCTGAAATATCGAAGTGCAATTGCTCGTGGCTTAAAATGACTTCATCACATAAAGCTGGTTGAAACCATGATTTATTGGGATAAAAATGAGTATCTACTTTAAAATCAACTTGTAGCTGATTTCGATTACCTGAAGTTGAAAATCTATACGTAATTCCGCTAGCCGTTGTAGCTGCTGCTCTGCTATTTTCAGGAATTTTTCCTTTAAAATCAGTCCAAGACAAGCGTTCATTTGAATTCCATGAAATGGTTTCATAGTCTTGAACAGGTTGAAAACTAAACAAGACTAAAAACAGAAAAAGATAAATATATTTTATAATACCCAATTAAAAGTGATTATTTTTTCAATATCAGGATGTAAGCTATAGTGTACCGGACAAGTATTCGCAGTATGAATCAAGATTTTTCTATGTTTCTCAGAAATAGTTGCTTGAAGATGTAAATCAATCTCTATTTTAGAAATACGTCTCGGATTTGCTTCCATATACTTTGTAACACTCGCAGTAGCATTAGTTATATCTAATTCAAGGCCATTCGCTTTAATGCCCATCATAGTCAAGATACAACTTGCTAAGCCCGTCACAATCGTATCCGTTGGCGAAAAGGCCTGTCCCAATCCATTATTGTCGACTGGCGCATCGGTGATAAAAGTATCTTGTGAACGCGTATGCTCGCAAGTTGTTCTTAATTCACCTGTATAGGTAACTTTTGATGTCATAATTGTTATTTGATCTCTTTTATCCTCATATTCTCATACTTCATGATGAAAGAAGATTGATTGAAATAACCCGATGCAAAATCTTTTTCATATGAAAACTTGTTACCTGTGTATTCGGTCTCTCCAATCAATTTTGAAGCCTCAACTAGGTTGTTCTTATACGCCAATTTCAAAAGTAAGTCATAGGTAATATCAAAACCACGCACCGCATAACGGTCTGGAGTATCACCAAACCTTTGTCGATACCTCTTTGCAAATGAATCATTTGATATTTCTCGATATACCGAGGGATAGGTAAAATTTAAATTTGATAAATGTGAATTTGAAATCACTTCATTCTCGAAAGCTTCATTTTTATCTGTCGTAAACATTCGAATGTTAATTTTTTTATTACTTAATTCAGGATCTAAGGGTGAGTCATGAAATGAATTTAAAATGGAGGTAACGCTCGACGCTAACCTAAAATTATCGGTTTCAACAATTACCCAATTTTCAACATCCTCAGCTAAAAATTCAGCTACTTTTTCTCGATTAATACCAATATTTTTTTTCTCTTCAATTACAGTAACCACTTTGGCTTCAGGAAACTTTTTTAAAATAGCATTTTTAACTTTTGCATTTGCACTATCTGCTATTATTATAATATTTTGAGGAGTTACGCTATCTATCTTCATGAAGTTCAACATTCGATCTTGCAATACTTGATCTGAGGTATATGAGAAAAAAACATTACTCATACTTAATTTTGCTGCAACTGGTATGGGCGCAATAACAGGCACTCGCTCTGTTGACGCTCTTACAGCAACCTCTCGTAGCGATGGCAAATCTAAAGGGCCAACAATTGCGCTCACCGTTGAAAGATCTTCACGCAATAAGATTGCTTTTGTTTTTGCAGCATCGGATTCATTATCAAAGGTTTTAACATTAACTGAAATGCCTAAAGATGCAATAGAATCAATCGCTATTAACGCACCTGAATAAAGGCCTAAACTGCCTTGTAAAACCCTACGTGATTTAATCGTTTTGATCAATTCAGAAGAATCAGACACCTCTAATTTATCTAATCGAAAAGGAAACATAAAAAGCACTTTTGGAGTATTGGAAGTATTGATACTGTCAAGCAGATCAATTTTATCTAATACCAAGGCGTTTCGAACTTCAAAATTACCCGTTTGTTCTTTTGGCAGCTTCAATACCATACCTGCTTTTAATCCCTCTTTTAAATTTGGGTTTAAGATTAACAAGTCTTTATACGATATACCTAACTTACGGGTTAAGGAAAATTCAGTTTGACCAGGTTTTACCTCATAGAAATTATAATTATCAGTATTCACATCGCCAGTCACAACTTTTCGTTGTGGCAAGCGAATTATCATACCCTCTTTTAAACCACCTCTTTCCGTAATTTCAGGGTTCAACCGAACAATTTCATCAGATTTGACACCGAATTCTTGCTCTAATCGATAAAAATTCATTTTCGCTGGAACGGTGTATGACCTAAACAATTCAGTCACTTGATTTTGAACTCCGGATCCTGCTTTTTTTGGCATTTTCAATTTTTGACCTTCCGCCAAATAATTTGAATTTTTTGTTAAGCCAGGATTCAATACTACCATGCTGTCAATAGTAATTCCATATTTATGAGCAATACTCCATCTCGTTTCCTTGGCAGCAACGGTATAGCTTTCATAATCATCTTCATTGACTGCTGCTATTACTTCAGAAGGTTTGACTCTTTTGTACTTCGGAATTTTGAGTACCATTTTCTTTTTCAACTGTGCTGAATATAGCGCTCTATTGTATCTTTTAATATCATCTTCAGAGATATGATATCGTTTTGCAATACCAAATAAAGTTTCTTTCTTTTTTACCTTATGAGAGCTAAACCCTATAGGCTCTGGTTGATCTGCCTTTGGATCTTTCGCAACAGGGGTTTTAGGATTGTTTGGCGTACTAGTTACGGTCTCTTTAGATGCTGCATCCATCGGAATTACCAAAATAGTATTTGCTCTTAAATCTTGCCCTCGCCGAATTTCTTTGTTATAGGTAAGTATGTTATCGGTAGTTACTTTATATTGCTTGGCTACACTTTCTAAAGTTTCGCCTCTCTTTACTGAATGTGTTGCAAATTTTTGCGCCATGGCCTTGCATCCAATCAAGGAAAACAAAAGCAGTACCAGAATATTTTTAAAAACTTGATTCATGTGTTTCGAGGGTTAATTGAAATCGTTTTATTATGGTTTTGGTTAAATAAATTTGTGTTTTTCTTCGTTTGTAATTCGCGATTTAAAACTTTATTACTCCCATTCTATAGTCGCAGGTGGCTTTGAACTTATATCATATACGACTCGATTCACTCCTGGGACTTTATTAATAATATCATTTGATGTTTTTTGTAAAAATTCATAGGGTAAATTCACCCAATCGGCAGTCATACCATCGGTACTTTCAACTGCACGTAAAGCTACACATTTTTCATAAGTACGCTCATCACCCATTACCCCTACGCTATTAACTGGTAAAAGCATTGCACCAGCCTGCCATACCTTATCATACAAGCCCCATTCGCGTAATCCGTTAATAAAAATATGATCTACTTCTTGTAAAATACTTACTTTTTCACGGGTAATATCTCCTAAAATTCGAATTGCCAAACCAGGACCAGGAAATGGATGTCTCCCTAAAAGAGCGGCATCTAAACCCATACTAGCTCCTACTCTACGAACTTCATCTTTAAATAACATTTTTAATGGTTCAACAACTTTCAACTTCATATAATCTGGTAATCCGCCCACATTGTGATGACTCTTTATCGTAGCCGATGGGCCACCAGTAGCTGAAACTGATTCAATAACATCAGGATAAATAGTACCCTGAGCCAACCACTTTGCATTGTCAACAAGATGTGATTCATCATCAAATACCTCAACAAAAACTCGACCTATTATTTTTCGTTTCTTCTCAGGATCGCTCTCTCCAGCTAATTCATCCAAAAAGCGTGCCGAAGCATTTACCCCTTTTACATTGAGTCCCATACCTTCATATTGTTTCAACACTCCTTCGAACTCATTTTTTCGAAGCAATCCGTTATTGACGAAAATACAATGTAGATTTGAACCAATGGCTTTGTGAAGCAAAACGGCGGCAACTGAAGAATCTACACCACCTGACAATCCTAAAATTACTTTTTCATCACCAATTTTTTCCTTAAGATCAGCAACTGTAGTTTCTACAAAGGCGTCAGGAGTCCATGTTTGTTCGATACCTGCAATATGTACTAAAAAGTTTTCTAGTACTTGTTTTCCATCGGTGGAATGATATACTTCCGGATGAAATTGAATGCCATAGGTTTCTTCCCCATCAAATTTAAAAGCAGCATTTTCTACATCATGCGTACTGGCTAAAAGCTGTACGTTTTCAGGAAGCTGTTTTATTGTATCTGCATGACTCATCCAAACTTGGCTACCCAAATTTACATGGGCTAAGAAAGTACTGCCTGTTGCTACATGAGAAAGCTTGGCTCTGCCATATTCTCTGGTATTTGATTTCTCTACATTACCTCCATTAAAGTGAGCCAAATATTGTGCTCCATAACAAACACCTAAGAGGGGCTTTTTGCCTTTGATTTCAGATAAATCAGGATGTGGGGCATCATCGGCTCGTACCGAAAAAGGCGAGCCTGATAATATTACAGCTTTATACTCAGAAAGGTCTTTCGGCGGCTTATTAAAAGGTTTAATCTCAGAGAAAATATTCAGCTCTCGAACACGTCTACCAATAAGTTGCGTATACTGAGAACCGAAGTCTAGAATTAGGACTTTGTTTTGCATGAGCAAAAATAGTGAAATCGAAAATTTAGCAAAGGGTTATCAACGGTTATTTGTAACAGGTTTTTAACAGCTGATGAAATCGAAGAATTGAGTTTCTAAAAATATTCAATATTTAAATTTTATAAAAAACAAAAGCTCGAAGCAATTGCTTCGAGCTTTGTTACTTATTTCTGGTAACCAACCAGAAAAAATACAACCAACTTAACAAATCATAAAACATGATGTCTTACTAATAGTTAGACGCGATCTATTTCAAATACTTGCAGGGTAATACGTTAAAATTTGTTAAAATATAGAAAATATCTGTAGCGCTATTATTGTAGAATATTACAAAAAGTAAAAGCTCGGGAACCACCCCGAGCTTTTCATCAAAATCAAAAACCAACCTAAACATAATTAAACTGATTGATTAGCTAACTAACTCAATAATTAAATAATCACAGCAATTTTATATGAAACAACCAAACTTTAAAATACCCTACCTCCTTTTTTGTTTTCTTTCTAAAACTTTGGCTATTTTGAAAGCCTAGTTTAGGCTATCTTTATTTTACTTAAAACCAAAAATGGGCGATATATTTTTCAAAGATTTAAACGATCAATTACAAAAAGGGGTTCACAAGAAGGGACATCCTTTCCGGTATGGTGTTTTAGGTACTGTCGGCGTTACAGGTGAGTCTAAGCTTCGAACCGTTGTGCTGCGCCACATATCAGCAGAATTTAATTTACGATTTTATACAGATGCGCGATCGAATAAAATAGCAGAAATCAAAAAAAATAATGAAGTCAGTTTGTTGTTTTATAATCCGAAGCAATTAGTACAAGTGAAGGTAGAAGGTACAGCTTCAATCATTACGGACAAAGACTCCTTAAAACAATATTGGAGCGGCGTTCAGCCCAATGCTCGCAGAGATTACATGACTACTTTACCGCCTGGTAGTCTAATTTCTAATGCTGATCAAGTAGCATATTTTGAAGGAGAAAATTTTTTTACTATTCTAGAAATTACCCCCAATAGAATGGAATATTTAAAACTAAAGCGACCCAATCATTTGCGTATTGAATTTTTAAAAGTGAATGCCAATTGGAAAAGTCAGTTTTTAGTACCCTAGTAGCTTATCATGGTAAATTCATGTTTCAGGGGTTGCAAAACTTTCATCAATGCCGGTATAAGCGCAGCACCATATTCTAAATACAATTCTGAAAAGTTGAGATTTCGTTCTTGTAAAGATTGTCCTGGGAAAAGTTCATTTTGAATTTCAGTCATGCGAACTACATGGTCTTTCAACTTTCTCTTTTGTGCTTTCAATAAGCGTTTCTCAAGATGATTTAATCCTTTTAGTTGCTTTTTCTCTTGTGCTTTTACGGCTCCTAAAAAAGAGGGGTCAGTTTGTATTGCAAGCTCATGAAGGCTTTTAAAATGTTCTTGCAACCATTCTTTTTGTGGAGAAAAATCAATATCGATATTTGAAATTTCACGTATTTTCTTGTTGATAAAACTATTTTGTTTTGAAAACAGATCTTCGGTTGACAAATTCATTTTTGTCAATTTCCTGTGCTGCTTTTCAGTAATCACCAAAGCCGAATTACGCAATAGTACTATGGGAAAAGGAACTTGCATCGCCTCAAACATGTTTTTTAACTCTAACCAATAAGCGATTTCACCACCACCACCAATATAACATAGATTGGGTAAAATTACTTCTTGATACAAAGGACGCGCAATGACATTGGGTGAAAATCGTTCAGGAAAATGGTCGAGCTCTTTCTCAAGATCAGTCTTACTCCAGGTTATCTTCGTATTAACAACGGCATAGCCCCCGCGATTTTCAATAATACGCTCACGAATACCTTCATTTAGATAAAAATAATTGATCTCACGCGGATTCACTTGAATATTATACCCTTCGGAAACCGACCCTAAACTTTCAGCCGTTGCAGTAACATTTTTAAAAGAACTTTGCTCAAAAATATCACGTTTTGCATACGGGATCATTAATCGTTTTAATTCGGTGTGATCGCCATCAATGATTACTAAACCTTCATTACCAAACAATTCGTTTGCCAAATACCGTGTTGCTTCTGTCAGCGTTTCGTGCTTTAAATAGGCGTTGGTGAATAGTATTTTTAATTCATCAGCGTTTTTTGTGTTTCCTATTTCATTGGCTAGGGTTTCATACACTTGTTTTAAACCATCTAATTTTAAGTGCCCAACTGCTCCGGAAGCTTCTCGATTCCATTGTATTTTCTTCCCATTAAAATTAAAGTAGTTGATTTCTTCAAAATCATGATCTTCGGTAGCCATCCAATAGACGGGTACAAAGTTGTATTTAGGATACTTCTTTTTAAGCGTTCTACTCAAATTAATTGTAGAAATAATCTTATATAAAAAATACAAAGGTCCTGTAAATAGATTGAGCTGATGCCCAGTAACCACCGTAAAAGTTATGGGCTCTTTTAATTGCTTGATATGTTCTTGTGTCTTTTTTGAAGTATTAGTCTTTGCATATTGATTTTGCAAAGCTTCATAAAGAATTTCGCGATTCGTATCAGAAAAACTGTTCGCCTTTTCCTCAATTTGACCTTCAAAATTCTCAAGAACTGGAAAACGATTGTAGAACGGTTTTAGATCCTCTTTTTGGTCTAAATAATCGCAAATTAAAGTTGAAAAATATCCGGTCTTCTTAAAGGGTAAACAGTCAATATTCATATATCAAATCAAAATACGTGTAAATATAAAACTCTTGAATTTCAACCATTGCTAAAAATACGTTAATTACGTTTACACTTTATCCCAAAAATAAAGCAAATTAAAGATATAAAGCGGTCTAAATTATCAATATTCATTATCTTTCATTCCGCTCAAAATCAAAGGCAACTTTATGAAAAAATTACTACTCGCACTATTTGTTTTAAGTACATTGACCACCATCGCCCAAGAACTAAAATCACCCTCTGAATTCTTAGGATACGAACTTGGTACCCAATTTACCCGCCACCATGAAGTAGTAGATTACTATCAATATCTAGCTTCAGTCGCATCTGATAGAGTTCAATTACATGAATATGGTAAAACCAATGAACGAAGACCGCTATTGTTAGCGTATCTTTCTTCGGCTAAAAACATGCAGAACCTTGAATCTATTCGTGAAGAGCATCTTAAAAATACGGTTGGTGAAGGCGATTCTTCAAAAGCAATTGTATGGTTGAGCTATAATGTACATGGTAATGAAAGTGTAAGCACAGAAGCTTCGATGCAAACCATTTACGATTTATTAACCGATAAATCAGATTATTTAGAAAATACGGTGATCTTAATGGACCCTTGTATCAACCCTGATGGTAGAGATCGTTATGTGAACTGGTACAATCAGAACAAAAATGAACCGTATAATGTAGACCCAAATAGCAAGGAGCACCACGAAGGTTGGCTCAACGGTCGTGCCAATCATTATATGTTTGATTTAAATAGAGATTGGGCTTGGCTAACGCAAGTAGAGAGTCAACAGCGTTTGAAATATTTCAATAAATGGTTGCCCCATGTTCATGTTGATTTTCATGAGCAGGGTGTTGATAATCCATATTATTTCGCCCCTGCGGCAGAACCCTTTCATGAGGTAATTACTGATTTTCAACGCGATTTTCAGGTTACTATTGGTAAGAATCACGCCAAGTACTTTGATGCGAACGGTTGGTTTTATTTCACCAAAGAAGTTTTCGATTTACTTTATCCTAGTTATGGTGACACCTACCCTATGTACAACGGAGGTATTGGCATGACCTATGAGCAAGGAGGAAGTGGCAGAGCAGGATTAGGAATTAAAACCAGTATTGGTGATACGCTAACTCTAAAAGATCGAATAGCGCACCACCATACTACAGGACTTTCAACCGTAGAAGTTGCCTCTAAAAACGCTCAAAAACTAAACGATGAGTTTAAAAAATTCTATAATAAAAAGAATTTTAAATACAAGAGCTATGTTTTAAATGGAGATGTAGATAAAATTGAAGCGCTAACTGCTTTGCTAGAACAACATAACATTGAATATCAGTTTGGTAAACAAGGCAGTTCGAAAGGCTTTTCATATCAGTCGGGCAGAACACATAGTTTACCGACCAATGAAAATAGTTTAGTAATTCATACCGATCAACCTAAGGGTACCTTGGTTAAGGTTTTATTTGAACCTAAAGCCAAATTAAGTGATTCTTTAACCTATGATATTACTGCATGGTCTCTGCCCTATGCTTATGGGCTAAATGCAATAGCTTCAGAATCAAAAGTTAGTTCTCTAGCAGCTGGCGAATGGAAAGTTTACCCCCCGAAAGGAGCCAATATTAGCGAAGGCACCTACGCTTATGTTTCGGATTGGAATGCTATGAAAGACGCACGTTTTTTAGCGGATATACTACAGGCAAAAATTCGAGTGCGCTATGCACAAAAACCATTTACGCTTGAAGGCAAAACCCACCAACGTGGCAGTCTTATCATAACAAAATCAGATAACAAACATCACAAAAATTTCACAAGTACTTTAACTAATGTCGCCCACAAACACAAGGTATTGTTGACCCCAGTTAAAACAGGCTTTGTGGATAGCGGAAAAGACTTTGGTTCTTCTTCGGTACAGATGGTTAATGATTTGAAAGTTGCAATACTTTCAGGTGAACCAACATCGACTTTGCGTTTTGGTGAAATCTGGCACTTTTTTGAACAGCAATTGCATTACCCTTTAGCTGTTATTGATACTGACTACTTGAGTCGCGTTGATTTATCTGCATATGATGTTTTAATTTTACCAAGTGGTTGGGGTTACAAAGGTTTTATGACCAAAGACAGATTAAAGAATCTCAAAGAATGGGTAGGTAATGGCGGCAAATTGATTGCAATGGGAAGTGCAATTAAATCATTATCAGGTAAAGAAGGTTTCTCAATAAAAAGCAAAGAACAAGAGAAAGACAGTACGAAGAATATTCGCCCTTTTGACGGCTCAGAACGGGAACGAATCAAAAGTGCTATTACCGGAGCTATTTTCAAAACTAATGTAGACAATACGCACCCACTTGCATACGGTTACGACAACAGCTACTTTACCTTAAAATTAGGTAACGATTCTTACGATTATTTAACTAACGGAAATGTAGTGTATTTAGAAGAAAACCAAAACAAACCCATTTCTGGATTTGCTGGAAGCAAGGCACAAAAGAAGATTGCAAAGACCTTAGTATTTGGCGTAGAAAATCATGGAAGCGGCAGCGTCATCTACATGGTTGACAATCCTTTGTTTAGAGGTTTTTGGGAAAACGGCAAACTGTTTTTTGCAAATGCGCTTTTTATGGTTGATTAATCCGACCATCTTTACTTCAAATTAACAACCTGCACTCGTCTAAGCGCTTACCGATTTTGCAGTTCATTACAACTATATTAGCAAAATACCGTTATATAAGGTGGTGAAAGAAGTTAATCGAATGCGGTTTCAAAAAAAGTGGTTTCAATATACGATTCATTGCTATTGGGACATTTTATTGTTTCAATTTATTTTTAATGAGTTAGGATTTTCATGTGGAGTAGTTTTTATTTTTAAAAAACTTTAAGCAATCATAAATCAAAACATCATGGGTTATTTAAAATCAGTTGGCGTACTCTTAACAGTAATTATTTTCTTGATTGCCTGCGAGGAAAACCCAAGCATGGTAGAAGAAGATTCTATTAGTACGATGGAATGTGATGTTGCAAATAATCGCTATTCTGATGTTGTCTTTTCATCAATTGATTCAATAGTTGATGTTCAATATGGAATAGCGCCAACAGGTGAAGCATTACTTTTAGACGTCTATGTACCAAAAGAAGACCTGACAATATGCAAAAGACCACTTGTGATTTTTATTCATGGCGGAGGTTTTCATGAAGGCGATAGAAAAATGTTTGCTGCAAAAGCTATTGTAGAAGACTTACCCTTCAAAGGTTATGTAACGGCAAGTATTTCATATCGACTTGCAGCAGAAGAACCTTATACCTTAGAAGATCTGCAAGAAGAAAAATTGGATTTTGAAAACCCACATCTCGATCCTATTCATATTACCAATGCAATGCATGACGCCCGTGCGGCGGTACGGCATTTCAAAAAAAACGCAGAACTATATAATATTGATCCCCATAGGATTGCGATAGGTGGAGCTTCAGCAGGAGGAATGACCGCTATCAATGTAGGTTATATGAACAAAGAAACAGAATTGTTCGCGGGTGCTTTGCCTGACAATGTAAAAGGAGCAAGTGGCAATCAAGAATTTTCTTCAGACGTAAAGGTAGTGTTTAGCCTGTGTTCAGGCTTTCTGAATTTAGAAATGATGGATGATGCCAACGAACCAGCCCTATTCTTACAGCAAAATGCATTAGATACCATTTTTATTGGCAATAGGCTTAACCAATTAAGAATGCGTATTGATGAAATAGGTTTGAAACATGAAATTCTTGAGCAAGGCGGCGTTCATTGCTTATGGGGTATTCCCATTGCAGGACTTATTGACTTAATACAATTACGAAAAGAATTGACTGATTTCTTAGCAGTAAATTTATAGGAAATTCAATTATAATTCAATCAAAATCTTAGCCCATTAATTTTGTTGCACAGAAAATTAAAGTCATCGCAGATATGCCGAGTACAAGTGTACCCAAGGTCTGCACTTGATTGCCTTGTTTAACGTCCATACCGGTCAACTGCGTTAATACCCAGAAGAAACTGTCATTGGCATGAGATACTACTGTTGAACCCGCTCCTATCGCTAATACGGTCATTGTTTTTAGAAAGGCGTCATCTAAGCCCAAAGCTGGCATCATTGGCGCCACAATTGAAGCGGTAGTAATCAAGGCAACAGTTGAAGAACCTTGGGCCGTTTTTAGGCAAGCTGCCAAAAGAAAGGGAAGAAAAAGCCCGATTGACATTTCAGCAAAATAGTCTTTGATAAAATCGGCCATTCCTGAACCTTGAAGCATTGCGCCAAAAATACCACCAGCACCAGTAATTAAAATTATAGGAGCTGCAATTCGAACGGCATCACCAAACCATCCCGTTGCTGAAAATACTTTTTCATCTAACTTCTTAGGAAGTGCTAAACTTAATAAAACGCCCACTAAAAGTGCGATTACAGGACTTCCAAAAAAGGCAATAATAGGGTATAAGGATACTTCTTTTAAATTGAACTCCGGATAATCAAAAACCGATTTCAAAACAATCAAAACAATCGGGATTATTATAGATAAAAGTGATAGAGAAAGTTTTGGTTTGTGCAAGATATCGCCAGAAACTTCCATAATGATAGGTACTTTGACCTTTGCGGCAAATTTCGTTGCAAATAAATAACAGGGTATTAAAGAAAATGAACTAATGATTAAACCCCAAACAATTACATCTCCTAATTCCGCACCCAAAATTCCGGCAGCCGCAATAGGTCCGGGTGTAGGCGGTACCATAACGTGGGTAGCTGTAAGACCTAGAGCCAAGGCTGCGGTGGTTCCCGCATACGCTACTTTGGCTTTGTCAGACAAGGCCTTGTTCAAAGAATTCATGATAATAAAAGCACTATCGGCAAACACAGGAATTGATAACAAATACCCAGTCATCATCATCGCTAGATGAATAGACTTCTGCCCGATCAATTTGATGAGTCGCGTAGCAATGACCATTGCGCCGCCTGACTTTTCTAAAATAGTACCGATAACCACTCCAAAAAAAATGATGAGTCCGATTTTCCCCATGATGCTGCCAAAGCCATCATTAACTGCAGCAATAATTTGAGAGACATTCATTCCGGTTATAAATCCATAAAGCATAGCCGCGAAAAGCAATACAAAAAAGGGATGTACTTTAAAACGGACGATACCTACAACAATAAGCGCAATTGAAACAAGCAATCCAATTAGAAAAATCATAGTGTTCGGTTTGAAGGGTTGGTCAGAACACTAAAAATAAGGAATTCCTTTTGAAGGGTCTCCCTTCACTAGACTATTGGTTCACCGTATAAATCGAAATCCGCTGCTTGGGTGATTTTAATCATTGCGAATTCTCCCTGTTTTAAATAGAACTTGGTCGCATCTATTAAAACTTCGTTATCAACATCAGGTGAATCGAATTCTGTTCGACCTACAAAATGATTGCCCTCTTTTCGGTCAATAATGCAACGAAAAGATGTTCCAATTTTTTGCTGATTTAATTCCCAAGAAATCTGAGATTGTATTTCCATAATCTCGTTGGCACGTTCTTGTTTTATTTCTTGAGGTACATCATCAACTAGATTATAGGCATGGGTATTCTCTTCGTGGCTATAGGTAAAACAGCCTAATCGCTCAAATCGCATTGCTAAAACCCATTGTTTTAATGTTTGAAAATCTTCTTCGGTTTCTCCAGGATATCCAACAATCAAAGTGGTACGGATGGTCATATTGGGTACCGCTGCTCTAAACTCTTGAAGTAATTTTGTAGTCTTCGCTTGGGTAGTACCCCTTCGCATACTTTTTAAAATAGCATCAGAAATATGCTGAAGTGGTATATCTAAATAATTGCAAATTTTTGACTCGCGCTTCATGATGTCTAAAACATCCATCGGGAAACCTGTTGGGAAAGCATAATGTAAACGAATCCATTCGATGCCCTCAACTTTAACTAAAGCTTCTAACAATTCTGCAAGATTTCGCTTTTTGTATAAATCTAAGCCATAATATGTTAAATCTTGGGCAATTAAAATTAACTCTTTTACTCCTTTTGCAGCTAACTTCTCAGACTCTACTACTAAATCTTCAATCTTCTTACTTCGGTGCTTTCCACGCATAATGGGTATCGCACAAAACGAGCATGGTCGGTCACAACCTTCAGCAATTTTTAAGTAAGCATAATTTTTAGGAGTTGTAGTCAACCGCTCTCCTATTAATTCATGCTTATAATCTGCACCTAAGGCTTTTAATAGGTTGGGTAACTCGCTGGTACCGAAATATTCATCAACATTCGGTATTTCTTTTTGCAAATCAGGCTTGTAACGCTCACTAAGACATCCGGTAACGAAAACCTTATCAACTTCTCCAGCTTCTTTTTTCTGAACGTATTCTAAAATAGTATTTACACTTTCTTCTTTCGCATTTGCAATAAAACCGCAAGTATTAATAACGACTACATTACCCTCTTCTTCATGAACCACTTCTTTATCATTGGCCCTTAATTGCCCCATGAGTACTTCAGAATCATATACATTCTTCGAGCATCCTAAAGTAACAACGTTTATTTTATTCTTTTTTAAAGTTTTTGTGCGCATACTAATTTTCTGGGGAGCAAAAATACAACATGCGGCATGAACCACAGCTTTTAGATACCATTTATTATGTTTTTACGTTTAACTATTGTAAGCAATTGATGCCGAACACTTAAGACCTTGCAAATGAAATTTCAATATAGACTAATCGCATTCCTTTCGCTTCTGTTATTTTTAGGGTGTTCTACGGATGAGAATACTACATTAAATCCAGATATGGAGCCCGCACCTGAGGGCATGTATTTTCCCCCAACTGATGATTCTAGTTGGGAAGACGTAAGCCTAGATCAATTGCAATGGGATGCCACTAAAGTTGATGCGCTAAATGATTACTTAAAGTCAAAAAAGACTAAAGGTTTCATGATTCTAAAAAATGGTCGCGTGGTAATTGAAGAATACTACAATGGTCACAATCAGAATGCGCGATGGACTTGGTTTTCGGCTGCAAAAAGTTTAACCGCCACTTTTGTAGGTGTTGCACAAGATGAAGGTATTCTTGATATTAACAACAAAACATCTGATTACTTAGGTGCGAATTGGAGCCAATTAACCACCGACCAACAAGATTTAATTTCGGTAAAAAATCATTTAAGTATGACAACGGGTCTAACGCCACATGTTGGTGATTTTATCCCTTGGATATGTACTGCACCAGTTTGTTTAGAATATACCGCCGAGGCAGGCACCCGATGGGCCTATCACCAAGGGGCTTTTATGTTATTACAAGAAATGATTACTAAAAATGCAGATATGAGTTTTCAAGCCTACTGTAAAGTCAAAGTTGCTGACAAAATTGGCATGAGCGGTAATTGGAGTAACCAATTGGGCCTAAACATCTACAATAGCAACACCAGAAGCATGGCCCGTTTCGGACTACTAATGCAAAATAAAGGTGCTTGGGGTGATGTTAGGATAGTTAGTGAAACTTATTTTAATGCGATGACGAACACCTCTCAAAATATCAACAAAGCGTATGGGTATTGTTGGTGGCTAAATGGAAAATCAGATTATATGAGTACTGGTACTCAAGAAGTTTTTGAAGGTTCTTTAGTGCCAAATGCACCGAACGATATGATTGCAGCTTTAGGAGCAAATGATCAAAAAATTTACGTGGTGCCAAGCAAAGGTTTGGTTGTTGTTCGCTGCGGAGAAAATGCTGGTGTGGTAGCATTAGGAAGCTCCACTTTTGATAACGAGCTATGGGCGTATATTAATGATGTAATTCAATAAGCGAAAAATATTTTTAATTTTTGATTTTCAACTTTTTATTCCAAAGATCAATGCTTTTTTGATTCATACGAACAAACTCATCTTTATCTTGTTCCTCCGCTAGTGCCATTGACCTTCGTGCAGACTTTACAGCTGCTGTGTAATCCTTAAGTTTAGCTTCGGCTAATGATTTGACCCGATAAAAATAGTAGGTGTCACCTCCAATATCGATTGCCTTATTCAAATAAATAAGTGCCTTTTCAGATTTCACGCCTTGTTCAATATAGAAACGCGCTGCTTCATAATAGGTTTGAGCAGATGGATTATCTTTTTCTAATTTTTCTGTAATTTGACTTTCCATTGCTGCATTCGTATCGAAACGAATGGGAATGATAACACGGGTATTCGCCCAATGCCAAATCATGTGTACCCCATCGTGGGTCATCTGATCAAATGAGATTAAAAAATTTTCTTGAAACAAAGCTACCTTTTTAGGTTTTACTTTAATTCTAAAAGCATCTTCTTCTGGCTTATAGTTATTTCGCCCATCGCCCCAATGTTCTGTGTTTTGATGAAAAACAATTTCCCATTCGTTCGCCTCTGGAAAAGCATAAAGTGCAAAAGTACCGGGTGAGACGTAGTGTACACCTACATTGAAAAAGGTATCAATTGTAATTTTTGTGGAGGCGTTGGCACCAACTCTCCATATTCTTTCAAAAGGCACTAGATCTCCGAAAATTTCTCTCCCGCGTGCAGCCGGTCTGGAATATTCCACTTTAATAGTGGTAAAACCTACCTCTTGAGTAAGCATCGCAGCAGGGCTTGCCTTAGGATGCTTTAATTGGGCAAATGAAACACATGCTATAAACAAAAACAATATTGAAATCTTGATTTTTGACATAACTTTACTGTCTTTTACATTGGGGTTATACCTGCTTTGAGATTGTTGATTTTTTAGATTAAAAATAGCCTATTGAATATAAAACTAGTCAAGCTCTTTAATCATAATATTTTTAAAAGAAACTCTGCCTGGGTGGTCTTGAAAACAAATACTGCCCTTTTGAAACTTGCCAAATGAAGACCATCGGGCATCTCCTAAATATTCAGCTTCTTCAGGTCGACTAAATTTACTTTTTTGAAACATTGCGTCCCATTCTTCGCCATACAACGCAAAAGAATTAATCAAAATATCATTGAGAACTACTTCACCGCGATTAGCTTTATAATTAATTTTGATGTGGTATGCATTCCATTGTCCTGCTGGTTTCGCTACGTCAGTTCTTTTCGGTGGTGACATATCATATAAAGCACCTACATAATGTCGGTAAGCACCCAAATCCTTTTTGACATTTCCCAATTCGATATCACCACCTAAAACCGATTCTGGGTTTTCATAAATAGCATGATCTAAAATCTGTATTTCTTGTCCCGTTTGATACGGATAATTATATTTTTCAGCCTCATTCACTCCCCAAATAAAACCGCTATTTCCACCAGGAATAATTTTCCATTCAAACTTAATTTCGAAATTGCCATAAACTTTGTCTGATAATAAGCTTGCATCGCCCTCACCAGATTCCATATCAGAAACTCCATTAAAAATCAGAATATTATCTTCTACAATCCAACCTTTAGTTGAATTCTGGTTTTGAAAAATATGCCAACCATCGAGCGAGTTATTTACTATTAGTGGCTTCCATTCTGAAGTTCTCTTAGAACAACTCAAGCAGGTAAAAACAATCAAAAGAATAGCAACTATTTTGTTCATTTGAAAGAATTAAAATAGATTGTTCACTTCAACTAGATGCAACCATTGCATTACATCTTAAAAAAAGAATCTACAAATTCATGCTTGTTAAAAACTTGAAGATCTTCGATACCCTCCCCTACTCCGATGTACTTCACCGGAATTTGAAATTGATCAGAAATACCAATAACCACACCACCTTTGGCAGTCCCATCCAATTTAGTTACTGCCAAAGAAGTCACCTCGGTTGCTTTGGTAAATTGTTTGGCTTGTTCAAAAGCATTTTGGCCTGTTGAACCATCTAATACCAATAAAACATCATGCGGTGTATCATCTATCACTTTTTGCATCACTCGCTTTATTTTAGAAAGCTCATTCATTAAGTTGATTTTATTATGTAATCTTCCTGCGGTATCAATTATGACAACGTCAGCATCTTGTGTGATTGCAGAACTTAAGGTATCAAAAGCAACGGAAGCGGGGTCGCTGCCCATGCTTTGTTTCACAATAGGAATATCAACCCGATCTGCCCAAACTTGTAATTGATCAATAGCAGCAGCTCGAAAGGTATCACCGGCGCCTAGAACGACTTTCAAGCCTTGCTTTTTAAATTGATAGGCTAATTTACCAATGGTTGTTGTTTTACCAACACCATTAACACCAACCACCATAATCACATATGGTTTTCTGTCTTTTGGAATGCTAAATTCTATTGCTTCACCAACATTTGTTTCCGAAAGCAAGCCAGCAATTTCTTCTCTTAAAATCGAATTTAACTCATCCGTGCCGACGTATTTATCTTTTGAAACTCTAGCTTCAATGCGATCAATAATTTTTAATGTTGTATCAACACCCACATCTGAAGAAACCAAGACCTCCTCTAAATTATCTAATACGTCATCGTCAACCTTTGATTTGCCTGCAACCGCTTTCGTCATTTTAGAGAAAAACGAAGTTTTGGTCTTTTCTAACCCTTTATCAAGATTTTCTTTTTTCTTGGATGAAAATATGTTTTTAAATAAACTCATAAGAATTGTAATCTATTTCTTCAAAGATATAGAATTGGGCACAAAAAAAACCTCTTTCTTTTGAAAGAGGTTTTGATCTATTTATACTAATTTATTTTATTTGGCAATCCAATCATTAACAGCTTCAGGAGCCATTACCGACTCAACAAAAGTATAGGCTCCACTCTTAGGAGATTTTACCATTTTGATGGCCTTTGTCAATCTTTTTGAACTTGTTTGTAAACTTGCTACGGTCTTCTTTGCCATGATTAAAATTTTTATCGTCATTCTCGTCACAACGAGAATCTTTAAATGATTTGAAATTATACGTATACAGAAATCTATTTTATCTCTTTATGAACAGTCATTCTCTTCAAAATCGGATTGAACTTTTTAATTTCCATTCGTTCAGGAGTATTCTTTTTGTTTTTGGTAGTAATGTAACGTGAAGTGCCTGGCTGCCCAGATTCTTTATGCTCGGTACATTCTAATATAACTTGAATTCTATTTCCTTTTTTTGCCATGAGTAATTAATTTATTGTCATTCTCTTGCGAACGAGAATCTCTAAATTTTCTGTATTATTTCAACTTTCCTTGTGCTTTCGCCTCTTTCAATACAGCTGAAATACCTTTTTTATTGATAATTTTCAGGGCCTTGGCAGAAACTTTTAGGGTTACCCAACGGTCTTCTTCAGGAAGATAAAAACGCTTTTTTGAAAGATTTACATCAAATCTTCTTCTGGTTTTATTCACAGAGAAGGAAACATTATTTCCAAACATTGCTCTTTTCCCAGTAATTTCACAAACTTTTGACATTGCGCTGATTTTTTTTAAACAGGATGCAAATTTATATCTTTTTTACGGTTCAAACAAAATTCTTATTCAGAATTTTAATATTTCTTTTTGAAGTAATTCAAACGCCTTATTTACAGACTTTTGCACAATTCTTTCGCGATGGTTACCCATCATAAATTTTTCTGAAAAAACACCTAATGGTGAGGCAATTGCAATATAGACCGTACCGACCTCAGCATCTGATTCACCTTTCGTAGGGCCAGCGTTACCGGTTGTTGCAATTGCAAAGTCTGTTTTCAATAATTTTTTAACATTCTGCGCCATCAATTCAACCACTTCCGCACTCACTACCGAATAGGTATCAATAGCTTTTTCGGGTACTTTTAATACTTCTATTTTGGTTGCTGTAGCATAACTCACAACACTACCTTTAAAATATGCCGAGGCACCTGGCATGGCAGTTATTCGCTGTGCAATTTTACCACCAGTACAACTTTCAGCAGTTGCTAATGTAAAATTCTTAGTAGTCATTAGTTTGGCGACTACTTCTTCTAAGGTTTCCTCATCCTCAAAACCATAAATTATCTCACCAATTAGTGGATATAACTTTTTCATTTCGGCATCAACTGCTTCAACGATTACATCCTTTTCATTTCCCTTGGCTGTCAAACGCAAGCGTACTTTTCCTAAACTGGGTAAGTAGGCAAGTTTGATAAAAGCAGGAAGATTATCCTCCCATTTTTCAATCATTTCAGCAATCGCACTCTCACCTAAACCATAAGTAACAAGGGTTTTATGTACAATATAAGGGCGGTCGAATGTAGCAACAAGCTTTGGAATCACTTGATCTTTCATTAAATTTTTCATTTCAAAAGGAACCCCTGGTAAAGAGACATATACTACCTCATCTTCTTGAATCCACATGCCTGGTGCTGTGCCGAAAGCATTATGTAATGCTTGCGCTTTCGAAAGAATCAACGCTTGATCTCTATTTATTTCAGATATTTTGGTTGTGGTGATATATTTTTCGAAGAGATGTTCGACATGAGCTAAAACCGCTTCATCGCGTATTAAAGTATCATTAAAATACTCGCAAAATGTATGTTTAGTAATGTCGTCTTTGGTCGGACCCAAACCCCCGGTTACAATAATAATTTGTGCATGGGTTTTTGCATCTTTGAGCGCTTTTAAAATATGCTTACGATCATCTTGAACTGATGTAATCTGATATACAGAAACACCAATTTTATTTAATTCTTTAGCTATAAAAGCGGAGTTAGTATCAACAATTTGGCCAATAAGAATTTCATCGCCAATAGTGATAATTTCTGCGAACATTAGAAAAATATAAGATTATAAGTTGAAGTCGTTTTTGAGTTCAGAAACTACTTGTTCAACATCTTTTTTCAAACTTGGAAATACGCTTTGGATCTCAGCCATATTGGCCTCACTTTTACCCAATGTTTCTATTTGTAATGCTGCAGCACGAGTTTGCTCCATGCCTAAAAGATCAACATTTGGTTTTATTTTATGCGCCAATTGATACACCTGTTCGTAATTACCAGTTTCTAAAGCATTTTCTAATCCTTCTAAATCTTGAGGGACTTCTTCTAAAAAAACAGAAATTACAGAATTGATGAAATCTTCATCGCCATCAGCCATTTCATTAATCTTATCTAAACTATATATCATTATTTAATTTTAACTGTAAATAATTCGTGTTCTTCCAAACTTCCCGAAAGGTAATCATTTGCCTTTATTTTACCAACACCAGCAGGTGTTCCTGTAAAAATAATATCTCCTTTTTTTAACATGAAAAAAGTTGATACATATGAAATAAGTGCGTCAATCTTCCAAAGCATTCGACTGGTGTTGCCTTTCTGTACTAGTTCGCCGTTTTTAAATAAGGTAAAATTTAACCGGTTCACATCTTTGAAATTTGATTTATCCATCCAATTTCCTACCACAGCAGCACCATCAAAACTTTTCGCTTTTTCCCACGGCAGCCCTTTTGATTTTAATTCTTCTTGTAAATCTCGCGCTGTAAAATCTATACCCAAACCCACTTCATCATAATATTTGCTCGCAAACTTTTGGTCAATATGCTTACCAACTTTCTTAATTTTTACTAAAACCTCTACCTCATAATGCACTTCATTTGAAAATTGAGGTATATAAAAATCTTGCTCTTTAGGCAGTATGGCAGAATCTGGCTTGATAAAAACTACAGGTTCATTAGGGCGTTTGTTGGACAACTCTTCAATGTGAGCGGCATAATTACGACCAATACATACTAATTTCATTAACGATCATTAAATTATAAACTTAAACCTAGGTACTTATCAACTCTAGATTGCCTTATTCTTTCTTCAACTTCAAACTAACAGCCGGTACGAAATTTTTAGAATTGTTTCGAGACCTCACTTTGAAATCGGTCCACTCACCCATACCATAAATCATAACTTTAAAATTTTGGTTTTTAGTATAAACCCCACGAAAGGTTGGAGCAAATCGATCTTCAGGCACTTTTTTGTTGGTGATTGGGTGTAACTCATTCTGTATATACCAATTGCTGGCAACAAAAAGCCATTCAAGACCAATATAAATACCCGCTTGCGGTACTTCAATGTTAATAGCCGACAAATCAATGGATACATACTCTTTATTAACATCGTGTTCTAAAACAATACTTTTTCTTAGCAAATCAGCTGATGGTTTTTTAGTAACCTGGTCTACATCGTAAATTCGTAATCGAAACTTTGCTGACGCTCTATTAAAATTTTCGTTTTTCTTTAAAAAGATAGTTACTTTATCAACATACTTTTTTTGAGCTCCGATATTTGGAAAATACAAAGCCAAAACCCAAGGCGTAGCTGATGAAGAAAAACCACTAGTCAGACTATAACTACTGATTGGGTTTAACACATCTGAATTGCCCAACTTTTGCGAAACAACCACTTCATCTAACTCGAAAGATTCTTCAACCATACTGAATCTCTTTGCTGCATACAGCATTTTCGCATCAATTATGGTGTCTTTATAACCCAGCGAAGAAATATGAACTTGTTTTTCTAGGTAGGGAGTTGGTATATCTAAAAAGAAATGTCCTTCTTCATCTGTAGAAGTACCTTTTAAAGTATTCAAAAAACTGAGATTCACATACGGAATCGGATCTTTACTATTGTTGTCGTAGACATGACCTTCAAATAGCACCTCTTGCGCTTGCATTTGAAATACGACAAACAGGGGGAACAGAATATATCGCATTTATCCTAACTTATTATTTAATTTATTGAGTTTAATCTGAGTTAATACTTTTTTGGTAAACAAAGGGAAATCAGCATTTAATATCCAACTGAAATACCCAGGTTCTTTTTCTAATACATCGTTCACTTTTTTGCCTTTGTGCTTACCGAAAGCAAACATTTCTTCATCATCTTCATCCCAAACGATAAACCCTGCAAAATCGACAGTTCTTTTGTGAGATGAAAAAGCTGCCAGTTTCTTCACATTATTTTCTAAATCGGGGTATCGATCTAATTGTGAGAGCAACACCTCATATGTGGCAAGCGTATCAGCTTCTGCACTATGAGCATCAGTTAGCTCTTTATCACAATAAAACTTATAGGCAGCAGAAAGGGTACGTTTTTCCATTTTATGAAATATGGTTTGCACATCAACCGACACCATATTTTTCATATCAAAATCTACTTCAGCACGCAGCATTTCTTCGGCAAGCAAAGGAATATCGAAACGATCAGAATTAAAGCCACCCAAATCGCTATCCTTTATCAAAGCATAAATTTCTCTTGACAACTCTTTAAACGTGGGCTCGTTTGCTACTTTTTCATTAGATATACCATGAATTGCAGTAACTTCAGCTGGAATGTGAATTTCAGGATTCACCAACCAAGTTTTACTTTCTTTATTACCATTTGGAAAAATTTTCAAAATCGCAATTTCTACAATACGATCTTTGGCGACATTGATTCCGGTTGTTTCTAAATCGAAAAAACAAATTGGTCTCGTAAGTTCTAATTTCATTCTAAGCAATCATTTATGCAAAGATAATGAACTACTAATGAGTTCAAAAAGAAGGATGATTGAAATGTTTTAAAGTTTAGCTTTTATATTATCTTTCAATACCCGTTATGAAACCAATATCACTTTTTCTTGCTTTACTTATTTTAGCAGCTTGTGAATCAAGCAAATCTTCAAGGTTAATTTATTCAACATCTTCAGATAAGGCGCTATTTGAATTTCGCAAAGGTTGGGTTCAAATTATGGATGAAGGCCGTTATAGCGCTGCTGAAGATTCGTATCGGATGGCGGTTGAGCATGATCCGCATTTTTTAATTGGCAAAAGTGTTTTGGCTAGATTGACGCTCGACCTTAATGAACGATTAGCTTTCGAAAAAGAACTTTATGCCAAACGCAAAGAAGTTAAAGGTGATGAAAGGCTACTATTAGACGTTTATTATGCTCTGGTTCGCTATACTAATTTACGAGATCAAAATTCAGCTTTAACTAAAGAGGCACTTGATCATGCGTTATTAGTAGCGGAAAAAAATTTACGCCAAATTGTACATAAATACCCTGAAGAAGTCTACCTCAAAGCAGAATATATTGAAATTTTAAATTCGCTCTATGGTCCAACTCGAGCCTTAGATTCTTTGCATAGTATAACTACAAATTATCAGAAAGAGAATCCTTTTTTATTAGGCGTTTCAGCGAGTATGTATGCTGACTTGAAAGAGTTCGATATCGCAATTCAGAAATCAAATCAGTTAAAAACAATTCTAAACGATTCTACAATTCCTAAAAGCTATGCAGTTTTAGCAGCGGTAAACTTTAAAATGGGGAACCTACAAATTGCGCGAATAAATGTCAATAGGGCTTTTGCCTTAGACTCTAGAAACTTGGATGCAAGTCGTTTGAAAACAAAAATAGATACAGCCTTTAAAGCACAAAACAAAGCTAATTCAGATGATATAAAGTAGCGAAGGTTTTTGCTTTAATAATGAAGAATTCAGTATTCGAAATAAGCTTCAACTTGTCTATTATTTTTTTGGATAATTGGTCAGAACCATATAAATATTGCAATGAGGTATATTGCTCTTTCACCGATAAAATGAGATGGGCAAGATCACTAATCGCAATTTTTAAGGAGGTTTCTTCAGAAACTTTTTCAATAAGCATTATTTTATCTGTATTCAAACCGGTAAAATCTTCTTCATGGTTATAAGGATTCTTTTTTGAAGCTTTTTTTTCAAAACCAATTTCATCCAGAATATCCTTCAAAAGAATTTCAAAATCATAAACCAAAACAAGCGCATGCTCCGTACCTACGCGAACAATTTCATTGAGTAAATTTTGCGATTTCGCGTACCAAAGTGACCCCGCTAGCGTTATCATATCAAATGTATTAGTTTCAAAATCAAATTGTTGTTGATTAAAAACCATATAACTAAGGTTAGCATGTACTATACCTTTTGAAATCATAGCTGCACTTGAATCGATACCTATAACTTTCTTACAAAAATTAGTGAGCGCTATTGATGATTGTCCGGTACCGCATCCAATATCAAGGCCATTGTTGAAAGATTCATTTTCTAAACATAATTTAAGAATACCATCATGTAAAGAAGGCCTATAAGATGCGTAATAATACGCAGTTATACTATCATATTCAATACTCATAGTTACAAAATAAGAATATAATACTAATTTATTTCAGTATACAAATATGGCTCATCTCGCTATAAGCGCGTATTAATAATATTAAAAAAGCTAAATAATCAGAAAAGTGATGTTGCCAAGTTAGTAGAGAATTCTACAATTTAAGTACTGCTAGCTTGACGAAAGTGTACATAACTTCGCTTTTTACTAGTTAAAAAATAAGATTGATTTAGAGAATTGGTATTATAGTTCTCTGTCAAGGTCCCATGCCTCTAAATAATCTGCAATAGCTTTAGCGAACATGCTACCCAAAGCTCCGTTTACAACCCGATGATCATAACTATGAGAAATATACATTTTGCTTCGTATACCGATAAAATCTCCCTCGCTAGTTTCGATAACTGAGGGTATTTTTCGAATTGCACCTAAAGCTAAAATACCTACTTGTGGTTGATTAATAATTGGTGTACCGAAAACACTACCAAAAGTACCAACATTTGTTACGGTGTAGGTACCATCTTGAACCTCATCCGGCTTCAATTTGTTTTCACGAGATCTTCTTGCTAGGTCATTTACAACCTTAGCCATGCCTACCAAATTCAATTGATCTGCATTTTTAATAACAGGTACTATCAAATTTCCGTCAGGTAAAGCAGCGGCCATTCCAATATTAATATTTTTCTTTTTAAGAATAGTATCACCCGATACAGAAATGTTCATCAAAGGATACTTCTTCAATGCTTTTGCAACAGCCTCCATAAAAATTGGAGTAAATGTTAATTTCTCACCTTCATTCTTTGCAAATTCATCTTTCTTTTTTAATCGCCAATTCACCAAATTGGTAACATCTACTTCAATAAAACTTTGAACGTGTGCAGAGGTAGAAACACTATCTACCATATGTTTCGCAATCAATTTGCCCATTCTGGTCATTTCAATGACCTCGTCATTTCCTTGAGATTGAACCGTAGACACTTGATGAGCTGTGGTTGATGAATTAACAACAGGTTCAGTTACAGCTTGAATTTCTTTTTTATCGGTTGGTGCAATGGGCGCAGGTTCTTTTTCAATAGTAACAGTTTTAGCAACTTTGTCACCAGCAATAAAAGCTAAGATATCATTCTTAGTAACCCTACCATCTTTTCCAGTACCTTGAATAGTATCTAGGGTAGCAACAGAAATACCTTCTTGCTTTGCTATATTCTTAACTAAAGGAGAATAGAAGCGTTCTGTACCACTATAATCTTGAACTGAAGTAGCAACTACTTCTTTCGCAATTGCCATTTTTTCTTCAAGAACGGCAACCGTTTCTTCGGGCTCTTCAGCCTTGATTGCGGTACTTTCAATTGAAGCAGCTGAACCGCCGATTTCAATAACCGCTACCGTTTGCCCAACTTTAATTACATCATCAACCTTAAATAGCTGCTCTATTAAAACACCTTCGACCTCACTCGGAACTTCTGAATCTACTTTATCAGTAGCGATTTCAAAAATGGGCTCATCCATCTCAATGGTATCCCCAACATTCTTGAGCCAAGTGGTTAGTGTTGCCTCAGCAACACTCTCACCCATACGCGGTAATTTTAGTTCAAATTTTGACATATTGTTATTCGACCTGCTGTTTTTAGTATATTTTTTGCAAAAATACTAAAAATATCATCTTATTTTTAAATTAATCGCAATACAAAAATTAATTAATTTGCCTTCAAAGAGCCCTCAAATGGAATTCTATTCAAAATACTACGACCCAAGGTTACTTCATCAGCAAACTCTAATTCGTCACCTACGGCTATTCCTCTTGCAATTGTAGATGTGTTTATTTCTAAACCATCTAACTGTTTGTACATATAAAAATTAGTAGTGTCACCTTCCATCGTAGAACTCAACGCAAAAATTAGCTCCTTTATTTTACCGCTTTTTGCCTTATTTACTAAAGAATTAATGGTTAAATCTTGTGGACCTACCCCTTCAATTGGCGAAATTTTACCTCCTAAAACATGATATAAGCCTCTAAACTGACCTGTATTTTCTATGGCCATTACATCTCGAATATCTTCCACAACACAAACCAAACTTTCATCACGTTTGGGGTTAGCACAAATTTCACATAGCGCTATATCAGAAATATTATGGCAACTACTACAGAATTTCACCGTATTTCTCAATTTCTCTAAGGCGCCAGATAACCTTTGTGTTTGCTCAGTTGGTTGCTTTAATAAATGTAAAACAAGACGAAGGGCAGTACGTTTACCAATACCCGGTAGTTGCGAAATTTCATACACCGCATTTTCTAAAAGTTTCGAAGAAAATTCCATAGTTACAAAGTTACATACTTTTTCACTTTGAGCTCCTTAAAGCAGTCGCTTTAAAACTTAAAATTTTGACATTCAGCTTCAAAAAACCATTTTTAAAATTCAATAACCAGAACCTTAATATGCTAAAAAAATGAAAATAGAAGTTATAAAAAAAGCATGAGCAAGTTCTTTTTGTAAATTGCTTTGAAATGATTTTTCCATGACTCCGACCTATATTTTGCTTCTTATTGGCTGCTATTTTTTACTTCTACTACTGATATCATATTTTACGGGTAAAAACGATTCTAACCTTGATTTTTTTAAAGCTGGTAAGAAGTCGCCGTGGTATTTGGTCGCTTTTGGAATGGTTGGCGCTTCACTTTCAGGAGTAACATTTATTTCTGTGCCTGGTTGGGTTGAAGCCTCACAATTCAGTTATATGCAAGTAGTACTTGGTTATTTGCTAGGATACCTTATTACCGCTTTCGTTCTTTTGCCCATTTATTATGCACAAAACGTAACCTCGATTTATGAATATTTAGATAATCGATTTGGGTTTGTTAGCTACAAAGTGGGGGCAGTTTCGTTTTTTATATCTCGGGTTTTAGGTGCTGCTTTTCGATTATTTCTAGTGGCCATCGTCTTGCAACAATTCGTTTTTGATGAACTAGGTGTACCATATGAAATAACGGTAGTGATTTCCGTTTTATTGATATGGATTTACACCTTCAAAGGAGGAATTAAAACCATTGTTTGGACAGACACCTTACAGACATTATTCATGCTTATATCTGTTAGTCTCTCCATATATTTCATTCTTGACAAACTCGATTGGACCTTTGCTGAGTTTTTAGCTTCAGAAGAGTTATCAAAATACAGTAAAACAATTTTTATTGATGACTTCTTAGCGAAGAACCATCTTGTTAAATCATTTCTAGGAGGTATGTTTATAACCATTTGTATGACCGGTTTAGATCAAGATATGATGCAAAAAAATCTTACTTGTAGCACGCTAAAAAGTGCGCAAAAAAATATGGTTAGCTTCAGTATTGTATTGGTGGTCGTAACTTTTGTATTTATGCTCTTAGGCGTACTATTATTTATCTATGCAGATAAATATGGCATAGGCCTACCTCTTATGGATGGTCAACCCAAATCAGATCTGCTTTTTCCGGAAATCGCTTTAAATAGTGATTTGGGTATTTCGGTTGCCATAACTTTTATGCTAGGGCTTATTGCAGCCGCATACAGCAGCGCAGATAGCGCATTAACGGCATTGACCACTTCATTTTGTGTTGATTTTTTAGGAATTGAAAAAAAACCAAAACCCAGACAAAAAAAAATTAGAAAAATTACACATGTAGGCATGAGTATTTTATTGATATTGGTTGTAATAGCATTCAAACATATTTTAGACACCAACGTAATTGATGGGCTTTTGCAAGTCGCTTCGTATACCTACGGACCGTTATTAGGATTGTTTGCCTTTGGTATTTTTACCAAATTTCAAGTGAAAGACAATTATGTTTGGATTATTGCTTTACTTTCTGTTTTAATTATTTATTGCTTAGGAAAACTACCCCCTGAAAACCTAGGTGGATATGTATTTGGATATGAACTTTTGCCAATAAATGGCCTTTTAACCTTCTTCGGTTTATGGCTAATTCGTCAAAAAAAGCATTAAAAAGCTTAATATTTTATTCGACGAAGGGCATCAAACATCGATTATCAGAATTTAATATGTTAAACTTATGTCAATAAATTCTTTCAGTCTTTCTTTGTTTTTCAATATTGATTCGTCGCTAATAATACCAAGGTACAAGCTACTTCAACTTCTATATCCTTGTTTTTAAGTATTTTATAAAATTCTGGATTTTCAGTTCCTGGATTAAAGATGACTCTTTTTGGATTTATTTTTAGTATTTCGTTATAATATTTAGGTTGGCGCGCCCTTCCGATATAAAGTGTTATAGTGTGTATGTTTTTAAAATCATGTAATTTAGTAGAAATTTGAACATCACGTATAGTTCCCGACTTCATACCAAAAGCCTTAGTTGTTATGTTATAATCAAGCAGTCGGTTTACAGCTAAGTTGCTGTATCGATTAGATTTTAAAGAAGCACCTAGGACAAGAGTTTTTTTCATTTTTTAATTTTTGGAATTAAAAGTTGATATGAATTGTAACGTTTGTTGATAAAAAACGTCTACTATAAAAGATGTTAAAAAAATTAGTTGTTGACGATGCTATATGTTTATAGTTAATGGTTAGTGTTTAGTATAGCCGAATCGACAATCAGAAACCCCAACCAAAAGTTGGGGTTTTGTTTTTAATCATTTTTTTTCTAAACGATTCATAATGAAATATACATTCATCTGATTTACCAACGCAAAATAGCACTACCCCAAGTAAATCCGCTACCGAAAGCAGCAAGAACTACCAAATCGCCTTCATTTATTTTTCCTTGCTCCCATGCTTCTGTTAAGGCTATAGGTATCGAAGCAGCAGTAGTATTACCATAGCTCATTATGTTATTGAATACCTGATCATTTGACAATCCGAATTTCTTTTGAATAAATTGAGATATTCTAAGATTCGCTTGATGAGGAATCAACATGTTGATATCAGTTGGTAGAAGATGATTAGCTTTCAGACCCTCCATAATTACTTCACTAAATCGAACCACAGCGTTCTTAAATACAAACTGACCATTCATATGTGGTAAATAAGATTCATCATCTGGATTATTGTCCGCAATAATCTCATTCACCCAACGACTACCCATTCCAGGGGCGATTAATGAGAGTTCTTCAGCATGTTCACCTTCAGCGTGCAAATGTGTCGACAAAATGCCTTTTGATTTATCTTCTTCGCGACTCAAAATAGCAGCTCCTGCCCCGTCACCGAAGATTACAGAAACTCCGCGCCCTCTTGTGGTCATATCTAATCCCTTAGAATGTATTTCAGATCCAATAACTAATATGTTCTTATACATACCACTCTTAATATACTGATCAGCAACTGATATGGCATATATAAATCCAGAACATTGATTACGTACATCTAAAGCACCAACGGTTTTAATTCCCAAATCACGTTGAACTAGAACCCCAGGGCCAGGAAAATAGTAATCAGGACTTAAGGTTGCAAACACGATAAAATCAATATCATTTTTGTCAATACTGGCACGCTCTATAGCTATTTTGGCAGCTTTTACACCCATTGAGGTTGTAGAATTACCATCGTCTTTTGCTACGTGTCTTCTTTCTTTGATACCCGTTCGCTCTTGAATCCATTCGTCACTAGTTTCCATCACTTTTGATAAATCATCATTAGTGACCACATTTTCAGGAACATAGTAGCCTAAACCGGTTATTTTTGAATTATACATTGTATTCTTAGATTTAAGTTTTAAACAAGTTTTTATTGATGTAGCCGCACCTATTTGTTAAGAGCTTTCAATTTAAAATTTACTACTTTAGAATAAATTCAATTAAAATTTATAAAAGAGATTCTCTAAATAGAATAGAAAGATAACAAAAGACGCCAAACATTATGAAAAAAATAGTTTTCATTGCATTTGTACTTACTTCAATTTTTGCATTTACTCAAGAAAATCTTGGTTATCAAAAGCCGCCTGAGGCCATTTTAGATTTGGTAGATGCTCCGTTAGCACCATCTGTTTTGATTAATGAAAGCGGTGAACAAATGGTATTACGATATAGAGATTATTATAAATCGATAGAAGAGCTTTCTGAAATAGAATTGCGTTTGGCAGGTTTGCGAATAAACCCAAAAACCAATATTGGCAGTAGAACCAATTATTGGAACAATATTAAAATTAAATCACCAAATGGAAGCAAAATAACCCAAGTATCGGGACTACCTGTAAACCCTAGGCTTGCAAATTTCAGTTGGTCTCCTGACCAAACCATGCTAGCAGCAACGAATACAACAGCAAAAGGAGCAGAAGTGTGGGTCTTAGATTTGAAGAAAGCAACGGCTAAAAAGCTAACAGAAGCTACGCTAAATGCGAATATGCGTGATGCAATTAGTTGGTTCAAAGACGGAAAGAGTCTTTTGGTAAAGATGCTTCCAACAGATCGAAAAAAACTTAAAAACGCTACTGAAGCTGTTCCTGAAGGACCTACTATTTCATCTAATGATGGCAAAAAAGCGCAAAACAGAACCTACCAAGATTTACTTAAAAATCCGACAGACGAGTTTAATTTTGAACAGTTAGCGCGTTCAGAATTGTATAAAGTTAATCTTGATGGATCGAAATCAAAATGGATGGATGCAGATCTGTACTCTTCTATAGACTTTTCGCCTGACGGAGAATATGCTATGATTGTTACCGTAAATAGGCCCTTTTCATACTTGGTGCCGTATTATAGATTCCCCTCTAAAACCAACGTATATGATAAAAACGGAAGTTTGGTTTCGGAAATTTTAGAAGTGCCACTTATTGAAGATTTACCGAAAGGCTTTATGGCCGTACGAATGGGTATGCGTTCAATCAGTTGGCGAAATGATAAACCTGCTACCTTGGTATATGCGCAAGCTTTAGATAGTGGTGATCCAGAAAATGAGGTCCCATTTAGAGACGAAATATTTGAAATAAATGCCCCATTTGATAAAGCTGGAAAAAGCATTCTTAAAACTATCAACCGCTATAGTGGTATTCAATGGGGAACCGATAAAGTCGCTATCGCTTTTGATTATTGGTGGAATACTCGAAATACTAAGACCTATTTATTTGACCCCTCTGATAATACCAAAGAATCCAAAATATTATATGATAGAAATTATCAAGATGTTTACAGCGACCCTGGGGAATTGATGACAAAATTGAACGCATACGGCGAATCAGTAATTTCATTTGACAAAAACAAAGAAGTATATTTATTAGGTGAGGGTCATACCAAAGATGGACAGTTTCCTTTTATTGATAAACTCCACCTTGAATCTCAAAAGAAATCTAGATTGTATACCTCAAAAATAGAAGGTAAAAAAGAGAATCTGATTAAATATAAACCTGAAAAAGACCAGCTTCTAGTTCGTATTGAATCACCAAATGAATATCCAAATTATTATTACAAAAGTTTAGTGAAACGTAAAGAAAGAGAACAGTTGACCAACTTTGAAAACCCTTTCAAAAGCATTCAAAATGTTCAAAAAGAGCTTATTACCTATACAAGAGAAGATGGCTTAGAGCTTACTGGAACTTTATATCTACCCGTAGGTTACAATAAAAAAAGTAAAGAAAAAAAGCCTATGATTTTGTGGGCATATCCTCGAGAGTTTAAAGATAAAAATAGCGCCTCTCAAAACACTCAAAACCCTAATGAATTTACCTATCCCTTCTGGGGCTCTCCTATTTATTGGGTAACTCAGGGCTATGTTGTTTTAGATGATGCATCTTTCCCAATCATAGGAGAAGAAAATGAGCAACCTAATGACACCTTTCGTCCACAATTGGTTTCAAACGCTAAAGCCGCTATCGATGCAGTTGATGCCTTAGGATATATTGATCGGAAAAAAGTTGCTGTAGGAGGTCATAGTTATGGGGCTTTCATGGTCGCTAATTTACTTTCTCATTCCAATTTATTTGCTGCGGGTATAGCACGTAGTGGTGCATATAATAGAACATTAACTCCTTTTGGTTTTCAGAGTGAAGAACGTAACTATTGGGAAGCACCAGAAATCTATAATACCATGTCGCCTTTTATGCATGCCGACAAAATGAAAACACCATTACTTCTAGTACACGGCGAAGCAGATAATAATTCAGGTACCTACCCCATGCAAAGTGAACGCTATTTTAATGCGTTAAAAGGTTTGGGTGCAACCGTCAGATTGGTAATGTTACCCAAAGAAAGTCATGGGTATCGCGCAAAAGAAAGTATACTTCATCTTTTATGGGAACAAGACCAATGGTTAAACAAATACCTAAAACAAGACGAATCTGAAATAGGATTAAAAAAAGAAACCATTGGTAAAGATTAAGGCAAATATTTTTCAAAATTGTTTACTCTTACTTTGGCTTTTAGATCGTGAAGTAAATTAAAAAGTCCAAAAAAAGTGCGGTTCATATATAAGAAATGTTTCGAACCTCGGTTACCATTCATTTTACGTAAATCGGTATCTTTTGCAAAACGGTCGCTTAGCGCTGCAATCTGACTCCAAAACTCATCAGCTCCGAAATCAAACTCCTCTTGATTTAGGGGCGCTGTAAAAAGTGTGAGCATTTCTTTAAAAATTGATTTGAAAAAGATAATTTCTTTGGGCGTATCAGAAACATTTAAAATTTCTAGTTGGTATAACTTTTCGGTGAAGCTTTTATCGTTTTCTATGACATCATTTTTAGCTAATTCAAAATAAGGCGTGTAAAACTCATCGGGTACAGCTTTGATACAACCAAAATCAATAGCGATTAAACTTCTGGTATCACTCACCAAAAAATTTCCGGGGTGAGGATCAGCATGTACCTTGCGCAACTCGTGTATCTGGTACATGTAAAAATCCCATAAAGTTTGACCTAATTTATTCCCCAAGTTTTGTGAAAAATTGGTTTTGGTAAATTCACTAAGATGAGAACCATTCATCCAATCCATAGTTATGATGCGCTCACTTGATAAATTTTCATAATACTTTGGAAATTCTAAACCTTCAATGATTGAACAAGAAGCTGTAATTTCTTTGCTTTGTTTTATTTCTAGTAAATAATCAGTCTCTTCGAAAAGCTTTTTTTCAACTTCTTTAAAATACTTGTCCGAATCTTTTCCTTTAATATTGAACATTTTTAAGGCTATTGGCTTAACCAAAGCCAAATCGCTGCTTATACTTTCAGCTACACCAGGATATTGAATTTTAATTGCCAAATCTTTTCCGTTCTTAGTCGCCTTATGAACTTGACCGATACTAGCCGCATTAATAGAATCTTTATCAAAAGTATCGTAGATTTCTTCTGGATATTTGCCCAAATACTTTTTAAAGGTTTTGCGAACTAATGGGGCTGAAAGTGGGGGAACCGAAAATTGAGATAGCGAAAATTTATCTACATATGCCCTGGGCAGCATATTCTTTTCCATACTCAACATTTGAGCTACCTTCAAAGCGCTTCCTTTGAGCGTTTTTAAACCATCATAAATATCTTCTGCATTGTCTTCGTTTAACTCATCTTTAGTCATTTCGGGGTTGACTAACTTCTTGCCGTAATATTTGACATAATTACCTCCAATTTTGACGCCAGTCTTTACCAATTTACTAGCGCGCTCAATCTTTCCAGTTGGTATTCTGTCTAATGTCTTCATAAATTCAACGGGGCATTATGCAAGTTTTTCTTTGAAAAGAAACTTTCCGAAATCAATAATATTATCTAAAGGTGTATTGTCAAATAGGTCAAACACCGTATTGATAGACTTTTCTATTGCAATGTCAGTTTTTTCAAAACCCGCAGATTCATCATCCATCCAAAACTTTAAAATAAACATCAACTGCAACCAAGCACCTTCAGAAAATAACTTCGGATTGTGTTTTGTGATTTTTAATTTCTTTTCTGCATTACCATCTTCTATTAATGAGGTGCTGAAACTTTTAAAGTGGTTTCTTAAGCCCTTTAATTCTTCCATATTTTTCAAAAAGTTATTTTCGTTTTTCAAAGCGAAGAGCACATAACTTCTATTTAAGGTTAGCAGCTCAAAAAATGTAAAGAAAAACGTTAGCATTTTGTCTTTATTTGTAAAGGAATCAAAATCCTTATTCTTGCTAATTAATGCTAAGGTATTGGTATGAAAAGTAATCCATATCGCTTTTTTAATACCTTTCACAGAACCAAAAAATTCATAAAATTTACTTTCTTCAATATTATTTATTTTGCAAAACTTATATACTGATTTTGGCACAACCTCATGTTCCAATACATAACTCATATACATTGAAATAATAGCTTCTTTAGTTACTTTTTTTACTTTTGTTTTTACTGCCATTTTTTATTATTTGAATTTAAAGGTAGAAAAAATCTATTCTATTCTAAGTTGAATTTACACAAGTCTAATTGCTTTAATTACAAAAACGTGTTCTCTGACAAGAACACGTTTTATAACAACTAACCATCAATTGTTATTGAGATAAATTCTTTTTCATAGCAACTTTTATCTTTAACAACAGTATAAAGATACAAATTGTTTAACTATTTACGAAAAAAATTAAACAAAATATTATTAAAGAACTAATAAACATCCTTAAAAGTGAATTTCAAGATGTCAGTTTGTCACTATTTTGTGTTATGGTATTTTTTTTGACTACCGTTGTGGTAGATATCAATCTTATATCTAAAAGTGTAAGGTTGAAAAAAATAAATGATACTTTTTTAAGAAAAAGCAAACTAATTCAGTCTGCGGCTCTAGCCGCAAAAACAATTAAATCTTGAATTATGGCCAAAGGCAAAATAAATGTTTCAGTTGAGAATATTTTTCCGCTGATCAAAAAATTTCTTTACAGCGATCACGAAATATTTTTACGTGAGCTAATTTCTAATGCAACCGATGCAACCCTAAAACTTAAGCACCTGACATCAATTGGTGAAGCCAAGGTGGAATATGGCAATCCTGTGATTGAAATCAAGGTTGATAAAAAGGGAAAAAAATTGCATATCATTGACCAAGGTATTGGTATGACGGAGGACGAAGTCAAAAACTATATCAATCAGGTTGCCTTTTCAGGAGCTGAGGAGTTTCTAAACAAATATGAAGACGGAGCTAAAGAAGCTGGAATTATTGGCCATTTTGGATTAGGATTTTACTCTGCTTTTATGGTTGCTGATAAGGTTGAAATTATAACAAAGAGTTATAAAGATGAACCTGCTGCACATTGGTCATGTGATGGATCGCCAAATTTCACTTTAAAAAAAGGAAAAAAAGAAGATCGCGGTTCTGAAATAATATTACATATTGCTGAAGATTCTACAGAATTTTTAGAGGACAACCGTATCAATGAACTTTTAAATAAGTATAACAAATTTATGCCCATTCCGATTAAGTTTGGAATGAAAACTGAAACCTTAGCTAAACCAGAAGGTGCAAAAGAAGAAGATGCTGCCCCTACACAAGAGGTTGATAACATCGTAAACAATCCGAATCCAGCTTGGACAAAACAGCCGGCAGATTTAAAAGATGAAGATTACAAAGGATTCTATCGTGAACTGTACCCGATGCAATTTGAAGAGCCTTTGTTTCATATTCATTTGAATGTAGATTATCCCTTTAACTTAACAGGAATTCTATATTTTCCAAAATTAACACAAGATTTAAATCAACAAAAAGATCGCATTCAACTGTATCAAAATCAAGTTTTTGTAACAGATAATGTTGAAGGAATTGTACCTGAATTCTTGACGATGCTTCGTGGTGTTATTGACTCACCTGACATTCCTTTAAATGTTTCGCGCTCCTATTTACAAGCAGATGGTGCTGTAAAAAAGATTTCATCTTATATCACCAGAAAAGTTGCAGACAAACTAAACTCACTTTTTAAGAATAACCGCGAAGAACTAGAAGCAAAATGGAACGATATTAAAATCGTAATTGAATACGGAATGCTTTCTGAAGACAAGTTCTTTGAAAAAGCCGATAAATTTGCGCTATATCCTACGGTAGACGGAAGCTTTTATACTTTTGAAGAACTTCAAGAAAAAACGAAAGATGCTCAAACCGACAAAGATGACAAATTAGTCATTCTTTATGCATCTGACAAAGAGGCACAGCACAGTTATATTGAAGCAGCAAAGGCCAAAGGCTATGAAGTTTTATTGATGGATTCTCCAATTATTGGTCATTTAATGCAAAAGTTAGAAACTTCTAAAGAGAAGATTTCATTTGCACGTGTTGATGCTGATCATTTAGATAATCTTATTAAAAAAGAGGAAACAGCAATATCAAAATTATCAGACGAAGAAAAAGAAAAGTTAAAAGCAGATTTAGAAGCCACCATTGAAAATAAGAGTTACACCGTTCAATTAGAAGCAATGGATAGTACTTCATCTCCCTTCATCATAACAGAACCAGAGTTTATGCGTCGTATGAAAGAAATGCAACAAACTGGTGGCGGTGGAATGTTTGGTATGGGCGGTATGCCAGAAATGTATAACCTTATTGTAAATACAAATCATGAGCTTGTTGGCGAAATACTAAATACTAAGACCGCCAAAAAGAAAGAACGACTAATTAATCAATCGCTTGATTTGGCAAGACTTTCAAAAGGTCTTTTAAAAGGAGAAGAGTTAACCAATTTCATTAAGCGCAGTTACGAAATGGTGAAATAGACGTAAGACGTAAGACGTAAGACGTAAGACGTAAGACGTAAGACGTAAGACGTAAGACGTAAGAAAATACAAAACCGCCTTTAACTTTTCTGTTTTGGGTGGTTTTTTATGTCTTTTTATTAAATAACCTCGGGGCAAGCCCAAGAGGCATTCGAAGGAAAACAACAATAGTATTTCGAGTCAAGCCTCGAAGCATTTTTAATCTCGATTATCGAGTAAAACTACTGGTTTTCTGATATTTTAGGTTTTATACCTGAATCTACCTTTCGATATGTAATTTTAAACAAAAAAACCATTAGCTATTTGCACAGTAGCCGTTTCAGAAATTGGAGCGTTTTTTCTTTTTAAACTAAGGTTTTTGAAAATTGAGGTATTTTGAAACTAATGTTTTATAAAAAAGAATACTTAACAGCTAATTTTGACAAGATTCTGAAGCTTTATAAGCTTACCAATAAATAGGCTCCTTGCCCAAATATTTTTCTGCAATCGGCTGATAGTACTCTAAAACATCTTCTAAATCATATATTTTTTGGCTTTTAGTATAGAGATCGAACTTGTTAAAGTCTTTAATAATTTTCAAATATTCTTCATCTTTCTTATTCAATAACTCCTTATAAGCACCACCAGAATGCCAGGGATAAAAAGAGTGGTAACGTATCATAACCATAGCTTCTTCAGGAAGGGTATTTGCTTTATGGTTATTTAAAACTTGATACAAATATTCATCATGACCCCAAGCGAGGTCAACATTATCAATACCGCAGCCTTTTTCATAGATGCCAGTTGAACTGCTATAGCGTTTATCTTGCATATCTGAATTGGTTGCATTAAACTCTGGATAAACGCAAGAATCTGGTAAAGCACAACCCACTACAAATACGTCACCCACCATGCCCCATTGTTCGGCTTGACTTGTACCATCTTCATCGCTACCCCAGAGAAACATTACTTTTCCTAAATCATGAATGAGTCCGGTTAGTTGCATCCAATCGGGTCTGCCATCTGCTCGTATTGCCTCAGCACTTTGAATCAAATGTTGCACGTTGGGTAAGTCTAAATCAGGATCACTTACATCAATCAAACTGTTCAAGTGACGCATAGCATCCCAAAGATTCATGGGTTTGTCAAACTTCAAATACTTTTTGTGCATTTTTTGCACATAGTCCACCGTTTGATTTTTGCGCATTTTTCTGTAATGTTCTTTAACCGCAGCAGACACATCAGGTGCATTGTAGTTTCTAAATGTTTTTTCCTCCATGAGATTATATATAAATTCATCCTATGTTGCCTAGTACAAGGTACAAAATAACTGTAATTACTACTAAAAATAAGCTAAAAGGCTTAGCATACTTCCAATGCTTTAAGTCCAAAATTCCTACATCTTTCATTTCAAATTTTTCATCTTTTGGTAATAAAAACGAAGCCAAGTGCATAATAAGTATATTCAAAACAAACTCTATACCCCAAATATGTACAAAGTGCAAGTTCACTTCAACCACATAGTACATGATTACATAAAACAAAAGACCAAAAATCAAACCGATTTTCGCACCTGCTGCGGATACTTTAGGAAAAAGAAAACCAGCTAAAATGACGCTTGCAATCGGAATAAAAAAGATGCCATTTAACTGTTGCAAGAGTTGGTATAAGCCGTCAGGAGCATTCGCAACAAATGGTGCCATACTTATTGCAAAAACGGCAAGAATTGCGGAGGTCCATTTTCCAATTTTTACCAGTTTAAGTTCACTTGCACTTTTAGCAATATACCTTTTAAAAATACCGAGACTAAATACCGTAGCTGCGCTATTAAGTGCACTATTGAACGTACTCAAAATGGCTCCCATCATTACAGCAACAAAAAAGCCCGTTAGCCATAGCGGAAGTACTTTTTTTACTAATAGCGGATAGACACTATCAGGATTATCGTACAAACTTTCTCCGAAATAATAAAAACCAATAAGCCCGGGAAGAACTATTATTAAGGGAACTAGTATTTTCAATAGCCCTGTAAAAAGCAAACCCTTTTGGGCTTCTTTTAAATTAACAGCGCCCAAAACCCGTTGAATGATAGATTGATGCATCGTCCAAAAATAAATTTGATTCACCATTAATCCTGTAAATAAAACTTCAAATGGTAAAATGGCTGAACGCGCACCTTTCCCTACTCCTGATTCATCACTAATCAAATTAAATTTTTCAGGACTATTTTCAAAAACTTTAGTTAAACCTTCCCAAGCATTGCCATCACCAATACTCAATAAAGCCAAGATAGGTACTAATAAGCCAGCAACTAACAATCCAAAACCATTAATTGTATCAGTATACGCTACCATTTTCAATCCACCAAAGATGGCATATACTGCTCCTATACCTCCTACTATTAAAATAGTAATCAAAATACCTTCTTTTTGACTTACATTCAATAAATCAGATATTTCAAAAATCGCTTCAATATTTAAAGCCCCAGTATATAAAACAATCGGAAGCAAGGTGGCTACAAAAGAAATAATCAATAGCAAAGCAACTAAGGTTCGGGTAAGACCATCAAACCTTTTTTCTAAAAATTCGGGAATGGTAGTCAATCCCATTTTTAAATATTTAGGAGCAAAATATAATGCACCTAAAACCAGCGCTAAAGCCGATGTAACTTCCCACGCAACGATGATTGCACCATTGCGATATGCAGAGCCATTCATACCTACCAAATGTTCGGTAGAAATATTGGTCAAAAGTAAAGAACCAGCAATAACAATGCCTGTCAGCGATCGCCCTCCCAAAAAATAACCATCCTTGGTGTTACGTTTATCTCGTCGAAGTTTCCAGGTGGCATAAAATGCTACAAAACCTGTAAATAAAAGGAAAGTCAACAATGCCATAGTTTTAAAAGTAAGGAAATTTTAGAAAATTCAATGGTGTAAAATTTTTATCTGAGAACATCAGATGCAATTCTATATGAAGAGAAATAGACTTTTGTTTTATTTAAAGTCTTGAAGTAAATTAGTGGTGAATTATAAACCAAGTTCAAAATGAAAATTTCAGCCATAATTACTTGCTTATTCACACTAATTTTTTTCTCTTCCAATGCTCAGAATGCATCTGACCAAATTTTCATGGCGAATGGTGATATCATTGAAGTCAAAGTAAAAAAAGTAGATCCCGAAACAATTACCTTTTCTTATCAGGGTGAAGATTTAGAGAATGTAGTTGAAAAAGAAGAAGTTACTAAAGTTATATTCAAGAGTGGGCGTGAGCAACTTTTTAATGCGGCAGATGCCGCTGTGAGTAAAATAAATTCAGACTTTGAATACCCAATAATGAAAACGAATGAAGGTGCTATATTACCTTTTGAATTTGTTTTTGATGGAACTTCTGCGCCAGAAGAAGGCATTGAAGCACAAGAATTTTATTATGCCAACCTAATGAAGAGACCAGAAAGAAACACCATTCCTTACCAAGATGCAGAACTTACCTTAAAAAGATTGCGAGAAGCAGGAATTACGCAAGCGACTGATATGAGGGATTTTGAAATGGCTGAAATCGCAAAAATAGTAGGTGCAGGAGTTCTCGTAACTGGTAAAATTACGGTAGATTATCGCAGCACAACTTCATCTTCTTCAGGTTCAAGAACAACGCGGGTAAATACAAAAAAGAAAAGAGTGAAAACATATTCTAACGACCGCAGCACTTCTACCGATGAATTTGACACCAAAGTGCTTTTTAGAATTTATGACAAAAATGGCGAAAAAATAGTGGATGTAAAACGTGTTCCATTCTTGGCAACTACTCGTGATAATTATATTTCAGCATTAAATTATTTGATGAAGCGAACCCCTTACTATTCAAAAAACTGATGTTTATTCTAAACTAGCATATTTATCTAACCTTATTTTAAGAAGAAAAACTTGAACTATTCCGAAAAAACTGATGGTCAAAAAACCATAGAGAAATGGCTTCGAAATATGAATACTTGGTATTTTCCCAAACAGATTAAATGAGGCTAGCTGGTTTAACTTCGAAATTGAAAGCCAAGTGCTTTTTATATTTGGCTCATTGAAAATTACATAAACAAAAATTGTCAAAACAGCCATTAAAATGACCAACCAAGCTGATTTTGAAAGTAAAGGTTTATGCACTAAGCTTTTACTAGCAGCACCATTAACTTGAATTTCAGACAACACTAAACTTGTAAAGTCTTTACCCGGTTTATCTAAACCAACCTCCTTAATTGACTTCCTAATAAAATCATCTAATTTTTTATCATCTTCCATACTTACCAAGAGTTTCTGGTTCCAATTTTTTTTGTAAAATTATGGCTAAACGTTTTCGGCTTCTAAACAAGCGAACCTTAACCGTATTTGCTTCAATACCCATTATTACAGCAATCTGCTTTAATGATAATTCTTCAAAATAATGTAATGTAATAACTATGGCATCATCTTCAGCTAATTCATTTATGGCATTTTTAATAGTTCGCTTTCTCTGATTTGCATCTAATTCGTCTAAAGTGTTTTCTAAGCTTGCTAATTGAAATATTCTATCTGAATCAATCGAACTCGTATTTAAACTACGTTTTTGCTTTTTCAAATAATCTAAACTTTGATAGTATGCTATTTTGTATAACCATGTAGAAAATTTAGAATCGCCTTTGAAAGTCTTTAAATTTTTAAACACTTTTACAAAAACATCTTGAGCTATTTCCTCTGCTTCTTCATTATTCTTTAACATTTTCATTGCTAAAGTAAAAACCATATACTTATATCGATCTACCAAAGCTGCAAAAGCTCTTGCATCTCCTTTGATAGCAGCATCAATATAATGTTGATCTTCAAGTTGGCTCATTTACAACATATGACGCTCAAAGTGCAACTAAGGTTACCGATTTTTAAATAAAAATTCATATTTGTGTAACCCTAACTAAAAAGTTGTCGTCCTATTTTACAAATGAGTTTATTAATCAATTAAAAAACAAATCAAATTATGGCAGAAGCAATCTTAATACCTATCAGCTTTTTTTTATTCATTTTCGCAATAGTATATCTTTACTTTACAACAAGAAATAAAGAACGGATGGCGCTTATCGAAAAAGGCGCAGAAGCAAGTATCTTTTTTAACGTTGAAAATGGAAAAAGGTCTTCAGCCGGAAAAATGATCGTACTAAATTTAGCCTTAATATTAATAGGGGTCGGTTTGGCCATCTTTATAGGTTCTGTTTTAGAAAATGTAGGATTAGACGGAGATGTAGCATACCCTGGAAGTATTTTCTTAATGGCAGGAATAGGCCTTTTGGTCGGTTTCATTTTAAATAAAAAAATGGAAAAAGAAGACTAATTTCATTCTTTAACATTAAAGCTTTGCAAAGCCGTTCGTTTTATGCGAATGGTTTTTCTATTTTTATGAAATGAAGGTAATCTCTACGAATCTTGGTGCTCCAACAACCTTTACATGGAATGGTCAAGAAGAACAAACGGGTATTTTTAAGAAGCCGGTTGAAGACCCGCTGTCTTTAACTAAAAATGATGTCGCTAAAGACACAATCATCAATCGTATCAATCACGGAGGAATCCATAAAGCATGTTACTTATTCGCCTCAGACAATTATCCGTATTGGAAAAAATTATATCCACATCTAGATTGGAACTGGGGTATGTTCGGTGAAAATTTAACTGTTGAAGGACTCGACGAATATCAAATTCGTGTAGGTGATATTTATAAACTAGGTACTGCTTTAGTTCAAGTATCGCAGCCACGTGAACCGTGTTATAAACTCGGCGTTCGTTTTGAGACACAAAAAGTATTACGGCAATTTATTGATCATAATAAACCTGGCACCTATGTGCGCATTCTAGAAGAGGGAAAAGTCAAAATAGGAGATCATTTAGAGCTGCAAGAACGCTCTGAAAACACATTAACCACCCAACAATTTTATGAGCTGATGTTCATGCGAGAAAAGCCAAAAGAACTTCTTGACCTTTTTATGAGTAATACATCAGTACCGCAATACAAAAAAGATCGTTATAAAAAATTTTTATAATACCCATACAATCATGAAAAGACGTATTCTAATCGCGCTATCTATTATAACTTTTAGCTCTTGCAAAGAAAATTCCAAACAAGAAGAATCTCAAAATCTTCCTTCAATAGCATCTGTTTTTGATGATTACTATGAAGACGGACTAAAACTAAATCCACTTGGTGCCACATTTGCAGGTGATAATCGATACAACGACACCCTTCCTAATTTTTTATCAGCCACTATTGAAGAAAAATTTAAAGCCTATTACAACAACTACAGATCGAAACTAGCTTTGTACAAAAATGACGATTTAAATGAAAGTGATTTAATGACTAAAGCCATTCTCAATTGGGAATGTGACACCAATTTAGAAGGCCTCTCTTTTGGCAACTATACCCCAATTGATCAAATGTGGTCAATGAATTTAATGATTGGTCAATTGGCTAGCGGTGCAAGTGCGCAACCTTTTAAAAGTGTAAAAGATTATTACAATTGGTTATCGCGCTTAGAAGATTACAGCGAATGGTTACAATCGGCGAAAGTTAAAATGGAGAAAGGTATCAAGGCGAATAAGGTTTTACCAAAATCTTTAATAAAAAAGGTAATTCCGCAATTAGCTAGCGTGACCGAGCCGAAATTAGTGGATAATCTTTTTTATAGTCCCGTTAAAAATTTTCCCGACAGCTTTACAGACGAAGAAAAAGAGACCTTAAAAGCAGCGTACACAAAAATGATTCAAGAAAAAATAGTGCCTGGTTATCAGAATTTACATGATTTTATGAGCACAACCTATATGAATGCTGGTCGTGAATCAAGTGGTATCGAAGGTATACCTGAGGGAGCAGCCTACTATGCGCACCAAATTAAATTGTACACTACCACAACCATGACAGCTGATGAAATTCATAACATTGGACTAAGTGAAGTCGCTCGTATTTCTTCGGAAATGGAAAAAGTAAAAGACCAAGTAGGTTTCAAAGGAAATTTGAAAGCCTTCTTTGATCATGTTCGATCTAAAAAAGAGCTGATGCCTTTTAAAGATCCTCAAGAAGTCATCGACAATTTTAATGCGATTCATGCGAAGATGAAACCTCAAGTCGATAAACTTTTTGACATACAACCCAAAACGCCTTTTGAAGTTAGAAGAACGGAAGCCTTTCGCGAGGCTTCAGCAAGTGCAGAATATAATCCTGGTTCGGTTGATGGCACAAGACCTGGTATTTTTTACGTACCCATTCCTGATATAAAAAATTATAATATGTATTCCGATGAAGACTTGTTTTTACATGAAGCCATACCGGGGCATCATTTTCAAATCTCATTAACGCAAGAAAATGAAGAATTACCCAAATTCAGAAAAACACTATGGTATAGTGCGTATGGTGAAGGTTGGGCTTTATACACCGAATCATTAGGTGAAGAATTAGGACTATATCAAGACCCGTATCAATATTTCGGAATGCTAGGGGCTGAAATGCATCGCGCTATTCGTTTGGTTGTTGATACTGGTTTGCATTCAAAAGCTTGGACCAGAGAAAAAGCCATTCAATATTCACTTGATAACGAGGCAGAATCAGAAGCAAGCATAACGTCAGAGATTGAACGTTATATGGCAAACCCAGGGCAGGCATTGTCTTATAAGATTGGGCAATTGAAAATACGTGAACTTAGAGCTAAAGCAGAATCGGTTTTAAAAGAAAAATTTAAAATCAAAAAATTTCATAATCAGGTACTAGAAACAGGCTGTGTTCCATTAGCATTATTGGAAGAAAAAATTAACAGGTGGATTAGTTCACAGCAATAATATGAACTACCCTTGGCACTTATACCTGATGGCTTTGATTTATTTCATAGCTGGCATAATGCATTTTGTTAGACCCAAAATGTATATGCGCATTTTACCAGGATATCTGCCAGGGCACAAATTACTGGTTACTTTAAGTGGTATTGCTGAGATAATTCTCGGAATAGCACTTTGTTTTCCTGCAACTAAAACTTGGTCCATTTACGCTATAATTGCCATGCTTACCTTCTTTTTACCGGTACATTTTCATATGCTTTTTGGTAAAAATGCTTCTATGGGATTATCCAAATGGATTTTAATCTTGCGCATTCCGCTTCAGTTCGCACTCATGTATTGGGCGTCTATATATATCGCCTAAAAAAACCCAAAAGTTTTTACGCCTTTGGGTTTTTACTCAACTTAATTTACCAACTTAATTATTTTACTACGATTGATTCGTAATAGCTTTTTGATTCATCCTTTATTTTAATGGTATATATTCCTTTAAAAGCCTTTTCAAAATTGATGACTTTTTCTACTAAAGCAGTTTCTACAATAGTTTCTTTGAAAACAATACGGTTTTCATCATCATAAACTTTAATTTCTACAGCCTCTTTTGTAAGGTTTAAAAGATTGATAAAAACACGCCCTTCTTTTTTTCTAAAAATAGGCTTTGAGTTTTCTTTTCTTTCAGCAATAACAATTTTTGATTTTTCAACACTAAATGAAAAGATTGCTTCTTTCAAAGAATCTTCAACTTTTAAAAAATAATTACCTTCAGGTAAATTTCTTAAGTCAAATTTCTTCGCAAATATATTTGCAGCTGCAATATCTTCTGAATAAATGACAACACCTTCATTATCAACGATACTTAAAGAACTTTGCTCACTAAGTGCATCCATTTCAAAATTCAGACTTTTTTCCGTGTTAGGAGTCAAACTAAGTTTAGGCTCAGATGCTAAACCTGTTGCTGTCATAATCATTAAGGCTACTACTGTGATTGATCTTACTATTTTTTTCATATGATTATTTTTGTGCTTGATTTTAATCAAGCGGTTTACAAATATTTTTATTCAAAATTATCTATGGTTACGAGATGCAGACCAAAGGACTCTTTTACTTCCTTTGAAATGTGAAAAGAATGTATTTTTCTTAACTGCTGTGGGTACTTTACTAATTGTTGATTTCATATATTATTTATTTTAGGGGTTTCTATTTATTTACATTGCAAATTTATCGCAACAATTAAGTTTTCACTACTACAGGTTTTTCTAGTTTATGTGCTATTTTAACTTCGATATTCGTTAATCATATGTCAAAAGGTAATTTTGAATAGATTTAAGGTAATTTTGTAGAGATTATACGACAATAGTCAATGTAACTTTGAGTTATATAAACTATGAAGACTATTAAAAAGAAACCCACATTAGAAGCTATCGCGCCAACCTTTGGCCACTCGTATTCATATCAGAAGTTCGACGCCGATGAAACGAATTCAAATACGATATGGCATTACCACCCTGAGATTGAACTTGTTTATGTAAACGGTGGTTCTGGTAAGCGTCAAATTGGAAGCCATGTTTCCTACTATTCTGACGGTGACCTTATATTAGTAGGTAGCAATCTTCCCCATTGTGGATTTACTGATAAACTTACTGGTAACGAAAGTGAGACGGTAATACAAATGAAAAAAGATTTTCTCGGAAATGATTTTTTCAATATTCCAGAAATGAAGAAAATTCAGTCCTTATTTGAAATTGCTGCAGGAGGCATTGCTTTTTCTGGTAGAGCAAAAAGAAAAATTGGTGAAAAGATGGAGGTATTAGAATATCAAACTGATTTTCAGCGCTTATTATCTATTTTGAATATTTTAAATGAACTAGCTAATTCGAAAGAAATGAATGTTTTGAATGCTGAAGGATTTGCCCTCGAAACAGAAGTCAAAGACAACGATCGAATCAACGTTGTTTTTAATCATGTTAAAGCCAATTTCAAAGAAGAAATTACACTTGATGAAATTGCAAATTTAGTAAGCATGACCATACCATCTTTTTGCAGATATTTTAAAAAAATAACCAATAAGACCTTTACACAATTCGTGAACGAATATCGCTTGGTACATGCCTCTAAATTACTAGCTGAGCAGCCTTTAAGCATAACCGAAGTTTGTTTTGAAAGCGGATTCAATAATTTTTCACATTTCAATAAATCGTTTAAAGCTTTTACTGGGCAAAATCCTTCGCAATATCGCAATGAACTTAAAAATGTTTTAACTAGTGTCTAACTTGTTTTCAGAAGAAATAAAACTAAAGTTACCAGATTGTGAAATCAGTTACTTTCCTGGTTTTTTGAATTCTGCGAAAGCTAATTCTTATTTTGAAATTTTTAAAAATACCATTCCTTGGCAGCAAGATGATATTAAGGTTTTTGGCAAGGTATACCCCCAACCCAGACTAACTGCCTTATACGGAAATAACGGAAAGCCCTACACTTACTCTAATATTACCATGCAATCTCATCAGTTTTCTAAAGAAATCTTAGAAATCAAAAAAGATATTGAAACGAAAATAGAAGTTGATTTTACTACTTGCTTGTTAAACTTATATCGCGATGGAAAAGACAGCAACGGCTGGCATTCAGACAATGAAAAAGAATTAGGGAAAAATCCTGTAATTGCTTCTTTAACTTTAGGTCAAGAACGTTATTTTCATTTAAAACATAGAACTGAAAAAAATCTGAAATACAAATTGCTTTTAGAGCACGGCAGTCTTTTATTAATGCAAGGCGAAACGCAACATCATTGGTTGCATCAAATTCCTAAAACGTCAAAACCAATCTCTGAGCGAATCAACTTGACCTTTAGAGTCATTAAATAAAAAATCGGTTCCTAATTAAGAACCGATTTTTTAATACCCTTTATAGTTTGTTAGTTACTGTCTTTAACAGATGGGCTAGTTTGCTAATTTCCTCGCAGCTAACTTCAAAACTATAACTTCAAATGTTATGCCAAGGTATACTTTTTCGTTGAAAATTTATTTTTTATGGGTAAAATGCTATTTGAAAATATTATTGAGTACTTTGGCAAGTCTCAAACCTCCCTTTTGCAACTGCGTTTCAACCGTACCCCACCAAATGTAACTGTAACGGTAAAATAACTTTTCGCCAACTTCAGCAGAATCATAAACCTTGTTCGCTAAATCTTGTGATTCTTCAACCCAATCATAGACTGTACCATCTTGAATAAATTTCTTTTGCTTTTTAGTTAGTTTTGGTAAACTTGCAGCAAGTTCAGAATAACCCATACCATAATCATCGATCATATTACTATCCCAAACTCTATGAAGATTACTCCCTTTATTAAACCATTGCACTTGAATGTCATTACCGCCTTTATCTGCCAAACGACCCACATGCATAGGTTGATGTAAATCACCTACCAAATGAACCAACAGTTTTAGGTAAAAAATTTTATCTTCTTGACTTGAATTTTCATCTTTAACTACAGCAATGCATTTTTGAATTCCTACCACAATATCACCATCCTCACTAGGTTCAACATCAGTATATTTTTTGTCTGCAGGAAAATTAACATAGTGCCAAGCACTAAACTTTTTAAAATCACGATCAGCCTTAATATCATCGCCAAAGGTAGAAACCTTGGCTAGGCTTTGTCCATTCAAAAGTTTGTTGATTTCCTTTTTTGCCTTTCTTGAAAGATGTTCTTGTGCTACTGCACCTGTTGTACGATGACCTGTTTTTGACCATATCAGATCATTGCCAAAAGTTATTTGAAAACATAAAAATAGAAGTATTAGAATGCTGCTTTTCATAAATTACAATTTTATCAAAAATAGCTATTGAACTTTAATCTAATGTTAACTCGTATGACAATTTATATTTAAAGTTTGATATTGCAGAAGTAAAAGAAATTGGCGCAAGTTAACAAGGTATTTCTTGGAATAAACATTTTGACTTCGAGGCAAGACTTGAAGCGTTCAAATTTCTATCATAGCGTAAATTAAAGTTTTTATGTTCAAAAAAATAAAACCAAAAATATTAAAGTACGCACTTTATATATGTGGCATTGTTTCAATCATGCTTTTCTTTTTCATTTTAAGTGTGTACTTAGGGCTATGGGGTAAGTTACCGAAGAAAGCTGAACTCGCCGATTTTCAATATCAACGCGCTTCAGAAGTTTATACTTCTGATAGTGTTCTTATTGGAAAATATTACATCTACGACCGTCAGCCTGTAGCGTTTGCTGAAATTCCTGAGCAAGTACTTGAAGCGCTCATATCTATCGAAGATGAACGCTTTTACGAACACTCTGGTATTGATTACAGGAGTTTGCTGCGTGTTGCTTTTAAAACACTTTTGATGCAAGATCAATCATCAGGTGGCGGTAGTACCATTACCCAACAATTAGCTAAAAACTTATATCCGAGAGGCGAAAGAAAATCAACAAATATTGTTGTTGATAAGGTAAAAGAGATGATTATTGCCAAACGTCTTGAACGCATTTTTTCAAAAGATGAACTTATAACACACTACCTCAATACAGTTTCATTTGGCGATAACACCTTCGGAATTGAAAGTGCATCTCTTAAATTTTTTAATAAGAAAACTTCAAAATTACAAGTTGAAGAAGCAGCGGTTTTAGTGGGAATGCTCAAAGCTACTTACGGTTATAATCCTAGAGTTTTTCCTGAAAAAAGTTTGACAAGAAGAAATTTGGTGCTGCAGGCAATGGTTAGCAAAGAATTTTTGAATGAAACGGAGAACGATAGTTTGAGCGATATCCCTTTAATCTTAAACTATAAAAAATTTGATTCTTCAGATGGTTTAGCTCCTTATTTTAGAGAAGAAGTTCGAAAGCAAATGGTCAATTGGGCTAACAAAAAGAAGGAAAAAGGACAGGAATACAACATCTATACTTCTGGCTTAAAGATTTATACTACCCTAAATTACCAGATGCAGGTTCTTGCTGAAAAAGCTATGAAAAAACATATGGCTGCATTACAAAAGAAATTTGAAGCTAGCTATGGAAAAAAGGCACCTTGGTTGACCAATTCCAAAATTATTGAAAAGGCAGTTCGTAATACCCCGCATTACAAAAATTTAATGAAATCTGGTTTATCAAAAACTAATGCTTGGGATTCTTTACTTCGAAAACAAAGCATGACTCTACTTGGATGGGAGGGAGAAAAAACTTCAACAGCTAGCCCAATCGATAGTGTAAAACATTACTTAAAATTCTTGAATACGGGCTCGATAAATATCAACCCAAAAACAGGTGCGGTTTATACTTGGATTGGAGGTATCAACTTTAAAAAATTCAAATTTGACCATGTGGCGCAAAGTCGGCGGCAAGTAGGTTCTACCTTCAAACCTTTGGTTTATACTGCAGCGCTTGAAATGGGTATTCCGCCATGTGCTTATTTTTCGGCTAGTGAAATAGCATATGAAAATCTGAAAGGTTGGTCGCCCAGCAATTCTGGTTCTAAAGACGAAGCCTATTTAAATTACTCTATGGAAGAAGCACTAAGCAATTCTGTAAACACCGTTGCTGTAAAAGTTCTTGAGGCAACGGGTATTGAAAATGTACTATCACAAGCTAAGAAAATGGGAGTATTTTCTAAACTACCCAATCAACCCTCAGTCGCATTGGGTACGGGTCAAATTTATGCAAATGAATTGGCAGGGGTTTACGCTAGTTATGTGAATGATGGTAGAGCCGTTTTTCCTTATTTGATAAAAACAATTGCTAATCAAAATGATTCAATATTGTCGCATTTTGAACCAAAAAGGGCAAAAAATAGTGCTTTTTCGAAGCAAACAGGTCAAATTATGATCGAAATGATGAAATCGACTATTAATACGGGCACAGCAAAACGCATACGATCAACCTATGCACTAAAAAATGATATCGCTGGCAAAACAGGAACTACACAAAATAACAAAGATGCTTGGTTTGTTGCGGTGACCCCCAAATTAGTTCATGTAACCTGGGTTGGATTAGACAACCATGAAATCGGGTTCAAAAGTTCAAACTTGGGTCAAGGAGCGAATGCTGCGTTACCCCTTTTTGCATTGCTATATCAAGAAATGAATAAGTTCAAATCTTTCGATTACATCACCAAAGCTAGATTTGAAAAACCAAATGCTTTTGTGCGTGACCAATTGAATTGCGATCCTATTAAACGAGATGGTTTCTTCAAACGCCTATTTACAAATCCCAATAAAAAGAAAAAGAAAACATTCAAAAGAACCTAAGTCAATCAACTAAATAGGAAAGATTTAGGATTTAGTTAACGGTTAAAAATCCTAAATTTGCTTGACTAGCTAATTCCAAACCAATGACAAAAGCTTTTTGCGCCTTTGTATTTCTTATTTGTACAATTTCACTTCATTGTCAAGACCCAGATAAATCTTTTACGGTAAAATTTACCACAGAAACTCCAACCATAGATGGGGTTTTAGATGAGACCTTTTGGGAAACTGCTGATGGGCCGCATGACTTTCAACAATTTTTTCCATCCGATTCAATTTTAGCCGAAAATCCGACGGACATAAAAATGGTGGTAAGCGATACCCATTTGTACATAGGCCTTACGGTAACTTCGGTAGGTGACAATTGGATAACCCCTTCTTTAAAAAGAGATTTCAGAGCAAGTACTGGTGACAGTATGAGTTTGGTATTTGACACTTTTAATGACGGCACCAACGCATTTTTATTTGGTATTAACCCATATGGTGTGCGTCGTGAAGTTTTGATTTCGGGCGGAGGAGTTGACCTGAGAGGTTTTAATGATTCATGGGATGTTAAATGGCAAGGCGAGTCAAAAATTTATGGCAATTACTACACCTCTGAAATGGCAATACCCCTCACCTCTTTCAAATTTAAGGAAGGAGAAACAAAATGGCGGTTTCAAAGTTATCGATTCGATTTGCAGACTAATGAACGTAGTGGTTGGTATAAAGTACCCTTAGGGCAGTTTTTAGTTAACCTTGCTTTTATGGGCGAAATGAATTTTGAAAAACCATTGGGTAAGTCAAGAACTCCAATGGCTATAATTCCGTATCTAAATACAATCGCTGAAAAAGATTATACCAGCGATAATAGCAATACCAACATTAAAGTGGGCGGAGACGCTAAAATATCAATTGGTGATGGATTGAATTTAGATGTTACCATCAATCCTGATTTTTCGAATGTTGAAGTTGATGACATTATTACCAACCTAACGAGATTTGAAGTTGGTCTTCCTGAAAAGCGACAATTTTTTATTGACAATAGCGACTTATTCTCAAGTTTTGGTGGGTCTAGAGACGCTAACCCCTTCTTTTCAAGGCGTATTGGCATTGCCAATGATACAGCAGGAAATTCCATAGAAAATAGAATTCTTGGTGGTGTTCGTTTAAGTGGAAAATTAAGTGAAGACTGGCGCCTAGGCGTTTTAAGTATTCAAACTGATGAGGACCTTGCTAACGAAATAGCATCTAACAATAATACGATGTTGGCCCTTCAGAAAAAGGTTTTTGACAGATCTAATATCAGTATGTTCTTTATTAACCGACAATCATTCAAAGACTATGATTTTATAAGTAGAGAAGATGAATACAATAGGGTTCTCGGGCTAGATTATAACTTGGCTTCAAAAGATGGTAAATGGAATGGTAAATTTTATGGTCATAAATCTTTTCAACCTGACGATGCAGAAGGCAACTATTCTCTTGGAGCATTTTTAGGTCGAACCACGAAATATTTTAATGTCTTTGCCGACGCCGTTTATATTGATGAGGACTTTTCTTCAGATTTAGGTTTCATTCGTAGAACGGATATTGTAAAATTGGCAACTTCAGTTGAGAAAGTTTTTTGGCCAACAAGTGAAGTTGTAAATAGTTATAGCTTAAACCTTTTTCCAATTATCACTTGGCGACCAGGTTTAGATTATCAGAAAACCGATCATGACATCATGCTGACTAGTGAAGTTGGTTTTAAAAATCAATCACAACTAAGCTTTGGTTTTAATAATAGTTATGCCTTTTTAACCGATGATTTCGACCCTACTAGAACTGATGGAGTCCCGTTACCAGGTAATACAGGGTATCATTTTAATAACCTTAATATGAGCTACATGTCGAATAGGGCAAATGCTCTTGCCGTCATGGGGCAGTCAACGCTTGGTCGCTTCTTTAATGGTAACATCTTTTCACTTGATGCTACTTTATTTCTTCGAATACTACCTAAAGCTCAGATTTCGTTAGCCGTAAACTATAATAAAATCTCTTTACCCGACCCTTATCCAAGCGCTGATTTATGGCTGGTGAGTCCGAAAGTAGAATTGACTTTTAGCAAGTCGCTTTTTTGGTCTACCCTAATACAGTACAGTAATCAAGGTGATAATTTAGGTATCAATTCGAGATTGCAATGGCGTTTTGCTCCACTTTCTGATTTATTCATTGTTTATAATGACAACTACTTTGTAAACCAATTTTCTCCCCGTTATCGCTCTATCAATTTGAAATTCACCTATTGGCTAAATATTTAGTATTTGTAGTTGACATTCCTTTATAATTTAAGGTTTATTTAACGCATTAAAGTTCTAAATTTGCAATTCCAGCTAATTCAAAACGAATGTTAAGAACTTTACTAGTTCTCCCCTTCCTACTTTTCACAATAGTTCTCTTTGGGCAAGATAATTATAAAAGTTTCACGGTTAAATACATAACAGGTTCTAATATTGACCCTGATGGCGTATTAGATGAAGCGATTTGGGAACAAGCGGAAAGCGCCAATGAATTCTGGGAATACTTTCCGGTAGACTCCATTCAAGCGCGCCAACAATCAGACATCAAAATGTTTTATGATGACAAAAACTTGTACGTGGGCATTAAAATTAATGCTGCTGGAAAACAGTATGCAATCCAATCGCTAAAACGAGATTTTAGAGCTGGTGGGAGCGATAATATTTCTTTGATGTTTGATACGTTTAGTGACGGACAAAATGCTTTTCTGTTTGGCACAAACCCCTATGGTGTTCGCAGAGAAGCTTTAATTTCTGGTGGAGGTACCCAACGAAACGGATTTACAACTTCTTGGGATGTAAAATGGAAAGGCGATGCAAAAATCTATGATGATTACTATACTGCTGAAATGGTCATTCCCTTAAGTTCTTTTAAGTTTAAAGAAGGAACCAAAAAATGGCGCTTTAATAGTTACCGATTCGACACCCAATCCAACGAAACAAGCACATGGATTAAGATTCCACAAAACCAATTGGTTTTTGGTACGGCATTTATGGGTGATATGATTTTCGAAAAGCCATTGGGAAAACCAAAAACACCTTTGACAATAATCCCTTATGTGAATGCTATTTCACAAAAAAACTTTGAAACGAATGAAGGTTTGAATAATATTAAATTCGGAGGTGACGCAAAAATCGCCATTGGAACTGGCTTAAATTTAGACCTTACTTTTAATCCTGATTTCTCTAATGTCGAAGTTGATGATATTGTAACTAATTTGACTCGATTTGAAATTGGTCTTCCAGAGAAACGTCAGTTTTTTATTGATAATAGTGATTTATTTTCGAGCTTTGGCGATTCGCGTGATGCAAACCCCTTCTTTTCAAGGCGTATTGGTATTGCTAGAGATACAGCCGACAACTCCATAGAAAACAGGATTATAGGCGGTTTACGTTTAAGTGGCAAATTGACTAATAATCTTAGGGTAGGTCTTTTGAATATACAAACCGATGAAGATTTAGAAAATGAAATCGCATCAAATAATAATACGATGCTAGCCTTTCAGCAAAAAGTATTTTCACGATCGAATGTGGGTATGTTCTTTATAAACAAACAGTCTTTTAAAGATTATGATTTTATTGAAAGAGAAGATGAATATAATCGATTGCTCGGAGTTGATTATAATTTGGCATCCTTAGATAATACCTGGAACGGTAAATTCTACTTGCACAAGTCATTTCAACCAGACGATAATGAAGGTAATTTTTCAAGTGGTGCTAGACTGTCTTATAACTCTAGAAATTATAACTTTTCTGGAAAAGTAGTTTATATAGATAATGACTTTTCCTCAGATTTGGGTTTCGTAAGAAGAACAGGTATCGTAAAAAGCTTTATAAGTGCTGAACGTGCTTTTTGGCCAAAAGAAGGTAGTATTCAAACGCATTCCTTTCAGTTTTTCCCTATCGCTACGTGGAGTGTTGCCGATGAATTTAAAAATACTGATTTAAGTTATAGAGCTTCTTGGGAAGCTAAATTTAACGACACCGGTGAATTTTCCGCTGGCTTTAACTCCGACTACACATTTTTATTTGATGATTTTGACCCAACTGGTAGTGATGATGGTATTCCAATACCTGGAAATCAAGGCTATCATTATAATAGTGTTGAAGCAGGTTATGAATCTGACCAAAGAAAAGTATTTGCTTACGGATTAGGAACGGAAATAGGCCGTTTCTTCAACGGAAAACGACTTTCGGTAGAGGGCGGCATGACACTTCGCTTTCAGCCCAAAGTATTTCTTTCATTATTATTTAACTACGATCAAATTACATTACCAGATCCCTACCCTAGCGCTGATATTTGGCTAATTAGCCCTAAAATTGATATCACATTTAGTAAATCGATTTTTTGGTCGACACTAGTTCAATATAGTAATCAAAGAGATAACTTAGGAATTAACTCGCGACTGCAATGGCGTTTTGCTCCGCTTTCAGATTTATTCATTGTTTACAACGACAACTATTTTGTAAATAGTTTTCAACCTAGAAGTAGGTCCATTAATTTAAAACTAACCTATTGGTTGAATATATAGTTGATGGTTGGCAGTTGGCAGTTGGCAGTTGGCAGAAAAATAGGTTTTAAATTAATTATTCCAACAATTTAAAAGTTTACCTTCTTTCAATTTCTTTGCGACCTTTGCGTAAAATCTTTGTGCCCATTGCGTTAAAACAATCATAGGAGACATTTAATTTAAAGCATTATTTAGTAGCTATGAATTTCAAAATACTCTGTTCTGATTTAGACGGCACCTTACTTTCAACAAAAAGTGATGTATCCGAATTCACTATTTCTGAAATATCTCGTATAAAAGAACAAACAAAAATTATTTTGGTTTCTGCTCGTATGCCCCAAGCTATGACCTATTTGCAGAAAAACTTAAGTATTGCAGATCAGCCTATAATCTGTTATAATGGTGCTTTAGTTCTTGATGGTTCAACCCAGATTTTTTCTGAGGTCATACCTTTTGAAGCCGTTGAAAAAACATATCAACTTGCCGAAGATCAGCACGTAAAATTAGGACTGTACTACCATAACGAATGGTACGTAGAGCAGAGTACTGAACGTGTTAAAAAAGAAATTAAATACACACGAACAACTCCCCAATTTAGAAAAACTTCAGAAACCCTAGTAGATTGGAAACACCGTAATATTAGTGCACATAAAATTATGTTGATGGGCACTAAAATCTCTGCAGACAAGTTATTTCCAGTTTTGACAGCAACACTAGGTGATTATATGCGTTGCTATCGCTCTAATGATACACTTATAGAGCTTGCACCTAAATCAGTTTCTAAATTATCAGCCATTAAACTAATACTATCCTTAGAACAGTCTCTTGCCGATGTAATTTCCTTTGGAGATAATTATAATGACATAGAAATGCTAAAATATTCTGGCCTCGGCGTTGCGGTATCGAATGCTCGTGATGAAGTCAAAGCTATTGCTGACCATATCACTACAAAAAATACAGAACATGGCGTAGCACAGTTCATTAAACAACATTTATAAATGTTTATATTTGGAAGAAGCTAAACCTTCTTAGATGACCGAAAAAATATTACCCGAACCGTTTATTACTGACGATACCGTCGTATTCGGATTACTCGCCTTAAGTTTAGGTTTTATTTTTTACACTTCATCGATTAAAACCGGGTTTTGGAATAAATACTATGGTATAATTCCAGCGGTTTTAATGTGCTACTTGTTGCCCGCTTTGTTATCATCTTTTGGTATTGTTGCCGAAGAATGGCATACCGTAAATGAATTGGGTGAAGCTACAAAACATAGCTCTCGATTATATTATATGGCTAGTCGCTATTTACTTCCTGCCGCTCTAATTTTAATGACACTTAGTATCGATTTGAAGGCAATTGCCAATTTGGGTTCTAAAGCTTTGATTATGTTTTTAACTGGAAGTTTTGGAATTATTATTGGAGGTCCTATTGCCATTTTAATCGTTTCTGTTTTTTCTCCAGAATCAGTTGGAGGCAATGGATTCGATTCCATATGGCGCGGACTTTCTACTATTGCTGGTAGTTGGATCGGTGGTGGGGCAAATCAAGCAGCCATGTATGAAATTTTTAAGTATACACCTGAAAAATATGGGGGTATGGTTCTTGTAGATATTTTTGTTGCAAATGTTTGGATGGCTATAATTCTTTTAGGAGTTGGAAAAACAGCTCGCATCGATCGTTGGTTAAAAGCAGATACAACGGCGATAGAAAAACTAAAAATTAAAGTCACAGAATTTACTGATAAAATTACCCGTGTGCCTACTTTAGGTGATTATATGATAATGCTAGGTCTTGCTTTTACTACTGTAGGTATTGCTCATTTTTTTGGTGGCCATATTAGTTCGTTTTTAATAGATAATGTTGAGGCTGTTGCAGACCCTACTAACTTCTTATCCTTTTTAGGCTCTGGTTTCTTTTGGCTTGTAGTAATAGCAACAGCAATAGGCATAGCAATGTCATTCACAAAAGCAAAAAACTATGAAGGTGCTGGTGCTAGCAAAATTGGGGGCATGTTTATATACATTCTCGTCGCAACTATAGGTATGAAAGTAGATTTAGGTCGTGTTTTAGAAAACCCAGGCCTTATTGCTATCGGTTTTATATGGATTAGCATTCATGCTGGCTTAATGATTTTAGTTGCCAAGCTGATAAAAGCACCCTATTTCTTTTTAGCTGTGGGCAGTCAGGCCAATGTTGGCGGAGCTGCATCAGCTCCGGTTGTAGCTGCTGAATTTCACCCATCATTAACTTCAGTTGGGGTTTTACTGGCCGTTTTTGGATATGTGGTAGGTACCGGTGGTGCACTATTTTGTGCTTACCTAATGGAAGTGGCCTCAAGTCTTTAAATCAAATACATGGTCGCTTGACTAAGGCTACAAGAAAACATAAATTCTCTAAAAAATTAAATTTGATGAAAAGTTCTCTAGATCAACAAAAAGAAAATGCAATTGCTTTTTACCAGATGGCCTATGACGGCAACCCTAAGAAAGCCGTGGAAATATATGTTGGTAAGGAGTACATACAGCATAACCCCCTTGTAGGTAATGGAAAAGAGCCGTTTATAGCCTACTTTGATCGCATGAAAAAAGAATATCCGAAGAAGTCGATTGAATTTGTTCGTGCTATTTCCCAAGGAGATTTAGTAGCATTGCATACCCATCAGATCTGGCCCGATAATGATCAATATGTTACCATGGATTTTTTTCGATTTGACGATGCTGGAAAGATTGTAGAGCATTGGGATGCCATGCAACAGATACCTGAAGGTACCGCTAACGGAAACACGATGTACTAATGCTATTCAAATTACAAAAAGGATAAAATCTTTCTTAACCGATTCAATAAATTTATTGATATTTGTTGCACTAATAAAACAAAATGAAAAATACGCTTTACGCTTTAGGGCTACTTTTATTGATTACGGCTTGTGGCGAAGAAACAACGGAAAATACGATGACCGTTTCTGGCACAGTAAAGGGCCTGAAAAAAGGAACTTTGTATTTACAACATGTACCTGATTCAACATTGGTTACACTTGATTCATTACAAATTAACGGAGATGGTTCTTTCAATTTTCAAACAGAATTAGAGAGTCCAGAAATATTTTATTTGTATTTGAATAAAAAAGATAATAATGATATCAATGACCGTATTACCTTTTTTGGTGAACCAGGAAACATCGTAATTCGCACGGCGTGGAACACTTTTGACACGAATGCTAAAATCACCGGCTCTGTAGCTCATGACACTTATACGGAATACAAAAAATATATGACCGTAATTAATAAAAGAAGTTTAGAAATACTGCAAAAAGGATATAATTCAGAAACACCTTTAGATTCTTTACAGTTAGATTCTTTAGAACGATTAAGTAATCGAAATACCCAAAGAGGATATCTTGCTGCCATAAATTTCTCAATTAATAACAAAGATTCTTATGTAGCGCCATATATTGCAGTTAGCGAAATAGCGAATGCCAATGTTAAGTATTTAGATTCAATAAATAACTCGCTAACTCCTGAAGTGGCCAACTCTAAATATGGCAAAAAACTGAAACAACATATTGCAGAACTTAAAAAGTAAGTATAAAAAAACCACTTTTGAACATTCAAAAGTGGTTTTTTATATTTGTAATTATAGCTTCTAACTGAGCTTATTCAACTCATCAATCAAACTCTTTCCCTTTTTTTCTAATTCTTCACGCACTCCTTTTAAATGTGCTGATCTGTTCTGCACATCTCTTTGATTAACTTTCGCTATGAGGGTGTCAAAAGTTTCAATGGCACCATCAATTATCTTAGCACCTTCTTTAGAATCTTGTTTGTTATTAGCTGCATCAACAATATATACAGCTTCAATGATATCACCTAAGACATAATTTATATCCTTTTTTAAATCTCTAATATTTGCCATTTATATTTTTTTTACAAAAGTAAGGTATTTAGCTTCCTTCTTTTCAGAGATTGAAAATAAAACATCTAAATGTTTACCTCAAGAAGTTTTACGCCTGAAGTTTTAAAGGTTATAGTATCCGAATTCGCTGCAATTAAAACCGTTTCACCTTTCTGAATAGCTGCAACGCCGAAATCATTCTTGATTGTTACTGAACCACCAACGCACATGTAGATTGTAAACGAATCTCTTTGAGAAACATCTTGTTCAAAATCTTTAGAAAGCTCTAGAAAATTCGTCTTAAAATAGGGGCAATCGACCATAGTATTTACCTCATTTTCCGAAGAAGCGTAAGCTACTTTAAAATCATCCTTTTTAGAATAATCGATAGCATCTAAAGCTAATTCAGTATGTAATTCTCTAAGGTTACCGTTTTTATCTTTTCTATTAAAATCAAATACGCGATAGGTTACATCAGAAGTCTGCTGTATCTCTGCCAAAAGAACTCCGGCCCCAATGGCGTGAATCTTACCCGTATTTATAAAAAAGGTGTCGCCTTCTTTTACAGTTTCATAATTCAACAAGTCTAACAAAGTATCGTTTTGAAGGCTATCTACATATTCATTTTTGGTTACATCCTTATTAAAACCAACAATTAGATTAGCATCATCATCGGCATCCATTACATACCACATTTCTGTTTTTCCAAATGAATTATGTCTTTCTTTGGCCAATTCATCATTGGGATGCAGCTGTATCGAAAGATCTTTCTTAGCATCAATGAATTTGATAAGAATTGGAAAATCAGTTCCAAAACGTTCAACAACACTTTTACCTAAAATTTCTTCAGGCCTTTTTTCTATCAGTTCTTGCAAAGAGGTTCCAGTTAAATTTCCGTTCGCTATTTTTGAAACATCACCTTTTACCGTTGATAACTCCCAACTTTCGCCCGTTATATCATTTTCAATAGGCTTGCCTAAAACATCTTTTAATTTGGTGCCGCCCCAAAGGCGTTCTTTCAAAATTGGTTGAAATTTAAGTGGATACATAATAAAATATTTTAATCAGGAATTTATGAAGAAGTGGTGTTATTCTCCTGAATAGGTAACGAAATTACGCGAAGTTTCGTACAAAACTACTTCCAGTTTTTTATCAGCATCAATGTGCGGACGTAGTTTATTCCATGTCACCACGGCTATATTTTCTGCAGTTGGATTCAAGGTTTTGAATTCAGCAACTTCTTTATTGAGGTTTTTATGATCAAAAGCGTCCTCTATTTCACTCTTAATTAAGTCTTTTAAAATCTTAACATCAATTACAAAACCGGTTTGAGGATCAATCTCACCAGTAACGCTAACTACAAGATCATAATTATGACCATGAAAATTAGGGTTGTTACATTTACCAAAAATTTCATCATTCTTTTCAAAACTCCAGTCTGGTCGATATAAACGATGTGCTGCATTAAAATGCGCTTTTCTACTAACTTTCACTTTCATCTTACACGATGTTTTTAGTTATATGTTCATAAAACCGTTCAAAAATAATTTTAAACCAAGCCGTATAATTATCTGGGTTTTCTGCAATGTCGTTCTTAACATCAATGGGCTTCATCCATTTCCAATCTGCAACTTCTTCTTTATTTATTATCGGTGAAGCACTATAATTGCCCAACATTACATGATCGAGTTCATGCTCTGTCAGTCCATTATCAAAAGGGGCTTTGTAAATAAAAGAGAACAGTTCTTCAAGTTCTGTTGTGAAACCCATTTCTTCTTGTAGTCGCCTTTTACCTGCTGCTATATTTGTTTCACCATCACGTTGATGACTGCAGCAAGTGTTGGTCCAGAGTAGCGGTGAATGGTATTTATGCGCCGCTCGCTGCTGTAACATGGTTTCTCCTTTTTCGTTCATAACAAATACAGAGAACGCACGATGCAATACTGCTTTTTTATGCGCTTCCATTTTTGGCATTAGCCCTACTTGTTCATTCTTTTCATTTACTAAAATTACGAGTTCCTCTCTCAAATTCTTTTTTATAAAGATGCATAGCTACATCTGTTCACCACAAAAATAACACCTTTACGGTATTAAAAATCGCTTATTAAATAAAATGTATCATTTCAAACGCTTTTCTAAAAATGACCAAAATATAAAACCCAATGCGAACATTAGGTTTCATTATGCCATAACATAAGTGGTTAATCGAAAATTATACTTTAATATACTTCTGGGTGATAATACCCAAAATCTTCAGGTGTAGCTTTTAAAATAGTAGCAACCTCTTCTGAAAATATATTTACTTTTTTAATTTGAAATGGATGTTGGGTAAGGTTCAGACCATGAAAATAGATTTCTGAACCATCTAAAGACCAGCACATACTGCCACCGTTCGCGCCTGAATCATCAACAAGTCTCCTTTCTTCTTGCATTTCTATATCATAAATGCTTATATCTACATTGGTATAACCTAGGTTTCCTGCAGAAAAAACAATTTGTTTTCCGTCTGGAGAAAAGGAAGGGTCATGGTCGCGAGTTTGATTTGAAGTTAAGCGAGTTACGTTCGAAACGCTACCCTCAGAAATATTATAATCGGCAATATGTAATTCAAGTTCAGACAAATCAAAAGTTAAAGCATTATCAGGAAAAGCCATGAAAACTACTTTGGAATTGTCATTTGAAAAATTTGGATCGATAATCCACCAATTTGATAAATTCTTCGGGTTATTTCCTTGAGTATCCGTAATAACCATGCGCCATTGTTTATTTGATTCTTCTTCTTGTTCTGCAATCATTAATATTTTAGATCCATCTTTGTTCCATCTGCAAACTCCTTGACCTGTCCATGCGTGTTTTCCTTTTTCAATTATAACTTCTTCATTCTTTCCATCAATATCTACCAGAAGTAATTCAGCATTTTGATAGTCGTCATGGTTCTTATCGGGATTTGCCGCCGAACGGTAAACTAAAAATTTTGATTTATCTGGCGATACTTTAGGCCACCAATAATCATAATTGGCGTCACTCAAAATTAAAGTTTCTTGATTGTCTTGAAGCTTATATAATTCATTATGCCCCTTTTCATTTGAAGAAAAAAGAATTCTTGATTGTAATTCATTATTAGATGGTTGATCAACTGAAAAGTCATTTTTTTCACAACTACTAAAAATTAGAACCAAAAACACTAAAGTTATAATGCAGAAAGCTTGAAGAGTAAAGCCTCTTTCATCATAATTCGTGCTATTTAGTTTTTTCATAGTTAGGACTAGAATAAGTCTTTTAATTCAAATACAAATGACCAGAAAGTGTTTTGTTTGAACCATCAAGATCGACATAGTTCAAAATATAGAAATACGTGCCTGTAGGCAGCAATTCGCCTGCTTTATATGTGGCTCTTGCTTGCGAAGTTCCATCAAAATAATTGTTCGCTATACTATATGATTCTGTTGCATAAACTAATATTCCCCAACGATTGTAAATATTGATATTGTTATCTGGCCGCTCTTCAAGACCCGTAATCATTAAGAAATCGTGTGCACCATCACCATTGGGTGTTAATACATTAAACACTTCTACATCTTCATATGCAATTGGTTGATCTGGATCTAAATAATCTGGAATACCATCATTATCAAAGTCATCATTTAAATAATCACCATCAATATCAGTATCTTCATCTATGGTATCAATGCCATCATCATCATCATCTGTATCACGATAGTCTGATTCATTATCACCATCAGTATTTGGTAAATCATTGATTGGACTATCTAACTCGTCATTAACATCAATATCAATTTGCTCAGAACCTTCAAAACTGTCATCTAATCCATCATCATCTTTATCTGAACCAATCAGCACTACATCTGGTATTCCATCATGGTTATGATCATTTGCTTCAATATGGTCAGGTATACCATCATTATCACTATCATCATCTAAGTAATCTGGCATATCTTCACCATCTGTATTTTCAGGAATCAAACCTAAGCCCAAACCACTTTCGTAAGCATCATCTAAGCCATTATTGTTTGCATCCACTAAACTAGGAGGAATATATTCTGAAGTAGATTGTGCTTCCACATTATCTGGAATTCCGTCGTTGTCGCTATCAATATCTAAATAGTCTGGATAAATATCGCCATCTGAATTTGTTGGATCTGTTGAAGGATCATCATCCCCATCTAAATTAAGGTCTTCCATCACATCTAATATTCCATCATTATCACTATCAATATCGATTGCAGAATCATCAGTTGCATCTCTAAAATCAACATCACCACCTGTAGTTGCATCTGCGTCTGAATCTGGTAAAATAACAGCTCCTGTAAGTGGATCATCAATAGTACCGCCAACATCTGTGTAATCAGCAGTTGCATCGGTGGCATCATCTAAACCATCATTATCTGTATCGTTTCCTGTTAAAGTAATGTTCGCTTCGGATGTATCGTTTCCGCCTTCATTATCAGAATCTAAATCTAAATAATCAGGGTTGTCAGTACCATCTGTATTTGTTGGGGTAATACCTGTTGGGTACGCAGTATCAACCCCATTGGCATCTACAACACCGTTTGGTGCTATATAACCTGTGGTGGTTTGAGCTTCTACAACATCTGGAATGCCATCGTTGTCAGCATCCAAATCTAGATAATCAGGAATGCTATCGCCATCTGAATTCGTTGGGTTTGTTGATGGGTCGTTATCACCATCGGTGTTAGCATCTTCCTCTGTATCTAAAATACCATCATTATCATCATCAAGATCGATGTCATCAGGTACACCATCGTCATCAGTATCTGGTCTGTCATCAGTTGCATCTCTAAAGTCAACATCACCACCTGTAGTTGCATCTGCGTCTAAATCTGGTAAAATAACGGGTGCTGTTAATGGATTATCAATGGTTCCACCAACATCTGTATAATCTGCTGTTGCATCGGTGGCATCATCAAGTCCGTCGTTATCAGCGTCATTACCCGTTAAAGTAATTCCTGCTTCTGTAGTGTCATCGCCGCCTTCATTGTCTGAATCTAAATCTAAGTAATCAGGATTGTCAGTACCATCAGTATTCTCTGGAGTTAAACCAGAAGTATAAGATGAATCAACCCCATTCACATCAAAACTTCCTGAAGGAGTTATATAACCAATGGTTGATTGCGCCTCAACATTATCAGGAATTCCGTCGCCGTCTGAATCTAAATCTAGGAAATCAGGATTGAAATCAAAATCATCCGTACTTTCAGCAATGGCATAATTAATTGCACCATAATCAGGTAGTAAACGAACTGCATCAGGTATACCGTCCGAACCAATCGATCCATTTACTTGCCCTGCGTTATGCGTTTGGCCATGGCCCGCTTCTACAGCATCTAAAATACCATCATTGTCGCTATCTAAATCTAGGCTGTTCACAATACCATCACTATCAGTATCAACTTCTGCAGTATAACTGGTAGAAACACAGTCATAATATCCAATATTAATATATGTTCTGTTTAGTCCATCTGTTGTACTACCTGAAAAATTCGAAATAGTAAAACTCAACTGATTAAATAAACCATTAATTCGTACCAATCCAGTTCCATTGACACTATTATTGTTTAAGGTTGCACCAATTCTATTTCCTGAAACATAAAAATCTGAATCTCCAAAAACTCGCTGTAATTGGGCTCCAGGAGTCTGTATCTCGTAATAAAGGGCTCTGCTACTACTACCCGGTGTATTTTTTAGATCTGTAAAATATATCGTTGGGTTCTTTACCGTATTTGGAAAATTTATGGTTAATGTTGCTTGTTGTATTACATTCATTTCAGTAACAAGCGGCATTAACAGATGGGTCTGAGAGTTCCGAAATTCAGCTGGCCCACCACCAGCGACAACATTTGAAAAGGATGGATCATAAGAGGTGTCAAATAGCACTCCGTTAACCGTACTAACTTCATAAGAGATACCTGATGCTGTTGTATTTATCTGAGTTGTTGTATAATTATCAACCGTATGTGAACCATCTAGTAAAAATGTTTCGCTGCAGTTATTCATGATTCCTTGTTCATGAATATCTGGTATTCCGTCATTATCATCATCTAAATCACAAAAGTCAGTAAGTCCGTCACCATCTGTATCTGGTAAACCTGATGCTATTGGATCACAGGGTGAAGTTGTTGTAAGCGTTGCAGATCTAGACTCTGAAATACAATTATTTTGGTTATGTGTTAAAACAATAGAATAGGAATTTCCATTTAGGCCCGAAACATCGCTAATGGATAATGTGTTAGAGGTAGCACCACTATAAACACCACCATTGGTAATATTAATTCCATTTTCCTGCCATTGATATTGAATATTTAAAGAAGAATCACTACTTCCTGTGCCAGAATAATTAGGTGTTCCTGAGGTAAAATCTGTAGTATTATCAGCTTCTACATCAATAGTGAACGAAGTTGCATTACCTTCTGTTTCATTTTGATTACTTGGAGGATTAATAATCCTAATTTGAGTTGCAACTATTTCATTACCGGTAGTACCAGTATACCCACCTTGACCAGTTACCTGACCATTTGAATCTACTGATACTGTTGAATTACCTAAAATACCATCATTATCTCCATCTATATGATCAGCTTCTACCGTATCAAAACAACCGTCGTTATCACTATCAACATCTAAAGCGTCACTAAGACCATCTCCATCGGTATTTCTGGCTTGCAATGCAGTTACTTGAATATTAAAATCATCAAAGAAAATATAATCTCGGGCTGCATTATCATCTACTACATCATAAAAATGTACCCTAAATTTATAGGTTGTATTCTTTTTTAATGGTAAGGAAGGATTGTTATATCCATCAAAATAATAATAAATATCATTAGAAACTGGGTCATTAGTATCACTATGATCTACGTTAGCGCTAACGACTTGCCACGTATTAAAATTATCATTTGAAATAATTAGCCCAGCCTTATAACTATCTCCGTGAGCACCGTTAAAAGCTTCCTCGGTTACACTACTAGATATAGTTAAAATTGCAAAGTCTTCGACTTCATTTGATGTCGTAAAAGCATATTCAATATATTCTTCATTTTCAATAGACTCTTGCAAAGACATTGATTCAACATTCTGTATTTGTAGTGTGGTTGAATTTAGCGTGGTTGTAAGGCCCACTCCAGAAAATTCATTTTCAACGTTACTTAATAACCAATTATTAATTTTCGGCGTTGTATCATCAATACCATATGGATTTGATTGATTATGAGACCATAAAATATCATTCGTAAGAAAGTCAATGCTCTCATTGGTGTCTAATACTCCATCATTATCATCATCAAGATCTTCAAGATTTGTTATCCCATCTAAGTCAGAATCCTTTATTAAAAAGTTAGAATTGGCTACCTGATTGGTTATTGGTTGATCTAAAGAATTATTAGCCGTAAATATGATGCTGTTGTTCAAGTCAGTTGGAACTCCAGAGCTTGCAACTTCAACTGTGTAGGTTATTACAAAACCTTGACCAGGCTCGATTAAATTAGAGGTATTACCAGATAATAAATCCAATCCAGTTCCGGAAACACCATTAAAACTAACGTTAGCTGCTGGTGCTGAAGTAGCCGTATTATTAGAAATTATTGGTGTAGCCGTTACACCTATAAAACTGCTACCAAACGCGTTTGCAATTGAATCTATTGCTGAAAGCCTATAAATATTAACATCGTTATCATCATCAGCTAAAACAGTAACTTCATAGGTAAGGTCAAAATTACCAGAAGAACCACTTGCTGCTGGCAACACATCTGTAAGTTGTTTTATTACCTCTAGATCAGCCCTGTAATCGAATCGAATCGCCAATCCATTTCTACAAGTAGTAGCTGTTCCATCTACTTCTCCTTGTGTTGGATCTTGTCCGTCAGTTGTGGTTATTTCTAAACTATTTCCCGCATTGTCATCGCCATAAACTGTACCAGATGTCCATGGAGTTTCTCTCTTTTGAGATACGTCAATCGGACCAACATTTAAAGTAATTTCTACATAATCTTCTTCTTCTGGATTCAATGTTCCAGCTGAAATCAATAGTTCATCAGGTGTTACATTACTACCGCCAATTAGAGAGGCTCCTCCATTATAATTAGAATTTACGGTTACTCTACCATTTGCAGAATTAGAAACCGAGATAGAATTGATGGGCATAATATTATACAGATGATTTAAATCATCTGTATAGTTAATATTCGTTGCAGGTCCACCAGTACCCGAATCATTATCATAATTACCAACCGTTGCTCGATATCTAAAATCATAGGTGCCGTCGAGATTAACTTCTATATCGGCATTATACCATAAATCATTTGCGCCCTGAAATACATCTAATGCTCCACCTAGAATTACATCGGAGTCATACATAAATGGCGTATCGTCATCATTGGTATCGGTTTGACTTCCTTGAACCGGATTTATGCCAGATACGGTAGAACTCCAATTATAACTGGTGTTATCTCCCCAAACAACAGGGTCTGCATATATCGTAAAACTTAACCAGGTTCCACTTCCTGGTTGAACACATTTTGTTGTGGATGGATCTATTACATTGCCTGTTAAGTTAGAGGCACTAAAGCCAGTAGGACTTGTATCAATATCACCTAAATCAAAACCTGAGCTCCCAAGTCTTGTAATTTGTAAATCTAGAATAGCTGGGTAATTGGATAAATCAATATTAATCTGAGGACTACAGACCGCAACAGTATCTTTATTTAAAAAACTTACACTATGGCAAATCGCAAATCTACCATCTCTGGTTTTACCCCAAGATCTGTGACCAGGGTCAGTCTCAATTTGAGAAAATGAATTTGCGGGAAATAGTAAATAACAAACAATAAAGCACACGATTAGCTTTAAATTTTGGTTGCTACTATTTTTTAAGAAAAAGGGGTAATTCATAAAAGATTCTGAAATCAATTTATCTCTGATGATACTACTAGTAGTACGAGTTACTTGAACGAATCGTAATACCTAATATTGTCAAAATGCTCTATTTTATTGGCTTTGGGAGAAGAATAATTCATACCGAATCAAAACATACTCTAAGAATTAATTTTTCTAAATGAAGTGAGACTTTAGAAAAATCTAGGTGATTTCATTTGCCCTTTTGTTTTTATAAAATCGTAGCGCAAAATAATCTCAAAAGAACCATCATTAAACGCAGCATTTCCTAATTCAGTAACTTCTCTATCATATGCCACTCCCGCAAAGAAACCTTCAGAAATATAAAATCCAGCCATACCACTAAGTGCAGCATCCCATCGATAGGCAGCTCCTAAAACCAATTTATCACTCATCATAAAATTCGCAGAAATATCAACCTGCAATGGTGCTCCTTGAACCAATTTAGTCAACAATGTGGGTTTGAATTTTAAGAATCTATTGATATCCCAAACATAACCAGTAATCAAATAAAAATTCATTTGCTCTTTTGCAGATGACAAGGAAGATTCATCAAAATGCGATGTCTGTAAAAACCTAGGCACCGAAAGGCCAGCGTAAAACTTATTCGTGTGGTAATAAACACCTGCTCCAAAATTTGGGGAAAATCGATTATCAATATCTACAGCTAAGTTAGGATCAGAGGTAAACTGATTAAGCTCTGAAAACTTTACATCTAATAAATTACCGCTTGCCTTTAATCCAAAACTAAGCCTTCCTTCATCAGAAGTGTAAATGGTATAAGAAAAATCAATATCAAAATTAGTTTCAGAAGTTGGTCCGATTTTATCATTCACAACAGAAAAACCTAAACCGACGCCTCTATATCCAATTGGAGAATGAATATTTATTGTTTGGGAAGTAGGAGCCCCGTCTAAGCCTACCCATTGAGATCTATATAAAGCAGCTATACTCATGTGACCTCGTGACCCAGCGTACCCTGGGTTCACACTCATTGTGTTATACATGTATTGCGTGTATTGTGCATCTTGCTGAGCATAAAGTCCTGAACTTGATACTAATACTAAAAAAATTAATCTTAAAAAGATTCCCTTACACAAAGTAGGTTTGTGTTTCATATCGCTCATTTTTATCTATTCAAATATATATAGCCTGACAATGATTCGGTTTTGCCAATTGCATTTTCGTAATCTAAGATGTAGAAATATGTTCCTACAGGTAATTTATCATCCGTTTTAATCGTAACTCGTCCTTCAGAAGTACCATCAAAAAAGTTTCCTGCGGTATTATATGAATTGGTGGTATAGACCAAAATGCCCCATCTGTTATAAATTCGGATGGTATTTTCAGGATAATTCTCTAAACCTGCTATGGTCAATATATCATGAATACCATCACCATTTGGAGTGATAACGTTAAATATTTCTATTTCTGTATCAGGAATATTCGGTTCTAAATACTCGGGTATTCCATTACCATTACTATCATCATTTGCGTAATTACCATCTGCGTTTAAATCTTCGTCAATGGTATTAATGCCATCATTGTCATCATCGAAATCTCTATAATCTGACTCATCATCACCGTCAGTATTAGGTAGATCATTATACGGATCATCAATCTCATCATTAACGTCTACATCAATTTGAGTATCGCCTTCAAACGCGTCGTCTAATCCATCATTATCCTTATCAGATCCAATGAGAATCACATCAGGAATGCCGTCTTGATCAAAGTCATGTCCTTCTATATAATCTGGCACATTATCGTTGTCGCTATCATCATCTAAATAATCAGGTAATAAATCACCATCAGTATCAACAGGAAATAAGCCTAATACCCCTGGACCCTCATAAGCATCATCTAAGCCATTTGCATTTGCATCTACACCACTTGGTGCTATATAATCGGCAGTAGTTTGAGCTTCAACATTATCAGGAATACCATCATCGTCACTATCAATATCTAAATAGTCAGCAATACCATCTCCATCAGTATCGGTAGGGTTGGTTGAAGGATCATTATCATTATCTAAGTTTAGGTCTTCGAAACTGTCTAAAATTCCATCGTTATCAGTATCTAAATCGACAGCATCAGTAACTATTATAGTTACGGTTGCTGTACTACAATTTCCTAGATTATCACAAATAGTATATGTAAAGGTATCTACGCCTACAAAACCTGTTGATGGGGTGTAGGTAACCACATCATCACTTGGGTCATTAGGGGTACCATTATCGTCAACAGTAACGGTACCATTGGTGGGATTGGTTGTAGTTAATGTTCCTGTTGTAGGAACATCATTATCGTTTGCAAGTATGTCAATGGTAATCGGGGTATCTTCCGCAGTCGTTACTGCATCATCAATAGCATCAACAATAGGAAGCACATCGATAGTTACTGTTGCCGTGCTGCAATCTCCAAAAGTATTACAGACCGTATAATCAAATGTATCAGGACCATTATAGTCAGGATTTGGCGTATAGGTGACCACATCATCACTTGGGTCGTTAGGGGTACCATTATCGTCAACAGTAACCGTACCATTGGTGGGATTGGTTGTTGTAAGCGTTCCTGTTGAAGGCAAATCAGAGTCATTTGCATATATATCTATGATTACTGCAACATCTTCATCTGTTGTAACGTCATCATCAACCAAAATAGCTGATTCATCCATGCAAACAACTGTGAAATTGGGTAGATTGCTATCGCATCCTGCCTTTGTTATTGTTGCGGTATACTTTTGTACTGATTGCGTTGCAATTACTTGTGGTCGCAACTGATCACCTGTAATAGAGGGAGTCCAGCTTACTGTAGCTCCCGATGGCACATTGGCCGCAATATCCATAATTACCTCGTTATGAGGTGAGTTACAATTTGTAACAATGAAATATCCAGTTGCATTTGAACCACAAAGGGTTCCATCGTAAGTTGCAAAATAAATTCCTTGTTCGGTTACTTCAAGAAAGAAATCAGTACCGAGTACAGTACTCGTATCTGAGGCTTCGTACCACATAAAATTACTTTCGTCACCACTATTCGGTGCCTGTAATAGAAACTGGGCATTTGATGTAACAATCCCCAGCAAAGTAAAAACTAGGCTGAGGAGAAGCGTTTTATATGTATGAATCAATTTCAAATCGATTTGGGATCGGTTTTTATAAATTATTTTACTACGAATACAACGTTGATTAATGAGTTATAGTCTGCTGGTTGGCCAATTATCGTATAGCTTAAATTACCATTGGCATCAATTGCCATGGTGCCTGTATTGAAAACTGTTGGATCAGCGTAGGTTACATAATAATACAATTCAGTTCTTGTATATGTAGGTACTGCAGCAGGTGCACCCGCACTACCCGCCGTCGGACTACCGTATTGGTCAATATATTCTTGGTATAGATCAATACTAAAAGAACCGTTAGTTGAAGCATCTACCGCAATTGAAGGCGGATAAAAAATACGCGCTGCTTTAGAAGTAATGGGTGCTATAGCCTGTATTACCTCTTGTACAGTTGTTTCTAAGGTTGGAGATCCTACACCTCCTTCATCAACATCGATATCAGTTCTTAAATCAACTTCATCATCAAATTGATCGTCAGTTCCAACAAAGGAAGTAGCTGTATTATCTTCTGAAGTATAGGTATATGTAATGTTGTCTATAGTTGATAAAGTGGTAATAGTTTCATTGATATCTACTGGGGTGATTCCAGGTTCAGAAATTGTAGCAATTGTATTTCCACTTTTTATGTTAGTAATCGAAACATCATCATCTGCTAAGCCCGAAATATCAACACTTTGATTCCCTCCACCGTCTGTTACAATAAGATTCGTACCATCGAAACTTATCCCCGTGTTGTATTCGTTTCCAATTACGAAATCTGCATCATTTACATTTAAGGTAATGTTATTACCTCCAGAAATCGAAATATCTCCGGCTGTACCATCTGTTGAAAGTGTCTGATCATCAGTTGCTGGGTCGCCTGGAGGACCTTGGGCACCGTCTACACCATCAACACCGTTTGTTCCATTGGTTCCGTCGGCACCGTCTGCGCCTGCTGGACCTGTTGCTCCGTCTGCTCCATCTACTCCGTTTGTTCCATTTGTGCCATCAGCTCCGTCTGCTCCTGGTGGACCTTGCGCTCCTGGAAGTCCTTGTGGACCTGTTGCTCCGTCAGCACCATCTGCTCCCGCTGGACCTGTTGCACCATCAGCACCATCTGCTCCTGGAGGGCCTTGAGGACCTGTTGCTCCGTCAGCACCATCAACTCCGTTTGTTCCATTCGTACCATCTGCACCGTCTGCTCCTGCTGGACCTGTTGCTCCGTCAGCACCATCTGCTCCCGCTGGACCGGTTGCACCATCTGCACCGTCTGCTCCTGGAGGGCCTTGAGGACCTGTTGCTCCGTCGGCACCATCTGCTCCCGCTGGACCTGTTGCTCCGTCAGCACCATCTGCTCCTGCTGGACCTGTTGCTCCATCAGCA